>Ga0189275_100002_pt1 | contig 1093789 bp, 950 predicted proteins | sample N19A6minimetaG_FD_130329 | JGI IMG/M metagenome (GOLD analysis project Ga0189275, IMG submission 130329) | Marine microbial communities from the Costa Rica Dome - N19 A6 mini metaG | ecosystem: Environmental > Aquatic > Marine > Oceanic > Photic zone | place: Costa Rica: the Eastern Pacific...
ATATACCGCCTAGGGTATACGCCAAACGCAACCACCCCGAGGGTACCCTCGGGGTGGTTGAAAACAATACTATCTTTGGAAAAGTCAATTAACTAATGGTTCGGATCAGGGGAAGCTTACAAAATCAGCATAATTTAGTTCTCCTCTTCCACCTGAAAACTGATTTGGATCGTAGCCTTCAACAATAATGAATGGCTTGGTCAGCTTGTAATTCCCACATCCATATTCAATTTCCAGAATAGCGCCCAAACTTTGTCCTCTACCCGAGCTTATATAATGACTATCATCTCTATTACCATTGTAACCTAAAAAGGACTCTAACCCTTCAATTCCCTCGGTCTTATTCAATTGAATGGTGCTGAAGGACCTTTTAGATGTCGCATCTGTATAGGAGACAATCACTTCAATAGTAAACGATCCATAATCAGGGAACTGTACGGTCGTAGTTTCATTTAAGGCTACACTTCGAAAGCCAGTACCATCTCCAAAATCCACATTTATGGACTCAATCGTTTTTCCATTGTTCGAAAAAATAAATTGATTTTTAAATTGAAAATCCAATTTCAATGTATCCTGAAAACGAGATTGGAAGGGAGACGCGGCAAACACCGAGCTGGAGTCATATGGTGAGACCTGTTGATTTGGATAATCAAACAGCTGCCCCCCTTGCTCATAGATTAAACCAGATAAAAGAGCGGAATCATTTTTAAAGTGATGATAGCTATAGTCGATAACAGTAAAAGGAATTACCCCCGAATTCACTGTATTTTCAGCGGCACTATACCAACTATCCGTTGCCGGCAAACCAAATGAACCATTAATAGATGAACGACCTAAAGTCCCATAAATAGCCATAAAATTTTCAGCGACCTTAAGGGTATCAGAGCCTATAGCACCATGAAACAAGGAAACATCAATTGTTTGATAGGATCGATTTAAAAGCAAGCCTGAACTTACATTACTTAGATCCAGATTTTGAAAAACCAGATCCATTTGGGCTTCAAAGGATCTATCTAAGGAATCTGTTGTTACTAACCAAATACTGTCGGACTGAGCATTGGCTTTAAAAGTTAGCAAAGCAATGCTAAGCCCTAGAAGGGCCTTTGCGAAGTAAGATTTCATATTAAATTGTTAAGGTTAAAGAAGAATTGCTGCAAATTTTCCTTGGGTTATATACAAGGTGTCCTGCTGGGTTCCGGGAGGAGATTTACTAATATCATTCACCATGACCATTTGAAAGCTTCCTTCGATCCAGCCTGGTCGGTTTTGAGCACTTTGAGGTGGGGATATCGTATCGTAGTAAGCCGGCCGAAAATCCTGAATAATCACTTTCCCGGAAATTGCATGGTAATCATAGTGCTCGGTTGGGAACACCTCCATTGTATCCAAGTTTCGCGATTCTCTATCTAAGAAAAAAGAGCTTGTATCGTTCGAATCAAATAAATAAATACCATCAGAATAAATACTGTCCAGTTTTAATGCCATCACATTGGAATTATGGCAATCCTTTGCAACTACAGCAAGAAAGCCCCCTGGATTCTCACCGTAAGAGCCAGGCTTTTTCACATAGGTCGTTCGAAGAGGAAAGCAATTAATCCTCCCGCCTTGCTCAGTCCAAAATTCGCCATTAATATAGGCGGTGAATTTTTCGTATAGTACTGCATTGTTGTTATCCTGCTCTTCTTTTTGACAAGCAGCAATTAAAACAGAGATAGCAAATAGTGTTGAATAGATGTATATTTTTTTCAAATTCATCTTTTCGTATTTAGATTAATCCACTTGCAACACAAGAAAATTGCAATGGTCAGGGTTCTTTCCCAAAGATAAATCAGTTAATCCTTTTGGCTAAATGATTAATTGATTTTAACAATGTTAAAAATTTGATGCCAGCATAGTTACACTTTCCCTAGTCAAGCTAAAACAGATTCATCTTCATAAAATCGCGGCAAAATTCCCATCCCTAATATGTAAGGTATCTTGAATAGTGCCAGGGGGAGATTTACTGATATCATTTACCATAACCATTTCGAAAGTGCCTTCTATCCAGCCGGGTCGGTTTTGAGCATACTGGGGTGGTGAGGTGGTATCATAATAAGTAGTGCGAAACTCTTTGATGATAAGCTGGCCTGAAACTGCATGGTAGCTATAATGTTCCGTAGGGAACACTTCCATTGTATCTAGGTTTCGCGATTCTCTATCAAAGAAATAAGAGCTTGTATCATCTGATTTAAACAAATAAACTCCTTTCTCGTATACGCTATCTAAAATCAAGGACATCACATTGGATGTTAAGCAGTCTTTACCTTTAACCCTTAGAAATCCCCCTGGGTTATCGCCATAAGAACCCGGACTTTTCACATAAGTTGTTTGAATAGGAAAGCAATTAAATCTCCCGCCTTGCTCTGTCCAGAATTCGCCATTGATATAAGCGGTGAATTTTTCATAGAGCGCTGCATTATTTTTCTCTTGCGGTTCTTCTTTGCAAGCCGTAAGAAAGATAGTGAAAGCAGTTAGCAGCGTACCGATGCGAGCCAATTTCCAAATCATCGCTACAAATCAAGATTAATCAAGCGAAAAGCTTTAAACTAAAGCGGAAATGAACTTAAGGCGCAATTTTAACATCATGTTTAAAGGTGCCATAATTGCCTTTATTGTCTAAAGCTGTTAAGGTCAATTGATAATTTACTGAAATGGCATTCTGAGGAATCATAACCGTATAGCCACCATCAAAGTCCCAGCTTGTATCATTGCTTCCATTAAAATCAATTTCCTCATTCACCGCCTGGCTGGGGCCACCAATATTATTCTTCACATTGATCTGAATAAGCACCTTGCTCAGGTCTTCATTATCGGTGATTAAGCCCATAAATGTTACAGGTGATCCCGCGCTTAAATGAATGAGATTATCTGATGAAGAAATGCTTGGTGCACTTAAACTAATTTGAGGGCGGTTATCCTCAATCATAGCATGAAAAGCTGTGCTGGTCTTATTTCCAGAAGCATCTATAGCAGTCAACCTAATAAGACAAGAGCCAGGACTAGCATCCGAAGAAAGCTCAATCTGCTGATTTACCGAAGCCGATGTACCAGAAAGATTGAAGCTTTTAGAATAAGACCAATTGCCATTATTCGCTTCAATACTTAAGTTAAGCTTGGATAGCTGGACATTATCCTTGACTTGTGCTTGAAATTCAAAGCTCTCACCGGCAGTTAGGACTACCTCTTGTGATTCTTGATTAAATGAATACTCGGTAATTTCAGGGATGATGAATTCTTCATCCTTATTACAGGATACGATAATTGCCGCAATGGCCAGACTAGCCATCGCTAAATACGATTTGCGCATGATTTCAGGTTAAAAATTTGCGCGAATATACAGTTCTTGCTTAAACCCGATAGGTAATGGCATTAATGCTCATCCCTGCCCCTACTGAAGCTAAGAGAATCACATCGCCCTCATTTAACTCATGACCTTCCAGCTCACCGCGACGTAATAAATCGAGTAGGGTAGGTACCGTGGCCACCGAACTATTTCCTAAAAGATGAATGCTCATAGGCATAATTCCTTCGGGCTCGGGAGTGCGATACAAACGGAAGAAACGCTTAATAATGGCTTCGTCCATTTTTTCGTTCGCCTGATGAATCAACACCTTCTTCACCTGATCAATGCTTAATCCCGAACGATCGAGGCAAAGCTTCATCGCAGCCGGTACATGGGTAAGAGCAAATTGATAGATCTTCTGCCCCTGCATTTTAATATAGCGGGTATCATGCCCTACATCTTGCTTATTGCTCTCTCCGTAATTTAAATAATAGGCCTCGTCTTCGGTAAAGGTTTGCGAAGCCGTACTGAGAATACCCTTCTTCAGGTCTTTATCGATAGCCTCTACTACCGCAGCTCCTGCTCCATCAGAAAAAATCATGGAATCACGATCATGGGGATCTAATTTGCGCGATAAGGTTTCAGCACCGATTACTAAATAATGCTTACCCTGGCCTGCAAGGATATAATTATAGGCGAGAATTACCGCTTGCACCCAGCCTGGACAACCATATAGGATGTCAAAAGCAATGCAATTGGGGTTTTTAATTTTAAGGTTGTGCTTTACCCGGGTAGCCAGCGATGGTAGAATATCACTCTGAATTTTCCCGTGGGGGATATTCCCAAAATTATGGGCGAAGATGATTCCGTCTAGGGTTTCAGGGTCAATACCGGCATCGTCGATGGCCCTTTGGGCGGCAATTGTGGCCAGATCTGAGGTTTGCTGATCGGGTCGAGCATAGCGTCGTTCGCGGATCCCCGTTATCTCTTGAAACTTTCGGATGACTTCTTCACCCTCCTGATTAATACGCTCACCTTCGCGAGTGTAAAATTCATTACCACTAAAATTCTGGTTGGGGACCTGAAGTTCTGGAATACATCTTCCGGTGCCGGTAATTTCTAGGTTCATGCCGTGCTTGTGTATACCAAAGGAATAAAATATCCTTTAATATCAAGCCTCTAAAGAGATCGATATTGTAAATAGTAGGCTATGCTCTGATAGCCATCACTAATAAATAGACCTAGAATATGGAACACTCACATCTAAAATGATCCCTCTAACAGCGCAGCGCGCGATCTAACATCTAACGTCTATCGTCTATTGTCTAGTAAAGACGCTCCCTAATAACTATTCTCATCCAAATGCACCTTCCCCCTAAAGGTATAGAACACAAAGGCCGTATAACCTAAAATTAATGGGGTACCAATCGCGGCAATCAGGAGCATAATACCCAGGGATTTTTGTGAAGAGGCGGCGGAATAAATATCGATATGATAAGCCGGATCAATAGTAGAATAGAGTAATACCGGATAAAGCTCAAAGGCTAAAACCCCAAGCATAAAGGCAATGGCCAAAGCTGAAGATACAAAGGCAATGCGGAATTTCCGTCGTTTAATCCACTGAGGAATACTCAAAATGCTCAGGATTCCCAGACTGGGTAAAATCCAGAAGCTTACCGAGTTTTGCAGATCATCCGAAAGTTTGGGGTAGGCGTATAAGCCATAAGCACTGGCCGCCGTAAAAGCGATAATGAAGAGGATTACCGCGCGATTTAAAAGAATCCGCAATTTGGCATAGAGTCGTCCTTCGGTTTTGAGTAAGAGGTAAATGATTCCATGCATCACAAAAAGAGCGAGGATGGTAAAGCCCATCAGCAGGGCATAAGGATTAAGCAATTGCAACCAGGAGCCCACCAGGTTTCCACGTTCATCTATGGGTAGGCCGATCATTAAATTTCCAACCACTACCCCCAGTAAAAGTGAAAGCGAATTACTGGCCACAAAATAGGCGCGATCCCAAAAATTTCGCCACCACTTCATATCCTCTTTAGAGCGAAATTCAATGGCGATGGCCCGAAAAATCAGGAGCACCAAAAAGAGCATAAAGGGAATATAGAAGGCCGAAAACAAAGAAGCATAGGCTACCGGAAAACCGGCAAAAAGGGCTCCTCCGGCTATCACCAACCAAACTTCATTGCCATCCCAAACCGGTCCAATCGCATTCAAGGCTATTCGCCGACTTTGCTCCTTCTTTAAAAAGAGATGAATGCTTCCGGCTCCTAAATCAAAACCATCTAAAATGGCATAGCCTGCAAATACTCCACCCACAATTAAAAACCACCAGGTAGGATAGTCGATGCCCAGGAAATAAGAAAGTTCTGCCTCCATATTATTTAATTATTCCGCTAATTGTACGCTTGGGTGCATCGCTGTATTCTACTTTTTCGGCTTCATCCGGGCCATGTTGAATTTTACGATTCAACAAATAGAGGAAGAGCAAAAAGAGGAATGCATAAACCACAAAAAACAAGATAATGGAAAAGAGTACCTGCTCTGCGGTCACGGCTTCCGATAGGGCATTGCTGGTTCGCAAGAGTCCATAAACCACCCAGGGTTGTCGACCCATTTCTGCCGAAAACCATCCAAACTGATTGGCGATTTGTGGAAGAAGCACCGAAAACACAAAGATTCTTAGCAACCATTTTTGTTCGAATAATTTTCCGCGCCACCAGAAGAAGAGAGCCAATAAAGTGAGGCCGATTAGGCTAAAGCCAATACCCACCATAATATGGTAAAACTGGAAAATGGCATTGATACGCTCCGGACGTTGATCAGCCGGAAAGTGATTCAAGCCATGAATAGTGTCTTGCCCAATTTCCTTATTGGTCATCAAGTGCAACAATGAAGGAATTTCAATCCCAGTGGTTTTTTGGGCCTCTTCATCTACCCAACCCAAAATCATTATTCCGGCATCGTCACTGTCTTCATACTGCCCCTCTAATGCGGCCAACTTTGCAGGCTGATATTCGGCCACTACATTGGCAGAGGAATGACCACTAAAAGCCTGTAAAAAGGAGAAGAAAGTCGCGACTACCAGAGCAATTTTAAAGGCCTTTCGGCTCAAAGCCACATGCTTGTTTTTGATAAGATAGAAAGCCGAAATACTGAGCACCAAAAAGGCCCCCGCTAAAAAGGAGCCATTCCATACATGCCAAAGACGATCTACCGATGAAGGATTAAAAACCATGGCCCAGAAATCGGTAATCTCGGCCCGCGCATTTATACCTTCACCCACCACATGGAAACCTGCGGGCGTTTGCTGCCAACTATTGGCCACCACAATCCAAACGGCTGAAAACATGGAGCCAATTAATACCATTACCGTGGCTAAAAAATGCACCCAAGGTTTTACGCGATTCCATCCGAATAAAAGCAGGCCTAAAAAACCGGACTCCATTGCAAAGGCGAAAATACCTTCCGCCGCTAAGGCAGAGCCAAACACATCGCCCACATAGCGGGAATAGACTGCCCAATTGGTGCCAAATTCGAATTCCATCACAATGCCCGTGGCCACTCCAATCCCAAAGGTTAATCCAAAAATGCGAGTATAAAATCTTGCTAACTGCTCATATTGAGGATTGCGAGTGCGAAGAAATAATGCTTCGAAAATGACCATTAAAAGGCCTAAGCCAATACTTAGAGGAGGGTAGATATAATGGAAAGCTACCGTAAAGGCGAATTGAAGGCGCGCGAGGATTTCGACTTCCATAAAGCGATTTTTGCTCTATCAAATATACCTTCCAAAGCTCCTCACTCGTTTAGAAGAGGGCAAAGATTCTATACCTTTTTCCTATCCTTGCTGAGGCAGAATTGATATTAGCCCGAATTCACAAAAAAGATTCTGGATTAGTATTTGAGAATAGCCAATCAAATCACCAAATTCGCTGTAGTGATTTACCCAAAATCCAAGATTATGAAATTTCCCATTTTTCGCATTTTATTAATCAGCCTAAGCTTAGTCTTAGCCTCCTGTTCGGATGATGATGACTCTGGTTCGAACAACAACAATCAAAGTAAAAACTTAAACGCTACCCTCTCTGCGGATAGTCGTTTTAGCATTTTGGTGGATGGATTAAAACGAACCGGCCTGGAGTCGATGCTGGAAAGCAATGGCAATTTCACCGTTTTCGCACCTACCGATGCCGCTTTTACCGCCTGGATTACGGATCAAGGTTATTCAGATCTTGATGGTCTTATTCAAGGTATTGGCATGGAAGACTTTAAAGAAGCTTTGGCCTACCACCTTTTAAGAGGCGATTACACTTCCGTAAAACTGCAAAGCGGCTATTATTCTACCCTGGCCATTAATGCGGAGAAAGACAGCTTGCACCTCTATCTCGATAAAGGAGCTCAACTCAAATTAAATGGTACCGTACAGGTTCAAGAAGCCAATATCGACGCCAATAACGGAACCATTCACGCCATTAGCTCCGTGAACTTTCCCATGACTGTTTACGGCTTAATTGAGGTGAACCCGTCCTACAGCAGTTTTGAAGCCGCCATTGGTTTGGCAGATGGAAACCTCAAAACCGTACTGGCCAATGAGAGTCAGACTTACAGCATCTTTGCTCCCAGCAATGCGGCCTTCGATTCACTGGTTAACCAAACTCCCAATGTGACCAATCTCTTTGAATTAGTAGCTTCTCTAGGTACCGATAAATTGGCTGATGTTATTCTCTACCACGGCACAAACACCGGTATTTTGAGCTCAGAACTACAAACCGGAAATATCACCACTTTGGCAGATAATGGCCTGGGGGGTAAATTCCAGTTCTTTGTGAATATTGGTGCCAAAATCAAGCTAATTGACAATAATAACGCTACTGAAGATGCGGTATTAGTTCAAGGCGATTTGATTGGCACCAATGGAGTGGTTCACTTTATTGATGCAGTGCTTTTACCGGAATAATTTTACCTAATTCCACTATAATTTGTGAAGCCTGATCGATATGATCAGGCTTTTTTCGATGATTATGTGAGCGTTGTTCTTTTCAATAAGGCTTATTCAGAAAGGTGGTGGGTCAGGCCTTAAAAGATCTACCTGCACAATTAAAACGCAAAAATTGGGCTTGCTCATCATCCTATCAATGAAATAGGTCAATCGCTTATAAATGAGGCGGCCGTGGCGGATTTCTTTCCTTTCATTCGGCTTTTAGAAAATCCTTTTGAGGAAGAGGAATTCCTCAGCATTGAATTAACTATATCCTAAGTAAAATACAACTGGAAGGCTTGAGCTTTAAAGAAGCATTGGTTTAAAAGCAAAGCGCCCGGCTGCATAGCAACCGGGCGCTTTCAAATAACAAGACACAAATTAATGCGCTGCAGTTTCTGTTGTGTAAGGGTGAGGTAAACTCATATATCCCATATTGTAAAGGCTAAATGCCCATTTATCCACTTGTTCCTGGATAATCTTGTCGGTGGGTTTTCCGGCACCATGACCCGCATTGGTTTCAATACGAATTAACATCGGCCTGGAACCGGAGTACTTGGCTTGCAATTCGGCGGCAAACTTAAAGCTGTGTGCAGGCACCACACGGTCATCATGATCGCCGGTGGTTACCATAGTTGCAGGATACTCCACTCCTTCCTTTACATTGTGTAATGGAGAGTAACCATATAAGTACTGGAACATTTCCTGGCTGTCATCAGCAGTACCGTAATCGGTATGCCATCCCGCCCCAGCGGTAAACTTGTGGTAACGGAGCATATCCAATACACCAACCGCCGGTAAGGCAACTGCCATTAAATCGGGGCGCTGCGTCATGGTCGCTGCAACCAGCAATCCACCGTTCGAGCCACCGGAAATTGCCAGCTTTTCAGAAGTAGTGTATTTCTGAGCAATCAGGTATTCGCCAGCCGCAATGAAGTCGTCAAATACATTTTGCTTCTTCATTAAGGTACCGGCCTCGTGCCATTTTTCGCCATACTCGCCACCCCCGCGAAGGTTAGCTACGGCATAAACACCACCTTGTTGTAACCAAACAATATTGCTGGTGCTGAAGTATGGGGTTAGGCTTACATTAAAGCCACCGTATCCATAAAGCATGGTTGGATTGCTACCATCTAATTGGATACCTTTCTTATAGGTAATAATCATAGGCACCTTGGTACCATCTTTCGAGGTATAGAATACTTGCTTGGATTCGTATAGTTCGGGATCGAAATTAACCGCTGATTTACGGTACAATTCAGACGCACCGCTTTCGATATTGTATTTAAAGGTTGTTCCAGGATAGATATAAGAAGTAAAGCTGTAATACAGTTCTTTATCCTCCCATTTGCCACCAAATCCGCCCACAGAACCAGGTCCTGGAAGCTCTATTTCGCGCTCCATCTGTCCATCAACACTGTATTGATATACTTTGTGAACGGCATCTATCATATAAGTAGCAAAGAACTTACCTCCCGCTGAACCGATATTCAATACGTTCTCTGTTTCGGGAATTACATCAACCCAGTTCTCTGGATCCATGGCCTCAAATGTTGTTTTCACCACTCGACCATTAGGGGCATTGAGATTGGTTTTGATCCAGATCATATCCCCATCGGTATGGATGATTCCTTGCTCGCTATCGAATCCGGTAATAATGGATTTAAAAGCAGCATTGGGTATATCTAATCTTTGGATGTACAACTCGTTTCCGGTTGTGGATTCTGCCGCTGAAATCACTAAGTACGCTCCATCTTCGGTTACATATCCGCTGATATAACGACGCTTCATACGCTCACCACCAAATACCAACTCATCTTCAGATTGAGGAGTTTCTAAGCGGTGGAAGTATAGTTTGTGCATGTCGGTCATGGCGGTTAACTGACTACCATTTACCGGCTTGTCGTATGAGCTGTAGTAAAAACCTTCATTGCCTCTCCAGCTTAAGCCTGAAAATTTAACGTCTACCAGGGTATCACCAATTTGTTCTTTCGTTGCGGCGTCGATGATAATCACCTTACGCCAATCGGAACCACCCTCAGAAATTTGATACGCACAAAGGCTACCATCTTTGGTAAAGCTCATACCCCCTAAGGAAGTACTACCATCTTCAGCAAAGGTGTTAGGGTCGAGGAATACCTCCGCATTATCCATATTGCCTTCACCGGTTTTAAAGCGGTAAACCACATATTGATTTTGGAGGCCATTATTTTTATAGAAATAGGTGTAATCTCCTTCTTCGAAGGGTGCCCCTACTTTCTCGTAGTTCCATAATTCGGTAAGCTTTTCTTTAAGCTCATCGCGGTAAGGAATAGTCTCCAGATAACCGAAGCTCACTTCGTTTTCGGCTTTCACCCAGGCTTCTGTTTCGGGAGAGCGATCGTCTTCCAACCAACGATAGGGGTCCATCACCTGAGTCCCGAAATAATCATCTACAGTAGAGTCTTTACGGGTTTCCGGATAATTCAGTGCGGCACTCATGCTTTCTTCCTTTTCCTTAGGTTTTTCGGTACAGGCCACTGAGAGGGCAATTGCCAGGCCCGTGATCCATGGTCCTTTCTTCATAATAGTTTGATTTTTTGATAGGTGGGTCAGAATCGGTACGCACAAATATAAGCTTAGGAGCCCTAGTTTTAGAATTCTCGATGCTGACAATCATCTTTTAGCAAGAATAAAACTTTTAGAACTCGAGTTTAGGGCAAAAAAAAGCCCCGACACATAGGTCGGGGCTCTTGGTTTATTTAAGCTTCAGCTTAGTGCTTCATGATGCGTTTCACATCAATACCGGTTGCTGAATTCACTTTTACGGTGTAAATACCAGTTGCGAAATTGGAGATATCCAAACGGATTTCTTCATTCTCGGCGTATTCTTCGAAAATCATCAACTGACCATTTCCGGCGTATACTTCAACCTTAATTGTTCCGCGTACATTCTGATCATCGATCTTAATCAAACCGGTAGTTGGGTTTGGATAGATGTTGATCAGACCAGTATGCATTTCACGAACACTTACATCGCAATCATCAACGAACAGGGTTACCGTAGCAGAATCATCGCCACAAGCAGAATTCACTTTGTACTGGAAGTTATAGCTAGACATATTAGCTACCGCTGTCGCATCAAAGATATTTCCGCTTAGAGCACCACTACCACTTAAGTCGGTCCAGGAACCACCAGCAGTGGCCGCAGGATCAAGATAAGTGCTTAGGTCTACCATGGTCTCGTCATCGCAAGCAGTATCGCTGATATCCATACCAGCACTTACAACTGCATCTACGGATACGGTTAACATAGTAGTATCTGCAGGACAGGCAACGCCAGCCAGTACATAAAGAATACGGTAGGTTCCAACAGCAGCATTATTGCTGTTAAACACACCGGTTCCGGTATTCAGTGCACCAGATCCATCGAGGTCTACCCAAGTTCCACCGAAGGCGGTTCCGCTTAAGTAGTTACGTAAGATGGTAATTCCACTTCCGCTACATAGAGCTAAATTGGTATCTACGCCTCCAAATGGAGCGGCTTCAACCTCAGCCCATACATCAGCAGTATCCCCGGCGCAGCCGTTAACACCTGTAAGAATGTAGCTAAAGTGATAAGTGTTACCCGTAGTTAACTGAGTAGCATCGAGGATACTATCGGTTAATGCACCAGTGGCATCATTATCTACCCAGGTACCGCCATTATCATGCACCCCTAAGAAGGCTGCAAGGTTGGCTGCATTGTCGCTAGAGCAAACCAGACTGGTATCAGAAATACCGGCATTTGCACCTGGTACAATTGCCATAGCTTGAGTAGGAGCACCGATACAGGCCTTACTTACCGTAAGATCGAAGGTGTAGTAAATCCGGATTTGAGCCGAGAAGTTAGTTGAGTCAATACTCATCAATCCTGGTAAATCATAAGGATAGGCAGCACCATCAGTAGCACGGAATAAAGAACCTGCACCTGAAAGGAAGTCTACATTCATAAAGTACACCCCTGGGGTAAGCACCATATTCACTGGTACACGCATATCACCAGTTACACCAGCTGGAGTGCTGAAGGTATCACCACGTTGAATAACGTTGGTAATGCTTGCATCCCAGATTTGTGCGAAGGCCACTACATCATTTTGATGCAATACCGTCATACTGTCGATATGAATAGTGTCGTCTACAGTAATCCACTGACCATTAGAGAAGTTTCCGAATCCGGAAGCTGCAATATTGGTTAAAGGACCTATATGCAGAACAGGGTTGGTAGTAACATACTCGGCTACATCAAAGGCAGTGGTAAAGGCTACTGAATCGGTTACATAAGTATCGCCGGTTTCACGCACCATACCATTAGTTAACCACACCAGATCATTATTAGAACTGGAAGTTGCCATTAAGGTAGTAGGACCACCATCACAATCTGTAGTGTCGTTAGTAGTACCACTTGGCATACTGCTTACAGAGCAAGTAGCAATAGTACATGCACTAACTGGACCCACCCAATTTGTTCCGGCAGAACAGCTATCCTTCACATAGAAGTCATAGCAAGTAGTTCCTGCCAATCCGGTAACGGTAAACCCGCCAGGAGTAGCAATTGCATTTGTGCCATTGCCTAACATAAATCCGGAAGGACCATACTGTACCGTAGAAGCTACGATATTGGTATCGCTATCCCATGAAAGAGTCACACTATTGCTGGAAGCGGTAAGCACCATCAAATTAGCTGGATCCACACAAGGTGGAGTTTCGCGAATGATGAGATCATCTACCGCAGCATCTCCTTCGTAGCTAGCTCCACGAACGCTTAAGAAGCGTAATTGTAAAGCTGTATCGGTGGTGTAAGCTGCAAGATTAATACGAGCTTCTTTCCAGGCATCCACATCACTGAATTGCTGTGCCCCAACAATATTGTTCAGGCTAACCCATGTCATGGAGCTACGATCATAAGCCTGGAAGTCCAGATTTACGATATCATTTCCATACATGTGGTAATAGTAAACCACCTCAGGGTTAGTAAGAGAGGTCATATCAAACTCGGGAGTATACAGGAAGGCACTATCACCAGCAGCAGCTGGTGAAGAAGCTTCTACATACATATAGTAACCTACTCCGGTTCCTGTTGTATGATCCACTGCTGGACCTGTACCTGAGGAGCCTGTACCACCGGCGTCTGGTCCCCAAACGTAGGTTCCTGAACTGGTAGTAGTTTCACTATAACATGCAGGGAATATTCCACTGTCGAAGTCTTCGATATATGGATAGCTGCTAATTGGAGCACAGAGAGTGGTAAAGTTTACCGGTCCGGCCCAAGCAGAAAGATCTGTTGCACCGCAACTATCTCTTACATAAAAGTCATAGGTGGTTGCTACTTGAAGACCCGTTAACATGATCGTATCATTAGTAGCTGAAACCAGGGTTCCTGAACCAGGGCTAAATCCTACTGGACCATATTCTACTTGCCAGTTACTAGCGCCACCGGTAGTCCAGAACACCTCTGCACTATTGGTAGTCACATTGAAAGCACCTAATGCACTTGGAGGTAAACAACCTACATCAGTTACGGAGAAATTATCTACACTCCAGTACCAAGCCCATGAGTTTCCATCGTCATAATCAAAACGTACTTGTAAGTTGGCGTTGGCATAAGCTGAGATATCAATGGACTCATGAGTAGGCGAAGACCAACCACCAGTAGTGGCAGTATACATGGCCACATTTACCCAGCTTGTTCCATCCCAAACATCAACCCAACCGGTATCACCAACGATGGTACGGTAGTAGTGATCATATTCCAGAAGTAGAGTTCCAGCGAAACCGGATGCATCAATTACCGGAGACACTAATTGCTCACGCATATAGGTTCCATTACCATTGGCATCACTATCCACACGCATATAACCTGTTCCATCTAAGTTCTGAGAAGTACTGGTAGTATGTGCCCAGGTGTCACCGGAGGCATCACCGCCATCAACAGTGCTAAAGCAACCTTGATCGGTATCAAAGTTCTCTGCATAAGGAAGGCTTTGAGTTAAACATTTGTCTTCTACAGAGAAGTTGTCTACACTCCAATACCAAGTCCAGCTGTTACCATCGTCATAGAAGAAACGTACCTGGAAGTTCGCATTGGCATAAGCAGTAACATCAATAACCTCGTGGCTAGGGCTAGACCATCCACCGGTTGAAGATTTATAAACGGCCACATTCACCCAATTGGTTCCATCGTAAACCTGAACGGTTGCAGAATCACCTAAAGCACGGTAATAATGATCGAACTCCAGTATTAAAGACTGATTAACAGTGGAAGCATCAATTACAGGAGACTCCAGGGTTTCTATCAAATGGGTACCATTGCCATTGGCATCGCTATCCACACGCATATAGCCTGTTCCATCTAAATTCTGAGAAGAACTTACCGTATGTGCCCAAGTATCACCAGAGGCACCTCCAGCATCAATAGCGGTAAAGCAGCCAATTCCTGCATCAAAATTCTCACCATAAGGCAAAGATTCAACTGCAGGGCAATTTGCTGTGGTGTTAAAGGCCATTGGTCCTGCGAAAGCACTAACATCGGCTAATCCACAGCTATCGGCAACATAAAACTCATAAGCTGTTGAGGCTGAAAGTCCAGTAATAGTAAGGGTGTCATTGCTAGCAATGATCTGAGTTCCGGTTCCTAAAGTAAAGCCAGCAGGTCCGTATTCCACGATCCAATCATTGGCACCACCAGTAGTCCAGTATACCACTGCCATGGAGTGATCCACGGTATCAACCCCTAAAGCACTTGGAGTTAAACAGCCTACATCGGTTACAGAGAAGTTGTCTACGCTCCAGTACCAAGCCCAGGTATCACCATCGTCATAATCAAAACGAACTTGTAAGTCAGCATTAGCATAGGCTGAGATGTCAATAGACTCATGACTAGGAGAAGACCAGCCACCAGTAGTCGCTGTGTACATAGCCACATTTACCCAAGCCGTACCATCCCAAACATCTACAAAACCGGTATCGCTACCGATTGAACGATAATAGTGATCGTACTCCAGGAGTAAGGTTCCGGTGAAACCAGAAGCATCAATCTTAGGAGAAACTAATTCTTCGCGCATGTAAGTACCGTTGCCATTAGCATCGCTATCTACACGCATATAATCTGTACCGTCTAAATCTTGAGATCCGCTTGATGCAGGAGCCCAGGTATCACCGGAAGCATCCCCGCCATCAACAGTGCTGAAACAGCCTGCTCCGGAATCGAAGTTCTCTACATAAGGAAGGCTTTGTGTTAAGCACTTATCCTCCACAGAGAAATTATCCACGTTCCAATACCAAGCCCAGTTGTTACCATCGTCATAGAAGAAACGTACCTGGAAATTAGCATTGGCATAGGCGGTAACGTCAATTACTTCATGGCTTGGATTGGACCAACCGCCAGCGGAGTTTTTATAAATAGCAACATTTACCCAATTGGCTCCATCGTAAACCTGAACGGTCGCAGAATCACCAAGGGCACGATAGTAATGATCAAACTCGAGGATGAGTGAATTGGATACACTGGAAGCGTCAATTACTGGAGACTCCAAGGTCTCAATCATGTGCGTTCCATTTCCATTGGCATCGCTATCAACGCGCATATAGCCCGTACCATCCAAGTTTTGAGAACCACTGGTTGAGTGAGCCCAGGTATCACCTGATGAACCTCCACCATCAATGGCAGTAAAGCAGCCAATTCCTGCATCAAAGTTCTCTGCATAAGGCAGGGTTTCTGTTGCGGGGCAGTTAGCAGTTGTATTAAAGGCAAAAGGCCCGGTATAAGTACTGATATTACCTAATCCACAACTATCGGCAACATAAAACTCATAGGCGGTAGAAGCCATCAATCCACTAATGGTAATGGTATCATTGGTCGCTATCATTTGAGTTCCAGAACCTAAGCTAAAGCCTGCTGGTCCGTATTCTACGATCCAATCACTAGCACCTCCGGTAGTCCAGTACACCACCGCCATTGCGTGGTCTACAGTATCTAAACCTAAAGAGCTAGGGGCAATACAACTGGGTGCATTGGCTACGCTGATATCATCAATCATAATATCATTGTAGAAGGCACTACCCGTCATGGTGGTTTGATCTACGATAAAGCGAATCTTAATAGTGCCTGAATAAGAGCTCAGGTCTACGGTTTGCTCTACCCATGAAGAATTATCACCGGCATAGCTCAATTCATTAGTCCAAACTGAACCATCCCAAACCTCAACGTTTAAAGTAGCATTGTCGCCAGGAGCATTTGTATTATCACTAAACACATAAAAGCTTAATTGAGCTGAGGTTAAACCGGTCAAATCAATTAATGGAGACTCCAGAGTACCATCACTGGTAGCGCTACCACCTGAACCGTCAATACCGGCAAATGATCCGCTATTACCAGTATGATCAGAAGCAGAACCGGCACCATAAGCTGGCCAGGTTGTGGTAAATAACCAGGGATCTGATCCATAAGCAGACCAGCAGCTAGGCATGCTAGTCGCATCAAATGACTCGCTAAATGGAGCGCTGAAAGCTGAACAAGCAGTGGTGAAAGTAGCTCCGAAAACATAGATACTGGTTCCGGTACCACAGTCAGACTGAATGTAGAAATCGTAAGTAGTGTTTGGACTTAAACCTGTTAGGGTATAAGGATTTGCGGTTACGGCTGAAACTGTAGTTCCTGCACCTTGAGTATAACCGGTAGGTCCATACTCAATATTCCAGGTAGTTTCTGTTCCGCCAGGAGTCCAGCTTAAATCGGCTGTAAGATCCGTCATGTTTGCCGCCGCCATTGCTGTTGGAGGTAAACAAGATGCAGGGCTAAACTCATCCGCACCAATATCTGGGGTAGAGCCTGAACGTGCATCGCCATCGAAGTCATCAGTAATTCCGGCGATTACTACACCCACATCATTTGCGGTGCTGGCTAATACGTGTAAGTCAGGAGAACCCACAAATGAGGGATCGCCTTCTACAGAATTGGTATTGAAGTTTGTTCCTAAGGCAGCTGCCTGTAAAGTGGCTAAATCTGCATAAGAAGAAGTGCTCACATCCATGATGTCGCTACCATTCTCACTATACATTACGTTGTAATCCATAATGTCGGTAGCATCTGGGGTGGCATCTAAGTCTACCGGAGTTTCATTAGCTGAAACCAGAATATTGTTTCGCACATCGTAATCATCACTGGTAGAGTTAATCCACAAAGCCTGATCCGCATCTGCATACAAGGTGTTGTAGTAGATGTTCATAGAATCAGATCCTGACAAATACAAGGCATCACCACTACCAGTTGCGCTCACCATATTATTGGTCACATTTGATCTGCGAGCATGAGGTTGAGAAGTAGAGTTGGCATTGGAAATATAAATACCATAAGTACCCAAGTTTTGCAACCAGTTTTTATGGATTTCAATACCAGGGGTATAAACGGCGTAGATACCGTAGCTTGATGAGTTCCGGGTGTTGGAAACAGTACATCCGCGTACTTCTGGTAAACCTTGATAATACATGTAGATACCATAGTAGTATACACTATCTACAACTGTATTTTCAATGCGGTTATAAAGGTTATCGCTGGCTGTTGTTGAAGAACCATATAAACGGATACCATAGTATCCACCAGTTACATTACAGTCTTTTACCAATAAGCCATTGGCATTATCTCCGGTAGTACCAGTACTGGTTTGGCTGCCAGAACTCAGGATTCCTACTACTAAAGAGGAAGTAGTATTCGTTGGAACTTTAATATCACAATTTTCAATTGAAATAGTATCTGCAGCATTCCACAGGTGGATACCAAAAGCAGGTGTGCTGGAGCTGGTATTTTCAATCCCCACATTTTTCAGGCTAACATGCTTGGCGCCGTTAAATTCTACTGCGGTACCGCTGCTGCCAGTACCATCATAAGAAATGATGGTAGAAGTAGCACCCGCACCTTGAATGGTTACGGTATTGGTAGCGCTGGCTCCGGAAATTGCCGGAATAACCAATTGTTCATTATAAGTACCGGCTGCAATGTTAATAGTAACCGGAGCAGAAATACCACAATTGCTTAAGCTGGTAATAGCTTCCGAGATGGTAGCATAATCAGGACTGCTTCCGCCAACGGTATAGCTACCAGTTAAGGCACCTGTACATCCTGAGAAAATGGTAAATGGTCCTGCCCAAGCAGAAGAAGACCCACTACAATTGCTACGAACGTATACATCGTAATTAGTAGTAGCCGAAAGTCCGCTGGCAGTAGCCATATTAGTTGCAACGTTTCCAGAAGCTACGGCAGTGGCAGTTTGGGGAGAACCCATAGGTACCACAACGTAGTCATAAGAAACCGCACAAACATCTGTCCAGTTTAAATCTGCACTGGTTCCAACCTCATTGGCAGTAGACAAAGAACTTGGAGCAAAGCAAGTGGTAGCTTCATAAACCTTAATATCGTCAATAGCCATATCCGAATAGAAGGCAGTACCAGTAGTACCGGTAATTCGGATGGTTACGCTAGACTGACCTGCATAAGCACACAAAGGCACTTCAGCTTGAAGATAAGGGTCTGAATTTGAGGTCTGCTGTTCTCCATTTAGACTAAACAATGCATTAGTCCAGGTGGTACCACCATCGGTAGACACGAAAACCTCGAGGCTTCCCATGCTTTGACCATACATGTGGTAGTAAAACTCCAGACTAGGATTGGTTAGTGAAGTAAAATCAAATACCGGAGAAATTAAGTCCGCCACTTTACTGTAGCAGCTAGACGCTTCCGTGTAAATGTAATTACCGGTTCCGGTGGTATGGTCACCACTTGGTCCGGTTGATGAGGATGAGGTCCCTGATGCATCTACAGCCCAGTCCTTATCGTCTGTAGTGCTATTCGTCCAACCACCCGCAGTAAGGGTGCAAATGGACGTACAAGAGGTACCGCATGTGCTTTGAGAATCAAAGTTCTCCAGGTAGGGGTAGCTGGTAACTTGCCCGAAAACGGACTGCGAGAGCCCGAAAACGGCAAGGACCACCAGCCCTAACAAATGGTAGTACTTGTTTTTCATAAATAGATGGTTAATTATCAACTGTTAGTAGCGAGCCTGATTATCAAATTGAAATAGGTTAGTTCGGGTTAGTGCTCAATGATGTTTTTTTTATAGGGTTAAACATTCAGTTAAATGCCGCATTCCAAGCGGAGTTGCACCCGTCTAAGGTGCTTAGTGGTTTAAAAATGGTGGGGATTAGAACAGGAAAGCGAAGGTTGAAACTGCTTGCTTAAACAGTTTGCGGATTGGGGAAATACATACAAATCCCCTACTCTAAGCTTATTTAAAGCTTGAGCTATTTTTTCCTGATCAATAAGATGTTCGAAGTACGCATTTAAGGCTCGATTATGCCGCCGAGCATGCGCCTGAAAGAAATAGTTCCTCATTTCAGTTCAGTAACCTGTTAATCCTAGTTCCCTTAAAATCAAGTATTAAAGCTCTCCCTAAAGCTTATGAAATACTTGTACAGTTAATTTAAACTTAAAAACTTGTTTCCGAATGTACTAAAAACGAGGTGAATGTGTTAAGCTCAGATTAATTTTTTTTAGCCGCCTTGCTGCTCATTCCAGGTTTGGAAGAGTTTTTCTTGCTTGGGCCGATTGGCCTCCACTTCAGCCAAAGGTTCACATTCTTGAAGACTGGAATAAAGCTCTCCGGGCAGCTCTTGATACAATTCGGTTCCCTTGGTTTTCCAGTCGAGCATAGTGTCGCTCACCTCCTTAATAATTCGGGCTGGATTGCCTACTACTAAACTTCGTTCGGGAATTTGGGTATCGGCTTTAATAAAGCTCAAGGCGCCAACAATAGAGCCTGCTCCAACCGTGGATCGATCCATTACCACCGCATTCATTCCGATCAAAACATTGCGGCCCAAATTTGCGCCATGAATTATGGCACCATGGCCAACATGCGCGCCCTCTTCCAAGCGAATACTAACTCCCGGAAACATATGTACCACGCAATTCTCCTGCACATTGCAGCCATCCTCAATAATAATCTGACCCCAGTCGCCACGAATTACCGCTCCCGGACCGATATAGACTTTCTCTCCGATTATAACATTACCAATGATAACTGCTGTTTGGTGCACAAAAGCACTTTCCTTAACCACTGGCTTAAAGCCCTGAAACTCGTAAAACATCGATGCCTTTATTAGAAAAGGCAAGTTAAGGGCTTTCCTTTAAAAGAGGCGTAAAGCCAGCTCTATTCCAGAAATACCGCTTTCGCGGAGATGCATGAAATTGTATTCATCAATATAATATAGCTGCCCATTGTAAACCTTGGTTTCCCGAGCAAACAGAGCCACCTTTTGGCCCCCTCCTAATTTCTTCCCTTCAAAGGGATAGAGGTAAACCATGCCTCTCTCCTTCTTGAGAGCATATAGCTTCTTTTGCTGATAATCCTGAATCACCAGAGGGGCGATATACTCTTCTTCAATACTAAAAGGAAGGGCTTCCTGCTGATGTCCTTGTGCATCGAATACCACCAATTGATCATTATAGCGATCAAACAACCAATATTCTTCCTCCACTTTAAACATGGGCGTAGGATAATATTTGGCATGGGCCCTTTGATACATTTTCTGAGCAACATCTAAATCAAATAGTTTTTCATGTTGCCATACCCCATACATATCGTACACCTTTTCAATTCCAGCCGCAATGGAAAAAGCATTCATAAAGGCTTGGTGAGCAGCGATTACAGATGGGGTATCTACACTAAAGAAAAACTCCTCTGGCTCTTGCCCTTCACGATAGATAAATAATTGTACTCCTTGATTGTGAAAAGGAGGAAAGCGCATACTCTTGCCCTGAGTTCCGGCCCGCATTTCACTAATCGGTAATGGCATAGACTCTATTTGATTATTGCGAACAATCAAAGCTTTACCAATTTGCGCTACCAGAGGCTCTATATACTGGCCATATTGGGTACGGCTTACCGCCGGATAAAAATAGAGTTGATCGGAACGCAGAATTACCTGACTGGCACTATCCTTACTCAATAGAAAGAGGTTTCCGCGAGGATCCCGTTCTATACTGGTATAATCTGCTCGATTTACCAGACTCCATAATGCCTTCAGATCGGGTTGCGCCAAAACCAGATAATCATAGCCCAACACCAATAACATTTCATTTTGAAAGTCGAAATCCTGCACACGCAAAGTATCGGTAAAGGAAATCGCCCGGGCCTGCACCTCAATTTCAGCCAGCTCCATGGCATTAGACTGCATTTCTACTTGTACCTTTCGGGAGGCCAATTCAGTCCAATCCAGCTCCAATAATTTAATATAGTAGCCTTCCTTAAATAGCTGTACTGCCGAGCCTGCCGTTTCCGGGATTCGCAAAGCACCATTCGCATTACTGGGGCCGTATTCCTTTCCCAAATAATCAATGGCGACTACACCAGCCAAGGCTTGGCCCTTAGCGTTTACCAATTCTAAATCGAGATACTGCCCCCGGAGGCCAAAGGCCAGGAGGTAAAATAAAAGTAGGCTAATCTGCTTCATCATCAATACAGACGCAAAGCCCAGAGGAGGTTGCTTAAGCGCGCTCTATAACCACGGCATAACCTTGTCCAACGCCAATGCACATGGTACACAGAGCATAGCGTTTACCCGTTTTTTGGAGTTGAATAGCGGCGGTTTGCAATAAGCGAGCTCCCGACATTCCCAGAGGGTGACCTAAGGCTATCGCTCCACCATTTGGATTAATGCGCTCATCTTGATCATCCAAACCCATTTGGCGAGTACAAGCTAAAACCTGTGCCGCGAAGGCTTCGTTTAATTCGATGATATCCATATCTGCCAGGCTTAATCCTGCTTTCTTAAGCGCAATCTCTGAGGCGTAAACCGGACCGATTCCCATAATGCGAGGCTCCACCCCAGCTACACCCATAGACACCATTCGGGCCAGGGGTTTTAGGTTTTGATCTTTTAAGCCTTGTTCAGAAGCTACTAACAGCGCAGCGGCTCCGTCATTTAAACCTGAGGCATTTCCGGCAGTTACGGTTCCTCCTTCTTTCCGGAAGGCGGGACGTAATTTCCCTAAAATCTCCAAGCTTGATTTTGGCTTGATAAACTCATCGGCTGCAAAAACCAAATCTTCTTGCTTACGACGTGGAATCGAAACTTTTACAATCTCTTCAGCCAACCTTCCGCTTTCCGTTGCTGCAGTGGCTTTTTGCTGCGACCATAAAGCGAATTTATCCTGATCTTCGCGGCTAATACCAAATTGATCAACCAGATTTTCAGCTGTTTCTCCCATGGCATCGGTGCCATAGCGCTTAAACATTTCTGGGTTTACGAAACGCCAGCCGAAAGAGCTATCGTACATCTTAGAGTCCGTGCCAAAAGCCTTGCTGGGCTTACTCATTACATAAGGCGCACGGGTCATATGCTCCAAACCACCCGCCACAAAAACTTCACCATCACCATTGCGAATGGCGCGCATAGCCTGGGCTCCGGCACTCATTCCACTGGCACAAAGTCGGTTTACGGTTTCTCCGGGCACTGAATGGGGTAGGCCCGCTAATAAGGCCGACATCCTTGCTACATTTCGATTGTCTTCACCAGCCTGGTTGGCACAGCCCATAATTACATCGGCGATAGTTGCTGGATCTAAATTAGAATTGCGTTCAATAAGGGTTTTTATAACCAGGGCTCCCATATCATCAGCTCGGAGGCCTGATAGGCTACCACCAAAACTGCCAATAGGAGTGCGGATTCCGTCTACGATATATGCTTCTTTCATGAGAGGTGTTTTTCAGATCGGCTTTACGCCGCTGCGAATATCGCAATTGCCCGGGAACCGAGACTTACTGATACACGAAATCGTAACCTTCCAAAGAAAGGGTGCGGTACTTCTTCTCGTCGAATCGAAACAAACCGGAAGGACGTTTGGCCCGTGGAGAGCTTCGTATAGTTTTACCGGTATCGATCAACAATTCTGACTTTAAAAGCTTGCGCCGAAAATTTCGTTTATCCAATTCCCGACCCAGAGCACATTCATAAAGCCGCTGAATTTGATTAAGAGTGAACTCACGCGGCAATAAACTAAAACCAATAGGACGACGCTTTACCCGCCGCTTCAACCGCTCTTTGGAATAGTCGACAATGTCATTGTGATCGTAAGCCAAAGGCGGAATATGGTCGGCCTTCACCCAACGGTATTCCGAATGGCGTAGGTCGTTTTCCAAATCTTCGCTCAAGCGCAAAGTACCGTAATAGGCAATATTTACGACCCGCCCCACCGGATTGCGATAGGGATCGGCAAACACATTAAGCCTTTCTATTAACCAATCATCGAAACCGGTAATGGAGCGCATCAGCTCCCTAGCTACCAAAATAGGATCCTCCTTGGGCCTAACCACCACCGAGGGCAATACATCAGCCCCTTTATAGGGCTCATTGGTTTTGGTGCCAATCAGGAGTTTGAGGTCCTCCCCATCGAAACCATAAAGCACAACTGAAGTACTTAAGGCCACTTGAAAATCGTCTGGAGAGAATTCTATATACATGACAATTGGTCTTAGTGTCAAATATACACTAAGAATTTATTCTACCACTCGGTATCCTTACGAAAAACGGTGCCTTTGAAATGGGCGATTAAATCCCCTGCCTCATTTTCCACTCGCACTTCATAAATGCCAATGCTACGGCTCTTGCGAATCTCACTGGCCGTGGCACTAATCTTTTCACCGGCTTTTACCGGCTTGGTATGAGAAATGGCTGTTTCAATGGAAAGCGCGTGTTGGCCATGGCCATTGCTGGCAAAAGCCAGGGCACTATCTGCTAGGGAATAGGAAATTCCACCATGGGCGATCTTGAAGCCATTGGTCATTTCCTCTCGCACGCGCATGCTGAGTTTGCATGCACCCGCTTCGCAAGATTCCACCTCTATGCCCAGCCATTGGCTAAAGGCATCCCCATTGTACATAGTATCTACTACTTCCTTGGCCGTTTTCATGATTCGGGACCGTCTTTTTGCTTTTGCTCATAATCAGCCATGCGCTCCACAGAAGTAATTAGGATATCCAGCATCAAATTGAAGTTCGCCAAGTCCTGCTCACTATCCACATTTAAATCGGCTTTAACGATGGCCAAATTGCGAAGGTCTTGAAACACCTTGGGGCTTTCTGATACTTCCGGGAGTAATACATCGGCCTCGGTATAAGCCTCCGTGCGTTCTTTTATAACTTCTTCCAATGCCGGACCCGGAATCAAACCTACCGGCATTCCAGCCGCTATAAAGGCATTAAGTAAGATCATCACCGAGTCTACCAGGGACTCATGCTGAGCATCACTAAACTCATCTGCCACATCGGTTAAAAAACCCATTAGAAAGGGTTGATCTTCCATTACTCGGGCAATCATAGCCCCTTGTTCCTCACTACTCATTGCCATATAGTCTGCGATAGACTCGGCAATATGATCGCGTTTCTTTTGCATGTCGCAAAGGTAATTGTTCTATTCGCTGTGGCGTGAATTGCCCGTAACAAGGTCTCCGTTTTCAGGAGAATTTCAGATAGATGTATGTCTTCTCAAAACGACTATCCAAAGAGAATAAAAGACTATTCCTGATCCAATGCTGAAAACTAGCAGGTTATTGAATTATAACATTAACCATTGTTTTTTAGATGATTAACCATATTTCACCGCTTTTTTCCACAAAAAAAATAGGGGAAAACCCTCTATTTGCTACCTACTATTTTTCCCACCTTAGCTTTCCAATAAGCCCCTTAATCATGACTGTTTATTCTTCCATTATTGAGCAAGTAAAAATTGCCAGGAAAAAAAGACATAAGAGCCAGGAAGACATGGCTCTGCTTTTAAACTTAGGACGGGATGCTTATCGCAAAATGGAAAACGGACAGAGTCCACTCAATTTAGAGCGTTTTCTGATTATTTGTGACCATTTGCAAATCGATCCCCGGGACCTAATGGATCAGGTTATTCCCGATAAACAGAAATGGGAATACGAAGCGGAAATCGATCGCCTTAAAGCAGGTATTGAAGATTTGCGTTTAGAAAGAGAGCGACTCTGGGCCGCCCTCAACAAACTTCTAAAGATTATCGACCCACAGGCCAGTGATGAGGCCTTCCGCGTGGTCTTTCAAAGTGCCTAAAATTATTCCTTTGATTCGCTAAAAGCCTCTCCTTCCTCAACAGGGGAGGCTTTTCCTTTTATTTTCTGAATAAAGAAATCTTCCAATTCACTTAAGGTTTCGGTATTGGTATGGATATCCTTCACCACCTTCCCATGATCCAATATCACGATACGCTCGCAGAACTCGGTAACATGACCCAGGTCATGACTGGAGATGAGCATTGTAATATCAGTTTGTTGATCCAACTTCTTAAGCTCATCGCGTAAGCGATACTGGGTAGAGGGATCCAAATTAGCGAAAGGTTCATCCAGAATTAAAATATCCGGATCTCCCAATAAGGCTCCTACTACACCTACTTTCTTCTGGTTACCCTTGGAAAGGTCGCGAATGTATTTCTTACCTCCGCGGATTTCACCGGCAAAAAAGTCTTCGTACTGTGATAAACGGGCTTCTAAATCTCCACGGGTTAAACCGTGCAAGCGCCCAATAAACTGGAAGTATTCATCCGGGCTTAAATAATCGATCAAAAAGCCCTCATCGATAAAGCTGCCGGTATATTTCTTCCAAACTTCGCTTTTAGATACATCCTCGCCCTTACTCCAAACCGAACCGCGATTGGCTTTAATTAAATCCAGAATGAGGCGGAACAAGGTGGTTTTCCCAGCACCATTATTTCCTACTAAACCCATGGATTGGCCCGCTTTGAACTTCAATTCAGGGATATCCAATACAGTCTGGGAATTATAAACTTTAGTGAGGTCTTTTACTTCTAAGATTTCCATGCTAGTATATTTTTAGTCATGCTGACGGTAGCCCGCTGCATTGATGTATTTCTTCTCTTTAAAATTGATGATGGTTTGGCGAATAAACAGGCGGTGGCTCAAGATTCCGCCAATGCCTAAAGCGCTAAGGAAAATCAAACCCCAATGGGGTTCGTCGAAAACATTAAAGGCCTGAAAGACCAATAAAGGAACAATCATCAGGGGAATTACAATCACAAACTGCGCGGCCCCGGTACCTTGATAGTTAAAGGCCGATCCCTTACTTAGGTCGATTGCCTTCTTATTGTAAGTACTGGCATACAGAAGCACCGCCGTGTTGATGCCAATATTGTATAAGAGGGTCGCCGTATTGATGTACAGCGCTTTCATCCCGAAATACATATAGGGTAAAGTGAGCAAATACATGATCACACAACTTAATACCATTAAATAGTATTTAGCCCGGTAAAACTCCTCCATGGAATAGGCGCGGGTAAGAATCCCATCAAAATAGGCACTTTCCCAACTAACCAAAAACTGACCGTAATTAATCATGAAGATGCCGGTCATAAAGATGCCCACAAACATCAACCAGGTATAGTTGTCACTATACGCTTCTTGGGTATAGAATATCAAACCATAAAAAGCAAAAAACACACTTAGGTAAAGGGCGGTTTTGGTTCTGCGATTTCGGGTGATCAACTTCAATTCATTGGCCATCATTAAGCCTAATACTCCGCGATTTTCCAAATAGGAGAAACGCAAGCTACTGGCCTCTTTAGCTTTGGTACGCCAGCGATCCAAGTGGGTCATGCCCAATAAGAAGCGGTAGTTTACAAAATAGATAAGCAGCATCAGTACCAGGGGCCATAGAACGGCAACAGGCTGAGTAGCTAAGGGTAGATAAATGGCTTCTGAAATCTCATCCAGGGCGATATACCCTAAATAATGGGCGGCATAGCTAGCTATAAAGACCAGGGCAATGCCCCAGAAAACGGCCGCTTTAACTGCTAAAATCCGCTTGAGGTAAATAGCCAGGAAATGATTACTCAGCATTACTCCCAGCATACCTGCAATCCACACCAAAGCCACATCCAAACCATATTCTCCCGGAATAACTCGAAAGGCCCAGGGTAGAATAAAGAGTAAAGGCAGCAGGTTAAAGAAATTGAATACCGATCCCTGCAATAAGAAGTGAATGATCTTCTTCTTGGAAATGGGCAAAGTGAGGTAATGCTGCACAGAAATCACACTTAAATCCTGCAAGAAAAAGCGCATCACCAAATCGGCCAGCAGATAAAACAAAATCCCCCCGGAAAATATGGGGGTTAATTTAGTGGCATCCTCAAAGCTATCGGAGAGAATTTCCTTCATGAAAAATCCCAGTGCCCCAAAAGAAGCCAAGAAATAAAGGGCCAAAAGGGCCATTAGAATTTTTACTCCCCAGCCTTGGCGAAAATAGGTGCTGCGAAAAACCTGTAGCCAACGCTGTTTAATGAGTTGTGAATACATACTCGTTGATTTATAAGGTTAGTATAAACCTGCCGCTCTAAATTACGGCAGCTTTAAAAATAATTCGCAAGTACCTGAGTGCCTGCTAAAAAAATTGTTCTCCCTTGGCCACTTTACGACGTAGAAGCACCGATGCCCGATAGCGATCTTCACGGTATTCATCATATAGGCCATCGAGGGTGGCAAGTACCGTATCCAACCCAATTTCATCGGCCCAAGCCAAGAGCCCTTTCGGATAGTTAACCCCTTTGGTCATGGCCAGGTCAATATCCTTCGCCGAGGCAATTCCCAAATGCAAAGCATCTGCGGCCTCATTAATAAGCATCGCTAATACCCGGTTTAGAATCGATTGCCCAAGCTCCTCATTCTTCTTAGGCTCAGGTTGTATTGCTCCTTCGCGGTAATCATAAAATCCTCTGCCGGTTTTACGTCCAAGCAAGCCGGCTTCTACCAAGCGCTTCTGACTAAAATTGGGCTTATAGCGAGGGTCATAGAAAAAGGCCGTAAACACACTTTCGGTTACAGCATAATTCACATCATGACCAATAAAATCCATCAGGGTGAAGGGGCCCATCCTAAAGCCTCCTAAGGAACTTAATGCCCAATCGATGGTCGCAATATCCGCTACGCCCTCTTCATAAATACGTACCGCTTCACCATAAAAAGGTCGCGCTACACGGTTTACAATAAAGCCTGGGGTATCCTTGGCCAGCACCGTAACCTTGCCCCAATCATCAATCAGAGATTTGGCTTTATTTACCACCGCTTCATCCGAAGTAATAGCAGGAATAATCTCCACCAAAGGCATTAAAGGCGCAGGGTTAAAGAAGTGAATCCCCAACACGCGCTCGGGCTTTTCACAGGCCGCCGCAATACTGGCAATGGAAAGGGAGCTGGTATTGGAAGCTAAAATCGCATCGGCACCACATACCTCTTCCAGATGTTTAAAAAGGGCCTGCTTAATGTCCAGCTTTTCAATAATCGCTTCGATCACCAAACCACAGCCCTCTAATTCGGTGAGGCTGCTTTCATAGGATATCCGACTGGCAATTTTATGGTCTTCGCCTTCGGCCAAACGGCCTTTCTCTACCAAACGAGCGAGAATTTTCTGATGTCCTGCTTTCGACTTTTCCAGAGCTGCACGATGATTATCTACAATCACCACGCGATGTCCATTCTGGGCTGCAACCTGCGCAATTCCTGAGCCCATCGCTCCGGCACCCACAATTCCTATTTGCATTGTATTTCTTTTTTGGCCGCTTTCGCGGAATATGTCCTAATAAATTATTCTCCTTTAAACTCGGGTTTACGCTTCTCCAGAAAAGCAGCAGTGCCTTCGCGGTAGTCATAACTTTGACCGCATTCGGTTTGATACTGATCTTCCAATGCTAACTGGGATTTCAGATCATTCTGAAAACTGGCATTAAGAAGCGCTTTGGTTCGTGCCAAAGCTAAGGTGGGCATTTGACTCAATTGTCCCGCTACTTTTTGGGCAACCGGCATTAACTCTTCGGCGGCTACCAATTTGTAAATCATGCCCATGTCTAAGGCATCTGAAGCCGAAACTTTATCACCCAGCATCATTAATGCAGATGCTCTTTGCAAACCTACCAAGCGTGGTAAGGTATAAGTCCCACCACTATCGGGGATGAGTCCAATTTTGGAAAAAGCCTGAATAAAGGAAGCCGCTTCACTGGCAATTACAATATCGCAAGCCAGGGCAATATTGGCCCCTGCTCCGGCAGCCACACCATTTACTGCGGCAACCACGGGTTTTTCCAGAATTCGAATAGCCTCAATTATCGGATTGTAATGTTCGGTTACAATCTTGGTAAGCTCTGGACCATTGGGATCAGTGGCTTCCGCCAAATCCTGACCCGCACAAAATGCCTTGCCAATGCCGGTTAATACTACCCCGCGAATTTTAGAATCTTTCTGGGCTCGGGCCAGCTCAGCTTGCAGGGCCAAGGCCATTTCGCGAACAAAAGCATTGTATTTATCCGGGCGATTTAAACTTAGTGTTAGCACAGCGCCCTCCTGTGAACTAAGGATATATTCGGACATGAATTTTCTTTTGGGCTAAGTTAGGAGATAATGCAGGAAGGATACATCCTTCAGGCTTATTCATGTTTTGAAACTTTTGGGCTTCTATACTTTAAAAATATATCTCACTATTACCTAACAGCTAAGTATTGCAATTATTCGACTATCCTAAAGGAAACCCAAATAGAAGTGGAAGACATGAACCCCTGGAAGGAGGTTTTGGCGTACCGGTTCGACTGATTCGTAAATTGAAATAAGCTGGAAACTTTAGCTCTAACGCTTAATCCATTTTTTACTCGTCCCCGAAAGGCTTATCCAGTATAGGCCTTTCGGCAGATGAGAAAAATCAAGTTGACCTTCATTTTCAAGCCAGCCTGACCACAGCTTTTGTCCGTCAATAGTAAATAGCTCTAATTTACCGGGCTCCAGTGTTTTGAAATACAGCATTCCCTCAGAAGGGTTAGGGTAAATCTCAAATTCTTCCTTCACCTCTTCCGCTAAATCAAAATAGGCTTCGCAGTTACCGGCCGTGGCTGAATAGGAAATATACCGATTGTCGTAATAAGTGGAATCACCGATGCTAAAGCAAGTTAAGTTATAGGACCAACCTGAAAGACACGGGCAGGGGCCTTCCAAAAAACCGGTTTCACAGCCAATCCCTTCAATAAAGCTCTCCATACTTGTTACAAGCCTGCGTCGACTTCCTAAAAAGGTATCAATGGTGTCAATGGCGTCCACTGTAAATGTTCCTTGTTGGCTCCAACTCTCCATCCCTCTCGAAGCAAGGAAGTACCAATCTTCAAGGGTATCCCCTACCTGAGCATTAAAATCATAAACCAGGTATTCTGTTTCATCGTCTGCCGGAACTAGATAGAGTCGAGCAGAATCTTGCCTGTAAGCTCCCTTGTAGATTACCTGATTATGGTGTAGCTCAAAAAGCTTAGTATGATATTGCCCCCCTATTAAAGTATCCTCATGATTGACAAAGTATTCTGGCGCAGATCGTAGCCAGGAACCTCCAGTGTATTGCCCGAATTCAGTCTTTTCATTAACCCATCGGGCATTCGAATCAGGAAAAGCCAAAAAGTTTTGGGAATGTAATACCCCACAAAAACTTAGAAATACAAATGCAAACAGGAACTTGTAATTGGTTTGACCCATAGCCAACTATTCCTTTATCCAGATATTTTTTTGTTCACCCGCCTGAACAATATACTGACCCGGGCTTAATCGACTTAAATCCAAGGTCGCCCTGGACAGAATTCTTTGTTCGAAAACAATTTGACCAAGACTATTAAAGACTTTTATATCCATTGGTTCCTGGTTATGAAACTGGATTTTACCTTTTGATGGATTAGGATAAGGGCTCATTTGCTCTTCGGCCATTGCTTCATCTACCGAAAGGCTTAAATCGCAAGCGCCATTTAAAGCCTGGGCTAAAGGTTGACGAGAATAGCCATCATAATAAGTGGAATCGCCAATGCTCATGCACTCTAATTTAATCTCGAAATTGGAAATATTCGGATAGGGATCCCACAAGAATCCCTGACTATTACCGATGCCTTCTATCCATATCCCACTCAGTCCAAAATCAAGGATGCGGTGAGCTCCGAGACTACTGTAAACGGTATCTACACTATTTACAATTACCGGATCCATAGGATCGCCTAGAGCTAAATAAACAATGGGTTGTTGCGGCCAATAATTTCCAAATCCAACCGAATAGATATTCTTTACGGTGTCCCCGGGCAGAAGGTTGTAATCGTAAACCGTGATTTCAGATGCGCTGTCTTTAGGTAAGAGGTATACTCTTCCTGCATCTTCGCGAATAGCTGCAAAATAAACCTGGCTGGAGCCACACAAGAAAAGCTGATGGTAATTCTGACTTTGGATAGTCGTATCCTGATTGCTTAAACACAATTTTACGGTATGCACCAGTTCCATATGGAAAAAGGGCTGCGTTACCAACTCAGAATAACTATTGGTCCAAATAGCATTGGAATCGGGTAAGCCCACAAAATGCTGAGCTTTTAATCCGGAAGTCAAAATAAGGGCTAGGAGTACTAATCTTTTCATACGCAGAGATTTGCTACTAAAGGTAAAATAAAAAAGGCCGCCTCGGAAAATCCGAGACGGCCTTTCAATCAATAAGCCAAAATATTAGCGAATGCTAATTCTTTCTTGTGCGGTGCGATCACCGGATTCGATTTCGAGGATATAAACCCCGCTGGCCAGCTGACTTACGTCGAGTTGGTAACGGAACTGATCTCCCTGAGCACGCTCATTGCTTTCGCTTAAGGCGCGACCCTGGGCATCCAATAATCGGATTTGCGCATTTGCACTGTTCACTACATCAAACTCTACATTGATATAGTCACTGGCAGGATTTGGATATACCGCTAATGAACTTTGTAAGGGGTTTTCTTCCAATCCAATATTCACTTCAACAGTAGTAGAATCCATTGCCATACTGTAGCAATCTGTAGTATCGTTCACAGTAAGAACCACATTATACACACCATTGCTGGCATAAGTATGACTAGTGCTTACACCAGTACCGGTATTACCATCACCAAAGTCCCAGGTGTAGGTATCTGCATTTACAGAAGTACTGGCATCGAAGGTGAAGTTAGGCTGAGAACCACCTACACTGAAAGCGGCCGTAGCGGTATCTACGCCAGCAGTAAGCTGAACAGGCACACGTACTTCCGAACAGGCAGCCGCATTGTAATAGATCCGTCCATTCCAGAATCGAGGAGTAAACACATCGTTTAATGGCCAGCTAATACCTGCCCCTTCATAAATGGTTAAGTAGTCATTCTGAGCTAATACCGCACCAACGTTTGTGCCATTGGTATAATCAACATCAGCTACTATGCTCACCAACATCAAACCATAAGTGGTTCCTGCAGAAACTGCATGTGGGTTTGATAATGGAACATAGGTTGGATTACCCGCACCATTAGCGGTTACAGTAACACTATCCAAGCGAGTCCAGCCGGTAAGGCTTGCTTCATTACCCACATGAGACCCTGTACGGATATAAATTACCACATCCTGGGCACCTGATCCATCAATGTTCATATCAAAACCGGTAAGTTCGATATTGGCAGATGGTAATATGTCAAAGCAGTTACCACTTTGGCCATTTCCACCATTAAAGGAAGTACCCAATGAGTCTAAAGCGGATCCATACTGTAAGTAATAAGTAGACTGTGCTCCTGCAACGGGCACTGCCAGGGTATCTCCTTTTACAATTGGAACTGTATCATTCGCATTATTGCTGGCAAACCAGGAGTAATTAACCCCAGTAAGTGAATTTGCGCGCAAATATGCTGTGTCTTCCTGTACACAATAAGTACTATCAAAACCTACAGGTTCAAAGGAAACATAATTATATGGGCCTGCGCTCAAGGTGTCGTTAGACAAGTCTTGATCACCACTGAGATTAAGGTCACCACCAACCATCAAACCATTAACTCCGGCGTAAGTATTAAATACACCTACTTGTAGGGTGTCGATCTGGTACGAAGGCAGAGAGCCGTTAAAGGTGGCAGAGTACGTTCCTGTTAAACCACCACTTAGGTTTACAGTCATTGGTAAACTTGTAATGGTATTTTGTCCAATATTCTGGAACACCAAGCTAACAGCAGTGGTACTATCACCGCAACCCACTTGAGTAATAATTTCAAGCAAAGCAGCGTCATCGCCGAGAGGAGTGAATTCATCCGCACCCATGTCTACAATAGTAGATGGCGCCTGAGGACGAGTATCTCCATCGATATCTACAGTAATACCCAAACTATTGTCTCCTACATCATTAGCCAGAACACCAATTACATGAAGATCTTCCGGTGCATTGAGGAAGAAGGGATCGCCATAAACACTATTCGCATTATGAACCGCATCTGCAGTTTGCCAGTCTGCCAAAGTTGTATGGGTAGAAGTACCAATATCAAAGGCATCACTGTTTCCTGAGAAGTACAAGTTGTAATCTACCTGCTCTGATCCATTGAAATTATCAAAAGATTCAAAAGCAAAGTCTCCGGTAGAAACGAAGATGTTATTTACTACCCAAACAGTATCCTGATCATTGATCGCCATAGCTGGCTCTCCCATCACGGAATTGTGATATACTTCAATATTCTCGAAGTCGTTCAGGTAAATACCATAGTCGGTAGTACTACTGATCATGTTATTCACAAGGCGCGAAGGGGTAGAAACCGCATAACCATCATTAATGTCGCTCAGATAAACGGCATAGTCTGTAACGGCAATCTGATTTTCTTCAAGCACCACATTTTTCATGTCAAAGCAATAGATACCGTCAGTAGTCCCACGAGGCTTATCAATGGTATTTCCAATGAAGGAAATATTCTCCGCCTCATCCACATAGATACCATAAGTCATCTGAGAATAAACATGGTTATTGCGAATCATGATATGCATGGCAGGATCGTCGGTAGCTGTTCCTTCCAAGTTGATACCGGTAGAACCACCAATCACAGTACTGGACTCAATGGTGAGATAATCCACATCCGCACCTTCAGTGAAGTCATTAACATAACTACCGGAAGTCAAGATTCCCACTACATCTGAGCCAGAACCAGTAGTATCCACTACTACGGTGGTATTACTAATAGTTATGGTATCAGAATTACCCATCAACAGAACACCAAAGGCTTCGGAAGTTCCATTATTTACGATAGTCATGGCATTTAAGGTCACCTGAGAGGTGTTCTCAATCAAGACCGCAGTTTGATGCGATTGACCATTGTAAATCAATGAATCTGATCCACCCGTACCATTAAAGGTGATGGTATTGGTTCCGGAAACGCCAGGTACACTTTGGAGGTGTAATTTATCTACATAGGTTCCCGCTTGTACATTAAATACAACCGGTCCGCTGATACCACAACCATTCAAAATGGTAGCTACAGAATCGAAGCTTGGGAAGTCATCACTAGGGCTGCTTCCAATGGTATAAGTTCCACCAGCTAATGCTGATAAACATGGAGTTTTGAAGTTAACCGGACCTACCCAAACATTGGTATCACAAGTGTCTTGTACATATACATCGTAATAGGTATTCGGGTTTAAGCTATTCAAGCTTACAGGAGAATTAACCCCACTATTGATGGTACCGCCATTGAGGTTGGTTCCTTGTAAGAACCCTTCCGGACCCCAGGCTAAATTAAACTGACCACCGTAAGAAGACCAGGTGATATCTGCCCCAGTGGCAGTTACATTATTGGCACTTAGGTTTACAGGTACACTACAGTTGCTTGCTTCAGCGATTTCAATGTCGTCAATCGACATATCAGAGTAGTAATTACTACCTCTCTCACCACGGAAACGAATGTGAATTGTATCATTCACAAAAGCTGCCAGATTAAGTTCAAGCAGGTTCCAATCGTCAGCGCCGGAAGTATCCTGTTGACCGCTTATCAAAAAGTAATCATTAAACCAGGTTCCATTGTGCTCTACATCAATATGAAGATTACCCATGGTAGATCCATACATATGATACCAGAAGTACAAGCTAGGCTCGGTCATGGCAGTTAAATCCAAAGCGGGAGTCATCAAATTAGCCTCATTCCCTAATGAACCACCAGAGGTTTCAAGGAAGAAATAGTTTCCACCTGAAGTTCCTAAGGTATGGTCATAATCAGGGCCAGTGCTCGTAGAGTTCAAATCACTTCCATCGGCTTCTTCAATTTCCCAGGCGGGAGCAGAAGTGCGATCCGTTGTCCAGCAATTTTTAAAGGCTGTACGTCCGCCAATATCTAATCCTTCCAAGTCAAAAAGAATAGGTGCTGCGTAAAGCTCAGGACAATCTGTACGTACTAAAAGTGGACCTACCCATGGGCTACTACCGTCGCCAGCAGCGCAAACATCTTTAAGGTAAATCTCATACTCAGTATTAGGGTTTAATCCGCTGATACCGGCATTAGTTACAGTTACGGTATCACCATAGCGCCCATTACCTGCGGTAAAGCCAACCGTATCGGCGTTCACGATAAAGCTAATACCAGAACCCGCCGTCCAACTAGTGTATACCTCTGTCCGAGCGGTGCTGTCCAATACAAGCATAGTACTTGGTAAACAGCTAGGTGTTTCGATAATACTGAAATCATCAATGGCCCAGTCACCTTCATAATCGGAACCACGAACGGCACGGAAACGAATTTTGGTTACTGTTCCGCTTAAACCATTAAGAGTATCTGCGAACAGTAAATAAGGATCGCTTTGAGCGGTTTGCTGCTCACCTTCAATGATCATTAAATCATTCCAGCTATTGTTATCCCAGTATTGAATTTGAAGCGTATCCAAATCATCACCAGTGGCATGTAAATAGAACTGAACATAAGGGAGGCTTAAGCCGGATACATCAATAAAGGGAGTACTTAAGATTGCTTCGCTTCCGGTAGAACCTGAACTGGCCTCGGTATATAAATACAATCCACTACCTGAGTTATCTCCCGTAGGACCGGTATTGGAAGAGGTGGTTCCACCATCTTCAACCAACCACATATAGGTTCCGCTTCCTGAACCAGGGCTGCGGCTCCAACACTCACTAATACTATCATTTTGAGCGGTAGTGCTTCCGGTTCCCGGATCCCAATTATCAAAGCCTTCCATATAAGGAGCGGCTACAGGAGCACAAGCTGTAGTAAAGGTGTAAGGACCACTCCAGGTAGAATAGCCGTTTCCTGCAGTAGTACAGTTGTTACGGATGTAAACATCATAGGTAGTTTGAGGGGCCAAACTGATAGAACATGATGGATCTAAAGCATCTGAAATTGTTACCGGTCCATTAACCTCATTACCCACACATCCGGTTCCTTGTGTAAAGCCGGAAGGACCCCATTCTACTTGTACGGAGTCAGAAGTACTGGTGAAGTTTAGCACCGCGCTGTTATAGCTTATGCTGCTAAAGTTTGCTCCGTAAATTTTAGAGCAAGGTGGAATTACTTCATAATTAAAGTCATCAATGTAGATGTCATCATAAGTACCACCACCGCGATTGTGAATTAAAGCAAGGTACTTATCTGTGCCATTATAACCATTTGCCGTGGTAAGAGGAACTGCAACTTCCTGCCAGGTATTATTAGTTAAAATGTCAATGGTATCTATAAAAGTAATGGTTGCCCCAAGCACATTTGAGCTTAAAGTGGCAACAATAAGGTCTGTGTTAGCGTCGCTCGCAGCCAGCCTAAAGCGAATTTGCTTGTCTCCGGCTGTCATATCTGAGAACTCCGGACTAATCGCTAAAAGCGTATCAGTGGCAGAACTTCCAGAATTATAAATCTCTAAAACATTGGCGCCACTAAAGGGCTGAGTAGCATTACCTGATGTTAAGGCCTCAACACGAGCATAGGCAGCACTGTAAGAGTGATATTGCTCCCAACAATTTTCTAAATCACCGTCGCTAGCGGCATCAAAATTGGTGAAATAAGGAGCGCTATAAGGAACACAAGCAGTTGTAAACCTGAATGGTCCTTGCCAAACGCTTACATCACCTGCTGCTGTGCTATCACGGATAAAGAACTCATATTCCGTAATAGGGCTTAGTCCATTTAAGGTTACGCTGCTAAGACCCGCAATATTCTGTGGGCTTACGGATGGCCAGTAAAAACCAGGACTACCCAATGCAATTTGAGTATTAGGTCCAGCTCCGGTCCATGAAACATCAGCGGTTGTAGCAGTTACATTAGAAATAGAAATTGCGACAGGAGCATCAGTATTTGATGAGATGATGCTCACTTGATCTAATCCAAGTCCATCACCACCAGTTAGGCCATAATTGTCTTTTTGTGACCAACGAATTTGAGTGGTGGCACTAAAGTTTTGGCTATTGGCCGTTAGGATGGAATCTATTTTGAAATAGGCATATTCCCAGTCAGATGGGCTGCCTACATTCCAGTCAAAAAATGCGATCCAGCTATCGCTGTCACTTCCCCTTAAATAAACTTGATCAACAGCATCATTCTCATCGCCAAAGTCAGCATAATAGAAACTCAGATAAATATCCTCAGGATCCGCTGCATTTAAAGTCGAAAGATCAATTGTTAAAACAATATTCGCTGTATCGGAAGTGGTTACTGAGGCAATTCCAATGGAAGCTCCTTGGAAATCCCCACTAATTCCAGTGGTTCCGGAGGGAATTCCCATCTCCATTTCTGCATCGGTCCCCGGTCCTTCAAAAGACCACTTCGCCGTAGGTTCGCAAATAAAAACTGAATCCGTGCCAATAGGCCCCGAAAGGGAGTTGAAATTCTGGACATAGGGTAGCGTTGCTGGCCCACTCAAATTACATTGAGCATAGGCACCCACAGAGCTAACCAAGCCCAGAAGGCTTAGTATTACTTTCTTCATTTTATAGGTATTTTTTACAGTAAAAAGCTGTGACCGAAAAGCATAGGGTTGCTTTCGACACAGAGCGGGCTTCTTAAGCTTTAGGTTGCAGAGTAAAGCTTAATTAGCAAAATCTTAATCTTAGGAATTGCTACATAGGCAGAGAACTTTATAGTTAAATAGGGCAGTACTAATATACTGATAATCGAATGACTTGATTCAAGGCAAACTAGTAAACGCGTTTGCTTTAATTCATTTGCACCTTTTCGAACGAATGATTTAGGGGTGTCAGCGAATTAATTTACAAACACTTAAAGTAGTCGAAGGGTTCTTTACAGTCTTCGCACTTGTAAAGGGCTTTACAAGCGGTTGAGCCAAATTGAGAAACCATAGTGGTATTGCGCGATTTGCAACGAGGGCACATTATTTTTTTGGCCTCTCCAAATAATACCGACTTGTCGGCAGAGCTGCCTTCCGGCGGCGCAATGCCATATTCCTGAAGCTTGGCTTTACCCTCATCCGTCATCCAGTCGGTGGTCCAAGGTGGCGAGATTAAGGTTTTGATTTCCACCTTATTATACCCCGCTTCTTCCAAAGCCCAACGGATATTGCTTTCGATTTCATTCATGGCCGGACAGCCAGAATAGGTCGGAGTGATGCTAACAATGATCTTTTGATCCTCGACTTCCACTTCTCGAACCACCCCCATATCCACCACGGTTAGCACCGGAATCTCCGGGTCCGCAACGTTCTTGAGAATATTCCAAATAGTTTCTGTCATGGCTCGTCACTCTATATCTATCAATTAAATGAATGCGCAAGAATGCACAAATTGTTTATCCTGCCGCCTGACATTCAGTAGAGTGAATTGCTAATTCCTACCAGGTCGCTTCAGGGTACATGCGTGGCAAATGCTGCATAACGGCTAAAACGTAGCCTAAATATTCGCTATGCTCCCCTTGTTTACCACCACTTTGCATCCAAGCATCTTCTGGTCTTTTCAATGTAGCAAGGCTGAGAATTTCATTTACCTTTTGATCCCACTGCACTTTGATTTCGGCAAGGTTCACAGCAATACCTTCGGCAAGCAATGCCTCATCAACCGCATCCATGCTAAATAATTCGCCGGTCCATTCCCAAAGATCATTCAGGGATCTTTGTACGCGTTGATGGCTTTCTTCTGTGCCATCACCCAAGCGAATTAACCATTCTGCACTCCACTGGGCATGATAGGTGATTTCCTTAATCGCCTTTTGAGCAATTTCTTGCAAGCGATTATCGGCACTACTCAACAGTGCTGAATAGAAAAAGTAATTGTAGGTATCAAATAAAAACTGACGCACAATAGTTCGGCCCCAATCTCCATTCTCGAGTTCTACCAATAAGCAATTATGGTATTCGGTTTCAGGACGAAGAAAAGCCACCTTATCTTCCGTAAAATCGCCTCCTTTTTGTTCTGCTGCATATTGCATCAACATGCGGGCCTGCCCCAATTGATCCAAGGCAATATTGGAAAGAGCAATATCTTGCTCAAGGATGGGACCATGTCCGCACCACTCCCCTAATCGCTGTCCTAGGATGAGGGCATTATCGCCCAAACGGAGGGTATATTCTAATAATTGTGCTTTCAAGATGCTTGATTTTGCAAGATCAGGGGTCTACATATGACCTACCTCATCCGGAATTTCATAAAAAGTTGGATGACGATATACTTTGTCGTCCGAAGGTGTGAATAATGGTTCCGCTTCATCAGGAGAAGAGGCGGTAATCGCTTCGGAGGGTACTACCCAAATGCTTACTCCTTCGCTACGACGTGTATACACATCGCGAGCATTTTTGATGGCCATTTCGGCATCAGGAGCGTGTAAACTACCCACATGCTTGTGGCTCAATCCGTTTCGGGAGCGAATAAAAATCTCCCAAATTTTCCAATTGTCTTTGCTACTCATGGCTATGTGCTTGGGCCGTGATGGCCGGTTTGGTCTTTTTTAAAATAGCTTAGGCTGCGCTACCTTCTTTGGCTTTGCGCACCGCTTGCTTTTCGGCATAGGCATTAGCGGCTTCGCGAACCCATTCGCCCTTGGCATGAGCTTCCTGGCGAGCACGCAAACGCTGCTTGTTGCATTTACCATTTCCTTTAATTACCTGGTAGAATTCTTCCCAGTCGATAGTTCCGAAGTCATAATGACCTCGCTCTTCATTCCATTTCAAATCTGGATCGGGAACGCTGAGTCCTAAATACTCTGCCTGTGGAATGGTTTTATCAATAAACTCTTGGCGAAGCTCATCGTTGCTCTTCCGCTTGATCTTCCATTTCATGGACTGTGCAGAGTTGGGCGAATTATCATCAGTTGGCCCAAACATCATTAAAGATGGCCACCACCAGCGGTTTAAAGCATCCTGAGCCATTTGTTTTTGCTCTGGAGTACCTTGAGCCAAGGTCATCAGAATTTCATATCCCTGACGTTGGTGAAAGCTTTCCTCTTTACAAATCCGCACCATAGCACGGCTGTAAGGACCATAGGATGTACGGCATAACATTACCTGATTGGCAATGGCCGCTCCATCTACCAGCCAACCAATAGCACCTATATCGGCCCAGGTTGGGGTGGGATAATTAAATATACTCGAGTATTTTGCCTTTCCGGTAAGGAGATCGTCAACCATATCCATACGATCGGCTCCTAAGGTTTCGGCAGCACTGTAGAGGTATAATCCGTGACCTGCTTCATCTTGCACTTTGGCCAATAAAGCCACTTTACGGCGCAAAGATGGTGCACGGGTAATCCAGTTGGCCTCAGGCAACATTCCGACTACTTCCGAATGGGCATGCTGTGAAATCTGTCGAATTAGGGTCTTCCGGTACTTTTCCGGCATCCAGTCTTTCGGCTCCACCTTGTTCTCTCCGTCAACATAGGCCTGAAAGCGCTCCTCCAAATTCATTTCTTTGGTCATAATCGTCTTTTTTGAGAGGGTTACAAAGATAGCATCTATACTTAAAACTAAGCTGATTTGGAATTGTTCCAAAGGGCTTTAGAACGTACTTTTGCCAAAATAGATAGATTCTATGCTTAACTTTTTCAAAAAGGTCAAAAAGGCTCCCTCCTCTTTGTTTAGCGCAGAGAAAAAACACAGCCGACCTACTTTACACGATTTAACCGTATTAGATATATGTCGGGAAACTCCCGACTGTGTTTCCGTTGCATTTGAAGTTCCCGCTGAATTAAGCGAGATCTATCACTTTAAACCGGGACAATACCTTAGCCTCGAAGCTCAGATTGATGGCGAAGCCGTTCGTCGCTCTTACTCTTTGTGTTCCAGTCCTTTTGATGGTGAACTAAGGGTAGCCATTAAGGAAGTAGAAGGTGGTAAATTCAGTACCTGGGCCAACCAAAAGCTTTCTGTAGGCACTCAAATGCGCGTGATGACTCCAGAAGGAAATTTCACCGCCAATATTGATCCTCGAGAAAAACACAATTATGTGGGTTTCGCTGCCGGATCCGGAATTACCCCGGTTTACAGCATTCTGAAATCGGTATTGGAAAATGAGCCCGAGTCTACCTTCACCTTGTTTTACGGAAATAAGTCGGCCCAATCCGTAATCTTTAAAGAGCAAATCGAAGCGCTTAAAAATCAATACATGAACCGCTTAGAGGTGCATCATGTATTGAGCCGTGAAGATCAGGGTACCGATTATTTGAAAGGACGTATCGACGCTTTAAAATGTAAAGTCTTTGCCGAGCGCTTCTTTGATATTTCTGAAGTGGATGGCTATTTCCTTTGTGGCCCTGAAGCCATGATTAATGGGGTTAGTGAAGAGCTGCAAAGCTTGGGAGCTGATAAGAGCCGCATCCACTACGAACTCTTTACTACTCCGGCCCAAAGCCTGGCTGGTAAAACCAAGGTTAGTAGTCAGCAAAATGGCGCTAAGCTGGATTCTAAAATCACGGTGATTCTGGATGGTGATGAAACTCATTTCGACCTTAACAGTGATGGCGATTGCATCCTGGATGCTGCATTAGACGCTGGTGCAGATGTTCCTTATGCTTGTAAAGGAGCGGTTTGCTGTACCTGCCGAGCCAAAGTGATTGAAGGCGAAGTGGAAATGGAAATGAACTACGCCCTGGAAGATGATGAGGTGGAAGACGGCTATGTACTTACTTGCCAAAGTCACCCTCGCACCGAAAAGGTGGTAGTTAGCTTCGACGATTAAATTCCTTTAGTCCTCTTTTAATTTCATATCCACGTGCATTACCATCACGTCTGGATAAGATTCTCCTATGGTTTCAAAACCAAAGGAAGCATAAAAGCCTTCCAGGTATTGTTGGGCCTGTATTTTTACGGGTGCCTCGGGCCATTGTTTTTTTAAATCGGCCAAAGCCCTGCTTACCAATTCACGGCCAATCCCTTTATTGCGGTTTTCCTTCGCCAATACGATTCGGCCTAAACTAGCTTCTGGATAAACCGTATTGGGTGGGCAAATACGGGCATAGGCAATAAGCTCTGCCCCTTCCCAGGCAAATAGATGTCGGGATTTTAGATCGTGCTCATCTACCTCTGGATAGGGGCAACCCTGTTCCACCACAAACACATCCGTACGTAATTTATAGGCTTCAAATAGCTCTCGGGTCGTCAGCTCCTCCCAATTCTTAGTAGACCAAATCATGCTTTAAAAATACGCCTGAAAACAAAAAAAGCGATCCCCTCCATGGATCGCTTTGGTTTTTGCCCAGCACACGAATTGGGCAAATGTATTTTTAGAGTGTATAACCTAAGGTTACGTTCAGCATATTATAGCTGGCCGGGCCTTTATTGGCTTGGAAGAACTCGTTTAAGTCATACGATGCGGTTACTTTAAAGGATTTGTATCCTACCTGGGCCATCAATCCATAACGGAATTGATTAGTAAAGAAATCGTCATAAGCTTTCTCCTCTACGCGGCGATATACCGTAGTGCTGTATTCCAACTCACGTTTTGCTAGGAGACGCACACCCCCGTAACCACCCAGGCCAATAGTCCAAGACTCATCACGATCGCCCGCTTCACTTAAATCCAACTGAAACATTACTGGTATATTGAAGTACGCAATGTGGTACTTGTTCTTTTCGTACACATTGTTGGTGCCGATATTGGCAAAGGAAGATCCGCTGGTATCTACGGTTAATACTTCAGAACCTTTTAAGCGGAAGTTATGCCAGGAGAAGTCGATACCATACTTGAAATAAAACTTGCTGTAAGGGCTTCCCAAGCGCGTTTTGTAACCGATTCCCATGTTAAAGGAAGTAGACTTCCAGAACTCCAATTCACCGGCCACATTTTCTACTAAGTATTGACCATCCTCTAATTGCTGGTTAAAGCCGAAGGCAATGTCAAAGTAGTCTTCGGTACGCTCAATGGTTTTTGACTTTTTACGTTCGCTGAGGTCAAAGAATTCACTGGCGTCAAAGTCTTCGTCATCCTCATCTGTATCGATTTCAAATTCTTGATCACCGATAATTACACCTTCTTTAGAGATGATAATCTTCTTCTTACCAGAATCTTGTTCCATCCCATTCATTGGAGGCATAGGGGGCATTGGAGGCATCAAAGGTGCTCTTGCCATTCCTAAAGAATCGCTTTCCATATCGCGCTCCAATTCTGTATTCCATGCTTCCATGCTTTCTTCATAGCGATCGGCCCAAGCTTCCATACGCTCTGCATAAGACTCACTCCAATTTTCCATAATGGCTTCGAAGTTTTCCATGCTTTGCTCAAAGCTTTCTTCGGCTTTATCACGTAACATTTCAGCTTCCTCTTCACTGAGTTTACCGGCTTTTTCCTGGGTATCAATTTTTTTCAAAATGCGCTCATGGTTCGCCTGAAGCTTGGCTACTTGCTGAGTGGCAAAGCCAATCATACTGGCCAGATCACTTTGATTCATATCCTTATTGGCATCCCAACTAAGGGTGTTCTCTTCAATTTGAAGCTCGATTTTACGCTTGGCGGTTGTATCGCTTTGCGCAGCCAAACCAAAGCCAAAGGCAATCAGTAAGGCGGTTAATACAGACTTTTTCATTTTTATGTTTGTTTTAAAATTGGAAGTATTCATTTCGATGGTTGGTTCTCAGATTCATTCATTTTTTCCTCGATCATCTTACTGAGGTCACGAGCTATTAAAGACATGGCCTCACCAAAATCTCGCATACTCTGACCAAAGGCTTTTGCACTTTTATTCAAGAGTTCTTTTTGCTCATCCGACAATTCGTAGTCTTCACTTAGCTCCTCACTGTAGCGTTTAATTTTGGCGGCACTTTCGCGAAGTGCTTTTTTGGAGCGCTCAATATGCACCTGAACACTGTCATCTTCCAAAGATTCATCCAAGTCTTTTGCCATGAGCCGGCTTAATTCGGCAACAGTTTCACTAAGCGTTTTTAATTCTTTCTGCAGTTTCTCAGTCAATTCCTGCTTACGTTCTTCCGATTGGGCTGAAGCCTGAAAGCTTAGGCCGCAAATCAGCAGCAGAGATACTAGGTACTTCATCACAGCTTATTTATTAAATCGACGATTGATAAAATCAGGAAGGGGAATCTCAATTTTGGTATTCTCCGCTTTTGGCAATTCAATGGACTCTCCGGATTTTACTCTTTCGTATTGATCGGAGGCATAGGCCCACATGCGCTCGCCCAAATCCTTAGATTTCTTTTCTGTGCTGTAAGTAGCGCCATTCAGCTTAGGTAATTGAACCCGCACTTTATATACTTCAGGATTATCTATATCCTCTGCTGCTTCCAGCGGTAAATCTGAATCTACCTCGCCCAAATCATTAAAAGCTAAAATAGGCTCCGAAATGGTTTGCTGTAATACCGGAATCACCCGAGCGCCGGTTTTCTTAGGTTTTTTGGCGGGAGTTTTTTGATTGGTTTTAGCCTTAGGCTCTTCTTTTTTCGGGTCTTCGGTTTTCACCGATGACTTAGGTTCATCATTCTTGGTATTGGGAGTAGTTTCAGGACCAGCTACCCAGCTTTGATCGGTATCTCCAATATTGTTAAGGTCCAGCTCACTGGCATTGCGATTGTAATAGATCAAAGAAGAAATTCCGATCAACAAGGCTACCGCTGCAGCGCGCAACATCAGCCAACCTTCACGCTTGGGTTTGGCCCCTTGTTGAGAGGCAGCTACCTTTTCCCAAACCTTATCTGAAGGTTTTATTTGATGCTCCTTGAGCTCCTTCTCAAAAAGCGAGTCGATGGGATGCTTGGAACTCATATCAGTTATTTTTTGCTAGTAATTCGTATTCACTCAGTTTCTGTTGCAATTGTCGGCGAGCTTTACTCAATTGACTCTTGCTGGTATTTTCGGAGATATCCAGCATTTCGCCTATCTCCTTATGGTTATAACCCTCTATGGCGAAGAGGTTAAAAACCGTTCTGTATCCGGTTGGCAGTTCATTAATCATCAACATAAGGTGCTCAGCATCGTAGTGATCTTTAACACTGCTGTGCCCAAATTCCGGGCGGCGCTCCTCTTCCACCTCTACAAAAAGATTCTTTTGATAGCGGATGAAGTTTAAGGCCTCGCGCACCATAATGCGACGAATCCAGGCTCCTAAAGCTCCTTCGCCACGGTATTGATCCAGGCGACTGAAGATTTTGATAAAACCATTGGAAAGAACTTCTTCGGCATCTTCCAAATTTTGGGTGTAGCGTCGGCAAACAGCCAGCATTTCTGAACCGTAACGTTCATATAATTCGCGCTGCGCCTCATGATTCCCGCGAAGGCACTGCTTCACGAGTCTCTTTTCGTTGCTTGGTAGGTTGCGAACTATTCCCATTTCTTTGGAGGCTTCAGTAAACTGACACTGATTGTGCTCCCTCAAGTTGCTTTGAGGTCTGATATTTTTTCAAATTTACGCTTATTGTCTGAAAATCAGGTTGTTTATTTTCCAAACTCAAAGCCCCTTATGTCCTAATTTCCTCTATATCAAAACAAAAACCGGGACCCTGCTCCCTTGAGCAAAGTCCCGGCTTGACGTAAACAACACTATTGTTTAGACTAGTTCAGCTTTAATACTCTAAAGCGTGAACTGCCGATTTCCAAAATGTACAGACCATTGGTAAGCTCTGATAAGTCAATGGTCAGGTTTTCCTGACCAGTATTTGGAGTCCAGGATCTTAGACTCTGCCCACTACTATTTAACAATCGAATTTTTTGCACGCTGCCTTCCCATTCTAATTGAAGCTCATTTTGAACCGGGTTGGGATAAAGGCTTAGCCCTAAGTTTTGCTGATACTTTTGCTGGCCGATTGTATTAGTTGGATTTAGGTAAAAACACTTATTAAAGGAAAGTCCATTTATGGTATCAAGTCCATTATAGGTTCCAAACAACTGATCTTTATTCGCCCGAAGGTTTATCACGGTATAATCCTTAATTCCTGGATTAATAAGCCTAATGCCATTGCCATCAAACTCCGCGATTCGTTCCCCTCTTGAAAAATAGGCTTTAGACTTCAAAATGCTTGGAGCCTCAATGGTCGTTCCATATCCTTGATAAGGCGGTAGGCTCACGATATAAACCAAACTATCATTTTGGACTCTAAAAAGATCCAGCCCTTTGCGTATAAATAACTGATTTCCCAATTGAAATAAGTCTGAATAAAAGGGCCCGTGATATCGATCTGTAATCGGATAAGCAAGATTCTGCCTAATTGGATAGTCCCAAGTATTATTCGTCGAATTAAGCCGCACAATTCCAGCCGTATTTGAAGACCAGGTGTTGTTTAAATTTCCACAAGCCCATAAATCACCATTAAACTTATGCAGTCCATAAATCGTATCCAAGCTATTTAAATTTCCCGCTTGATGCAAAGCTCCGTTTTCGTAATACACCACATTATAAACTTGCCGAAGGCTATCATATAGCAAACCAGCCAGGTAAGGCTTACCATCAAAAAAACCAAAAAACCTCGGGACACCATTTATAGAATCTAAAACCGTCCAGCTCCCATTTCGATAACGGCTCAAAGTGGTTTTCATTTTCAGTAATTGAGGTCCACCACTTGTTTCCGCGAAATAGATATCTGAACTATCAACGACCATCAAGGCTTGATTTTTAAGATGATTCGCAGGAATAGTTTGCCAACCATTTTGATCACCTTTCCAAATAACATAATCCGATAAAGGGCTATTATTTACGTTTGATAAGGCATAAAAAGTGCTGCTATCTGCCGCAAGATGAAGGGAGATTCTAGCAAGAGCAGCTCCGGTTGGAACCGCTTGTTGACACCACAGCTTTGTGGTTGCTAAAATTAGTATAAACAGGTATCGAAGCATTCTTAAGATTTTAATAAAAGTATACATCTTAAACAGTCTTGCCTAAGCCGAATGCGTCATCGAAGGATTCTGAAAATTAAGCTGCCGACTCCAAAGTATCATCGAATAAAAAACCGGGACCCTACTCCACAGAGTAAAGTCCCGGCTTGACGTAAACAACACTATTGTTTAGACTAGTTCAGCTTTAATACTCTAAAGCGTGAACTGCCGATTTCCAAAATGTACAAACCATTGGTAAACTCCGATAAGTCAATGGTCATGTTTTCCTGACCAGTATTTGGGGTCCAGGATCTTAAGCTCTGCCCACTACTATTAAACAATCGAATTTTTTGCACGTTGCCTTCCCATTCTATTTGAAGCTCATTTTGGACTGGGTTGGGATAGAGTTTCATACTGGGCTCCAAGTTTTCCGCCAAACCAATAAACTGCGTAATTAATGTCTGGGCATGATTGGTATGCACCGGTGCCTGATAATCGAAATAAATTTCAGCGTCATTATCGATAATCGACCCTAAGGGTAAAGTAGCGTCTACACCAATGCTGAACATAAAGTAACCTTGGCTACCCAATAGATTGGTGGTGGAGTCGGGTAAGAGGATGTTGTCGAAGGTCCACACCAGAATGCTGTCGTCAACAATCTTAAAGCTATAGTTATGACTGGCACCCAATAATTTAATGGTAGCCGGATCAAAATAAGATTCCAAAGTATCTACTACCACTACTTTGTAGGCCGTATCTGTACCGGTGTTTTGGAAACGAACATGATAATCTATTCGATCTAATCCTGGTAAAGCGCGCTCTACACTAGCTGTTTTATCATTAGGATCGTAAGCCGCAACTACCTTTGGACATATAGTATCTGCATTATCAGACATATAATCATCACTGGCCGGATTTACGATACGCGCCTCAAAACACACATTGCTACCTATGCCAATTACTGGTTTAAAGTCGATGTAAACCGAACTGCTGGCAAAAGTGGCCATACTCGGGAAAGTGTAAGTATATACATTACCAGAAACGGAGCTGGGAGCAGGGCTTGAGCTTACAAATTGAACTCCTTGAGGCACAACATACTCTACATCAATGGGACCGGGTTGATTAATCCCAGGGTTTTCGATAGTAAGGGCCATTCTTTCCGTAAATCCTTGACGAACCCTCCATCCTCTGAAATTCCAAAGCTTAACACTCATGTCATTCGCCGAATTATGCTCGAAAGGAAGATCCAATTGATGACTTTGTCCCAGCCCGACGGTAAAGTTCAAGTTTGCATTACAGCTCGTGCTGGCTTGTATGTATTTGGTGTTTTGGCCAAGAGCCCTAACATTGCTTACCGTATAAGTTCCGGGGGGTAAAATCAGGTGAAAATTATTGGTTGAAGAAACGGTAATGGTGTAAGAGCCCAGGCTCAATTCAAATGCACCGATTAGACTCATATTTTCACTAGCATCAAGGGTACAATTCGAATTGGCATCATAAAAGAAAGACCCTTGTACAACTGAAGCTAACTGAATAGGTAACATATAGATGTAATTATAGGTCCAGTTATTCCAGGATGTGTTCGAGAAAGACACGTATAAATTTGATTTGAAGTATTGGATTGTGCGATTCTGACTGGGAACATTAGATAAGTTTAGTACGGAGCTTCCATCAAAAACCTTTAAGCCTCCATCACTTAAATAAACCTCATTTCCAGTCTCAGCATAATCAAAAACATAAGAGTTTGAAGAAGCAATTAAAACCACAGAATCATTGCGAACTTCACATATTCCATAAGGGTTCTTGATATATACTTTATTGTTTATAGAGAATATGGCTTGGGTCCAATAACTAAACTGCTGAGTCGCTTCTCTTTTAGTAGCCGGGTAATCAAAAATATTTTGTTGGCTGTTTAGTCGTATCACCTTAGAGGTATCACTCGTCCACTGCAGGTTAAAGTCTCCCACAGCCCACAACTCATTATTTATAACATTCATATCATAAATAGAGTCCGCATATGTTAGGTCTCCCAACTGGCTAAAACTAGTTCCATCCCAAGTCACCATACCTTGGAAAGGGCTATTATAATTAAAACCACCTGCCAGTACCAGGTTACCATTAAACACTTCCATATCACTGATAACCCCATCCAGGGTAGGTCCAACTTGTTGCCAGCTATTATTGCTAAATGTCATCAAACTGGTACCATTCATCATAGACTCATAAACCGCGACATATAATTGCCCTTGATGACTTTTCATGGCAAGTACCTGCTTGTTAATAGGAGGTAGACTAGACCATGCTAGACCATCCCAACGATGGACTTTGGTTTCCTGAGTTTGCCATTCATAGGATTCGAAATAGGCGTAATTTTGATCGGAAGTACTTTGATACGATTGACCGGGTAATCCCTGGCCAACCGGAATAACTACCTGGCCAAAAGATGTTAATAGCGTGAGGCTAAAGATTAGTGTTAATAGATTTTTCATGGTTCTTTATTTCTGGTGAAAGTATCTATTATCGCGCTAGAAGCCGCATGCCTACTGGCTTGTACTTAGTAAAGCCTCTTAATCATTTAGCATTCGCAAAGGAAATATTGGCCGCCCGTTAACTCAGCGAAAGCCCAATATGCTCGAATTTGACTCAGAGATAATCCTAAGCTTAATTCCCTAACGTACCTTCGCATTACATGAAACCAAAAAGAACGAATAAACGCCTGAAGCGTTTAGCCAAGATCGAAAAGGCGATCTTGGGGGTCTTAAGAGAAGACCGACTTAAGCAATTCAATTACAAACAGATATCTGCCAAGCTTGGCATTAATGACCATACGGAGCGCGACATGGTTCTCCAAGCCCTTGCCTCCCTTCGCAAACAAGATCTTGTTGAAGAGCCCGAACGTGGCAAGTACCGCTACAAACACAGCGATCACTTTATCACTGGTAAGGTCGATTTAACCTCCAAAGGTTCCGCTTATGTTATTAGCGAAGAGCTGGATCAAGATGTTTATATAACTCCCAAAGCGACCCTTAATGCCTTGCAAGGCGATTTAGTTAAGGTCTTAATGTACGCTCAAAGGAAAAACAAGAAGCCTGAGGGTGAGATAGTTGAAATCCTGGAAAGAGCGCGTACCGAATTTGTAGGCACCATTGAACTTTCTAAGAACTATGGCTTCCTGGTACCTGATAGTCGTAAAATGCTGGTGGATATCTATATCCCCAAAGAGCATTTAAATGGGGCTAAACACGGCCAAAAAGCGGTGGCTCGCATAACGGACTGGCCTCCTAAGGCTTCCTCTCCATTTGGCGAGATTATCGAAGTACTGGGTAATCCTGGTGATCACGAGGTGGAAATCCATTCCATTTTGGCCGAATTTGGTTTACCACGAGAGTTCTCCAAAGAGGTAGAGCTTGAAGCCGAAAGCATCCCTGATCAGATCTCTGCAGAAGAGATTAAAAAACGTCGCGACTTTAGAGAGGTTCTCACCTTTACTATTGATCCGGCCGATGCCAAAGATTTTGATGATGCCATCTCCTTTCAAAAACTGGAGAATGGTAATTATGAGGTAGGCGTGCACATCGCAGACGTGAGTCATTATATCCTCGAAAACTCTACCCTCGATAAGGAAGCGGTAGAACGCGCTACCTCAGTTTATTTGGTAGACCGAGTGGTTCCGATGCTTCCAGAAAAGCTTTCGAATGGAGTTTGCTCCTTGCGCCCCCATGAAGAAAAACTTTGCTTCTCCGCTGTTTTTGAAATGAACAGCAATGCAGAAGTACTCAATTCCTGGTTTGGTAGAACAGTAATCTACAGCGATCATCGCTTTGCTTACGAAGATGCCCAGGCAGTGATTGAAAGTAAAGAAGGTCCGCTGGCCGAAGAGATCAATATCTTAAATGATATGGCCCTAAAAATGCGAGCCGATCGCATGCAACATGGTGCTTTGGCCTTTGATCGAGCGGAAGTGAAATTCCATTTGGATGAAAACAACAAGCCTACCGGGGTGTACTTCAAAGAATCCAAAGAGGCCAATCATCTGATTGAGGAATTTATGCTCTTAGCCAATCGCTCCGTAGCTGAGTTTATTGGTAAGAAAGGCAATAAACCCAGTGGCAAAACCTTCGTGTATCGGATTCACGATGATCCAGATCCAGATAAATTGCGGGACCTGGGAACCTTTGTAAAGCAATTTGGCTACGAAGTGAGTTATACCAATTCGCGGGCCATCAGCAGCAGCTTAAACAGAATGCTGAGCCAGGTTAAGGGTAAACCCGAAGACAATATGATTTCCAAGCTGGCCATACGTTCTATGGCCAAAGCCATTTACAGTACCGATAATATTGGGCATTATGGCTTAAGCTTCGAATATTATACGCATTTCACCTCACCCATACGGCGCTATCCTGATGTGATGGTGCATCGCCTATTACAGCACTATTTGGATGGAGGGCAATCACCTTCAAAGGACCATTATGAAATGCTCTGCGAGCATAGCTCTGATAGAGAAAGAGTGGCCACCGAAGCAGAACGCGAATCGGTGAAATACATGCAGGTGAAGTTCATGGAAGATAAGGTAGGTGAAACCTTTATGGGTACCATTTCCGGAGTAACCGAATGGGGCATATTTGTCGAGTTGCGCGATAATCACTGCGAAGGAATGATCCGAATTCGTGACTTTAAGGATGATTACTATGTCTTTGATGAGGCTAATTTTTGCATCGTTGGCGATCGCTATGGAAAGGTCTTTCAATTAGGAGATAATATTGCCATACAAGTGAAAAATGCCGACCTCGAGAAGAAACAATTGGACTTTGTGCCCGTATAAAAAACTGTACATTTAAAACCTCAACCGAGCAACAATTGGGAATGGATAGAAAAAAAATGGAAACCCTGGTTCTGGTCGTTGGAACCCTGGTCGTAGCCGCCGCTTTAACCGTCTACTTTGTAATGGGAGACAATCCCAGCAAAGCCTTGTATGCCAACGTAATTATTGCTGTTGGCTTCCTCTTCTTTATTGCCTACAATACCATTACTACCTCTGGTTTACAGAAGGAAATTAAAGAGCTCCGTGAGCAGTTGGAGGCCACTAAAAAAGATTTGGAAGACAAGCGTTCTGAAATTGCTCAGTTGCAACAAAACCTAAGCAATAAGGACGAAGAGCTGAATCAGAAAAACGGAGAAATTTCGAAGTTAGAATCTGATCTTCAAAACTTGCAAAAGGAATTCGACGCCCTGAAATCAGAGCAAGAGGCTAGCGAATAAACCAAAAAACCAGCGGTGGAGATTCTCTACGCCTTTCCCCTCGGACTTAGCCTCAGTTTCGCGGCAGGTCCTATTTTCTTCGTAATTATTGAAACCAGTATAAGCAAGGGTAAGGCGGCTGCTTTAAGCTTGGATATTGGCGCCGTGCTGGCGGATATTTGTTTTATCCTGCTGGCTTATTTTGGCAGCAGACCACTACTGGAAAACTTGAAATCCAATCTTTGGATTGGCATGGGTTCCGGACTCGCCGTGATGGCCTTTGGTGCTTATTATCTCCGTAAATCTTCCAATCAAAGTCAATTTAGCTTTAACCTTAAACTCGATACCAAAGGCTTACTCCTTGTCAAAGGCTTCCTGCTCAATTTCCTCAATATTGGAGTGCTGCTTTTTTGGCTCGCTACTACCGTAACCATTGGAAACTTAGTCGACAATGAACCCCGAAGAATGGTGCTGTTTTATGCTACCACCATTGGGGTTTACCTTTCAATAGACTTCCTTAAAATCTACTTTGCCAGCCGCTTTAAAGAAAAACTGGCTGGCAAAGGAATGCGCATGATCGAAAAGGGAATTTCCCTAATCCTGATTGGCTTTGGGCTGTTTATCGCCCTGCGCGCCATCTGGACTTAGTTCTGTCCTTCTTCGCGAGGATAGGAATTATTAGTACGATTAATATCGGCCATAAAGCCCTCTTCATCGATCACCACTTTTTCAATTTGATCCGCTTCAAAAGGAATCAACCACTCATATTCAGGGTGGGTCCAAGGCCAGGCTTTTTGGGTATTGTAGCCTTCCTCCTTCAATTCGCCAAACTGCATTAAGGTGGGGATATAATAATTGAAAACACTTTCATCCTTGAGGTAAACCCGAATTCGCAAGGGCATAGACATCGTTCCCAGGCGCTCCAAATAAATCTTGGTAGCCCCTTTACCTTCTTCAATACGGGCAATACCATAATCAATAGTCTTGGTGGTTTCCACCCATTGATGATAATACCAATCCAATTGCATTCCGCTTTCGCGCTCCATAATGCGAATCAAATCCCAGGGCTCCGGGTGCTTAAAGCGCCAGGTATTAAAGAAGCGTTTCATTCCGCGATCAAAAGCTTCTTTTCCAATGACATAACGCAACTGAGCTAAGAAAACCTCTCCTCTGGAATAGGCATTAATGCTATAAGTACGGTTGCGTTCAAAGCGGTCTGCCATGGTGATCAAAGCTTCATTCTGCTCCGTCTTAGAAATCAAAAAGGCATGTGCCGCATAGGCATTGGCATGCGGATTAGCTACCGGGCGAGGACTAATGGCATTCAGCACTTCGGATTCCGCAAATGAAGTAAAACCCTCATCCATCCAGGGAAAGCGCAATTCATTACTTCCCAAAATACCGTAATACCAGTTATGTGCTCCTTCATGTACCGTTACACCCACCAGGCCGCTAATCTTGCCGGTTCCTTTTAACATGGTACACATGGGGTATTCCATGCCGCCATCTCCACCTTGAATAGCGGAAAACTGCGGATAAGGATAGCGTCCATAACGCTTATTCATTTCACGGAAAAACTGCTGGGTGTATTTAGGTAAGCGTTCCCAGGTTTTATCATAATCCTCCAGATAGAAAAAGTGAAGGTCCAGGCTGCTATCCATCGGAACAGTACTGTGGATATACTCCGGATCTGCCGCCCAGGCAAAATCATGTACATTTTCTGCTTTAAAAGTCCAGGTCCGTACATCAGGCTTCCAGGGTTTTAAATTTAAAAACTGAACCCCATCCTCAAGTTCACCCTCTGCCCAATAAGAATCGAAATCTTGCAAGCTTCCGGTGGCCGCTACTTTGTAATCTGAAGGTAATTCAATTTGAACTTCGAATTTTCCGAAAGGAGCATAAAACTCCCGTGCCACATAGGGATCGGCATGCCAGCCCATATTATCGTAAGCGGCTATTTTAGGATACCACTGAGTCATAGTATAATCGATACCCTCCTCATTATTTCGACCACTACGGCGGATTTGCACCGGTACCTGACCTTCAAACTCCAGATCGAAAATTGCAGTGTCGCCCGGTAATAAGGCTTCCGGTAAAAGTACCTTTAAAAGGGTTTCCTCACTTTGGGTAAAGGCTTCTTTACCATTCATTTTAAAGGTTTTCACCTTTTGAATACCAATCTCATCGCCCTTTAATTTGGAGATACGATCCTTTACCCTGCCATCGGGATCCGGCAAATTACGTGAGCGCACATCCATCATACTGTTCGGCTGAAATGCATTGAAGTATAAATGGAAGAATACTTCATTTATAGTATCTGGAGAATGATTGAAATATTTAAGCTGCTCCGTTCCGGTGAACTGATGGTTCTTGGTATTGAGCTTAATCTGAATGGAATAATCCACCTCCTGCTGCCAGTAACCTTGTGGTACTTGAGCCATTGCAGAAAGGGGAAGCAGAGCCAGAAGAGTCTTGAGGGTGTTTTTTCTCATAATAAAATTGAAAGGCAAAGTGGCCGGGGTTTTATAAACTTAAATCGCTTAAGCGTAGGGTATGGTCTAAACGCGCTCCTTTTTCGGTCATTTTTAAGAGGGCCATTTCATTGGCTGCATCATGCTCAAAGAAGAGCTTAATCCCTTCATCCACACATTTCTGAAGTACCGGAGCTTTTTCGGCCATGGTCTCCAGAGGTCGAACATCATAGCCCATTACATAAGGCAAGGGAATATGCCCAACCGAGGGTAAAAGATCGGCGGTATAAAGAATTTTTTCGGAGCCGGTTTCGATATAAGGAAGCATTTGTGCTTCGGTATGGCCATTTACCACACAAACTTTAAAGGGAAGCTCGGTATCGTACCAGCCATTTTCGCGAGGGACATCTAAAAACTGCACCTGACCATTAGCTTGCAAGGGTTCAAAGTTTTCCTTGAGGAATGAAGCTTTCTCACGAGGATTAGGGTTTACCGCCCAATCCCAATGATATTTATTCGACCAATAAGTAGCATTTTTAAAAGTCGGAACCAGCTTATCGCCTTCGTACATCACTGCACCGCCCACATGATCGAAATGCATATGGGTTAAGAAAACATCGGTAATATCATCGCGGTGAAAACCGTGTTCTGCCAATCCTTTATCAATATTGTGCTCACCTCCCCGGAAGTAGAAGCCAAAAAACTTCTCGCTTTGCTTATGCCCCATTCCCGTGTCAACCAGAATTAAGCGCTTACCATCTTCGATAAGCATTAAGCGCAGGGCCCAATTGCATAAATTATTTTCGTCGGCCGGATTGGTTCGTTGCCAAATGGATTTAGGCACCACACCAAACATAGCGCCGCCGTCTAACTTAAATGTTCCCAGATTTACCGAATATAATTTCATAGCTTAGTTTACGGATTCGCCCAAAAATAAGTCATAAAATAGAGCGGTTAAATTTTGCCATGCGATACCTGCCTTTCTTAATTAGTATTATCCTCCTTTCTGCTTGTAATGAGCCTCTACCTCCGGTGAAAACCGTTCAGCATTTAGAGTTGCAAATCGATACGCTTTCCCTGCAAGCTAAAAATGATAGCGCTGAGGTATTCTTCAAATTTTACATCGAAGATCTTCAGGTTAAAGGAGAGGATAGTTTGCATCTGGCTATCAATCAAAAAATACAAAGGCATTTATTGGAGGGCAATCTCAGCTTTGCCGAAAACATTAATTCCTATCAAGGCTTATACGACAGTATTCGTACCGAATATTTGCGCCTAAGTGAAAGCGACTTTGCTCCGGTATCTGCCTGGGATTTAAGTCAGTCTGTGACCATTGCGTTTAATGAAGAAGGATTGTTCTCCTATCATAGCAGTCATTCTGCCTATACCGGTGGAGCACATCCCAATACTTTTGGTGGCTCGCAATTAATCCGTTTAAGGGATGGGGCCGAGTTAAATCTCGACAGCCTCATTAATCCGGTTTATGCCAATGATTTATTGCGTTTAGCAGAATCCTTCTTTAGGAAAGAATATCAATTAGCCGAAACCGGAAGCCTTAATGAACATGGTTTTTGGTTTGAAGAGGACCAATTTCAATTGCCGGAGGTTTTTACCTACGATCGTGAAGGTTTACATTTTCATTACAATCCCTATGAAATTGGCCCTTATGCCATGGGACATCTGTTTGTAGATATTCCCTATGTATATTTGTTAGACTTCCTTAAACCTGAATATCAATTAACTAATATTTCGGAAAAGAATCCGGAATCCTAAAAATGATTTACATGCGCTATTTAGTTCTCTGCCTCTTTATGGCTTATGGCTTGCACGCCGATAAAATCGTCTTCCGAGACCTCTCTTTAAAAGAAGGGTTGGAAGTAGCCAAAGAAGAAGGTAAACCGGTTTTTATTGATTGCTTTACCACTTGGTGTGGTCCTTGTAAATGGATGAGCGCCAATATTTTCACTGATCCGGCGGTGGCCGAATATTACAATGAAAATTATGTGTGTTTGAAAATAGACATGGAGAAAGGAGAAGGGATTGATATCGCCAAGAAATATTCCATTCGCGCCTATCCTACCCTGCTCTATTTAGATGATCAAGGAGAACGCTTATTAGTAACAGTAGGTGCCAATCGCGACCCAAAAAGCTATATCGAAGCGGGAGAGCAGGCTAAAGACCCTAAACGTAATTTGCCTTATTTGCTCGAAAATGTAGAGGCGAATTTTAAGGATGCTGATTTTATGTTCAACTATTTTAAAACAGCCTCTGCAGCCAATATGGTAGCAGAAGGAATGGTTGACAAATACTTTGAGCAGTTCGAGGTGGAAGAGTGGTTAAAATCTAAAAACTGGGAAATCATTCAGTATACGGCTGATGATGTAAACTCCAAAACCTTTAAAACCTTATTGCGAAATGCTGATTTGGTAGTTAAGAAAAAGGGGAAAGTGGCTCAGGAATTTATGGAGCAAACCGTTTTCTATGCACTGGCCAATAGCCTTTACCGTGCTCGCAGTGAAGAAGCTAAAGCTACTTACAAAGCTCAAAAAGAAGAGCTTCTAAAAATTGACTTCCCGGGTTCAAAAAAGGTGGCCTTCCAAATCAACCTTATGGAGCAAAAGCAAAATGAAGACTATAAGGCTTATGGCATGGTTGCCCTAAAAGGAACTAAGGAACATTGCTGGGATGATGCCCGTCAATTAAATGATATCGCCTGGACCGTTTACGAAAAGGTGGAAGATCCAGCAGTTTTAAAAGCTGCGGTGATGTGGGCTAAGCGCGCAATTGAATTAGCTCCCAGCCATTATATCTATGATACCTACGCGCACCTTTTAGCAGTGAACGGTCAAAAGGAACAAGCCATCAAGATTGAAGAGGAGGCCATTGACCTAGCTAGGAAAGAAGGTGCTAAAACTGAAGATTACGAAGGCTATATCAAAGAATTGAGAGCCTCTTAAGCAGCGAATAAAAGAATAGAATAAAGCCGGACTTAATAACTCCGGCTTTTTTGTTTCAGCTCTTTACCGTTTACCGATAATCTTTTCGATAAACGGTCGATAATCCTCGATAAACGGCAGAAGAAATTATTACACCCTTATTTTCAGTTAGTTAAAATCATTTGCTGATCGCCGATTATCGGTAAATTAGGGATCAGAAAAGTAGATTATGCCCTTTCGTCTGTTTATTCTCGCACTTAGCGGCTTGTTTATCGCTTCAAATCCTGGCGATACTAAAACTATAATCCCTGTCTCCGAACTAAGAGAAATCTGCACTCAAGACTTTTCGGAGCTTCTAATTCCTGAAACTGAATTCTTGGGTTTTATTGGTGAGGACAAACAGAGGATTTATATGGTTTTTGATTCCCTGCAAAAGGTGAAAGGTTTCGATAACCAGTATCAGGTTTTTGGCCATAGTACTGTATTCGATAATCGTTGCGACTTCAGCGGAATTTTGCTTATTGAAAACTATCAAGTCCTAAGCTCCGACGAAAAAAGTACTGAATACCCCAAGCGGTTTCAATTAAGTGGAACTTACAAGCTTGCTGAAAATCCTCATCAAAAGCATGTAGGTTTATTTGAGGGTCAGTTCCGAAGTCATTTTATCCGGCATAAGGATAGCCAGGTAAAAAGAGGTCTAATTGACCCCTTTCGATTGGATCGCAACCATCAATATCAAGGTATCTGGCGTGAATACGGTTCTGAGAAGTCCAAAGTCTGTAATTGGGGGGAATTGCGCATTCCGGGAAGCGGCGATTTAGATTTAGGCTTGCATGGCTTTTCGCCTAATCCCAAGTATCAGAATAAAGGTTGGTGAATACAAAATAGCCAATAGCTCCTACTTAGCCTTTAAGACCTGACAGCCAATATTTTGAAGCTTTCTAATTTGGGCTTTTCCTTGCCCTACACGGTGCTTTTTCGTACCTTAATGGTCCATCAAATCAGCTAGCTCCATGAAAACTAAAAGCCTTCAAATAATTGCTCTGAGCTTGATTATTCTTAGCCTCAGCAGCTGTGCCCCCTCTGGTTTTGAAGAAGAACCCGCTGGCTTTTTCTATGGTCTTTGGCATGGCTTCATCATCTTTTTCTCCACCTTGGGTAAAATCTTTGGTCGAGATATTGGCATTCATGCCCTTAATAATACCGGTTGGCCGTATTGGCTAGGATTTCTCATTGGCTTAAGCTCTGCTATTGGTGGTGGCTCCAGAGCCGCTTCTCATAAAAAACGCAAAGCAAGACGCGCCGAAAACTAAAAAAATCTGCAATCATGAAACCGAAAGCCCAATTCCCTTTATTCCGTTTAAATCTTCACCCGCGTAATTGCCTGGAATTAAACCTTTCGGCCGAAAACCCGGATTTGAAGTTTATCGACTCCCAGGAAAAACTGGGTAAATACATTCAGCAACGCATTCGCCAGGAACATAGACTTTATGCCATTGGAGGATATGGCGAAAACCGTAAAATCTACAGTCAATTCGAGCATTTCGATTCGGAAGGAGGTAAACGCAGCATCCATCTGGGAGTGGATCTTTGGGCCCCAGCCAAAACCCCGGTTTACTGTCCACGTGATGCCAAAGTGCATTCCTTCCAATTCAATGATCACCCCGGGGATTATGGCGCTACCTTAATTTTAGAACACCAACAAAAGGGTAAAACCTTTTACAGCCTCTACGGACATATTTGTTTAGCCGATTTGGACCGGCATGAAATAGGTCAGGACATAAAGGCCGGTGAAGTAATTTGCCATCTTGGGGCCGAAAATGAAAATGGCGGTTGGCCTCCTCATCTGCATTTTCAATTAATCCTCGATTTACAAGGGGCTAAGGGCGATTATCCAGGAGTAGTAGAAGCCGAAAAGGCGCAAGCCTACCTGGAGAACTGCCCTGATGGGCGATCCTTCTTTAAGCTGGAAGGCTCTTAATCCCCAGCCCTGCTGAAAGCCACGCTTTTCTCGTAACTTTCGCAGCCAATTGCCTTATATGGAAGTTAGTATCGGTATTGACATTGGTGGCACCAATAGTCCCTATGGAATTGTAACCGAAAAAGGTGAGGTTCTCGCCAAGGGTTCTGTGAAAACCCGTGATTATCTCAATCCAGAAGAGTTTGCCAAAGCCCTATCCCTAAGCATTAAACAAAGTCTTTCCGAATTAGCAGAAGATCTGCAAATACTGGGCATAGGCATTGGTGCGCCCAATGGTAATCATTACCAAGGCACCATTGAGTTTGCACCCAACCTCCCCTGGAAGGGAGTAGTTAACCTCATCGCGCTTTTTCAACAGCATTTTACCTTGCCTATCTATGTAACTAATGATGCCAATGCGGCCACCATTGGGGAATATGTTTTCGGTAAAGCCAAGGGTTTGAAAGACTTTATGGTAGTTACCCTGGGTACCGGAGTAGGCAGTGGCTTCGTGAGTAATGGCGAGCTCATTTATGGTCATGATAGCTTTGCCGGAGAATTAGGCCATACCATTATTGTGCATGATGGCCGAGATTGCGCCTGTGGCCGTAAAGGTTGCCTGGAGACCTATGCTTCAGTAACTGGATTATTGCGCACCGCTCAAATCATGTTGGCTAAATCTTCACAACACTCCATCCTTCGCAATACTTCCATGGACCAACTTAGTGGTAAGGATATTGGTGATGCAGCGGCCCAAGGCGATAAACTAGCATTGGATATTCTGGATTATACTGCCAAGCGTTTGGCTTTTAGTCTGTCCAATGCCGTGGCGATTACCAGCCCAGAAGCAATTTTCCTCTTTGGAGGCATGGCTCGCGCCGGCGACCTCCTGCTGGGACCCACCAAAAAATACTTTGAAGAATACCTTTTGCACCTATATAAAAACAAGGTGCGAATTGAAATATCTGCTTTAACCGAACAAAATGCCGCAGTACTGGGTGCCTCTGCCCTGGTATGGAATGAAAAAAAGGCCCAAAATGCGCAGTAAATCTATCCTTTTCGCTCCCTTAATTCTTGCTCTTGCTTGTTCCGGTCCTAAGCCTGAGTCTATCGACTCTAAAAACTGGGCCAAATTAGTAAACCCCTTTATTGGGACCGGCGGACACGGCCATACCTATCCCGGCGTATCGGCGCCCTTTGGCTTTATACAGTTAAGTCCGGATACGCGTTTAAGCGGTTGGGATGGATGCGGTGGTTACCATTACAGCGATTCGGTGATCTATGGTTTTTCGCACACCCACCTCAGTGGTACCGGAATTTCTGATTACGGGGATGTACTGATTATGCCCTTTACCGGGGAAGGTCATTTTCAGAATGGTTCTGAAAGCAGTCCTGATTCTGGATATGCTTCCCGCTTTAGTCATAGTAAGGAATCAGCCCATGCGGGATTTTATCAGGTGGAGCTTTTGGATTACCATATTCAAGTGGAGCTCAGTGCCAGTCAAAGAGCGGGAATGCATCATTATCAATACCCAGAGAACACAAGCCAGGGATTGGTAATCGACCTGCAACATCGGGATCAGTTGCTCGATGCTCATTTGGAAATTATAGATCCTAGCCATATTCGCGGTTACCGTGTTTCCAAGGCTTGGGCCCAGGAACAACATCTCTATTTTTATCTGGAACTCTCCCAAGCCATAAAGGAGAGTCGCTATGATGAGGACAGTACTAAGCTCCTGCTTTACTTTGATAATCCAGAGGAACTCTATTTGAAAATTGGCAGCTCTGCCGTTTCCATGGAAGGCGCAGAAAGAAACCTGAAGAAGGAAATTCCGGACTGGGATTTTAAGGCGCTGCGTCAAAACTGTGAAGCGGCCTGGAATAAAGAGTTGTCTAAAATCCAAGCCCTGTTCGAAAGCCCAGAAGACGAAAAGATCTTTTATACTGCCCTTTATCATTCTTATTTAAACCCCAATATCTTTCAAGATGTAGATGGGCAGTATCGAGGCACCGACCTTGAAATACATCAAGACAGCAGTTTTACCAATTATACGGTGTTCTCCCTCTGGGATACTTATCGGGCCACCCACCCCCTCTTTACTTTAACCCAGCCAGAGCGTAGCCTCGACTTCATTAAGACCTTCTTACATCAATACCAAAACGGTGGTGAGCTACCCATGTGGGAATTGGCCGGGAATTATACCGGTTGTATGATTGGCTACCATGCCATTCCGGTAATCGTTGATGCCTATGCTAAGGGTATTCGCGACTTTGATACAGAGCTGGCCCTTAAAGCCATGATTGAAGAAGCCGAAAAGGATGAATTAGGCAAAGCTTATTACATCGCTCAAGGCTATATGGCTTCTAATGATGAGCATGAATCTGTATCCAAAAATCTGGAATATGCCTACAATGATTGGTGCATTGCCCAATATGCTAAGGAACTGGGTATGGATAGTATTTACCGCGTTTTTATTGAAAGAGCACAGAATTATAAAAACATATTTGATCCCGAAACGGGTTTTATGCGAGCCAAGCGCAAGCAGATGTTTATGGAGCCTTTCGATCCGGCAGAGGTGAACTTCAACTTTACGGAAGCTAACTCCTGGCAGTACAGCTTTTATGTACCGCAAGACCTAAGTGGTTTAATCGCTTTACAAGGTGGTGCCGATGGTTTTAATGCCAAGCTGGATGCTTTGTTTAATGCCCCTCAAGAAACCTCGGGCCGAGAGCAAGCAGATATAACCGGCCTTATTGGTCAGTATGCCCATGGCAATGAGCCCAGCCATCACATGGCCTATCTTTATAATTATACCGGGGCTTCTGCTAAAACGCAGGCCATGGTGCGCAGAATCATGAAGGAGATGTACCACAATAGCCCGGATGGCTTGATTGGTAATGAAGACTGTGGACAAATGTCGTCTTGGTACGTTCTTTCCGCCTTGGGCTTTTATCCGGTAACGCCGGGTAGTCCTGATTATATCATAGGATCACCACTGGTGAAAAATGCGAGCCTAGAGCTAGAAAACGGCCGGAACTTCAAAATCAAAGTTGAGAACCAAGGGCCGGAGAATGTCTATATCCAGGAAATTCGCTTGAATGGAAATCCGTATACCCAGGCTTGGATCAGTCAAAAATCGATTCTTGATGGTGGTGAATTGACATTTGTAATGGGCCCAAAACCTGGTCCAAAACTAGAGGCACCGGTTTCTGAAATCAAGGATGAATTAATTAGCCCCGTACCCTTTATCAAGCAAGAAAATGCGGAGTTTAGAGATAGCCTGGTACTAAGCCTACATTGTACAGATCCGGATGCTAAAATCTATTATTCCTTGCGCGGAAATCAGGTAGACACTAATTCTACCCTCTACGAAAAACTCATCGTTTTAAAGGATAATTCCCTGCTGTATGCCATGGCAAAGGCCCCAGGTAAGAAAGCCAGTAAGCTTGCGGGAACAGTCTTCGTGAAATTGAAAACTAATCGAAAAATAGAATTCAGCACTCCTACTGATCCTCAATATCCTGGTAGTGGATCCAATACCTTACTGGATGGTATGGATGGCGGCAGCGATTTCCGCACTGGAGGATGGCAAGGATGGCAAGGGCAGGATGTGGAATTGATTATCGACCTCGGACCGGAAGGCGAGCATATTTCACGCCTGAGCACCAATCTTCTGCAGGATACCAAATCCTGGATTTTCTTACCCAAGCAAGTGCGTTTTTACGCCGCTCAATTTGATGATCAATTCGAGTTTTTAGGAGCCGTTCAGCCCGAAACTACCGACACAGCCAGCGGTACTCATATTGAAGATATCGAACTAAGCTTTAGTGGACGTCGAGCCAGAAAAGTGAAAATTGTAATCGAAAATTACGGCCCATTACCTACCGGACATATTAGTGCAGGCAAAGAAAGCTGGTTGTTTATGGATGAGGTGAAAATCAGGAAATTTTAGATTTCACTCGGAAATATCTCAATGTATTTCAGCTCCGCGTTTTTCATTAAATCTCGGGATTCTGGAATTTCCTTTAAGCGCAATTGATAGGTACCCGGACCTTTAAAATCCCTTTGCACAAGTGGACTTATCATAGGACCATCTTCGGGTTTAAAGCGTAAACGAATATCAAAATGCTGATCTTCTTCAATGGAGAAATAAATGACTCCGTCTTCCACATACCAGAAGGTCTGCCTAAAAGCCATGCGTAAAGCATACAAGCCTGGTTTTTCCCGGCCATAGTAATCGATCACACTCCAGGATGGTCCGGGCCAACAATCATTGAGTTGCCACATTAAAGAACCCATGCAAAAACCCCTTTGCATCCGATGAGCACGAACGGCCGTTTGCAGGGCCTTTCGCTGCACCGCCTGACTCTTCTCTATAAAGTCTTTAAAATCCTTTGGCTCCTCGTAATACTGCAATACTTGCTTTCGAATCTCTCCATTGCCGATATAGCTCTTTTGGCGATTTTGCATGGCCTTCGACTCTAAATACATATTGCTATCCGCAATTACCCTTCGCAGGCTTCTATAATCCGGAAAAGACTGGAAGCCATACTCCACCATAAAACGACCCACATTAGAATTGAACTGATCAAAGCCCTCTCGGCCATGCCATACTCCCCAGTAGTGCATACTGGCGTGATTAAAGTTTTCTGCGCTTCCCCAATTACTCAATGGACTGGTATGCACATAGGGCCGATTGTCCAATGCGGCCAAACTTTCTGGGATAAGCTGTTTAAACAGGCTTTCGTAGCCCCTGATCAATTGCAAAGAATCTTCCTTGGAATAGCCGAATTGCTTTTGCCAGCCCCAATTTTTCCAGGCCACATCTATTTCATTATTTCCGCACCAAAGCACCAGAGAAGGGTGCCGGCGTAAGCGCTTCACATTGTCTTCTACCTCAGCCTTTACATTGTTTAAAAAGCCCGGTTGATCCGCGGGATACATGGTTCCGGCGAACATAAAATCCTGCCATACCATAATTCCTAAGCTATCACATAAATCATAGAACAGGTCCTTTTCATAAACACCACCGCCCCAAACCCGCAGCATATTCATATTAGCCGAAGCCGCTTGATTTAAAAGTCGCCGATAGCTTGCATTAGATACTCTTGGCAAGAGCATATCCTGAGGCACATAATTGGCTCCCCGAGCAAAAACGGGCTTCCCGTTAATCTTGAAATAAAAGGAGGTTCCCAAGCTATCCGGGGCATTTACCAATTCCACTTTTCGAAGGCCATTGTGAAAGGGAAATACATCGATGAGGCTATCGTCTCTAAACAGCTTTAGCGTGTCATAATACAGATGGGCTTCACCATAGCCCCGTGGCCACCATAATTCCGCCTGATCAATCCTCTTGCGAAAGGCTAAAAAGCTTTGAGAGTTCATTGGGTCTCGCTCAACTTCCATTCTTTGACCCTGAAACTCCAGCCATAGATTTCCATTGCCGTTTTCAATGGCATAATCAAATTGGACAAAAGCTGCAGAATCCCTCTGTGCTAATAAAGTCGCCCGAACCTCTTGTATTCGCGTTTCCCTCGACTGCAAATAGACCTTTCGATAGATTCCACAAGTAACAATTCGCGGGGCCCAGTCCCAACCAAAATGATAGGCTGCCTTTCGGCTGAAGGGACTCACTTTTAAATCGCCTATTTCAGAGCCTGCAGGCAATGCCCGTGGATAGCTTTCCACCCTCTTTTTATGGTATTGATAAGGCGAAATAAAGTCGACCCTCAAGCTATGTTCTCCGGGCCTAAACTCACTTAAATCAAAGACCCAGCGCCGGAACATATTATCACATTCCCCCAGCAGAGAATCATCAAGGTAAACCCTGGCATAAGTGTCTAGGCCTTCGAAAACCAAATTCTGTGGAGCCCCCTCTTTTAGCTTAAAGCGACATTGGTACTGCCAATTTTCCTTTTCAATCCACTGATAACGATGCTCGTTGTTCTCGTTGTAAATGTTTTCAATTCGCTGTTCCCGCATCAAATCCTGATGCACAGTTCCTGGAACCTGAGCGGGAAGCCATTCACTTTGACCCATACGACGGAATTGCCAATTTTCGCTTAAAGCCTTCTCCTGCGCAAAAGCGACCATGCTAATTAGGTAAAAGATAAAAAGGGTGGGATACCTCATTGGGTAAAAATAATGGATCAAAGGATTTATCAACTGAACTATTTTCTACTTCAACCATTAGTTTCGTAAACTAAAAGGTTTACTTTTTAAACCATTTGTAATCTTATTAGTTTACATTTTCTTAACTTAGTAAACTAATTAGTTTACAAACCCTCAAGAATAAGGTCATGAGAAGCGCTAAAAAACTTCAACTTGAACAACTAGAAAAAAAGCTCAAGCCCTTTGTTAAGGTCCAAGAAGGACAAAATCCAAAAACGGGTTGGATTAAAGCAATCCGAAGTAGTTTAAACATGACTATGGCTCAACTGGGTGTTAAACTCAATATTACTCGACAAGGAGTAAAGAAATTAGAAGATAACGAGGTCAATGGTAGTATTAGTCTAAATTCTCTTCGGCAAACAGCTGAGGCTTTAGAATTTAGGCTTGTATATGCTTTAGTGCCTAAAGATGGCTCTATCCAAAACTTAATAGATCAAAAAGCAGAAGATTTAGCTCGTAAAATTGTTTTGCGAGCCCATCAAAGTATGACGCTCGAAAACCAGGCTATTACAGAGAAAAAAATCAAACTTGCCATCAGTGAACTTTCCGAAGAACTAAAACGTGATTTAAACAAATCTTTATGGGATTAAACCTCAGTTATTCACCTGGACAAACCCCCATAAATGAAGAAGAAAAAGACGGATTAAAGATCAAAACCATTGTGAATCAAACCGAATTGGATGAGTTCGAGCAATTGAATATTGAAAAAGCAATAGCCTGGACTATTCAACAGAAACTCACAATCAAAAAAATTCTAAGTGCAGTTTTCATCAAAAACCTCCATAAAAGAATGTTCGGAGATGTTTGGAGGTGGGCTGGTAATTTTCGCAATTCAGAGAAAAATCTAGGCGTTCCCTGGACACAAATAAACATCGAACTGCATAAACTGCTTGACGATACAAAATTCTGGATTACAGAAAAATCCTACCCTCCTGAAGAAGTTGCTATACGGTTTAAACATAGGTTGGTTTGCATTCATTGCTTCCCCAACGGAAATGGCAGACATTCTCGACTAATGGCGGATCTTATCTTGGAGGCACTAACTAATCAAAATGCTTTTAACTGGAGTCAGAACCAAATGAGCCAAGCAAATAATACTCGTAAAAAATACATTGCCGCCTTGAAAATTGCTGATCAGGGTAACATGGATGACCTTCTTCAATTTGCTAAAGAATAGCTTTGAGCATTACTTAAAAGCCAATATCCCCTTTACCTTCTCCTCATCCGAAATTAAGCGAGCACCCATTCCTAAGGGCACATCGGCCTCAAAAGCTCCAACGGTAAAATGCACGGCATCCAAATTGGATGCTTTAAACGCTGGCATCGCAGAAGCCATTAGCCCACTGCCCGCCATAATCTCAATACGATCTTGAGCGGCTTCTTTCAAGCGAACCAAAAGATCTAAACCATCAATTGCCTTGGCTTGCTGGCCGGAACTCAGTAGGCGCCCAAAGCCCCATTCAATAATGGATTCCAGTGCCGCAAAGGGATCCGGTGTAAAATCAAAAGCGCGGTGGCAAACACTTTCTAATCCTTGCTCTTTAGCCACGGCTATTAAGCCTTGATTGGCTTCGGCATTTAAGCTACCATCTGGGTTGGAAACTCCAAATACCACTCCCTGTATTCCGGTTTGAGCTAATTCCACGATCTCCATTTTCATCAGCTCCAGCTCCCTGGCACTGTAAACAAAACCTCCTGCTACCGGGCGAATCATGGCAAAGACCTTTTGTTGTGATTGTTGCACCACCTGCCGGCAAAGCGCGGTGCTCGGACTTAGCCCTCCTTCATGTAAGGCAGAACAGAGCTCTACCCTATCGGCACCGTATTTATCCGCTAATAGCGCGCCTTCCAAAGATTCAATACAAGCTTCAAATTCCATTATTGCACGATAATTTCATCCATAAATAACCAGGCCTCTGCTCCTGCCGCTTCATGCCAGTCCGGCACTCGACCTTGTGACTCAACCACCAGCTTTATAAAGCGAGTCTGGGTTTTGCTTTTTACTTCCAAATGCTCAATATGCTGCCCCCTTTGCTTGGCTTGAATTTGAGCTTGGCTTTCGCCGATAAGTCTCCAGCTCTTTCCATCTTTAGAGGCATATACTTTATAACTCTGCGGCACAAATATCCAGGCATTGTTGTAGTGGTAAAAATTAGAGCTTACCGAATTAATCTCTTTCAATTCACCTAAATCCAGCCACAGCTCAATATCCTGCCCCGAAAAGCCCTGCCATTGGCCATCTCTAAAATTCAGGGAGCCCAGGCGACCATTAACCAAAGCAGCCTCTCCGCTCCCGGTATACCATTGCGAATATTCGGATTGATACTGCGGTTTTCGCGCTAAGGCCTGATGAAAAGCGAAATTTTGTTGAATGGTATCTCCATAAGCCTGATCATTCTTCAGAGCCTGTACTTTTAAGATTCCGGATTCTTTTAAAACAAAGCCCCAAGGTCCTTTTTGATCATTCCAATAAACCTCCTGATCTATAGCCTCAAAGCTGGTTTTAGAGCCAATAAATACCTCAGCGCTATCGAAATTCACATCGGCATAGATTTCGGCGGGAATCATCTCCGGGCCATAGGCTACCCCAAAGGATTCCAGCATAGGGTAATGCTTTTGCATCCTTTGAAAGAAGTCCCTAAAGTCTCTTTCCTGCGGATAGGTCCATAATACCTCTGCCAGGGCCTGCATGCGAGGGTTTATCTTAGAATCTAAATTAGTCTCATTGGGTACATGCTCCGTCCACATATTGCATTCTCCCCCAATAATAAATTTTTGCTCCTCTTTATTTAGTTCTACCGGAATGGGATCAAAACTGTAGACCTTCTTCAAATCAATTTGATGCAAGCCATAGTCGAGATAACAATGACTGGTAGGCGACATTATAGCCTGATGCTGAGAACGCGCGGCGGCTATTCCCCCTTCCATTCCGCGCCAACTTTGGACCGTAGCATTAGGAGAAAGCCCTCCCTCCAGTATCTCATCCCAACCTATCAGTTTGCGCCCCTTGCTGTTTAAAAAGCTTTCGATACGCTTTATAAAATAGCTCTGCAATTCATGTTCATCAGCCAGGTCTTCATCAGCCATACGTTTTTGACATTTGGCACAATGCTCCCAGCGAAATTTTGGGGCTTCATCTCCCCCAATGTGAATGTATTCAGAAGGGAAAATCTCCATCAATTCTTCTAAAATCGTTTCTAGAAAAAGAAAAGTTGAATCGTTTCCAGCGCAGTAAATCTCTTTAAAAACGCCCCAATCATTAACCACTTCAATATTCGCATCTGCTCCAAGGCAAGAGAATTGAGGGTAGGCTGATAAAGCAGCCTGCGAGTGCCCAGGTAATTCCAATTCAGGGATAATGGTGATATGACGTGCTTCGGCATAAGCCACCAATTCTCTTAACTCTTCCTGGCTAAAATAGCCCCCATATCTAGAGCCATCTTCCTCCCTACGATAAGCAGCCTCTTGATGTAATTTGGGAAAGGCCTCACTTTCAAAGCGCCAGCCTTGATCTTCGGTAAGATGCAAATGCAAGACATTCATCTTGTACAGGGCTAGCAAGTCGATGTATTTCTTTACTACATCCTTATCAAAATAATGCCGACATACATCCAACAAAAGACCTCGGTGTTTAAAGCGAGGAGCATCGGCAATATATAGAGCCGGCAAAGCCCAGGCCTCTCCTTGAGTGGCATCATGAAAAGCATCGATCATCAACTGCCGCAGGCTTTGGATAGCTCGCATTAGTCCAGCCCTTGTTTTGCCTTTCAATACAATTTTAGCGGCTTCAATTTCGAGAGTATAGGCCTCTTCCGAACCTTCTATTTCTTCCGAAATCACTAATTGTACCTCGCCCTTAGAAGCCTTTAATTCTGGTTCAAAAGTGCTGTGCTGCTTGATTAAGGTCTGTAAGTACTGCGCCTCTGCCAGGCAATTGGAATCAGCTTGAATGCGCGTTTTAGCATTCCAAATAAAGGCTGAACCCGGTCGGTTTTCGAAATGTTGAACCTTTGGAATTAAATATTGATCTGCATCCGCACGATATTCTGGAACAGCAGCATTATCCACGCATGCAGTAAATGCTATTGCCAGAATAAATAAAAAGGCCTTTTTCATAGGGCCTGAAATTACATGATTTCTGATGCTCAGGAATCAGTCAATCACCCGCTTTTCGATATAATAAGAATTGAAAAGGGTGAGGGCTCCCATATACTTTAAGTGAAAAGGAATAAAATCACCCACCTTATAGCCGCGTTCATTATCGTGAATATCAATCACCAGCATATCACTACTAGCCCCTACAAACTCGATATTCAGATCCTTAAAAGGAATTAGGTACTCACTGGAGATATCCAGAGTCCCCACGTCTAAGATTGCGCGGTGGGTCGTCTTTCCATAAAGACTCTCGTCGATCTCAAAGGTTTCGCCCTGTGGGTTCGCTTCCAGCTCTCCGATGGGAAGCATGGGTTTTTCATTAATCTCAATGATCTGAGTATAAAGGGTAATCACATCTTGCTCCATCCCCTCCATGGGGCCATGGTTTACGATGTCCGTTCCGAAATATAAAGTCTCTCCAACCCTGAAGTGATTAATTCCGGCCGGTAATTGATGGGTTTGCAAGAGGGGAATTACTACAGAGGTTCCTCCAGTTACCCAAGGAATATTGCGACCAAACTTAGCCTCAATCAGCTGTTTGTACAGGGATAATTGAATGAGCTTATCCGTACTGGGCATTACTCCATGCAGGCAGTTAAGGTTTGAACCTATTCCGGTTACTTGAATATTGGGCAATTCGAAAACAGATCCATAAAAATCCATTAGCTCCTCTCCCATAATTCCTTCGCGCAAGTCGCCCAACTCAATCATAATAATGATCTTGTGCATCTTCCCTTGCTTCCCGGCTTCCTCACTAATGGCTTTAATGGTTTCAAACTCTGAGTTGAAACTAGCATCGGCATATTCCACTAATTCGGGAATACTCTCAATAGCCGGGGGTTTAATGTAAACGGTTTGCACATCGTCTGGAGCCAAATCTTTAACCACCTTTAAATTGGAAATTCGGGCATCACAGATTTCTTTAATCCCCAAATCCACCACTTCTTTCACCAATACTTCTTCGCCACAAAGAAGCTTGGTTACAATGGCCCATTCTATATTGTGTTGATCAAATAAGGCTTTCAACACCTTATAATTGTGCTTAAGCTTAGTTCTATTAAAAGTGAGATAGGCCATTTTATACTATTTTAACTCTGCGCTGAATATCTAAAGGTAAGCGCGTTAGAAGTTCATAATTCATTTGATCGCTGTACTCACTAAAAGAGCTTACGCTAATTTCCTGGTCACCCTGCTTACCGATGAGCACCACTTCATCTCCGATTTCAACATGGTCGAGATGACTCACATCCACCATCATCACATTCATGTTTACTACTCCCACAACGCCCACGCGCATGCCACGCACCAGAGCCCGACCCGAATTGCTTAAACTACGACTAAAACCATGAGAATAGCCCACAGGAACGGAAGCAACGGTCATTTCCTGGGTAGCTAAATACGAGGTGCCATAACCAATGTATTCGCCCTTATGGACCTTTTTCACATTCATCACTCGGCTTTTCCAACTGATCACACGCTGCAGCGGATCGACTGGGTTTTCTTCTAAACCAGCTATGCTGATATAGGTTTCCATATTGGGCCAAAAACCATATTGCAATATCCCAATTCGTACCAAATCGAAATGCGTTTTAGGGAAGCGAAGAAAGGCTGCGCTGCAAGCCGCGTGGGACCATTTTGGCTTTAGGTTGGCATTCTTAAAAAGAGCTCGACCCTTCCTGAAATTCTTGATCTGCTGCCTTACGCGCAAATGATTAGCGATGCTTTCAGCGCCGGCAAAATGAGTGCAGAGTCCTTGGAAATCAAGGTAGGCGGCATTCTCAATAAGGTAGCGACTAATCTGGGGCCAGTTCTCCATTTCGAAACCAGAACGGTTCATGCCTGTTTCCAGTTCAATGTGCACTTTAGCCTTCTTCTCAAGTTTTTTAGCCAGGAGCACCGACTGTTCTAATCGCTTGCTATCAAATACAAAATAGCCAATCTCCTTTTGAATTACCCACTCCAATTGCTCCTGAGCAACCATGCCCATGATTATGATATCGACAGGCTCTGATAATGCTTTTAATACCTGCTCTGCTTCATGCACATCGAATACTGAAAAGTGATCCGCTCCCAACTTATGTGCTAAAGGCACAAAGGGATCAATTCCGTGGCCATAGGCATTTCCTTTTACCACATGCGATAAGCGCGCTCCTGGCGCCAGTCTTTCACGTATATATTGGAAATTATTGGCCAGAGCCGATTCGTTTAATTCGATATAACTGGTATTATCCATCAAGGTGTAAGGCTATTAATTGCAGAAATAGTTTGGCTCCTTCTTCGATCAGTGAATCGGGAAAATCGTATTCGGGATGATGTAAAACCTTGCAGTCCTCACCTGCACCTAAACCAAACATTAGTCCGGTTTTATTCTTTAGGAAAAGACCAAAGTCTTCACCCCAGGAAAAGGGCTGTTCTAATTCTTGGTTCGGATGTTGGAGATTGTGGAGGGCTGCTTTTAATTGTTGCAAGGCCTCGGGATGATTTTGAATGGGCCAAAACTCTTCAAAGCTTGAAACCTCCAATTCTACTGCTTGTTTTGCAGCTTCAGTCTGAGCTAAATCTTTAAGCGCTTCAATTTGCTGATCCAAATATTCGCCTTGCCAAGCTCTGGCCGTAAAATGCAATTCGCCCTCAGCAGGACTAATGCCATAGTTCTTGGCTCCTAATTGACTGTATACCGGGGTGCATAAAAAGAAGTCGCGATCTTTTGGGTTCTGAACTTCCAATTGAGCCGCCGCCTCTATTAATCCTGCAATGGCCAAAGCTGGGTTTTTCCCCTCCCAGGGATGGGCAGCATGGGTTTCCATGCCCTTCCACTTAAAGGCTAAACTGCGCACTCCGGCGCTAAAATTTCCGCTGCGCCAGAGGACTTCGGCCAATGGATATCCGGGAATATTATGCAGAGCATAAGCATAATGGTAGTCGTATTTGGCGAAAGCCGGATCAGCCAAAACCTTAGCTGCACCCTGTCCATTTTCTTCTGAAGCCTGAAACAAAAGGCTGAGCTTCCCTTTTTGGGGTGCTGTCTTCGCAATTTGCTTAGCCACAGAATAGAGGATCGCGGTATGGCCATCATGTCCGCACTTATGTGATACGCCCGGGTTTTGAGAACGATAATCTAAATCATTGGGTTCGTCAATCGGTAATGCATCAAAATCAGCCCGAATTAATAGATGTGTTCCTTCTTTCCCGCTATTGTAATGGGCTATCAAGCTGGTCCCTCCTACCGATTCTACCTCAAAGATTTGCAATTCGAAAAGCAGCTCTTTAAGCAGTTTCTGACTTCGGGTTTCCTGGCCCGAAAGCTCGGGGTTTTGGTGTAAATAATGACGAAGGGCCCGGGCCTCCATTATTTTTGGTATCGCATTTCCAGATACTTATTGGTGAAGCCCAGCTTCTCATAAAGTTTACGTGCCGGATTATCGGGCTCTACATGCAGGGCTACATTTCCTTCAGCATTTTCCAGGGCCATCTGCATTAGCGTTTTACCTACACCTTGCCCGCGTGTTTTTGCATCAACAGCGATATACACCAGGATATTCTCGGGAATATATCCGCTCATGCCGGTATTGTTCACAATAGTGGCACCCATAATTTCCTGATCATCGTCATAAGCAACCGCGACAAAACCTCCTTTATCAGGATTAAAAACATAGTCTAAACAAGCCTGAATTTGATCTATTGGATCTCCATATTGCTCTAAGTGCTTGTATAAAAATTCGGAAATTTTCTGATTGTTAAAGTCGGCGTGAGCACCGGCTTTACCCTCTATAAGTAGATAATTCATTGCTTTTGTATTTAGCGATACTGAAATAGGTGATTAAGGATGCGGTGATCCCAAACAGATTCGGGTTTAAACCTAAGGGGATTTGAAGGGAATTGTTCACTATCAAAATTTCTAAACTTAGGGTTGTGCCTCCCCCCACAAGTATGGACCACCAGGCAGCTAGCGATGATTTTTGCTTAAAAAATAAAGCCGCCAAAAGGGGAACAAATAAACCACTTACCATAAAGCTGTAAGACATCAACATCAAGTCGAGTACATTATTCATTTGAGTGGCCAGGAGTAAGGATAAAGCTCCAATACCAAAAGTTACATACTGTGAATAGCGCAGTAGTTTGTGCTCTGATAAATTGGTATAACGGCCGATAATATCAGTTAATACATTGCCGGAGGCGGCCATTAAACAAGAATCGGCCGTAGACATGATAGCGGAGAAATAAGCCGACATCATTAAACCCATCAGGCCTACCGGAAGAATGCTACGCAATAATAAGGGCAGTCCCATCTCGGCATCAATGCTGGCTAAATCGGTATAACCCATTTCATCAAACATCCCCTGTTGCAAGGCCACGCGAGCAAAGAGACCTAATAATACCCCCATAAAAGCCATAATGGGCCACTCAAAAATACCAGCCAGAAACCAGGCTTTGCGCGCCGTTTTTTCATCGCGACTGGCATAAATTCTTTGATAAAGAGTCATACCAATAAACCAAATCGGAATTATGGTTAGGGCCCAATTAAAGAGATCGACCCAGCTCAAATTGAATACATTAAAGAAAGATGGATCGAGAGTAGCCTTAATCGCTTCATATCCGCCCACCGCAAAATAGGACATGGGAATACCTATAAAAATTAGGCCAGCCATAAGGATAATCCATTGCACGGTATCGGTATAAATCACCGCTTTTAAACCACCAAATACGGTGTACACCACCGCGGTTAATCCCATAATCCAAACAGCAGGTTGTAATCCTAAATCAGGAAAAGTGGCAGTAGCTAGTTTCGCACCGGCCAAAATTTGCGCACCGGTAAATCCAATATAACCAATGGCACTAACTAAAGCCGCCAAAAAGGCAACCCGCGCATTAAACAGGTGATAAAAAACTTCTGGAAAAGTGAATAATTTGTGTCTGCGTAGCAGACCGAAAATTTTTGGAATCAAGAAATAAGCTGATAACCAAGCGCCAACTAATCCGGTAAAAAGCATCCAACTGCCGGCTAATCCAATAGCGAAACCCAATCCGCCCAGGCCTATACTAAAACCGCCGCCTACATCCGTAGCAACTACGCTCAATCCGATGTGGCCGCTACTCATTCCACGACCGCCTACATAATAATCATCAATATCTTTGTTGCGACGCATGAAGTAAAAACCTACAGCGAGCATCGCAACTAAATAAAAAACGAATATGGAGAGATCTACGGGATTCGGCAAAACCTTTGCAAAGGTGCAAAATTTAAGAGGAATGGTTTTTTTAACCGGAATCATTCTGCTCTCATTAGCCGCCTGTAAAAGTGCCCCTCCGGTTCAAACTACGGCATATGTAGAACCTTATTTACGGGATAGCATACCTTATAGCTTGGCTAATCATGAAGAAGTTTCAGAGCATTTACTCATCTTCTTACCCCCGGCTTTAGACACCGTTCAATTTGAAAAAACAGATCTCTACCAAGATATTTTCGATGCGGGATATGATATCTTGTGCATCTATCAACCACCAGCAAGTGGCGCTTTCTTCTACAGTCGCAAAGCCATGGAATTTAAAGGCCAGCAAATTCAAAATGCTCAAAATTTAATTAGCCATCTCCGAATGGAAAAGAAGATTGCAGGAGCAGAACACAGCATCCTAATGGGCATCGAACAAGGAGGCTATATGATCCCTTCCTTAATGGCCAATAACCATATTGATACAGCTATTTACATTACCACGAGTCCCTTTAGTATATATATGTCTTTGCAAAGAATTGCAGAGGGCCGCATGGAATGGAATGAAGCGCGTCAAAACTTTGTGAAAGCTAAATTCGGAATCGACTCCCTACGGGTATTTAAGCAAAAGGTTGAGGATGTTGAAAACCTGAGCTCTGAACTCTACAGTTTGGGATCCTATACCAATATGTATTGGTTAAGCTATCACGCCAATTATATGATGGAGGAATACCGCTTAAGCCCAGGCCATCATTATTGGATTTTCTATGATGATTACCCTTTGTACAAGTCCAGTGACTTCGACTATCTGAAACTTTTGGATAAAACCAAAACCAATGCGAACGGAGCCTATAAAGTATTAACAGGCTACCAATCTTTTAGTGAAGAAAACTGGGAACAATTAGAAGAGGTGATTTTGCCCTATTTTAAGGAGCAATCTTAGCCACACGACGCTCATGACGACCGCCTTCAAAGCTGGCATTTAAGAAAGCATCGGTAATAGCCAAACCTTCTTCCATAGAAACGAAACGGGCAGGTAAGGCCAGGATATTAGCATTGTTATGTTGACGAGCCAAAGATGCCAATTCTTCGTTCCAAGCCAGGGCAGAACGGATACCGGCGTACTTATTAACAGTCATATTAATACCATTACCACTTCCACAAATCACAATACCCAGATCAGCATCCCCATTAAGGACCTCCTTTGCTACCGGATGACCAAAGTCTGGATAGTCCACAGAATCAGCAGAATCGGTTCCAAAATTGTGCAGCTCGTGTCCGGCAGACTCCAATTTGTTAATAATAGCGGCTTTCAATTCTACTGCGGCGTGGTCGCCTCCAATGGCAATTTTCATGAGTGGGTAATTTTTAATAAGTCTGTAAAGCTTTGCAAACGAAAACTTTACTATTAACAACTAAGAAATAATAATCAGGGTGGATTGTTTATTTCTTCTTAAAAATAGTGCTTGACTTTTTCAAGTCAAGCTTTGTATAGGCAAATATCCGATTTTAAGGTCGCAGCTTATTCTTTTTTACCACAACAATTTTCACCAGCCAGGTCGAGTTTATTAACCGCGAAGCGGCCAATTTTTTTTTAAATCTGCTCCGTGAATTAGGCTTATGAACAATTGTGAATAGCGATAGCTTTAAGCTGGTAAATGAAGCATTTATGCTGTAAGTTAGCCTTGATTTGTTGTGAATAAGATTTGATAGCTCAAGAAAGCAAGGCTTCCTTCTGATATTTATACCGTCTATTCACAGCACATTATCATCATCATAAGATTTAGATTTTAAAAAAGACTATATATATGTTATTAAGAACCTTGGCTTTAATCCTGATAGCGGTGTTTCCTCTATCTTCGTTTTCGCAAACAGCCGGGGATAGTCTCAAGCCCACCCGCTACTACTACGAGAATGGGCAAGTAAGCAGTGAAGGGAGCTTACGCAATGGCAAGCCGGATGCTTATTGGAAGAGCTATTATCGCAATGGGGTTCTTAAAGCCGAAGGCAATCGCCAAAATTTTGAACTGGATGGACCTTGGATCTTCTACGATCGGGAAGGTATTCGCACTTCAGAAATCAATTACAAATCCGGTAAAAAGAACGGTCCCAGTAAGCTTTACAAGGAAGGCAAACTTCTAAAAATTGATCAGTTTAAAGAGGATGTTCAGGAAGGTATCACGCGCTTTTTCTACCCTGATAGTTCGCTACAAAAGGAAGTGCCTTATATGGCTGGCAAAATGGAAGGTTTGGGCTATGAATATGCCCGGGATGGTAGAGTAATTACTTTACTAACCTTCAAGAACGGAGCGCTTATCCGTAAGCAAAATATCAATCGTTTCGATCAGCAAGAGCAGAAGCAAGGCATGTGGATGGAGTTTCATGCGAATAAAGGCATAGCTGTAGAAGGTCCATACCTCAATGATTTGAAAAATGGCTATTGGAAATACTATAAATCCAATGGCAATTTGATTCGGGTTGAAAAGTGGATTAATGGAGAGCTGCAGGAAGGAGCGACTGAGGTAGCTAAACTGGAGATTAAGCGAGAAATTGATCCCAAAACCGGAGCTGTAATTTTTAAAGGAGCTTATCAAAATGGAAAAGCGACTGGCGTACATCGCGAATACAATTCGGAAGGAGAAATAATTGCAGCCCGTGTTTATGATCAAGGCATTAAATTATTTGAAGGATTAATTGATGAACAAGGTCGTAAGCAAGGTCCCTGGAAAAGCTTCTACAAGGATGGTAGCCTGAAGGCGGAAGGGTCTTATAAAGATGATTTGAAGGTGGGGGCCTGGCGTTATTATTTTAGAGACGGTAAACTGGAGCAGCAAGGAAATTATGTAGCGGGTAAGGCTAATGGATTATGGGAGTGGTATTTCCATAATGGTCAGCTTTTACGTGAAGAGGAATATGCTTTTGGTTTTGAAGATGGCATGTCTACTGAATACAATGATACCGGAGCGGTAATAGCGCAAGGATCTTATGTGGATGGTATGAAAGAAGGACAATGGGTACTTACCATTAATGATCATAAAGAAGAGGGTCCTTATTTTGAAGGTCTTCGCAATGGACTGTGGAAGCACTATTACTTGAACAGAGATCAATTAAGTTTTGAAGGAAGCTTCGAAAATGGATTGGAAACAGGTACCCATACCTATTATTATCCCAACGGGCAGATTCAGCGCAGAGGAGATTATGCGGCTGGTAGGCGTCAAGGTATTTGGGAGTTCTTTACAGAGAGTGGAGACCGAATTGTAACCATCGAGTACCAGGATGGAGAAGAAGTGCGCTACAATGGCGAGAAAATAGATTATGGCCGACGCTATGAGCGTGCCGTGGCGGAAGAAAAAGCGCGTAAAAGTCTTTCGGAAGAAGCAGAATAAGTTTCTTTGAAGTTCAAATTGTAGCATGACAGAATTTCCACGCAAGGCGGGTGAATGGACTGAACTCAGTCGCGAGACCGTTTATGAAAATCCTTGGATTGAAGTACAGCACAGTGCCATCTTAAATCCCAATGGCGGAGAAGGAATTTACGGGAAAGTTCATTTCAAAAATCTGGCAATCGGCATTTTAGCCATCACCAATAAGGATGAAATTTTTCTGGTAGGACAAGAGCGTTTTCCTTTTAATGGCACGTATTCTTGGGAAATTATAGAAGGAGGAGGTCCCTTGGAAATAGATCCCCTCGAAAGTGCAAAAAGAGAATTGAAAGAGGAAACAGGATTAGAAGCTGGCCATTGGGAATTTATGCAGGAAATGCATTTAAGTAATTCTGTTTCGGATGAACGTTCCCTTTGTTTTATTGCTAAAGATTTAGTTCAAAAGGAAGCGGAACCTGAGGATAGCGAAAAGCTGAAAGTAAAAAAGCTTCCCTTTCAGGAAGCTCTTCAAATGGTTTTAGATGGCAAGATCAAGGATAGTATATCGGTAGCCGCTATCCTACATTATGCTCTTCTTAGAAAAATGAATTAAGCTTTCTCAACTTCAAAATAAACTTGAGTAGTATCCCAACTAAGGCTGATAATACCCTTCTCTGAAATTTCAATACTAAACTTCTCGATGGAGCCTTTGGTTTGCTTGGCAGGGACCTTAAAGCTAATTACATCTTTTTCTGAATCATAATTATAGGCACCCCATTGATTCCAAACTGAATTGATAATGATGGTCCAATCTTTTTCTCCTGGAATTGTAAATAGGGCATATTTACCTGCTTTAACTACTTGCCCGTTAATTTTTACATCTTGATTAAATTCGATCACGGTAGCCTCATTAGCTCCGGTGCGCCAAACTTTACCATAGGGGACCAAATCGCCAAAAATGGTTCTTCCCTTCATGGATGGTTGGCCATATTGAATTTTAATTTCCAGATTTCCAATCTCCTGACTGGTATTAATTAAGGGACTTGCTCGTTTTTCTTGAGCTTGTAAACCACTGAATATAAAAAGAGTGAGTATGCTTAAAAGGAATTTTTTCATAACTTATACTTTTATACAGGCTAAGCTAGCAGAAAAATACTGTGGTTCTGTTAATTTTCATAATATTGAAAAATTAGGGCAGGGGAATAATTAAGGAATGATCTCAAAACTTGCGAAAGTATTTGGACTAGGGGATAAGGAGCAATTTCGTGCCTTTAAGGTAAGGAACGATGCCTGCACCTATAATTTCACCGCAGTCAATATGCGCTTCAATAAAGTGAAAGGCTTTTTCAAAGAAGCCAAGGTTGAAGCGGATTTTAATATTCATGCATTAGATCAGAGTTTTTTAAATTTTCGCTGGCCTGTAGATGGTATTCGCACCGGTATTCCGGAACGCGATAAGCAGTTGATTGAAGCGGTCCATTTTTTTAATGGATTGGAATATCCTGAAATTGTATTTAAGAGTAGGGAAATTAGTAAAGAGGCTAAAAATCAACTGATTGTAACGGGGGACTTGTTTATTAAGGAGCATCGCAAAACTGTAGCGCTCTATATGGGTTATAGTCAAGATAAGTTTGGCTATCAACTTTTTGTTGATTACAGTTTAGATCGCTTTGAATTTGGAATTGGCGAAAGTGGAAGCTTTGCCATAGGCCGACAAATTGAACTAGAGTTTGATATTTGCCTCCAATTCGAAAGTGCCTAGCATCCAATATTTTATACTAAGTTATTTTTTTTAATCCGTAGCTTTGCGGAATATTTTTTTGGGAGTGAAGTCGTGTTGGGGAAATACAATTAAGGTCATTTTGCTTTGCATTCTGCCTTTTACCATGATATCCATGGATGCACATCAGGTGCGGAAATGGGACTTGGACAGTTTGTATTATATCGCTTTTGATCAAATTGGGAATAATCTACAGGAAAGTAAAATTGAAGTTGATAAATATTATCGAGCTTCCGTATTACTTAATGACAGTAGCAATTTAGCTTATGCTCTGGATCTGAAGGGTCTGGATGCTTATATGCGCGACAAGATTGATTCGGCCAAGATGTTTGCAGATCAATCTATTAGACTTTTCCGAATTCTTAATGATTCTGTTGGCCTAAGTACCGCCATTTATAATTTGAGTAATTACCACGAGTACTTGGGTGAATATACTACGGCTTTGCGCTATCTGCATTTAGCTCGAGAAATAGATATTAAACTAGGTTATAAGAAGGATAATGATCCCTTTTATTATAACCGTCTCAGTGATATTGTATACAATCAGGGACAGCTGGAGCTTTCACTACGTTATTTACACAAGGCCTGGCGAGCACAACATGAGAGTGGGTATTCTGCCTATTACTTAAGTCCGGCATTACATCTAAATTATGCCTGGCTGTATAATGATTTAGGGATAACTGAATTGGCGGAGTATTATGCTAAAAAAGCCTATAGTTATACGACAGATGATTCTTTATTAACCACTCGTTCTGGTGCTTTAGAAGTATTGAGTCTTTCAGCCGAACGCAGAGGAGATATGGATTTAGCTTTGGCCTATGCGGAAAAGGCTTTGGAGCTAAATAAAGCTTATGGTGATCCTTATTTTATCACTTATAGTCATCTGTTCTTAATGTCACATTATACCCTGGTAAATCAGCTTGATAAAGCGGAGTATTATGCCAATTTGGTATTGAAGAATATGGGGCCTTTCGAACGCAGTCCAACTTTTGTGGTGGATATGAATGATGAGCTCTATAAGTTCTTTAAAAAGAAGGGTGATAATGCACAAGCTCTAAAGCACTTGGAACGCAGCTCCGAAGCAAGACGAATTATCAATGAAGTGGATGGTATTGCTGCCATGAAGCAATTTGATGAGGAAATGGAAAACCGCTATCGCGAGTTGATGAAAACAAAGTCTCGATTGCAGGAGGAGGAAATCAATTTTCAAAATACCCTCTTGGTTTTTGCCCTTATTTTATTAATTGGAGTTTTAGGCTTTTTGGTTCTGCTTTATCGAAGCAATAAACAGATGAATGCGGCCAATGAGCAATTGGTTCTTCAGAATAATCAAATTGAAAGTCAGAAGCAGGAAATTCAAAATCAGGCGGAAGATTTAGAGGATCGCAATGAAAAACTGGAAAAGCTAAATAGCAGTAAGGATCGTTTATTCTCCGTTTTAGCGCATGATTTAAGGCAGCCTTTTAATCAGATTATTGGGGTTATTGATTTACTGGAAGGCGAGCAATTAGAAGCTGAAGATCGTAAGAGCATTTTAAGCAGTTTAAAGTCTTCGGTTCAATCTACTTCTGATTTGGTTACGAATGTACTTACCTGGAGTAAGGCGCAATTTGCCGGTGTTACTTTGAAACCTGAACATTTAGCCCTGGCTAATACTGTAAAAAGAGCACTTCTTCATTTTAGTATTGCCTTGGATAAGAAGAAGATTAAAGTGGTTTTTGACATTCCGGATCAATTATCCATCGTCTTTGATAAGGATCATTTTGATAGTGTATTGCGAAACTTATTTAGCAATGCCTATAAATTTTCACCAGCAAATTCGACCATTCATATTTCGGCTAAGGCCAATATCCAGAAGAGGAGAGTATACTTGTATATCCGCGATGAAGGTATTGGTATGGATCAATATCAAAAGGAACGTTTGGTTTCCGGTAACCAGGCGGTAGATTCTATTAATGGAACTTTTAATGAATCGGGAACTGGCATTGGTATGGTGATCGTACGCGATTTCCTCCGCGAAAATGAATCCTATTTTGATATCGAATCCAAGATCAATGAGGGTACTACTTTCATTATTAATATGCCTATGGGTCCGGATGTAAATCAGCGCTCAGCTAGTAATATCAAAGCGGTTCAGGATTTTCTCTAGGCTAACTAAAAAGCCCTTCCAATACATCTCCTACTAAATAAGCCAATCCCGCAGCGGCAGCTCCCAGGAAAAAGGTTTCCAGCATACTGCGTATAACTTTGGTTTGAGTAACTATGGCTTTTAAATAACCGATCAGCATAAAAACCAGTCCGGTTAAAATGGAAGAATAGAGGAATAAGGGACTATCGGTCGACATGAGTTTGAGATAGTCTAAAACATAAACCAGCAAGGGAATAAAACCAAAAAGCAAGAAACTTAAAAAGGTTACCCCGCCCATGGCCCAGGGGGATTTGGTTTCTTCAGACATTTCCAATTCTTCCTTCATCATCACATCCACCCAGCGATCTTTATCCGCGGTAATGGTATCTACTATTTGCTCTAAGATTTCGCCCTCAAAACCTTTGGCGCGGTAGATATCTCGGATTTCTTCTTTCTCTTTTTCAGGAAGATGTTCTACTTCCCAGTATTCAATATTCTCGTGCTTCTTGTAATTATCCTTTTCACTTTTGGTAGAGAGATAACTTCCTACCGACATAGCAAATCCATCGGCTATCAAGTTGGCAAAGCCTAAAATGATCACAACAGCGCTATCGAGGGTAGCACCTGCAGCACCCGCTACCACTGCAAAGGTGGTAACACTGCCATCAATTCCGCCATAAACGAATTCGCCTAGATATTCCTGAAACCGATTAATCAATGGATATTTGCTACCGTGAATACGATCTTCGTGACCTTTAGGGCTCATGTTGTAGAATTATAAACTCAAAGATATTCAGGATTTTGCGGATTCGCCGGGAACTAGGCTTTCTCTTAATAAGTCTGATCTTAATTAGTATTATTCCAGTTAAACTGAAAGGGCAGAGTCATTATGTAGATGGCTTGTATTGGCTTAGAGTACAAACACAGTTTATCTTTAGCCCTAAATGGTCGGGATCTCTGGAATTGGAAGAGCGTAGATTTTTAGCTCCGGATCGAGCGCATCAAAGGGTATTTCCGGATTTGCGATTGTTCTACCATTTTACACCTTCCTGGAAAACCGGAATCGGATATACTAATTTCAGTATAAGTGGTCCTGGTACTGCGGATATCCCTGTTAATCAAGTTTTGCATGAGCAACGTTATGCGCTCTTTTTGGCCCGGAAATTTAAATGGGAGCAGAAATCTCTAGCGACCCAATGGAAGAGCGAACTGCGCAATTTTGATCGTGATCCCTTGGATGGGGAGCTCAATTTTTTAGACTATGTGATCCGTTTGCGCTTTCTGGCGAAATACAGCTATGCTATAAATCAGCGTTGGAAGCTTTCTGCCGTCGATGAATTGCATATCAATGTGGCTGGAAATACCGATTATCAATTCTTTGATCAGAATCGAGTTTTTGGCGGTTTAAGCTATAATCATCAAGACTTTAGCTATGGCTTGGACTATATATTCTGGTATCAAAAAAACCGCAGGGGCAGCGCATTTTTTCATCGCCACATCCTGCGGTTCACTTTTCAATATCAGTTCGATTTTAGCGGATTATAAATCGAATTTGATGCCTTGTGCTAAAGGCACTTCTTTAGAATAGTTGATGGTATTGGTTTGACGACGCATATAAGCTTTCCAGGCATCGGATCCACTTTCGCGACCACCGCCGGTTTCTTTTTCACCACCAAAGGCTCCACCAATTTCAGCACCACTGGTACCAATATTCACATTGGCGATTCCACAGTCGCTACCGGCCGCTGAGAGGAATAATTCGCTCTCACGCATATCTGTAGTCATAATAGCTGAAGAAAGTCCCTGAGGCACGCCATTTTGAAGGGCAATAGCTTCGTCCAGATCCTTATACTTCATCACGTATAAAATGGGAGCGAAGGTTTCGTGTTGAACGATGGCAAAGTGATTTTCCACTTCGGCAATACAAGGCTTCACATAGCAACCGCTACTGTACTCATCGCCTTGCAATACTTCGCCTTCCACAATCATGGTTCCTCCTTGTTCTTTAATGGCCGCCAAAGCTATTTCGTATTGCTCTACGGCCAGGGTATCGATTAGCGGACCTACGTGATTGTTCATGTCTAATGGATTGCCAATACGCAACTGATCATAAGCCTTTTTAAGGGCGGCAATCACATTATCATACTGACTTTCGTGGATGATTAATCGACGGGTACTGGTACAACGCTGACCGGCAGTACCTACGGCACCAAATACCGCTCCTACCAAAGTAGATTCGATATCAGCTTTTTCTGAAATGATAATGGCATTATTACCACCCAATTCTAAGATAGTTTTGCCTAAACGAGCGGCTACGGTCTGACCAACAATCTTACCCATGCGGATAGATCCAGTGGCAGAGATTAAAGGCATACGCTTGTCTTGAGTCATCCATTCGCCTACTTCTACACCACCATTTACCAGGCAGGAAATACCTTCGGGAAGATTGTTTTCTTCTAAAACTTCATTGAAAATATTCTGGCAAGCGATACCACATAAAGGTACTTTTTCAGAAGGCTTCCAAACACATACATCACCACATACCCAGGCGATGGCAGCATTCCAGCACCAAACCGCTACCGGGAAGTTAAAGGCGGAAATGATACCCACGGTACCCATAGGATGCCATTGCTCGTACATACGGTGAGAAGGACGCTCGGAGTGCATGGTAAGACCGTACAATTGACGGGATAGGCCTACCGCAAAATCACAGATGTCGATCATCTCTTGTACTTCACCCCAACCCTCTTGGAGGGATTTTCCCATTTCCAGAGATACCAGGCGGCCTAATAGATCTTTGTTTTCACGGAGTTTGTTTCCATACTGACGTACAATTTCACCACGCTTGGGAGCGGGCATAGTACGCCAAACTTTAAAGGCTTCGTCGCTCTTAGCCATAATAGCTTCGTACTCTTCGCGCGTAGTTTGAGTAACGCTGGCTAATTCTTGACCATTGATGGGCGTATGCGAAACAATTTGAGGACCGGCTCCAAAAAACTCTTTTCCGGTAGAACTGCCGGGGTTTTCTTTGGATATCCCTAATCCTTCTAAAATGTTGTTAATTTCTGAGAGGTTCATGTCTTAGGATTTTAAGCAACGAAATTAGTTTTTCAGTTGGGAAATGAGCCGGATATACTTGATTTTTGAAGAATGAATCAAGTTGAAGTTCTGGATCTAAACCTGCTTTCTGAAAAGGAAGGAAATCGTACTTATGGTTTTGAAAGTATCCACAGTCAAAAGGGCAGAATATTAGCATTTCGAAAGAAGGGAAGTTTTAGCGGTAATCATTGGCATGAAGGAAAATCTACTACTAAGAATCCTGAGGAAATGCTTATTATTTCTGGTCGTTTAAAGCTGGAGTGGACGGATGAGCCAGAAGGTATTTATCAGCATTCTAAATTGATTGATGCCCCTGCTTTAGTTCGCATTTATCCCGGAATTAAACACCGGGTAGAGGCTCTGGAAGTTTTATGCTTTTTGGAGTTTAATTCTTTAGCTGAACATGTGGCGGATACCTATTATCCCAATCACCAGGAAAAATAGAGGCGAAAGAGCCAAACAAAGCCAGCTAAACCGAGGATCATTAAAACAACAGAAAGCAAGAGAAGTCGCAGCTTATGGCGACTCTCTGCTTTGGATTTTTGTTTCAGTTTTACTTGTAAAGCCCTGCGATCCTCATCACTAAACTCTTGTGAATGGAGTTCAGTTTGTTTTTGGTGATGATCAAATTTATCGAGCTTATCACCATAAATGTTTTTTAGGTGTTTGAAGATCTTACGAGGTTTTCTGGCATAAGTTTCTTTCTTCATGCCAAATCCCATATAACCCATTACCAGCTTATAGTTTGATCTTTAGGAGCACGGACTTCGAAGCTAAATTTTAATTGGGATTCGGATTTGGGTTTTAAGTCCATTTCCCAAGTGATAATACCGGTTTTCAGATTGAGTTTTCCTTGATTTTCAATCTCAGATTTGACTTTGATATCTTCATTTTGGCTTACCGGAATTTGATCGAATACCCGGATTTTCACGTTTTGTGGTTTCGTATTACGCAGGTTGATCTGGTATTCGTATTTCTGGATGCGATCGCTACCCAGGAAAGATTTGCTCTCTTCATTAAAGAGGCGATCACGGGTGATAACAATACCCGGATCCTTGCCTAATGAGAGCTGTAAACTATCGCTGGTAGCTTCAAACTGACTAAAGCTTTTACCAATAAACAAACCTTGGTTGTAAATACTCAATTCACCATCCAATAATTGATGTTGTTCCCAGTCTTTTACAATGGCCATAAGGTAAGCAGCCGGATCGAGGCTGGGGCTGCTTTGATATTCGTATTCGGTTTTTAAAGCCATCTCGCGAATGACGATGTTTTCCGTTTTTTGATTGGGAATGCTGTAACGACGTTCCGGGATAAACTCCAATCGGGTTTGCTGAGAATTGATGGTGAAAACGGTGTTGCCGAGCATATCATCACTTTGAAATCTATTTGTTGTAACTCCTGCTGCTTGTCCGGCAGTTGATGTAATATCTCTTTCAGCCATTTGCTGAACGGATTTATTATACATTCTATTTATGAAGTTGATATACTTAGGATAGATCTGCGGCATAGTCACATTTTGATTTGGGCTACCAGTAACTAGCTTTAAGGCTACATTTTCCCAATCTTCGCCGCTGCCCTGATACACATTGGCCTTATGTACCATGCGTAGATTTTTATCCAAGCCTTCAAAATAGAGATTGTAATTACTGCTCCAGGAAGCATTCGTACGTACGGTATAGTGCACGGAGAAACGTACATTTTGCGCCCGGCTACTGTTCAATTTCACAATGATTTCACCGCTCAGCAAAGACATCTCCTGACGGATTTTCTGCAATTCGGTTTGCAGTTCTTTTCGTTTGTCGTTCAGGTCTTGCAGTACGCGTTGCTTTTTAAGCTGACTGCGCTTGTTTTGCAATTTTTGATCGCGAGCATAAGTGCTGATCTGTTGCAGTTCAGTAAGACTAAAGCCTTGTTCACCACCTAATTTGGTGTTTTTATTGAGAAATTCCAGTTCCAATTCCAGGGCTTCAAGCTCGGCCTGGATATCCTCTCTTTGCAGATCAATTTCCTTAATCTGTCTTTCGAGTTGTTGAAATTGAGCGGGCTTTTCTCGCTGGTCGAAAGGAGTATTACCCGTACTAATACTGATAAATTCCAGGCTTTTATCGCTACCGATTTGCACGCTGGAAGGCTCCAGATTTAGGGGTAGACCTTCAAAAATCAAGGTCTGATCTCCCGCTTGGAGATTGGTACTTATTTCACGGCTATAAGCTGCTCCTTGAGCATAGAGGGTTACGGCATCAAGCTTAGAGCTGAGGCGTTTTCCTTCATCGGCGAAAGCCTGAAATCCAAAAAGTAGAATGGGGAAGAGAAGTAATTTTTTCATCAGAGATGTTTTATCTCCAACGAAATTACGCACTTCTTATTTCTAGTGAGCCGAAACTGTTTTGGAAGATTTAGGACTACTACTACGATTCGCAAAATTCCACAAAACAATCACCAAGATTAGAATCGCTAATTGTCCAATGGCGGTTTCCCAGGTAGGGTAGAAGCCAAGGGCATCAATACGTAAGTCGATAGGTAATACGCTAATGGATATACTGCCTGCTTCTTGAATAGCATTTAATCCCTTGCCGGTTAGTATTACCGCCAAGCCAGAAATGATTAAAGCAGAGTATTTAAAGAGTTTCGAGATGGGCAGCTTTTTAGAGAAGCGCATGATCAGTACACTAATAATAGCCAAAAGAGCAAAAGCAAAAATGATTCCGCCACCAAAGGCCGCTTGTTGACTATCGCCTACTTCTAAACTCAAAGCAGAAAGAAAGAGAACCGATTCGAAGGCTTCACGGAAGACTACCAAGAAGGAAAGGAAGGCTAAACCAATGAGGTTTTCGGTACGGGCTAAGTTTTGAATTTTCTCCTTCACATAGGCCTGCCACTTGCCCGCTTCGGATTTACTATGCATCCAAAATCCGACATAAAGTAGCACTCCCACTGCAAATAAGGCGATTAGGCCTTCCATTAATTCGCGCTGAGCCCCACTGAAATTAAAAAGAGATCCGGCAGCTAACCACATGGCAAATCCAACCACAATGGCCGACATCCAACCGGCATGTACATAGGTTTTAGCCTTGGGAAGTTTAATAGCTCTTACAATACTTAAGATGGTGATAACCACTAAAAAGGCTTCTAATCCTTCACGAAGAATAATAGAGGAAGAAAGTAAAAAGGCCAGCCAGGCGGTAAAGGTTTTATTGCGCAGCTTTTCTTTAGCCTGATAAATCATCTGCACACTCGCTTCTACTTCCGCGCCCACAATTTCCGGACTTTGTCCACCTTCAATACTACTACGAACTTTAGCCAATTGACCTTCTAATTTAGCGGAGAAGCTGGCATCATTGGCACGTAGTTGTACTTCTACCGGTTCTACCCCTTCGAGGTAGGCGGTTAATGCCAGGGTACGCGCTTTCGAAATATCGCCATTCTGATAGGCTGTTTTGGCCGCTTTTAAATAGCGTACGGCTTGATCCAAATAATCACCCTGACTTTTCTCGGCAATTTCTTTGGGATATAGGCGTAAGGCGGATATTAGATTTTCCGCTGCCGCTCCTGGTTGAAGACTTTCTTTTAATTCTTGATTACTGCGGGAGGCCAGTTTTTCCAAATTAACCTGAAAACCAATTTCGGTTTGATCATCCAAATCTACTTGAGAGGCGGTATGAGGCAAACTCAGCACATAAAAGGCTAAGTCCCATACTTCATCATCGTTCAGTTCGTCAAAGGCGCGCATAGCAGTATTATCAACTCCTAAACGAATGGTATTATAAGCTTGAAAAGGTGATAGGCCATTCGCTTTTTCAGGACTGTGGAAATTGGTTGGAGAAGGCTCTAAACCGGCACCCAAAATACCATCGCCAAATCCATTTTCGCCATGACAGCTTTTACAGTTAAGAGCGTATAGTTCGCGACCATTATCCAAATTGGGCCAACGCTTGGGCGCGATTTCCAAATTGTAGCTGGATATGATTTTTTGTTTGATGGAATTAGATACCGAAGCAATTTTCTCTTGAGAGGCTTTTTGTTCAATCAGCTGATAAAGTACTTTGATGTCGGATTTTACAGCCGCTGGAGCAGATTCACCTAAAGTGCTGATGGTGGCAATAAATTCTTGCATTTCCGAATACTCGGCCGCATTAATTACGGAACCTTGATTTACTGCTGCAGAATAGTCAACCGCGATATAATCCAGTAAATGAACCATCATGCGGGCATTCTCATCATTAGCTTTTAAGCTTGAAAATGAGCTAAAAAGCAATCCTACAATCATTAAATATCTTGCAACCCGAACCATCTATCTTATTTAGACCAATTAAAAATAGGCGACAAATTTAGAGACTGCGAATTAAATAGGAACTAACATTTATCACTTTTTGCTTACGCTGGATCGATCTCTTAGATAGAATCGATAAGGAAGGAGGGCATCCTGGCCAGCATAATCAACTCCTATCCTTGGACAGGCTTGGATTTCAGCAGCTTTTACATCTGGCATGTCTAAGATTCTGAACTCTGGGTTATGGATGCTTTTTCCATAATCTTTTCGACTTAAAGCCAAGCCTTTGCTGAAATTTCCGGGCCCACTGAGTAATTCTCCACCTTTCTTTTTGGGTCGGAGTTTTTGGATGATTTCCTGACCTTCAATAATAGTTGCGGCTCGAATTAAAATTGCTTCGGGAACATCGAGGGAATTGCAAGTGATATTACAGAGTTCGTGTATACCATAACAGAGGTACATATAGAGCTTTCCACCGGGCTGAAACATGATTTCTGTGCGAGGTGTGCGGCGATTATTATAGGCATGGCAAGCACGATCGTTCTGGGCCAGGTAGGCTTCCACCTCAGTGATTTCGGCTTTAAGCCATTGACCTTTAAGCTTGCGCTCAATAATTTTCCCTAATAGTTTGGGAGCAAGTTGAAGTGCGCTATGTTGCGAAAAGTAGTTTTCCTCGAGATAAGTCATAGGCAAAAAAAATCCCGGCTTTAACCGGGATTTCTTGGAGGTTCCGAGCGGATTCGAACCGCTGTACAAGGTTTTGCAGACCTCTGCCTAGCCACTCGGCCACGGAACCCTGAAAGGACGGCAAATATAAAATTATTGCGGGAGATAATGCTTGCGCTTGCGCTTTAATTCAATGCTTACGCGCTTCACATCTCCATTAATAGGTGGATGTAATTTAGAGAGCTTAATTTTTGCCTTCTGAACCAAAGGCATTTCCTTAAAAATATCCCCTAAAATCTGATCTGCCACCGTCTCAATTAATTTATGACGAATAGCCATTCGGTCGGCTACCACACGGTTAATCGTAACGTAGTCCATGGTATGAGAAAGTTCGTCGCTATCAATGGCGGCTTGTACTTCGCCCCATACTTCAACATCTACCGAATATTCGGTACCAATCTTTCCCTCTTCATCTAAACAACCATGGTAGGCATATAGACGAATACCTTCTACGCTAATCTTATCCATTAAGGCAATTGCTCCAGTGCTTGGTTTAAACGCGACAAGGTTTCCTCTTTACCGAGGATAGCGCAAATTTCAAACATGGATGGGCCCATACCCATACCAGTTACCGCTAAACGGAAACCTGGACCTACTTTACCAAAGCCTAATTCGTTTTCGCTTAAATAGGCTTTAAAGGCTTCTTCAATATTTTTGGTATTGAAATCATTTAAAGCCTCAAAACGCTTTTGCAATTCTGCTACATGAGAACGGGCTTCTTCATTCCATTTTTTGCGCAGGGTTTTCTCATCATATTCTTGAGGAGCGGCAAAAAAGAATTGCGAATCTTCCCAAAGGTCTTTGATGAAATAAGCTCTTTCCTTCATCAGGGCAGCAATACCTTCCGCTTTTTCTAAGCTTACTTCAACGCCTTGTTCGGAGGCTTCCGCTTGAAGAAGCTTTCCTAATTCAGCATCGGATTTATGACGTAAATATTGTTGATTGAACCAACGGGTTTTATCGTGATCATATCGGGCCCCAGCCTTATTTACTTTTTTAAGGCTAAAAGCAGCTACCAATTCATCTAAGCTGAAGAGCTCTTGAGCTGTACCTGGGTTCCATCCTAAAAAGGCGAGCATATTGATAAAAGCATCGGGGAAATAGCCGTTTTCACGGTATCCGGAAAATACCTCTCCACTTTCTTGATTATGCCATTCCAATGGAAATACCGGGAAGCCTAAACGATCGCCGTCTCGCTTACTGAGTTTACCATTTCCATCAGGTTTTAACAGAAGGGGTAAATGTGCGAATTGAGGCATGGTATCTTCCCATCCTAAATAACGATAGAGTAAAACATGTAATGGAGCGGAGGGTAACCACTCTTCACCGCGAATCACATGGCTGATTTCCATTAAATGATCATCCACAATATTAGCCAGGTGATAAGTGGGCATACCATCGGACTTAAAGAGCACTTTATCATCCATATTGTTGGTATTTACACTCACCCATCCGCGTACAATGTCTTCGAATTTTACTTCTTCATTGCGATTGAGTTTAATGCGCACCACATAAGGTTCACCAGCTTCTAATTTCTTCTCCACCTCATTTTGAGATAAGGTGAGAGAGTTCTTCATGCTATTGCGGGTAATGTGGTTGTACTGCCAGTTTGGAGAACCGGCATCCTTAGCCATTTGACGAACACGATCTAAATCTTCGGCGCTGTCAAAAGCATAATAGGCATGTCCATCGGCAACTAATTGCTCGGCATATTGACGGTACATGGCTTTGCGTTCACTTTGACGATAGGGACCGTAGTTTCCACCGAAACCTTGACCCTCATCTGGAGTGATGCCACACCATTTTAAGGACTCGATAATATATTCTTCGGCGCCGGGAACAAAACGAGTTTGGTCGGTATCCTCGATGCGTAAAATAAAATCGCCACCTTGCTGTTTGGCAAAGAGGTAGTTATATAGTGCGGTACGTACCCCTCCCATATGTAGTGGACCTGTGGGGCTTGGTGCAAACCTTACGCGTACTTTAGCATTACTCATAACGAATCTTTAAAGGGCGGCAAAGATAGTGTTTCTGCCAGCTCTTTACATTTGAAGTTCTGTTGGATTTATGGCGGGAATAGATACACTCAAGAAGAAGCTCGACGCTTACATTCGGAAGTATTATGCACTTAAGCTGGTGCGTGGTTTGGTCTTTTGGACTGGCTTTAGCCTGATCACTTATTTACTGTGGTCGGGGGTGGAGTATTTTGGGCGCTTTCCATCCGGAACCCGGGCGATTTTGTTTTGGTCCTATTCCGCCTTATTTACCCTTTGGTTAATGATCTATGTCTTGGTACCGCTCTTGCGGATGCTGCGGATTGCGAAGGGGCTGAATTATGAGTCAGCCGCTACAGAGATCGGGAAAGCTTTGCCTGGTTTGGATAATCGAATTTTGAATACTCTCACTTTAGAGAAAGCGGGTAGCTCAGATTCTGGTTTATTGGTTGCGGCCATCGAACAAAAACTACAAGATCTGGATCAATACGATTTTGGTCAATTTATAGCCTGGCGAAAGGTATTGAAGGTGTTGCCCTTATTGTGGGTTCCCTTGCTTTTAGTTGCGATTCTTTTTTATTCGGAGGAGGGTCAGAAGTTTCTGGATAGTGGACGAAGATTGGTGTATTATAATCAAGATTTCATTCCACCGGCACCTTTCCGTTTTCTCTTACCCGAAGATCAATTGGAAGTAGCCTATGGCGAATCGGTATCTCTGGAAGTGAGTTTAGAGGGAAGTCAAATTCCATCCGAATTAAGTGCTGAGGTAAATGGCCTGGCGTATTTACCGGTTAAAACAGGACCCAAATCCTGGACTTTAAAGGTTGAAAATGTTCAGGAAAATCTCAGCATTCGTTTTAAAGCTTTAGACTATTACAGTGAAGGTAGAAGAATTGAGGTGTATCAAAAACCTTCGATTGGAGCTTTACAATTGGAAGTAAAACCACCGGCCTATACTGGTGTGCCAAGTTCTGCAATTGCTCTGTCTAGTTTGCATAGAGTGCCTCTTGGATCCAAATTGAATTTTCAAATTAGGGATGCAGAGTATTTGGATCAAGCTTCCTTGTTTATGAAGGATAGTGTGATGGTTTTTCAGAATCAGGAATTGAACCTTAGGGTATTAAATGACCTTGATTTCAGCTTGGAATTGCGTAATCAGAAGGTACAGAGTCAGGTTTTCCAAGGAAGTCGAATTCAAGTAATTCCTGATGCTTACCCAGATTTGAAAGTACTAAAAGTGGATAGCCTGGAATTGAATCATTGGCGCTTGGACTTGGTGTTTAAAGACGATTATGGTATAAGTCGTTTGGAGCGAGTTTTAAGTCAAGGTGATAAAACTTGGACTGAGATCTTTTATCCTAAGGGAACTTCTTTTAGTGATGAGATTGAGTTGGATAGTTTATCGGATGCTGAAAAGGCGGTAACGGTCTATTATCGCGTATGGGATAATGACGGTGTAAATGGTTCGAAGTCTAGTAGTTCGGAAAGAATTCAACTTCTTGCACTGAGCAAGGAGCAAGAGGATCAAGCCAATATTCAGAAGCTCAAGAATTTTAGTTCCTCTTCTCAGGAGCGCAGGAAGGAGTTGCGGAGTATGGAAAAGAGTTTAGATCGTTTGCAACTGAATATGCTAGACAGGAGTTCCTTGGATTGGAAGGATAAAGAGAACCTTAAGGAAGAGCTTCAAAAGCTAGCCAAGCAACAAGAAGATCGAATCAAGGAAAGAGAGGCTCTACAAAAGGCTTTGGAAAAGCTGGATAAGGAAAAGTTACCGACAGAAGAACTACAAAAGCGATTAGAAGAAGCCAATAAGGAAGAGGATAAACTGAAAGCTTTGGAGGAGGAAATTCGAGCTTTAATGGAGAAGCTGAACATGAAAGATCTCAAACAAAAGTTGGATCAGCTTCAAGCGGAGAATAAAGAGCAATTGCGTAAGGAAGAGCGCATGGAAGATCTGCTTGAGGATTTAGCCTTTCAAAGAGATTTATTACAGCAAGCTGATAAATTGAATCAGTTATCGGAGAAGCTTAAGGAGGAAGCCCAAAAGGATGATTTGGATCAGAAAGCAAACGAAGCGGCTCAAAGAGATCTGCAAAAAGCTAAGGAAGAATTAGAACGGCTGGCTGAGTCGAATAAGCAATTGGATGAATTGCTGAATAGTGAGGAGTTTAAAGAATCTGAGCAAAAAACGGAGGAAGGTTTACAGGAGTCATCGGAGCAGAAACAGTCGGGTGATTCGAAAAAAGCCAATGAATCTGAACAGAAGTCTTCAGAGGGTGCAAAGGAAATGAGTGAGTCTCTAATGGCCATGATGAGCCAGATGCAGAGTCAGGCTTTATCCATGAATATGCGAAGTTTACGTCGTATCCTGGAGAACTTAAAGCAGTTCAGCAAGGATGTAGAGCAGAATGGTTTGGAAGTAACAGATCTGGGTAGGGATGATCCTCGTTATCGCTTCCTATTAACGGAGCAGAGTAGATTATTATCAGGTTCACAGGTGATTCAAGATAGCTTGGAGGTATTGGCCGCCAAAGCGCCTCAGATAAAGGATGAGGTTTTTAAAGAGTTGTTTAAGATGATGCGTTCCTTGGAATTAGCAAAAACGCATTTGCAGAATCAAGAGAAACCGCAATCAGCGGTACAGCATCAGTACTCTATGATGGCCGCAAATGAATTGGCTCTGATGCTAGATGCTAGTTTGCAGAATATGATGAGTATGATGGCTTCCCAAAAGCAGGGAAATCAAAATTGTGAGAAGCCAGGTGGAGGGAAACCAAAACCTGGTCAGATGTCGGAAAAGCTTTCCCAAATGGGTCAAAAGGTGGATAAGTTGCAGAAAGGATCTAAGGATGGGAAAGGAAAGCCTGGTCCCAGTTCGCAAGAGATTGGTGAAATTTTAAGCGAACAGGAAGCTCTTCGGAGGATGATTGAAAATGCCGAGTCTGAAGAGAAAGGAGGTGGCGGCAATGGAGATCAAAAGTCGGAACTCCTGGAAGACTTAGATAAAATGGAGGATCTGCTTTTGGATAAGAATATTGATGCCTACAAAGAAAGAATGAAGCGGGTAGAAACTCGTTTACTGGAGAATGAAAAGGCCTTGGAGGAACGCAAACAGAAAGAGGAACGGGAGGCGGAATCTGGAGGCTCTCAGTCTATGTTGGATGGTTCCGCAAATGATTCAATAAACAAAGAAGGTTCTAAGGATGCTTATCAGCGTTCAGTGCTTAATTTGGTTCCTTTTTATCAGAGCCTGATATATGGCAAAAATTGATTTTACGGGATTAGTTCCTGATTTCATCGAGGGAAATGAAGCTAGCTGGCAGAATTGGCTTACGCTATGCGTCGAAGAAAGATCTTTTCGAGTGGGCCGGTTGGTTTATCATTTTGTTGATGATTTACAAATTCAGGAGATCAATCAATCTATTCTTGATCATGATTATCCAACAGACATAATCACTTTGGATGAGAGTCGCACTGACCGTTTACGTGTGGAGCTTTGGATAGGTGTGGATTTTATTGAACGGAGTTCAATGGAGTATGCGGTACCATTGGAGGCTGAGTTTGCAAGGGTATTGGTGCACGGTCTCTTGCATTGTATGGGTTGGAATGATAAGAGTATTGAGGATCGTGATCGAATGAGGGCTGAAGAGGATAAATGTTTAATTTCGCGGCCCAAATAATTGGAATTCAGATTCTTTAAAACGTTTCACGTGAAACTGTTATGATCAATAAGAAGTACGATGTTATTGTAGTTGGAGGAGGTCATGCTGGTGCGGAAGCAGCAGCGGCTAGTGCTAATATGGGTGCTGAAACCTTGTTGGTTACGATGAACCTACAGACGATTGGCCAGATGTCGTGTAATCCCGCGATGGGAGGCATTGCAAAAGGTCAGATTGTTAAGGAAATAGACGCTTTAGGTGGTCTTTCTGGGATTATTAGTGATAGAACCGCTATTCAGTTCCGGATGTTAAACCGGTCTAAAGGTCCAGCGATGTGGTCACCACGGGTTCAAAGCGATCGTTGGCGTTTTGCCGAAGAGTGGCGTTTGTCTTTGGAGGCTATTCCTTCATTGCATTTCTTTCAGGATATGGTTGTTGATTTGATCGTGGAAGGCGAGCAAATTAAAGGGGTGAAAACCGGAATGGGAGTAGAAATATTGGGTTCTAAGGTTATCCTCACTAATGGCACTTTCTTAAATGGATTAATTCATATTGGCGATAAGAACTATGGAGGCGGGAGAGCCGGTGAGCGCGCTTCTACTGGAATTACGGAAAGGCTAATTGAATTAGGCTTTGAATCTGGACGTATGAAGACAGGCACTCCGCCCAGGGTGGATGGACGTTCTTTGGATTATTCCAAGATGGAAGAACAAAAGGGTGATGAAATACCCGAGAAATTCTCATTTAGTTCTGAGACAAAGGCTTTAAAAGAGCAAAGAAGTTGTCATATCACTTATACGAGTTCTGAGGTGCATGAGACTTTAAAGGAAGGTTTTGATCGTTCACCAATGTTTAATGGGGCGATACAAAGTACAGGACCTCGTTATTGCCCTTCTATTGAAGATAAGATTAACCGTTTTGCTGATAAGGATCGTCATCAGATTTTCGTGGAGCCAGAAGGTTGGAACACGGTGGAGATTTATGTGAATGGATTCAGCACAAGTTTACCACAGGAGGTTCAAGAAAAGGCCTTACGTAAAGTGGTGGGTTTTGAAAATGTGCGCATATTTCGTCCTGGTTACGCAATAGAGTATGATTATTTTCCGCCAACCCAGTTGAAGCATACTTTAGAAACGAAACTGGTTAAGGGGCTATATTTTGCGGGTCAGATAAATGGTACTACGGGCTATGAAGAAGCTGCTAGTCAGGGTTTAATGGCAGGTGTAAATGCGGTTTTAGCCTTAAAGGAGGAAGAGCCATTAATATTAAGTCGTGACCAAGCTTATATTGGCGTTTTAATTGATGATTTAATTACCAAGGGCACAGAGGAACCCTACAGGATGTTTACCAGTCGTGCCGAGTATCGAATTCTTTTACGACAGGATAATGCAGATGAGCGTTTAAGTCCCTTGGGAAATTCTATTGGCTTATTGCCAGATACTCGAATTAAGGAGTTTCACGTGAAACAATCCAAGACAAAGGCGCTGCAAGATTGGGTTTCTTCTTATAGCATTAGTCAAGCGGAAGCCAATCCAATATTGGAATCAAAAGGCTTAAGTACTTTAAAGCAGACCATGAAGTTTGAGAAGGTAATCGCTCGTCCACAATTGCAGTTTTCAGATTTTGAATCCCTAGATGCTTTTAAGGCTGTTGTGGAAAAGGAGTCCTTGCAAAAGGAAAATATTGAAAGGGTGGAGATCGAAACTAAGTATGCCGGTTATTTAGAAAAGGAAAAGGAAGCAGCTGCTAAGATTGATCGACTGGAAGATTTGAAAATTCCGGAGACTTTTGACTATTATAAACTCAAATCCTTGTCCTACGAGGCTCGAGAGAAGTTAACAGAAATAAAGCCTACTAGCATTAAGGAGGCTAAGAAGATAAGCGGGGTTAGTCCTGCAGATATTAGTGTATTATTGGTCTATATGGGCCGCTAGTTTCACGTGAAACATGAAAGAACATTCCAGTTGCCCGGTGTGTGGCGCTAAAGACTTAGAGTCAGTACGAAAGCCCTATTATTACAGGGGAACCAAAGAAACCTTCAATATTGATGCTTGCCAGTCTTGTGGCTTTTGGCTAACCAATCCAGCACCAGAAGGAGCGGAATTGGCTGCCTATTATGAGAGTGATGATTATGTGAGTCATACAGATGGTACCGGTTCATTAATGGACAAGGTTTATGGGGCGGTACGTAAACGGGCAATAATATCAAAGTTCGACTTGGTTGCTTCCTTGGCAGCACCTTCTAAAGTGCTTATTGATTATGGTGCGGGTACGGGAGAGTTCTTAGCCTATGCCAAGTCCAAGAACTGGACGGTTAAAGGCTTTGAACCTTCTGAGGTAGCGCGGGAAAATGCAGCGAAAAAGGGATTGGAATTAATTTCTCCGGAGGAGCGTTGGACTTTAGAGGAAGATTCGGTGGGAGTGTTTACGCTTTGGCATGTCTTAGAACATATTCCCGATTTAAATGAAACATTGGCTTATTTCCATTCTCGCTTGGTGAAAGGGGGGTGCTTGGTAATAGCGGTTCCCAACCATGAATCTTTGGATGCAGAGAATTATGGGAATGATTGGGCCGCTTATGATGTGCCCTTACACCTATGGCATTTTGCAAAATCCGATTTACAGAGATTGGCACAGAAGCATCATTTCCAATTGGAGAAGATAGAGAATATGCCTTTTGATAGTTTTTATGTTTCTCTTTTAAGTGAGAAAAACAGGCACGGTGCTATGCGTCCGCTACAGGCTTTTTACCAGGGTTTACGCTCGAATTTATCCGGCTCTAAGGCTAAGAATATGAGTAGCTTAATTTATGTGCTACGTAAGGATTAAGGTTTAAGCTCCTTTAATTCTAAGCAGATTACTAAACTTAAAGCTGGCATCGCTGAGGATTACTTTCGCATTGCCATTTCTACTTAGATCGTGAATTGCCGTTTCTAAGACCTCCATAGCCATACGGGTATTTTTGGGGTGTAGAACGGAAGCAAAGCCATCTAATTTGAAGGATAGTTCCTGATAGATAGGATGAGCGAGAGCTAGACTTCTGCGAGGAAGTGCAAAGGCTAATTCTAGGGTTTGAATGAAGAAGCGGAGCGCTTCTTTTTGACTTTCCTTATCCAAGGAGGAAAACTCATCTACAAAAGCGAAGATATCCTTCACTTTAGCACTGTAACAGCCACGCATCCAATTTTGAAATAGCTGGCCAAAAAGCTTATATCGTGTACTATCCAGAGCTATTTTATAAGCTTGAACCAGGTCACCCTCGGCTACACTGGCCGCAGTGCGAGCTTCATTGGCACTAACTCCCTGGCCCTGCAAATAACTTTCAATTTGTTCAGGATTTAACCTTGGTATATAAAGCTTCTGGCAGCGGCTAGTAATGGTTTGTAAGAGCTTTTCCGGGTTTTCACTAATCAGAATGATAATACTCTTATCACTGGGTTCCTCCAGGGTTTTAAGTAGTTTATTGGCGGCTGATCCATGCAAATATTCCGGGAGATACAAGATCACAAACTTGGGGCCACCACTATAGGATTTAAGGCTTAACTTCTGAATGATCCGTGCCGCTTCATCCACATTGATTTGGGCTTGTTTGTTGGCGACATCTAATTGAGTCAGCCAATCATTTAAATGAAAGATGCTGCGCTTTGCGATGAACTCTAACCATTCTTTTTGGAAGTACTCACAGTTTAATTCTCTGGGAGCGCCGGCCACTCGCGCAAAAGGGAAGGAAAAGTGTAAGTCGGGATAGCTTAGTTTATCAAACTGCTTGCAATGATTGCATTCGCCACAGCTATCATTTTCGCCGGGATTCTTACAAGCAAGGTATTGTGCATAGGCCAAGGCCAAAGGGAAGGCGGCGGTGCCTGATAAACCGTAAAAAAGCTGGGCATGGCTATTATGAGCACGCTTTACGGAATCCAGTAATTTGGTCTTTTCGGCTTCAAGCCCAGGTACTTCTTTTAATAACATGCCTTTTGCGATTATTTAAGCCAAAGCGGCGTATTTTCGCTTCAAAATTACAAGAAATGCCAAGCTTAAATGACTTAAACTTTGATGGTGCCCGGGTTTTAGTGCGGGTAGATTTCAATGTTCCTTTAGACGACAATCAAAATATTACGGATGATAGTCGCATGCAGGCGCATATTCCCACCTTTAAAGCGATTGTAGAAAAGGGTGGCCGCCCGGTGGTTATGTCACATTTGGGTCGTCCTAAGAATGGACCGGAAGCTAAGTTTTCTTTGGAGCATTTGGTGGCTCATTTGCGAGAACTCAGTGGTATGGATGTTCAGTTTATTAACGACTGTGTTGGATCCGGCGTAGAGGAAGCAAGTAATCAATTACCAGCTAATACTATTTTACTTCTTGAAAACCTGCGCTTCCATAAGGGCGAAACTCAAGGAGATGAAGATTTTGCTTTTGCTCTTTCTAGGAATGGTGATTTTTATATAAATGATGCTTTTGGTACCGCGCATCGTGCACATGCCTCAACAGCCATTATTGCTAAACATTTTACCAATCGTAAAGCATTTGGATTAGTATTACAGCAAGAGATCGATAATGTAAACAAGGTTTTGCATGGAGGAGAGAAACCGGTAACTGCAATTGTGGGTGGCGCGAAGGTTTCTTCTAAAATTTCTGTACTCGAAAATTTACTTCCTAAGATTGATCATTTGATCATCGGCGGAGGAATGGCTTTTACCTTTTTAAAAGCGCAAGGCGGAAGCACTGGAAATAGCCTGGTGGAGGATGATTTTCTGGAAACCGCACAAAAAATCATGGAAGCCGCTGAAAAACAAGGGGTTAAAATCCATTTACCCATTGATTCAGTAATTGCCGACGATTTTAGCAATGAAGCGAAACGCGAAATCGTGGCCTCTAAGAGCATTCCAGATGGTTGGATGGGATTAGATGCCGGTCCTGAGACGATCTCTTCGCTCGCGCCAATTATAGAGGCCAGTAAAACGCTACTTTGGAATGGGCCTCTCGGAGTTTTCGAATTTGAGAACTTTTCGGAGGGTACTAAGAAGGCTGGTGAGCTAATTGTGGCTGCAACCGAAAAGGGTGCTTTTAGTTTGGTAGGGGGAGGAGACTCCGTAGCCGCGATCAAAAAATTCAATATGGCCGAACAGGTAAGTTATGTAAGTACCGGTGGTGGAGCAATGCTCGAATTCTTAGAAGGAAAAACTTTACCAGGGATCGCAGCGATTCTTGACTAATTAGTCGGCGTCCTTAATCAGATATTGTTTGTCAACGAGATCGTCGAAGCCAACTGCTTTGGCGATCTCCTCACTATAACCCAAAAAGCGCTGGTAAACCTGACTTTGTTTCAAGGTGCTTTTTTGGAAGATAGTATTGTTCTGCTGAATTTTATTGAGGGAGAATACCGCCAGGGTTACAATCATGGCCCATTTAACGGCTCCAAAAACAGCACCCATCAAACGGTTAATTCCATTTAAAGCAATAAGCTTCATGGTTCGGGTCATAAGGCTGGCCAGTGAATTAACCAATAAAATAGTACCGAAAAAAACCACCACGTAGCTGATAATCTTCAATTCGAAATCCACGGATTCGAAATAAATGGTGAAGTATTTAAAAACATTATCCGCTAATAGATAGGCCGCCACAATTCCGATAAAAATACCGAGTATTGCCGCGAGTTCGCGAATAAATCCTTTCATGAAACCCTTAATTATCCCGAATACTATGGGGGCTAAAAGGACAATGTCTAGAGCAGAATATTCCAAATTTTGAGTGGGCTTGAAGGCGCCAAGATAAATACAAATGCTTAGAAAATGCTAGAGCAAGAAAACAGAAATAAGTGGAATAGGATAATAAGCTTTGTAAAAGAGCGCTTTGGTGATGGAGAAGAACCTGATATTGATGTAGTTCTGTTTTTAATTGGTGTACGCGAATTAGGCCTCCCGCCAAAGCGTAAGAACTTTAAAAAGGATCAGAAATTAGAACTGATGCATATTGCCATCTGTCGCTTATTAAGTCCCTATGGTTATTATAAACTTATCGGACAGGATCAGGAAGGCTGGCCTCATTATGAGTTGCAGAAAAAACTACCACATTTAAAGGCAGGAGAACAAAGCATCCTGATGAAAGAAGCGGTGATTCGCTATTTTGATGAAGAAATCTGGGAAGATTAACGATCGAAAGAACAACCGATCAAAAGCGTATCGTAAGGCTCGATGTATACTGTTTTAGTCACACGTTCATTTGGAAGTAAGCGGATTTCAGTACAACCAATCCAGGTGTATTCCGGACGGGCTCCGCGTGAAGCACGAATGCTCAGGGTTGCTGCTTTGTCGTATTCAAAATCTACTTCACCCTCAGTATTACTATAGCCTTCAATAAATACAGCATTGCCAGAAATAGGTGCTGCAACTTCTACAAATACGTTTTGGACCCGAGTAGAATCATCATGGGTTTTAACCACGATGGTGAAAGGATATTCGGGATTTAACTCCTTATTCTCACAAGAAAAAAGTAGGAATGTGCCTAAAATGCTCAGGCCAAGAATTGCTTTTTTCATAATCATTGATCGTCTCTGCATCCGCTATCTGGATCTCCGGAAATAGTCATATCAAGATAAACTGTTTTCACACCGCGCTCCAATTCTGCAAAAGTACAGCTTTTATAGGGGCGCTTAGTGGCAACGATTTCAACCACAGCTTTATTTTTCAGACTAATAGATACCTTCCCTTCCTCGTCGCTGTACAAGTAATAGTCGACCGTGGTATTGTCTACCGGGGCATAAATATGAACCAAAGCATTCTGAGCGGCAATGGTGCCATCTTCAACCGTCACGTAGAGGTCGAGGGCAAAATCACGATCGTCCTTAGAGCATCCTCCGAGAACGAAAAAAGCAAGGCTCAGAACAAGTAAGGAACGGTAAAACTTGGACATGACTGTGCTAAATAATTATCATCTTTGTGCTCCCAAATATAATAATTAACGCAGGCGATTGGCTTATTAGCATCAGAGAATGAAAGAACGCATTGATTTGTTGCTCCGTGAGGTGGAAGATTTCGGCAGTAAAACGGCCGCTGAAATAGAGGCATTTCGAATTGAAATGCTAGGAAAGAAAGGGAAAATCACCGCATTGTTTAATGATTTTCGGGAGATGTCCGGAGATCTTAAACGAGAGTTTGGAAAACCCCTCAATGAGTTAAAGAATAAGGCCGCAGCTAAGGTTAACGAGTTAAAATCAGCTGCAGAAGAGCAGATTGACCTCGGATCTGGTGAAGATTTAAGTCGTCCTGCGAACTTCCAATCTCTGGGATCTCGTCACCCGGTGAACCTGGTGAAAAATGAAATCGTATCTATTTTCCGACGGATCGGATTTAATGTTTCGGCCGGACCGGAAATCGAAGACGATTGGCATAATTTTACCGCCTTAAATTTTCCGGAAGAGCATCCTGCCCGCGATATGCAAGACACCTTTTTCGTGGCGCGTGATCCAGATTGGGCTTTAAGAACCCACACCTCTAGCGTTCAAGTGCGGGTGATGGAAAACTCCAAGCCTCCCATTCGTACTTTATCACCGGGAAGGGTATTTCGTAATGAAGCGATATCTGCACGTTCCCACTGTTTTTTCCACCAGGTAGAAGGCCTGTATATTGATGAAGGCGTGAGTTTTGCGGATTTAAAGCAAACTTTACTCTTCTTTGCGCAGGAGTTTTTCGGGCCGGAAACTAAAATTCGCCTGCGCCCCTCTTATTTTCCGTTTACCGAGCCTAGTGCCGAAATGGATGTGTATTGGGGATTGGAAAATGAGCGCGATTACCGCATGACCAAAGGCACCGGCTGGCTCGAAGTTCTAGGTTGTGGAATGGTAGACCCTAATGTTTTGAAAAACAACGGGATTGATCCTGAGAAATATTCAGGATTCGCCTTTGGAATTGGCGTGGAGCGCATTGCTTTGCATCGTTTCCAAATTCCAGATATCCGAATGTTATTTGAAAATGATTTAAAATTCCTGGAACAGTTTAAAGCGGCGTACTAGTAGCCGTTCTCAGAACTAGAAAGCATAAAAAAGCCGTCTTGGAATCTCCGAGACGGCTTTTATTATTTTTTAAAGACCGGCGTCTAGCTTTCACTGATGCTGGAAATCTTCAACATATTGGTCATGCCTTCTTCGTGAATAGGCATGCTGGCAATTTTAACGATCAAATCGCCATCACTCACTAAATTCGATTTGATAACTATTTGTTTGATATCGGCAAAAGTCTCATCCGTACTTACCATTTTATCATAATAGAAACCGCGAACCCCCCATAACAAACTCATAGTATTGAGAATATTACGGTTAGAGGTGAACATTAAAATACTGGTCTTAGGACGGTGGGCCGAAATTTTGAAGGCCGTATATCCACTAAAAGTCATGGTAAGAATAGCCGCCGCTCCAATTTGATCGGCCACCTTACTGGCATTATAGCAAATGGAATCGGTTATAAAACGCTTGTTGCGATAGCGTGGCGGATTTTCTTCACGCACACTTACCTGGCCACTTTCTTCTACATGGGCAATAATTTTACTCATCGCTTTAATAACCTCTACCGGGTTTTTACCTACCGAGGTTTCCCCGCTGAGCATTACCGCATCAGCACCATCTAAAACAGAGTTGGCCACGTCGTTCACCTCTGCACGGGTAGGCGTAAGGTTCTCGATCATGGTTTCCATCATTTGGGTGGCAATTACTACGGGCTTGGCCATCAAATGACACTTGTTTACGATCATTTTCTGGATCAAAGGAACGCCTTGCATAGGAACTTCTACACCGAGGTCACCACGAGCCACCATAATGCCGTCAGAGGCCTCAATAATCTCATCAATCTCTACTACGGCTTCAGGCTTCTCAATCTTGGAGATTATGTGGCAGGGCGCATTATTTTTTTGCAGGATATCGCGCAGCTGATAAACATCATTAGGGTTTCGTACAAAAGAAAGCGCTACCCATTCCACGCGGCATTCCATGGCCACTTCCAGATCAGCTAAATCCTTTTCGGTTAAGCAGGGTAGGGAAATGCGGGTATTGGGCAGGTTAACGCCTTTGCGTGATTTTAATGGACCGCCTTGAATAACCTTGGCTTCCACCTCGTCCTTGGAATTGGTTTTAGTGGCCTCCAGTAAAATTTTGCCATCGTCAATCAGAATGCGATCCCCAATTTTAACATCGGTAGCAAACTGCTGATAGGTCATAAATACTTGTTCTGCGGAGCCTTCTACTTCTTTATTGGTGAAGATTAGGGTATCACCGGCTTTTAAAACCGCTCCTTCTTTTACGGTTCCAATGCGCAGTTTTGGACCTTGGAGATCTGCTAATACCGCAATATTGGTATTGAGCTCATCATTGAGCTTTCGTACTTTATCTACAATTTCACGGGCGGCATCATGAGAGCTGTGCGAGAAATTAATGCGAAAAACATTAACGCCGGCTTTCACCATTTCTACCATTACCTCATAGTCGCTGGAAGCTGGTCCCAGAGTAGCTACGATTTTTGCTTTGTTATAGGCCATGTGTGTATTTTATTGTTTTGTTGATTCGCGCCATTTCCTTTTCACTTAAGGCTTTCGCTTGATGGATTTTAGAGCAGGAGCGTAGACGTTTTTCCCAACTAAGTGTAAAATTTACATTTTCCTTATTTCCATCAAACCAAAGAAAAAAATTGAAACCTTCCTTATTTGGCAACCAGTTTTTTTCGGCTTCGGGGCTTTCTTCAAAAAGGCCAATTGACGCAATGCTTTCGCCATCACTACGATAGGAGCGATTTTCGACCATTTTTAAGTCCCACTCTTGATTTTCATCGTAAAAACCAAAGAGCCGAAAATAGAAACGCAAACCCTTATGATCGCTATAAAGGTCTTCATTTAATCGTTTCAGCCGTAGTTCAGGAAGCTCAAGATTAAGATGGTAACAAAGATTTAATGCGCCTTCCCGACTTAAAATGCCAAAGCCGGTATGACTACCTGAATGAAATTCTTCGAGATCAAGTTTGAACTTCGCCATTCGGCAAATTTAAATGCAGAAAGGCTGTTTTTGCCGCTTCCTCTTCTGCTTTCTTTTTGGTGGGGCCATGTCCTTTTGCTACTTCTCTTTGCCCTAAAAGGCAAGCAACATGATAGATAGGGTTATGACTTTTACCCTCGGTAAGCACTAATTTAAACTGTACCGATTTCTTTTCCTTTTGACCCCATTCCAGTAATGAGCTTTTATAGGAAGTCAATCGAAGCGCTAATTTCTCCAGGTCTAAGGGCTGCAGCACTTTTTTCTCTAAAAAGCGTTGACAGGCGGCATAGCCGTGATCAATATATAGCGCACCGATTAATGCTTCGAAAGCATCACCATTAAGTGATTTTGCACGAGTGCCTCGGGTTGGTGTATAATGTAAAAGGGACTCCAGGTTCATATTGGCCCCCAGTTCATTAAGGTGCTTACGACTCACAATTTTACTGCGCAGGCTGGTTAATTCTCCCTCCTCCTTAAGCGGGTAAGAACGGTAGAGATAATCTGTAATTACAGCACCCAAAATGGCATCACCTAAAAACTCCAAACGCTCATTATTCATCTTGAGGCCTTTAGAGTTTTCCTTGGCTGCGGAACTGTGGGTAAAAGCCAGTTCGTACAGATCTTTGTTTTGCGGTTTATAGCCGGTCAAATTTTCGATCTGAAACAAAAAATTCCCGCCTTGTTTGGGGCGGGAATTCCATTTTTTTAAAAAAGATAACATCAAGCAGCAGCGAGATTAGCTTAGTTTACGGAACATAACAGAGGCGTTATGACCGCCAAAACCAAAGGTGTTGCTAATTGCGGTGCGCACTTCACGTTTTTGAGCTTTGTCGAAAGTCAAGTTCAATTTGGGATCAATCTCCGGATCATCGGTAAAGTGGTTGATGGTAGGAGGAATGATATCGTTTTGAATCGCTAAAATCGCGGCGATCGCTTCTACTGCACCAGCGGCACCTAAGAGGTGACCCGTCATGGATTTAGTAGAACTGATGTTTAAACGATAGGCATCTTCACCAAAAACCTCTTTAATAGCCTTTAATTCAGCAACATCTCCCAAAGGGGTAGAAGTTCCGTGTACATTGATGTAATCAACGTCCGCAGGCTTCATACCAGACTCAGTAAGCACTTGTTGCATTACACCTTTAGCGCCCAATCCTTCAGGATGTGGAGCAGTAATGTGATGCGCGTCGGCGCTAATACCAGAACCAATCAGTTCGGCATAAATTTTAGCACCACGAGCTTTTGCGTGCTCATAGTCTTCCAGAATGATACATCCGGCACCCTCTCCCAATACAAATCCATCGCGATCCTTATCAAAAGGACGGCTGGCTGTTTCTGGAGAATCATTACGGGTACTCAGGGCGTGCATGGCGTTAAAGCCACCCATTCCAGCTTCGTTAACGGCGGCTTCACTACCACCTGCCAGACATACATCAACCTTACCCAAACGGATAAAGTTAAAGGCGTCGATCAGGGAGTTGGTAGAAGAGGCACAAGCCGAAACTGTCGAATAATTTGGTCCGCGGAATCCGTACTTAATGCTGATATGACCGGGGGCCAGGTCCGCGATCATTTTTGGGATAAAAAACGGACTAAAGCGTGGCGTTCCGTCACCTTTGGCAAAATTTAAACACTCTTCCAGGAAGGTGTCTAAGCCGCCAATGCCAGAACCCCAAATCACCCCAACGCGGTCCGGATTAAGGTCTAAACCTTCCAAACCGCCATCTTTTACGGCTTGATCAGCAGTAACCAGTGCGTACTGGGTAAAGCGATCCATCCGTCGAGCTTCCTTGCGATCAATGAAGTCATTCACACTGAAATCCTTCAGCTCGCAAGCAAATTGGGTTTTGAACTTTTCAGGGTCAAAACGGGTGATTCGGGCCGCACCGCTTTTACCCGCCAGCAAGTTTTGCCAGTAGGTTTCCACGTCGTTACCGATAGGAGTTAATGCTCCTAATCCTGTTACTACAACCCTTCTCAGTTCCATAAGAGGGAATTATTTTTTAGCCTCTTCGATATAGGCAACCGCCTGACCAACGGTGGTAATGTTTTCTGCTTGGTCGTCTGGAATTTGAATATCAAATTCTTTTTCGAATTCCATAATCAGCTCTACAGTGTCCAGGGAGTCTGCACCCAGATCATTGGTAAAGCTAGCTTCGTTGGTTACTTCGTTTTCGTCTACTCCTAGCTTATCTACAATGATAGCTTTTACTTTAGAAGCGATTTCTGACATGATAATTTGTTTAAAATTATAAGCTGCAAAGAAAGGAAATAAATCAAAATGCCACGGCTTATTTGTCTTTGGTTTGTTTGCTTTTGTATTTTCGTCGGGTAGACATTTGCCATGAAGAAAATTGTTGTCCTTGCCTCTGGCTCAGGGACTAACGCAGAAAACATAGTGCGTTATTTCGAAGAAAGCGATCTGGCTAAGGTTGTTGCGATCATAACCAACAATCCAAAAGCTGGGGTTTTAGACAAGGCCCGAAAACTTGGAGTACAGGCTACTGTGCTCACTAACAGTCAGATAGAAGACGGTACCCTGCAAAGGAAATTAGAGAACCTGCGTTGCGATTTGGTCGTTCTTGCTGGATTTCTCCGAAAAATTCCAGCCGAATTAATTCAAGCTTTCGAAAAAAGAATCATCAATATTCACCCTGCTTTATTGCCAGATTATGGCGGTCCGGGTATGTACGGAAAGTACGTTCATCAGGCCGTAGTGGAAAATGAAGAGGAGATTTCCGGGATCACTATCCATTATGTGGATGAAAATTATGACGAAGGAGAGATCATTTTTCAGGAAGAAGTGGAGATTGATTTTGAAGACAGTTGGGAAGACGTAGAGTACAAAGTGCGGGAACTCGAATACCGCCATTACCCTTCTGTAATCGAATACTTGCTGCCTAATATTTAATGCTGATTCACCTTTACACAGACGGCGCGGCCAAGGGAAACCCTGGACCGGGCGGATACGGTATTGTCCTTGAAGCAGGGCCCCATCGCAAAGAATTGTCGGGCGGATTTCGCCGTACCACTAATAACCGCATGGAGCTTTTGGCGGTAATAGTAGGCTTGGAAGCCTTAAAAAATCCAGGACAGCAAGTGCGTGTTGTTTCCGATTCTAAATATGTGGTAGACGCGATAAATAAAGGATGGCTGCGATCCTGGATTCAAAAAGGCTTTAAGGGTAAGAAAAATGTAGATCTCTGGAAACGCTTAATCCCCATGTTGCAAAAACATCAGGTGCAATTTCAATGGGTAAAAGGCCATAATGATCATCCTCAAAATGAGCGTTGCGATCGCTTAGCGGTGGCAGCAAGCGAAAGTCAGGGCTTGCCGATTGACCATGGCTTTGAAAATTCATAAAGGCTTTAGAAGGAAATATATTCCTGCGGATCTACGGCATATCCATTATACCATAGCTCGAAATGCAGGTGTGGGCCGGAGCTTAATTCGCCCGAGTTACCAATAATGGCTATCGGCTCACCGGAAGAAACATCCTGTCCTTGAGCTTTTAATAAGGCTGAATTATGCTTGTACACCGAGATAAACTTCTCGGCATGCTGGATAATCATTACATAACCGGTTTCGGCGGTCCATTCGGCAAAAATTACTCGTCCATCCTGGGTTGCTTTAATAACCTCATTCTCTTTGGCGACGATATCAATTCCTAAATGTTCCTCTTCAGGGTTAAAATCCTGGGTTACCAGCCCTTTAATAGGGATAAAGAAATTGAGGCTTTCTAAATTAAGGCGTCGTCGACCTTCGACTGGTATATTAAATTGCTCTTCTTCTTCAACCATTTTGCGGAGCAGCGAATCATCCTTACTGATTCCGAGGTTAATACGGCTTTGGTTAAGACTGTCTACCACCTGATCATCACTGAGGTCCAAAGGTTCCTGGCCGTTTATTACTCCTTGTATGTTTTGCAGAAAAAGCGAATTATAATTCAATTGATTTTCGAGGCTATCCGTAACCTGAGCCAATCGGATGGCATCGCGCTTAAGCGCAGTACTGGAATAACCAGGTATATACTCCCGCAAAGGAGTAAAGGCAATTAATAAGGTAGTACCGGCAATTAAGAGGATTACCGATAAGCCTGAAACCACAAAAACGTTGAGTCGGCTGAGTTTAAAACTGAGCTTTTCCTCAAAAGTATCATCGTTCAGGATCACCAGGCGATACTTATTTCGCAGTTTGGTGATGAGCTTTTTGGATTCTTTTTTCTCTGAAGCCATGTTTTGCAAATATCAGAAAATCCAAAGGCAAAGCGCTTTTTAGGCCCTGCGATTCTTAGGAATAGAAAGATTAAAAGACTTAAAAGCGCAGGAATAGGGAACTTAGTATTGAGATTACAATATTTTTGCGCATTAATTGTTATTTCACACCGAACCGACATCACGCGCGTCACTTGAAATTATTACGCTATTCGACATTCATAATAGCCGCTCTGCTTATCCTGGGCGCCTGCTCTCGCACTAAAGATATTTTTACCGCGCGGACCTACCACCGTATGGTCAGCAAGTACAATATTCTTTTTAACGGCGAACAAGCTTTATTAAAAGCTCGTACTCAGCTGAAAAAACAGCATGTTGACGATTACGATGACTTTTTATCCATTTACCGAGAAGGCACGGAAGAAACCATTGGTGGGGTTAAACCCGATCTGGAAAAATCCCTGGAGAAGGGTAGTAAAACCATCCAGAACCATTCAATGCTTATCGACGGCAAGCAAAAGAACACCTATATAGATGATGCCTACCTTTTAATGGGTAAGGCGCATTATTTTAAGCAAGACTATGCCGCGGCTTTGGAAACCTTCAATTATGTGATCCAAAAATTTCGGGATGCTGAGATCAGAGCGGAAGCGGAACTGTGGGCCGCCAAAACTGAAACGGGGATGGAAAATTACATTCCCGCTAAAGCGCGTTTCGAAAAACTATACAGCAATACCAGCCTGGCCAGACATCTAAATGCCGATGTTTTTGCCTCCTTCGCCCATCTCGAATTTGTTCAAGGGAATTATGAGGAAGCCTATCAGCTCCTGATTCAAGCGGCGGAAAAAACCGAGGATAAGGAATTGGAAGTTCGATGGCTGTATATCTGTGGTCAGCTTTTAGCAAAACAAGGTCAAGATTATGAGGCTAGCCAAATGTTTGATCGCGTAATCCGCAAGGGCCCGCCTTATGATTTACTTTTTAATGCCCAATTAAATCAAGCCCGCAACTACGATATCGAATTGATGGATCCCAGCAAGGCCTATGACGACCTGGAGAAAATGCTGCGGGATGAAAAGAATTATGATAATCGCGATCAGATCTATTATGTAATGGCAGAAGTAGCCCAAAAGCTGGGTGAGGAGCTGGATCGCGATGATTTTTTAAATAAATCTATTCGGGTAAGTACCCAAAACGATAAGCAGAAAGGCTTGAGCTACCTCTGGTTGGCTGAGATTCGATTTGATGATAAGGAATACGAAAAAAGTCAGGCGTATTACGATAGCTGCTATCAGTTTTTACCAAAGAACCATCCTAAGTATGCTCAGGTGGCAATGTTTAAAAAGAGCTTGGGTCGATTGGTAGCGAATCTGCAAACTATTGCCCTGCAAGATAGTTTGCAGGCATTGGCAGCCTTGAGTGATGCTGATCAATTGGAGGCGATTAATGAGATTATTGATAAAGTAAAAGAAGCCGATGAAGAAGCCTTGCGCGCTAAGGAGCGCGAAATGGATCAATTGGCTTTTAATTCGGGTACCAATAATGGGGGAGGCATCGGCGGTTTAGCCGGGGTTGGAAATGCCAACCAAAGCTTTTACTTCTATAATCCCTCCATTCGCTCTTCCGGAGTATCCAGCTTTGTAGCCAAATGGGGCAATCGAAAATTGGAAGATAATTGGCGTCGGAAAGATAAGTCGGTGATATTAGAAGATCCCACCAATCCTGAGGCAGGTGCTAATGGCGAAGGGGGAACGGATGAAAAGGAACTCGATCCGCGTTACGACCCTCAGACCTATTTGGTACAAATCCCAAATGATTCTGCGGCTATGGATACCAGCCATAGTTTAATTCAACTGGCCCTCTTGGATAATGCTATACTTTATAAGGAGGATATTAAAGATTTAATAGCAGCCTCCGAAAGTGTGCTTGAGCTATTACAACGCTATCCTGATTATCAAGATCGTGCCCGGGCTTGGTATTTACTCTATCGTATTTATCTCTTAATGGAGGATGAAGCCAAGAGCACTCAATACAAGAACCTCATTTTAAGTACTTATCCTAAATCTGAATACGCCTATCTAATCCTTAATGAAGGAAAAGATGTGAAGGATGTAGATGAGTCCGAAGCCAAACGCGCTTATGCCGCGGCTTATCAGGATTATGAATCCAAGCGATATCGCCAGGCTTTAAGTGCTGCCAAGACTGGCTTCGAGGCCTATGAAGACAGTCGTTATGGTGCCCGTTTCCTTTTATTAACTGCCTATTGCGAGGCTGGCCTGCGTAAAATGGAGGAGCTTCGTACCAGCTTGGAAGAGGTATTAAAACGTTTCCCACGGACCCCCGAATCTACCGAAGCACAAAAAATATTGAGCGCCATGGGTCAGGATGCAAAGACCGAGGGCGATGATAAATCAGCTAAAAAGACTGCTTCCTATCGCAGTGACTTTAGCTCACAACATCGATACGTCTTATTAGTGCCGAATGGAAAGGTGAGTGCCAATCAGGTGCAGATCAGCCTTTCCGACTTTAACAGCAAGTATTTCCCCAATAACCGCCTCTTGGTAAAGAGTATTTTAATGGGTACTGAATGGCAAGTTGTTATGGTAAGTGGCTTGGCCAATCAAAAACAAGCGCAGGACTACTATCGCGCATTGAACAGTGAAAAAGCGCTGGAGAAATTGTTGATCTCTGTGGATTTTAAACAATTTGTAATTTCGAACGCTAACTTTACAGATTTCTATAAAAATCAGGACATTAAAGGTTATCAGGCCTTTTTTGACGAGAACTATAAATAGGAGAAGGGGATATGATTAAAAAAACGAAGGAAGTAAACGTCGCACCAAGTAGTAGCAACCGAATCCTACAAGGTACTTCCATTGAAGGAAATGTGCACTCTGAAGGTGATTTTCGTGTGGATGGCGAAATTGAAGGAAACATTAGTATTTCCGGCAAACTGGTTATCGGCGAAAAAGGCCGGGTGAAGGGAGAGGTGAAGTGCGGATCTGCACGTATTTCCGGTCGCCTGGAAGGAACTATGGTGGTAGAAGACTTGCTTAATTTGGAAGCATCTGCCCGTGTAGAAGGCGATATCTTTACTATTAAATTGGCGATTGAACCCGGCGCTGAATTCAGTGGATCCTGTAAAATGGGAGCTGTAGTGCGCGATATCCATAAAAATGACTCCGCCCGAAAAGAAGAAAGACGATCTGAAAAAATCTCTTAAGTCCTATTCCAAGTATTCGGGACTGGGCTTGCAAATGGGTGCCTTGATATTTTTGGGTGCTTATGGTGGCAAGTGGCTGGATGCCCGATACGAATTCAACAAAGCCTGGTTTACCATGCTAGGCACGCTTATAGGTATGGGCTTGGGCCTTTATCTATTTTTAAAAGGAATTCAGTCCGATGATGATAAATGATCGCCTTTCGCAGTATCCACAGGCCGTTTTGCTTTTCATTTTAGCGCTGGCATTTGGCATCCACTACGCTATTTTAAGCTATCAACAGATACCCATCGGGGCCAGCCTTACCTGGCAAGCCTACCTTTTTAACCTCCTTGCCGCTCAAATAATTCTAACGGTAATGCTGCGAATCGCCCAAAAGAAACAAGATTATTTGGGCTTTATATTCATGGCTGGCAGCCTTTTAAAGTTCTTGGTTTTCTTTTTGGCCTTTTACCCGGTGTATAAGGAAGACGGTGAAATCACTAGCCTCGAGTTCAGTTCATTTTTTGTTCCCTATCTTATCTGTTTGGCCTTCAAATCATTCGTTTTATTACGCAGCTTAAATAAAGCCTGAAAATCCGCGAAAAAAAGAAGCTTTAAAAATTGGCAACTTGGAAAGCATTTATGTTTACTTTTGCGCTGATTTTTAAACGACCTCTGAACGCCGAGTTATGCAGATCAAAAGATTCGGATTCTTAGCCTTCCTCTTAGCCTTCTCATTTTCTTGGGCGGCTAATGCGAGCAATCAACATGGTGACGAACATGGACACCATGAGGAACAGGGTGAGAAATCTATCAAAGAGCAGATTGCTGAAGTTAAAGAGCACCACCTTAAAGACAGTCACAGCTTTCACCTTTGGGGCGATCATGCCAGCGGAACCTCTGTAGAGTTCCCATTACCCGTAATCCTTTGGGATGAGGGCGGACTGCATTTCTTCATGTCTTCGGCCTTCCATCACAGTGAAAATCAAACCGTAGAAAGCAAAGGTTCTTACTTCCGTTTATACCATAGTAAGATTTACAAAACCGATGCTGAAGGTACTATCCACTACGATGAAGAGCATCATGCGACCAACGCAAAACCCATTGATTTTTCCATTACCAAAACCGTATTCAGTACCATTCTTGTAGGTTTGTTATTACTATGGTTATTTGGATCTGTAGCTAAAAAATACCGCAAAGACCCCGTGCCTCGTGGTATTGCGAAATTTATGGAGCCTTTGGTGATTCTCGTTCGCGATGATATTGCCAAGCCCAATATTGGGGAGAAGGACTACAAGCGATTTATGCCTTACCTCCTTACCGTATTCTTCTTTATTTGGATGGCCAATATGATCGGTCAAACTCCACTAGGAATTAACATTACCGGTAACATCGCAGTTACTTTAGGCCTGGCCTTAATCACTTTCTTTATTACGCAGTTCTCAGGTCGTAAAGACTACTGGGCGCATATCTTCTGGATGCCAGGAGTACCTTATGTGATGCGTCTGGTTTTAATGCCGATTGAGATCTTGGGTATGTTTGTAAAACCCTTCTCACTGATGATTCGTTTGTATGCGAACATCCTGGCTGGTCACGTGGTGATCATGAGTATCATTGGCTTGATCTTTATCTTTGGTGCCTGGGGTGCTAAAGGAGCCTTCTTCGGATTGACCTTCTTCTTATCGATTATCGAATTATTGGTGGCCTTCTTACAGGCTTATATTTTCACCATGCTTTCGGCCCTTTACTTTGGTTCTGCGGTTGAGGTTCATGATGAACACCATTAAGATTTTTATTAATGCTTAAATCACACAAACCATGGAAATTCCAGCTATTGTAGGTGCAGGTTTGATCGTAATCGGTGCCGGATTAGGTATCGGTCGTATTGGTGGCTCCGCTATGGAAGCTATCGCTCGTCAACCTGAAGCTTCAGGTAAGATCCAAACTGCAATGATTATTGCTGCGGCTCTTATCGAGGGTATTGGTTTCGCTGCTCTGTTTGCAGTGTAAGAAACTTAAAGACCAAAGGTGAGCAGCGGTTGGCTGTCGCCTTTGGTTCCCTGATTTTTGAACGAACCGAATAAAAGATTATAAAGTGGCATTATTAGAAGATTTTTCAGTTGGCCTGTTTTTTTGGCAACTTATTTTGTTCATTCTCCTGCTGTTTGTTTTACGCAAATTTGCCTGGAAACCCATCTTAGGCGCAGTAGAAGAGCGTGAGAAAAGCATTGAAGATTCTTTGGCTTCCGCCGAAAAGGCTCGTGCCGAAATGGAGCGTCTCCAGTCTAACAACGAGCGTATCCTGGCCGAAGCCCGTGCAGAGCGTGATACTATTTTGAAAGAAGCGCGTGAGATCAAAGACAAGATGATCAACGATGCTAAGTCTGAAGCTGGCGCCCAAGCCGAAAAGATTATTGCGAACGCCAAGGAGCAAATCCAAAACGAAAAGATGGCGGCCGTTACCGATCTTAAAAACCAGGTGGCTGAAATGTCTATCGAAATCGCTGAGATGGTTTTACGTCGCGAACTCGATGACAAGGCCAAGCAAGGCGTTTTGGTAAAAGACCAGTTAGATAATTTTAAATTAAACTAACATGGTAGTAACCAAGTTAGGTCGCGTATACGCCAAAGCCCTCATCGATCTGGCTAAAGAACAGGACCAGGTAGAAGCCATCCGCGAAGACATGCGTTTGGTTTCTGCTACTTTGAATGAGTCCCGCGAATTGACTAGCGTGATGAGTAGCCCCATTGTAAAAGGCGACAAAAAACAAGCAATTCTCCAAGAAATCTTCAAGGAGAAAATTAGCGATTTAAGCGTGCGCTTCCTGAACATCGTGGTGGATCACGGTCGTGAAGGCTCCCTGCGCGTAATCGCTCAAGCTTTCGAAAATATGTACCTTCAGCACAAAGGCATTGAAAGGGTAAGTGTAACTACTGCCTATGCCCTTAGTGATGATGAGGTTAAAGCCGTTACCGAAAAAGCTTCGGCATATACCGGTAAGCAAGTAGAATTAGCCCAGAACGTAGATGAGACTATCATCGGCGGTATGGTATTACGCGTTGGCGATAAACGCTACAACGGTAGTTTGGCGCATCAGTTGGAAACTCTGCGTCGCCAGTTTAAAGACAATCACTACATCAAAGATTTTTAAGGATCAATAAGCTCAAGCAACATGGCTGAAGTAAAATCCGCTGAAGTATCAGCAATTCTGAGAAACCAACTTTCTGGTTTCAAAAGTGAAGCAGACCTCGAAGAAGTAGGAACCATCCTCCAGGTAGGTGACGGTATTGCCCGTGCCTATGGACTGAGCAATGCTCAGGCTGGTGAATTGGTGGAGTTCGATTCCGGATTACGCGGTATCGTACTGAACCTCGAGGAAGACAATGTGGGTATCGTATTGCTTGGTGCCGACGAGAATATTAAAGAAGGTTCTACCGTAAAACGTACCGGACAAATTGCCTCTATCAATGTTGGTGAAGGAATGTTGGGTCGTGTAGTAGATACCTTAGGTAACCCAATCGACGGTAAAGGACCTATCGAAGGTGAAACTTTCGAAATGCCTTTAGAGCGTAAAGCTCCGGGTGTAATTTACCGTCAACCAGTAAACGAGCCATTACAAACTGGTATCAAAGCGATCGACGCAATGATTCCTGTAGGTCGTGGTCAGCGTGAGTTGATTATTGGTGACCGTCAAACGGGTAAATCTACCGTTGCTCTGGATACCATCATTAACCAGCGCGAATTTTACGATGCTGGCGAGCCTGTATTCTGTATCTATGTAGCGATTGGTCAAAAAGGTTCTACCGTAGCCGGTATTGCTAAAACCTTAGAAGAAAAAGGCGCTTTGGATTACACTGTAATCGTTGCGGCTAACGCTTCTGACCCTGCTCCTATGCAGTTCTATGCTCCATTTGCTGGTGCTGCTATTGGTGAGTACTTCCGCGATACAGGTCGTCCTGCCTTGATCGTATATGATGACCTTTCTAAACAAGCGGTAGCTTACCGTGAGGTATCTCTGCTTTTACGTCGTCCTCCCGGTCGTGAGGCCTATCCTGGTGACGTATTCTACCTTCACTCTCGTTTATTAGAGCGTGCGGCTAAGGTGATCGCCGATGATAATGTAGCGAAGAACATGAACGACCTTCCTGTGTCTTTAAAAGACAAAGTAAAAGGTGGTGGTTCTTTAACTGCATTGCCAATTATTGAAACTCAGGCGGGTGACGTATCTGCCTATATTCCTACCAACGTAATTTCGATTACCGACGGACAGATCTTCTTGGAATCTGATCTCTTTAACTCGGGTGTACGTCCTGCGATTAACGTAGGTATCTCTGTATCTCGTGTAGGAGGTAACGCTCAGATCAAATCCATGAAAAAGATCTCCGGTACCCTTAAGCTCGACCAGGCTCAGTACCGCGAATTAGAGGCCTTCGCCAAATTCGGATCTGACCTTGACGCTGCTACCATGGCGGTAATTAATAAAGGTAAGCGTAACGTGGAAATCTTGAAGCAAGGTGTAAACAGCCCACTTCCTGTAGAGAAACAAGCTGCGATTATCTACGTTGGAACCAAAGCTTTATTGAACAACGTACCGGTGGACAAAATCCGCGAGTTCGAAGTAGAGTTCTTGGACTATATGGACAACAAGCATCGCGATGTTCTGGATCAATTAAAAGCCGGTAAACTTACCGACGAGATCACTGGAACAATCGAGAAAGTTGCTAAAGAACTGGCAGCTAAATATTAATAGCATTCTCTTTTCCGAGGCCTTCCATCAGGAGGGCTTCGGTAAAAGCTTTAAGCCTTAAAATATGGCCAACTTAAAAGAACTACGTAGTCGGATCACCTCGGTAGGTAGCACCATGCAGATTACTTCTGCCATGAAGATGGTATCTGCCGCTAAGCTCAAGCGAGCTCAGGATGCGATTACCCAACTCCGTCCTTACGCGCAGAAGCTAGAAGAAATTCTGGTGAACGTAAGTGCGACTTTGGACTCTTCAGAAGGGCAGTACAGCCGCCAAACTGACGACGTTAAAAAGGTTTTATTGGTTGCCATTTCTTCGAACCGTGGTCTTTGTGGTGCTTTTAATGCCAACGTGGTAAAACGCGTAATGGCCTATCAAGCCGAAAGCAATGCCCAGGTGGATACCTTCTTTATGGGTAAGAAGGCCGGAGAAATTCTGGTAAAACGTGGTTCCTCTGCTCCCATTGGTGAGCGTAACTCTATCTATGAAGATTTGAGCTATGACAATGCCAGTGAAGTAGCAGAAATGCTGATGCAGAAATTCGTTGAAGGCGAATACGACCGCATCGAATTAGTGTATAACCGCTTTATCAATGCTGCTACTCAACGTGTGCAATGCGAGCAGTTCTTACCCATTCGCGAGGTAAAAAGCGAAGGTACATCTGCTGGTGAATACATCTATGAGCCCGGCAAAGAAGAGATTTTGGAAGATTTGATTCCTAAGTCTTTAAAAACACAGCTTTTCAAAGCTTTATTGGATAGCAATGCCTCCGAACACGGAGCGCGTATGACCGCTATGCATAAGGCTACGGATAACGCTCAGGAACTGAAACGTAACCTGAGTCTGGAATACAACAAAGCCCGTCAGGCGGCCATTACCAACGAAATTCTCGAGATCGTAGGTGGTGCCAATGCCCTGGCCGACGGCTAGAAATTCTTGTTATTGTTTAAAAGACCCCGGCTATTTCAGTCGGGGTTTTTTATGCCTTAACTTTTGTCTTGGGAGCTTTTAATGGGAAAATGTACATTTAAGAATCCCTTCCTTATTAAACTAAAATGCTGATGCGAAGCTTCCTTTGGGTCACTCTTTTAAGCATAGCAAGCCTGCAAGCGCAAAGTTCTAAAACCTGGCCATCCATTGCTGCAATTGATATGGGCCTAAGTCCTTTGGAAGTTTTTTTTACGGATTATCGAAGTCAGTATAAGAATGGATACTCCAGCTACCTGGAAATCGAAATACGAAACCGAGGTAAGCTTCAAACAATTGTGGGCTTTCAGTATCATCGATACTTAATGGAGGATCAATTTGAACCAATCAATCATGCCCATAATTATGATTTTTACTTAGCTCTGGCCAAAGAATTTCAGTTTCATAAGCATCGGTTTCAATTGCTTTTTCCGCTGGGAATAAGTGTTTTAGTCTCCGATAATAATTTTGAAGCCTATCGTGGACACGATCATGTACCTACGAAGGGCAGTCCATTTTTAGGTTTAAGGGCAAAGTATGCTTACCCTATCAACCAGCATAGCTCTTCAGGGGTTTATGTGGGAGCTTTTACGACCGGCACAATAACAATAGGAATTAGCACCACATATAGCCTATGAAGTATTTGATTTTAAAAATCCTCATACTCTTTATTAGCCTAAATGTTTCGGCCCAAAGTTCCCTTTCCCTCAATATGGGGGCTGGCATTTTAAGTGAATCTTATAGTCCGCATTATAAACCCTTTGCAGATTACCTAAATGATAAGGCCTTGCCCCGGCAACAATTGCAGGCAGGACTCCAGTATAATTGGCAAATAGATGATCACTCCAGTTTAGGGTTTGGAGGAGCCTACCTATTCCGAGATATTCAATACCAGGATTTGGTGATCAAGGATCATAATAATCAATCAACGGAATATCAATCAGATGTGCTCCGATATTTGGATTTTTCATTTGCTTATGGCTATAAACTACGTTGGAGTCGCAGTTTTAGCCTGTACCCTAAAATGGGGTTTTTTAGCTTTATACCGGTGGAAAGTCGACCTATAATGTATTCGATAGCTTCGACTGTACTACGTCCTCAAATCGACTACGATCAGCATGGGGGATTAGGTGCTTTGGCGGAGCTTTACCTCGAATGGAATCCCTGGTCTAAAAGCAAGTGGGGATTACACTTGGCTATTCCTTATCAATGGTATTGGTTTCTAAATACGGCAGAAAGACGCGATCCATTTTATTCGCTTTCCTTGCAAATGGGTTTACATTATAATTTACTTCGCGGGCGGCGCTATTGATTTTTTGGAATTAAGTTTTCCGGCCCGCATTTTGCTAACTTCCCCACGTGATCAACAGGAGCTGGATACCCTTTACCCTTAGAGGACGCATCTTTTTTTCGATGCTGCTTATCCTCGCTATTTCATTCCTTTTAACCGGAACCATTTCCTTCTATCACTTTAAGCAAGAAAATGAGCAATACCACGAAGAACGCCTTAAACGTAAGGAGTTCGCGGTTTTGGAATCCATTAATTTTTTCTTGCGCGATCAGGAGCTCATCAACAATACCGACAGCATTGTAAGCCTCTTTGATACCAAGGTTTGTGATCTCGCGCAAATCAATGGTTTGGATATCAATATCTACGGCCTTAACGGGAATTTGCTTATCGCCTCTACACCTCATCTCCACGAAAGTGGCCTTATTCCCACCAAGATTGATCCCGATCTGATGGAGCGCCTTTATCAGACCGCCGACCAGGTTTTACGACGTTATAAAACCGATTCGGTTGATTTCCTTTCCACCTTCGATTTTATTCGGAATTACCAAGGCAAGCCGGTAGCGATCATTAACCTGCCCTATTTCGACGTTGAAGACCTCAGTAGAGAGGATTTAAGAAACTTTCTCTGGCGATTAACGGAAATATACTTCCTCCTCTTTTTGGGTGCCAGTTTGATGGCCTATTTCCTTTCCAATTACATCACCGGCTCCTTGCAACTAATCGGGGAACACATAAAAAACACCCGACTCAAAGGAGGAAATTATCAACTGGAATGGAAATACCAGGATGAGATTGGGACCCTGGTGGCGGAATACAATCGTATGCTTCAAGAGCTGGAAGCCTCCGCCGCTAAATTGGCCCAAACCGAAAGGGAAAGTGCCTGGCGTGAAATGGCCAAACAAGTGGCGCATGAAATTAAAAATCCGCTTACGCCCATGCGACTCAATGTGCAGTACCTCGAAAAGAGCCTGCGTACAGATGATCCTGAGAAACTACGTGAGTTTTCGGAAAGCATGATTGATCAGATAGATACCCTGAGCAATATTGCAGCCGCTTTCTCACGCTTTGCCTCTATGCCGGAACTACGCTTAAAACTATTCCCCGTAAGGGAATTGGTACGCAGAGTGGCTATGTTATATCCAGAGCATAATGTTCAATTTAAGGCAGAAGATGAGGATCTGCAGATTTATGCTGATCCGGATCAACTTATTCGAGTGATGAATAACCTCATCAATAATGCCCTGCAATCCGTACCCCAGGGTCGAAAAGAGCAGATAGTAGTTTCGCTTTCGCGGAAGGGAGAACAGGCTCTTATTGAAGTTTGCGACAATGGCAGTGGTATTCCCGAATCGCAGCATACCAAGATTTTTGAGCCTCGTTTTACCACCAAATCTAGTGGCATGGGATTAGGCCTGGCTTTGGTAAAGCGAATTGTAGATGGCTTTTCCGGGCGCATCGAATTCGAAACCAAACTGGGCGAAGGAACTTGTTTTCGAGTATACCTACCTCTATCCGCGCAAAGCGAGGACTAGGAAGTTTTTAAATCCGAGGGAATTCATTTCTTTTGCAGGGCACCCAATGAAACAATCATGGAATTCAACAATCTGCTACTGGAAATAAGCGATTCAATTGCGGTAATTACCCTTAATCGCCCTAAGCAACTCAATGCCTTAAATAAAGAAACAATCGCCGAGCTGCATCAGGCCCTTGAAGGTCTAAAGAATGATGCCGCTGTTCGGGTGATCATCCTAACCGGAAGTGGCGAAAAGTCATTTGTGGCTGGCGCCGATATTAAAGAATTTGCCAATTTCTCGGTAACTGAAGGAACCGAATTAGCGGCCTTAGGTCAAACGAGTCTCTTCGATTATATCGAGAACTATAGTAAGCCCGTAATCGCCGCCGTAAATGGTTTTGCATTGGGTGGTGGTTTGGAACTAGCGATGAGTGCACATATTCGCATTGCATCTAACAATGCCAAATTAGGCTTACCTGAAGTTACCCTGGGTTTAATTCCCGGATATGGTGGTACCCAACGTTTAGCCCAATTGGTAGGCAAAGGCCGAGCCCTGGAAATGATTCTCAGCGCTCAAATGATCAAGGCCGATCGTGCCTATGAAATGGGTTTGGTAAATCACCTTACGGAATTGGAAGAACTGCTTCCAACGGCTAAAGGCCTAGCTTCTAAAATTGCCCAAAATTCGCCCAATGCTATTCACAGTGCGATTAAATGTGTGAATGCGGGCTATACCGATGGGATGAATGGCTTTAAGGTGGAAATTGAAGAATTCGGAAAATGCTTCGGCACTGAAGATTTTACGGAAGGAACCACCGCCTTTTTAGAAAAACGCCAACCTCAGTTTTGAGCATTCGCAAAGACTTTAAAATAGAACGTACGGCTCGCTACTACCTCAGTAACGAGCCGTCGTCTTTACAGCCCTATCTCTGTTTTGTACTGCATGGTTATGGGCAGCATCCGGAGTTCTTTTTGCGTAAGTTCGAAAAGGCACAGCGTTCCGATATTTTGTTTGTGGCACCCGAAGGCTTGCATCGTTTTTATTTACAAGGCTCTTCGGGACGAGTGGGCTCCAGTTGGATGACCAAGGAGGACCGCCTTAATGATATTGATGACTATTGCCAAATGTTGGATCAAGTGGCGGCTATGGTCATGGATCACCAGCGCTTTGAAAAGGTGGCCATTTTTGGTTTCTCGCAGGGCGTGGCCACCGCATGCCGATGGGCCAATAGCACCCATTTGAAGTTTGAAACCTTAATCAATTGGGCCGGAGCTTTCCCTCCGGATCTCAACTTTGAAACGGCGCTTGAAAATTTTCGCCCGAAGGAATTACATATGCTATGCGGCGACGATGATGAATTTATTAGCGAGCAGCGATTAGAGGAACATTTAAATTTCCTGAAGGAAAAGGGTCTCCATCCCAAGCTGCATCGTTTTGAAGGGAAGCATGATATTTATGAAGCGCCTCTAAAGGCTTTACTGGAGGAGGTTTTTCCTACTCATCCAAATCCATAAAGTCGTTAAGATCCCGACGTTCTTTTTTGGTCGGTCTACCGGTGCCGCGAGGTCGGCTCAGCTTATGCATCATATTGATGAATTGCTGTTTTTCGAGCTCTTCGGCGGTAGTAATGTCTCGGATTAAGTCGGGAACCAATTTGGCGCCTACCCGTGATTTGGGGATGTCCAATACCTCAACCTGGTAAAGCACACCATCCTTACGAAAACCAATTCTATCGCCTACTTTCACTTCTCGTGAGGCTTTGGCCGGCTCATCGTTAATTAATACCCGCGACTTTTTTAAGGCATCTGTAGCCAGGCTGCGGGTTTTGTATTTGCGAACACACCAGAGGTACTTATCAATACGCATGGGTCAAAAATAAAGAATCCCGGCAGCGTACTGCGCGGGATCCTTTGGATATAGAGGGGGTATTTACACGTTTTAAATTCCTCTGGCGGAAAAGGAAGCCCGACAGTGGGTGCCGGGATCCTTTGGATATAGAGGGGGTAATTACACTATTTACGGTACACCACTTTTTGGGTGTAGCTACGGTTATCAGTGATCACCTTCATCAGGTAAACACCTTCCAGTAATTCGGCTTGAGGTTGGTAAACCATAGTGTTGGTTCCTTTAAACTGGAAGCCTAAAGCTGCCTGATCTACCATCTTACCGCTTAAGTCATAAAGCTCTACGCGCACATCGCTGCTATTGTCTAAGTGCAAGTCGATTTGAGCGGCACCGCTAAATGGATTAGGATAAACATTCAATCCATTCTGTACTTGTCCGTATTCGGCAGTGCTTACAGGGTTGCCATTGCTATTGAATTCTACATTAGCGATGTCGAAGCTTACCGGAACGAAGCTGTTATAGTCACCCACGATAGAGAAAGTCACGTTTAAGATATTGCTAAGGTCAAGCGGAGTGTTTCCAGCTGAAACCAAATCGGCAAAATCAATGCTGTAAGTTCCCATAGCGGCGTTTTGTACAGGCACAGTGATACGGTATTGCTCGCTCCAGTTCGTGATGTCGCCACTTACCAGGGTTACAATAATCTCGTTCAATCCGCTTAAGCTAGCTTCAAAGGTCATTTGGTTGTAGGCACTTAAGTCTACAGATTTGTGACCAGGACGCAACATCCGGTAAATGCTCACATAGTTCTTTAAGTTACCGGTGAACTGTACATCGCGCTCTAAGTGTTTTTTAGAGCTATCGAAGGTATAGCCACTCTCGGTAAGGGTATTGAAGTTAGTACTGTTGGCACCTACTACACGCTCGAAGTCAACTCCCCAAGCACCGTCGGCTAAGTACAAAACATCGCGACCACCACCGATATCGTTCAAGATTTCGAATCCAGAGTCGAATAGGTATCCGGTGTTCCAAACTACAGTTTCTTCGTTTTTAGCAGGATCAAGGCTGATCAATTCACCAAACTGAGTACGGGTAGCTTGCTCGTTAATGGTACGGTTAGCCATAATGTTAATCTCGCTGGCACCTACAGTGTTTACCATAGTAAGGAAGATTTTTCCATCCTCATAGTGACCGGTTTTAACATAGGCAGTAGGTACTGCAACGTTGCTGCTGGTTAAGCTGCTTACCGGGCCATCCATTTCCATTAAAGTAAGGATGTCTTCTACCAACTGGCGAGTTAAGCTTTCAGATACAGACCATACCTGGAAGTTATATACTTTATCAGAAGGCTGGATATCATACTCTTGTTGGTTCCAACGAGCATCGATTTCGATAGAGCCATTGGCTTTCTTGTAGGCCACAAAGGTTACAGCCATGTCTACCAAACCTTCACCTTGATCTAAGTGAGAAAGGATAAAGGTGTGACCCTTGATATTGATCAATTTAATATTCTCTAAAGTGGCACCGTTTAAGCGGTCGCAAATCACTTTGGTGTGGTTATACACCTCATTCTGAGTTTCGATGGCCAGGATGCTTCCTAAACGGTTCTGAGCAGTGTTTAAGTAATCTACAGAGAATACATTTAAGGCATTGGTGATACCAATCAAATCAGTTGGAGTAGCAATTACCGCTGGAGCGTTTTGAGGGCCTACAGCAGGTAAGTAGTCGCTTAATGCGCCGGTTTTACCTAATTGCTGACTTTGCATATCACTCAAAGTAGGTTGCTGAGCAATACGATCGTAGAAAGTATGTTGTCCGCGGATGATGCGCTCGTAGTTACGGGCGGCAATTAAACGGGCCATAGAACCTTCACTCTCGATACCACCGTTATTGGAACCTGAAGAACCAGTAGCACAGTTTTCACTAGCACTGTTGTTACTGCTTACAGGATCGGGTTGGTTTTGACTCAAAACAGAGGCAGTGTTGCTACCATTTCCGTTTACCTGAACGGTAACTTGTAAGCTTTGACCAGTACCACAAACCACTTCTGGAATAGTCCATAAACCGGTTCCGGCATTGTAGCTTCCGCTGCTAGGTCCGGCATGACTTACATAAGTGAAGTTTGCATCAATTGCATATTGAATCTGTACAGCAGTTGCAGGCACGCCACAAGTAAGGTTGTCGATGTGGATGGTAAAGGTTACCTGATCTCCCACATTAGGAGTGTTATTAGTAACGGTTTGAGTAACCTGTAAGTCGGCAGGACAACGAACACTGTTAATGTCTGCTGTAACGGTAGTTCCATCCAAGTACCAGCTCAAAGCGCTGATAGAAGGGAAAGTAACAGTAAACTCATTACTGTGGGTACCGGCAATAAAGCTGGTGTTTTGGCCACGACCTTGTGGAGATGGGCTAAAGCTGTTATTAGCGCCTACAGGAATGTTTACTGTAAAGTTATTAGGGTTATGGTAACCGAATTTGGCCACCACGTCATTGTTCACGTCGATGTAAACACAGTTCAATTCTGGGTTTACATTTAAAGTTCCGCTTCCGTTTACGGCGGTGAAAGCACCACAGAATTCAGAAGTACCATTGGCAGTAAGGAAAGAGGTTGCAGTGATCGCATCTCCAGCCACAAAGCCAGCAGGAACAGGAACGGTAAACTCGAAACGATTGGCATTGCTTTCAGTACCCTGGGCAATTCCATTTACCAAACCAGGACCATAAGATCCGGTGCTGGCATCCATATCATCGCCACTACCTTCCACTTTAGAGAAAAGGAAGCTCTTACCTTGAGGCATATAAGCACCGGCATATTGATCAGCTTCGAAGAACTCTACAGTAGCACCGGCAGGAGCAAATCCTTTTACAGTAAGGTTAGCACCGTTAATGATTACCGCATCGATAATTGGGAAGTTTTGCAATTGGTTACCTCCGGCATCAACATCGTTGTTGTCGTTTAAAGTAACGTAGGTACCAGTTCCTTTGCGGTGGTTATCGCTAGAGCTTAATAAGTCAATACCTAATTGCTTAGAAGTAGTTAAAGGCGCAACAGCAGGAATTACGTTTCCGTTGTTGTAAATGCAGTTTTGAGTGATGTGGTGTTTTTCAGCTGCGCTGGTAACCAGGATACCGGCACCCACATTATCATAAATAAGGTTCTTAGTGATAGTGTCGCCGTATCCTCCATAGATACGCATACCTGAAGTTTCGTTACCCAAGCGACCGTTATTGTAAGAAGTGTTGTTCTCAATTTGGTGACCACCGTGAGAGTTGTAGGTATCCAAACCATTGGCACCATTGTTACGGAAAAGGTTTTCTTTAACTACACAGTTCTCAGTGAAATCAGCAACGTCTAAACCATCGGTAATTTGATCCACCAAACCATTGTGGGCAAAGTCGTTTTGATAAACTTCCCAGTTGGCACAACCGGTGCGAAGGAAGCCACCCATGGTAGATCCATAAGCCACATAGTTGTGGTGGAATTTACCATCGTCAACGCCTAAAGCCTGGAAGTTAGGAGCACCATTGATATCGCTTCCGGCAGGAGCCATATCCTGATGAGCCTCAGAGCCTAAAACCATATTAAAGGCTTCGAAGTAGCCACCGCCACCTCGAACCAAAAGGTTGGCATTGTCATAAATGAACCATCCGTTACCGAAGCTGTGGATAGCAAGGTCGTTAATAGTAATGTAACGCTCGGTAGCTTGTAATCCCCACTTCAAATTACCGGCACCGTCAACGATCTCAATTTCGGGACCGTCTACCTGCGCTAAGGCCACGGCATCACAACCTACGGTACCACCGGCTCCGAAGATGGTGGTATTGGTGTTACCGGTAAAAGCAGTTTGAGTACTGCCGTCGATGGTTAAAACACGGTTGTTAATGCTGGGTAACTCAGCGGAGGTTACCAGAATGGTGAATACTCCGGTGCTGGCATTGTAACCGGCGTCGGAAGTAGGGATGTTAAACTCGATACGATCGATGCTCCAGTTTGCATTGGCATCGGTGATTGCTTGACGTAGCGAACCGGGACCCGAATCATTCGTGTTGGTCACGGTTAGAACTTGACCTTGTAAGCTTAAGGCCAAGGCTAGAAAAAATGTAATACCCCAGGTTTTCATAGCTGTAATAATTGAATTACCCAGCAAACCTAATCTCCTTATTAACAGGGCCTGTTAATTATTAGATGAACTGCAAAATGTGTCGATAAGTGGTTGAAAGAAAGCCTGAAACGAATAAAAAGAAACAAGCTCAAAGGCTTGTGGGGCAAGGCTTAAGCGCTAAAATAGAGGAATTCTTGCGTACTATACATTTTAGAGCCATTTTTGTTAAGAATTCATTCCTCTCACATGAAGTGTATTGTTGTTGATGATGACCCCATTCAAAGGGAAGCGATAAAGTCATGCATCTCAAAAGTTAGCGACCTTGAATTGGTAGGTGTATACCCTAATGCCATTGAAGCGCGTATCGCTTTGCAAAAGAGGGAGGTAGACCTGATCTTTTTAGATGTTGAAATGCCTGAAATGAGTGGCATTGAATTTCTGGCCAGCTTTAAAGAAGTTCCTCAAGTTATTATGGTAACTGCTAAAAAGCATTATGCTTTTGAAGCTTTTGAATACGATGTAACCGATTATATTTCTAAGCCCATCGACATGGATCGCTTTTCTTCGGCGGTGCAACGAGCCCGTTATTATGAAGAAAACCTGAAGAAACAAGAGGTTGAAAACTCGCTTTTCATCAAATCAGATGGGGTTTTAGTGAAGTTAAGCGTGGATGATATTTCTTTTGTGGAAGCTTTGGGTGACTATATTAAAGTGGTTACCGAGGAGAAGCGCTACATCGTGCACAGTACCATGAAAGCCTTTGTTGCGAAGCTTCCCGATAACTTCTTACGTGTGCATAAATCGCATATTATAAACCTCGATAAGATTCAAAAGCTGGAGGAAAACACCGTTTTCTTAGCGGGTCAGGAAATTCCAGTTAGCCGGAATAACAAAAAGATTCTGATCGATAGAATTTCAGAGTCGAAATAGCTAATCACCCAAAGCAATCGGGCCATTTAAAATATAAAGCCCCGTCTTTCTACTGAGAGACGGGGCTTATTTTTCTAATCCCATATAGGGATTTCGATGTCAGATTAAATTATTTCGCAGCAGTATATTTTGCAGCAACAGCATCCCAATTAATTACATTGAAGAAAGCTTCAATATAGTCAGGACGACGGTTTTGATACTTCAAGTAATAGGCATGTTCCCAAACGTCTAAACCTAAGATGGGAGTACCTTTTACTTCAGCAACATCCATTAAAGGATTGTCTTGGTTGGCAGTGCTACTTACTTGAAGCTTGCCATTGCCATCCACTAATAACCAAGCCCAACCGGAACCGAATTGAGTAGCAGCGGCATTGGCGAAAGCATCTTTAAAAGCTTCGAATGATCCGAAAGCTTCGTCGATTGCAGAGGCTAATTCGCCGGAAGGCTTTCCACCTCCATTAGGACCCATTACAGTCCAGAATAAGCTGTGATTGTAGAAACCACCGCCATTATTACGAACGGCACCGCCATGCTTGGAAACATTGGCAAGGATGTCTTCGATCGATTGGTTGGCCAAATCACTGCCTTCGATAGCGGCGTTTAATTTGGTGGTATAGCCAGCATGGTGTTTACCGTGGTGGATTTCCATGGTTTGCTGGTCAATATGTGGTTCTAAAGCGTTGTGAGCATAGGGTAATGCTGGTAATTCAAAAGCCATATTTGATATTTTTAGTTGATACTTTATGTAATTGAAACAAATCTATCGCTAAGAAAGTTTGTCCCAAACTTCAACGGGAATTATTCTCTGTTGAAGGCGCATCAAAAATAACTATTAAAAATTAAAAAAGCTTAGTTTTTAACTATAGCGACATTCCCTTAGTCGATATGAGTTTAGCGGACTCTTGCTTTGCCGATAATCTTTCGAAAGAGACCTGGGAAAAAGCGGAAGAGGTGAACACCCCAAACTTCCTTTCCACCAATGAGTGCCACTGCTTTGTTGTTTTGAATAGCCTTTAAGGCCTTAATTGCAAAGATTTCTGCAGGCATCCCATTAGCTTGCGCCTGATCCATTTCGCCCAAAGCCTTATTGTTTCCGGTTAAGGCATTTACAGATACCTGGGTATGAATGAAACCCGGACAGATCAAGTTTACCTTTATATGCGGTTCTTCGGCACGTAGGCTTTCGTAAAACCCATGTAGCGCATGTTTGGCGGCGGCATAGCCCGAGCGATAAGGCGTGGGGATTTTACCAACCAAACTGGATATAGCGACTACCTGCCCTTTGCCATTATTCCATGGGTCCATAAAGGCTTTGGTAAGCTCTACATTGGCCAAATAGTCAACTTCCATTAAACGGCGGTAGACCTTTAATTCTGTGTCTCTAATTAAGGAGCGCTGTGATAGGCCTCCCGATAAGATGAGAATATCAGGTGCTGACCAAATTTTTTGCATTTCGGCAAGGGCATTTTGGCGCTCCGCTTCCTGTTCTAAATCAAATGGCAATACTTCTACCTGCTGAGCTCCAAAGACTAAAAGTTCTTTAGCCAATTGCATTAATGCTTCTTTGCGACGTCCGCTAATCACCAGCTTGGCGCCAAGCTTGGCCAGTTCTTCAGCCATGGCCTTGCCAATTCCGGAACTGGCACCGGTTATCCAGATTTTCTTGTTTTGAAAGTAATTTGCCGCCATCCTTTAGACCTTTTCTTATTTGCTAATTTAGGCTCAAATGTCCTCCATGCACGAACGCTTCCTTATTTACAATGCTTCAGCCGGTTCGGGAAAAACCTTTCAACTGGTGCGCAATTACTTAAAGCGTTGTTTGAGCACTAAGGATGCGAGGCGTTTCATGCATATCCTGGCCATCACCTTTACTAAAAAGGCAGCCGGTGAGATGAAAGTTCGACTCATCAAGCAATTAAAGCTTTTAAAGTCGTACCCTGACATTGAAGCGGGAGATCGGGCATATGCTGAGGAATTAGCCGCTGAACTAGCGATTGATCCCATCGAATTAAAACACCGAGCTAGTGCGGCCTTATCGGGTATTCTGCATCATTATGCGGCCTTCAATGTGTCTACCATCGACAGTTTTACCAATCGCCTGATTCGAAGCTTTAGTAAGGACCTTAATATCAATGGTCATTTTCAGGTTGAGTTGGATAATGATCGCATCCTCGAAGAGGCGGTAGATCGTCTTTTGGATGAGTTGGAGGCGGAAGGTCCTTTTACGGAAGTACTGCGACGCTATATCCGCCAACAGCTGGATGATGAAAGTGCATTTGACAGTCGCAGGCTTTTGATAAATCGCGGAAAGGAATTGTTTCAAGAGCGCGCCTTTCCCTATTTGGAAGCTCTGAAGCAGCTGGACCCCGAAACTTTGCTTGGCATTGAGGGTGAATTGCATGGTCGATTGAATCAGTTAAAAGGAGTCTTTCGGAAACAAGCCTCCGAATTTTTGCAACGTTGTGAAGAGCTGGACCTGGCAGGGGAGGACTTTAGAAGAGGAGGTTTATACTCATGGGTTCAGGCGATAAGCCAGGCGGACTTCAAGCCATTTAATAAGACTCAAATCGAGACTTTCGAGGAAAAAGGGCCTGAGCATATCCCATCTACCAAGGGAAAAAAGAAGCCCGCTTTAAACGACTCTAATATACTACAAGAGCTTTTTGAAAGAGCTAAGGAAATCAGGGATTTAGAGGCAGCTAGTTTCGAGGAATATTGGGTTTTAGATCGGGTTTTGAAAGGCATTCATGCCTTAGCCCTTTTGGGCGAGATCGAACTGCGAATAGACCAGATTAAAGAGGAAAGTGGCCGAATGCCTATCGGTGATTTCAATAAGATTATCTCCAAAGAATTACGAGAGCAACCAGCTCCCTTTTTATACGAACGTTTAGGAGATCGTTTCCAAGACTTTTTTATTGACGAGTTTCAGGATACCTCGCGCTTGCAGTGGGAAAACCTCTTACCGCTTTTAAATAATGCACTGGCCTCTGAAGGCAGCAGCACCATGATAGTAGGTGATGCCAAACAAAGTATATATCGCTTTCGAGGGGGCGACCTGCAATTGTTCGTGGATCTCTTTAGCGATAAGGATGCTAGTAATAAGGTGGCTGGCAGGGAGCTCTATCAAAGAAAGGTGGTTCCTATGGAGCATAATTGGCGCTCACGTTCAGGCCTGGTAGATTTTAATAATCGCTTTTTTGAGACCATAAGTGCAGAGTTGCCCAATGCCGAGTACCGTGATATATATAAACAGGGCAAACAAGTGCCCGCAAAGGCGGAAGGAGGCTATATAAGTCTAGAGCTTTTAGACAATAAGCCCAGCCCGGAAATGGAAGACGAGGCCTTATTAAACCGAATAAACGACTTATTGCAAGCTGGGTATCGGCAAAGGGATATTTGTCTTTTATCCAGAAGCAATAAAACCGGACGCAGAGCCGCCAGATTTCTTTTAGAACAAGAAGCAAATTTAGCCTTAGCTCCAGGAGAGGCCTTGCAAATTCTTTCGGCCGATAGCTTATTAATTGGTGCTTCTGCCGAAGTGCAGGCTATCATTTCCTTTTTAGAGATGTCGGAATTCCCAAAGGATAAAGAGCGCCGTAGGGCCTGGCTGGCTCTGTTCGCCGAGCGTTTCTGCCCTCTTGATCAAGACCCGCATAATTTCAGAAAGGCCTGGTCTGAAAAGAACTTGAAGGAGATAGGGGAGGCATTAAACAGCTTGTTTGGTTCCTTTGATTTTGACCAATGGCAGGCCCAGGAGCTTTTGGAAAAATGCTATCAATTGATGCAGCTTTTCGAAATGCCCTGGCAAAATGATCCTTATTTGCAGTTCTTTCTGGATCAGATTCAGGAGTATCAAAGTCATAGCCGTCCCGTAACTGCCGAGTTTTTGCAATGGTGGAAAGAAACCGGATCCGAGAAAAGCTTGAGTATTCCGGAAGACACCAATGCCATCCAAGTAATGAGTGTGCATAAAGCTAAGGGCCTCGAATTTCCCGTGGTGATCTATCTATCGGCTTATGGAGCCTTGCAAAGTGGAGGTGGTTCCACTAATCCTCGTGCCTGGGTAAATCTGGAGCCAGATAGCTTTGGCCTCTCTTTTAGTTTTATTGACTTGGTAAAACCGCCAATACCAGACTTTCAACCGCAGTATACCGCCTGGTATGAGGAGGAGCTTTCGCGGATTATGATGGATAACCTTAATATCTATTATGTGGCTTTTACCCGTGCTGAACAGGAGCTGCATATTATCAGCCAAATGCCGTCGAAGACTGGAAACCAGCAGAGTTTTGAGTCTTTTCTTTGCCGCTTTTTTGAAGCAGAAGAGCCAGGCATATATGAAATCGGAAGCCGCCAGGGGCCTGTTAAGGAAGAGGCAGAACAGTTTGGGTTCGAACCCCAAAGCTTTAAGGCTTTGCCCTGGATGGAAAAGCTGGAACTAATTAGCAATGTGCCACGGCACTGGCAACACGATAAACTGGCAGATGCCCGTTGGGGAACCAAGATGCATCAATTACTAGCGCAAATTCGAAAGCCTAGTGACCTTGATCAAGTATTAAAAAGAGCTCAAAATGAATCCTGGTTGGATGAAGAGGATTTAAACAAGCTGAAACTCCAGCTCAATAATTTGTTGAATCACAAAGATTTAGAGGAACTCTATCATTCTGATGCCCGAGTTTTTAATGAGAGGAGCTTATTAGTGCCCGGGCAAGGTAAGCGAATCCCTGATCGATTGGTGTCCTTAAATGAGCAGTGGTACCTGGCTGATTACAAGACTGGGGCTGAGTTGGCGGCACATCAGCAACAGCTGCAAGACTATGCCCAACTTCTTAAAGAAGCGGGCATAGAAATACAAAAAGCGGTACTTATTTATTTAGGAGAGGAGCTAAAGGTGCTTAATGTAAAGCTCTGATAATCATTTTAAAACTCCAAGCTCTTTACCTACTTTGGTGAAGGCGGCAATGGCACGATCTAAATGTTCTTGTTCGTGGGCGGCACTTAATTGTACGCGAATCCGGGCTTGACCCTTTGGAACAACGGGATAAAAGAAGCCAATCACATAGATGCCTTCCTTAAGAAGGGCATCGGCAAATTGCTGTGAAAGGGCGGCATCATAAAGCATAATGGGAACAATGGCAGAGTCTCCGTCTTTAATATCGAAACCTGCTGCGCGAATTCCCTTTTTGAAGTAATTCACATTATTCTCCAGCTTATCACGTAATTCGGTGGTTTCGCTTAATAGATCAAATATGGCGATGGAGGCACCTACAATGGCAGGGGCTAATGAGTTCGAGAATAAGTAAGGACGAGAGCGCTGACGCAGTAAATCGATAATTTCTTTTCGACCGGTTGTAAAGCCACCCATGGCGCCTCCAAGAGCTTTTCCTAAGGTGCCGGTAATAATATCTACTCGACCCATTACATTATTAAGTTCATGGGTACCACGTCCGGTTTTACCGATAAAGCCGGTGGCATGGCATTCGTCTACCATTACCAAAGCATCGTATTTTTCGGCCAGGTCGCAAATCTTGTCTAATTGCGCCACATAGCCGTCCATGCTGAATACCCCGTCGGTCACAATAATTTTGAAACGTGCGGTTTCGGAAGCAGCCTGCAATTGTTTTTCCAGGTCTTCCATATTATTGTTTTCGTAGCGATAGCGAGCGGCTTTACATAAGCGTACTCCATCGATAATGGAAGCATGGTTAAGGCTATCGGAGATAATGGCATCTTCGGCACCTAAGAGCGGTTCAAATACACCACCATTGGCATCGAATGCTGCTGCATAGAGTATGGTATCCTCCGTTCCGAGGAAGTCAGCGATCTTTTGCTCAAGTGTCTTATGAATATCTTGCGTTCCACAAATAAATCGCACGGAAGACATACCGAAACCGTGGGTATCCAAACTGGCCTTGGCAGCTTCAATTACTTTAGGGTGTGAAGATAGGCCGAGGTAATTATTGCTGCAGAAATTGAGCACTTTTTGCCCACCCTGCACGGTAATTTCGGCGCCTTGTTCGCCGGTGATAATGCGTTCGCGCTTGTAAAGTCCGTCAGCTTCAATTTGTTGAAGTTCTGCTTGTAAGTGCGCTTGTAGTTTACCGTACATAGTTTTTCATTTAGGTGAGGCTACAAAGATAAAAAGCATGCCCAATGACCGCATGCTTTCTGCTAATTTAGGCGCATGAATAGCCACCTTAAGAATCTGGAGCAAGAGCTATTGCTCAGTCTGGAAGATCTGATTTTATCGCGCAGTGAAAAGCGCAGCCTCAAAGCCTTACTGTCTGAACATGAATTAAACGCTCAACAGCGAGACTGGCTTCTTAGCAGAGTACGAGATTTTGCTATGGATCGGGTAGAGGGAGCTAAAACCGAACTGATCTTGGGCTGGTTTTATGAATGCGTGAAGCTATTAAAGGAACCTTTAGGTGTTGAATCAACGCACGGCCGGGCCTATTTTAGTCCGGGAGAGGATTGCCGAGATGCTATTCTCAGTCAGTTGCGATCTGCCGCTCACAGTATCGACATCTGTGTATTTACCATTAGCGACGATATTATCCGTGATGCCATCGTCTCGGCCCACAAGGTGGGGAAGCACGTGCGCATTATTAGCGATAATGACAAGAGTGAAGACCTGGGTTCCGATATCGATTTTTTACACCGAATCGGGATTCCTATTCTTTTGGATAAAACAGAGGATCATATGCATCATAAATTCGCTCTCTTTGAAGATAAGGTATTGCTTACGGGCAGCTATAACTGGACACGTTCGGCAGCGGAGCGCAACTATGAGAACCTCATATTAAGCGAAGACCCTGCATTACTGAGGGCCTTCCGCTTAGAGTTTGATCGTATTTGGGAGCATTTGGATTAGGCGCAGGCCCGGCAAATACCATGAATTAAAACCTCGGTGCTTTCTGGGATAAAACCCTCTGGCACAGCAATTTTAGGTAAGGTATTTTCCTCCAAACAATAGGTTTGATCGCAGTGATGGCATTTGAAATGCAAATGCGAATCATGATGATGCTCCGGGGAGCAAGATCCGTGACAATAGGCGTATTTCACCGAAACCACATCATCCGGAACCTTGTGAATAAGACCCTGCTGTTCGAAATCTTGTAAAGTGCGGTATAAGCTGGCCCGGTCGAGTTTTCCATCAAAGGCCTGACTTAGTTCGCTATGTGAAACGGCGGCTTTTTGCTGCATCACAAAATTGAGTACTTGAATACGGCCGAGCGTTCTGCGCAGGCCATGGGAACGTAAGATTTCTTCAGCTGTATCAGTCATTAAATCACTTCAATTTCGGCGGTATAAATACCGTAGTTTCCTTCTGAATCTTTGGCGCTAAAGTACAATTCATAATGCCCAATCTCAGCGCTAGAAGGAATGCTGATGCTAAGGCTTCCTAAATCAAAGCTGAGGTCGGAGCTTCCATCCAGATCCTTATCAAAGGAGAATATGGTGCTGGAATAGCTTTTATGGCTGTGCTCAGTTTCTTCGCGCACTTGAATTACTATTTCGGCCAGATCGTTATTGTCAGTAATGCTGCCTGTAAGATTAAAGCTTTGACCCTTGGCAATCTGGAAACCTTGAGAGAAATCGGGATCGGTGATACTAATTTGAGGTTCGCTGCCATTGCGAAGGACAAAGTCGAGCTCAGCGAATTCGGATTCATTTCCAGCTGCATCCAATAACCTTAAAACAAGATGGTGAGGTCCTGCGCTTACTGGATCAGGAACTTGAAGTGTCTCTGTGAAAGTGGTCTGAGTACCGCTTAAATCGTGAACCTCACTTAAGGTCCAGGTGCTTGCAACTTTACCATGACTATGGCCATCAAATACATCGTGGAGGTCCAGTTTAATTTGACCTAAAGCTTCATTGTCTGATGCCTCTACGGCCAAGCTAATAGCATCTCCAGCATTGAATTCTAAATCATGATCTTCTCCATTTAAGGTAGCAGATAATATAACCGGAGCATCTAAGTCTTGATTATCAGAGTCATCAGAGCAAGCAGAAGCGAGGGCTAATATGGAAAGGAATAAGGCTGTTTTACGCATGTGTTTTTCTTTTGCGCAAACATATTGCTTTTACAACAATGTTGCAATTAAAAAGAATAAGAAATTCCTGCCACTACATTTCGACCTTGTTCCGGTAGGTTTAAAATGCGGTAACGGGAGAGGTGCCGCAGGTAGAAAGTATCAAAGAGATTGTGCACGGCAATATGTATCTGCAGTTGTTGATCGGCCCATTTCAATTTACAGGCGGCTTGGAGTCCAAAGAGATGATAGGCTGGACTGGCCTTTTCATTGCGATCGGTACGGTCTTGAGCGAAGGTATAGCGCCAATCCGCCGAAAGGTACCAGCTACTCGCCTCCCATTTTAAAGTACTAAGGTTAGACCAGGGTGGGCTAAAGGGCAGAGGCAATTGGGTATTCAGATTTCGATTGAGCAGCAATTCACTGGCATTACTCCAATGCAATTGTTTCCAGGGATGCCAGTCCCAATAAAGTTCAGCCCCGCCTTGCAGTGCAGGTGCTTGCTGATACTCGTAAAGCTGACCGGCTTCTGGCAAATTGGAAAATTGCGCGGTTGGGCGCAGGAAGAGCATATTCTCGAAATAGTAGAAATAAGGGCTTAAGCGAATTAACCATTCTTCATTCTGATATTCAACCAGGCCATCTACTTGCCAGGCGATTTCCGGATTAAGATGGGCATCGCCTACTTCATGTCTAAAAGTACCGTGATGCACACCATTGGAGCTTAGTTCAGCAATATTTGGCGCTCGGAAGCTGCGGGCCAGATGCAATTTAAATTGCCAGGATTCGCGCAGAATATAAGAGAGGCCGAAGGCAGCAGCCAGATTCGAAAATTGGCGATCAATAGCTGGTGAACGTAGCACCAAGCTATCTATGTTATTCCACCAACGAGTTATGCCTTGGGGAGATTGATGTTGGCGGTATTCCCAGCGCAAGCCGCCATCCCAAAAGAGATTGCTTTGAAATTTACCCTTAGTCAGTACATAGAGCCCGGATTGATAAGCGCCATACTCCGGGATTAAAAATTCGAAACCACTTTGATGATTGCGTTGATATTGCTGGGCGATTCCCGCGACGAAATCTTGCTCTAGCCAATGGAAGCGATATCGTGCATTAGCTTGTAAGCTATGGAGTTTAAGTCCCAGGGCCAGATAGTCATTACTATCCAGTTCGGCAAAGCCATGAGCGTGGGGCAAGCTTTTTTCGGCCCGGTCATTAAATTGATAACCGGCTTCGATTTCCAGCCAATGATCCTGAATTTTAATGTTTTGCAGGGTGTAGGCTTTATAGTGCTGAATTTCTTGTCGTGGCAAATCAATATTGCGGGTTTCCCCGATATTACCTACATCAAATCCCCGAGGAATTCCCGTGGCTCCAGGATACATTCCTTGCTTCTGATCATAAACAGAGAAGCTATAACGCGCTCGGTATTGATTGCTGTTCCAGTTAATATTCCACTGCGCAGATTGTTGTTCGCCAGCGGTGTTTTTTAAGGTGTTATCCGTAATAGGGAGAATGTAACCGTTGTAGGTAAAGTTTTCAGCAGGCACTTTGAAATCGCTGTAACGCTTGCGGCTTAGGCGTAGGCTAGTGCTCAATTTATCTTTTCGATAGGCGGTATGTACTGAATTTCCCCAAGCCTGATTATTGCTGTGATAAACGCTTTGCAGTCCGCCAGACCAAGTTCTTTCAGGCAGATCTTCAGCCAATATTCTTAGGGCACCTGCCAGGGCATCACTACCGTACTGAAGTGCAGCCGGTCCCTTAATCAGTTCCATGCCTTGCACCTGGAAAGGGTCGATTTCTAAACCATGATCCAAGCCCCATTGCTGACCTTCTTGCTTAATTCCCTGATCTATTACCGCAACTCGGTTTCCCATAAAGCCGCGGATTACAGGTTTAGAAATGCCTTGGCCTGTATTGAGGGCATTAATTCCGGGCATTCTTTCCAGTATTGAAGCCAGATCAATTTGGGAGGCCTGCTCTTCCTCTTTGGGATGCAGAATGAGCATTTCCTGAGAATACTTTTTTCGACTTTGATTGAGCATTCCGTCTTCAATGAGAAGCTCATCTAACTCAATTCGACTGGGGATCATGGCTAGAATTAGGCTCTTCTCCTCTGGAAAATGTAAATCCCTTTCTTCGGCTAGATAGCCTTCTTTTTCGAAATGCAAATGATAGTGGCCCGGCAGTAAAGTCATGCGGATAGAACCACTGCTGTCGCTAAAGCTGAATTGTTCTGTTTCGTGAATGGTAAGACGCACGCCTACTAAGGCCTCTCCTTTGTAAAGGTCTTTGAGCTGTACTTCTAATTGAGCTTCCTGGGCATAGGCATTCCAGCCCCAGAGGAGGAAAAATACTATGCCTAGGGCTCTATTTAAATAAGCCGAGTATATCGTTACCATTGGCCAGTACGATTAGCGCCAATAAGATGAAAAAGCCTACCATTTGCGCATATTCGAGCACCTTATCCGATGGTTTGCGGCCGGTTACCATTTCGATTAGCACGAATACCACGTGGCCACCATCCAGAGCCGGGATGGGCAAAATATTTAAAAAGGCGAGCATAATGCTTAGGAAGGCCGTAATGCCCCAGAACCATTCCCAGTCCCACTCAGTAGGAAATTGCGAACCAATTGCGATAAAGCCGCCCACCTTTTTATAAGCTCCAGTGCTGGGAGTAAAAATTAATTTTAATTGACGGATATAGTCTTTTAAAACGCCGGTTGTTTTATTCCATCCTGCGGGAATAGCCTCTGCTAAGCTAAATTTTTGGCTTTCCAGTTGGAAATATTTTTTCAGCTCAATTTTAGTTTTAGGCTTAACGCCAATTTTTCCAGCCTCAGGAACGATAACAGCGTATTGCAGGTTCTCTTCCCCGCGAATAATCCCCAAATCAATGATGTCACCCGCATAGTTAGGGATAAGGTCTGCTATCATATCCGCAGTAAGATCGTGGTGCTCGTTTATGCTTGTTATCTGGTCACCTACCTCTAGTCCTGCAATCTGAGCGTTGGAGGTATCGGTAAAGGATGCTATTATATAGGGAAAGCGAAGGCTTACGATGCTATTATCACCTTCCAGAAGTGCCGCTTTATCTTCAGGCTTAACCGGAAGTTCCATTGATTTTCCATCCCGAATAATTCCGATGCTACTTTCGCTGAGTACCAACTCTTTATTGATTTCAGAATAACGAGCAATTTGTTTGCCATCAACGCTGGTAACCAGATCACCAGTTTGTAGGCCAATAGCCTTGCCCTTTTCGCCGACCATTAAACCATTTTCAATGTTTTCAATCGGCAAATAAGCTTCACCATAGTACATGAACATGCCGATGTAAATCACTATTGCCAAGATCACATTCACGGTTACCCCACCTACCATAATGATCAATCGCTGCCAAGCTGGCTTTGAACGGAACTCCCAGGGTTTGGGCACTTCCTTCATCTGGTCGGTATCCATGCTCTCGTCGATCATCCCGGCAATCTTTACATAGCCGCCCAGGGGAATCCAGCCAATGCCATATACCGTTTCTCCAATCTTCTTTTTGAAAAGAGAGAACTTGTAATCAAAGAAGAGATAAAACTTCTCCACTTTGGTTTTAAAAATCTTGGCGGGGATAAAGTGCCCGAGCTCATGCAGAATAATGAGCAGGGATAAAGAGAGTAAAAATTGGGATGCCTGTATAATGATTTCCATCGAGTATCTTCAAAATTTCGGAAGCTGCAAATCTACCAATTCATTATGGTTCAAGGTTCCATTTCGAGCAAGAGCTCTTGGGCCTTTTGCTTCAATTTAACATCCGCTTCATCTTGCGCCATGGCTTCAAGGCTGGAGCGTAATTTATTTTTACCATCCGGTCTTAGGGATGAGAACTTTTCCAGGCCCAGTTTTCGGAGTTCCGGATCTTCGCTATCCATTGCTACACCTACTACTGTGGTTAGTAATTTGGGCTGTGCGCTTTCCAATAATTTAAGTAAAGCCTGGCGTCGAGTTTCAGGATTCGGACCTTGGGATAGGTCATAAAGCAAATAAGTCAAGGGACGGTTTTCGCGCCAGCTAATCAAACCCCAAGGGTCTGGATCAAGATATAAGCTTCGGGGAGCTTCCGCAATTTCAATAAAGAGGGTATCCTGCTGCTTCAAGTTTGCTTTAATATCAAACCTTTGACTATCTGCTTGAAAGCTCAGCTGACCTGTTATTTCAGTAGGCAGGACAATGCTATCGGCAAACTTTGTGTAGAGATAAAGCCGATTTTCGCGAGCCATCAAGCGGTAGTTAATATCAACAACCAAGGCCTTTCGTGATTTTTGAAAAAAGCGTGCTTTCGCAATTTCGAGAGAATCCTGTGGGCGAAGACTCTGGTTGGTATCTGCCCAGCTTAATCCCTTGCTTTCGAGATAATAAGCCATATAGTATTCCCAAAACAATGGGTTCTCATTTCCTTCTGCTTTGTATTTGCGAAGCATTTCCTGCCAATCGGTATCGCTCATTTTTTCTTTCCAGTATTGCGCCCAATGCTGCTGCCAATCCTCACTAAAGAACTCTTCCAAAATGGCAATTTGGATAGCCAGATGATTGGCACTTCCCTTGAGATCCTCTTTTTTAGGAAAGCCTGGAACCGTGGTGGATGCTTTTATACCAGATAGACCCAGCAAGCCTTCGCGGGTAAACATCCGGTCTTTTTCGCGTGCTATATAATTGATCAAATCCTGATGTCGACCCTGAAAATCCTCAATCTTTTGATCTTCCAAAATCATGTTTTGATCGGCAATGTTTTCTTGTACATCATCAAGATCAAAATGCCGAAAATCGCCGATGGCCAAGTAAAAGTCGCTCATGCGAAGGGCCTGCTCAGATTTTAAAAAGTGAGAGAGCTGTTTTTCCTGAACTACTTCAAATTCTGCCTTTAAAGGAGATTCTAGGCGCAGCTTTTCAGGGAGGGACAGGTTTAAGCGTATATGTTGCTTTTCTCCATCTGCAGGTGCAGGAAAGAGTTGACCCGCATCTCCATTGCCCGAAGGTGCCTCTACATTTAACGCATTGAGAACAAATCCCGGTTCGAGCAAGGCGATAAAGGCAGAAGATTCCATAGTGGACCAGTCAATTCGATAGCGGATATAAACCCTGGCTTTGGTATCGGCTTCCGCCGGAAGCTTAAAACAAAGGCGATCCCCTTCATATTGATAAGGCAGAAAGCCTTTTAGGCGACCTTCGCTCAGGCGTACTTCTTCAATAATTGCAGAGCGCAGGATATAACAGGATTCACTTCGATCGACAGGATGAATCCAGGTTTCCAATAATTGACTTTGGCCTTCCTGATAATGCCAGTTTATTTCAATACTGCCTTGCTGGGCGCTAAGGCTTGATGCGTAAAAGAGAATGAATAAAAGGGCGCAAAAAGCAGATCGATGCATGGCTTATGCTTAATTTAGCTGTTGCAAAAGTAGGCGATCATGGCTAGTGAAAAGTATCAAGTAAAAGTCAATGACCAAGATTATAAGGTTGAGGTAGTTCCTAATAGTGGAGAAATCCGCATGAATGGAATGCCTTTGGAACTAGACCTGAAGGGTGATGCTCGTAAAGGTTTCCACCTTTTAAAAGATCAAAAGAGCTACCAAATTCAAATTTTGGAAGCGGACTATGACAGCAAGGAATTCTTGATTGAGGTGAATGGTGAAGCTTATCCCGTAAAAGGAGCAGACCGTTTCGACCTCTTACTTAAGGATTTAGGCATGGAGCATTTGGCCAATGCGGCGGTGAATGATTTAAAAGCACCTATGCCTGGCTTGGTATTAGAAATTAAGGTACAGCCTGGGGATAGCATCAAAAAAGGTCAGGCTTTATTAGTCCTGGAGGCCATGAAAATGGAGAATGTTCTTAAAGCTGAAAGTGATGCTGTGGTAAAAGAGGTGCGCTGCGAAACCGGCCAAGCGGTAGAAAAGAATCAGATCTTAATTGAGTTCGAGGCCTAAGGATAGGCTACCGCAAAACTTCCGAAGATATTATTTACCTGCAGGGTAGATCCATCGGCACTTTTTAGGATGGCATCACCCAAGAAGCTAAAGCGTTTGTGCTTATGGCTGGATGCGGCGGCATCTAAATATTCACCAAAGGATTCAATTTCAAAATATCCTTGAGCATTGGGGTAGGAACTGCTGTACATTTTACCGTTTTGGTCGAAGTATTGCAATTCTACGGTGGCTAAATTGTGAGCATTAGGAACCCGGTGACCTTGCTTTCGGTAATCAATATTGATGTCACAAGTGGGGCTGCCAGGAAGCACAACTTTTTCAATAACCTCAATTCCTCCCGATTCAAATTCAATCTCGGCTTTTACACGATAACCCGGCTGAAAACCAATTACGGAATGGCTAACAATGGTACCGCTACCCGCGTTCTGACCGGCGATTTGCCAGTTTACCTTTTTTACATTGCCAATCCTACTTTGTACTTCGGCTTGCAATTCGGAGTTGGTACTCTTTAATATATAAAGCTGGGCCTTATCACTCTGCCCGGTATAGATAGTATGCTTAACAGAGGGGGTGCAGGATAAAGGCCCCTGGCTTTGCATTTCCACACTAAAACTGTTGTGGCTATTTTGGCTAATACCAATAACACTGCAGCTGTCTCCATAGTAACTGCTATTCGGGGTTTTCCACATCAATGGAATATGGCCGTTGATCGTATCAGCTGCAAAGAAATAATCATAATATCCGGGTTGTACCGTGCTTCCACTAGGGTCGCTATAGGGCAAAGGACCTTGTTGTAGGGCCGTTCCCGGGTCGGGTGAGCTTGCATTGGCGATAATTTCCGAACCCCGGATGATTATGCACAAAGCTTTTTTAAGTTGAGGAGTATCTACCGCTAATAGGCCCTTCATCTGCAAAACAGAATCTTTCACCTCATAACTGGTATACATCTGATAATCATTTTCACCGGCCCTTAAATTTAGGGGCAGTCCGTCAACGGTTGCATTGATGTAAAAACGTGGACTTTCGACAAAACTGGTTTGACCCATGCCATCGTCATCCTTACAGCTGGATAAGAGAATTGCCGTAAAACCGAGTAGTCCAAATACCTTTTTCATTAGTTCTTGAATAAGAGGTATCGCAGTTGGAGGTTGGCCTGACCGGGACGGTGGTCAGCGGCAAAATTTTGGGCTTGGTCTTGGGTAATGTCGTTGAGCGGCAAGGCATAGCTTAAGGCAAAGCTCAAACGTTCGGAGTATTGAAATTCGTAGCTAAGGCTGGCTGAGAAATTCACCGGAGCAAAGCTGTTCATAGATTGATTGAATTCCTTGTGCTCAACTTTTGGATCTTGCTTAAATACTGTAGTGGTTTTGGTCTCATCCATTCGCACGGAAAGGAGGACATCCGTATTAAGGCCTAAGCCGAAGCTGTGTTGTGAGTTCAGTTTATATTGATAGGAAACCGGAATGCGAAGGCTTTGTAAGCTCTTGTAATGACGTGCCGTTTGAACTTCGGTTCGACCCAGGCCAAAGAATGTGCTATCATGCATGGTTTCTAAACCAATATCACCACTTTGGGTATAGATAATTCCCGTACGAACAGATGAAATCTTATTCCAGCCATATTCGTACTCTAATCCTGCACTAAAGCCAGGGCTTCCCATTTTACCATTCAAAGCCTGGCTAATTACCAGACCTCCGCTAGCGTAAACCTTAGAATAGGCCTGAGGAATATAAGGTTCGATTACCGGTTCTTCGGAGGAAAGATCCTGCATTACAAAATGGCGAGGGGCTAAATCTGCATCCAGGTTTACATTCATTGGATGTAAGTCACTTGCCTGTAAATTGGAATTAGGTTCAATACGCAAAGCTTGAACAGCAGGGCTGCTTTCTGTCGGATGAGCACCTATAACTAGCGCACGGTTATCTTGAACATAAGCCAAATCCTCACTTTCAAGAGTGTTTCCAGTAGTTGAGGCACTGCTGTTGCTTAAGGCCGGAGTGCTGTTCTCAATAGTTTCAGGACTTTGGCTAAGGGGCATTTCCACAGTTTCGGCTGCTACAGGGCTTTTTGCAGCAGGAGCCGTTTCAACAATATTTTGCTGAGGTAATGCTGTTTCTGTAGGCCCAAATTGATTTGCTTGGTTTTGGAAAAGCAATAGGCTACTTATTCCGGCAGCGGCTAAAATAGCTGCAGCACTACGCCAGTAGAATGCCAGCGGTTTGCGTCCTTTTTGGTCGAGAATGGCCTCCATTCGCGCCCAATTGTCGGGATTGTACGCAAATTGAGACTGATTAATTTTTTTATCGAAGAGTTCTTGCAGTTCAGCATTGGACATACCATGCTCAGGACCCATTTCTTCTTCCAGAGCGTCCCAGTTAGCAGGGTTAAAGGGGAAGGAGGCTTGAGCCAATTTATCGCGGAAGAGCTTTTTAAACTCTTGCTCAGACATAGGCTCGCCAGGGTCAGACATTTGTTCAAATGCTTCCCAATTGGCCTCATTGAACTCAAAGTTCTGGCCTTCCAGCTTTTCTTCAAACAGCTTTTTAAGATCCTTTTCGGTCATTACTGCTTTTAGGCTACGTTGTCCATTAAGTTACGCATCATCTCTTGCAATTTCTTGCGGGCACTGCTGAGGTGCCATTTGCTGGTTCCTTCACTCATGCCCAGCTTTTCAGCAATTTCTTTATGGTTGTATCCGTCAATGATGTAGAGGTTAAAAACCTTCTGACTCACGGGCGGAAGCTTTTGCACCAAGGCTAGTAATTCCTCGGCATCAAAGCGCTTTTCTGCTTCATTGTAGTCCATTTCACTGAGCGATGCCAGTTGCATGGGCTCTTCTACATAATCCACTTTCGAGCGTTGACTCTTGCGGTACTCATCAATGGCAGTGTTGATGGTGATCCTCCGAATCCAAGCCTCGAAAGGCACAGAGCTGGAGTAGGACTCCAGGTTATTTAAAATTTTAAGGAAGGCCTTATTCAACAGAAATTCAGCATCTTCCTTATTCCTTTCATATCGAAAGCACACAGCCATAAGTATCCCGTAGCAGAGCTTGTAGAGCTCATACTGGGCTTTCCGCTCACCGCGGATGCAACCTTCCAGCAAATGCTTTTCGATGTTCATGGATCCCAATTCTTCCGGCTAATTTATTGAATTTAAAGGGTTTTGCCCTCGGATCAATAAAAAACGCCATTCCCCGGGAAAAGAATGACGTTTAATCTTGTTGATAAGTTGGGTAAGATTCTAAGAATTAAGACATTTTCATGTCGAAATCTGTTAAACTGATGAATCGCATCACCCGATCGTGAAGATCTCCGCGGTCTAAATCGCGCAATTTATGGGTGCCAAATTCTTCTACACAGAAGGAAGCTAAGGCAGAACCATAAATAATTCCGCGTTTCATGCTATCGAAACTTACTTCATCCGAATCGCAAACATGACCAATAAAACCACCGGCAAAAGTATCGCCAGCTCCGGTTGGATCATATACTTCTTCCAGAGGTAAAGCAGGTGCATAGAATAATTCTTTGCCATGGAATAATAGAGCGCCGTGTTCCCCTTTCTTAATGATCAGGTATTTAGGGCCCATTTCAAAAATCTTAGCTGCGGCTTTTACCAAAGAGTATTCGCCACTTAATTGACGGGCCTCCTCATCATTAATGGTAAGAAGGTCCACTTCTTTCAATACCTCTTTTAATTCGGGCATGGCAATATCCATCCAGAAGTTCATAGTATCCATTACTACCAACTTCGGACGTTGTTTCATTTGCTTTAATACCTTCATTTGAATGGCTGGGGTTAAATTTCCCAGCATTAGGTATTCGGCCTCGCGCGCTTTTTCAGGTATAATTGGATCGAAATCTGCCAATACATTTAACTCGGTTGCTAAAGAGTCGCGAGAGTTCATATCATTATGATATTGACCCTTCCAGAAAAAGGTTTTGCCCCCTTCTACGCGTTTTATTCCTTCGGTATCGATGCCCTTGGATCGCATTAAGGCTAATTTTTCTTCCGGAAAATCTTCTCCGATGATGGAAACGATTGAAATATCTTTACAAAGATTAGAAGCAGATAGAGAAGCGTAAGTCGCTGATCCTCCGATAATTCTACCAGACTCTCCAAAGGGAGTGATTAATTCGTCAAAGGCAACTGTGCCTACGATTAAAAGACTCATAAAAGAAGGCTTAAAAATTTTGCCGCAAATATTGTGTAATTTATCGGAAGGTGCTAATATTGCAGCCCTTTTATGAGGGATTCACAATAATGCTTCCTTAGCTCAGTTGGTTAGAGCATCTGACTGTTAATCAGAGGGTCCTTGGTTCGAGCCCAAGAGGGAGCGCAAAAACAGCGAAGGCGTCTAGAAATAGACGCCTTTTTTTATTCCTTGATTTTCAGGTTTCTCCTTCGATTTCCAATTCAAAATTCAAGCTGCAGGGATTGCAGGCATTACCTATCTTCGCTGCCATGCAATTAGAGCCCGGTAAAAAGATATACTTCGCCAGTGACTTGCACCTGGGTGTGCCCGATTATGCTTCAAGCCTGGAGCGTGAAAAGCATTTTGTGCAATGGCTCGACCATATTAAATCGGATGCAGCCGAGCTCTTTCTGGTAGGCGATGTCTTCGATTTTTGGTTCGAATACCGCAAAGCAGTTCCACGCGGTTTTGTGCGTCTCTTAGGTAAACTAGCGGAAATCAGTGATGCCGGAATACCCATCCATCTTTTTACAGGAAACCACGATATGTGGATTTTCGATTACCTACCGAAGGAGATTGGCTTAAAACTCTATCGGGAGCCACAAGAAAGGGAATGGAACCAAAAGCGTTTCTTTATAGGTCATGGTGATGGTTTAGGGCCGGGAGACCATGGTTATAAGTTTATCAAGAAGATATTTAAGAACCCTTTCCTGCAGTGGGCTTTCGCCCGATTGCATCCTAATTTTGGCATTGGCTTGGCGGATTATTTCTCGCGCAGTTCCAGAGCTAAAAGCGGACATAAAGACGCGGTTTTCCTCGGTGAGGAGGAAGAATGGTTGGTGATCTATGCCAAAGAAATGCTGAAAGAGTCTTATCGCGATTATTTCATTTTTGGCCATCGCCACCTTCCTTTGGATATTCAGCTCAATGATGCTGGCAGTCGCTATATTAATCTGGGCGATTGGATTCAGTATTTCACCTATGCCGTTTTCGACGGTGAACAAATGCAGTTGATGGAGTATCCGCTTAAGGGAGAAAGTCCAGTTTTATGGACAGATAAAAAGTCCGCGGTAAAATAGGCCCGTATATATAAGAAGCGTCTCGTTCCGGACCATAAGGCAAATCATCCTGATAAGCATTCATTAGGTTTTTAATTCCCGCTTTAATAGAAGTCGTCCATTTTTGGTTGCGGATAATTTGATACTCGGCTGCTATTTGCCAGTCTAGGAAGTCATCACTTTTGCGTATTTCCAATTCTTCGGACACTGGATTTACCAATCGGCTTAGGTGCATGGGCCCTGTATAATTAAGGGCAGAGCTTAAGGTCCAGGATGGATTGAGGTCATAGGCCAAACTTACATAGCCATAGAGATTGGGGCTACGCAGAAAATATTTACTCCATACTGAATTTGCTTCGCTTTCTTCATCCTGCCAAAGAAGCTGGTCTTTGGTATACAAAGACTGCTGTGCTGTAAAGGAAGCTTGCCATTGCCATCCACTACGCAAGGCCGCCTGATATTCCAGATTGAGGCCCTTTACAACCGCCCCGTCACCATTGCTTTTGGTTTGAACCGCGGTGCCATTGGCTAAGGCCTGTCTATTGCCCAATACAAAGGGGTCCATTAGTAAGGTATAAAAGCCTGAAAATAATAGCTTATGTTCTCCAAGAGAGTTGATAATCAAATATTCAGAAGAGGCAGTAAAGCTGTGACTTTCTTCGGGTTTTAACTTTTCATCTAATTGAATAAAGAGAGCGGCTCCACCTACGGTTTCGATGTGTAAATCCTCATTAAAAGCTTGTGGTATGCGGTATCCACGGGCATAGGAGCCCCGGAATTGCCAGTCTTCATTTAGTATATATTGGAGGTTAAACCTTGGTGACCAATTAATGAATTGGGATTTTTGATTGAAATTAGAGGAAGACAGTTGATAGTATCCATTAAGATTGCTGATATCCAATCGAATACCAGCTTGTAGTTTCCAGTGTTCGTTTAAGTCAAATTGACTTTGCAAATAACTGCCCCAGTTGTTTAAGCTTTGATCAATGCTGCGCTGATAGCCGGGCATTGCCTCTTCAACCTTATTGTTTTGGTATTCACTGCCTAAGCTTAATTGCCACTGTTCATCCAGCTTTTGATTGACTAAGAAACCACCTATTAAGGTATAGTCCAAGGCATTTCCGTAAGCATTAAGTGCCAGTAGATCGCTTTCGCGGATGCTGTCACCAGCAGGTATAATCCGTCCTCCGGCGCCGTAATAGCTATTTCTTTGGGTGTTTTGCGCCGAGCTGTAAATGGAGATTTGTCGGCTGGCGTCTTTGGAAAGCTGCTCCCAGGCCAATCCTCCACCAATGATTCGATGTTCCAATTGCTCAGCAATTCTGCTTTGATGGGCTTGAAGGTCAAAATCGCTACCTCCTCGCCGAAACTCGGAAATATGAAAGAGATCAAGGGACCATTTACTGCGGGTTTGGGCTTTCCAGAAGGCATTAAGGCCCAAGGTTTGATTTCGAAGCCGGGTTATTTCCGAGAACTCATCGGCATTGGCATCCCAGTCTTGTCGATTTCGATTAAAGGCAAATAGGTTAAAACCGTAGCTTAGGTCATCGGCAGAATAGCTGGCGCCTAAGCTATGACTCTGCTCCCAGGCTTCTCCGTTTATAGCTTGAACCTGGCTTTGCAAGTGAAAGCCGTTTTCTGTTGCTTCTTTGGTGATGATATTTACCGTTCCACCAATGGCATTTCCACCATAGAGCGCAGATCCTCCACCACGAACCACTTCTACTTTTTCGATCATTGAGGCCGGGATCATTTCCAAACCATACACCGCCATTAGGCTGGAGAAAATGGGGCGAGAGTTGAGGAGAACTTGAGAGTAAGCACCATCTAAGCCATTAATTCTAAGCTGAGTAAAACCACAGTTTTGGCAATTGTTCTCCACTCTTAATCCCGGGCTGAAGGAAAGCCCTTCAGCTAAACTTAAAGCCGATACTCGCTCAAAAAGCTTATTGTTTATCGTTTCAACAATCACGGGCGACTGATGGCGCTTAATTGCTTGTCGACTGCCACTAACTACCACTTCTTCCAGGCCTAAATGGTCTTCTTGCAGTTGGATATCCAAATGATGTGTTCCTGGCTTTAGCTTGAGACTTTGACTTAGATAGCCCACATGGCTAAATTCTATAATGAGCCCTTGAGCAGGAATTTTCAGGTCTAAATGATAGCCCCCTTCTTCATCGGAGCTAGTGCCTATACCCAGCGATTTTACCTGAACATTTACTTTTTCCAAAGCTTGACCGGAACTGGAGTGAATATGGCCACTTATACCTTGTGAAGATAGTCCCAGTGTCCAAAAAATTAATAATGAGGAAATTGCTGTTCGCAAAAGAAAAATTTTAGGCAAATCTAAAAATGTTTTTTTATACTTTTGAAAAAATTTTAGATTCCCTTTAAAATTGGAAATAAGCTTAACCGAAGAGAATTATCTCAAAGCCATCTTTTTTATCAGTGGTATGGAAGGCAATTTGGTAAACACCAATGCCATTGCGGAGCGCTTGGATACCAAGGCTGCAACTGTAACGGATATGTTGCGAAAGCTCAAACAAAAGGAGCTTATCCATTATCAACCTTATAAGGGTAGTCGTTTAAGTGAAGAAGGCCAGGTTTTGGCGATTCGCATTTTACGAAAGCATCGTCTTTGGGAAACTTTTCTGGTAGACAAACTAGGTTTCGGTTGGGAGGAAGTGCATGAAATTGCAGAGCAACTGGAACATGTGCGTTCTCAGAAATTAACGGAGCGCCTATCTCAATACTTGGGAAATCCCCAGTTCGATCCGCATGGTGATCCTATTCCGGATGAAAGAGGAATTTTTCCCATGCGCGAAAATCTTACCCTTGATAAGGCCAGTGCAGGAGAGCAGGTTTTGGTTAAGGGAGTGAAAGACAGCTCGCCAGACTTCTTGAGCTATGTCGCAAAGCTGGGTATTCGATTGGGGGATGAAATGAAGGTTATTCATATCGAGCCCTTCGATTCCAGTGTTTTAGTAAGTCATCAAGGAGAGGAGTTTCGCCTTTCAGCCATGGCCTGTTCTAATATTTACATATCACGACTATGAGAATCTGGTGGTCTATGTTCCTGGTCGTTTTTCTCATTTCTTGTGAGGAAGCTCCCAATAGCGATAAATATCAGATCGTTTGCACCACGGGCATGTTGGCTGATATGACCACCGCCCTTTGCCAGGGAATAGATTCTTTGGAGATTCAATCTTTAATGGGTCCGGGAACGGATCCCCATTTATACAAGGCCAGTCAGGCAGATGTATTTGCCTTAAGCAGAGCAGACCTCATTGTATTTAATGGCCTACACCTCGAAGGGAAAATGGCTAAGCTCTTTCATAAACTCCCGGAAGAGCGTGTTTACCCTGCGGCTGAAGTCCTTTCTGAAAAGGAATTGATCAATGCCAGTGCCTATCAACAAGCTTATGATCCGCATGTGTGGTTTGATTTGAGTTTGTGGTCAAAAATCTGTTTTGGCCTGGAGCATAAACTTCAAGAGAAGCTACCCGATCATAAAAGCTTGATCGCGAGAAATGCAGAAAAGTATCGAAAGGGATTAGCAGAGCTTCATCATTGGGCTTTAAAAGAGTTGTCGCAAATACCTGAAAAACAAAGGGTTTTAGTAACTGCGCATGATGCTTTTAAGTATTTCGGCAGGGCTTATCAAGTAGAGGTAAAGGGCTTGCAAGGAATCTCCACGACAGCCGAATTTGGCCTGCGTGATATTAGTGAATTGGCTGAATTTATCAGCTCTCGTAAGATTAAAGCCGTATTTGTGGAAAGCTCTGTATCGCCCCGTGCCATTGAGGCGGTGCAGGAAGCAGTAAATAGAAAAGCTTGGGAATTACAAATAGGAGGCGAATTGTACTCCGATGCCATGGGGCCGCCTCAAAGTGGAGCCGATCATTTCTATGGAATGTTCCGATCTAATGTTGAAACTATTCTTAGTGCATTAAAATGAAGTCTGAAAATCAATTAGATAAAGACACGGTATTGGAGGTACATAATTTAAGTGCCAGTTATAACCGCAAGCCGGTTCTATGGGATATTGACTTTCGCCTAAAGGGTGGTCAACTGATTGGAATTGTGGGGCCTAATGGCAGCGGGAAGACCACTTTACTCCGTAATATCATGGGCTTAATGGAAGCCGATAGTGGCTATGTGCGCTTGTTTGGTCAGGATTTAAATAAGGTACGCCAGCGAGTTAGCTATGTGCCGCAGCGGGAATCAGTAGATTGGAATTTCCCGGTATCTGTGCGTGAGGTAGTGGAAATGGGGCGTTATCGACCATCTAATCTTATGCGCCGCCTGCAAAGTTCGGATCAGGATTTGGTGGATTTGGCCCTCGAGAAAGTAGGGATGCTGGAATATGCCACACGACAAATAAGCCAGCTCTCAGGAGGGCAGCAACAAAGGGTTTTTCTGGCACGATCGCTAGCTCAGAATGCAGATCTCTACCTAATGGATGAGCCTTTTGTAGGTGTAGACGCCGCAACTGAAGATGCCATTTTAAGGGTGCTTTCAGAACTGCGCGATGCGGGAAAAACAGTGGTAATTGTACATCATGATTTGCAAACGGCCTATCAGTATTTTGATGCCATGGTTTTGCTTAATACCCGTTTGGTGGCTTATGGCGCCAAGGATGACGTATTTACACGTGAGAACCTACAGGAGGCCTACGGAGGTCGTTTGACGGTTTTATCCAAACTGTCTGAATTAATTGCACGCTCTGAATTTCCAGTGCGGGAAAAGGGCTTTAAAGAAAAAAGTGGGGAGGGCGATGCAGCAGGAAAGTAGCTGGATATTGGATAGTAGCCTAATACTGGTGGCTGCCGGAACCTTTCTTTTGGCGGTATCGGCTGCCGTAGTAGGTTCTTTCACCTTTTTGCAAAAACGTTCCCTGGTTGGCGATGCCGTAGCACATTCTATCCTACCCGGAGTAGCGGTAGCATTCTTGTTTTCCGGTACTAAAGATCCTTGGTGGCTAATGCTGGGAGCCTTAATTAGCGGTTGGCTTTCATTGAGCTTAATGGACTTCCTCAGCAGGAAGACCAAATTGAGTCAGGATACCGCAATTGCAACCGTACTCAGTGTCTTTTTTGGGATAGGGATTTTACTCCTCACCTATATTCAACATTTGGAGAGTGGTCATCAAAGTGGTTTAGATCAATTTCTTTTTGGTCAGGCAGCGGCCATGAAGAGCCAGGAACTATGGATTTACGGGGGGCTGGCGCTTGTTTTAATCGTTTGCACCCTGATCTTTTTTAAAGAATTTAAACTTTTAAGCTTTAATCCAGACTTCGCTCAAACTCTGGGTTTACCGGTGCGTGGATTGCGAATTTTGATGAACAGCTTGATGGTATTGGCCATCGCATTAGGTATTCAGGCGGTGGGAGTAGTTTTAATGGCGGCTCTATTGATTACACCTTCGGCTGCGGCTCGAAATTTCACCGATCGGCTCAAAGCCATGATATTCATTGCGGCCTTAATCGCCGGCTTCTCCGCCTTACTAGGCAGTGCCATTAGCTTTAGTGCAAAGGGAATGCCCACCGGACCCTGGATTGTGATGTGCCTATCTATCCTTGCACTCTTATCCCTCTTTTTAGCTCCTAAAAAGGGCATGTTGGCAAGGATGCTTTTGCAAAGACGCCATCAGCAAAAGATTAATGATGAAAACTTACTCAAGGCCTTCTACCACTATGGAGAACGCCATGCCAATCTCGCTCAATGGATTCGTCTAAGTGATTTAGAGGAAATTCGTGATTTTGCCGAGGAAGAGCAATCCGGGGCTTTGAGGCGCCTTATTCACAAAGGCCATTTACTTCGTAAAGGGGAGGCCTTTCAGTTTAGCCGGGCTGGATTAGATGAAGCACGAAGGGTAGTTCGCCTGCATCGTCTTTGGGAGATGTATCTCAGTCAACGGTTACGCTTGAAATCGGATCACATCCACCCCAATGCCGAAACCATGGAGCATATTATCTCTCCAGAGATTGAAGCGCAATTGTTGGAAGAATTGGATTATCCCGATAAGGATCCACATCAAAGCCCAATACCGTATCGCTCATGAGTATCGAAGCTTTTTATATCATCTTGACAGGAGCTTTGGTAGCTGCCAGTTCCGCTCTATTGGGAAGCTTTTTGGTGCTGCGTAGAATGGCTATGCTGGGCGATGCTATATCCCATGCGGTATTACCGGGAATTGTAATTGCCTTCTTGATTTCAGGACATCGCGAAAGCTTAAGCCTCTTAATTGGTGCAGCGGCCAGTGGCTTGTTGGCGACCTTTTTAATTGAGCTCTTGCATCGTAAAGCACGCTTGCAGGAAGACGCCTCCATCGGAATTAGCTTTACCTGGCTTTTTGCCATTGGGGTATTGCTCATTAGCGCCTATACGGGCCAGGTAGATTTGGATCAGGAATGTGTTCTCTATGGTGAAATTGCCTACGTTCCTTTGGATCAGATAAGCTTTGGAGGCTTGTGGACCGGGCCTCGACCGGTATTGATATCCGCCACCTTGTTTGTGCTGACACTTGCTTATATCATCATCTCATTTAAGGGTCTAAAGCTTCTTTCTTTTAATGAAGACCATGCGAAGTCCTTGGGGATCCGCACTCAAGTTTGGCATTTCAGCTTTATGGCCATGGTTTCTTTGGTTACCGTATTGGCCTTTGAAATTGTAGGTGCCATTTTAATCGTGGCGCTATTGGTGGTGCCGGCAGCAACCGCTTTCCTTTGGACGCGATCATTAGTTCCGATGCTTATCTTGGCCGTGGCCCTGGGCATTGCTGCTTCGGCGGGAGGTTATTATTTGGCCCTGGGCTTAAATGGAAGCATTGCTGGAGCGATGGTAAGCGTGGCGGGAATCTTTTTAGCGATCACTGTTTTGCTAAAAGTGCTGGTTCGGAAGAAGGCTTAAAATTAGTGCTCTGATTTGCAGTAAATTGCTCTTCCATTTTGGGGCTTTTATTTTTTCTATGCCTTTGTTTAAGGCATACATTACCGAATTATATTTGCCCGCTTTTTTTGGGATTGAATGAACTATGTGCAATCCTCTCTGGAGGAGATAGCCGATGCTCTCGCTGAGCAGGAGCTGGTGATTTTAGATCAGTTTTTAAGTCAGCAGGAAGTAGAAGCTCTACTCCGGGCTTTCGATTACCATGCCCAGGAGGAAGACTTTAAAGCAGCGGGCATTGGCAACACCTATCTCTATACTCAAGATAAAAGCATTCGCTCCGATCGGATTATGTGGCTTTCGGATAATCCTGAGAAAGACGCCCTTTCTGATTTCAAGAAGAGAATTGAAGCCTTAATGGCCGATTTAAACCCTATGCTTTTCTTAAGCTTAAGGGATGTAGAAATGCACCTGGCCGAATATGCACCGGGGGCTTTTTATGAAAAACATGTAGATCAGTTTAAGAAGAATGGCCACCGCATACTATCCTTTGCTTGCTATTTAAATAGGGGCTGGCAAGATGGAGATGGTGGCGAACTGCGCATTTTTAAGGAGGGGAGTCATTTTGATCTAGAACCTCTGGCGGGTAGATTGGCTTTATTCAGAAGCGATACGGTAGAGCATGCGGTTCTGCCGGCCAAGGCTTTACGCCGTAGTATTACCGGCTGGATGCTGGACCGGCCAATCGGTTTTCCTATTCAAGATTAATCCTGGCTTTTTTATACCTTGTCTAAGTGCTTAGTGCTCAGTCTGCTATAAGGGCTGAGCCAGGGGCCGAAAAAAATCGAGTAGAGGGCTAATTTTTCCTTGTTTGAAAACCTCGATAATGCATATTTGTAGTCACGAAACAGAATATACCCACTAAATAAAATTTTAAAAATCGATACTATGTCTGTCTCTAAAGGATCCGATGCTAAACGACGCGTAATCGTAGATTACAAGAATGTAACCAACGAAATTTTGGATCTGTTTACAGACCGTTATCCCTATGGTTATGACGATGGTGATATTATTCGCTTTAAGAATGCCAAGGGTGAAATGGTAAAAGCGGTGCCTTTCGAAACCGCAGATACTAAGTACCTGGTGAAGGTAAGTGTTCAAATGGATCAGCAGATCGAAGCCTTTTTGGAAGACGATGATGATGACAATGACGATGTTGGTGAAAACGATAGCACCGCCGACATGGATGATGTGGAATCGGATGATTTAGACGATTAAATGCCTTTAAAAGCCCTTGACTACTTCTTGGTAAGCCTGCAAGGGCTTCTTTTTATCCTGTTTTTTATTCCGGTGGATTGGTTCAATGCAGTGCAAATCCCCGACCTCATGCTTTGGCCTGCTCAGCTAGCCATGATTATTGGTGTCATTGAAGTAGTTTGGGCCTTAAAACAGATGGGGAGATATCTTAGCCCTTTCCCCAAACCAAAAGCGGATGCGGAGTTAATTACCTGGGGTGTATTTGGCTTGGTACGTCATCCAATTTACAGTGGAATCATTCTTTTTGCAGCCGGATACGGTATCTATTTCAAAGATCCTTTTCAAATCTTAATGGCAGGAGTACTGGCCCTTTTCTTCTACTTGAAAAGTCGCTATGAGGAAAAGAACCTCCGAGCCTATTTTCCCAATTATGCCTCCTATCAGAAAATGACGGGGCGTTTCATTCCCAATCTATTTACTGCTAAGCCAAAGTAGTGGGTTCACCGCCTGATTGTCTTTCCATAACTGGAAGTGCAGCATCGTTTGTGAGTTGATAGGGTTGGTATAAGTAATACCAATGGACTGCCCAGCCTTAACAGTATCACCTTGATCCACACTGGCGGCTTTAATGCCCAGGTATACGCTGAAGTAATTTCCGTGTGATATTACCACCGCTATTTGACCATTTGGAAGTATCCAACGACGAGTAACGGTGCCATTAAAGACGGCCTTTACCGGCGTATTTTCTTGGGTAGTGATATCAATACCCTTGCTGTCGATAATAACTGATTTTACCACCGGATGTCGTTGCGGACCAAAGTTTCCGGTTACCAAACCCCGCTCTACCGGCCAGGGCAGGCGTTTTTGGTTGGCTTCGAAATTAGCGGCCAATGTTCGGGCGGCAGGAGTTAATTCGAAGCTCTCAGGCTTAGCAATGGCCGGTTTATTTTCGGCAGCTCTGGCTTTTACAGCCGCATCAATTAACTCTTCTAATCGGCTATTGGTGGTGTTGCTACTAAAATCTTTTCCGCGAATTAAACCTAAGTCAATCGCTCGGTCTTCCAGGGCTTTGCGGGCCGCTAAAGCACGGGCCTTAGCTATTTCCTCGGCAATAACTTTTTCAATCTGCGCTTCTACCTTGGCTGCCTCTTTAAGCTTTTCCTTGAGCTTTTTCTCCAGGTCCTTCTCCATGGCGGCATAGGTTTTAATCGCCTCTTCCTGACTCAGTTTTTCATTGCTCAGTTTGCGATTTTCTTCCTGCAATTGACCACGCACGGCGTTTTTACGCACTTTTTGTACCCGTAATCGCTCCATTGCTTCTCCTAGCTCAAGTTCCTGCTTTTCAATTTCTTTGATCTTTTGCTGTCGATAAGCGCTGTATTGTTTGAGGTACTCAATGCGGCGCATGGCTTGGTTGAAATCCTCGGAAGAGAGGATAAACATTAGGCGGCTGGAGTTTTTACGGCTTTTGTAAGCTTGTTGGATCATGTGAGCATACTGCGCCTTTTGCTTTTCTACTCTTACTCGTAGCGTGTCGATATCACGTTGCATTTCGGCTTCCTCCTCTTCCATTAACTCCACCTCGCGATCCAGGGTGCGAATAAGCTTTTCCCGCAGTTTGATTTTTTGCTGTACCGTTTCAATTGTACCCAGTGTATTGCTACGATCTTTTTTGGTTTCTGCCAGAATACGGTTGGCGAGTTCAATTTCGTCCATAATGCGCACCTTGCGCGCTTCCAATTCTTGTCGCTTTTTACTTTGCGCCATCGTCCCTTGACTCCAAAGGAGGGCGAAAACAAGGAGACCTATGTACCTAAAGTTGCTCATAATTCCCAGGGATCCGGAATGGATAGCTTAAACTCTCATTACGTTTAAGATCAGTGATTTCTAAGTCGATAATAATCTCAGACTTCTCGAGGTATTCAAAATGCATTTGAGCAGGAAATAAGATCTCACCAAAGTTCCGATAGCCATCAAGACGGATCAATAGGTTTTGACCTTCCTGCGGTCTTTGAAAGCGAAAGCTGGATGGACGATAGCTCTTTGCTGAAAAGCTTTGGGTCATCAAAGGATATTCTGGAGAGGGAGGAATTTGATCTTGATTAAGCGGATAGTTCACTAATTGGTATACTCCGGGCTGATAATCCTGATACCAGTTTTGATTCCAATCCAAATAACTGGCACTTAAAACCGACATTAAGGGTTGAAAGTCGAAACGAAATCCAATCTTTTGGGCGATTTCGGAGCTGGAGCCTTTTTGATAATTACGCTCCAAGCGATTGTAATAGGCTACTTCATCTTGGCTTATCAGGCCTCGAGCCACTTTTAAACCCAAAAAGGGATCAGCCAGGTCTACCCAGATCAAACTGTCTTTGGCAATGCGCATTTCGAAGCGAAAGCTTTGCTTGCTGCTACCACTTTGATAGCGCCCTTTTCCTTCCAGTACCAAAGTTTCGAAAGCTAGACTTTGGGCCTTTACTTTTTCGATGAGGTCCTTGGTTTTAAGATAGGCGGGAGCACCTTCGGGTAATTTTACCTTCGGCTTACAGGAGGCTACAAAAAGCAGCATCAATAGCATGATCCCAATTTTGCGCATTAGGGTAGAGCTTTAATTTTAGCTTTCAAGGCCGGGCTCGATTGCAGGCTATTGGCCATTTCATATTGCTTACGAGCTAATTCTTTTTCACCCAGTCCCAATAGGATATCACCATAATGTTCCGCCAATTCGGGTTCTGGCTTAGCTAATAGACTCAAGGCTTTTTCAATTACTTCTCGTGCTTCTTCATCGCGACCCAATTGATGCAGTACCCAAGCCTGAGTATCGAGGTAAACGGGATTGGAAGGGCTAATGGTATTGGCATCTGTGCTCATGCGCAAGGCATCTTTCAATCGTTCATTGCGCAGTGAGAGATAATAGGAATAGTTATTTAGGGCACCCGCATGTTTGGGATTTACACTGAGCACGGCATCAAAATATTGGTCGCTTTCCAAATGCTGACCCAACTCATGGCTAACCTCTGCTAAATGCAGATTGAACTCGGTTTGCAAGCGGGCATTATTGAAAACATAAACTTGACCGTCTTCTAAAAAGTCGCGCGCCTTGCTGTATTCTTGAGACTCTTTAAAGGCGATACCCGCCAATAAATAGGGGAGTGGTTGATTGGGGAAACTTTCCAAGGCCAGGGGCGCATCCACCTTTAAAGCCTCAAATTTTCGATTCTGAATCTCGATAAGGAGGATTTGCTCCCATATTTGAAATTTCTCGCCGTATTCCAGGGCCTTCTTATAGTAAGTAAGGGCTTCATCATCACGACCTTCGCGAGAAAGATAATCGCCATACATAGCATATATTCTGGCATCGGCGGGTTCCTGACTTACAATTTCATCAAGCAGTTCAAAGCTCTTGGCAGTGAGAACACTGTCGGAACGTGAGGCATCAAAGAGACTAAGCAGAACTGCGATTTTACGTTCCATATCGAGCTGCTTGCTGCTCATGGCCTTTTTAAGGTGAAATAGAGATTGATGAAAATCTCCCTTTTGCTGATAGTAATTTGCTAAGTCCAGATGTGGTCTGGGGTCCAGGGAGTCGATGGCCAACATGCCCTGATAAACTTCAAAGGCCTTTTCATCCAGATTATTGGCTTGGTACAATTGCCCTAGGGAGCCACGATAATCTAGGTTTTTAGGGTAGATTTCTATGAGCTTTTGCAATTCGGCGATGGCCCCTTCGAGATTACCCATTTCGAGGTAAATGCTCTTTTTTTGATTGGAAATTTCTTCGTGAGGACCACTAATCGCTTCCAGCTTATTCAGGCTCTCTATGGCTTTTTCGGCCTGGCCATCACGATAATAAGCTTCTGCCATTTGGAAAAGCAGATCTTCATCTTGCGGATGTTTCTCCGTGGCTTCTTCCAGACTTTTAATAAGAAGCTCCGACTTTCCAAACTGCCCGTACACTGCTAGTTTTAAGCGGAAGTACCAGGGGTTTTCGGGCTCAATTTCACAGGCCTTTTCGGCATAAAAAAGGGCATCTTGCTCCTCCTCTTCGCGGGCATAAAGTTGGGCCAGTTCATAACAAACCAAGGCGCTCTCCGGGTCTTTTTGATAAAGGGCTTCGAATATTACCAGGGCCTTATCATACTCTTCCCGCAGCTTCGCATTTTCGGCGGCAAAAAATTGCTCATTAAAAAGCCGCAGCCTTTCGCCCTCAATTTTCGATTGAGCGGAAAGGCTGAGACTGCCTAGTAAGATACAGATTGAGGCGATATATTTATTCCAATACGCTATAGTCACCAATGGAGATTTCGCTAAAGTTACCGTCGAATTTAGCTTTATTTCCGATCATCGAATTGCTCAGATTAGCATTAACAACCAAGCTGTCTTCTTGAATAAGGACATCGCTAAGCTTACTATTCTTTACCTCAGTTCCAGCGCCAATACTTACGCGAGGTCCGATGGTACTGTTGCTTACTTTGGCTCCCGGGCCGATAAATACCGGAGCAATGATTTCGCAATTATCCAGCTCGGCCTCACTGCTAATCAGCTCTTCCTCGCCATCAATAAAGCCTAAAATCTTACCGTTAGTTTCAACGGTTACATTTTTATTACCACAGTCCATCCACTCATTTACTGTTCCGCTGGTGAACTGACTGCCTTTGTTTTTCATGTTTTCCAGGGCATTGGTAAGTTGGTACTCACCTTTGTCGCGGATATCATTATCGAGGAGGTATTGCAGTTCATCACGCAAGAACTCTCCGTCTTTGAAATAGTATATACCGATAATTGCTTCGTCAGAAACAAAGGTTTCGGGTTTTTCTACGAAGTCGGTGATCACACCTTCCGCGTTTTTCTTAACCACCCCAAAGGCTTTAGGGTTTTCTACTCTTTTGGTCCAGATAACACCATCGCTGGCGGTGTCCAGACTAAAATCAGCGCGGAAAAGAGTATCGGCGAAAGCCACCACCAAATTGCCTTGCATGCTTTCTTTAGCACACAAAATGGCATGGGCGGTACCCAGTGGCTCATCTTGATAATAGATGCTTCCTTTAGCGCCTAAACCTTCGGCAATGGTTTTAAGGTTAGCTTCTACTTCTTTACCAAAGTCACCAATGATAAAGGCGATCTCGTCTACCTTTTCTCCGGCTACTTTAACAATATCTTCTACCAATCGTTGAACGATAGGTTTACCAGCAATAGGAATCAGGGGCTTGGGAATGGTGAGGGTGTGGGGGCGAAGCCGGCTTCCTCTTCCGGCCATAGGAACGATAATTTTCATTCTGATGGTTTGTTATAGGGGCAATGTTAATTACAAAAATAGCTTTTGCCTAATATTCACAGGATTATCTTAGTCTTAATTCTTTAGTGGCCGGTGCTGCCAAAACCCCCGCTGCCACGTTGGGTTTCATCCAATTCCTCCACCTCATTCCAGGTGATATTTTCATAGCGCGCCAGCACTAATTGGGCGATGCGCTCCCCGGGTTCGATAAGCACATTTTCATTGGAAAGATTCACCAAAATCACGCCCACCTCACCACGGTAATCGGCATCAATAGTTCCGGGGCTATTTAGTACCGACAAGCCCTTTTTTAAGGCCAACCCACTGCGAGGACGAACCTGGGCTTCGGTACCGGGCTCCAAGGCCATAAATAATCCGGTTTTAATCAAACTACGCTCCAGAGGTTTTAGCTCCAGAGTTTCATCCAATACGGCTCTTAAGTCGAGTCCGGCCGAATTCTCCGTTTGATATTCGGGCAGGGGATACGGAGAACGATTAATGATATTTACTTTACTCATCTGCGTTTAAGGAGTTTTAGTTGGGGCCATTCCAGCCAAAAAACCAGGCTGCTGTAAGCACTGAATATAATCAGGCCGTAGAGCCAGTAATGATCTAAAAGGTAAAAGCTAACTATACTTCCAATCAAAGAAAGTCCCAGATAAAAGCTAATCGCCCGCAAAGGATAAGCGGTGGGTTGATGCTTTTGATTGAGGTAATAGGAGTAGGCCGTCATGGCGGCATAGCTAATCAAAGTCGCCAATGCTGCGCCGGTATAATTAAAAAGTGGCACCAGAAGCAGGTTGGCCAAAACGGTGAAAATCAAACCAAAGAAATTGATATAAATGCCCATGCGGGTTTTGTTCTCGAGCTTATACCAAATATTAAGGTTGAAATTGATTCCGAGCAAGAGGTTCGCAAAAAGCAAAATCGGCACAATATGCCAGCCCTCCCAATACTTGGGGTGGATGAAGTGAGTCCACTGCAGAAAATCGGTAAAACACACCAATCCCAAGAATATCAAGCTTTGGATAAGCACGAAATAGCGCATTACCTGAGCCATTTTCGATTTAAAATCACCTTCCCCACTAAAGAAGAAGGGCTCCGCCGCAAAGCGGAAGGCCTGAATAAAGAGCATCATAAAGGTGGCAATCTTCATCATTGCTCCGAATATCCCCATAGAAACCGTATTGATTTCCAAGGGCAATAGATACTTCATGAATTGATACTGAGCCTTTTCATTGGCAATGCCCGCTAAGCCGCCAATCACCAGGGGGCTGGAATAAATCAGCATTTTCTTGAGTAAATCCTGATTGACCTTAAAGCGGATTTTCAGAAGCTCCGGCAAGAAGAGCAACATCATAAAAGCATTGCCAATCAGGTTGAAAAGGAAAACGTAAATCACGCCGTATTCGGCATTATATACATTAAATATCCATGAGTCTGGACTGGCTTCTTTAGCTAATTGGGGTAAGAGCCAGAAATAGATGAGGTTTAGTAAAACCATCAAGCCAATAGTGCCCAAGCGAATTACTAAAAAGCGAATCGGCTTATTATCGGCGCGCAAGCGAGCAAAAGGCACCGCGGCAATAGCATCCATGGCTACAATGCCCATCATCCAAATGAGCAGGAAGGGGCGATCTTCATACTGCAGCAGGCTAGCCAGGGAATCGCGAAAAATAAAGCTGAGGCTGATTAAAAGTCCGCTGCTAAAGAGCGTAAAGAGCAAGGCATGACTAAATACGGTATCCGGATCGTAGCGTTTATCGCGGTTAAATCGGAAAAAAGCGGTCTCCATACCAAAGGTTAAAATCACCATTAAAAAGGCAATCATGGAGTATAAATCGTTCACCACCCCATAATCCGCTTTATCAATTTGACTGGTATGCAGCGGCGTAAGGGCGAAATTGAGCAAACGCGCTAGAATGGTGGTTAAACCATAGATCACCGTTTGCGAGGCTAAATTTCGAAGTGAAGACATAGTGCAGGGAGCTAAAATACGGTGTCGCTCTAAACGCTGCCGCTAAAATCTAGCGGATTTCTACACGGCACTATTAACAACGCGCCCTTTGCAATCTTTATATTTGAGGCCCTAATAAAGGAACAATGATTCGCAAAATACTAGTACTCTCTTTCTGGGCCCCTCTGCTCTGGGCTCAGGGCAATGTTTCCAGCTGTTACGAGTTTCCCCGGGATGCGGTAGAGCAAATCCGTCAGGATGTGGCTTACCTCGCTTCGGATGAATTAGGTGGCCGTAAACCCGGCAGCGATGGAGATGAACTGAGCCGAGAATACATCATGGCGCAGTTTAGAAATCACGGTGTAGAACCGTATTTTAAAGAAACCTATTTACAGGAGTTTAGTGTTCCCAATCGAGTAGATCGTCCTGCGGATGGTAATTACTTCCGCTATAAAGGAGATGCCCTTAAATTGGATGAAGCCTATTATCCTGTAATGTATTCTGGCAATGGTAGCTTTAAGGGTGAAACAGAATACGTTTCATTCGGCATTGAAAGTCAGAAATTGGATCGGGATGATATCGATGATGAAGATTTGAAGGGCGCCATTGCGGTGATGGAAATTAGCTCTCCCGACGGCATACATCCACATTCCAAATACAAAGACTGGCATGATATCGCCAAACGTATTCGACTGCTAAAAACCAAGGGCGCCATAGCCGTTATTCTGGTGCATACCAAGGGGAATGCAAACAGCCCTAAAAGTGAGTTTAAAAGCCTGGAGAATATCGGTATTCCGGTTATTTATGTGAGCGATCCCAAGATTGCTAAAAAGTTGCGTCGCAGTCGCGAGGTTGAAGGTTCAGTTTCCTTGAATGCAGTTGAGGATGTAACCTATAATGTTGCCGGTATGATTAATAATGGCCAAAGAAGAACCATTATAGTCGGTGCCCATTATGATCATCTCGGATATGGAGGAGAAAGTTCACGCTATACCGGCGAAGAGCCTATGGTTCACAATGGGGCAGACGACAATGCCAGTGGAGTGGCCGGTTTATTGGCCATGGCCCGTTTCCTCTCTACAACTCAAGATCCCACGATGCGCCGCTTTAATTATCTTTTAGTAGCCTTTTCGGGCGAAGAAATGGGCCTTTTAGGTTCGAAAGCCTTTGTAGAGCGCACCGCTACCCGCCAGGAAAGCTGGTACTATATGTTTAATATGGATATGATTGGCCGCATGGAAGATGATCGCATTGCCGTTAATGGCATGGGAACTTCTCCCCAATGGCGAGATTTGGTAGAACCGATAGAATGTGGCCTAAATTTCGAATTTGGTGAAAGCGGAGTGGGGCCTAGTGACCATACCAGTTTTTACTACGCCAGTGTTCCGGCTTTGCATTTCTTTACCGGTACCCATCCTGATTACCATAAGCCCAGTGATGATGCCGATAAGATAAACGTAGTTGGGATTTACCGCGTAGTAAGCTTAATGAGCTCTATCATTCGCAATTCCCCTCAGGGAGGAGACTTTGTTTTTAGTACCACCAAGATTGAAAGCACTAAAGCCCCTAAGTTCTCAGTTACCCTTGGGGTTATGCCTGATTATCTTTACAGTGGTAATGGCATGAAGATCGACGGGGTGAGCCCCGATAAGCCTGCTGCTAAAGCCGGATTAAAAGCCGGGGATATTGTTACCCAATTGGGCGAAGTACAGGTGAGTGATATGCAGAGCTATATGCAAGCTTTGGCGCAGTTTAAAAAAGGGGATAGAGCCACCGTATTATATCAGCGCGAAGGGAAGGTAGAAAAAGCTCAAATTCAGTTTTAGGATGAATATTGCAGTAATTGGTGGCGGTAGCTGGGCTACGGCGATTGTTAAAATATTAACCGAGAACAACGACTATGTAGGTTGGTGGATGCGGGATGAGGAGAATGTGATGCACATTAAGAAGTACCACAACAACCTCAAATATTTGAGCTCTGTGGAGCTGGCCACCGAACGCATTGACATTTCGAATGATCTGAATCACATTGTAAGCAATGCCGATTGCCTGATTTTCGCCATCCCCTCCGCATTCCTTAAGTCTGCCCTATCCAGTCTGGAGGTAGATATTAAGGACAAGTATGTATTTAGCGCGATTAAAGGGATTGTGCCCGATGAGAACCTCATTGTGGGCGAGTACTTTAATCAGAATCTGGGGGTGCCCCTTGATCAGATCGGAGTGATTACCGGTCCCTGTCATGCGGAAGAAGTGGCCTTAGAACGCTTGAGCTATTTAACCGTGGCTAGCACCAATGCCGAGATGGCCAAAAAGGTAGCCAAGAACCTGGCTTGCGATTACATTCTTACCAAAACATCAGATGATATTTATGGTACTGAGTACGCAGCGGTATTAAAGAACATTTATGCCTTGGCCGCCGGTATTTTCCATGGCTTAGGTTATGGCGATAACTTTCAGGCGGTATTGGTGAGTAATGGGATCCGGGAGATGAAGAAGTTCATTAAATCCGTGCATCCCATTAAGCGCGATATCAATGGATCGGCCTATTTAGGTGATTTATTGGTAACAGCCTACTCACAGTTTTCCCGGAATCGCACCTTTGGGAATATGATCGGCAAGGGCTATACCATTCGCAGTGCCATGTTAGAAATGAATATGGTGGCCGAGGGTTATTATGCCGCCCGATTGATACGGGAAGTACGCAAAGAAAATGAGGTGAAAATGCCGATTGCCGATGCAGTTTATAAGATTCTTTACGAAAATCGGAACCCTAAAAAGGTAATGGCCAAATTGGCCCTTAAACTCTCTTAGGTCCTTAAACGGGAGGACCTGCCAAGGGCAGGTCCAGGGGGAGAGAATAAAAAACATTGTTTTTTCGAACAACTCTCTAAGGTACTAAAAAATACATTAGTTTGCTTGTTTCGAGGAGCTTGCATTCACATCTCTTTTATACTATGGCCAAAGAACACCCCTTTATACCCCTGTCCTTTAGCATTAAATTCGAAGGTGAAGCTTTGTTAAATGCATCGGAACAATTGCGAACAGAAATCCTGCAGCGTCGCAGTTGTCGGGATTTTTCCGATCGGGATGTTCCAGAGGTCGTAGTTAAGAATTTGCTGCAGATAGCGGCCTCAGCACCCAGCGGTGCTAATAAACAACCCTGGCACTTTGTGGCCGTGCGTAATCCAGAGATAAAGGCTCGTATTCGCGAGGCCGCAGAAGCCGAAGAAAAACTCTTTTACGAAGAGCGAGCACCCAAAGAGTGGTTAGAGGATTTAGCGCCTCTTGGGACCGATTGGCAAAAGCCCTTCCTTACCACTGCTCCCTGGCTTATAGTTGTGTTTAAGGAAATCTATGGGCAGGATGAAAATGGCAGTAAAAACAAGCACTATTATGTGAATGAGTCGGTGGGTATTGCCTCAGGCTTTTTAATTGCCGCTATTCATCAATTAGGCCTGGCGACTTTAACCCATACACCCAGCCCCATGAATTTCCTTTCCGAGATATTGGAGCGGCCACCACATCAGAAGCCATTTCTGCTATTGCCCCTGGGCTATCCGGCAGATGACGCCCGGGTTCCGGAGCTTCGCAAGAAGAACTTCGAAGAGCATAGTTCCTTACTCTATAAACCTAAGCCTTAGCCGTTCATCGTGTGAATGGCGCTTCTAATCGAAAGATTCAGAGCCCTTTAATAGGTCTGTTACACATTTGTATCGGATAAGATTTAGGGTAATGACAATCATCGACAGAATTAAAGTTCCATTCTTTTTAATCATTGTGGCCTTGGCCTCGGTGATTGGTATTAATCAATACCATTTTGGGATGTGGAATCAATTTATTTCCCTTCCCTGGCTGTACGAATTGATTGATCCCGCCAATTATCCTCACGATCTTTTAGTAGAGCAATACGGCAATTCGCCCACCTTTTTCTTGTTCCTCTTAAAGTGGGCCCTGCCCTTTTTCGGGGAGAATGTACCTCTGCTCTTTTTTAGCTTCTACCTAATTTGCCTGGCCCTTACCATTTATAGCTTTTATCGCTTAGGCCAGGAGATTTTCAAGTCCAAAGAAGCCGGAGTTTTGGCTGTGGTTCTTTTAAGCTTTGCTTTTCCCGTTATTGGGGATGTAAGCATTTGGGATACGCTTTTAATGGAGCGTACCATTACCTATCCAATTTTGCTTTTATCCATACTGCACTTGTACAAAGGTCGCTTATGGTATGCCATTTTATTGTTAGGCCTAGCTTTTAACATCCACCCATTATCAGCGATTTATGTAATTGCCGCCTCCGCATTAGCGGTACTCTTAACCGAAGGGTTTAAAAAAGAATATATCTGGCAAGGTTTCTTTTTGCTTTTAATGGTAAGCCCTGTATTACTGCTCAAATTTAGCAATACTGCTCCCGGCGAATCATCTTTAAGCTTCTCTGAGACCTGGATGGAAGTGATGCGTTTGCGCAATGGACATCATACTTTCCCCAGTGAGTTTCCTCCCAGCATTTTCCTGAAAACGGCTTTGATCATCCTTTCCTACTATGTGATTTTGGCCAAAGGGAATTTTGCCCCTAAAGCCAAAGTTTTCTTACATGCTTTTGGCGGAAGTATTTTGTTTATGATGCTGTTAGGAACGGTTTTCACCGAATTCTATCCAGTGAAATTGATCATCCAATTCCAGTTTTATCGCGCTTTCCTTTTTATGGGCACCCTTAGCTTAATCCTATGGGCGGGTATGTTGGTTAAAAATCCGAAACCGGTATTCTACCTTTTGGCGATTCCCTTCCTGGCGCAGTACGCTTACGGAGAATGGGCAAAAACTATTTCGGCTTTAAGCCTGATAGGCCTGGCTTGGTTTGTAATTCGCTACTTCGGTTTTAAACGCAAAGCCAGCTTAGGACTTTCTTTTGCCTACCTCAGTCTGGGATTGATTGCCATGTTGATGCGAGGGGGTCTTGAAATTCATCAGGGCAACCAGGAAAATGATTGGTATGAGGTGCAGGATTGGTTCCGCGAGAATACCGCTCAGGATGCTTTGGCTATTGTGCCTCCAGCCGAATTAGGCTTTAGAGTGCGTAGCTTGAGAACCTCTTATGGTGATTGGTTTGATGGCACCAAAGCCTTCTTCAGTGAGCAGTATGCAGAGTATTGGTACGATCACATGTCGCGCCTCAAATGCACCGATCCGGACCATTTGAAAGAAGATTACAGCACTTTACAATCTCAGGATTTCCTGAATATTTGGGATCGCGAATCCGATAAGCACAGCGAAGCTTATGTAGTGCACTATGCAGATCGCAGTGTAGATAAATTACCTGTGGCCTATTTAAATGAGCACTATGTGGTTTATCAACTTCCTACCAAGGAAACGCCGGTATTCTTAGCCAGCGTAGGGAATTAAAGCGACTTTAAGGCGATCGCTAAACGCTGCTGCCCTATAAATTCACCTTCAGCACCCGGGTATAGGATTAGACTATCCGCCGAAAGGCAAAAGGGCAACATATAATTATTGCCGGTTACAAAGGCCCTTTCATTAAAGCTTCGCCCTTCTTTTTCTGCTTTCCATTTTTCTAAATGAGCCAGAACTTTCGGATAAATATCGGCTCCTAAAACCAGGTCGAGTGGAGGGAAGAAAGCTTCGGGAAGATGCAAGCTGATCGGAAAATACATCTCTTGCCATTCTTGATTGGCACTGGCTTTTACCTTGCGGTAAAGCTCCAGACTAATCAGGCTGTCACTTAATTTGTGTAGGCGATAATCGCTTAAAATTACCTGACGTTGGCCGCTGTCAGATTCCAGGCACTGAGCCAGGTATTGCTCCAATTGAGGCGATTTGCGCAGGGTTTCATTTAAACCCATACTGGTCATGCTGTCTTGGATACCTCTAATTTGGGGATAGCGCTGATGAATTAAACAGTTTTCGTCGTTCAGAAGCTCTCGCTCCACAGCTTCAACCTTGTAAATCGATTCATTTTCGCAGGCCCCTAAAATCATCAGGCCTAAGCCTAAAAGCAGAAATTTTCGCATGCCCTAAAGGTATTAAAAGGACCATTTTAAGCGCAGGTAGGTGGCACTCACCAGCCATTGCCAATTATCGTTCTCGATGGGGTTATCGGAAAGGAAGAATTGGCCTGCCAACATCAGATCTAAATTGGTGCTTAGAGAATAGCTTAGGCTGGGGAATACAATAGTGCTGTGCGCATCTGGACTGTACATCAAGGTAAATGAGCCGTTAAAAAGCGGATTGAAAGCATAATTACTGTTTACAATGGCAGTATGCTGGAATATAAATGGGTTTTTAGGACTTAAAACCTGACCGGCCCCTAATTGACCGAAATCGCCGATCCCTCCTTCTTGGGGGGCACTTTGATTGTAGAGGTAACCCGCGGAGATGTAGAGGCCATTGCTAAGTACATAATCCAAACCGGTGCTAAAAACCCAGGCTTCCTGCTGCAGATCATTCAGAGGCCAGTAATAATTGAACTCGCCTTTGAAACCCAAATCCCAAAAATTACCAGCCCAGCCAGCCCCCAGAGTAAGGTTGTCTTTAAAATAGCCGGCAATTCCTTGTAGGTCGTAAGTGAGGGCATTATTGCGATAGCGCAGAGCGGCAGTAGACTGGGCAATTTCTTTGGCCGGGGCCAGGGCCAATTCCAATTGACTGTCGAAACTGGGGAACCACTGTACGCGCACCGCATCGGTACCGGGTCTTTCTTCATAATCGAAGTCGAAGAAATTGTATTGGTTTAAGATGTCGTTAGGATTGAAAATGGTGTTGATACCCCAGTTGATCCGCTGTCGGCCCAGACGAATATTTCCATTTTTAAATTCATATTGCAGCCAGGCACGATCGAAAATGGTATGTAGCAATACTTCATCACTACGCCAGTACAAAAAGCTGAGGTCTACCAGGCCGGCATCGGTCTCCAAAGCATCCATAAAGGCATCTCCTTGCGCCGGACTGGCACCTTGGAAGAGGCGATTCCGCATGCTAAGGGCACCGCTCCAATGCCCTTTGTAGTATTTAAGATCAAAGCGGTTATGGATCAGTTGATCGTAGTTGTCCACCTTTAAGCCCGGTCGCAGTGATTCCGGATAAAAATTAGCATTGAGATGGTTATAACTCCCCAGGTATTTAAGGTAGCCTTGAAATTGCCAGGGAGATTCCTGAGCCCAAAGGCCCAGGGGTAAAAGGCTTAAAATGAAAATCAGGCGTTTCACTGTCGGGTGTCACTTTTGATTTTACCGTCTTCCACATAAATTAAACGTTCGGCTCTGTCGATTACCCTTTGATCATGAGTGGAGAATAAAAAGGTAATGCCCTCTTCTTTATTGAGGCGGTGCATAATGTCGAGCAGGTCCTCGGTACTTTTTGAGTCGAGGTTAGCGGTGGGCTCATCGGCTAAAACGAAGGTAGGTTTGGAAGCCAGTGCTCTGGCCACGGCCACTCTTTGTTGTTGGCCGCCACTTAATTCGGAAGGGCGTTTGTGCATTTGATTTTCCAAACCCACGGCATTGAGCAACTCCCTGGCTCGAGCTTCCCGCTCCTTAGCGCTTTGGCCTTGGAGGAGCATAATGAATTCCACATTTTCCTGGGCGCTTAAAACCGGAATAAGGTTATAAGCTTGGAATACAAACCCAATGTGGCGCAGGCGGAAATTGATTAAGGCATTATCGCGAAGTTCATGGATTTCTTTTCCATCTACTACCACAGTTCCTTCGCTGGGGCTATCCAAGCCGCCAATTAAGTTAAGGAGGGTGGTTTTACCGGATCCGGAAGGACCAATAATGGCGGTAAATTCTCCGGCTTCCACCGAAAGGTTGATTTTATCTACCGCATGAATGGTGCTTTCTCCATCCTGATAAATACGGCTGAGGTTTTTGGCTTCAATTACAGACATGTCGAAATATTTTAAAGAGTTCGCATCGTTTCAACCGGGTTGAGTTTAAGCGCATGTCGCGCAGGATAGATCGCAGCCAGTAAGGTCATGATAAATACAATGGCAGCGGTTCCAAAATAAAAGCTTTGGGGTAAGCTGGGATAGATAATGGTGCCAATACCATAGCTGGATAAACCATCGCTAAACATGGCTAGGTTTAAGCCGCTTTCGGCAGTGGAGCTAATACTCAAATAGCCTGCAATAATGCCTAATGGTCCACTAATTAAGGCCAGCAATAGGGTTTCGATAATCACCATGGCAAAGACCCGTCTTTTACTCATACCTACGCTCATCAGCATGCCTAACTCCTTACGACGTTCCAAAACGGCCATTAACATGGTATTGATAATACCGAAAGAGAGGGCCAGCATAATGATGCCGATAATGATATAGAGCATTTGTGACATCAATTCATCCGCATAGGCCAATTCGGGGGCCAAGTCTTTCCAGCTTTCTACCAGAAGTTTTGGGAAGGCTGTTTGGGCTTTGGCCAGTTCGGAATCAACCTGACTGTCATCTTTAAGAAGCAAGGCCGCTTCATGGTATTGATTGGCCTCCAGACCTAATAAACTTTGGAGGTCTTCAGCACGGATGTACACATTCAATTTTTCAATCTGAGAGGATACATCGTGGTAGAGCCCCTTTACCTTGAAGGAGGCCGAAACCAAATTCTGTGCACCATCACTAAAGCTGAGAATTACTCTGGAGCCGGGTTTTACCTCCAGCTTTTCGGCTAAGGCTTCACCAATAAGGATGGGGTTGCGGCCTTTTTCATTGAGATAATCACCACTATCAATGCGGCCACCTAAACCCGTTAATTGGCTTTCTTGCTCAGGGTTAATCCCAATGATTTGAACACCTCCACTATAATGGGCGGTAGCAGCCATGCCCATGGTTTTCAGTCGAAAGGCATAGGCTTCGGGCTTTTGCCGCTCCAGCCAGTTTTCCACCGCTTTAGCGTCTGAAATGAGGTAGTTAACATTGGGCTCTTCCTCCCAGCGAGGATCGTGGAATTGCAAATGGGATATCTGGTTGCGGATCATGCTCACCTTGCGCTGATCATTCAATCCGAAACTAAAGGCACTTACAAACACACCGGCCCATATTCCCAAAATGATGGAGATGATTACCACCAAGCTGCGCAGGCGATTACGCCAGATATTACGCCAGGCTATTTTAAATAGAATTTTCATCGGCGCATGGCTTTTACGGGGTTCAAACGGTAAATGCTAACAATCGCATAAAGACTTACCAGCACACTAATGCAAAGCACTATTCCGCCATGGGTAAACCAGATGTCGGGGTCGATGCTAAAAGGTAAGAGGGGTTCCATACCATAGTCTTCCATCATGGCGTCCATATCACCGCTTAATTCGATGGGATTGTAATGGTAGTAAAGAGCAATGGGCAGGGCTAATAGGCTGCCGGTAATAATTCCGAGGAGGTTCAGGAAGGTGGTTTCCAGGAAGGTGCTGAGGGCCAAACGACCACGATTCATACCTATCGATAGGAGTATGCCGAATTCAGGCTTTCTTTCGGCGGTAAGCATAAGGATGGTGCCAAAGACTCCGAAACCAATTACCAGGTAAAGGATAAAGAGAATGGCCAGACCGCCGGCGCTATCGGCTTCCATAGCCTCAATTAATTCGGGGAGCATTTGCCGCCAGGTGAGCAGGGTAGTGCTGGAAGTGTCAATGTCGCTAATTAAACGACTTTGCAAGGCTTCCAAATCTTCTGGGTCTTTAGGGACCAATACTTCGGCACTCACTCGATCGTAAGCTCCGGTGAGGTATTGGAGTTCCCCTAAATCAAGGTAAACAGTGCTCTTATTGGCAACCGGGTTTTTCAGATCGGCGACACCCAGTACCGGATATTTGCCATTAGCGCTTATGCCGTGGTAACCTTGACCAACAATAATGAGGGTGTCCCCCACATCAAGCTTTAAGCTTTCTGCTAATTTGCTGGCTAGGCAAACTCCTTGCTCGCCCTTTTGGGGGAGAGTTCCACGCAAGAGCTTTTCGTTGAGATTGAAGTATTGACTTTCCATTTCGGCATCAATGCCTTTTAGGAAGCCGGGTTTGGTTTCACTTTGATCGGAAGCGAGCAAAGCAAAGCTTTCAAGGCGAGGTAAAAGTGCTTTTAAACCGGGGTCGCTAAGCATTTTTTTACGCTCCAGGCTGTCGGGGATAAAGCTCCGTTCTAAGGTTTGCTTGTCCCAATAATCTTTGGCTTGCCACTGCATAAAGCCAGTGGTGGCATTAATTACGGAGGAGTAAGCTTTGTCATAAGTACCCAGCTGCATGCTCCGCATTACGATGGCAAAAAAGAGGGCAAAAGCAACCGAGGCCAGAGTAATCAGGCTACGGCGTTTGTTGCGCCAAATATTTCGCCAGGCAATCTTGAATAGCATTTTAACGGACGCGTTTCATGTATTGTGTGGTAAAGTGTTCGCGAGGAATATTTACCGAAAAGTCTAATTGATGGTATTGAAGAATGGTTTTATGTCCGGGTTCGGCCACTGGCTCCATTTCTACAATTACCGGGAGGATTTTACCACCGAGATTTCCAATTTTCTTGGCGGTCATCACATTAACTAAATCTTCCTCTTCGTCATAGAACTCCGTTTTCAGGTGGATGTATTCTTTTTGGTCGATATGCAGAACGACCTTGCCCCAAACCACAGCGGCATCGGCCTTAGGCTTCAGCTCAATTTTCCACACCTTACGGCCATTGATGCTGTCTTCTCCCAGGAGCTTATGCTCATAATCTTTTACTAGTGAAGATTCGGTTACCAGATCATCATTGGTAAAGTCGGAGCCCATCCAACTTTGATTCATCATGCTGGGCGGAAGCTTAATTTGGCGCTCGATGCTGGGAATCCAGTTGTAAATTTCCTTGCGATTCTTGAGGAATACCGTGCCTTTATCCCGGGCGGGAGAGGTAATTAAAATGAGGGAGTAATCGGTACCGCGACTCCAGGTTTTCATGGTGATGGTACGACTCCAGCTAGGGCGAACAATGGTCATGGACAGTTCGGCATAGGACTGCTCTCCCCGCAATTTGTTTTCGGTTTTCTCCACAATTTCTGCTGGGTTCTGGGCAAAGAGGCCCGCAGAGAGGATTAAGCACAGACTGAGGATTTTCGTTTTCATAAATGATATTTAGTTAGAATTTTTTGCTTCATATCTTCCAGAGGATAGTCGGGGCCCAGAGCTAAGTAGCCGAGAACGGTACCATCCATCAAAGCACCAAAAGCATAGGCCTCCGCTAGAGGGGCATCATAGGAGAGCGCTTTAAAAATGTCGCGGTACATATCTATGCTGAGGTTTTTATGCTTGGTAATAAGCTCCTTGAGCCTGGCTGTAACCTCAGGTTGAATAGCAATAGCGGTCATAAAGCGAACAATGTCCCTTTGCTCATCCATAAACTGAAAGCCCATTTCTACGGTAAGACGCAACTGCTCTTTGGGACTTTTACCCGTAATTTGATCTTCCATGCCTTCACCTACGGCTACCAGCATTTCGAATATGCCGTGTAAGAGATCTTCTTTACTACTAAAGTAGTGATAGCTTAAGCCTTTGGAAACGCCTGCCTCCTTAGCAATATAAGCCATGCTGGCGGCGGTATAACCTTTTTCGGCGAAAGCCTTTAAGCCCGCCATTAAGATTTGTTGACGGGTTTGTGCTCTTTGAGCTTCGTTTTGAGCGGGGTTACGTGGACTCATTTTTCATTGAACGATTGGTCAAATGTATAGAACAAGTTTTAATTGACCGCGTGTTCAATGAAAAAATTTTTAGAACCAGAAGCCTAAACGAACGTAGGCGTAAAGGTCTGGGTGATTGGTACTACCGGCGATATTTAGCTCCAGTGGTCCAACCAAAGAATTGTAGCTGTAACCAATACTGTAGCCTCCGAGAATAAAGTCGTCGTAATCAAAAAGTTCCTCAAAAGTGCTTTCCATCCGACCGAGGTTTGCCTTTAGCTGGATGAAGTGATTTTTAAAGGGCTCGTAATTGAGATCAGTTCTTAGCATTAGAGCATTTCGGCCGGTGAGCTCCATGAAGCGATAGCCCACAAAGGGTTCTATATAATTAATATAAGACATGCCCATGCTACCAAAATAGATACGATAAGGATCGTCCAAATTAGGTCCGATGGTGGTGGCGCCAAAAACCCGGCTAATCAAGGTCCACTTGGGTGCGATGCTTAGGGCCTGTTTCAGGGAGAAGTCCAAAACCGAACTGGGTTCACGGAAAACCTCAAAACCCTGTCTTTCTGAAATGATGCGGTAGCGCGCATTTAGCTGAAATCCTTTCCGCGGAAAATTGGCTTCATCGAAGGAATCGAAGTCGATAAAGGCGTAATAATTAATAAAGCCTTTCTGGAAATTGGGAAAATTTTCCTGATCAAAATTTTGAATAATCCCAATGTCTTCAATTTGTAAACCGCCACCAATGGCATAGGCATCGCGCCAGGTAGATTGGAGGAAGAGGTCGAGGGTGTAATCCTGATATATCCGCTCATTAAGCGCTTGCCGATTCAAATAGTTTTGATAACGAAAGCGATAGCTGCGCAGCTTTAGTCCCAGGGTTGGGATAAAGCCTCGATCTACGAAGTAACTGATTTCACCACGGGGCATATCCCCAAGTGCAAAATCAACGCTAAGCCGGGAGTTTTTGAAGAGTAGATTGCGATTGGTATAATTAACCAGTACCGCAGCATTGTAGTCGTCGCTGTAATTAAGTCCTAGTTTTAGGCTCTGAAAATAGTGCTGTTCCCGAAGATTAATATTGAGGATATAGCCGGTATCAGCAGGCACCAAAGTATAATCGATATTGGTGAAATACTTGGTGCCATAGAGTTGATCCAGACCTTTCTCCAGTCTGTTCACTTCACAAAGCTCACCCTCGCGAACCCTTAGTTTTCCTTTTACAAAATTGGGCGTGAGGCTTACTAAGCCGTTCACTTGAATCTTCTTTACGTAGAATTCTTGCTTGGGAGTAGCTTTGATGATTTCTCGTTTGGGTCCCTGATCTTTTTCCGCCAAGGCACGTAATTCATCCCAATGCTTGCGGGCTTCGGCTTCTCCTTTGGCTACAATTTCATCAAAGAGGTCGAAGGTGGTTACACCTGCTTCCGGTATTTTAGGGGTTATCCAAATATCAGAAAGTGCCTCCGAGGCGGTTTTATTGCGAGAGTTTAAAAAGGCAGAAGTTTGTTCCAAGACCCGCACTACCGAGTTCAAATCATCTCGATCGTTGAGGTAGTCTTGCATATCTATCCCAATGATATAATCGAGTTCTTTTTCGGCCATAATCTGGATGGGGTAATTCAGCACTACACCGCCATCGATATAAAGGCTGTCTTCAAAAAGATATGGCGTGAAAAGCGAAGGAAATGCGGAGCTGGCTCGCAAGGCATCGATTAATCTTCCATTACTAAAAATGCGGGGTTTTCCGGTTTCCAAATTGGTGGCGACGCAATAGAAGGGAATGGGCAATTCTTCGAAATCGATATAAGGATAACTCTGCTGGGTTATGGTGCTAAGCTCCTTCATGATATATTGCGCAAAATTTACCCCGCGCGGAATATGCACCCCTCCGCTATCAATGGGGAAGCTTAACATATAGCGAGAATCAGCCTTACGGTCGAAGAAGCTTAATCGGTTGCGTGGAACTTCGTTGGTTAGCAGGGCATCCCAATTTACCTGTCCGAGGTAGCTTTCAATTTCAGAGGCACTATAGCCCAGACTGTACATGGCCCCCACAATCGCGCCCATGGATGTACCCCCGATATAGTCGATTTGAATTCCGGCTTCCTCAATTACTTTAAGGGCTCCGATTTGTGCCATGCATTTGGCACCTCCTCCGCTCAAGACTAAACCAATTTTAAGGTCTTTGTTTTGGGCATTTAGGCTTATACAAGCCAAAATCAGAAGCAGGGTTTTTTTCATTTTCCCTCGGTATCGGAGTGGTAGTGATTATATATAATTCCCGCACGCTTACTGCCAATTACCTCTTCCAGGTTTTCGCGGCTGGCTTCGCGGATATTCTTTACGCTTTTAAACTTCCTCAGAAGCAGTTTTACACTTTCATCGCCAATGCCCTTAATCTCGCTTAGTTCACTCTTAAAGGTGCCCTTGGATCGCCGGTTGCGATGATGGGTGATACCAAAACGATGCGCCTCATCGCGCAAACGTTGGATTACCTTCAAAGTTTCTGAGCGCTTATCTAAATATAAGGGGTATTTGTCGCCCGGAAAGTATAACTCTTCCAATCGTTTTGCGATTCCCAAGATGGCAATTTTTCCTCGGAGCTCAAGGTCCTCCAAGGCATTTAAAGCTGATCCTAATTGTCCTTTGCCCCCATCAATAACAATTAATTGGGGTAAGGGCTCATCTTCATCCAATAAACGTCGGTACCTTCTAAATACCGCTTCGTACATACTGGCAAAGTCATCGGGGCCTTCTACCGTTTTGATATTAAAATGACGGTAGTCTTTTTTACTGGGCTTTCCATCTTTAAAAACCACACAGGCCGAAACGGGATTGGTCCCCTGAATATTGGAGTTGTCGAAACATTCGATATGCCGCGGCTCTACCTTCATGCGCAAATCTTGTTGCATTTGCTTCATGAGGCGTTTCACATGCCGATCGGGATCTACAATTTGAATGTTCTTGAGTTTTTCGAGTCGGAAATAACGACCGTTCTTTAGCGAAAGCTCAATTAAGTTTCGCTTGTCTCCCCTCTGGGGGATATGGATTTTCACTTCTGGGATTTCCAGATCCACTTCGTGGGAAACAAAGATCTCGCGGGCGGTAGACTTAAAGCGCTGGCGCAATTCGGGGATAGCCATCTCCAAAATTCGGGAATTGCTTTCTTCCAGCTTTTTCTTGAGTTCCAGGGTGTGAGATTGCAGCACGGCGCCATCTACTATTTTCAGCAGGTTTACATAGGCAAATTCCGCATCGCTGAAAACCGTAAAAACATCCACATTGGTAATTCCCGGGTTCACCACGGTACTTTTGGCTTGATAGCGATCTACGATCTCAAATTTTTCCTTCAGTCTCTGAGCTTCCTCAAATTGAAGATTCGTGGCGGCAATTTGCATTTGCTCCTGCAGCATTTGCTTCACCTTAGTAAGATGGCCTTTAATAAGCTCGCGGGCGGATTGCACATCTTTGAGGTAGTCTTCCTCTGATTGTAGTCCTTCACAGGGGCCTTTGCAATTGCCAATATGATATTCCAAACAGACCCGGTATTTCCCGGATTCGATAGCTTCGGGCGATAAATTAAGCTTGCAAGTACGCAAGGGGTACAGTTGGCGGATCAGCCCCAGTACTGTTTTCATCACCTTTACCGAGGCATAGGGTCCAAAATATTCGCTGCCATCTTTTACCGGGTTCCGAGTTGGGAAAATTCGTGGAAAGGGTTCCTTTTTGATGCAAATCCAGGGATAGGTTTTGTCATCTTTCAGGTTGATATTATAACGCGGTTGATACTCCTTGATTAGGTTGTTTTCCAAAATCAGAGCATCGAATTCGGTTTCGGTAATGATGGTTTGAATGTCGGCAATCTTACTTACCATTACACGAATGCGTGCGCTGTCGTGACCTTTTGTGAAGTAGGAAGAAACTCTTTTCCGAAGATCCTTAGCTTTGCCGATATAGAGGATTTTTCCGTTCTTATCTAAATGCTGATAGATGCCCGGTTTATTGGGCAAAGTCTTTAAGATGTTGGAGATTTTTTCCTCAGGCATGGAACAAAAATACTTAAATGCTGAGCTAAATGATTGAAGTGGTTTGCGCCATTATTTTGAATCCTGAGTCTAAGATATTTGCAGCCCGCCGAGCCCCTGGAAAAAGCTTTGCCGGCTACTGGGAATTCCCGGGAGGGAAAATTGAAGAGGGCGAGAATGGCGCGGAGGCACTCCAAAGAGAGTTGCAAGAAGAGCTGGGCCTGGATTTAGAAATTGGCCCTTCTTTACATACGGTTAATTGGGAAAACAAAACCGGCGTATTTCAATTGGAAGCCTTTATCTGCGAAAGTGGTTTAGAAGGTATGGACCTCCAAGATCACGATGAATGGGGCTGGTTCGAAATCGAAGATTTATTGGAAATCGAAATGATGATTGCAGACCTGGCCCTTTTACCGTATTTGGATAAATACCTGAGCCAGAATTAAAGCCACTTAGATTAGCTCAACCTCAAAAATTTCGCAGAAGTATTGCTTGGCCTTAGCTTCAATTTCGGCCATGTCTACCGGATGACCTAATTCGCGTTTTAGTGAAGTAACCTCTTTATCGTAAATACCGCAGGGTACGATATGCCCGAAATAGGAGAGGTCGGTATTTACATTAAAGGCCCAGCCATGCATGGTAACCCAGCGACTGGCTCTAACTCCGAGGGCTAGGATTTTTCGGGCTTTTGGAGTGCCTACATCGAACCAAACTCCGGTTTCTCCATCCGAACGCTCTCCTTTAAGTCCATAGTCGGCCAACACCTTAATAAAGACTTCTTCAAGGTAGCGTAGGTATTTATGGATATCGGGGAAGAAATGATCCAGGTCCAGAATAGGATAACCCACCAATTGACCAGGTCCATGGTAAGTAATATCGCCTCCTCTGTTAATAGGATAAAAGGTAGCATTTAAGTCTTTAAGCTCTTGCTCAGAAACCAAAAGGTGCTCCCGTTTTCCGCTTTTCCCCAAGGTATAAACATGAGGATGTTCGCAGAAGAGTAAATAGTTCTGCGTGGGCTTCTGCTCCGCTTCCGGCAATTTGCGGTTTTGGAACTTACGGTCTACCGTTTCCTGAAATAGTTGTTCTTGATAGTCCCAGGCTTCTTGATAGTCAATTAAACCCAGGTCGCGGAACATAACCTGATTTACAGTGGAATTTTTGATAATTCGGATTTAAGGAGATCAATGGATTTGATGTCCATAATATCTACCTGATTTAATTCTGAGAGGTAATAGGATAACCAATCGCCGTAATGAATTAAATACAAGGCACGCTCAATATTGTTTGCTCCTTTGCTTTGCAATTCGAAAACATGGGGAGTCTTTTCACCAATAATTTCACGAATGATATCCATACGCTTCAAGTTGCGAGGGTTATCAGAGTCATTACGTAAGAAGAGGCAAGAATACTGATCGGTACCCCCTTCCCAGCCTACCAGCTCGTTGTGGTTCATTTCGGGAACTTCGGCCTCCCAGGCCAACATTTTGGCGTTTTCGTTCAACTGCTGACGAATGCGAGCAGCAACGCCAATAAAGCCGGCATTTGCCAAAATTTGTACGGTGGTATTTTGCAGCTTTTGAGCTAAGACTTCGGAATCTTGACGAATAGCGTCTTCCTCAGCATTTAATAGATCAATAGCTCCGCTTATTGCGCTTTGCGGATCACTTTCGATTACTCCAAATGCACGCAGATAATAGAGTAAGAAAGTAAAGGGGTAAGCGAACATGGAGCGTGGGGCATTGCCGCCAATCATGCTCAAGCAATTGTAGCCTTTTTCTTCAGCCTTAGCTTTAAGTTGACCGCCCGAGCTAATGCAAGCAATCATTGCTCCTTGTGCTTCCGCTTTAGCTACCGCTTGTAAGGTTTCCTCAGTATTACCGGAATAGGAACAGGCAATTACCAGGGTATGACGCCCTACAAAGGCGGGGATATCGTAATTTTTGTTTACAGTAACCGGAACTTTTGCTTCGCTATTGGTTAAGTCCAAAATAGTACTGCCTCCAATGCCAGATCCTCCTAAGCCGGTGATCATTACATTTTGAATGGCCCGATCCGGAGCTTTGAATTGGAAACTTTGCAATGTCAGTAAGGCATCTTGCAAGTGAGCACTAAAACTCGCGATTAAGTCTTTCACGCTTAGTTGTTTTGGTTTGCAGGCGAAACTTCTTCTTCCTTAGTCGAAGGGTCGTCTTCTTTAAAAACAGATTTCTGGTGTAAAATTAAGAGTCCTACTCCAGTTGAGATAGCGGCATCGGCTAAATTAAATACGGGCCTGAAGAAAACGAAGTAGTCACCTCCTAACCATTCGGGTAAATAACCTTTAAAGAGGGGGAAGTAAAACATGTCTACCACCTTTCCAAACAGAAAGGGAGCATAGCCGCCATCTGCCGGAAAGGCTTGAGCGATATGATCGTAGGTAGAGGCTTCGAAGATGATTCCATAAAGAGCAGAATCAATAATATTTCCAAGGGCTCCGGCTAAAATTAAGGCCACCGCTACTATACCTCCGAAAGGGATATCACGCTTGCTTAATTTTTTGAGCCACAGGAAGATCAGGACCACCGTAGCAATCCGGAAAATGCTGAGGAGTAATTTTCCCCAAGTACCCCCAAATTCCACCCCGAAGGCCATGCCCGGATTTTCGGTAAAATGTAAAATGAACCAGTCTGTGATGACCAGATCTTCACCCAGGGTAAAAGAGGTTTTTACCCATATTTTAAGGGCTTGATCGAGGATCAGTACACCCAGAATGATCCAAAGTGCTTTTCGCATTTTACTGGCGGTTTTTGGCCTCGATGCTTAAGGTTGCGTGAGGTACTAAACGCAGGCGATCTTTACTAATGAGTTTACCGGTAACCCGGCAAATACCATAAGTTTTGTTCTCGATGCGATTAATTGCATTGTGCAGGTCACGAATAAATTTCTCCTGACGTGCCGCTAATTGGCTGTTTGCCTCTTTGCTCATGGTATCACTACCCTCTTCAAATGCTTTAAAAGTAGGAGAGGTATCATCTGTACCATTATTGCGGTCGTTGGCGAAGTTTTCTTTTAATACTGCCAAGTCGGCTTCGGCTTTTTCGATTTTAGCCAGGATAATTTGACGGAACTCATCCAGTTCTTCGTCACTATATCTCATTTTTTCTTCGCTCATAATGCGTTGAAATTAAAATAGTTGCGTTACAGGCCTAGGCCCGTTTTTTAGAATTTGCCAAATATAGAAAAATCCCTTAATGGCTTCGCTTTAAGCTAAGTTTGCTTTGGATATCATCAAAATCAAGGACTTCCCCTTCAAAACTGTTGGAAAACCATTCGATTGAATCGGCCAGAACCTCAGCTTTAACATAACTTTCATTTTCGGATAAAGCACGCTCCAGCATTTCCTGGCGCTGCAATTGCACCTGAATGCGATCGGTAACCTCCAAGCCGCTGTCCTTACGCAGGTTTTGGATGCGGTTAACCAGTTCGCGGGCAATACCCTCTAATTTGAGTTCTTCGTCGATATGAATATCTAAGGCTACGGTGAGTTTGTTTTCACTCATCACCAACCAGCCGGGGATATCTTCGGTATGAATTTCTACATCATTCAGTTCAATGGTAAGCTTTTCTCCCTCGAGTTCCAGCTCAATGGCGCCTTGGTTTTCCAAGTCAGAGATCTGTGCTTGATCAAAGTCGCGAATGGCCGCAGCCACTTGCTTCATTTGCTTACCAAAACGAGGTCCGAGTTTTTTGAAGTCAGGTTTAATGCTTTTCACTAAAACACCTTCCACTTCGCGAAGTACTTCCAGCTCTTTAACGTTTACTTCCGCTAATAGTATATCCTTAATACTGGCTAAAAGCTCGGCTTTCTCATCGCTTAGCGCCGGTACCATAATTTTCTGCAGTGGTTGACGAACTTTAATGCGCTCTTTCTTACGCAGAGATAATACCATGGAGCTCAAATTGCGCGCCGTGGCCATACGCTCGTTCAAATGCCCATCAATAGCTTCGGTGCGAACTTTAGGCCAATAGCTTAAGTGCACTGACTCCCCTTTTCCAGGCTCTAAATCCTGATACAAACGATCGGCAAAGAAAGGAGCAATCGGTGATATCAACTGAGCCAAATTGCGCAAACAACGGTATAAGGTTTCATAAGCCATTTGCTTGTCTTCGCTCATATCGCCTTTCCAGAAGCGGCGACGGTTTAAGCGTACATACCAATTGCTCAGTTCCTCATCTACAAAGTACTCGATGGCACGGGCCGCCTTGGTAGGTTCGTAATCGGTATAGGCCTGCTCTACATTTGCGATGAGCTCTTGTAAACGTGATAAAATCCAACGGTCTAATTCCGGACGTTTTTCCCAAGGGGTTTCCTGACTTTCGTCGAAAGCGAAACCATCGATATTGGCGTAAAGCGCGAAGAAATTATAGGTATTGTACAGGGTTCCGAAGAAGCGACGTTGCACTTCGGCCACCCCATCCAAATCAAATTTCAGGTTATCCCAGGGCGAGGCATTGCTAATCATATACCAGCGCACGGGATCACTGCCGTACTTTTCAATGGTTTCGAAGGGATCAATGGCATTGCCTAAACGCTTAGACATCTTTGCGCCATCTTTATCCAATACCAAACCGTTAGAAACCACATTTTTATAGGCCACTTTATCGAAAACCAAACTAGCAATGGCATGCAGGGTATAGAACCAACCTCGGGTTTGATCTACTCCCTCCGCAATGAAGTCGGCCGGATAAAGGCTATCAAATTTGTCTTTGTTCTCGAAGGGGTAATGCCACTGCGCATAAGGCATAGATCCTGAGTCGAACCAGACGTCAATCAGGTCTGTTTCGCGACACATGGGCTTACCGCTGGGAGAAACTAATACGATTTTATCTACGATATGGCGGTGCAAGTCTACCTGATCGTAGTTGGAATCGCTCATGTCTCCCGGATTGAAATTAGCAAAGGGATGTTCCTCCATCAGGCCTTGAGCCACTGCCTGATCACAGGCTTCTTTAAGCTCGGCCACACTGCCAAAAATGCGACGTTCATTGCCGTCTTCGGTAGACCAAATAGGTAAGGGGATGCCCCAATAGCGGGAACGGCTTAAGTTCCAGTCATTGGCATTTTCGAGCCAGTTTCCAAAACGTCCTTCACCGGTGCTTTTAGGTTTCCAATTGATGGTTTTATTTAAAGCAACCATCTTTTCGCGTTCCTCGCTTACGCGGATAAACCAGGAATCCAAAGGATAGTATAAAATAGGCTTGTCGGTACGCCAACAATGGGGGTAGCTGTGGCTGTACTTTTCTACCTTAAAGGCTTGATTGCGCTCCTTCAGCAGAATAGAGATTTCTACATCCACCGATTTTTCAGGTGCTTCGCCATCGGCATAGTACTCGTTTTTAACGTAGAAACCGCCATAAGGACCTACCCCTTCGCGGAAGCGACCTTGCAGGTCTACCAGAGGCACGGGATTTTGGTTTTGATCGAGCACCAACATGGGGGGCACGGGAGGATTGGCTTCTTTAGCCACCTTGGCATCATCGGCACCAAAAGTGGGAGCGGTATGTACTATTCCGGTACCATCTTCAGTAGTAACAAAATCGCCTAAAATGATACGGAAGGCATTTTCAGCACCTTCATAAGGCAAGGCCCAATCCAGTAATTGCTCGTAACGCAGGTTTTCCAGATCACGACCAATACCTTCCCAAACTACGCGCCAGGGAGCTACTTTGGCTCCTACTTCGTAAGAATCCATTTCGAGCTCGGCGCCTTCGGCCTTAAAGTATTTGGATACCAGGTTTTTCGCTAAAACCACCTTTTGCCGTTTTCCGGTATAAGGGTTAAAGCTGTCTATCATCTGATATTCAATCTTCGGTCCTACGGTAAGAGCCGTATTGGAAGGAAGGGTCCAAGGGGTGGTGGTCCAGGCGATATAATACACCAGATCATCCGCTTGCACGGCATCACCAAACACCTTTTGGAAGGCCTCATCGCGAGTGGCGATAAACTGCGCAATAGCAGAAGTATCTTTTACATCGCGGTAGCTACCGGGCATATTTAACTCATGGGAGCTCAGTCCGGTACCTGCCTTAGGGCTGTAAGGCTGAATGGTATAACCTTTATAGATAAGCTCTTTATCCCATAATTGCTTGAGTAGCCACCATACCGATTCCATGTATTTAGGTTGGTAGGTAACATAGGGATCGTCCATATCGACCCAGTAACCCATCTTTTCAGTGAGCTCATTCCAAATGTCGGTATAGCGCATTACCGCCTTTTTACAGGCTTCATTGTATTCTTCTACGCTGATGCTTTTACCGATATCCTCTTTGGTGATGCCCAATTCTTTTTCCACTCCCAGTTCCACAGGTAATCCATGGGTATCCCAACCCGCTTTGCGGTTTACCTGATAGCCTTGCAGAGTTTTAAAGCGACAGAAAATGTCCTTAATCGCGCGGCCCATAACGTGATGAATACCCGGTTTTCCGTTTGCGGAGGGCGGGCCTTCGTAGAACACAAAACTTTCAGCGCCATCGCGGCTGCTAATGCTTTTCTTAAAGCTCTCATCCTCCTTCCAAAACTGAAGGATTTCTTGATTGATTTGAGCGAGGTTTAAGTGCTTGTACTCTTGGTATTTGCGAGACATTTACTTGTCGATTTTTAAAAGACTGCGAAGGTAAGGAAATATGAGCGCTTTGCTTTTAGAACTTAGATCGTTTCACTGTTAGATTTTAGATCGCTGCGCTTTTAGATGTTAGAGTCAAGATCGCGTGCCAACTCTCTGTGCACCTCTGAGTTCTCGAAGCCAGAGTTTACGATGGCTGTTCTCTGTGTTGAAGCAAATGGGTCGCTTCGCTTTCAGATGTTAGAATTTAGACCGCTTTGCTGCTAGACCTTAGAGTCATGATCGAGTGTCAATTCTCTGTGCACCTCCGAGTTCTCGTAGCCAGAGCATGCGATGGCTATCCTCTGTGTTGAAGCAATTAGTTAGTGGTCTTACAATTGTGAGAGCGCTAGCCCTTTCTTACTTTCGGGCTTAAATCCGAATGATGCGCGTTTTTAAAGCTTTCCTACTCTTCATTTTAAGTACTTCAATTTGGGCTCAGGACTCCACCCTAACCATAGGCCTTAAGCCTACACCTCCTTTTGTGGTGCAGGAGGGTTCCGGTAGACCGGCAGGTTTGAGTTATCGCTTTTGGGAGCTTATCGATGATCAGGTGCCGGCGCGAGTGCAGTACCGCTGGTATGATGATGTGGAAGGTATGCTGGAGGCTATCGCCCGAGGTGAGGTGGATTTATCCATAAACCCCATTACGGTTACCGAACAGCGCATGGATAGCCTTGATTTTTCGCAGCCCTACTTTATCTCTGGTGCAGCCATGGTGCGTCGTTCGGAGAGTAGTTGGATGATATTTCTGGAGAATTTTTTTAGTCGGCAGTTTTTTTCGGCAATTGCCATTTTATTGGGTGTGATTTTACTTTTCGGAACCTTAGTGTGGTTCTTTGAGCGTCGCCATCCCGAAGGAGTGCAATTCCGCAAAAACTGGCGCGGCATTTTCGATGGCTTTTGGTGGAGTGCGGTCACCATGACCACCGTAGGCTATGGAGATAAATCGCCCGAAACGGGAGGAGGTAGAACTATTGCTTTTATCTGGATGTTTACAGCCATCCTTCTGATCTCAGGTTTAACCGCTGGGGTGGCCTCTGCCTTGACGGTGAAAAGCATGGAGAGTAAAATTGAAAGCATAGAAGATTTACGACGTTTTAAAACCGGCACCATCGATGCTACCGGGACAGCGGAGTATCTGGGGAATTATGGTTTGCCGGATAATTATTACGCAAGTGTAGAAGAGGGTTTTGACGCTTTGCGCAAGGGTGAGATTGACATTTTTGTTTTTGATCGCCCGGTATTGCGTTTCTATTTAGAGAAAAGTGATAATCAAGACTTGGTGCTAGACAGCCGAAATTTGAAGACCGACTATTACAGTTTCACTTATCCAAAGGGAAGTCCTTTGCGGGAAGCCCTGGATCCTAAAATTGTGAAAGCCTTAAAGTCAGATTCCTGGAATTTTATTTTGCGCAAAGCCAGCAAAGGACAGAATTAGAGAGATAACAGAATTTTTGTAAAAAAAAGAAGATGAAGAAGCAAGTACTTGGTATAGGCTTAATAGCCTTGATGGGAATGCAAGCCTGTAATTCCGGCCTGGCAAAGGAGGAGGGTCAAAACTCTTCCAGTGAGGAAGCGCCGCAAGAGACTCAGGTTGAGGCTGAAAATGGTGTGAGCCTCGAGCCTCTTTGGGAAACGGAAATGTGGTACCCCACTAATGAGTCGGTTTTACTGGATGAGAGTCAGGGTCTTTTATACGTGAGTTGCATTGCTGGAAATCCTACCGATAAAGATGGCAAGGGCCATATTGCCCGCCTTAATTTGGATGGCACTATAATAGACTCAGCCTGGGCTCAGGGCTATAATGCACCTAAGGGAATGTGCATTAGCAATGGGCGCCTGTATTTTACAGATATCGATCGAATTGTTTCGGTTTCCCTGGCAAATCCCAAAGACGAATTGATCTTTCCCGTGCCTGGATCCACTTTTTTAAATGACATCACCCCCGGTTTAAACGGAGTGTATTTTTCAGATATGAACACGGGCAAATTGCAGTATCTGGAGCAAGGTGTGGTGCATACTTTAAACGAGGACTTGACCGGCATTAATGGCTTGAGCTTCTTCGAAAATGAGCTTTATGCGCTAACGGAGCGTGGTCTTTTACGTTTGTCCTTGGGTGGTGAAGTATTGGAAACCATTAATTCGGAATTAACTGGTGGCGATGGTTTGGTGCCTTTGGGCTCCAATCGTTTTATTGCCAGTAGATGGCAGGGTGAGGTTTGGTATCTAAATGGAGGACAGTCGACCAAACTATTGGATAGCAAGGCAGAGGAATTGCAAACCGCCGATATTGGCTATAATGCTGCTGACAAGGTTTTATATGTACCCCGCTTTTTTGGGAATAAGGTTTCGGCTTTTAAAATGCATTAACATGTGTTAAAAGCCAGTAAATAATCACTTTTATAGTCCTAATAAAAGGTATTTGATAATCATTATAATAATAATGAGATAATTATTATTCGTTCAAAATAAATAGACAATACTGATAAGTCCCTAAGAATAAGCATGATTTGTTTTAAGCATGATATTCTATTATTGAATTTCTAATGGTGTAGCTAATTTAACGTGTTTTTTTAATGTGATAAATAAACATCTTGATAGATGTAAAAAATCACATTAAAATGAAAAAACGTTTCCTATTTCTGCTCGTATTTATTTTCGCTATTCAGTTAAAGTCTCAAGTGGTCTGTTCGGGCTTTTTTCCAGATTCCTCTGGATTGGTTAGTGGTAGCCCTGAGGCTCTTAATTGCCAAAGCTTAAGCGTTGACTATCAGAGTAAGTATCGTTTACAACAAAGCTTTATTAGCAATAATACCACTGCAACTAAAACCGTAAAGGTGGCTATTCATGTTTGGCAAGATCATAGTGGTGGTGGGAATTGGCAAAATACCCCTGCAGATATTCAGGTGCTGAGCTCCTTTATAGATATTGCTAGTAATCAATTTTTTGGGGCAAATGATCAGCCATCAGACCCTATTAGTGGAGTGCCATTTATTAACGACACAAAAATTCGTTTGAATTTGGAAGGCATCTATTTTTATCCAAATACTTCCTATTTTCAAAGTAGTAGTGGCATTGGAATGAATGAATTTGCCATTGCACAGAATCCAGAGTGCAGAGCTTTCATTAATATTCATATGTCTGCAAACCCCACCGCCACGCACGCTTATGCGACATTTTCCCGTACTGGCCTGTCTTTGGAGCAAAACTATTTAATTTGGACAGGCTATCACGGAGATGGCGCAGGAACAGGAAGTGGCGCCGTTGGGAATGGCAATTGGGCTGTATCTCAGCTATTAACGCATGAATTAGGTCATATTCTGGGTTTGTGTCATACCAGTTGTTGTGACCCTTGCACGGAGAGTATAGATCCTACGAATATTGATTTCCTTTCGGATGTATTTGTGGGCCCGCCATATAGTTACCATCAAGGAGGATGGTTATTGGATCCCTTTTCTTCTTCGAATACAGCGACGAATAACATTATGGGTAGTACCAGTGGTGCGGGTTATTTTTCTCCTCTTCAGATGGGTAGAATACACAGGTTGCTCTCGTTGGATAAAGATCGGTGGCGCTATGCTTCGGGCTACTCGGAAGATCCTCTGGAAATAAGTCAGAATGAAGTTTGGGATTTTCCTATAAAGTTGTATCAAGACTTAGTGATTAAATCAGGCAGCACCCTCACGGTACAATGTAAAATAGAGTTTGTTAAAGAAGCAGGAGTAATCATTGAGCCAGGTGCAGAATTAATCTTAGACGGTGGCCACCTTACTAAGACTAAGTATGAAACAGAGTGGAAGGGAGTTTACTTGCACGGGAATTCTAATGGTGCCCAAACAGCACTTTTGCAACCTAAAATCACTTTAAAAAATGATGCTCAGATTTCCTACGCCAAAGATGCAATTACGACAATTGGTATAGGAGAAAATAATGAGTGGATCTGGGGAACAACAGGAGGCATAATTGATGCCCGCGATTCTAGATTTATCAACAATCGCAAGGATGTTGCCCTTCTAGCTTATATTTCTCCTAATGCGAAAAACGAAAAGTACCAAGCGTCTTTTATCAGATGTGAGTTTATTCGGAATTCCCTTTATCCACATAGTGAAATGTTACCGAGCATTAGTATGTGGAAGGTAGCAGGAGTGGATATAGAAGGCTGCTTATTTAGAAACCTGAACTCTGGCGATAAACAATACCATGGCGGGGGACTAAAATCTATTCAGGCTTCATACCGGGTGCATAATGCACCCAGTGGTGAAAATTGTCAATTTCAAGGGTATGCAGATGCACTTCGGAGCGATGATGATTTATCCGTTTCATTTCCTATTACTATTGTCGGAGCCACTTTTCATAATAACATACATGCGATTTATTTAAATGCTTGTGAAAATGCCAAGATTGCACATAATCTTATTAATGTAAAAAGTGATCACAATTATAGTCCACCAGCCGGGGTCGGCTTTCAGACTAAAGGCTATGGGGTGTACCTAGATTATTGTTCCATTTTTGCTTTGCACGATAATGACATTCATAATTTGGATAATACCAATGTGGAGTCGGTGGGCATTGTGGTTAAGGACAATGGGGGAGCTTCAGATCAAATCCAGCTTAATAAGTTGGATAGATTTTATTATGGGGCTCAAGCAATCGGAAATAATCGGAACACTTTAAACCAAAACTGGGGACTGAACTTCATCTGTAACGATTTTGGGAGTCAAAATCCTAATGTAAAAGATGTGCAGGTGGATCCTTTGGGCTTTATTGCTGGTACGCAGGGTCTCAGTGGTGGGCTGCCTAATAATCGTTTTAGTAGCGGGGCTGGGAGCCGCCATTTCGATAATTTTGGACCCTCGGTTTTTTACCCCTATGGTACAGGAGATGTACGTGTAGTGCCTGTACATTATTTGAATCTTCAATTACAATCTCGACCGGTACCTGCGGACTTTATTGGTGAATGTCAGCCCTTACCGATGCCTCCCATTGTAAACCCATCCGCTACAGTAACAGGCTTGGCCAATTTGAACACCAGCCTGCAAAACGACATTAATTTACGTCAACAGCTATTAGACGAAGGGAGCACGCCCAGTGTAGAAGCCCAGATTTTGTTTGCCTCAAGTCCGGCGGATTATCAAAGCCTTTATGTAGACCTTATGGATATGGCGCCTTATGTTTCGGATCAAAGCCTAGAGAAATTAATTGCTTTGGAAAATTATCCAGAACTGGCCTTGCGAAATATTTTAATAGCCAATCCTCATGGAGCCCGTAATCCTTATTTATGGAAAATGCTCCTGGAAAAAGAGCCGGCACTTAGTCAGCAAACTTTAGACGATATTCAGAACGGGATCCAAACGATAACGGCTAAAGACCTCTTGGAAATGCAAATTGCCTCTAAACAGGTAAGCCGAGATTGGAGTTCTAAGCTCCTGTTAGAGTACTATGCCTCGCATATTGATTCGATGGGTATAGATAATTCAGATTTGATAAAAGTTCATTTGAAGAACAGAAATGAGGTCTATTTCCGCTATGCCTTAATAGACCTCTATATCTATGAAGAGAATTATGAGGCTGCCCAAGGGGAGTTGGATTTAATTCCTACAGAATGTGCATTAGGTAGAGAAGAAGAGCAAGCCTATAACTGGATGAAGCAGTATTACAGCTTAATTATAAATTCGTCTGGACCCCTTGATGAAATGAGTGAATCTGCATTGATAAGCTTAAGGGATATTGAGCTTAATGGGAAGGGTTATGCAGTGGGTAGAGCCAGGGCGGCTCTTATCCTCAACGGTCAGAATGTAGGCTATGTTGAACCAGTTTTAACCGGGCTTGGAATGAAAAAATTAGCTTCCTCCTTTAGCTCAACAATGCGTCCGGATGTGGTGAAAGCACAGTTTATACTCTATCCCAACCCCGCAACCGATTATGCGATATTACAATGGGATTGGTTAGAGCAAGGCTTGGAGGGTTTAGGTGAAGTTCAACTCTATGATGTGTCTGGGCATTTGGTTAAAAGTGATCCTATTTTGGATTTACAGGATAATTCCCATCTATTTCGATGGCATGATTTAGCTGCCGGCCTTTATTTGTTGAAGTTGCAACAAGCTGGAGTAACTTTATTTCAGCAGAAATTGCAAATTGAATAATGGGTAATCATTCTGAAAGAATAAACCAGCTTGTACGGAATTTCTATCAGCCAATGCTTATGAGAATAACTTTAGTCTTCCTTTTGTTAACCGCTAGCTTGTTTGCACAACCCATAAATCGCATTTATGCCAATTTTGGGAGTGCATCGGTTGCGGCTGGGATGGAAAGCAAGGAGGGAGACTATCTCATTGCTGGATCAGATCTATCTAACATTCGTGCGATACAATTTGGTCGTTTTGATTCTCTGGGAGGTATTTTAAGCTTGAAGACCTACGATTACACCAGTGATTCCATTTACCGCTCAATTCCATGTTTTTCTTGTTTGGAAGAAAATGGTGGGAGAATTTATTTTGCGCAGTATGACCTTGTTAGAAGTGATTCTGCGCTTACTCGATTTACAAAACTGGACGGGAACCTAGATACTGTAATGACCAAAAAGCTTCTGGAGTTTCAAGGTGCAATGCCTGTAGGTTGTGATCTAAAGTTTGATACTGATTCCACATTTTTGATATCGGGATATCTTTATCGGAATACCAGTCGCAATAAGTACGACCTCTGGGTGGGTCGTTTCGATACCCTTTTTAATCCATTATGGCAATTGCGCATAGAGGATAGCTTGGCCTATATGAACGGCGGCTATTTTGGAGAGGACTTGGTGGTAGATGCCTACGGTTCTCTTTTGGTCTCTGGCAAGGCTACAGGGCGAGACCCTACGGCCTTAAACCAATTTGTACATTATTCTTATGCTGCTCGTATTGATCGTATTAGTGGTCAGTTGTTTTGGTTGAAACATTTTAAAGGTGCTCTTGGCAGTAAAAACCTCCATGCTATTGATAATGAAGATGGTACTTACTCCTTTGCTCGCATGCAGATTTTAGGCTACGAACAAGGGTCTAGTAATATTAATCGAAGTCAAACACATTTTGGGCTTTTAGATACTAGTGGTCAAATCTTAACGGATACAACCATTAGCCCTGAGGTTTATGAGTTTAACTTTACGGACTTGATTCGTTTGAAAGATGGGAATTTATATTTATCAGGAGAATACACCATCCCGTATGGCTATGGCATCGCCGGATATAAAATAGGTCCAAGCGGGGATAGTATTTGGCTTCGAAGGTATCGGCATGAAGACAGTTTGGACATGCATTATGTTTGGCGTTTTTTTGAGACTTCCGATTCAAACATCGTTCATTTAGGGAGCTTTATTGACCGGAACAATAGTATTCGGCAGGATTGGATTCAATATTTCTGGTTGTTGCGCACGGATAAACATGGTTGTGATAGCCCGGGTTGCCATCGTATTGGTCTGCCGCAATTAGACCTAAATTCTACCAGCCATTTTAGCTTATTCCCCAACCCCACAACTGATTATGCGATATTACAATGGGGTTGGTTAGAGCAAGGCTTGGAGGGTTCCGGTGAAGTTCAACTCTATGATGCCACCGGAAAAGTCCTTTGGTCTCAGTCTAAGGTAGTGTGGACAGAAAATCAATTAAGTATTCCAGTGAGTGTTTTTGGTCCAGGAGTTTATTACCTAAGAGTGCTTAAGGGTTTAGAAGTTATTTATCAAAATAAGATCGCAGTGAATTAGCGGTTCTAAAATTGCTTATGCACTAAAAAGTCTTTCGATAATATAGATACTGCAACCAGCGATGGAGCAGGGGGTCTTTGATACGGTAGCCTTTTTCATCGCGAAGGATATAGGCGCTATCCAGTAAATTGCGCAAAGCGCGTTCTACGGAGCTGGCGGCACCGAGTTTGTGGCGTACCAAAAAGTCGAAGGCATGCGGTTGAGTAACCACTTCTTCTGAAGCCAGGGCTCTAAGCAGGCGCCATTGCAGGTCTGTAAAACGTTGGCGCAGCATTAGAAATTGATTTTGATGACTCTTGAAAAAAGCTTCGGGATTGAAGTCGCCTTGATGCTGATTGATGTTTTCAACTAAGGCTTTTAAAAAGGAGAGATTACCCAGGGAATAGTCGAGCAAGTTTCTTTGTTCAGTAGTGGCTTCTACCCAAATTTCATGAGCCTCCGGTTTTTGTAAGTGGATTTGCTCGGCCGCTCTTAAATGCGGGAATTCTGAAAGGATGATCAACTGAATATTAGCAGCGGTGCTCATTTTTTTAAACTCCTTTACTAATTCTTCAGGCTTTATTTCCTGCACCTCACAATATTCTGGGTCTTCCAGGCTAATGATAACATCTTGCCCCGCCTGAAAAAGCATGGTGGTCAGGGCTTTTAGGTATTCCATTAAATCCTGAGCCTGGCGAATGCGGTGAGGTGGATGTTCTTGATGCAGGCGTTTGATCTGATACTCTAAACCGGCATGTTGAGCACTGGTTTTTTCGATGCCTTCATGGAGGCGAAATACCAGTTCTTCAAATTGGAAAACCCCGGTAAAATTGAGTTCAAGGAGAATTCTGCGGCCTTGTAATTTTTGCCCTAAAGCTCTAAGTAGGTAAGATTTCCCCATGCCCGGAGCTCCTGAAATTTGGAGATTTTCGCGGGCCATTATGCGGTCGTAGGCAAGTTGCAGTTCCTTTTCGCGTACCAGATCCTTCATAGGGGGGATTTGTGGCGAAGGTATGAAAGGATGATTTTTGAAGCCCGACTTTTAAAATCCAATTTTGGCTTGGGCTAGCAATTTTCTTAGGTCTCCTCTTCCAGAAGCTTTTCAAGCAGGGCCTTTAATTCCAAGATTCCGTTTTGTGAGGAGGCTTCAGTGCTATTACTGCTTTTTTTGAGTCTTAGGGCCCTAAGATTAGCCTTGTCTAAAAGCAGGAATTCATACACGGAGGTTTCTAAAAGCTCCGCAATTTGATAAAGACGTTTAACGCTAAGACGGGTTTCTCCGGACTCCAGCTTAGAATAGGCACGAGTACTTATTTCCAGTTCTTGGGCCATATAGCTTTGGGTGTAATTCCGCATTTCGCGCGCCTTGCGGATTTTTTGGCTCAGTGCATATTCGTCTAGTATCATTTCCCTCCAGGCTTCAAGTATTCAAATCCACATTTCTAAAAATGGAGATTAATTATTGAGGGGGTGTCAATTAATAGCGAAGGAAAATAAAATATTGTAATATTAAAAGAACTTTCGACTTTTTTAAACTTTACATTGTCGTAAATGGAATAATTATTCGATCTAATAATAATTATTCTAAACCGGAATTATTTCTAAGAAGTTCCCCGTTGCTGTAGTCGGCGATCGTAAGCTCTGCGGCTGTGCAAAGCAATAAAAGTAAACCTCTGGTTCAAAGCTTGAACTTTCATTTCCTGTAGTTGAACTTTTTATTCGGTTTATTACATGCTATAATTAATAGGTTTGTAGGGTGATTGTTTGAGTTTTAAAAACAATAAAAATTCGATGTTAAACTTATAAAATAGGAATGAATCTGATAAAATTGATTTTTTGCCTGTTATTGTCCTGGGGCCTAAAGGGGCAGTCGAAGGCCTTGTTTGAGCCAGGAAGGCGCCCTGCTTCCTGTTCTGTGTCTTATACCGATAGCACTCGAATTTACCTGATTACCGAAGGGGGCTTTCGCTATGAGCCTGAGACTTTGAACTGCAGTTTTCAAGGACATCAAAGTGATTCTCTTTTTGGCTTTATCAATACTAAAGACTTTCGAAGCGTAGTAGATCACTGGGGCCCCATGGCCTATATCGTGATTTATGGTTTGGGAGAAGATTTTAAAACTAAGGGAAAGCTCATTTATCGAGAAGATCCCACAATCAAAGAAGTAGTCGCCTACTATATCCAAGGTTCCGGTGAGCTGATAATCTATCGGCCGCAGCTTTAACCTCAACATTCATTCTCATGAAACAATTGAAAACCAAAGCGCTCCTGAGGGGCGCAAGACTGCTGGTGCTCATGGCCAGCCTTAGTATCCTTCCTTCTTCCTGCGAAGACAGCCCCGAACCAAGCACTACTCAGAACATCGATGACCAACGGTTTAAGGATGATCCTGGGGGAAACTCCTGGCATCCCCCGCTGGTTTATCTCTCGATGGGTTGCGAAACCGATTGCAATAATGGTGGGATCTGTAAAGAAAAGCGGGAATTTGGCCCCTTGTACCCTGGCGACACCCACTCCTCGCATTATTTCGAATGCAGTTGCGAAGGCTGTGCCTTTTTAATTATTGAAAATGGTATTGCCGTAGATCCTAATAATCGAGAGGCTTATTTGCAGAACCTCTTTCGAACTTATCCTCTGGACTCCATCGATCATTTAGCAGATTATCTAAGCAGCAAGGGTATTAGCAATTATGATATTGATGAAATCCGCTTTTTTACCGGGGATACGCTGGACTTCTATTCCTATGAATACCTCTATCATTTGGACGATGGTACTATTGACAACCTCATTGTGCAGTACAGTAAGAAAGAAGGAACAGTAATTCGGGCGGTTTGTGAACAGCCCTGCGAAGCAGAATGTCTGATTCGGCACGGTGGGGCAATTGGCGATTTTGCCTGTTCCTGTGCAGACTGCAAATTAAAGGTGACTGAATATACTAAGCCGGAGAATCCTCAAAACCCGGAATAGTGAGGCGATCCATAGATGGGAAAGGGGGCCGAAAGGTTCCCTTTCTTTTTAGGACCATTCCTGATAAAACTGCTCCAAATAATTTAGCATAAACTGATGGCGTTCTTCGGCCATCGCCTTGCCAGTAGCGGTATGCATACCGTCCTTCAATTTGAGTAGCTTTTCGTAAAAATGATTAATGCTGCTGCTTTTACCCTGGCGGTATTCCTGGGTGCTCATTTGATCCCGAACCATGATTTCCGGATCATAAATTGCCTGATTTTTAAAGCCGCCATAATGAAAACAGCGGGCAATGCCAATGGCCCCAATGGCATCCAGTCGATCGGCATCTCTTAAAATCAGCACCTCCAATTGATCGCTTTCTTTTTGATTTCCTCCTTTATAGGAGCAGGCGGCAATCCAATCGGCAATCTGGCGACTCATCGGTTCTGATCCTCCTAAGCTCAGAAGCAGGGCAAAGGCTTTTTCGGCCCCAGCCTCCTCATCGCCACCATTAAATTTGGCGTCATCAATATCATGTAAGAGGGCGGCTAGTTCCAGGCTATCCCGGTCACCGCCTTCCAGGGCTTGAATTTTCAGAGCATTTTGGCGAACCCGATTAATATGAAACCAATCATGACCCTTTTCAGCATCAGCGCTTAGGGTGCGGATCTCAATTTCACAGGCCTTAACTAGCTCGGCATTAGTCATTGGGCTCTGCCACGCATTTTAATTCAATGGCAATAGGGGTAGGCAAGGCATTAATGGCGATGGTCGTGCGGCAGGGCTTGGGGTCGACATCTGCAAAATACTCGGCATAAATACGGTTGAAAGTGTGGAAGTCCCTTTTCATATCAACCAGGAATACCTGAATGTCGACCAGCTTTTCCCAGGAACTGCCATTTTCTTTGAGGATGGCTTTAACATTGGCAAAAACACTGTGCACTTGAGCAGCAAAATCAAATTCTTTGAAATTACCATTATGGTCGAGGCTTAAACCCGGTACCCCGGAGTCGTGCTGATCACTACCGGCAATGCGGGGCCCCACCCCACTTAAAAATAAGAGTCCGCCTGCTTTACGGGCTAAAGGATAAGAACCAACCGGCTTGGGTGCTTTGCTCATGTTCATGGATTTTCGACAAAGGTACTAAAGCAATCAGAGGCTTTTCTTTCGCTGATACTCGAGTTCTTCACGAGTGGGTTTATGTAGTTCAGTACCAAAATAAAGTGGGGTACTAAGGCTGCTGCGAGTTCCCAGGGTGTAGCCGTCTTTAACTAAATAAGCCACTAATTGATAGCGATGACTGGCCTCGGGTAGCTGAATGGATATATAGGGTCCTTTTTCGCGCAGTCGCTTGATTAATGCGGGTTCGTTAAAATTATCGAGCTTCAGCAAATACCAATCTACCTGTACTTCTTCTTCATCCAGGGCCCGCCACCTTCCATTTTCTTTAAGCAAGCAGAGATAGGACTGATATTGCCCGCTAAAGGCCGCTCTGGCCAGAGGGATCACTTTAAAATCTTCGGCCCTGCTTAGTGGATTTGTAGCTGAATCTATCTGAGCGGTTTCCAACTTAGCATAGCCTCGCTTTTTGTAACCATCTAAATTCTTAAGCCCTTGCAGAGCAACATGGCTGGAGAAGATATCATCTTGCCAGGCATTAAAGCTAACCCTGAAGCCCATTTGTGCCAGGGGAACACCTAAATCCGGGCCTACCGATTGGATGAATAGCGGGCTTTGACATTGCGCCATTCTTTTCTGAAGCTCGGCTAAACTGGTTTGACCTTCTTCAATATTTACCCCAATACCATCTAAATCACTGGCACCCGTAAATATGCTTCGGGCTTCCTCAATGAGGTTTACACTAAAGTTTAATTCAGCAGAAAGCGGCCGGGTAGAATCCAGAGCTTTTATTTCCTTACTCAATTTATCCAACCAGCGGATAAGATGATCTTCTTCGTACAAAAGCTGTGGTGGCTGGTAGAACTGGGATAGCTGACTAAAGGCCGCCCCTCCTAAATGCCAGGCAACAATGCTCTTTTCATCACGATTATCACGAACCAGGTCTAGAATGCTTTTTTCTACTGCTTGTAATTCTTCATTGTCTGGACTGAAGCTCTTGATATTGCCGATATAGAAGCAATAACTGATTTCCAGTCCTTCTTTTTCCGCTTCCTTGAAAATATTAGCATCGTAAAAGCTCGGTCCATAGCGGTTGATATGGCTTATACCGAGGCTTTTCATTTCTTTAAAATCCGATTCAATAACCCGGCGGAAAAGAGGATGCTTAGTGTGCTTCCAATCTAAGCCTTTGTAATAATTGCAAGCCATTTTTGCTTGCGAGTAGAACGCGGATTTGAGGGGAGTGATTTTGTTTTCTCGCTCCACCATCTGGGGTTCGGGTACCTGGTTTTGGCGGAAAAAGCGAAAGGGCTGGTTTAAACCATCAGCAATAGGCTCTTTAGCATCCGTACAAAGGATACCGCTAAAGTTCGGATAGAGGGTGCTTATGCTGTCCAAGAGATCCCGATTGGAGTCACTTACTGTTTCTTGAAAGCGCAATACCCAAGGAACGTCATTCTGGAAGCTGGCCCGCACTAAATAGGATTGGAGGCTATCGAGAGGGTTTTTACTCTTAAGCATTACCCCGGCATCGATTTCGATAAAACTTAAATACTTAAACCCGGGGAAGGAGGCTTCGATAAACTCCGGACTGGGGCAATTATAAACCAGCATTAAATTATTAATGCCCGCCAGATTAAAGTACTGATTCATGTACTCCCAAAGGTCGCGATGCAGACTCTGACTGGATGGATCATTGAGGTCTCCAATTTCGGGGAAGGGCGCCAGGTATATAGGGTGTTTAAAGACTTTAATGGCTTCCGACCAAATGGCCAATTGTGGATCTAAGGCACCAGAGTGAAGCAGCTTATGAAACTTAAGGAGATCAATACTATCGTTCTGAATCTGCCAGTGGATATAAGGGTATTTCTGATTGCCATTACAGCGCAGTAAAAAACCTTCGATAGGAATAGCCGGACTTAGAAAGGGAAAGGAACGATACTGCACCCGATAGGGTGATTCTGCATTTTGATCCGCCACAAAATGCTGAGCCAGCTTTGGATCTTCCTTGGTGGTTTCCATATTGGTGATATCGCGCTGTAAGCTTATATACCACAGGAAGCCGGCCAGGAGAATTACAATTGGAAAAGCTACTGATCGCACAAATTGATAAGAACCATGGCGCACCTTCCAAAACCAATCCTTAAGGTACCAGATGCGGACAAACAAACGCTCGAGCCAGGGCACTTCTTTTTTATAGGCTCGCCAGCGGTTTTGCATACTGGCAAAAAAAACGAAGCCAATGAACAGGATGTTCAGGCCGGCAAAACCCGCCATAATCATATTATAGGGGTTAAAGTCGCGCCAAAGGCCATAGATAATAGCGGCAATGCTTAGGCCAGCCATGGCCAGATTGGGGATATTTAAGCGAAGGGTGTTTTCTTCCTGCCCGTCTTTTGGAGTAGGATTATAGGGCACCTTACGGCGGAGTAGGGTATAAATGAAGCCCAGGGCATGAATCCACCAGGTGCCAATGGATATAAGACCTCCTTGCACATGAAAACCCCTTTCATCTTCTTCCATTACCCATTTTTGGACATAATGTCGAATGAGGATAATGAATACCAGTAAGGGCGCAGCAAAGGTGAGGAAATAGGCCAGGCCCACTTGCATTGGAATATATGAGCTAAACAGCGATAAAATGGGGATCATGAAATTGATCAGGAAGAGGAATCCCATGAAATAATGCCAGGGCAGAAGACCATAATGAAACCTTTGTCGCCAGCTTAGTTTGCTGAAAATACGAGGATAGGTGGTGACCAATAATTCAAATACACCGCGCGACCACTTAAGCTGTTGCTTGTAATAGGCAGATAGGGTGTTGGGCACGAGACCCCTGCTTAAAACGCGAGGTACGTATACTGACTTCCATCCGGCTGCATGCAGCTTCATGGAAGTGTGCATGTCTTCGGCGAGGCCTGGGGCATGTCCGCCAATACTATCCAGGGCCTTACGGCGGAAGGTACAATTAGCGCCTATGGCCTGAGCGGTGCCATAGCTATTCATGCTCATCATAATGGGCCCGTAAAACTGAAAAGTTTGCTGAGCTGAGGCCTTGGCAATGAGGTTTTCGTAAATATTATCGTAAGCCTGCACCACCTGAACAAAGCCTACTTCAGGATTTTGAAAATGCGGTAAAACCCAATCCAGGAAGTCAGGAGCGGGTACATGATCCGGATCCAAAATCAAGCAGATATCTCCTTTCGCGTGTTGGTAAATCGCATGGTTGATATTTCCGGCCTTGGCATTGGTTTTTACAGTACCACGGTATACGTGCACGATCCCAAGTCGCTCACATTGTTCTTTGAGGTAGGGGTCGTTTCCTTCGTCGCAGAGGTAAGTAGTATGGGGATAACTAATCGCTTGAATCGCTTCCAGAGTGTGGATGAGCATATCATAGGGCTCTCCCGGCACGAAGGTGGTAAAGATGTCTACTGCAAAATCTTGCTTTAACTCCGGCGTTTCGGGTACCGACATGTCCCAGTAATGGTACCATTCGTATAAAATACGCAGGCCCATATAGCCCAATGAAAGGAGCAGGGGATAGTAAAAGTAGGGGTAACCGATGTACTCCTTCCGGGTGATTTCGGTGAAGAATAGAACCATAGCCGCTATACCCACGACGATCATCGCTCGAATCACGAAACGCTGACGCGGATTAGGTGCAATCACAGGTTTAGGTCTTGCTCTATTGTACCACATAGAAGGGAAGGTTAGCCGCAGCAAAATGCCTGGAGCGATTGTGAATACTTACATAGAGCCTAAATGGACCCGCCTTGGAAGGAGTTTTAAAGCGAATTTTCTGACGATCCTTTGCGCACTCAATTAAATCAGGCAGGGGAGGCGGACTATCAGCTTTTAAGAAAAACCAATCCTCGGTGCGTATAGACCAACGAATTTCTAAACTGTCTTTGTTTAGACTTTCGGGGATTTCCAATTGGGCCTCATGCCATTGATTGCTTTCAAACCAAAAGTTGTTGGCTTTAGTGCTATGGTCGATTTTAAGGCTTTTAATTTTTGGGATTTCTGGCACCGGATTATCGCCATATTGCATAGCTAGGGCGTAATAAAGAGCGCTGCGTTCTCCATCTTTGGAGAAAACATTAAACCAGGTGTGGGTTTGCTCGTGGCGCCAGCCCCAATTGAAAAAAAGCGCCCCTAAAAAATTAGGATGCTCGCGCGGGAGCTCCTTAAATCGCCTTCCGGTAATTTCTGCTTTTTGACTGCTGCTGGGTTCAAGAGGGGCTCCCCATTTAGTCCATTCCGTTTCCCAGGGGCCATTTTCACCAAATTCCCCAATTAAGAAAGGTTTCGACCAAAGGAAGTCCAGGTCATTCATGTCCTCACTTAATTTGGGTAAGCGCCCGAAGGTGTTAATGATAAGATAGTCCAGGCTGCGGATTTTTAGGGAAAAGTTGAGAATGGCTTTGTGGCCATAATTGGCAAAGGCCGATCCAATAGGATGTTCAGGATCGCCGCTGCGAAGCGAATCCAAGAGCCGATTATAGGTTCTGGAAAAATCAAAATCCATGAGGTCGTAAAAGATCAACTCATTGCCCAGGCACCAACTTAAAAGCGCCGGATGATCGCGATATTTTCGACCTAAAGCCGCTAATTCCTTACTCAGTTTTATTCTTTGCTCTTCGTTTTTATATAGCCAGGGAACATGACTTTTGGGGAGCCAAACACCCGCTACTACTTTAAGTCCATAATGATGAGCACTATCTAAAATGCTTTGCAATCCGGTGGTGTCGTAGGTACGGATGGTATTGGCGCCTATGTCATGGGCCTCTCGTAAATGGGTATGTCCGGCCAGCCCTTTTATTTCATGCACCTGGCCATCAATAGTAAATCGTGCCTGTCCATCGATTTCTTTAATTTGAACCCGGGTATTTTCTGGCCTCTGATTTTGACAGGAAGCGATAAGGCCGCTAAGAAATAGTATTAATATAATACGAAGCATGTCAGCGCCTTAAGGATTTTTTTGGGGTTGGTACAATTGGCATTTTACAAACTTAGACGCTCTTAATGCTTAAAAAGTTTCAGGCTTTGCTAATTTTCAACAGGTCGAGAAGTTTATTCCAGCAGGTCAAATTGGGCTTTTACTGCAATTTCGCCGGAAGAGATCAAATTTGGAAAGCCCCTATCCATTCATAGCCGGCTTGGCTTTCCTTATTTGTTAGATACCCCCTCATGGCACTATATAGACTTAGCGACAGGCTAAAGATATTAACATTCGCACTCTAAATTGAGGCTTTCATCACCAAATTAAGCTTCTTTGGATGAAGATCGGGCATTGTGAAGAGGAATGAATGCCAGCTGATCCCCTTTGCTAAATTCGGGCAGGTCTCTTGCGATAACTTCTAAATTATCCTTGTGGATTCGGAACATGGGGATGATCTGCGAATGGTACTCTTTGCAAATTTGCTCGTAGTCTTCCATATTGTTGCAATCCCGAATGGTCATTTTCTTCGCCTGTCTAACCGATTGGGCCAGGTTTAGATAGTCGACCCTGCCACCAAATAAAACACAGGGGGGGTGTTCAATTTCAGGTAGCTCCTGCTCTTTCTTGCTGCAGAGTCTAAAGGTCTTATTAGATCCAAATTCTTCATCAAAATACTTCAAGGCCAAAGTATTGATCTCCGCACTGGAAGTCATGGCCATCAGAATTCCGATATTATTAAGGTCGAGTTCTTCGTAAACATTATCACTTAAGATACTGCCTTCAAAAACTTCAAAGCCCATGCGTCGGGCTTCTTGTTGATTGGTTTTGGAGGTATCGGCTAAAATCACATCTACACCTTGACCTTGTAAAAACTGAGCCAGGAAGCGTGAGTTTTCATTAGCACCGGCGATGAGAAATCCGCGGGGCTCTTCGCGCTCAACCTTAAGCAGTCGGGCGAAGGGCTTGGCGGTGGCACCTTGGAGGATCACCGTACCCACGATCATTAGGAAGGTAAGGGGCAATATCAATTCGGCTTGAGCTACATTCACATCTGCTCTTTCGCCGGAAGTTAATTGTAAGGCAAAAAGAGAAGCTACGGCTGCGGCCACAATTCCTTTCGGGCCCACCCAGGACATAAACACCACCTCGCGCCAATTGAAACCTGAGTTCCGGGTGCTAAGCCAAACCGCTAAAGGCCGTAAAATGAGAATTACAATCCCAAAGAGAATTAAGGCATTAAGTCCGAGTTTTTCAATTTGCTCAACATGAATACGGCTAGATAGCAGGATGAAGAGTACCGAGATTAAGATGATACTTACATCTTCTTTGAAGGAGAGGATTTTCTTCAGTTCCTGCACCTTCACATTAGCCAGGATAATTCCCATAAAGGTGGTCGACATTAAGCCCGCTTCGTGGGCCAGGAACTCTGCAAAGGTGAAGGCGAAGATTACCATTCCCAGAGCCATCACATTGCGGAGGTAAGAGGGAATACGATTTTTTTGAAGCAACCAGCGTAGGAAAAAAGCAGCCATTCCTCCTACAAACATTCCGGAGGCCACGGTTAAAAAGAATTCTTTAAAAACGCCAGTGGTACTGGGGCTGGCAAAGTCAGAAGTTTGGATAAACTCATAAACTAATACCGCTATTAAGGCGCCCAGCGGATCAATTAAGATACCTTCCCATTTTAGCACATTATTGATGCGAATATTGGGTCGTACGTTGCGTAAAATCGGCGTTACTACCGTTGGTCCGGATACGATGATCAGGGCTCCAAACAGAAAGGAGAGGGAATAGTCCATACCCATCAAATAGTGAGCAGCAAAGCCACCACCAGCTAAGGTGATGATGGGTCCAAAAAATAAGAGGTTACGAACTACTCCTGCCTGATGCCGGATTTCGCGCAGCTTTAAAGTAAGGCCCCCTTCGAAGAGGATTACGCCTACTGAAATGGAAACGAATGCAAAAAGGAGGTCTCCTGAAAAAATATGATCTCCATCGAGAATTTTCTCTCCATTGGAAGTGAAAAAAGTGGAACCAGGTCCCAGGGCCAGACCGATTACAATTAATGGTAAAATGGCTGGAATTTTAATTTTCCAGGCCATCCATTGCGCAAATACGCTAAGAATCAGAATGCTGGCTAATTCGGCCATTCCCTCCATCTACAGGTGCTTTTTGGTTTTTTAATATACGACAAAGATTATTCAGGAAAGGTAGCTGGCAATAAGCTCCTGTGCCTTTTCTTGCAAATCACTTCGTAAACGTCTAATCTGCTCTAAACGTTCGAGGCCACCATAGCCTGAAACTTCGGGGATGGCTAAGTGAATAAGATTACTTTGAGGGAAAAGAGATTGGATATGCTCTTCCTTTTCAATGGGGAAGAAAAAAATATGATCAAACTGAAAACTGTGGAATTCTTCGAGGGCATCGGAAGTGTGACCTGCAATTACGACCTGTTCTTCGGCCATGGCGCGTATCGCTTGTGGATCAACACCACTGGGTTCAAAACCGCAGCTGTATATTCGGGATTTGTGGCCCAGTATCTTTTTTAAAATTCCCTCCAGCATTTGACTTCGAATGGCGTTTTCTTGCCCGACAATCAGTATTTGTGACACCTTGAATTTCTTTGAACAATTTACCTTCCCCCTTGATATGCTAATATTGCTTCGTGAATTTATTAAAATAGACCCTATAGGGAATGAAGATATATACAAAAACTGGCGATAAAGGGCAAACCTCCTTAGTATCAGGAGAAAGGGTTGCTAAAAATCATGCAAGGATTGAGGCTTATGGTACGGTCGATGAGCTGAACTCATGCATGGCGGTGATGAAGGACAGTGCAAAATTCCGTGATTTGACCACAGATATTGAAATAATTCAGAGCACCCTGTTTTCGATTGGCTCGCATTTATCGGCAACCGAAAAGAATAAATACCCTTTGCCGGAGATCAAAGAAGAGCTCATCAAGAAGATGGAAGAGGATATGGATACCATGAATTTGGAGCTGGAGCAATTGCGAAGTTTCATCATTCCGGGCGGTGATTTAAGTGCTTCCTATGCGCATGTAGCTCGCACTATTTGCCGCAGAGCCGAAAGACGGGTGATTGATTTAGAGCTTCAGGAAATAGCCATTCATCCTGTAATATTACCTTTCTTAAACCGATTGAGTGACTACCTTTTTACCCTGGCGCGCTATTTCACGCTTAAGCATAATGGGGTGGAAACCAAATGGAAACCTTAAGGCTCTTAGGACAATCCTTGTGAAATTCCACTTGCGTAGGTCCTTGAAAAAATTATTTTTGCAAAAATTTTGACTCTAACACTTTAGCGAACGCGTATGTACTGGACCTTAGAACTTGCAAGCTATTTGAGCGATGCTCCCTGGCCTGCTACTAAAGATGAACTGATTGACTATTCGATCAGAACCGGTGCGCCATTGGAAGTGGTAGAAAACCTTCAGGCGATGGAAGAAGAGGAGGAAGAAGTATATGAATCCATCGAAGACATTTGGCCTGACTACCCCTCGGAAGAGGATTTCCTGTGGAATGAAGATGAATACTAAAACAAAAGCCTCCATTTTGGAGGCTTTTTTTATGGATTGCTCTGCTCCATGGAGCGGGTAATTTCTTTTAAAAGTTCCTCACTCTTGAATGGTTTGGTGATATAGCCATTAAAACCATTTCGTTTCACGTAATTTTTTGTTTCGGGCATGGCATCCGCCGTAAGCGCTAGTATGGGCGTTTTGAAATTGCGATTGCTTTCATCATGTCGAATATTCTGAACCGCTTCAAATCCATTCATTTCGGGCATTTGAAGGTCCATGAGAATCACATCATATTCTTTCTCCCGGCTTTTTTCCAAAGCAATTTTTCCATTGTCAGCCATCTCGATTTGGGCGTTCCAATTTTTACAAACTTGCATAATCAGCATTTGGTTCACCTTATTGTCTTCGGCTACCAGTATTTCAATGCCATTTAGGCCATTGCTGAGATCCGCCTCCATTTCGGGATCCTTCCTGGCACTTTCATGGCTTTCATGCAGAATCACATTAAAGTAAAAGCAGCTGCCTTCGCCAACCTTACTTTCTACCCAGATTTCTCCACCCTGCAACTCAACTAGTCTTTTCGAAATGGCTAGCCCCAATCCAGTGCCGCCAAAGTTCCGCGTGGTATCCGTATAGGCTTGGGTAAAGCTTTCGAAAATGCTACCCAGTTTTTCGGCCGAAATTCCAATGCCACTGTCTTGGACCTTAAAGAGGATATCCCATTCTTCCCCTGTATTCCTTTTTACTTGCACTGAAGTTTTGACTGCTCCCTCACGGGTAAATTTGAGGGCATTGCTGATCAGGTTTAAGAGGACCTGATTGAGTCGATAAGGGTCGCCCAAGAGCTGATCAGGAATTTGATCATCGATATTCAATTGCAGTTCCACCTTATTATGGCGGGCCTTTAATTGCCAGGTTTCCAGTAGTTTATTGAGGAGGTTTCGCAAATCGAAGGGGATCTGCTCCAGTTCAACCTTATTGGCTTCAATCTTCGAATAATCGAGGATGTCATTTATGATCACCAAGAGGTTGTCTGCGGAGTATTCGATTAACTCCAGATTACGTAAAACCTTGGGGTCCAGATTTTTTTCCTGAAGTAGAATTTCAGTTAAGCCCACAATGGCATTCATTGGGGTGCGAATCTCATGACTCATATTGGACAGGAAATCCGACTTGGCAGCTAGCGCCTTTTCGGCCATTAATTTGGCTACAATCAATTCTTTTTCAAAGCCTTTCCTTTCGGTGATATCCATAAGAGTTCCTGTGATAACTTCGCTGGAACTCAGACGGCCTTTTTGCTTTTCAGCCCGAATCAGCATCCAGGCTTTTTCTCCGTTTACCGAAACCTCCATTCTGAACTCTTGGTTCTCTCGTATTAGCTGATTGAAAGCGATACTCAGTTTTTCCCGCCAGGGTTCATCCACCACTTTCAGCAGATCACTTAATTGCGGAGAGTTAATTCCCGGTTGATTAAGAAGGCGGAACATCTGAGAAGACCAATAAGAAGTCCCACCCGCCGATATCGGATGCTCAAAGGAGCCTAATTTGGTTAAGGCTTGCGCCTGATTAAGATTATAGCTGGCTTGTCGTAGCTTTTCTTCTGCTACATAGCGGGCATTAATGTCGGTAAGAGTCCCAGAGGCTCCCAGTAATCTGCCGTCAAGGTCCAAATCCAGCGTAACTATGGCTTCGGTCCATCGGATTTCACCCGATTTGGTGATATAACGCAAGTTGTAACGACTGGTTGTTTCGGTACCATTTACCAGTTCAGAAAGATGGTACATGCTGGTTTCCTTATCATCAGGATATACCATGGTGGTAAAACTGGTTCCCAAACTTTCTTCAACTGAATAGCCGGTAATTCGCTCCCAGGCTGAATTCAAAAATGTCCAGCAACCATTAATGTCGGTCTGAAAAATAACTTCCTGAACATTATTGACGATCCGCGATAGGCGTGCACTTAAGGCATCAGCTTCGGCCGCTTTGGTTTCGATGGTTTTACGCAGTTCCCGGTTGGCACGGAAAAGCTCCTGAGAGCTGAGTTCCAAAATGTTCTCTGCTTGTTTTATATCCTGATCAAAATCCAGATAGGCCTGGTTTACCGCTGCTAAAAAACTAGCAGGTATTTCCTCACCATCTTTAAGATACTTCCGGATTTGTCTTCGTAATAATCTATGGAGATTAGTGTTTTTCAATTTCAGAGAAGCTGGTTATGGTCATGGTTTGGTTATGCAGCTCGCAGTCTGCACCCTTTTTAAAAGGGGCAATTTCGCCATAGGAGTAGAAGCCACTTATGAGGCAATCGGGCCCTAAAAGCTCGGCTACCGCTTCAATTTCTTCCTCCACAATTTGGCGTAGCACTAATTTACGACCCACGCAGCTAATACAGATGGCAAATTCGGTGAATGGCAGTTTTGCTAGATCAGCGGCTTCTTCCGCTCCGTCAATTAAACGATTTACATTTGCTTTCATGAGTCTTATGGAAGAGCCTTCCGGGATATCGCCGGCGAAGGTCAGGCTTTGATCTTCTTCGCTTACACCCAGTATGGTGCGTACCAGAGGTTGTTTGTCTTCCGAATAGCGCATGCTTAAAGGAAAGAGTAGGCCAGAGGCGGGTAAATTTCGGGCCTCATCACCCAGAAAGCTTTTATAGAGTTGCAGTGCGGGCTGATGATCCAGCTCGTAGAGCACATTATTTCGGCTCTTGGTTACCAGGCGTTCAATTCCAAAAGAATCCCAACCACCCATAGATCCGTAGTTTACCTCCAAGTCGCCATAAAAACCCAGGGCAATTAGTAGCTGATCTTTTAAGTGGCCTTCATTATCAATTAAAAAGGTTTGCTCGAATAGAGGACCATCGCCAGCTAATCCGCCGGTAATGGAAACATTTCCTGGAATTCCTTCACGTAATCCATCTACTAATTGACTTCCATTAACATTGAGTCCGTCTGATAAAACAAAGAGGTGTTTCAAGTTTTTTGCTTCAAAAGCTTGGGCGAGGGTCTTCCCAGCTTCGAAGCTCTCCTTGCTATCCTGGATATCATATTCCTGATAGCGCACTTCACTGCGTTCGAATGCCAGCAGGTTGACCGATAAACTTTCATCATGTACAGTGGTGCCCGAAATTTCACCGGCGGTAGAACAGCCTGCCATTATGGCTTGTGGGAATTTACGGCGTATTTCTTGAACCCAATCGCTTTGTTGGAGAAGCGTTTTTCCTCCGAAAATCAAAATAAGCTGGGGCTGGAAATCAATTTGATTGAGGCCATCCATCGAATTTTGAGGAAGGCTTAATTGATAGCTTTTCATGCAGGGGCTTTAAGGAAGTTAAAATACGAATATTCCTAAGTTTTGAATGAAAAAAGCCTTTTAGCGCCTAATTTCTATGAGGCTTACGCGACACCTTTTAATACCTTTGCGATCCTTCGCTTAAGACAAAATTGAATTTAAATGTTGGGAAACATTCTCGCCAAGATATTCGGCACAAAGAGTGACCGGGATATGAAAGCCCTTCAACCTTTAGTAGACGAGGTTAATGCTGAGTTCGAAAAACTTAAAGGATTATCTGACGATGAACTCCGTGCTCGCACTGCTGAGTTCCAGGCTAAGATTCAGGAAGCTATCCAAAATGAGGAGCAGGAAATTGCTGAATTACGCGAAAAGATTGATCAAGAAGAGGAGGTTGAGCAAAAGGAACAATACTACGAGCAGATTGATGCGCTCAACGAAAAAATAACCGAAAGCATTGAAAGTGCTCTGGATGGAATTAGAGCTCAAGCCTTTGCGGTAGTGAAGGAAACAGCCCGTCGCTGGAAAGAAAACGGTGAGTTGGCGGTAAGTGCCAATGAGCACGATCGCGAAATGGCAGCCATTCTGGATGGGGTTCGCATAGAAGGAGATAAAGCCATTTGGAGTAGCCAGTGGAAAGCTGCTGGTGCCGATATTCATTGGGATATGATGCACTATGATGTGCAGCTTATTGGTGGATCGGTTTTACATAAAGGTTCGATTGCTGAGATGGCAACGGGTGAAGGTAAAACCCTGGTATCTACTTTGCCCGTATATTTAAATGCCCTTTCCAAGCGCGGCGTGCACGTGGTTACGGTAAACGATTACCTGGCTCGTCGTGACTCTGAATGGATGGGACCACTTTATCAATTCCACGGCTTAAGTGTAGATTGTATCGACCGTCACCGCCCTAATTCTGAAGAGCGTCGCAAAGCCTATCAGGCAGATATTACTTACGGTACTAATAATGAGTTCGGTTTCGACTACCTGCGCGACAATATGGCGGGTAGCCCCGAGGATTTGGTACAAAGAGTCCACAATTATGCGATTGTGGATGAGGTGGACTCCGTATTAATTGATGAAGCGCGCACGCCCTTAATTATTTCCGGACCAACCCCTCAAGGCGATCGCCAGGAATTTAACCAATTGAAGCCCCATGTGGTAAAATTGGTAAATGCACAAAAGGCTTTGGCTACCAGCGAATTGCGCGAAGCACGCAGCTTAATTGCATCCGGCAATAAAGAAGAGAAAGAAGAAGGAGCCAAAAAGCTTTTAAGGGTTCACCGCGGGATGCCCAAAAACAAGGCTCTGATAAAATTCTTGAGTGAAGAAGGAATTAAAACCCTCTTGCAGAAGACCGAGAACTTCTATATGCAGGAGCAGAATAAAAATATGCATATCGTAGATGATGAACTCTTCTTCACCATCGATGAAAAAAGCAATCAAATTGACCTTACCGATCGCGGTATTGAGCTGATTTCAGGCGATACCGATAAGGACTTCTTTATCCTGGAAGATATTTCCACTCAGCTTTCCGCATTGGAATCAGAAGGCCTGCCAGCAGATGAGCAAGCCAAGCGTAAGGATGAAATCATGCGTGATTTCTCTATTAAGAGTGAGCGCATCCACACCATGAACCAATTGCTCAAGGCCTATACTCTGTTTGAGAAGGATAATGAGTATGTGGTGATGGATAACAAGGTGAAAATCGTTGATGAGCAAACCGGTCGTATCATGGACGGGCGTCGCTATTCCGACGGATTGCACCAGGCGATCGAAGCCAAGGAAAATGTGAAGATCGAAGCGGCCACGCAAACCTATGCGACCGTTACCTTACAGAATTATTTCCGGATGTATAATAAGCTGAGCGGGATGACCGGTACAGCCGAAACGGAAGCCGAAGAATTATGGGATATCTACAAATTGGAGGTAACCGTAATTCCTACCAATAGGCCAATTATTCGCGACGACCGTGAAGATTTGGTTTACCGTACCCGTCGGGAGAAGTTCAATGCGATTATTGAAGAAATCTCCAAATTGGTAGAGGAAGGCCGCCCAGTATTGGTAGGTACCACCAATGTAGAAATCTCGGAAGTATTAAGCCGTGCTCTTAAAATCCGTAAGATTCCGCATAATGTTCTGAACGCCAAATTGCACCAGAAGGAATCGGAAATCGTAGCCGAAGCCGGTCAGCCCGGAAAGGTGACCATTGCAACGAACATGGCGGGTCGGGGTACCGATATTAAGCTTACGCCTGAAGCAAAAGCGGCCGGAGGTTTAGCGATTATCGGTTCGGAGCGCCACGATTCTCGTCGGGTTGACCGTCAGTTACGCGGACGTTCTGGTCGTCAAGGAGACCCCGGTAGTTCTCAGTTCTTCGTTTCCCTGGAAGATGAATTGATGCGTCTCTTTAATTCGGAGCGTGTGGCCAAGATTATGGACCGCATGGGACTCGAAGAGGGGGAGGTAATCCAGCACAGTATGGTTACCCGCAGTATTGAAAGAGCCCAGAAGAAAGTTGAAGAGAATAACTTCGGTATCCGTAAGCGCTTATTGGAATATGATGATGTAATGAACTCACAACGTGAGGTAATTTACCGCCGTCGTCGCCATGCCTTATACGGGGAGCGTATGCAGGTAGATATTGCCAATATGTTCTACGAAACAGTAGAGGCCGTGGTAAATGAAACTCAGCCTGCAAAGGACTTCGAAAACTTTAAGCTGGAAATGCTCAGAGTGTTTAGCATGGACACTCCGGTAGATCAGGAAAGCTTTGAGAAAAATACTCCGGATGAACTGGTGAACTCCATTCATGAAGCGGTAATGAAGGCCTATACCAGCAAGAATGAGCGCATTGCGCAAATGGCCTTACCGATTATCAATAATGTATTTGAAAATCAAGGCCAGCAATACAAGAATATTGTGATTCCATTTACGGATGGGGCCAAACAAATGCAGATTGTTACCAATCTGGAGAAAGCAGTAAATAGCCAGGGTCGCCAGTTGATTCGCGATTTTGAAAAATCCATAACCCTGGGCTTGATTGATGATAAATGGAAGGAGCACTTACGCGATATGGACGATTTGCGTCAGAGCGTAGTTACCGCCCAGTATGAGCAGAAAGATCCATTATTGATCTATAAGTTCGAGGCCTTTGAACTTTTCCGTTCTATGGTGGATGAGATGAACCGAGAAATTGCTTCATTCCTCTTTAAAGGTCAATTGCCTAATCAAGATGCGCAGCAGGTTCAGCAAGCACGTGCCCCACAACGCAGTGCTTATGATAATATGCAAACTTCGCATCCCTCAGCAGATGGAAACAGGCCTTCTGCTGAACAGCCTAAAGCCGCTCCAAAGCGTCAGCCGGTAGTAGCGGAAAAGAAGTATGGACGTAACGAACAGGTTACTATTCAGAACCTTAGTACGGGCGAAAAGCGCGAATTAAAGTATAAAGTAGCCGAAAATATGGTGGCCAGCGGCCAATGGATCGTAATAGATTCTTAGTCTAAGTTTCGGATAATGAGATGTTAAAGAGGTCTTCTGCAAAGAAGGCCTCTTTTTTTTTCACTAAATTGGACAACGCTTCATTTTACTCTGCGTCTATTATCAAAAGAACCCGATTTCCATTGAGCTCTAAACCCGACCATATCATGCGGCTGGAGGACCTGGAGGCTTATCGACCCCCCAAGGAAATTCTGCTAAACAACTCCGAGCAAGAGTTGGTGATCGCCTGTGCGGCGGGGGAAAAGCTTGCGCAGAAACGGGTTTACGAATTGTTCTCAGGCAAGATGCTGAATATCTGCCGTCGCTATGCAAAAGATCAGGAGCATGCTCGCGATTTAATGCACGACGGATTTATCAAGGTTTTCTTGAATATCGGAAAGTTTAAAGGACAGGCTTCCCTGCAAACCTGGATTACCAGGATTATGATTAACAATAGCATTAGCGCTATTCGCAAGGAAGTTCGCAAAGGAATTAAGGTGAATTTGGAAGATGTACAAATTCCAGAACCCGATCCTCAGTTCTTTGAAATGGAAGAAAGCGAAGAAATGAGTGCAAGGGAGGTTTTTGAAAAGATCAACGAACTACCCTTGGGCTACCGCACCGTATTCAGCATGTATGTTTTAGATGGTTACAGCCATCGCGAAATAGCTGAGGAACTAGACATTAGTGAAGGAACCAGTAAAAGCCAACTAGCCAAAGCCAAGAGACTCTTGGTAAAAAAACTACGAGGTGAAGCATAAGTGAAAAAGCAATTACGACATATCGAGGATTTTGTCCGCAGTAAATTGGGTCTTCTGGATGGAGATTCCCAAACGGACTGGCTGGATTTTGAGCGCAAATTGCGTCGGGCTACGCGCATCCGACAAATGAAGCGCGTGGCAGGGATGGTGAGCGTCTTGCTCCTCCTGGGCTTTAGCCAAACATTTATTAGTGGTGATTGGCCGCTTAGGCGAGATCAGGAGCAGGCTTTCGATGCTCCGGTTCAGGAAACCAAAAATAAACCCGCGAATAAAGAGGAGCAGGAGCCCGAAAATGCCAAATCTCTGGAAGTACTTCGAACTCCGGCATCTAATAATCAAGTGGTGGATTTGGAGCAGAATTCCATTCCAGAGCAAAGTCGAAAATTGGAAGCTCCTCCTAAAATACTGAGTCAGAATAATCCTAAAGGTCCGGCGCAAGCTCAGGGCCCTTTGTTGGCTATGGCCGATGCGTCTGAAGTGGCGAGTGCTGAAAATACAGAGGATGAGGTCCTTGAGGAGTGGAGTTTGCAGGAAATCATTTCTCGTCCGGAACATCAGGCGAAAATCAAAGATCTACCTGCGGGCAGCATTCTAAAGGATGGTGAAAAGATTGGTGAAGGCCCTTTTCCCTTCGATTACGAATTACCTAAAATGACCCTTAATGAAGATGATATTAAGGCCCGTAGCCCTGGTTTTAAACCTACCATTCAAGCTAGAACCGGACCTTATATTAGTCCCTTGCAAGAAAAGCGTCCCTGGTCGTACAGCCTGAACCTCTATCCCAATTTTGCCTTCCGCGAGTTTAAGATCGATCCTTTAAAGCGCTCTTTACTGCACAGCGATTTTATTGATGCCATGCAGGCTTCTGAGACTTCCGGTGTTAACATCAATATCGGTTTGGAAATTAGCAAGCGTATCGGACCGATTACCTACCTAAATAGCGGAATCGAGTATATTAATAATAGCTATAATGCGGAATTCGACTTCGTTAATTTCCGTCATGCCAACTTTAATGAAGATGGAGAGATCATTAACTACACCTTGTTGAAGGACCCGCAGCGTATTGCCTTTAGCGATCTCAATAGTTTTCACTTCCTAAACTTCCCCTTGAATATCAGCTACCAGCCCTGGGCTTCAGATCATCTTCGCATTAACCTCGAATTTGGCTTTAGCTTACTCTACTTCCTGGAAGCGCAAGGCTCTACCATCGACTATCGTACTCTGGAGCTTATCGATCTGGCTGATCGCAGCTACCGCAAGTATATGGCTTCCAGTAGCCTTAAATTAGGGGTACAGTATTATTTGAGCCCTAATATGAACATCGGGCTTGAACCTACCTTGATGTACTTTACCAATAGTATTTATACCGAAGACTATCCTTTTGAGGTAATCCCTTATTCTATGGGTCTAAATCTTAATCTGCAAATGAAGTTGCAGTAATTAGAGCTTAGAAAGAGCATCTACCCCTCGCTCCAAAGTTTGATCATCCTTAGCAAAGCACAAGCGTAGTACTTTATTGTCGACAGGATCTCTGTAAAAGGGACTGAGCGGAATACTGGCTACTCCAAATTCAGTGGTAAGCCTTTCGGCGAAAGCCAACTCCGACTCTTGACTAATCTCAGAATAATCAATTAGCATAAAGTAGGTTCCCTCGCTGGCCAATGGTTTAAAGCGAGTGCGCTCCTTTAGATTATGAAAGAGCCAATCATGTTTTTCTTTAAAAAGCTTGCCGAGGCCATTCAAATCCAGATTGGGCAGATACTCAGCCAGGGCCCACTGTAAGGGGTGGTTAATGCTAAAAACAAAGTATTGATGCACCTTTTTAAACTCCCGCATCAGGTTTTCAGGCGCCAGGCAATAGCCAATTTTCCAGCCAGTAACATGCACCGTTTTTCCTAAGGAACCCACTACAAAGGAGCGTTTTCTTAATTCGGGGAACTGGCGGACACTGCGTTTCTCTTTAGGGTCAAAAACTAAATGCTCATATACTTCATCGGCCAAAATGAGAATATTGGAATCGCTTACCAGCTCCTGTAATTTGAGGTAATCATCTTCCTTCCAGGTGCGACCGCTGGGATTATGCGGACTGTTAATGATGATCATCTTGGTGCGATGGCTAATAAGCCTTTTTACCTGATCCCAGTCTACATTATAATCGGGGTGCTGAAGTTTGATAGTGATAGGGCGACCTCCGTACAATTCAATCATGGGGAAGTAGGAATCGTAAGCGGGGCTAAAAACGATCACTTCATCTCCCTCACGAATGGCGCAGGCCAGTGCTGTTCCCAAGGCTTGGGTAGCACCAGCGGTGATGCAAATTTCATTTTCAGCATGGTAGGGGCTGGCAAATTCCTGATCGCTTAGCTTGCAGAGTTCTTGCCGAAAGGCCAGATGTCCGGCCATAGGCGCGTATTGATGGGGCCCTTTATCAACGTAATAGTGAACTCGCTCGATTAATTCAGGGTCTACCGGTAAATCGGGAAAGCCTTGTGATAAGTTCACTGCCTTATGCTTATTTGCTAAGGCAGTCATTTTACTGAAAATGGTTTCCCCTACATGACTTAAGTTTCCGCTAAAGCTTAGCGGCTTATCGGAATCGGACATTTTGCACAATTTCGGTTCGTTTCTGTAAACCTCTGGTCTTATTTCGGGTTGATTAAAAATATGCCAGCACCATCAACCGTAAAAACCAAAGAGCTAAGGTACGGAGAAGCACAGGTCTGCGAAAGCTTAATGGGTCTGGAAAATCCCCTTTCCAAGCTTATGGAAAAACCTTTATCCAATATAGGTCCATGTTAAGGCATAGCCTCTATAGCCAAAGCTTTCGAGTATTGGAGCCTTTTTTTAAACAAGCGGGTTTTAGCTATGTTCCCCTGGCTTATCATTTTCGAAAGAACGAAGATTGGGGCTGGCAAATCATAAGTTTGAGTTTGGTTCAGCTTGGCGAGCAATCCTATATCGATTGTCATTTTGGATTGCGCCTCAACATTGTAGAGCAAATGGTAGAGCCCTATGCACGAGGCATAGGCGAGAACTTGGCCGAGGAGAATACCTATGAATGTTCGCTTCTGAATTTTAGAAAGGAAGATCAAGGTCATTTTCAGCTTTCACAATCCAGTGATTTGGATCGATTAGCGGCCCATATTAAAGATTTCTTTCGCCGCGAAGGCTTTGGGCTTTTAAGTCAATGGCAAAAGCTACCGGAATTGCATCAATGGATCGGTCAACAGGAAATAGCTCCAAGCCCATCCAAAAGTGTTGGCTATCTGAAATGTTTTAGAGCCTTAGCCATTGCTAGCTTAATGCAGGCCCCGGATTGGGAGCAGCAACAAAGGCAGTATGGACAATTATTGATGGATAGTAAATGTCCGCTTTTGATTCAGGATAAGTATCAGGAATTTAGCCGCCAACTTGCCACTACTGCCCTCAACTAATCCGTATTTTCGCGCCTTGCGAGATGAATTACCTATCAGTTGAAAATATTGCCAAAGCCTATGGAGCCCGTAAGCTTTTTGAAGGGGTTTCTTTTGGTTTGGCCGAAGGCGAAAAAGCAGCTTTGGTTGCCCGAAATGGAAGTGGTAAAACTACCCTCTTACGACTCCTGGCGGGTATAGAAGCTCCGGATACCGGTCGGGTTACTTTTAGAAAAGGAATCCGAGTGGAGTTTCTTAGCCAGGAACCCGATTTGGATCCCGAACGCAGTATTATTGAGAGCGTACTAGCAGCTGAAAACCCCATGAGCAAGGCTTTAATCCAATATGAAGAAGCCCTGGAGAACATGGAGGATACCGAAGCTTATCAAAGGGCTTTCGATGCCATGGACCGTCTTAAAGCCTGGGATTTTGAAGGTCAGGTGCGAACGGTTTTAGGAAAGCTAGGTCTTCATCAGGTAAAGCAAAAAATTAAGTCCCTTTCCGGTGGACAGAAAAAGCGGGTGGCCCTGGCCAAAATCCTTATTTCTTCGCCTGATCTCCTAATCTTAGATGAACCTACCAACCACCTGGATTTGGATATGATCGAATGGCTCGAAACCTATCTGAGCCAAAAGAGTATTACCCTCTTAATGGTGACTCACGATCGCTATTTCCTCGAATCGGTATGTGATACGATCCTGGAATTGGAAGATGCGAAATTGTATCGCCATCCGGGTAATTACAGTAAGTTTTTAGAGCGCAAGTCGGAGCGTCAGGAGGTAGAGGCAACAAATGTGGATAAGGCCCGCAACTTGATGCGCAAGGAACTGGAGTGGATCCGTCGGCAACCTAAAGCGCGCGGCACCAAAAGCAAGGCCCGGATTGATGCCTTTGATGATATAAAGAAGGAGGCCACCAAAGACTTACGCGAAGATCAGCTCCAGCTGAATATTAAAATGACTCGCCTGGGCAGTAAGATTTTGGAAGTGCATAAACTGAAGAAATCCTATGGGGATAAGCAGCTGATTGAAAACTTCAACTACGTATTTAAGAAGGGCGAGAAAATAGGAATTGCCGGTGCCAATGGATCGGGGAAATCAACCCTGCTTAGAATGTTAACCGGCCTGGAAGAACCCAGTGGAGGGAAGATTATAATCGGGGAAACGGTCCAATTTGGTTTCTATACCCAAACAGGTCTTGAGCTTAAAGAAGACAAACGGGTTATTGATGTAGTGAAGGATATTGCCGAGTACATTCCTCGCGAAGGCAAAGGGGGCGATTTAAGTGCTACACAGCTTTTAGACCGCTTTCTCTTTGATGGAGACAAGCAATATACCTATGTATCCAAGTTGAGTGGTGGGGAACGTCGTCGCTTATTCCTGTGCACCGTATTAATGGCCAATCCGAACTTTTTGATTTTGGATGAGCCTACCAATGATCTGGATATTTTAACCCTCAATGTATTGGAGGATTTTCTGATGCAGTTTCCGGGTTGTGTATTGGTGGTTACCCACGATCGTTACTTCATGGATAAGATCTGCGATCACCTTTTTGCATTCGAGGGAGAGGGGCAGATCAAGGATTTTCCAGGGAATTATTCTGAATATCGAGTGGCACAGGTCGAAGAGGTTGCGCAACGCAAATTGCGGAATGAGAGCATGGTGAAAACCAAGTCTAAAGCGGTGGAAAAGCCCAAAGAGAAAACCAAACTGACCTATGCGGAAAGGCTGGAATTTGAGGCTTTGGAAGCGGAAATTGAGGACCTGGAAACCCGTCGGGAAACCCTGGCCTCACAATTGGAAGCGGCGGCTACCGATGCTGATAAAATCATGGAGCTTTCTTCACAACTGGAAGCCTTACAATCCGAATTGGAAGAAAAGGAAATGCGTTGGTTGGAGCTTAGCGAGTTCGCTGAATAAAAAAGCCCGAAAAGCAGAACTCTCCGGGCTTCACCAATTCTATGAATTCCTATTAAAACCGTTTGGTGTAGGTATGGCAATAAGGAGTGCCACCTTTCTTTTGGTAATAGTCGTGATGATATTCTTCTTGCTCCTTATAAAAAGTGGCTCCACCCGTAATTTCGGTAGCTACACTTATGCCCTTGGCTTCTAATTGAGCTTTCAGCTTTTCGGCAATCGCCTTTTGTTCATCATTTAAATAAAAGATGGCGGTGCGATATTGAGTGCCAATATCCGGCCCCTGACGATTTACTTGAGAGGGATCGTGGGTTTCAAAGAAAAGCTTGCAAAGGGTTTCATAGTCGGTTAGCTCCGGATCGTAAATTACTTCTACAGTTTCAGCATGTCCGGTTCTTCCAGTGCACACTTCTCTGTAAGTAGGGTTAGCTACATGTCCGCCGGCATAACCTACATTGGTTTCAATAACACCTTCTGCTTGTTGCATATAGTACTCGGTACCCCAATAGCAACCAGAGGCAAACAGGGCACGGGCATATTCTTTGGATTCACTCATTTTTTGGGCATTTAAACTCAGTCCGATAAAGGAAATTAAAAGGATCAATATTTTTCGCATGGCTCGCATTTTTATACTAGACGAGAGCAATCGCTTTTTGTTTCCGGAATTAAGCTTTTTTTAACGAATCGCCTTGAATCCCAGAAAGCAATAAAATATTATACGATACCTTTTTCCTGCAGCATTTCCGCAATTTGGACGGCATTGGTGGCTGCTCCTTTGCGCAGGTTATCTGCTACAATCCAAAGGTTCAGCGCATTTACCTTACTTAAATCGCGACGAATCCGACCTACGAAGACTTCATCTTTTCCTTCGGCATAGCGAGGCATGGGATACTGATTTACATCGGTATTATCCTGGAGGCTAATTCCGGGGCTATCTGCCAAAAGGCGTTTTAAATCGCTGATTTGATATTCAGATTTAAACTCCAAATTCACACTTTCGCTGTGACCGCCTTTAACTGGAATGCGCACGGCAGTGGCGGTTACGGCAATGGCCGGATCCAGAATTTTATGGGTTTCGTTCACCAATTTCATTTCTTCTTTGGTGTATCCATTATCCATAAATACATCGCAGTGCGGCAAGGCATTTTCATGGATGGGATAAGGATAGGCCATTTCGCCACTTAGGCCTTGTTTTTCGTTTTCCAATTGCTGTACGGCCTTTACACCGGTACCGGTAATGCTTTGGTAGGTGCTAACCACTACGCGATCAATACCATATTTACGATGCAAGGGAGCTAATACCATTAACATCTGAATGGTAGAGCAATTAGGATTGGCAATAATGTATTTGCCTTTTTCGAGAAGATCCCCATTAATTTCGGGCACCACTAAAGGAATACCTTCCTCCATACGCCAAGCTGAGGAATTGTCGATTACATAACAACCTTGCTCAGCAAATTTCGGAGCCCACTCCAATGAAGTACTTCCTCCGGCAGAAAATAGAGCCATATCAGGTTTCGCTTCCAGGGCATCCTTCAGGCCAATAACCTTGAGTTTCTTATCGGCAAAAGCCACTTCCTTACCCTTCGACTTATCCGAAGCCACGGGCAGAATTTCATGATTCTCAAAACCTCTTTCGTGCAGAACCTGCAACATTACCTGACCAACCATGCCGGTTGCGCCTACTACGGCTATTTTCATTCTTTTAAGTTTAAGCCGCAAAACTAAACCTAAAACCTGATTTTATGATGCGATATCTATGGGCTCTATTGCCCCTTAGTCTTTGTGGCCAAAACTTAATCCATCAGGACTTTAGTGCTGGTCAATCATTAGACTCCCTCTGGCTGGGGAATCTTCAAAATTTTGAGTTTCGCGATTCAGCTTTAGCCTTAAATGATTCGGTGGCCGGGCAAAGCACGCTCTATCATTCTTCGGATGTAATGACGGCTGCTCGTTGGGATTTTCATGGTAGGATGGACTTTAATCCCAGCAGCTCAAATTACCTGAAAATCCAAGTGATGCTCAGTCAACTGCCACCGGATAGCAGTCTATTTGGCTATTACCTTAAACTAGGAGGGAATGCGCAGGACCAAATTCAATTCTATCGGCAGGATCCCAATGGCGATCAATTACTGGCAGTTTCAGCCGCAGATTTTTTAGACCTAAACACGGTTCAGTATCACATCAGTCTTAGGCGTAGTGCCGATCTTCTTTGGGAGCTTTATGCGGATACAGGTTCCTTTGAGCAATGGTACTTGCAGGCCAGCTTTAAGGATAGCAATCATCGCTTTAGTGCAGGTTTGGCTTTAACATGCCATTATACCAAAACCCGTAGCACGAAATTCTATTTCGATAGCCTTCATATTGTGGGAGCGGCCTATCCGGATAGTATCGCACCTAAGCTCGTAAGCTGGAGCTTGAAGGGAGACAGTGCTCTGCATTTGAATTTCTCTGAAAAGCTGGCTCCACCTCAGCTTAGCACTTTTGAAATTCAGCAAGGAAATCAGTTGGCTAGTTTGAATTGGCAGGCTCAAAATCCGCGGGAGCTGAGCCTCAATTTTAAAGATCATTTGCCACCGAACCAGCCTATTTTATTGCGGATGGAAAATCTATCCGATCTATTCGGAAATCAATATTCCGATAGCCTCACCCTGCTTTATCGGCAGGTTTTGGTTGGGGAACTCCGAATTAATGAAATCATGGCTGACCCCAGTCCTAAAGTAGACTTGAACCCCAATAGCTTTCCGGAAGTAGAGTTTATTGAACTGATCAATGTTTCGCAATTAGCCATTCCCATGGATCAGCTAGAGGTACAAATTGGGGAGCGTTTTTATTCCTGCCCTCCCTTTTGGCTTCAGCCCGATTCCCTCTTAGTGCTTAGCGCTGCAAATACGGCTGTTTATTGGCCAGCGCAGATCCCGGTTTTGGGATTAAACTGGTCAAGTTCGGCTCTAACGAATGATGGCAATCGTATCGCAATCTATAATTCTGATGTGGAGGAAATTGAGTCCCTGCATTACAGTTCAGACTGGTATCAGGATGCTCTGAAGGCAGAAGGCGGTTGGAGTTTAGAAAGAAAAGATCCCTCTTCCGATTGTCATAATATCTGGAATTGGCAGGCGAGCAAAGATCCTTCCGGGGCTACTCCCGGCCGAAGGAACTCTATTGCTGATGTTTATCACGATAGCCTCAAGGCAGAAGTCTTAGCCCTAAAAATCCCATCGCCCTTTGAAATTCAAATCGACTTTAACCGCAGCTTATATGGGCTAAGTCCCTGGCAAATAGATCCCCCTGTTTTAATTGATAGCTTGGCTTTGAGTAAGGACGCCAAAAGTCATTTTATCTATCTAGCTCAGGCCTTGGAAGAAGGGCTTTTATATCGGGTTTTTACAGAAGAAGGCTTGGTGGATTGCCGCAATCATATCTATCAGCTGGATAGTTTAAAAGTCGGCTTAGCCTTAAAACCTTTGCCAGGTCAAGTGCGCATTTCCGAAGTTCTCTTTAACCCCTATCCCCAGGGAAAGGACTTTGTTGAAATACGAAATTTGGGTCCCGGATTTTTAGATTTGGCTGACCTGCGCCTGGCAGTCTGGAATTCCGAATTACAAGAAACGATTGATGCCAAGGTCCTTAGCCAGGAGCATCGGCTTATAGCAGCAGACTCTTGCCTAGTATTGGCCACTGAGGCAGCGGCACTCCAAGCATTTTACCGACTCAGAGAAACAAATTTTCAGGTGGTGGCAGAGCTCCCATCTATGCCTGATGATGGCGTTCAATTGCTTTTGATGCGCTCTGATTTTGAGATTTTGGATCGGATTAACCTGGATGAAGATTCACATGCCCCTTTCTTGAATTCTGGAGAAGGGGTAAGTTTATATCGGCTCGATTTTCAGCAAGATGCTTTGCGACAGGATCAATGGCAAAGCAGCCCTGCCACTTGGGATTATGCGACTCCCGGTTGGTGTCCGGATTTAATACAGAATAGAACCTCAAAAGTGCAATGGCAAGCGCATCCTGATTACCTAAGCCCTAATGGGGATGGCTATCGCGACTATTTGGAGCTCCACTATAAGCTAGCGCAGGATGCTTGGATTCAGGTTCATATTTACGACCGTTTAGGCAATTTGCAGAAAGAGATAATAGCCGGAGATCAAGCGAGTGCTGAGGGCTTCGTGGTTTGGCAAGGTCAGGATGAAAGGGGGCAGCTATGTGCTACTGGAGTATACCTGGCTTTCTTGGAGTACCGTTTTGCCAATGGTGAAATGGGACGAGCGCGTTGCTGCTTCGTATTAAGTCATTAAATTTCCGATCATGATCAGTTTACAGCAGATTCAACAAGTCCTTTTCTTAGACATTGAAACCGTAAGTTCTCATGCCGAATTTGAGCAAATGAGTGAGGACTGGCAAGGGCTTTGGGCCGATAAAACCCGTTTTCAGCGGCAGGAGGAAAGTCCGGCCGAATTCTATCCTAAGCGTGCCGCTATTCTGGCTGAGTTTGGCAAGGTGGTTTGCATATCCTGCGCCTTTTTTAGCTTGCAAAATGGACAGTGGGAATTACGCATGAAGAGCTTTTGCGATTCGGATGAAGTGCAGCTCCTGCAAGACTTTGCCCAGCTTTTGGAGCGCTTGCCCAATTTCAGACTTTGCGCGCATAATGGAAAGGAATTCGATTTCCCCTACCTTAGTAGAAGGATGATTAGCCATGGCATTAAGCTTCCGGGGCAACTCAATAATGCCGGTAAAAAGCCCTGGGAGGTTCCCCATATCGATACCATGGAACTCTGGAAATTTGGGGACTATAAAAGCTTTACCAGCCTTAAACTGTTGGCCGCTCTATTTGGAATTCCCAGCCCTAAGGATGATATCGATGGTTCGCAGGTAGGAGCAGTATACTGGGAGGAACAGGATTTGGACCGCATCCGAGTTTATTGTGAAAAAGATGTTGTAACGCTGGCGAAGGTCTTTTTACAAATCACTCAGGCAGAAGTCCCGATGGATTTTGAAGTTTACAATAATCAGCAGTAGGCTAGGTCTTGAGGCCCTCCTTTTGTAATTTGCTCTTACAAAGGAATATTTATGGCCGATTTCCACCAGTATCCGCATGGACTTATTGGCAACTGCGCGTACTTAGCTCTGATTAATAAGGACACCAATATTGATTGGATGTGCTTACCTCGCTTCGATTCTTCTTTCGTTTTTGGAGCCTTAATTGCCGGTGAAAAGGGTGGTGAGTTCTCCATTAAACCCGCTGAAGGTGAGTACCTGGTTCGGCAGGAGTATCGCAACAATACTAACATTTTAGAGACCGAAGTTAACCAAGGTTCTGATGCCTATAAGGTGATTGATATGGCCCCGCGTTTTATGCAAACGGATCGCTATTATCGGCCCTTAATGCTGGTGCGAAAAATAGAACCAATTCGAGGTTTGCCAAGAGTGAAAGTACGTTGCCGCCCGACCGGGGATTATGGTAAAAAGCAATTGGATAGAGAACGTGGGAGTAATCACCTGCGCTTTTTTGGTTTGGATGAAAGCTTGCGCTTAACCACCGATATTCCTCTCAATTATATTATCGAAGAACGAGAGTTTGTAGTAGATCGCCCTTTCTATTTGTTTCTCACCTATGGTGCGCCTTTAGAAGGTGAAATCGTGAAAACGGCGGAGAACTTTCTTAGTCAAACAACACAGTATTGGCAGCGCTGGGTGAAGTCGACCAGTATTGGTAAGCTCTTTCAGAAGGAAGTAATTCGTTCCGCCTTAACCCTTAAGATTTGCCAGTATGAGGATACCGGTGCCATTGTAGCTGCACCTACCACCTCTTTACCTGAAATTAATGGCGGAGGAAGAAATTGGGATTATCGCTTTTCCTGGATGCGGGACACCTTTTACACCCTTAATGCCTTTAACCATATTGGTCACTTTGAGGAAATGGAAAAATACTTCTCCTTTTTGGCCAATATCCCCATGCACGAAAAGGATAAAATTCAGCCGCTCTACGGCATTGTAGGTCAAAGTAAGTTGACAGAAGAAATACTCGATTTACCTGGTTATATGGGCAACAACCGGCCAGTGCGAATTGGTAATGATGCCTATACCCACATTCAAAATGATGTATATGGGCAAATTCTCCTAGCCATATTACCGCTTTATGTGGATCGCCGCTTTAACAATTTTAGCAGCGCCAGTTCTGAGCAATTGGTTATGTCAGTATTGGAAAAAATTGAGCGCACCATTAATGATCCGGATGCCGGTTTATGGGAGTTCCGAGGGATGGCCTTAAAACATACCTACACCAATTTGTTTCAGTGGGCAGGCAGTGCGGCGGCGGCTCGGATGGCCGAGCAATTTGAACACCCGAATTTAGCGCGAATGGCGCAAGCTCTGCAAAAACGAGCGGCATCGAATATTGAGAAAACCTACTCGGCTGAGCGAAAGGCCTATACTCATGCTATCAATTCTCCCCATTTGGATGCCAGTACCTTGCAACTCATTTTGATGAATTACATTCCGCATGACTCCCAAAAAGCGCGGGATCATTTAAAGGCCCTGGAGTCGGAGCTCAAGGTGGGTAAAGGATTATTCTTCCGCTACATTCACGAAGATGATTTTGGAAAGCCCGAAAACACCTTTATGATTTGTGGCTTTTGGTATGCTGAAGCCCTGGCCTGTGTAGGCCGAATTGACGAAGCCTGTGAAGCCTTTGAAGAGCTTTGTAATTATGCTAACCATTTGGGTCTTTTTGCCGAAGATATTGACCCCGAAACAGGCAGTCAATGGGGGAACTTCCCTCAGGCTTATAGCCATGTGGGCTTGGTAAATGCGGCTTATCGGATTAATAATAAGATTAACGAGCCCAATTTCCTTTAATCCAGATCGGCCAGCTCAGTCAGTAAGAGGCGAATTTCTTGCGAGTCCTTCACATAGAGTCCGGCATGGGTCACTCCATTTCCAACTTTAATGGAATAATCTCCAGGGCTTAATGCTTCAAAAATATATTCATCGGTTTGATCGTCTCCGGCCGCTAAAACAAAATCTGGCTTGAATTGATTTTTTAAGCGCAGGGCGGCCTTCCCTTTATTGGATGCCTTGGGTTTAACTTCAATCACCGCATTACCACTCATCACCTCAATTTCTTTATCGGCCAGTTTATGCCTTAAATGGCTATTGAGTTCGCTGCTGCGAAATGCGGCCAGTCCGCGCTCCACCTTGCGGTAATGCCAAACCAGGGAGTGTTCTTTTTCTTCCAGGAAGGAACCCGGGGTTCGAGCCACATAGAAGTTAATCACTTTTCGAGCTTCATCTTTCCAACTTTCATCATTGGGGATATTTGGGTTTACCCGCCATTCGCCCCCTTTTTTCTTAAACCACATACCGTGCTCAGCCGCCATTGCGATGGGGTAATTGCCTAAATGCTCATCTAAAAAACTGGCCGGGCGGCCACTAATAATGGCTATTTCTGTTTTAGGATTAGCCATGAGTTTTTCAAGTACTCTCCTTAATTCTGCATCTGGAACACTTTTAGAAGGATCCGTATGAAAGTCAACCAAAGTGCCATCATAATCTAAAAGCAGTAATCGTGTGGAGGCACTTTTATAGGCAGTTATGATTTTCTTTCGCTGTTGATCATTAAGGCCTATCGTATGCATTTTAGACTGCTCTGCCTTAACGCGATCCAGGTTTTCAGTAAAGAAGTTTACCCAGTGAAAGATATTGTAGTTCTGTAGGGTTTCTTGCATAATGGCCATGCGGCGGTCCATTTCTTCTTTACTCAGCTCCAAAGCCTGACCGATGCTTTGTGTCAAGGTTTTTTGATCATTGGGATTTACAAGAATGGATTCTGAAAGCTCCTTTGCGGAACCGGCCATTTCACTTAAAATCAATACCCCATCTCTTTGGGTACGGGAGGCGATATATTCTTTACAAACCAGGTTCATTCCATCGCGAATGGGGGTAATCATGGCTACATCACTCATCACATAAAAGGCAGAAAGTTCTGGCAGGCTAAAGCTGCGGTAGAAGTAATGAATAGGCTGCCAGTTCATATCGGAGAAATAGCCATTTATTTTCCCTACCAATTCATCCACATCATCTTTTAGCCGCCCATAAGAGGGTACCCGGTGCCGACTGGGAACTACAATTAAAATGAGCGAAACCTTGCCATGATAAGCCGGATTTTGCTCCAGGAATTTCCGAAAGGCGGTTAGGCGGTCGGGGATTCCTTTAGAATAATCGAGGCGGTCGACACTAAGGATAACCCTTTGATTGCCAATCGCCTTACGGTATTTGTCTACGATAGCCAGGGTCTCAGGGTCGCGAGCCTGCTCAGCATATTTAGCATAGTCAATTCCCATGGGTAGCGCATCTGCTTCCACGTGGCGGCCATTTACAGAAATGGTATTGCTACGATATTCATAGTCTGTAAGTCGATGCACGCAACTTAAAAAGTGCCGCATATCATCATAGGTATGAAAGCCTAGGAAGTCACTACCCAAGACTCCTTCCAAAAGCTCTTTGCGCCAAGGAAGCATGCGGAAAACCTCGTAAGACGGAAAGGGAATATGTTGAAAATAGCCAATGCTGGCCTCCGGCATTTTATCGCGGAGCATTTTGGGTACCAACATTAATTGATAATCATGAATCCAGATGCGGCAATTGGGATCGGTCAGTTCTAGAATAACATCCGCAAACTTTTGATTGACACGCACATAGGCTTCCCACTGCTCTTCATTGTAGGTGATGTATTGAACGAAATAATGAAAAGCCGGCCATAAGGTTTGATTGCTGAAACCCAGGTAATAGCCGTCTAAATCATCTTGATCCAGAAAGACCGGTGCCATATTGGCCTTAGCCAATTCTTTTTGGACCTGCTTTTGTTCTTGATTATCCTTGAATTCCTTTCCGGGCCAACCCAACCATACATTATCTCCTTCACGATAAATGGAGCCCAAGCCGGTAGCCAAACCTCCTTCTGAGGCTTTAAATTGATATCCATTTTCATGTAGTTCGGCACGGAGAGGAAGGCGGTTGGAAACGATAATCGTTCGAGGCATAGTAGATTTCTTGTCGGATTATAAATCAATCTCAGACCCCTGAATTTCGCAATAAATTATGAATCAGGCCTTAAAGCCAGTATTAAATACTTAAATCAGGCCATTAGGATTCTTAATTTAGAGGCATGTTAAACAAGCCCTTACTGCGCGTAGAGCATTTGGAAATTTCGAAAGGAGGCCAAATTTTGGTTCAGGATCTGAGCTTCGAATTGGCTCCGGCTAAAACCTTGGCTATTGTAGGTGAGTCTGGCTCCGGCAAAACGCTGAGTAGCTTGGCGCTGATGGGTTTACTGCCTTCGAGCTTGAGCTTGAAGGGAAAGCTGAAATTGAAGGACTGGGATTTACAGGACCTGGATGAAGAGGCCTGGTCTAAACTTCGTGGTAAGGAGGTGGCGATGGTTTTTCAAGAGCCGATGTCGGCCTTAAACCCTTCCATGAAATGTGGAAAACAAGTAGCCGAAATTCTCTCCGTACACGGCCAAAAGAAGGGTCTCAAGGAAAGGGTTTTAGACCTTTTTCGGGAAGTGGAATTACCTAGAGTAGAGGAGATCTACCAAAGCTATCCCCATCAATTAAGTGGCGGGCAAAAGCAAAGAGTGGTAATTGCCATGGCCATTGCCAATAACCCAGCCTTGCTTATCGCTGATGAGCCAACCACAGCACTGGATGTAAGTGTGCAGTCCAGCATTCTGAAACTGCTTAAAAAGCTTCAGGAAGAATACAATATGGCGATGATTTTCATCTCCCATGATTTGGGCCTGGTGCGTAAAATTGCCGATGAGGTTTTGGTGCTTTATCAAGGTCAGTTGAAGGAACAAGGCAGTGCGGAACAAATTTTTAATCAGCCTCAAGATCCCTATACTAAAGGCTTAATAGCCTGTCGACCTGGACCCGATACCCATTTTAAGCGCTTGCCTCTGGTGCAGGATTTTTTATTGGGCCATGTTCAGGATTTGGAGCAGATCGATCCGGCCAAGAAGGAACAAAGGGCGATGGCTCGCGCTAAGCAAAGTCCGCTTTTAAGCATTAAGGCCATGGACAAGATATACCGCTCCAAAAGTGGATTATTGGGTCGTTGGAAGGAGGTGAAGGCGGTTCAGGAAGTCAATCTCGACATTTTTCCGGGTGAAAGTCTGGGTCTGGTTGGTGAATCGGGTTCTGGTAAGAGTACCATTGGCAGAATATTAGTGGGTTTGGAACATGCAGAGGCGGGTGAGTTTTTCTATGAAGGTCAGGATATTCGCAATCTATCCAAAAAGGCCTGGCGCAAATTGAATCGGGAGATTCAGATCATATTTCAAGATCCTTATGGTAGCCTTAATCCCCGCATTACCGTGGGTGAAAGCATCGCGGAAGTATTACGGGTGAATGCCCACCGCAACAAGGAGGAGGCTAAAGAAGAAGCCCTGAATTTATTAGAGAAAGTAGGGTTGTTGAAGGATTATGCCGGTCGTTATCCTCATGAGTTTAGTGGTGGACAAAGACAGCGCTTGGGCATTGCTCGTGCCTTAGCCTTAAGTCCTAAATTTTTGGTTTGTGATGAATCGGTAAGTGCTTTGGATGTAAGTGTGCAAGCGCAAATCCTGAACCTCTTAAATGATTTAAAAGAGGAGTATGGATTTACTTACCTCTTCATTTCGCACGATTTGCAGGTAGTGCGCTATTTCTGCGATCGTGTTTTGGTATTGCGAAACGGGCAATTGGTAGAAGAGGGATTTGCAGAAAGCTTATTTCAAAATCCGCAGGAGGAGTATACCGCTCGTTTAATAGCGGATCAGCATTAAAGTTGGCTAAAGTTTTTTAATGGATTAAAATGAAAAGGGGAATTGCAAGGAAAGCCCGCCGTTAAGAAAGAATATTTGATCAAACTCTGCATTGGAGATGAGGCCGAGATAAGGACCCACTTTATAATTTAGCATTAGGCCTTTTCCAGATCGCCTTTGATTTGATTGATAGTGGCAAGCTATTTCAAAGCTTAGAGGATTTCGGCTTAGTGTAGAAGGTGCGAGGGTATTATTAGTTTCGTAAGTACTTCCATTTATGCCTTCATAAAGTACATGCATTCTATTCACAAAGCCTAATCCCAAAGAAATCTTAGGAACAAGATAGCCTTTCTTAAATCGAAGCCTTTTCTCGTAATTAAGGTTTAAGCTTATGGCCGAATAGCTTGAACTGAGATATCTAAGATCTGATGGGTATATACCCCCAGATGCTCCGAGTGTGTTAAAGCTTGAGTTTGGATAGGAAGCCTTAGAAAAGATATAAGCAATTCCCAGTCCGAAATAATGGTTTCCGAATCGTACTCTAGGCTCTATTGATAATTGGTTAAAGAGGCTCATAGAGGACTGATGAAACCGTTCTAAATCATCTACTCGTAACCTGGTGAATGCTAAAAAGTCAGTATTGATGAGACCAGCCTTGTATCCTGGACTGAGATCAAAGCTGAAATTCTTTCGAGTAGATTGGCCGTGAGCAAGGTTTACGCCTAACCCAATAAACATGGAAGCAATGAATAATCTAAATTTCATTCGTACTTGACAAATTTCAATTTGTGTTTCAAGCCCTTTTATAAAGGCAGAGGACGTAATTCTTTTTCCCGCCCTTGCTCATCATAAATTATCTGATAGATGGGTCTTTGACTGGCTTCCATTTTTTGTAGGAAGGCCGTGGGGGTAGAACGATTTAAAACCAAATAATCGCAATAGAACTGTGCTTCAATATTGCTGAATTCCCTTGCCCCAATTAAAATCGCATCCGGCGAAAGCCACCCCTTTAAACCGCGATAGAATTGAGCTCGGGAGTGATTTTCGGGATAACGATCTGCGAAATTTACAAAGGGGATATAGGCCATTTGGGCAAAGGCTAATAGCAGAAAACCTAAACTGATGTAGCGCCAAAATGGCTTTTTGGGGCTTAAGCTGCTGAGGAGAATCAGCACCAAAGGCAAGGCGATGAAGCTAAAGGCCGGTAATTTGGTTTGAGCCAGACTAAAGAAAATCAGGACAAATCCCACACTAAATACTGCTGCCCAGAATTGTGGTCTTGCTTTCTTCGATGCTTTATTTAGGATTAGGGTCAATAGGATTAAGGCCAGCAATAGAAAGAAGTGACTTCCCCACTGTTGGAAATGAAAATACCAGGGCTGTTGATGGTTTTCGACTACCTGCGCAAAGTGTTCCTGATTAAAGACGAATGCGGCTTTTGCTTCAGATGGGTAAACCCAAAAGGTGTAGATATACCAGGGAGCAATCAGTATTAGGCTCAAGCCCAGGGTCTTTAATTTTGAGGCTAAACCCTGAATGCGGCCCTTCTTTAAATCGGCAAGAAACCAGAATAGAAAGGGTAAGAAGCCTGCTAACCATTTTGTAAGGACCGCGGCGGCTATAAAGAGGGAAATGAGGATGAGGCGGCCAGTGCTTTTCTTCTGCCGATAGGCCAAAATCATCCAAATGGCTAGACTAATGCAAGTGATAAATGCGAGGTCATTATGGTCCATACCCTGCCAGCCCATCATGAGTTTTAAGAGGAAAGGGTTTAAGCAGAGACCAGCTGCAATAAAACTGGCCGTCCATTTTTCGAGATCCATCAGGATTTGGATACGCAGAAAGCTGAAATAAAGCAAGAGCATCGACAAGGCACTGGCTAAGCGAAATTGAAACAAACCGACCCCAAAGACTTTCATGAACAGGGCTTCGATATAGCTGAATAGGGGTGGTTTATGCAGCCAAATATTGCTGTTATACCAGGCACCACTCTCTCCGGCTTTTTCAAAAACTTCCAGAGGGTATAATTGTCCTATCCAGGGATAGTTTACCAGATTTTTAGCGACTAGGGCATGGAAACGCTCATCCCACCAAAAAAGGAAATCGGGCTTTTGGATTAAATAGAGGAATAGAGCTAGTAGTGCAAGCGGAATCACACCGTAAATAAAGATGAGCTGCGCCTTGTGTTTTTGCGCCATCATTCCTCTTCCCCTTTCAAAGCTGCATCGTAATCGGGTGGGTCGAGGTATTTGTCGTGGTCTTTAACGTAATGGTCGATAAAAAACTGCTTCCAAAACAGTTCTTTGCTCATGCTGTCCCAATGAATAATGGTGCTTTTGTACTGCTTATTCATAAAGATGGACCAGATCGCCAAGAAGCTGATTACTAAAAAGGCGGGGAGCTTTAACCAAAGTTTTTGCTTTAAAATCCACTGTAAGCTAAAGCCTAAGGCCAGGGCCATAAAAGGTAAAAATTCAATTAAGGGGCGGGCACCAAAACTACCACCATACCACCAGCACCACCAGCTAAAGGTGACCCAAAAAGCCAGAAGCAGGGTAAGCACTGTAGCCATAGCTTCCTTGCGATGGGCCTTAAAGAGCAAGTAAAAACCGGGTAAGCTTACAAAGAGCAGGGGACTGTATACAAACCAGCCTTTGCGGTAGCTGAAGAGGCCTTTCCAAATTTCTGGACTGAGGAAGAAAAATCCTTCTTCGGTATAGGAGTAAATGATCCAATGGCCGGTCATGTATTTCCAGTAAAAAAGCTGGGGCGATACGGCTATTAAGATTAGTAAAGCGGCCAAGCCACCATGTATCCACCATTGAATGCCTTTGAGGGGTTTGTCCCAAATAAGTAGGAAAATGGGGAAGACTAAGGCAATTACATTGGTGGGGCGAATTAAGATGATAAGCCCCGCAGCCAGGCCCATGATTACCACCTCTTTAATAGAGGCTTTCTTGCGATAGACCTCAAAGCGCCAAAGGACCAGGCTTACCAGGGCGAAGCTGAAAACATGGCTCATAGGCTCCACAAAACTGTAGTGGGGCATATTGGTGCCTGCGAAAATGAGAACTGCCGCCAGGGAGGCAATTCCGGGGCTGAGAAAAAATTGTAAAAAACGTTTCAGGAAATAGAGTCCGGCGAGGGCATAGGCCAAGGCTGCGGCTAAGAGCGCTAAGCGGTAGGGGGCACTAAAGCCATCGGCTTGATAAGTATCGCTAAGGCTGGCATAGAGGTGGCCGGCAAAAAAGAAGGGACTGTATAAAATGGCGGGTCCGGCGGTCATCTTTACGAAGCGATTGCCCTCGGCATCCGTTTTCATATAAAAATGGCGCTTACCCCATTCTTCCACCGGATGCTCAAATTTTAAGTCATCGTAAATAAAGAGCGCCGGGAGATAATGGTAATAAAGGGTAATATCCCAATCGATGGTGGGCTTTTTATTCCAAAAGCGAGAGGAAACAAAAACCAGCAAGCATACCAGTATGAGGAGCTGGTAAATGCGTTCCAGACGAAACCAGCGGGGCTTCATTTTTCCAATTTCATGGTAGGGATATCGCCTTCAACAATTAGGCGTCCTTCGGTAGCATTGCGTACTTCATCCACACTAATGCCGGGTGCTAATTCGCGTAGGTAAAAAGCATTGTCTTTGATATCAAGTACCGCCAAATTGGTCACCACTTTTTTAACGCAGCCCACACCGGTAAGAGGTAAGGTACATTTGGTAAGTAGTTTTGACTCCCCTTTTTTATTGGTGTGCATCATGGCCACGATGATATTATCGGCCGAAGCCACTAAATCCATAGCACCACCCATGCCTTTTACCATTTTACCGGGGATCTTCCAGTTGGCGATATCACCACCTTGAGAAACTTCCATGGCCCCTAAAACGGTCATCTGTACATGCTGTCCGCGGATCATTCCAAAGCTGGTGGCCGAATCGAAAAAGGTAGCACCAGGAAGAGCGGTAATGGTTTGCTTGCCCGCATTAATAAGATCGGCATCCACCTGATCTTCGGTGGGGAATGGCCCCATGCCTAAGATGCCGTTTTCACTTTGAAACTCAACGGAAATACCTTGAGGAATATAATTGGCTACCAAGGTGGGGATACCAATTCCGAGGTTCACATAATATCCGTCTTGCATTTCTTGAGCAATGCGCTGGGCAATACCGTTCTTATCGAGCATAGGTCTTTAATTAGCGTTTCTAAGTGTGCGCCATTGAGCGTCTTTGAGGCTAAAGGTCTCGGAATGAGGATTCCAGATAAAAACCTTCATTCTCTCCGTTTCCGGAGCCACTGTTCCCAAAACTACAAAAAGCCTCCATTCTTGCCAGCCTGCTTTTGGGCTTAAATAATGGCGCGCTTCATAGGCTTCAAAAGCGATGGACTTTCCGTCTTTATCCAAGCTTTGGAAGGCGATGGCCAATTTATGCAGTGCCTCTGTACCTTGAAGGTTAAGCTGGAGCTGAAGGGCTTGGGGAATAGAGTCTTTGGGCCATTCGAAAAGTGGCTCTCCCTTTTGATGATTGCTTAAATCCGGAAAGGAACCTTGGGAAGAAAGGGTCCAGGCTAAGTTCTCTTTTCTTTGGAGGAGGACTAAATTTTCGGAGGGACTGGCAGCGATTAAGTCATATTCCGGCGAAAGCCGCAAAGGCATAAAGCTTAAACGGAATTGACTGGCTATGTTTTCTGCTTTTTGATAAGCGGGAATGGCCGCCCCATTTTTAACTTGTAAATAGTTCCATTGCGGGGCTAAGAGATAGGAGCCACTTAAGCTTTGTACTTCTTGCTCAGCTAAGGATTGATAGAAGGAATCCGGAATTTGTTCTTTCGACCAGGATCTTGCCAATGAGTGATTAAGCGATATTCTTGGGATTAAAAACCAGAGGGGAATAAAGCAGGCCAAGATCCAGTAGGCCCGACCTAAATAGGCTTTTTGCCAAATTTGGCTGGCTAAGGGGAGTGCGGAGATCAAAGCCCAAAAAGACCAATACATGAGGCCACGGTCAAAGGGGAAGTTTAAATCTATAAGCCAGTGGCCAAGGATGTAAAAGAGGGGAATAAGCCAATAAGAAAGGGCCCAAAACCAGGCAAAGGGCTGGGAAATTTGATCGCGCTTGATCCAGGCTAAAATGAGAGTGAAAATTTGAAAAAGGAAAATTGGGATTAATCCGAAATCCACTTGAATAAGGCTGCCTATACTGTCTTGTAAAAAGCCATTTTGACCGCCATAATACAATTGCAGATGCGCTTTTAATTCGAAACTCATCCAAAGAGCAAAGGCAATTGGAATTAGATTTAGAGCGATGAGGAGATAGGTTTTGAGGACTTGTTTTTTTCGCCAGAGCACATAAAGGTGCATTAAGCTTAGAAAACCCAAAAGGGGTAGCCAGCTCAGATTACTGAGGATGCCCAGACTGGCAAAAAGTAAAAAGCGCCAAGATGAGGAGAGCTTTCCTTGGGCTTCCAATTGTTGGAGCTGAAAAGCCGCAGCCATCATAAAGGCGAACATTAAGCCATAGCCTCTACTGTAGGCAAAAAACTCCATGGGATAGCCAGCCGCTAAAAGAGCAATAAGCCCCACTACCACTAATTCGCGGTTTTTATAATGGGCTAAAAAGCGCCAGGCATAAACATAAAAGAGCGGGAAGGCTAAAAGATTGGGAAGTCGCAAAAGCCATTCATCCATGCCGCCCAGGCGATAGACCAGATGACTTAAAAGGGAATTGAGGAAATGGTTGTTTGCAGACCAATAAGCGCTGCCCGGCCAAAAATTTCCACTTTGGATATAGCTAAAGAAGCTGGTGGCCTCATCAAAAACCAGAGGATTTTGAAAAGCTCGAATCCAGAGAAAAGCCCAGTAAAGCAAGCCTAAAAAAAGCAAGCTCAAACTAAAAGGCTTATGCTGGCTTTTAAACATTTAGGCGGAAGGACGTACCGTGCGCTGCTCGATGCGTTTTTCGTAGTTTACCCCTTCAAAAATGCGCTGTACGAAGATGCCAGGGCAATGAATTTCATTGGGGTCCAATTCACCGGCAGGCACTAATTCCTCTACTTCTGCAATGGTGATTTTACCCGCCATCGCCATTAAGGGGTTAAAGTTGCGCGCGGTGCCTTTAAAGATGAGGTTTCCGGCTTCATCCCCTTTCCAGGCTTTTACGAAGGCAAAATCGGCTTCAAAAGCATGTTCCAAGATATGAGGTTTGCCATTAAACCAGCGTACTTCTTTGCCTTCGGCTACTTCGGTCCCATATCCGGCTGGGGTGAAGAATGCTGGAATTCCGGCTCCGGCAGCCCTACAACGTTCCGCCAGGGTACCTTGAGGGATAAGCTCAACCTCTAATTCACCGCTCAGCATTTGCTTTTCAAAGAGATCATTCTCGCCTACGTAGGAGCTGATCATCTTTTTGATCTGACGGGTTTGCAAGAGCAGGCCCAATCCAAAATCATCTACACCGGCATTATTACTAATACAGGTAAGGCCTTTTACCCCGCTTTGGCGGATGGCTGAAATGGAGTTTTCGGGAATACCGCAAAGGCCAAAACCTCCCAGCATTAAGGTCATATTATCTTTAAGTCCAAGGGCCGCTTCTTCGGCGCCACTTACTACTTTACGGATCATATCTTGTTTTTTTAGAGGCTCTAATTAGGGTTAAACTGATCGGCTCCCATGCCATCATCAATGCTTACCGTATCAATGGCCCCAAGGGCCGCTTTGTAACGGTCACAATTCAGTTCAATACTAAGGGGATCAATCGGTTTTTCAAAATCGGCTTTACTTACCTGTAGGGTGGAGTCGGCATAACATTTCTGCATAAATAAGGCCCAAACGGGCAAGGAAATAGTTGCCCCTTGTCCATAATAAGTGGAACCAAAATGAGCGGAACGATCTTCACAACCACCCCAAACGCCGGTAATTAAATTGGGCACCATGCCCATAAACCAGCCATCGGCATTGTTTTGAGTTGTTCCGGTTTTACCGGCAATGGGATTCGTGAATTTCCAGGGGAAACCGGTTACCACATCATTAGAGTAAGATCCCCAGGATGAGCGTAAACGAGCACCAGTTCCGGAGGCAGTCACCCCTTTTAATAGGTCTAGTACCACATAAGCATCTTGCTCGCTCATTACCTCATTGGTACGCGGACTGATTTCTTGCAGCACCACTCCATTGCGATCTTCTATACGGGTAATAAAAATGGGTTCCGTATAAACTCCTTTATTGGCGAAGGTGGTGTAGGCTCCTACAATATCATGTACCGATAAGTCTACCGTTCCTAATGCAATGGAGGGTTGGGCGGGAATTTCATCTTCAATACCCATCTCATGCATCATCCGAATTACCGGAACCGGACCTACTTGCTTCATTAAATAGGTGGTAACGGTATTTACGGAATTGGCGAGGGCATATTTTAGGGTATATATTCCGCCATATTTATCATCGGAATTTTTTGGGCACCAATCCTTCAACAAGTCGTATTTCCCTTTTTCGATACAGGTCCGCACATTGGGCACCTCAAAACATGGGGAGTAGCCCTTTTGGCGAATAGCGGTGGTATAAACGAAAGGCTTAAAGAGTGAACCAACCTGACGTTTTCCTTGGCGAACATGGTCGTATTGGAAATGGCGGAAGTCGATACCGCCTACCCAGGCTTTAATAAAACCAGTTTGAGGCTCCACCGACATTAATCCAGATTGGTAGAAATGCTTGTAATAGCGAATAGAATCCCAAGGGCTCATCAAAGTATCTACATCTCCACCCCAGGCAAAAACGCTCATTTCGATAGGGGTGTGGAATACCTTCATAATACTATCCATGGAGATATCCTGCTTTTTCATGCGGCGGAAACGAGGGGTTTGACGCATGGCTCTGCCCAGCAGATCTTCAACGGCGCCAGGTGTAAGGTTGTGGAAGGGCGCTAATTTGCGGTTTTTCTCCATCTTAAAGAATACTCGCTGCAAATTGCTCATGTGCTCGGTTACCGCTTCTTCGGCATACTTCTGCATACGGGAGTCGAGGGTAGTGTAGATTTTTAAACCGTCGGTATAAAGATTGTATTCGCTGCCATCAGGCTTGGGATGTTCCTTTATCCATCGCGCCATATACTGTCGCAGGTATTCCCGGAAATAGGTAGCAGTACCACTAATGTGACCTTGGCGGTTGAATTTCAATTCGATCGGCAATGCAGATAGGGAGTCTCTTTCTGCTTCGGTGATCATCTCATTGCGCAGCATTTGCCCGAAAACTACATTCCGTCTTTCCAAGGCGCGGGGCGCAGTTTGTTCGCGTTTGGGATTAATCTGCCAGGGGTTTTGCAGCATACCAATAAAAAGGGCTGCCTCTTGTATATTTAGGCTGTCTGGAGCTTTATTAAAGTAAGTGGAAGCGGCCGATTTAATACCCACGGCATCGTATACAAAGTCGACCTGGTTGAGGTACATCGCCACAATTTCTTCCTTGGTATACTGACGCTCCAATTGCACGGCGATTACCCATTCCTGGAATTTTTGCATGATACGACCAATCAAGGAACCTGGAGGTTCATGGAACAATTGCTTAGCTAATTGTTGGGTTACGGTACTTCCACCGCCATTTTGACCTAATCGCACGATGGCTCTGGCCAAAGCTTCGAAGTCGATACCACTGTGGCTGTAGTAGCGTTCATCTTCGGTGGCCACCAGGGCATTAATTAAGTGTGGGCTTAATTCGCTGTAATCAACGTGGGTGCGATTGTCTTTAAAGAACTTACCCAGGGTTTCGCCATCGGAGCTGTAAATTTCCGTGGCGACATTGCTTTTGGGGTTTTCAATTTCTTCGAAGGTGGGGAGTTTACCAAAAGCTCCCAAAGTGGTGAGGCCAACTATGAATATGATGCTTAAGATCCCTAAAAAATAAAGGACCCACATCCAACGTACCAGCTTGCGGTAATCGTTTTTAGCAGTTCTCTGGGTCTTAGTTTTTCGCTTCGCCATTTTCCTGTTTGTAAATGCTTATGCCAATATCTTCAACGCCGGGAAGAGGATCTTCGCGCATGGCCTGCACAAATTCGAAGCGATAGGTGCCTGCCTTGGTAAAACGCAGAGGTTCTCTTCTGAATACTCTTTGAAAGGTTTTAAGCTCTCCCACGCCTTCGCCTAACCATTTACCAAAGGGATCTGCCAGGGTTAGGTTCGCGGTGTCGCTGTATTCTATACCTCCTTCAGAATATATTTTCCTGAAAAGGTACAGATTTGAAAAGGGATAATCATTATTCCCCCGCATATTGAAATAAATGAGGTAGGAGCTAAGGGTATCCTCAATTTCTACTTCGAAGCTGGCAATGCTATCGGCATACCAGCCATCGCTGGCTACCGGCTGATAGTTTTCGTACCAGGGCTTCTCCGAACAGGCAAAAGCGAAGCTGACCAAAAGGACTAAAAGAAAGAGCTGTTTAAGACTTCGGAGCATCGTTATTTCCGGGATTGCTGTTTTTACGTCGGCGATTGCGGTTATTGCGATTGCGGTTTGTGCCACCACTTTTATTCGGGCTACCGCCTTCTTTCGTGTTTCGAGGCGATTGTGCTTTCGCTTGAGGATTAGCCTTTGCTTCGGGCTTGGGTCCATTGCCCTGAGCATTTGGATTATTACGCCCTTTTGCCGGGCGCTTGCGCCCTTTGCGACGGCGATTGTCTCCCCTTCCTTTCTGATCGAAACGGGTTAATTCATCCTGGCCTACCACATTCTCATAAGCCACACTTTCTTCGGAGGGCTTATTCGCATTAAAGTCGATTAAACTTTCAGGCTTTTCGCCCTTTTCGTTTAAGGCCATAATATGCTTCACATCCTCAAGCTTTACCGCTACCCATTCGTTCCCTTGGTCAGGAAGAGCATACCACAGTAATTCTTTGAAGATGTCCATTTTCTGGAAGTAAGCCTTGCCCGCTTTGGTTTCCAGATTTTTATTGGTGTCTGGGAAATTCTTGAGGGCATCCAGATAAGTATCCAGCTCATAGTTGAGGCAGCATTTTAACTTTCCGCATTGTCCAGCTAATTTGGTCGGATTCAGCGAAAGCTGCTGATACCGGGCCGCGGCAGTGTTTACCGAACGGAAATCCGTAAGCCAGGTGCTGCAACATAATTCGCGGCCACAAGAGCCAATGCCTCCAATTTTACCGGCCTCTTGTCGAGTTCCGATTTGGCGCATTTCTACTCGAATCTTAAACTCGGAAGCTAATATTTTAATAAGCTCGCGGAAATCGACCCGTTCATCAGCGATATAATAAAAAGTAGCCTTGGCATTATCACCTTGGTACTCTACATCGCTGAGCTTCATATTGAGGTTTAGCTCTTTCACAATTTCGCGACTGCGCACCATGGTTTCATGCTCACGATCGCGAGCAGTTTGCCAAATATCAATATCGCGCTGATTGGCTTTGCGATATAATTTGCGCACATCCGGAGACTCCGGCCGCAATTTGCGTTTATTCATTTGCAGGCGTACTAATTCGCCAGTGAGCGAAACAGCGCCAATATCGTGTCCGGGATTTCCTTCTACTGCAACCACATCGCCCATATAGAGGCGGATTTGGCTTGGGTTTTTATAATATTCCTTGCGGCCGTTCTTAAAACGAACTTCGACATATTCAAAAGGAGCGAGGTGCCCCGGTAGTTCCATATCACTTAACCAGTCGAAAACGGTGTGTTTCTCACAACCCTTTACGCCACAAGAGCCATTACTTTTACAGCCTTTGGGAATCCCGTTTGTACTACAACTTCCACATCCCATTGTAAGGTCTCTTTTTTGGGGTCCTTTTTTGCGGACCAGCGCAAAGATACCATTTCACATCTTTGACAATTTGCCGTCCGCAGTATCATTTTTGGCTACTTTTAGCGTTTCATTCCCAAAACGGATTTCCCGCATGAGAATTAGCTTAGGGCTGCTCTTCATTTTTGGCACCATTACCCTCTCTGCTCAGGTATCAAATAACCTTGGGGTTTGGGTCGATCATTTCCCTTATACCAAATCGGTAGACATCGCCGAAAACGACGGTGTGGCCTATGTTGCCACCGAACAAGGTATGTATCGTTATGAGCTTGAAGATCGCAGCATTCACCGTGTTTCCAAGGTTAATGGTTTAAGTGATGTTGGCTTGAGCTGTATGGCCTATAGTGAGCAATTTGATCAATATTTTATTGGCTATGAAAATGGCACTCTCGATATTCTCGATGGGGATGAGATCATTAGTTTTCCCGATATCCGGCTTTCCGGAAATTACAGCGGATTAAAACGGATTAATCATATTCATGTGATGGATTCCGTGGCTTTCATCGCTACCGATTTTGGGATTGTAGCTTACGATATTGCCCAGGGATTGGTTCGAGAAGCGCCCTATATCATTGGCCCCGGAGGAGGTACTTTGGCCGTATATCAGGTGGAGAATGATGATCAATATTTATACGCCGCTACTCCCGAAGGTTTGTACAGTGCCTCCCTTAATTCCGCCAAATTCTTTTTTGGCAATTGGTCGGTTGATCCCGCAATGGCGCGAGAGATTGATCACTTGGCTTATTTCGACGGCAAACTTTTCGTGAATCGCAATATTCCTCCGAATAATGATTCAATCTGGTATAAAGAGAATGGCAGCTGGACCTTTTTTCCGGCCAATGAAATTTCGGATAATCGGGATTTACGCGAATCGCGCGGGAATCTGGTTGTGGTCAATAATTTTAGTGCCCGAGCCTATGATCCGGCTTTTCAAAGAGTAAAAAACTGGAACAGCACCACGGTAGGTGATACGGCCTTTTCGCCGGTAGCGGCTATAATGGGCAGTCGATCTGATAATTTCTGGATCGCCGATGCGGGCAGCGGTATTTACCAGGTATTTCAAATTTTCCCGCTCGAGGTGGTGCCTAATAGTCCGGCCACTCGCAATGCTTTTCGCATTCAGCAAGATGAAGGAAGAATTTGGGTGGCCCCCGGTGGTTATGATGTGGTGGGTACCCCCGTGTTTAATAATGACGGTATTTTTCACCTCGAAGGATTGAATTGGACCAATTATCCCAATGTCCTGTTTGGCTCTTTTAAAGACATTGTTGAGATTCTTCCGCATCCAACGGTAGAGAATCATATCTACGCTTCCAGCTTTGGCAGTGGCTTATTGGAATTGGCGATTGATGGTGAAAGCGTCTCTATAGTACGCGAAATTAATGAAGCTACTACCGATGGCGCTATGCCTTCCATTAGTGGAAGTGGCGAACATCGAGTGGCAGATATGGATTTGGATGCCGATGGAAATATCTGGTTCAGCAATCCTTTAACCGATCGTCCTCTAGGGGTTATTCGCCCGGATGGAACGGTAGAATGTTATGGCCTGGGGGCCGCTGGTGCCGGTGCCAATGTGCTGAAATTGATGGTTACCTCGGGTGGTCAGGTTTGGCAACAGATTCGGAATAATGGAATTTTAGTGACTCGCCTGGAAGATGGAGTGCCTCAAGAAACGGTGCGTTTAGGAGCCAGTGAGGGAAGTGGGGACCTGCCTTCAGAGTCGGTTCTTTGCTTTGCTGAAGATCAGGATGGAGAGATTTGGATTGGTACGAATGAAGGCCTGGCCGTGCTGTTTAGCCCTGAGAATATCTTTGAACCCAATCGCAGTTATGATGCCTCGATCCTGGTAATTGATGAAGATGGCGATGGCAATGGTGAGCGCGTTTTAGGCTCGGAAGCCATTAATGATATTGAAGTAGATGGCGCCAATAAAAAGTGGTTCGGAACCGCCAATAATGGAGTGTTCTACACCAATTCCAATGGCCGAACGCAATTGCAGCGCTTCAGTAAAACCAATAGCCCCTTGGCCAGCGACGTGATTTTGGATATTGAGATCGACGATCAAACTGGAATGGTGTATTTCGGAACGGATCAAGGAATTGTATCCTATCAAGGTCAGGCTACGGCTGGGGAGAAAACCATGAGCGATGTATTTGCCTACCCCAATCCGGTAGAGCCCGGATACAGTGGTCCTATTTTAATTCGAGGTCTGGTAACTAATGCGCAAGTAAAGATTACCGATGTGGAAGGAAATATCGTTTTCGAAACCGTGGCCGAAGGAGGTCAGGCAATATGGGATGGTAAAAATTTCGATGGACTGAAGGTGGCCTCGGGAATTTATCTGGCTTTTATCAGTGATGATTTAGGTGTTAATACGGAGGTGGCCAAAATCATGATTTTGAATTAATGGCCGAGATTCGGGAAGGCATCGTATTAAGCAGTGTTCCCTACGGCGAAAGCCGCATAATTCTTAATCTTCTTACTCCTGATCTAGGCACGATTGGCCTAATCGCGACCCTCTCAAAAAAGGGAAAAAGCGGTTTGAAAAAGGCCCATTTTCAGAACCTTCAGATTCTCGAAATTCAGCATGCTGAGCGGAATAAAGGCGAATTGAAACGCCTCCAGGATGCGCGCATACTCTATCCTTATCAGCAATTGTACTTTGATCCAGTTTTGTCCTGTATGGCGCTCTTCTTAGCCGAGTTTCTCTATAAGGTACTACGGGAAGAAGAAGGCCATCCTGAACTCTACCGATTTGTGCGGAAGGCCTTGATTCAATTGGATTCGGCCGAGGCGGGTTTGGCCAATTTCCATTTGGCCTTTTTAATGGATTTAAGTGCGCATTTAGGACTACGACCCCAATTGGAAGAAGGTTCTGCCCGATATTTCGACTTGCTACATTCTCAGTTGAGTACTCAGTCTCCTGATCATCCGCACTTTATTGAAGAGGATGAATTGCAGATTTGGCGTGAACTACAGGCCAAAGGATTGGAAAATTATGAAGAGCTAAGTATCAAAGGATCTGTCATCCGCCGCAAAGCCCTGGCGAGCTTAATTGATTATTACCGCCTGCATTTGCATGATTTTGGCGACTTGAAATCTTTGGCGGTTTTACGCGAGGTGCTGGCCTAGAGGATTTCGAGATTGCGAATAATGCTCTCTAATTCGAAAAGACTCTTGCGTTTCTTTTTCTCCGGAGCCAGGATAAAGCTGTCGATGTAAATCAATCGATTATTCTCCTCATCGTAAATGGTATAGCTCACAAAGGGCCCCCCCATAATATCACCATGCGTTCGCCACAGACCACGCGCTTCGATGCTAAAGCGTCCCTGTACTTCGGTAGGGTTTAGTTGCGGTTTCACCAAGTCCTCTGTAATCATATAGCTGCCGTCTCTTTGTCCGGGAACATAGAGTTTGGTAAGACTATCTCTGAGAGGGATAATATTATTTCCAATAATAGCTTCGTCTTCCGGTAAATCGCCTACATAAATGATAATGCCATTATCGGCCAAAGTGGTGGTTTTCCAGTAAACTACTACATCATCGGTAGAAACCGACAGGGCAAAGTCTCTGGGGACATTCAATTTAAGATTATGCTTGCTGAAAAACTCCGGGTACTCCTTGTGAGTAAGCGGTTCCATCTTGGTATAGAGACGCTTTGACTCCAATGCGCTGATGCGGGCATCAATAGCTTCCGTTTGCTTAAGGGTTAATTTCCGTAAATCGAGTTCAGTAGGAGCGCTCAGATGCGTTACCATTTGGCCACGTGCCCATTTATCCATTTCGAATACCAGACTGCTGCTATCCGCTTTAGCATCTAAAAGCACAATATAGCGGGAGCGTTTAAGAAGGTCGCTGAATTCTTTAGGAGCCACCTGGCGCACAGTATAGCGCGGTTCGGGTTGTGGTAGGCCGTAAACCATGCCAATAAAATGTTCTTCGAAGGCTCTACCCGGACCACCGTTCCAAACCTTATCTTCAGCTACTACCAAGATATCCAGAATACCGCCATTAGCAGGAGGCAGGGTGTCATCGCTGAAGATCTTTTTTAAAGCCGACTCTTCACCTTCGGGGCTTGAGCAGGAAATCGTTAAGCTAAGAGCAAGCAGGAAAAAGAGGCCGGTTTTCAGTTTCATAGAATCAGCTTTGAGGGTAGATTTTTAAGGTCATTCCCACTTTCAGGCGTTTCGCATTATTGATGCCATTCCACGACATGATATTCTGGGCACTTACCCCAGGATATTTGCGGGCAATGGAATAAAAGGTTTCGCCACTGCGCACCCGATACATCTCATACTTGCCATCAGTAGAAGTTTTGGTCTGCGTTCTGCTCCTCCTATTGTTGGATGCCACTGTGGAGCTGCTGGGCATACGGCGCGGGTAAATGGTTAATCTTTGTCCAACGCGAATGGTATTGCCACGTAGGCCATTCCATCTGCGAATGCTACTTACACTTACGCCATATTTTTCAGCGATAGTTCCCAATACTTCACCACGGCGGACCTTATGGCGAATACGATCATTCATCTCTACTACGGCTGGTGCCGCAGTCTTATTTTTGGCAAAATCGTTTTCAGCAATGCTGTAAATCGAATCTTCATTGGCAATAAACAAGCCCACCTTATCTGAAGGTAGAATGATATGATAAGTCTTATTCGAAACCTTGGGGATTACCTTATAACGATAAGCCGGGTTTAAGAAGAGTAATTCTTCTTCGTCCATGGCGATTAATTTCGAAAGTTGCTCAAAGCTTACTTTTTCGCGAATCACCACGGTATCGGTTGAGAAGAAAGAAGGTTTAATGTCGGTTGCGAAAAGCAAGTGTTCCTCATGATAATTCATGATGTAATTCACAGCAATAAAGGCTGGAACATAGCCCGCCGTTTCGCGAGGCAAAAAGGGGCGAATGGCCCAATAGTTAGTTTGTCCTCCGGAACGACGAATTGCTTTATTTACATTACCGGGACCAGAGTTATAGGCCGCCAGGGCCAGGTTCCAATCGCCGAAAATATTGTACAAGGTGGTGAGGTAACGACAAGCGGCTTCTGTTGATTTGATGGGGTCGTGACGCTCATCAACATAGCTGTTCACGCTCAGGCCATTCAATTTGCCGGTCGAATACATAAACTGCCATAAGCCAGCTGCTCCTACTCGCGAACGAGCGGTTGGATTTAAGGCCGACTCTACTACCGCCAGGTATTTGAGCTCCAATGGCATATTATACTTATCCAAAGTTTGCTCAAAAAGCGGGAAATAGTAGCGAGCTAAGCCCAGCATGCGGCTTACTTGCTCGCGGCGTCTTTTACTGTAGAGATCGATAAAGGAGCGGACCACCGGATTGTAATCCAAATCCATCGGGCTTAGTGCGTCCAGTTCTTTAAGGCGCGCTTCATAGACCGAATCATGCCAATCGGGTAATTCACCTTCGGCTAAAAAGTTGGAGTCGAGGGTACTAAATTCTTCGGCGGTAGCTTGAAAGAAATTGAGGTATAGTAAGGAGTCGAGGCGAGCCGCCACGGGATGATCCTTAAGATCAATAGCCTCAAGATCCAAGAACTGAGGCTTAATGATGGTATCGGTATCCTTATGTTCGCCACCGGGCTGAGTGGTACTGGCCGCCAATGGCAGAGTAGCCAATCCAAAACCCAGTGCAAGTAATTTAAGTTTCATGTTCAGCACAGAAATATCTAAGGGAAAAAGGTAAGTGATTAAATGCCTTTCCCTGTAAGCATTTAACGAGGTTTTTAACCGCTAATTGTGAACTAATGTTTCCACAAAACGCAGCAAGTCGGCTTCTTGATATTTAGCGGCCGAAAATTGCATTCCAAGCGGTAATCCATTGCTATGAGTTGCCAAAGGCAAGCTGATGGATGGAATTCCGGCGATGTTGGCGTGTACGGTAAAAATGTCTTCTAAATAAGCCTGAGTAGGATCATTTTGTTCTTGATCCAAGGCAAAAGCGGTATGCGGCGTAGTTGGGGAGAAAATTAAATCGTAGTCCTTAAAAAGAGCATCAGTTTTTTCTACCACCAAACGGCGGGTTTTTTGGGCCTTGCCATAATAGGCATCGTAATATCCGCTGCTTAATACGAAAGTACCCAGCAGAATACGGCGTTTAACCTCGGGACCAAAACCTTCGGTACGCGAAAGCTTATAGGTGCTTTCCAAATCATGGGCATTAGCGCTGCGGTAACCGTAATGGATGCCGTCGTAGCGAGCCAAATTAGAACTGGCTTCGGCGGTGGTAAGGATATAATACACGGGTACCATATAGTCGAGCAGCGGGAAATCCACAGCTTCCACCGTATGACCTTCTGCCTTTAGCTTTTCAATAATGGCCTCGGAAGCTTTGCGTACTTCGGGATCGAGATGATCAGATTCCATGACATTGCGGAAATAGGCAATGCGTTTTTTACCGGGCTCTGGGGCCGATTGAACGGACTCTACCTCACGCTTACTTACCGTATTATCATACTTATCGGCACCGGCCATTACTTCGTAAAGCAGGGCGATATCCTCTACCGAGCGGGCAAAGGGACCAATTTGATCGAAGCTGGAGGCAAAAGCAATTAAGCCATGACGAGAAATCCGTCCATAGCTGGGCTTAAAGCCATAAATGCCGGTAAAGCTGGCGGGCTGGCGAATTGATCCACCGGTATCACTACCCAGGGAGGCCAAACATAGGCCTGCTGCTACAGCAGAAGCTGAACCACCGGAACTTCCGCCCGGAACCTTGGTAGTGTCGAGTGGGTTTTTAACCGGTCCATAGGCACTAAAGCGGTTGGAGGAACCCATTGCGAATTCATCGCAATTGAGTCGACCAATAATAATCGCATCCTCAGCCAAAAGTCTTTCGACTACCGTGGCAGAGAATAGGGATTGAAAACCTTCCAAAATTTTGGAAGCGGCCGAAACCTTATGGTCTTTGTAAACAATATTATCCTTGATTCCGATTACCATCCCCGCGAGCTTGCCCGCAGTGCCGTGTTGCAATTTGGCGTCAATTACCGTGGCCCGGGCGCGAGCGTCGTGGGCATAAACTTCTAAAAAGGCGTTCAAATCCTGATGCGCCTCAATTTTCTCCAGGTAATTTTCTACAAGCTGTACGCAGCTGATGGATTTTGATTCCAGGTCGGACTGGATTTCGGTCAGCTTCCGGTAATCTTTCAAGGTATTGACTTTAGGATTTTTTCTCTGGCGATTCTTCTTTATCGTCTTCTTTCACAGCATCTTTAAACTCCTTAATGCCGCCTCCCAGGCCGCGCATTAATTCAGGAATTTTACGTCCGCCAAAAAGGAGCAGTACCAGGGCAACAATCAGAATAATTTGCCAGGGACCTACAAATCCTAAAAACAGGCTTGCCATCGTCATTGTATCATGAATTAAATGAGCCGCAAAGGTATAAATTAAACGGCCCATTGGGGTGGCTTTCCAAGATCAGTATTTCGCCCTCAAAGATTTAGGGGGCCAGAGGCCTTAAACACAATAAAACCTGTGCATACCTCGTCAATATCGTATCTTGCCAAACCAGAATCTAGAACATGGAAGAGATCATCAAGCTTCGCCAGATCAAGCGTGACTTTCCCCTTGGAAGTCAGGTGGTGAAAGTGCTGAAAGGCATTGATCTGGATGTGCGTCGCAATGAATATGTGGCTTTAATGGGCCCATCAGGATCCGGAAAATCGACCTTGATGAATTTATTGGGCTGCCTCGATACACCCACCAGCGGCGAATACTGGCTAAACGGAAAGGATGTAAGTAAAATGACTGATAATGAGCTGGCCGAAGTGCGCAACTCAGAGATCGGTTTTGTTTTTCAAACCTTTAACCTTTTGCCGCGTAGTACTGCGCTCGAGAATGTGGCTTTGCCCTTGGTATATGCCGGAGCTAGTACCACCGATCGTCAGGCTCGGGCCGAAGAAGTTCTAAACTCCGTAGGTCTAAGTGATCGAATGGATCACCGTCCTAATCAGCTCAGTGGAGGGCAGCGTCAAAGGGTTGCTGTGGCCAGAGCCCTGGTTAATCATCCCTCTATTATTTTGGCAGATGAACCTACCGGAAACCTCGATTCCAAAACCTCAGTAGAAATTATGAAGCTCTTTAGCGATATCCACGCTCAAGGGAATACCGTAATTCTGGTAACGCATGAGGAGGACATTGCTCAGCACGCACATCGCATTATTCGTTTGCGCGATGGTATGATCGAATCCGACGAAAAGAACGAACATGGATCTTAATCTTAGTGGTAAAAAAGCCCTGATCTGCGGCAGCAGTGACGGTATTGGTAAAGCGGCAGCCGAAGAAATTGCCCGCATGGGAGCTAGTGTAACCTTATTGGCTCGCAATCCTGAAAAACTCGAAAAAGTAAAATCTCAACTCAGCACTGCGCATGGTCAACAACACCAAATTTTGGTGGCCGACTTTGATGATTTAGTAGGTCTCGAATCTGAGTTAAGCGCACATCTGCGCGCTGGAAACGATTACAATATCCTCGTCAATAATAGTGGTGGACCGCCCGCCGGACCTGCGCATAAAGCCGGTTTGGAAGAATATGTTACCGCTTTTCGCCGCCATTTATTAGCCAATCAGTTAATTAGTCAGGCCCTTTTGGAGGGAATGCGTAAAAGCGGATACGGACGAATCATAAATGTGATTTCCACTTCCGTAAAAGCACCTTTACCGAATTTGGGAGTTAGTAATACTATTCGTGGAGCAGTGGCCAATTGGTCTAAAACTTTGAGCCGCGAATTAGGTCCCGATGGTATTACCGTAAACAATGTTTTACCCGGAGCCACAGAAACCCTGCGCTTAACTTCCATTATCAGCAATAAAGCTCAAAAAACCGGAAAGAGTGAAGCGGAGGTTTCGGCTGAAATGACTTCCGAAATTCCCTTAGCGCGTTTCGCCAAGCCCGAGGAAGTGGCCAATGCTATTGCATTTCTAGCCTCTCCTTCTGCTGCCTATATCAGTGGTATTAATGTACCGGTAGACGGTGGTCGTACGCCAAACTTATAAGGATGGAAAAATTACAGAACTACATTGGAGGAGAACTTTGTGCACCAGCACAAGGGGAATACCTCGATAATTATGAGCCTGCTAAAGGTGAAGTTTATTCCTTAATTCCTCGCTCAGGGGCGGAAGATGTGGCCGCTGCCGTGAAAGCTGCCGAAGCGGCATTTCCAGCCTGGTCGGCCTTAAGTAATGCGGAGCGCAGTAAGCACTTAATGGCAGTAAGTAACCGCATTGCCGAGCGTCTCGATGAATTGGCCATGGCCGAAAGTCGGGATAATGGCAAGCCTTTTAAATTGGCTCAGTCGGTAGATATTCCCAGAGCCCGTGACAATTTTGCCTTCTTCGCAACCGCTATTTTGCATCAGGAAGATGAGTTCCACAATATGGGAACCAAGGGTTTTAACTATACCCTGCGGCAGCCCTTAGGCTCTGTGGCCTGTATCTCTCCCTGGAATTTACCACTCTATTTATTCAGTTGGAAAATTGCTCCGGCTTTAGCCAGTGGGAACTGTGTTATTGCCAAGCCATCGGAGGTAACTCCCTATACCGCCTATTTACTTTCGCAGATATGCATTGAAGTAGGATTCCCGGCCGGTGTACTCAATATTGTACATGGCTTAGGCGCTGAGGCCGGACAGGCCATGGTAGAGAATGATACCATAAAGGCGATTTCCTTTACCGGCGGAACCGCAACTGGAGCGCGTATTGCCAGCATTGCGGCACCTAAGTTCAAGAAGATGTCATTAGAGTTGGGCGGTAAAAACCCCAATATCATTTTTGATGATTGTGACTTTGAGCGGGCCGTGAAAATCAGCACTAGGGCGGCCTTTGCCAATCAGGGGCAAATTTGCCTTTGCGGGAGTCGCATCTTCGTACAACGCGGAATATACGATCGATTTAAGGAGGCCTTTGTTGAGCGTGTAAAGGGCTTAAAAGTAGGGGCTCCTCAAGAAGAGAGTTCTCGCATGGGAGCCGTGGTTTCCGAAGCGCATATGGAAAAGATTTTGTCTTATATCCAATTAGCGCGGGAAGAAGGTGGCCAGATTTTGCATGGAGGAAAGCGAGTAGCAATGCCAGCTCCTTATGATAAGGGCTATTTCTTGGAGCCTACCGTAATTGAAGGATTGAGCTTTGATTGTCGTACCAATCAGGAGGAAATCTTTGGTCCGGTAGTTACGCTTACTCCTTTTGATACGGAAGAAGAGGTTTTGATGATGGCCAATAGCACTGAATACGGATTAGCCTGTACCATCTTTACTCAAGACTTAAATCGCGCCCACCGCGTGGCTCGCGATATCCATAGTGGAATTGTATGGATTAATGATTGGTTAGTGCGCGATTTACGTACGCCTTTCGGCGGAATGAAAAACAGCGGCGTGGGGCGCGAAGGTGGCTTTGAGGCTTTGAAATTCTTTACTGAGGCTAAGAACGTTTGCTTTAATTATTAATAGGATTTATGAGTACTTACCTAATCGCATTTATTCCCTTTATTCTTTTCTACTTCCTGGCGCGGATAATGATGGATCGAGCCAATCGCAAATTGGAACCCGAGAAGAAAGCCGAAATGGTAGACTTGTTTTCCAATCGATCACCCATGCGTTATGTTTGGTTAGCTCTCCTGATGGGAGGACTTTATGCGGTTTGGCAGGCAGAATTACTCGATCTTAATTATACCCTGGCCTTTTATTTTGCCGGCTTGATTGTGTACTCCGTTTTTTATGGCCGAAAATCGGTGGGTTTATTAAAGGCGAATAATTTTCCACCGGATTACATTCGTGCTTATCTCAGTGCCACCCTATTTCAATGGGCGGGAATCGCCTTTTTGGTATTCGGGATGATATTGGTACGCAATGGCTAAGTCCATTCTTAGGATCGTAAGAACGAATTCCAAGAATCCGGATTTTAGAGCCCTGGTGCAATTGCTGGATGCTGAGCTGGTTCATCGTGATGGACCCATGAATAGCTTTTATCACCAATTTAATGGCATTGAAGATTTAAAGCAGGCTTCGCTTTTATACCAGGGAGATCAGGCCTTAGCCTGTGGTGCATTTAAAATTAAGTCTGCGGATACTGCGGAGGTCAAGCGTATGTATGTAGTCGAAAGCCAGCGCTCCCAAGGATTGGCCAGTCAATTATTAGGGGCCTTGGAAGACTGGGCCCGCGAATTAGCTTTAAAGCGATTGGTTCTGGAAACAGGAATCAATCAACCGGAAGCCATTCGCTTGTACGAGAAGAACGGCTATCAGCGGATTCCGAATTATCCACCTTATGAAGGAGTGGAAACTAGTTATTGTTTTGAGAAAGTACTCTGAAATTTCCGGACACCTTTTCTAGCCAAGCATCATTGCTTAACTTCCTTGGCAAATCAAAGTTTAAAATGAAAGTATTTATCTGTTCGCTATTTCTACTGGCTTTTATGTTGCCCGCTGGGGCGCAAGAGTTTAAAGTACCTAAAGAACCCAAAATGGAAAAGGCCGAAGACTATAAGGCCTATGAAGAGGATGTTTTGGCTTGTATCAATTGGCTTAGCAGTCATGGACCGGAGGAAGAAAGCAGCAAGCGAAAAAAGGCTTCTGCATTTTTACTGCTATGGCTTACCGGAACCCCGGCAGTTAGCATGGAATTGCATGCTGAGATGATTGAGTATTCTGAGAAGAATCCAGAACTATTAATCCTTTTTATGGGAGGATGGGCCAAATATGTTTTAGAAACTGGCGATAAAGATGCCACTGCAGGAAATGTAGCTGGATTGGAAATGGTAATTAACTATTACAATCAGTATAAGGATCAGATGTCTAAGGATCGTAGCCTTAAAAAGCTATCCAAGAAAATGGAAGGGGGCGAGCTCAAGACCTATGTTGAGGAAAGCTTAAACTAAGCTTCCAAACTACAAGCTAAAAAGGCCCCAAATCGGGGCCTTTTTTCTTGAGAGAAGCCGAAAATTATATTCGACTGATTATACCCAGGTTGAAGCCAATCCAGGCTTTTTGCTGGGCTTCGGGCCCCACGGAACTATTCAACTCCAATGCGCTGTTCACACGGGCAAAGTGAGCTTCATCAAATTCGTCCGAGCGATAGTGGTTAAAACTCAAACCGCCGCTTAGGGACCATACCTTAGTTAAGTGGTATTGATAGTTTAAGCGGGCACTGGTCCAAAAGGCATAGTTATCCAGCCCGTCATAATCATTCCGCAAATGCTGGAAGCCAAATTCTAATGCAGTTCCGTGTTTTTCATTCCAATTGTACAGGCTTCCTAAACCAATACCCAGGCCCAGAGTGTTTTCTTCATCAAAACTTCCATAGCCCAGACTCAAGAATGAGTACAGCTTTTCCACTCCCATCTTAAATTGGAGATTGCCGTACAGCATTTCGGTGCTACTCAATTCAAAGGCATAATAACCTTTATTCACGATGTTGATTAAGCCTAAAGAATAACCTTCAGAAGCGGAGTCTACAATGTTAACCAAGCCTAATTGAAAGCCGGTATTTTCTTTGGAACCAAGGCTTCGACTGCGATTGATCATACCAATTTGGAAGCCTTCCATATGCCTAGCCAGGTTTAAGATTCCAGACATTTGAATGCCTTGGAATTTTTGCAAGTTTAGATTACTTAAACCGGCAATGGCTATTCCCCGGCTTTCGCTGGCCATATTAAAGAGGCCAGCCACATTGATGCCGTCCACTTTACCTAAGTTTAGGTTTCCTAAGCCGGCAATAACGGCGCCGTTAGAGCCCAAATTTAAATTGAAGAGACCTGCACTCTGAAAGCCATTCAAATTGCGCATATTGATATTGCTGAGGCCTGCCACCTGGAAACCTTGCACATCGGCATTGTTGTAATTGAGCAAAGAGCCCAGCTCAAAACCATTGAGGCCACCATTTAATCCTACCAGTATATTAAAGGAGAAATTGTGCACTTCAGAAAGGGAATGAATGCCGCTGCTACCTAAGGGATACACAAAGCTTACTTGGGCTTTGGCATCGCTTTGGGCTTGAGCCATTCCAGAGAAGGAAAGGCCCAGAATAAGAGCTAAAAACTGTTTTTTCATAAAAAGGGATTTTGGGTTAGGGGAGTTTTAGTTTGTCTGTTGTTTTCTTGAGTTTTCTATAATTTCCAAAGCGGTCTTCGCGGCATGTTGGTTAGCCGGATGTTCATTATTGAGCAAGCGTTTAAGCAGGGGCTCAAAATCCTCAAGGAGGAGATAGCCAGCGCTAAATGCTGCTGTGCTTAAAACGCTGGAGGGGTAGAGGTCGGGTCGGTTTAAGGCCTGGAAAATGGGCCAGGCCAAAGCTTGAAGATTAAAGTCGTCGGGCCCCGGAGGCAGAATTACAATCTTTTGGCCAATCTCCGGGTCGCGCCTTTTTAAGGCATGATAGGTGATTAGCTCTTCCATAGCAGCATAGGCCGCCCTTTGCAAATCATCATCCTCCGAATGTAAAAAGGAAACCAGCCAAGGCATGATTTCGGGCTCATGACTGTCTGCTAGGAGCCTCATACCGGTTAGTTGCTTTTCCTTATCCGAGGACAATAGTTTTCGAACTGCTCCGGGATAATCAGCCATTATTTTAAAGGCCTTCAAAGAATCGATAAAGCGCTCGTAATCTGCTTCCATTTTTACGGGATCATATTTGGGTGCCAGCTCTGGAGGTAAATAGCAGTCCACCACTTTTTGAGCCCGAAGACCATGCGCTAAGCTGAGACTAAGCACTACTAAAAGGCGACTGAAGAAGATTTCTGCTTTGCTCATTTTTGGGCCTTTTTACGATAGTATTCGAGGTCAATTTTACAAGCATAAAAATTGAGGGAGCCATTCCGACTGGATTCATTGATCCCCTTGAATGCTTCGTAGTCGGTAATGGCTTCCTGCTTAATTTGGGCTTCTTTCCGGCCGGTGGTAAAGACCAGGTATTGACCGTCCGGACTCAGCCAGGGGCTACCGTCAATTTGATCGCTGTTGATCGTAGGACCTAAATTTTGAGGATCGGTCCAGCTGGTGTCGGATCGGCGAAAGCTGATATAGAGATCGCTATTGCCAAAGCCATCTTCCGCATCTACTCGTACAAATATGATATACGATTCATCGGCCGCCACAAAGGCATCTGCCTCGCGCGCTTCGGTATTGATATTCGCGGGAAGGGCAATCGCTTTTCCATGCACACCATCCTTGAAGTCGGCGTAATAGAGGTCGGAACTGTTTTCGAAATCCGAATTGAAATAGAGTCGACCACTATTTGTAAGCACCGGGTAAAATTCATTGCCAGCGCTAGCCAATTCGCCTTTAAGGGGCTGAGGTTCTTGCCAGGCATTATTCTTCCATTGCACCTGCCAGAGGTCGAAATGAAAACCCGCTGCCTTTCCGGGATAATCTTTAAAGGTGCTGTAAAATAATTGCTTGCCATCAGAACTCATTTGTACATCGGCCATGGGTATTTCCGCTTCGGCAAAGGGCAGCCATTGTGGTGGGTCAAAGGCGGTTCCATTCCAAACCTGATAAGCGGGAGCGGTAAAACCCAGCTTTTGATTGGTGGCACAATAGAAAACGGTATCTCCGCCAGGGCTTAGCGTGAAATTGAATTTGTCGATGGCGGTGGAGAGTTCTCCGGGCCGCAGGATTTGAGGGACCGGACCCAAGTCATCCGGTAGCCATGGATAACCATTAGCCGGTGCTTGCGAACCAGTTTCTTGGGGGGCTTCCGGATGACAGGCCCAGACTGCGGCAGTCAAGCTTATCAATAGGATGGGATAACGGAAAGAAGACCAGGGGATGCTATTCATTTCCGCTTATTGAATGAGAATTTTTTTAGTCTGAGGCTCTCCTTCTTTAGATTCCATGCGCAGGATATAAATACCCGAAGCCAGGCCAGCGCAATGGACTTGGATCTTCTTTTGGTTTCCTACTAAACTCAGGCACTTTTGCCCATCCAAACGGTACAGCTCCACCCTTTGCAGGAGATAGGGTGCTTCAATTTGCAGATATCCCTGAGCAGGTTGTGGATAAACTTGGATTTGAGGCAAAGTGGCTTTTTCATCTAAGCCAATCTTATAGGTTTGGCAGTCATAGTTTTGTGCCTGATAAAAGGCTCTTAAGGCATCAGATTTGGACTTCAATTTTACCACCGAAGCAAAGGGGTTGAGGTCCGCTGAATCATTAGCATAGCTAATAGCCAAGTTCCAACAAATGGTATCTCCAGGCGGGAAAGAGGGCTTGGTATAGCGCAAAAGACAATCTGTTATTTCCGATTTATTAGGTGAGTTGTACCAGTTGTTTTGGTCATTATAAACCCAATTGGTTTGTGGACTAAAAGGAGGCGAACTTTGGTAACCTTCTCCGTTTAGGGTATCATAAAGTCCGCTTGGATTATCTAATCGCAAGACTTCACCATTTCGCCAACGGCCCTGAATTAGGTTGAAATAATGGTTCTTATTTCTGGGGTAATAGGTGTTAGTGTCTACAGTAGGAATGTAGTTATTGTAATAAAGGGAGCCATTGGCTTTATAGTCTAGATCGTAAACCGCAACGGCACCGGGATAGTTTCCAAAACCTTTGTAACCAAAATCAGTGGAATCGCGATTATAAGCGTAGATCATGGCTCTACTGGAGTCACTTCCGATCAGGTCATTCCAACCAACTCCAACGCTCAACCATTCGTAGAAATTCGTGCTGAATTGCTCATAGCTTCGGTTACTACGATTGATGATCCGATAATTAAGGAAGAGGGAATTATTGAGATGGTAAACTTGGGCTTGGTCAAAGGCATAGACCATTAAATGGATTTCTAAGCCCATGCTATTGGTGTCAGAAAAGGCTATATCCCGGTTTAAATCATGGAAGATCATATACACGGCCTCATCACCTCGAATCATAGGATAATCACCTAGAGAAGGTTCATAGATACCATTGCTGTCAAGATCATGGAAAGGAGCTAAATAAAAGGCCTCTCCGCGGTTGGTGTCTCCATGGGCAGGCCAATCGCGAATGGTGCTATGCATCAAGTAATTGGCTTCCTTAAAATGCGCATTGTGATAATCAATGTCTATGCGACTGATTTGCCAAAGCTTTACAAACTGATTGATATAGTTAGGATCATTAAAATCATTACTGATTGGTCCGGTGTGAAAGTCAGTTTTACTGCCTAGTGGATCGAAGTCGGGGTTGTAGCCTTTTTGCATTGCGATGTATTGCGCATTGTTATAATAGGCACCAATCCAAAGCAGGCCGTTAGTCATAATTCTTTGACCACCAGGGCTTTTAACAGTTAACTTGCCTACTCCCTGATAGTCCTGAAATAGCCCGCCATTATCACAAAGGACGGCCTCAAAATTATTGGTTCGAAGGGTAGTTGTTCGTTGAGCCATGAGGGTCAAGCTGCATATTAGGGTCAAGCTGAAACTGAGAATCTTTGTTTTCATAAGAAAGAATTAAGAGTGCAGAATGAAGTTTTTAATAAGGGCTTGCAGCGCACTGTTTTGGCTAAACATCGGTTCATGACCCGCATCAGGGAGGCTGATGAATTCTTTTTGATGGTCTACCGTGCCTAAGCTGTCGAACATAGCTTTGCCTTCTTGGGGTGGAATGAGATCATCGTATTGACCCCATAGGAAGAGGGCCGGAAGCTTAATTTGCTTTAAGTCACTTTGTAAATTTTGACCTTCCAATTCTGCATTTAGAAGATCATTTATCTTCTCCAAATTGGAGGATAAAAACGCGGGGAATGGATTATAAGAGGAGGCGAAGCCTAGTTTCAGATAGTCCCGTAGGGAAAGCGCTAAATATTCATCGGGGATAAGGTATTCACCGGGTTGACCTACATATTGATTCCAGATTTTCTTTTGGGCATTGTCGCTGAGATTTGGCTCAGTATGTAGCCAATCTAGTGCCGCTTGCCAATGGGCTGTATTCTCCCCCAAATTGATTTGAGCTTCAGCCATTTCCTGGAGGAAAATGCGGCGATATTCCCAGGTGAGATCGAAGTCATAATTCAAGGCAGCATCTATTAGAATGAGCTTGTCGGCCAGGGCCTGATCCCCATATTCCAGCAGGTAGGAGCTGGCTAAGAAGCTGCCGAAGCTATGCCCACAGAGACTAAGCTCCGCATCGGGATACTGGGCTTTTAAAACGCCTAAAACGTTATGAAGATCCTTGCGATACTGCTGGAGATTAATACTGGATTCTTCAAAATCACCCTGGGCATTTCCGCAGCCTCTTTGGTCGTAATAAGCAATTGCAACCGATTTTTCGAGATTCGATTTCCATTCAAAAAGATCGGCCTCAGCCAGATCTAAGCTAGTGAGCCCTGGGCCTCCGTTTACGAAGAGCATAATTTTATTGGAGGCAGTGTTGCCGCGAAGCAAAACCGGAATACTGGCCTTATCCACTGTAAGATGAAAATAGGTTTCGGCGCTGGTACTGCTTTCAAATTTTTGGCAAGCAAAAAGGCTTCCAATCAAGATTAGTGTGATTAGCTTTTTCATGCTTTGTGCTTCAGATTAAGACCGATTTCCAGGAAAAAATAGCCGGTGTTGGAGGGATAGCCAGTCCAGGCGGCCAGCGTGCTGGGTTTGATATACAGGTTTACTTGATGCTCTTCGTTTTGATAGATTCGTCTTTGGTATTTCACAAAGAGGCCACTGCGCAGTGCTCCATACGAAGGGTAATGCTGCTCAACAATGCCATTGTGCAGAATGCGCCAAGAGTTTGGGATGAAAGACCGTTGGTAGCCTCCGATCAAGCCCCATTCCCAGGCATGTCTTTTCTTACTGCGCTGATAAGCCAATTCTGCATCCACAAAAAAGCTGCTTTGATAATTAGCATGGTAAAAAAAACCGAGGCTTGGACTTAAGCTAATATTTCGCTGGCGCTGCGAATCTTTGCTCGAATTCCATTCTTTAAGCGAATAATGCAAGCTTCCTTTAAGCCCGGGATGACTTACAAATTCGCCATAGTAGGCCAGGGAATAGCCATCGGCATTGAGCCATTGCGACTTAGCACCTAGTGCCAATAGCAATAGAAACAGAGTGGTAGGGCTCTTCATTTAGAAACAAAAGAAGTCGGATGGACGAAGGGAAAATTGTAAAAAATCGACAGTTTAGCTTTTGGGCCTACACGAATAATTGGGCTTGCAAATCGCTAAGTTCACTGCGGAAGCGCATCGGGTTTAAACCCGTAAAACTTTGCACCTCGTGAATAAAATGGGCTTGATCGAAATAGCCAAAATCATAAGCAATGGTGGTGAGGGAGCTTTGATGATCGGCCTTGGTGCGAGCCAGAGCCATAAGCACTCGTTGCAACCTGAGGTATTGCTTGGGACTTAAGCCGAAATGCTTTTTAAAATGACGTTCTAAGCTTTTGAGGGAAAGCCCGGACCAATACATTAAACCTTGCACCGTTGCCTGGCCTTGCTGTGCAGAAATATAAGCTGCTATTGGCGATCCAAAAGGTTTTTCGGATGTCTGTTTCTTCAACTTAAAGAGGAAGTATTGGCTTAAGATTTGAACCCGACTCTCGAAATCAACAGCTTCAAACAATTGCTCTTCAATTTCACGAATCTCTGGGCCAAAAACCTCTTCGGGTGCGAAGCTGCCATTTAGAAGTTCCTGACTTGCGCAATTAATGAAGGGCTTTAAGCCATAGGGTTTAAAACGCACCGCTACTAAGGGACTGCGTTCTACCGCTACCATCTGACTTTGGGTTTTTAAGCCACTTAAATGACTGAGATAGCGCTGCCCATTGCGAATAAATGGATTTTCCGAAAAAATGAGCTCTACAGTATTATCCGGGAAAATCATTAATTGTTTGCTCTCACACCGGTCCATATAATTTTCGGACCAGAAACAATCAATGTATTCTGCCAGTAAGCCTTCTGCTTTATATTCCCGGAAATGCCACGTCATACAATAGGGGCTGTGGTAAAGGGAAAATCGGTTATCCTCGAATGAGGGTTCTCAAAAATACGATTTTCCCTGAGCTTAAACATTCATCTTAAAAATCGGGAGAGCCGAACCTCTCATCGTGTGCATCCGAGGATTAAGAGAGGTTCGGGTCCCATAGCCAAAGTCATGCTCTGCTGAAAACTAAAGCTTTACCAAGGCATGTTGTTCTCCATTGATCCACATATAATAGCGACCAATAGCCCATTCCGACGTGTTGATGTCCAAAGTGTTGTCGAGGCTACCTTGATAAACTTTGCGACCTTGGCTATCCAATATTTGTACTTCCAACGGCTCAGCGTCTGAAGCCCTTAATTGTAATTTGTCATTTACTGGATTATTAAACTCAATTGCTGTTCTGGCTTTTTCTTTTAAACCAATACCGCTGGGTCTATGTACTACTAATTTGGGGTGTAGGGAGCTTTGATTGTGCTCTCGAGAGGCGAAGCTTACACCGGCAAAGGGGGTTTCTGTGCGTAGCTTTACCATAAAGCCAGTGGCCTGCTGTTGGTTGGCAGATTTCAATAATTGAGTTACATCCAAACGATAGCTTTGGGTATCGCTTTGGCTGGTGGCTCCTTCTACAAATATTTGATCATCAATGGCCGGCTGATTGGCCCAGGTAACCTGTGTTTCTTGCCAGGCTTCGGTGATGGGATGAATGCGAAAGGCATTTTGCCCAACCTGCTGCGTGAAATTAGGATTGGCAAAAAACTTCAAATACAGAAAAGCACTATCGATATCCTGGGCCGGAATGGTGTCGGCCGGAAAGTGAATGAGAAAACGGATGGTATCATTTCGAGTGCCTTGCCATTGCCAACTTTCTGCGCGAAGCACATTGTGTAAGCCGCTGTTTTGAGCATTAGGCTTTCCAAAATTGATATTTTGAGCTGCGGGTAAGGACCATATCCAAGCATCGCTGTCGGCACTGAAGTTTTGCGCGCAAAGGCTAAAAGGAATAAGGAGCACGAAGAGGAAAAGTCTTTTCACAGTATTTGAATTTTAAGGGTTTGAACTTGTTGATCGGCGGCGAATTGAATGAGGTATAGGCCTGGTTTGAGAGATCTTAATTCGAGGCTTTTCTGAATGCTACCTTCTTCCAAACAAAGGCCATTGAGCTGGCAAATGCGGTACTGAAACTGACCTTCCGGTAAAAGGATGCGGTCTCGAGTAGGTATAAATTGGAAATCAGCTTTTTGAATTTCGGCCTGTCCAATGCCATTGTTGGGGATTAAGCTGATTAAACTGTTCTCCTCCCCAAGTCCATTTAAATGATAATTGGGAAAGGCATTAAAACTGCGGTTCTCCACCAAAGTGTCTTTCAATTGGCCAAGGGAGCCGTACCAGCAGTGGTATTGCTCAAATTTTAAAGGATTGAGGCTTTCCAGTTTGCTGTAGGCTAAAAAGGGTCCCATGCTCAAATTTTGCACGTCTATACTATCATGGGGTCCCATGTGCAAGCTGAGAGAAGCATCTTGCTCATTAATCCAAATTTGAAAATTGATAGCCTTAGAGGGATTATGGTCAAAGCGGGCATTCTCAAATTGAAGGATCACTTTTTGGCTTCCATCCGCAAAGCTTTCGCGGATTAGTCGCACTGGCGATGAACTTAAACCAGGTGCGGCTCTTAGCCAGGCAATGGTATTAAGGTCGAGCCAATAATGATGTCGTGCGTCAAAAACCAAACGGCCACTCGCTTCCAATTTCACGGAGCTTACTACCGTATCCATAAAAGGAAAGTTGAAGCCCAGGTTTATTTGGGCCGCTTGAAAAGGATCCCAATTAGAAGCCGGAAAGAGCAATGTACCACCGCTTCGACTTTGATAATTCAAAGTGTCTATTTCCAGGCGATATTGATCCTGAGCGGATAGAGACTTTCCGCTCAGGATGCAGCAAAGCAGAACTAAATAGCTCAGGTTTTTCACAGGGCAAGTTTTACTTCATATTGCTGGCCCTGAACATTGCTGAGCTGCAAAATGTAGATTCCTTTTTGAGGCAAGCTGAAGGACTGCTCATCTTGAAACAGCACATCAAATACCGTTTTACCATCGAGGCTTAAAATTTTAGCCCGAGCCTTTCCCGGGCTATTCGAGTAAACCCAAACTTCCTCCTCTCCCTGGCGACGGTATTGGAAGGGAGCTTCCTGACTGGAATCTTCCTTTAAACCAATGGTAGTAGTGTTGGATAAATACTCGAAGCAATCCAGCATGTATTCATCAAAGCGCGGATGCACGGTGGTATGCCCCACATTGGGCATGAGGATTTCGTGAAATTGCGCTTGGCGAGCTTGTAGGCTATCAATCAGATCATGGTAATAGGGCAGCTGAGTATAGAAGTAATCGCGGGTGCCCATGCACAAACACACCGGGCTTACTTGCGAACGGGCGAAACTAGGAGGGTTGAAATTAGGATGGTTGAAGGCCCCGGAATAGGGTATTACACCTGCAAAAGGAACCGTGGTAAGTTCTTCTAAAACCACTCGCATGGCTTCGCGACCATTGCAAGAAAAGCCGGTGAGATAAACAGCATTGGAATCAATAGAATAATGGGCTTGAACAGAATCGTAGAGATATTCGAGCAATTTTACTTCGCGGCCGCCATACTCATCGGTAATCGCATTGCCCCCAGCGTCAAGGCAAGCCACGATGGCATCGAGGGAATCAGCAATATTGCGAAGGTCATCGCGGAAATCATTCGGGGCCACCCCACAACCGGGTAAGGCTAGAATTAAAGTATGATTTTGACTGGCCTGATAAGTGGCCGGAACGTAAAAGGAAAAACGGCGATTGAGATTGTTAAAGTCGCTGCTATTAAAAGTGTGATCCTGATGAAAAGAACCGGTGCTCTGGGCAAAAGCCATGGAGGAGAGCAGGAGGAAAAGACAAAGTCGCATCATAATTTTCGTTTTACCCTACGAAGTATTGATGCAGCTCGAAAAGGGAAAAACATTTTATGCGATCGACCCGAATTTTAATGGGATCAGCCGATTTCCGATGACTTTCAAGCTTGTGCTATCTTGCTAAAAGTCAATAAGTTAAACAATAGTTAATCTTTATTAAAAATCTCCAGCTCGCTGGAGGAGCCTGCTATTTTTGGTCCTTTAATTTTAGTTTTTTGAAGAATTTTCTGGCCAATAAATGGGTGCATTTGCTGCTTTGGATCTTAATCATTTGCAGTGAAGCTTTCTCTGAAGCGCTTATTCATTCCTATGAAATTGCCCCGGTAATTGCCAAGGCAGTTTTCGGGCAGGGCTTAAATGCGCTCCTATTTTATTGCACCGCCTTATTGATCTTTCCACGGCCTAAACCTTGGTCAGGATTAGGGGCTTTGGCGATGGTTTTAATTGCTCCGGTGCTGAGTTATGCGGTATATATGAGTATATACCACTGGTTTTTGGGCGTGGAGTTTATGACCTATAGTTTAGAGCTCTACCTCTATTACCTTACTAATGGAATCCTTTTCGTTTTGGCAGGCTACCTCTATGGCGGGGCGCGTAATGCCATAGCGCTGGAGAAAAAACAGGCCCAATTAGAACGTGAGCAAGCCCTGGCTGAAGCCCGATTTTTACGCACCAAGCTAAATCCGCATTTTCTGTTTAATGCCCTTAATACCCTTTTATCCTTAAGCCTGCATCAGCAAAAACAATTACCAGAAACCTTACTGAGATTGGCAGGCATACTGCGCTATAATTTGGAGAATAGGGAACGTTTTTTAGTGGCAGTTCAAGAGGAGATTGGTCCATTGGAAGACTATCTCTTTGTTCAGCAACAGCGACTCTTAAAAGACTTTCCGGTAGACACCTGGTTTCGGCCTCTGAACCCAAATTTCGAGATCCCTATTTTCAGTTTAATCAATCTGGTGGAAAATTGCTTTAAGCATGGTGATTTATCTCGCCAAGGTTGGATTAAGCTCCGATTGCGCTCCACAAAGAACTATCTCTATTTTTCTGCCGATAATAAGATTGGTTCACAATCGGCGGAAAGCCCGGGCAGTAATTTGGGCCTGGAAAGTTTAAAGAAACAATTGGAATTGAATTTCCCCGAACACTATCGTTTCGAAAGAAGGGAGGACGGGGAGCGTTTCCAAATACGAATATTGATATGGCATTGAGGTATTTGATTATTGAAGATGAACCACCCGCAATTGCCTTGCTGGAGGAATATGCTCGCAAGACCGATTTTTTGCAGTCGGCAGGAACTTTTAGTGACCCTCAGGAGGCCTTGCATTTTATTAAGGATCGCCGTTCTGACTTTGATTTCCTTTTTCTGGATGTGAAAATGCCGCATATCAATGGGCAAGAATTATTGGCTTTGGCCGATGAGCCCATCCCCACAATTTTTGTGACAGCCTACGATCAGTACGCCGTACAGAGCTATGATTACAATACAATTGCCTATCTCACCAAACCAGTGGCCTATCCTAAATTTTTAGCGGCCACCTATAAAATGCGCGAATACTTGCAGATTAATGCCGCTTCGAAAGCTGAAGAACAAAGTTTTTTTGTGAAGGATGGTAGTCGCTATTTACGATTGGAATATTCGGAGATACTCTTTCTAAAAGGACTTTCCAATTACCTGCAGTTGATCACCGCAGATAAAACCTATACCCTGCATTTGAGTTTAAAAAAGGCGGGCCAGTCCTTGCCAATGCAGTTTGTTAGAGTACATCAATCTTATCTGGTGAATTTAAATCGAATTGATGAAATTTATGGAAATACCATATATATCGGGAAAGAGGAAATTCCGGTAGGACGTCAATTTAAAGATGAACTCTTAAAACGACTAAATGCATTAATGTAGGAACAGAAGTGCAAGGAAGAATTTCGGCTTTTAGTAATATTGATTGCCAGCCTTTTGGACTAGAAATTTGAAGAAAAATAAACTAGATTTAATAGTCGAATAAAGGCTGAGCTCAATGCCCGCCTGAAATATTGGCGGAAAATTATTTCGGTATTTTCTTTGATGATCCAGAGATCAATTTTGAGGTTTATGCGTTAAAAGCCCATCCTCAGCGAAGCAATTTCGTAATTTTGCCAATCAAATTTCCATAGCATGCAACTGCAAGCGGTAGACGTTGTAGAAGATATAAGTCCGGAAGAGTTTTATCAGAAATATGTCAAAACTCGCATTCCGGTTAAGCTTAAGAACTATTCTAAAAACTGGCAGGCCCGTGAAAAATGGACCTATCCTTTTTTGAAAGAAATAGCCGGTGACCATAAGGTGAAACTGCATGGTGCCTGGCAAGATAATGGGCCCACGCAAATTGTGATGCCTCACGTAAAGGAGACCACTTTTGGAGAGTATTTAGATATGTTGGAGGGAGATGTAAAATCCGATCTCCGCATTTTCTTGTTTAACCTTTTCAAACTGGAGCCTTCCTTACTTAATGATTTCGATTTTCCACCCATCATGGATGGATACCTAGAAGACTATCCTTACATGTTTTTCGGATGCGCAGGAAGCGATGTTCGCCTGCATTACGATATTGATCTTTCCAATGTCTTTATCACTCAGTTTGGGGGTACCAAGCGTATTACCCTCTTTGATCAAAGTCAAACGAAGTACCTCTATAAACTGCCCTTTACCACCCACAGTGCGGCCGACCTCGGAAATATCGATTACGAGAAATATCCGGCCTTAAAATTGGCTTCGGGTTGGCAAACGGATTTATTGCCAGGTGAAACCTTGTTTATGCCTAGCGGTATTTGGCACTATATCCAATACATCGACGGATCCTTCTCCTTGAGCTTAAGAACCTTAAACCCCAGCAGAATGGGGAAACTGCAAGGAGCCTACAATGTATTTGTGATTCGAAAATTGGATGAGTACTTCAATAAGTTCTACAAGAATAGCTGGAGCGATTACAAGCTTAAAAAAGCGATTGAGCGCACCAATGAAATTATCGACAATCGCTCGGCCGAGTTTAAAGATTAGGCCCTGATGAAAATACATGAAAGGTCGGCAGCTCGCCGGCCTTTCTTATTTTTAGGGAAATTATTCCCTTGTATCGGATTCCTTCCATCCAACAGTATTGCAATCGCTGGTGCCAACGCTGCCCCCTAAGCAGTCTTTGTGGTTTGTACCATGCTCGCTATGGGAAGGAAGAATTGGATCCTCAGGAATGGCTAGGGCCTCCTTCGGAAGAGGAAGCTCGCCATGTGTTTGAAGAGATCGATTTAAAGGCGGTGGAGGCCTTACCCGCTAAGATCAAAGCCCTGGAAGATCAAGGGGATTTTAATCCGGATGCCTCCCCGATTTTAGGGATATACGATCAGTGGCAATTGCAATATGGACAACTACTGCAGCATTTAACCGAAAGTTGGGAGCAGGCCATGCAAAAGCAGGATTCCTTTGTGCGGGAAGCCCATTTTTTACAGCGTCTTAATGCCCGCGAAGTTTTACTGCACTACCGAAATTTTTTGGGGCCTAAACTCCATCGTGCTTTGGGCGGACGCTTTGATGCCGGTGGTCAAATTCCCTTGCAAAGCGATTGGAATGGAAGCGCTAAGGTTTTAGTTCTAGCGCTCAATCATATTTTATTGGTCCTGGATTCCATGGATCGCCTTTATCCCGAATACCATCGCAGCATATCTGCTTTTCAATTGGCCTGCGAGAATTTTAAAGAACAGTGCCTGGCTTTATTCCCACAGGCTATGGCTTTTAATCGTCCCGGCTTTGATGATTTGAATCCAGATCTGGTTTTGGGTCCGGGTCTATAAATCAAGGAATTAAAAGGGAGGGTGACTGGCGTTCTTTGTAATTTCCCCTTCGGTTTAATGCTAAAACTGCTTCATGCGCAAGCTCGTATTTCTATTTATTCTATTGGCTTTTGGGGCCAGAGCTCAATTGTACTTTCCGTCAAATACCGGTAATTGGGATACTTTGAGTCCGACCCGCCTTAATTGGTGTCCTCCTAAAATTGCGGCTTTAGACAGTTTTGCCCTTGCTGCCCACTCCAAATCCTTATTGATTTTAAAGGATGGAAAAATCGTGCATGAGGCCTACTACGGCAGCTATACGCAAGATTCAGTTTGGTACTGGGCTTCGGCCGGAAAGACCTTGATGGCCTTCTTAATTGGGAAAGCTCAGGAAGAAGGATTATTGGATATTAACGACAGCACCTCGCAATATTTAGGGGCGGGCTGGACCAGTGCTCCGGCCAATAAGGAAGCCTTGATCACCATCAAAGATCAATTGCAAATGACCACCGGTTTGGATTATCAGGTACCGAATCTGGATTGTACCGCCGATTCTTGCTTGCTCTATCGGATGGATGCCGGAACACAATGGTATTATCACAATGCTCCATATCTCCTTTTAAAAGATGTTTTGGAGCAGGCCAGTGGGACCGGGTTAAATCGTTACACTCAAAATACTTTAGCCGGAAGCATTGGTTTTAGGGGCCTATGGTTGGATAATCTCTACATTTCCAATGCGCGCCAAATGGCTCGTTTTGGTTTACTACTCCTGGCTGAAGGAGAATGGAACGGGCAAAAGGTTATGGCCGATACCAGTTATTTGAGGGCCATGCGACAAAGCAGCCAAAGCTTAAACCCAGCCTATGGATACCTAAGCTGGTTAAATGGCAAGAGCAGTTTCATCCAGCCGGGCTTGCCCATTAGTTTTAATGGTCCCATTATTCCAAATGCGCCTTCAGATTTGTATATGGCCGCTGGAAAAAACGATCAACGCATTTATGTAGTCCCTTCGCAGAATATGGTGGTGGTACGCCAGGGACAGGCCGCAGATTCATCGGCTTTAGCCTTATCGGGATTCGATAATCAATTATGGTCCTATATCAATGCGCTTAACTGTCAGGGTATTGGATTAAGTGAAGAAGAATCTGCGATGACAATCTATCCTAATCCCTCTGGTGGGGAGGTCTATCTGTCTGGCAAGCAAAATGTAAAGGCTGTTTATGATCTTAATGGGCGGGAAGTAAACTTTGAGCAAGAAGGTTCTAAAGTGACCTTTTCAAAAGAGATGCGAGGATTAATCGTATTGCTCATGGAGAATGGTAGTAGGATCCGGATTCGACTTCAAAATTGATAGAAATCCAATCTTTGGCCTCAATTTTTACGTTATTCAGCACATGCCAATACCCTCATCCTTTTTTAGAAAAGCCCTAAGTCTTTGGTGCCTCTTGCTCATTTTCAGCATTGGGGCACATGCCCAGGAAGAGATAGACAGCCTTGCTGCCCATTATCGCAAATTGGGGGATAATTACAAGGAAAATAATAAAAGCGATTCGGCGCTATACGCCTATCGAATGGCCTTAGCTAAACTGAAGGGCAGCGACAAAGCGGCAAAAATAGAGCGCATTAAGATCCTTAATCAAATGGGTATTGAGCTCTACAAACTTGGTGATGTAGAAGCTCAGGTGGCTTATACCGATAGCGCTTTAGCCGTCTTAGCCTGGGAAGATATACCCACTGAAATTCGCTTAAGCCTGCTGGTTAATCGTACCACGGGACTATCTCGCATGGATCAGCCGCAAGAACAAAAGCAGCGTTATAAAAAGCTCTTGGCGGAATTTGCAGATAGTAATTTTCATAGTCTGCGCGCTATTGCCAGCATTAATCTCGGTAAGGCTTATGCCAATGAGTACTATATCGATAGTGCGAATATGGATACGGCCGAAATTTATTTTCTGGATGCACTAAAAGCGGCTAAAGAAGACGGCGATGCTGCCCTGCAAAAGCAAGTGGAGATTTTCCTGGCTACACTCTGGACTAAGCACAATCCTGCAAAACATGATGCCTTAGGAATGCTGGAAAGAGCGCGAAACTTTTACGATTCCATTGAAGATACCTACAAGGGCGCTTTTGCTCGAGTGCAATTGGCAACGGCCTACTATTTTTTAGATCGCGATGAGGAAGCCTTAGTTCTAATTGACGAATCAATGCCCTTTTGCTTGAAACATGGCTACCGGGAGCATTATTTATCCTTGGTGGAAATAGGAAGACGAATTCACAAAAGACAGGGCAATTTTGAAGAAGCTCTAGTATTTGCCGAAAACAGGATGTCGATGGAGGATACTCTGCATCGGGAGAAATTGGATGCAGATCTTGCGCAATTGGAAGCCCGTTATCGCTTGAAGGAGAAGGAGCAAAAATTAAAGCTGCTTGAAGCAGAGAATGCCCTTCAGCGCAAATCGCAGTGGCTATTATTGGTTTTGGTTTTGATCTTCTTCATTTTGAGTGTGGCCACAATTTGGATCTGGCGTAATCAGCGAAAGCTGGCCCGGTATCGCGAAGAGACTTTGCAAATGGAACTTAAAACCGAGCAATTGCAGAAAAGTAATTTGCAGATGCAGTTGGATCAGAAAAAACGTCAGCTATTAACCAATACCTTGCAATTATCAGAGCGCAATGAGCTTTTAGAGCAATTGAAAGAAGATTTACGAGAATTAGATGCTCAAAAATCTACCGCGTTTTCGGCCTTGCAAACTAAGATGAGCCAAATGTTGGAAACCAATTTAAATGCAGATCCGCTTTGGGCCGACTTCAAACTGAAATTCGAGGAAATCCATCCTGATTTTTTTGCTCAGCTTAAGGCAGATTATTCTGACTTAAGTGAAAAAGATTTTAGGCTGCTGGCCTTTGCGCGCCTGGGTTTAAGCATTAAGGAGGTTGCCGCTCTATTGCATGTGGAGCCCGCTTCAGTAAAAACCGCTCGATACCGATTAAAAAAGAAACTCAATTTACCTCCAGAACAGGATATCGAAGGCTTTAGCGCCAGTCTCTAAAAAAAGAAAAGCCCCCGAGGGGACTTCTCCGATCTTTTAATCTCTAATAATTAGCTTACTGAGCTCATTATTGTAGTGGATAAGATAAAGGCCTTGCGGCAGATTCAGGGGAATTTCTTGACGACCTGAGTTCAATTCGATTTCCTGCATTAATGTTCCGTCTAAGGAGAACACTTGCAAGTGGCCCTTTTGGGATACTTTAATTCTTAAGCGATCCTCGGCTGGATTTGGATAGAAGCTTATACCCTCTAAGGCTGGACTTTCTTCGATTTCAATGCCTGGATTTCCACCTACAAAGCCCGGGCTGGAAGTATATAAATCATCCGCGTAAGCAATGAAGAGTTTGGGTCCTACATGGAAATAACTTAGAATGGGGGGCACCAAAGTAAATTGATTGCTGGGGTAAATAGGTAAGCCATCTACGCTGCAAAGCGAGAAATTAGGTACCGGATCACTGGAAATTAAAATTCGTGAAACCGTATCGCCTGTGGTGGGGAAGAAGGTGGCAAAGACATAATCGTCTACCGCATATAAATCACGGAGATAAACGCTGGCCAAATTATAGGAAGCTAAACTGGCAGTATTCGTGGCCCCCCAGGAGGCACAGCCATCATTGGAATAGAGGATTACATTGGCATCTGTACCGGATATGGAACCAGAGAGGTAAAACTTAGATTGATGGTTACTCACCAAATTGTAAGGTGCAAAACCTGCAGGTAGGCCGCTGGTATTAGTAGAAGTCCAGGTTTGACCGAAGTCGGTGGATTTGGTAATGCGATCCGCTTCATTGGCCACAAAATTGTTGAGGGCATACCAGGTATTACCGGCATAGGTGATGTCCTGAATATTCTTTTGACTGGTAGTGCTAAAAGTATTGCGATATACCCAGGCATTTTGCCCCATCTGTTTAAAATAGGCCCCATCAAATTCGGAGATGGCGGCCATATAGCCATTATTCATAGCCTTTAATTGGAAACCTAATTTATAGGCAGGATTAAAGGAGGCAGGCAGTCCGGCCGTATCGATCGTCCAATTTGCCCCTAAATCATCGGAATAATAGTAAAGGTTCACATAGGTGGAAGTGCCCAGATTTACGCGAGCATATAGTCGATTATTGATACCGGCCATTTGTGACACGGTGGGGATAATGCCATCAATTAAAGTGTCGAAAATAGGGCTGCCAGGTGACCAGGTCTGACCTTGATCCGTAGAAATGGTGAGAATATTGCGGTGAGAGGAATTGCGAGCTAAGGCAAAAATGGTATCGCCGGTAGTGGCGGTTAATAGACGGGTATCATTGCCTACCGCCGCAATAGAAGCATTGGTTCTTTGCCAGTATTGAGCCTGAGTAAAGAAGCTAAAAAGGATGAATGCAAAGCTGTAGATTAATTTGTGCATAAGGGAAGGGGATATTTATTTCCCCAAAATTCCAGCAGGCAGTCAGTTTCGGAAATAGGGCATATGCCGTATTCTTTTCACTCTTGGGGCGAAGATTTTCTTCAGATACCGAAAAAATCAAAGATTTCACACTTCTGTATACCGCTTGTATACCACTGTTTACAAGGCTTTTGAGGGCGTAGCTCTAGTTTTGGACTCAAATCCAAATGCTATGAAGAATTACTACAGCCTATTCCTTTTGATTTTCGCACTGGCCTTAAAAGCGCAGCCAATTCAACTGAATTCAGGTTTGATTGGAGCCTATCCTTTTGAGATCGACTCCAATTTCAACAGCCTTCAGTTTCATGATACTTCAGGGATCAATACCACCATGAATTATCAAGGAACAGCCATGGGGCACCCTGATCGAAAGGGAGGCTTTGGTGCCGTGCGAATTATGGACATTTTAGGAAATGGTAACGGCCCTAATGAGTTTATCAGTCATAATGCCTCACCTAAATACCCATCCGGAGATTCGGCGCGTAGCTTTAGTTTCTGGTTTATGAAGGAGTCCCTCGATTTAAACTTCGAAGCTCAAATTCAATTTGTGATGTTCTACGGAAGCCAACAAGCCAGTCAGGGTTGCGGTGTGGCGGTTGACTATGCCCAGGGCCAGGTTTATTTTCTGGGGGTACAAAATGACCTGATCGTAAATTATAATCTGCAGTTTAATCAGTGGTATCATATTGTAGCTACTTATGATGGAGATACGGCCAAGATGTATTTAAACGATAGCCTGGTAGGGCAAAAAGCGCTGGTTTGGAATACCTTTTCTACTTCCTTTAGTTCCAATCCTCGCTATGGCTATTTTTTTCAATCTACGCCAAGCGGAGGCTCACAAATTCATTATAACAATTCCTATAAAGGATTTTTGGACGATGTGCTGATTTACAATCGCGTGCTAAACAGTCGAGAGGTTACCGCCCTTTATGGAGGAGATACAAGTTCTACCGGTTCCTCTGGGGTATCGGTTCCAAAATTTAGCGTGAACAGAGAAACTTTCTGGTACCCTAATCCTACTCAAGGTCGGATTCAGATCCCCGATTATCAGCAAATTGAGGTGTTACGGGTTTTAGATCAACAAGGGCGAGAGATGCTTCAACTCAGCAAACCTGATCTAGGGGTAGACCTGAGTGCCTTACCAGCGGGCCTCTATTGGTTGCAGGTAGAAGGACCGCAGGGTTTAAGGCAAGGGCAATTGGTTAAACACTAGAAAGGAAGGCTCCCATCGGGGGCCTTTTTTATTGAATAGTTCTTTCTACTTGTTCCTGACTTTTAAGACTGTAATAGAGGTAGTCCTTTTGGATGGTATCCAGAAACTTAATGGGATGCATGTCGGAGCTAATTTCTAAACGTTGCTCCACCATGGCCTTGGCTTTTTCCATGGGTTTGCGATCCATAGTTTCTCGAAAGATCTCAATGCTCTTGGAAAGCAGATCTATTTCCTGATCATTTAAGCGTAAAACCCCATTAAATGTAGGAATATAGCTTTCCGAAATTTTTGGCTTTTTGGAAAGGTTTTGTTGGAGCACGCCCAGACTATCTTTGGTTTTGATTACAGTAGTTCCGGCAGCTAAATCACCAAGACGCTGACCTTTGGAGCTTAATGCAACAACAGCTGTGGCCAGACCACCCATGGTCATAAAAATTTCAATTAGCGAAAATAGCCAGCGAATAATCGCATCTGAAGTACGGAAGGCGCTACCATCAAGGCGAATTACTTTTAAATTCATTGCTCTTTTACCCAAAGAGGCACCTCCCAGAAAGATTTCACAGAGGGGATGGTAGCAAAGAAGAATGAAGTTAAATGCTATCATCAGATACATTTCCGTGTTTCCATCTGCTCCCAGGGAGCTTAGGGTAAATGATCCGATCAAACCGATCATTATCAAAAGAGCAATGTCAATGAGGCCGGCAATTAATCGATCGCCCACACCGGCCAGTTCTTGTTCGATAGCTACATTTTGTGAAGTTTGAATGCGAATGCTTTCCATTTTTGGTATTTTTCCCAACCTTAATTTAACTGATGACGGAGTCTGCGTTTATTAGCGCTAATATAAACCGCTGGCAAGAATTTGAAAGAAGCCTAAAATCGCCTCAGGGCGAAAGTCCGGATCATTTAAAAAGTCTCTTTCTGCAAACCACGGATGATTTGGCCTATGCTCAAACCTTTTTCAAGGGAGGGGAGGCCGAAAATTACTTGCAACAACTCAGTCATAAATTACAATCTACGGTTAACAAGAGACGGGCTTTTCATTGGGCTAAGTTCAGCCGTTTTTGGTCTCAGGAATTACCCTTGATCTCTTATAAATACCGCCGAACCCTTTTGTATTCTGTACTCATATTCCTCTTGAGTGTGAGCATCGGTGTTTTTAGCGCCGCCAAGGATCCTACCTATACCCGCTTAATAATGGGCGATCGCTATGTGGATATGACGGAGGGCTTTATTGAAGAGGAAGATCCTATGGCCGTGTACAAACAGGCCGGGCAAACCGAAATGTTCTTAGGCATTACTTTCAATAATATCATGGTCTCCTTTTATGCTTTTGCCCTGGGCCTTTTTACTGCCCTGGGCACAGTTTATATTATGGTGAGTAATGGTATTATGCTGGGCGCCTTTCAGTTCTTCTTTTTTCAGAAAGGTCTCTTTTGGACTTCCTTCCTCACTATTTGGATTCATGGAACATTGGAAATATCAGCGATTGTAATTGCAGGAGCTGCAGGGATGATTATGGGTAATAGCTTTATGTTTCCCAAGTCCTATTCTCGGGTAGAGAGCTTTAAGCGGGGGGCTCGCGATGGAATGAAGCTGGTAATTGGCCTGGTTCCTATTTTTATCACAGCCGGTTTTTTAGAAGGCTTTGTGACCCGTCTAACCGATATGCCAACCGCATTAAAAGTCCTTATTATAGTGGCCTCTATAGGCTTTATACTATTCTACTTTTCCTATTATCCCCGACTTATTTACCAATCTTACAAACACCAACAGAAGTATGTATCTTAAATACGATCCTTTTCGCAAGCGCTCTGTAGGCGAATCCGTTAACTTAACCTTTGCTTTGCTCCGGGGCCATGCCAAGGATATTTTTAATGTGATATTACCGATTGCGGGTCCTGCGGCCTTGCTGTATTTCATTTCTATCTTCTTTTTACAAGATGAAGCCCAAAGAATGTTTACCGCAAATACTGTCTTTGCCGATCAAACGGCCAGTTCCTTTGCGATAATGGGGCAAGTATTTATAACCTTATTCTTTTACGGTGCTTTTACCTTATTATGCCAGCTTGGTGTTTATGCCTGGCTTCGCAAAGCTTATGAAGGAGATAGTGCTCCAAACCTTGGAGAGGTGTGGCGACTGGTTCGTAAGAGTATTTTGCCAATGATAGGAACCGTGATTATTTTTTGCTTACTAGGTGGACTGGCTGTCATTGGTTTTAGTTTGTTTGGAATCCTGGCGCCATTTATGTTTTTCCTGATTTTTATTCCCATTGTCTATGTGTTAGTGCGATTTAGCTTATTTGTTGTGGCTATTGTGATGGAAGATCGTTCGGTTGATTCCTTAGGCAGATCCTGGCGCCTGGTTGGGGATAACTGGTGGGCCACCTTTGGTTTTTTCATACTTATTGGTATTATCACCTATGTTTTGGGGCTCACAATTCAGTTACCATTAAGCCTCATAAATGGCGCTAATTCCTACCTCGACTACGAAGTGGTGGATCCGGCCAATTTGGAGTTTATAACTGAGCCATGGTTTATCGCTTTATCCAGCCTTATATCGATTATTGTGGTATTAATTACCACCTTAATTAGCGGTATGGCCTCCGCTTCCTGGTTTGCCAATTTGGTTGATCGAAAGGAGAATGTGGGTATCCAAAGAGATATCGAAGCGTCTATGCAACAAGAGCAAAGTAGCGATCAAGAAGGTGAGTATTAGATTAAGCTTCATCTTATTGAGTTTAGTCCTGGGGCCTTGGCTTAAGGCCAGCGATAGCCTGCCTGTTTATCGCCAACCTTCTTCGGAATTGATTGTTGAACTCGAGAAGGATCGCGATTTACAGTACCAAGAATATTCAACTAATCAACCCGAAACGCTGGGACAAAAGATCCTCGCTTTTCTGAGAGAGTACTTCGGCGACTTGGTTGAAAAGGCTGGGAGAAGTCCAATAAGTAAAGTGATTTTAATTTTTCTCGGGGTACTATTGGGCCTTTATATTCTATATAGAATCATTGGTCCAGACCGACTGGGTATAGGTTTTAATGAACGTTATTCAGGTCCTGGTCACCTCAGCGATTTTGAACGCAGTACTGAGAGCCTGGAAGGTTTAATGCTAAAGGCCGAACAGGCTGGTGATTGGCGCGAGTTCATCCGGCTTCAGTTTTTAATTGGTTTGAAGAACATGCAGTTGAAAGGGCATTTAAAGGTGAGTCCGCAAAAAACGGCTTTGGATTATCAGTTTGAAATCCGGCAGCAGGACTTAGCACTTCGCTTCAAGCATTTTAGTCGCACTTTTGAATACGTTTGGTTTGGAGGCTTTGACGCCGATGAAGATCGGGCACGGGCCTATCAAATGGAAAGCAGGGAATTGGAAAGGCATTTATGACAAAGGGTTTTAAATATGGTCTTGCTTTTGCCTTGCTCTTTGTGCTTGGGCTATCCTGGTTATTGCAGCCAGAGGAATTAGCGCCCGAAACCTGGCATCGCGCGGATAAGCAGGCTTTTGGCGCCTATGTCTTACATCGTTATTTAAAAGACTATACCGGCCAGGAGGCTCAGTCTTTATTTATTCCCTTTAAAGAGGATGAAGATGCGATCTATGGACCCAAGGCTAATTTGATGTTTATTAGTCATGGCCTGGGTATTACCGAGCAAGACTGGGAAGCCATAGAGGCTAAAATTGAAGAGGGGAGCACTGCCATTATGATGGCCTATCAGTGGCCTCAGTTTTTGGCAGACTATTTAAATCTTGAAACAGACGGAAACTTGGTTAATCAGGCTGTGAACTCCTTGAAAGAGCTTAATCAGACCGATGACTCCATTCATTTCATAAATTCTCAATCCTTTCCACCAAAGCCTATTCCATATCCCATTAAAGCCATGCCCATGAGTTTTAAAGGAGAGGCAATGGGAGATAGCAGTTTAGAAGCAGAGATTTTAGCCCTGAATAAATCCGGCAGGCCTGTTTTACAGTTGTATGAGATTGGGGAAGGGCGCTTACTTTGTGCAACCAATCCTCTGGCCTTTAGCAATTACTTTATGATGAAAGAAGATGCCCGGGCCTATCCCAGCGGTGTGCTTTCCTATTTGCTTAAAGATGCTCCCAGCTATCACTATGAGTTTTACCATTTGGGGCGTATGGAGGCTAGAACCCCGATGCGAGCCCTGTTAAAGCATATTTCCTTGCGCGGGGCCTTATATATTTTGATCGTCCTGGGCTTAATCTATCTACTCTTTGGCGGAAAACGCAAGCAGCGAATTATTCCTGAAAAGTCCGGTTTCGAAAATGACAATCTCGAATTCCTCAATAGCCTGAGTGAGCTTTATCATCGCAATGCGCATCACCGCAATCTGCTGGAAAAGCGAATGATCTACTTTCAGGACTTTTTGCTGCGTAATTATCGTATCCACCTTAAAGGCGAGGCCCAACAAAACTTCGATGAAGTGGTGCGAAAACTGGAGCCCGACCCTCAATTACTGGGACGTATTCGCAAGGCCTGGATGATTGCCTACTCCGAAACAGAAATATCGGCCACCAGCCTATTAGAGGCCGAAAAAGCATTACAAGAATTTTATCAAGCACATCAATATGGAAGAAAACACTAATCCCGAATCAGATGCTTTTGAAAAGCGCGTAGACCTGAGTCGATTTAAAGCTTCGCTGGAAAGGGTGAATGAGCAAATCGGCTCCTATATCGTTGGGCAAGGCAAGGCAGTAGAGCTTTTGCAGGTAGCGCTTATCGCAGATGGTCATGTCTTGATTGAAGGAGTGCCTGGAATTGCCAAAACTCAATTGGCCAAGCTTATGGCCCGTGCCCTGGATTTAGATTTTTCGCGGGTGCAGTTTACACCGGACCTTATGCCTTCCGATATTTTAGGGACATCCGTATACAACCAAAAACAAGGGGAGTTTGAGTTTAAGTCCGGACCGGTTTTCTCCAATGTGGTATTGGTCGATGAGATCAATCGGGCCCCAGCCAAAACTCAGGCTGCCTTATTTGAGGTGATGGAAGAAAGGCAGGTAACCATTGATGGGCATCAGCATAAAATGGATGAACCCTATCTGATTTTAGCCACCCAAAACCCCATCGAGCAAGAGGGCACCTATCGTTTGCCGGAAGCGCAGTTAGACCGATTCCTTTTTAAAATTTCCATGGACTATCCTAGTTTGGATGAGGAGTTTGAGATTTTAAAATTGCATCAATCCCTGCAAAGCAGGCCGGAGGCCATGATTCAGAAGGCGCTTTCGAAAGAGGACATTCAGGAATTGCGCGCCACGGCCAAACAGATTCATATTGAAGAAGATATTTTACGCTATATCGCCGCGATTGTAGATGCTACACGCAATCAAGGTTCCTTATACCTTGGGGCTTCACCACGGGCTTCCCTGGCCTTATTAAATAGTGCCCGTGCGCTGGCCGCTATTCAGGATCGGGATTTTGTGAGTCCGGATGATATTCGTTTCCTCGCCGCACCGGTTTTAGCGCATCGGGTAATTCTTAGTCCCGAACGTGAGATGGAAGGCTTAAGCAGTGTAGAGGTGCTTGATCAAATTGTAAGAAGCATCAAAGTACCCGGTTCTTGAAGCTGATTAGGAATCTATATTTCGGACCTAATTTTTATCGAATTACAGGTCTTTTAATCGGGCTTTGGATATTAGCTTACCCCTTGCCTTTCCTGCTATTTCCGGTGCAAATCATTACCGTCCTATACGCAGTTGTATTGCTCTGGGAAATAGTTTATCTCTTTCGGCGCGAAGCTAATATTGAAGCGCATAGGGAAGTGTCGGATCGATTATCAAATGGCGATGCCAATCTGGTGCAAATCAAAATCTTGAGCCTTTATAACAGTCCCGTAAAAATTGAGGTCTTGGATGAAATTCCCGCCCAATTTCAATTGAGGAATCATTCCTTTAAAGCTACAATTCAACCTTTGGAAGAATTAACTTGGGACTATCATTTACGCCCGGTTAAACGCGGGCCCTACGAATTTGGGAAACTGCGGATTTACGTTTCCTTTTTAAGTCATTCCATTCAACGTGCTTTGGTTCATGATCTTAGTCGCACGGTAAAAACCTATCCTTCCTATCTGGATTTACGACGCTATGAATTAATGGCCTTTAGCGATCAATTGCGTTTGCAAGGTCAAAAAAGAGTGCGCCAAATTGCAGTGAGCAAGGAGTTTGAGAAGATTGACAAATACGTAGAAGGCGATGATTACCGCCGTATTAACTGGAAGGCCACTGCGCGTACCGGCGATTTAATGGTGAACCACTATCGAGATGAGCGCAGCCAAAACATCTTGATGGCCATCGATAAAGGTAGGGCTATGAAAATGCCTTTCGGCGGAATGAGCTTGTTGGATTATGCCATTAATGCCAGTCTCATGATTAGCAATGTGGCTTTAAAGAAAGGCGATCGAGCGGGAATGGTAAGCGTTCAAGATAAAGTGCAGGGCCAGGTGCTGCCCGAATCGCGTGCCAGTCAGATGATGCGCATTATGGAAGCCTTGTACGCGGAGAAAACGGCCTATAAGGAAACGGATATGAGGGCCTTATACCGCTGGTGCAGTTACCGCCTTAAGGAGCGCAGCTTAATTATGCTCTACAGCAATTTTGAATCCTTGCACGCTTTAAAACGACAACTTCCCTATCTTAAGTTGATTAATCGCAGCCATCGTTTATTGCTGATCTTTTTCTTAAATGAGGAAGTTGAAGACATTAGCTTTAAGGAGGCCAATAGCCTTCAAGAGGTGTATCGCAAAGCATTGGCGGAAGATTTCGTTTTGGAAAAGCGCCGTATTGCCCATGCCTTGCAAAGGGAGGGGATTCAAACTTTATTGACCCGCCCTGAAGACCTCAATATTAAAGCCCTCAACAAGTATCTGGAGATTAAGCAGCGGGGTTTGATTTAAAGCACATTGTAGAGATCGGGCAAGAGCCATTCACTGCTATTACCTGCAGCGTCCTTCACCTCCAATTTCACTTTAAAACTGGTTCCTGCTTGATAACTACTACTTCCGGGAATAGCATGGAAGGAAGAAGCATTGCTCTGTCCTGCTAAGTCGATACTATGACTGTAGATATCAGAGCCCAGACTTCCATTCCATTCAATTAAACGGATTTTGAGTTCATCCAGGGCTTTATTGTCTTGCAGCACATAGCTTATTTCAAAGAGAACACTAGGGTTTTGACTAAGCACCCCATTGGTTTGAGCATCCAATATTTGGGGTTTTTCGGTATCGGGGTCCTGAACCACAAAGCTTTGTTCTAATATGCTCTCCTGACCATCTTCATCGCCGGCCTTAACCAGAATATAATTACGACCGGTGATGTTAAGGGTGCTGGGTACCAATGCTTGGAAACGCAGCTCATCATTCATTCCTGAAATCCCTCTTTGGGAAAAGTGATATACGGTATTGCCTCCCGTCTCCGTGCCCAAAGTAACTTCGGTAAAGGTCAGTCCACTGTCGTCGGAATAGACAATATGCACATCAATGCTGTCGGATAAATTTAGAGTGTCGCTGGGGCTGATAATGCTGATGATTGGACTGGGGTTTTCTTCGGTGCCACCAACCCCACAACTACTAAGGCCTAGGCTTAATACAGCCAGGCTAGCTAAAAGGAATCTAGTCTTCATCATGACTGTCGATTAAGCGATTATCCAATTTTTTCTGAGAGTTTACGGCCCCTAATTCTTGTAGCTTTTGAGCGCGGGTAACCAGACTGCCACGACCTTCACTAAGCTTATTCATAGCCGCATCGTAGGTCTTTTGGGCGGTAGCCATTTGATTTCCAAGTTTCATTAGGTCATCGGAGAAGTTCACAAACTTGTCGAACATGGCTCCTGCCTGACGGGCAATTTCCTCCGCATTTTTATTCTGAGCATCCTGGCGCCAGATATAGCTAATAGTCCGTAGGGTAGCAAGCAGGGTTGAGGTGCTCACCAGCACAATATTCTTTTGCAGGGCCTTATCAAAGAGTTGAGGGTCTTCGGCTAAAGCCAAATGCAAGGCCGGTTCATTAGCCACAAAGAGCATCACATAATCCGGTTGATTAACCCCAGGGAGATCCTGGTAATTTCGTTTGCTCAGGCTGTCGATATGCCCATGGATGCTCAGCAGATGCTCCTTCAGAAAGCGCGTTTTCTCGGCTTCTTCTTCGCTTTCTGTATAGCGCAGGTAGGCGGTTAGTGAAACTTTGGAATCCAGAATTAAATGCTTTCCATCGGGGAGATCGAGCAGGAAGTCGGGTCGTTGATTTTGGTTTTCACTGTTCTTAAAGTTCACCTCCTTACGATAGTGGATGTCCTTTTGCAGACCGGCCGATTCGAGGATGCGTTCTAATTGGTATTCACCCCAATTCCCCTGAGTTTTACTCTCCCCTTTAAGGGCCTGGGTGAGGGAATGCGCTTCGGCCTTTAGGCTGTGATTGAGTTCTTGTAAGCTTTTAATTTGTTGAATGAGCGCAGAGTTACGCTCGGCGCCCTCCAAATTGGTGCGACTTACTTTTTCTTGAAATTCCTTAATCTTTTCATTCAAGGGTTTTAAAATACCCTCAATGTTCTCCTTATTGGTTTGGGTAAAGCGCTCGCTTTTTTCTTCCAGGATCTTTTGAGCCAGGTTTTGGAATTGCTCACTAAACTGTTTTTGGAGATCGCTTAATTCGGATTTCTGCTCCTTTAAACGCTCTTGGGCATGATCTACTTCGGCCCTGAGCCTGGCCTTATCTTCACTGTAAGATTGGATTTGTTGACGCAGATTTTGCAGCTCTGCTTCCAGGCTTTGGATGCGTTCTTCGGCGCTCTGTGCCTTAGATTGCCAAAGGGCCAAATCATTCTTCAATTGGTTTTTTTCGGCCTCCAGGGCCGGATGGGGTCTTTTTTGGTTAATCCACCAGGCCAGGGCAAAACCCAGAACAAAAGCCAGGGGGATAAAGAGATATACTAAACTCATACACTAAAATTATGGTAGAGGGTAAAGACACCTTTTAAGAACATTTGGGCGGCCAGCGAACCTACTACCAGACCCATAATACGGTTAAATACTTTGAGACCATTATCGCCCAAGGCCTTTTTTATAAAGGGCATGCGCTGTAAGATAATCAAGGCAGCTATGCTAACGATAATAATGGCCACAATTCCACTTACATAGTCCATCCAGGTAGTAGCCGCAATACTCATATTGATAATGGTGGTAAGCATACCAGCGCCTACCATTACCGGGATAGCCAAAGGCACCACGCTAATGTCGTCTCTTTTCTCCGCTGCTTTTTGATCCTTCTCATTATGATTCACTTTTTTGCCATGGCCTTGCACCATGTTTAAACCCATTATAAAGAGGATGGAACCCCCGAAGATGCGCAGACCGGCAGGTGAAATACCGAAGAATTGAAAGATATAGGTTCCCAGCAAGAATGAGATAATCATGGTGAGGAAAGCCGCTTTCATGGTCTTCCCGGCTACATGACGAATCTCTTCCCTAGGGGCGTTCTCATCTAAAAGTCCCAACATGATTACCCCTACCGATAAGGGATTCATAATGGTGAAGAGCGAAATACTGTCTGAAAGAATACTGCGTAAAAGGTCCAGAATCATTTGAGGGTATTGAAGCATCAAAATAAGTAAATGCTAAGCAAACCTCTTCTTTATTGCGAGCCGGATTGCAGAATCTGTTTTTGGGACGCTTTCAATTCTTATTTTTGGGAGATGGACATCCAGTTCCCCAATCTAATCCACCATGCCATCCCCTTTTTTGTGGCATTTGTTCTGCTGGAAATCGTACTAACGGCTTGGCGTCGTATACCGACCTATCAAGCGAAGGACGCCTTGAGCAGTATTGCCATGGGCCTCGGCAATGTTGGCGTGGGCTTTATAAGCAAAGCTTTAATATTTGGGGCCTATACTCTGGTGTACCAGTTTCGGATTTTCACTTTGGACTTTAGCTGGTGGATGTGGATCTTGCTCTTTTTGGGAGATGATTTATCCTATTATTGGTTTCATCGCACTTCCCATAATGTGCGCTATTTCTGGGCTAGCCATATTGTACATCACAGTTCGCAGAATTACAATTTAGCCACGGCACTGCGTCAAACCTGGACCGGTGGCCTTACCGGAAGCTTTATCTTTTATCTCTGGTTGCCCCTCTTGGGTTTTCATCCACTGGCCATTCTCTTCATGCACAGCATTAGTCTTTTGTATCAGTTTTGGATTCACACCGAGCTTATTGACCGCATGCCTCGCTGGTTCGAGTATATCTTTAATACCCCCTCCCATCATCGCGTGCATCATAGCAGCGATACTAAGTATTTAGACCGGAATCATGCCGGAATTTTAATTATCTGGGATCGGATGTTTGGCACTTTTATCGAAGAGGAAGAGCATCCCCATTACGGGCTTACCAAGAATATTCATAGCTTTAACCCACTGTATATCGCTACCCATGAATGGATTGCGATTTTTCAGGATATCCGAAAACACCCTAAATATTTCTGGTCCTACTTATTCGGTCCACCGGGCTGGAGTCATGATGGTTCACGAAAAACCAGTGCTCAGCTCCGTGCGGAAATGCAAGATTCTGAATGAGAACCTGGATAGGCATATTCCTAATGCTTTGCAGCATCTCCCTTTGGGGGGGAAAGCCGCCTGAACCATCTTTTAGTTCGGGAGCTTATAATCAGCGCCTAATTATGCAGCGGCCGGTGCCTAAAGGTGACTTCCAGCATATGGTGATCCCTTTTAAGCGAGTGGGGAATTTGATAATAGTGGAAGCTACGGTAGATGGTATTCGAGGAAACTTCATTTTCGACACTGGCGCACCTTATCTGGTGCTAAACGCTACCTATTTCCGTAATTATAAGGAGGAGGAAGGACATATCGCTACCGATGTCACCGGTAAGCTCAATACCCAGCGAACCACCGAGGTGGAGCGACTCAAGGTAATGGGTATGTACTATGAAAATTTGGAGGCTGATGTAAGCGATTTATCCACTATTGAAAACAAGAGAGGCATTCAGGTTTTGGGACTGCTGGGGGTCAATCTCTTTATGCGGATGGAGATCGAGATCAATCTGCAAGATGAACAATTAATCGTGTATCGCATCGATCGTGAAGGTCGACGTTTAGAGCAGCCTAGCTACCGAATGGAAGGCGATTATCATAAATCTTTCGAACTGCGGAATAATGCCATTATCGCCAGTGGTACCATTGCTGGTCAAAGCCTGAATTTTTGTTTCGATACCGGTGCTGAGGCTTTATTACTGGACAATGATTTGGATGAAGAGGTGTATACCGAAATGCGCATCGTGCGGCGATCAACCTTAAACGGTGCCGGGGGTTCCAGTACTGAGGTGCTGTTTGGTGCCTTACGGGAAATGGAATTTGGACCTAAGTTAAAAAGCTGTCAGGTGATGATTGCCGACCTGGAAGAAATTGGTCGGGCTTACGGTTTTCCGGTGGATGGATTTGTGGGCTATGATCTCTTGCGAATGGGCTCAGTCTGTATTAATTTTAAGACTAAGGAACTTATTGTCAATGTTTTTAAAAAGGAGCATGAATAGGATAATTGGAATAGTACTCCTTTTGATTGGTACCACCTTTAGCGCTTTAGGGCAGGATAAAGGGATCGCCTATAAAATCGTGGGTAAGGACCTGTATTGCTCCATCGATCGCTCTTTGCCTCAAAGTCAAATCGACAGCCTATTGGGCACCTGTGATATCGACTTTAATAATTTGGAAGCCATGCTGCGCAGTGGAGAAAGCAGTGCCGACCATTGGCAGGTTGAGGCCATTGAGCCCCATCGTATTGTCCTAAAAAAACCCTTGAAAAGCCTCACGGGTAAAGCAGGAAACCAGAAGGACCTTATTGTGCTCCTTAATGAGGAAATTGAGTCCACGGTAGAGGATTACCGTTTTGGCTATAATATGTTCCACAAGCCGGCGGTGATTGAGCTGGATAACGGCTTAACGCGATTTTTTCTCAAGGTAGAAGGAGGCAAGCCCCATGGGATTTTTATTAGTGGCACCTTTAATGAATGGAGCACCAGTGCCAACCCCATGGAACCTTGTGATAGTGGCTATTATGTCGATTTAAAATTAGGCGTGGGCCCACATTATTATAAGTACATCGTAAATGGCTATTGGCTGCTCGACCCTCGAAACCAATTGAAGGAATCGGACTGGGAAGGCAATGAAAATTCAGTGTATTTCAAATGCAATTATACCTTCCGCTTAAAGGGCTATACGAATGCCAACAGAGTGAATTTGGCGGGTTCCTTTAATGATTGGAATGATAATCGGTTTACCCTGCGCAGGGTGCCGGGCGGTTGGCAGCGTAAATGCTATGTAAAGGAAGGCACCCATGCCTATAAGTATGTAGTGGATGGTGAATGGATACTTGATCCGGATAATCCGGTGAAGCGCGATGACGGCGCTGGTAACCAGAACTCCTTTATGTCGGTAGGTGATAGCATTGTTTTCTATTATCCCCGCGATTTGGATGCTCGCTTTGTGGTTCTCAGCGGCAGCTTTAATGGCTGGAATGCCGAGGAGTTGCGTATGCAGAAAACCGACAGTGGCTGGGTATTACCTTATGTACTGGCAGCGGGTAATTATGAGTATCGCTTTAGAGTAGCAGATAAAATAGAATGGCAAATGGACCCCTTAAATCCGATTAGTTCCGGGCCCTATGAAACCAAGAATTCCGTCGTAAGTGTAAAGGCCAATCATCATTTCTTTTTCCCTCGTACACGTGGGGTGGATGAACTAATCCTAACGGGTGATTTTAATGGCTGGAATGAGCATGGCTATTATATGGAGCGTCGTGCGGATGGCTGGCATGCAGATCTGTATCTGCCGAAAGGCAAAACCCGCTATAAGTTTATTGTAGACGGGAAATGGATTAAAGACCCCTCCAACCCGCTCTTTGAACCCAATGAATACGATGGCTATAATTCCGTGATCTGGGTAAAATAATGCCTCATTTCATGTGCTTGCGAAACTGCCTATCCCTGCTATTTATTGGACTCTTAGTGGGTTGTCAAAATCCCGCGGAGCGAAAGCATGTACAGGCATTTGATCAATACCTTGCTTCTTTAGATCAGCTCGAGGTCCCTTTTAACTGCAATAGCAATCCCCACTTTGAATTAAAGCTGAAGTCGCAGAATTTCAACCCTAAGCTACATGCCAAATTCAAGTACCAGTGGGCCACGGAACCTTTGGGGATTTTATTTCAAGATTCTACGAAGGTATTATTGGTGGATTTGGTTCCAGGCGATATAGCCATGGTTCCGGTTTTTATGTCTTATGATTTAAAGGGAAACAAGCTGGACTCACTTAATCCTTGGGATGAATCGGGTTGGGATCCTTGGTATCAGGGCGCAGAATACCTTACCGTAACTAAGGGTAGGACTATTGAAATTGTGGATACCGTTTATCAATGGTCCGAAGAGCATTCAAATCCGGGTGAAAACCTGAAAGAGGCGACTGAAACAAAGACCGGTAAGAGTCAATATTCTTGGTTAGGGAACGGCCATTTTAAAGAGAGCTAAAGCATCGAAAACTAAGACATACCTATGACGCGATCCCTACCTATCTGGATAAAGATTTTAGTTTTATTAAATGGAAAAGAAGGATTGCAGGTGCTGGGTTTGGTCTTTTTACTTTCAACCCTATTTCTTCCTATTATAATGGAGGGTCATGTGACCTCAATTCGCCAGTTATCAGGCCTTTTATTGTATTTCATGTTGGCAATTTATTGGCTTCATCGAATATGGAAGGCTCGTTATGATTTACCCACCTTGTTGGAAGGACGAATTACAAAAGGGAACCTCACGTATAAAAAGTGGTTTGATTGGCGTATCATGAATAAAAGGGGCTGTGATTTTACTTATCGTTTTACGGATGTAAGTGGAAAGGAGTATACAACAAGCTTTCAATCTTACAAGGGATTAGAGCTTCAAGATGAAGAATTACTAATCTACCATCCATCTGCGCCTGAAAAAGCTTTGGTGATTGACGCTCTAGACTCTCCCCTTCGTAATTATATTCTAAAACACTGGCTCTAACAAAAAAGGAGCACCCCTGCAGGTGCTCCTCTCGTCGTAAACCATGTCAGTCATCTAAAGCGAGATAACTGATTGAAGAAAAACAGAATTAATCAGGCCATACCGGTTTGAAGCGTCTCTTCGATTTCGGTGTTCAGCTCTTCTCGAGGGGTTTCTACTAATTCGATCTTTTGCTCTTTATCCCATCCAAAACGAGCCATCACCCGGTCGAAGATGTAATACACCAAGGGCACTACAATCAGGGTTAAGAACATAGAACTGGTGAGGCCACCAATCAGCACCCAGGCCAATCCGTTTTTCCATTCGGCCCCGGCACCACTGGCCAGAGCAATAGGCAGCATACCAATTACCATCGCCAGGGTAGTCATCAAGATGGGGCGAATCCGCACCTGAGTAGCGCGAATCAGCGCATCTCGTACTTCCAGTCCACTTTCCTTCAATTGATTGGTAAAGTCAACCACCAGAATAGCATTCTTGGCCACCAAACCAATCAACATAATCATCCCCAAAATGGAGAATATACTTAAGGCATTGCCGCTTAAAGCCAAGGCTAGGAGAGCTCCAATCACCGCCAAGGGTAAGGAGAACATCACCACCAGTGGATAAGCGTAACTATTGTAAAGGGCTACCATAATCAGGTACACCAATACCAATGAGGTTAAAAGGGCCAGCAATAGGCTACCGAAGGCTTCCGCCTGATTTTCGAGATCACCTCCCATGCTGTAAGTCAATCCGGCGGGGAAGTCAATATTCGCTAATTGGTTCTGGATTTCCTCCCCGACGGTACCTACAGGTCGACCAATAACCTGAGCCGAAACCGTAATGGTAGGCACCTTATCACGACGATTAAGCTGAGCAGGCCCAGAGGCTTCAATAACACTGGCAAATTGATCCAAGCGAATTTGATCGCCCTTATTGTTCATCAGCACCAGGCTTTGGATATCTTCAATCCTTTGACGGTCAAATTCATCCAGAAGGATATTGATATCATATTCATTGTCGCCATCGCGGTATTTGGATTCTTGCACCCCATTAAAGGCGGTACGCATGGTTCCTCCCACCAATTCGAGGCTTAAACTTAAACTTGCCATTTTATCACGGTCGATCTGCACTTGAATCTCAGGGTTCCCGTCTTTTAAGCTGCTTTCCACCTCGGCGGTACCTTGCACAGATTGCACGATCTCCATCACCTTATCGGCATAGCTCTTCATTTGCTCCGCTTCGGATCCACTCAATACAATTTGGATGGGAGCCTGGGTTCCGGAGCCTACCAAAGAAGCAGGAACGGCCTTAAACTTGGCTCCAGGGATATTCTCTTGCAAGGCAATTTGCAGCTGGCGAGAGAAAATGGGTGCGGTAACCGTACGTTGATCAGCATCGATCATCTTTACACTGAGTTCCGCTACATAAGGGGTATTGGTATTCCCGGATCGGCTGCCAGACTGTTGTCCAACTACAGTAGAGATTTCCTTTACTTCCGGGAATTGACTTACGAAGTATTCGGCCTTTTGACTGAGGAGGTTGGTTTGGTGCAAACTGGCCTTTTTGGGCAATTCAATTTGCATTAAGAACTCCCCACGGTCGCCGGCCGAAACGAATTCCGAACCAATAAAGCCTTTAGTTACCAGGGTAAAGGAGCCAATAAAGAGAGCAAAGGTGATGGCCAAAACCACCAGCTTATGTTGGAAAGACCATTTTAAGGCCTGAGTCATTTCCTCCTCAAAGCTCTTGAGCACTCCCTCGAACCAGCGAATAAAGTTCCCGATAAGGCCCTTGCTTTTTAAATTGGACAAACGCGAGAAACGTGAGGCTAATAATGGGATCAAGGTAAAGGCCACTAATAAACTCAGCAGGGTACTAATGGCAACGGTTAAGGAGAACTGACGGAGTAAGTTTCCGATGATACCGCCGGTTAAAGAGATCGGCACGAATACCGCCACAATTACCAGGGTAATGGAAATTACGGTTACTCCAATTTCACGAATACCATCATAGGCCGCTTGGAAGGGGCTTTTACCCATTTCCATGTGGCGGTAAATATTTTCAATTACTACAATCGCATCATCTACCAGGATACCAACTACCAGGGAGAGGGCTAAAAGGCTCATCAAATTGAGGGTAAAGCCCAAAAGCATCATCGCCGTGAAGGTGGCTATAATGGAAGCGGGTACGGATACCATAACGATAACTGCATTTCGCAAGCTGTGCAGGAATAAAAGCATAACCAGGGCCACCAGAATTACAGCAAAGAAAAGGTCGTGAATAACCGCATCGGCCGCTTCGAGGGTAAAGTCGGAGCTGTCTTTGGCTATGGATATTTTAAGATTCTTATCGGCATAAGCCTCTTCCAAATCGGCAATAATTTCCTTGGTGGCGGCACTAACCTCTACGGTATTGGCATCCCCCTGTTTACGGATGTTAAGACCAATGGCATTTTCGCCGTTTACACGGGATAAAATTTCCGCTTCCTTCTCGGTGTCTTGCACTTCGGCAACATCTCCCAGTCGGATCACGGAGCCATTGGGCATGCTTCGTAATACCAGAGCCCGAATTTGATCCAGCGAATGGTATTTCCCGCTCAAGCGGATTAGGGTTTGAGTTTCGTCATCACTAATCTTACCGGTAGGGAAGTCCATATTGGCATTTTGCACAATCTGACTCAATTGCAGCAGGCTAATGCCGTAGGTTTCCAGTTTATCGGCGTTGATATTGATGCGGATTTCACGCGCCTGACCACCAATTACATCTACCTGCGCTACTCCTTCAATTTTGGAGAGCTGAGGTTTTAGCTTTTGATCAATAAGGTCATAAAGCTCTGTTCCGGAGAGGTCGGCGGAAACGCCCAGGTTCATAATGGGTAAATCACCCAAATCGAATTTACCTACCGATGGTTGTTGGGCATCATCGGGTAAATCGCTTACCATGGCATTAATGTTCCTTTGGGCTTCTTGCATCGCCAGGTCTACATCTACATCTTGCTTTAGCTCGATGGTTACAATGGACACACTTTCCATGGAGGTAGAACTCAGCCTGTCCAAACCCTCGAGGGTCGAAACGGCATCTTCAATTTCTTTGGTTACCGAGTTCTCCACCTCAGTAGGCGAAGCCCCGGGATAGATGGTAGAAACGGTAAGAATAGGGGTGCTCATATCGGGCAGCAGCTCGTAGTTGAGCGCCTTATAACTAAAGGACCCGGCACCGATGAGTAGGGTAAATAATACCACCACCAAAGTGGGGCGGAGTATGGAAGTTTTGGTAATCTTCATGAGAAATTAGGCCTTTAGTGTAGCACTTTAACTTTAGTGCCGTCTGTCAAATTGATTTGACCGCTGGATACCACTTGATCCTGGCTGCTTAAACCACTGATGATCTCCACCCAGGGACCATGACTGGCACCTACTTCAATATTTTTAAGCTCAGCTGTTTCGCCTTTCACCACAAAAACCTGAGGATTTTGCAGAGAACCGGCCAAAGCATTACGGTCTAAGTATAAGGCCTCTTCTTTTTGCTTAAAGTGGAAGTGGGCCGTGGTGTACATACCAGGCTTTAATTTTTGGGCAGCTGAGTTCAGGAGTTCGATTTCCACATTGTATTTCAAGGAAGCATCGGCTTTCACTGCGATGGCCGAAACAATGCCTTTAAAACTTTCACCTGCATAAAGGTTGCTGCTAATCTCAACGGTATCTCCTTTTTGGATGCGTAGGATATCGCGAGCGGTAAGTTTTACATTGAGTCGTAATTGTTGATCGTCAACAATCTCATAAAGCTTTGCGCCTCCCCCAATATAGGAGCCTTCCTGGATGAAATCATCATTGATGAAGCCACTAGCAGTTGCACGGATATAGGTATTGCTTAAGCGCTTTTGAGCCGATTTGTACTGGGCCTCAGCGTTTTTAAGACCAATGCCAATATCTTCTAACTGACGTTGGGTAACTGCATTTTGCTCAGCCAATTTGGAGAAACGCTCTTGATCCGCTTTAAGCTTAAGATAGTTTGCTTCGGTGGCGGCAACTTCCGCTTCGAGCAGGTCATTTTCTACTTCGGCTAAAAGATCGCCTTTGCTTACGGTGCTTCCTTTTTTACGTAGCACGCGAGTTACCCGACCTTGAGTTTCGGAAATCACCATAAGGTCTGTTACCGGCTCCAATTGGCCATCGGCAGTGGTTTCTTCTTCCAAAACTTTGCGACTAGCCTTGGTGGTTTCTACCGGAATAGCATCGCTGCTGATTTCAGAGAGTTTAGCGTTTTCGGCCATTTCCACCTTATTGTTGTAGAGTTGGAAAGCCATCAGGGCCAGGATGGCCACTCCGCTTAAGATTAAAAGAGCTTTTTTCATGATCGAATTATTTAGGTGTTTTGAAGTATTTGTTGAATGCGTCCCAGGGATTTAAGCAGATCGAGTTCCGAACGCTTGAATTTGAGAACCTCGTTGTAGTAATTGGTTTGGGCAGAGCGGAAGGCCTGCTCGGCATCCAGTAATTCGGTAAGGCCGATTACTTCCTCCTGATACATTTGCTGGGATTGCTCGTATACCTTGCGGGCCAATTCTTTATTGTCGGCCTGGGCAGATACCGAAGCAAAGCTGTATTGCAATTGCTTGCGAGCATTTTCAGTTTGCAGGTCCAGCTGACTATTGGCATAGTCTTTTTGCAGTTGGAGCTTGTCGATCTGTAATTTATTCTGTTGAATTTTATGGTGTTTGGTACCGCCATCGAAAATGGGAACTTGCAGCTGTACACCAATGACCGTTTGTTGGAACCAGGGTTGGTTGCCATCAAAGAAATTGAACTCATTGCGTTGGGCTTGCCAGCTTTGCTGACCAAAAAGGGCCAGAGTAGGATAATAGCCAGCGCGGGTAACTTCGAGATTTCGGAGATTAAGCTTTTTCTGTTTTTCCAGTATTTTAAGCTCAATAGGGCTTTGGCTTTCGTAACTGGCCAGGCTTAAGCTGAGATCCTCCAAGTCTAAGGGTTCCTCCAGACTGAGCTCAGCGGTGATAGGTAAACCCATTAAGAGCTTGAGGTAGTTCACTTGCTGATCGCGTACCGCTCGCAGTGATTGCAATTGGGTAGCCAGATTGGTTTTTTGCACGGTGATCCGATCCAATTCATTAGCGGTGATCATCTCATTTTGATAGCGGGCCAACATCACCTTGCTCATCTTATCGAGGGTAAGAAGGTTACTGTCTAAAGAGCGAATCTGGGCTTCAATTTCCAAAGATTGATAATAGGCGCTGGCTACTTGATAAATTAGATCTTCTTCGGATTTAATTTTGAGCAAGGCATAGAGTTCACGGCTGTCTTTAGCTGCTTTTAAACCACTAAACAGCTCTTGACTGTAAAGTAATTGCGAGGCTTTAATAGTTCCGCTGGTATTGTAGGTGGTACCAAATTGAACCGGAATTTGGGTGCCGGGCATGCCTACAATTTCACCAGGCAAGAGCTGGGTGGGTAGATTCGGAAAACCTTGAAACTGACCTTCGGCCTCAATTTGAGGTAGGCCGGAACTGCGAATTTCTTTGATTTGATATTCGGAGATTTCCTGGTCATAGGTGGCTTGTTGCACCTCGGCATTATGCTCCAGCGCAAATTGCAAAGCTTGCTGCAGGCTTAGGCTTTCCTTGGCTGCTTGGGCCGAAGTGGCAGCGGGCATTAGCATGAGCCCGAATCCAAGAATAAAGAGCCGGACTGGCTTGATTTTCATAACACTTAGTTTTAGTTTATTCAGTAAAAACCAATTAGTTCAGGAAAAAAAGAACTAAAAGGAGAAAATTTTTTAGTCCTTAGATTTTTCCCATTCTAAATAGAGTTCGGGTAGGTGTTGATTCATAAAGCGCATAAAGCTGATCGCTTCGCGAAGATTTTCATTAAACTCGGGTGTTTCTTTTGTGCGATTTTCCAAAACTTCTTCCAAAATGGCCGAAACCTGGGTAATTCTTTCAAAGGCGGTTTTGGCTTCTTCACGCCAGGAAACCAGGCGGTTTTTAAAATAGCGTTTGCGATCACCAGGCTGAGTGATGTACTCAATCCTATTCATGGTGAGCAGCATATTGAGCGCATTACTGGTAGCACTTTTACTGAGGTTTAAGGTCTCCCGGATGCTATCAAAACTCAAAGCCAGTTCGGGAGAAACCATCAGTAAACCTAAGATCCGAGAAGGTGCAGGGGGAATCCCGCTTTTCTCATGACTTACGCCCAGTCGCTCAATTAATTCGCGTTGCTTACTGCTTAATTCTACTTTATTCATCATCTTCAATGATGGGACAAAGGTAATTGGTTTTTTTGGTTCTCAAAGAAAAGAACCAATAAATTTTGTTGAAAGTGGCAAAGCTTTAAAGCCGCCCCTTTCAAAATGCAGTGTTTAATACAAATTAGCTTTCACCTCATAACCATTGATCAAGATGTGGTAAGCTTCCTCTTTTTTATAAATCGGACTTTTTTGGCTTAGATTGATCAAAGTGTTGTTGCCGTTTTTCATCACCTTACTATCTACGGCTTCAGTAGGAAAGTCAACTTTTCCATACTGCAAAGAGGCGGTAAGATCAAATATGGCGGCTTCCGTATTGATGGCCACTTTTAGGTATTTACCATTGATGCTAATTTCTCCACCCGGACCTTGAAGCTTGGCAATATTTAAGTCGCATTCATAACCTTCCAAATGGTAGTTTTTCTCCAGCTTGCCAATATTGTGTTGACTGTACTTACTATTGCCGGCATTAAAATCTACTACCGAACCAACATTCACTTTATCCTCGTAAGATTCTCCAACCGTAATGATATCTGCTTTTTCAAATTCATAGCGACTGTATTTCGAATTGCTTAAGGTTACGGTCTTAACCTCTCGAATGGCAAAACGACTTTCGTAGGTGTTAACTTTCAAATCTTGCATGCGGTCAGTTTTTACGTGACTGTACTTCAAGTTTCCTTCCAGGCGATCAATTTTAAGGGCTTCAATTTCACTTTCGTAGCACTCTATTTTTAGTTTCCCAATTTCGGTGGCTTGCAGGTTACTGTACTTAATGTTTAGAATGAGTTTACCGATGCGCTTAGCCTGTATATCATTTTCATAAAGGTTAATCGATCCTTTATCCAGATTTTGAATGCTGGCTTTTCCATAACGCAGGGTGAGTTCTCCCTTATGGATATTATTCACCGCAAAACGACCGCTGTACTGTTCCAGCGTAAACAGGTTCACATCCCCATTAATGCGGAGATCGCGATAGGAGTGCTTAATTTTAAGCTTGCCCTGAGCCGGCATTTTGATATGATACTGAAATTGTACTTCCTCTCGAGAGAAGGTAGTATTGACAATGATAAAGTCTTCCCAACCGATTTTCACTTTACTGGGCATACAGTGATAGGTATTGATATACACAGAATTCCCAGATTTGCTTACACCGTCACTTACCTTTTGCTGAAAGGTTTTTAGAAATTCCTGGATTTTATCCTCATGCTCCTTCCCGCGAAAGCGAAATACCGCTTCTACTTCAATACGGGGCTCATCCCAAACATCAATAATGACGTCGGTATTACTGGCGTCAATTTCAATGTCGGAATCTACGGCCACGTCAATTTTAACATGGGCCGTTTTTTCAATTTTAATGGCCTCCTTGGCCAGAAGCGGTCCAAAGCAAAGGCTTAGGGCCAGACTATAAATTAATGTTTTCATTTTGTACATGTTTTTGGTTTCGTTCCAGTTCCATTTGAATGCGTTGTAAGAGACGCAGTCGTTTTTCATAATTGTCGATCAGTACCGTGATCAGTTCTTCACGAGGCACTAACTCATCGATATCATCTCGATAGCGTTGATTGATTTTTTCCAGTTCGGCTAATTCCTCAAAAACCCATTCGTACTCTGGCTTTTGCCGAAGTTGATCCAGATCTAAATGCGACTCAATCATTTTCAAATCGGCCTGATAGCCCTCTTCTTGCTTCAAGAAGCTTTGGGGCAAGAGGCTTTCGGGTTCGGGCGGCAATTGTTTTTCTGGATAGAACCACCAAATGCTGGCACCTAAGATGAAGGCAGCGGCAATAGTCCAGGGTCTAAAGTTTCGGGCTTTCGATTTTTCGGGAATGGACTTTTTCAATTCAGTCCATATTCCTTCCGGGGCTTCCGCCTGATCGAATTCAGTGCGGTGCTCCTTCATCCAATCATCGAGTTTCATAAGCCGATTTTAAATGATTTTGAAGCAAATTTTTTGCGTAACGCAGCTGGGTCTTGGAGTTGGATAAACTCGTATTCAGCTCTTTGGCAATCTCTGCATGACTGTATTCCTCGAGGTAATACAATTGAAAGATTAAGCGGCATCCGGCTGGCAATTGCATGATGGCGGCATTGATTCGACTAAAAGGCAAATCGGGCATTTCCAATTCTTCATCGCTGGATTCGAAGTCGGGAACTTCTTCCAAGGAGATGAAGGGTTTTAAGTCCTGCCGCAAATGGGCCAAGGCCTTATTAATGGCGATGCGCTTTAACCAGCCACCAAAGGCTAGCTCGTTTTCGAGCGAATCAATCTTTTCGAAGGCCTGGATAAAGCTGTCCTGCAAAAGGTCTCTTGCAATATCCTCCCGCGGAATAATGCGCAGTATACTGTTGTAGGTGGCCCGGGAAAAGTTTTGGTACAGCTGAAAGCCGGCCAGTTGATTTCCCTTGCGCATTTGGCGGATAGTCTTCTTGAGGTCGATGCTCATTAGGGGCATTTACACCCTTAGGATGCGGATGATTTCCAAAGGTTGTAAAAAGGAGGGAATTTTTTTAGCCTATGAGCTGGCCAAAGCCTTTTAGGTGGGAAATAAAAAACCCCGTCTCGGAAAAACCAAGACGGGGCTACCAAATGTAACCTACTAATGAACTATTTGGTGATGATCAGTTTCCGGCTCTCAGCGAATTGATCGTTGGAGACGGTAATAAGGTAAATGCCATTTTTCAGCATGCTGAGGTTGAGCTCGGCATGATTCAAATTACTGGTATTCGTATGTAAAATAGTACGACCATTAAGATCAGTAATATGAAGGTTATGGGCTTCGCCATTAAGACCTTCTAAGCGTACTAAGCCTGTGCTGGGGTTAGGAGCGAGGCTGAAATTGCTCATACTGTTTTCACTTAAACCTACATTAGGATCGAATTCAATATCATCTACATAATAGGTTTTAGCGCCTACGGCAATACCTGGTGTTCCGAAGTTCGGGAATACCACCACCACATCATAAGTTTGACTCAAATCCAGAGCAGGAGTACCGGCGCTGTTATTGGCAAAATTGAAGTATAAGGTTTCCCAGGCTCCGGCCACAGTAGTAGTAGCCACAGTTTCGCAAGTGATAGTTCCATTGGCGGAATTTTCAACTTTTAAGAGGAAATCGGTACCGGCATCAGGCGACCAAACGCGCATTTTCATGCCAGTTTGATTGGCAACGAAAGGAATGGGGTTTTTCATACCACCGGTAGTTACGGTAATACCACCCCATACTTCAGCGCCGCCAGATTTGTCGATCTTCAATACCATATTGCTGGCATTAGTTGGATCAGCGGTTAAGCTATCCGAACAACCACCAAACTCGGTGGTAACATCGTAATCCACATTGGGGTCATCGAAGGTGATGGGTAAGTCGATGGTATCCAAGTTGGAAGGGGGCATAATCACGCCAAAGCTGATATCATCAATATAATAGGTCTTAGCACCAGCGGTAGCGCCATCTACACCAAAGTTGGGGAACACTACTACTTTATCGTAGGTATTGGCGTAATTGATGGCTGCCGTTCCAGCGGCTTGATTGCTGAAATCGAATACCAAGGTATCCCAGCCCGCAGCGATAGTGGTGGTATCTACAGTTTCAACTGAAATGGTAGGATCATTGGAATCCTCAATTTTCATGCGTACTTCAATACCTGCATCAGGAGACCAAATACGCAGACTCATTAAGTTGTCATTGGCAGTGAAAGGTACGGGAGCAGATAAACCATTCTTGGTAACAACAATACCCGCCCAGGTTTGAGCAGCACCGTCCTTGGTAAACTCGGATACCATATTGGTGGGATCAGTAGGATCAACTACAATAGTATCAGTACAACCACCAAATTCGTCACTGCTGTAATCAATGGCAGTATTGTCGAAAGTGATCGGTAAAGAAGGTAGAACCGGGCCGGTAGAGGCAAATTGAATGTCGTCTACATAATAGGTTTTAGCACCAGCGGTAGCGCCATCCACACCGAAGTTGGGGAATACTACCACCTTATCATAGGTATTCGCAAAATTGATAGCCGCTGTTCCAGAAGCATGATTGGCAAAATCGAAGGTGAGGGTTTCCCAGCCATTAGCAAGGGTTGTGGTGTCTACCGTTTCTACGGAAATAGTAGGATCATTAGCATCCTCAATTTTCATACGTACCTCGATGCCAGCATCAGGGGAATACACACGCATGGTCATAGTGGTATTGCCTGAAGCAAAAGGAATGGGGTTAGCCAGGCCATTGGCAGAAAGGATGATGCCCGCCCAGGTTTGAGCAGATCCGTCCTTATCGATTTGGGTAACCATATTGGTAGGATCAGTAGGATCCGCAACAATGGTATCGGTACATCCGCCAAATTCCGAAGACACATAATTTACATTAGGGTCATCGAAAGTAATGGGGAGGTCCATTTGGCTGGCCGCGCCACAAGGTCCACAAGCTTCCCAACATACTACATCTAAAATGGTGTCGCCGCTAAAAGTTAAAGCGCGGTTAGTAAATCCACCGGTGGTGATGGTACAAGGTAAGCCTTGAGTGAGGTTTTCTTGATCATTCCAGCCATCAATGGTGAATTTATATTCGATCGTTCCGGCAGTTAAAGGAAGCGCAACTTCCCAAACGCCATCACCATCAGCATCCGACATGGGGTTACATGCGCCACACCAGTTGTTGAAGGTTCCATTTACGTGAGCCGAGGTAAAACCAGTTCCGGAATAGCCGGCCAGGTCTACCTTAAAGGTCACGGTGTCCGTTTGCGCCGATAGGCTAAAGGCCGCAAACAGAGCCATTAATAAGGTAATCTTTTTCATTAGTACTGAATTTGAGCTCTAATGTATAACTTTTGGTAAAAATGACATTAAGTATCCCAAAAAACTTTATTATTGCCTGAAAATGAGCACTAAGTCTTAAATGTGTGTTTTACACTTTTGGTAGCTTGTACTAAATGAAAATTTGGTATTTTTGAAAACGACATCAATCAGAATCATGGCTGAAAAGACTATAAGCGCGGTTCCCAAGGGTCAGAAATCCCAGTTTGCAGTTCCGTATTACGAGATATCCTACGACAAATTTTTTCAATTCGGTGTTTCCGTCGATTGTGTAGTCTTTGGCTACCATGAGAACCGCCTTAAAATTCTCCTTATTAAAAGGGGGGCCGCTCCATTTATGGGGATGTGGGCCTTGCCGGGAGACCTGGTTTATCCCAATGAAAATATTGATGTGGCGGCGCAGCGGATTTTACGCGACCTCACTGGGATTGATAATCTCTTCATGGAGCAAACCAAGGTTTATGGTCAGGTGGATCGTCACCCGGCCGGACGGGTAATCACCACTGGTTATTACTCCTTAATTGATATTGCCAAGCACGATCCACATGCTTCAGCTTGGGCTGATGGGGTGTATTGGATGGATTTGGATGAGGTGCCTAAATTGGCATTCGACCATAGTGATATCCTCAAAGATGCCCTGCAAATCTTGCAACAGCGGGTGCGTCATCAACCAGTGGGTTTTGAATTATTGCCCGAAAAATTCGCTTTGGCCGATCTGCAAGCTTTGTACGAGGCCATCCTGAATGAGAGTTACGATAAGGCCAATTTCCGTAAGCGTATCTTAAGTATGAATCTCTTGATCTCCCTAAAGGAGAACCAGAAAGATGTGCCGCACCGTCCGGCACGTCTCTATAAATTCGATAAGCAGCGCTACGATGAGCTGATTGCCAAAGGCTTTTCCTTCGAACTATAATCCTTCGCTAATCTGAGTAAATCTAACAGCCTATGAAAAAGGGTAATTCCGAATACGTATTTCTAATTGCCTTAATTGTAGCCCTGGGTGGATTGCTCATGGGTTTTGACGCTTCTGTAATTTCTGGAGTGGTAGGCTTTATAAAAGTCGAATTTGACTTGAGCACCCTGCAATTGGGTTGGTCGGTGGCTTCACTTACCGTTGCCTCAACTATGGCCATGTTTGTGGCAGGACCATTATCAGATCGATTCGGTCGTAGAGCGGTTTTGCGAATTGCTGCGATTTTATACGCCATTTCTGCCCTAGCTTCGGCCTTGGCTCCAGATTATAATACCCTGGTTATCGCCCGTATGATTGGTGGCTTTGGCGTAGGTGCCTCTTTAATCTTAGCACCTCTTTATATTGCTGAAATTGCCCCCAAGGATAAACGTGGGCGCCTGGTTTCTTTTAATCAGTTGAATATCGTAATTGGTATTTCCCTTGCCTTCTTCAGTAATTACTGGATTCTCCAATTAGGGAAAAGTGATGCCGCCTGGGTGCAAGATTTGGGCATTGATCAAAATAATTGGCGTTGGATGTTGGGTCTTGAGGCTTTACCCGCCATATTGTATTTCTTCGGCCTTTTTATGGTACCGCGCAGTCCACGTTGGCTGATGATGAAGGGCAATAATGATGAAGCCCAAAAAGTAATGAGTCGGGTGGCTGGCCAGGAGAAAGCCCTGGAAGAGTTGGATCGGATTCGTAAGAATATTGAGGAAGATAGTAAGGTTGAAAAAGCCAGTTTGGGAGAGCTTTTCAAACCTGGTCTGCGTCTGGTTATTACCATCGGAGTAGTGGTAGGTATATTACAACAGATCACCGGTATTAATGCGGTATTCTTCTATGCACCAATGATTTTTGAGCAAAGTGGTTTAGGTACCGATGCCGCTTTTATGCAGGCCATTTTAGTGGGATTGGTAAACCTGGTTTTCACCATTTTGGCCATTCTGTTTATCGATCGCTTGGGTCGAAAGCCGCTCCTAACCTTTGGGGTGGCGGGCATCACTATCTCCATGCTGGTTTTAAGTTATGGCTTTAATAAAGCAACCTACAGTTTGGATGAACAGGCCATTGCTTCTTTGGAATACAAAATACAAGCAGCGGCTGCCGAAGAAGGGCAGGAGTTAAAAGACTTTGACGATTGGACTGAAGCCGAAAAGGCGGCTCTGGTTCAAGATAGTAAGATTAAGCCCATGCTAGCCAAGGACTTTAATGATGGTGACTTGTATTTAGCAGAGGTGGCGGCTTTAATGCCTAATCTGGATATGGAAAGCCATCGTCAGGAATTCCTTAATTCGGCGATTCACCTCAATACCTATTTAATCTTGGTAGCCTTACTGGCTTTTGTGGCCTCCTTTGCGGTTTCCATCGGGCCGGTAATGTGGGTGCTCTTTTCCGAATTGTTCCCCAATCGCATTCGCGGCATCGCCATTTCCTTTGTGGGGGTAATTAATTCTTTGGTAAGCACCATTGTACAGTTTGTATTCCCCTGGGAACTTGAAACGATTGGGAGTTCGCTCACCTTCCTCTTATTTGGATTATTCGCCTTTGCAGGCCTGATCTTTATCATTCGCAGCATTCCTGAAACCAAGGGACGTTCGCTGGAAGAATTGGAGAAAATCCTGATCAAAGAAGATTGATATGAAAGCTATTTATTTGGGAATTTTCAGCCTGGCCCTTTGGTCCTGCCAAGGACCTGAAAGTCCGGTCGAAAAGAATCCCCTGCATTTAAACGCTCAAGATTTAGGGGCGCCTCAAGACTGTCTTTTGATCGTTAAGGGCGGAGCCCAAATCGATTTCACGCTTCCCATTACGGAGGCGGGTCGATATGAGGTGACATTAAAGGCCAGCAGCAGCGATAGTGCCCGAATTTGGATTGAAGATTATATCCGTAATCCCGATGGACGCACTTATAATATCACGGGAAATATGCTGGCTCAAGTCGATGGCAGTTCAGTGAGTATTATGGGTAGTCCCCTCGATACCGGTAAGCATGCCATGCGCTTGCATGTTTCCGGCGGAAAAGCTCAAATTAAAAGCCTGTCTTTTAAGTTGATTAAGAGGCTCCAAAAAACAGCTGCGATTCATGAGCAGTCTATGGAAGGCGAGGAATGGGATTTGGTTTGGAGCGATGAGTTTGAGGGATCGGGTTTGCCGGATAGCACGAAATGGTCTTACAATATTGGTAATTGGGGCTGGGGAAATAATGAGCCGCAATTCTATACCGAAGGACGGGTGGAAAATGCCCGTCAGGAAGATGGTAACTTAATTATTGAAGCGCGTAAAAATGATCAGGGACAAGCCTGGACTTCGGCACGTCTTACTACCCAGGGCAAGCATGCCTTTACCTATGGTCGAATTGAATTTAGAGCGAAAGTTCCTGTGGGCCGTGGAACCTGGGCTGCTGGTTGGCTATTGGGTGATGCCTATCGCGATGAGCTTTCCTGGCCTTATTGTGGCGAAATTGATGTGCTCGAATGTGTAGGCTTTGAGATTAATGACAGCAGCGGTTTGGGGAAGAATCATGCCACCTGCCATACTCGTGCCTATTACTTTAAACAGGGTAATCAGATTGGATCTGAGATTGCAGTCGACAGCATGAACTCTAAGTTCCATACCTACGCTGTAGAATGGTACCCCGATCGTATTGAAGGTTTTTTAGATGGTGAGCATTATTATACCTACGATAAGAATGCCAATGAATTGGAATGGCCTTTTGATAAACCTCAAAACATTATCCTCAACCTCGCAGTGGGCGGAGGCTGGGGTGGTGCCCAAGGCATTGATCCCCAATGGGAAAAGCATCAGTATATTCTCGACTATGTAAGAGTCTATCAAAGGAAAGCGGCGGACTAATGCGGATCTTTAAAACATCCCTGATTTTAAGTTTTGCCCTGGTGGCCTGTCAACCACAGGAAACCGCTCCTGAATTGGAGGTTTACCAAAGTTCGGCTAGCGGAGATCGCTTAAAGAAGCTTAATGCGGCGGCTGGTCAGGCAGACTTTCAAATTAATTTGGATAGTACCCGGCATTTTCAACGCATCGAAGGTTTTGGAGGGGCCATCACCGAATCCAGTGCACATCTTATTCAAGCCCTTCCGGCAGATCAGCGCCAAGCGCTATTGGCGGCCTATTTTAGTGATACTGCCTCGGCCTATAATTTGGCCCGTCTGCATATCAATTCCTGCGATTTTTCTCTTTCCTCCTATGCCTATGTGGCTGAGGGCGATACCACCTTGAGCAGTTTTGATCTGGCTCCGGATCGCGATGATATCATTCCCACCGCCCTGCAAGCCCTGGCTTTGGCCGATGGGGATTTGCGCTTTTTTGCTTCTCCCTGGACTGCTCCACCCTGGATGAAGGATAATAAGCATTGGTATGGCGGCAAACTATTGCCAGAATATTATGATCTCTGGGCTCAATATTTTGTAAAATATGCCCAGGCTTACGCCGATGAAGGTCTGCCCATTTGGGGCTTTACCATCGAAAATGAACCCCTGGGCAATGATGCCAATTGGGAGAGCATGCATTTTAGTCCGGAAGAAATGGCTCAATTCATTAAAGGGCATTTGGCTCCGACTTTAAAGGCCGCAGGATTGGAGTCTCAGCTTTTTATCTACGATCAAAATCGAGGTAAAGAACTGGAAGAATGGGCCGATCATCTCCTAAGTGATACCAGCCTGCTTCCTGAAATTTATGGCACCGCGGTGCATTGGTATACCAGCACGTATAAGTGGTTCCCCGAATCTTTACAGCATACCCATAAACTAGCGCCTGGCAAGCAAATTTGGAATACCGAGGCCTGTGTAGATGCTGAAGTTCCACACTGGCAGGATGATGCCTGGTATTGGGAAAAAGAGGCGACCGATTGGGGTTATACCTGGGCTCCCGAAGCAGATAAGCCCGATCATCCCAAATATGTTCCCGTGTATCGCTATGCCCGCGATATTATTGGCTGCCTTAATAATGAGGTAAGCGCTTGGGTAGATTGGAATATAGTTCTGGATCGGCAGGGTGGACCGAATCATGCCTCCAATTGGTGTGCAGCGCCGGTGATTGTAGATACGGCCAGCGCGGAGATTTACTACACTCCGCTTTACGATGCGCTACGTCATTTTAGCCATTTCATTAAAGCGGGAGCCTATAAGATCCAAGCCGAATCGAATTTGCCGGAAGGCCTGCATTTTACCGCAGTTCGCAATCCGGATGGTAGTCTGGCAATAGTTGTTTTAAACACTACTAATCAAGAATTAAATATTGAACTGAAACTGGAAGATCAGTATTTGGGCTTAACGGCAATAGCGCCGGCAGCCCTACAGACTCTGGTGATTCCGGTTAATGGAAAAGCATAAATGAGGAAAGTAAAACTGGGATCGCAAGTACTGCAAGCGCAGGCCATGGAAGCCAAAGGTGACTTTGTAAGTTTTGAAGGGCAAGCCTTTTACCGTATCCAAAAGGTAAATGCCATGCCTCCCTTTTTTATGACTTTGGTGAGTCCCTATGATCACTGGCTTTTTGTAGCCAGCAATGGCGGTCTTACGGCCGGTCGGACTGAAGCTGAAAAAGCCCTCTTCCCCTATTATACCGATGATAAGCTAATTGATAATGCTGCCTTCACCGGTCCGCGTACTCTTATTCGAGTAGAGAATAAGGACGATCAAAGTCTTTCCCTTTGGGAGCCTTTCGACCCTAATGAAAGGGGTTGGTATCAAATCGAGCGAAACCTCTACAAAAGCTTGCAAACCGATCAATTGGTATTTGAAGAAATTAATCAAGATCTTCAACTGCGCTTCGCTTATCGCTGGGCTTTCTCGCAAAAGCATGGTTTTGTGCGCGATTGCTGGTTGGAGAATTTATCCGATCAAAATCAAAAAATTGAATGTCTCGATGGTCTGGAAAACCTCTTGCCTTATGGGGTGGAAACCCTCATGCAAGATCGACGCAGTACCCTGGTAGACGCCTATAAAAAGAATGAGCTGGAACCCGAAACTGCTTTGGGCATATTCAGCCTTAGTTCCAATATTGTAGATAAGGCTGAGCCAAGCGAATCTTTAATCGCCAATGTAGTTTGGTCGCCGCAAAAGCCGGAACTCTGTCTCTTAAACAGTGCGCAGATTAAGCGCTTCCAGCAAGGTGCAGATCTCGAAGCAGAGACCTTTAGCAAGGCCCAAAAAGCGGCCTGGTTGGCTTTACGCCGATGGGATTTAAAGGCCGGGCAAAAAGTGCATTGGAGCCTGGTGGCAGAAGTAGGCCTATCCACCGCCAAGGTGCATAATTTAAAAGCGGAGCTGCAAGCTCCTGGAATAGCCGCCAGCCTGGAGAAAGAAATAGCCCAAAGTCGCCTGGAGCTCGAAAGTCTGGTGGCTAAGGCCGATGGATTGCAATGCAGCGCCAATGCCCTGGTGCAAAGCCGGCATTACAGCAATGTGCTCTACAATATTATGCGTGGTGGGCTTTTCGAATCGGGCTATCAAATCGATAGTCAGGATTTTAAGCAATACCTCAAACTTAGCAATCGGCCCCTGGCCCTAAAGGAGCAAAACTTGCTAGGCTCTTTGCCCGCTAAACTGACTTATTCGGAGCTTTTAAGCTTTGTTCAGAAAAGTGCTAATCTCGATTTGCGTCGTTTGGCCAGTGAATATTTACCCCTGAGTTTTAGTCGTCGCCATGGCGATCCCTCGCGTCCCTGGAATCGTTTTAGCATTCAACATTTGGATGAACAAGGGCAGAAAATTCTCAATTATGAAGGCAATTGGCGGGATATCTTCCAAAATTGGGAGGCCCTGGCATATTCCTTTCCTGCCTTTATCGAGGGCATGATTTTCAAATTTGTGAATGCCAGCACGGTGGATGGCTACAATCCTTATCGCATCGCCAAAAATGGCATCGATTGGGAAGTGATTGAGCCCGATGATCCCTGGTCTTTTATTGGCTATTGGGGCGATCATCAATTGATCTACCTCCTGCGTTTATTGGAGCATTGCGAAAAACATTATCCGCGAAAGCTGGCCGGCCTTTGCAATGAAAATTGCTTTGTGTACGCCGATGTACCCTACCGACTGAAAAGCTATGCGGAGATTCTTCAAGATCCGCAGGATACCATTCTGTTTGACCAGGCGCTCCATGCGCAGGCCGAATCCCGATTTAAGGAAATGGGTGCCGATGGTAAATTGATCTGGAATGCCGATAAACCTTTAAGAGCAAATCTGGGCGAGAAAATTATGCTTAGCCTGCTCACTAAGCTCTACAATTTGGTGCCCGGCGGTGGAATTTGGATGAATACCCAAAGACCAGAATGGAATGATGCCAATAATGCGCTGGTGGGTCAGGGCTTGAGTATGGTAAGCCTTTATTACCTGCGTCGTTTTATGGCCTTTATGCTCGACTGGCTAGTCAATGATGAGGGCGAATGGCATTTGAATTCGGCTTTAATGACCCTTTACAAAGACCTGAATTTGATTGTAAAGGAGCATAGCGATAAAGAGCGCTTCAGCAATAGCGATCGAAAAGACTTTATGGATCGTATGGGCTTAGCGGGTGAGGCCTATCGACAAATAGCCTACAGCGGCGAATTAGGGGTTAAAGAGCCTTTAAGGCTGAAAGACCTCCGTAAGTTTTGTGAGCGTACCCTGGAATTATTAGACCGCAGTATTGCTGAAAATCGCAAGGATAATGCCCTGTACCATGCCTATAATTTACTGGCCTTAGAAGAGAAAGAAGCGCAGATAGAACATCTGTATGAAATGCTCGAAGGTCAGGTAGCGGTATTGAGTGCCGAGAAGCTCAATCCGGCGGAAGCCCTGGAAGTGCTGGATGCCTTAAAAGCTTCGGCTATGTACCGCGAAGATCAGTATTCGTATTTGCTCTATCCCGATCGGCAATTGGGGGGCTTTTTAGAGAAGAACCGCATTCGCCCCGAGCAAATTGAAGGCAAGCAATTAAGCAGTGCTTTGCTCGAAAAAGATGTGCAAGGGGATTATCATTTTAAAGGTCAGTTTCGCAATGCTAAGGACCTCAAGGCGGCCCTAGAAAAGCTGGCCTTAGAAGATCAGGCCGAAGCAGTAGATGCCGAGGCTCAATTTTGGTTTGAGCTTTATGAGCAATCTTTTGTGCATCGCGAGTTTACCGGGCGCTCCGGAACTTTTTACGGATACGAAGGGCTGGGCAGTATTTACTGGCATATGGTTTCCAAATTGCTTTTAGCAGTGCAGGAGAATTTGCGGGCTGCGAAGCAGAATGGCGCTTCGGCTGATATTTTGGGTCGCTTGATCGATCATTATTACGAAATACGCGCAGGAATTGGTGCCAATAAGAGTCCGCAACTTTATGGCGCCTTTCCCTTTGATGCCTATTCCCATACCCCTTCCACCGCTGGAGCCCAGCAACCGGGAATGACCGGTCAGGTGAAGGAAGATGTGCTAAACCGCTGGGCTGAACTGGGCCTCGAAGTACAGGCTGGACAATTGCATCTGGATCCTTTTTTCTTGGCGGAAGATGAGTTTTTAAAAGAGGGCAGAAGCTTTAAATATGTAGATGCAGCCGGTCAATGGCAAAGCCTGGATGTTGAAGCCGGGGAGCTGGCCTTCAGCTATTGCTCCGTGCCCTTTATCTACCGCAAAGCCCAAGAAGCTAAGTTGCGAATGGAATTTTTTGGAGCGGCTCCCGAAGAATATTCAGAGCTGCAAATCAATGAAAAATGGAGTCCATCACTGTTTGATCGACATCACGAAATACAAGTAATAAGGGTGGATCTGCCCTTGCACTAAGCAATTTAGGTCGGAATAAATACGCTGATTATGACTAAGACTTCTACGCTCGCCCGTAGAGTGCTTGGCTCTTTGATGCTGCTCGGAAGTCTGCTTCAGGCTCAGGTGGTGCAGAAAGGTCAAGGCTCTTATACCACCAACTTTCCGGGTACAGATGCGGCCGGCCGAAATGGCTATCCCTCCGGAACGCCCTTTGTAACGGGCAATGCGGCCAATAAACCGGTGCCAACCAATGAGTGGTGGTCGCATAAAGTGAAAAATGCGCATTCTTCTAATCTCTTTAATTATCCCTTTACCCTAAAAACCATCAATCAAGGTTTGGTGGCTACCTATATTCCCTGGGGGCCTATCGACAATATTGAACCGGTGCAAATTGGATTGACGGGCTTAAATGCCAGCGCTGCTAATGTGGCCGATCACGATGATTGGATGATTAGCCTAGACTGGCAAAGTGGAACCCATCATTTACAAGCCCGCACCGGTATTGGCATGCCATATTTGTATTTCAATAAGGATGCAAACAGTACCGTTGAAATCAATATTAATCAGGGAGCGGTTACTGATTCGGGCTCCTTCCTTATTGTAAAAGGCGTGCGCAATGGCGCTGATTTTGTGATCTATGGACCTTCCGGCTCCAGCTGGCAACAAAATGGATCTACTTATACCTCCAGCTTAAATGGCAATGATTATTGGTCTTTGCTCTTCATTCCTCCGGGGGGCAATCCCGACCAAAAAGCCAGCGATTTCAAGAAGTACGCCTTTGTATTCCCTAAGCACTGCCAGGCCGATTGGCAATACAATGAACAGACCTCCATCGTGCATACCGATTTTACGGTGCAAACGGAAGTAATGGAAGGCAATGACAGTCTTATGCTCCAAGGCCTTTTACCGCATCATTGGGCCAATTTAGCCGGATCCAGCCAGATCAATACCAATCATGTGTACAGCACGGTTCGCGGCGACTTGAAATTGATGGAGGGCAATCATTTTGCGGTAGAAAATACTTTTTACGGCATCTTGCCCACCTTGCCTAATGTGCATTGCCACAGCAATTCCTTCGATCCGGGAAAATTGCAAGAGAAGGTAGACCTGCTTAAAAATGAAGGCTTGGCCACCTGGACCGACTCCTATAATGAAGGTCAGGCGATGAATCGCTTAATCCAAACCGCGCGAATTGCAGAGCAGGTGGGAGATACCTCCGCCTTGAACAGCATTTTGAAAACCGTGAAAGAGCGTCTGGAAGATTGGCTTTCTTACCAATCTGGCGAGGTGGCTTTTCTCTTTTATTACAATCAAAGCTGGGATGCATTAATTGGCTATCCGGCCGGCCATGGTCAGGATGCAAACATTAATGACCATCATTTCCACTGGGGTTATTTTATCCATGCAGCTTCCTTTGTGGAGCAATTTGAGCCGGGATGGGCCGCAAATTGGGGGCCAATGATTGACATGCTGGTGCGTGATGCAGCCAGCAGTAATCGCAGTGATAATCTCTTTCCATATTTGCGAAACTTCAGCCCTTATGCCGGGCATTGCTGGGCCAATGGATTTGCCAGCTTCCCACAGGGGAATGATCAGGAATCGACTTCGGAGAGTATGCAGTTTAATTCCTCTCTTATTCATTGGGGAGCGGTTACCGGCAATGATTCCATTCGCGATTTGGGCATTTACCTCTATACAACCGAGCAATCGGCGGTAGAAGAATATTGGTTTGATATGTATCAGCGGAATTTTGGTGCTAATCAGCAATATTCCTTGGTATCGCGGGTTTGGGGCAATAGCTATGATAATGGCACTTTTTGGACGGCAGATATTGCAGCCTCCTATGGCATTGAGCTTTATCCTATTCACGGCGGTTCGCTCTACTTGGGTCATAATCTGAATTATCATAATACCCTGTGGTCAGAAATTGAACAGAATACTGGAATTCTAAGTAATGCTCCCAATGTGAATCTCTGGCATGATGTAATGTGGCAGTATCTCGCTTTTAGCGATCCCGATAAGGCCTTGAATCTCTATGATTCCTATCCAAATCGATCTTTGAAATTCGGGGTTTCGGATGCCCAAACTTATTATTGGTTGCATAGCCTCAAGGTATTGGGTGCCCCCGATGCGACAGTAACGGCAGATCATCCTCTGGCAGCGGCTTTCCAAGGTGATGGCAATCGTATTTACGTAGCCCAGAATTACGGGAGCTCCAGCTTAAATGTTCAATTCTCGGACGGCTATCAATTAACGGTTGCTCCGGGTGAATTGGCCACTTCTATGGATGTAAATTTGGAGGGTGAATTAAGCACCTTATTTGACCGAGCTTATACCTGGGGCACAGCTCAATTGAGCTTTAATCTGCAACAGGGTAATCCGGATTATATGGTGCTCTATCAAAATGAAGATAGCATCACGAGCCTGCAGCAGGCACCCTATCAGTTTACGGTAGATAGCCTGGAAGCCGGTATCCACAGCTTTTATGTACAGATGTTCCAGGGTGGCAATTGTGCCATTTCTAATTTGGTAAAGATTGTAGTGGGAGAACAAGTGCCTTTTAGCGGCAGTCCGGCTTTAATTCCCGGCAGTATTTGGCCGGGCGAATACGATCTTTTTGAAGGAGGTTTTGCGAATGAAATAAGCTATCTGGACTTAAGTCCAGATAATCAAGGTGATTTCCGACTCAGTGAGTGGGTAGATGCCACTAATCACCCTAGCGAAGGTCCGGTTATAGGTTGGCTAAACGCCGGTGAATGGCTGGAGTTTACGGTGGATGTACAAACGGCTGGTCTTTATGATGTGGATATCCGTTATGCTTCCGATAATTCGGCCGGTGGTGGCCCGATGCGGCTAGAGTCGGATGGGCAAAATGTGGCTTCAGGCATAAGCTTTAATCAAACCGGTGGTTGGGATACCTGGGCGACGAAGAGTATTAGCAATGTGCCTTTGAAATCCGGAGAGCAGATTCTGCGGATTTATATCGAGAACGGAGAGTTTAATCTGGGAGAGCTCGATTTTCAGTTTAAGGGTCCATTGGGCTATGATCAGCCGGTGGCTGATGCGGGTCCGGTGCAAATGATTGTATGGCCTCAGAATCAAGCGAGCTTAGATGGTAGTGCGAGCTTTAGTCCAGCCTCTAATCCTTTAACCTATCAATGGACGCAGCTTTATGGTCCATCGGCAGCCAGCCCTGCCAATGCAACTATGGCCATAAGTTCCCTTCAAAACCTACAAAAAGGGGTTTATAAATACCGCCTGGAAGTAGATAATGGCTCGCATTCGGATCAGGATGAGGTTTATATTATTGTGGGTGATAATAACAATGTTCCGCCTACCGCTGCCTTTTTAAGTCCGGCCCAGGGTTCACGCTTTGTAGAGGGTGAAACGGTAACGCTACAGGCTACGGCCAATGATTTAAACGACAGTATTCAAAAGCTGGATTTTTACCTCAATGGGCAATTGTTCCAAAGCTTTAACAGCCGGCCTTATAATTTGAATTGGACTGCTCAATTGGGCCCTGCACAATGGCGCTTATTAGCCTATGATTATTTGGGCGATTCGGCCTGGTCGGCGCCCTTAACTTTAGAGATTGATACTGCACCTTCTTGCGAAGGAACCAGCCATAATGGGGATTTTTCCTGGAAGTTTTCATCGGACGATAGTAATCCCACCCTCACCTTTATTCCTTCTCAAGCGGGAGTAGGTGTGCCGACCTGTATTCTGTATTATGGTACTAATCCAGGGGCATTGCCGGGTTATCCGGTTACACCCAATCAGCCCTACCAGCTTAATTCGAATAAGGGCGATTTGATTTATTTCTACTATACCTACTCTTATCCGGGTGCCGGGGAACGTAACAATTCGGCCAATAAAGACAGTTATGTGGTAGGTACATGCAGTGATATTGGATTGGCCGAAAATTGGGAGGAGCAAATTGCAGTTTATCCCAATCCTAGTACTGATCAATTTTACATTGACCTCATAGAAGCCGGAGCGCATATTAGCGTATATGACCTTCGCGGAGAGCTAATCCTGGAAAAGGAGGTACAAGGCCGAAAAGGAGAAATTAATTTAGAAGGCCGAGCGGAAGGCTTGTACTTCTTAAAGCTTAACAAGGATGGAAAATCAGCGACTTTCAAAATTGTTTTACGCAAATACTAAGGCTCTTAAAGCGGGCTTATTAGGCTTTGCACTACTCGCTACTTCAGCCTGTGATCAGCCTAAGACTACAAATGCGGTCTCTATACTCGGAAACCCCGATTATCAGGCCATAGCCTATGGTGGCTATCGAAATGTAGATCGATCTCAAGCGCCAAGCATGGCAGAATTAAAGGAGGATCTAAAGATTCTTCATGCCATGGGGATTCGCGTTTTACGCACCTATCATGCCCGCTTGTATGAGCATACCCCGCGCTTATTGGCGGCGATAAGCGAAATGAAGAGCGAAGACCCCAATTTTGAAATGTATGTAATGTTGGGGGCTTGGATACAATGTGAGGGTGCCTGGACGGATAATCCTCAACATTTAAAGGGTGATTTAAAGGAGAACAAGGCAGAAATTGATCAGGCCATTCGTTTGGCGCAGCAGTATCCGGATATCGTTAAAATAATTGCAGTAGGAAACGAGTCGATGGTGCATTGGGCCGCAAGTTATCACGTGCATCCGCGGATTGTTTTAAAATGGGTGCAGCGTTTACAAGGGCTTAAAGCCGAGGGGATTTTAGGCGATGATCTTTGGATTACTAGTTCCGATAATTTCGCCTCCTGGGGTGGGGAAGGGCCCGAATATCATGTGCCGGCCCTGGATTCCTTAATCGCAGCAGTGGATTATTTAAGTGTACATTCCTATCCTTTTCACGATAGCCATTACAATCCGCAATGGTGGCAATTGGAAGCCAGCGCAGATAGCCTCAAGAAGGATTCCTTGATAAATGCCGCCATTCAAAAAGCTTTGGATCGGGTGCAAAGTCAATTGACTGCAGTGGCCTCTTATGTGGAGTCGCTAGGTTTGGAAAAGGAAATCCATATTGGTGAAAGTGGCTGGGCCAGTGGAGATAATCACCTTTATGGCGATAAGGGCTCGCATGCGGCCGATGAGTATAAGCAAATGCTCTATTATCAAGGACTGCGCAAAATGGCCGATTCCTTAGGGATGTCTTGCTTTTATTTTGAAGCCTTTGATGAGCCCTGGAAAGATGGGCAAAACCCAGCTGGTTCCGAAAATCACTTTGGTTTATTCACGGTAGACGGACAGGCGAAAATGCCCATTTGGGATTTGGTGGATCAAGGTCTCTTTGAAGGATTAAGTCGGGCTGGAAATCCTATTCGGAAAAGCCATCATGGTAATGGGGAAAGTCTAAAGGACTCTGCTTTACTACCACCTTATAAGTCTTTGTAAAGCATCAAAGAAAGCGCCCCTTAAGGCGCTTTCTTTGATTGTATTTCGGATTCCGATTTATTGGAAAACCCGAACATAGTCTACTGCCATCTGTTGCGGGAAAACGGTGCTGGCATTAGGGCTGCCAGGCCAGTCGCCTCCCACGGCAACGTTAAAGATGAAGAAGAATTTTTCCTGAAACTCGCTCAGAGCCGCAGGGGTTATATCAATTTGATGGAATTGGGTATCATCAAAATACCAGGTAATGGCATTGGCATCCCAAACAATGGAGTACACGTGGAATTCTTGGGAAAGCTTACCAGAGCTGTTGCGAATGGAACCGCCAAAATCAGCTTTGGTGCCATTATTATCCCAGTGCACAGTGCCAAAGCAATATTCATCACCACGGTTGGGCCCATTTCCACCTACCATTTCCATAATGTCGATTTCGCCACAAGCGGGCCAGCCCACACTGTTAAAATTGTCGCCCAGCATCCACAAAGCAGGCCATAAACCTTGACCTTCGGGTAGGGCTGCGCGAATGTCGATGCGGCCGTATTTAAAGCTTTGCATGCCACGGGTTACAATGCGGGATGAAGTATAATTCCGGCCACCGAAAGTTTCGTTTTTAGCAGTGATTACTAAATAGCCGTCTTTTACTTCAGTATTTTCAGCACGATAGTACTGCAGTTCATTATTTCCCCAGCCATTACCACCGGTGCCAATTTCATGAGTCCAATCGCTGGAAAGGCTGCTGCCTTCAAACTCATCATTCCATACCAGAGTATATCCGGGATAAGTTAGGGGAGTAGTATAGCCGGTAGTAGGGATACCACCACCGCCTCCGCCACCACCGGAGCTTACTTCAACGCTTACCGAATCTATTACTTCGGCATAGTACTCAAAACTGGCATAGGCCCGACCGCGAATGGTGTAAGTACCGCTTTCGCTGAAGGTATAGGAAGCTTGTCCATCCTGACTATCCAAGATAACTGTTTTGCTACCTTCTTCGATAAAGACACGATAGTAATTGGTGAAATTGGCGGTCATGCTTATTTCAACCAAACCCTCGGTGCTATTGGAAACATTGAGGTCCATGCGCAAATTGGTCGGTCGAATGATCTCTACCGTAGAGGAACTATCATCCCCGCAGCCCCATAGACCGAGGCTTAATAGTCCTATTAGTAAAAAGCGAATCTGCTTCATTTCGGTGTTTTTTTGGATGGGAAAAAAAGGGGTGGCAAAATACCACCCCAATTTATCGGAACTTACTCTTGTTTAATGTCGTCGACATAGAATACGTCGGCAGTGGTAATGCCCCATCCGGGGAAGATTACCAGGCGACCAAAGTCAGCGGCCGCTCCTGTAAAGTCGAAGCTCAACTCTTCCCAGCTATTGGTTTGAGTAATGTGAGCATCTACCTCTACAAAATTGTTAGAGTTGGTTTTGTCTTCTAATTTTAAACGGAAGGTACCGGTGTCAGAAGCCCAAACTTTAAGCTTAATCATGCTTTGAGTACTGAAGTCTAAATTGTTTTTCAGGTTTACATACTGACCGGCCCAGGTTTCGTTTCCGTGGGTTACTTCCATCACCTTGCTGCTGGTATTAATACCGCTCATATCAGGATTAGAAATGTACTGGTAACCACCGTTTCCGAAGGTAGTCCAGGTGGGCTCTACACTTTCGAAATCTAGAGGTAAATCAGGGTCTTCTGCTGGATTAGGATTACTATTATAGCCTTCAGGAACCAAACGAATGTACCAGGTTAGCGCAGGGTTGCTGGCTTTGGTGTCTACAAAGCTTAACCATAGCTCGTTTTCTTCCAGGCTAATTACGGTATAGGTACGAGTACCCGCCCAGTAGCCAATCATGGCATCGCCACTAATGGTAAGGGTAGTATCGCTACCGCTGTCGTTCAAGGTCCAGGTTTCGCCCATTTGATCGGGGAAAGCGGCAATGTAATCAGCAACTGGAGAAGCAGTAGTATCGTCAAAAGGAGCGATACCGGCATGCTCGGCATTTACATATACACCACCACCGGTAACCTGGTCGAAACCAAAGCCATTGAGGTGGAAGGTATAACGGTCATTGTACATATCGGCACCCGCTTTTTCATTGGCTTGGGCAGCGTACCATTCCGGGTAACGACCGGCGGCACCAATAGGATCAGGGCCTACACCAAAGTGTGCAGGGCTAGCTGAGTCTACCGCCCAGGTTTTGCTGGATCCTCCGGTAAGGAGGGCAAAAAGTGGATTGTTGATCAGGCTGGGATCATCCTGAGCAATGACGATGGTTTGAGTGCTGGAAGCACTACCACCGGAATTTTGTACAGTAAGGGTAACATCATAACTACCGGCAAAAGGATAGGTAGCCGATACATTGCTACCGGAACCGGTAGAGCCATTTCCGAAATCCCAACTGGCGGCCAGTGAAGAATTGGAGGCAGTAAATTCAATGATGTTGTCGCTGCTGGCTGAGGCCTGATAGGTAAAAGCGGCATCAGCCTGGCTAGGTGGTTGACCTAAAGTAGGCTCATCATCTTCCTTACAAGCGGAAGCCACCACAAGCAAGCCCATGCTTATCCAAAGGCTTGTTTTTGAGAAAATGGATTTAACGTTCATTATTTGAGGTTTAGTAGTTATTAGACAGTTTTAAATATTTTATTAATAGCCGGGGTTTTGATTCCAGTTCCCACCGCTGAGATCAATCTCCACTTGGGGAATAGGGAATACTTCATGCTTTCCGCTTACAAAGCCATCAATTTCATTGGCTGCTTGTCCGGTTCTAACCAGGTCGAAGAAACGATGCCCTTCACCTGCCAGTTCATAATTGCGTTCTTGCCAAATTTCTTGAGTAAGGGTAGTGCCACCAGAGCTTAATGGCCCCAGGCCAACCCGATTGCGTACTTCATTAACATAAATAAGAGCTTGAGGATCGTTACCATTGCGATTATGGGCCTCAGCCGCCATCAATAGCACATCGGCATAGCGAATTACTTTATAGTTCAAGGGGCTGGTAAGGTCATCATCCGGTAAGCCTAATTCCGACTTACGTTTGATGTACTTGTTATTGTAGTATCCAGTATGGCCACCGCCACCGGTTGCATAACTGATAGAACCAGGATCGGGCTGCAGGTTGATAAAAGAATCCAGGTTTAGCACCGAAGCATCTCTACGTGGATCATTAGGATCGAAACTATTGTAAAGTTTAGCGGTAGGTAAATTATAAGAGTTGCCATCAGCATAATATGGACCTTCATACTGACGAATACCATTGAAGCCAGCGGCAGCATTGCCTTCCAAGCAGATGAGGCAATCGTAGCTACCCCCTTCCAGATTGGAGTATTCTACATCAAATACTGTCTCCGAATTGTCTTCATTGGCCGCAAACCAAAGGTCTTCGAAATTACCCATTAGGCTGTAAGGACCTTCGTTAACCACGCGATCTAAAACTGTAGCGGCCTGTCCAAATTTGTTTTGATAGAGGTAAACCTTTCCTAAAAGGGAAAGGGCAGCACCTTTATCTACCCGACCTTTTACCGGTTGGTTCCAGGGTAAATTGTTAACGGCATATTGTAAATCACTTTCAATCTGAGAATAAATTTCACTGGCGCTATTACGATCGAGGGTGGTTACCTCTTCTGCGCCGATGCGCTTATCGATAATCAGGGGCATGGCGCCGAAATAGCGCACCAATTCGAAATAATAATAGGCGCGTAAAAAGCGGGTTTCCCCGATGATTACTTCTTTACCTTCGAAATTGGTTTTGTCTTTATACTCCATGATGTAGTTGCAACGCGCAACACCGGCATAATTAAAGCGCATGATGTCGCGCAGTTCATTATTAACCGCATCGTGGTTCATTTGATCGATTTCATGTAAACCTTCGGTGTCGGTTACAGACTCACCACCGGCAATGGAATTATCAGAAGCGATTTCGCCAATCCATTGAGTGAGGTAAGAAGCTTGCAAAAGATCGTAGGCGCCAATCAGGGCCAACTCATAATCTTGCTCGGAGTTAAAATAGTTTTCCGCATCCTGAGCATAGGCAGGTTGCACATCCAGATACTTTTCGCAAGAAGAAAAAGAAATCAGGATTAAGAAAAGGGCTAAAAATAGTCTTGTTGATTTCATGATGATCTCCTTTTAAAATTTCAGGTTAAAACCACCCATAATTGTGCGGGCCTGGGGATAGAATCCATAGTCGACCCCAGCGGCCAGTGTACCTCCAAAGTTTCCAATATCCGGGTCATAACCCAGGTAATTGGTTAAGGTGTAGAGGTTATTAGCACTGATGTAAATTCGTAAGGATTCCACTTTGGCGCCACCTAACCATTTTTTAGGCAGGGTATAACCAAACTGGATATTCCGCAGGCGCACAAAAGAACCGTCTTCTACATAGAAATCGGAGAATACGTTATTTCGATTGCTTCCGGTAGTAACCCGTGGATAGATGTCGGTAGAGCCGGCACCATTCCAACGGTTAATTACATAGTTCAATTGGTTGGCATAAGGCTGCTGACGCTCGTAGTTACGAATGATTTCCTGACCCAATGCGGCATATACGTTTCCGGCTAAGTCAAAGCCTTTATAACGAATGTTAAAATTGAAACCAATGGTAAGGTCTGGAATCGGAGAACCGATTTTCACCTTATCCGAATCATCGCTAAAATTAATTTGACCATCCCCATTTTGATCTACAAAGCGTAAGTCTCCGGGCTTGGCACCAGCTTGAGTAACGCTGGCATTGTCAATCTCGGCCTGAGTTTGGAAAATCCCGTCGGTTTCATAACCAATAAAATAACCAATGGGTTGGCCTACTTCGAAACGAGTGGCTACTACACCACCTACACCAAAGGAGGCACCGGGAATAAAGTCAACGCCATCAGGAACGCGTACTACCTCGTTTTTGAGAGTGGTCAGGTTTAAGTTGGCGTCAAAAACCCAGGGACGTGTAGGGTTGCTATGGTAACCCAATTCGAATTCCATACCGCGGTTCGAAACGTCGCCGGCATTTACGTAAGGAGGATAACCGCCGGCACCATAAGTTCCGAGCAAGGCAGATACTGCAGGTTGGAACAGCAGGTCCTGGGTGTTTTTAACAAAGTAGTTGAAGGTGAAGCTCAAGTCTCTCAAGAAATTGAAATCGAGGCCCACATTAAACTGATGAGTGGTTTCCCATTTTAAGTCGGGGTTAGAACCGCGACCAATGGCCACACCATTGGTAATAACATCATTGAGGATGTATACGCCTTCGCCGTTGAGCAAGGCACGGTAGGCGAAGTTGGGGATCTGGTCATTACCAGAAATACCATAAGACATCCGCAGTTTACCGAAATCCATCCAATCCAGATTTAAGCCTTCCCAAAACACTTCATCACTAAAGATCCAGGCACCGGAAAAGGCCGGGAAAATACCCCAGCGATTATTGGCTCCGAATTTGGAAGAGCCATCACGACGGACGATAGCGGAGAATAAATATCGATTGTGCAAGCTGTATTCTGCACGCAGGAAGGAAGATAGCAGGCGTTCTTCGTATTGGAAGGAACCGGCATTATTTAAAAAGCCGCCATCGGCCTGGTTGGCGGAGATGTCGGCAAAGTCAATCGAGTTATTGGGGATATTGTAGGCGGTGGCATTTAAACCATTTCCGCTGCGGGTAAATACCGATACCCCTAAGGTGCTTTTTACCTTGTGAATTTTGTTGAAGGTATGATCATAGTTCAAGAAGCCTTCGTAGGTAAGGTCAACATAGGTATCGCGGTTTTCATACACACTAGCGCCACGTTCAAGGAATACACTGTCGGCAATTTCTACCATCGGGGCATCGAGATCTTCGTTGGCGGCGGTGTTTTGGGCTTTACCTGGGCCGTACCATACTAAGGGAGAGAAGGTTTTTCCGTCTACCAGAGCCACATTATAGTTGAAGCGATTGGTAAGGGTGAAGTCTTCATTTATGGTGTACACCAGTTCCTCCTTACCTACAAATTTGTTGGTGTTGGAGCGGTTGTAGGTGTTTTCCATTTGTGCCAGAGGGTTGATGATATCATTCACCAAACTCAGATAGCTGTAGCGACCATTATCCTGGCGAATAGGCTCGGTAGGATAGGCGTTAATGGTATTGTAAAGAACGGAACCAATGCCGTTTTCAGCCAAGGTGCTGCGCGCTTCATTGGTATAAAGCAAAACGCTGTTAAGGCGAAGCTTTTCATTCATGTCGAAGGAGACATTTACTCGGGCATTATAGCGACGGAAGTTGGCTTTATCGCCTCCTACAATACCGTTTTGATTGTAGTAAGATCCACCAATCGAATAGCGAGTAGTTTGATTACCGCCATTAATGCTAATGTTATAAGATTCGATAGGGGCATTTTGAAAAACCGCATCTTGCCAGTCTGTTCCCTCTCCTAAAGCAGTATTGGCAAAAGGCGGAGTCTGTCCTCCGTTGATAAAAGCATTATTTTTAATAACGGCGTATTCGGTGGCATTCAATAGATTAAGCTGACGGGCAGTGCTTTGCATGCCGTAAAAACCGCTGAATTCGATTTGCGGCTTGGAATTGAGTTTTCCTTTTTTGGTTTCGATGATGATTACCCCATTGGCAGCACGTACCCCGTAAATACCGGCGGTACCGTCCTTCAATACGTTTACGGATTCGATGTCGGCCGGGTTCAAGGCATTTAAACCTTCAGAATCGTAAACAATACCATCTACTAAGATGAGGGGGTCATTATCGCCAAAGGTGGAAAGACCACGAATACGAATGCTACTGGCCCCACCCGGTGAACCCGAATTGGTATTAATGGTAACCCCCGAAACCTGCCCTTGTAAGGCGGCATCTACCCGGGAGATATTGAGTTTTTTGAGTTCGGCCCCTTCTACCTTGGCCGCAGCCCCGGTGATTTCCTTTTTGGTGGCTGAGCCGTAACCTACTACCACAATTTCATTGAGGAGGGCGGCTTCTTCGGTCATTTCGACGTCTAAAGTCCGCGATTTATTGACTTGAATTTCGATGGTTTTGAAGCCTACGAATGAGAAGACCAGCGTTTGGCCTTTCTGTGCTTTAATGCTGTAGTTCCCGTCCATGTCGGTGGTGGTTCCTTCCTGACTGCCTTTTATGCTAATGTTTACCCCCGGGATGGTAGGGCCGTCATTGGCTTCTTTAACCTGACCGGATATGTTGATTTCCTGGGCGGCTAAAGCAAAGGAACTTAGGACAAGCACTGCGCTTAGGAGCGGGCGCAGTGCCTTGCGGTACACTTGCTTCATTTTAATTTAATTGGTTCAATTTCAATTAGTTGGCTTGAAGTAGCAGACTAATAATTGTCGGTATAACAATTATTAGAGCAATCAAATGTAGTTCTTTTGGTTAAATGTACCAAAAGCGTTTTCGAGAAAAAGCCTAGGAGGCTACTAACAGAGCTTTAGCGCTTGCTAATTCTTTTGAGCTAATGGTGGCTTAAACCATTAGTGGCTATAGTAGAGCTGCTTAGGGTCCATCGGGCGAAAGCCCATAAAAAAAGCCCTGCTAATCGAATTAACAGGGCTTTCAATTGCATTTTGCTAATGAGTTTTAGTCGAGCAAGAGCATTTGATGCCCGCTTTGATGGGTCTTTTTCAAACTGATTTGGTAAAGACCTTTGTTAAGATGGCTCAGGTCGATTTCCTTTTTATCAGTGCCCCTTATTTCCTGCTCAAAAACCTTACGTCCTTGTAAGTCGTGAATTTGAAGAGCGTAATTTTCATTTTCGAGACCTTCAATATGTATAAGGCCTTGACTAGGGTTTGGGTACAATGCAAAGTTCAAAAGTTCGCTGGTCGCTAGTCCGATATCTTCAATAAGGGTACAGTCGCTGGTATCCTGGCATGATCCCATCTGAATTACAACTGCGTATTGTCCATTTAGCTGGGGTGTAAAGATTTGATTGGTATCACCCGGCATTGCCTGGAAGCCATTATTGCTGCAATCGTACCATTGATATTGTGCATTCACCTGGTTGGCCACTAAGCCGGTTCCATTAAGAATAGTATTGACAGTGGTATTGATATGCGTAATCTGAAGGTCAATCGGAATCAGAGAATCGCAGCCCGATAAATTGGCTAGGGTATCCACATAAAAACCCGATTGGGTATAGACTTGACCAGAAGGACTTTGGTAAGGATCTCCACAAGTATTAATTTCTAAGGTATCAGTTGCTTGATTTGAACTTCCAAAATGGAGATCAATCTCTATAATTGAATCACAACCAAATTGACCCGGTATGGTATCGTAATAAATGCCAGGTTGACTCAAATAAATACCGGAGGGAGTGCGGTAGCTGGTCGAATCGCAGACTTGTATCAAGATGCTATCTCTCTGAATTTGCCCGATTTGGATTTCTAAATAAAGTATACTGTCGCAACCAGCAGCATTAAGTAAAGTATCGTGGTAAAAGCCGCTTTGTTGGTAAGTATAGTTTCCACTGGGAGATATTATGGGTTGCCCGGTGCAATTTGCAAGTAATAAAGTGTCGCGGCTAATGGGACACAAAAGGCTTAAGTCTGCCATACGCAGGGCTATGTGAGGCGACTCAAAATTTCGACTGTTTGCAAAGGCTCCAAACCAAGTGCCATCAGAAAGCTGCATCACCGAGCTAATTCCAGGTTGGTCAAAGCTTTGCTCATTCGCCAATGCAATTTGACCATTAGGCGCCGCTGGGAAAAAGTTTACAACGAGCAAATAGGAGCCGGTATTTAAGCTTAGAGGTAAGGGCGAGGTAGAACTACCACTTTGGAAAGAAAAGAAGCTTTCATGGCCTATGTCCGAAGCACTTAAACTATGTACTTTAGAATAGATTGGAGCGGTGCCGCCTGGAAACCCGGAGCTAAAAGCAAAATTGCTTGTATCGTAGATTTCAAATAAAATGCTTCCTGTACTATCCGATAAAGCACTTAGATATAATTGTACACCATCTATAAATACCTTTCCAGACCCGGTGCTGTCGGGATCTTCATTTTCGAGGCTAAATAGGACTCCTTCGCTGATAATATTAGGAACAGCATTTAAAGTGCCCATGAAATTATCGGCTTGACCCGCATCCAAAGAGTACAGATCATCACTTACTTCGAAGAAAAGGGTGTCGGGGCTATGATAGGCATTGGCGCCCTGCATAGAGTCCGTAGTTACGCGGTATACCAACGCATACTGTGCTGAATTTGCTGGTGGAGTCCAGGGGCTGGTTTCGAGATTCGAGAACCAACAAGTATCTCCAGATAATAAGGTGCTACAGCCAGTTGAAGATTGAAGGGTATGTACAATTTGTCCATTAGCTCGGTTGATGACATCAATTTCGAGCATTACATTGCTTTGATTGGCAGAGCCGTCATTTACCACAGACATATTGCCTGCAATAGGTACAATTTGATCACTATGCATAGTGCCATAAATCGGATAGTTCGGCACTGCTGGATTTACAATCAGGTTTTGAGAATTAAAGCCGGCAGGGTAAACAATATTTAAACTATTTGGAGAAACTGCCCGGAGTTCAATATCGTCCAACATCCAGAAATAATAACCATTCCCGTTAACGTTTCCGGGTGTGCCATCAAAAATGAACTGCAGTTGAACCGAATCTTTGCCACCTGCTATATTGGAAATATTTAGCGTGCTTAAAACACCATTATTAGTAGAGGCATTGATGGGTATTTGGCTAGTGGGAAATACTTCGAGCGTATCATTCCAATTGAGGCCATGATCGGTTGAGATGGCTACATAAAAATTGGCAATAAACCTTCGAGCATAGGATTGAAAGCTTAGTACCACATCCGGGTAATTAGACAAATCAATAGTATCCGTAACCAGCCTTCCGATATGCGGGGCAGGAGCGGCGCCGGATCCTAAATTTGAGCTTCCGCCATTATCCAAATAACCCGAATCGAAGATTACAAAGCCGTTTGAATTTGAAGCACTACTAAGTGGTGTATTGGTTGGCGGGTTATTATTAATGCCTGAGAAAAAACCTCGAGAACCGGAATTATTATTTGGTGTTGTATTGGGTCCTCGATACTCCCATAAAACATTGGCACTACTGCCATTCTGAAACCAGGTAGAGGGAATGCCGTTGCTAAAATCCTCACTCCATATTAAAGTTTCTGGGCCATTGTAGGGTGCTGATTGACTGGAAAAAGCAGGGTAGCTTTTAAATTCTGAGCAAAGTTCTTCTTGAACCTGGGGATTTTGCCCAAAGGCAAAGAGTGAAGACAGCCCAAGGGCTGCGACAAGCAAATTTTTCATAGTTAAAAAGGTTTTAAGACCTTAAAATTACGCCTTAATCGCTATTGCAGAAACCTTTTAACAGTTTAATGATATGAATTGCCGATCCTTACCTTATTAAGGCTTAACTAGAATTCTAAAGCTTAATTGCCGGGCACCTTTTTGAATGTGAAGAATGTACAGACCCTCAGGGACATTTAATGCCAATTCTTGTTGGGAGCTTTGATCTAATTCGGCGGCTCGTAAAACCCGTCCTTGCAAGTCTCTTATTTGATAGCTGCTCTGGCTCCATTCCGGGCTAATTTCCAAAAAGAGTCGCTCTTGACTGGGAATGGGGTAAACCTTGATCCCCTCTTTACTGAGCTCTCGAATTCCGGTAGTGGCCAAACTAAAGCATTCGCTGGTATCTGCACAGAAGCCATTGTTTACGATCAGGGCGAAATTGCCATCATAATAGGGTTCATAAATTCGACTTTGGGCTCCGCCAACCGGCCTGTTCAGATCGCAGTCTAGCCATTGATAAGTGGCATTGGGCTCTAAGGCTTGAACTGCTGTTCCATTATTAATGATTTGGTAGCCAACATTAACCGGGGTTAAGTTCAGGTCGAGCAAGATTACCGTATCGCAGCTTAGGCTATCCGGAATGTAGTGCTGGTATAAGCCACTTTGATAAAACTTCTCCCCCCAAGAACTTTGGTAATAAGCTCCACAATAGCTTACTATCCGAATCTCAGAATGTTGCGCTCTTACCTGATGATTGATATAATAAATGCTATCGCAATTTTGTCCGTTTAAGGCTACGCGATCGCGATGCAAACCCGGGCCGATGTATTGGGTACCGGAAGGACCTCGATAGAGCAGGCCACAGGTGTTTACGGTCAAGGTGTCTACATGGGGTCTTTCAACCGTAATCATATATTGGGTGTGGGTAGGGCAACTTCCCATGCCCGTAGTGTCGTAAAATGTTCCGGTTTGACTAATAAACTGATTGAGAAGCGGAACATAGATGAGGCCGGTATCACAAAATTCAGCATGGTAAATACTGCGCCGAGGACAGTTAAGGCTATCCGTCATCAAAGAGATATTAAAATGCTCAGGAGTGGGGAGGCCATTCCAGTTTTGGGACCAGCTGCCACCGCTAAAATGGGCAGGCAAGGCTTCACCAGCTTCTCGCCTTTGTTGATAGCGAATGGATAGCGATGGGGCATTGGTATTAATAACTTCAACCAGGAGCCAATAATGTCCCGTGTCTACCAATACCGGATTGGGGAAGCGCACAAAATTACCGGGCAGGGTATCGCTGAAAATAGGGCTGGCCCCGGAACTAATACCTGCGGTGGGTGAAAAATCAGCATCCGCATAAAAATCCACTTTAATACTATCGCCGCTTGGAATTCCAGTGCGGTAGTAGTTTAATCGCACTCCTTTAATGGCCACTTTTAATGGATTGCTCAATTCGGGATCTACCTGAGGAAGGTAAAAGGGCACCGCAATTTTATCGATACCCCCGCTTCCAGATTGAGGCAAGCTCAGTGATTGATAGAGGCCGAAATCGCCTAAGGGTGCCAATAGGTTTTCGGTAATTTCAAAGCCGGCATATTCTATATAATGAGGTGCTTGGGCTCCAGTTATCGCATCGCTGTAGACCCAAAAATGCAGATCGTAATTGCTAACATACCAGGGGAGGTCCTGGCGAATAAAGAGGGTGTCGAATTTTAGGGTATCCCCTGCGGCCAGGGTGCCAATTTTTTGACTTTTACGTAGAATTACCTGTCCTATGCTCGGTGATACCACCGCCATTTTTAGGTATACATTGGCCTGATTGGCACTGCCATTATTTACTACTGAAGCAGCGGCGATAAAGTCTTTGCCAAAACGCTGGGGAATGGATTTTAGATGATGCTTTTGGCCGGCATGCCCAAAGAGGGAAATTGAGATGGGGCGCCCGTTTTCAGCCGAAGGGCAAAAGGCCATACTATTGATAGGACCATCATGCAGTTCCAAATCATCAATCATCCAATAATGGTAGCCCTGGTTTCCAAATACATCGGTAAAGCGTCCATCAAAGGCGAAGGCAATTACCGCCTGGGAGGCTCCACCCAATTGCTGACTCAGATTAATTTCCAAAGTATCACTCGGGGGCGAATAGCTCAAAGCGGAAGGCAGGGGATTGATGAGTATAGAATCATTAAAACTTTGACCTCCATCGCGGGAGCAGAGCAGGTAAAGCTTGGAGCTAAAGCAATAATGCATGGACAGCATTTTAAGTACCACATTGGGATGGGCACTTAGGTTGATTACCCCCGTTTGCAATAAACCACGATGCGGAGCAGGAGCGGCGCCAATTCCACGTTGGGTACTACCGCCATTATCTAAATAATCAGAATCGAATATCACAAAGCCATTGCTGGCACTAGGGCTGTTGATGGGCGGGCCGGGAACGCCATTCAGTCCGCGTGAATAAGCACCGCGGCTGCCAATACTTTGGTTAGGATTAGTATTCGCACCGCGGTACTCCCAATTGGCCCCTCCATTGCTAGCCGGCTGCGACCAGGTAGCCGGTATGCCATTACTAAAATCTTCGGACCAAATTAGGCTGCTTTGGCTGATTAAGCTAAAGGGCAGGAGCAGAAGGAAAAGGTGTTTGAGGCGCATAGGGCGGTGTTGGAAGGCCCTAAGTTAGGAAGATTGGGAAGTTGTCACGATTTTTCTACTTCTATGGGTTTAGCCCAATCAGTGTTTTTAGAAGTCCCGATCTTGGGACGGGTGGGGGTAAAAAGATTGAGGTATAGAGGGCATGGAATAATTATCCACCCTAAGTGTCGATTTTTATTGGAGTCTGAAGTTTTACAATCACAGAAGAGTACAAGTCAATTTCCCGAACTGGGGTTTCCAATGAAATGACCAAAGAATACCTCGTTTGTGTATTCCATTTTTCAAGATGAGTTCTTTGGCGCCACCATCCAATAACAGGGTAGACAGCAATCATGTCACAAGCAGCTATTTGGGCTGCTGTGCCCCTCCAAATATCAGAATGAATAGAGCCAGATGTTCTTCCTTTCATGCCTATTAACCAACGTTCACTACCACTCTGGTTTTCAAGCTCTTCATCTTCCTCTCTGGCTGCCGCATTTATACGTTTTTTAAATTCATCTTCCGACTCCGTTTCCGAATTGAGATCAAAACATAAACCATGTGATCGATATCGATATTTATCTTTCCAGCCTATTTCACCTAAGCCTGGTTCAATAAAGTAAGATAAAGTAATACGCAATTGAACTTCAACATCTGGATTTGCGAGCAGTTCTTCAGTAGGCCATGGCAACTTAAAGAAGTGCATATCTTTAGTAGCATATTTTGTCCGGTAATTGCCTGAAACAAACACTCGGTCTTTCACAAAAGGTTGAATTTGCTCTTGAGCTATATAGGTTACATTTCGATTTGTTGTATACAAAGCTTTACTTATTTCAGGTTTGCCATAACCGAAGACACGTATTAAGTCTTTTACGTCTCCTTTAGATGAAAGATCTATATTAAATTGAGACAGCATTTCATCGGACCATGATGCTGAGTGAATTATAAGGGCTCTAACTGTTTCTGGCCATGCTTTAGGATATTCTTCCATAATCTTAGCTGCAAACCAAGAAGCCTGTGCTGCGGCTGCACTGGTTGCATTGATGATATCAAATTGCCGCCTTATGGTGTCTTTTGCAGTGGAAAGCAAGCCATAATCCTCATAGCCCTCTATCAATTGGCCGTCATGGGCTTTTAAAATGTTTCCTCCTTCAAACACAACATCCGGTTTGATAGGCCATTTCTTCCGGTTCCATGAAAAAGAAGTTGAGCTAAACGGTGAAAGCCCCCCAACAGGAGCAAGTGGCGTATGTCCTTTATATGAAGGGTCGGAAATAAGCACCTTTTCTGTAAATGCTCCAACTGTTAGAGCATTCCACGCTTGGCCAGGGTTTTGAACTGAATTGGTTAAATTACTTTCAGGGTATGTATTCCAATCGGATGACTCTTTGATATTGCCAGCGCTAATTATTATCAGCCTCTTTTCATCTCCGTTGCCAAATGCCGAAGTATCAATTGCACCAGACCATGAAGAAGGGCGACCTCTGTCAACATTTGTCTTGGAGGTAATAGATAAACAAAAAACTATACGCTCATTTGGTAAACTGATTTCTGCTCTGCTAATACCTTGATCTGTAATGTCTCCCCAAAATTCTATTGGTGTTTCGTCTTGGTTTGGTCGTGGCAGAACTTTTACGGAGCATAATTTATGCGATAGGTAGATTTCTTTATCTGAGGCTAAGACTTCTTCAAGTTTGTTGTAAATTGAAATACCAGCCATGAGTGTACCATGTCCACTTCCATACTCATGATCATCCACACCCCAATCTGGGTTAACTGTCAAGCAATTTTCATCAGACAAAAGTGGTTGAATAAGTTCATGCCCATTATTTACACCTGTATCCATGATGCAAATTCTAACATCTGAATCAGTAATGTTTAAACGTGACAGCAAGTCTTGAACCCAGACTCGCTGATCTTGATTGCTCTCATTTACCCAAAATCCGGCTGCTTCTTGTCCAATCCTGAATTCAGCTAGATAGTCGCTTTGCGCCAAAATTTCGATAAGTTGTTCCCTATTGCAGTAAATCAATACGACAGCTCTCTCAGGAAAAAGGAGATAGTTTGGCTTATACGGGATGTTGAGTAAGACCAGTATTTCTATAAAGCTATCAATTACTTCTTCATAATTACTCGGTACTCTTAGCCAAACCTCACACCAATTTGGCGATCCTGTCGGAATCATTTCTTGAGGATCCATCCAAAGAGCTTCAAGTAAAGCTAGTTGAATGTCCTCGATACTATTCACGAAGTCATGATTCTTGGGCTTTCCACTTATTGTGTTCTTTTCAGGGTTTTGGTATTCACCAATCTTTTTTAAGAAGTGTTGTTCTTTATTCGATGGAACATATATGGTAGCAAAGGTTTGAAGGCTGTCACCTTCGCCTTCTTGCCTAATATTGAGCAGCCTAATACCTTGCTTGATATCTTCTAGACTCTTTGTTACTAAATCACTACCGGCCTGACTCTTAAATTCAAGATAAGTACCTTCTCTAGTTGGTAGTGAAACAGCTTCCCTTTTTGCCGTGCGGTTCGCAACCTCTTCCCAAATAGTCTTAAATACACGAACAAGACGTTGACTGTGAGAAAATCTATCCCTTTGAGGTATGTTAGGTTTTTTACCCCTTGTTTGAACGGATGTATAACTTGTTACTTCCGGCTGAGTGTTTAAAAAGATGTGACTATGTGTTTTTGGCATAGGCAACTGTTAGTTTTCATAAGCGGACCCTCGATCCTGAATCACTTTGGTTAAAAGAGACTTAGTTACTTTTTTCTTATCGTTTAGGATGGATTCTTTTATTGCATCTAAACAAGCCTGAGATATTTCTGCATGGCTTAAACCAGAGGCATAAATTATCACATCATCAAGATCGAAGTTGCCTTTAAAGCCGGTTAATCGATTGTCAAAAAGCTGTATTATCTCTTCTTTTGTTGGAAGATGGTATTGAAGGACATCATCAAACCGTCTAAACAGTGCCTGATCTAAAAGTTTAAGATTATTGGTGGCCGCAACAATAATACTATCAGATTCATCCCTTTCTATAAACTGTAGGAACGAGTTAAGAACTCTGCGCATTTCTCCTACATCATTTTCCTTACCTCTTTCCCCACCAATAGCGTCGAATTCATCAAAAAGATATACACCTCTACGATGATTAATAGTATCGAACACCATTCTCAGTTTAGAGCTCGTTTCACCCATAAACTTGGTGACCATTTTATCCATTAGGATTACGTACAATGGTAGGTGTAACTCCTTTGCAATTATAGAAGCAGTCATCGTTTTTCCCGTGCCTGGAGGGCCAGTTAGCAAAACCTTTCTACGATTTTCTAACCCATGTTTTTGTAACTTATCCCTTTGTTTAAACTCTTGTAAAATTCTATTTATCCTTTCTTTCAAAGGCTTAGAGGTTATCAGATCAGTTAGCTTGTCCTGTTTTTCAATTTCTAATACTAATCCGTCTAAGTCCTGATTGAAAGGTTTCAGCTTTCTAACTTTTGTTTTCGATCTATCGACCAGCTTTCTTATTTCATCAGCTAGATTTGTATGCCCAAGCTTCGCCTCATGTGCTGCCATTTGAAGAACAAGGGTTGTAAATCGATCTCCTTCATCTTCGTAATGGGACTTAATTATAGCTTTGATATGTTGTGCGGTTGCCACTTTTGATAAATCCTTTGTGCTACTTAGCATTAACTGTTAATAGGTGTGTCTTTTGTCGGAACGAGTAGTTCCCTAATGTCAATATCTAGAATTGCTGCAATTCGCTTTAAGTCCTTCAAATGAGGTTGTGATTTATTATTGCACATTGCTGCAATGGTAGTCGGCGTTTTACCCATACATTCTGCCAACCACTTTTGGGATTTTCCTTGAATGACTAGGATTTCCTTGATGCGATTTATTCTTTCTTCTGCCATTTCAGCAGCAATATATCGCAGTTTCCAACATAAATCTCGGTTTCACTTTGACTTTTTAAAGCAAGCATTTGATTCTTCAAAATGATTTATGTAAGTTTGATTTTGATTAATCAATGTGCTAAAGAGGTTTATATTGAAATGATTTTGATCGATTTGGTTGAAAAGATATGATTAGATATAAGAAATTAAAGGTTCATCGTAAACACCGTTCTCGTAGATGGGATTACATTACTGTTCCTGAAATAAGGCTTGAAGGGAAGTGGCTAGCAGATTTGGGTTTTATGGAGGGTGATATTGTGGAGGTTAAGCAACAACCCAATAAGTTAACCATCACGCTAAGTAAAAAGGACTGAGTGAATCTTTGCCAAACAAAAAAAGGCACGGAAACCGTGCCTTCAATTTTGCTGTGGAGCATATCGGAGTCGAACCGATGACCTCTACACTGCCAGTGTAGCGCTCTAGCCAGCTGAGCTAATGCCCCGAAATTTGGGAGGGCAAATATAGGAGAAAATTCGTTTTCCTACTTTTTTAGGAAATTTTCTTTTTGATGTAATCCAAATCTACATTCTGCTCAATCAGATCAATCGCGCGCTTAATCTTCCAAGGGGTATCGCGGTTAATTTTCACCTCAATCCGGCTCACCTTTAGCACCACACCATAGGTATCCAAATCGGTATGAATTAAAGGGGTTTGGTAATAGTCGATCGCCCGCTGGGTTTCGCTGCTTATTTCCCCTTCACCACAAACGATAATGCCGCTCAAAGGCCATTCTTCAATCGCCAGCTCGGCATTAATGTGTAAAATCTTACCCAGGGTTTCATCCAGGCGGTGGGTGCCCACTACCAATAGAAGATTATCGCGCTTTTCGAGCTTGGTGCGATCCAATACAGTTCCGGCTAAAACATCCGCAACCTTATTGCGCAAGGCATGCGAATTGGAGCGCACCGTACCATTAATAGCCTTGCATACTGTGCTCATTACCGGCCAGGCCAAAGTGCGATCATAAGGCACCATCCCTAATAAGGGTATGCCCTGCGAATTCAGCCATTTTTCAATGTAGGGGCGAATCTTATCAATCTTCTCCTCCCGCACCTTATTTACGATGACTCCTAAAATAGGCACGCCTTCCTCCCGGAAAAGGGAGATGCACATATTAATCATGTCGATGGTAGAGCCCACGCCCCCTTCGGCAATAAAGATTACCTGCGCATCCAGCATTTTGGCCACCTTGGCATTGCTGAGGTTTACCACCGAACCTACACCAGGATGACCGGTACCCTCGTGGATGGTAAGCTCTTTACGACTTTCCAAAGCCACTTTGGCCTTGAGGATTTTCTCCGCGTAATTGAAATTTTCAGGATGATCGATAAAATCGGTGGTGGCTCCTGATCCTAAAATTACCGGACTGTGAATTTCAGGATGGAGGTCAAACTGAATGAGATCCGAGAATAATATGGTGTCTTTATCAACCTTCAGGTCATTGAGGTCTACAAACTGTTGCCCTACCGGCTTACAGTAGCCAATATCAATCCCCAGGCGTTGCAGGCAATAGGCTAGACCCAGGGTTGAGGTAGTTTTTCCCACATGCTGGCGGGAAGCGGCAACGTATAAGGTTTGATACTTTTTCATGCTTAGGCTTTAATCAAAGCTAAGAAGCATTTCTTGATCTGATTTCAAAGGGCTGGAATATTTGCCGATAACAAAAAGCTCCCGACCTTTAAGCCATGGAATTGAGCTGGAAAAATTGCTACAGTCCGCGCCGTTTTGGCGACGATCGTATGCCCGAAGATGCGCGATCGGTTTACGAAAGGGACTACGACCGTATTATTTTCTCATCCGCCTTTAGGCGCTTGCAAAACAAGACCCAGGTGTTCCCATTGCCGGAGCGGGTTTTTGTACATAATCGCCTTACTCACTCTTTAGAGGTGGTAAGCGTAGGGCGTTCTTTGGGGATGATTGTTGGGGAAAAGCTGGCCAATTTGCCCACCCTAAAGGAGGATGAAAAGGCCCGCGATTTTTACCGCAACCAATTAAAGTCAGTGGTTTCCGCTGCCTGCCTGGCCCACGATTTAGGTAATCCCGCTTTTGGCCATTCAGGTGAAGAGGCCATTTCCAAATACTTCCTCGATCGAGAGCACGACAAAGGTTTTAGAGCGGCATTTACGGCCGGCGAATGGGAAGACCTTACCCATTTTGAAGGCAATGCCAATGCTCTGCGTTTGCTCAGTCGGCAATTTAAAGGCCGCATGAAGGGAGGTCTGCAAATGACTTATACTACTTTGGCTAGCATCTTAAAATATCCCTGCGAAAGCCTGGCTCGCGATAAAAAGAAGGGCAAGCACCGCAGTAAATATGGTTTCTTTCAAGATGATCGGGAGGTTTTTGAAGCCATCGTGAGGGAGTTCCCTTTGGCTTTGGATAGCGAGAAACCCCTGGCTTACCGTCGGCATCCTTTTGTGTACTTAGTGGAGGCGGCCGATGATATTTGCTACAGCATTATCGACTATGAAGATGCACATCGCTTGGGCATCCTCAGCTTTGAAGAGGTAAAAGACGATTTTATGCGGGTGCTGGAGCAGGATCCTAATACGGATATGACCCGCCTAGGCCGGAATCTGGAAAACCTACGTGAGGATAAAAATGAGTCGGTGGCCTATTTAAGGGCTAAGGTGATTAATGCTTTGGTACAGGCTTGCGCCGATGCGTTTTTAGCTAATCAAGAAGTGATTCTTAAGGGCGATTTCAGTACTTCCTTATTGGATAGCCTAAAACCCTATCAAAATGCTTTGAAGCAGATTGAAAAGAAATCCATCGGTCGGATTTACAATCACGATAGTGTGATGAAAATCGAATTGGCGGGCTTCAAAATTATGAGCGGCCTAATTGAGGATTTTGTGGAGGCAGCCCTCCTGGTTAAGGATGATCGCCAAAAACGACATCAAAAAGTACTGGCCTTAATTCCCAATCAATTTCAATTTGATGAAGAGGATCGACCTTATGAAAAGGTGATGTGCATTTTGGACTTTGTAAGCGGTATGACCGACAATTATGCCCTGGAATTGTATCGTAACCTCAGAGGAATTTCGGTACCCGGGATTTAAGGGATTTGCTCGATATCCTCATCCGGTAACCAACCGATTTTCCCGTCGATCAGTCGCAATTTGGTCCAGCCTTCAAAATGGTCTAATTGCTCTCCTTTGGTGCCGGCATGCAAGATGAAGAGGTCTTCGGCCTCCGAGCCCGGACCGCTTTTTACATAGGCCGAGTCGGACATAATGATGAGTCCCGGATGCTCTTCGCGATAATGCTGATGGCTATAGGCCATAATTAAGCTGAAGAGGCTGAGCAGGCTTCCGCCGAGCAGGCTCACAAAACCAATTCGGCCATAAGAACTAAAGAGGTAAAGGGCCAATCCGGCCAAAGCCAAGGCTAAAAATCCCAAGGCTAAACGCACCCAATTATCCGGTTGAAATAATTGCAAAACACTCAATCGAAAAGCCTTAAAGAGGTTTTGGGGCATCTCTTCAAAACGGTCGATGCGCTTGCTGTTGGCCAGGGCCAGATTATGCTGAATTTCCTCGTCCTTAGGATCTAATCGCAATGCACGCTCATAATTGAGAATGGCCTTGGCCAGGGCCCCGTTTTCATAATGCGCATTGCCCAAATTATAATAGAGTGCCGCACTTACTTCTCCTTGCGCGGCAATGCTATCGTAGAGTTCCACCGCTTTTAAAAAGTCTTCTTCTTGATAGGCCTTATTGGCTTGCTCAAACAGCGTATTGCTGGCCAATAGGGGCAAGGCCTGAATCAATATCACTCCGATGAAAAGGAAATTTCTCATAACTGCTTTTCGATTTCGGTGAGTACTTCAATAGCGCGATCGTAATCCTGGGCGGCGGCTTCCAGTTTTAAACCGGTGAAACGAGCCATTTCTGATTTTTCCAAAAGCTCCAAAAGGGCTTTGATATCGCTTTCCAAAACTTGGGCTTTGCTCAAACGCTCTTGCAAGTATTCTTTGCTTAATCCGCTAACACCCCGATCAAATTTATCGCTGAAGAAGCCGATAATGGCAGTTTCCAATTCCTGGTAAAAGAGTTCCGCATCATTGGCCTTAAGTGCGGCCTGGGCCTTGTGCAATTTCTTTAAGGCCGCTTTACCTGCCCGCTGTTTACGCAGGCTATCCCGATTATTGAACTCCGCTTTTTTACGCCACCAAATGGCGATAAGCGAAAGTCCTAAAGAGATTAAACTCAATAACCAGCCCCAGAAGGCGCCAGAACCTAAAAATTGTTCATTGGGATTATGCCAGTTTGAAGCCTTGGTTTTGATAAAGAGGATGTCCTTATTCAAGAAATCTACCGCATCGCTGGTGCTTTCTCCCGCTAAGGGCGATGTTGAATTGCGAGGTGCCGCTTGTCCACCACCCTTAATGCTTACTTCAAAAGCCTCAGTTTCCAATTGCACATAACGCTCTTGCTTAGGGTCGAAATAATTGAATACGATAGGTTCAATTTTGTAGCTACCGCCATAGCGTGGAACCAGCAAATATTCAATTTCCTTATAGCCGCTCATGCCTCGGGCATTAACGCTGCTACTTTCTTTGATCTCGGGATCGAAGACCTCAAAGGCAGAGGGGAATTCTATTTCCGGCAGTTCCACAAATTTGATGTTGCCCTTTCCTTCGATGCGAATGGTGTAGCTGATGCTGCCATCCATATTAATCTCGGTGCTGCTCACCTGAGATTTTATACTGAAGTCGCCCACCGCTCCACTGAAGTTTTGGGGCCGACCTTTATCGGGCAGCGGTTTAACCGTGATTTTAGGGTAATGGGCCTGCAAGCTTAATTCTTTGGTGGTGCTTAAAGGAAAACCGAAATAGTCTCTTTTTCCGGTATTTACCCGCACGGGGAGGCTTATGGTGGCAGAGCCTAAATCGAAGCTGCCGGGCTTTTGTGGGATAATTACGTGCTCGTCAATATTGGCGGTGATATAAGCCAGATTATTGATGTATTCCAGCTTTTCGTTCAGGTTGTTCCTTTGAATTTGCTCCTTGTAAAAACCTTCGAATTTGGGTGTTTCTTCGAAGTTGAAACGGCCGGTTTGCAATTGCTTGCGGATGTAAATGCGGTTGGCCACCATCAGGGGTTCACCCACATAAACGGTGGTTTTATTGGCATAGGGCTTTATAATGGCCAATTCAGGTTCGGAGGAACTTTGCGTTCGCTTGGTTTCCACCACCTTTATTTTCAGGTTTTGCGTTTGGTAGCTTTTGCCTTTCACCTGAATTTTTGCCGGCCCGATGATATGCTCCCCTAGTTGATCGGCCTTCAGTAAATAGGTGTAGGTGAGGGAATAGCGCACGCCACTATTATCAATGGAAGAACTGATGGAGGTAGCCGGTCCGCCTAAAACCCGAAATCCTTCGAAGGAGGGCGCTTGAAATCCGTGACCTTCTTGATTGATCACAAAATTGACCCGAAATTGCTGCCCTTGGTTTACTTCCGTGCGATCTACTTCCGCCCGAAAACTCACCTGAGCGGGAAGCCAGCCTAATTGCAAACTAAATGCTATGAGATAAATCCAAGTTTTCATTACCAGTCTTTTGATCCGGGATTGGGTTTGGCTTTCATCTTCTTACGCTGGAGGCGGGCCTGCGTTTCAAGTTCGGCTCTTTGCAAGGCCTCAAGTAAACGTTCAATATTCTTGCGACTCTGCTGGGCAGCTTCTTTCTCCGCCTGAGCGGCTTTGTTTTCAGCTTGGGATTCTTTGCCCTGAGAGCCACCTTTTTGAGGCTTCTGCTTTTGCTGTTCCGACTTTTGATCTTGAGGATTTTGCTGGGAATCCTGCTCGCCCTGCTTTTCTTGATCCTTAGGGTTCTGACCTTCCTGATTTTGGGGCTCCTGAGGCTTTTGATCCTCCGAATTTTCGCCCTTTTGATCCTGTTTCTCCTGATCGGATTTCTCTTGATCCTGATTTTGCTGCGAATCGGAATTCTGATCTTTATCCTGACTATTCTGATCCTGATCTTGATCCGAATCGCCATTTTGTTTTTGCTGCTCTTGCTGTTTCTTTTGTTCCGCTAAAGCCTTAGCCAGATTATAGCGGGTTTCTTCATCCGCAGGGTTATGCTTTAAGGCATTTTTATAGGCCTGAATAGCTTCTTTTAATTGCTCATTTTTAAGATAGGAGTTCCCCAAATTGTGATAGATCTCCGCCTTACGGGCTGGATCTTCAGTACGGGCCAAGCTTAGCTCGTAGGCTTCGATCGCTTCCTGATAGCGCTCTTGCTTGTAAAGCGCATCTCCCAAATTGTACTGACTTACCGAGAGATCTTTTTCTTCTGCTAATGCTGCAGCCTCGCGGTATTTGATTTCTGCCTCATCATAGGCCTTAGCGGCGAAAGCCTTATTTCCTTCTTTGATCTGCTTACGAACCTCCTGGGCTTGCAAGCCGATGCTCAATAAGATGCCTAAAATCAAACTAAAGTTCTTCATGACGATCGAATAAATTTAGGTTCTTAAACCATTGGGTTTTTCTTTCGAGGATGAAGACATCCAAAATTAGAAGCAAGAGAGCCGGAGCCAAAAGCCATTGAAACTGATCTTCATAATCCGCATACAATTCACTTTCAAACTCGGATTTCTCCATCTTCATCATTTCCTCCATTAAGAAGTCCACGGCGGCCTTGCTGCGATTTCCGGAAAAATACTTTCCGTCTCCTTCCGCGGCAATTCGCTTGAGAAGACTAGAATTGAGCTTGGTAATTACGGTTTCTCCGTTTTGATCCTTTTTATAGCTTGTAATGGTTCCCCCTTGTTTTACAGGAATGGGGCCACCTCTTTCGGTTCCAAAGCCAATGGTATAAATCTGAATGTTCTTATCTAAGGCCTTACTAATCACATCATCTATTCCTTCTTCATGATCTTCACCATCGGAAAGGATCACCAATAAGCGATTGGGCTGCTCTTCATCATTAAAAAAGCGGGTCGACAGATCAATAGCATCGCTTATGGCTGTGCCCTGAGAGGGGATGAGGTCGGTATTGATATTTTGTAAAAAGAGCTTGGCCGCATTGTAATCGGTAGTGATGGGCAATTGCGGGTAGGCATGACCGGCATAGGTGATAATGCCAATGCGATCACTCACCAATTCATCTACGGTGCGGGAGATCAGCAGTTTGGCACGATCTAGTCTATTGGGTTGCACATCTTCGCAAAGCATACTCTTACTCACATCAATAGCGAAAACCAGATCCAGGCCTTCGCGCTGCACCTTTTCCATGCGGCTGCCAATCTGTGGATTTACCAAAGCCATACTGATAAGAGCAATCACCGTAAGGTAAATGATGAATTTTAAGCTAGGCTTATTCTGACTGCGCTCGGGGCTGAGTTTTTCCAATAGCTCTTTATCACCAAATGCCTTTTGGGCTCTTCGGCGCCAAGCCAGATAGAGGCTGTATACCACCAACATCAATGGTATCAAGAGGAGCAGGTAGAAATATGTGGGTTCCTCTAATCGATACATTATACAAAGCTCTTTAAGAGGGTGTAACGCAATAAAATCTCCAATAGGAAAAGCCCTAGTGCCGAGAGGGCGAAAAGACCAAATTTCTCTTCGTAAGTATAGAAGCGGATTTCCTTCAATTTGGTTTTTTCGAGGGAGTCGATTTCCTTATAAATGGCATCCAATTTTTTATTGTCAGTTGCCCGGAAGTACTTGCCACCAGTGCGATTGGCGATTTCTTTTAATAAGGCTTCATCAATCTTGACTGGCATGCGCTCATAAAAGAAGCCGCCTCGTCCATCTTGCTGAACTGGCGTTTTGGCCATTCCATTGGTGCCCACCCCAATCGTATAAACGCGGATATTAAATTCTTTGGCCCAGTCGGCAGCGGATAGGGGTTCAATTTCCCCGGCATTATTCTCGCCATCGGTCAATAATATGGCAACTTTACTTTGCGCCTTGCTGTCTTTTAATCGATTGATGGTGGTGGCCAAACCCATGCCGATAGCGGTTCCATTAGCCAGGAAGCCGTATCGTAAATCATTAAGGCTGTTTTTAAGCAGGGCATGATCGGAAGTCAATGGCATTTGAGTCATGCTCTCTGCGGCATAAACTACCAGACCAATACGGTCATTGGGACGCCCGTCGATAAATTCGGTGCTTACTTTTTTGGTGGCCTCCAGTCGATTGGGCTTAAGATCTTGGGCCAGCATGGAAGGCGAAACATCCAGGGCCATTACTATATCGATACCCTCGCTGCTGCGACTGCGGTTATTCTCTTCGGTATTCCGCGGGCGGGCCATAGCGACGATAAGTAGGGCAATGCTGAAAATACGCAGTACCCAGGGCAAGGCATAAAGCAGGGCTCCGCGATTAAACTTCGATTGGGCTAAAAAGGAAGCCTCGGGAAAGCGTATTTCCGGATGGCTATCCTTGCGCCGCCAATAATACCAAAAGCCTAAAAGCGGTAAGAGGCAGAGCAGCCAAAGGAATTCGGGATTTTGAAATTCGTAATCAAACATCGGCTTCCAATTTTGGGGCTTCCTGACTGTTTACAAAATCACGCACGGCATCCAGGGCCTGTACATTTTCTTCCGGCAAGCTTTGTTGGCGGGCAAATTTCACCATCGCGCTTAAGCGCAGACTGTTCTTCAGATTATTGAAATGTCTTTCTTCTTTGCAGAGCGGCTTGATCTTTACAATTAATTCCTCGGCCGTAGATTCCAGGGCCTTGAGGCCAAATTTGCGCTCCAGGAATATCTTGAGGATTTCATCTAATTCACTGAAATAAGCCTTTGCTTTTCCATTTTGCCAGAGGCCTTTCGCTTCCAGTTTATTGAGCTCTTCCAAAGCCCATTCGATAGGCGGTATTTGAATTTCTTCCACCTGCTTTTCACCTTGTTTTTTGCGCTTTTGCCAAAATTTCCAGAGGTAATAAATTAAGGCCGCTAATCCTGCCGCGCCCAAGGCCCAATAGGCTAAAAGCCAGTAATTGAAAGGGATTTCTCGCGGTGCCTTGATGTCGAAATAATCTTGCTCCTCCTTAATTTCCGGGAAATAAACCAGTATGGCGATGGGCGAACTGCGCTGTACCTCTTCGTCTTGCACAGATAATTCCAAAGCCGGAATTTCCACTTCACCACTATCGAAAGAGGTGAGGGTAAATTTTTGATGCAATTGAATCCAGTCCCCCTCGATCAGGCTGTCTAATTTTCCACTTTCGAGAATCTCAATTCCATTTTGACCGGATTCGAGCAAGGGCCAAGTGTACTCAGCTGTTTTAGGAACTTTGGCCGAGAGCTCTAATTGAATGGGCTCTCCCAATTTAATTTGATTGGTATCCACCTCGGCCTTAAAGTTGAATTGGGCAAAGGCGCTACTGCTTAAAAGCAGGATGAAGGCTAAAATTCGGCTTTTCATCGACTGCGTTTTTTGAAGTATCCCAATAAAGCGGCAGGGTAGGAATGATCAATGCGGATAGAGATATCACCGGCCCCGCTGCGTAAAAAGCTTTCGCGGTAATAGCGTTCAAATTCCAGAAAACGCATTTTCATCTGCTTGCGCAATTTGGAGGATGAGGTATTGATCCAATGGGTCTTTCCACTTTCAGGATCGCGCATGGGCAAAAGGCCAATATTGGGTAAATCCTCCTCGCGGGGATCGTAAATGCGAATCCCGGTAAGGTCGTGCTTGCGACTGGCAATTTTAAGGGCATCGCGGTAACGGCTATCCATAAAATCGCTCAGAACGAAGGCAATGGCGCGACGTTTCTGGAAAGCACTGAAAAAGCGTAAAGCTTCGGCTATATTGGTTTTATTGCTGCTGGGCTTAAACTCGATTAGCTCGCGGATAATGCGCAGGATATGGGATTTCCCCTTACCAGGTGGAATGAATTTTTCTACCGTATCGCTAAAGAAGATCACGCCCACCTTATCATTATTCTGAATGGCAGAAAAGGCCAGGGTGGCACAAATCTCTGTGATCATCTCCCGTTTTAATTGCTGGCGGGAACCAAAGTTTTCCGATCCGCTCAGGTCTACCAACAACATCAGCGTAAGCTCCCGCTCTTCTTCAAATACCTTAATATAAGGCTCATTGAGCTTAGCGGTTACATTCCAATCGATAGCGCGAATATCATCGCCAAACTCATAACGGCGCACCTCACTAAAGGCCATACCTCTACCCTTAAAGGAGCTGTGGTACTCCCCGGAAAAGAGGTGATTGCTCAGGCGCCGAGTTTTAATCTCAATGCGTCGAACCTTTTGTAAGAGTTTTTGCGTTTCCATGCGATCGGCCGGGATTTACGGTACTTCGATCTGATCTACAATTTGGCTGATAAGGTCTTCGCTGCTTACGTTTTCGGCCTCAGCCTCATAAGTAATACCAATACGGTGGCGTAATACATCTAATACTACCGCCCGCACATCTTCGGGGATTACATAACCTCTGCGCTTGATAAAGGCATATACCTTGGCCGCAGTTGCCAGGGCAATACTACCTCGCGGTGAAGCACCAAATTCGATTAAAGGCTTCAAAGAGGGCAAGCGATAATCTTCGGGCTTACGGGTAGCGAAAATGATATCGAGGATATAGCGCTCAATTTTTTCATCCATATAAACCTCGCGCACCATGGTGCGGGCTTTTTGGATGGTTTCCAACGATACCACCTTTTGGATAGGTTGGGCACCGCCGCTCAAATTCTGACGCATAATCAATTGTTCCTCTTCCATTTTAGGATAGGTAATTACGGTCTTGAGCATAAAACGGTCGCTCTGTGCTTCGGGTAGGGGATAGGTCCCTTCTTGCTCTACTGGGTTTTGGGTAGCTAATACCAAAAAGGGATCGGGCAATTTAAAGCTGGTTTCACCTATGGTTACCTGGCGCTCCTGCATGGCTTCGAGCAAGGCACTTTGCACCTTGGCCGGGGCTCGGTTAATCTCATCCGCTAAAACGAAATTGGCGAAAACCGGTCCTTGCTTAATGGCAAATTCGTTTTTCTGAATATTGTAAATCTGGGTACCCATCACATCGCTGGGCAGCAAGTCGGGGGTAAATTGTACCCGGCTGTATTTAGCATCAATGGCCTCAGCCAGCGATTTAATGGCCAGGGTTTTGGCCAGTCCCGGAACTCCTTCTAAAAGAATATGCCCATTTCCTAAAAGGGCAATCAGCAGGCGTTCCAACATTTGCTTTTGGCCAATAATGGACTTATTTACTTCCATCATTAGCAGATCGATAAAGGCGCTTTCCTTTTCAATCTTTTCGTTCAAGGCACGAATATCCGTGGCACTTTGACTTGTTTCCATCACTCGGTTCAAATGTTTAAATCGGTCAGCGTTTAAGGTCCTGATTTTGGACCGCATGCGAAATTGCTAGTTTGTCGACTTTTCAGGCGTTAAAGCCTTGTTAAATTCACCTCTACAAATGGGCTGCTATTCAGGTGGATAAAGATCAAAAAGCAAGATTTGACATTACGCTGATTTCTAAGCTTTCAAATATATTTTCAAGTTCCTAACGTAGAGATAACCTTTGGGTTTTATCTCCGAGCTTAGTTAACAAATGTTTAGCTTTTTAAAGGAGCGAAAATGAGCCAGTGGCCATCCCTTCAATTTTAAGCCCAGGTTCCTCGATAGTTAAGAAGGGCCTGGATTGATTACATATTCTTAAGACTGGCGATGAAATAAGCTAAAGTCCCACCGGCAAATTTGCGATCGAATCCAAACACTATTGAATTACGATCATGAAAAAACTATTACTAAGCGCGGGAATTATTGCAGCCGGCCTTTCGGTGCAAGCCCAAACTTTCTCTCCTGAGATTGATGTAACCAACTGGGAGCCTACTACCATTCAGGTACCTGCTTCTCCTTTAATTACCCAATACTTGTTTATCGGTGGGCACCATGTAGTGCAAACTACGCCTACTTACGGTAATCCTGCGGATACTGCTTTGGCTAAGCAATGGCACGATTTCATTGGCTTTACGCCGGATAATAACGGAACTGACCTTGGTTGGATTTCGGTAAACCACGAAATGGTGATCCAAAACGATAAGATTGGTGATGGTGGTGGAATGACTGTATTTAAAGTACGTCGTGATGCTGCTACCGATTCTTTAATCGTAGTAGATCAAACTTTAAATGACGGTCGTCAAGGTAAATTCTTCGCGGTTGATTTCGCCAACACTGTAGGCGAAACCGGAATGAACTGTGGTGGTATTACTGGTCCTGACGGACGTATCTGGACTGCTGAAGAGTGGTGGAGAGGTTCTAATGCTGATTTGGCAGACCGCGACACTGGTGACTTCACTATCGGAACCGGAACTTCTACTTATGCTGCCGCTAATGGTTTCCCAGGATACAATGGTGAGACTATTAAAAAGTACGAGAACTACAACTATATGGTAGAGATCGATCCTCGTCAAGCGGTAGCCATTCGCAAACAATACAACTGGGGTCGTCAGCCTTTTGAAGGTGGATGTGTGATGCCCGACAACAAAACAGTTTACTTAGGAGCGGATAATACTCCTGGTTTCTTTACCAAGTTCGTTGCCGACAATGCGGGTGATTTCACCGCAGGAAAGACTTATGTATACAAGCACGATGCTACTGGTAGCAAGTGGGTTGAAATCGACAACAGCGACTTCGACAATATGTTAAACTTCAATACTCAGGCTGTAGTAGCTGGAGCTACAATGTTTAACCGCTTAGAGTGGGTAGTTGAAATCGACGGTAAAGTGTACATGACTGAAACCGGTCGTGATAACCCTGCCGGACGTTGGAGTGGTGCCGCTGCTGCTGGATGTGTGTATGCTCCTCATCACATGCAACGCGCCATGGATCAGAGTATTGAATTTGGAAAAACCATTACTCCAGACAGCTCTGAGTACTGGGACTACTACGGTCGTGTATTGATGTATGATCCTGCTACTGAGCAAACTTCAGTATTTGTGGAAGGGGGTCCTTATTTCTCTGTGGATCCTGCAGTTTCTTCTTATCCAGACAAGCACCTTTCAAACCCTGACGGATTGAACAAAATCACCGTTAACGGTAAAAACTACATGTTGATTTGCGAAGACTTAAACGGTACTTCTAAAGGTCGTACTCCTGCTGGTATTGGTAACCGTACTTGCGAATTGTTCATGTTGGATATGAGCATTAGCAATCCTACTTTGAACGATTTACACCGTATCGCTGTAGTGCCTGTTGGCGCTGAGATTACCGGTGCTACCAGTACTACCGACGGAAAAACCATCCTTTTCAACAGCCAGCACCCTGACGGAGGAAACCCTTTCCCTTTCAACAACTCTATGACGGTTGCTATCACTGGTTGGGATCAAGTAACTATCGGTTTACCTGAGAATGCTTTCGAAGGTGATGCTTTCCAGGTTTATCCTAACCCTGCTACTCGTACCTTATATTTCAATGAGTTGAGCGATGTAGCTATCTACAATGTGAGTGGCAAGCGTATGAACGTGTACCGCAATGTTGAGAATATCGATATTTCTCACTTACAGCCTGGTGTATACTACATTCAGAATGCTGCGGGTGTGACTCAAAAACTTTTGGTTAAGTAAGAATTACCAATTCCAAAGAAGAGGGGAGTGAAAGCTCCCCTTTTCTTGCTTTAAGAAATTCTAAGATGCGCAAGCTTGTTATAGCCTTCTTTTCCCTGCTTTTGCTATTTGCCGTATTCACCGCTTTTCGATCAACGGAAAGTCCGGTTCAAGAGATAAAATCCCGCTATGTTGAAGACCTAAAAGCTTTTCATGAGCAAAGTGAAAGCTTTAAACAAAGCTTGAATTCGGAGGATTGGGACGAGGTAAAGCTCAAGTCAGAATTTAAAGCCCTGCGATTGAGCTTTAAGAAGATTGAGTTTATGCTCGATTACCTCCAACCACAGGATGTGAAGGACTTTATCAATGGCGCCCCGCTTCCCAAAACCGAACGGAACGCACCACGATTGGTAGTGGTAGAACCCAAGGGTTTGCAGCGCATGGAGGAATTGCTCTTTGAAGAGCCTCTGGATAGGCCCGCCCTAAAGAAATTGGCCAAGGATCTGGAATATCAAGTAGGACAGGTGCAGCGCTTTTCCAAGGTTCAGAATTTTAGTGACCGCCAGGTATTTGAAGCTTTGCGCCAGGGCTTGGTGCGCATAACAGCCATGGGAATTACCGGTTTTGATACCCCAGCCAGCGATGAGGCTTTGAGGGAATCAGCTACGGTTTGGCAGTCCATGGGCGACTATGCAAAATTGTATTTGGCTTATGCCGAAGCGCCAGAATTGGAAAAAGAGATTGAAACAAAATGGGATTTAGGTCAGCGCCTGTTGGATCAAGGCGATTTTGAAACATTCAATCGCGCGGAGTTTATTCGCGAAGTAATTGAGCCATTGTATGGAGCCTTACTCGATTTGCATCATCATCTGGCTTATGAAACAGCGGCTGAGGTCTATCGAGGTGAATTACCCGTGAATTATGAAAGTCGACACCTTTTTAGTGGAGACTTTTTAAACCTCACTTATTATACCGGCTTAAAGCCGAAGGAGGAGGCCTTTGAGTTTCAAAAGAAATTAGGGCGCTTGCTCTTTTTTGATCCGGTTTTAAGTGGTGATTTAGACCGTTCCTGCGCCTCTTGTCATCATCCCGATAAGGCCTATAGTGATGGCTTGCCTAAAAGTGTAGCGAAGGGAGGGGGAACCGTCAGTCGCAATGCTCCCGGGCTTTACAATGCGCTCTATGCCGAAAAGTTCTTCCACGATCTCCGGGCCGATCGCATGGAAACTCAAATGGAGCACGTAATTTTCAGTGCTCAGGAATTTGATTCGGATTATCGTCGCATTTTCCGTCGCTTGGAGGAGAGCGAAGAGTATCAAGCCCTCTTTAAGGAGGCCTTCCCTGAGCAACAAGGTCGCGTAAATCGCTATTCCTTATCCAAAGCGATCATGGCCTTTTTAAGTCAGTTACAATCCTATGATTCGCGCGTAGATCGCTATTTACGTTCAGAATCGGAAGATATAAGCGAAGAGGAAGTGGCGGGCTTAAATCTCTTTATGGGCAAGGCTGCTTGTGCCACTTGCCATTTTGTGCCCACCTTCAGTGGCTTAGTTCCGCCTCTTTACATGGAAAATGAAAGTGAGGTTCTGGGCGTATTTGAAAATCCGGATACTAAAAATCTGGATAGCGATTTAGGTCGCTTTGCAGCAGGTGTGGTGCAAGACGAGGCCCCTTTCTTTAAGAACTCATTTAAAACCCCAGGCCTGCGCAATGTGGAGTTTACCGCACCCTATTTTCATAATGGCGCTTATCCGGATCTGGAGTCGGTTTTGGATTTTTATAATCAGGGCGGAGCGGCCGGAATGAGAATTCCTTTAGAGCATCAAACTTTGCCAGCGGATTCCTTAGAATTGTCAGCGCAAGAGATAAATGCCTTAAAGCAATTTATGCTGGCCTTGAGTGATACTTCTAAGCGGATTAATGCCCCTGATTCCTTTCCAAAATTGAATACTATAAGTCGTAAAATTTCAACTTATTAGGTGATTAAAGTGTAGATTTTAGATGTGAATGATTTGGGTCATTCGTTGCTATTTCGCAATTTTCCTTCCCATATAGGGACAGCTTGTTGATTATTCCCAATTTGAGAAAATGCATCTTTGGATGGGAAGAATGGCCAAGCTGTCTTTAATTTAAGTACATTGAGGATCAGTTAATTGAACTTTTTGGCTTAAGCCTTGTTCCCTTGAATCAGTTTACAAAAATGAGAAGGTATTTCATCGTCATATTGCTCCTATTTGTGCCCTGGCTGAGCAGCTTGGAGGCAAATTCGGTGCTCAATGGTGAAATCTCCCTCAATGAGAATTTCTATAATGAGGAAGAGGATTTAGTCTTAGACGGGAAGTGGCGCTTTTACTGGAAGGAATTAGTGAATCCTGAAGGTAAAGCCGACATGGAAAGCCGTCCGGTTTATGTTGACATCCTCAAGCCTTGGTCCGACCTTCCTACCGAAAAGAACAATTACCACGCTAAGGGCTATGCCTCTTACGAATTGAACATCTATTCTTCTCGCGCTAGTGATAAACTGGCCATACGGGTGCCCGAGTATTACAGTTCTTATGCGCTCTATTTAAATGGCGAGGAGATTTCCAAGAATGGAAAGGTAGCCGGTAATATTGCCGATGCGGAGCCTTATTGGTTGCCCAAGGTGGTGGCGATCAAATTGAAGAAAGGCTCAAACCGTTTGGTGCTGCATGTGTCTAATTTCCACCATCATAAAGGGGGATCGGTGGCAGCGATGGCAATTGGGCCTTCCAGTCGCTTTTTCTTCTTTAAAAATATGGCCGTGGCAGGCTCCCTCTTCATTGCAGGTACGCTATTAATTGCGGCAGTATTCTCATTAATCGTTTACTACTTCCAAAAGAACGATTTCGCATTTCTCTTTTTCGGACTCTTTGCCCTGAGCTATATCTATCGCATTATTGGTACCGATACCTACATCTTACATGAAGTATTTCAAGGTCTTTCCTGGCATGTTGCCATTCGACTGGAGTATCTCAGTCTCTATGTGAGTGTCATATTCTTTACCTATTTCTACAAGAATTTAATTGCGCGCCGGGCTCCGGAATGGATCTTCCATACCATTGGAATTGTTTCCGGCCTCTTAGCAATATCAGTGCTTTTACCTCCGCAGAACTTTACGGCATTCGTTGATTATTATTTGATCTTTATCGCCCTGGCCTTGGTTACCACCACGGTATTTTATTTACGGGCCATTCGTTGGAGCCATACCATGAGCTGGTTTACCTCCATCGCCGTTGGTTCTCTTATTTTGGTGATGGTCTTAAAGATGTCGGCTTTCTTTGGATTTGGCGTAAATCATCTTTTCTTTTCTTTCTTCCTGTATTTGGTATTTGTGGTAAGTCAGACCATCGCTTTAAGTCAGCGTTTTGGTTACAATATGCGCATGCATATTTCCCAAAGTGAAACGGCCATGGTTTCGCAGCGCAACTTTATGAACTCCGTGAGTCATGAATTACGCACCCCGATGAATGCCATAATGGGGATGACGGATTTCCTTTCCAAGACCAAATTGGAGCCAGATCAGCAAGCCAAACTGGAGACTATTCGCAAGAACAGCGAGCAGCTTAACAACCTATTGATGGACTTGCTGAACTTCTCGGCTATCGATTCTGGAGAATTGAAGCTAGAGTCGCGGAAGTTTATCTTGAAGGAAGTGGTGGACCGAGCCCTGGAGCAAGCAGGTACCGATAATTTATCGAGCACCGTAAACTTCAAGCTGAGCTACGATGACAATATTCCGGATGAATTAGCTGGCGATCCAGAACGCTTAGGTCAGGTGATCTACCATATTGTAGGTAATGCAGTTAAGTTTACCCAAAAGGGTATTATTGGCTTCGACCTGCGCATGGAAAGCGTAGAGGCTAATCGTGTGAAACTTCACATGAAGGTAAGCGATACCGGAATTGGTATTAAACCCGAAGAACTCAATAAGGTGGTTCAGGCCTTTAATCAAGGTGATGAGGGGAATACCCGCAAACACGGAGGAACCGGTTTAGGCTTAACCATTGCGGCCAATATCATTGAGATGATGGATGGTGAGATGTGGATTGATAGTGAGGAAGGCAAAGGAACTACGGTTCGGGCCGACTTCATTTTGAAAACCCCTCGCTTGAACCTCACTAAGCATGCCGAGGAGCTGAAGGAAGAGCAGAAAACTAAAAAGATAGAAGGCTTAAAAATTCTATACGCCGAGGATAATCCCATTAACCAGAAACTGTTGGTGATGATTATGAAAACCCTGGGTTATGAGGTAGAATTAGCCAATAATGGTTTAGAGGCCTGGGAAATGGCCATCACCAATAATTACCATATCATCTTTATGGATGTACAAATGCCCAAGATGGATGGTATTGAGGCGACCCGCAGGATTATCAAAGACCAGGCGCAAAGACCTATTATTATTGCCGTAACAGCTAATGCTGAGGTGGCGGATCAAAAGCGCTGTATTGAGGCGGGAATGAACGACTTTATTCCGAAGCCCTTTAATGCTAAAATGCTGAAGGAGGCCCTAAGCAAATGGCAAGGTCTCTTAGTTTATATGGAGGAAGATGCCCGTAATGGTAAACTCCGAGTTATTTCTTAGACAGCTTTCAGAACGGTTGGGTCATGGCCCGATTGGTGATTTGCAAGCCCTTTCGGGAGGCGATATCAATGCTGCTTATCAAGTTAATTTTCAAGAAGGAGGTTCTGCTTTTCTGAAGTTTCAGGAGGGGGCGAAATTGGATTTTTTTTAGGCGGAAGCCGATGGTTTGAAAGCCTTGAAAATACATAGCCCACTTAAAGTTCCAGAAGTATTAGCCCTGGGCGAATGGGAGGGAAATGCCTATTTGGTTTTGCAGTTTATGGAGCCGGGTTTTAAGAGCGATGAATACGATTTTGCCTTAGGTGAGGGCCTGGCGCAAATGCATGCTCAAGCCCAAGAATCTTTCGGCTGGCATCGCCCTAATTATATCGGGAAATTAGATCAAATCAATCGCTCAAAGCGATGATTGGGCAGATTTCTACGCCGAACACCGCATTCTACATATGGTGCAGAAAGCCTTTGATGCTGGTCATTTGGAGGCTAAGGATCTCAAGGGCTCTGAAGCTTTTGTGAAGGCCTATCCTCATTTGGTGCCCAAGGAAAAGCCGGCTTTTGTTCATGGTGATTTATGGTCTGGTAATGCCTATTGCATGGCGGGTGGAATTCCGGTTTTAATCGACCCCGCGGTATATAATGGGCATCGCGAAATGGACCTGGCCATGATGAAACTCTTTGGGGGCTTTTCATCCAATGTATTTCAAGCCTATGAAGAAAGCTATCCCCTGGAGCGAGGCTGGCGGGAGCGTATTCCTTATCATCAGCTATATCCCTTGCTGGTACACCTGAATTTGTTCGGGACTTCCTATTTGAATGATTGCCGCAGCATTTGGCAAAAATTCCTCTAGTTGATCTGAATCACCCGATTTTCAGCAATCACAAAAACCCGATCTTCTTTCTTCACCTTCAGGTTGAAGGTTCCGGTGAATTCTCCAAAGGCCGGTAAGATCCCTTGATTGGGGCTAAAGAAATAACAGGCCAGACGCAAACTTTGACGCCCCGCTCCTTTGAGGCGTACCCCCGGGTGGATATGACCACAAAGATTGTAGCCTTCAAATTCCTCCAAAGGTTCATGACTAAGGAAGAAGGGGCCTAATTTTAGGCCATCGGGATGGTATTTAAGTCGAGCGCGGTAATAGCTCATCTCGTCTAAAATATCGTGATTGCCACCAATCAAATGGAATTCGGTGGAGGGAAATAAAGCAATTACCTGCTTAAAGCCCAGCCATTCATGATTGAGTTCCGAATGAAAGAGATCGCCCAGAAAGTAAACCTCTTTAGCCTGGGTGGCATAGAGCAGTCGTTCTAAACGCAGAAGGTTTTCCTTGGCTGCCTCTTCGGGTAATTTGATTCCGTTTTTTCGAAAATGACTGATTTTCCCGAAATGGGTATCAGCAATAAACAGCCGGCGATGATCAGGCCAGTAAATGGCTCTTTCGGGTAAAAGCCAGAGTTCTTCACCTGAAATGCTGATAAGCTCCTTCATGCGGCAAAATTACCGCGGCTCGGCAGAGCTCACAAGGCTATCGCTGGGCATTGCCGGAATTAATTGGCGATAATGTGCATAGCGTAAAAAGATATCGCGCACATAGCGGAAGGGCTCCTCACCTCGCACTGGGCCATAGCGAACAATGGGATTTGAATACACCTTATACTGTCCCATTTTGCGCAGCCATATTGCGGTGGCATCATCAAACTGTAGGGAATCTAAACCAGCTTGAGCCGCCAAACGTTGCGCATCCAGTAAATGACCATAACCACAGTTATAGGCCGCCATGGTAAATTTGATCCGCTGGATGGTATCGGGGATGTTTTCAAACTTATCGAAGATGTCTTTCAAATAATCAGCGGCAGCCATTAGGTTTTGCTCAGGATCATAGGTGTCGTTAATGCCCAGATCGGTGGCCGTACCTGGCATAATTTGCATGAGACCGCCCGCTCCGGCCCAGGATTCGGATTGGGGATCGAAGCGCGATTCCTGATACACCTGCGAGGCTAATAATCGCCAATCCCAGCTTAGGCTATCGGCTGCCCGGCGAATTAAATCATCGTACTTACTGATCTGTCCACTATTCTTGCTGTAAAACTCACTTTGCACCCGACGTTTATAGGACTTCTTATGCACGTAATACTTCTTATAGATAAAGGCATAGGTGCCATTTTTTCGCATGCCTTGAATCCAACGATTTACCTCATCTTCCAGTTCAGGAGAATTGGAGCGTAAACCCCAGGCAATGCGTTGCGAAAAGCTAACCGGTGTTTCTACATCCAAAATGGGATAAAAGGTTTGATTGATGGAAGCCACATTATAGTCGGCAATGGCATATTTTATCTTGCCATCCACTACCATTTTAATCACATCCTCAATATTATAATCCCCAATAATGGTGTCGATATTGATTTTACCACCCAGTTCTTCCTGGAGGTGAAGCATGCGCTCATAGTAGGAGGAACGGCGGTGCACATGTACCGTGTCCCCAATCAAGTCTATAACATCTCGCACCAGTTTACGATCAATTTGGTCGCGACTCAGTCTTCTCCAGTTGCGAGGTTTGCGCTGAACCAAAGCCTGGTGGGTAGTGTAGAGATAATCGGTGAAGTTGATCAGCTTTTTGCGGTCTTCGGTAATGGTGAGGCCATAGGCAATGATATCGCCTTCTCCTCGGTTGAGCATATCAAAAACCTCATCGATATTATTGGCCAAAACGATTTCCAGCTCCAGGCCTAAATCCTGCGCCAGGCGTTTCAACAGTTCATATTCGTAGCCCATCGCCTCTCCCCGATAAAGGAAATAGGTGGTGCTACTGTAAACCATGATGGCTTTTAATTTACCGTCGGCTTGGATCTCCGCCAGGTCCCGTTCCAGAGTAGGGCCGCTTAATTCAGCTTTTGGACCACGGTTGCGTGAAGAGCCAATTTTCCCTTGATCACAGGCTGTGTTCAAAAAGAGCAAAGCGACAAAAATGATCAATCCTCGCATGGGGCTTAAGATAGCAAAAAGGTAGAAACTCCTCTCGGGGATTTTTGGGAATCCTAATTTGGTTCAGGCCAGGACTATTGAATCAGCAAAGCCTCTGTGGCGGTGCCCCAAACGATGCGATACAAGCCAGGCTCCCAGTCTTCCAATTGAAGTTGCACTTCCTTAGAGCCTGATCTTTGCTGTAAAAGTAAGCGTCCTTGCATATCAAAGATTTGCAATGCTTTTTCCTTTAAGCGATCATCTCCAACAACAATTACTTTTCCCTTGCTGGGATTGGGGTATACCTGCAATTTTTCAATGCTTGCCCATTCTTCCATTCCAATATTGGAATCGAATTTCATCCCAAAGCCAAAGAATCGTTTGCTGGCCGACCAACCCGCACTGCCCGCGGCCGACTGCTTGCGCTTGTTTTTAAAGCTCAAGACTTGCACGTCCCAATTGCTCAGGGAAGACCATTTCATATCAAAATTTAGTCTTCCTGTTTTTTGGAGGATTAAGCTATAGTCCTTTCCGGCCTCGAGCCGCACTGAATCTTGAAAAACCAAAGCCATGGTACCTACCACCTGCAGGCTGTCTTGCCAAACAATCTGACTGTTCTCATAGAGCCAAACATTCATTTGCCCGCTGTTAGTGAGGTCGGGATGTAAACCCCAAATTGTTAATTCTCGCAGGCTCCGACCTTCACTAATGGTAAAGTCCAAACGGTAGAGGCTGTCGGTATAGAGGGCTTGACTATTATGTTGATTTAGACTTTGCCATTGCATGGGATGCAGGTTTGAGCCCCATACATCATTGGGTAGGACCCTCAGGGTATCGCTATGATATAGGCAGTTGATGCCCGGATCGAGCTCTGTCCAGTAGGTAGCGCTTCCGCGGATATTCAAATGATCCTGACTGGCATCGGGAATCGCGGCAAGTCCATTGGCGAACCAGCGGGTTTCAAAATTAGTGGAGTCTATTAGATTGATGAAACCATTGCTGTTTTGCAGACGAATATGGCTTTGAGCCGGATCGTGCACTAGAATGTAAATGGAATCCAGTTTTTGACCATTTAGACTATCACGTAAGTACAACCATCCGGATTGACTGGCCTGCACATCAGGGTGAAAATTGTTAAGGGTATCTGCGGCAACAATGTTTTGAGCCGGCGACCAATACACCGATTTCTGGGGATTACTGGTATAGGCCAGGCGAATTTTTTGGCTCTGATTACCGCAAAGTTTCAGGCTGTCTATCGCCAAAAAATTATTGCTGTAAATGCCATTGGCGGGATTTAGTCGAATTAAGAGGTTAATGGTGCTACTGCCCTCAAGGTAACAATCCTGTGCTTCCGTGCGCAACAACAAGCGGCCTTCCCGAGGTCCGAAACTGTAATTCGCTGCTTGGGGTTTCCAGGTAAATTTTAATTGATTGGGAGTGCCACTGCTTAATCCTCCACCTGTATTCAGGCTAATCAATTGGCCCGGAATTAAAGCAGGGTTTTGATTAAAAGGACGAATGCCGGGATTAAAGTCATTGCGAATAATGGTCCAGCGGGTGGAATCGCCGGAAATGAGTAAACTGCTTATTTCCAACTCGATACTATCACCTACCGAGAGGTCAAAGGTGTCAACATAGTTGTTTCCGGTAATCGGAATGTAGTTTTGATTATGTTCCAGGCCAATTAGGGGAGGGCTAGCCGCTGCAGTGGTATCCAGAAGAAAAAGATGCCCCCAGGAACTTTGGGAGGCATAAATTTGACCACCGCTGTAATAGTCGAGCTCCACCGGACAGGCATATTTACCAGTTTGGCTGCTATTGGGATTATCGAATACTTCATAAGACCATCCTGGTAGTTGATAGGAATAGAGGTTAGCGCCGCTGTTCGGATCTTCAGTGCTATCAGGCAAAGGAGTGAAGAGATTATAGCCACTGTTGAAAGGGTGGTTATTGGGGAAATTGCTAGGCTCCGTAATAACGGAATCTACCATAGGCCCTGGTGAATACACCCCTATGGGCAGGTAATTCCGCTGACCTGGTTTTTGAAGATGCAACCAGGGGTGTTTCAAACTACTAATTGTTCCGGCGGGGTGAACTATCCAATCGCCCGTAAAAGGGTCGAGGCTGGGGTAAATTCGTAAACTGAGTGAGGCAAAGAGGTTCGTCGTATTGTTCAGGGCTACAGCCAATCCTTGAAAGGTAAACTCATAATAGCCCTGGGGTCCAGGTGCGGTATTACTAAGATCAATGGGATTGCTTTCATAGACTAAATCATAAACGCTAGCTCCACAAGAATCCAGGTATATTATTTTGCTTAATGAAAGGTCGTATGGGAGTTGAACTGAAACAGGACCGGCCAGACTCAGGCTTCCGGCATTAGTTGGGAAGCTGCCGAGGCTTTCAATATAATGGTGAATGCGAAATATAACCCTGCCCGTAGTGTCAACTCGATAGTCAACCAAAGCGGTGAGTTGATGGTTGGCTTTAAGACCAAAGCCAAATAATATCAGGAAAACAGGGAGTAAAATACGAGGCATGGCTGATGCAATTTCTCCCAAGGTATATATTCACCGGATTAAAGAAGTCCTTCTATGAGTTTACGCGAGGACCTGACGAGCAAAAGAAAAGCCGCCTCAGTTTGATCCGAGGCGGCTTTTTGGAAATTATCGCTTAAAGCGTGGCTTACATTTTAGCCGCTTTTTTAGGCTCTTCTTTGCTGCTGTCTTCTTCCATGGTCATGGCGTCAGAATCGGCAACAGGCTCGGTAATGATTTTCATCTCAGCAATTAGGTTTTTAGCACCTGCATACTTTTCGATGATGAAGAGGGTGTAACGAACGTCCACAGAAATGGTACGTTGAATTTCAGATTCGAAATTGATATCACCACTCATCGCTTCCCAGTTACCGTCGAAGGCAGTGCCAATCAGTTCACCACGTGCATTAATTACCGGGCTACCAGAGTTACCACCAGTAATGTCGGTATTGTGGATGAAGCAAACGGGTAATTCACCTTCTTCATTAGCATAACGACCGTAGTCCTTGGCTTTGATGAGTTCTTCCAAATGGGCAGGAACCACAAACTCAGGATCGTCATTATTCTTTTTCTCCATAATACCTTCTGCGGTAGTATAGTGATTGTAGTGTACGGCATCGCGTGGATCGTAGCTTCCTACAGTACCGTAGGTTAAACGCATGGTGCTGTTCGCGTCAGGATAATAGTTCTTATCAGAATTCATCTCGCGCAAACCGGCAGTAAATAAACGGTAGGCTTTTTCCAATTTGTCGTCTACTTCACCATTGTCATTCGAAGCCTGGTAAGCAGCGTACATGCCTTCACCCAAGGCAATACCCATATCTTTCTTAAGGGTTTTGGCTTTTGGATCTTCAAGGTATTCCAATAAAGATTCTTTGCTCGCCAGTATACTCTTGTCGAATAATTTCGAAGCGTATTTTGCGAAATCACCTTTGTATTTCTTGCCTAATTCCTTCAACATTTCAGGCTGTTGGTTGGCAGGAATATCCTGGTAGTATAAGGATAGCATATTGGCAGTAAGATCTTGATCAAGCTTGGCATTGTAGTCTTTGTAGAACTCATCAGCATTGGCTTTTAAGCTGTTGATGATGTTCTCCATAGTGGTCTTCATCTGCGCTTTGGTGTCCTCATCTTCGGATTCTTCCATTTTCTCAGCCGCATTGAAGTAGGCTTGCATGGTACGTCCGAAACGAAGTCCTTGTAAGGCGATTTCCGGACCAGTAATTCCAGCTTCACGAGCGTAAACACCAGCTTTTACAGTTTTGTTAGTTTCGGCATAAGCCTCAGCAAACATCTTTAATACCTCACCGTATTTAGCTTTGCGCTTGGCATCCGCACTTACCCATTTGGCAAACTTGTCCTCAATGGCTTTTTTCTTGTCGTAAACGTGATTGCTCTGTAATTGCTCGGTTTGTCCGATGTAGTATTTCCAGTAGTTAGAAACGCGAGCGTATTTGGAGGCATATTGGATACGAGTAGCAGCGTCTTTTTCCATATAACGCTTCATTACCTCTAATTTAAGGTCACGAACACGCACTACTGCAGGGCCGTAAAGATCGATTTGCTCTTTTACACCCCAGCTGGTTAAGTAACGGTCGGTAGAACCAGGATAACCCATCACCATGGTGTAGTCACCATCTTGAACTCCGCTAATGTTTACGGGTAAGAAGTGCTTAGGAGTTAAAGGAACATTGTCCTCAGAGTATTGGGCAGGCTTACCGTCTTTGTCGGCATATACGCGGAACATTGAGAAGTCACCGGTATGACGAGGCCACATCCAGTTATCGGTATCGCCACCATATTTACCTACAGAAGAGGGAGGGGCACCAACCAAACGGATGTCGTTGAAAGTTTCGTAAACGAAAAGATAGAATTCGTTTCCGTGGAAGAAGCTGCGTACGTTGGCATCGTAATGTGTGCCATCGGTAGCCTCATCTGAAATGGTTTTTCCGATTTCAGAAATGGCTTTAGCGCGCTCTTCTTCGCTCATGTCGTCGTTAAGCTCATTTAAAACGCGGTTGGTTACATCTTCCATGCGTACCAGGAAGCGAACGAATAAACCTTCGTTTGCAAGCTCTTGACTTTTTTCATAGGCCCAGAAACCATCGGTAAGATAATCGTGTTCAGTGCTGGAGTGCGACTGAATTTGACCGTATCCACAGTGGTGATTGGTAAGGATCAAACCTTCATTAGAAATGATCTCACCGGTACAAAATCCACCGAAGGAAACAATAGCGTCCTTAAGACTACCATTATTTACATCGTAAATCTGCTCTGGAGTAAGCTGAAGACCATGTGCTTTCATGTCTTCATAGTTGCGGCCCAAAAGGAGGGGGAGCCACATGCCCTCATTAGCAAAAGCTGGCAGAGCCAAGGCTAAAGCCAATGTAAAAGACAATAGTTTTTTCATTGTTATGCTACGTTTAATTAAAGTGTTGCGAATTTAAGGATTAGGACTTGAATTGTCGAATGAACAGCTTTGGAGGAGCTTATTTAGACGGATTTAATCGCATGGGCTCCCAACTAATCCTTTTACATTTGCTGTAAATCCAAAAATATCAAGATGTCGGATAAAGACTTACGCTTTAATTCGCTCACCATTCACGGAGGACAAAAACACGAAGAGGCTACCGGTGCGGTAATGCCTCCCATTTTTCAAACTTCTACTTATGCGCAAACCCATCCGGGTGGGCATAAGGGCTTTGAATATTCGCGTACGCAAAACCCCACTCGTATGGCCTTGGAGAATTCCATTGCCAGTATAGAAGGAGGCGGTTTTGGTTTAGCCTTTGGTAGTGGCTTAGCTGCTATCGATGCCGTAATAAAAATGTTGGAGCCCGGAGATGAAGTGATCTCTACCAACGATTTATATGGTGGCACCTATCGTTTATTCACCAAGATTTTCAGCAAATACGGAATCAAGTTTCACTTTACCGGAATGGCCGATGCCAGTACCGTTAAGGATAAGGTGAATGCCAATACTAAACTCATCTGGGTGGAAACCCCAACCAATCCGATGATGAATATCATCGACATTGAAGCGATGAGCAAAGTGGCTAAGGAGGCAGGCGCCTTATTAGTGGTAGATAACACCTTTGCGACCCCTTATTTACAAAGACCCATTGAGCTGGGTGCTGATATTGTAATGCACAGTGCCACTAAATATCTGGCCGGTCACAGCGATGTGGTTTTAGGTTTATTAGCGGTTAAGGATAAAGAAGTGGCCGATCAGCTTTACTTCATTCAGAATTCCAGTGGTGCCGTATGCGGGCCGATGGATTCATTCTTAACCCTGCGCGGTATTAAAACCCTGCACGTTCGTATGCAACGTCATTGCGAAAATGGCAAAGCGGTGGCGCAGTTCTTACGCGATCACGATCGGGTGGAGTCAGTATACTGGCCCGGTTTTGAAGATCATCCCAATCATGCCGTAGCCCAAAAGCAAATGAAAGATTTTGGCGGTATGGTAAGCTTTCGCTTGAAGGGCGACAGTATGGAAGATGCCGTAAAGGTGGTGTCTGCTCTTAAAGTATTTACCCTGGCAGAGTCTCTGGGTGGAGTGGAGTCCCTGGCAGGTCACCCTGCTTCTATGACCCATGCATCTATTCCGGTGGAAGAACGATTAAAGACCGGGGTTACCGATGGCTTAATTCGATTAAGTGTGGGTATAGAAGATGAGGCCGATTTAATAGCCGATTTGAAACAAGCACTTGCTTAAGTAATTTTGAAAAGCCTTCCTTCGGGGAGGCTTTTTTTAAAGCAATACAAATGAAGAAGTTTTACATCACCGGAACCAGCTCCGGAATTGGGATGGCCTTGGCAGAAGCGGCCTTAGCTCAAGGGCATCAAGTAACAGGCTTTGCCCGTCGCCATAAATTTGAGCATCCGAATTACCGCCATATTAATGTGGATTTATCCCAGTTGGATCAATATGCCGGGATTGGTTTTGATGGCTTGAAAGATGATACAGACGAAGTGATTCTGGTGAATAATGCCGGTACTCTGGGTTCGGTAAAACCAGTAGCTCAGCTAGATCCTCGCCGTACGGCAGATGCCTATCATCTGAATTTAGTAGCGCCCAGTTTGCTTTGCAAGCTCTTCCTTGAGAATCTGGCTTCGCGGAAGATTCCTAAAACTATTATCAATATTTCGAGTGGGGCGGCGTCTTATCCGGTAAAAAGCTGGAGCGTGTATTGTGCATCTAAAGCTGGCTTAACCATGTTCTCAGAAGTATTGCGTTTGGATCATCCAGAGGTGCGGGTACATGCTATTTCTCCCGGTATTGTAGATACAGAGATGCAAGGGGAAATTCGCCGCAGCCGGGTAGAGGACTTTCCGGACCTGCAACGATTTGTAGATTATAAGCAGAATGATGAGTTGAGCTCGGCAGAAACGGTTGCGCAAAAGCTCTTGTATGTTATTGATCAGCCGGAGAAATTTACCGAGGTTCAAATGAGCTTGAGGCATGTAGAATTGCCGAAAAGCTAAAGAAATCTTAAAAGCAAGAATCGGCATTAAACCTATTGGCTTTCAGGGTCTCAAAGCTTATATCAATAAAGTATGAGATCATGAAAAAGTTAGTGTTTGCCTTAGCTCTCAGCCTGTTTAGTGCACCCATATTTGCGCAAATGGGACCTTGCGATCGATCAGACCGAGCGGATCGCAGTCCGGAGAAACGCGTAGAATTAAGGTTGCGTAAAATGGCGGAAGACTTGAATTTGACCGATGAGCAAATTGAGGCAGTTAAGCCCATCTTGCTAGACTTCCATCAAGCGGAAGCTAAAGCCTGTGAGGAAAGATTTACCCGTCGGGAGGAAGTGAAAGAAAAACTTTCAGAAGTCCTTTCCGAAGAACAAATGAGTCAGTTGGAGAAAATGCGTCAAGATCGCCGAGAAAAAGGTCGAGGAATGCATAAACAACAGCGTGGTGGCTAGGCCCTAAGCTATATTGACTCTAAATTCTACTAATAGCCCTGTAAGCTCAATTTTACAGGGCTTTTCTGTTTTTAATCTCGGGAAAAAGCTGTCGGATATCATGAACTTGGAAGTCATTGTTTAGTACTTTGCGGTGTTTTTTAAAACCTATCAAAAGCAATTTCCCATGGCAAGCATGCAGGATAAGATTAAGGATCTCGAAGCCAAAATCGAGGAAGCGCAATTAGGGGGCGGTCAAAAGCGAATTGATGCCCAACACGCGAAAGGTAAACTTACCGCCCGGGAGCGGATTCATTTTCTGCTCGATGAGGGTAGTTTCGAAGAAACTGGCATGCTGGTAAAACACCGCTCTAATTTCTTTGGATTAGATAAACAGCAATTTTTAGGCGATGGGGTAGTAACTGGTTATGGTACTATTGATGGTCGTTTAGTTTATGTTTTTGCACAAGACTTCACCGTTTTAGGAGGCTCATTGGCCGAAGCCCATGCCGAGAAAATCTGCAAGGTGATGGACCTGGCCATGAAGAATGGCGCACCGGTAATAGGTTTGAATGATTCGGGTGGTGCCCGTATTCAAGAAGGGGTAGTTTCCTTAGGGGGCTATGCCGATATTTTTTACCGTAATACCCGGGCTAGTGGTGTTATTCCGCAGCTTTCGGCCATTATGGGGCCTTGCGCCGGTGGTGCGGTATACTCTCCGGCCTTAACCGATTTTATCGGAATGGTAGAGAACACTAGTTATATGTTTGTAACCGGACCGAACGTAGTAAAAACCGTTACCCATGAGGAGGTAACTTCAGAGGAATTGGGGGGCGCATCTGCCCACAGTACCAAATCCGGGGTAACCCATTTTACCTATGGAAATGAGATGACCCTGATTAAGGGTTTTAGGAAATTACTTTCCTATATGCCTCAGAACTGCGAGGAGGAAGCTCCCGCATTAGCTTATGAGCCCGGAGATGAGGTTCGTCCTAACCTGAATGATATCATTCCAGAAAACCCTAATCAACCTTATGATATTCGTGAGGTGATTAATGGTACTACCGATGAAGGCAGCTTCTTGGAGGTACATAAAGATTTTGCGCCTAATATCGTAGTTGGTTTTGCTCGTTTGGCAGGTCGTTCCATCGGTATTGTAGCGAATCAACCTGCTTATTTAGCCGGGGTTTTAGATAATAACTCTTCCACCAAAGGAGCACGTTTTGTACGCTTCTGCGATAGCTTCAATATTCCATTATTGGTATTTGAAGATGTACCTGGTTTCTTACCAGGTACCGATCAAGAGTGGAATGCCATTATTAGCAATGGCGCTAAGTTGCTTTATGCTTTTAGTGAGGCTACTGTTCCCCGTATTACCGTAATTACCCGCAAGGCTTACGGTGGTGCTTATGATGTGATGAACTCCAAGCATATTGGAGCCGACTTAAACTATGCCTGGCCATCGGCGGAGATTGCCGTTATGGGAGCTAAGGGAGCGGCAGAAATTATCTTCCGCAAGGAGATTAAGGCAGCAGAAGATCCTGAGGCCAAATTGAAAGAGAAAGAAGAAGAGTACGCCTCCATTTTCGCGAATCCTTATCGTGCCGCAGCCCGTGGTTATGTAGATCAGGTGATCCGTCCAGATGAAACTCGCCAGAAGCTGATTAAAGCCTTTAAAATGTTAGAGAATAAAGTGGATAAGCTTCCTCAGAAAAAACACGGAAACATTCCTTTATAGATTGAGCACTTTCAATAAACAGAGCCGGATTTTAGGATCCGGCTTTTTTTATGCCCCTTGTTGTTGAGCCTATCATTCTGGTTGTTAGCCGGAATTAACAAATCAGAACTGAGGATTTCCTTAATTTCCAAATTCCAAAAACACACCTAAAATGAAGAATTTGAAATCCTTGTTGTCCTGGCCCCTTTTAGTACTGACTTTATTCGCTTTTAAAGCAGATCACCCTTTATTGGAATTTGGAGCCGAAGCTCCCATGGCAGACCGAAAAATGAAGGCCGTGGATGGCGAAAGCTATAGCATCAATGACCTCAAAAAAGAAAAGGGCTTATTAGTCATCTTTAGCTGTAATACCTGTCCTTTTGTTTTGGGCTGGGAAGATCAATACCCGAAATTGAAATCCTTAGCCGATGAAAATCAAATTGGAATGGTATTGGTAAACAGCAATGAGCGCAAGAGAGATGGTGATGATAGCATGGAGGAAATGCAGAAGCACGCTAAGGAGGCGGGTTATAGTATGCCCTATGTTTTGGACGCTAAAAATGAGTTGGCCAATGCCTTTGGGGCGAAAACTACACCCCATGTTTATCTCTTCGATGGAGCGATGAAATTGGTGTACCGCGGAAGCATCAACGACAAGTTTGAAAACCGCAGTAAGGAAGCCGAGAAGATGTATTTAGAAGGAGCCCTAAAAGCATTAGGTGCAGGAGAAGAAATTGATCCGGCCGATACCCGCGAATTGGGTTGTTCGATTAAAAGGTTCTAGTTCCGATCAAAATAACTTAGAGAAGGTCGCGTTTCTTGTTCAAAATCAAACTAATGAGGAACGCGACTTTTTTATTCTTGTGGCTCTTGTATTATCTCCTGTTCTGGGAAGAAGGTACGGGCCTCAATTTGGTTTTATTTGGATTCCTGGTGAGTCTGAGCTCTAAGGCCCTGCAAAAGCAATGGAAACTCCGCGAAGGGGAGTGGCCCTATATCCTAAGTTTTTTAGCCACGGCTTATGCAGTTATGGCTTATAATTCCGCGCTGGGAATCTTTGCTTTTTGCATTAGCAATTTCAGCTATCAAAGTTTTCTTTGGGGACCTAAATTGAGCGTAGTCGAACATTTCAGTCATGGCTTCATCCGCTTATTTAACTTTCAGAAAGCCCTTTTGCCAGAGCCGGCTTATGGACCACCTTCCAGCCGAAGGGCCTTCGCGGTGCTTAGATTGAGCATTTTACCTCTGGTGATTTTCGGACTTTTCTTTGTGCTCTTTAGAGCGGGGAACCCCATGTTTAAAGAATGGACCAATGATTTTACCGGGCTTTTTACTCAGCTCTTTGAAGATTTCTCCTGGGGTCTATTTTGGTTTATGTTTTTCGGTTTCTTTATCCTGCGCTCCGTCTTCTTGAGAAATAAATCCTGGCCACTAAGCTTTCAGGCTGGTGACTTCATCCGGCGAAAGCCCGGGTCTAAAAAGCAGAAGTCCTTTTCTTCGCTGGCCTTGAAGCGCGAATACCGCATGGCCTTGTTGGTATTCTTTTCACTCAATATCCTATTACTTATTGTAAATGTGATTGATATCCGCTGGTATTGGTTCGGCTTTGATATGCCTGCGCACTTTAGTTTGAAGGAGTTTTTACATGAAGGCGTTGCCTATCTCATTGCTTCTTTGATCCTGGCGGCAGCAGTGGTATTCTATTTCTTTCGCCGCAATTTGAACTTCTACCCAGGCAATAAGGGCCTTAAGGTCCTGGCCCAAATATGGCTGATTCAAAATGCAGTGCTGAGTATTTCTGTTTTGCTGCGCACCAAATACTATATCGATTTTCATGGCTTAGCCTATGGCAGAATTTTGGTCTTGAGCATTCTTTCCATTGTATTGGTGGGCTTGTTTCTTCTGAATCGCAAGCTTCGTGAGGCCCGCAATTACAGCTATGTATTTCGACATGTTTCTTTATACAGCTTACTGTTGATTGCCGGTTTGAGTTTATGGGATATGGATAGCAGTATCGTTCGCCATAATTTGAGTCATGGCCGAATTAATGAAATTGACGTGGACAATTATTTGCGCCTCAATTCTCGGGTATTGCCAATAATCTATGCCAATTTGGATCGAATTGAGGAACAGATTAATGCTCACCAGGCTAATGATGTGCGTTGGATAAAGTATCGGGATATTGAGGATTTTAGTCGCGCTTTGGAAACCCGCAAAGAGGTATTCTTGAGAGGAGAAACCAAGCAAAGCTTTTGGTCCTGGAACTGGGCTGATGCTAAAAGTAAAAAGAGCCTGGCTAGTTTGTAAGGTCTCGGGCTTTTGTTTCGAGTATCTCAATCCTGTTAAATGGGAGGGAAATGGTGGCTATCAACTTCACAATCCTTCGTACTTTTGCGCCATTAAAATTTGGACTATGAAAATTGGAGTAGTGGTATTTCCTGGAAGTAATTGCGATCAGGATATGATCTATACCCTGCGTAAAATGGATCACGAAGTAGTGGAATTATGGCATAAAGACACCGACCTGCAAGGGGTGGAAATGGTGGTTTTGCCGGGTGGATTCTCCTACGGAGATTATTTACGCAGTGGAGCCATTGCTCGCTTTTCGCCCATTATGGAGCAAGTAATTGCTTTCGCTGATAAAGGCGGATATGTTTTAGGGGTTTGTAATGGATTCCAGGTTTTATGTGAAAGTGGCTTATTACCCGGAACCTTACAGCATAATACCAGCCATAGCTTTATCTGCAAGAATGTTCATTTAAAGCCGGTATCTAAAACTGCTGCCATCACTGCTTCTTTAGATGATAGTCGTGCCTATATGATTCCCGTGGCCCATGGTGAAGGGAATTATTATGCGGATGAGGATACCTACCAAAATTTGGTGACAAATGATCAGATTTTATTCCGCTATTCCAATGCACAGGCTGAGGTTTCAGCGGATGCAAATATTAATGGTTCCTTGGATAATATTGCCGGGGTATGCAATGCCGGAAAGAATGTATTTGGCATGATGCCTCACCCGGAGCGTGCAGCGGATGCCAATTTGGGTAATCAAGATGGGCAATTGTTATTCGAAAGCTTATTCAACAATTTAGGAGTAGAAGCCTAAGCTGTTCTAGATAGAATTAAAAAGGCTGCCATTATGGGCAGCCTTTTTGGTTTATAGGATAATTAATTTCTGTTGATGCCTTTGGGCACCTTTACGAAGGTTTAGGATATATTCTCCTTTAGCCAGGTGGGCGATAGTGTAAACTCGGTCCGGACTTTTTTCCGACCAACGATCTTGCAAAACTCTTTGCCCTTGCAAATTGAAAAGCTCCAATTCCCAAATTCCTTCCGCTTCGAAGTCTAATTGAAACTGAGTATTGCTGGGATTAGGGTAAATAGACCAAGCTTTTTCTTCATTATTAAGTGCGTTTTCAGCAATGCTTAGGCCCCCTTTAAATTGAGCGGTGTAAACCCCTCGACCATGAGTAGTGGCCATGATGGTGTAGTCCGATTTCCGCATTTTCAGCATATCTACCCTTACGTTGGCCAGGCCATTATTGGCAGGATTCCAATTGGGCATGGAGTCCAGGAAATTACGTGTTTCCCAAATTCCTAATTCGGTAGCGAGGATTACATTTTGCTTGTCACGAGGATTGATCAAGCACCAGCGAACGGGCATATCGGGTAAATCCCCTTCCTTGTTCATCCAGCTTTGGCCGCCATCTTCAGTATAGAAAACGGAAGGGATGCCGTAATTGGAGAATGTGGCAATAAGCTCTTTTTCACTTTCACCTACCTCAATGCAGGAGATATAGCCTGCCGGGAAATTGGAACCGGTGATTTCAGTGAAAATTTCATGATCATCCACATCAGCACTATCCACTCGGAAAATGATTCCGGCTCCACTGGCTACCCAAATGGTGGTAGTATCATCTATATAGGGGCTAACACGAATATGGCTGATGCGATCTCTTAAACCGGTTAATCGCACTACCTCTTCGGTTACTTGTGAAGTTACATTAGAGTAGCGGTAGAACTGATAGCTATTTTTACAGGTGTAAAGAATATTCAAATTGGGATCATAGTCCGCAGGATTAATAAACCGACCATCATTATTATTAATGAAGGTTTGCCCAAAGCTGTTCCCTGAATTAAAAGAGCGGTAATAATTATTGTACACATAACTGCTCATCCAAAAATTGGGGCTGATCTGGTCGATAAAGCAATAAGCACCATCTCCTCCGGTAGCACGGTTGGTGACGCCAAAGCCAGATTGTGAAAACCTTTGGGTTCCATTGTCCTGCGCACCGGCAATCATTTGGTTAGAACCCGCATTAGGACTAATATCTCCGGCGTAGAACTGAGTAACATTATAAGCTGCGTTTTGAGTACTAAAGCTGGGATTGGCAGCCTGAACATTAGTAGATCGGGCTACGCCACCATCATTACCAAATAGAACTTCATCGGAAGAACCGGGTTTAAAAACGATTTGATGTTGATCGGCATGCAGGTAGGGATAGGCCGTTCCGCTATACCATTGACTTAATTGATTCCAGCTGGTTCCGGTATCATTACTGCGGAAAATATTAATACCGCCCACTAATAGGGTGGCTTCATCATTAGGGTCTACCTGGGCAATAAGATCGTACCAAGCCTGACCACGTGTGAAATCATGTGTGGGAATACCGGGATCATCATCGTCAGGTCGATTCATGGCTTGCCAGCTGCTTCCGGAATCAGTGCTGCGAATCATTTGACCAATGATGCCATTGTTCTCAATCAGGGCATAAATAAAGGCGGCATTACTGGGTGCAACAGCCACTTCAACACGGTTTCCATTGGTATTACGAACGCGGAAAAAGTTCGTCCCATCATCACTATATAAAATGGCGCCACCTCCGCGGGTACCATTAGTGCTTATAGAATTGGTGGTGCCAATCCAGATACGATTGTCTGGGCCAATTTCAATGTCAGCAACGGCATAATGGTATTGGGTGCCAGGTACGGTATCCATAACTTGATTAAAGGTCTGTCCACCATCCGTAGAGCGATAGAGACCCTCGTGATTGCCTACGGTAGGTTCAAAGCCATTGTAAGAGGCATCGCGCACGCCTACATATAGAACTCCATTGCCATTTTCATTGCGTACGGCGATATCTCGTACTGCATCAAAATCGATAGAGTTGGCAAGCTGATTCCAACTTTGGCCTCCGTCGGAAGTTTTCCATACCCCTTGTCCACGGGTCGAGGATAATTCGCCAATACCCTCACCGGTACCCACATAAAAGATTTGAGGGTTGGTAGGATCATATGCTATACAGCTTACACCGAGGCTTTGCCAGAAATCATCTACCGGTACCCAGGGATTATTGCTATTCGTGATATCAGTATTATACCAAAGGCCTCCACTTACGGCTCCGGCCCAAACTTTTTTATGCGCACTGTCGTTGGGATCGTACATCAAAGCACGAGTACGTCCACCTACATCGTAAGGGCCTCTTTCTTCCCAAACCAGGTCTGGAAGATTACTGCTGTCCAAAGCGGATTTTTGTAAAAAGGATAGTCGCGCTTGCTCCAATCTGCTTTTAGCGGCTATAAGTCGTTCCGGAGTAGGATAACCCAAGTCGGGATCCATAGTCATGATGAAGTTTTGCTGTTCTGCCAGATCTGGGCGATCGGCTTTGGGAAGCTTTGCCCAATCGTCCAGGCTAATACCTTGGTCTTGATTAAAGGGATGTTGTGCTAAAAAATTGGCATATTCTTGATGAATATCGACTTGCTCTTCTGGGTTTTGAAACCAGAGCAAATAGCTGCTAAAAAGACCAGCAATTAGTAAGCTGCTGGTTATCAGAATTTTTCTCATTCACGAGTCGTAAAGCCCTTGGAGGCAGGGGTTAGTAAAATTGCGAATATACTAGTCGTGCAAATTCCAGGTAACATTATAATGACGATCGATTAAGAATATCGTTTGGTCTAGATACTTTGACCTTCAGGCAAAAGAATAATTTGAGGCATAAAAAAAGCCTTGTTCTTCAAGGCTTTTCTGCTTAGTAAGTAGGGATTATCTAGGCACTGCGAGGTTTTAAACCCTCCAATAAATCCATCAACTCTTCATTTTGCTGTGCTACCACATATAAGTTGTAGCCCAGGCTTTCTTCCCATTGAGAACGGTTTTGATTGTTTTGCCGATAGGGACGATTGGGTTTTTGAGAAGGGCTGTTGATTTCCTTAAAGAAGAAAAGCGGATCAGCATCCAAATAGTCAACAATCTCAACAAAGCGATCGAGGGAGATTTTAGTTTGGCCGCGTTCCATTTTTGCATAACTGCTTTGCGTGATGCCTAAATGATTGGCGATTTCTGCCTGATTAATACGACGGAGCTCACGGAGGTTCCGAATCCTTTTACAAATTTCTTCGGCATTCATATTTCGACGATTCTTAAGCCAAAGAAAGAATTTGCCTTGCTTGAAACGTGTAGATATTGTTGAATTTGCCTATCGGATTTAAACTACAAAGTAGTCTGAAATTGACTACCCGAACTCCATCAATTTGCGGCGATAAACCGAGAAGAGCTTGCTCTTACTCACGAAGCCAATGTACTTTCCATTTTCAACTACGGGGAGGTTCCAAGCGCCGGTCGATTGGAATTTCTTCATAACCTCATTCATATTCTCCTCGCTTTCGATAATAGCCGGGGGCGGGCTCATTAGTTCGGAAACAAAGGTTTCCTCATAACGCTCACTCTCGAACATAATGCCTCGGAAATCATCCAAGGTTAAAACTCCTACTAGGGCATCATCAGCATCAATAACCGGAAACAAATTTCGGCGCGAACGACTTACCACCTTTACCAATTCACCCAAGTTCATCTCTGGTGACACCTTTTTGAAATCGTCCTCAATTACTTTTTTCAAGCTGAGTAGGGTTAAAATGGCGTGATCTTTATTGTGGGTTATCAGCTCTCCTCTTTTAGCCAATTGCATATTGTAAATGGAGAAGGGCATTAGGTTTCGGGTAACCAGATAGGAAATGGTAGAAACCGCCATCAAAGGAATAAACAAATTATAACCGGCTGTAATTTCTGCAATCATAAAGATGGCCGTTAAGGGAGCATGAAGTACTCCCGCCATTAAACCGGCCATGCCTACCAGCGCAAAATTGGTGGTATTGATGTCGCCTATTCCAAATTCTACTATGATAAAGGCAAAAACAAATCCAAGTGCGGAGCCCACAAAAAGGGAAGGCGCAAAAATGCCCCCTACACCACCAGCACCAAAGGTGAAAACTGCTGCTAAAATTTTAATGAAGACCAGACCTAATAACAAGATCATAATTACATAAGGGCCATCATATTTTTGGAAGAGGAAGCTTTCTTTTACTACTTCCAAAACATCACCATTCAACAGGGCGTTTATGGTTTCATATCCTTCTCCATAGAGTGGAGGAATTAGCCAAATACTTAATCCAAGGGCAACGCCCCCCAGGAGTAACTTCCGAAACTTATTCTCAATTTTTGTAAAGAAGTCATCGAAGTAGAAATAAACCTTATTAAAGTAAACTGATACTAAGGCCGTAAAAACACCCAGTAGGCCATACCAAGGTAAATCTTCAATGCGGAAAGGGTCAATGGAAGAATATTGGAATAGCGAATCGTTTCCTTCCATAAAGATGGAGGTAACTGCTCCGGAAACCGATGCCAATAAAAGTGGAACCAGTGATACCAGAGTGAGGTCCAAGCTGAAAATCTCAATCGTAAAAATGATCGCGGCAATGGGAGCATTAAAAATGGAGGCAATAGCACCGGCAGTTGCACAGCCAATCATTAAAATCCGCTGCCGGTAATTCAGGTGCATTAAACGCCCGAGATTACTACCAATGGCCGAGCCCGTGCTAACGGTTGGTCCTTCCAAACCTACCGAACCCCCAAAGCCCACCGTAAAAACCGAGGTAATAACCGAGGCAAACATTTTATGGGGTTTAATAAAGCCGCTGCGGCGAGATATAGCAAACAGAGCCGAAGGAATACCTTCTCCAACAGGAACCCGAATCCAGCGTTTTACCAAGAGGGTAAGGGCCACCCCCACAATAGGGAAGAGGAAGTAATACACATTGAAATACTGGTTGAGGTAACCCGAGTGTATTATTTCTTGTATAAAGTGAGTGGTATTCTTTAAGAGCACCGCTACTAATCCCGCTATTAAGCCTACAATAACACTCAAGATCAACACAAAGCGATCTTGGGGGATATTCTTGGCTCGCCACAACAGGAACTTACCCAGTAAGCTATGGGGTTTTTGTGCCATTAATCGATTTGGGGACGAAGGTCGATGCCCAGTTCAGTTAATTGCAAGGTATCAATTGAAGCCGGACTGTTAATCATTAAGTCGCGGCCGGCATTGTTTTTAGGGAAGGCAATAAAGTCACGAATAGTTTCTGATCCGCCTAAAAGCGCTACCAGTCGGTCGAAACCAAAGGCAATACCTCCGTGAGGGGGAGCGCCATATTCGAAGGCGTCCATTAAGAAACCAAATTGAGCCTTGGCCTCTTCATCGCTAAAGCCCAGCATTTCGAACATGCGACTTTGTACTTTGCGATCGTGGATACGGATCGATCCACCCCCAATCTCATTGCCGTTCAATACCATATCGTAGGCATTGGCTCTCACCTTGCCCGGATCGGTATCTAAGAGCGCAATATCTTCAGGCTTGGGAGAAGTAAAGGGGTGGTGCATGGCGTGGTAGCGGCCGCTTTCCTCATCCCATTCCAATAATGGGAAATCCAAGACCCATAATGGGGCATATTCATCCGGATTACGCAATCCGAGTTCTTCACCCATGTGCAGACGCAATTCGCTCATGGCCTTACGCGTCTTATTTTCATGGCCGGCCAGGATCAATAAAAGATCGCCTGCCTCACTGCCTGCGGCTTTGTGCCATTCAGCTTGAGCCTCCTCATTAAAGAATTTATCTACAGATGATTTGTAAGTACCATCTTCATTGTACTTGGAATAAATCAATCCCTGCATTCCAATTTGGGGACGTTGTACCCATTTGGTAAGCGCGTCTAATTGTTTACGGCTGTAGCCTGATGCGCCCGGAACGGAGATCGCGAGTACTACTTCCGCCTGATCGAATACCACAAAGCCCTTGTCTTTAGTGAGGCTATTCAAATTCTTAAGCTCCATTCCAAAGCGGATATCAGGCTTATCATTACCGTAGCGTTCCATGGCTTCGGCATAAGTCATACGAGGAACCGAATCGATATCTACACCTTTAACTTCCTTAAGCAGGCTCTTGATCAGACCTTCAAATTGTTGAAGGATATCTTCCTGCTCTACAAAGGCCATTTCGCAGTCGATCTGTGTAAATTCAGGCTGTCGGTCGGCACGTAAATCTTCATCGCGGAAGCAACGCACTATTTGATAGTAGCGATCATAACCTGAAACCATTAAGAGCTGCTTAAAGGTTTGCGGTGATTGGGGTAAGGCGTAAAACTGACCTTGGTTCATCCGTGAGGGTACCACAAAATCACGCGCTCCCTCAGGAGTGGATTTGATCAAATAAGGGGTTTCAATTTCAAGGAAGTCGGCATCATTTAAAAATGAACGAACGGCCTGAGCTACCTTGTGACGAAGTTTGATGCTGGCCTGTAAAGGATTACGACGCAGATCGAGGTAGCGGTATTTCATGCGCAGTTCCTCACCACCATCCGTATCATTCTCAATGGTAAAGGGCGGGGTCTTAGCGGCGTTTAAGATCTCCAGCTTATTGACTTTAATTTCAATTTCACCGGTAGCCATATTGGGGTTTTTGCTTTCGCGCTCCAATACTTCACCTTCAATGGCAATCACAAATTCGCGACCTACCTTGCGGGCTTTCTCTTGCAAATCCGCATCCCAGCCATCATTAAAAGCCAATTGCGTTATTCCGTAACGATCTCGCAAATCGATAAAAGTCATTCCACTCAAGATACGACTGCGTTGTACCCAGCCACTCAATTTTACGTTTTCGCCAATATGCGAAGCATTTAATTCTCCGCAGTGATGAGATCGATACATTAACTTGATTTTAGCCGGCAAAATTACAATATCGCTTGGGCATGCCTATTTTTGAAAGGGAAAAATAATTGCCCCTTTTCGACTATGATTGAGCCCTTTAATGATGAGTATTTTATGCGTAAGGCCCTGGAAGAAGCCCAACTGGCCTTTGAAGAGGACGAAATCCCCGTAGGAGCAGTGGTTGTGAGTCAGGGGAAAATTATTGGTCGAGGCCATAATATGACGGAGCGCCTTAACGATGTAACCGCCCATGCCGAGATGTTGGCCATTACTGCAGCGGCTAATTATCTGGGAGGTAAGTACCTGCGCAATTGCACTTTGTATGTTACGCTGGAGCCTTGTAGTATGTGCGCGGGGGCCTTGTTTTGGACGCAAATTTCGAAGGTGGTCTTCGGTGCTCCTGATGAAAAAAGAGGGTACCGTGAATTTGGATCAAGATTACACCCTAAAACCCAACTGGTTGAGGGGATTTTACGTAATGAGAGTACAGAGTTATTACAACAATTTTTTCGTTCCAAACGAAAAAAATGACTTTGGCTTGATATTGGATTAAACCAAAACCCAAAATTTTACGTATATTAAGAGGAACCAAAACCCCTGATCTAATGGTAATCACAAATTTTCAAATCCGAAAGACCTTACAATGGGCACCCGTGGCGCTCTTGTTCTTGGCTATAGCCGATGTGGTCTTATACTTTATTCCAGGATTTTTGGGTGGCCTTAAGATTAATGGCTACCTCACCTCTTTGATCTTGTTGAGCATTGTAGCCTTTTATGCTTATGTAGGTTATCCAATGTTTAGCATGAATCTACGCAAGGATAAAATCACTTTCCGATCGCATTTAGCTTTAAGTACGCTTTTTGGGAAAACCCTGGTGGTTCCTCGAATGAACATCACCAATCTGCAATTGGATTTTAGTGGTCTTCGCGATAAGCTGGTAGTAACCTACGTAAACCGTGAAGGCAAAGAAGTAGATCAGAAGTTTTCCATTAGCATTTTAAGCGATCGAAAAAAGCGTATGCTGGTGCAAGCGGTTGAGGACTTCAATCGCGAGAAGTCGGCTCAGAGTTTACACCTCTTTATTTGATCATAGTAAAACTTTATATCCACCCCGTCGATTATCGTCGGGGTTTTTTTGTTTGTAATTTTGCCTTCTCAAATTAAAACACAGCATCTATGTATCCCGAAGATATTATTGCCCCAATGCGCGCCGACCTCACCGATGCCGGTATTACTGAAACCCGCAGCAAAGAGGAGGTAGAACAAAATATTAAGTCCGAAGGAACTACCCTGGTAGTGATCAATTCGGTTTGCGGTTGTGCTGCAGCCAATGCGCGCCCTGCCGTGAAAATGGCTGCCCAGCACGCTAAAACTCCAGATCGTATGATTACCGCTTTCGCAGGAAATGATGTGGATGCAGTAAATACTGCCCGTGCATTAATGGCCCCATTCCCTCCTTCATCTCCCAGTATTGCCCTTTTTAAAGATGGCAAGCTGGTGCATATGATCGAGAGACATCATATTGAAGGTCGCCAGGCGGAAGTAATCGCTCAGAATTTAACCGCTGCTTTCGACGAGTACTGTTAAGCACGAAAAAAAAAGATTTTCAAAGCCAGAATTCTTCGGAGTTCTGGCTTTTTTTTATTTGAAAGCTTTCAAGCGGTTCGAACGCAATTTTATGTTTACTATCGTATGCGTTTAGCGGTAGTGTGGAAAGATAAACCCTGTTGGCCGGAAGTAGAGATCATTACCGCTTCGAAAAGAGGATCGCTAGCCAATGAATCCTGGGCCCAGCTAAAGAGGAAATTGGCACCACTTCCACCACTGCGATCTTTTTGATCAATTACCCATTCCAAAGTTTCCAGAGCTTCTAGTTTTACAGATTGATCGAGATAGCTTTTAATGGCCTCTCCATGGGTATTGTAATACTCGGCTTTGCTTAAATAAAGTGGATGATCGGGATCGGTATTGCGTAAGCTAATGGTGATAGTTAAATCTTCGCTGCGCGCCTGACTTTTACTGTAAATATGGGAGTATACCGAAAGGTAACTTTGGCCAGACTCCAAACCTGGCGGAATTGCGCTGGCCTGGCCTTTAAAAGGCGATTTAGCTTGGCTTTCAGCTTCAAGGGATGGATGGCAACTCAGGATCAACACTGAGCAAAAAAGGAGGAAGAACCAATGTTTCATTCTAAAGCTTTGTGGCAGGATGAAGTTCGTAAAGTTCCAGCGGTAAACCATCAGGATCGCTAAAAAAGCTAAATCTCTTGTGGGTATATTCATCTATTCGGATGGCTTCACAGGCGATCCCTAGATTATCTAAACGCTCTATTTCCTTGGGAAGATTATTTACCCCAAAGGCCAAATGCCGCAGACCTTGTGCCTCTGGATAGGAAGGGCGCTTCGGAGCATCTGGAAAAGAAAAAAGCTCGATACAGTACTGTCCGTTTAGTGCCAGATCCAGTTTGTAAGATTGGCGCTCTTCTCGATAGACTTCCGAAATGATTTCTAAACCGAGAATACGGCAATAAAAATCCTTAGATCGTTTATAGTCCGAGCAAATAATGGCAATATGGTGGATGGATTGAAGCATCTTACAGTTTTCAGGTAAAGGGTAAAGATACTTTAGCCGCACTAAGGATCGAAACAAGTTTAATTGGAATAGACAATGGGAGCTAAAACCTTTTTTAAGGTCCAGGGCCCCAGCAATGGGTTAAACCAAACAAATAGCATCAGAAGCTTAATGAATATTGTTTGTTGCGGTAAATTTTTAAAGATATTTCGAATGCTAATCCAAGCCAGTATTAAATGACAAAACTGAATTAAACAGAGCCATCCCAGAAACTGAACAGGCTTTAATAAAAGTAGGCTGAATAAGAGCAATAGCTCTATACTGACTAGGACTTTAATCCAAATATCTGATCTTTTTCCAGAGGCTAATTGCCTCAAGGAGGATAGTGAACTAAGGTACCAGATTATATGGGGAAGCCTGCTTAATGCCAAAAGGATGGCTAGAAAAAACTCGAGCTCCAGGCTAAGAGTTCCCTTAATGGAGATTAGGATCAAGGCTAAAAGCAAAGGGCTAAAATTGACCAGGATCAGTTTTTCGGCCTTATGCTTAAAAATGAGATCAGGGGGAAGCATTGGAACCAAATGTAGCCTAAAGCCAGGCTTCTATAAAAAATAAGATAAGCTATTGTAAGCAATTGAAGTTTCAGTCGACTGTTAGAGGTATGCATAAACTGATCCGTCGCCTAAGAAACTTTGGCCACCGACTTTTACACTGGGAGTATTGGCATTATGCCCTTATCTATTATCCCTTATTTCCAATTTGGTTGTTTTGGTCCTTGCGCAATCGAACCTTGTTTTTCTTCAATGCGGTGAACCCCGGCTTTAATTATGGAGGATTAACCCTCGCTTCTAAAATGGATATGTACAAGGCTTTGCCCTTGGGTTCCTATCCCCAAACTATTCTTTGGAACCCAGAGGAGGAAGCTTCGCCAGGACATATTGAGCTCCGTCTGCGTCAGTCTCAATTAAAATTTCCACTCATCCTAAAGCCAGATATGGGATACCGGGGAATGGGGGTAAAGCTGATTGAGGATAAGCAAACTTTAAGTCGGGAGTTAAGTTCGCATCAATGGTCCTATCTCTTGCAAGAGTACATCCCCTATACCAATGAAGTGGGTGTGTTCTATGTGCGCAGGCCCGGAGATAGTCAAGGTACCGTTACCGGAGTGGTAGAAAAGCACTTTTTGAAAGTGGTGGGCGATGGGCAAAGGAGCCTGGAAGACTTAATCGATGATCAGCCCCGTAGTCGAATGCAGTACAATCGCTTGTTGCAAGAATATGGGTACGAAGCCTTCCAGGAGATTCTGAGGCAAGGTGAGGAAAAGGTATTGGTCCCTTTTGGTAGTCATAGTCGAGGAGCCGAATTTCGGGATGTAAGTGCCAGGCTTAGTCCTGCCATGTTGGAGGCTATTCAGGCTATTTGTGATCGCATGCCCGGCTTTTACTATGGTCGTTTGGATATTTTATTTAAGGATTGGGATTCTCTTCTAAGGGGACAAAATTTTAAGGTGATTGAAGTGAACGGGGTAGCCAGTGAGCCAACCCATATTTATGATCCTGAACATTCCTTGTTTTTTGCCTGGAAGGAAATCATCCGGCATTGTGCATTAATGGAGCGTATAGCCCGGGCTAATCAAGCACGTGGATGTGGCTTTATGAGCCATCGCGAAGGTCGGACTATGCTGAGACAGCATCGTGATTTGGCCAATTTCCTGCAAAACATCTAAAAATTTAGCGCAAGAATATGCAACCTCAAAAGGGAGGCGACGTCTAGAAGATATACGCGCATTTTTCTTTTCTGCAGAAAGGAGTGCCATCGGAGAAACCGATGGATTTTAACCTTAATAGCTTGGCTATGAAAAGCAACACTCCTTTATTTTTTGTTCTGTTTTTATTGATGAGTATTGGGCTTTGGGCCCAACAGAGACCGGGATCATTGAAGGGCACAATTACCGATTCATTATCAGGAGAGTCCATTCCTCTGGCTAGTATTAGCATAATTGATTCTGATAGCACAGTAGTGGCGAAAGGTCAGGCTGACTTTGACGGGAAATACTTTATTAATCCGGTGTCTCCAGGCACCTATACTGTTAGGGTAAGCTTTATGGGGTTCGATTCCGTAAAATTGATCGGTGTCCTTGTTAGCCCCAACTCCCCAACCTTGCAGGATTTTAAAATGTTAAAATTTGAAGAGAATAGTCCCAACGAATTGGTAATTGAATACAAGGCCCCATTAATTGAAAAGCACTCTTGTAGCATGATTACCTCAGAAGAAATTCAAGAAATAGCAGTGCGGGATATTTGTGCCGTGGCGGTGCCACTTAAATGCTATACTTCCTCGGATGCGAATATTAGATGTCAGACAAATGTAGCCTCAGGGTATATCATTGACGGGGTCAAAGTCAATGGTCCTGACACTTTACCCCAAACTTACTGCCCTGGGGTGAAGGTAGAGCCTAGCAGCGGAAGCCCAGCTCAGTTTAAATCCAAAGAAGAAGCTAAAAGAGTTCCAGAGGCAGCAAAAGGCATCAATATTCCAGCCAATCTGATTGATACTACCTCTTTAATGGATAAGGCGAAAGCTTCGGGAGCATTGATGCTTGATCTAAAGAGCTGGGAGCGACCTTACAAAGCATTCATAAACTTGATAGGAAGTCCGAGGATTTGGATTGTTAACCAAGGACTTTATTTCCCGAAATCGCGATGCATGCCATCAATGGATGTAAATCCAGAAAGGTATTATTTCAGCGGGACACCGGCCCGATATAAATCGAAGGAAGAATATAAAATTCAAGGAAGGGCTATCTAATTAGAATATTCAATAAAACAGTACTAACCCTGATTTCGCATTCCTCTCGGCGGTGCTCCAATATGGTTTACTGCTTCGCAGGAGCAGCTATGCAGGTAACAGTAGCCTCGATTCAGCCATTGCTTTAGCTGAATCTAACCTGGGCCCGGACCCGCATGGCAGCCGCCGAGAGTTCGTACAACTCTGCAAGCTCGCAATGGACTTGCAGTAATCTAGACGAGGCTATTTAAAAGCCTCGTTTTTTATTTGGGGGTTTTTCCCAAGGTCTATGGGGATTTTCCTGACTTTCATCAAAGTCCTTGAATGGCAATTTTAATCCAATTTAGCCCTGAATTCAAACCTGTAGCTGGTTATAGAAAACCTGTAGTTCACGAAATTTCACAGTGATTTAATGGTCGGTCGACCTCAAAGGTTTGTGGTTTAAAGCAGAATACCCGTCTTTTGAAGGCGAAAACTCTAGCCTTGCCAATAGCAGAGGTGGGGAATTAATTTAATATTGCTATTTTTATACGAATAACCCCTTCATCATGAAAAACAAGTACTTATCTCTACTTGCACTGGTACTCCTAACCTTTGCTTGTACAAAACCGGATGACATTCTGGACGATTTTCAGGTCCATATTAGCCCTACTTTTTACAAGTATGTGGTGGAAATTGACGTGGAAGATCTGACAAACCCCGGCGATGAAATTACCAGCGAAATCAATGTAAGCCTTACCGGACCGGATGCGGCCGCGGTTTACAATATTGATGGAACGAAAAATTTTAAAGTAAACTTTGGAACTCTCCAATTAATGGTGAGTAAAGATGCGGAGCCAACTCCGGGCAATCCATTAGATTTTGTAGTTCGTTTCGAAGCCAATGGTTACAAGAAAACAGACTTGTCTTTCGCTATTGCAGAAGAAGACTATTATGTTGCTGATTTGGCGCGTATGTTGAATTTGTCAACCCTGCCAAACAGCATCGGGAATACTTCTGCCAATGGAGGTATCGACCCTAATACTAATCAATTAGCCCAACCTTTAGTGGTTAAAGCTGGTTCACCTGATAGCTTGGCTAAAATCAATATCACCATTCCTACCGATGTTAAATTCTTGGATGCCGACGGAAATGAGATCGTAGGTAAAAGAGGTGGAACCGGGTTGAATGTCAACGTTTTAAGTCTTTCTGATACCAGCGAAGCATCTCAACAAGCCTACCCTAACGGAACCGGCTTAATGCAGTTGGTGATGAACGATGGTAAAATCGATACCATTCTTCTTGATCAAACCGGATCCTATGAAATTAATATGGACCTCGACGGTACTCCCGTGCGTGGTTTCTCCGGAGGTAAAACTTCGGGTGGTGTGTCTACCCGAATTCCAATTCCTGCTGACGCTTGGAACGATGAGTTTAGCCGTGCTTATCAAGAAGGTGACTCAGTTGGTATGATGAGTCTCTCTGATGGCGATCCTTCTTGGGAGATCGATGACCGTTCTTTCCTTGTGAAAAAAGATCCTGGTACCGGTGAATTATACGTAGAGCCTACTCTTAACCATTTATCTTGGTGGAGATGGAGAAGAAGAAGATGGTGGCGTCCAACTTATTATCGTCATGGTATTGGTGCCTACTATTCTCCAGGAACTCAGGCGAATGCCGGTGCAGTAAGTGGTCGTATTCGCGGTCGCTTCTCTTACTACCGTTGGGGACGTCGTTATTCTTGCTACCTCTACATTCGTGGTAACTTCGGACCAAACTTCCGGACCAATCCTAAGCGTTATTTCCGTACGACTAGTCCGTATAACCCTGCAGTATTCGACTATACTACTTTCTCTACTGCTACTTATAATCTTACTAATGAGGCAGCTAGCTGGTTCGGTTATAATTTCCGCGTATTGAAAATTGAGCCTAAAGTTCAACCACCTTCAATTGGATACCGCTTGTACTGTGGTTCTAGTAATACCTTAGTTTCTCCTCCTGCAGGGGTTAAGATGTATTATCGTAAACACAATTCAGGAACTCCATTTACACACTTGTACACCTTTACTAACGAGAATTTAGGCGTAACCTACGCTACTTTCCCAGCCTTGGAGAACAATGAGTATTATGACTTCCAAGCTCGCTTTAACGATGTTCAAAAGGATACCTTGAACGTGAAGGTGGTAGATGGTCGCATTTATGATGTGGTTCTGCCAAACCGTGCATGTAACGCCTTAGGACTATAAGCAACCAAACACCATAAAGCGAAATGAAAAAGTCAATTTTAAGTATCGTAATGGGTCTGGTATTCCTGGCCCCGGTAATGGCACAAGAAGCCAGCACTGATACCACAGCTTCAAAAGCAAGTTCTACCGATGATCTCTATCCACTGTGGCAAAATCGCCACGCCATTGCTATCAGCGCTGGCTTACCCGGCTTTGGATTAGAGTATGCCTATAACCTTAATCGCAGTTTAAACTTGCGTGCAGGTTTTCTGGCCTTCACTTTTAATGATTTCAACACCGACATGGATATTTCCGGTCAGTCGGTTAATGTGAATGCCAATCTTACTTCCACAGTATTCGATATTATGCTCGAGTATCAGCCATCTACCCGCTCTTCATTTAAACTGGTAGCCGGTTTAGGTTACTTGAATAATGTAGGAGTTAACACCTTGATTCTTCTTAATGATGATATCGGTTATGGTGATTTGGTAATCGACAATGAGGAGATCGGTGATATCGACCTTACTGTTTCCTGGACTGGGGTAGCTCCTTATATAGGCTTTGGTTTCGGCCGTGCCATTCCTAAGAAACGCGTAGGATTCGGTATCGAAGTGGGAACCTACTATGCCGGTGGACCCAGTGTAGATATCGATGCCAGTGGAATGCTGGAGAACACTTCAGAAGAAGAAGCTGAATTGGAAGATAACCTATCTTCTTATGCTTGGATGCCACGTGTTATGGCACGTCTGGCTATCAAGCTCTAAGCTCCGAATATTTTTAGCTACAAGCCCGGTTCCGATGGACCGGGCTTTTTTTTGTCACTGAAAATCAATATTTTAAATACTAATTAGACATTATTCAATGCTGCATGCCAGCTGCCTTATCCTAGTAATAGGGTTTCTGAACTAATTTGCAGGCACTTTTGTCAAGTTCATTAATGTACTTGTTTAGAAGTAAGACCAATTATTATTTAACCCCTACTCACTAGATGAAAAAATCCTTTCTTTCGCTATTGGCCCTGGTTTTGATAACCGTGGCCTGTACCCCTACAGATGACATTCTCGATGATTTTCAAGTACACATCAGCCCTACATTCTATAAGTATGTAGTAGAAATTGATGTTGAAGATTTAGCCAATCCGGAAACTCCAATTAACGGAACTGTAAATATTAGCATAACCGGTCCGGATGCTGATGCGATTTACAATATCGACGGTACTAAGAATTTTAAAGTAAACTTTGGAACCTTGCAGTTAATGGTAAGCAAAGACGCTGAGCCCACCCCAAGTAATCCTTTGGACTTTAAAGTTCGATTCGAGGCTAATGGTTATAAAAGAACAGAGTTAAATTTTAGCATTGCTGAAGAAGATTACTATATCGCAGATAATGCGCAAATGTTGAATTTGGCGAATCTGCCAAGCAGCATTGGTAGCACCTCTGCCAATGGCGGTATCGATCCTAACACCAATCAATTAGCACAGCCCTTAGTGGTAAATGCCGGTTCAGCAGATAGTTTAGCTAAAATTAAGCTGACCGTTCCTACTGATGTAAAATTCTTGGATGCCGATGGTAATGAGATCGTTGGTAAAAAAGGCGGTACCGGTTTAAATGTGAATATCTTAAGCCTTTCAGACACTAGTGAAGCAGCACAAGCGGCATTCCCTAATGGTACGGGTTTAATCCAGATAGTGCAAAATGAAGATGGAACTATCGACACCTTATTATTGGATCACGCCGGAACCTTCGATATCAATATGGATCTAGACGGAACCCCGGTGCGTGCTTTCTCTGGAGGTAAAACCACAGGTGGTGTCGCTGCCCGTATTCCAATCGATCCCGATGCGACTAATGAGGAGTTCAATCGTGCCTATCAAGAAGGAGACTCTGTAAGTTTAATGAGCTTATCGGAAGGAGATATCGCTTGGGTTGAAGATGATCGATCTTATGTAGTAAAGAAAGATCCTATTACTTCTGAACTGTACTTTGAACCTACCCTTGAGCATTTAAGTTACTATCGCAGAAAGAATAGAAAAAAATTCAAGCCAGTAAAGCATTACCTGGGAGTAGGTGCCTATTATACTCCGGGTGTTTCCGCTAACTCCGGTTCAATTAGTGGTTCAATTCGCGTCACTTATGAGAGGGCTACCAGATCAGGAAGAGTTAGACGTCGCCATGTAAGGTTGAGAGGAAATTTTGGACCTGATTTTAGAATTAATCGCAGAAAGCGTTATGCGTCTTATACGCAGGATGTCCCCGTTTTTCATCCTACTTCGGGAATTTCATCTTCCGCTTTTAACTTTAGTACCGAAACTCATACCATTGGTAAATTTGAATATACGGTGTTAAAAATGGTTCCAAAAAATCAGCCTGTATCTATTGGTTATCGTTTATACTGTGGTTCCAGCAATACCTTGGTTTCTCCTCCTGCTGGTGTGAAAATGTACTATCGTAAGCATAATTCAGGTGCACCTTTTGCCCACTTGTACACCTTTACTAACGAAAACTTATCCACTACCTATGCTACTTTCCCGGCTTTAGAGAAAAATGAGTTTTACGATTTCCAGGCTCGCTTTAATGATGTGCAAAAGGATACCCTGAATGTACAAGTTGTGGATGGCCGCGTTTATGATGTGATCATGCCTAATCGCGCATGTAATTCCTTAGGACTCTAATTAAACCAAGACCAATAAACGAAATGAGTAAGTCAATTTTAAGTATTGTATTGGGTCTGGTTTTTATGGCCCCCACAGTTGCCCAAGATTCAACAGCCGCCAAAAAGGCCGCAACCGATGAATTGTACCCATTGTGGCAAAATCGCCATGCTATTGCCATCAGTGGCGGATTGCCCGGCTTTGGTTTGGAATATGCCTATAACTTAAATCGTAGCTTGAATTTAAGAGCGGGATTTTTAGCTTTTACTTTCAATGACTTCAATACGGATATGGATATTTCCGGTCAGTCAGTGAATGTAAATGCCAATCTTACATCTACTGTATTCGACTTGATGCTCGAATATCAACCATCTACCCAGTCTTCCTTTAAATTGGTAGCGGGATTAGGTTATTTAAACAATGTAGGTCTCAACACCTTGATTCTTCTTAACGATGATATCGGTTACGGTGATTTGGTAATCGATAATGAAGAAATCGGTGATATTGATCTTACCGTAAGCTGGACTGGCATTGCTCCTTATATGGGCTTTGGCTTTGGTCGTGCGGTTCCTAAGAAACGCGTAGGCTTCGGTATTGAAGTAGGTACCTACTATGCTGGCGGTCCTAATGTGGATATTGACGCCAGTGGTATGTTGGAAAACACTTCTGAGGAAGAAGCTGAATTGGAAAACAATCTTGCTTCCTATGCTTGGATGCCTCGCCTTATGGCGCGATTGGCGATCAAGTTGTAAGGAGCTTATAAAGTTTATAGCGCCCGGCCTTTTAAGGTCGGGTGTTTTTTTTAGAAGGGTAGATCCAGGCAGAAAGCTTTATAGCCTTGCTTTTGCTGTAGATATAGGCGACCGCCATGTGCCATAATTATCTTGCGGGAAAGACTCAAACCGATTCCTGAGCCCCTTTTTTTAGTGCTGAAGAAAGGTAGGAAGATTTGATCCTGCATGCTTTCTTCTATTGCTGGTCCGCTGTCGATTACCTTTAAATAGTGGTATCCATCTCCTTGATCCAATTCTAATGTGAGTTTATTGCTCTCATTTTGAAGCATGCTTTCCATGGCATTGCGAATCAAGTTCAATAGCACCTGGCTCATCAAATCGTGATCGGCATATAAACTCCGCTGCCCTTGAATGATTCGAAGCTCAATTTCAATACACGCTTCTTTTAGTTCTGAGTTCGCAAGCTTTTGGATTTCTTCCAGAAAAGCGGGCCAGTAAATTTCACTTTTTTGCAATCGTGGCAAGCGGGCAAAGCGGGCATAGCGTTCTACAAAACTCATTAGGCCCTCACTACGGCGTTTAATGATGCTTGCGGTGCTTTGAAGGTCTTGAAATTGCTCCTCTTTCAATTCGAAATGGCCAGCGCTATTGGCTTCGATTTGTAAATGATGTCCCAGGGTATCGGCCAATGAATTAATAGGACTCACTGAGTTCATAATCTCATGGGTGAGCACATGCAGGATTTTTTCCAAGGTTTCATTTTCTTGCTCTTCGAAATGCTTTTGCTGATTGCTTAAAACCAAAAGCTTTAATTCGTGGCCCTCTCGCATAACCGGAACTTTTTGAATGAGCCAATTTTGCTTTTCACCATCATAACGCAGCTGCACCAAGCGAGAGTTTTCAATTGTTGAATCCAAGAGCTTCTTTAGATAGGGGAATACCTGAGGCCAATCTTCGGCCGACATATGATGCCGCATCCCAGGAAGGGAATCAACCTCCGGCTTCAAGTTTCGCAAGGATCCATCTTCTTCCAGTAAAATGAGGTGAAAGGGTAGTTGTCGCAGGATATCCGTGAGCAACTCGGCTTGAGTCTGTTTTTGGGATTTGTACTGCCTTAGCTGACCCAGCCATACATTTAGTAGCCGGTATAATTCTCGCCGACTACCACCACTCTTCTGTTCTGGCCAGTAAAAATTGTAGTCACCCACCTCACTATTGCGCAGGGCATTTTGCAGCTCTCTTTCCGTGCTTTGCAAGCTTTGGTTTAGCCAATAAACATTAAGAATCCACAGAATCGCTATAATAGAAGAAAAGATCCACAACTGCTGCACCAAGAGCAACCAGGCTAAAAGCAAGCTAAGTAGCAGCTGGCTTATAAGCGGGATTAATGTACCTCTAAACCTCATGTTGAATCTGGTATTTATCAAGCTTGCGATAAAGCGTATTTCGATTAACCCCTAAATGCTGAGCGGTTTTAGAGATATTTCCCTGGTAATGGTTCAAGACCTGATGAATATGCTGGGCCTCCAGTTCTTCCAGGTTTAAAGAGAGAGAATCATTGTCTTCATTCTGTCGAAGGGAATCGCCGCCCGAACTTAAACTTTGCTCAAAATGACCATCCTTTAAAATGACGGCTCTTTCAAGGCTATGCGAAAGTTCCCGAATATTACCGGGCCAGGAGTAAGCTGATAGCTGGGCTCTTTGATCGGCTTCCAGTTCCAATTGCCTACCGTATTTACGATTGTGGTAATCCAGGTAATAATCTATAAGCACTTCCAGGTCTTCCTGGCGATTGCGGAGGGCTTCAATTTTCAGCTCAATAGTGTTGATGCGGTAGTATAAATCCTGGCGAAATAATCCCTCCTTAACGGCAAGTTCCAAATCACTATTACTGGCGGCAATAATGCGCACATTGCAATGCCTCAGCTCCGGAGAACCTACGGTTTGATAGCTTTGGTCCTGAATTAAGCGCAGGAGCTTTTGCTGATGGAGTAAGGAGCAATTGCCAATTTCATCTAAAAAGAGGCTGCCTCCTTCTGCTTGTTGTACCAGGCCACTGCGATCTTCTCGAGCGTCGGTAAAGGCCCCTTTTTTCACGCCGAAGAGTTCTGCCTCAAAGAGGTTCTCGGGAATCGCTCCCAGATCAACACTAACAAAGGGCGCGTCTTTACGCAGGCTATTTAAATGCAAGTAACGCGCTAATTGGCTTTTGCCGGTGCCATTTTCGCCTCGAATTAAAACCTGAGCATCGGTTTCTGCAACCCGCCGCGCTTGTTGCAACAGGGCAATGCTAGAAGCGCTGCGAGCACTGTTTTCTAATAATTGAATTAGCGCATTACCACTTTTATCTTGCTGGAGTTGAAACTGTTTTAATTTGCCTTTGGTCGCCTTTAGTTCAAAGGCTCGCAATAGAGCTGCCAGGAGCTTTTGATTTTGCCAGGGTTTCAGAATAAAATCAGAGGCCCCACTTTTTAAAGCCTCTACAGCCAAGTCAATATCGCCATAGGCAGTAATCAACAAGACCATTATTTCGGGCCTTAACTCCTTGATATGCTTAAGCCAGTAAAGGCCTTCTTGCCCATCATTGCGACCGGCCTGGAAGTTCATATCGAGCAGAATTAAATCGTACTCTTCCTGATTAAGGGCTTCATGAATTTTTCTGGGATCGCCCAGAACAGAAACTTTTGAAAAGTGGATTTTCAAATACAAAGCCAATGACTCTCTTAAGTCAGCATCATCATCGATAATTAAAATTCGGGCAGCACTTTTCATGAGGGGAATTTAGTTCATGTGTCGAAATCGAACAGGCTTGTGTTCTATTTTGGAACACTTTTAAGATTTGTTTAGGTCTTCTATTTTGTAAGTGCTTGAAAATCAAAACTGGGTTTCGCTTGGCACAGGCCTTGGCTTTAAGGGTTCAGAAATTCAGGTTTTGGATCGAATGATTAGTCCGGATGAACGTCCGGGATTTTGGAAAAAATATCGCTGGTGGATATTGGCCAGCCTCTTTCTTATTGCCCTCTTTGTGTTCTTAATACGAGGGGAGCGGGTTTATGAGCTGTCGAAGGATCGAGTGTTATTAGCTAAGGTAGAAGCCCGCTTGTTCGAAGATGTAATTTCTTTTCAAGCACGGGTGGAACCGGAGGTATCCTTTTCTTTGGATGCGGTTGAAGGGGGAACCGTGCAAGAAATATTTGTGGAGGCCGGTCAGGCAGTAGAAGCCGGTCAGCCCTTGCTGCGACTGGCAAACACAACTTTGATGCTAGACTTCATGAATCGGGAAACGCAAATTGTGGAACAGATTAATAATCTCCGCAATACCCGTATGCAGCTGGAACTCAATGAAAGACAATTGCAAGAGCAGGTTTTGGATTTGCGATTCGAACAAGAGGCGATGGCGCGTCAATATGCTATCGATACCCTTTTGTTTAAAGACAGTGTTATTGCCAGTCAGGAGTTTTTAGACTCTGAGGCAAGGTTCCGCTATTTGGTCGAAAAGCGAGAATTGCTGGAAGATAATTTTCAAACCAATCGCCAGTATCGGGCAAGGCAATTAGAAGCTCTGGATCGATCCATTGAGATGATGGAGCGCAATCTGAATGCCATCCGTAAGAATTTAGAAAACCTGGTGGTAAAAGCTCCTATCGATGGGCAGTTAATCACCTTTTTACCGGAAATAGGTCAGAGTATTAATCGGGGTGAGAACATTGGTCGCATTGAGGATTTGGATACTTATATCCTCCGCGCCAATATTGATGAGCATTACCTCTCCCGTGTAGAAGCGGGGCAAAATGCTTTTTATGAAATCAATAATTACCGTTGGGAGCTTGCCGTAAGCAAGGTGTATCCGCAGGTAAGCAATAATCAGTTCCTGGTAGATTTTGAATACAAAGACACCATTCCGGCACAATTGCGTAGTGGTCAGGGCTTAAACCTTCGCTTGGCCTTAAGCGCCAGTGCCAATGCGGTAGTGGTGCCAAGAGGGGCTTTCTTTAGTTCCACCGGTGGAAATTGGGTTTTCGTGCTCGAAGAAAATGGAGACCAAGCCTTTAAGAGGGCAGTGGAATTAGGCCGGCAAAACCCTGATTATATAGAAGTAGTCTCTGGATTGGAGCCCGGAGAGCAAATCATCAGCTCCAGCTATGAAAGTTTTAAGGAATACGAGCAATTGCGATTAAAATCAGCAGAACATGAATGATGTAATTATTAAGACCGAGGGTCTGGAAATGCGCTATCGCACCGACCTTATGGAAACCATGGCCTTGAATTCGGTAGATCTTGAAATCAAGAAAGGAGAGTTCATTTCCATTATGGGCCCTTCAGGTTGTGGGAAATCTACCTTATTGAATATTCTGGGTATGCTGGATCAACCCAGCGCCGGGGATTACTTTTTCGAGGGGCAAAATATTGCCAAAATGAAAGAGCAGCAAAGGGCTCGTTTGCGCAAAGAAAAGGTTGGTTTTGTATTCCAGAGCTTTAATCTGATTGATGAGCTTTCCGTTTTCGAAAACGTGGAATTGCCCTTGCTATATCAAGGACGTTCGGCGGCAGAGCGAAAGGCACAAGTACAAAAAATACTAGAGCGAATGGGTATTGATCACCGCGCTACCCATTATCCGCAACAGCTCAGCGGGGGTCAGCAGCAAAGGGTGGCTGTTGCCAGGGCAACGGTTGGTGAGCCTTCAGTAATATTTGCTGATGAGCCCACTGGTAATCTGGATAGTGTTCACGGCGATGAAGTAATGAACCTCCTCAGCGATTTAAATCGCAGTGGCACCACTATCGTAATGGTTACTCACTCTGCACACGATGCTGCTTACTCCCAGCGGAGCATTCGCCTGTTTGATGGAAAGGTGATCGGTGAAAACCAAAACCGCTTAGAAGAAGTACAGTCATGATGTTTCGCAATTACTTAAAAGTAAGCTGGCGCCACCTGCTTGCCGGAAAGGCCAATAGCATCATTAGCGTGCTTGGACTTTCGGTGGGGGTAGCCAGTGCTATTCTCATTGCTCTTTACATCCAGGATGAATTGAGCTATGATCAATTTCACACTAAGAAGGATCGCATTGCCAGGATCGTAGAACGCATCGATCATAGTGGCGAAATTAAGGCAGCGCTTACCAGTTTGCCGGTAGGACCACAGTTTGTAAGTGATTATCCTGAAGTGCAGAATTATGTGCGCATCATGCAAATGGGCGGGATGCTTACCATTAAGGTGGAAGATCAGATCTTTCGGGAGGATCGTTTCCTGCGAACGGATAGTACGATTTTCGAAATCTTTGATTTCAAATTACTTCAGGGTGACCCTAAAACAGCTCTGGCTGGCCCTAGTATGGTCGTTTTAAATGAAGACCTGGCCACCAAGTTTTTTGGTTCCCCCACTGAGGCTATGGGTAAGCAATTGTTTATCGGCACCAGCCAGTTTACTGTTAACGGTGTGGTGGAAAACGGGGACAAGCCCAGTGATATCGATTATCAGGCGTTCACGTCCCTTAGCACTTTGCCTCCTCAGGCTCAACAAGCCCTAAATGGAGATTGGTTCCGCTTGGTTTGCCAAACTTATCTGGTCTTTGATCAACCGGTGGCTGATTTGGACTTTGAGACCCAATTGGCAGATTTCACCGAACGCATCATCAAACCATTTGTGGCGACGTTCGGCTCTGGTAGTACCGCAGACTTTAAACTGCAACCTTTAGAGGGCTTGCATTTTGATAATAGTCGCGAATACGATACCCCCAAGGGCAATCTTTCCTATCTATACATTTTCGGATTATTGGCTTTGTTCATCCTGGTTATCGCAACCATCAATTTTGTAAACCTGGCTTTAAGTCAATCGGTAAAAAGAGCCAAAGAAGTAGGCGTACGAAAGGCTTTAGGGGCTGGGCAGAATCAATTGCGCAACCAATTTTTAGGTGAGAGCTTTTTAGTGGTGCTTTTAGCCATGATTATTGGTCTTGGTTTAGTGGAGGTATTGTTGGGTACCTTTAATACTACTACCGACAAAAGCTTTGCTTTTTTCGATCTTTTTGATTGGCGTATGCTGCTAACCTTATTGGTGATATTGTTAATCACCGGTTTAATGGCAGGGCTTTATCCAGCCTTGGTCTTAAGTAAATTTCAAAGCTCACGAATTTTAAGAGGTAGTCTACCTAAGATTGGGCGCTATGGGAATTTACGACGCATCCTCATGGTGGTTCAATTGGCTTTTTCCATATTGATGATCATCGGGACCCTGGCTATTCAAAGTCAGATGCGCTATTTGCAGGATAAAGATTTGGGCTTTGAGCAAGATCAGATTGTAGTGCTTAATATTCCTCAGGATACAGCAGTTTTTAATCATTTGGATTCCTTTAAAGATCGCCTCTTGGCGCATAGCGAATTTGAAGGGGTAAGTGGCTCACAAGCCATTCCCGGCACTAATGTAGGTGAGCTGATGTTCCGGATTGAGCAGAGCGCTGAGATGCTGGATAAGAGCATCAAGTTTATTGCAGCCGATGAGGACTTTTTTGAAATATTGGGACTGGAATTAGTGCAGGGCCGACTTTTCTCTAACGACATTCAAAGTGATGTGCAGCAGGCTTTCATTATCAATGAAACGGCAGCTAAAAGTTTTGGCTGGGATGAGCCCTTAGGCAAGCGAGTACAATGGGGCTTGCAAGGTAATGGTCAGGCGGCCAATGATGGTGAAGTTGTTGGGGTAATCAAGGATTTCCACTTTGCTTCTTTGCACAATCCTATGGAGCCTCTAGTAATCTTGTTTCGACCCAATTTTAGTTTGCTTTTCAGCATGAAACTTTCAGGTGGGCAAGTGCGCTCCGGTCTTACTGTTTTAGAAGAGGAATGGGGCAATTTTGCAGGTAACCATCCTCTGGAGTATACCTTTCTGGATGAGCGAATTCAAAGTCAGTACGAGAGTGAAAAAACGCTCTTAAAGATCTTTGGCTATTTTGCTTTTATCAGCATTATGATTGCCGGATTGGGACTCTTTGCCTTGACTTCTTATACTGTAGAACAACGTCTGAAAGAGTTTAGCGTACGCAAGATATTAGGAGCGGAGCTCAAGGATTTGGGTATGCTCCTGGCTAAGGAGTTTATGCTCTTAATTGGAGTGGCAGCTCTCATTAGTATCCCCTTGGCGGGATGGGGTATCTCCTCTTGGCTTGAAGAATTTTCCTATCGAATATCGATGCCCTGGTTAAGCTTTGTTTTGGCCTTGGTTCTGATCGGCCTGGTCACTTTAATAGCCATGTCTTATCATGTAATTCGATTGGCTCGTACTAACCCTGCAAGGATCCTTCGCGACGAATAATAGGATCAATAAAAAAGGCCTCTGAGAAATCAGAGGCCTTTTTTTATGTTATGGCAATTTAGATCTTATTCAACGGTAACCGACTTAGCCAGGTTACGCGGTTGATCGACATTACATCCGCGCATAACGGCAATGTGGTAAGAAAGTAATTGCAGAGGAATAGTAGTTAAGAGCGGAGAGAATACTTCCATAGTATCTTTCACCTCGATCACGTGATCCGCCATTTTAGCAATCTCACTGTCTCCATCGTTTACAATGGCAATCACTTTTCCTTCGCGGGCCTTAACCTCTTGGATATTTGATACGATTTTATCGTACTGTCCGCTTTTAGGAGCAATTACCACAACCGGCATGTTCTCGTCGATCAAGGCAATAGGACCGTGCTTCATTTCGGCAGCAGGATATCCTTCTGCGTGAATGTAGCTGATCTCTTTTAACTTCAAGGCACCTTCCAAAGCAACCGGGAAGTTATAGCCACGACCTAAATACAAGAAGTTAGGTGCGTCTTTATAGAGCTCCGCGATATAGCGAGATTGAGCATCGCTTTTCAGCATGTCTTCAATCTTGCGAGGAATCTCATTTAATTCATTTAATAAGCGGTGGTAATAGCTTTCCTTCAGGAGGCCTTTCTTGTGAGCCAGCTTAATGGCGATCAAGTTCAATACTGCTACTTGTGCAGTAAAGGCTTTGGTAGAGGCTACCCCAATTTCGGGACCAGCATGGGTATAGGCACCGGCATGAGTTTCGCGTGCAATACTCGAGCCTACCACATTACAAATTCCGAAAATAGTAGCACCCCGTTCTTTAGCCAATTTAATCGCTGCTAAGGTATCAGCGGTTTCTCCAGATTGGCTGATGGCAATTACCACATCTCTCTCGGTAATAACCGGATTCCGATAACGGAATTCAGAGGCGTATTCCACTTCAACCGGGATGCGGGCTAATTCTTCAAAAATGTATTCGGCAACCAAACCAGCATGCCAGGATGTACCACATCCGATAATGATAATGCGCTGGGCATTTACCAGTTTTTCTTGAAATTGGTAGACGCCGTCCATTTGGATTAAACCTTGCTCTGGCAATAAACGACCACGGAGGGTGTCACCAATAGATTTGGGCTGCTCGTATATTTCTTTCAGCATGAAATGATCATAGCCTCCTTTTTCAATAGAAGCTAAATCCATTTCTAACTGATGTACATAAGGATCAATGGTGCGGTTATCTGGAATAGAAAGTACTTCGATTTCCTGACCGCGATTGATAATAGCCATTTCATCGTCTTCCAGATAAATGGCCTTTTTGGTGAACTCCAGGAAAGGAGTAGCGTCACTGGCGATAAAATACTCGCCTTCGCCAACACCCACCACTAAAGGACTACCTTTCTTAGCCACTACAATTTGATCGCTGTTATTTTGATCAATAACGGCAATGGCATAAGCACCAATTACTTGATTGAGGGCAATGCGCACCGCTTTCGCTAAGTGAACGCCTTCGCTTTTCATTACGTCTTCAATCAGGTTTACCAATACCTCGGTATCGGTATCCGAATGGAAAACATATCCTCGCTGTGTTAATGCTTTTTTGATGGATGAATAGTTCTCAATAATTCCATTGTGGATGAGTACTAAATCACCACTATTGGAAGTATGTGGGTGAGCATTGGTATCATTGGGTTCTCCGTGGGTAGCCCAGCGGGTATGACCAATACCAATACTTGCCTCACCAATGCTATTGTTCATTTTGGCCTCGAGATCCGAAACCTTGCCTTTGCACTTTACCAGACTTAATTTTCCGTTTAAGACGGCGATGCCGGCACTATCATATCCGCGGTACTCGAGTCTGCGAAGACCGTTAACTATAACCGGTACTGCATTTTTGTTACCCAGGTAACCAACAATTCCACACATAGTGTTCCTTTTAAGGTTTAGTGTAATAAACAATTACCGTAGCTCTTTCTGAGAGCCCGGATCCTCCCCTCAAAATGGTCCGATTTGCCGCTGTTGTACGGGTGGTCGGAACGAGGGCTAAAGTAGGGTTTTCTTTGCTATTGAGGACCTCGAACAGGTGTCGTGTGAGGTCGATTACGTATTTGTTATTACGCAGGATACCTCGGCTTAATGTGCCACCGCCGCCGCCATCAGTTTGGAAATCGATGATACGATCACCTAAGCTTTTGCCTTCCAGAAGCCTAAGCTCCATTTTAGGGCTGGGAGCTACGGGTTCGGTGCTGCCCTGGGCGGTGAAAATTTCTACTTCTGCTTTATTGATTACCAGACCCTCGTTAACCAGACTGTCAATTTTATGGGAGTCAAAGCGCAAAGCAGTGCAAACCCCGGCCATAGCCTGTGTATAGGTTTCGGCTTCACCATTTACAGAATCCTGAGCCAAGGTCTCTAAAGGAGAGCCAGTGTAGTCCTGCTCAAAGGTGCTGAAATTGATAGGTTTGATGGATTTATCTTGATCAAAGTTTAACTCGGCATAACTGGTATCTTCATCATTATGATAATAGATGCGTAAACCGGTATAGGCGCTGGCTAAATTGGTGTAGAGGATGCATCCGCCACTTTCTGCTTCAATTTGGACTCCTTTGAAGTATTCCATGAATTTGGCGAAGCTGCTAAATTCATCTGCTGTGCCATTGGCAACATCGGCAAATTTGCTTTGGAAATAGGCTGCGTCCATTGGAATTCGCAATAGTGCAGGTGCTAATTCACCCTCAAATTGAGAATTGGTTTTTGGCTGCGGCTGGTAAGCGTTTAAGCGACCAATTTCATTGGCCAAAGTAGGCTGATAATTACTGTAATAAAGACTGTCTTCATCAAAGGCCTGACTTAATTCGTAAACCGCAAAATCCATAGTCTTGCTAGTATCGCCATAAGCCTCTGTTAAACGCAGATATAAATTAACCGAGTCAACTACCGGGTTGTTGCCAAAGTCGACATTCAGTTCATTCGGAATCATTTGACTTACAATACGCGCTTTCTCAACCCCGAAATAGTTGCTTTCGCTATGGCCTAATAAACGAACTGAATTATAACCACCCAAGGTAACTTGAGTGCTGTAGTCGAGGGCAACTACGATGCTATCTACCGGAGCAGTCCAGGATACCAAATTAATATGCATGGAATCGGCCTCAGTGTTTCCTCCAATAATTTGTTGAAAGCCCAAATCGTCGGTAGGCTTTTCACAGGCGGCTATAAAAAACAAAGGAGCCATGGCTAAGATGGCTCGCTTTACAGTGCTTAAGGTCATATATTTAATTCTAAAAGAATTTAAGCTAGTGACTCTTCCTCTACAATTACCTGCTCATAGAGCTTGGCAATTTCAGAATTCGGATCTTCCGATTCGGTGAGGTCGATCATGGGGCTAACGTTTTTGCTCACATAATCTTTCATTTCGTCGGATAATTTACTTCCCGAAAGAGCAACTCCGTCGCAGTAAGCCATATTAGCTCTGTATACACTGCTGATATTTGCATCGGCGAAAGGCGCAACTTCTTCCTCGCTCAATCCGTCGAAACGCAGATAGTCGGGAAGGCCTTTGCTCAAGTTCTCTTCCGTGGCTCCGTATACAGAAAGAACGGTCTTACTGTCTGAGAACATGGGATCATCGTGATGGAACTTTTTCAAGTACAAGGGTAGGAAGCTGGCCATCCATCCATGACAGTGAATGATATCAGGGCTCCAACCTAATTTTTTGACGGTTTCAATAACGCCGCGGCAGAAGAAAATAGCGCGTTTGTCATTGTCCTCGTGGAATTCTTCATCCTCATTATAGAAGATGGCTTTACGTTTAAAGAACTCATCATTATCGATAAAGTACACCTGCATACGTGCTTGAGGCACAGAGGCTACTTTGATGATCAAGGGCTGATCTTCGTCGTTTACAATAATATTGATACCGCTTAAACGAATCACTTCGTGTAATTGGTGACGACGTTCATTAATTAATCCGTAACGGGGCATGAAAACCCGTACCTGGTGCCCGCTTTCATTCATCTTTCGAGGCATTTCCAAAGAAGGTTTGGAAATTTCATTTTCGGGGAGGTAGGGGTGAATCTCCTGACTTACATACAGAATGCGCTTACTATCCATGATCCGTGTTTAATCTACAAATTGAAAAGGTTTGCAAAAATATAGCTTTTTTGTGAATAACTCAATTTATAATAATAGCTTTACCCGCTGCAATGCCTTGAAAATGCAAGTGTTTCACAGTGTATCCGAGCTGTCGGTTTTTCAACAGCAAAACAAATCGAAAGGCCACTCACTTGGATTTGTGGCAACTATGGGTGCTTTGCACGAGGGCCATCTTACTTTATTACGACGCGCGAATCAGGAAAACGCTGCCAGCATCGTAAGTATTTTTGTCAATCCCACTCAATTTAATAATCCCGAAGATTTAGAAAAGTATCCTCGTCGAACCGATGAAGATTTAGCCCTTTTGGAAGCAGAAGGAGCAACTGCAGTTTTTATGCCTTCGGTAGAGGAGATGTATGGCAATGAAGTAGAAGCTGAGTCTATCGATTTAGCTGGTCTGGATCAAGGGATGGAAGGAGAATTTCGCCCAGGGCATTTTGCAGGGGTAGCTACGGTAGTGAAGCGTCTCTTTGAAATGATTAAGCCCGATCGGGCCTATTTCGGGAACAAAGACTATCAGCAGGTTTTGGTGGTAAAGCATGTCGCTCGAATCTTTAATATGCCCATCGAGGTAATAGGATGCGATACCGCTCGTTTCCCCAGTGGCTTAGCGATGAGTAGTCGTAATTTCCGCTTAAGTCCGCAGGGAATGGAAGAGTCGGGCATTATTTACCGTGAAATGAAATGGGCGGCAGATAATTATCAAGCTTACAGTCCGGCCGACTTAAAAGATGCCATCCGAGCACATTTTGCAAAGAGCAATTTGGAACTCGAATATGTAGAACTGGCCGATACCCACAGTATGAAGGTGGTTGAGGCCTGGTCTGAACATCCGGAAGTACGCATATTTATGGCGGCTTATTGTGAGGGCATACGCCTGATAGATAACACAACTTTATATTGATTGGCCAAGGCTATCAGCCACTTCCATAATCAGGGCCTTTGAATTACTTTTGCGGCATGTTAATCGAGGTTTTAAAATCTAAGATTCATCGGGTAAAAGTTACCGGAGCGGATCTAAACTATATAGGAAGCATTACTATCGATGAAGATTTGATGGATGCTGCCGGATTGATTGCAGGAGAAAAGGTGAGCATTGTGAATGTAAACAATGGTGAGCGCCTGGATACCTATGTGATTAAAGGTACGCGCGGACAAGGCGAAATTACCATGAATGGCCCGGCTGCCCGTAAAGTGCAAAGGGGAGACATTGTGATTATTATTGCTTACGCTCATATGGACTTTGAAGAGGCAAAAAGCTTTCAGCCAAGCATTATCTTTCCCAATGAAGAAACCAACCTGTTAAACTGATCTTTTGAAAGCCAAGTTTAAGGACATTCTAAAATATCTGCTCTTTACCGCTATCGCTGCGTTTTTCCTTTACCTCGCCTTTAATAAGGCCGATTGGTCTAAAATGTTGGAAGACTTCCGCAAGGCTGACTATCGCTATGTTTTCCTTTCGATGCTAATGGGCTATGCCGCCTTTATTAGTCGGGGTTTACGATGGAACCTCCTGCTCGAACCTCTCGGTAAAAAGGCCAAACCCTGGAATGCAATCAATGCCATTTCCATTGGTTATTTTGCTAATGCCTTGGTACCACGTGCCGGTGAAGTAATGCGCTGTACCTCATTAAAAGAAACAGATGATATCCCTCTGGAGCGCCTTTTTGGAACGGTTGTTCTGGAGCGAGTGATCGATGGAATTTTACTTCTTTGCCTTATATCATTAGCTTTCATTACCCAGTTGGGAAACTTGCAAAGTTTCTTCGATCAGGCTTTCGCTAGAGCTGATGGTTCAGATGGCCAGGGCCCTGATTTGAAAATGATCTTAGGAGCAGGATTCCTATTGTTCGTTGTACTCTTTCTGGTTTTTAGAAAACGTATTCAGAGACATCCCTTCTTTGCCAAGGTGCGTGAGTTATGGCAAGGATTTAAAGAAGGCTTTAAGTCACTATCCAAGGTGAAAAACAAATGGGCCTTTTATGGACATACCCTCTTTATATGGTCCATGTATTTCTTAATGATCTATGTGGTGATGTTTGCCCTTCCAGCAACTGAAGATATCAACCTTAGTAATGGTCTCTTTGTGATGGTAGCCGGTGGAATGGGGATGGTAGTGCCTACTCCGGGAGGAATTGGTTCTTATCATTATCTGGTGCAACTCGCCCTGAGTGTTTTAGGAGTAGATCAGGCAGATGGACTTACCTTTGCTACCTTGGTGCACAGCGGCCAATTGGTGATGACTCTTATCGCTGGATTTAGTGCCTTACCCATGGTGTATCGTGCCCGCAGAATATTAAAAAGATCCAAAGCATGAATTTAAGAGAAGCCCTACGCAATAAGAAAAAGTCGGTTACCGAAATGAATCATCAGGCCAATGCCTGGCGAGTTTATGGCGAAGAAACCCTGGTGCTTTTTTATGCTAATTGGGAATTTACTTCCTCCAATTTGCATAAGCTTCTTGATTATTTAAGCTTGGTAGATAAGCTGGTGGTGGCCTTGCCCAAAGCCAGTTCTGATGATACTATTTTTCGCATCGCCAATCTTCAGGTAGTGGATGGTATTGTTTTATATGAGTCTATTGAAGATTGCATGGCTGCTTTTAGCGGCGCTAAATTTGCCTTTGAAGGAACTAATGGTCCGGCGCTGGACGCAGAGCTCAAAGCTCGTATCTTAGACCTTTAATGGCCAAGGTAAAAACTGAGTATACTTGTCAGAATTGTGGCTCCCATTTCTCTAAATGGATGGGCCAATGCTCCCGTTGTGGGGAGTGGAATACCATTGTGGAGGAAGTCATTGAATCTTCCTCTAAAGAAAAAGCCTGGCAGACTGAAAGCAAATCACCTGCTGCAGGCAAATCCAAGGTTAGAGCCGTAAAAGATTTCATTCCCGATCGATCAGAACGATTTAGCAGTGCCGACCCCGAGTTAGACCGGGTTTTAGGCGGTGGTATTGTAGAAGGTTCTGTTACCCTGGTGGGAGGGGAGCCTGGAATTGGCAAGAGTACCCTCCTCTTGCAAATGGCCTTGGGGATTTCCAGTAAGGTGTTGTACGTGAGCGGGGAGGAAAGTGAGCAGCAAGTGCAAATGCGGGCTCGCAGAATCGGGATTCGCAACGAAGAATGCTATTTGCTTACGGCAACCTCTACCCAAGAAATATTTCAGCAGATTAAAAGTCAGGATCCCGATATCTTAATCGTGGATTCCATCCAAACCTTGCATTCGCATTTGATTGAATCGGCACCGGGTTCGGTATCGCAGATTCGCCAGTGCTCCTCCGAATTAATTCAGTTTGCTAAGGAAACAGGTACTCCGGTATTTTTAATTGGGCATATCACCAAAGAAGGGCAAATCGCCGGTCCTAAATTATTGGAGCATATGGTAGATACCGTGCTTCAGTTTGAAGGAGATCGACATCATATTTATCGCTTGCTTCGTGCCCATAAAAACCGTTTTGGCTCTACCCATGAAATTGGGATTTATGAGATGCATGGTGAGGGGATGCGCGCAGTTGCCAATCCGTCTCAGCTATTGCTTTCGGAGCGTGATGCCGATTTGAGTGGTAATGCTGTGGCAGCTACTTTAGAGGGGATCCGTCCCATGCTTATCGAAATTCAGGCCCTGTGCAGCACTGCGGTCTATGGTACTCCACAGCGAAGCACGACTGGTTTTGATACTCGCCGACTCAATATGCTTTTGGCGGTTTTAGAGAAGCGCTGTGGCTTTCGATTGGCCACCAAAGATGTATTCCTGAACATTACTGGAGGAATTAAAGTAGATGATCCAGCCATTGACCTCGCGGTGGTGGCAGCGATCTTAAGCTCTAATGAGGATATTGCTCTTTCGCCACGAACTTGCTTTGCCGCCGAAGTAGGACTTTCTGGAGAATTACGTCCGGTTCCACGCCTCGAACAACGCATTTCTGAAGCCGAAAAATTAGGCTTCGAAGAGATAGTTTGCAGTGGTCACAGTAAGTGGAGTTCGAAGGGAGTTTCTATTAAGGTCTTGGAATTCAATAAGGTGGAAGATGTTTTTCAGCATCTTTTTGGCTAAGGATATAGCCTGATCTTATCTCGATAATTAGGTGATAGATATCATTATTGATTGCTATCCCTGTACCTTATTTTTGTCAAAATTTAGCAGCAAAAGAATGGCTTATTCAAAAAGCGAGATTAACGAAGCTTTAAAAAATATACCGGCCACTAAAGGCGGGACTAATCTGGTGGATGCAGGCCACGTGAAAAATCTGCAAATATTTGGCGATGAGGTGATTGTTGATGTGATCAGTGAGTCGCCTGCCTTGCACGTGAAGAAGAAACTGGAAGTGGATATTCTGAAGGTCATTCATGAGCAGGTTGATAAAAAATTAAAGATCACCGTAAATATTGAAGTGCCTAAGGAGGCGGAAGAACGAGCCCAGTTAATTCGCGGCGAGGCTTTACCCGGCGTAAAGAACATTATCGCGGTAGCTTCCGGCAAAGGCGGGGTAGGGAAATCTACTGTTGCCTCTAACCTGGCCATTAGCTTAAAGCAGATGGGCTTTAAGGTAGGTTTGGTGGATGCAGATATCTATGGACCCTCGGTGCCCACCATGTTCGATATCACTAATGCTCGTCCGGGAACTATCAATGTAAACGGGCAAAGCAAGATGGATCCGGTAGAAGCTTATGGCATTAAAATTCTGTCCATTGGCTTTTTTGCCAAGCCAGATCAAGCAGTGGTATGGCGAGGACCCATGGCTTCCAAGGCTTTAAACCAACTCTTGCGCGATGCCCATTGGGGAGAGCTGGATTTTATGATTTTGGATTTACCTCCTGGTACTGGTGATATTCACCTATCTACCGTGCAAGCGGTGCCCATTACCGGTGCGGTAATCGTTAGTACTCCGCAAAACGTGGCCCTGGCCGATGCTCGTAAAGGGGTAGCCATGTTTAGAGTTGAAAATATTAATGTGCCGGTTTTAGGCTTGATCGAAAACATGGCCTACTTTACTCCTCCAGAACTGCCAGAAAACAAGTATTACATTTTTGGTCAGGACGGAGTGAAGAACTTATCAAACCAATTACAAGTGCCTTTCTTAGGTGAATTGCCCATAGTACAAAGTATTCGTGAAGCTGGTGATGTAGGTCGACCTGCAGCCATGCAAGAAGGAAGCGAAGTACAAAAGGCCTTTGAAAATATTGCCCGTCGCACGGTTGAGGAACTGCTACGACGAAATGAGGAGCTTCCTCCTACGGAAGTAACTCGCATTACCACAATGGCCGGCTGTTCGGCTGTTTAGATTGAAGCGTATGGAGAACCGTGATGATATTCTGAAACGCATCCACATTGCCCTGGATGAAGTGCGTCCCTTTTTAAAGTCGGATGGGGGTGATATTACCCTGGTCGATTTAGAAAAGGACGGAACCGTAAAAGTGCAATTGCACGGCGCCTGCATTGGATGCAGTGTAAATCAGATGACCCTGAAAAGTGGGGTCGAAATGACGATAAAAAAACATGCACCGGAAATCACATCCGTGGTTGAGGTGAGCATGGTATAGATCCATGAAAAATACCCAAGCCCTTAAAAAAGTCACCATTCTTTTTGCCGGCGATAGTGGCGATGGGATACAATTAGCTGGCTCTCAATTTGCGAATACTACCGCTTTGGCGGGAAACGACTTAAGTACTTTTCCCGACTTCCCGGCAGAAATTCGCGCTCCAATCGGAACGGTATCTGGAGTTTCGGGCTTCCAAATCAATTTTGGAAGTGAAGAAATTCATACTCCGGGTGGTCGACCGGATGTTTTGGTAGCTTTAAATGCAGCGGCCTACCGTAAGAATTTTCCCAGCCTTAAATCTGCGGGAACCATTATCCTGGACCCAGCCGGATTCGACAAGAAGAATCTGCGTTTAGCAGGATATGATGATGAGGAAAACCCGCTCCTAAACAAGCCTGCTGATTATCAATTCTACGAAATTGAGGTAACCCGACTCAATCGGGATGCCATGAAGGAAGTGGAGATCGCTCCTCGGGATCGCGATCGTTCTCGAAATATGTTTGTCTTAGGCTTTATCTATTTCCTCTACAATCGGGATCTGGAGGTTACCCTGCATTTCCTCGAAGAAAAATTTAAGCATAAGCCCGATGCCCTCGAGGCAAATAAAAAGGCCTTAATGGCGGGTTATAATTATGGCGATACCATTGAGGCGATTACTCGCTTTCGAATTGAAAAGGCCAAATTACCCGCTGGTGAATATCGCAATGTAACCGGTAATCAGGCATTGGCGCTTGGTTTAATTGCGGCCTCCAAAAAAGCGGGATTAGATTTGTTTTATGGTTCTTATCCCATTACTCCAGCTTCGGATATTCTGCATGAATTGGCAGCGCGTAAGAATTACGGCGTAAAGACCTTCCAGGCTGAAGATGAGATCGCGGCCATTACTTCGGCGATTGGAGCCAGCTTTGGCGGCGCTCTGGGTGTAACCGGAACATCAGGTCCAGGTATGGCCTTAAAAACTGAGGCCCTGGGATTGGCTATGATGTTGGAGCTACCCTTGGTAGTAGTGAATGTGCAAAGGGGAGGTCCCAGTACGGGCTTACCCACTAAAACCGAGCAAAGTGATTTAATGCAGGCGGTGTACGGTCGCAATGGTGAAACGCCTATTCCCGTGATAGCGGCCTCTTCTCCTTCAGATTGCTTTTGGGCTGCTTTTGAAGGCGCTAAATATGCCATTGAGCACATGACCCCGGTTATTGTTTTAAGTGATGGCTATTTGGCCAATAGTTCGGAGCCCTGGCTTTTCCCTAAGGCCGCAGACTTAGCTGAAATTAAAGCTCCCTTCCGCATGGAAGTTGAAAATTACCTTCCCTACGAGCGCGATGAGCGTGAGGTACGCGAATGGGCGATACCCGGACAAGCAGGATTGGAACATCGCTTAGGTGGATTAGAAAAAGAAGATAAAACGGGCAATGTGAGCTACGATGCAGAGAACCACGAATTGATGGTTAAAACCCGTGCTCGCAAAGTGGCTATGGTAGCAAAAGATTATCCTGAAACCCGTCTATTGCAAGGTGCTGAAAAAGCGGATTTGCTGGTTTTAGGATGGGGAAATACCAAAGGTGCCATCCAGGTGGCGGTTGCGCAGGCTTTGGCCGAAGGGCTTTCTGTAGCGCAATTACACTTGCGTTATATTAATCCATTACCAGAAGATTTAGGTGCCATTTTACAGCGCTATCCTCATATTCTGATTCCGGAATTGAACGACGGACAATTGGTGCGCATCATTCGCGATCACTATTTGGTGAAGGCTGATGTATTGGATAAGATTCAGGGGAAACCCTTTTTGGCAGAAGAGATTTTAGCGCAAATCAAAAAAGTATTGAAAGATGGAAACCACTAATACCTTAAGTGCCCGCGATTTTAGCAGCGACCAGGAGGTGAAATGGTGTCCGGGTTGTGGCGATTATAGTATTCTCAAGCAAATGCAATCGGTGGTCCCCGAATTAGGGATTGCCCGTGAAGACATCGTTTTCATTTCGGGGATCGGTTGTAGTTCGCGTTTCCCCTATTATATGAATACCTATGGTATGCATAGTATTCACGGGCGCGCACCGGCAATTGCGACCGGTTTAAAAATCACCAATCCGGATTTAAGCATTTGGGTAATTACCGGTGATGGCGATGGATTGAGTATTGGAGGTAACCACCTCATTCACTTGCTACGTCGTAATGTGGACCTCAATGTATTGCTCTTTAATAATCAGGTTTACGGACTTACCAAAGGTCAGTATTCGCCCACTTCAGAGTTAGGGAAGAAAACCAAGAGTAGCCCATTAGGAAGTTTGGATCATCCCTTCAATCCTTTGGCCCTGGCTTTGGGAGCCGATGCCAGTTTTGTGGCCCGTAGCATTGATCGCGATCCGAAGCATTTACGTGAAATCCTTAGCGCTAGTCACCATCACAAAGGCACCAGTTTTATAGAGGTATATCAAAACTGTAATGTCTTTAATGATGGCACGTTCCTCAATTTCACAGATAAGAAGTTGAAGGACGAATTTGTATTGCTTCTGGAGGAAGGTCAGCCACTGGTATATGATCAAGGTAAGAAGGGCATTCGCCTGAATGGCTTGAAACCGGAAATCGTAAATCTCGAAGAGGGAGCTTCCTTAAATGATCTTTGGGTTCACGATAGTCGGGATGCCACTAAGGCCTATGTTTTAAGCCGTTTCTTTGATGATAGCTTACCAAGGCCATTCGGAATCTTTTATCAAGCGGATCGCCCTTGCTATGAGGATGATTTACTGGATCAGATCGATCATGCGAAAGGCGTTCAAGGCGAAGGCGATTTGGATGATTTGTTGCGTGGAAAGCGGAGTTGGACTGTAGGTTGAATTGCAAATTCAACCTAGTCTCAACCTAGTCTAAATACTGGATCGAATTTGCAATTCGATTCAGAGTATAATTCGATTCAGGTTTAAATCATTTCAACCTCTAACAAACCAGGCTTTCCGACATAATCCCTGGCACTTGAGTATAGGTATTCTTCAGGATGCTCCACAATTTCGGCTTTAACCGGATTGAGGTGTAAATAGTTTAGTTTTTGTTGTGCAACCTGGGTATTAAAGAGCTCAATGGGGTGGTTGCCAAATTGCCAAAGCCGAATCCCTTTTTCTTGCTTTAATAAAGACAAAAGCCAAGTTCTTCGACTTTCTTTAGGATGCTTAGCTATTTCAGCATAAAGCTCCTTGCTGCAGTGTTTCTTAAAATCACGCATGATCAGAGGAAGGGAGTGATTTCCTTCGGAACGTACAATCAAGTGCAAATGGTTGGTCATTATAACCCAGGCGTGAATTACCAAGCCTTTGTGATTCTGACAGTATCTTAAGTTTTTAAGCAGAATGTGACGGTAAACAGGCCTGCTAAAGAGATCTACCCATTGCTGAACACTAATGGTGATGAAGTAGCTCGCAATGGGATTTCGAAATTTATAGCGACTCATGAAGCAAAGGAAGTCGCGGGTGATTGTGAAGTGTGATAGAAACGCTTCGGAAAATGTTAGTAAGCGTTTAGTTTAGGTCGAATTGCAAATTCGACCTAGGTTTGGAAGTTGAATTACAAATTCAACCTAGTTATAATGTTGTTCCAAATGCTGAATCGAATATGCATACTGAATCGAATTTGTAATTCGATTCAGGCTTAAATCGGCTGAATTTGTAATTAGAATTACTCCTCCCCAAAACAAAGCTTAAACAGCGTGCCTTCCCCGGGTACACTTTGTACTTTAAGGTCGCCCTGATGGGTTTTCATAATGTTTTTACTGAGGCTTAGGCCGATGCCGGTTCCACTCTTACGCGTACTGAAGAAGGGAACAAAAATTTGGGAGATAAGGTCAGGGTCGATCCCTTCTCCATTATCCCGAACATAGACTACTACGCCCTCATTTTGAAGCTCGGCGCTGAGTTCGATAAAAGCATTTTCACGTCCTTCCAAGGCTGGAAAAGCATTCTTGATGAGGTTGATCAATACCTGCTCAATCATCTTCTTATCGGCTTTTACCGCTAGACGATTTTGGGTAAGCTGATAGCTCAATTTTACTTTGCGGGATTCCGCTTCTTTATGCATGAGCTGCACTACTTCTTCAAAAAGCTCGCGTAATGGAACCACGGTTTTTTCAGGTGCAGGAAGCTGACTCAATTTTCGGTATTCTTCTACAAAGCTGAGCATGCCCTTGCTGCGTCGAATAATCGTACTTAAGGCTTCGTGCATATCCCTAAGGTCTTCCTCGGAGATTTCTTCCGGCTTTTTGGTTTTGCCATTTTGAGCCACCATGTCACGCAGCGTTTCACTAAGGCTCACTACTGGCGTAACCGAGTTCATCACTTCATGAGCTAAAATCCGAATAAGGCGATGCCAGGCTTCCATTTCCTTTTCTTCCAATGCATGGCGCATAGTGCCTATGCTTAGAAGGTGATAATGGATACCGGCTAACTGCAAATGTTGAAGGTCCAGATAAAATTCTTCGGCCCCCGAGCCGTTTTCGCGCGACCATAATTTGCGACCGGTAAAATTAAAGTCGCCAATTACCTTGGCTAAGCTGGGTAGGCGTTCCTCTAGTCGTTTCCAGTTTTGAAAATTGGGGATGTCTAGCAGCTCCTGGCACTTGTCATTGGTTAGTAAAATTTGGCCTTGCTCATCTACCAACATGATCCCCAAGTTCAGATTCTGGAGAATCAAATTGAGGATTTGATCGCGATGATCTCCCTTCACTTTAGATTCGTGAATAATGGAAAGCATGCGGCTGAATTCCTGTTCCAATTCGGCGAAAGCCTTTCCAGAGCGGGCCAGGTCAAAACGTGTGCTTAGATCACCAAAGCGAACCGCTTCTAAAAATTTTCGGGTTTCAATCAAGAGCTTTTGCTGGTAATAGGCCAATTCAATTGCTTGACCGATCAGCACTAAAATCATAACAATGTTTACGAAGATAAGCTCGTAATGACTGGATATATAGAAGAGCAGACCCATGCTAAAAAGCAAGAGCAAAAGCCGCAGGCTGACCTGGATGGGGTAAGATCTAAAGTTCATATTTTTCCATTCTACGGTAGAGCGCTGCTCGGGTAAGCCCTAGATCCTTGGCGGCTTTTGAGATATTTCCCCGGTGTTTGTCTAAAGCCTGCAATACCAAATGACGTTCCATTTCTTCGAGGTTTAAGCCTGCTGGCTTAGTGGCCTGTCCACCTCTTAATTGCAGGTCTTCGGATTTTACTTCATTGCCAGCACAAAGGATAACAGCTCTTTCCATGCTGTGCTCTAATTCACGCACATTGCCAGGCCAGTGGTATTCGCAAAGGGCATCGATGGCTTCAAGGCTAAGGCTGAGGCTCTCCTTATTGTATTTCTTACAAAAGCGTTCAAAGAACTTTCGAGCCAAAAGGGGTATATCTTCCAGTCGCTCGCGCAAGGGAGGAACTATAATTTCGACGGTATTGATGCGATAAAGCAAATCCTGGCGAAAGCGCTTTTCCTCTACCCAATCATGCAGGGGGCTATTGGTAGCGCAGATCAAACGTACATTCACCTTACGACTTTGGTTTTCTCCAACCCGACGGATTTCCTGAGTTTGCAGGGCATTCAACAATTTAGACTGTAAGCTGAGATCGAGGTTGCCAATTTCATCTAAAAAGAGGCTACCGTCATGAGCCGATTCAAAACGGCCAGCTTTATCCTCCGAAGCATCGGTAAAGGCTCCTTTTTTATGTCCGAATAATTCACTTTCAAATAAGCTGGGGGCAATGGCGCCTAAGTCAACGGTAACAAAAGGCTCCTGTTTACGCATGCTCATTCTATGGATGCTTAATGCCAGGGCCGATTTACCGGTTCCATTTTCGCCGAGTAACAAAATATTGGCATCGGTTTCGGCTACCTTTTTCAGGGTGTCCAAAACGCTGGTCATGCTGGGAGAACGGCTAATCAGATCTTCTTCTTTCAAGGCTGCCTGATCTTCCCATTGTTTATTGCTATGTTGAAGCTGAGCCACCTTTTGCTGTTCGCGGGCCAGCTTTAAAGCATTGTTTATAGTGGCTAAAAGCTTTTCGTTGGTCCAGGGTTTGAGCACAAAATCGAAGGCCCCTTCTTTGATGGCCTTAACTGCCAATTCCACTTCACCATAGGCAGTCATTAAAACCACCTGAGTGCTAGGACTAAGTTCGCGGATATGCTTGAGCCAGTAGATTCCCTCGGCTCCGTCGTTTCTTCCTTTGCGGAAATTCATATCCAGTAAAACCAAATCAATATTCTTCCGACTTAAAATCCGATTTAGATCCGAAGGGTCCTCCGTGGTTTCCACCTTTTGGAAGTGTTGCTTCAGTAAAATCCGGGCACTGGTAAGTACATCCGGATCATCATCAACAATAAGAATATGGTAGGGCTTTTTCACATATCGAAGGTAGGGCCTCTGTTCGAAATCGAACAAATCACTGTTCGAAAATGAACATTAAAAATCAAAGCACTTGTTAATATTTGCTGAAAACCAGGCTTTTAGTTTTTTGGCACAAGCTTCGCCTATAAAGAGGATGAAAACTAAAGCGTAAAAATTTAATAAAAACCCCGGCGCTTCTAAAGCAACGTTCTTTTTAATTCGAATGAGCTGTGATATTGAATTTGGTTGTTTAATTAGTTCAAGTAGCAGAATTTAGGGTTAAATCGGTTATCCTCCGCAGCCTTTCGAAAATCCGGGGTTTTTATTTCTAGCTCTATCCTATCATGATCATTCTTGTGTTTCTTATTTTCATAGGTGTCCTCATTAGCAAGTTGTTCTGAGCATTTGCTTTACTTTGTGCTAAAGTCGAGGCATGATCCGTCTGCATAATATTTCTAAAATTTACCGGAGCCAGGGAGTAGAAACCCGGGCCTTAAATGATGTGGACCTGCGGGTTCAAGATGGTGAGTTCTTAAGTATTATGGGACCCAGCGGATGCGGGAAAACTACTCTTCTTAATATTATTGGCCTGCTCGATACTTACGAGGAAGGCCTTTTTGTTTTTAAGGAACAGGACATGAGCTTGCTCGATGAAAAGGCCAAACTCATTATTCGTAAAGAGCAAATTGGATTTGTGTTTCAAAATTTCAATTTAATCGACGACCTTACCGTGGCCGAGAATATTGAGCTTCCCTTACACTATTTAAAGGTGCCTCGCAGTGAACGCCAGGAAAGGGTCTTGGAGGTCTTGGATGCCATTTCAATGGGGCACCGCAAAGACTTTTTTCCCTACCAACTATCTGGAGGGCAACAACAAAGGGTGGCTGTGGGTCGTGCTATTGTTAGCAAGCCCGCCTTGATTTTAGCAGATGAGCCTACGGGAAATCTGGATTCTGCCCAGGGCAATGATATCATGGAAATGCTGGCTCGTCTTAATGATCAAGGTACCACGGTGGTGATGGTTACGCATAGTCCGCATGATGCCTCTTATTCGCAACGCATTGTTCGCTTAATGGATGGCGAGGTGACTTCGGAGAAAAAGGTTTTACATGCTCCTTTCTAAGCTGCCCTTTGCTTTTCGGACCCTCTATCGGCACCGCTTATATACCCTCCTTAATTTGGGCGGCCTGGCTATTGGCCTGGCGGTTTCCATTATTGTAGCGCTCTATTTACACGGAGAGTTTACCTACGATCAGCATTGGGAAGATCATCAGGATATTTACCGGGTAAATTCTCGTTTCGACCTGAATGGACTGGAGGAGCTTTATGGGGGCAGTGGTTATGGCTTAGCTTCGCTATTAGATGAGCATTATGAAGAGGTTGAGGCCTCCACCCATCTTTTTCATTTAGAGAATAGCATATTCTTTCGCACTGATAGTTTGCGACAGTATGAAGATCGAGTGGCGATTGCTGATTCTAACTTCTTTCAGGTTTTTAGAACTCCCTTTTTGGCAGGTAAACCGGATGAAGCTTTAGTACAGCCCTTTAGCATCGTGGTGAGTGCTGCTTTCGCTGATCGCTATTTTGGGAGTACTCAGGTTTTGGGGAGAAAGATTAATACCAGTAATTACGAGTACACCATTACCGGGGTCATTAAGGATTTACCGGAAAATTTACACCATAGCTTTCAGGTATTGATTTCCGAGCCGCCCTCCATCCGCGATAGCAATGATTTGGCGGTTAGCCTTTGGCAGGTAAGTCATTATACCTTCGTGAAATTGAAACCCGACTCAGATCCTTATATTCTGGAGGCGGGCTTCGATGGCTTCTTTGATAAGTATATGGCTGGTTTGGCGGATATCGTTCAAGGTAGCTATCAAATTGAATTGCAGGAAATTTCGTCCTTGCATTTTAATACCAATGCCAAATACGATTTACCGGGGGGGCGCTTAGCCTATGTGTATGGCTTTGCGGGTATTGGTTTACTGATCTTAATCCTGGCGATTATCAATTATGTGAATATGGCCACCGCCCGCAGCTTGAAGCGAATCCGTGAAGCGGCCATGCGCAAGGTTTTAGGGGCGAGTCGCGTAGATATTCGCTGGCTTATTTTAAGCGAGTCGGTGCTGATGTCCTTTATCGCCTTATTGCTGGCCTTTGCATTGGTTGAGATCTTTACTGCCATCCTACCTTTCAATAATGCCATTGGCAAGAACCTTTATTTAAATTTTGGTTCTTTCCCAGAATTATTACCCTTAAGTGTGATTTTGGCTTTGCTGGTGGGACTCATCAGCGGAAGCTATCCCGCTATTAGCCTGGCAAGGGTTAGTCCTCTGGATGCTTTCACCAACAAAAAGGGGATACAACGAAGGAATTCCCTGCCCCGTAAATTTTTGGTGGGATTTCAGGTATGTGTTTCGGTGGCGGTGGTGATTACGGCGATTTTCATGTACCGCCAAATGGAGTTTATTAAAAACCGGAATCTGGGTTTTAACTCCGATCATGTGCTGGTGATTAATGTGCAGGATTCTACCAGTATTTATCGAATTCAAGATTTAGCCACCAATTTTCGCCGTAGTTCTCTGGTAGAATCGGTTACGGTGGGAGCCAGCTCAACCGGTAGCGGCACTTTTAGAAGCTTGTTCGAATTGGAGGAAGAGGCTACTCGGAATTTCCGCCGCATTAGTCTGGATTTTCTGGGGGTTGGGCCACAATATTTGGAGACCATGGAGATTCCACTTTTGGCAGGCAGGGAGTTTCGACAGGAAGATCTGGGAGATAGCCTGCATCCTAAGGTAATTGTAAACCGGGCCTTGGTGCGTGATATGCATTGGGAAAGACCTTTGGGGAAAAAGATTCGCAGCGCCTTTGATGAATCGGGTGATGCTACCCTCGAAGCTGAGGTAATTGGCGTTTGTGATGATTTTAATGCCCAAAGTCTGCATAATCGCATGGCCCCGCTAATCTTAACCTTACATCAGGATAATTTCAGGGTCTTGCAAATTAAAGTGTCTCCCGATCAAATGTATGCGGCCCTGGATGATTTGGAACGTCGTTGGACGGCGATGGTGCCGGATGTGCCCTTCCAGTTTTCCTTCTTGAATAAGGACCTCTTGCAGATGTATGATGAGGAAATGCGGCAATCCCGACTGATATTATACCTTACCATTATTGCCATTCTTATTTCATTATTGGGCTTTGTGGGCCTGGCTTCTTTTACCACGGGTTTGCGAACCAAGGAAATTGCCATTCGCAATGTTTTGGGCGCCGGATCCTGGGACCTGGTGAATATGATTTACCGCGAATTAGTCGCGGTTATTTTAGCCGGGGTAATTATTGCTACCCCATTATCCATTTTGATCACCTGGCAATGGCTGCAAAACTTTGCCTATCGCACCTCGGTAGAACCGCTTATTATTATCTTCACCGTCCTATTAACCTTGGTGATTGGTTATGGAATTGTGGCAATTCACTCCCTAACTGTCTCCAGGAGAAACAGCATTCAAAACCTTGTGTAAGCGATTTATGCGCCTACTTCTCATCCTAAGTTTTAGCTTCTTCGCTTTGGCTTTAAAGGCCGATGCGGCTTTGGTTTATAAGAATCAAGGTCTTCAGCAATGGTATCTGCAATTGCAAAGCTTTGAAGCGGTTGATCTCAAGTCTGATTTACTGAGTACCTGCAGTCCGGCTGAAAAACGCTTTGCAGCCCTTCAATACCATTGGCAATTATTATTGAGGGGTCATGCCTCTGACCGTCATTACAATGCCATCAAAGGCTTAAAGGAAAGGCCACTGGCAGGCCGAGGAGTAACAGAAGAAGCTGCCTTAATGGATGAGGTGCTCTGTTCTTTCTTTATGGCCCGGGCCGCTTCCTTGCGAGGAGAAAGCTTGAGCAGTTTAAGTTCTTACAGAGGCGCCAGCAAAGCTTTGGAGAAATTAATGGCTCTGAAATCCGACGATTTGGAGATTGAATTGTTAAGCCTGGTCTATAGCTTGGGATACGAGCAATTTGAATCGAATCCCTTGTACTGGACCATTACAGCTTGGTTGCCCGACCCGGTAGTTAAGGCTTCGCATGCGCGCTTGGCAGAACTTGAGCTTGTAGAATCCAAGATTGTTTCGACAGAAGCTGCCTATTATTCCTATCGCATTCTGAAGAAGGAAGATGAAGTACAAGCGAAACGCAGCATGAAGCGATTGATGGAAAGCTTCCCTAAGAATTGGATTTTTAAACTAGAGTACTTCAAGAGCTTCGAGCGGCATCAGGCGAAAGCCAAAGATCGCAAGACCCAATTGATGGAAGAAATTAAGTCTAGCGACTATTTAAGCAATAGCGAAAAGAAGCACTTCACTAAAGTTCTGGGCTCGCTGTAGCTTTTTCATTTTCCAAAATTTCGAGGACCTCTAAAAAGAACTCCTGCCGATTTTTAAGCAGCTTGTCCTTAGCGATGAGCTTGGCTTTGTCGGTTCCACCGATATAATAGCGTTGCAACCAGGGGAAAACCGCTAATAGTGCATCGAAGGTAGAATAGGTAAGGCCCACATTGATGGTAAGGGCAATAAAGGCTGCATTTAGTGCTAAAGAATTAAAGCCATTGCGATAATCACCTGCATAAAACTGGCCTAAGCCAGGAAGGAAGAAACTTAATTTTTTTGCCAGGCCCGGTCGTGGTCTGAAGAGCGCGCTGGTATCGGAGTATAAACTTACCAGCTCCTTTACTTTGCTGCTATCGGCTCCAGCCGCCGCAATAAAAGAATGGTAAGACTGCTCGAAATTCATTTGGGTATAATGGCAGAGGCCTTCGTAAAAATGAAAGCGTTGCTGCAGCAAGGGTTCCTGAGGATTGGCAGCATAAATTTCGGCCAAAGCCAGATTAAAATCCTTGAGTTGAATGAGGCTTTGCACCTTGGCTAAAAGGGCTTCTTGTTTAAGCTTCTCATCCCGGCTGTTAAAGTAAGCCCGGTCGAAATAGGCCAGGGAAGTTTCGGCCTGATCACTTTGGCGGTAACATTCCCCCATTTTAAATAGGATGGGTGCTTCTAATTCTTGGGGCGAGAAAAAGCGTGCCCGCTCATAGAAGTAAATCGCTTGTTCGAATTGATTCTGCATAAATAGACGCTGCGCCAGGGCCATGGTAGAGTCCAGTCCTTGGGCAGAGCTTCCCAGCATCAAGAGGCTACAAACGATGGTAGATATAATTCTCGACATCTGCCCGATAATGATTGAAAACTCCAGTATTGTATTTATTAACGGCCTTGGCCGTTCCGAATAGGTTACCCAGGTAAAACCCGGTGCTTACGGTTCCGAAAATCCAACCATAGGCACTACTTACTCCATTTTGCTTGAAGCCGCGGTAGGAGGCAAAAGCCGATCCGCCGATAAAAAGGAGGGAGACTAAACCGTCTTTCCAATTACCCACATAGGCCTTACCCAATCCGGGTACCACCGTACTCATTGCTAATGCCAGGCCTTTGCTTTTATAGCCTAACTGTTGGTGCTTATCCATCAGTGCACTCAGCCGAGCATCTTGCAAATTAAAATCCTGATAGAGCTTTTGTGCGCCTTCTATATCGTCATTTCGCAGGGCGAGGCTCACTTGAATAGGTTGGACGTAATCTCTGCTTAGCACCTGATGTGAGGTCAGGTAATTCCCTAAACTGTTAAAGTCACTTTGCATAAAGAGGAGTAAGGCCATTTCTCGACTGATTTCCTCCGAACATTGGAAACGGGCTTCTCCGGGAAAGAGGTCGTAAAAACGACGTTCCCCTTGTTCCCAATTATGGGATAGGCGGTAGGAGCGAAGGAGGGATAATTGCAAGCTGTCTACGCCGGGTTTCATCATATTGATGCGCTCCCACTCTAAAATGGCTAAGCGATGATTTCCTTTTTGATCGAGGAACTGAGCGTATTCCAAGGAATTGGAAAAGTTAAAGAGGTCTTGCTCCTGAGCAAGGAGGCAGGCCGGAAACGATACCCAAATAAGCAGGTATCGAAGGTATTTTAAAGTCATTCTTTTGCGGTACTTACAGGGTCTAAAGCTAAACCACTTTCCTTATGAACTTCGTAATGATCTAGAGAGAGAGGATGACAACGACTCATGCGGTCGAAAGCATCGAGGCTGCCCCCAAAAAAGCCACGGCTACGAATAGCTTGCATGGCATATACACTGCAGGAAGGGTGAAAATTGCAGGCCTGAACATCTTGGGATGAAATCAGGGCTTTGTAACCGGTGAAGAGTAGCTTCATGAATTCCAAAATTTCAGTTTCCCCTTGATAGTGGTAACTGTAATCCGGTTTTTCAGGTTCCTGCATAATGGAACGCGCCAATTGCAGATCCTCTGAGCTTTGTGCCGATAAGCCGAAACTACTCAGGAATAGGATAATTGTACATAGCGTTATTACCGCTTTCATTCACCTTGATGTTTTTGTAATTGGTTTTCTGGACAATCTCCAAACCCTCGACATAAACCAAGTCGACAATTTCTGAGGGAAATTCCAGGCCGCTGATATTAGTGTAGGATCTAAAGAACTGCTTACGCAGGACCTCCTCATCTTTATTCAAAAATATCAATCCATAAAGTCTTTTGTCTTGCTGGCTCAATAAAACTTTGCCCAGCATAGAGCTCATTACCATGGGCGGAGCCCAGGTGTAGATAATCATATCCCTCTTTTTCTCTACTTCTTTCAGATTGTAGATCGACTCTTTGAGTCCGTAGTCGTGCAGCTTGTTATTGAGGATAAGGTGGAAGATGGAAAACTCCACTATGGAAGCCCCTTCTGTTTTTTCGAAAAGAGTATCGCCACGCATGCGGAAGATCATCGAATCGGAAAGTACCCAAATCTCCTTTTCGGGGAAGGTGAGTTCGTATACCACCTTTTTAAAATTGAGGTCGTAGTAGAAACTCCCACGGGTAAGACTGTAAATGCTATCGTCTTTGGATTTGATGGAGAAATTCCCGCTAATACGGTAAAAGTCCTGAGCCATAGCTGCCTGGCAGAGGAAAACTAAAAGCAGGCCGGTTAAAATGCGTTTCAATGCGATAGGTATAAAAGTAAAATTCCCGCCCATTTGGGCGGGAATTGAATGCTATGAAATTAGCTTAGATGGTAGAGGCAGCAGAAGTAGCTGCGGCTGCAAATACTGCGAAGTAAAGGATGATACCTACAACGCTAGCACCAACACAACCCCATAAAGCTTCTTTGGTTTCGTCTTTGTTTTCAGATACGAAGTAAACGATGGCTACACCGGCTACACCGAACACACAACCCCAGATCCAAGAAGGAATTCCAAGAACACGGTGACGTTTGGCCATTGCAGGGCTCATCATTGCTTGGTCAGAAACATTGGCAACTAAGGCACTGTTAGTGACTTGTAGTTCTGCGAAAGAAACATTTTCGTTTTGATCCAGGTACTGGTCTAATTCTTCTACCTGAGCAAGTTCAGTGTTTACTTCGTCAATCTCGAAGTTGAACATGTCACGAGAATCAGCTTTCAAATCCTGGAATGAGAATGCAGAGACTAAGAAAGCAAGAGATAAAATACGCTTCATTGTATTGGTTTTAATTAAACTTCTCAAATATAATAAGCCAAATCAATTAGCGAAGTACTTCTGTCTATTTCACGCGATTTTTTAACAGTCAAAGGCGGTTTTTTTCAAGATGAGGAGACTTAAATCTCCAATTAGCCTAATTCTCTTTGCTACTTTTGCTTCCTCATTTCATCGATCCTATGCTATAGCAATCAGGCGCATAGCTTATTATTTTCATTTTCGATGAATCAAAGATTTAACGAAGGCATTAAATGCACATACCCAAAGTCAGTCATTCTAAAATTTTCTTTCTTTTTTTTCTGAACCTGGTCATCCTGTCCAATATTCGGGCTCAAAGTGCTAAGCCGAGGGAGGCGTATTGGGTAAAAGAAGACCTTAATGCCTTGAGCAATGATGCTATTCCCCTTGAAATATGGCTACCGGAAATAGAGGACAGTGTGGTGCTGTACCAAATGCCTAAAGTGGTGCCAGGGACTTACAAAGTTCATAATTACGGACTCTTTGTGCGCGACTTTGCAGCATTTAATGAAGCGGGTGATAGCCTGCCGGTACAAAAGTTATCCATCAATAGCTGGCAGATTAAAAGAGCCAGTGAATTACATCGCATCCATTATTGGGTGGATGACAGCTATGGCGATGAGCGAGGTCGGCCCATTTTCGCTCCTTCCGGAAGTAGCAATGAGGAGCAGGTTTTTCTACTCAACCAATTTGCCTATATAGGCTATTTGGAAGGTTATAAAAATTTATCTTTTGAATTGGAAATTGTCCATCCCAAGGAATTTTTCGGTTCGGGAGCCTGGCCGGCGGAGCGCAGTGATAGCTTGGATTACTATCATTTTCCAAGCTACTTTTTATTGCACGATAATCCCATGATGTATTGCCAACCCGATACCAGTTCGGTATGGATAGGCCCATCCAAAGTTGAGTTAAGCTTATACAGTCCCAATAAAACGGTGAATGCGAATTCGACTATGTCCCTGATCGAGGCTGTTTTGCAAGCTAGTGCAGAGTATTTGGGCGGGAGCCTTCCGGTGGATAAGTATTCTATTTTAATTTATTGCCAGTCGGACCTAAAGGGAGACTTTAGTTATGGCGCTTTGGAGCATCATCGTTCTACAGTACTCTATATGCCAGAAGTAGACGGTGCTATTTTTTACGAAGGGGTGCGCGACATTGTAGCGCATGAATTCTTGCATATCATTACTCCCCTCGGCATTCATTCGGAATACATTCAGGATTTTGATTTCGCTAATCCGGAGATGAGTCGTCACCTCTGGCTTTATGAAGGGGTTACCGAGTACAATAGTCATCTGGTGCAGGTACGCGATAGCATTTACACGAAGGATGAGTTCCTGGAAGTGATGCGCGATAAGTTCTTCGCCAACGATCAATATGAGGATTTACCGCTAACCGCAGTGAGTAAGCATACTCTTGATATTTACCACGATCAGTATCAGAATTTTTATGAGGGGGGCGCAATAGCGGCCATGGCCCTGGATTTGTATTTGATTGAAGTTTCGGGAGGTGGAATGCGACTCATGGACCTTTTGAATAATCTCTCGGCAGTTTTTCCAGCAGATACCTTTTTTAAAGATGAGGATCTCTTTCGCATAATGGGTGAACTCTCCTTTCCACAGGTCGAAACCTTTATGGTGCGCCATTTTGAGGCAGGAGAACCTTTTCCCTGGGAGCGCCTCTTTGCTAATGTAGGCCTGGATTATAAGGAAGAGGGGAAAACTATGGGCTGGTCTATTGGAACGGATGAGTTGAGCTATGACTTGGAGCAGGATCGGTTTTTAGTAACTAATGAAGAAGGCATTGATTCATTTGGAGAGGCTTTGGGCTTAAAAGCACGCGATCAGATCATCAGCATTAATGGTGATACCTTAAGCCTCTTTAGCTTTCAAACGGTATTAGCCGATTTTCAAGGGAGTCTACAAGAAGGTGATGAAGTAGTATACTATGTAGCTCGGCCACGGCGAAATGATAAATTTCGGATCAAGCGATTAAAGACCAAGGCATTTAAAGTTGAGTACGAGGAGTCACATCTCTTGAAGTGGCAAGAACAGGCCAGCGATCGCCAAAAGGCCTGGCGGAAAATCTGGTTAGCCCAATAGCTAATGTGATGCGCGTCACTACGGCCTGCCTCCTTAAGAACGTATTTTTGCGGCAAAACACAGAACATGCAAGAACTCATCAATGATCCTAAAACCTTTTTGGTTGACGTAAGAACTGAAGCCGAAGTAGCAGATGTTAGCGTACCCGGAGCGGTTAATATACCTTTAGACCAGGTTCCCGCAAACTTGAGTCGCTTTAAAAGCGCTGAAGGTCCGGTAGTAGTATTTTGTCGCAGTGGAGCTCGTAGTGAAAACGCTAAAAACTGGTTGCTTCAAAATGGTGTGTCCGATGTGCACAATGCTGGCGGTTACCCAACGGTATTAAACCTTAAAAACTAAGAAGGATGGTTCGATTATTAGGATTTTTATTTGTACTCAGTACCCTCGGCGCCTGTGCTCAAAGTACCGAGGGCAGTAGCGGTACCACAACCGGCACTACTCAAGTAAACCTTGATGTAAATCAGGTTTCTGAATTATTGAAGAGCGATAAAGAGGTAGTGCTTATTGATGTGCGCACCCCTGAAGAATACAAGCAAGGTCACCTAGAAGGATCCGAATTATTAAACTTCTACGATCCTAAGTTTAAAGAAGAGGTGGCCAAATTGGATAAGTCTAAGGAGTATGTTATTTACTGCCGTAGTGGTGGTCGCAGTGGAAGTGCTGTGGGGCAAATGCAAAAAATGGGCTTTGAGAATATCCATAATATGAAGGGCGGAATCCTCGCTTGGAATCGCGCTAATCTTCCTACCCAGAAATAAGATGGCCAGCTTTAAGGAATTGATTCAATCGGATAAGCCGGTACTGATCGATTTCCATGCCGATTGGTGCCAGCCTTGCAAAGTGCTTAGCCCTATTGTTAGGCAAGTAAAAGAGCAAATGGGCGATCGGGTTTCCGTGCTCAAGATTGATGTAGATCGCAATCCCGAATTGGCAGCTAAGCTGGCGATACAAGGGGTACCTACTTTAATGATTTACCGCCAGGGCGAATTGAAATGGCGTCAAAGCGGAGTTTTAAGTAAGGAAGCAATTATTCAGCAGCTGAATTACTTTGGAGCTTAAGGGCTTCAAAGCGATACCCCAGTTTGCTGTAATAGTCCAGACATAAGGGCAAGGCTTGCTTTAAACGAGGCCAGGCTTTTAAAGAATCGTGAAAGACCACAATTGAGCCTGGGCCGGCATGTTTTCGGACAGATTCAAAACATTGTTGACCACTGCGACTGGCATCCCAATCAGCCGCAAGGCTATCCCACATAATAATATCATAACCGGCCCGGCTTAATGCCCGGGCCTGTTTTTTTTGAATCCTACCGTAGGGCGGGCGGAATGCTTGAGAAGCTACCTGCTTGGCGCAAAGCTCCACATTGGCAAGATAGTCCTCCAAGCTATGCTGAGTTCCTCTAAGATGATTGAAAGTGTGATTGCCCACCGTGTGTCCAGCGGTTAGCACCGCTTGATATACTTCAGGGTGTTTTTGCACATTGTCGCCAATGCAAAAAAAGCTGGCTTTGGCCTGATAGGCTTCTAACTGTTCCAAAACCCAAGGAGTAACAGCAGGAATAGGTCCATCATCGAAAGTGAGGTAAATGGTCGGTTTGGACGCATCCACCGGAAGGCGCCAAATAAAGCCTGGCTTTAATGCTTGATAGAGCTTGGGAATGAAAGTTAAATAGGGCATAGAAAAAATCCCGACCATCGATTTAAGCGAAGGTCGGGATTTATTTATTGTATTTCAGCGCAGCTTATGCCAGTCCTAAAGGACGTAAGGCATTCACATAGCGTTGGTAGATTTCGTCTTGCGACATGCTCTGCTGATTTCCTTTGTGTTCAAACTGATTTACCAATTGAACGATCATCCGGAAATAGCTGGCAGCAGCATTCATTTCGGCTTGAATCATATTACGGTCTTTGCCGCGGAATTGCTGATAATAGGCCAGTTCTTCTTCCAATCTATCAGCGAAGGTATTAATGATCTCACGAGCCTCTTCTTGAGCGCCAGCTTTATAATATCCTTCGATGATATTGAACATGAAGTAGTCATAGGCATATTTGCTCTCCGGCATTTTTTCCATGGCACGCTCCAGAACCTGCATGGCCTCCTCATTACGTCCGCGCTCGGCTAAATCTTCCGCTAAACGTCCGTAGATATTACGAAGGTTAAAAATTACCCGACGGTTGGTTTCATCCAGATAAACTCCAGGAACTTCCATATTGCCCATCTCGAATTTATTCATCAGGTTATCATACATCACGTCGGTAGCAATTTTACCAAAGTCGGGATTATTGCCCTCACGTTTGTTCAATACCGGTACAAAGCGATAAGCTAATCCTTCGAGCTGGAAGTAATCATCTAACCAGAAGAAGCTTTTGCTGCTGTTACCTACGGTTACACTGAAGTAGATAGGACGGGTCCAGTCGTTTTCAGCGATCAGGTCAATAACCATTAAATCGCGCTTGCTTAATACCTGAGATTTGATGTTCCAATCAATATAGTCTACAATACGACCGGTATCTTCAGGTAATACTGCATTATTGGCTAAAACGGCTTCTTTGTCGATGTTTACACGTAAACGACGAATGGGGAAGTAGATCAACTCTTTTTGTCCACCAAAGGCAGAGAACTTGTTCTGCTTATCGTCTAGTTTTACCCAACGGATAAAGTCTCTTACATCCCAGCGTCCTTTTACTTGACGATCCTGGAAGTAAATTACATCACGGGTTCCTTGTTTATATTGATCGTGCTCAAAGCTAAATGGAACAGGTTGGGCGTCGTATACGGCACGTTTGGCCTGGTCGATATACCAATCTGTATTTAGTAAAGAGAGGTTGATGATACGCACATCGGTACGGTAACCCTCAATCTCTTGAGCGTACCAAAGGGGGAAGGTATCATTATCACCATTGGTAAAGAGGATACTGTTGGGCTTACAAGAATCGAGATAGGCAAAGGCGATATCGCGGGCCACATAGCGGTTGCTACGATCGTGATCATCCCAGTTTTGGGCGGCCATTAAACCGGGTACCGCTACTAAACAAACTAGGCTTACTGCAGCAGCCACTCCGGTACTCTGCTTTTTAAGCAGTTCATAGACCGCCATTACTCCCAGGCCAATCCAAATGGAGAAGGCGTAGAAGGAGCCCACATAGGCGTAATCACGTTCCCGTGGTTCAAAGGGTTTGTGGTTAAGATAAACCGCAATAGCTAAACCGGTAAGTAGGAAGAAAAGGGTGACTACCCAGGCATCTTTACCCGCTTTTTGATAGTGAACTATTGCGCCCACCAAGCCCAGGAGGAGAGGTAGCATGAAATAAACATTTCGGGCGGGATTGTTCTTGGCGTGGTAAGGCAAATTGCTTTGCGGCCCCAAGCGCCATTCATCAAAAGGTTTTATGCCCGAAATCCAGTTTCCTTTGGTATGCTCAAAACGATGTTGCTCGTCGTTTTGCCTTCCAGCGAAGTTCCACATAAAGTAGCGCCACCACATATGGCCCACCTGATAATTGAGGAACCAGCTTATATTTTTACTCAGAGGGATAGGTTCTTGATCATTGGTTACCCCGGCATATTTCTTATAGTTTGGTACCGAGGCCGGATCATCATTCCACATCCGTGGGAAGAGTCCTACGTACCGAGGGTCGAATACGCGCTCTGAAGCCTTGCGATCATCGCTAATCACATATTCACCTTTTTCATCATCACGACGGTAAACCGGGTTTCCATCTTTAAAGTCTACTACCGGAGCATTGAAAGACTGACCGTAGAAAACGGGGAAGTCACCATACTGCTCACGTTTGTAATAGGCTAAGAGCGACATTGCATCTTCCGGATTGTTTTCGTCGATAGGGGTGTTGGCATTGGAGCGTACCGCTAAGGTTACGAAGGTTGAATATCCCAGAATGATGAAAAGAACGGAAAGAATTAAGGTGTTCCAAATGGGAGAGTCTTTTTTACGGGTATAACGTAAACCATAGGCGGCACCACCACCAATAAGAATAAGGGTGAAAATGGTTCCACTATTAAAGGGCATGCCCAGGCTGTTCACCATAAAGATCTCCAGTTTACCAAAGGTCCAAAGCACAAAAGGAATAATGGCGGCAAAGATGATTCCAAGGATGAGGATACCAATTACATTGTATAGGATGAACTTGGTATTGTTGATTTTTTTGTCGGTTTTGTAGAAATACACCATTACAATCGCAGGGATGGTCAAGAATACCAGGATGTGAACCCCGATGGAAAGACCAATCATATAGGCGATGAAAATGAGCCAACGGTGAGCACGACTGCTGTGGTCGATTTCATTTTCCCATTTCAAAATGGCCCAGAAGGCAATGGCAGTAAAGAGGGATGACATGGCATATACCTCACCTTCTACGGCAGAGAACCAGGCACTGTCGCTAAAGGTATAAGCTAAAGCTCCTACAACCCCACCCCCCAAAAGGGCAACGATGCGGCCATCGGTAAGCTCACCAAATTTGACTAAGAATTTACGTCCGAGCGCGGTAATGGTCCAGAAGAGGAACAATACGGTAAAGGAGCTGGCAGCTGCCGAAAGCAGGTTCACCATTTTGGCTTGCTCGGTAACATCTCCAAAAGCAAATTGAGAAGCGAAGTTCCCCATGAGCTGAAAGAGCGGTGCACCGGGAGGGTGACCCACCTGGAGTTTAACCGAAGTAGCAATGTACTCACCGCAGTCCCAGAAGCTTACGGTTGGCTCGATAGTGATAAAGTAGGTTACTGTTGCGATGGCGAAAACCAGCCATCCCAACAAGTTGTTCAGTTTCTTGTAATTGGAAAGCATCCTCTTGAATTTGTTGCTGCGGGCGAATTTATGAAAATAAGCAAGTTGGGCGGTGTCAATATCTTGTTAAAGAAGGATGCAGAAAAATTAAAGAAGATGATTTAACATGAATTTTTATTTGCGCGATTCAAATACACATCTTACTTTTGCCCTCCCAAAATAAAGGATGCCCCATCGTCTAATTGGCAGGACAGCTGGTTTTGGTCCAGTCAGTCGAGGTTCGAGTCCTCGTGGGGCAACAAGGAAAAAAGTCCGGACAAATGTTCGGACTTTTTTTATGCCTGTATTTTTTTGGCCAGGCGAATTGCAAATTCGCCTTAGGCTTGATCATTCTTAAAGAAAGATGCAGTTCCGGTTTCTTCTCGCTTAGTGGATAGGCTAAGTGGCTAAAATTGAATATAGAGTTACATTCGCATCGAATCACGACTATTTCTGTTCCTAATTTAGGCGATCCTAAATAGTGTCGCGGCATTCCATTATTGGCCTGTTCAGGTCTAAGTGGAATCGAGCAAGAGTCCAGAAAAGATTGGTTTTAAAATATTTCGCATGAAAGGAAGAATTCTACTGTTATTACTTATTGTCTCTGGTTATTCCTTTTCACAAGCTATTTTGGAAGATGAACGCTATGTGCCAGAAACGGACTCCTTAGTCTTACATAAATTAGAGCAATGGCAAGATCTTAAGTTTGGATTGCTCATGCATTGGGGGCCCTATAGCCAGTGGAGCATTGTAGAGTCCTGGTCGATTTGTCCAGAAGATTATGGCTGGTGCGAACGAAAAGAGGGACCTAATCCCAACAATTATTATGAATATGTCCAAGCTTATGAAGGCTTAAAAAAGACCTTTAATCCCGTCAAATTTGATCCGGAAAAATGGGCGCAAGCGGCTAAAAAGGCAGGTATGCGCTATATGATCTTCACTACCAAACATCACGACGGATTTTCCATGTTTGATTCGAAATACACAGATTATAAAGTAACGGATCCCGAATGTGCTTTTAGCTCAAATCCAAGGGCAAACATTACTGAAGAATTGTTTGATGCCTTTAGAGCAAAGCAAATGTGGGTGGGTGCCTACTTCTCAAAACCCGATTGGCATCATGATAGTTATTGGGATCCCTACTGGCCGGCTTTTGATCGAAACGTTAATTACGATCCGGCCTTGTATCCGGAAAAGTGGGAATCCTTTGTTCAATTTACTCACAATCAGCTTTTGGAGTTAACAACTGATTATGGGGATATTGATATTGTTTGGTTAGATGGAGGCTGGGTTAAAAAGCGAGACCAACAAAATTTAGATGAAAATTATGCGGAGAAGTTTGCCGAAAACAAAGCCGCAAATGGTTTTATCAAACACAGAATGGTGTCTCAGGACATTAGAATGGATGAACTTGTAGAGAAGCTTCGCGTAAAGCAACCTGGGCTAATCGTTGTTGACAGAGCGGTATACGGTAAAAATCAAAACTACCTTACGCCCGAAAACAGGGTGCCTGAAATCGAACTACCTTATCCTTGGGAATCCTGTATTATTTCTGGAGGAGGTTGGGCATATACCCATGATGCCGTTTATATGTCTGGTTATGCCGGGGTACAAATGCTTGTAGATATCGTGGCGAAAGGGGGAAACTTGCTGTTAAATATCGCTCCAACACCAGAGGGTGAATGGCAAGCCGGAGCCTATCGATTGTTAAAGGACTACGAAAGCTGGATGAAGATCAATAGTGAAGGGATTTATAACAGTAGCACCTTGGCACCCTATAAGGAGAAAAATATCTGCATGACCCAGCAAAAGAATGGTAATGCCTACTTCTTTTATATGGCCCAAGAAGATGAAACACGTATGCCAGCTTTCATAAACATTAGCTCTCACCAACCAGTGGAAGGGGGAACAGTAAGGCTATTAGGTTATGAGGAAGCATTGGAGTGGACAACCAATAAAGAAGGCTTTACCGTACAGATTCCTGAGAGTCTTAGAAATAATCCGCCCTGTCAATTTGTATGGACCTTGAAAGTTTCAAAATTGAAATAAGTTGAGAAAGTATAATCTCCCCTTTGCTCCTCTCTTTTTACTATTAGCGATAGGGCTGCTCGCATCCTGTGAATCTAAGGATCAAATGGTCTACAAAAACCCCGATGCCTCTATTGAAGAGCGGGTTGATGATTTATTGGCTAGAATGACGCTGGAAGAAAAATTCTGGCAGTTGTTTATGATTCCCGGTGATATTACTGAGGAAAAGGAAAAATTCCGTCATGGTATTTTTGGATTTCAAGTCGCTACTAAAAGCTCTACTGGTAATGAGGTAGAGCAAATCTTGGAGTATTCCACAGGTGGAAATGCTAAGGAAACCGCATTGAGGATAAATGAGATGCAAAAGTTTTTTCTGGAAGAAACGCGTCTTGGTATTCCTATTATTCCATTTGATGAAGCTTTACATGGCCTCATCCGAGAAGACGCCACTGTCTTTCCACAGTCTATTGGATTAGCAGCATCATTCAATATTAAGTTGATGGATACAGTGGCGGCAGCTATTGCCACTGAATTAAAAGCCAGGGGAATTCGTCAAAATTTATCTCCGGTAATCAATATTGCTCGCGATGTGCGCTGGGGCCGTGTAGAAGAAACCTACGGTGAAGACCCTTACTTAAGCTCACGAATGGCAGTTTCCTACATCAAAGCTTTTGAAGAGCGCAAGGTTATTACTACCCCCAAGCACTTCGTGGCGAATGTGGGAGATGGTGGTCGCGATTCCTATCCGATTCATTTTAATGAACGCATTTTAGAAGAAGTTTACTTTCCTGCTTTTAAAGCGAGTGTACAAGAAGCTAATGCCTGGTCAATTATGACTTCTTACAACTCTGTTGACGGCACCCAGGCAACGGCAAACAGTTACTTGCTGAAGGACAAGCTTAAAAAGGACTGGGGCTTTAAGGGTTTTGTTATCTCTGATGCCGGGGCTGTGGGTGGTGCTAATGTGCTTCACTTTACAGCAGAGAATTATGCCGAGGCAACCAAACAAGCCATAGAGGCTGGACTTGATGTGATTTTTCAAACTTCGTATGATCACTATCCATTGTTTTATGAGGCCTTTGAAAATGGAATCATAGACGAAAATGCCATTGACGAAGCTGTTAGAAGGGTGTTGTATGCCAAGTTTAAGTTGGGCTTATTCGAGGACCCCTATGTGAATGTGGATGATATGGAGAATGAAAATTACGTCACCAAAAACAAGGGACTGGCAAAATTAGCGGCATTGGAGTCCATGGTTTTATTGAAAAATGAGGCTGATTTACTTCCCCTACGGAAAACACTAAAGTCGATTGCAGTTATTGGACCTGATGCTGATGAAGCACGTTTAGGCGGTTACTCTGGTCCGGGAAATCATCCGGTAAGTATATTAAAAGGACTGAAACGTAAAGTGGGAGCCTCCATGAACGTGGCATATGCTGAAGGCCTCGGCAGAACAGCGGTAGACTATGCTGCCATACCTGAGAGCCAGTTTTTTCACCTTGTAGATGGTAAAAGGCAGGCGGGTCTTAAGGCCGAATACTATAACAATATCAAACTCGAAGGTGAGCCAGCTCTTTCCAGAATTGATGCTAACATTGATTTTAGATGGACACTCTTCTCCCCAGATCCAAGCAAGATCAACTATGATTTTTTCTCAGCTCGATGGGAGGGTAAAATCCAGGTCCCTAATTCGGGTAAAATCGATATTGGCATAGAAGGAGATGATGGTTATCGCTTATACATTAACGGTGAACTATTCATTGACAACTGGAGAAAACAAACAGTTCAACAAATCACAAAACCGTATCATTTTGAAAAGGACCAGACTTATGATATCAAAGTTGAGTTTTTCGAAACAAGAGGTAATGTTTGGTTTAAGCTTATTTGGAATGCTGATATTCCAAATAACTGGCAAAACAAGCTGGCCGATGCTGTTTCCCTAGCCAAGAATTCGGATGTAGCCATAGTATGTGTGGGGATTGAGGAAGGTGAATTTAAAGATCGAGCATCTTTATCTCTGCCGGGTCATCAGGAGACGATGATTAAAGCAATTGCTAGAACCGGAACGCCTACTGTAGTACTATTAATTGGAGGTAGTGCGATTACAATGCAAAACTGGAGAGGGGAGGTTTCCGCTATTATGGATGCCTGGTACCCAGGTGAAGAGGGAGGTAATGCAATAGCCGATGTGCTATTCGGTGATTATAATCCAGCAGGACGATTACCAATCACCTTTCCCATTCATGAATCTCAATTACCATTATACTATAATCACAAACCCACAGGTAGGGGAGATGATTATATAAACCTTAGGGGGAAGCCATTGTACCCTTTTGGCTATGGATTGAGCTATACCCAATTTGATTACAGTAATCTTCAAATCAATAAAAACTCCATAAAACCATCAGAGAGCGCTCAGATACAATTCAGTCTTTCGAATATTGGAGAATATGATGGTGATGAGGTTGTCCAGTTATACATTAAGGATGAACTTGCTTCTGTAGCAAGGCCCATTATAGAATTAAAAGGGTTTCAACGAATTCATCTCAAACAAGGCGAAACTAAAACGGTACAATTCGAAATCACACCAGCTATGCTCACCTTATTGAATAAGGAAATGGCTCCAGTAGTGGAACCAGGTGATTTTAGAATAATGATCGGCTCTTCGTCTAATGATATCAGACTAAGGGAGATTCTTAGCGTAGAATAAAGGAGCCGAAATGCGGTCTACTTTTAAAAAGATATTGGCGTGAATTTGCCATTCGCGGTAGTTTTAAAATCCTAAAAAAACATCCTTCAGGCAACCTTTTACCCTCTTTTCCCCGTCTATACAATAGCAATGCATTTTGAATAGATGAAAAAACTATTTCTTTCCTTGGCAATCTTAGTTCTGATCGCCAGCTGTTCGAACTCTAAAATAAGTGGCAGCACCGAGGCGGAAGCTCAGGCTCCTGTGGATACGGTGGTATTAACGGCAGCCGATAGTGCGGCCATTAAAAAAGGAATCGAACATGCCCTGGATGAAAAACTCTTGCCAGCGGTTAAAGCTCAAATTGACTCTGTAAACAGCTCCAAAAAATGAAGAAAACACTATGCACTCTGGCCTTTGTATCGGCCATCCTAAATTTCAGTAGCCAAGCTCAAAGCTTAGATCAATCCCTTTCCGGATCTGTATCCGCCTCGCAAGATGAGGGGGAGGCTCACATTGCCATGGACCCGAATGATTCTACCCATCTGGCAGTGGGTTATATGGAACTAGGAACCGGCGTTTCATTCCGTATTTACCATTCCGAAGATCAGGGTAATACCTGGCGGCTTTCACAATTTGATCCTTCCTCAGAAATAGCCAATGATTTTCCGGGTTATATAGCAGCCGGTGGGGGCGATATTCTTTTCGCTTACGACAATAACCATAACCTCTATTGTTCTTGGATTTACCTCCTTTTAAATCCCACTGCTCCTAATCCTACCGATACCCTTGTTTTTGTGGGTTATTGGGGTAAGTCGGCTGATAATGGTGCTAGCTTTAGCCTCGAAGCGGGAGAGGATCATTTCTTCGGCATTGGTAAATTGAATGCCAGTCAGACCATCTATAATTATAAGGATGGGATTTGCGATCGTCAGTGGATGGCCGTGGATTTATCCAATGGACCCGGTCAAAATGACCTTTATATTGGATACATCAATTTCCCTTCAGATATCAATCAAACTGGTCTTAAGGTAAAGGTGAAAAAGGCAAATCAAAGTAGTTTTTCGGCGGCCACAACCGCTTATGCCGGCAACGGACAGTTCACCAATTTGGCCATGGATAGCAATGGGAAATTGCATTATTCCTTCGCGGATTTTATGAGTAATGAGATTCTGTACACTTCCTCTATTGATGGAGCTCAGACTTTTGCAACGCCCGTGACCATTCAACAGGCAACCACCGTTTTCCCTTCCGGAACAGGGGTGATAAATGAAAGAGAAAATGCAGCGCCTTCCTTAGCGGTAGACGGTCAGAATAACCTGCATTTGGTTTGGGCCGATTTTATCTCGAATCAAAGATTTGAATCCTATTATTCCCGTTCAACCGACAATGGCGCTACCTGGTCTGCTCCGATTGATCTGACAACTATCTTCGGTTCCAAGGTATTTATGCCCGTGGTATCGGCGCATGGCGATAAGGTGAGCATTGGCGGAAATGTTTTGGATAGCACGAATAAGTCCAATTACCATATCAGCAATTCGCAAGACAATGGGGCCAATTTCGGACCCATCAAAAAAGTAAGCTCTGCTACCACCAATTTTGCCCAGGTATCGAAGAGTCGCTTTGTAGGGGATTACTCTTCCAGCGTGCGTACTCATTGTACTATTTACAGTCTTTGGACTGATTGTCGTGCAAATGGCTGCAAACAGTATATCGCCAAATACGATGAATGTGCCTCTTTGGGTATTGAGTATACCCCCATTGAAGCATCTTTTAGCTTGAGTACTCTGTATCCGAACCCGGTGAGCACGGTTCTGAATTTGGATTTGAAATCGGATGAAGCAATGAGCTTGAAACTAGAGATCTTTGACCTACAAGGAAGAGTAGTCTATTCCAGCGATCAAAATCTTTTGGAGGGCGAAAACCAATTGGAATTGGATTTAAGCAGCTTAAAGGCGGGCCAGTATCTATTGAGCATCAGCGATGCGAATGGCACTTTTATTAGCCGGAATATCCTGAAGAACTAAATACCTTCAAATTTAGATTGTTGGAACCGCCTCTGATTAGGGGCGGTTTTTTTATGATCGAATTGCAAATTTGATCCAGGTTTGGAACCGAATTACAAATTCGGCCCAATAATGCGTGTAAAATAAACCTAGGTCGAATTTGTAATTCGACTTAGCGTTTCAAAAAGCCTTGCAAATCCTTATTGGCACCATAAAGCACCAGTACATCACTCTCCTTGAGCTTTTGATCGGGGCTGGCGATTCCTTGACTGGTAAGTTCGGTATGATTGCGACCTAACATGCTTTTAACTTCCGTTTCGCTCATGATGGTGAGCACCAGTAAATTGTATTTGCCGCGGAACTCTACTTCACGAATGGTTTTACCCACATGGTCTTCCGGTACTTTGGCCTCGATAATGCTAAAAGTGTCTCCCAGCTCAAAGGAGTCCACCACATCATTCAAGCACAATTTTTTAGCCCAGCGCTCGGCAGTTTCTTCTTCCGGATGAACGATTTCGTCTACTCCAATGGCTTCTAAAACTTTTTGATGTAAAGGGTTAATGGCCCGACTGATCAATCGCTTAACCCCCAAATTTTTAAATACCGCGGAGGTCATAATATTGGCCCCTTGATCTTCACCTACGGCCACAATTACCAAATCAGTGTCTTCCAGAGGTAAGCCGGCTACCGTAAATTCATCGGTAGCATCCATTTGTATGGTATGGGTGATTTGTTCCTTATACATATCCACCTTATCCATGCGGATATCGATACCAATTACCTCATGGCCCTGAGCGGTTAATTTTTGCGAAAGGGAGGCTCCAAAATTTCCAAGTCCTGCGATAATATATTTCATGATTCAAGCTAGTTAATCGTTATTTCCTCCGTGGGATAACGATAGTTCTTTTGTTTCACCTTTTTAAAGAAGGCTATGATTAGGGTGAGCATGCTAACCCGACCCACAAACATGATGGCAATCAAAATGACTTTGCTAGGATGAGAAAGTTCGGCTGTAATTCCCAAGCTCAGTCCTACTGTGCTGTAGGCCGAAAAGCATTCGAATGCGATGTCCATCAGGCTTTGATCTGAGTCAAAGGCGGAAATCAACATCACCCCAAAGCCAATTACAATCAGCGAAAGCGAAATAATGGCAAAAGCTCGTTTTACGGTAACATCCGCAATTTCACGGCGAAATACTTCAATTCGTGATTTACCCTTGGCCAGACTTAGGATGTTTAAAGTCGCAACGGCAAAAGTGCTGGTTTTGATTCCCCCACCAGTAGAGGCGGGTGAGGCGCCAATCCACATCAATAAGAAAACCATCATGGTGGTAGGGAAGAGCATGGATGAGGTGTCGATGGAATTGAAACCGGCAGTACGAGGGGTGGTGGCACCAAAAAGGGCGGTTACAATTTTACCGATGCCATCATGCTCGGCCAAAGTATTGTTGTATTCAAGTACGTAGAAAAGCACAAAAGCCACCGCTGTGATTGTAAGGGTGGTGATGAGGGTGATGCGGCTGTTCAGGTTTAAAACCCAGGGTTTGTAGGCGATTTGCCGACGCCCGAATAAGATTAACTTCCGCAGGCGATAGCTGAAGTATTTAAAGATATTGGATACAATCGGGAAGCCTAATCCCCCTAAAACGAAGGTGAGGACAATCCAAAATTGCAGCAGGTAATTGAATTTAAATCCATCCTCATAAATGCTATTGGAGAGGGTAGAAAATCCCGCATTGCAGAAAGCCGAAATAGAATGAAAAACCGCAAAGAAGATCTCCTCGTATTCACTATTGAAGAAGGAACTTTCGAGGCTGCTGTAAATAAGTAGACCCGAGATTAACTCGATACTCAAGGTGATGAGGATAATGTATTTGAGGGTAGAAAAAACTTCCCCCAACATTTTAGAATTGGTGATATCCCTTAAGGCCAATTGATTCTCGTATGTGGCACCTCCTTTAAAGAAATAGCTGAAATAGCTGGCAAAGGTTAAAATGCCTAAACCCCCAATCTGAATGAGGATGAGAATGATGATTTGTCCAAACTCAGTGAAATAAGTACCAGTATCCACCACGATTAATCCGGTAACACAAACCGCTGAGGTGGAAGTAAAAAAGGCATCAATAAAAGAGAGACCATCATAAGTGGCATTGGGAAGCATCAGTAGAAAGCTACCCAAGAGAATAATAATCAGAAAGCTGGCGACAAACAGTTGGGCCGGATTGAGTAAAGTACGCTTGTAGTTCATCCGTACTTCCGAAAATTCACGCACAAAACTTAGAAACACCGCCAAGCGCAACCAGATTGGGTTTTCCAGTAGTAAGTCGGTTTTAAAGGGCTCACCTACAAAAAGGTAGAGGTAGAAAACCCAGAGGGTAAAGCCAATGGAAAGCAGGTCAAATACATAGACAAAGACCTTTCTTTTGATCAATAATCGATTTTGAAAATAACGGGCAAAAGTGGCTAGCACTCCTACCGCCAGGACCAGAAAGTAAAAACCATCCAGCAGATTTTGTGAGAGTTTATTTTGCGAAAAACCGAAATCCGAGATTAAGGCCAAGAGACCCAGGATGCTTGTGAATAGCGCAATTTTGAAGAATGTCTTCAATTTCATAATTCAAAGTACTCAAATCCCTTTGGCTTGAAATTGTTCACGGACAAGAAATTATGAACCGAGTATTTAGCTTGGGTCGAATTGCAAATTCGATCCAGTTATGGCGTATTTGAAATTCGATGAAGAGGTATGCGTCTAAATTAATTAGTACCTTCATAGCCAACTAATTAAACAGGCTCAATGCGGAATCTTCTTACTGCTCTGCTGGCCTTAACCTGCTTTAGTGGTTTTGCACAGATCACCGCCGACTCCGCTATAGCGGTTAATGCAGTTGGGGTGCAGGATGTTAATTTTTTTCCTTCTACTACTACACAGTCTACCTGCGCCCAAACGATTACGGTAAACCTTCCTTCCGGAAATTGGATTTATGGGGTCGACCTTTATTATACCATTAATACGGTGGGTGGAATAACGGGAATGCCTCCCGCCGGTATTTATGCCTATTTGGAATGTACAAGTACCGGAACCAATGAAGGGCAGATCTACACGGGTTCTGTTTTTAGTCCGGGAGCGTCAGAAAATGTAGTTCGCAGTAACCTGACTTTCTTGAATGGGGTTTATTCTGGCAGTAGCCTTGACTTTAAATTACACGCCTTCGATGTAGCCTTTTTTAGCAGTGGTTGCGATACTGCCGATGCGAAAATTCAGGCGGGAACCTTTAAAGTTGTAGTGCATCACGGGCCTGCCCCAACTTGCTTGAAGCCCTTTAATTTGGGTATGGATTGGGCAATGCACGATCGTGTGGCCTTAAACTGGACCAGCGGAGGGGCCTCCAATTGGCAGATCAATTATGGCAGTCCTGGTTTTAGTCCGGGTTCCGGGACTTGGGTAAATGCCAGTGCTAATCCATTTGTTTTAAGGGGGCTAAGTCCCAATACCCTCTATGAATATTATCTGCGGGATAGCTGTGGGCCAGGAGATGTGAGCCTATGGGAGGGGCCATTTCAGTTCCGGACCATTTGTAACCCTTATGTAATTAGCACTACCTATACCGAAGATTTTGAGTCGGCCACCTGGATAAATGGTGGGGGTGGGCAAAATGCCAATAACGTTATTTTCCATTGCTGGAAGCGGGATCCAGAAGCTCCAACCGGAGGGCCAGGTGGTGGTCGCTATGCTTGGGGAACAGGCAATGGCTCTACTCCCACAGCCAATACTGGCCCGGGCAGTGCCTGGCTTGGCAGTAAATACATTTATGTTGAAGCAACTGGTGGTCAAAATCAAGATGTGGCCACCATTACCTCACCCTTAATTGATGTGAGTTCCTTAACTACTCCCTCCTTGGAGTTTTATTTCCATCGATATGGTGCTTCGGTGGGGGGACTAGAAGCGCAGGCCTGGAGTCAATCTACGGGGTGGGTTACTGTTTGGTCTAAGTCAGGCGCTCAAGATCAGAACAGCAATTTCGATCCCTGGATAAAGGAAAGTATCACTCTAAATGCCTTTGCCAACGATACTATTAAGATTCGCTTTCGAGCTGTGCGCTCCCTTCAGCCGGAAGGCGATATGGCTATTGATGAGGTCGTTATTAAGGAAGCCCCCAATTGCCCGGATCCCTCGGGTTTTATTTTGAATGGTCGCACTAATAGCAGTGTGACCTTAATTTGGAACTCCGCCAATGCCAGCAATTGGCAAATTGAATACGGACCTAATGGATTTAGCCAGGGAGCCGGAACCTTGCAATTGGTAAACAGTAATCCGGTAATCATTAGTGGCCTAAGTTCGGGTACGGTCTACGATTTTTACATCCGCTCATTATGTGGGGGTGGCGACACCTCAGGCTGGATCGGGCCTATTTCGGCCATGCCTTATTGTAATGCGCTGAGTGCACCTTATTCTGAAAATTTTGATGGGGGAGCTTGGACCCCGGGCACGGGAACTTATAATGGAGGCGATGCGCTGGGGCCTTGCTGGTGGCGTTATCCCAATCCAGGTACCATGGCTAGTGATCCTATATTCTGGGGGCTGCGCGCAACATCCGGATCTACACCCAATACCGGCCCAAATCAAGATCATACCGGGGCCAATTTTATGTACGTTGAATCTTCGGCAGGATTTCTCGGTCAGGAGGCATCCTTGGAATCGCCCTTGGTGGATATTAGTCCATTGGTGAATCCCGAATTGCGATTTTTTTACCACATGTTTGGGAATAGCATGGGCACCTTGCGGGTGGATGTTTTTAGAGCAAGCAACGGACAGTGGACCAATGGTATTTGGTCGATTTCCGGGCAACAACAAAGCAATGCAGTGGACCCCTATTTAGAGGCCATTGTTGATTTAAGCGCCTATGCTGGAGATTCCATTATTATTCGTTTTTCGGGTCTCAAGGGGAATGAGCGACGTGGTGATATAGCCATTGATTTAGTAAGCATAGATGAAGCACCACCTTGCCCTCAGCCTAGTGGATTAACAAGCTCTAATTTGGGACCCAATTCAGTGGATTTATCCTGGACAAGCGGTGGGGCAAACCAATGGCAGATTATTTACGGACCAAATGGTTTTAGTATTGGTTCAGGCCTGGGAACGGTGGTTAATGCCGGGTCTAATCCTTTTACCTTGCTGCTCAGCAATAGTCAGGTTTACGATATCTATGTGCGCGACAGCTGTGGCGCAGGGAATGTAAGTGCCTGGGTTGGCCCGATAACGGTTACCATGCCTTGCGGTATGGCCGTAATCCCCTGGTCTGAAAATTTTGATGGAGGTGATTGGACGCCTGGTCTTCCTGGTTCCAATAATGGGAATGCAATTAGTTCTTGTTGGTCGCGACCATCTTTTAGTAATCCCAACTTTGGTCCTTGGTCTGGAGGTACGGCTTCTTCCAATACTGGTCCAAATGCGGATGTATCGGGCACAGGAAAATACCTTTATACGGAAGCCAGCGGTGCCAGTGGCCCAGGGTCCATCACCAGTCCGCAAATTTATTTAAACCCGATTATTGCCAATCCTACCCTGAAATTTCACTACCACCTATATGGCAGTGCTATTGACTCACTTTATGTTGAGGTAAATAATGGCAGCGGCTGGACTTGGATTTGGGGTGTTCAAGGGCAGCAGCAAAGTTCCAATGGTTCGGCCTGGACAGAGATTCAATATGGTTTGCAAAATTATTCGGGTGACACGGTTCAGATACGGTTTACCGGAGTAAACAGTGGCTATACCGCCGATATGGCTATTGATGAGGTTTCGATTGAAGATGTGGCCTGTCCGCAGTCCAGTAATTTTGCCATCCAAGCGGTAGGAAGCAATGCCGTGGATTTATCCTGGTCCAGTGCCGGTTCACCGGGCTTTAATATTGAATATGGTCCAGCTGGATTTAATCTAGGTTCAGGAACACAGGTTTATGCGGCGGCCTCTCCATTTACCTTAGCTGGTTTAAGCCCGGCCACTGCCTATGATTTTTACCTACGTGATAGTTGCGGAGCTACCAGTTATTCAGCTTGGCTGGGGCCGATTTCTGCCACTACCTTATGTTTGGCCTATACTGCCCCCCATTTCGAAAATTTTGATGGTGGCTCCTGGGTGGTGGGGGTGCCCACCGCTAATAATCAAGGTAATCAAATTGATGTTTGCTGGACCCGGCCATCGGATAATAATCCCAATTTTGGCACCAATTCCGGACCTACCGCTTCAGCCAATACCGGTCCGCTTTCAGATGTTAGTGGCAGTGGCAAATACCTCTACACCGAATTCTCCGGCCTAAGTGGTTATGGCGAAATCAGCTCTCCGGAAATCTATATTCCAACTAGCATTGTCAATCCTGTTTTGCATTTTGACTATCATCTCTTCGGGTCTAATATTGATAGCCTGGCGGTTTTTCTGGCTAAGGATGGAAGTAGTCAGTGGATTGGCGGCATTGTAGGTGCTCAGCAAGGCAGTTCGGCCGATGCCTGGAAAACGCATGGGATTGAATTAGACGCCTGGTCGGGCGATACAGTACGTATCATTTTCAGGGGCTATAGCCAGGCTTATATGGGGGATATCTCCATAGATGAGTTTAAGCTTTATGATGACCCCTGCCCTATGCCAGATAATTTTTCGGTGGGCACTATCACTAAAAATAGCATCAGCCTAAGCTGGACCAGTGGAGGTGCAAACCATTGGCAAATTGAATATGGCCCCCCTGGATTTAGTCCTGGCACCGGAACTCTACTTTCAGTAAGTTCTAATCCTTATACGATAACGGGTTTAAATGCCAGCAGCTATTATGAGTTTTACCTGCGTGACAGTTGCAATGCCAATGATCAGAGTCTTTGGCTGGGCCCGCTTTTAGGCTCCACCTTATGTGATACCTTATTGGCCCCTTATTACGAAAGTTTCGACCTGGGCTTTGATCGTGGAAGCGGAGCGCAAAATGCAGGAGCCAGCATATCACCTTGCTGGAACCGAAATCGAGATACCTTATTCTTTTGGGGTGGTGGCCAGGGCAATACTCCTTCTACCGGTACCGGACCCACTGGCGACAAAACCAGTGGTACTGGGAATTACGTGTATACCGAGGCCAGTGCAGGAAGCGGAGGTGATACCGCTATTTTGGAAACCGGTTATATAGACCTCAGCGCCCTGGCTCAACCCGAGCTGCGCTTCTGGTACCATATGTACAGTCAGAATGGTCAAAACCTCTGGTTCCAATGGGAAATTTATAGCGGAGGAAGCTGGATTATATTGGGCAGCCTGGCGGGTGATCAAGGGAACTTGTGGCAGGAACAACGTCATGATCTATCCAACTATCTCAATCAGACGGTGCGTTTCCGATTTGTGGTTTTAAAGGCTACGGGCGGAAGTATCTATCAATCGGATGTGGCCCTTGATGAATTGGTGGTGGATGAAAAAATTGCCTGTAATCCTTATACTATGCCTTTCCTCGAAAACTTTGATGGAACAGCTTGGCAGGAGGGAACCGGTGGTTTAAACGATAATGATTTGATCGACCCATGCTGGAATAGAATAGCAACAACTCAAATGCGTTGGGGAACCGGAATGGGGACAACAACTTCGGCTAATACCGGACCTAGCTCAGATTTAAGTGGCAGCGGGAATTACATTTACACCGAAGCATCACGAGGGGCGACCAGCGCCATGATTAGCAGCCCACCCATTATTGTGGATACCCTAATAGCCGCACCGCATATCTTCTACCATTATCACATGTATGGGGCTACCATTGTGAATATGAAGGTGGCCATCGAAAGGTCTTCCGGTACCACGATTTTGCAAACGTATACCGGTCAACAGCAAAATAGCAGTACCGCAGCTTGGATTGCGGATTCTATCGATATCACCGCCTATAAGGGCGATACGATTACTCTGCAATTTACTGCCGAAGCCACTAGCTTTACGGGCGACATAGCCTTGGATGGCATTGAGGTACGCGATGCGATTTTACCCTGTCCCGATCCTACATCTTTAAGCATTTCGACTATAAGCCAAACGGACTTTAGCCTTAGTTGGAATTCGAGCAATGCCCCAAATAGCGGCATCTTAACTTATTATGATATCGCATCCGGACCTTCTACCATGCAGGTGATTACCGGTATCAATAGTCCTTATACCCTCACGGGGCTAAGCGCTAACCATAGCTATGCAATTAGTATTTACGACTCCTGTTCCGTAGGGCAGTTCAGCGGAAGCCTATTTGATACGGTAAGTACTTTACCTTGTGATACAGTTACCGCCCTTTTTAGTGTAAGTACTTCTTATTTAGGCTTAAGCTTGGATGGCAGTAATAGCTTAAATGCCGATACCTTGATTTGGGACTTTGGTGATGGCAATGGATCGGGCATTAACCCGGTGAATCACCATTATGCCAATGCTGGAATTTACAATGTGCAGCTAATTGCTTTGAATCATTGTGGGACCAGCGATACCTTGGTTCAAGCGATTCGAATTTGCGATACGCTTAATCCGCAGATGACATTCACGGTTTATTCGGATAGTGTACTTTTTGATGCTAGCGGTTCCATGGCCACTTCCTTTCATTGGGATTTTGGTGATGGCAGTACAGATACCAACCGACAAAGCAATCATGTTTATGCTCAAAGTGGCACTTATACGGTACAATTAACCGTTTCCAATCTTTGTGGCGATTCAGTAAGCATAAGTCAAAGTGTACAAGTTTGTGGTGCGCCTAAGGCGGATTGGACCTATACGGTGATGTCGCCGATTAATAGCGGATTGCGGATTCAATTTGATGCATCAGCTTCCAGAAATGCCAGCACTTATGATTGGGATTTTGGAGATGGAAATACAGGAACAGGTGTAAGTCCAATTCATATTTACCAAACACCAGGGCTCTTCTATATCGTGAAATTAAAGGTGACTAATGCCTGTGGAAACAGCCATGAATGGGCCTGGGCACTATTTGCGATTGGCTTGGAAGAGGAAGTGCTAATGGTTCCCTTGAAGGTTTATCCAAACCCGGTGAAGGATATCCTCACCCTGGAATGGGATAGCGAACAATGGAGCCTACAGGCTTTGTATTTACGAGATGCGACTGGTCGATTACTAATGGAAAGCCATCCGCAGCAGAGTCCACTAGAATGGGATTTACGACACCTGCCCGCCGGAACGTATTATTTGCAAGTTCAAGATCAGCATGGCTTGCAAAGCCAGGTATTGATTGTTAAGCCTTAAAAGCAAAAGCCCCTTCCGAAATTCGAAAAGGGCTTTTAGCATTAATCAACGGGAAGAGTCTTAAACAAAGCTCCAGAAGATCTTTTCAATCTTCCAGCCATTGCCAACTTTAACTAGGGTAATCATTTCTTTCCAGCGCTGGCCTTCCGGTCCGGTTACCAGCTCTACAGTTGCGTATTTATCATTTACCTCGGTAACGGTAATAACATTATTCTGACTGTCAGGGGCAATTACTTCCTGACCACTCATTAAAGTGCGCAAGTCATCGATGGTTTGCACGGCAGTTAAAGAACCGTCGCGGTTTAAACCTTGATTCGTAAAATTGTCGCTGAGCACTTTGCGCATTTCTTCGAAATCGCGCTCGTTGAAGTTCTCGATATAGGTTTGCACCGCATATTGAGGACTGTTTTTGGGCTCTCCTTCTTCGGCTAGCTCAATACTATAAATAGGTAATTGGATTTGTTGGTCGGTTGGATTGCCGCCTACATTGGCTGACGCAGGCATAATAGTCCCTGCCATCAGCAAAGCACAAAATAGTGATTTCATGATGTTTATGTTTTAGTTTCGTGCTACGAATGTAGAGGCTTCCCTCTATTGGCTCTGTTAAGAAAAACTTAAAGACCTACGAATGGAGGGAGGGAGTCGACGAATAGGGGAAAAGGGACTGTTGAAGAATTTAGTCTTCGAGGCTGCAAGACTCAGCGGGGCAGGCTTTTTTGGCAAAGCCTCTGGAAGTAAAATAGATAGCTGGGATAAGCATCCACCATTGCTCATCGTACCAGGCACTTCCTAAAAGAGAAATTCCGAGCCCTAAATTTAGGACCCGGATTAAAATTCGATAGATTTTGGGACTAAGCTTCACGTAAACTCATAAAGTAATTCACGTTCAGCCAGCTGCCACCGTTCACGCAATCAAAACCATTTCCACGTAGGAAGTTCTCGGCCATGCCACTGCGGTTTCCACTGGCGCAAACTAAAATTAGCGGTGCCTCCAAAGCACGTAATTCATCCAATTTGTTGTTAATCTGATCTAGAGGTATGTTGAGAGATCCCGCAACACTACCACCAGAAAATTCGAGGTGGCTGCGTACATCCACCACAGTGCCCTTGCCTTGGGCAATTAATTCTTGTGCATTCATTTTTTCAACTTTTTAAGGTGATCATCGATCATGCTTAATAAAAGGCCACCCATTAATGCACCGTATAAACTCGAGTTGGTAGGATCACCAGTAATGGTACATCCATCCTCACAACCCACCTGGTCATAATACATATAACCAGCGGCTAATCCGAGCACTGCTCCCAGTAGAGTAAAGCGGAAGCGAAGAGTAAGACTTTTCAGCTTTTTCATGACGGGGCAAAATTGCACATTTCCAGCGGAATGGATATGTGACATAGGTTCTCTAAAAAATTGAATAGGGACTAAATCCAAGTTTCTTGTTACGACGTATATCTACTTAACCTGACAACTCGAAACATGAACTACTCTCTCAAACCGCTGCGGATTAATCTGCAATGGCGGGCTATTCTTGGCTTTCTGCTGGTTAAAAGCTTATTGATAGCGAGCCTGGCTATTTTTTATCAATACAGTCAAAAACGGAATCTCTATCAGCAATTGGTCAATGAGGTTGAGGTCAGTCAATTAAAGTTTAGTGAACATCGAAAAGTGCTGGCCAGTATAGCGCAATATCCCGATCGATCGGATCTGCAAGCCTTGATGGTCCCCTTTTTAGTGGCTCCTGAAATTCAGATTCAAAGTTCTATTGAGGAATTGCAAGTGCCCCTGGCTGAAAGTGAAGCGATTGTTTCCACTTATTTGAGCGCTTTTAGGCATGATCATCTTAGTGCTTCGGGCTTGCGAGCTCTGAATCAGAAAGCCCAGGCGGCAGAAGAAAATTTAGCCGCTTTGCATGCAGATGTGAAGCAGGCACAACTGGATTTTGAAACTATTAATGGCCTCTGGGTTTGGATCCTTTTAGGACTCTTATTTACCGCAGCAGTTATCCCCAGCTTAATCCTGAGCTATGTGTTTAGCTCGGGAATCCGTAAGGTTTCTAAAAACCTTAGAGCTTATGTGGCTTCAGGCTTTAAGCCGGATGCGATTCAATATAAAAAGTCATCTATCCCCGAATTACATAGTTTAAATCGGGATGTTTGGCGCATGCAGCGAACCCTCGAAGAAAAGCTAAATGAGGAGTTTCAATCCAAGCAAAAGGCTCTGGATTTGGCTCAACAAAAGGCGCGCACCCTTTCAGGCCTTAGCCATGAAATTCGCACTCCCTTGAATGGGATAAACGGCATGATCCATTTACTGCGCTCCACCGAATTAAATGAAGATCAGGAGGAGATGCTGGATATCGCTGAGCATTCCTCAGATCACCTCCTGGATTTGATCAATATGATTTTGGATTATTCCAAATTGGAAGCGGGGAAGATCAAGCTGACTAAAAGCCCCTATCATCTTCATGATGAACTGAACAAGCTTTTGGAGATGTTCCGCTTTCGCGTGAGGGAGAAGAGCATCCGAATGAAATTTGAATTCCCGGAGGAATACCAAGACAATTGGATTTTATGCGATGGTCTGCGCTTGCAGCAGGTCTTGATTAACCTTTTAGGAAATGCCGTAAAGTTTACCGAGGAAGGTTATATCAAATTAAAAGTGGAGCTTCTGAATCTGGAAACATCCTCACCCTTAATTTACTTTGAGGTGCGCGATACCGGAATCGGGATGAACCATGAGCAATTGCAAAGACTCTTTCAAGATTTTGAACAGGTGCATAGCGAATCAGCCCAAACAGCTGGAGGTACGGGCTTAGGTTTGGTGATCTCCAAGTCCTTGGTAGATTTGATGGGCGGCCAATTGCATGTGGAGAGTAAGGAGGATTTGGGATCGCGTTTCTATTTCAGTATACCTCTTAGCGAAACCATGGCGGTAGAACCTGAAATGCGCCAATGGAATCAAATCCAAAGTCATGAAGAAGGTATCTGGATTTTATTGGCAGAGGATAATCAGATAAATCAGCGGGTAGCCGAAACCATGCTGCAGAAAATGGGCTATCAGGTTATTACCGTAAACAATGGCTTGGAGGCCGTCGATGCCTTTCAAAATACAGATGTGGAGCTCATATTTATGGATATCGAAATGCCGGAAATGAATGGTTTTGACGCGGCCGAAGCGATTATGCAGAGTGCAAAGTATCAAGATCGGCCGGTTCCTGTTGTGGCATTAACCGCTAATATGCGGGATGAGATTCAGACCCAAATGGAAGGAACGGCGATCCAAGATGTGATTACCAAGCCATTTAGACCTTCAGAAATTAAAAGAAAGTTGGAGCTCTTGCTCAAGGACTTGTAACTTGCGAGTCAAAATTACAGCGATGCGAATTGCCCCGAAATTAGCCTTCCTTTTATTGCTTTTTCAAGCCTGTTCTTCCGGCTCGGATTCTGCGGAAACCACTGATAATGCTGGCAGTCAGGCCGGAATTGAAGTGCCCGAAGGCTTTAAGGCCGAAGTTTATGCCGATGATTTAGGAAAGGGACGCCACATGGCGAGTCGCGCGAATGGTGATTTATACCTACGACTTTCCTATCCCGAAAGAGGTGAATCTATAGTTGCGCTAAGAGATTCGAATCAAGATGGTATCGTGGATCGCAAGGTGTACTTCGAAGAGATAGATGGCGGCACAGGGATTAAGGTGCATAATGGATATCTCTATTTCAGTACTAATACGCAGGTTTTTCGTCGTCGTTTTAATGGGAATGAATTGGTGCCTTCCGGCGAACGCGAATTAATACTCACGCTGGCCGATCAGAACCAACATGCGGCCAAGCCCCTGGCTTTTGATGAAGAAGGTAATATGTATGTAACCATTGGAGCCCCTTCCAATGCTTGTCAGGATCCCAGTCGTACCAAAGGAGTGGCTGGTCAGGATCCATGCCCCTTATTGGAAAGCAGTGGTGGTATTTGGAAATTCAGTGCCAATACCCCGAACCAAACTTTCGAAGACGGGGAAAATTTTGCCACTGGCATTCGTCATGCCGTAGGTATCACCTGGAATCCTAACCATTCGAAATTGTACGCCATGCAGCATGGTCGTGATCAACTGCATGAGTTTTGGCCTGAGATCTACACTGCGAAGCAAAGTGCCGAATTACCAGGCGAGGAGTTTTTACGTATTGAAGAAGGCAGTGACTTTGGTTGGCCCTATTGCTACTATGATTGGCAGAAACGCGTAAAATTATTGAACCCCGAATATGGTGGTAATGGCGATAGCATTGGCCGTTGTGGCAATGTGGATTTACCTCTCATGGGCTTTCCTGGCCATTGGGCTCCTAATGCCATTGAGTTTTACAATCAAGATCAGTTTCCGGTAAATTATAAGGGCGGTGCCTTTATTGCCTTCCATGGTAGTTGGAACCGGGCACCTTTTCCGCAAGAAGGCTATCGCGTGGTATTTGTTCCTTTTAGCGGTCCGGATCCCATTAGTGGTTATCAATCTTTTGCCACCGGCTTTTCCGGTAAAAATGATCAACCTGAATCACCGGCCTCTGCAGAATATCGCCCTTGCGGCTTAGCGGTGGGGAGCAAGGGCAGTCTCTTTATTAGCGATAGTCAGAAAGGCCGAATTTGGCGGATCAGCTACGAAGGAAATTAAAGAAAAAGCGCATAGAGATAAATTAGGCTAAAGCCACTGAGGAAAAGGAGTCCCAGACGAGAAAGCCAGCGCATTGCAATTCCCGGGCGATCCTCAGGTCTTAAACTCATTACCAGTTTATAATTGGCAAAGGCAATGATGGGCGCAACTAAAAAGCTAATTGCTGTAGCCAGATCTACCAAACTACGCAGTGAATTTCCAAATTGATTAATAACGAGTAAGGCCCCCAAACCTACTACGATTAGTACAATTTGGAAAGTACGGTTCCCAGAGCTTTCTTCGCCTTTGGAGTTTTGCGGTCTTACTAATTGCCATACTCTTTGAGCACTTCTTGCATAGCCATCAAAAACCGCAATGCAGGTGCCGAACATGATACTAAAGGCGGCGGCAGAAATTACCCATCGACTCCAGTCGCCAATACTCTCGGTATACAGGTTTATGATATCCCCGGCAAAGGCTGCTGAGCCCTGAGCTAGAACCTTATCTGTGCCAAAAATGAGATAGGCCCCCAATAGCATAAAGCAGGGCGCCAATAGGGCAGAGGTCCAATAGCCTATATTGAATTCTCGCAGTACTTCTTTTAAGCTGGATTGATAGCCGGATTCTTTACGTCGGGCTAAGGTCCATAAGCTATTCCAGGCAGAGAGGTCTACCGCGGTAGGCATCCATCCCATTAAGGCAATTAAGAAAGGAAAGGAAGGATTGCTGATCTGTAAAATAGAGGCATCAAACCATTGAAAGGGATCAGCGGCCGGACCGCGACCCAAGGTGCTGAAAAAGGCCAATAGGGTGGTGGCGAGTAAAACACTGCCGACGATTTTAATAAGGCGATCCAGCGCTTTGTAATGTCCGATGAGAAGGATGAGCATACAAGTGGCAAAGAGCAAATAGGTGGTGACCTTTATGCTGAGGACGCCCTCCAGACCAAAAAGCTGATGCAGGAAGCCTGCCGTAACTGCACCTACTGCAGCGGTAACAAAGAACATGGTACCCAGAGTGATGAGTCCGTAGAGCAAAAGCATGCCCTTGCCTAAATCGCGGTAGCCATCAATCAATGATTGTTGAGCGGAGGCCGCATAGCGTGAACCATATTCGAAGAAGGGAAATTTGAACACATTGGCCAGAATTACTGCCCATAGAAGCGCAAATCCATAATCAGCACCAGCGCGGGTACTCTGTACTAAGTGACTGACACCGATAGCGGTACTGGCAAAGAGTAAATCCGGTCCCAGGGTCTTGAAAAAAATCCGGAGCGATTGTGCTTTCATTGCGCTTGGAATCAAATATAGGGGACTAAAAGCGATTATATTTGCCACTCTCAAAAAAGCAGTGTAATGGCCGATAAAATTTTAGTTCTAGGTTCTTCCGGTCAAATTGGAACAGACCTCGTAGATAGCCTCCGCGAAGCTTATGGCAATGACAATGTTGTTGCTTCAGACCTCAAAGCTCCTTCCGCCGAAAGGCTGGCCCAAGGACCTTTTGAGCAATTGGATGCTCTGGACGATAAAAAGGTTTTTGAGGTAATTAAGAAACACGGTATCAATCAAGTATATCACCTGGTAGCCATGCTTTCGGCCACTGCTGAGAAAATGCCACTAAGAGGCTGGGATCTCAATATGCGCAGCTTATTCAACTTTTTGGAATTAGCGCGCGAAGGTCATATTTCTAAAATGTACTGGCCCAGTTCTATTGCTGCCTTTGGACCTAATACTCCAGTTGAAGCTACCCCGCAATACACGGTAATGGACCCGGGAACGGTTTATGGAATTAGTAAACTGGCCGGTGAGTTATGGTGCGATTATTACCATAAAAAGTACGGTTGTGATATTCGTGGATTGCGCTATCCGGGATTGATTTCCTGGAAAACGGAACCCGGCGGTGGAACTACCGATTATGCGGTAGACATTTTCCACAAGGCAGCCAAAGGAGAAGATTATCATTGCTTCCTTTCGGAGAATCGTCGCTTACCGATGATGTATATGCCCGATGCCATTAAGGCTACTATTGGTATTATGGAAGCGCCGGCTGAGCAGGTGAAGATTCGTACTTCTTATAATGTGGGGGCCTTTAGCTTTACCCCGCGCGAATTGAGCGCATTAATTGAAAAAGAAGTGCCCGGATTTCAGACTTTTTACGATGCTGTAGACTCTCGAGATGCTATTGCCGCAGGCTGGCCTCAGAGCATCGATGATCAGAGAGCTAAGCAGGATTGGGGCTGGCAGCCCGACTATAACCTGGAAGCTATGGTAAAGGATATGCTAGCTAATCTAAAGGCCTGATTTAGACCTTTTTTCAGGACTCATTTAGCAAGCCAGAGCAATCGTTCTGGTGGGCTACGTCTTTTTAAGCTATTAATATTCAGCATCTTAAAAGTTAATTTAAATTTAATCTAAATAAACTTTGTTAAGACTTCTTCGGTTTTTAGTTTTGCCGGCTCAGAACTTATAATCAGTCTAAATAAAAATAAAATGAAGAAGTTTTACGCTGCTCTGCTTACAGCTTGTACTTCGCTGGGAACTCTTTCAGCGCAAGCTCCGGAAGAAGAAAAAGGCTACATCAAAGAGATGTGTGGCTGCTATGAAGTTGAATTCAAGTATGCCGAAACCTTTTCGGATGCCACCGACTACCAATTGCATGATCCCTATTCTTCCAAAGGCTTGGAGTGGATTTTTGTAGATGAAGAAGATTCTACGCATTTGGTATTACAGCATCTCTTAATTGTGGGAGGTGGCGAGCGCGTAATTAAGCACTGGCGCCAGGATTGGTTTTACGAAAACCTGGTTATGCTTCAATACCAAAAGAATTTGGAGTGGAAGAAAACCGAGATTACGGCTAAAGAAGCGAAAGGTACCTGGACCCAAAAGGTATATCAGGTAGATGATAGTCCCCGCTACGAAGGATATGCCACCTGGATAGACGTTGATGGCAAATTATACTGGGAATCTCAGGTTGCGGCGCCATTACCTCGCCGTGAGTTTACCAAGCGCGATGACTACAATGTTATGCTGCGCAATAACAAGCATAAAATCACCAAAACCGGTCATGTTCATGAATTGGATAATGCCAAGGTTATTCGCACAGCCGACGGTGATAGCGTTCTGGTTTGGGAAAAGGGCATGAACTCTTATTTCAAAGTAGAAGATAGTCGTTGCGAAGCTGCTCAAGCCTGGTGGGAAGCCAATAAAACCTACTGGCGCGATGTACGCATGGTATGGGATAATATCCTTAGCGAGCAGGATTACATCAACCTGGAGTATATGGTGGATGATCAGAAATTATGGCAACGTCTTTTTGACCTGGGCGATGAAATGATGGCCAAGAAAAAGTACCGCTCCGAGAAAGCTCAAAAAGAGGTGCGTGCAATCATCGAAAGCTACCTAAGCGCTAATCCTACGCCTTGGGTAAGTGCTGAAACGGAAGCCGAGAAGGCTTATTAATTCATTCCAAGAAAACACCATCATGACTAAATATATAACTACACTCTTTTTAGGCTTGTGCTCGCTCTTTTTAGGAGCACAAAGCTTCGATACCACGGGGGTGACCCAATGGCCCCAACGTTACAATTCTTATGAAACCTGGATGCAAGGCGCATTTGATGCCTATCGCGATACCAGCGATATGACCGATTTTGGTTGGGGGAATTACAGCATTACCAGTCACTTGATTGAGGGCGACAGTATTTACATCCTAAAAACCGTGAGCGGTCAGTACAAAGCGATTTCTATTGATAATCTCGCTTCAGGGGTGTACTCCATTACTTACAGCGATCTGGATGGAAGCAATCAGGTATCTAAATCATTGGATCGCGACCCTTATGAAGATCGCAATTTCTTCTACTATTCGATTGATAATGATCAGCTCAAGGATTTGGAACCCAATACAGCAGATTGGGATATCATCTTTACCAAGTACCCAATTATGTTCCCGGGCTTTGGAGCTTATCCGGTAGCTGGAGTACTGCACAATCGTGGAGTAGAAACAGCTCGTATCGAAAGTCAAACTGCCGGAACAGCGCAATTGTCGGATACTCTGAGCTTTCCATTTTCCGCTTCTATCGCTAGCATTGGCTACGATTGGAAAGACGCTTTTGCTGGGGTGGTTTTCGATACCCTTACCTATTTCGTGAAAGATCAGAATGGTCAGATCAATGATCTGGAATTTGTTAGCTACGGGGGTAGCGCCAATGGAAATATGAGTTTTACAGTAAACGGAGTATTGGATAGTATTAGCCTGGGTGCCGGTAATGATGGACAGGTGTATTACAGCTTAAATAATCGTGCGGAAGTAGCTCAAAATACCGACCTCGACTGGGATATCGCTTTATTCGCTCAAAGCAGCTTTGCCGCGGTTCCGGTGCGCATTAACGATATCGGTGGTGTGGAGCTTTACGTGTACCCACATAAAGACATATTGCATTGGACCAGCATTGGAATTGAAGAGAACCCCATGCAATTGCTATCCGTGTGGCCTAATCCTGCCAAGAATTATTTAAACCTGGCATTGAGTACCGAGGCCAGTCAAAATATTAGCCTGCGTGTATTCTCAATGGATGGTCGTTTGGTAAAGCAAGAGAACTTAAGTGTACAACCTGGAATTAGCGAGCAGCGCATCGATTTAAGTGCTGTTCCTGCCGGAATGTATCAGGTTCAAATTGAAGGTGAAAATTACGGAGCACAAAGCCGTATCCTGATTCAACCTTAGTTTATTCGATATTAAATTTTGGAACCGTTGGCCCTGGCTGGCGGTTCCTTTTTTCAGCTTATGGAAAAGCGCTTTTGGCTTTGGTTTATTAGTCTGCTAAGTTTCACAGCTCAGGCGCAGGAAAAATCCTTCCTGACCCTTTTAGATGCGCATACTGCACAGGTAGTGGAAGGTGCCCATGTTACTCTGATTTGGGAGGGCGATAGCTTAAACACCGTTTCTGATGCCCAAGGCCGCGTTGAGCTCAAAGCTCAGAACTTGCTATGGATTAAGGTGAGACACCTTTCCTATGAGCCCTATAAACAAGCCCATCCGAAGGCAGGCAGCTTGCACTTTTTAAGTCCGGAAAGAGGACAATTGGAAGAAGTAGTGGTAACCGGTCAAAATGGCCCTACTCTGAGCCGAAAGGCGGTTCGTCAAGTTAGGATTATCGATGCTCAAAGAATCCAAAGTCAGGCGGCAGTGAATTTAAAAGATCTGCTTAGTCAGGATCTTAATTTCCGCATTAGTGAAGATGCGGTATTAGGTAGCCAAATTAGCCTGCAAGGTATGAGCGGCGCTAAAGTGAAAATCTTGATAGATGGCGTACCCGTTATTGGTCGAACAGATGGTAATATCGACCTCAGTCAGATAAACCTCAATGCCATCGAAAGGGTAGAGATTGTTGAAGGTCCCATGGCGGTTACTTATGGCACCGATGCCGTAGCCGGAACGATTAATTTGATCACCAAGCAATCGCAAAGACGGAAGTGGCAAACTACTGCCAATGCTTATATAGAATCTGTAGGTCGCTATAATATCGATGCTTCTTTACAGTGGGCCCTTAGTGCTCAAAATCAGTTGAGTTTAAGTTTAGGGCGTAATTATTTTCAGGGCTACGACCCCGATGGGCAAGCCCGGGATTTACAATGGAATCCCAAAGAACAATATTTTGGCAGCTTGCAGTTTAAACATCGCCAGGGGAATTCACTTTGGCGCTATCGCTTAGATGCCTTTCAGGAGACAGTGAAAAACAAAGGGGCCATTGGTTCCTTCGATTCGCTTTTAGTACCTGTTGATACCGGTGCCTGGAAATACCCACGGGCCCTGGATGATGAATACCTTACCACTCGCTTAAATCACTCCCTTTATTATCATTACTACCCGGAGCAAGGTGGTCGTTGGAAGGGCTTTTTAGCCTACAATTATTTCCGTCGCGAAAAATTCAGTCGTATTCGCAATTTGCATTTGGGTACAGAACAGCTATTCCCAGGTGCGGATGCCCAGGATACCAGCATCTTTCGGATGATTAGCTCCCGTTTGATGTACCATAGGAAATGGGCCACTAAGGTGGATTATCAATTAGGTTATGATTTTAGCTGGGAGTTCAACTCCGGCCAACGTATTGAAGGAGAGGTCCAGGATATTTTAGATGCGGCACTTTTTGCTACCGCCGAGTATAAGCCCTGGGATGTTTTAAGCTTAAAGCCCGGTTTGCGCTATGCCTATAACAGTCGATTTGCTGCTCCCCTTATTGCTTCTATGGCCCTGCGTTGGGAGATGCATCCTTCTTGGATTCTGCGTGCTTCCTATGGCAAAGGCTTTCGGGCGCCTAGCCTTAAGGAGCTTTATTTCCTCTTTGTAGATGAGAACCACAACATTTTAGGGAACGCGGATTTAAAGGCAGAAACCAGTCATAATTACCAATTAGGGCTGAGCTATCATTATGATAAAGCCGATTGGCATTGGCAAACAGAGGCGCGTTTCTTCTTTAATGACCTTCGGGATGAGATCCGTTTAGTTGCCATCCTTTCACCAACGGATACAGAGCCCCGCGGTTTGTATCGCAATGAGAATGTCGCCCGCAGTCAGAGTGCCGGCATAAACTGGAACTGGCGATTGGCGAAGGGAGGCTGGAACACTGAATTAGGTATGGCCTGGATTGGTCTTAAGAATGAATATGCTTTTAGTGATCCGGCGGCCAATCAATTCAATTTTTATCCGCAATACCGCTGGAGCATTTCCTATCAATTTGCCAAGTGGAAATTAAAGCCTGCCCTCTTTATGAATTATACCGGAGAGCGAAAAGACCTGGCCTTGGATTCCGAAGGGAATCTCAATACCCGCCAATACAGTGATTACACTTTGGCGGATTTCAGCCTACAGAAAACTTTTTGGCAAGAGCGAATTACCCTTAGCGCTGGTATTAAGAACTTATTCGATGTAGGCAATATCGCGGTTAGCGGAACGGGTGGTGGGGGTACCCATAGTACTGCGGCTGGCAGCCTGCCTATTAATTACGGACGAACTTATTTTCTACGTTGTCAATGGAAACTCGATTAAAAGCATTTTTTGTTGCAGCACTGCTCTTTTCTCTGGTGGCTTGTGAGCCGGAAGAGGAATTGCGATCCGGACTTTTTGTGAGCGATCAAATTGGTCAGATGGATATGGTTTCTGCCGATGGTATCGATTACCAGTATGAGGCTTATTTCGATTTGAGCAGCAATAGCATGAAGGCTAAAAATCGGCGTGATGCCTGGGATTTGGCTTTTTCGGCCGATCCACAAAATCCCAATATCTATGTAAACTCAGCGCAGTTTATGCGAGTGGCTGCCACCAGAAGTTTGAACTTTGATTCTGCATATACCGCCAGTGATTTCGACTTCGAATTTGAAAGGGTCTATCGTTTTTATCAGCGTGGCTGGATGAGTGATGCCCTGCAGGATCCCAAAGGGCAGGTATTCTTAATTGATCGCGGACAGGATTTGCAAGGCCGCAAGCGCGGGTATTATAAGTTGCAAATCCAGGCTTTCTCAAATGGTTCTTATCAATTGCGTTTTGCCAATTTGGATGGAGCCAATTCGCAGGTGCTCAATGTGGAAACCCAGGCCGATTATAATTATCAGTTTCTCAGTCTGGCGAGTCCGGATAGCTTATTGAGCCTAGAGCCTCCAAAGGATGAATGGGATCTGCATGTATGCAAGTATATGGAGCGCCTTTGGGATGGCAGCGATACCTTAGATTATTCCGTAACCGGCATATTGATCAATTCTAAATCTGCTTTGGCTTATCGCGATACTCTTTTAAGTGCTGATTCTACCTTGAATTTTGGCGACATCCAGGCTGGCGATATTCAGCATCATCAGCTCAAGCCAAAAACGGAAGCCATTGGTCATGAATGGAAATACTACGATTTGGATGAGGGAACCTATCTCGTTCGCAATCGTTGGATTTACTTTATCGAAGATGCGGAAGGAACGATTTATCGACTGCGTTTTATTGGCTTCTATGGTGCCGAAGGACAAAAAGGAAATGTGAGCTTTGAGTATTTGCCTTTGGAGTAATGCCTATTTCTTAGTTAAATACACATCCAATAAAAGGTCCACTGTGCCAAAAGTAGTGTCGTTCTGGTAGCGGGTAGTGGCCACTAAACTGGTCTCTGTTTTATTACTGATATTATAGGTCATAGGACCATAAGAGGGATCGTCTATAATAAACTGAGTGTCGCTGGTATATGTTACATCTCCATCGCCTCCCACATTAATAGGCACCGGTAAAGTTTGCCCAAAGAGGTTAATCTCCATAGTGCTACTGACCTGATAATCCACTGTTTTATTACGAGCAGCAAAATTGTAGCTACCTGAAGTATTGGTACCCGTACCGGCCAATGGAATAGTTCCTAAAACACCGGATTGCAAGGATCCATTATAATCGGCCTGAGTTACTTCAAACTCACCATTGAGAAAAGCGGCTAATCCGGTTAAGGGTGCTTGACTGCTGCTACCATCATCTTTCTTGCGACAAGAAACAAAAGCCAAACTCAAAACCAATGCTGCAATAATGCCAATGTTTTTCATAATGTAGGGATCAGAACTCAAATGTATTTATTTCCACCTGAAGCTAATCAAGCTCTTAAATACTATTTTTTAAAATTGGGCTCCTGCTGTAGAAAGTTTCAGGCGCTGGCTTCGCCTTTTCGTAGCTCTAGTACGGTGATTTCAGGCCAAATACCCACCCTTCCGGGGAAGGCCAGGAAACCAAAACCACGATTGACATAAAGGTAGCGACCGGCATCTTCATAGAGGCCTGCCCATTTTGGGTAGCGGTATTTCACCGGGCTCCAACGGAAGACCCCCGGAATTTCAATCCCGAATTGCATGCCATGCGTATGTCCACTTAAGGTGAGCGACATTTTCTTAGGGTGCTTTTTTACCACTTCATCAAAATGCGAGGGATCATGCGACATTAGGATGTGAAACTCCTTTTCAGGGGTGTCTTTAAGTGCTAGTTCCAGATCACCATGCTGGGCAAAACCCTTACCCCAGTTTTCAACTCCTACCAAGCGGATGCGCTCCCCATCTTTTTCGATCACTCGATTTTCATTGCGAAGTAAATCAAAGCCTATATCGGCATGGGTACGATAGAGCTTTTGCATATTGGCCTCCTTAGCTTCGGCGGAAGGCCAGTTTACATAATCGCCATAATCGTGATTTCCTAATATGGAGAACTTACCCATGGGCGCACTAAGGCGGGAGAACACTTCTTTCCAGGGTTCCATTTCATCCGCCACATTATTTACCAGATCGCCCGTAAATAATAGGAGGTCACTTTTTTGCTGATTGATGAGATCAATACCATAGGCGATCTTTTCAGGATTATCAAAACTACCGCTGTGTACATCCGAAATTTGCGTCAGGCGGAAGCCGTCAAAGGCATCGGGTAAATCCGGGAAGAAGAGGGTCTTCTTAATAACCTGATAATTGTATTTCCCTTTAAAGATGCCGTGTAAGATCCCGGCAAAGGGAATCGCCGCTAAAGCCAGGGCAATCTGACTTACAAACTTTCGGCGCGAAGCCATAAAAGGTTCCCCTTCTGTAGAGCTAATTATTTTCCCGCTAAGGCCTACGATGATACGTACAATATCCTCAATGAGAAGGGGCGCGCTAATGATTAATTTGGGCACAAAGAGCAGGACGAAGCTACCCATGAAAATTTTGAATAGGGGATGCTGTGGCCCGGCAGAACGATCGAAATTGATGATCACCAAAACCAGCAGAACCAGAAAGGCAATAGAGAGACCCCAGTATAAATAACGCCCCCAAACTTGATCTTTAGTAAGGGTTCGCACCGCCTGATAGGCGTAAATATCAACCACGCTCATAAGGAGCACGGGGATTAAAATTCGAAAGAGCACAGAATATATTTTTAGGTCTAACCCCTCAAAATGAAAAAAGATCAGGGTCTTGTTTGAATAATGCTAATTTAGGGCGTCTTAAAAGATTTTTCCAAATGTCTGATTCTAAGCCTACCCTTTATTTATTGGATGCCTATGCCTTGATTTACCGGGCCTATTTTGCCTTTGTAAACAATCCTCGTATCAGCTCCAAGGGTCTGGATACCTCGGCAATCTTCGGTTTTACCGTTACCCTACTCGAGATTCTGGAAAAGAAGAATCCATCGCATATTGCCATTGTTTACGATACCGCGCAACCTACTGTTCGCCATATTGAATATCCCGAGTACAAAGCACAACGCGATGAAACTCCGGAAGGTATTAAAGTGGCCTTTCCTTATATCCGCCAGGTAGCGGAGGCTTTTCGTATACCCTTTTTAGGGGTTGATGGCTATGAGGCCGATGATGTAATTGGCACCCTGGCTAAACAAGCTGAAGAAAAGGGTTATGAGGTGTATATGATGACACCCGATAAGGATTTCGGGCAATTGGTTTCGGAAAACATCTTTATGTATCGTCCGGGTCGCAGTGGAAACCCTCCTGAAATATGGGGTGTGCCGGAGGTATGCGAGAAATTCGACATTGATACTGTAGATCAGATTGTGGATTACCTCGGCATGATGGGCGATGCAGTAGATAATATTCCGGGTATCCCAGGGGTTGGCCCCAAAACCGCTTCCAAGCTTTTGAAGCAGTATGGAAGTATGGAAGGCATGTATGAGCATGCCGATGAAATCAAAGGGAAATTGGGGGAGAAGATTCGCGATAATCAGGAGCAAGCCTTGCTCTCGAAAAAATTAGCCCGCATTATTATTGATGTGCCGATTGAGTTTCATGAAGGTGATTTCAAGAAGGACCCGGCGGATGAAGAGCTTATCAAGGAGCTTTTTAGTGAATTGGAATTTCGTACTCTTTCCAAAAGGGTTTTAGGTGAAAGCATTAGCCCTAGCGCATCAGCCCCAAAGGCCAAAGCGAAAGCGGATAGCAGTGGTCAAACCGATTTGTTTGCCCAGGTGCCCACTGAACAACCAGAGTCGGATGCTGGTGATGGTCCGCGGAATTTATCCAATACGGAGCATTTGTACCAATTAGTAAGTCATCCCAAAGAGCGGAAGGAATTGCTGGCCAATCTGCTTAAGCAAACAGCAGTGTGCTTTGATACCGAAACCACTTCCATCGATGTGCGAGAAGCCGAATTGGTAGGATTAGCCCTGAGCTATCAACCGGGCTTTGCTTATTATGTGAATCTGCCGGAAGGCGAGCAACAAGCGATTATTGATGAGTTTCGACCCTTCTTTGAGAACGAAGAAATTGAGAAGATTGGTCAGAACCTGAAATACGATATCTCGGTTTTATCCAATTACAATATTGAGGTGAAAGGCCCCATTTTCGATACCATGCTGGCGCATTATCTTATTAATCCGGATATGCGTCATAATATGGATATCATGGCCGAAACTTATTTGGCTTATGAAACCCAATCGATCGAAGAGTTGATCGGGAAGAAGGGCAAGAATCAAAAGACCATGCGTCAAGTGGAGCCCGAGAAGGTGGCGGAATATGCCGGTGAGGATGCCGATATTACCCTGCAATTAGCGTCCATTTTCAAGGAGAAATTGGGTGATGATTCTACAGCCAGAGTATTAAAGGATATCGAAACGCCTTTGGTGAAGGTTCTTTCTCATATGGAGATGGAAGGCATTAACCTGGATCGGGAGGCACTTAAAAAACTCTCGAATGAATTGGCAGAAGATATCCTCCGTTTGGATAAGGAGATTCACGATTTAGCGGGCAATAGCGAGTTTAATATTGCTTCACCCAAGCAATTGGGCGATGTGCTCTTTGCCGAAATGAAATTGCTGGATAAGCCTAAGAAAACAAAGTCTGGTCAGTACTCTACCTCGGAAGATATTCTACAAGAATTAGCTGGGGAACATGAAATTGCTCAGAAGATTTTAGATTATCGCCAGAGTGTAAAACTGAAAAGCACTTATGTAGATGCTTTACCCGAAATGGTAAGTCCGGTAACCCAGCGTCTGCATACCAGCTTTAATCAGGCAGTAGCAGCTACGGGTCGATTGAGTAGCAATAATCCCAACTTGCAAAATATTCCTATTCGAACCGAAAGAGGTAAAGAGGTAAGGAAGGCCTTTATTCCCCGCGATGAGAATCATGTGATTTTAGCCGCGGATTACAGTCAGATTGAATTGCGCTTAATTGCCGAATTGAGTGAGGAGAAAACCATGATGGAGGCTTTCATCAATGGGGAAGATATTCATGCGGCTACGGCAGCTAAAGTCTTTGGGGTTTCCTTAGAGGAAGTTACTCGCGAAATGCGAAGTAATGCAAAAACGGTGAACTTCGGAATCATTTATGGTGTAAGTGCCTTTGGTTTAAGTCAGCAAACCAGTTTAAGCCGTAGCGAAGCTTCGGATATTATCAAATCCTATTTCCGCACATATCCTGGAATTCAGGATTACATCGAATCTCAAAAGGAATTGGCGCGTCAGCAAGGTTATGTGGAAACCATGTTGGGTCGTCGTCGCTATTTAAAAGACATTAACAGTCGTAATGCAGTAGTGCGTGGTCATGCGGAGCGTAATGCGGTAAATGCACCGATTCAGGGATCCGCGGCGGATATCATCAAAATCGCCATGATTAAGATCGATACTGCCTTAAAGGACTACAAAACCCGCATGCTCTTGCAGGTGCATGATGAATTGGTATTTGATGCGCCTAAGGAAGAGCTGGAAACGGTGACACCCATTATCACCGATTTGATGCAAAATGCCATCGAAACCAAAGTGCCATTAGTGGTGGAAAGCGGTTATGGTGCCAATTGGCTGGAGGCGCATTAACAAGAGTCTTTTTAAAAAGCATAAAAAAAGCCTTCTCAGTTGAACCGAGAAGGCTTTTATATTTTCAATATTCAAGGATTACTCAATAATGAGCTTGTCCTGGATTTGAGTGTTTTCGCCTCTCAATTGAACCAGGTAGATGCCTGAATTCAAATCCAGATTCAGTTCCTGATCCAAAGATGGGCCTTCGCTGTGCAAGTTCATTTCAAATACGCTTTTACCGCTGAGGTCTACAATGCTTAATTGCAGATCACGATCTTGGAGGTCGCTTAAGCTGAGTTTTAATTGACCACGGCTGGGATTTGGGTAAATGGCCATATCAGCAGCATTGTATTCTTCGATGCTCACATCGGTGCCTTCGCCAAAACGGATATTGTCGATATAGAAATTATTACCACCACCATTTTCAAATACAAATTTGATCAGGATCGGATTAGGGCCAATATAGGCATTGAAGTTAATGGTTTCGGTAGCCCAATCACCAGCTGCGGTAGGTACAAAGTTTCCGGTGGTGTTAGCAACGGTACGTAAACGACCGCCATTGTAAAAACGACGACGAATCCAAGTGTCACCACAATCACGAGAAACATAAACCTCTAATTGATCTTCATTATCATTGGCAGTAGCCGCAAAAGCGAAGTCGAAGAAAAGGTTCAGATCATTACCATTCGCGGTATTAATAGCGGGAGAAATCAATTCGTCCAATTCACCCAGTGAATTATTGGCACGAGGTAAAATCAAGGCCATATTCTGATGTGAACCACCATTGGTATAGGGCTGGAAGGTACTGCCATCACCACCGTCAACCGCGGTCATCACTTGAGGAATGGTTCCGTTCTCAAAGCTTTCTGTCCAAGTCGTGGTAAAGAAAGGATTGGCAGAATTCTTAACGTGAATCAAATCGGTGTAAGTAACATTGTCGGTACCGGCACTATTGGTTACGGTTAAGCTTACGCTGTAGGCTCCAGGGTTGGCATAAACCACGCTTGGGTTTTCCAAAGTACTGGTAGCTGGGGTTCCACCAGGGAAGGACCAGTTCCAGGAAGTAGGATCACCTTCTTCAGAAATGTCGTAGAACTGCACGGTATCATTAGTACACACTACTTCTTTTTCAGCCTCTACCATGGCAATTGGAGTACAAGGAGGAGGGCTGGTTAAACCAGTGAAGGTGTGGTTAGAAACTGAAACCAGAGTGCCACGAAGAGAGCTGCTGTTTAAAACGGCGTGCACACGTGCTTTCTGATCCTCAGTAAACATATTAGGACAATCTGCATAATCCATATAATTCTCAATTTGATCTACCAAATCAGGAGAATCATTAGAACAGCTATTAATTCCGAAGTTGCAGCCAAAGTTACTTTGGGCCACAGGTGGAGTATCATCACAGTAATCACCTTGAGCGGCGTTGCCCAATAGACCCACTGGGTTAGCGCCCCCCATTCCATTACATGAACCCGAAAATGGATGATGTAAGGCCAGGTAGTGACCTACTTCATGAGTTAGGGTACGTCCACCGCTAGTGTTGCCGGCGGCCGTGCCTATGGTTCCCATTTGGTCGTGACGAAGAATTACCCCATCACCAGATACCTTATTGGTACGAGGGAAGAAGGAGTAGCCCAGGGTGTAACCTCCAGGATCTTGTGGAGTTGTGTTGGAAACATGACGAGTAACCCAAATATTCAGGTAACGTTCCTGGTTCCATTTTACAATTTTCGCAGACTCGGTACCACTTAAAGAAGTGCTGCTTTGAGTGCGGGTAATACCATCGGTGCAATTGCCCTGAGGATCTTTCTTTGCGAGTTTAAACTCGATTTGCATGTCAGAGGCTACGCCCTGGAAAATAGAGCGAGTTTGACTAGCATCAGCGTTAAGGCGCTGGTAGTCTTCGTTCAAAACACGAAGGCCATCTTCAATTTGGCGAACCGAAATATTATCGGCTTGAGTAGCATAAACAACATGCACCACTACCGGAATAGTATATACAATGGTATTGGTACCTGCGTTTTTTTGGAGCGCATTCTCCAATTTGATATTTTGAGCGATTTCGAAAATGCTCTGCTCAGCAGCTTTGATCTCTTCTAAGGCTTGAGGGTCTTCTAAAGACTCTTGATAGAAATGATCAAATTCACATTTATCAGGATTATGGTTGTGTTCAGACTTGCTTTGAGCCGCTGCCAATAGTGAAAAAGACAGGGCTGTGAGCAGAAATATTTGTTTCATTAAATGAAAATTTTTGGAAATCGGTGCACAAATATATACGCTTTGTAACGGGATTCGTTGGGTTCCGAAAATATTCAGGTAATTTTCAACGATTTATAGTTAATAAGGTTTGGCAGATTGATAATTATTGTTGTATTTTCGCAGCCCCTTTTTGGAGGGTTATGTGTTCGAAAGATAACGATTTAAATATTAGGTAGTTGTGAATACAATGAGTTACAAAACGGTATCGGCCAACAGCCAAACCGTTGATAAAAAATGGGTTCTGGTTGACGCTGAAGGGCAAACATTAGGTCGCTTGGCCTCCAGAATTGCCTTTTTACTGCGCGGAAAGCACAAGCCCAATTTTACACCTCATGTAGATTGTGGCGACAATGTAATCGTGCTTAATGCCGATAAAGTTGTTTTAACCGGTCAAAAAGCTACCGAAAAACAATACGTGCGTCACACTGAGTATCCTGGTGGACAACGTTTCACTACTCCAGCCGAGTTGATGATGAAAAATCCTATCAAGGTGATCGAAAACGCGGTGAAAGGTATGTTGCCTAAAAATCGTTTGGGAAGCGAATTGTATCGTAACCTTCACGCCTTTGTTGGTACTGAGCATCCACATGAAGCTCAGAAGCCTGAAAAAATTGATATCAATACCATTAAATAATAAGGAAGAATGTCTGTGACTCACACTATCGGCCGAAGAAAGACTTCCGTAGCGCGCGTTTTCCTGCAAGAAGGAAAAGGTACCATTACTGTAAACAAGAAAGACTACAAGGATTATTTCGATACTCCTGCGCTCCACTACAAAGTTGAACAAGCTTTCGCCATTACCGAAACTACTGGTCAGTACGATGTAAAAATCAATGTTGACGGAGGTGGTATCACCGGTCAGGCAGAAGCAGTACGCTTAGGTATTAGCCGTGCTTTATGTGAAATCAATCCTGATTTTCGTCCACAGTTAAAGCCTGACGGCTTATTAACTCGTGATCCACGTATGGTAGAGCGTAAGAAATTCGGTCAGAAGAAAGCGCGTAAGAAATTCCAATTCTCTAAGCGTTAAAAAATATTTGGGTTTAGTATCCAAATTCTTCGGGTGCCCTTGTAGAAGGGCCCACCGGAGAGTTGAATTAGTGAATGTAAACTATTAATTATCTCATGGCAGATCAATTTGTAAAAGAAATGCTGGACGCGGGAGTGCACTTCGGTCACTTAACCCGCAAATGGAATCCAAACATGGCTCCTTATATTTTCATGGAGCGTAATGGAATCCACATTATCGACTTGTATAAAACTCAAGCTAAATTGCAGCATGCTGGTGAAGCAATTCAAAAGATTGCCGCTAGTGGTCGCAAGATTTTATATGTAGCTACCAAGAAGCAAGCGAAAGATATCATCGAGAAAAACGGTACGGATGTAAATATGCCTTTCATCACTGAGCGTTGGCCTGGAGGTATGCTTACCAACTTCGTTACCATCCGTAAAGCGATCAAGAAGATGCAAAACATCGATCGTATGAAGGAAGATGGTTCTTACGAGACTTTAAGTAAGCGTGAGCGTTTGCAAGTTGACCGTCAACGTGCCAAGCTTGACAAGCAATTGGGATCCATTGTCGATATGACCCGTTTGCCTGGAGCTTTGTTCATCGTAGACATTACTAAAGAACACATTGCCGTTAAAGAGGCGCAAAAATTAGGTATTCCAACCTTCGCTATCGTAGATACCAATTCGGATCCTACCGAAGTGGATTACGCGATCCCTGCAAATGATGATGCGACTAAATCTATCGACCTTATGGTAGGTAAATTTACTGAGTACATCCGCGAAGGCTTAACTGAGCGTTCAGCTGAGAAGAATAAGGCTAAAGATGCCAAGCTTCAAAAAGCCGCCGCTAAAGCTGAAGGTTCAGAAGAAGAAACTACTGAAGAGGAAGCTTAATTTCACCTAAGCATAACAAGGAATTAATTCTATGGAAGGGGTGAAAAGCGATTTTTATCCCTTTCTTATTTTTTAGACAATCAACTATAATATCTGATACAATGGCTAAAATCACCGCCGCTGAGGTAAACAAACTCAGAAAACAGACCGGAGCCGGAATGATGGATTGTAAAAAAGCATTGGTAGAAGCCGATGGCGATTTCGAACAAGCAATCGATATCCTGCGTAAAAAAGGTCAAAAGGTGGCCGCTAATCGTGCCGACCGTGAAGCTACAGAAGGTTGTGTATTGGCTGGCAGCAATAGCGATAACAGCTTTGGTGCAGTAGTAAGTTTAAACTGTGAAACTGACTTCGTTGCTAAAAACGACAGCTTCGTAGAGCTTACTCAAAGCATCTTAAATCTGGCCTTAGAAAATAAATTTGCCGATAAAGACAGCCTTTTAGCTGCTAGCATGGGCAATATGACCGTGGCCGAAAAATTGGTTGAGCAAACTGGTGTAATTGGCGAGAAATTGGAAATTGGTTCTTACGAGGTTGTAGAAGCTCCTTTCGTTGCCTCTTATATCCACGCTGGTAACAAGTTGGCTACTTTAGTAGGTTTAACTAAAGAATCTTCTGAAGCTGGTAGAAACGTAGCTATGCAAGCTGCTGCAATGAATCCTGTTGCTTTGGATCGCACTGGTGTTGATCAAGAAACTATCGACCGCGAATTAGAAGTAGGTAAGGAATTAGCTCGTCAAGAAGGTAAGCCAGAAGCGATGTTAGAGAAAATCGCCGAAGGTCGCTTGAACAAATTCTACAAGGAAAATACCTTGGTAGAGCAAGCTTACATCCGCGACAATAAATTAAGCGTTGAGAAATACTTACAGTCTGAAGACAAAGACTTGAAAGCCATTTCTTTCAAACGCGTAGGATTAGGCGTATAAGCTTAATTCTCTGATATTTCAGAAGCCGCCTCGGTTTAATCGAGGCGGCTTTTTTCGTTTTTATAGGTATCTAACCGACGCTAATTTTCTGCGAATAATCTCCAAAATTGCCGTGATCTTTTCGCGACGATCCTTGTATCTTTGCGGGAACTCCCAATTTTGACCGCATGAAATACAAACGCATACTTCTTAAATTAAGTGGTGAATCCCTCATGGGGGATCAGGAATACGGAATTAATGGCGATCGCCTGAAAGAGTATGCCTCCGAAATTAAGTCTGTGGTAGAATTGGGCGTAGAAGTGGCCATCGTTATTGGTGGTGGTAATATCTTCCGCGGATTAAAAGGAGCCAGTGAAGGCATGGATCGCACCCAGGCCGATCATATGGGTATGTTAGCCACCGTAATTAATGGATTGGCTTTACAGAGTGCCCTGGAAGCCGAAGGGGTGAAAACCCGCTTGCAAAGCGCCATCGAAATGAACAAAGTGGCGGAGCCTTATATCCGTCGTCGTGCCACCCGTCATCTTGAAAAAGGCCGCGTGGTAATCTTCGGTGCTGGAACCGGTAACCCTTATTTTACTACCGATACTGCTGCTACTCTAAGAGCTATTGAAGTGGATGCGGATGTGATCCTGAAAGGAACTCGTGTAGATGGTATTTATACCGCTGACCCTGAGAAGGACGAAAGCGCAGTGAAGTATGAGTCTATTTCCTTTAAGGAAGTATATGAGAAGGGCTTAAATGTTATGGACATGACTGCCTTTACCCTGAGTAAAGAAAACGATCTGCCCATTATAGTTTTTGATATGAATAAAGAAGGCAATCTGCTTAATCTCCTCAAAGGTGAAAAAGTAGGTACCTTAGTAGCCAATTAATCCAAAGCTCCCAAATGGAAGATATTGATCTGATCATTAGCGAGGCAGGGGACAGCATGAAGAAATCCCTGCAGCACCTGGACAAGGAACTCTTGAAAATCCGCGCCGGTCGCGCTAACCCAGCCATGCTCGAAGGTGTAATGGTTGAATACTATGGCTCCATGAGTCCCTTATCTCAAGTTTCGAATGTCTCTACTCCGGATGCGCGTACTTTATCTGTACAGCCCTGGGAAAAGGCTCTGATTCCAGAAATTGAGAAAGCCATTATGAATGCCAATCTGGGCTTTAACCCCCAAAATAATGGTGAGGTGGTGATTATTAATATTCCCCCTTTAACCGAGGATCGTCGTCGCGAATTAGTAAAACGTGCCAAAGCTGAAGGTGAGGAAGCCAAGGTTTCCATTCGTTCTGCTCGTAAGGATGCCAATGATATGCTTAAGGATCTGGATGGTATTTCGGAAGACTTAGTTAAGGATGCCGAAGAAAGAGTTCAGGCTTTAACCAATAAGAATGTAACTAAGGTGGATTCCGCTATCGAAGTGAAAGAAGCTGAAATCATGAAAGTGTGATTCAATTCTCTAGAGATACTAAAGGCCCCTCTTTTGAGCGGGCCTTTTTTATGCTTTAACTCCAATGCAAAGTACTAGTTCGCCTTTCGGCGGATGCGTCTCACAGGAAGTGCTTAGCTCCGCTAAGGTGCCTCGGCGGGTTTCTTCGAATTTCTTGGAGATTTCGCGGCTTAAACTAGCAGGACGATCTTCCCCAAAGTGCTCAATTAGATCACGAAGGGTGCGCTGAATGCGATGAGGGCTCTCGTAAAAAATGATAGTACGCTCTTCTTCGGCGAGTTTCTTTAATCGAGTTTGACGTCCCTTTTTAGGCGGTAAAAAGCCTTCGAAACTGAAATTATGAGCGGGCAAACCGCTAACCACCAAAGCAGGAATCAGGGCGGTGGCACCTGGTAAACAGATTACCTCAATACCGGCTTGCAAGGCTTCTCGGACCATTAAAAAGCCCGGATCTGATACAGCCGGTGTTCCTGCATCACTAATCAAAGCTACATTATGACCCGCCAGAATCTGCTCTACATACTGAGCACTCTTTTGATGCTCATTATGCATATGATTGGCCTTCATGGGAGTACTAATCTCAAAATGGCGTAAAAGCTTCGCGCTGGTGCGCGTATCCTCGGCCAGGATTAAGTCCACATCCTTGAGGGTTTGTATGGCTCGGAAGGTCATGTCTTCAAGATTACCAATAGGAGTGGGGACGATATAGAGGATGCCAGCCATATTAAAAGTCTTTAGGGTCTAAATGATCTGCCGGATTCCAAAAGTACTGATCGAAATCCTGAACCCGATCATTGAGAACTTCTAGGCCTTCGTTTTCGAGCAAATCCTGCATTAAAGTACTACCTGGAAAATGATGCTTCCCGCTAAGCATTCCCAAGCGATTCACCACTCTATGTGCAGGTACTCCTTGTTCATTAAAGCTGTTGTTCATGGCATAGCCTACCATTCTACTGCTGCGGGCAGCACCCAAGAATTTGGCAATTGCCCCATAGGAAGTTACTCTTCCTTCAGGGATAAGACGACAAACCGCATAAACACGGCTGTAGAAATCACTCAAAGCTCCAGCGGATATAAGTAATGGCCTTGCCTTCTTCGCGGAACAATTGCTCGTAATGGGTTTGCACTTCTTTTAAAACCGGCTCATTGTTTCGTGGGTCCTGCTTATCAATATTGTGAAAAACCCGATGAATGGGGAAGCCCATTAATTGCAGCAAGCCAATGGTATAACCATGTAAAAACTCGCTATCTGTTTTCAAGTGCAAGAGGCCTTTACTCTTGAGAATATATTGATAACGCATCATAAATTTAGGATGCGTTAAACGATGCTTTATACGAGTATGCTTAATCTGGGGGTCAGGGAAGGTGATCCAGATTTCAGACACCTCACCACCATCGAAACAATGATCCAGAAGTTCGATTTGGGTACGTAGGAAGGCCACGTTTTTAAGCCCCGCTTCTTCCGCTTCTTTGGCACCATACCAAATACGTGCTCCTTTAATATCTACCCCAATGTAGTTTACATTAGGATTGCGCTTAGCCAGGGCTACGGTATACTCACCTTTGCCACATCCCAATTCCAGAACAATGGGGTTGTCATTACCAAAAATACGCAGGCCCCAATTGCCTTGCAGGCTCAAACCTTCGAGCACTTGTTGGCGACTGGGTTCGATAACATGCCTCATTTTGGCATTTTCCTCGAAGCGTTCTAATTTTTTTCGTGCCATGCTGCAAAAGTAATTGATTGCCTTTTCAGAAATTGCGCTCATGAGCAGAAGGGTGCTATATGGGGTGTTAAATTGGGGTTTGGGCCATGCAAGTCGCAGCAGCGTGGTGATTCGAGCATTGGAAGCGGCGGGATTTGATCCGATTTTAGCTTCGGATGGAGTAGCAGGAGAATGGCTTCAAGAAGAATTTCCGCATCTCGACTATCGCGAATTACCTTCATATGAGGTCCGCTATTCCAAAAGTTCGCGTCAATGGCCCAGCTTAGTTTCAGGTCTACCAAGAATTGCTAAGGCCGCTTCCGCCGAAAGGCGCATTTTACGACTTTGGGCAGATGATTTAAAGCCCGCGGGTATTATTTCCGATAATCGATTAGGCTTTTCCCATCCTGATTATCCATCGGCCTATATCAGTCATCAATTGAGCCCTAAGGCCGGCTCATTTACTCGCTTTGCCGCCACCAGTCATCGTTCCTATTACCGTCAGTTCAGCGAATTGTGGATTCCCGATGATAAGGATCGAAGTTTAAGTGGGAGCCTCAGTACAGGTCGAGGTAAAAAGCGTTTTATTGGCCCCCTCAGCACTTTAGAGCGAAGGCCCACCGAGGGTGAAAGGGTCTTGATTATTCTGAGTGGCCCGGAGCCTCAGCGCAGCATTTTAGAACGACGCTTGTTTGAACAAGCTGACGCTTTGCCCGATTCCACCGTATTAGTGCGAGGTATTAATGGAGCTTGTCCCGACCGTTACCATCAAAAGTTTATGGTTTATGACCGCTTAGGCAGAATGGACCTTTCGGCCTTAATTGCTCAAAGCAGCCTGGTGATAAGTCGTAGTGGTTATAGTTCTTTAATGGATTACCATTATTTGGGGAAACGGGCTTTATTAGTTCCAACCCCCGGACAAAGTGAACAGGAGTATTTAGCCAAACGCCATGCTAAGCGAAAGGGCTATATGGCCGTAAAGCAAGACGACCTCCTTTTGTCTACTCAGTTAGAGCAGGCCTTGGCTATGCCCTTTCCCGAGCCGCAGGATTTTAGCCTACCCGAAGATTTGTTTAGGATTTTTTCAGCGTAAAAGAAAAGGTAGAACCCTTGTTTTCGCTACTCCGCACATTAATAGTTTGCTTGTGTGCTTCAATGATGTGCTTCACGATAGAAAGACCTAAGCCTGTACCACCGGCATCACGGCTGCGACTTTTATCTACCCGATAGAAACGTTCGAAAATACGAGGTACATCTTCCGGTGGAATGCCAATACCATCATCACTAACTTCGGTAAGGATATGCTTATCCATGTCAAAGAAGCGCACCTCTACCAGGCCATTCTCATTACCGTATTTGATAGCATTGCCGACCAAATTGATAAGTACCTGCTCAATTTTAGCGCGATCCGCCATTACTTTAAGAGGGCGGTCCAGGTCCTTTTTTATTTTAAACTGAACGTGCTTTTTATGCGCTTTATCTTCTAAAAGCTCAAACACACCTTCTACCAGTTCAGTTAGGTCGAAGCTTTCGTAATTGATTTGCACCCGATCCGATTCGAGGGCCGCAATTACTTCGAGATCTTCGATAATGTTAATCATTCGGTCCACCGACTTATTCGCACGTTTCAAATATCGTCGGTTAATCTCCTGATCATCGATGGCTCCATCCAATAAGGTTAAAAGGTAACCCTGAATATTGAAGATGGGTGTTTTAAGCTCATGCGAGATATTGCCAATAAACTCCCGGCGAAAATTTTCTCTTTCTCGCAGCTCGGCAATTTCATTACGGTTTTGAGTTGCCCATTCCGACACTTCTTTGGTTACCTTATCAAGATCTGCAGAGCGAGCCAATTCTTCTTCCTCAGTTTCGGAACCGATCTTAAGCTCGTGGATATTCTTATAGATGATCTTAACCTTACTATAAACGAATTGCTCCACTCCCAGGCGGATCATAAAATAGGCCAGTACAAAAAGCGCAAGGCCCAATAACCAGGGAAGATAGCTTGGGCTGCCCTCAAAATGGAAGCTGGCCTGCAGCGCCGAAAAGGCGGCCACCACCACAATGCCCAAAATGAGGGCAATGATAAAGGCTAATATGCCGGGTTTATCTAAACGCAATTAGGCTTCGAATTTATATCCAACGCCTTTTACTGTTTTGATCAGCTTATCGCCAATTTTCTCGCGGAGTTTACGAATGTGTACGTCGATGGTACGACCACCTACTACTACTTCATTTCCCCAAATCTTATCGAGAATCTCATCGCGATGGAAAACTTTACCCGGACGAGAAACCAAAAGGCTAAGCAATTCAAATTCCTTACGAGGTAAGTCCAGTTTTTTGCCTTTGAGGCTAACCTGATATTTATCGAGGTCGATACTAAGGTTGCCAAATTGTTGAATGGACTCGTTTTGTACGGATTGTCCATAGCGACGCAATAAAGCCTTAATACGACTAATCAGTACCTTCGGCTTAATAGGCTTAGTGATGTAATCATCCGCACCAGCGTCGAAACCGGCTACTTGCGAATAATCTTCACCACGAGCCGTTAAAAAGGCAACCAAAGTACCTTCGAGGCCTGGAGTTTTGCGTATCTGATCACAAGTTTCAATGCCGTCCATACCGGGCATCATAACATCTAATAAGATCAGGTGCGGGTTTTCTTTTTTGGCTTTCTTTAATCCCGTTTCTCCATCGGAGGCGGTAATTACCTTAAAGTCTTCTTTAATTAGGTTGTAACTTACGAACTCCAGAATATCGGGTTCGTCATCGACCAGTAAAATGGTATAATCGCTGTTATTCATTTGATCAGCATTGAAAATCGGGTGTAAAAATAGCGATTAAGCCAAGGGGGATTCACCGCTTAACAATTCGTTAATTTAAAAAGGAAAGTCTTAATCTTAAACTAATGTAATTAACTAATTGAATTTCATATACTTGAAAATTCAAGCTCTTAACATTGGGGAATATTTAAAAGCCTAAAGTTCCTTAAAGCTCGCTTAACTTCAGCTTAACAAGGTGCTTGTTCCTTTGCCGCCAACAAATAACAAGTATTTCTCCGATGAAAAAATTTAAGTTTTTCGCAATGGCTGCTTTCGCAGCAATCGCTCTTACTTCTTGTGAGGACGATAGCACTGATACTAACAATAATGGTGGCAGCTCTACTGAGGTTGTTCCCGTATCTGGAACTATCACCAGCGACGTTACCTGGTCTAAAGATAAGATCTATCGCTTAGATGGTCGTGTATTAGTTGCCGGTAATGCTACTTTAACTATCGACGCAGGTACTGTAATTAAAGCTTCTCCTGGTTCAGGTGCTTTTGCTTCTGCTTTGATCGTTACTCGTGATGGTATGATCAATGCTCAAGGTACTGCTACCGAGCCTATCATCTTCACTACTTTGGCTGACGACATCAAGCCTGGTCAAATCAAGTCTCCTAACATGGACCCAACTAACAACGGTCTTTGGGGTGGTGTGATCATCTTAGGTGAGGCTAAAATTTCCGGTTCGAACGATAATGGCGATGACGTTTCTGAATTACAAATCGAAGGTATTCCTACTTCTGTAGATGCACTTTACGGTGGATCAAACGATGCCGACAACAGCGGTACTTTCTCTTACGTATCTATCCGTCACGGAGGTGCTAACATTGGTGATGGTAACGAGATCAACGGCCTTTCTTTAGGTGGTGTTGGATCAGGTACTACTATCGATCATATCGAAGTTGTTGCTAACCAAGACGACGGTATCGAGTGGTTCGGTGGATCTGTAAGCTTAAACAATGTGTTAATCTGGAACTGTGGTGATGACGGTTTGGATACTGACCAAGACTGGATCGGATCTTGCGAAGATTTCATTATCGTTTCTCCTGACGGATCTGCTTTCGAATTGGACGGACCAGAAGGTTCTTTAAACCGTGGTACTCACCAATTCACTAACGGTACTGTATATGCTGGTTCTGCTATCTCTGACTTAGTAGACTGGGATGGTAACACTAACGCTGGTGTAGCTAACGTATATTTCTATGGATGGAGCACTGGTTACATGGACGGTATCTCTTCTTTCGGTGGAGACGGAACCGGAAACAATGCTAACTGGGAGTACACTCTTACTTCAGGTGGTATGCCAGTTGACAGTGTATTCAAAGGCGCTGACATGTCTATCCTTTCTGAGGTAGCCAAAAACGCTAACACTGTAGGTCACACTGGTAACTTCGGTTATACCTGGGCTTCTCAATCCGGTTCTTTATCTGCAATTGGATTGTAATTTCTAGCTAAATAATACTTAGGAAAGGCTTGCCTGAAAAGGGCAGGCTTTTCCCTTTTTTTTACACCCTATTCCATGAAAAGCTTTAAGTCTACACTGGCCCTGGCCTTTCTCTGTTTCCCAATCTTGTTATTTGCTCAAAAAGGAACCATTCGGGGACAGGTTATCGATGGTGAAAACGGGGAGCCTTTATTTGCGGCCAATGCTGTGATTAAAGGCACTCAAATTGGAACGACTACCGATTTTGACGGTTATTATGAGCTTCAGGCCGAAGCAGGAACTTATCAATTAGAGATTAGTTTCATCGGGATGTCTAGCTTGGTAATAACTGATGTAGTTGTAAAAGCTGGTGAAGTTACCGTAGTAGAAGCGGTTACCCTGAAGCCAGCCAGCAACCAATTAGCCGAGGTGGTAGTGACCTCCGAAGCTGTTCGCAACTCCGAAGCCGCTCTGGTAACGGTAAAGCGAAAGTCAACTAACTTAATTGATGGTGTTTCTGCCGCTAAACTTCGTAAAACCGGAGACAGCGATGCCGGAGATGCTGCTAAACGTGTAACCGGTGTTTCGGTTGAAGGCGGTAAATACGTTTATGTGCGCGGTTTGGGAGACCGTTACACCAAAACCATGTTGAACGGTGTAGATATTCCAGGTTTGGACCCGGATAAAAACTCTATCCAAATCGACATTTTCCCAACCAATTTGATTTCTAACCTTACCGTTTTAAAAAGTGGTTTGGCTGAATTGCCAGCCGACTTTACCGGTGGGGTGGTGAATATCGAAACTCAGGAATTTCCTACCGATCGCATTTTGGATGTATCGGTTGGCGTTGGTTTTAACCCTTCAATGCACTTCAACTCTGATTACATCAGTTACGAAGGTGGTTCAACCGACTTCTTGGGCTTTGATGATGGAACACGTGCTATTCCTCGTGCAGATGGTAGTGGCCCGCTTCCATTTTTCGATGATGAAGGTGCCGCAGATTTTAATAAGAACTTTAGCCGCACCTTAGGAGCTGAGCAAAGCACCAGCTTTACCGACTATAGCTTGGGTATTTCCATGGGAAATCAATACAGCTTGGAGAGTGGTAATAAACTGGGCTATATCTTCTCTCTTACCTATGATAACTCCAGAGTGTTTTATGATGGTATTGAATATGGTGAGTGGCAGCGTGATCGCGATCCGGAAGATTATCAATTAATTGAGGCGACTACCCAAAAGGGTAAATTGGCGGAGCAGAATGTACTCTTAGGAGGCTTGGCCGGTTTTACCTACAAAACCTTGTTGTCGAAGTATAAGTTTACCGCCATGCATTTGCAAAACGGGACTTCTCGTTCTGCTCAATTAAGTATTGATGCTAAAGACGGCGCGGCACAGGTTTCTGATTATTATGCCTTCTCAAATAACTTGGAATACAACCAACGTGGTTTGACCAATATTTTACTTGCCGGTGAGCATTATTTAGATGGTGGTGATTGGGAGATCAACTGGAAAGTTTCCCCAACTCTATCCTCCTTATCTGATCCTGATATCCGTAAAACGGCCTTCTCAATTGATCGTGGTGACTCTACTTTCGATCCGGGTGAAGGTGGTTTGCCAAGTCGTATCTGGCGTTCTTTAAGTGAGGTGAATATGGTAAGTAAGGTGGATATTATCCGTTCTCACACCTTAATGGGAGATGATGCCAAATTCAAATTCGGGATGAGCCACGTTTTCAAATACCGTGATTATTCTATCTATCGCTATAACCTAAACGAACGTTTTTCAGGTCAATCCGGTTCGATCCAGTATTCAGGTGATCCTAATGCGGTACTTACAGATGCTAACCTGTATCGCTACAATAGTACCTTAGGTGAGTATCAAGGTTTGTATTACAACCCTGAATTATTAGATGGTCAAACCAATCCGAATGAGTATCAATCGAATGTAAATAACTTCGGATTTTACGCTTCGGAAGAGTTTAAGCCTCTGGAGTCTTTAAAGGCGGTAATTGGTTTAAGAGCAGAATTATTCCAACAACGTCATACCGGTCGTGATCAGGTAGCGGCTCAAAACCCGAATGATCCTAGTGGAAATACCTTGAACAATGATGTGGTTTTAGATGCTTTGGATTTATTCCCATCTGCTAACTTGATTTATGCCCTGAATGAAGACATGAACTTAAGAGCTTCTTACTATCGCTCTATTGCTCGTCCTTCTTTTAAGGAATTGTCCTTTGCGCAGATTTTGGATCCGGTATCCAACCGTACTTTCAATGGTGGTTTATTCCAGTACAATGATTGGAATGGTCAGTTAGAGTCTACTCGTATTAACAACTTCGATTTACGTTTAGAGCGCTTCCTGGATGGGGCTGATATCATTTCGATTAGTGCTTTCTATAAGGCTTTCGATTCCCCAATCGAATTAGTGCGTATTCCGGTAGCCCTTCGCGACTTCCAGCCTCGTAACGTAGGTAATGGTACTTTGATTGGAGCGGAATTTGAGTTACGTAAGAACTTGTCCTTCCTCAGCGAGAGGCTGAAAACTATCGCTTTCTCAGGTAACTTTACCTATACCTATTCTCGTATTGACATGACGGATGCAGAATTTAATGCCCGTAAAACCTACGAGAAGGTGGGTCAAACTATTGAGCGTACTCGTCAAATGGCTGGTCAGGCTCCATTTATTATTAATGCTGGCTTTAGCTACGACGATAATGACAAAGGTTTAAGTGCTGGTGTGTTCTACAATGTGAAGGGTCGTACCCTGGAAATTGTTGGAGGTAACCTGGCTCCCGATGTATACACCGAGCCTTTCCATAGCCTGAACTTAACCTTTAATAAGACCTTTGGTGAGGATGGACGCTCTTCCTTAAGCATCAAAGTGTCGAATCTACTGAACGATGTTCGCGAAAGTCTTTATCAGGCTTACGAGGCCAATGCGCAGGTCTTCAATCGTTTGCAGCCCGGTACTGCCTTCAGTATCGGTTATACCTACAGCTTTTATTAATACCTTTCGGCAGACTTACCGAATTAAAAATTTGATAATCTTAGGCGAAGGAAGGATCTTGAAAAAAGACCTTCCTTTGCTTGTCTTAAATCCCTTACTATGAAGCGAAAATTATCGGTATTTATGGCTACTGTAGCCGCCTTGATGGTTTCTCATCCAGGTAATGCCCAAACAACCGTAGCCTCCTCTACTCAGGCCGGTTTAATGCCTTCTTCTAACAGCGCTGGAATTGCGTCTGTGGGAGTTCCGGCCTACACAATTTCTCAAATCAATACTCTTGATGCAAACTTCTTTCCCGATTCAATCGGTGTAAACTGCTCAATCGACGGAGTAGTATTTTCCGATGATTTCGATGGAAATGCGGGTTACTCATTCTATGTATATGATAATACAGGAGCCATCAACATCTATGATAATGTGGATGAGCCTAATGGATATCAAGTAAGTCGTGGTGATTCTATCCGCGTTTTTGGTGATGTGGCATTTTACAATGGCCTTACCGAAATTAATGTAGATTCTATCCACGTACTAGGTACCGCTACCATTCGCGCTCCACGCTTGGTAACTGCACTGGATGAAACCACTGAAAGTGACTTAGTGCAATTAAACGGATATTATTTGGTTTCTGCTTCACAATGGCCTTCATCAGGAAACAGTGCCAACGTAAGCATCACCAATGGAACCGATACCTACACTTTACGTGTAAATCGCGATACTGATCTTGATGAGAACCCTGCTCCAATGGGTACCTTCAATGTTATTGGTGTTGGCGGACAGTACGATAGCAGCTCACCTTATGATAATGGATACCAGATTCATCCTCGTGATATCACGGATATCGTGGTTTTACCTACCATTATCAATGGAGTTCCTTTATACCAGGTTTCTCAAATTAACAGTGTTGACGCTAATGGCGCTGCTGATTCATTGAACGTTACTTGTGCCCTTGACGGTGTTGTGTATACTGATGATTTCGACGGAAACAACGGTTATTCCTTCTTCATGTACGATAATAGTGGCGGTATCAATGTTTACAATAACGTAGATGAGCCTAATGGTTATCAAGTGAGCCGTGGCGATTCCATCCGTGTATTTGGTTTTATCGCTCAATACAATGGTTTATTGGAAATCGATGTGGATTCGATTCAGGTATTAGGTACCGGAATCAGCTTAAATGCTCCGATGAATGTTCCGGTTGCGAATGAGTCTACCGAAGGAAACTTAATTCGTTTGAACGGATACAGCATGATTACTCCATCACAATGGCCCTCTGCTGGTAGCAGTGCCAACGTGAATATCACCAATGGTGTGGATACCGTGATTATGCGTATCGACAGCGATACTGATATTGACGGAACAATGGCTCCTACTGGTCCTTTTGATGTAATTGGTGCCAGCGGACAGTATGATAGCAGCTCTCCTTACGACGATGGCTATCAAATCTTACCTCGTGATTCTACCGATATTATCCCTGCAGTAGTTGCAGTTCCTTGTAGTGCTCCTTTCTTTAGTGAGTATATCGAAGGTTCTTCCAACAATAAAGGCTTTGAGGTGTATAACCCAACTGCCGGAAACCTGGACATGGGTCCTTATAAAGTATATATGAGTTCCAACGGTGGTTCTGCTCTGGCAGAGTTCAACTTAATGGGAACCTTGGCCTCAGGCGATGTATATACCATCGTAAATAGTTCAGCGGACCCAACCATGTTGGCGATTGCGGATACCACTTTATCTTACCCAAGTGTGGCACACTTCAATGGTGATGATGCCTTATTCCTGGTGGATACTGTAATGGGAGACACTATCGATATTATTGGTGTTATTGGAGTTGACCCAGGTTCTAACTGGCCTGTAGGTAGCGGTTCTACTGCTAACAATACTTTGGTGCGCATGGCCACTGTAAGCAATGGTCAAACCAATTGGGCTATTGGAGCTACCGAGTGGGATGTTCATCCTAGCAATACCTTTAGTTTCTTTGGTAACCATAGCAGCAACTGTGTGGTTCCTGCAGTTCCAACTGTTGAGTTTGCTTTGCCAACTCAAAGTGCCATCGAAAGCATCGGTACCACTTACCTTACTTTAAACGTAGCACCAACCAATACTACTGCTGATACTGTATACTTACAGTTTGCTTTAGGTGCTGGCTTAGGATTTAGCGATGGTACTATCAGTCCTGCTCCCGATCCTGTAACCGGTTTATTAGACTTAGTTGTTCCTGCTGGATCTGATTCAGTATCAATCACCTTTAACGTAATTGATGACTTAATCACTGAAGGTAATGAGACTTTATATGTAGATATCATCGGCGTGAGCGCTGGCTTAGTTGCAGGTGTACAAACTAGCACAACCTTTATTATCGAAGACAATGATATTCCTACTTACACTATTGGTCAGGTAAGAGGTGTAGATGCCGACTTTATTCCCGATTCATTAGGGGTTACTTGTAAATTGGTAGGTACTGTATTTACCGATGATTTTGATGGAAACAACGGTTATAGCTTCTACATGTACGATGCTACTGGAGCGATCAACGTATTCAACTTTGATGATGTAGCCAGTGGATATCAAGTACAACGTGGTGACTCAATCCGTGCCATTGGTACCATTTTATTCTACAATGGATTAACTGAAATTCAAGTAGACTCTATCGCCTTAATCGCGAGTGGTGTTACTTTACGTCAACCTCGTCAGGTTTACGGATTTGATGAAGGAACTGAAAGTGATTACATCCGTTTGAACGGTTACTATTTAGTAGATCCAAGCACCTGGCCTGTATTTGCAGGAAGCAGCGTGAATATGGAAATCACCAACGGACAGGATACCTTGGTAATGCGTATTGATAGCGATACTGATATCGACGGAACTCAGCCTCCAATGGGATACTTTGATGTGATTGGTGCCGGTGGTCAGTTCGACTCTAGCATTCCTCACGACGAAGGTTACCAGATTTTCCCTCGTGATACCAATGATATTATTCCGGTTACCTTACCAGAATTGTATATCAGCGAAGTAATGCCTAGCAGTAGCTTAAGCGCTCCTGTTGATGGTGATTGGTTCGAAGTACGTAATATGGGTTCTAGCTCTGTAAACCTGAACGGCTTTAGCTGGGATGATGAAAGCCGCGAAGCCGGTAAGCATACTATCACCAGCAGCGTACAGATTCCTGCTAACGGAACTGCTCTTTTTGTAGAGGTTGCGGATGCTGATGTAGCTGCTTGGGAAACTGAGTGGAAACAAAATGGTCAAGGCTTATTAATCCTTAATGAAGGAGATGAGTTTGATAATGGCTTCTCTGGCTTTAGCTCTAATGGTGATGAAGTAAACCTTTATGATGATGCCGGTCGTTTAATCTCAGCTGCTGCTTATACCGGAGCAGATGTGACCGCTGGTTTCAGCCTTGAGTTCGATATGATGGGTGCTCTTGTAGGTGCCTCTGTAGATGGCGTAAATGGTGCTTATACCTCTATCAACGGTGATGTGGGTAGCCCTGGTGATCAGTCTCCAATTGGTTTGGATGAAATCTTAAGCGAGAGCTTAACTCTTTATCCTAACCCTAGCAATGGAGTATTCACTATCGCTTCTGGAAATACTCAGGAAAAATCAATTCAGATCATGGATTTGAATGGAGCCCTGATTTACAGCAAGCTAAGTACTGCCAAAGAATTGCAAGTGGATTTAACTAACTTGGCGGCCGGAATTTACCTGGTGAAGGTGAAAACCGAAGATCAAGAAGTGATCCGCAAAATGGTTCTACGCTAGTATTAGATTAAAATAGAATTAGCTGAAGGACCCTCGCCAAGCGGGGGTCCTTTTTTAAGCTTATGAATTTGGCCGACTTACTCTATAATATTCTTTCCCTGATTGGAGCCTTAGGCTTATTCATCTTCGGAATGAAGGTGATGAGTGAGGCTATTCAAAAATTCGCCGGGGCTCGATTGCGCAGAACCTTGCGTGCGATGACCTCTCATAAAAGTTGGGGGGTATTAACGGGTTTTGGGGTTACCGGAATTTTACAATCTTCATCGGCTACCACCGTCATGATTATCAGCTTTGTGAATGCGGGTTTAATAACCGTGGAGCATTCGGTGGGCTTAATCATGGGGGCTAATGTGGGTACTACGGTTACCGCTTGGTTAGTGTCGGTTTTAGGGATGGGGAAATTGTCTATTAGTCAGCTTTCATTGCCAATATTGGCTTTTGGCTTTCCCATGCTCTTTTTGGCTAAGGCTAAATTGCGCTTATATGGAGAGGCTATTTTCGGCTTCGCCATTCTGTTTATTGGCTTATCCTTTATGCGGGAGTCTATGCCCGCCTGGCAAGAGAATAGCTTCTTGCTAAACTTCTTACAGCAATACGAATTCCATCAAGGTGATTGGTTACAGAATGTGGGTGTAAGCTTCCTATTTGTTGGCCTGGGAATGCTGGCTACATTTTTATTACAGTCTTCCAGTGCTGCCATGGCCTTAACCCTGGTGTTTACGGCCAATGGTTTAATCTCTTTCCCTCTGGCTGCAGCTATAATTTTGGGGGAGAATATCGGAACTACCTTCACCGCAAATATTGCGGCAGTAGTTGGGAATGTGCATGCTAAACGTTCAGCGCGGACGCATTTCCTCTTTAACTTCTTTGGAGTGATCTGGGCGGTATTATTGATTGGACCATTTCTCAATGTAATTGCCTATCTCAGTGATTTGCTCTTTGGGGCAAACCCTATGGAAAATGATCAGGTTATTCCTTTGGCCTTAAGTTTATTCCACACCACTTTTAACCTGCTAAATCTCCTCATCTTCTATAACCTGGTGCAGTTTCTGGTTAAGGTGGCCACCAGGATGGTGCCCTCACGTAGCAGTGAAGATGAGCTTTTCAGTTTGGATTATATCGGCAGCAGCTTATTGGCCACGCCGGAGCTTTCCATGATTGAAGCCCGTAAGGAATTAGTGAAGTTCGCTGATCTGATTCGCAAGGCCTATAAGTTCATCCCGCTTCTAATTACCGAAATGGACGAAAAGAAGCTGGAGTCTTACGTGGCCAAGCTTCAGAAGTATGAAGATATTTCGGATCGGATGGAAATGGAAATTTCCAATTACCTCAGTAAGGTGAGTCAGTCGGATTTAAGTGCCGAAGGATCGGGTCGTGTGCGGAGCATGTTGCATGTAGCGAATTATTTGGAGCGCATCGGTGACATCTATTTGGAGGTGAGTAGGAATCTTGCCAATCGAAAGCAGCAAAAGGCTTATTTCACCCCGGAAATGCGTAATAGCGTAATGCAATTATCCGAATTGGTATCACGCAGTTTAGACCTGATGGTGAAAAATGTGGATGCGGAAGAAAATCAAAGTTTCTATGAGGAAGCTCGTAAGGTAGAGCGCAATGTGAACGAGCTTTTTAGTCGTTTAAAAAGCGATTATATCGATAAAGTGGAGAAGGGTAGATACCGCATTCAAAGCGGGATGTACTATTCGGATCTCTTAGCAGAAATGGAGCGCATTGTAGACCACGCTACCAATGTGAGCAGCGCTATTCACCAGAGCTATAAGTACTAATTTTTTATAGAGATGGACTTCCCGATAATACGGGAACTCTCATGCCCGGCTCGATCCACCAGCAAAAACTCAAATCGAATGGAATCGGTATTGTTTACCGGAAAATTCGCATAGTCGAAAGGGGTGGTTATTTCGCCTTCCAGGGTTTTATTCTGCCCGGTAGGGGTAAGGTTGGGTAAAATATTGTGGAAAGGCAGGCAGCTGTCTTGAGGGTTTATTTCGCGGAATTCCCCATTTACCTGTTCGTAGTAGTAAATAAAGAGGTCGTAGCGTTCCAGAAAGCGGCTGTAATTAGCAAGGTCACAAGTGTCGGAGCTATTTTCGTCTTCGCGACCAATATCCCCATCACCATCGGTAAAGTAAACGGTAAGATCAATCACCCGGCGATTGTCGGCAGTATCGCCCAGGTAGCGAAAACTTGCCTTACGCCAGCTTAGGCTGGGGGCATCACCAAATTTTTGATTTTGTTCGCAGGCAATGATCAGAAATAAACTGAGGCTCGCGAGGATAAGTATCTTTGTGAAGCGCATTAGCATATGTTTACAAACGTACAAGAAGCGAATAAAATTTCCGCTTACCAAGGTATAAAAGAGACGCTACGCTCGGGTGAAAAGTTGGAATTTGAAAAGGCCGCAATGGACTTATATCAAATTCAGTATGCTCATAATCCCGTTTATCAGCAATGGTGCAAATATGTGAAGGGGTCGCCTGATCAGGTGAAAGCTCTCGAGGATATTCCATTTTTACCCATCGATTTTTTTAAGCAAGAGCAGCTCAGCATTTTTAAAAGCAAAGCCCCACTGTATTTCCGTAGTTCCGGCACCGGAGGTTATGGCCAAAGTAAACATGCTGCCTATGATCCGGATTTTTACGACCTCCGTACCCAAAGAATTTTTGAGGCCAGTTATGGCCCTATTCAGGGCTTATGTGTTTTGGCGTTGTTGCCCGCTTATTTGGAGCGAGAAGGTTCTTCATTGGTGCGCATGGCTCAGCATTTTATTAATCTGAGTAGCGATCTCGACAGTGGATTTTATCTTCATGATTTAAAGGCTTTGGCAGAAAAGCTACGCAGCAAGCAAGCGGAGGGTAAAAAGGTATTGTTACTGGGGGTGAGCTTTGCCCTATGGGATTTGGCTGAGCAATTTCCACAGGATTTATCCGGTCAAATTATTATGGAAACCGGGGGGATGAAAGGGCGTCGCAAAGAATTGATACGATCGGATTTACATCAGATTTTTAAGGAGGCCTTCCAAGTAGAAGCCATTCACTCGGAGTACGGAATGACAGAGCTATTCTCACAAGCTTATAGTCCGGGGGCTGGGCGCTTTTACCCACCGGATTCCATGCGAGTATACAGTCGGGAAATGGAAGATCCCTTTAGTCGCGCGGCCTATGGTAAAACCGGGGGACTTAATATTATTGATCTGGCTAATTTAGATAGCTGTGCATTTATTGAAAGCCAGGATTTGGGTCGTTGTTATGAAGATGCTAGCTTCGAAGTTTTAGGACGCTTTGATCGCGCTGAGGTGCGTGGCTGCAATCTTATGATAGGCTAACCAACTAAAAAACTGCTTTTAACGTTTTATGAGCGAATTGATTGATATGAAAAGAACCATTCTCCTTTTTAGTTTTTTAGCCTTGTTTACAGGCTATTCATTGGATGCTCAAATTTTGGAAGAAAAGGCCCAGTTCTCCGAGAAGGCTCGTGGTTCAGCCATTTTTGAGCTGAACTCCGGTGAACATATCTACACTTATGAGCCAGAAGATGGTTGGTATAAGGCCCGCAAAAAAGTGTTTTTGAAACCAGCGGATGTAGCCGATAATCGTCTTTCGGCCGGAGCTGCCTTTTATAATGAGGAAGGGGCGAAAATTGGTCAGGCTTTGGAGTCTTTACGTTTATATGACATCGATACCCTGAAAGGATTTCGCAGTGATACTCGTCTTTGCGCGGTAGTACAGGGCTATATTTTCGAAACTAAGATTGAAGATGGTAGTGTTCCTGAGGAAGCGATATCCAAAATCTTAGCCCTTAAAAATCGCAGTGAGCAACAAGAGCGATTTGCGGAGCTTTGGGAGGCCAACGATGCGGAATCACGTGAGTTTGAAGGCTTTGAAGCCCAGGTAATTTATGAAACCGATAAGGTAAGCTCCGAGCAAAAAGACTTCCGCTTGATTGTAGTTTTCCGTGGTTCCAGCCCCTACACCATTATCACCAATGGACATACTATAGAAGTAGAGAAGATCAAAGAATTCGTCGAAGACGGTAACTTTAAAACCTACTACTTCTACAAAGTAAGTGACTCCCAAAAAGAGGTGATGGAAGATATCATCTATACCTTCCTGGCGCTTTAAACTACGCGTATAAGAAAGTAGTTTCTCCTACCTTTCTGAGCTAGGATAAATTTGCCTCCAATCAGATCCGCTTCACCGATCTTTTTGTCCATCCCTACCTTGCTCTTATTGATACTTACACCATTGGCTTGCACCATTTTGCGGGCCTCACCTTTAGAAGGGAATATACTGGTTTCCTCAGCCAGGAAGTTTACAATTTCGGGTTCAGTAGCTAGCTGAGCTGCAGAGATTTCGAATTGGGGAACTCCGCTGAAAACATCCAATAAGGTTTCCTCATCCAAACCGCGTAAATCCTCTTCGGTACTCTTACCAAAGAGGATTTGGGAAGCTTTAATGGCATTTTCCAAGGCATCTTTTCCATGCACCATGGTGGTTACCTCTTCCGCCAGGCGATTTTGCAATTGACGGAGATGCGCTTCGGCCTGATGTGCTTCAACTAGGCTATCAATTTCCTCCTTGCTTAGCATGGTGAAAATCTTGATATAGCGCTCGGCATCAGCATCCGAAGTATTGAGCCAAAACTGGTAAAACTTGTAAGGGCTGGTGTATTTGGCGCTTAACCAAACATTGCCTTCTTCGGTTTTCCCGAATTTTCCACCATCTGCTTTGGTTATCAATGGACAGGTTAAGGCAAAGGCCTCACCACTTTCCTTACGGCGAATGAGTTCCGTTCCGGTGGTGATGTTTCCCCACTGATCCGAACCGCCCATTTGCAATTTGCAATTGAACTCACGGTAAAGGTGCAGGAAGTCGTATCCCTGAACTAATTGATAGGTAAATTCGGTAAAGGACATGCCTTCACCTTCGCCACTCAAGCGTTTCTTAACTGAATCCTTCGCCATCATGTAGTTCACCGTAATGTGCTTACCTACATCGCGAATGAAGTCCAGAAAGCTGAATTCCTTCATCCAATCGTAATTGTTCACCAATTGAGCGGCATTGGGGGCATCACTATCGAAATCGAGGAAAAGGGCTAATTGAGCCTTAATGGCATCTTGGTTATGGCGAAGAGCGGCTTCGTCGAGCAGATTACGTTCTTTGCTTTTGCCGGAAGGATCACCAATCATACCGGTGGCTCCACCTACCAGGGCAAGTGGACGGTGACCAGCATTCTGGAAATGACGCAGCATCATAATGCTTACCAGGTGGCCAATGTGCAGGGAATCAGCCGTAGGGTCAATACCCACATAAGCTGAGGTCATTTCCTTTGCTAATTGATCTTCAGTACCGGGCATGGCATCATGCAACATCCCGCGCCAGCGTAACTCTTCAACGAAATTGCTCATCCAAAAAATATTTACCGCGCAAAATTATAGCATTGCCCTTAGAGGGCGGGCATTAAAGCGGGATAATTAACTTCGCAAAAAAAAGATGTTGCATACCATAAGTGGCGCTACCGGATTAGTAGGTTCACATTTAGTGTACCGACTGCTCAAAGAAGGCAAGCAGGTAAGGGCCTTGCATAGAGCTTCTTCAGACCGTGGCTTGGTGGAGCGCATCTTTGCCTATTATGGCGATAATCTTTCTGATTATCAATCTAATCTGGAGTGGAAAGAAGCGGATCTCTTAGACATCATTGATGTGGATCAGGCGGTGGCCGGCAGTGCTGTGTTTTATCACACCGCAGCGGTTGTCTCCTTTGATCCACGTGACCAAAAGGCGCTAATTGAAGGAAATCGAAAAATCACTGCCCATGTGGTGAATGCCGCCTTACAACATCAGGTTCCGCGCTTTGTACATGTTAGTAGTGTGGCGGCTTTGGGCCGGAAGCCCGATCAGCATGAATTTGATGAGGAGAGCTATTGGGTGGAGAGTGATGAGAACTCTAACTATGCCAAGGGTAAGTATGCCGCCGAAATGGAAGTTTGGCGTGGTATTGAGGAGGGCTTATCGGCTGCCATGGTGAATCCATGCATCATATTGGGTCCCGGTACCTGGAATGATGGTTCTGCGGCAATTTTTAGGAATATCGCTGAGGGATTTAAGTTTTATACCCAGGGTGTCAATGCCTATGTTGATGTTCGAGATGTGGTAGAAGCCCTTTGCATTTTAGCGGCCGGAGAGCAAAAGGAGCGCTATATCATTGCGGCAGAAAACCGAAGCTATCAATCCTTATTTAGCGAAATAGCGAAAGCTTTAAAAGTGACTCCTCCTAGTCTTGAAGTAAAGCCCTGGCTGGCAGGAATTGCTTGGCGTTGGGAAGCCTTGAAAAGCAAAATAACCGGCTCTAAACCTCTAGTGACCAAGGAAACTGCTCGAACCGCTCAAGGGAAGTACTATTATAAGAATGATAAGGCCTGCCGTGATTTGAGCCTGGAATTCCGGGATATAAATACCAGTATAGCCTTTATAGCAGAATGCTATCGAAAGGATTTTCCGGCTTAGGATTCTTCCTCTTCCTCAATCTCCTCATCTGCACCATTCGCCTGAACTTCGGAACTTAATTTGGTGAGGTTGGTAAGAACCTCTTCGTACATCAAGTCCATGCGCTCGGCATTGCGGCTGTAAAAACGGAAGGAGCTATCATAGACCTCAGGACTAATTTGATACTTGTTCCAAAGTACCTCATAATGATCTTTGGCACTGAGACTGTCGCCTAAAACTTTGGTGCCAATTCGAGCGCCTTCTATAATATGTACATCGGTGAGAATTTTCACCATTTTATCCTCCGGGATTACCCAATCAGGAATTGATTCCGATTTGGGTGGAGCATCGGGTCCGCAGGCTTGTAAAAAACTCAAGCCTATCAGGATGAGGATAATGCGTTTAACGATCAAATTCGAGGCGTTGTGCGGCTTTGGTTTCAAGTACCTTGCCATTTTCATAGACCAGGGCACCATTCACGAAAGTGTGGGAAACCCGTGCTCTAAAGGTGGTGCCTTCAAATGGAGACCAACCACATTTATAGAGAATGTTCTCTTTGGCCACGCGCCAGGGTCGGCTAGGATCCACAATGGTTATATCGGCCCAATAGCCTTCACGTAAGAAACCTCTCTCTTTGATATTGAAGATCTTGGCAGGATTGTGACAAGCCTTTTCTACCAATAATTCGATGGGTAGTTTTTCATCCCGTACAAATTCCATCATCGCCGGAAGGAAGTGCTGAACCAAAGGACCACCGCTGGGAGCAGAGGTATAAGGATTGTTCTTTTCCTCGAGGGTATGAGGGGCGTGATCAGTAGCTAAAACGTCAATGCGACCGTCGATAACTGCTTCTAAAATCGCATCGCGATCGGAAGCTTCTTTTACCGCAGGATTCCATTTTATATGACTGCCTTTTTGCTTGTAGTCTTCACGGCTAAACCAAAGGTGATGCACGCAAGCTTCGGCGGTAATCAATTTATCTTCGAGGGGAACATCCTTCTCGAATAAATCACATTCGTCTGCGGTACTAATGTGGAATACGTGCAAACGGGTTTTGTGTTTTTTGGCCAATTCCACGGCCATGCTGGAAGAGAGCAGACAAGCCTCACGACTGCGAATATCGGGATGCATTTCCATCGGGATATCGTCGCCATATTCTTCCATGGCTTTGGCTAAATTGGTGCGGATGGTTTCTTCGTCTTCGCAATGGGTAATTACCGGAACTGGCGATTCGGAAAAAATCAACTCTAGGGCCTTGCGATCGTCTACCAGCATATTGCCAGTGCTGCTGCCCATAAATACTTTTACACCTGGTACTTTGGTGGGATCCAATTTGCGGATCTCATCAATATTATCATTGGCACCTCCAAGGTTAAAGCCATAGTTTGCCCAGGACTTTTCAGCTGCCAGAGCGTATTTCTCCTCCAACTTCTCGAGGGTGGTGGCCGCAGGTTTGGTATTGGGTTGCTCGATATAGGAAGTAATTCCACCGGCTACAGCGGCGCGGGATTCACTGTAAATATCGCCTTTGTGGGTTAAGCCAGGCTCGCGAAAATGTACCTGATCATCAATAATACCGGGTAATACAAAAGATCCGGCGGCGTCGATTATGGTGGTGTCGCTGTCGCGCTGACTTAAGTTCTGATCAATCTTCACGATACGCCCCTCAGCAATGTAGAGGTCGCGTTCCTGAACTTCGCCTTCGTTCACGAGGCGTGCATTTTTAATCAGAAATTTTTTCATTGAAAAAATGCTATTGATGGCGTCTGAGTAGACTACGGAGTTTAAGTTTCAAGACCCCAAAGATAGCTTCATTGATGATGCCGGTGCTCATCTTGGAGTTACCTAAGGTTCGGTCGGTAAAAATCACCGGTACTTCTTTGATTTTGAAGCCCAGCTTGTAGGTGATGAATTTCATTTCAATTTGGAAGGCATAGCCCACAAATCGAATTTTAGCGAAATTTATCTTTTCGAGTACTTCCCGGCGGTAACAGACAAAACCGGCGGTGGTGTCTTCAACGGGAATACCCAAGATAATGCGCACATAGCGAGAAGCGAAGTAACTGAGTAAAACTCGACTCATGGGCCAGTTTACCACATTTACCCCTCTTACATAGCGAGAGCCTACCGACATATGATAGCCTTCTTCTTTGCAAGCTGCATAGAGTTTTTCGAGATCGTGAGGATCATGTGAAAAATCGGCATCCATCTCAAAAACAAATTGATAAGGATGCTCCAAAGCCCATTTAAAGCCAGCGATATAAGCGGTGCCTAAGCCTTGTTTTCCCGCCCTTGGAAGGAGGAAAAGCTTATGCTCATATTCACCTTGAAGGTGCTTAACAATATCTTGGGTTCCATCCGGGCTGTTGTCATCTACAATCAAGACATGGAAATCAGTACGCAGACTGAATACCGTGCGGATAATTCGCTCGATGTTTTCCTTCTCGTTATAGGTTGGTATAATGACTAATGCCTCAGACAAGCCTGAATGATTTAAGGAGGGCAAAAATAAGTATTAATGTTCTATCAACTGAGCCTTTAACGCATTATTAGGGGCCTTAGTCTTTGTGAAAGAAAAAGGACTCAGGCTCAAAGACTGCTGTGAGGGCGATGGCAAGGAATGTGCCCTAATACTAAGGGAATAGGCATTGCAGGTTAATTTGGATCGATTATCAATTATTCTGCAAAAGGAAGCTGCGCGCATGCTGCCGGTACTTTTCAGCTTGACTAATTAATAGTGCATGCCCGGCATCATTAATAATCTCTAATCGTGAATTTTTAAAGAGTTTCAGGTATTCATTGGTATAGCCCCAGGCCTGATTATCGCATTGTCCCCTTAGGATAAGGACCGGCAGATTTAATTCTTGGAGCCGTTTTCGTTGATCTTCTACGGTATCGAAGCTTTGGATTGTCATCAGATGGCAATAGTAGCCACTACCTCCAGGAAAGCTTTCTGCTTCGGAGCCATTGCAAAAAGTGGCTTTACTGAGTTCCTGATTGAGATAAGTGAAAAAAGCATCGACCTCCTCATCTGAAGCCAGTTTCGATTGAAAGCGATGCGCGTATTTTAAAATGAGGCGAGCGCGCCAATTGTAGCATTTGTCGATGGCTTGACGATTGCTGAATTCGGGTGGGATTAATTGGAGGCTATCCGGAGGACTTTGCTTTGCCAATTCTTGACGAATAGGTAGAATAGGACCGGGGCCATCCAGAATCATACTTTCCACTCGCTCTGGATAATCTTGTAAAAAGTTCACCGCTAATAAACAGCCCCAGGAATGAGCGGCCAGGATTACTTTTTCGGCTCCTATCTCATCAATAATAGCGAGGAGGTCCGCCTGATGTCTTTGTACTCTGTACTCACTAATGTCCTCTAATCGGGCTGAATGCCCGGAGCCAATTTGATCGTAGAAATAAAGTGAATGGCCTAGCTCAGTCAATGGTTTTAGTGCGGCAATAGCTTCATCTTTAATTAGGCCTCCCGGGCCACCATGTAAATAAATGATGGGTGAATTTTGGATTTCACCCTGGGCAGGAATGCTATAATAGGCAATGTGGGAACCGGTTTTAAGCTGCCAGAACTCTGTGCCGGGTCGTTGTTGGATGGCTGCTACATTATAGCTGCGGGGCCATAGAAATACAGCCATGACTATTAAGAAAAGGACCAGGCCCAGGATAAGAACAATTCGCTTAAATCGCATTTTCAATAATAGCTGTAACTAAAAACATAGCGATAAACGATCTCAGTGCCATCAAAGGTGAGGAGCTCGGAATTTTCCAGTTCATAGACAATTTCTTCTTCTCTAAACATATCCTGTTGGTAATGTTTTAAGCCTTTGAATATCTTAAAGCGTTCGAAGAAATTTTCACTGCGGAAGGGATCCCAAATCAAACCATTAAGCTCATTAATTACCATGCCGGTGCTGTCCACATCATAGGTCTCGATCTTGGCTTCTTCCGTTTCACCCTTTACATATTCGGAATAGATAAAACGCCGAGGCTTGCCCTGATCGGATATCCACTGATAAGTGCGCTGAGATTGAATTTCATCATTTTGATACCAGGTTTCACTGCGTAGATCCAGAAGCGTATCGTAGAGGTAGATCATTTTAGATTTATATTTCCCATAGCCACGGTACATAATGCTTTTGTACACGATAGAGTCCGGGCGGCTGTACAGTTCCGAATTCAAAACACCTCGATCCCAGGAAGGGATATACCAATTGCCATCTTCCGTTTTAACTACCTCAGTCTTACTGATGACTTCTCCACTTATCCCTGTGCTTGAAACTTCCATTACTCTGCCCAGCGAATCATAAAGCAGCACCTCTTTTTTATAGTAAGAGCCATCTTCTTTGGGACCATGGTATACGGAATCGATGAATCCACGATCGTTAAAAAAGTAAGTGATTAAAATGGCCTCTGAGCGATGAAAGTCGGGATCTAAGGCCTCTGGCTTGCCCATTTTTTCTTGCCGCAAGGCAATCTTTTGCACCGAAACGGATTTGACTTTCGCTGCGGCCAATAATTGGGGCTTGGCCAGGAAATATTGGGCTTGAATGGGGTTAATGGTCAGAAGGTAGAGCAAACAAAATAGGAAACGAAGCCGTGACATAAACTCATTGCATAAGTTTTTCAATATAGCGATAAAGACAGCAGTGATGGAATGAATTAGCTTATGGTAAGTTGTTTCAGGGATTTGGGCGTCGATTAAATAAGTTCTGTTGAAGAGGGAGTTTTATTTTATTGTAAGCCATCTCCTCATAATGGTTCTGTTTTAGGCTGTGGAAATTGTCTATTTAATAAGAATGTCATGAAAGGGTAATCAGTTGAATAACACGCTAAATCTTTTTTATGCTTAAATCGAATAATGAATAGGATATCATGATAAAATATTGAAAGGCTATTATTAATATTTCTTTAGGTGAAAAAATAACTTACATTTGAAGTGGAAATTATGTGGGCATCACCGCTGTGTAGTTTATTTGTTTCTTGATTTTTCAAACCTTATCTTAATTGTAATGAGAAAGTATATCTTATCTATCGGCTTCGTTCTATTTGCTTGGGAAATTTTAAATGCTCAAGTGCATTTACCTAATCAACAAAGCTCTCCAAACGAGAATGTTGGGATAAATCAATCAAATCCTGCTGCAAGATTACATATTACGGATAATCCAAGTATGCAAGATTGTTTGCCAGCAATACTAATTAATTCAAATATGGGTAGTATGGCTTCTGAGAATCCTGGAGGCCCTGGCCCAGGTGGGGGAGGAATGGAGTCGGAGACTTGTACAACTCCTTTTATTTTCAGAAACCTTCTTCAGAGCTCATCGGTCACTTCAACAACCGTTAATATTGGACCTACAGGTGCGTCAGTTTTTGGTAATATATATGGCTTCACTGGAGTGGGTAACACGAAATTTTCAATAGAAAACAACTTAGGGCTTTATAAATCTTCGAATGATTTTCTCCGGTTTGGATTTGATCAGGTCACAAGCTCAAGTGAACCTCTGGTTTACTGGAACTCAACTGAAAACTTTGCTTTGAGTTTTGGATATGGTGGTGAGATTTCGAGCATTAATAGAATATTAACCCTTCAAAATGATAATAAAGTAGGGATAAATATTTCCTCACCAGAAGCTGCTCTACATGTTAAAAGTTATCTCCCTTCACCAAATGAAGGTAGTACGGGTCAAATACAAGGTTTACTTATTGAGAATAATGGTTATCGAAATCATGATTTTGCACTTGAAATAAGAACTGGACAACTACCTGAAGGCGTCGCCATGTCGAATGGTCGAGTTTTCACGGTTTCCAATGCAGGGACTGTACATATTGGAGAAGGTTTGAACTGGAGTACCCCAGGGGACGCGGCAATGAGATATCGATTATATGTCCAAGGTGGAATTCGTGCGGAGAAGGTCCGCGTAGATGTGGCTTCCGAAAATGATTGGGCAGATTATGTGTTCGAAGAAGAATACGAAATGCTTTCAACAGAAGATTTAGAGGATTTTATAAAAACGAATAAACATTTGCCTGGTGTTCCAAGTGCAGCCCAAGTGGTTGAGGAAGGTGTTGATTTGGCCGAAATGAACAAGATTCTTTTAGAAAAGGTAGAGGAGCTTACTCTAAGAGTAATCGAGCTAGAAAAACAAAGTCAATTCGAAGCATTAATCGATAGGTTAGTAGGTAAATGGAATTTAGATTCTGTATTTGAAGGAGGGAAAAGAGAACCTTCAATACCTAATATAGCATCGGATAAAGACTGGCTTGTTTTGCACCAAGATTTTACATTCTCATATTTTCATGCAGGGGAAGAGTATAGTGGTAATTGGACCTCGGAGAAGGATGTCTTAACTTTAAAGGATATTGAAGGGAAGGTCATTTTTCGATATAAAGTGTCTTTTAAGGGTAATAGCTTAATTCTTGGTTCAAGGATAAGACATGAGTCAAGAGGACCGGGTTCGTACTATTTCTTTTCAAAATAGGTAGAAGGCTTATGATTTCTATGCACCTAGAAAAGAGCGGGGTTTTCCTAACTATTCTAGCAATACTTCTTTGCTTTCCATTTTTATATGGACAGGAGCACGCTATTTGTGGGAGCCATCACTTCCAATTGAAAAGGGCTTCGGAGAACCTTGAATATCTAAAGCAGCTTAATGAACATCATGCTCGGGTAATGGGCAGATTAAATTCCAGTAAAAAGACTTCCTCCGATCCAGAATTTATTATCCGGATTCCTGTTGTGGTACATTTAATCGGCGATAATGTTATCTCCAATGCTCAGTACAAGGTAGAAGAGCAAATAGCGATTCTAAATGAAGATTATCGTAGAATAAGTGGAACTAATGGTTTTGGTGAAGGGGTTGATACAAAAATTGAATTTTGCTTGGCAACAGTTAAACCTGATGGAGTAACACCTACGACAGGTGTTACATTGCACTATGATGATCCAAGCAGCCCTTATCCAAGTGTCTGGGAGCCGCAAGATGGGCTCACAAATAATCGGAATGAACATATTAAAGCAATAGAGCATTGGGATGAAGAAATATACTTGAACCTATACGTGGTTGAACAGATGAGGTTTTTAGCATACAATCCAACTTCAGGTTTATACGAATGGTATGAACTTTTAGGTTATGCAACTTTTCCAGAGGATTTGCAAAATTTTGCGCATCTCGACGGCGTGGTAATTGGTCTTGAATACTTTGGTATTACTACTAATTCTCACAATGGATTAGGAAGAACCTTGACCCATGAAGTTGGTCATTGGCTCAATTTAAGACATGTTTGGGGTGATGGAGGTTGTGAAAAAGATGATTTTGTTGATGATACGCCAATTTGCAGTTATAGGTTTTTTGCCGAACCCCCTTGTGTTGGTAATGTTGAGTGTTCAGCGGAAAATCTCCTTGCTGGTTCTGCGTCCAATGTAAGGCCAATTGAAAACTATATGGATTACTCAGATGACATTTGTATGAATGAATTCACAGAAGGGCAGAGGGAAAGAATGAGAGATTGTCTATTTAACGAACGTTATAGTATTACATATCGCGGAGTAGATTATATCGATTGCATAGAAACTGATCACTGTTCTAATGGTGTCCAAGATTTTGATGAAAGAGGCGTCGACTGTGGAGGTCAAGATTGTCTTCCTTGCGCAAGTTATGCGCCTGGTGGTTCCACAACCTGTAATAGTTACTTAGGAAAGTCTCAGCTGCGTTTAACCGGTCAGGATGTTAGTGCCCCATTTGCCCTAACATGCAATATACATGACATAGGATTAAAACATTCCTGTCCACTATTTTCACAAGAACAGGTGTTTTTACCGAACGCAAATGGGATTTATAAGTCCAGTAATGCATGTGATGCAACTTGTGTAGATATGAACCATATGTTTTCGCATAAGTGTTACCATTACAATGTGTTCTTTTCGATTCAGGAAGTTGATTTTAACCTTACCCCTATAGGGGCGGAACACTCTAAATATATCGAAGCTGTAGGTAATTGTTATGACGTCCTAAGTACTCCTGGGTATTTCCCTGGAACTAGTTTGCCGAGGTATATTAATGATCTCATCGGAAACTTACCAGTAAACATAGAATGGAATACTCTTTACAAAGTGAAGCTTGGAGGTAATTATAATGTTTGGAATTCTTCTGCAACGGAATGGTCTGAAAGAGCAGTTTATTTTTATCCAACTCCACAAGCCATGAATGTTTCGTCTAATTACGAATTATCTCAAGCTTTTGCCGAAGAGATATATCTTAGTCAAGCAATTAACTCTACTAAAACTCAAACTTTTTATGCTAGTGAGCATATAACATTTGAGGATGGAGCAATTGTTGAGAGTCAGGGTGATAAGCATAAAAGGTTTGAAATTTCTACGGTGGCATGTGCAAGTTCAACTGGTGCAAGATTAGATTCAGGTGTTCAATCCATCGCCCCACTTTTTAGTCCGGAGTTGATTGAAGAAACTCGATCACATTACTCTGAGATTCAGAATGAAATTGACCTATACCCAAACCCAAATAATGGAGAATTTGTTGAAGTTAGTTCTGAGGATATAATTGTTTCTTTAGAAGTACTGAGCACCAGTGGAATGAAAGTGTGTAAAGCATATGAAAAAGATACCAATAATTCAAAGGGTCAAAAATTTGTATTTTCCGAAAGCCTCAAATTTGGAGTTTATGTCGTGAGACTCAAAACCAAGAGTGGTAAAGTAGAATATCAAAAGATGCTAGTACATTGAAAGTTTCGTGGCTATTTATCCTCATGTTTACATTTATAACGAGCCAAACATCCGGTCAAAGTATCGTCATTAATGGAATTATGGAAGCAGGTTTTATCAAGCCACTGTCAAATGAATGGTATGAATATATATATGATATAAGCCCTTCATTTCGATCGGAGATTTCCTTTCTATTAGGGTCAAAGAATAATTCTTCGAATGTCTCAATGGGATTATATGCTCGATATCAAGATATAGATTATCAGTTTAAACGATTTGCAGATAATCAATCGATTCAAGGGAATGAACAACTAATAGAGTTAGGTGTGCCTTTATCCAGTTGGGTGACTTTGGTTAAAGGAAGTAAAAATGATATTCATACTGGGTTAGATATTCTTTTAGGAGGTATTTATGGGCTGAATGCAAAGCAGTTTGCTTTCGCTATAAGGCCACGCTTGTTTTCAACGTTTTGGTTTAAGAAATCGTCTAATATTCAACATGGAATTAGGCTTGAATTGGGCTTAGACTACATTTTTGGGTCGAAGATTGGAAATAATCCGGTGATTGGAATAGGGTATAACTATGTTTTACAATGATTTACCTTAGTTCCTGTTTTCTTTAAGAAAGTTTTATTCTTGAAAGTTGAAGTTTATATTGAGGTCCTATTAAAGTTTTAGGTAATAAATATTTAGGAGGTGACTTTGATTTTTTGTTGAATTATCTTCTTATTGTCATGGAATGGAAGCCAATTGTCAATGTACATGCACATAGCTATTCTGAGTGCAATATACTTTTGGAAGGACACCTTTTACACGAGAGCATTTAAACTATATCAAGTGAATTGATATTTTTTCAATTGTATTGGGGTTTGGTGAGGTTTTTATTAATGAAAATTTCGCTTTATATAATAGGAGTCATCTTTTTGGGGACCATGATATACGGAGTCGATTAATCCACGATCGTTAAAAAAGTAAGTAATTAAAATGGCCTCCGAGCGATGAAAGTCGGGATCTAAAGCCTCGGGCTTCCCCATTTTTTCCTGCCGCAAGGCAATCTTTTGCACCGAGATGGATTTGACTTTCGCGGCTGCCAGCACCTGGGGCTTGGGAAGGGAATATTGGGCTTGAATGGGGTTAAAGGCTAGGAAGCTGATTAGGCAAATGAATATCTTAAAGGTCTGCATAGGAAACAGCAATTGCTTTGGAAGATAAGTAATTCTGAAAAGGAGCTTTAATAGAGGAGAATCACCTAATCAAAGAGTAAAGAGAAGCTTAGCAACAACTAAAATAGACAACCACTTTTTTTAATTCTTTGGAGTAGGCAATTGCCATGCTCCTTTCTTCACCAATTAAGTATTTAAAGCCAGTTGCAGTGCTGTCCCTAGCGATTGACACCCATTCATCTTGCACTGCATAGTCTTCATCAAAGGAACTGGAATCATTTTGGGCAATGGCAGGAAATTTAAAATTCTTGTCGCTGAAGAATTCGGTAATTCTTTTTTGGATATAAGCCTCTTCTTCAGCTTTGCTAGCATCGAGGAGGGCATAGCCAATAAAATCCCAGCCTCTAAATTCCTCTTGCCATAGCAGTTCGTTTTGAGCATTATAAATACTAAACTCCACTTGGGCCTCTCGAAGGTTTTCACCTCTTAGGATTAAGTGAAAATGATCTTTGGTTTTCTGGCTAGAAAAGAAACGATCTACCTTGATTTCTTGTAATATGGGCTCAGGTAAAAGCTCTAAATAGAGGGTGTCTGAATGCCCATTATAGATCCGCAGTTTTTCATCCTTAATTCGATTTCCAGAAAAGGCAAATTCTTTGAATTCGCAAAAACCGGAGATAGCTTCAAATTTGAAATGCCCTTCAGAATCCGAAGTTATTGTGTCCATCATTTGCCCCTCTCCAACGGTGATTTGAACATCTGAGAGCGAAACGCCACTTTCCTTATCAACTAAGATTCCTTCGGATTGATAAACACAATCACAGGAGAATAAAAGCCAAATCGGAAGGAGGGCGGTTAAGAGTTTAAATTTCATACGGTAGATTTAACAATCAAGTTTATTAAAAAGTGTCTTGTAGAAGTCCCTGGGATCGGCGTCCTCCGGAAGTCCGGATACTTGGCCATCACCTAATTCCATTATAATCCACTGGCCAGCTTTACTTTTAGCTATATCCATGCTGAAGAAATTGCTCTCAATAGATTGGGCCAATTCCTGTGCAAAATCTAAATTGACCAGCCTATCTTCATAATCCCCTTCCTCCCAATAATTATAGCTTTGAATGGCTTCGTTTTTCAAAAAGAAGATTCGATACTCACGGCTAAGGGGCATTCCACTCTTAGAGTGTTTCGCCAGGGCTTCCAATTCAATAAATTCCCGAAAAACTAAGCCCTCATTCAAACTGTGGCCTCTTAATTCAAGAAAATTTGAAACTACTTCTTGGAGTTTTTCAAAATCGCTGGCATCTGGGATAAAACAGGCTTCCAGCCAATGGTGCTTTTCTGATTTTACAAAGTCTTTGAGAATAATCGATTTCGAGCCAAAGGGCTTTACCGTTTCCCGAATGCTTTCCATATCAAGATCGCTGGTCCAATAGCTTTCCGGGCTATGGTCTTGGATATGTTTATAGGATTCAGGTAAATAATGGCAATGCTTGTACTGTTGGGGGCTATTTAATAAGCGAATGTTTTTATCCAATAAGCCTTCATATAAGTCTTGGTATTCGGAATGCTTAAGCATCCAACCACGATAAAGTGCAATGGCTTCATTTGAAGCAGGCATGATTCTTTTTAGGGCTTTAAGAAGATTGCCCTCCTGTAGATTCTCAAAGCTGATAAGCAAGCATTCAAAGCCGGCTTCTTGAGCGGCTGACCACTCGGCTACAAAATCAGGGTCGACCTGCTTGGGTTCTAAAAGGCTATTGCAGAAAATTATTTTCAAGGCTTTTTTTTAAGGTCCTAATTTAATGGATGCCAAAAAGAAAACCCGACCAAAAGGCCGGGCTTCTCAAATCTATAGTCTAAATTCTATCGTCTGGAATCTAATTCCTACTTCGTACTCGTTAAGCTTGCTCCCAGATACTCACGGTTCATGCGAGCAATGTTTTCCAGGGAGATTTCTTTTGGACATTCTTCGGCGCAAGCCCCAACATTGGAACAGTTACCAAAGCCTTCCAAATCCATTTGGTTTACCATGTGTAATACGCGATCCTTCGCTTCCACTTTACCTTGTGGTAAAAGGGCTAATTGCGAAACCTTAGCCGATACGAAAAGCATGGCTGAGGCATTAGGACAAGCAGCCACACAAGCACCACATCCAATACAGGTAGCTGCATTGAAGGCTTCGTCGGCATCTGCCTTAGGTACTGGAATGGCGTTGGCATCCAATGTGTTTCCAGAGGTATTCACATTTACATAACCACCCGCCTCGATGATGCGGTCAAAAGCACCACGATCTACTGAAAGGTCTTTGATTACCGGGAAAGCGCGGGCTCTCCAAGGCTCAATGAAAATAGTGTCACCATCTTTAAACTTACGCATGTGTAACTGGCAAGTAGTTGTGGCATTTTCCGGGCCATGGGGCTCACCATTAATGTGAAGGGAGCACATTCCGCAGATTCCCTCACGACAGTCGTGGTCGAATACTACGGGATCATCACCCTTATCGATCAACTCTTCATTCAGTTGATCCATCATTTCGAGGAAGGAGCTGTCGGCACTTACGTTTTTAATCGCGTAGTCCTTAAGTTCTCCTTTGCTATTTTGGTTGGCTTGACGCCAGATTTTTAATTTCAGATCCATGAGCAATGTTTTAATGATTACTTGTAACTACGGGTTTTCAATTCCACATTATCGAAGATCAGATCTTCTTTAACCAGTTCGGCGTCCTTAGGTTCGCCATTGTATTTCCAGGCGGATACGAAGGCGAAATCATCATCGCGACGTAAGGCCTCACCTTCCTCGGTTTGGAATTCTTCGCGGAAGTGACCGCCACAAGATTCTTCACGAGTTAAGGCATCCATACACATCAGTTCACCTAATTCCATAAAGTCGGCTACTCGCATCGCTTTGTCTAGTTCGGGGTTCATTTCCATCGCTCCACCAGGAACGCGAACCTTTTGCCAGAACTCAGCACGTAAAGCTTGAATTTCGCTGATCGCTTCTTTCAAACTTTCAGCATTACGGGCCATACCACACTTGTTCCACATAATGTGACCCAATTTCTTGTGGTAATAGTCTACGCTATGCTCACCGGCAGTGTTCATCAATTTATCGATGGTTCCTTTTACTTCGGCTTCCGCCTGAGCGAAGGCTTCGTGATTGGTGTCAATAGCACCGGTACGAATTTCGTCGGCGAGGTAGTCACCAATAGTGTAAGGAATTACGAAATAACCATCAGCTAAACCTTGCATCAGAGCGGAAGCTCCTAAGCGGTTAGCACCGTGGTCTGAGAAGTTGGCTTCACCCAAAGCAAAGAGACCGGGTACGGAAGTCATTAAGTTATAATCTACCCAAATGCCACCCATGGTATAGTGTACTGCTGGGTAAATCATCATTGGGGTTTCGTAAGGATTGTCGTCCACAATCTTTTCGTACATCGCGAAGAGGTTACCATATTTGGCTTCCACTACTGCTTTACCCAATTTTCGGATTTCTTCGGCACTTGGGTTTTCGATGCCTTTAATATTAGCTTCGGTTTTACCGTAACGCTCAATCGCCGCAGCAAAGTCGAGGTATACCGCTTCACCGGTAGCGTTTACACCATAACCTTCGTCGCAACGCTCTTTAGCAGCACGAGAGGCCACATCACGAGGTACCAGGTTACCGAAGGAAGGATAACGACGCTCTAAATAGTAGTCGCGTTTTTCTTCAGGAAGGTCGGTAGGCTTCAATTTACCCGCGCGAATTGCTTCGGCGTCCTTGATATCTTTAGGTACCCAAATACGACCATCATTACGAAGCGACTCACTCATCAGCGTAAGCTTAGACTGATGCTCGCCCGAAACTGGAATACAGGTAGGGTGAATTTGCGTAAAACATGGGTTGGCGAAATGTGCGCCTTTGCGATGTGCCTTCCAGGCCGCAGATCCATTAGAACCCATGGCATTGGTAGAAAGGAAGAATACGTTTCCGTAACCTCCGGAGGCTAATACTACCGCGTGTGCACCATGGCGTTGAATTTCGCCGGTTACCAGGTTACGGGCAATGATACCGCGCGCCTTGCCATCGACCATTACGATCTCCAGCATTTCGTGGCGGTTGTACATTTTTACCTTACCCTTGGAGATTTGGCGGCTCAGGGCCGAATAAGCTCCTAAGAGTAATTGCTGACCAGTTTGACCTTTTGCATAGAAGGTACGGCTTACCTGCACCCCACCGAAAGAACGGTTATCGAGGTTACCACCGTAATCGCGGGCGAAAGGAACACCCTGAGCAACAGCCTGGTCAATGATATTGGCCGATACTTCCGCTAAGCGGTATACATTGGCCTCACGAGAGCGGTAGTCGCCCCCTTTAATGGTATCGTAGAAAAGACGGTAAACAGAGTCACCATCATTCTGGTAGTTTTTGGCAGCATTGATACCCCCTTGAGCGGCAATAGAGTGTGCACGACGAGGAGAATCTTGAAAACAAAATGCTTTTACATTGTAGCCCATCTCTGCTAAAGAAGCAGCAGCAGAGCTACCAGCCAATCCCGTTCCAACAACAATAACATCGATATTCCTTTTGTTGGCAGGGTTTACCAATCGAATATTGGCTTTGTGGTTTTGCCACTTCTTTTCGAGTGGCCCCTCTGGAATTTTCGAATCTAAGATCATGGAGATTGCGTTTAGTTTTTAGCCATTAAAATGAATACCGGAATGATCGCGTACAATAGTGGAACGATCACTGAGAAAGCGTAGCCCAGTTTTTTAATGGCTGGGGTATAGCGTTTGTGGTTGAGGCCAAAGGTTTGGAAGGCGCTCGCGAAACCGTGCCATAGGTGGAAGGCTATGGCCGCCATGGAGAGAACATATAAAAGAACCATAATCATTCCGGCGCTGCCGTCCTGATAGGTTTTAATTACCACTGCTGCCAGGTTTTTGTTGCCTTGAGAGTCGGTGCCAATTTCACCCCAGTGCATCACGTACCAGAACTGGCTCATGTGCAATACGATGAACACTAAAATAATGGTGCCTAAAAGACCCATATTTCGAGAAGCCCAAATCGAATTGCGGTTGGGTTTCCAACTGCGATAGCGCTCGGGGCGAGCTTTACGATTTTGCATCGCCAGGTAAATACCATCTACCGCGTGAAACAAAATGCTGAAGTATAGCAAGTAACTCACGATCTTAATCAAAGGGAAAGTCGTCATGAATTTTGCATACGCGTTGAACTTTTCCTGACCTTCAACGCTGAGGTCCAGTAGTTGCAGGTTACCCAGGAGGTGGACGATCAAGAAGCTGATTAAGAACAGCCCGGTGAGCGACATCCAGTATTTCTTTGCGATGGATGAACCTAAAATCCCTGATTTTGCCATAGTTAGTATTAGCCGATTGTGTTTAGGCAAATTTAAGAAGCATGGGCGATCCACCAATACAGGGCTTTATTTAGAATGATTAAACAAAAGCCCTCCGCACGAGGCTCTTTAAGCCGTTGCTTAATTTCTAACTTTGCGGAAATCTCAAAAAAATATACATGCGTTACGATCCCATTGACCCGCAACTGTTTATCAGCAATCGAAAACGCTTTATTGAGCATTTACCGGCGGGAGCACTCGCGGTTTTTAATGCCAACGATATTATGCCTACCAATGCTGACGGTACCTTACCCTTGGTTCAAAACCGTGATCTCTTCTATCTCAGCGGGGTAGACCAAGAGGAAACGATCCTGGTATTATTTCCCGATGCCTATAATCCTGCTCATCGAGAAATTCTATTTGTAGTAGAAACAAATGAACATCTGGCCCGCTGGGAAGGCGCCAAGCTTACTCAGGATCAGGCTACTGAGCAAACCGGCATTCAAACGGTATTCTGGTTAAACGATTTCGAAAAGATCTTTAAAGACTTAATGTCGCAAGCCAAAACCGTATTCTTGAATAGCAATGAGCATTTGCGTGCCAGTAGTCCGGTGGAAACTCGCGACCAGCGCTTCCGTAAATGGATTATGGAGCAGTATCCTATGCATCACTACGATCGTAGCGCTCCCATAATGCATCGTCTGCGGGCCATTAAGTCACCCATTGAGGTAGAGATTATGCGAAAAGCTTCGGCCATTAACACCAAGGCCTTTAATCGCGTATTAAAGTTCTTAAAGCCTGGAGTTATGGAATACGAACTGGAGGCGGAGTTTATCCATGAGTATAAGCGCAATGGTTCTCCCGACTTTAGTTATACCCCCATCATTGCCTCTGGTGACAGCGCCTGCGTGTTGCACTATATCGAGAATGATAAGGAGTGTAAGGATGGCGACTTAGTATTATTCGATTGTGGAAACTGGTATGCTAATTATGCTAGCGATGTTACCCGTTGTTTTCCGGTAAACGGTCGTTTTAGCGATCGCCAAAAGCAGGTGTACAATGCCGTTCTACGTGTGATGAAAGCTTCCATGGAATTACTTCGTCCCGGAAATCAATTGCATGAATACCACAAGGAGGTAGGCGAATTAATGACTAAGGAACTCTTAGACCTTAAGTTAATTGATGCCATCGATGTGAAAAACCAAGATCCAAACTGGCCTGCCTATAAAAAGTACTTTATGCATGGTACTTCACATTATATCGGTTTAGACGTGCACGATGTAGGTCTGTGGACCGAGAAAATGGAAGCGGGCAATGTCTTTACTTGTGAACCTGGTATCTATATCCCTGAAGAAGGAATTGGTATTCGTATCGAAGATGATATTGTGATCGGAGAAAAGGAAAACATCAATCTTACTGCCGGTATTCCTAAGGAGGTAGAGGAGATTGAAGAAATCATGAATAGCTAATGCACACCTTTGAGTTCCACTATAAAGGAGCTCGCTTTGTAGCTGAAGAAGAGGGTAGAGGGCCGGCAGTGATATTCTTGCATGGCTTTCTCGAAAGTCGCAATATGTGGAAGACTTTGTGGCCGCAACTCCCCAAAACTATCCGCAAGATTAGCTTGGACTTACCCGGACATGGCGACTCTGAGAATCTGGGCTATATCCATAGCATGGAGGAGATGGCCGAAGTGGTGATGGCCCTGGTGCATCGCCTTTCGCTGCGCAAGGTTTTTTTGGTGGGGCATTCCATGGGCGGCTATGTGGCTTTGGCTTTCGCCGAAAGATATCCCGATAATATCCGAGGCATGGTTCTGATGAACTCGAATAGTCGTGCAGATTCGGATGAGAAAAGGCGGAATCGCGATCGAGCTGTCGCTTTGGTGAAGCAAGATCCTCAGGCTTATATCCGCACCGCTGTGCCTTTGCTTTTTAGTGAAGACAATCGCAAAAGTCTGCGCAAGGAGGTCAATGCGGCTAAGAAGGATGCCTTGCGTACTTCGGCACAAGGCGTTGTGGCCGCCCTGGAAGGGATGAAAATCCGCGCCGACCGAGAAGCAATCCTGGCCTTTGCGCCCTATCCGATTTTATTTGTGGCCTCCCGCAAAGATCCTGCTTTGGATTTTGAAATGCTGCAAGAGCAATTGGAGCATCAAGCGGTACAAGGCTTGATTTTGGAAGAAGGTCATATGTCGCATTTCGAAGAGCCGGAAAAGCTTATTCCAGCCTTCAAGCATTTCTTAAAAGAACCCCTAAAAAAGCCCTTACTGCAATAGTAAGGGCTTTTAAGCCTTTGGCGAAGCGATCACCAGATTGCTTTTTTCATTGGTAAATATCCCTCTGATTAAGCAAAATTGTACTTATAGTTCAATTCCTAAGACTCTTGAATTTTCAATTTTCAATTTTTGAATCTTTTCTAAGAGGCTTGGAATAAGGGCTTTCGGCCTTGATTCTTTGGTCTAAGCTTTTATATTTGTCCAAGGTACCCCCATAATCGGATCGCTTTCTGGCAGCTTCTGCCTGTGAAGGGAAAATTAAAAAGCAGAAACCGTATGGGGAGAATGAAATTTCAAAGCGAGGTAATGGACGCCTTGCGCAAGGGTATCGGTCAGGATGATACCGTGATTAAATGGATCCAAGACATTTTAGATGTCGATTACAGTACGGCCCGTCGAAAGATGATCGGCGAAACCAAATTAAGCTTAGAGCAATTTGGTAAAATCATTTACAATTATCCCCACATATTGGAGCTTGCTTTTAAGAGCATATTACGTCCCAATACCTTTATTACACAGTATAGTAGTTTCCGTAGCCGTCAGGAATTGGAAGCCTATCTGAAAGGGATTATCAAACGATTCGAAACGGCTTTGAAGCACAATAGTGTTTTGAAATATGTGGCTAGGGATTTACCCTTATTTTTCTTTTTGGCCGATCGACGCTTAGCGGAATTTAAAATCTCCCTTTGGACCAACCAACTTAAAGGTGGAGGGGTGCAGAGGCTTAATATTGAGACCTATACTTTGTGTTGGGAGGTCTTTCGCTTGTATCAGCATTTAAGCAGCGTGGAGATTTGGAATCGCAATGTGCTGGAAAATCAATTTCAAATGATTGAATGGTATTGCAGCCTCAATAGTATCGATCAGTATTACCGGCGCGATATTTATGAAATCATGGAAGCCAAGCTGCTCGACTACAAAGATTGGAGCATCAAAGGGCAAAAATCCAATGGAGGTAAGATTGATTTACTTTTCACGGATTTCCTCACCATGAATAATGGCGGAATGCTGGAATCGCCTAACCTTCGGGTTTTGATGACAGCTTTGAGCAATGCCAATTTCGTCACCTTTCGGGACGCTGGTTTATGCGCCCACTTTAATGATGAATTCGAATTACATCAATCCTATGCCACTTCCGTAACCTGCTGTAATGAGCTGGAAAGGGAGCGGATTTTTAATGGAATGTTGGACTATCTCCGCGAGCGAAGGGGAGACTAATTAATCCTGATCCTCTTGCAAAGCATTCCAACCCTGCGCTTGTAAGGGAACCTCAGCGCCATCGCGAGCTACTAAGCTGGTGCCAGCGGCCTTTTCGCACATGTGACCAATTACCGTAAGGTGCGGATTGCCTTTAATTTTATCGTGATCTTCTATTGGAATGGTGAAGAGCAATTCATAATCCTCACCGCCATTAAGAGCAATGGTAGTAGAGCTAATTTTAAATTCCTCACAAAGTTTCAAGATTACCGGGTCTACCGGAATTTTCTCTTCATATATGCGCACACCCAAATCAGATGCCTTGCAAAGGTGTAGGGCTTCAGAACTCAGTCCGTCGCTGATGTCGATCATAGAAGTAGGCAGGACTCCTAATTTCTCCAATAATTCAGGAATGTCTTTGCGCGCTTCGGGTTTTAATTGCCTTTCAATTGGGTAGCTGTACTCGCTAAGATCGGGTTGCGCATCAGGATTGGATTTGAAAACCGTTTTTTCTCTTTCCAAAACCTGCAGACCCATATAAGCACCGCCCAGATCACCACTTACTACCAGTAGATCATTTTCTTTGGCGCCACTGCGTTCGGTTACTTTATTTTCATCTACTTCACCAATGGCGGTGATACTTAGAATTAATCCGGAATAAGAAGAGGTGGTATCGCCCCCAATTAAGTCCACCTCGAAAATTTCGCAGGCATGACGAATGCCCTCATAGATTTTGTCCAAATATTCAATTCCGAAGCGATTGCTCACCGCAATGTTTACGGTAATTTGAGTAGGACGCGCGTTCATGGCGTAGATATCCGAAAGATTTACCGCCACCGCTTTATAGCCTAAATGCTGGGGTGGAATATAGCTGAGGTCGAAGTGAACACCTTCAACCAGCATATCGGTAGAAACAACTGTTCTCCCACTTAAAAATTCGAGGATAGCTGCATCGTCGCCAATCCCTTTGATAGTGGAGCTTTGCTTGATCGGGAAATCACGGGTTAAATGTTCAATTAATCCGAATTCACCCAAATTGCTGAGACTTGAAAATTGTTCTTCTTGTTCCATGCGGCAAAAGTACAATTGTTTTCGGCCCTAAATGTCTTCGATATTTTCGATGAATCATTGCTTAGGCTTTTCCTCAAGCCGCGACTAATCCTTACCTTTGCATTAATTTTGACTAATTCTAAATAGCTCATGATCAAAGTGTCAGATACAGCAAAGCAGCGTATTAGCGGCTTAATGGGGGAGAGCGGAAAGAGCCTGGAAGATACCTACGTTCGTGTAGGGGTGAGCAGCGGAGGTTGCAGTGGCTTGTCGTATAAGCTGGATTTCGATCAAGAAATGAAGGAAAGTGATAAACTTTTCGAGGATCAAGGCGTAAAGATTTTGGTAGATAAGAAGAGTTTTCTCTACTTGGTGGGAACCACCCTCGAGTATAGTGGAGGGCTTAATGGAAAAGGGTTTTCGTTTAACAATCCCAATGCATCTCGTACCTGTGGATGCGGTGAAAGTTTTGCGGTTTAAAAACAGGCTGAAAACCAGAAGATGAAGACAGAAGAAAGTTATTTGGAAGAGGTTACGGCCTCGGAATACAAATACGGTTTTTATACCAATATTGAAGCTGATAAGGTGCCTCCAGGCTTAAGCGAGGAAGTAATTCGTATTATTTCCGCAAAAAAGCAGGAGCCCGAATGGATGACGGAATGGCGCTTGGATGCCTATCGGAAGTTTTTGAAAATGACCGAGCCTAAATGGCCCAATGTTACCTACCCGGAACCCGACTTGCAAGCGATTTCTTATTATTCGGCCCCCAAGAAAAAGAAGGAATTGGATAGCCTCGATGAGGTGGATCCCGAATTATTGAAGACCTTCGAAAAGCTGGGTATTTCTCTCGAGGAGCAAAAGCGCTTAAGCGGGGTAGCCATGGATGTGGTAGTAGATTCCGTTTCGGTGAAAACTACCTTCAAAGAGAAATTAGCCGAACTGGGCATCATCTTTTGCTCCATGTCGGATGCCATTCAGGAACACCCGGAATTGGTGCAAAAATATTTGGGTACTGTGGTGCCTAAGTCCGATAACTATTATGCCGCTTTAAACTCGGCAGTGTTTACCGATGGTTCTTTCTGCTACATTCCAAAAGGGGTACGTTGCCCGATGGAGTTGAGTACCTATTTCCGTATTAACGAAGCGGGTACCGGGCAGTTTGAACGTACCCTAGTTATTGCCGATGAAAGCAGTTATGTGAGCTACCTCGAAGGATGTACCGCTCCTATGCGTGATGAAAATCAATTGCATGCCGCAGTAGTGGAATTGGTGGCTCTGGATAATGCAGAGATTAAATACTCTACCGTTCAAAACTGGTACCCTGGAAATAAAGAAGGTAAAGGCGGGATTTACAATTTCGTGACCAAAAGAGGCATGTGCGAGCGCAATGCCAAAATCTCCTGGACTCAGGTAGAAACAGGATCAGCGGTAACCTGGAAATACCCTTCTTGCATTTTGAAAGGGGAAAATTCGGTGGGTGAATTCTATTCAGTAGCTGTTACCAATAACTACCAGCAGGCCGATACCGGAACCAAGATGATTCACTTGGGTAAAAACACCAAGAGTACCATTATATCCAAAGGTATTTGCGCCGGACATTCCAATGGTAGTTACCGTGGTTTGGTGCGTATCGGCTCGCGGGCCGAAAATGCTCGGAACTTTTCGCAGTGTGATTCCCTCTTAATGGGTAATGGCTGCGGATCTCACACCTTTCCTTATATCGAAACCCAAAATAAAACGGCCAAAGTAGAGCACGAGGCCACCACTTCGAAGATTGGGGAAGATCAAATCTTTTATTGTAACCAACGTGGTATTGGCGAGGAAGAAGCCATTGCCCTGATTGTAAATGGCTACTGTAAAGACGTCTTAAATCAATTGCCGATGGAGTTTGCGGTGGAAGCACAGAAGTTGCTGGCCATTAGCTTAGAAGGATCGGTAGGATAATATTTTTGAATAAATCAGCATGTTAAAGATCAATAACCTTCAGGCCGGAATTGAAGGCAAGGAAATATTAAAAGGCATCGACCTTGAGGTGAAAGCCGGAGAGGTACACGCCATCATGGGACCTAATGGTTCAGGGAAAAGTACCCTCTCTTCGGTAATCGCCGGACGTGAGGACTATGAAGTGAGCGGCGGAAGTATCGATTTCGAAGGCGAAGACCTTCTCGATTTAGGTGCCGATGAAAGAGCCCACAAAGGTATTTTCCTTTCTTTCCAGTATCCGGTGGAAATCCCTGGGGTTACCGTAACGAACTTTATTAAAACCGCTATCAACGAAAGTCGCAAGGCCCGAGGTGAAGAGCCCATGCCAGCCAATGTGATGTTGAAGAAAATGCGCGAGAAAATGGCTTTGCTCGAAATTGACAATGCCTTTTTAAGTCGTAGCCTAAACGAAGGTTTCTCCGGTGGTGAAAAGAAGCGTAATGAGATTTTCCAGATGGCCATGTTGGAACCCAAATTGGCGATTTTGGATGAGACCGATTCCGGTTTGGATATCGATGCCCTGCGCATTGTGGCCAATGGAGTGAACAAGCTGAAGAGCAAGGATAATGCGGTGATCGTAATTACCCACTACCAGCGTTTGCTCGATTACATTGTGCCCGATTATGTGCATGTATTACACAAGGGTAAAATTGTGAAAAGCGGCGATAAGAGCCTAGCCCACGAATTGGAGGCCAAGGGTTACGATTGGTTGAAAGAAGGAGCGGTTGAAGCTTAAAAAGGAAAAGACGTGGAAGCATTAAAAGACAAACTCGAGTCCTCCTTCCTGGTCTTTGAGAATGAACTCAACGGCGAGGGCGAAGGACCCATTCATACGCGTCGGCGCGAAGCCTTCGAACGCTTTGTGAAATCCGGCTTTCCTACCAAGCGTGATGAGGAGTGGAAATACACCAATTTAAAGCCAGTGCTGAAACCTGATTTTCGGGTTTTTGTGAACGATGAAAATACGGTTGACTTTAGCAGCATTAAGCGCTTTTTTCTCAATGATGTAGATACCTATAAACTGGTGTTCATTGATGGATATTACAGCTCCTGGCTAAGTGAAACTACCCATCAGGGTTTCGATATCTGTACTTTCAGCAATATGCTTACGAAGTACAAAGATGTGGCGGAGCAATACTTTGGTAAAGCCCTACCAGAGAATGAGGCAATGGCCTCGGTGAATACTGCCTTTGCTCGCGAAGGTGCCTTCATCCGCATTAAGCGCAATGTAACGGTAGATAAACCAGTTGAAATTATCTTCATTACTACCGATCATGGGGTAGCTACTTTGGCCCAGCCTCGAAATTTGGTGGTGGTAGAAGAGAATGCTGAAATCACCATTCTAGAGCGTCATCAAAGCTTGAGCGAGCAGCCGGTATTAACCAATACGGCGACCGAAATTTTCGCTTTACGCGATTCTCGCCTCAACTATTATAAGATTCAAAATGATGCTAAAACTGCATCATTGATTGATAGCACTGCGGTGCGTCAATACCGTGGCAGTAATGTTACCATGGGAACCTATTCTTTCGGGAATAAGTTTATCCGTAATAATTTGAACTTCTTCCTCGAAGAAGAGCATACCGAAAGCCATATGGATGGCATTACCGTAATTGATGAAGGTCAAACGGTAGATCATCATACCCTGGCCGATCATAAAGTACCCAATTGCTATTCTGACGAATTGTACAAAGGTATTTATGATGCGAATGCCCATGGGGTATTTAATGGTAAGGTGATGGTGCATCCACATGCCCAAAAAACCAATGCATTTCAGCAGAATAACAATATCCTGCTTACCGATAAAGCTTCTATCGATACCAAGCCTCAGCTGGAAATCTTTGCCGATGATGTGCAATGTTCACACGGCTGTACCATTGGTCAGTTAGATGAAGAAGCCATGTTCTACTTGCGTTCACGTGGTATTCCAGAAAAAGAGGCCAAAGCTTTGTTGCTTTATGCCTTTGCAAATGATGGCCTGCGTAATGTGAAAATCCCGGCACTGCGGAAGAAGTTAAACCGTCAGATTGCCAAGAAATTGAACGTAAACCTCGATTTCGAACTATAAGCACCCCGATATGATCAGCAATCCAGTGGCTCATTTTCCAATTGAAAAGATCAGGGCGGACTTTCCGATTCTTGATCAGGAGGTAAATGGCCGGCCTCTGGTGTATTTTGATAATGCGGCAAGCGCTCAAAAGCCTCGTCAGGTTATTGAGGCTATTGATCAGTATTATTCGACCATCAATAGCAATGTGCATCGCGGGGTCCATCATTTGAGTCAAAAGGCCACCGATGCATTTGAGGCCTCTCGTGAAACAGTACGCGCTCACTTAAATGCCGCCCATAGCTATGAGGTGCTCTTTACAAAGGGTACTACTGATAGCATCAATTTGGTGGCCTCTTCCTTATCCCAGGGCTTAATTAAAGCCGGAGATGAAATTCTGGTTTCTCATCTGGAGCATCATAGTAATATCGTTCCCTGGCAAATGCTTTGTGAGCGCACGGGTGCTCAATTGAAGGTGATCCCCATGAATGAGAGGGGAGAGTTGGTGATGGAAGACTACCGTCAACTTTTGAATGAACGCACTCGGTTAGTGGCGGTGAATCATATTTCCAATGCTCTGGGAACCATTAACCCCATTGCTGAAATGACTCGCCTGGCTCATGAGGCAGGTGCCTGGATTTTGGTAGATGGCGCTCAGGCCGTACCGCATATGAAGGTAGATGTTCAAAGTTTGGATGTTGATTTCTATTGCTTCAGTGGCCATAAATTATTTGGTCCTACCGGAATTGGCGTGCTCTATGGCAAGGAAGCTATTTTGGAAGTAATGCCACCCTATCAAGGGGGAGGCGAGATGATTGCCGAAGTAACCTTTGCAAAAACCACCTATGCTGGTTTACCTCATAAATTTGAAGCGGGAACGCCGCATATCGAAGGGGGAATCGTATTGGGTAACGCCATCGATTATGTGAATGAGATTGGTTTGGAGGCCATTGCAGCCTATGAACAAGAGCTTTTGCAATATGGTACTAAGCTATTGAAGGAGCGCTTTCCCGATCTCCGCATTTTTGGGGAGGCAGAGGAAAAGACTTCCGTAATTTCCTTTTTATTGGGATCCATTCACCCCTACGATACTGGAGTGATCCTCGATAAATTAGGAGTAGCCGTGCGTACCGGTCACCATTGTACTCAACCGATTATGCAGCATTTTGGCATTCCCGGAACTATCCGCGCCAGTTTTGCTTTTTACAATACTAAAGCCGAGATCGATCGCCTTGCAGATGCTCTCGAAAAAGCCCAAGCAATGCTTTCTTAGCCTATGAAGAAGTGGGTCCTTAAAGCGCTAATCCAGAAGTTTATTTCCTTTTTACCGGGTAGCCTTCGTATTAATTTTTGGTTTCAGAAATACATCACCAAGGGGGTGCATTTAAGTGATTCCTATTTTTCGGATAAGCTGATGCATGCGGAAGATCATCTCCGTTTTTACAGTAAGAATCACTCTTTAACAGGCATCCGAACTTTGGAACTGGGTACCGGTTGGTATCCGGTTGTGCCCATCAGCCTTTATTTAGCAGGCGCCGAATCGGTAAGTACCATCGACCTGAGTCGCTTAATGAATCAAGAAGCGCTGGTGGCAACGGTTCAGAAGTTTCAGGCCTGGATAAAAGCGGATAAACTCAAACCATTTAAAGAGTTTTGGCGCGAAGATCGCCTACAACAATTAATGATTCTGGAGGCGGATAAACTAGACTTCGAAAGTTTACTCTTGGCCTTTAATCTGGATTACCGTGTGGGTGATGCCCGTCATTTAACCGATGCCGATGCAAGCTTCGATCTGATTCATTCCAATAATGTGTTTGAGCACATTTATCCTCAAATCCTAAAGGAGATATTGGTGGAGTTTAAGCGGGTTTTGAAGCCTCAGGGGCTGATGAGTCATTTCATTGATATGTCGGATCACTTCGCGCATCTCGACTCCAGTATAAACATTTACAATTTCCTCCGCTTTAGTGAATCGACCTGGCAGACTATCGACAATAGCGTGCAGCCTCAAAACCGCTTGCGATTAAGTGATTACGAAGCAATGTACGCCGATTTGAATTTGCCCATTTTAGATAAGAAAGTGCGTCCGGGAGAGCCTGATAAGTTGGAAGGGATGAAATTGGCAGCTCCCTATAAAGGACGCTCAACCGAAGATTTAGCGATTAGCCACGCTCATTTAATAAACAGCCTTTAATGCAAAGTATTAAAGAAGTACAGGAAGATATTATCGCTGAGTTCCAGATGTTCGACGACTGGATGCAGCGTTATGAATACCTCATTGATTTAGGGAAATCTTTACCCTTGATTGATGAACAATATAAGGTGGAAGACAATATTATTAAAGGATGCCAGAGTCAGGTTTGGCTTCATGCCGAAGGCGATAAAAGCCAGGTGAATTTTACGGCCGACTCAGATGCCATCCTTACCAAGGGCTTAATAGCTTTATTGGTGCGTGTGTTTGATGGCCAGCCGGCCGAAGATATTTCAGGTGCTGATTTGTACTTCTTGGATCAAATCGGATTGAAAGAGCATCTTAGCCCAACCCGGGCTAATGGCTTGCTTAGTATGGTAAAACAAATGAAGTTTTATGCCCTGGCCCTCCAAGCCAGATAGGACCAAAAAAAGAGAAGGATGAACGATGCGGAAATGCAAAAAACGGGCGACGATATAGTAGATGTACTACGCTCCATTTTTGACCCGGAAATTCCGGTAGACATTTATGAACTGGGTCTGATCTACGATGTTCAGGTAAGTTCGGAGGGAGATGTGAAAATCCTAATGACCTTAACCTCGCCCAATTGTCCGGTGGCCGAAAGCTTACCTGAAGAAGTTAAACAGAAGGTAGGTACTATAGCCGAGGTAAAAGACGTTGAGGTAGAAATCACTTTTGATCCTCCTTGGACTAAGGAGATGATGAGTGAGGAAGCAATGTTGGAACTGGGATTTTTATAAAATGACAAAAACAGGGATTGATGCGATACACTATTATGTGCCTTCATTGGTACTTCCCATATCAGCTTTAGCTGAAGCACGGGGAATAGAGTACGCAAAGCTGAACAAGGGATTGGGCCTCGAGGGAATGGCCCTTTGTGATGCGGATGAAGATGTGGCTACCATGGCTGCAGAAGCTGCAATAAATTTGATTGAAGAACAAGGTCTCGAACCTCAGGAAATTGATCGTATCTATCTGGGTACGGAATCAGCTCTGGATGCAGCGAAACCTACCGCAGCTTATATTCTTGGTATTATCGAGGATCGCTTGCAAAGCGAATACGGTGAGCGTTGTCTCCAGAATTGTGATGTAATCGATATGACCTTTGCCTGCATTGGTGGGGTAGATGCCTTGCTTAATTCGGCTGACTATATTCGATTACACCCCCAAAGCAAAGCCATTGTAATTGCCGCCGATAAGGCTCAATATGATTTGGCTTCAACCGGTGAATATACCCAGGGAGCCGGTGCTGTGGCCATGTTAATTAGCGCCAATCCACGATTATTAAGCCTCGAACCCGTATTTGGAGTGGCTACTAAAAGCGAATACGATTTCTTTAAGCCTCGTCGGCTTTTCGCGAAATCGGAATTACTACAAGCCGCTGCTCAATTATTGGGAAGCCCTATTAAGGAAGAAGATATTTCGGCTTTATTAGCCAGTGCAGAAGATGCCTTTTGGGGTAGCGATAAAAAGGAAATTGAGCTCTTTAAAGAGGAGCCGGTTTTTGACGGGCCTTATTCGAATGATTGCTATAAAGCTCGCACCTCAGAAGCCCTCGCGCATTTAGAAAAACAGAGACCTGAGCTCTCCATTTTAAAAGATTGGGATTATACCGTTTTCCATTTGCCTTATGCCTATCAGGCGCGTAGGATGTTTACTGAAATGTGGTTGGATCGATTGTCTTCCAGTGAGCTGGCTTCTTTGGTTGATGAGTTGGGACAAGCTTCAGGCGAAAGCCCTAACTGGGATCCCGCTTTTGTGAAGGCAGTTTCTAAATCAGATGCCTATCGCCAGTTTGTGGCGGCTAAAATTGCTCCGGGCGAAAGAGCCTCATCGCAAATTGGTAATATGTATACTGCCTCTCTATTCATGAGCTTCCTTTCCATTTTAGAAAGCGCCCGTGAAGTGAAAGAGGATTTAGCAGGCAAGCAAATGGGATTCATGGCTTATGGCAGTGGATCCAAGTCCAAGGTTTTCTTCGGTAGCCTTGAAGCCCAATGGCAGGAGGCATTACCAAAGGGTGCCTTATTTAGTCGCTTGGCCCAGCGCCAAACCATAGATTTTAAAACCTACGAAGCCTTGCATAAAGGCGAATTAAAAGAAGCAGTGCTGAGCCGTAAGGGAAGTGTGTTCCAAGCCTTGGCTCAAGAGCCTAACCGCGAGGGTTACCGCTATTACGCTCAGGCTTCAAAATAGTATTGAAGATTGGAAGAGATTCGAAATAAAATTGCCGAAAGCGGATTAATTAACCTGAGTATGGAAGACTTCTATCCTCAGGCTCCCCGCATGGAATTGGATATTGCTCCTTGGCTTTATGAGGGGGTAATGTTGCGTGAAAAGGATTTTCGAGCTTCTATCAAAGACCATGATTGGTCGCAATACCACGGGGCTTTTGTGGCCGTCTATTGTTCAGAAGACGCCATCATTCCTCAATGGGCCTATATGCTTTTAGGCGCGGCTTTGGAGGGCTATGCACAGAAGGTGGTTTTTGGCGATTTAGAACTTCTGGAAACCCTGGTAATGGAAGAAGCCTTGGGTCAAATTGATGTTGAGGCCTATCGCGATAAGCGGGTTATTTTAAAAGGATGCGGCAATATTAGCATTCCGCCGCAGGCCTATCTAAAAATGACTTTGCATTTGAAGCCCGTGGTGAAGAGCCTCCTTTTTGGTGAAGCTTGCTCCACTGTTCCTGTTTACAAGAAAAAGGCTTAGTTCAGCATGACTGATTTTGATATTCTGTCGGTAAAAGCCGCCATTAGTGATACCCGAAAGAAATTATTGCAACATCCCATTTATGAGGATTTAAACGATCTTCCCTCGATGCGGATTTTCATGGAACACCATGTATTTGCCGTGTGGGATTTTATGTTGCTTTTAAAGGCCCTTCAGCGTAAGCTCACTTCCGTAGATGAAGTGTGGGTACCTACTGAAAATCGAGTAGCCCGTCGCCTCATCAATGAAATTGTGTGGGGAGAGGAGAGCGATTTGGATTTAAATGGCAAGCCTTCCAGTCATTACGAGATGTATCTGGATGCCATGAAACAGATTGGCGCGGATGTGAGGTCGGTAAATCACCTGGTGCAAAAGGCTTCGGAAGGACATAGTTTGAAGTCCTTAATGAAGTACAATGTAGCGGAGATTGAAAGCAGTCGTTTGAATTTCGTGCGGGTGAGCTATGAAATCATCCGAGAAGGCAAATTGCATGCAATTGCGGCTGCATTTACCTTCGGTCGGGAAGATCTAATTCCGGATTTATTTACGGAAATCGTGCGCGATCTTAACGATCGTTTCCCGGGAGAGCTCAGTGCTTTTGTGTATTACCTGGAGCGCCATATTGAGCTGGATGCGGATGAGCATGGACCAATGGCGGAACAGATGATTCGGGAGCTTTGTGGGAACGATCAACAAAAGTGGGAAGAAGCAAAACAGGCGTCGCAGAAAGCTCTGGACGCCCGTTTACAATTTTGGGATGCGATTCACGCTGCTATTCGGCAGCAGAAGCAGAATCCTGAATGGGAGCCTGCGCTTCTAGCTTAGCCAACATTTCTTTACCAGCTGCTAAGGCATCGGTCGTTTTGGAGTCAATACGCTCCATTTTCATTTTTTCAGATTTGAAGAAGGCTACTTTTTCTTCTTCCGTCCAGCTTTCTTCAAAATTGCTAGTGAACTCACGCATCCAAACCATCATAGCATCTTTGGCATATTTCAGCTCGGTAGCAGCGGTCATAATATCAATACTGTCGGCACGGCCCACAGAAGCTTGCATCAATTGACCTTGCAGTTTACTCATGTGGGTCATTTGAGGCATTACCTTATCGTGAAGTTCCATTACTTCCTTCTTGAGACTCTCGGAGCTTTCGGAAGTACTGGCACTGGAATTTTCGTTTTGGGCTGGGCTGTTGTTGCAGGCCCAAAGCATGGAAAGGCCAACTAAGGCCAAAGCGATCTTTTTCATGAAGCTTGCTAAATTTTAGGCTAAGTTAGAACATATATAAGCCTTCCTCCGAGCTCCAGACTTTATTTTTGCACTATGAAAGTTAATCTCAGTCGAACCGACTATATGCGGATCGGAGTATTGATTCTGGTTTTTGTAGCCGGAATCATCGGTAGCTATATCATTCTTAAGCCGAAGGAGCGCTTACCCATTTATAATCCCTCCGAATTGGATGAGCGATTGGTAGCGAAAGATTTACAGCAGCAGGGTATCAATCATAAGGTTTTGCCCTTTAAGCTAATCAATCAGTATGGCGATAGTATTTCTGATGCCGATATGGAGGGCAAGATTTATGTAGCCGACTTCTTTTTTACGGTTTGCCCCGATATCTGCAAGGATATGGCAGTGCAAAAACGACGTTTGCAAGAGGCTTTAAAAGATGAGCCCGATTTTGCGATTCTTTCACATTCGGTTACCCCGGAAATGGATTCTGTGCCGGTTATTAAGGCCTATGCTGATTTACAAGGAGCTATCCCTGGGAAATGGCATATTTTAACCGGTGATAAACCGCAGATATACAATCTGGCCCGCCGTTCTTATTTTGCCATTTTCGACTCGGGAGGTAATGGCGATGAGGCAGATTTCATCCACACTGAGAACTTCATTTTGGTAGATAAACAAAAGCGAATTCGCGGCTATTACGATGGTACCAGCGCGGAAGATGTGGATCGCTTAATTAAGGATTATGCGATATTAAAGGCGGAGTATAAAAACTAGAAAGGTTTTCACGAGGCTCCAGGTAAACACTGTCGCCATTGGTCTTATTTATAAGTAGAATGGTGTCAATGGTCCAACCTTCCTGCTTTTGTCTGGCCGTCCAGATTAATAAGGCTGGTCCTTCATTTCCTCTTATATCCACCTTCATTTTATAGCCATTGGCCTTAGAGTGCCCAATCATATTTCCTTCCAGATCCAAATCTATATCGCTGTCTAGTTGGTAGAAGCTTTCTTCTTGAGATTTTACTCTGGCCCAAACATGTTGAAAATTAGAAAAAATAGTATGCTTGATTTCGGTGTCACTCGGTGAAGTCAAGGAAAATAAGGAAAGCCACATGACTAATCCAAGCAGTATCGCTGTGATGATATGAGCTTTTCGGTTAAAGACTACTTCTGTTTTTTCTTCTAAGTCTGAAGTGCACTTTGGACATTTGTGTGCTCTAATATCAACATGGGAATAGCACTGGGGACAAGTTTTTCGCTCTTTTCGCAAAGCTATGATTAGGTAAGCTAAGAAGGCTAACATTGGGTGGAAGCCAAACCATAACCAATGTTTGCTCAAGCTTTTCTTTTTAGCCAAGAAGGAACCCAAAATTAAAGGGGCGATCCAAGAACTTATGAAGCCGATGACAGGTAGTGAACTATAAAAATTCATTGTTCGAAGCTGAAATTTTCAGGACAGCCAAATTCCGAAAAAAGCCTTGATTAAAGAAAAAGCCTCCCGAAGGAGATATTGAATTTATGGGTCTAATTGAATAATTAGTAAGCCATCACTGCTACTGCTAGGTGGCAATATGCTAATGCTTGCCGTACAAATTTCAGCGCAGCCTCCATTATCCAGGCAGTCTGCAATCTTACTGCCAAATGAAAATTTGCCATCGCAGGTTTTACTCCAAATGAGATCGCCATTGCTATCGCAGCAGCAGTCAACATTGTAAGTATCACCCTCCTCAATTGCTTTTCCCTTACGGATTAAGTCAATTGGGAAAAAACTGATTTGGGCAATCTCTGTCTTTTCGATGCTTAATTCTCGAGTAGCAGGATTCCAGTAGGCGGAGACCTTGAGTATTTGGTCCTTCATTGGGTCAATTTCCTTTTCCGCTTTGGTACTGAGATCAACTAATATTTGATCTAGTTCCTTAAATGATTTTGAATGGCTTTCCTGTGGCAATTTTGATTTGTTGCAGCTTAGTAAACTTAAGGCTGCAATAAGGAGGGTGAAAGTTTTTTTTGAGATTCCCATATTCGAATTTTTATAGCCTACTCTTATGATTTTCGGCATCCTCAACGGGGGTATTTCAATTTTATATTTTTTGTTTAGCCAGGATTAGTGGGGAGAAAAAAGCCTCCCGAAGGAGGCTCCTCAAGAAAAGAAACACAAATTGATTGAACGCAATTAGTTTTCTAGCAAGACTTGTCGTTGATATTTTCGACCTGCAAAATCTTGTATTTCCAGGTAGTAATAGCCCGCTTTTAAATCGCTGCGAACAGCTAAGCTGAGCGTGTTCTCATTCATTTTGCAGTCCTTTATGACTTGAACCTCTTCACCACGGCTGTTTAATATTCGTGCTTGATCTAAGGAAATGGGGACACGGATTTCAACTTGGAGTATGCCGCCAATTTTCACAGGATTGGGGTAAACTCGAATGGCGGCTTCCAGTACTTCTGAATCGGGCTCCAGACCTTTTTTCTCTCGAAAGAGTTGTTCCCAATTTTGAAAGACAATTTCTTCCTCTAACTGACGATCATCCTCTGGCCGCGCAATCACCACTTCGATGTCGTCATTAAAAGCGAAAAGAGCTTTATGGATTTCAGGATTCTGAATAAAGATCTCCCGGGCCAGAGGTAGATACTCTCGTAGTACCTCTACGGTAATGCCTTTCGGGGCGGGGAAGGCTTTAGCTTCGCCCTTCTCTATGGCCCAGGCTCTATAGCCCTGTTTGAACAGTACAAAGGCATTGCTGATATTAAGTTCGGGTGAGGGGTTTAAAGAGCTTTCCTTTTTGGCCACATTGCAATCGTCAATACAATTATGTCCATTGGGGATGTTTACATTATGGCAGCAGGCCGTTTCCCAGTCGGAGTAAAGACCCATGCTCACAAATTTCACTTGTTTGCAATAATCTCCGTCCGGACTGCAAACTATGGCTGTGGCCCAGCTTGGTATGGCTATGCACAAAGTGCAAAGCAGACTTAAAAATTTCGCTTTCATATCTCTGATTTAAATTGGTACTTATTCGCAGCAGCAATCGATGGTCCAGCCTCGCGGGACATTCACATTGTCGCAATCGGCTTCATCCATTGCCCATTGATAAATACGCGATCAATTCTTTCGCAGGGGTAGTTAACCAAGGTGTGACCATGGTCTTCGCAGAGATATACGCGGGCTTGTACAAAGCCCATGCTTAACAGGAATACGATTAAGGCTAAATGCTGTAACCGGAAATTCTTCTTTTGAATTGCCGGGCTTTGATGGTTTTTGCCCTTCTTTTTGGATAAGTTCATGCTTTGGTTTTAATTAATATCCGGGTAAAGAGTGCTTTTATTCGGCTTAATAAAAGGGGGCAAAATTTGAATCGGGAGCTCTAATCATTTTAGGATTTCAAATCATTCCGATAAAGACTACGAGAAACAAATTGTTATTTTAATGATAGATGAAAGGTTATGATTTTTAATAAATTATACAAATAAATTTAAGATTAAACGTTTTTTATCTAATCTTGGATATATTTTTTACCACTACTATTTTTAGATATATTTCAATTTAAAACCTGAAAAACAACCAGTAATAGTCTGCTTATTTTCGGGTCGAAATAAATAAGTGATAGAAAAATAAATTTAATACCTATAATTAATGTTTTTAAGAAAGATCAATTTGCATCTTTTTTACTCTTTCTTCTAAGCTCTCATTGGTGAGTCGTTCTCTTAATCGGTCGACCATAATGGGGAAGCAAAAGGGACTGGGTTTCTCTAGGTCCTTAATTACTATTTCCTGACTATTGATTCTTTCCAGAGCTTGGCGTAATCGTCCTTCCTCTAATTGAAATTCCAGGGCCTCCTCATAGGATTGTTGCAAGAGTAGATTGTCGGGCTCATAATCATTGAGGACCTTAAAAATGAGGGAGCTATTGCTTTGGAGATGTTTTTCCTTCACCGGTTCACCGGGATAGCCGCGGTATACTAATCCTGAAATAACGGCGATGTCCCTGAAACGCCTTCCGGCCAATTCAATGGCATTAACCGAGTGCATAATGTCTTCCCTTAGATCTTGTAAGCTGAAAATGTCTGTATCCAAGGCTTCCTCAATTGGTAAGGGCTTGTCACTAAGAAGCTCAAAGCCATAATCATTCATAGCGATACTGGCGCTGATCGATTCTAATAAGGAGATGCGGTAGGCTAATAATGCCGACATCCCCTCATGAACGGCACGTCCCTCAAAAGGATAAATAAAGAGATGATGACCCTCCTGGCTTTGGAAGCGCTCAATTAACAATTGCTCTCTTTTAGGGATGATGGAGCGTTCTTCCTGGACTTCCCAAAGGGGTTTGATTAATTGGAGTTCAGGGTCTTTACTGCTATGGCTGTGACTTTCCTCTAATTTTTTGCGGAGCATCATCCCCATCTGAGCGGATAGCGGCATCCGGCCACCTTGCCAACTGGGAACTTGTCCTTTGCCGCTGCGACTAAGCTTTACCTGGGCTTCCATGCCTTTGAAGCGCACTAATTCCAAATTTCGGCCGGCAAACCAAAAGGCATCACCAGGCTTAAGTCGGGAAATGAAGTACTCTTCAATGGTGCCTAAATAACCGCCACCTTCGAATTTGATTTTAACGACCCCATCACCTACAATAGTGCCAATGCTCATGCGGTGTCGCATGGCGGTACGGCGACGATTCACAACATATTTACCGTCCTCTTCAATTTCTACCTTATGGTATTCATCATAGCTTTCCAGCGAGGCACCACCATCGCAAACGAATTTTAGGCACCAGACCCATTCCTCTTCTCCTAAACTTTGATAGGAAAAGGTGGAGCGAATCTCAGGGAAAATCTCCTCGGGATAAAAACCATCGCCCACCGCTAAGCTTACCAGGTACTGTACCAATACATCGAAGGATCGGAGGTAGGGAAAGCGTTCTTCAATTAGCTCTTCTTCAATGGCGGAGCGCAAAGCTGCAGCCTCCACTAGCTCCAAACTATGCGTAGGTACAAAGTAAATTTTGCTGGTTGCTCCCGGTTGATGACCACTGCGGCCTGCGCGCTGCATAAAGCGCGCTACCCCTTTGGGGGAACCCACTTGAATAATGGTTTCCACTGGTCGAAAATCAACTCCCAAATCCAAGCTACTGGTGCAAACCACGGCTTTTAGTTGACCAGTATACAAAGCATCTTCCACCCAATTCCGCAGTTCCTTACTAATGCTACCATGATGCATGGCCATTAATCCTGCCATTTGGGGGGCGACATCTAAAATGCGTTGGTACCAAATTTCAGATTGAGAACGGGTATTGGTAAAGATGAGGGTCGACTCCGATGCTTCCAATATGGGAATTACCTTCTCCAGCATTTTTATCCCCAGGTGTCCTGCCCAGGGTAAGACTTCAATGGTATCGGGTAATACAGATTCTACCTTAATCTTTTTCCGGGTACCGGAGCGGATCATTGTTTTTAGGTCTTCGGGGAATTCTGGGCCTAGCAATACATCCAGGGCCTCTTCCATATTGCCAATAGTGGCCGAGATGCCCCAGCTCTGTAATTGAGGATTGATGCCTCTTAAGCGCGATAGGGCTAACTCCATTTGCACCGCTCGTTTGGAGCCCATCAGTTCATGCCATTCATCCACCACTACTGTATGCAAATGCCGAAAGGTTTGCTGGTTTTGCTTTCCTGCCAGCAGGAGGTGCAAACTTTCGGGGGTAGTGATTAGCAAATTGGGCATTTGCTTTTTTTGGCGATTCCGTTCCGCGGTGCTGGTGTCGCCAGTGCGTATGCCAACACTAAATTCGAGCCCCATTCCTTCAATAGCTCTTTCGGCGGATTGGCGTATTTCTTTAGCCAAAGCCCGAATAGGGGTGATCCAAATCGCACGTAAGCCCTTGCCTTTCGATTCTCTTACTAATATCGGTAGGAGTAGGGAATAGGTTTTACCACTTCCGGTGGGTGCGTTTACAATCCCGTTTTTTCCTTCTGCATAAGCTTGCCAGGCCGCTTCCTGAAAGGCTGCTGCTTCCCATTTTTGGGAGGCGAACCATTTTTCAGCGGCTTTTAAGTCGAGCTTCATAAGGCGCGATTGCTTTTAGAGGCACATAAGTCCCAACTAAGAGGGCTTAGAAGGGTGGATGTTCCGGACGATTCTCGAGGATAGCATCAATGGCCTCCATTACTTCTGCGCTTAATTTGGCCTTGGCCTCGCCCGCTTTTAGGTTTTCTTCCAATTGATACATTTTGGAAGCGCCCAAAATGGCAGTGCTCACGTCGGGATTTTTCAAGACCCAAGCAATGGCCAGTACAGGCATGCTTAAACCTAAATCTTGAGCCAATGCAGTGAGCTTACGCACCTTGGCGAAGTATTCTTCTTGGAGGTTTTTCTCGGCTAACCAGCTTAGCTCTTCCAAATTAAGGCGGGCGTCAGCCGGAACTCCATTATTGTATTTTCCCGTAAGGATTCCACTGGCCAGAGGACTCCAAATGGTAGTGCCTAAACCTACGGTTTTGTAAATCTGGCTGTATTCCACTTCCACCTTATCGCGCACCAACATATTGTATTGGGGCTGCTCCATAGTGGGAGGAATCAAGTTGTATTGTCGGGCCACCATATGGGCTTCCATAATTTCTTGGGCGCTCCATTCGCTGGTGCCCCAGTATAATATCTTGCCCTGCTGAATGAGATTATGCATGGTCCAAACCGTCTCCTCAATAGGGGTGTTTTTATCCGGACGGTGGCAATAAAAGAGATCTAAATAATCTACTTGCAAACGTTTTAGGGCTTGGTGGCAAGCTTCGGTTAAGTGCTTACGAGTATTGCCTTTTTGGGTGGGTTTGGAATGCTTTAATCCGCGAATGCCAAAATAGGCTTTGCTGGATACCAGGTAGGAATCACGGCTCCACTGCAAATCATGGAGAACTTCGCCCATCAGTAATTCACTCTTACCATCCGCATAAACCTCGGCATTATCAAAAAAGTTAACGCCGGCATCATAAGCAGCCACCATTAATTCTTTGGCCATATCCTTGCCGATTTGGGTGCCAAAAGTGATCCAGGAGCCGAAGCTCATTTCCGATACTTGTAATCCTGATTTTCCTAATCTGCGGTATTCCATTCTTTCATTTCATTTAAGGCCTTTAAGGCTTCCATTACATAGGGATCGTCAATAGCGTAAACCCGCTGGTAACCCTTGGTGCCATAGCGATTGTAGGCAATAAATGCCTTAAGTCTGTTCTTTAAGGCCAGCACCTGGGCGGAGTCGGCTTCATTGATACGTTCTGCGATAGGTAGACCAAAAAAGGCCTGGTAAACGGTGCTGTCTACCTCCCAATTCTTTACAAAGCTATCTTCTTCCCATTGCGCAAATCCCTTACGATGCTCATCCACATAGCGGAAGGCACTTTCATCCAAATCTACAGTCATGGCTAAATGATAGAGTAAGCGCGTAGTTCCGCTGGTATCGTAGCCTACTTCCCGATCGGGTAAAATTCCTCCCTGATGGCGATGCCCACTAAATTCAGCGCTATCCGGTAAGAGAACAGTAGAATCCGCTTGCAAGGAGCCGGTGTTGCCATGGAAATAGTAGCTCTCATCATAACTGTCATAATCCCTTTGTATGGATCGGCCCAATGGCGTGTAATAACGTTGGGTGGTAAGGCGCATTTTAGAGCCATCCTTAAGGGTGATTTCCTCCTGCACTAATCCTTTGCCAAAGGAACGACGCCCCACAATGCTTGCTCGTTTATGATCTTGCAAGGCACCGGCTACAATCTCACTGGCCGATGCTGATCCGCGATTTATCAAGATTACCAATTTTCCTTTTTCGAAAAGCCCGCGATGATTGGCATAGCTTTCTTCAATGCTGCCATCCCGACTTTTAGTAAAGACAATCATTTTGCCTTTCGGAAGGAATTCATCGCTAATATCCTCAGCGGCACTGAGCAGTCCACCGGGATTATCTCTTAAATCGAAAATGATGGAGGTGGCGCCTTTGTTTTGGAGGTTTCGCAAGGCGAGCTTCACTTCCTGGGTACTGCGCGCGGTAAATTTATTGAGCTTGATGAGGCCTACACTATCATTCAACAAAAAGGCAGAGCTTACGGAGTTCAGATCTACCTGGGCCCTGCGGATGGTAATGTCTTTTTCGGCTTCTTCCGAAGGTCGGAATACATGTAGTTTAACCGTACTTCCTTCTTGCCCCTTCAGGGTTTTAACCACCAATTCACTATTGAGCTTTTCTCCCGAAAGGGAAATACTATCGGCACTTAAAATACGGTCGCCGGGCATAATGCCTGCTTTATCGGAAGGACCACCTTCCATAACCTGAACCACCGCCAGGCTGTCTTTATAAATTTTGAATTCGATACCAATACCTACAAAGCTGCCACGGATGGATTCTTCATTGGCGCTAACCTGATCTTCGGGGATATAGGTGGAGTGGGGGTCGAGATGATGGAGAAGTTCGGAAATGGTTTGGTCGAGGAGGCTATCGGTATTTACCTGATCTACATATTCGTAGTCGATATAATCGATAATCTGCCGCAGCTTTTGTTCGCGCTCACTTTTCTCATTCAGGGCTACAGCCTGATGAGGGAAATTGAAAAAGAGGCCGAGGAAAATCCCGAAGATTACGGCCAAGCCCAGTAAAATGGGGAAGAGAGTTTTGCTATTGTTCAAGTTCCTGTACGCTAATCTGTACCAGCTCTACGCCGGCTTTTTCCAAAAATTTTAAACCCGAGTCGTCTTTATAACGCTCAATGTATACCAATCGTTTAATGCCGGATTGGTGTACTAATTTACTGCATTCTTTGCAAGGCGAGAGGGTAAGGTATAAGGTGCCGCCATCACTGGAATTGGTTGAGCTGGCCATCTTTAAAATGGCATTCGCTTCCGCGTGAAGCACATACCATTTGGTGTAATTTTCATCGTCCTCACAGTGATTTTCAAAACCACTGGGGGTCCCATTATAGCCATCGGAAACAATCATCCGATCCTTAATAATTAAGGCTCCTACCTTACGACGTTCGCAATACGAAAGCTGCGCCCACTCGCGGGCCATGCGTAAATAAGCTATATCGTATTTATATTGTTTAGGGTTTTTTTCCCGCATGCCGGTATTTCTTTAATGGAGCCTGTTTGAAAAACCAAAGTAAGGCCTCTGGTAATTGCTCTCGCCAAAGGTCTTCATTATGCTCACCATCTGCAACCACCTTGGTATGTATCTGCCAGTTTGGATGCATTTCATCCAAAATAGCACGACATTTTAAAGTTCTTTGAACGGCTTCTCCACTCTTATTGCCTTCTTTAGTTCCTATCATCTGATAGATCAAGGTCGTTTCTAGGCTACCATTCTCCGCCACCATTTCCGGGACTTCGGGATTAAACCAATAGGCCGGAGAAAAAACCAAGGCCCCTCCAAATACATCGGGCCAGGCTTCTAAGGCGGTTAGGGAAATCAAGCCACCTAAAGAACTACCTCCTATATAGGTGTATTCTCTTTGGGTTTTTACTGGATAATGCGCATCGATGTAGGGCTTAACTTGATTCACAATAAAATCGAGGTATTCATAGCCTTCACCCCCGCCGTATTCCTCATTTTCAAAGGGAGAAAGTTCCCGGATGCGATTTTCTCCTCCATGGTTTATCGCCACCACAATCAGCGGAAGCTCCAGGCTATCCAAGCACTGCGCCAAATTCCATTTACTGGAACTACCTCTCAGTCCTCGAAAGAGATTTTGGGCATCCTGAAAATACATTACTGGAAAATCCCGTCTGGCTGTTTCATAGCCTTCTGGTAGATAGATCCAAATTTGGCGATAGGCATTGTTATATAGGAGGCTGTCGTTTTTGGGGAGTAAATGCAGGCCTCGTGGGGGATGCTCTGCATGATCCTCCCAGGCTTCCCAATAAAGATGAATAGTGTCGGCACTGAGGTCCAAGACCCGATTAGGACGTGGACTTCCATCCGCGAAAGCTTCGGCTAATTCCCAGCTACCACCAGTGATTTTTGCTTCGACTGGATCAGCTAGCAGCTTTATGGTCAATTGGCCATCTTCAAAACGAAAATTCGAATCGGCAGGATTCCAATTATTGAAGCTTCCCGCTAAATAGAAATCCTGAGAAAGAGGATGGTCTCCTTTCGGGTGAATCAGGACAATGGTTTGGGCAAATCCACTCCAGGTGAATAGGCTAAAAAGCACGAACCATAAGGTTTTTCCCGACATAGACTTGGGTTTAGAAGCAGCTTCTAATTTAAGTTTTTCTGGATTTAGAAATCCACTTGCTTCAATAGACCGTATCTAATAGAAACAAAACACACTCACTCATGAAACGATTTACTCTACTCACACTTTTGCTTGGTTTTTGCGCGACTCTACAGGCGCAAACGGTAATGGTTGGCGGAGAAGCTATGTATCCTAAAAAGGATATCGTTAGCAACGCTGTGAACTCCGCCGATCATACCACTTTGGTTGCCGCCGTTAAAGCTGCCGGTTTGGTGGAAACCCTGCAGGGGGAGGGGCCATTTACGGTTTTTGCACCGGTAAATGATGCCTTCGAAAACTTACCCGAAGGAACTGTTGAAGCCTTATTAAAGCCAGAAGCCAAAGCAAAATTACAGGCGGTTTTAACTTATCATGTTATTCCCGGAGTTTTGGATTTTAAAGCTCTAAAGGCGAAAATCGTGGAAGGCAAGGGCAAGGCAGTTTTAACTACCGTTCAAGGCGCCAAGCTTACCTTTATGATGAATGGCGAGCATAATATTTTGGTGAAAGACGCCCAGGGTAATGTGGCGAATATCACTGTATACAATGTGTATCAAAAGAATGGGGTTATTCAGGTAATCGATTCGGTTCTGATGCCCTAAGTATCTTGTTGTTTGGTTGATAAAAGGCGACTCGCATGGTTTACATCGAGTCGCCTTTTAAATTTTCCAATACATAGAATTATGATGTATAGATATTTTATGTATTATTGCCCTATGTATTCGAAAGAACTTTTAAAAGGAACCCTGCAAGCTATTATTCTAAAGCTATTAGCTGAGCATGGCAGTATGTATGGATATGAGATTTCCCAAAAGGTGAAGGAGCTATCTAGCGAAAAAATTTTACTAAAAGACGGCTCATTGTATCCGGCTTTGCAAAAAATGCTGAGTGATGGCTTGGTCAACTATCGCGAAGAAATGATTGGTAAGCGCGTACGTAAATACTATCAGCTTACCTCCACTGGAAAGGTGCGCCAAAAAGATGCCTTGCAAGAGATCAAGGAATTTATGCAGACCCTCGATGATTTACTCAACTTAAAATTGATTATGTCATGAAAATAAGTGAGGATCAGGAAGAGCAAATCAAGGAAAGAGTGATGCAGCACGCCTTTCAGCTTGAAGGCTTAGCCGATGATTTGATTGATCATATCTACTGCTACCTCTATGAGCACGGAACGGAGAAAAGGGATTTTAGCTGTCAGCTGGATGAGGCCATTCATTTATTGGCCCCTGAGGGATTAGAAACCATTGAAGACGAGACTTTCTATTTGTTAAACTTTAAAAAGATGATTCTTATGAAACGATTCATTTACGGCATCGGCCTGATCGGAGCCATGCTTTTTAGTAGCGGTGTAATATTTAAAATTTTCCACTGGCCAGGTGCCAATGTGCTGTTGGGTAGTGGGGTTATCGTTGGACTGCTCTTGTATTTACCGCTTTGGGCTATCGATCGTAACAAGTACAAAATGGTGCAAAAGCCACTGGAAAAATGGAAGCTCAATTTGGGTGTTGCCTCAGGAGTTTTAGTGGGTCTTGGCACCATGATGAAGGCCTTGCATTTGATGGGTGCGGGTGTAACACTAATACTGGGAGCGCTAATTTTTATCGCTGGATTCTTACCCGTCTATTTTGTGAGTTCCTATCGAAAAGCCATTGAGGCTTAAGTAAAAAGAGCCGGATTTTTTCCGGCTCTTTTTTTGTTTTGTGTCGCGCATAGTGGGAGAGGCCCAAACATTCGTTGTACCTTTCGGCAGGAAAGAAGCCAACCATGACCTACCTCAAGCTCTTACGGGTAAACAACTACCTTAAGAACTTTTATCTTTTTATGCCGGCCTTTTTCTCGGGCCGCATTCTCGAAGCTAGCATCGCTCTCAATAGCCTGGGGGCCTTTCTCCTTTTTTCGGCTATGGCCAGTGCCATCTATATCTTTAATGATAGCATGGATGTAAAGGAGGATCGGCAACATCCGGAAAAGAAAAACCGACCCATCGCCTCGGGTGCCGTTTCCTTACCTATGGCCTACACTTTGGCCACTATTTTGGCCCTGCTCAGTTTGGGAATCTCCGCCTGGTTTAGCCTTAATCTCTTCTATGTTTTATTGATTTACCTGGGCCTCAATATTGCCTATTCCATTCGCTTAAAGCATATCGCCATTTTAGATATCAGCATTGTGAGTTTGGGTTTTATCCTTCGCTTGGAAGCGGGTCATGCAGTAACGGGCATCGAACTCTCCAAATGGCTTATCATGATGGTTTTCTTACTCTCCATGTTTCAAGCTATGGCCAAGCGTCTCGATGATATCAGCATTGCCGAAGATAAAGGCCTGGTTTCCCGTAAAAGCATTGATGGCTATAATGCTGATTTTCTTAAAATTGCCCTCTCCATTTTCAGCGCCGTATTATTGGTTTGCTATATCATTTACATTACCAACCCCTGGTCGGTTAGTCGCCTTGGCGATCAATCCTATTATACCCTCTTCCCCGTTTTGTTGGGAGTGCTGCGCTATTTGCAATTACTCTATGTGCACAAGCGCTCCTACAATCCCGTGAAAATCCTTTTGCAGGATCGTTTTTTACAAGTCATCTTTTTGCTCTGGATTGGAGCCTTTGCCTTCCTTATTTATGTTTAAACAGGCCGAACATCCGCCCTATTTACAAGGCATTTATTATCTGCTTTTTGTGCTTTTAGGCTTTCGCCTGATGCGAACCTTACTGGCACCCTGGTTGGGAGCAGATTTGGCCTTCGCTTTTCGTTCCGATAATTTTTTCAGCTTCAGTGGTGGTCAGATACGTCGTGGTTTAATTGGGGAAGTACTCCTCAGCATGCAAAAGCTTGGCCTGCCCTCCGTACTTATTTATAGCCTCCTTTTAATCGTACTTTTCAGCTTTATTTACCTCTGGGTTTTTCCGCGTTTGCTCCGACCCTTTCGTCCCCTGGAAATCATCTTGATATTAGTGAGTGGTTTTTTCTTAATGCCTGCGGTGGATCGGGAATTGCTGATGATTTTACCAGCCCTGTATTTCTTTTTGCGGCGTAAACAAGACTGGGGCTTTTATGGCTTGATAGCGCTCAGTGCCTTCATTCACGAATTATCCCTTTTGCTTTACTTCCCTTTTATCTGGTCCTTATTTAGGGAGCTGCTTCAAACTAGGAAATGGTCACACTTAGTTCCGCTTTCAGCCATCGCTATCAGCTATGCCTCTGTGATACTAATTAAAGGTTCCATGAGTCTGGATCCCGAGCTTAATTATTGGCCACAATTCGGGATAAGCGGCTTGGAAGATCGCTTCCTTTACACCTTTGCGGGTAAGGGCATAGTGGCCACTTTGAAATTACATGCCTCCGTATTTTTAGGCGATCCCCAGGCTTGGATGGCTCTGCCGGGAATGATCAGCTATTTTGTGATTTTACTTTTATTGTTGAGGCGTTTCGGCGCAAGCCCAAAGGTGATTAGCTATTATTTGGCCATTAACCTCTTGCTTTTTGTGCTAACCATCGACTATGGTCGCTACTACTATTTTCTTTTTCTCTTCTACCTCTTGCTAACGCAAAGCGGCATGTTGGTTTCCGCCGAAAAAGCCTTGCAATCTTTCCGATTCTTAATGCCAGCTTTTGTAGGCAAAATCTTAAACTTCCCCTTTTCGCATCGGGCCTTTAGCATAGCACTGCTCATTTTTGCTTTGGCTCCTTTTGGGTATTGGATTGGAGATACTTTGGCGCAGCCTGCGCTTTGGCAAGAGCTAGAGCAATTAGTAGATTTCAAACTACCGAAGTATGCAGGAGAATAGAGCTAGGACTTTAGTATTGCTCGACTTCGACGGCACTCTGTTGGAAGGCGACATTTTTGCGGCTTTCCTTAAGCGGCGGCTGAAATCGCTCCGCATGAAAATTCGGGCATTAAGGGCAGTACCATTTCTCCTGGCTTATAAGCTGGGTTTAATGTCTAATAGCAGTTCGAAAGAATCGGTTTTTAATGTGCTGTTCAAAGGAGAGTCGGAAAGCCATTTTAGGAGCGAGGCAGCTGCCTTTTGGCAAAAGCGCGGCACTCAATTGAATCCTTTAATCCAGTCTAAAATTGAGGCTTACAAAAAGGAGGGCGCAGAGCTTTGTATCGTATCTGCCAATTTCAGTTTACTGCTAGAGGCCTTTTGTGAGTTGCAGCCAGACTTTAAGCAAATCAGCACTTTGGTAGCAGTACGGAATGGAAAGATCACTGGCGCCTTTGATAGTCTCAATTGCTATGGCCCGGAAAAAGTGAAGCGCATCGAAGCGATTTATGGCCCAAGTCGCGAGCAATATCAAAGCGTGCATGCCTTTGGGGATACCCAGGGCGATATTCCTATGTTGCAATGGGCGGATGAGGGCTATCTTCTCCAAAATGGCGCATGGCATAAAATTGATTAGCTTCAGCCGGTCTAATCCTCAAGCCTATTTTAAGTGGATAAAAGATTTACTGTAATTGCCTCCTTAACCGTTGCTTTGGCCGGTTTTCTTTTTGGTTTCGATACCGTTGTAATTTCTGGCGCTAATGAACCCATAAAAGCCTTATGGAATACCAGTTCCTGGTTTCATGGTTTCTTTATCATGAGCATGGCCCTATGGGGTACTGTGATTGGTGCCTTTTTTGGCGGAATTCCCACCGATCGCTACGGTCGTAAAAAGGTTTTAATCTGGATTGGGGTGCTTTACTTCCTCTCTGCTTTGGGTTCGGCCCTGGCACCCGACCCTTATAGCTTTAGTTTTTTCCGTTTTATTGGTGGCCTCGGGGTGGGAGCTTCTTCCGTAGCGGCTCCGGCTTATTTATCCGAAATAAGCTCAGCTCAAAACCGGGGTAAATTGGTGGCCCTCTATCAGTTCAATTTAGTTTTAGGAATCTTATTAGCTTTCATTTCCAACTATTCGCTGAAGGGTTTTGGTGGAGTGGATGATTGGCGTTATATGCTGGGAGTTGAGGCCATTCCGGCACTTCTTTACTTGGTTTTAGTATTGCGGGTTCCACGTTCACCACGTTGGTTATTGGTGCAAGGTCGGGTAGAAGAAGCGCGAGGCATTTTAGCTCAAATGTTGCCCAGTGCGGAGGCGGTGCAGCAAACCTTACAAAACATACAAAAACACATTGCAATTGAAGGTGGTAAATCGGAAGGGCTCTTCCAAAAGAAGTTTAGCCGACCGATATTTTTAGCCTTTTGTATTGCCTTTTTCAATCAGCTTTCGGGAATCAATTTCGTGCTCTATTATGCCCCGGTAATTTTGGAAAAGTCCGGCTTCGCTACCAGTGATTCGCTTTTGAGTTCGGTGTCCATTGGGGTCGTGAATCTCATCTTTACCATGGTGGGCTTAAGTCTTATTGATCGTTTAGGCCGACGTACCCTTATGTATCTAGGTTCCTTTGCCTATATCATTGGCTTGGGAATGATATCCTATGCCTTTTATACCGATGCGGCTCCCATGTTTAGCCTGATTTTCATTTTGGTGTTTATTACCGGTCATGCTATTGGTCAAGGGGCGGTAATTTGGGTTTTCATATCCGAGATTTTCCCCAATTCAGTGCGAGGGAAAGGGCAAGCTTTCGGTTCCAGTGTGCATTGGGTATTAGCGGCGCTCATTACCCTCTTGGGCGAGGTGGTGATCGAATCGGTTCCCGCCTGGACCATCTTCGCCTTCTTTGCTGCTTTTATGGTGCTGCAATTAGCTTTCACCCATTTTATTATGCCCGAAACCAAAGGCAAATCTTTGGAGTCGGTAGAAGATGAGGTAGGTTTGGAGCTTTAGAGTCTGCTTATGAAGGTGCTCAGCTTTGGCGAAATTGTTTTTGATCAGATTGGCGACTCCGCTCATTTGGGAGGAGCTCCTTTAAATTTTGCGGCTCATGCTCAGGCCCTGGGGGCGGAATCTTTTATGCTATCTGCATTGGGTACTGATGATCTGGCCATCAGGGCATTGCATCAATTACAAATCTGGGGCATAAACACTTCCAAGGTTCAGCAAATTGATCAATATGAAAGCGGCAAAGTATTGGTTCAGCTACAAGCTGGACAAGCGAGCTATGAGATACTGAGTCCCGCGGCCTATGATTTTATTCCATTTGATGCTCAGTGGACTGAAGAGCACCGATCAGATTTCGAGCTCTTTTATTTCGGGACCCTCGCGCAAAGAAATGCTCAAAGTCAGAAGGCCTTGTTTGATTACCTGGAGCATATGCAGTTTAAGGAGGTCTTTTTCGACTGTAATCTGCGTCAGTCTTTTTACAGTAAGGAGATTCTGCAAAAATCCTTGCAGGCAGCGACACTGTTTAAGCTTAATGATGAGGAATTAAAGTCCCTAAGCCTCTTGCTTTACAATCGAGAGCAGAGTGAGCAGGACTTTTGTTTGGCCCTCATTCAGGATTATGATTTAAAGGCGGTAATCCTAAGTGCTGGTGCCCGGGGAGCTTATGTGGCTCAGGCTAAGGAATGGTTTTTTGCTCCGGCCACAACGGTGGAAGTACAGGATACCGTAGGAGCGGGCGATGCCTTTAGTGCTGCCTTTTGCAGTAATTTCTTAAAAGGGAAAGATGCGCTTAGCTCGCTTAAGGCTGCCAATCGATTAGGAGCTTTTGTGGCTTCAAAAAGAGCTGCGGTTCCTGAAATTCCCAGTGATCTGAAAGCAGAAATTTTAGGCTAGCATTCAACATAATTTAGGAATTGACGTTTTCGCTAAAAATTAGCAATGAAGCGATTAGCATTCCTGGCACTTGTTCTCCTTTCGGCCCTGAGCCTTAAAGCTCAAGAAGATAGCACTGAAGCAAACATGCATCTATATGTGCAGGCTGGTGGCGCCATGGCTTATACACCCTTTAGTAATTTGAATGACTTTCTCAACTTCAAAACCAGCTTGCGGGCGGCTAATCCCAGTACCATGTTGGGTTTTAGCTTTAGAAGTGACAGATTAGAGAGCACCGCCTTATTTCATCGCTATATAACGGCCGAGTCGGATGGGGAAAGCATTAACATCAGTCAGGCTACGGTGCGTGTGGCAGTGCCCGTTGATATTGGGAAAGGGCTACAATAGGTGCCAGGTATCGACTTACAAATCCTTACCGGTCGTTATGAGCAGCTCACCGCAGATTTTTCTCAATTAGATCCCTTGCCTATTGGGAATGTGAGTCAATGGAATTTTGAGCAGATGGGCTTGGCCCTCAATAACGAGTTGCGCTGGAATTTTGAGGATTACCATTTTGCCATGGCTCCCGATGAAATCTTTATGGAGGCTAATGTAGGCCTGCCAGTTGGACCGGGTTTTTTCGAATACCGCAATCGCCATTCTTATACCAATACCCGTACTCCATTATTCCCTTATAATTGGCATATCTTGATTGGTCTCCGCTATAAAATGAAGAGCTTTTCACTGAAACAGGAGACCGAAAAATCAGGCCTCGAGCCAAAAGCGTAAAACGGTTTTTAGCTTGGCGGGTTCTACCTTACGGGCATCGCTGAGGTATATCTCACGGTGGATTTTACTGGCGCGCTTTAATCCTTGTCCTTCGGCGAAAGCCTCCATCTGCTCAAAGCTGGCTGGCTCATCATCATAGGGCCCGAGGTGCAGCATTTGTATGCAGTCGCCATCTTCGATACTTTCAAATTTCACTTGCTCTAAAAGCGGATTGGGCTTTTCTTTTTTAAGCCATTCAATTACTTCCAAAGCATAGTCTTTAGTAACGAAATCCGGCTGGCGAATCATCAGTCGATAGACTAAATCGTCTTTATCGAAACTGCCATCGTAATTGGCGCGACCTTTTTCATTGAGGTCCCAAATCCCTTCTAGGGGATAAACTGTATAATCTTGATAGCCCTGGGGGGCGCGATTTTTCTTGGGGCTCATCCGAATGGCATAGGAGAGGGCATAAAGTTGCGCTACCACATCGGCGAAAGCCTCCGAATTGGGATTGCCCGCCCCATCAATCACATAAAAATTGAAGGCGGGAATTTGCACCCGTTCGGGTTTGTTTTTAGGAAGATAGATTGCTTTTTCCTGCTTACGCCATTCTTGTTTCATAGTCTTGGTTTTATTGTTTCCACAACCAACGCAGTCGGTCGAGATAAAGTAAGTGATGCAGTACTAAAAGGGCAGCCATTGCTAAGGCAATTTTATTCTGGCCGGATTTATAGAAGGCCCAAAGTCCGAAGCCAAATACAGCTAGCTCCAGTGCAAGGCGAAGTTTGCCAGAAATGGGAATGGGCGCATTACCTGATCGACTAGGATCTCCAACTACGGCGAAAGTGCCCCAGAGGCTCATCATGAGCAAAGGCAAACCTATGCCGGTTAAATATTGTAACCAGCCTTCAAAGCTCTGCCAGCCCCAATAGCCCACACCCACAAGAGCGCCAATTTCCAGGAAAAAGCGCAGGGCTAGATTAATTTCCTTTAGATTCATCTAATTCGCGATCGAAGTTAAATTGATAATAGGAGATAGCTCCGTATTCGGCGAAAAAAGGTAGGCCGTCCAGCATTACCGCTGGCACCTTAATTTTCTGGCTTTCGGAATAGATATAGCGATCCTCATTCACTAGGATTTTAATGCGGGCATTCACCTGGTAATTTCCGCTGGCCCGGGCTCTTTCAAGACGGAGGCCTTCCATTGGAGCTAAGCTTAAGAGATAGCTTGGGTCTTGGAAGTCTTCAGCATCAAAGCGACTAATAGTGCGCCACTTTCCCGGTCTTAGTTCATATTGTAGCCAGGCTTCCACTTGATCACCATAGCCAATAAGAGAGACGCTGTCTTTTTGGGTGTTTACCAATTCGATTTGAAGCTTTTGATCTTGAGCTTCGAATTTCACTTGTAGTCGATTGCGAGCAAAAGAGCCTCTGCGTTTTAACTTAAAGCGACTATCAGCTTTAAGTTCCAAATTGGGGCAAAAGATATCCGGCAATTTTAGGGGGTAGAATTCCGGGGCGGCCTCAGTGGCAAATTCCTGCCCTTCTTTATTGAGCCATAAAATTTGCTCTTCTTTAAGCATTAGGTGTTCTTCGGCCAGTTCTGGGTTGCGACCCATAAGGGGGGAGCTAATCCAAAGATTAGGATAGATTTCAGGCGGGAAGCGATATTGCTCTTCACTGATCTTACCCTTTTCGATATGGTGATAGGCCCAATTTTTGGTTTTGAAGGGCTCATTGCTATTGGAACCAAAAATGCGTCCATCGGCTAAACCAAAGGGATGCACAAAACGCCAGGGTAAAAGCATTAGGCTGTCTTCGCGTTTATCGTAGCGAAACCAATCCATTTGGATGCGTACAATAAGATAATGGCGATCATCGGAGGCTAATACCTCATCAAAAAGATAGCGCCCTTCCAAATTCCGGTCGTCGCCATCATAGCATAGCCATTTATCGGTTCCCCTTAATTGGGCCACTCCTTCATCTGCGAAAGCTTCACTGAGATAAACCGCAGGGCCAAAACTGTTTCTTTGACCGCGAAAAAGGCAGGCGCTGGCGTCAATCAATGGATAAGAACAGAGTTCATTTTCATAGTGCTTCTTAAGCTGGCCAAGAGTATCGGCAAAGAAGTAGTGGTTCCATACCATCTGGGGGCCGCGGTAATAGCCGCGGGCTTTTTGGTTTTTTGCCAATAATTGGCCCTTGTTATTGTAGAGATTATAGAGTCCCTTTTTTTGAATGATGATGTGCCCCTGGTGGTTGAAAGCCAAACTGTCTACCTCTTCAAAGCTTTGCAGGAAAGAGATTTGACCGTTGCGCGAATGGTATTGCTTTGCCTGGGCAAGTTCTTTGTTCCATTCGAGGATACCGATTTTTTCACCCACAAAGAGAGGGTTTTTGGTGCTGAGCAGGGTATCTCCCTTGCGGTTGATCAAGTGATTTTGTTTGTTGGAAATGAGCAGCACTTCATCAAAGGCCTCCGGGGCTTTGGGCCAATCTATTTCGCCAAGGATTAATCCCAAATCACTTAAATAGCGATAGTGATTTTCGGTTTTTATGAGGGCAAAATGATCCTTAAAGGGATAGGCAATGGGAAAGCGCCTTTTAAAACTGGGCTTGTAGTTAAGGCTGTTGAGGTAGAAGAATTCTCCCTGATCATAAGCTAACCAAAAATCGCCACTGCGGGGGTGAATGTATTCGTAGGGACGATCGCTGAGGGTATCGCCATCCTCATCCAAAAGATGATAGCCCTCCATTCCACGCACCGGAACTTGGGCTTGAGCAATGGAGCAAAGAAAAAGGAGACAAATATTTTTAAAAACCTGAGTCATACCAAAAGGCAGCAGGAGGGGGTCGGTGATCGCGGGGCAAGGTGCTAATTTTGTGCCAGATTTAGCAAGCCTCCAAAGAATTTCTTCAATTGGGTTCCTTAATCTCTAATCCCAAATATTCGGCCTGGGAATTTCCATTAGTCTTAGGTAAGTAAGGAATTGCCCAGCATGTACCGATTCATGATAGGCGGTTCGCAAGAGGTAATCCCCCAGTATTTTCGCTTCCGGAACCCCGGGATGATAAACTTGGCTTTCGCTTAATTCTTGATCGCTATAATGACTAATCTGATCCAAAAAAGCCTGACGATGTTCTTGGGCTAATGCCAGTTCCTGGTCTAAGGACTCGATGGCCAGATCAGCCCAAGGGCTTTGGTATCCCCGCATATCTGCTCCTCTTATAATTTGCAACCAACCGTGATCGGCAGTCAATACATGGCGAATCATTTCGGCCGCGCTCTGTGCTTCGGGATCGGGGCGCCAATGAAATTGAGAAGGGGGTAAACTGCGCCAGAGCATCAAACTGCGACGACGTGTATTTTCTAAATGTTTGAGGATGAATTTGGCTTGAGACATTTTAAGGTTTTTTGTTTTGGAGTGCCTTCCCTCTTATTTAGGACCAAAAATAGGGGACTAAAAAAGGCCCTCAAAACAGATTTCGAGGGCCATTTTCTTTAATGACTATGTTCCGCTTCGCCTTTCTTTAATTCGGCCATCAGATAATAGGCCTGATTCCAAGCAAAGACCTGGCCTGGCGCTATTTCCTCGAGAGGGATAATTTCTACCCAGCCTTCACTACGGGCCCCGGTTTTAACGGCAATGGGCTTAAATAGCCACTCCTTTTCATCATGATGTTGATGGGCTTCGGCACTAAAGATGTAGTATTGCTCATCTTCCTGAACTACCGCCTCTTCCGGCAAGGCAAAGCCAGTAGCTTCCTCACTTACTATGCGACCTCGAACATAGAGTCCGGGCAAGAGCTTTCCCTCTTTATTTTCGATGGAAGCGTGGATGTGCACAGCCTTAGGATTTTGCTCAAAGGACTTACCTACAGAGTAAATTTTGCCCGCAAGGGCAGGAGCGTCCTTGCCTTCCGTGCCTACTCGTAACCACACTTTTTGACCTTGAGCGACCTTATTGATGTCTTTTTCGAAAACCATTAGATCCGCATGGATATGATCAATATTTACAATTTCAAAGAGCTCTTTTTGGGCTTGTACATATTGACCGGTTTTGATTTCGACTAATTGGATAAAACCATTGATGGGGCTTTTCACCGCTACCTTTTCGTAGATCTTGCCTTCTTGTAGGACCTTTAAATCCAAGCCTAATAATTTGACCTGGGCCTCCAAGCCTAGCACCTTGCTTTTTAAGGCAGCATAATTGGCCTGGGCCTTTTGATACTCCTTGCCCGAGCTTACCTTTTCCTTAAAAAGCTTTTCCTGACGTTCTATCTCGGCTTCCTGAAAGCGGAGTTGATGCCAGCTTTGCAGGTATTCGGATTGCAATTGAATTAATGCGGGGTGACTGAGATAAGCCAATACCTGACCTTTCTTTACTTCATCGCCTTCAATTACTTCGATGCTGCTCACATTGGCACCAATAATGGAGGTTACCGCCGCCTGATTTTGAGGAGGCACTTCCAATTGGCCATTGGCTTCTACGTAGCTTTGGAGATTCTGTTTTTGCAGGCTGTCGATTTGGATGTTCAAGGCCCGAAATTGATTTTCATTTAAGCTGATTTCTTCGGCATGCCCTTCGTCGTGATTATGATGATCGTGCTCTTCATGCGCTTCATCATGGCTATGCGAATGGGAATTACTTTGCTGGCAGTTGGTAGCCAGAAGGCTAAACCAGACCAGGCTTACTATGCTGAGATATTTTTTCATGTTCAATATTTTATCGGCCCATTAAGTATTCCAGTCGGATTAGGGCTTGATTGTAATCATTTAGCGTTTGGAGAAATTTCATTTTTAAATCCAGAGCTTGCTTTAAGCTTTGGAAATATTCCAGGTAGCCAATGGCGCCATTGCGGTAACTTTTCTGGCCTTGCTCCAGGATTAAATCCGCTTGAGGTAGTCCTTTTTGGCGGTAGTACTGCAGGCTGTTTTGATACTTGCGAAGGCCTTCCATTTGCTGGGCATACTCACTTTGTAGCCGGCTTTGGAAGTGGCGGTTTTCGCTTTGGGCGGATTCCGTTTTAAGTCGAGCTGCCTGGGCTGTACTGCGATAGGAACCGAAAAATAGAGGGATAGATAAACCCGCTTGAATGCCGGTGAAACGGTCGGTGCTACCAGCCATTACGCCACCCGAAGTGGGGGTGCCAATCATCGATTGGTTGAAATAACCAATGCTGAACTCCGGTAACCATTGGGCTTGGGCCAAGGACTGTTCCGCCTCGATTTGCGCTAATTTTTGATTATGAATCTGCACTTCAGGATTAGCCTTTAAGACCTCCTCTTCTGGCTGGAGAATTAGTTTTCTTTCCTCCAAAGGGCTGGGAGCAAATTGGGTCTCAGGTCCATCATTGAGTAAAAAGCGCAGCTGGTTTTCAATTATGGCGATGTCGGCGCGCTGGTTTCGTAGCTGATTTTGCACTTCCATTAATTGGGTTTCGGCACTGGCTTTTTCCAAATAGCGACTTTCGCCGGTTTGGTAGCGGAGCTCGGCCGCCTGGACCACTCTACTGTAAATTGAATCCTGATAAAGCAGCAGTTTTTCCTCTTCCTTCAAATAGCTGAGTTGGTACCAGCGGCTGCGGATTTCGGCTTTGAGCTGAATTTGATCTCGTAGCCAAGCTCTCTCAGTCAGGGCGCTTTCGGCCTTAGCCAGTTTATATTGCCGGGCATAAATAGTGGGAAAGGCAAATGTCTGATTGACGTTTAGAGCCAGGTCAGTTTCTACACTATTGTACTGGCCGTATTGCATAGCCAATTGGGTTTTTGGGATGCTAAAGGCCTTATGTTCTGCTTCTTCTTTTTCCGCTACTCTAAGCTCGGAGGCCTTCAATCCTTCATTGTTTTTTAGGGCAATCTTGATGGCTTCATCCAAACTTTGCACGGCAGTACTTTGCTGCGCCTTTAAGGCGGAAGGCCCTATTATTGAAATAAAGATTAAAAGCAGGGCTAGCTTTCCTTGGGGTATTTTAATTCGGTTCCGACTTTCGAACCATCGGTATAAGATGGGTAGGATAAAGAGACTCAAAAGGCTGGCTGAGATCATTCCACCAATAACCACGGTGGCCAAAGGTTGCTGTACTTCGGCCCCAGCCGAGCTAGAAATAGCCATCGGCAAGAATCCCAATACATCGGTTAAAGCGGTGAGCAAGATGGGACGAATGCGTCTTTTCGCTCCCAGGCGGATGCGATCTTCCAGGCCTAAATCACCTTCAGCCTTGAGCTCATTCCAAGCACTAATTAGTACCAAACCATTGAGTACGGCTACTCCAAAGAGCACGATAAATCCAACTCCGGCCGAGATGCTAAAGGGCATGCCTCTTAAGGCTAAGGAAAACACGCCACCAATGGCTGCCAAAGGAATAGCGATGAAAATCATAAGTGATTGTTTGAGGGATTTTAAGGCAAAGAAGATTAAAAGGAAGATGAGGACTAAGGCCAGAGGTACCACTACTTTTAAGCGTTGACTGGCCCGCTCCAGGTTTTCGAAGGCCCCGCCATAACGGAGGTAATAACCTGAAGGGAGCTCCAATTCGGCATCCAATTTCTCCTGAATTTCTTGCACCAAAGATTGGATATCGCGACCCCGCACATTAATCCCCACATAGGTTCTCCGTTGAGTATTGTCTCTGCTAATTTGCATAGGTCCGCTTTGATAGCTGATATCGGCTACTTCCTTAATCGGAATTTGGGTACCTCCGCTCAAAGTGATGTAGAGGTTTTTCAAATCATCAATGCTTTCGCGATGTTGAGCATCCAGTCGAATCATCAGATCGAAGCGTCTTTCTCCTTCGAAGATGACCCCGGCCTTGGCTCCGGCAAATGCCGACTGGATCAGTTGATTGAGTTCATCGATATGCAAGCCGTATTGAGCCAGTTTAGCGCGATGGTATTGAACGGTCATTTGAGGTAAACCCTTTGTAGCCTCTACTTTCATATCGGCTACTCCCGGCACGGTTGCGATGATTTGCCCCATTTCCTCCGCTTTTTGAGCCAGGATATCAAGATCCTCCCCGAAGAGCTTTACGGCAATGTCTTCGCGTACCCCGGTGAGTAATTCATTGAAGCGCATTTCGATAGGCTGGGTAAATTCGAAGTTAATACCGGTGATCTCGCTGAGCACGGCCTTCATCTTGGCAATGAGCTCCCCTTTGCTATTCGCCGAAACCCATTCGGATTTTGGCTTGAGCAATACAAAGCAATCGCCTACATCCATAGGCATAGGATCGGTAGGAACATCGGCTACTCCAAAGCGTGACATCACATGCTCAACTTCCGGGAAATTGTTGAGCAATAGTGTTTCAATTTTAGTGGAGGTGGCGATGGATTCCTGCAGGGAACTGCCCGGTTTTAAGATGGCGTGAAAGGCGATATCTCCTTCATCCAATTGGGGGATGAATTCGCCACCCATGCGACTAAAACTGAAAATGGCCAGGCCTAATAAGACGATGGCGCTAATCAATATCGCTTTACCGCTTTTTAAAGCACGGGCCAGCGCTGATTCATAGAGGGCTTCCAGTTTTAGAATTAGTCGATCTCCGAAATTGGGGGCTTCTGATTTAGGACGACGTAGCAGCCAAGCCGACATCATCGGAACATAAGTTAGGCAGAGAATCATGACCCCAATCATGGCAAAGATGAAGGTGAGAGCCATGGGTTGAAACATCTTGCCTTCTACTCCTTGCAGTGCTAAAATGGGAATGAAAACAATTAGGATGATTAGCTGTCCAAAGAAGGCAGAATTCATCATTTTGCCCGAGGCGCTAATGGCTACTTCATCTCTTTCTTCAGGGCTTAATTTCCCCTTCAGTAATTTGTCGTGGAGGAGGAAAACTGTGCCCTCTACGATGATTACCGCTCCATCAACAATGATCCCAAAGTCGATGGCTCCCAGGCTCATTAAATTGGCCCAAACACCGAAGATGTTCATCATTACAAAGGCGAAGAGCAGGGATAGGGGAATGGTGGAGGCGACGATCAAACCACCGCGGAAATTCCCGAGCAATAGCACCAATACAAAGATGACAATTAAGGCCCCTTCCATCAGGTTCCGGCTAATGGTTCCGGTGGTTTGGGCAATGAGGCTGCTGCGATCGAGGAAGGGTTCAATACGTAGACCTTCAGGCAAGGATTTTTGGATTTGCTCCACTCTGTCTTTTACCGCTTGAATCACCTTATCGGAATTGGCGCCTTTGAGCATCAGGATCATGCCGCCTACGGCTTCACCCTGACCATCTTTGGTAAAAGCACCGTAACGCACCGCTTGCCCGTAGCGCACTTCGGCGACATCTTTAATGCGGATAGGGATGCCGCCCTTATTCTCGACCAGGATATTTTCGAGGTCCTCTAAGCTGCGGGCCAAGCCTTCGCCCCGAATAAAATTGGCCTTGTGATTTTTCTCGATATAAGCTCCGCCGGTATTGGTGTTATTCCTTTGCAAAGCCGAGTAGAGCTCTGCAATGCTGAGGCCCATAGCTCGGAGTTCATCCGGATCAACCGCAATTTCGTATTGCTTTATTTGACCGCCGAAGGCATTCACTTCCACTACGCCCGGCACCATGGCCATTTGGCGACGGATAATCCAATCTTGAATGCTGCGTAAATCCATGCTGCTGTATTGATCGCGATGAGCGGAATCTACTTCCAGGGTGTATTGGTAGATTTCGCCCAATCCGGTGGAGATCGGTCCCATCGTGGGTTTCCCGAAGCCAGTTGGAATTTCTTCGGCTACCTCATTTAGTTTTTCAGCTACCAATTGACGGGGGAGGTAAGTGTCCATCTCATCATTAAAAACGATGGTAACCAGAGACAGGCCGAAACGGGAAACGGAGCGTATTTCTTCAACCCCGGGCAAATTGGCCATAGCTAGCTCTACGGGATAGGTCACAAATTGCTCCATATCCTCCGTGGCCAAATTGGGCGATTGGGTAATCACTTGCACCTGATTATTGGTAATGTCGGGAACCGCATCCAGGGGAACCTGGCTCATGCTCCACAGGCCAGCCAGCACCAGGGCAATGCTCAGGAGGCCTATGATTAGCTTATTCTTTATCGAAAAGCGAATGATATTTTGAATCATAATTTCTTATTAGATCCATAGAAAATTCCTCGACCGGAGCCGAAGATTCGATTGAATACTGATCCGGCTTAAAGCCTGGATACAAGGTTTAACAAGAAAAATGCGGGGGTCCGCGGAGGGAATAATGAGGCCGCCTTTCGGTACTGGCCAGGATTTCATCGACATCGAAATATTCGAGCTCGGCTTCATCCAGATCGATGGAAAGAGAAGTCGGACTAAGGATCGCATCCCAAAGAATTAGAATAGGACTCTGAATTTGAAGGTCCTGATTTTGACTGACCAGATAGAGATCCGAAACGCAATGTTCTACTCGATGATCGGTTTCAGCCAGCAGGCAAACAATCAGATCATAAACACTTTCGTCGCAATGATTATGGTGACTAAAATGCTCCTCTTCATTTTGGAGGCTGGGCTCATGGTGAAGATGCTCATGCCCGGAATGATCAGTATCGGCTTCCATCGCCGCACTATGAGGAACCATAGCATGCGCCATACCCAGGCTGTAGCTGAGTAAAAGCAGAAATGATAGGAACCTTTTAAGTGGGGTCATGCGGCGAAGATATTGGTTTTTAGCGGGATAAGAATATGCCTCGTGCCGGGTCTTTTAATTCTTAAGCAGTTTCAAAAACAGACTTTCACCATTGGCTTGGCTGAGCTTTAAAAGGTAGAGGCCAGCAGGGGCTTTGATTTCCAGATCCAATTCGGGTTCGGCATGGAGCTCGCCGTGGTCTACTAATTTACCGTTGGGTTCATAGAGGCTATAGGAAATGGCTTGCTGGAAGGCCCCCAGCTTAATTTTTACTTTGCCCTGGTTGGGGTTGGGGTAGATTTCCAAGCCCAGAGGTAGCGGATTATTCAGGCCAATTCCCTGGATGCTATAACAAGCTGAAGTGTCGCTACAAATGCCATTATCGAGAATTACGGCGTACTGTCCATCTACAACGGGGTTAAAAGTTTGCAAGGTATCACCTGTTAAAAGATTGTATCCATTGGCGCTGCATTCTAGCCATTGATAGCGGGCATTGCTGTCTTGAGCACTGAGGCTAAAGCCGGATTGGATTACCGTAGTATCCGGTAGATCAATATGTAAATCGATCATTACAATACTATCACAGTATCTTAAAGAAGGAAAGCTGTCGAGGTAAAACCCACTCTGAGTCCAAACTTTGCTTCCACTCCCGGAAGTATAATCGGCACAAGTATAAATGCTGAAAGTGTCGATAGGCAAGCTTTCGCAGAAGCGCAGATTATAGAGGTAAACATCTTCGTATTGAGCGTTTAAGTTTAGAGAATCCGGGCTGGGGTCGAAATCAAATCGGCCAAAGAAACTGCCAGCAACAAAGAGATTTTCACCTTGAAAGGCCATAACTGTTTTGCGATCAGTTCCAGCTGTAGTGCCGACCCAAAATAAGCTGTCATTGGGCTCGTAAATGGCTACAAAGTCCTCGGTGGAAAAACCAGCGGTACTTAGGGTATGATTCCCCGAACCCAGGTTGAAGTCAATACTGCCAATAAAATTCCCACTAAGATGCAGTCGGTCCATCTCATCGATAAAGAGATTTTCGATGGACATATTACTAGTGCCTGTTAGTTGAATGGCCTTTTGGAAATTACCCGCTGAGTCTAGTTTAAGGCAGTAGCCGGATCGGAAATTATTGAAAGGCTGCAGTGTATAGGTACCGGCTCCGGGGTCCATATCTATAGTGCGGGGGAAATGTCCAACGGTAAATATTTGCCCCGAGTCATTAGTCAGTATGGCATGGGCGGCATCATCACCAATACTGCCGAGATGCTGGCTCCAAATAAAATTACCACTACTGTTGTAGTTAACAATGAAGAAGTCGCGGCCCCCACTGGATTGATATTGAATAGGGTTTGCACTGCCCGGATTAAAGATGATGGAGTCGCTGAAATTCCCGCAGAAATAAATTTGATCATTATGTAGGGTCAGATCTTCTACGCCATTGTAACTATTGCCACCGGCATTTCGTACCCATCTGAAATCCCCGGTCGCATCCAAGCTGAGTAAAAAGAGATTCGTGTAATAGGTGGGGCCCATCCAGGGATCATTGAAGTAATTGTTAGTGAGGGTATGGAAAGAGGGGCCGGGGTCAAAATCGGTGCTGCCGCTGTAATGCCCTCCGATGTATAGGTTTCCTGTATTATCTATCGCTATGCTAAAGGCGCGAGCTTCTCCATTAATAGTCTTGGTCCACTGGTGGGTGCCGCTGGCATCGTACTTGTAAATCTTAGCCCCATTGTATTGCTGATAGCTGGTGAGGAATAGATTGCCATTGGTGTCCAGCGCCAGGCCACCGGGGTTTCCTTGTCCGGGTGAATTGACCCAAAGGAGTTGACCTCCGGCACTGTATTTGGCTAAAAAGAGTGCTCCTGAGTTTGCGCCAACCAAAGCGGGGACACTACTGTCAGGGTCAAACTGTGCCGTTCCGGTAAAATAGCCGTAGCAGTAAATATTGTTGGCAGAGTCAAGCTCAATGGCCGTGGCATAGTCGATATAGGTTCCGCCAAAATTATGGGCGAATTCCAGTTGGGGTTCCAGAATTTGACCTTGAAGCAGAACGGAGAAAAATAACAGTACGACAGAGAGCAGAGCAGAGGGTTTGGACATCTTTGATTGTTTATTGGTGGCAGGAAGTTAGGGAAAAGGGCTTAAATGCTGTTTTGTAAGCTAAATCAGAAAGCAGGTGGAGCTGTGGTTCAATTGGAGCAGGATGCCGCGGCGTACTATATTATGAGGACTTGGAAATAGGAATCGATTAGTCTATTTAAGGGAACGCCCATGACTAAATATCCTAAAACAAAAAAAAGCTCCCTCCTTTCGGAGAGAGCTTAAGTGCCCGGAGCCGGAGTCGAACCGGCACGGGTGTTACCCCATTGGTGTTTGAGACCAACGCGTCTACCAATTCCGCCATCCGGGCTTTTCCGATTTAACGGGCGGCAAATATAAAAACTATTTTAATTGGGTAGGCTTTTTAAATCAGCTCTTTTTCATTGTAGCGATTTACCCCCAGGGCAATGATTTTCCGGATTTCTGCTTGCTGCTCCTCGCTAAGCTTTTTTACATGGAAGCAGCTCTTGCCTTTCAGCATCTTTTGCAATCCTTCCGAAAGCTGAAAAAGCTCGGGATCGGTATAGATCGGGAAGAAGTAAAAGCGGATATCCTTGGGCTTAGCGGCAGTAGAGGCAAAATAGTATCCATCTACCTTTTGCTTGCCTTGCATGGTTTCTTTACAACCGCAAACTTCCAAACCGCCCGGGCCTTCTTTGCGCACCCTTAAAGGCGGACATTGCTCCTTAAGGCTTTGCGCCAGGAAGCTTTGGATTTCAGCTAAGTCAGAAAGTTCGCTCATTTCTAGTCGGTAAATCTGGGATCCGTTTCCATTTGGGTTCCGCAATTGCTGCAGGTACGTTTTTCTTCTGATCCGTAATATTCCTTGAAACGTGGCAGGAAGTCCTTTTCAATATTGTCGAGGTGGAAATAGGTCTCATGCAATTTGTGATTGCAATTATCACAGAACCACATTAATCCATCCTGATGCTTGCTTTCGCGCACCCGTTCTACTACCAATCCCACAGAACCTTCACTGCGCATGGGTGAATGTGGCACCTTAGGTGGAAGTAAGAACATGTCTCCCGGTCCTAAATGAATATCAACCGGCTTCCCTTCATCCTGAATGCGAACGGTGATATGGCCTTCTAATTGATAGAAGAGTTCCTCCGTTTCATTATAGTGATAATCTTTACGGGCATTCGGTCCGCCCACGATCATAACAATATAGTCTTCACCCGCTGGATAGAGGTTTTTATTGCCTACCGGAGGTTTTAAGAGATCCCGGTTTTCATCGATCCACTGCTGAAGATTAAAGGGTTTTGCTACCGCCATGCTTGTCTTGTCTTTGCGACGAAGATAAGAATTTGGCCTGCTCTATTGTTAGTCGTTGGTCGCTGGTAGTTAGTAGTTTGTTGTTAGTGGCTTATTTAAGCCATGGTGAAAAGCATTTTCGCATTTTCGCTGAAAAGCTTCACTGCGATAGCTAAGAGGATCACCCCAAAAACCTTGCGGAGGATATTTAATCCGCCTTCTCCTAAAATGCGCTCCAGCCAGGCTGCACTTTTAAGCACGGCATATACCAAAATGGAATTGAGGATAATGGCTACCACAATGTTTTCAGCGGCAAATTCAGCGCGAATAGATACAATGGTGGTCATTACTCCGGCTCCGGCAATCAGAGGGAAAGCCAGGGGAACGATGGATGCTGATTTGGGCTCCTCATCCTTAATAATGGTAATGCCCAGCACCATTTCCAGGGCCAGGATAAGCAGTACCAAGGCTCCTGCTACGGCAAAGGAGTTGATGTCTACCCCGAAGTATTTCAGGATTTGCTCACCAACAAAGAGGAAGAGGATCATAATTGCCGCTGCAACTATGCTCGCCTTCTCACTTTGAATATGCCCAACTTTTTTGCGGAGGGAAATAATGAGGGGGATGCTTCCCATCACGTCGATTACTGCGAACAAGATCAGGGTTGCCGATAAAATTTCCTTAAAGCTAAATGCCATGGCCTCTATTTTTTGAGGCCGCGAAATTAGTCTTTCCCTTTGGATTGGGGAACCCCCTCAACAAAAGCTTAATCAAGTAATGATTAACGCATAACTTGCACGTTTACAGCTGATGGGCCTTTGGGTCCCTTCATGGTCTCGAAGCTCACCAGGTTACCCTCTTTCACATCTTCCTTCAGTTGATTTACGTGCATGAATACACTTTGCCCGGTTTTCTTATCCTTGATAAAACCGTAACCTTTAGATTCATTGTAAAAGGTAACCGTTCCTTTGCGGAGGCCATCTTCTTCTTCATCTTCACGGGCCCCTTTAGGTACACCAATTTCAATGTTCTTGGCTTTTACTTTCTCCGCAGCCTCAGGGGGCGTGTCGTGAAAATTACCATAGACGTCCATATAGGTGATATTATCACCTTTTTCGCCTGCATTGGCTTTACGCTCTAAGCGTTTGCGTTCTTTCTCTTCTTTCTTTTTGGCGCGTTTCTTTTCGCGCTCTTTTTTTCCGAAGGTTTCTTGAGATCTTCCCAAATTGATATTTATTTATGATTCTATAAAAGTGTAAGCGATTCCGGTTTTTCCGGCTCGGCCGGTACGACCCACTCGGTGGATATAACTATCCATGCTGCGTGGGATTTGATAATTAATTACATGCGATACGTCATCCACATCAATACCACGAGCCGCCACATCAGTAGCAATTAAAACCTGCAGTTTTCCGGCTTTAAAGGAGTTTAAGGCCTTTTGACGGTAATTCTGGCTTTTATCACCATGAATTTCATCGGAACGAATGTCCGCCTGACGGAGTTTACGATTGATCTTGCTTACCCAGCGCTTGGTCTCGGCAAATATGATCACCTTATCGAAGCCAGGTCTTTGCAGCATCTCCTTCAAGACCTCTATTTTAACTTGCCCGTCTTTTAAATGTATTAACTCCTGCTGTACATGGTTGTTCGTTAAGTCACCGCTGCTAATCTGCAGGCGAATGGGGTCAACGAGAATTTCACTAATACGACGTTCTTGGGCACGATCTAAAGTAGCCGAGAATAACAAGTTCTGGCGCTCAATCGGCAAGAGGTCAATAATGCGGTTGAGGTCGCGTTCAAAGCCCATGTCCAAAAGGCGGTCGAACTCATCAATAACCAACATCTTAATGGAGCGTAAATGCAAGGCATTACGTTGGTGTAAATCTAAAAGTCGACCCGGAGTGGCTACGATCAAATCTTGATTACGCGCTGCTTTACGCAGGTCGGTATTCATATTGGTGCCGCCAATAAACACGGCACTGTATAATTTCAATCCTTTGCTTAAACTGCGGTATTCTTCTTCAATTTGTACGGCGAGTTCTCGAGTAGGGGCCAGAATTAAAGCTTGGTGTTTGCCTTGAATTTGTCTTTGCAATAATGGCAATAGGAAGGCAGCAGTTTTACCGCTTCCGGTTTTGGCAATGCCTAAGAGGTCTCGACCCGCTAATAGCGGTTCCAAACTTTTTTCCTGAATTTCAGTGGGCTTTTCATAGCCTTTAGCAGCCAGTAATTCCTTTAACTTAGGGTGTAGGGCACTGTCCTGATAATTGAAGCTGGCTTCGAAATGACGCTCCTCTCGGGGCTCGGCCTGGTTCAATAAATCCTGCGGCTTAATGCTACTGGGATTTTTAGGCTTGCCTTGCGGTCGACGTCTTCCTTTAGGTTTACCGGTATGTTGGAATTTGGGCTTACCCGCTCTGCGGGATGGAGCCGTTGTTTTTCTATTCATATATAAAAGACTAAAACCCTGTCTTTGCTTCGCAAGTTTTGCAATACGCGAAATGCCTCAGCGCTGCTGGCTGAAGGAATTTATTCGGATATAGGGCTATGACAAGGTGGTTGATGTGCGACGTAATTTTAGAGTCAATTGTTTGTACGGGGCCAGGGGTTCCTAGCCTAATCACTTAAGAAAACAATTGCTTGTCGCTAAGAATTGAGCGGCAAAGATAGCTAATTATTAGTACTTTGTGTTATATGCGGCCCAGCTATCCTATCTTTCTGTGCGTTATTTCTGTAAATCATTACCCTATGAAGCAATTTCTACTCGCTGCTTTAGTCTTTTTCTCAGGCCTGTCTCAGGCTCAATATCTCAAGTTTTCGGACGATAGTAATGAATGGTATGTAAACCATTATCCTACTTTCGGTATAGATGGCACCGAAGCTTATGTTAGTCAATTGGATACCATTATCGGATCAGAAAGGCATTCGCGCTTTATACGTATAGATTTGAATGGTCAGCCTCAAGACACTTTGGCTTGGTTACTGGAAGATACGGTGGCGCAAACTTTAAGTTTCGATTTCCCCGGGGGTGGTCCATCTGATTATACTATTGACTTTACCTGGCAACAAGGCGATACTTTTTCGATATCCAGTCTGGTGGGTGGCATGCAGCAGTTAAAGGTTGATACGGTTTACCAGGCACAGTATTATAGTAATGGCCCCCTTCGTAAAACTTTAAGGATAAGCCCTGCAGATCCTACTTGTACCTGGACTACCGAAGTGGTAGAGGGTTTAGGGCCTATGACTTCACCCATTTGGGCCTTTGAAGATTGCCAAATCGTACGTGAGGTGAACTTTGTGTTACGCTGCAAATTAGAGCAGGGCCAAAGGGTATATGGTGCCCCGGGAGAGTGTTATATTTTAGCTGAATCTGAAATCGAGATCCCATCTTTAAGTCTCTACCCAAATCCGGCGCAGGATTACTTGCATATTGAAGGTCTGAATAAGCCTCGAGATTATACATTATATAATAGCCAGGGAGCTTTGCTTTTAAAGGGGCGGCTTTCGCCGAATGCGCCTTTAACTATTAGTGCACTCGCTAGGGGAGTATATACCTTATCTATAAGAGGTGTGGAAGAGCGATTGTCTTTTTACAAGCAATAATGATGAGGAGAGCCGTACTTTTGCCCCATGATTTCACTTGGTAATACCCTGCTCTCCGAAGAATTGTTTTCGGAACAATTTGTTTGTGATTTGCAAAAATGCAAAGGTGCCTGCTGCGTAGAAGGAGACGCTGGTGCACCTTTGGAGCCTGCGGAGGTGGATATCCTCAAAAAGGAGTATTCCAATTTCGAAAACTATCTACGCCCTGAAGGGCGGGCCGCAGTAGAGGAGCAAGGTACTCATGTGATCGACCCCATGGACGACGAACCCGTTACTCCCTTGGTAAATGGTGCCGAATGTGCTTATGTGGTTTTTGATGAGAAAGGAACCACACTCTGTGGAATTGAAAAAGCTTGGCGCGATGGAAAGACTTCTTTCCGCAAACCAGTCTCTTGTCATTTATATCCCATCCGAATTCAGCGTTACAAATCTTTCGATGCGGTGAATTACCATCAATGGCAAATTTGTGCTCCGGCATGCGATTTAGGTAAAGAGTTGAAAGTGCCTGTGTTCCGCTTCGCAAAGGACTCTTTAATCCGTAAATACGGGGAAAAATGGTATCAGGAGCTGGAAATTTTAGCGAAGGAGTGGGAACGGCGCTAAGGCCTTGAAGCCCAGTAGTTAGGTTGTAACTATCTAATAATCAAAATCATGCGATCTTATTTCTAAGAATCCGCCTTCAGATTGTTATGCAGTTGTTAACAATTAGTGTGGATTATTTTTGGGAAAATCGCAGAAAATGGAGTTGGAAATTTTTTAACTCCCGCCAATCCTGCCTTTGCGGATTTTGCGCTCTTAACCTTGTGTTAATAAATGCGGCTAAATGTGAAAAAGTAGCCGTTGTGATCCCTTGACCCATTAGCCATATTTGTATAGCAAGCTATTCTACCTAAAGAGTTTGTGATCTCTACTCACCGTTCGAATTTGTTGAAATTCAAGGAGATAACATTTTTTCTCTAGGCCTTATAGCCCTTGAAACAGGCATTTAACACAGAAAACAGCGAATACATGTCGGCATTGGAACCCATTTTAGCAGAAAATAAAAACCGCTTCGTATTATTCCCCATCGAGCATCATGATATCTGGGAATGGTATAAGAAGCAAGAGGCGAGTTTCTGGACTGCGGAAGAAATCGATCTACAACAAGATGTAACCGATTGGGCTACCAAACTCAATGATGATGAGCGTTATTTCATTAAACATATCCTGGCCTTCTTTGCTGCCTCCGACGGTATAGTAAATGAAAATCTGGCTGAGAACTTTGTGAATGAAGTTCAATACACCGAAGCGAAGTTCTTCTACGGTTTCCAAATTATGATGGAGAACATCCACAGCGAAACCTACAGCTTATTAATTGACACCTATATAAAGGATAAAGAAGATCGCAATCGCTTATTCCGTGCCATTGAAAACTTCGACGCCATTAAGCGTAAAGCGGATTGGGCTTTGAAATGGATTGAGAGCGACTCTTTTGCAGAACGCCTTATTGCCTTTGCCGCCGTAGAAGGTATTTTCTTCTCTGGTGCATTCTGCTCCATTTTCTGGTTAAAGAAACGCGGCTTGATGCCGGGCTTAACCTTCTCGAATGAGCTTATTTCTCGGGATGAGGGTATGCATTGTGATTTCGCCGTGCATCTGCATAATAATCACTTGGTCAATAAAGTGCCCGAAGAGCGCATCAAGGAAATCATTGTTAATGCATTGGATATTGAGCGCGAATTCATCACCGAGTCTTTACCGGTTAACCTGATCGGTATGAACTCCAAATTGATGACGCAATACCTCGAGTTTGTAGCCGATCGTCTTTTAGTGGAGCTAAACTGCGAAAAGGTGTACAATGTAGAGAACCCCTTCGATTTTATGGAGATGATCAGCCTGCAAGGGAAAACCAATTTCTTCGAAAAGCGTGTAGCCGAGTATCAGAAAAGTGGCGTAGTGCAGGGAAGCCAGTCGAATGCAATTTCTTTCGACGCAGATTTTTAATAAGACCGATAAACACCTAATGATATCGCTTCGGGAAAAGAAGCAACCACCAAAATTCAGAATATGTACGTACTAAAAAGAGATGGCCGCAAAGAGGCTGTGAAGTTTGATAAAATCACAGCCAGGATACAGAAATTATGCTACGGTTTAAGTGAGTTGGTAGATCCAACCAGCGTAGCCATGAAAGTGATTGAAGGAATCTACGAAGGAGTAACCACCTCCGAACTGGATAGCCTTGCGGCTGAGGTAGCAGCGAGTATGACCACTCGTCACCCTGATTATGCACAGTTAGCAGCGCGCATCGCGGTAAGCAATTTGCATAAAAACACCACCAAGTCTTTCAGTGAAACTATGCGTGATCTGTACGACTATGTGAATCCTAAAACCGGAAAGCACGCACCTCTTATCTCTAAGGAAGTAATTGAGATTATTGAGAAGAATGCAGAAATGCTCGATTCTACTTTAATCTACGATCGCGACTTTGGTTACGATTATTTCGGTTTTAAAACTCTGGAGCGTTCCTACCTGCTCCGCATGAGTGGTAAAATTGCCGAGCGTCCTCAGCATATGTTAATGCGGGTGGCTATCGGTATCCACTACGAAGATCTGGATGCAGCCATCGAGACTTATGATCTGATGAGTAAGAAATACTTTACTCACGCTACGCCAACTCTGTTCAATAGTGGTACGCCTAAACCTCAAATGAGTAGCTGTTTCTTACTGTCCATGAAAGACGACAGTATTGATGGCATCTACGATTCATTGAAGCAATCAGCGCGCATTAGCCAAAGTGCAGGTGGTATTGGCTTAAGCATTCACAATGTACGTGCAACCGGTTCTTATATCCGCGGAACGAACGGTACTTCTAATGGTATCGTGCCTATGCTGCGTGTGTTTAATGACACTGCTCGTTATGTAGATCAAGGTGGTGGTAAGCGTAAAGGATCCTTCGCAATTTATGTGGAGCCCTGGCATGCGGACATCTTCGATTTCCTCGATTTGAAGAAGAACCACGGTAAAGAAGAATTGCGTGCCCGTGATTTATTCTACGCTCTGTGGATTCCAGACTTATTCATGGAAAGAGTAAAAGCGGATGCCGAATGGACTTTGATGTGTCCTAACGAGTGTCCAGGCTTGTTCGACGTGCACAGCGAAGAGTTCAATAAGAAATATTTAGAGTACGAAAAGGCTGGTAAAGGTCGTCGTACCATTAAGGCCCGTGAATTGTGGGGTAAGATTCTGGAATCTCAAATTGAGACCGGAACTCCTTATATGCTTTATAAAGATGCGGCCAACTCTAAGAGTAATCAGCAGAACCTGGGAACTATTCGTTCTTCAAACCTTTGTACTGAGATTATCGAGTACACCAGTGAGGATGAGGTAGCGGTATGTAACCTGGCTTCTTTGGCTCTGCCCATGTTTGTGGATGGCGATAAATTCGATCACCAAAAGTTATATGAGGTAACCTATAAGGTAACCAAGAACTTGAACCGTATTATCGACCGTAACTACTATCCGGTGCCAGAGGCACGCAATTCAAACATGCGTCACCGTCCGGTAGGCTTAGGGGTACAAGGTTTGGCCGATACCTTCATTAAACTGCGTTTACCCTTTACCTCTGAGGAGGCGAAGAGCTTAAATAAGGACATCTTCGAAACCATTTACTTCGCTTCACTAGTTGCAAGTAAGGATGAGGCCATTAAAGATGGTGCCTACGAAAGCTACGAAGGTTCACCTATCAGCCAGGGTAAATTCCAGTTTAACCTTTGGGGTGTGGAAGAGCAGAACTTGAGCGGTCGTTGGGATTGGTCAGAACTTCGTAAAGAGATCAAGAGCCACGGTGTGCGCAACAGCTTATTGTTAGCGCCTATGCCAACTGCATCTACCAGCCAAATTTTAGGAAATAATGAGTGCTTTGAGCCTTATACTTCCAATATCTATACTCGTCGGGTATTAAGTGGTGAGTTTATCGTAGTAAACAAACACTTGTTACTGGATTTAGTGAACTTGGGCTTGTGGAATGAAGAGTTGAAAAACGAGATTATCCGTAATAATGGATCTATCCAGGATATCGACGTGATTCCTCAAAACATTAAAGAACTCTACAAAACCGTTTGGGAGCTTAGTATGCGTGATATTATCGATATGAGTGCCGAGCGTGGTTACTTTATTGATCAGTCTCAGTCTTTGAACTTATTCATGGAAGGGGCCAATATCGCTAAGCTTACTTCTATGCACTTCTATGCATGGGAGAAAGGCCTCAAGACTGGAATGTATTACTTACGTACCAAAGCCGCTTCAGACGCCATTAAATTCACTGTACAAAAGCAAACCAAATCAGAGGTTGAGCCTGTGGTAAACAGCAAGCAAACTGAGAAGATTGCCAGCGGTGATAAAATGAAAGAGATGAAGACCAATATGGAGAAGGCAGCTGCCGTAGGTGAAATCCGTGCTTCAGAACTCGCCAAAGCGATTAAAGAGCAAAGTGAAATGACCCCGGAAGAACAGTTAAGCTGCAGTCTCGACAATCCAGATGATTGTATTGCCTGTGGATCTTAGTTCCTTTCTTTAGATATAGTGGAAAAGTCGGTACTTTGTGCCGACTTTTTTTATGTTTCGTATACTACTATTTATAGCATTAAGCATTTCGCTGCAAGCGCAGGAAATGACGGGAGAGCAAGCCATTAGCAAGGTGTTTAAAGTGCTAAACGGCGAAGAGGTGAAAATCCCTGAACTAGACAAGCGAGAGGCACTCTTGCAAAGTGGTGCCTGGGAGGCATTGGCTTATTTAGATGTTCGTTTGACATTTCAAGCTAGCGAAGAGGACCTCCAAGAAGCAGTGCCCGATTATTATCGCTTTAAGGCGGAGGATTTAATATTTAAGCTGATCAATCCGGAAGATCATAATCAATATGGTTATGAGGGCAAGTTAAAATACCGCTGGGAGAAGGATACTTTGGTCGTTCTTTCGGCTGATGGCAGAGAAGTCAAAGATCGCTGGCAATTATTGTATTTGGATGAGAATTACCTGGCATTAAAAATGGATGCTTTAAGGGTATTTTTTGCTCATACGGCAAGCCAGGAAAGCTAAATTGAAAAATTAGATAAAAGGCAAAAATGACGGCAGAAAGACAGAATTTAGAGATTGCCAAGCTGCAGAAAGAAGTGGAAACCTACCTGAGTTTAGGTAGTACTCAAATGATATTCGATTATCGTGAAACAGGTCAGGGAATCCGTTTGGATGTGATTACCGTGAACCCTCGTCATAATCAATCTTTTCTTTTTCATCATAGCATAGGCTATGATCGTATCGATGCGCTAAAACAGATTCACACTTATGTGAAGGATCATTATGAGCGTCAGAATTCCTACACCGTACAATGGAGTGCTAAGGGTGATAATGAGTTGCACACTTCTTATTTTCGAGCCAAGGATATTCCCGAAGCCTTAGATAAGTTAAACTTTGGTAGAGACCCCAATAGTTTAACCATCTTCAGCGTTGTATTAAACCCCATTAGCTAAGCCCTGAAATTTTGTAACTTCGACGGATACAGGGTTAAAAATTTAGGGAGATTATGGAAAAACAACGACGAAGTGACGTACGGCAAAGGGCTAAACAAATCAGAAAAGCCCAGAAAGCAAATCTGAGTACCAAGGATTATTTGCAGCGGGCCTTGGTTGTGCTCATTATCTTAATCATTCTTGCTGCGGCACTATTTATTTACGAGAACTTAACCTAGGCCCAGCAGTATTAAATAGCTGTTAGTGCCCTTTTAAGAAATGTAGATTTTACAATTTCCCTTTGGATTTAGCTGATTTTTAGTATATTCGAGTACTAACTAAACAGGGAAAGCTATGGAAGAAGTTACTAGAAAACGTTCTGACATGGCTCAACGAGTGGGAATTGTATTAATCATTGTGGCCATTGTTGCCGTAGCACTTTCGATCACATAAAAGGATTGGTCATTTCTATTTTGCTCTTGAGCTGATCGATTCGGGTTTTAATCCGAATGAAAAATTTATTCCTCTCTTTTTCAGAAATATTGCTGATTAGAGAGGATTTTTCTTTTTGACCATTCAGGTATTGGGACATGCTCTCCGTAAGCAAAGGGTCATTAGTGTTTAAGTAATTGAGACCCGCGTAAGGAACGAAATAGAGTTTCTTGTTCTGATCCAATTCAGCCAGAATGTGATTGTCCATGATTAAGATCTCATGGTAATACATCTTGTATTCGGCAGCACTAAATTCTTCCGCATTATTGTGATGGGCTTTTTTACCACGCAAGGCTTGGCGATAAATCAACTTCATCATATCCTGGTATTCGTCACAAATAGCGATGGCCTCTTCCTTGGAGTTTAAAAGACCGGCTTCGTAATAGTATTCCAATTGATTGAGCAGGCTTAGAATGGTAGTGTCATTCCAAATCTCTACACTATTGATTTTGGAATAGGCTTCCCAAAGGTCTTCCCCTAACTTAAGCAGATCCTTAGGGATCATATTAACCTCGTATTGGAAACTATCCAGTCGATCTACTCCATAAATAGACTTCAGCCAAACAAACATTTTGAAGGCACTTAAACGAGGATATCGGAATTGATAGTAGATTGGGATGTCCTTGGCCTGATATATTAATTGATGTGACTTATAGTTCTTAATGCTGTGTAATTGAACCAGGCTATTTTGGAGATAAGTTCGAAAATCATCCAAGCTGCGAATAAAAGAACCCTTTTGGAAAACTACCGATTGGTCGCTTTGTCCAATTAAATGGTTTAAAGGAATGCTGAAGTGTCTGGCGATGACCACGGTGTCATTCAGACTTAAGTCTGTGGTACCACGTATGCGGCGATAGGCCGAGTCACGACTGCAGTGCAGTAGGTCGGTAATTACATCAACCAGGATTTCATGATCGCTTACGCGCTCACGAACCATATTAAAAAATAGACGCTGGAAATTGTTTGGGTTCTTCATACTCTGCAGCGGTAAAATTATTATAAATCCTTGTTTCTGCGGAATTAAGAAGTATTCATATATGACAAAGCTGTATTAATTCGCGACAAAGTGGGGCTTAAATCCTAAAATATGCAGTTCCTGCGTTGTGGATGAAATCGCAGTTGCAGTTTTTGCCAAAGCCCTTTGTCGATATGGAGTATAATTGATACGGATATAGGTAGACAGATAATTGCTTACCTTAGGACAGGGTGGGAGCTAATTAAATTAGTGAAGATGGCGGAACAGAAAACCTACAAAAGCTTAAAGGAGTTTTACCCTTTTTACCTTTCAGAACATCAGGATAGCACCTGTAGAATATTGCATTTCATTGGCACTGGATTGGTCCTAATTAGCTTTTTGACCTTTTTAGTGACCTTCAATTTCTGGTTTTTAGGCATTATTCCCTTTTTGGGATATGGTTTCGCCTGGGTCGGTCATTTCTTTTTTGAACAGAACAAACCGGCAACTTTCCAGTACCCAGCCTACAGTTTAGCCTGTGATTTCATAATGTTTTGGGATTTACTCCGTGGAAAAGAATCCTTTCATCCCTAAGGATAATCCCTAATAGAGACAAAATCTAAAAATATTCCCAATATGGGAAATCAACGAAATTACTATTGTTCTTAATACGCTGTAAATCAGAAAAGTAGTAATTTGGCACCTTCTCTGTTATTAAATGGCACGTCTAAAAACCCCTAATGATGAAATTAGTAGCCAAATCTTCTTTACTAATCGCATTTGCTCTCTTCTTCACCTCATGTGAAAAAGATCAAAATACGGATTCAAGTCCTAAAGCTGTGGGTCAAAGCAGCTCAACTATGGATTTGAAAATCCCCAATGGATTTAATTTTGAAACTACTGAGAGTATTAGCTTGGATCTCAATATTGACCAGGCACCCTTAAATGCTCGTTACCTTCTTAAGGTGTATACCGAAAACCCATCGGTAGTAGCTTCTCCAATCTATCAGGCTTTTATGTCTAATGGCGCTAGTTTAAATACTGGCCTAACTATTCCTGCCGGATTACAGCAATTGTATTTGGTAATGCAAGCTCCGGATGGATCTAGTTTCTTAACCATTGTTCCTAAGTCTGAAACTATCAGCCATACTTTTTATCGTTCCAAGAACAAGGCTCAGGTAGAAAGTTTTGGTAGCCCTGATTGCGTGAGTGGTTGTGATCATTCTCAAACTCATTCTAATTGGTGGGAAGCCAATATTGAGGATGATGTTTACTGTGTAACCGGTAGCTATAATGGTAGCGGCGGCATCACAGTTAAAAATGGTGCTATCCTTCGCCTTTGTGGCAGCGGTTCAATTCCAAATATTACCTTGAATAAAGGTCAAATTCAAATTGTTGCCGGGGCTAATGTAACCGTGAACAATTTTAATATTAACTCAAGTGGCGATAATGAATTGGTGGTTTATCAGGGAGCTACCCTAACCATTACCAATTGGTTTTCTCCCAATGCTGATGTAGTGAATTACGGAACCATGAATGTTGCAGCCCTGAATCTAAACTCGGGTGCAGATCTTGAAAACCATGGTGACTTTACCGTTACAACTACTAACTACTGCTCATTTAATGGTGATGTAGATAATTATGGAACTTTAATCGTATCCGGTAATGCTTCTATTAATAGTGGTTCTGAGTTTAAAAACTACTGTGGTTTATACTTTAATGGAGACTTGCAGCATAATGGTGAAATCAAATGCTACTCATATACCAAAGTAGGTGGAAAGTGGACTATTAATGGTGGCGCCAAACACGAAATGAAAAACGGCGCCATGGCTGTTTGTGAAGATTTAATGCTGAATGGTAAAATTGAAGGAAAGGGAAGTACCTCTCTATTCAAAGTGAACGATCGTTCGGATGCCAACTGGGGAGCTGAGATTAAAAAGAATATTCAGTTTTGTGATGTGAACGGCATTGAAAACGTAGCGGCACGTAACTTTAAAGATGGGGCGGTAGAAGGTTGTAGCTTGGTAATTCCTAGTGGTTCTTGCAACCCTGAAGGTAATGGTCAGCCTCAGATTGCTGATGCCGATAATGATGGTGTAGCTGATGAATTGGATGCCTATCCAAACGATGCCAGCCGCGCAGCCAACTCTTACTTCCCAGGTGAGAATAGCTATGGAACTGTGGCCTATGAAGATTTATGGCCTGCATTCGGAGACTATGACTTTAATGACTTGGTAGTGGATTACCGTTATCAGCAAGTTTTGAATGCGAATAATGAAGTGGTTGATTTGAAAGCTCGCTTTGTGTCTCGCGCCATGGGTGGTTCTTTGGATAATGGCTTCGGTATCGCTTTAGATGTTGCTCCAAGTGCAATTAGTTCTGTAAGTGGTACTCGGTACTTTAACAATGTGGTTTCTACCAATGCCAATGGAACGGAAAGTGGTCAGTCTAATGCGGTAATCATTGTATATGATGATGCTTCTCAAGTACTTGTAAATACTACTGGTCAGGCTTTTGTGAACACAGTAAGTGGAAACCCAACCGTAGCACCTGATACTACTGATATTACCATCAACTTTAGCAGTGCTCAAACTGCTGCTTCTTTAGGAACGGCTCCTTACAATCCTTTCATCTTTGTAAATCAAACTCGTGGTCGTGAGGTTCACCTTGCCGGTGAAGCACCAACTGACTTAGCAGATGCCAGTTTATTTGGAACTCTGGATGATGATACCGATCCTAATAGTGCAGATGATACCTATAAGAGTGCTAACAACTTGCCATGGGCAATCCACGTAGTAGGTGGTTTTAACTACCCTGAAGAGCGAGTGGATATTTCGCAAGCGTATAATTACTTCAGTGTTTGGGCACAATCAGGCGGTGTGTCCTATACTACCTGGTATGATGATCAACCTGGATATTTAAATATTTCTGATCTGTATCAATAGATTCAGACAGACATTGGATTCAAACAAAAAGCCCCGCTGGAAACAGCGGGGCTTTTTCGTGCTTGATAAAAGCAAAACTTATTTAAAAGCAGAGATCCCGGTTACATCCATTCCGGTAATTAAGAGGTGGATGTCGTGGGTTCCTTCGTAGGTAACTACCGATTCGAGGTTCATCATATGGCGCATGATGCTGTAATCGCCGGTAATTCCCATGCCGCCTAACATCTGGCGCGCTTCACGGGCAATCTTTAAAGCGATTTCCACGCTGTTACGCTTGGCCATGCTGATTTGCGCGCTAGTGGCTTTGCCTTCGTTTTTAAGGGTTCCTAATCGCCAAACCATTAATTGGGCCTTGGTGATTTCGGTAATCATCTCTGCCAATTTCTTTTGTTGCAATTGGAAGCCTGCGATGGGGCGATCAAATTGAATTCGCTCTTTAGCATAACGCAAGGCTGTATCATAACAATCCATGGCGGCACCTAAAGCTCCCCAGGCAATACCGTAGCGAGCGCTATCTAAGCAGCTCAAAGGAGCGCCTAAGCCACTGCGGCCGGGTAAAATATTTTCTTTGGGAACCTTAACATTATCGAATACCAGTTCGCCGGTGGCGCTGGCGCGTAAACTCCATTTATTATGAGTTTCGGGAGTAGTAAAACCTTCCATTCCGCGCTCCACGATTAAACCGTGAATGCGACCTTCTTCATTTTTGGCCCATACCACCGCTACATCAGCATAGGGCGCATTTGAAATCCACATTTTGGCCCCATTCAATAAGTAGTGATCACCCATGTCCTTAAAATTGGTGATCATGCCACTAGGGTTGGATCCAAAGTTGGGTTCGGTTAATCCGAAAGAACCTAAGAACTCACCGCTGGCCAATTTGGGAAGAAACTTGCGTTTTTGCTCCTCACTGCCATAGGCGTAAATTGGGAACATCACCAGGGAAGATTGTACCGAGCAAGTGGAGCGAACTCCAGAATCGCCACGCTCAATTTCCTGCATCATTAAACCGTAAGAAATTTGATCTAAACCGGCACCACCATATTCCTCAGGAATATAGGGTCCAAAGGCGCCAATTTCGGCTAATCCTTTAATCAATTGCGTAGGGAATGCTGCTTTTTGAGCAAAGTCCTCGATAATAGGACTCACTTCTTTTTTTACCCAATCGCGGGTAGCAGCTCGTACTAATTTATGCTCTTCCGAAAGAAGATCATCTACGCCGTAGTAGTCAGGCGACTCGAATAAATCACTAGCCATGAAATCAATTTTGAGCAAAAATAGGTATCCCGCTAAGAGAAATAAGCATATTTTTAGAACAAAATCTCTATAGTATGAAGAAAAAATACGCATTATTACTCACTTTAGGGCTAAGCGTTTTCGTTGCGCATCAAGCCTATACCAATGCGGGTGGGGCGCCATCCGGAAACAGCGGATCGCCAGCTAGTAACAATAATACCTGTGCCCGTGCCGGTTGCCATAGTGGTCCCGCTGCCGCAGGTCAAAGTATTAGTATTAGCACGGATATCCCCACCGCTGGATTTAAAGAAGACTCTGTTTATCAAATTAGCATTACCGCAGATAATAATGCAGCTAGCTCAGATCGAATGGGCTTTATGGCCAGTGTAGAATCAGCCTCAGGCCATGAAGGCAGCATTAGTATTACCGATGCCGCTCGTACCAAAAAAGCCGGAAGTTATATTACCCACACCAGCTCAGGAAATAGCGGTACTGCCGGAACCAATTCCTGGTCATTTGATTGGGATGCCGGTCAGGCTCCGGATCAAACTACTGTTTATGTTGCAGTTAATTTTACCAATTTTAATGGTAGTACTTCGGGCGACGTAATTCTTACTCAAACCTTGAGTTTGGATAAAAACCTGGGTATTGGACAAGAGGAATTGGCGGTTCAGAAATTGGCGGCCTATCCTAATCCTGCTCAGAATGAAATTACTCTGGCTTCCGGTCAAGCTTTGGAAGCACCCTTCACTGCTATTGCAGCAGATGGTAAAATGGTGGAGCTTCAGGCGGAAGCTGATAATAATCAGCATGTTCGCTTAGATTTAAGTGAGCTTCCTGCAGGTTTGTACATGATCCGCGATGCCCAGGGTCATCAGGTGCAAATCTCCAAGCTTTAAAAGTATCTTTGTCCCGTGGGGACAGCAATAAGTCACAGAGCCAGCGATTGGATCTTGATCATAAGTTTAGCGGCCGGAACCCTTGTGGTTCTGGCTCGCTATTTTAATGCTGTGCGGGTAAATCAATTATTGCGCTTTCCCTGGCAATCACAGGCTGACGAATTCAGCTTGCAGTTTAATACCGGAAAGGTGGGGCTCAATGCCGATCGCTTGCTGATCATCAGTGCCTGGATATTTTTCCCTCTATTAATTACCGCCCTGAAAATGAAGGGCGAAAGTGCGGCCATTCTGAATTACGATTGGGCGAGCTATTTCCGGATTTTATTGATCTCAGGCCTGTATCTGATATTAAAATTACTGGTCGCCAGTGCAGTGGGGTATGCTTTTGAAAGAGAGGAAGAGATATTGAAAGGGCAGAACCTGGCCCTGGCACATTTTACTTGGCTGGCATTGGTAGGTGGCGCCCTTGCCTTTGTGCTCTACTTTTTACCCCTGGGTTCCTGGCAGTTTTACCTTCTGGTTCTGCCCCTGGTCTTGGTTGGACTTATTTTCCTGATTCGCAGTGTACTTTATTGTCTACGCATAGGCTTTAATACAAGCTATATTATTTTATACCTTTGCGCGCTGGAAATAATACCCTTGTTTTTCCTGTATAGCTTAGTTTGAAAGTCATCTAAGCTCTTAATATTCAAGGGTTAATAAAATTAGCTGCGCTGTGAAGGTAAAATCCATTCTGGTATCGCAACCCGAGCCTCAAACCGAAAACTCACCTTATTTCGACTTGGCGAATAAGTACAAGTTAAAGGTTGACTTTATTCCTTTCATTCACGTGGCAGGAGTTGATGTAGCTGAAGTCCGAAAGCAGAAAATCAATTTGGCCAATCATACGGCGGTAATCCTTACCAGTCGTAATGCCGTGGATCATTTCTTCCGTATTGCCGAAGAGATGCGCTATACCGTGCCTAATGATTTGAAATACTTCTGTACCAGTGAAGCGATTGCTTACTATTTGCAGAAATACGTGGTTTACCGCAAGCGTAAGATTTACTTTGGTCAAAGTAAATTTCAAGATCTCGTGCCTTTATTCAAAAAGCACAAGAATGAGAAATACCTGTTGCCCACTTCCGATATATTAAAACCACAGGTTCCAGATACCCTGGCTGAGTGCGGAGTTGATTATACTCGCGCCGTTCTTTACAATACCGTGAGCAGCGATTTGTCGCATTTAGCGGATGTGAAGTATGATATCCTGGTATTCTTTAGTCCTTCCGGTATCAAGTCTCTTTTTGAGAACTTCCCGGATTTTGAGCAAGGTAATACCCGTATTGCAGGCTTCGGAAATACCACCCATAAAGCGATTGAAGAAGCTGGCTTAACGGTGAATATCAAGGCACCATCGCCTAAATTGCCATCCATGACCATGGCCATTGAGCATTACATCAAAGAGATGAACAAGAAATAAGGCATTTTTATACCTTCAAGGCCGTCTCGGAATACCCAGGCGGCCTTTTTTGTTTATGGACCAAAGCTTTCCTCAAAATGAACGGCTGAAAAGCCCGCAGCGCATTTCCGAAATCTATACTTCCGGGAAAAAGTTGAAACATTCTTTCTTTTTACTCTTTTATTTAAAGGGAGAGGAGGAGCAACACCGCATGGCCTTTGCGGTGCCAAAACGAAAGATCGCCTCTGCCGTAGGTCGAAATCGCATCAAGCGAAAGCTGCGAGAAATTTACCGCCTCCATAAAGAGGTCCTTCCCAAAGAGGCTCCACAGGATTTTGTTTTACTCTTCCTGGGAGCAGCGGATGCTGACTATCAAAAGTTGGAAAAAGCCTACCTTAAACTCTGGGAGAAATGGCACAATGCGCCTAAGGTGTAGCCGTTTTACCTAAATTAGCAATCTTAGATTTCCCACATGAAGAAATTGTACCGAAAGTCGGGTCGTTGGTTTGGGCTTTTGTTATTGCTGAGCTTCTCCTTCGCCTATCGGCCGGATTATTTTGAGATCAGTAAGCAGCTTGATATTTACACTAGTGTTTTTAAAGAGGTAAGTCTTTATTATGTGGATGATACCGATCCTGGAGAGCTTACCCAGAAAGCACTGAACTCCATGCTTTCGAGCCTGGATCCTTACACCAATTATATTCCTGAAGAAGCCGTAGAGGATTTTAAGATTCGTCAAACCGGTAATTATGGTGGCATTGGTGCTTCCGTGGGGAATTATGAGGGGCATATGTTGGTGACTACCATTTATCAAGGCTTTGGCGCGGATAAGGCGGGTCTTAAAGCCGGTGACATCATTCTGGAAGTAGATGGTGAAGATGTAGAAGATCGCAGTGAAGAAGCCTTGTCTGAAATGCTGAAAGGAGCTCCCGGTACCAAAACCAAGGTCTTAATTAAGAGAGGGGATAAAAATTTAAGCCTCGAAATTGAACGTGAAGAAGTACATCTAAAAGCAGTTCCTTTTGCCGGTCGGGTAAAAGATGGTTATGCCTATATCTACCTAAATAGCTTTACTCAAAATTGCAGTGCTGAAGTTTTAAAGGCCTGGCAAGAGCTAAAGGCTCAAGGTCCTTTGAAAGGTCTCATTCTCGATTTGAGAAACAATCCTGGAGGTCTCTTGAATGAGGCTATTGCGCTTACCAATTTGTTCATCTCCAAGGATAAGCCGGTGGTTTTAACCAAAGGAAAATTGGAAGAATGGCAAAAGACTTATAAAACGCCTAAACAAGCTTTTGATAAAGATTTACCGGTGGCGGTTCTCATCAATTCCGGAAGTGCCTCCGCCTCTGAAATTGTAGCCGGAACTCTACAGGATTATGATCGCGGCATTATTGTAGGTCGTCGTTCTTTTGGAAAAGGCCTGGTGCAAGAATCACGGATGCTGCCTTATGGAGCACAGCTAAAGGTGACCATCGCCAAGTATTATACCCCCAGTGGTCGTTTAATTCAAGCGATTGATTATGCGGAGCGTGCTGAAGATGGTTCCGTAGTAAAGATTCCGGATTCTTTGCGAAGTGAGTTTAAAACAGAAAATGGACGGACCGTATTAGATGGAGGTGGGATTGACCCTGATATTGAAACTCCCAGCGAGGAAGCCAGTGATTTAATAGTGGCGCTGTTCCAACAGATGCATTTCTTTGATTTCGCAACAGATTACTATCGTAGTCATCCGGAAATTGCCCCCGCCTCTGACTTTAAAGCAGATGAGACCTTATTCCGCGAATTTGAAGCCTGGCTCAAAACCCGTGATTTCAAGTTTGAGACGCATACGGGAAGGATTTTAAAACGCTTACAAAAGGCCACAGAGCAAGATGGTTTTGATGCCGCATTGGCTTCGCAAATGCAGAGTTTGGAAAGCGCTTACGAAAAGGAAAAGGCGCTGGAACTAGAGCGAAATAAAACCGTGGTTTTGGAGCTTTTGCAAGAAGAGATAGTGGCACGTTATTATTATGACAGTGGTCGATTGGCCAATGCCTTGGGTCATGATAAAGACATTGCAACGGCCCTGGAGTACCTTGCTAATCCTGAAAAGTACCAAGCTATTTTAAAGCCTTAAAATGCCTCAGCTTTCCCGCTATTGGTCCTTTCTGTTTTTTGCCAGTTTAGGGTATTATACCCTGCTTTTGCCCTGGCAAGTGCAGTGGTTACCAGTAACTTTGGGAATTATGCTGAGCGGATTGTTCTGGCTCTTGAGTGCCGATTTCCGTTCTAAGCTTCAAAACCTATCTGGGAATAAATACGCCGCTTTTCTTTTTGCCAGTTTTCTGATTGTTGTTTTGGGTTCGATGCACTCAGTAGAACAAGAAGAAGCCTCCAAAGAAGTATTTTCAAAGCTGCCATTTTTAGTTTGGCCCTTGATGTTAGGGAGTGTAAAAGCCCTGGAGAAAAACCGTATGGAGCAGATTCTGCGCATTTTTGTCCTCTCCACTGCGGTATTGGTTTTGGTTTCTTTCGGATACGCCCTTTATCGCTATCAACAGTTTTCGGATCCGGTGGTCTTTTATTTCGCAGATTTACTGATCCTCACTAAGGTGCCACCGCATTATTTAGGCATGTATGTAACCTTTGCTTATGCGCTATTAATGTATAGGCTAATACGCGGAACCCCACTTCTGCCCAAAATTTGGCTCAATGCCTTAATCCTTTGTTTGTTTATTCTGGCGATTATTTTTATTTGGGTTCGGATGCAGTATTTGCTCTTTATCCTGGTGAATGCTTTTTTAGTAGGACAGTACATCAAAGCCAAGAAAGGGAAGAAAGTAGCCTACGCCGCCTTTGCGATGTTTACCCTGTTTTTTAGTCTGCTGCTATTGGCTATTCCTGGCAGTAGAAGCCGCTTGCTCGACACTTACAATGAACTGCGCTCTTTTGAGCAAATGGTAGAAAACAAGCAAACTAATCCCCGCAAGTTCTTGTGGAGTGAAGGGGTAGAGGTTATTTCGGAACATTTCTGGATGGGCGTTGGAACCGGTTCGGAGAATACAGCCCTAAATGAAAAGCTAGAAAAAGTGGACGCCATTTTTTGGGATGGCAAGCATACCTATCAACTTTATGAAATGCGCTTCAATTATCACAATAGCTTTTTACAGGTCTTTGCTGCTAATGGAGTTTTTGCTTTTGCCCTTTTCTTGATTTTATTGTTCTACCCACTTTTTGACCTGCGCAAGCATCCCTATCGCACTGAGGTGCGTCTGTTTCTGGGGATTTGCATTCTGAGCTTTCTCACAGAGAGCATGCTTGAACGTCAAGCGGGTGTACTTTTCTTTAGTTTTTTCTATGCCCTTTTATTGGCTATGCCGCATGCCAAAAACCAGGAGTCCAAGCTTCGTAGGCCTGCTCTTGAGGCCGAGTCGGAGAAAGCCTGATTTTACTTCTACCTTTGTTGCAGCCTATACGCCATGACCAAAGCCTTTAGTGTAATTCTACCTTTCTACCGTGGAGATCAGCCGGAGCACCTAAATGCGGCGATCCAAAGCTTGGTGGATCAAAGTCTAAGGGCAGAGGAGATTGTCTTGATTCAGGATGGGCCGGTACCCGCCAAGCTCAGCGATTTGGTGGCTAAATGGCAGTCTGAATATCCGGAAATCAAAATTGTAGTCCTGGAGGAAAACCAGGGTTTATCTCAAGCCTTAAATGCCGGAATTAAAGCTGCCAGACATGAGTGGTTAGCGCGCATGGATGCAGATGATATTTGCCTGCCTGATCGCTTTGAAAAACAATGGGCTTTAATTGAAGAGCAACCCGAGCTGGCCATTTTGGGCTCTTGGATAGAGGAGTATGATGAGCAGATGGAAAAGCCCTTGTCTACTCGGCGATTGCCCGAAAAGCATACCGATATTATCAGCTATGCGCGTTGGCGTTGTCCCTTTAATCATATGACCGTGATGTACCGCAAGTCCGTGGTAATTGCTTTAGGGATGTACGCTGATTACGGAGCGGTAGGCGATGATTATGAACTTTGGGCACGCTTTCTAATGAAAGGCTATCGCTCGACAAATATTCAAGAGGTATTGGTGAAGGCTCGGACTGGTAATGCTATGTTTTCGAAGCGCCGCCGAGGTTGGAAATATCTGAAGCATGAATTGCAGGAAATCCGCGATCTCTATCGTTTGGGACTCTTAAAACCCTGGCATTTTGTTTTTCATGTTACATTGAAATCTGTGGTTCGTTTAGCGCCACCCTTTATGGTGAAGTGGATTTATAAAGGAATTCGCAAAACCAGCTAATGCAGCGCCTCGGTCGGAATATTGGATTTATGGGCCTGTCCCAAGCGGCTAATTACCTGCTGCCGCTGGTTACCCTGCCTTTTATTACCCGGATTGTTGGTCCTGATAATTATGGGCTGATTGAATTCGCTACCGTTACCGTTCTCTATTTTTCAGCGCTGGTTACCTATGGTTTTACCTTTACCGGTACCCGCAAGATTGCAGAATTAGGCGAATCCCATCACCGAATATCCAAGGTCTATTCTGTAGTGATGCAATCGAAATTATTGCTGCTACTGCTAAGTACCCTGCTCTTTGTCCTTCTGTTATTCCTGGTTCCGGAGTATTCTACCGAAAAGAAGCTGATGATCTTCGCCTTTCCCTTTGTGATAGGCTGGGGCCTTTATCCGGATTTTCTGTTTCAAGGACGGCAGGACTTAGGCGTTATCGCTTTAGCCAATTTGGGAATTAAAACTGTGGGTGCCGTGCTTATATTAAGCCTTCTGCGTGAGCCGGAAGATTATCCACTGGTGGTCGGAATTAATTCCTTAACCCAAATAGCGGCCGCTGGAATTACCCTTTGGTATGCCCATTATCGTTACAAATGGTTACGTTTTCAATGGCAGGCCTGGCGTATGGTAAAAGCCTATCTAAAAAGCGGTTTTTACATTTTTGCCTCGCACTTCTTTACCCGGGTTTACACCTTTGGCAGTATCCTCTTTTTAGGCTTTATCCTGGCCGAAAGGGAACTAGGACTTTTTGCCGCCGCTATGAAACTCATTACGGTAGGGCAAAGTTTCCTCTTTACTCCGGTTGGTAGTTCGCTTTATCCGCATTTGGCTCAAAAGCTTAAAGAAAACCCGGAAAGCTATTTTAAAGAAAGGCGACGATTTCTAGGCTATCTCTTAGGTTTAAGCGCCTTGCTATCTCTAGTGCTGATTATCGGTCAGGATTTTTGGGTTCGATTGTTATTTGGTTCGGCCTATCAAGAAGCCGCTCCGGCACTGGCCTTAATGGCTCCGGTGATGGTATTCACGGCTTTAAGTCATTTTGGGATGAAGCAAGGCTTAATGGTACTTAAAGCTGATGGCTGGAATTTCCGCATTGTGCTTATTACCGGATTGGCCTCCATCGCCTTCAATTATTTCTTCATCAAATGGATGGGGATGATTGGAGCCGCCTGGGCTAAATTGGCACTCGAAGCTTTACTGGCTATCCTAAGCCTTTACTATTTTCAAAAGGCAGTACAGCGTTTTAAGCGCTAAAATAGTCTCGCAGAAAAGCTGCCTCCCGTACACTTTCAAAGCCCCAATAGTCGGCGATAGCCACTCTTTGTTCCGCACTGATATCCATTCGCAGTTCGGAGAAGAGTTGCGAAAAATAGGCGCGTTCGGCAGCTACTCGCTCCTTTACAGATCCGGCCGAACCTCCCGCTTCAAAGCGTTTCAATTCTTTTAAACTGGAAGCTTTTTGATCGATTTGCTGTTGGTAGATATAATGGGGTTTGTTGAGGTATACACAAAAGCCGGTTTGGGTACCCATCCCATTACTCATGGTAAGGTCGGCCAATTCGATATGGCTTCGCTGTCGCGCGATGAAATGGCGATCGAAACGATGACCGGCCGTAACTAAATGAAATCCTTCGGCCCGGTATGCCGCAACTTTATCAGCATCTCGAGCATCTAAATAATAGAGGCAAATCAAAACCGAATCAAAATCCTTTGCGACCCGTTTTATTTCGCTTATCAGGTCCTGATCATTAAAACCGGCCTTTACATTTTTCATGCTGTGAAAAGGGTAAACTAAGAGCGTTTTCCCTAATCGGGCTTTCAATTTTGCTTGTTCCTCTGCTTCTAAAAGGGAAGTAGCGTAATGGATATAAGGTCCAAGGGCCAGGCTTTCTTTCCCAGGGATTTTGGTGGTCAGAATTTCCCGACGTTGTTCACTGAGGGTAATGATCTTGGGGAAATGCCAATGAAATTGATCGGGATGCACAATTCCACCTAAGAAAAGGCCGTGCTCCATATAGGCCTTCAAGTCGCTTTTAATGCCCGCATATTTTTTGAGATAGGAAGCATAGCCATAAAGGTTATTGTCAATCACCCTTTCCTCCGGGCCAAAGGCAATGTCCTCCGATAGTTGCTCAATATCAAAAAGATCAATTTTTTTACGTCGCTCAATTTCGGCCTCAACGGCCTTGCCACGCTGCCAGCGGTAGGCATGAAACATGGTTTTTTCCAACAGGGGCTGGGAGGCAATAAAGCGTTTTAATTGGTCTTTGGCCGACAAAAGAAAATTTTGCTCGAAGATAATCCGGTTTTAGGAAACCAAAGGCTTTCGGGCTCCCCGTACCTTCTTTGTACCTTTGCCGCCAATATTTGGAGCCATGAGCCAGTTACGGCAACATTTAAAATATGGATTCGGTCAAAAATGGCGGGCCTTTCGTCAAAAGCGCCGACTCTCGCATTTAGGTTCACGCGTGTGGATTGATAGGAATGTGGAGCTGATGCGTTACCCTATTAATATCCGCATTGAGGATGAGGTGGTGCTCAAGGAAGGCGCTCGTATTTGTGCTTGTAATGATCGTGCGAAAATCAGTATTGGTGCTCGCACCACTATAGGTTACCATAATTTCATCTTCGCCAGTGCGGGTATTGAAATTGGCTCCGATTGTTTGATTGCCCCTTTTGTTTATTTGGTTGATTCGGATCATGGGATTCAAAAGGATCAGCTGATCAACCAGCAGCCCAATCAAACCGCCCCCATTAAAATTGGCAATGGCGCCTGGATAGCCAGTAATGTCACCATCCTCAAAGGGGTGGAAATTGGTGAAGGTGCTGTGATTGCTGCCAACTCGGTGGTGAATCAAAATGTTCCTGCTTTTGAAATTTGGGGTGGTAGCCCTGCTAAAAAGATTGGGGAGCGTGAATAATTCTCAAGCCGCCGTAATTCTCGCTCGCTATTCCTCCTCTCGATTGCCGGGAAAGGCCCTCATGGAAATCGCCGGAAAACCGGTGCTTCAACATATTGTGGATCGCTTGAAAAGCCTGCTCAAAGCAGAGCAGATTATTTTGGCGACCAGTGACTTGCCTTCGGATGATGCCCTGGGAGATTTTGCAGCCAAAGCGGGAATAGCCTGCTATCGCGGAAGCCTGGAAAGGGTGGGGGAGCGCTTTTATGCCGCCGCCAAACAAACGGGATGCGATTATGCCATGCGCATTAATGGTGATAATATTTTTTTGGATCCGGCCTTGGTGGAGCATTTAATGCAAGCTGCTGCCACCGGACAATATCGCTTCTTAAGCAATGTAAAAGGCCGATCCTTTCCCAAGGGAATGAGTGTTGAAATGGTAGAAATGGATTTCTATCAGCAAAAGCTGGAAGACATAAAAGCCGATCCTTATTGCAATGAGCATGTAATGGTTTGCTTATATAAGGAAGAGGCTCCGGCCGATCATTATTATTGGCAAAACGATATTTTACCCGAGGCTGCCGGCATTCAATTGGCCCTCGATACCCCTGAAGACTTTGAGCGCAGTCGCTATATGCTGGAGCAGATGCCCGCCGGTCACTATGATTTGAATACTACTTTTGAGTACTATCGCAACTATGAAGAATCTCTTAAAAGGTAAGCACGGACCTTTATTAATAGCCGAAATTGGTGGAAACCACGAAGGTGATTTTGAATATGCCAAACGCCTTTGCCAATTGGCCATCGATACCGATGTAGATTTGGTGAAGTTTCAAATTTATACCGGAGATACTCTGGTTTCTCGTCTGGAAAGTCCTACCCGAAACCAGCATTTTAAGAAATTCGAATTAAGTAAAGAGCAACATTTGGAATTGGCCAAAATGGTTACCGATGCGGGATTGATGTACACTTCCTCGGTTTGGGATTTGGAGGCCATGAAATGGATAGATCCTTATATCCCTATCTACAAAATTGGCTCCGGCGACCTTACAGCTTATCCGGTACTGCGGGAAACCGCTGCCTTGGGCAAACCCATGATTATTTCTACCGGCCTTTCTACTGAAGCCGAAGTTTTAGAAGCGGTGAGCTTTATTCAGAACTGCAATCCGATATACAAAGATCCATCGATGTTGGCCGTTTTGCAGTGCACCAGTATGTATCCCATTAATCCTGGTGATGCGCATCTATCGGTAATGCAAAGCTTTAAAGAAAAGACTGGTCTTTGTGTAGGATATTCGGATCATACCGAAGGCGCTAAAGCCCTATATTATGCTGTAGCCATGGGTGCCGAAGTATTGGAATTCCATTTTACCGATGAAAGAGAAGGGAAAAGCTTCCGCGACCATAAGGTTTCGCTAATGCCCAATGAGGTGAAGGAGTTGATCCAAGAGATAAAATTGATTCAGGCCTATCAAGGAGAAGGCGAGAAAAAGCCTACCCAAATTGAATTGGATAATGGACATGAGCTTTCCTTCCGAAGAGCGGTTTATCCCAATCAAGATCTTAAGGCCGGAACGGTATTATCTGCGGATAATTTAACCGTATTACGTCCTAATCATGGTATTGATGCCCGTCATTTTGATAGCTTGATCGGGAAACGACTTTTACAGGATGTGCAGGCCCATCAAAAATTAGAAACAGAAATGATTGATGGCTGGCAAAGTGAAGCCAGCTGCCCCTTATGTAAGTCGGAAGTGAATAGTTTAGTTTCGACTTTGCAGGCTAAGCCTGAAGGTGAAAATACCTATCTGCCTGAAGGGACGGCTTATTATCGTGAGATTCGCCTTTGTGCCCATTGTGGCGTGTATTTCAATGCCCATAATTACGATCTCTTTACGGAGGCGTTTTATGCAGGTGATTACAATTCGGCCATCGAAGAAGGGAAATTACAAGGTCGTTTTGAGCGAGTGATCAATTTACCAGAAGGCCAATCTGATAATCGCCTGCGAGTGCAGCGCATTATCCAATATTGTGAACTGGCTTTACCAACTGCCTTGAATTCAGTGAGAGGATTGGATGTGGGCTCAGGTACCGGCGTGTTTCCTTATGAGCTTTCCAAACATATTGGCCAGATGAATGCCGTTGATCCCGATGGATTATCGGTTAAGCTGATGGGCAATAATCTGGAAATTGAGAACATTTGGCATGGTAGCCTGAAGGACGTGCCGACTCATGAGAAATTTGATTTAATCAGCTTTAATAAGGTATTAGAGCATGTGCAGGATCCGGTTCAAATGCTGGCTCAGGCTAAGGATTACCTTAAACCCGGTGGGGCGGTTTATGTAGAATTGCCTTTTGCTGAAGGCATCATTAAGCGCGGCGCCCAAATGGAACGGGCCGAATTTTTCATAGAGCACTACACCACCTTCCCGCATGATGCTTTCCGCTACTTGCTGGAAGAGGCAGGATATCAAATTCAATTGCAAAAGAATATCCTGGAGCCTAGTGGCAAGGAAACGATTTACGGATTTGCAGTGATAAAGGAATAAGATGAGCCCATTAGTTTCGGTATACATTACCAATTATAATTACGAGCGTTTTATTCGCGAATCCATCGAAAGTGTTTTGGCGCAAAGCCTACAGGATTTCGAGTTAATCATCATCGACGATGGCTCTACCGATGCCAGTCGGGATATTATTGAAGAGTATCGCGAGCGCCCGGAGGTGACAATCATCTACCAGCAGAATAAAGGCCTTAACATCACCAATAATGTGGCGATGCGGGTAGCAAAGGGTAAATACCTAATGCGCCTCGATGCGGATGATTATTTAGTGCCCGAAGCATTGGAGAAAATGGTAGCTCCTTTGGAGGCTGATCCCGAATTAGGACTGGTATTCCCCGACTATTATTATGTGGATGCTGAAGGGCATATTACCGGCGAAGAACGTCGCCATAATTTTGAAAAGGAGGTAAGCCTTTACGATCAACCGGCCCATGGAGCCTGTACCATTATCCGCTTGAGCTTCCTTAAGAAAATTGGTGGCTATAACGAAAGTTTCACTTGTCAGGATGGCTATGATCTGTGGTTGAAATTCATCATTCATTATTCGGTGAAAAATGTGAATGAGCCACTTTTCTATTACCGCCGACATGGTTCTAACCTCACCACTAACGAGGAGCGAATTTTGGAAACTCGTCGCGCCATTAAAGAAACCTTCTTAGATCTCAGCAATATTGAAAGCAGTACTCTGGCAGTAATTCCGGTTCGGAATACCAAAATCAAAGGAGTTTCGATTCCACTATATGATTTGGGTGCCGAAACCCTGCTTTCACTCAAGGTGAAGAAATTGCTGGAGGCCCGCAGTACTAAGCGCGTATATCTGATTTCGGAAGATGCTGAAATATTGAGCTATGCCCGCAGTACATTTGGCGATCATCAAAGTGTGGTGGTTTTGGAACGTTCCGGTCGATTGGCAGGACCCAACCAAACTTTGGGTGAAACAGTAAAATTGGCGACGCATCACGCGGAAGCGGAAAATTTGGAATACCGATTTGTAATGACTGCCGCTTTGGATTTCCCCTTTGTGGAAGCCGAAATTTTTGATGATGCGGTGAATACAGTAGAACTCTTTAAGTCGGACTCTGTACTGAGTGTTCGCCCCGATAATAAGGCCTATTACCGCCATACTGGTCATGGATTGCAGGCAATTTTAGACCAGGAGAAATTTACCCGTATTGAGAGGGAAGCTTTGTATCGCGCCGCAGGTGGGGTGATGGTGGCAACCCGCGATAGTTTTGCAACAAATGGCAAGATCAATGCCGGTAGAATGAGTCATGTAGTGGTGGATGAAAACACTGCCTTTGGCATATTTTCGGACTTCGATTTTCAGATATTTAAGTCTTTAATGCGCGTAAATTAGCAGGGCTTTTTTGCCTGGGTACATGGAAGAAACAATAGCGAAATACTCCGCCTATCTTGCTCCGGTTTTGGCCTTTGCCATTACCTATTTCTCCATTCCGGCCATTATCCGCCTAAGCTTGGTAAAGAAGCTTTACGATCAACCGGATGAGCGCAAGAAGCATAATGCTCGCATTTCCCCTTTAGGAGGAATGGCCATTTTCGGAGGCATGGTTATCAGCTTTGTATTCTGTACAGCTCATTTATCCAATCCGGCGCTGAACTCTGTTTTAGTGGGTCTTTTTGTGCTCTTCATAACCGGGGTTAAGGACGACCTTTACCCGCTGGTTCCCTATAAAAAAATGCTGGGTCAATTGCTGGCCGTGGCCGTGGTGGTTATTCAGGGTGATGTACGCCTGGTGAGCTTTTACGGTCTTTTTGGGGTAAATGAGCTTCCTTATGCGATTAGCGTGGCCCTGAGTATTGTTTTCTTTTTGGGGATTATCAATTCCTTTAATTTCATTGATGGGATCAATGGTCTCAGTGCTGGAATCGGCGTGGTGATCAGCGTGACTTATGCGGTGGTTTTTGATTATCTGCACAACGACCTCTTCCTCATTTTAGCTTTGTGTATTGTAGGTTCCCAGTTGGCCTTTTTGCGTTTCAATTTGGTGAATGCTAAAATCTTCATGGGTGATTCAGGGTCCATGATCTTAGGTTTCCTCGTGGCCTTATTGAGTATTTCCTTCTTGCAGATTAATGAGCTGAGTGAGCAATTCTTATTGAAGAAAATCGATGCCCTGGTGTTTGCTTTTGCGGTGATGATTATTCCGGTGGTAGATACTATCCGAGTGGTGTTTATCCGACTATTTATCTTACGACGTTCTCCCTTTGCGGCCGATCGCAATCATATTCACCATGCCCTTTTAGACATCGGCCTAAGCCATGTACAAGCCAGCTTAAGCCTAATGGCCATTAATGTGTCCTTTGTGGTTTTAGCCTATTTTCTTAACGATTACCTCCGTGCAACCTATCTCTTTATAAGTCTATCTTTGTTGGCCTTGCTACTTTCGCAATTGCCATTTATTATCAAACGCCAACAAAAGCGACTTGGGATTTATAAGCCATCTACCTAAAGTAAACAGCGCTCCGGCTCGTTTCGAGCTCTTAATCGCCGCGCTCTTGTTTAGCCTGCCTTTGGGGCAGGAGGGTTTTACCAATATTTTGCTTTTTGCGCTCTTTATCCAGAGTCTTATTGCCTATCGTTGGCCTCATTGGCGTGAAGGTTTTAAGGATCCACTTTGGATCTTATCGGCTCTGTTTTATGGCTATCTTTTCTTAAGTATCACTTGGGCCGAAGATCAGGCCGGTGGACTGCGGCAAATGGAAACCAAAACCGCCTTTTTATTGGCGCCCTTATTCATTTTAGCGGGTAAAAAATTATGGCCAATTACTAGTCGGGAATTTGCTTTAAAGGCATTTTGGTGGGGCTGTATGGTAGCGATGTTATGGGCCCTTTCCAATGCGGCCATCCGATCATGGGAAGCCGGTGCCATGTACATCACCCATGAAGCGGGTAGACGCTATTTTTTTGCTTATACCCATTTAGCCTCTCCTTTGATGCATCCGGGTTATTTGGCGGCATATTTAGGTTTAGGGCTCTTTTCTGCGGTGGAATTACAAGATAAAGCCAAGAAGAACTGGCAGTGGATTTACCGCCTGTCTATAGTATTCTTGATTGTCTTTATGGTGCTCTTGCAAGCCCGGATAAACCTGATTGCCCTGTTTATGGTAATCGGTTTGGCCGCTTTGTTTTTGGCCTGGCAACGCAAGGCTTATATCTGGTTGGGACTTCCTCTCTTGCCCATCCTGGCCTTGGGCTTGTTTATGGGACTGGCATCTGAGGATATGCAAAAGCGCTATTTTCAGGTACCGGATTTTGATTATGATATCTCGGGCACGGACTTTAACAGTGCCACCTATCGATTGGCTGAATGGAAATGCGCATCTGAAGTTATCGAATCTAATTTTTGGTACGGAACCGGCATAGGCGATAATCGCCAGGCCTTATTCGATAGTTATAAAGCCAATCGTTTTTGGGAAGGTCTGAATAAAGGCTACAATGCCCATAATCAATATTTGGAAACGATGATAGCAGGAGGGGTGCCAGCCGTGGTTTTATTGACTTTGCTGCTCTTGTACTATACCTATCGAGCTTTAAGGCAGATGGATTTTCTGGCACTTAGTGGCCTACTGTTTTTGATGATCAGCTTAAGCACCGAATCAATGTTTGAGCGAATTTGGGGAGTCTTGATTTTTACCCTCTTTTTCCCCTTCCTTTTAATGCGCACTAAAGAATCCGATTCAACTGCTTATTGATTTCGATTTTCAAACGGGTTAATTGCTGAGCCATAGCCATAGCATTAGGATCGGTAGAAGTGCCATTTTTAAAGGCTTCCTGAATTTCTCCAATTAATTGACTAATCTTTTTCTCCTTAAAGCGCAGCACGGATTCCATGGCATAGGGCTTTAGATAGGCATCCTTGTCGGGTGGGTAAATACGCTTGCGTTTCCAATCGTGCAGCTCGGGTTCATCGGCAATTAAATCGACCACCAAATGCATACGGGCTGGATATTCACCACGCAGAAATTCTTCGGGTAGGGCCACCCTTTCTTCCTCATTAAAAACTTTAATGAAGTGATGGAGAATCGATTGCAATTCAGGATGTTCAAAGTCGAGGTCATCCTGAGTAAGTTCGGTAAGAATATACTCGCAAATGCTTTCTTTTTCGCCGCCTTCCGATTCTTCAGGCTCGCCAGATTCATTTTCAACTTCCTCAAAGTTGAATTCAGCAGTGCCATGGTTCAATAAAAGGCTGGCCAAGGCTTTTTCCTGAACAAAGAGAATAGAGTCTTCGAGGCCTTTGGCTTCGGGCTCTACTACTTTCATGATTTCCTCTTCCCTTAAACCGCGTTCTTCACGACGTTGGCGCTGTTGGTCTTTCTCGAGCTTACCAGCTCTAATTTGCCCTAATTCACTGAAGAGAATGCGCTCTTCCATTTCAAGCATGCGCGCCGTTTCCTGAACGTAGGCACTGCGCTCCAACTCATCTGGAATAAGGGCAATACTCTGCACCATTTCGCGTGCTGCCTTTGCTTTGGATAAAGGATCGTTTCCCGCATCGGAAAGCAGAAGACTGGCCTTAAAGCGCAAGAAGTTGTGTTTTTCTTCGCTTAAAAAGTCGGTAAGCTCTTTTTGGGAATTATTACGAGCAAAGGAATCCGGGTCTTCACCTTCCGGAAACAAGACTGTTTGCACGTGCATGCCTTGCTCCAGAATTAAATCGATTCCGCGCAAGCTGGCCTTGATACCCGCGGGGTCACCATCGTAAAGCAAGGTGATATTGCGGGTAAAGCGTTTTACCAATAAAATCTGATCTACCGTAAGGGCGGTTCCTGAACTGGCCACCACATTTTTAACTCCGGCCTGATGCAGACTTACCACATCGGTATAACCTTCTACCAAAAAACATTCATCGGCTTTGGCAATGGCTTGCTTAGCCTGATAAATACCGTAGAGAATTTTACTCTTATGGTAGATTTCCGATTCGGGTGAGTTGAGGTATTTAGCCGTTTTAGCGTCCTTTTTCAGAACACGGCCACCAAAGCCTAAAACCCGACCGGTATGACTTAAAATCGGGAACATTACCCTTCCGCGAAAGCGATCCGATTTACGCTCGCCATCTACTTTGGTTAAGCCTACCTGCGATAAGTATTCGAGCTGATAACCTTTATCCAGGGCATGTTGGGTAAACACCTCATAGCCTTCGTGGCTATAGCCTAGTTGAAAGTCTTTGATGCTTTCATCCGTAAAGCCGCGTTCTTTGAAATAACTAAGGCCAATGCTTCGACCGGTTTCATTATTCCATAATTGATCCTGGAAATACTCATTGGCAAATTGGTTAACCAGGAAGAGACTTTCACGGGTATCGCGTTTGGCCCTTTCTTCATCGCTTTGACCAGTTTCAACAATTTCAATATTGTATTTCTTGGCCAGGAAGCGGAGTGCCTCAGGATAGGTAAACTGTTCATGTTCCATCAAGAAGGTAACCACGCTTCCACCCTTGCCACTGCTGAAATCTTTGAAGATTTGCTTGGCTGGCGAAACCATAAAGGAAGGGGTCCTTTCATTGGAAAAAGGACTGAGGCCCTTAAAGCTGGAACCCGCTTTTTTTAAGGTTACGAAATCACCAATCACCTCCTCAATGCGGGCGGTGTCCATGATTTTTTGAATGGTTTCCTGAGTGATCATGAGCCTGTAAAAGTATCAAATCTATGCCAGCAGTCAGTCAGACTATAATGCATCTGCATTCTTGCTTTTTTTAGGAATAAACGCGTTGAAATGACTTGCTTCGTGTAAATTGAAGATGCATCTTAAATTGCTTATACTAAACTTATGAAGTTCGCCTACACTATTTTATACGTTCCCAATGTGCAAGAAAGCCTCAGCTTTTACCAGCGGGCTTTTGGTTTTGAGATCAAGTTTGTGAGTCCGCAAGGGGATTATGGCGAACTGATTAGCGGTGAAACCACCTTGTCTTTTGCTTCCAATGAATTGGGAGAAGCTAATTTTAAGCAAGGCTTTCAAAAGGCAGATGGCCAAGCAAAACCCTGGGGCATTGAATTGGCCTTTAGCAGTGAGCAGGTGGAAGACGATTTCCAAAAGGCCTTGGATGCTGGGGCAATCTTGTATGAGGAAATCAAGCAAAAACCCTGGGGTCAAAAAGTAGGTTACCTGCGCGATCTGAATGGTTTCTTAATTGAGCTGTGCAGCCCGATGGCAATTTAAAGGCTTTGGGTCCTATGGTGAAGACCTAATTATGATAAGTTTTAGCTAGGCTTGCCAAAGCTTTGTAAATTGCTCAACTTTCAGTAATCCTTATCTCTGCTGCTCCATGAGAGAAAATTTTTTGACGCGCACCATCGTAAAGATTGAAGCGCAGTTGAAATTCCCGAATCTTAAGAAAAATGAAATCGGGATTCAAGTAGGCTTTGACCTCTCCTCAAAGAACTTAACCAGTGATGTCCTAAAGATGCATAGTCGTGTTGGTAAGGGCGGACTGGTATTGGCAATAGACCCCGATCCCTTAAATCATTCTCGCTTGCAGCAGGTTATTGAGCGTAATAAGCTCAGTGTGAAAAGAGTTCAAAAAGCCACTTATTCTGAGAAAACACAAAATAAATTGGTGCTAGGTACTCGTGCTGCCTACAATAAATTGGAGTTTATTCAGAGCGATGAAAGCCCGGCCTTTACGGATGAAGTGATTGAAGTGGATATGGATACCTTGGATGCCATTGTTGCAGATTCAGGTATTGACTATTCCAAGATTCGTCACATCTGCATTACGAATAATGGCGCTGAGTATAATACCTTATTGGGTATGACGGATATTCTGAACAAGTGTCCTAATTTAAATCTCACTATTGCATCGGGTCGACCAGATTCCATGGGTGATATTGACGGCAGGAGAGATGTGGAGGTAATTCGTGAGTTTCTGGAAAAGAATGGCTTTAAAACCAATTTCATTCGGCTTAACAAATCCTTCTGGCGCGGTGTTGTGATTTATCTCATCTTGAAGCGCAGGTGGATGTTCAATAAGGAGGCCTTTGGTTTTATCATGGCCTCGAGGGGCGATCGACCTTTAAAGGCCTATCAGCGTTTGTACTAGCCTGATTATTTAAAAGGAAAGGGACTTTTTAACGTCCACTTTTCTTATCATCGGAATAGAAAAAGCCATTAGCAAGATGCAACCAACTCTTACTAATGGCTGTTTTTTTTAATCTGAAACTGTAAAAGAAGTCCGATAGTCCCGGAGCGCTAAACAAATTTCTTGGTCCCGCTCCAATCTACCGTCTACTATCTATCGTCTTATCCCCAACGATACTACTTCGTCCGGTCCTCCACCAAATGCAAATCCATTTGTGGGAAAGGAATACCCACTCCGGCACCGTCAAAGGCTTTCTTAACCTTTTCGTTCAGGCCATTTAGTACGTCCCAATAATCACCATTATTGGTCCAGGCACGCAGGCGGATGTTTACACTGCTATCCGCTAAGGCTTCCACGAAAATGGTTACGCCTTTGTCTTCTAAAAAGCGGCTTTCAGCGCCGGCGATTTCATGTAAAATAGCTTTGGCCTTATCGATATCATCCCCATAGCCAATGCCGAAGGTCATATCTAAACGACGGGTGCTATTATAGCTGTAGTTTACGATGGAATTATTGGATAGGCTGCCATTGGGAACCATAATTTCCTGACCGGTAGGCGTGGTTAGGAAGGTGTAGAAAATTTGAATTTCGCGAACGGTACCTGAAACACCGGCACCTTCAATAAAATCGCCTACTCTAAAGGGTTTAAGAATCAAGATTAATACCCCACCAGCGAAATTGGAAAGGGAACCTTGCAAGGCTAAACCCACGGCCAAACCAGCGGCACCCAATACGGCTACAAAAGAGGTCATCTCAATGCCCACCATGCCGGCAATGGAGATAATCAACATCACTTTGAGAGTGGCGTTGATCAAGGAACTTAAGAAAGGCACCAAACTGGCATCTACTTCACGTTTGGTCATGGTTTTGCGGAAAGTATTGGTGATGCGTTTAATTACGGATAAGCCAATGATCAAAACGATTACGGCTAAAACTAATCGACCGCCATAGGTGATGATTAGATCCCAACTTTGACTTAAGAGTTCCTGTGCTTTTTCCATGATAGGGGTTTTGTTTAAATTATTTACTTCGCTGAATAACGTATTCGGCAAGTTCAAGTAAAGAATTTTTAGCCGGAGAATCAGGGTATTGATCTAATATTTGCAGGGCTTTTTGGTAGTAATTTTCCATTTGTTCAGAGGCATATTCAATACCTCCCGAATTACGTACCATGGCCATTACCTGTTCTACTTTTTTACGATCGTGATTGTAGCGTTTCACTACGCGAATCATAAATTTTTTGTCGGCAGGCTCAGCGTTGCGGAGCGCATAAATCAAGGGCAAAGTCATTTTTTGCTCCTGGATATCAATTCCGGTGGGTTTACCGGTTTTGGCACTTTGTTGAAAATCGAAAAGATCATCCTTTATCTGGAAGGCAATACCCAGGTATTCTCCAAAGAGGCGCATCTTTTCAATTTCTTCTTTATCCGGATTTACCGAAGCCGTACCTACTGCGCAACATGCTGCAATAAGGCTGGCGGTTTTTTTGGTGATGATGTCGAAATAAACTTTCTCATCAATATCCAACCTCCGGGCTTTTTCAATTTGAAGCAATTCCCCCTCACTCATTTCCTGTACCGCAGTGCTAATGAGCTCCAGTAATTGATGCTCTTTGTTTTGCACGGAAAGTAAGAGTACACGCGACAAAAGATAATCGCCCACCAAAACGGCGATCTTATTTTTCCAAAGAGCATTAAGGGAGAAAAATCCTCGGCGCATATTGGAATCGTCCACCACATCATCATGTACCAGAGTAGCTGTGTGCATCAGTTCTACTAAAGCAGCTCCACGATAAGAAGAATCGCCAATGTCGCCTTGCAGTTTAGCACTAAGGAAAACCAGCATGGGGCGCAATTGCTTGCCCTTGCGTTTAACGATGTAATAGGTAATGCGGTCGAGCAAGGCCACCTTGGAAGCCATATAGTCGCGAAACTTAGGCTCAAAGGCCTTCATTTCTTCCTGGATCGGCGCTTGTATCTTTTTGAGGCTCGACATTCTGGGGCTCAAAGTTACATTATCCCCGAGTTTAAGACTCGCTCAGTAATTCATTTTTATTGGCCAACTGACCACAGGCGGCATCAATGTCTTTTCCGCGACTGCGACGTACAGTGGCAACCACGCCAACCGCCTGAAGGGCTTGCTGATAGGCTTCTACTGCGGCGAAGTCGGCTTGCTGGAATATACCATCATCGATAGGATTGTATTCAATCAGGTTCACTTTAGTAGGCACCTGCTTGCAGAATTGTACCAAAGCCTCAATGTCTTCCGGCTTATCGTTGATGTCGCGCCACACCACATATTCGAGGGTAACCCGACTCTTGGTTTGCTGATACCAGTATTGCAGCGCTTCAATTAAATCGCCTACCGGATTTTTTAAATTGATAGACATGATTTGATCCCGAACTTCATCTCGAGCGGAGTGCAGGCTCAAGGCCAGCTTGAATTTTGGGTCTTCATCCGCCAATTTGCGAATCATTTTGGAAAGGCCCACAGTGGAAACGGTAATACGGCGGGGCGACATCCCTAAACCTTCCGGTGATGTGATTTTTTCGATGGCAGCCAATACATTGTTGTAGTTCATCAGGGGTTCACCCATACCCATGAAAACAATATTGGTAAGGGGGCGGCCAAAGAAAGATTCTGCTTCATTTTGAATGGCAACCACCTGATCGTAAATCTCATCCGGATTTAAATTCCGCATCCGCTTTAAGCGCGCAGTAGCACAGAAATTACAGTCGAGGCTGCAACCCACTTGCGAGCTAATACAGGCGGTAATGCGGGTGTCGGTAGGGATTAATACCGATTCTACGATCTTACCATCGTATAGTCGCACGGCATTTTTAATCGTGCCATCTTCACTGCGCTGCATTTGATCGACCCGAATATGATTAATCACAAAGTCGGCTTTCATCTTATCACGAAGCGAAAGCGAGAGGTTGGTCATTTGATCGAAATCCTTGGCACCCTTTTGCCAAAGCCATTCATAGACTTGCTTAGCGCGAAATTTGGGTTCGCCAATCGATTCAAAATATTCTTGTATTTGGGCCTTGCTTAAGGCGCGGATATCTCGGGCCATAGTGCGGCAAAGGTAGGGTGAATTTCAGAGCTGTTAAGACCTGATTTTAGGATTGCCTTAGGCCTTATTGAGCAATGCTATTACTATCGATTACCTCATTCAATTCAGGGTCCAGACTAGAATGCGCACTGTCCATTACAGTGTTATCCAATTGAAGGCTATCGGGCTCCAGGTTTAGGCTGTCCGTGGCTGTGCTATCTGAAGGAGGACTGGTATTTGAGGGGAGATAGCTGTCTAAATGGGGTAATTCGATTTCGTCGGTAAAAACCTTAAAGGCAACAAAGGCGATGAAAGTGAGTAGGATGAGCAGGATCAAATTAGCGGAGAGTCGCAGATTCTTTTTCCAAACCACCGGTTCGGTGCGTGCCCGTCTGCGGCGAATCCAGATAATAGTGATGATACAAGCCAGAACAATACTGAGGATGCCAATCCAGCGATCGGTTAAATCCAGCGCGAAAACGTAGCGCGAAAGCAAATGACTGCTTACAAATACCAAGAGATAAACCAGGCCCAGGGCCAATAAACTTAGGCAGATGCTTAGGATAAGGTGCAGCCAATCAGGAATTCGTTTTTGCTCTTCAGCCATAGTAGGGGTTGCTATCGCAAATATCTGCTCTTAGAGGTCGGAATCCAAACTTTTTCATTTTCCGTACCTTCTCAGCTCAACCAATTTAGAGTTTATGAAAAGAATAGCGTCGATAATCTTGCTAATCCTTGGGATGTATATGATTTATCTGAGCATTCCCTCCGAAGGAGTGATCATGCGTCCACCCATGGTAAGTGGAGTGGCCTTTATTTTAATCGGCCTGGTTTGGTTAAATCCCAAGACAGCCTGATCCAGAAATGAAAAAGCCGTCTCGGGTAAACCGGGACGGCTTTTTTGAGCCTTTAGCTGCGGATTAGATAATCAGCATCGCGTCTCCATAGCTTAGGAAACGGTACTTTTCTTTAACCGCTATTTTGTAAGCTTCCATCAAGAGATCATAACCGGCAAAAGCGGCGGTCATCATCATTAAGGTGCTTTGAGGCGGATGGAAGTTGGTGATCATACGATCAGCAATTTGGAACTCATAAGGAGGGAAGATGAACTTATTGGTCCATCCGTCAAATGGTTTTAAATGACCATCTGTACTCACGGAGCTCTCCATGGCACGCATTGAAGTAGTGCCTACCGCACAAACCTTTTTACGGGCATCAATAGCTTTGTTTACTACGGCAGCAGTATGATCGTAAATCATAAACTGCTCGGAGTCCATTTTGTGCTTGCTAAGGTCTTCCACTTCTACCGGACGGAAGGTTCCCAAACCAACGTGGAGGGTAAGCTCACCAAAGGTTACACCTTTAATCTCCAAACGTTTCATCAATTGTTTGCTGAAGTGGAGGCTGGCAACCGGAGCGGCTACTGCACCTTCATGTTTAGCGAAAATCGATTGGTAACGATCTTCATCATTTTCTTCAGGTTCGCGGTCGATGTACTTAGGAAGTGGAGTTTGTCCCAATTCTTTCAATTTGGCACGAAACTCTTCATAAGATCCGTCAAATAAAAAGCGGAGGGTACGTCCACGAGAAGTGGTGTTGTCGATTACTTCAGCTACCAGGCTGTCGTCATCACCGAAATACAATTTGTTGCCAATCCGAATTTTACGGGCTGGGTCTACCAGTACATCCCATAAACGGCTTTCGGCATTTAGTTCACGCAGTAAGAAAACTTCGATACGAGCGCCGGTTTTTTCTTTGTTACCGTACATACGGGCTGGAAAAACCTTGGTGTTGTTCAGTACCAGAGCGTCGCCCTCGTCGAAATAATCAATGATTTCATTGAACATCTTGTGTTCAATAGTGCCTTCGGCACGGTTTACTACCATCATACGACTATCGTCGCGGTGGGTGGTGGGATACTTCGCAATAAGCTCCTGCGGAAGCTTATAGTTAAAGTGCGAAAGTTTCATTTTCATAGCTTACGGGCTTTGAATTGATTAGGGAAAAAATGAGAGGGCGCGAAATTACGAAAAAAGAGGGGAATAGATTCTTACCAGTCCTCACCAAAGCGCTTCTTCACCAAATTGATGAGACGCTCTTCGTAGGGCTTTTTATCATCCCAGTCGTAATCGGGTTTCACTAGATTTTCGATAAAATACATAGACTCCAAATAGGTGTCTAGTGTGTTGAGTTGGGATAGTACCCGGTTAAAATCGGATTGGGAGTCATTAAAGAGATGCTTCACAAAAGCAATGCGATCGTTCAATCCTACCTGAATGGCACCTTTAGCCAATTGATCATTTACCGATTTGGGGGCTTGGTGACCGGCATTCAGATCTTTGGCCTCCGAATTTTCTTGAGCTTCAACTTTAGGAGCTTCTTTTTCAAGGGGAGCCTCTACTGCTTCCATTTCTTCTTCAGGAGCTTCTTCCGCTTCTGGAGTGGCATCAGTCTCTAAGGGCATTTCCATTTCTTCGGGCTCCGCCTGCGCTGGCACTTCGGGCTCTTGATTTTCGGCTATGGCTTCGCTGGGAGTTTCTTCAAGCTCTGCTGGAGCTTCCTCAACTTTGGGTGCCGGCTTTTCAAATTCCGGGGCTTGAGGTTTTTCTACTGCTGGCGGAGAAGGTGCAGGAGCTTCAGCTTTGGCTGGGCTCGCGCTGCTACTCGCTTTGCCACTCTTGCGCTCGGCTTCAACTTCTTCGAGATAGTTTAAAACCAGTAGCCTTTCGTAGAGCATTTGCACGCGAGTGAGTTGTTCGGGACGCGAAAGAGCATTGTTGTTTTCTATGATGAAGTAACATAATTCCTTTAGTTCCTGGCGAACATTGTCTTTCATCGAACGGCGTGTTTATTCCTTAGTTTTGTGCTGTAATTAAGCGAAAAAATGTTCCTCGAAAATACAGTAAATCATCAAAAGCCTAGCGGCTGTATCGAAGTAATCTGCGGAAGCATGTTTTCCGGCAAGACCGAGGAGCTTATTCGTCGTTTAAAAAGAGCGCAATTTGCTCGTCAAAAAGTGGAGATTTTTAAGCCTCTGGTCGACACTCGCTATAGCGATGAAGAAGTGGTGAGTCATGATAATAATGCTATTCGGAGCACCCCGGTGGAAGGAAGTTCCAACATTCTGATTTTAGCCGATGATGTTGATGTGGTGGGGATTGATGAGGCTCAGTTTTTTGATGAAGGAATCGTAGAAGTTTGCAATGAATTGGCTAATCGCGGTTGTCGAGTTATTGTGGCGGGTTTGGATATGGATTTCCAAGGTCGGCCTTTTGGACCCATGCCTTATTTAATGGCTACTGCCGAGTATGTAACCAAGGTGCACGCGGTATGTATGCGTACCGGCAATTTGGCCCATTATTCACATCGCACTACCGCCGATCAAAAGCAGGTGTTTTTAGGGGCAAAAGAACAATATGAGCCCTTGAGCAGAGCGGCCTTTAATGAAATTCGTGCTCAAGAAAAGAAAGCTAAATTGTGAATTGGAACAGTCAACAAATAGCGGATCGCATCGGGGCGCAGCACCCACCGATTCCAGCTCAGGAAGTTGGCAGAATCCTCTTTGATAGCAGACAGTTTAGTGCCGGAGATGGGCAGTTGTTCTTTGCACTTCGCGGCAAGCATCACGACGGACATCATTATATCGAAAGTCTTTACCAGAAAGGGGTTCGGCTTTTTGTGGTGGAGGAAATCCCCAGTTTACCGGCTTTGGAAGAAGCCCTGTTTTTAGTTTGTCCCAACAGTCTATTGGCATTGCAAAAATTAGCTCGAGCGATACGCCAGGAGCTGAATCCCAAATTGATTGCCATCACCGGTAGCAATGGTAAAACGGTGGTGAAGGAATGGCTGTATCGCCTGATGAATAGCCTGCCGAATGTGTACCGCAGTCCTAAAAGTTTCAATTCACAAATTGGGGTTCCTCTGGCCTTATGGGCGATGCCCGAAAATTGTGAGATCGGCATTTTTGAGGCCGGCATTTCCCTTCCGGGTGAAATGGCCCAATTGGAGTCGATCCTAAAACCCGAAGGAGGAATCTTCACCAATATTGGTTCGGCCCACGGAGAGAATTTCCGCGATAACAAACAGAAAATTCAAGAGAAGTTAAAGCTCTTTCAAGAAGCGAAGTTTTTAATCTATACGGCCGATCAAGCAGAACTGGCGGAAGAAATGGAAAGCTTTATATCCAATCATAGTTTGAAGACCTATCCCTGGTCTATCATTCAGGGGAAAGCCGAAGCTTGGTTAGAGATTTTAGATCAGGGAAGCGATCATTGCCATTTCCTTTTTCATAATCCCATTTTCGATTTAGAGGCGCGGATACCTTTTGGAGATGAGGCCTCCATTCAGAATGCCGTCAATGCACTGTATATGGCCTTGCATTTGGGAGTGGAGCCCAAAACCTTGCAAAGATCGCTTCAGGCCTTGAGTCCGATAGAGATGCGTTTGGAGATGAAGGAGGGGCATCAAAACACCCTGCTCATTAATGATGCCTACAATAGCGATTTAGAGTCATTGCGCATTGCCCTGCACTTTTTGCAGGAACATGGTAAGGATCGTTCCAGGGTTTTGGTTTTGAGTGATATGATGCAATCGGGCCTTTCGGCCGAAGCCTTGCAGGAGGCCTTGTCGCAGGTGATTGCCAATCAGGATCTGGAGCAAATTTTCGCGATCGGACCACAGTTGCAGGCTCATCCTTTAGATATTCATATACCCGTACAGTACTTCGATTCCACCGAGGCCTTTGTGGCTCAGATGTTTCAATACTCCTGGCAGGGGCGGGCTGTTCTTTTAAAGGGTTCCCGGCCTTTTGCCTTTGAGAAGATTGATAAGATATTGGCTCGTCAGCGACATGAAACGGTGATGGAAATTCATTTGAATCGCCTGGTGCACAATCTTAATTATTACCGCAGTCGGCTGCAGAAAGGTACCAAGCTCATGGTGATGGTTAAGGCCTTTGCTTATGGAACCGGCAGTGAGGAGGTCGCGCGAGTATTGGCTTTTCATGGTGTAGATTATCTGGCTGTGGCTTATGCTGATGAAGGAGTGGCTTTGCGCAAAGCGGGAATTGCGCTGCCTATTATGGTATTGAACCCGGAAACTTCGGCCCTGGATTCTTTTTTCGATTATCAGTTGGAACCCGAGGTCTACAGTTTTAAAAGATTGGAGGAAATCGTGCAATTAGCTCGATTGCGAAATGAAGGACTCAAAATTCATTTAAAGCTGGAAACCGGCATGAATCGCCTGGGCTTTTCCGCCAATGAACTGGAGCAAGTGATTCAAGAATTAAGGTCCTGTCCGGAATTGGAATTAGCCTCTGTTTTCTCGCATTTAGCCGCATCAGATGATCCGGCCGAAGCCGAGTTTACCCAGACTCAGATTGCTCGCTTTCAAAGCATGACGGCACTTTTAGAAAAGGAGCTCGGCACAGGCTTTTTAAAACATATTGCCAATACCGGTGCCATTGAAGCTTATCCCGAGGCCTATTTTGATATGGTGCGATTGGGAATTGGCTTATATGGTGTGGCCCCGCATCCTGAAGATCAAGCTCAGTTATTGGCAGTGGCAGAATTAAAGGCTACCGTTTCGCAAGTTAAAGAGGTGGAGGCGGGTGATAGTGTTGGCTATGGCCGTAGCTGGAAGGCGGAAGACAAGGAGTGCATTGCGGTGGTTTCCATTGGCTATGCCGATGGCTATGCTCGCAGTTTAAGCAATGGCAAGGGGCGTATTAGCATTCGTGGAAAACGTTATCCGATTGTGGGTAGGGTGTGCATGGATATGTGCATGGTGGCCGTGGGCGATGATCCCATTAAAGAGGGCGATGAGGTACTCATTTTTGGTCAGGATTTGCCGGTTCAGGAAATGGCCACTGCGATGAATACCATTGCCTATGAGGTTTTAACCGGAATTTCAGCCCGGGTGAAAAGAGTCTATTATATGGCTTAAATTAGAGAACTGTTTCTTCCCCCAATTTTAATAGTTTGATTAAGCGTTTCTAAACGTTTCATAGGCGTTTAGTATCGCGCTATCCTTATTTTATTTGAGTGTTTTACCCCCAGGTGTGAAAGCCGCACTCATGAATTCTCAATACTTAAGTGATGAAGAAGAACATCGCAATCTTTCTGGGGGGCCTGTGTTAATTATTTGCCTGCCAAAATGAGGAGGGGGAATCGGCTTCCTATAATGAGGAATTGCTAATCCGTGATCCATTGCAAAAGCAGTCAGCGGAAAATTATGCAGATTCGATCTGGAACTGGTATTTCCATATTGCATCCGCTCAAAACCGCTATGATTTTTGGTGTTCGAAAATTCAAGTTGATATGAATTATATGGACTTGAATTCTACTCAGCGGGAATTTGTGTTGGAAATATTCAGTCAACTATCACCCTAGGATTTTGAGGAAGGGCAAGGTCCGTCGCCCGAATTAACCGCTTGGCTAAAGGAATGGCTAAGTCGCTCTGCGCAGTTTCAGTTGAGCAAAGGGCAGATGGGGCAGTTTATTTATAGTTTGAGTCCAGCTCCTTCAGGGCCATCAGTCGGCCGGGGTTATGTTGATCGCTGTAATTGCTCAACTGAATCGGATTGGTGCGATTTCTTAAATAATGGACCGAGTTCGGAGTGCACAGAAACCTGCGACATGGAAAGCAGTCGGGGATGTGGGGCATTGCTCCTTTATGAATGTGATAAGGATTGTAGCTTTTGAATGCAATGAGGAACTTTAAGAATATTGCAATCGGTCTTATTTGGGCTTTTGTCTTTTTTGTCCTTCGAAACTTAAGCTTTCAATACGATGATATTATTGTTGTTTTGGACTCTCTGGCCCTGGGTTTTTTAGTGAGCAAATTGCCGAAACGACTTTGGCAGTGGATGGTCATTGTAGCTTTGGCCTTGCCTTTATCCGATATTCCCACTATCCTTTTTAACAGTAGTCTGCCTCTGTTGATAGCCTATTTTACTTTTCAGAAAAAACAGCGCTGGACCATTTACCTATTATACTTGTTGATACCTATTTCCATGCTAGGTGTTTGGGTTTACCGCTCAGAGGCTCATAGTTTAACGGTGAAGGATGCTTCGCCCAATGACCTTCAGTTATATCCTTTTCAAAATGGTCATAAGGAGGCCTATCAGTTTAGCTCTGATACCACCTACTTTCTGACTTATTGGCATTTGGGCTGTTCAGCCTGTATCCGGCAAGATCGAAGTCTAAGAATTTTTGCCTATCGACACAAGGAGGAGGCGATTAAGGTTTTATCGGTTTATTTGGGGGACACTACTAATAGGCGCTTTCAGCCAACTCTTGAATTGTACCATCAGGACTTTCCTAATTTCTACGATCAGAATCAGATGGTGCAAAAGAATTTTCAACAGAATATTGGTCCCGCTTTGCTTTTGATCAAGGATGGAGAGCCTCGCAAATTGTGGCGCGGTTTTGCTGTTGATAGTTGGAAGGAGTATTTTATGCAGTTTTATTGGGATCAGTATTTAGGGGATTAAAGTGCCTTATATCAGACGGATAGGCAAATGCGACAAATGCCTTATTGATGCCGCTGGCTACAGCTTTTAGTTTTGGCCTAAATCAATTTAAACCCCCATTTTTATGAAACGTCTGCTAATCTTACCATTGCTCGCAATAAGTTTAATCGCCTGTGAAAAGGATGATGACTCTACAACGAATGATCCGGGTAATAATGGTAACAACAATCCTTCGGCCTTAACCAATAACATGATTTCAGTGGGCACTGATAGCACCAGCTTAAACAAGTACAGTGCTTATGTTGCCACCGATGTGAATACCAATAAAAGCTATTTCGACATTTTCATTTATAAGGATGATGTATTGGATCGCAAGCAATACATGTTATTGCATCTTACTGAAATTCCAACTGCCTCTAAAACCCTGAACTGGCAAAGTGGTGCCAATGCTCCAGGAGCTATTAAGGCGGATGAATTTGTGATTTATCCCAAAGTGAATGACAAACGCTGGTTTGGTGTGTATTCCGTAAGTGGTTATGAAACTGCCGGAACCATGCAGGCCACAGTTAACAATGGCAAGCTCACCCTGTCTTACGAGGATATTGAGTTGGCCGATGAGTTTATTTCGGTGAACGTAACTGAGCGCAAGAAATGCAGCGGTAAAATCACCTTCTTATTATCAGATTTACAAGGGCTTAGCACTACCGCCCAAACGCTTGATTTGGTTGCAGAATAGTAATTTCTGCTTATCGGAGGCCGCCTTGCACAAACAAGGCGGTTTTTTTTGCTCCTCATTTAAGGTCGACCCGTTTTCTCCTGATCCAAAATGCCTTGCATTTCTGTTTTAAGCTTTGCTGATATTAAGGGTATCATGGACATAGTTTGCAGGTTTAAGGCATAGTACTCAATAGGCTCTTCATGTTTATAGATATCATTTTCATTTAAGTCCAGGCGTGTTTCGATCGCAACCAAAGGGCTGCCTTCCATGGGTCTAAAGTCGATTACCTGATGATGAGCCAATTTAAACTCCTGTAGTTCTTGATTTTGAATGCTGTACACAAAGAGCTTTTGATGGTCCAAATCGTCCAATACTGCATCGTGATTATTGTCCTCCGTGCTGGCTTTGAAGAGTAAAACTTTATTGCTGTCATTGCGATAGTAGGCCCATTGGCTTACGGCCACTAATTGATCGAATACCTTTCTGCGACTTTCATCTTGATGATTGTAGATCACAAAATTGTTGTGAAGGCCCTTTTGATATTGATAATAACCCTTGGAAAAACTTAAGATCTCTCTAGAGCCGAATTTGTAATTTCTTCGACCGTCGCGGGGTTCCTGATTTTTTTGTCCCACGGGAATTAGGTAGGATGAGCCAATGGTATCCAAACGAACCGGATCATAAAAACTCAAGCTTTGTTTTACAGTAGGAGCTTCCGGATCGGTATTGGGATTCTCAGGATCTTGAATTAAAACCCCGGTTTCCTGGCGCTGGGGTTGATCAAATATCCCTTCGTAGATCCAAACTCCTAAACCCAGGAGAATACTACCAGCACCGATAATGAGTACTAGGGTGCCAATTATGGCTAAGAGCTTTTGATTGTAACGATTGAGTTTCGACATAGCTGAACTTTGTAAGCAAACTGAGCATTTCTGTCTTTAGTATAAAGACCATTTTAAGCCTTGATCTTATTCCAATAAAAAAGCCCGTCACGTATAAAAGGAAACGGGCTTTGCTATAAAGTCTTTAGCTATTATTCTTTCCAGTCCAATAAGGCGTCCATAGTTTCACGACTTACGGCGTGGTAATTAGGACGGGCTTTAGCGTAAATGTCTTTCGCCATCTTATCCTGACCAGCACTTAATAAGGCCTTATAGGTAGGGGTTAAGAATTTACGACGACCCACTGAAGTTAAGAAGCTTTCCACCTTAGGATATACCGCTTCGTAACCGGCGGCAATGGTAGGCTGGAACCAAGCGGCGGAAATTTCACTATTGCCGCTGGCACTTAAACCATAGGCTTCATCCAATTGGGCTAATTGCTCTAGGCTGGTAGTGTCGGGCAAGCTATTAATAAGGTGTAGCCACTCATGGGTAGTCCAGGCATCAGTAATAGCGCTGGCTGGTAATTCGCTACTGCTTAAGAAAGTGTTTAAAGCTGCATCTACTTTTTGGAAGCGATCGCTTTGTACTTCGGGAAGATTATCAGGAATGCCAGTTTCGTAAATCCACTCATCTCCTTTTATTGCAGCATATTCCTCTTCGCTCAACAGGTTCTCCTTTAAGTAAGCGATAAACTCTTCCGTAGTCATCACTTCAAATTTGTGACCTTGGAAGTAGTTTTTCAAGAACTCGTCAAAACGCTCACGGCCTACTGTTTCTTCAATTAAGCGCAGGAAGAAATAACCTTTGTCGTAAGGAATGCTGGTTACACCATCATCTGGATTACGGCCTTCCAAATCCAATTTTAATTTGGTGTCATTGGGTACTTCCTTCAGCATTTCGGCGGCAGCCTCTTGTAATCCCGCGCGGGTAAGACTGGCCAGCATTTCAGAATATTCACGGCCATAAACCGCTTCCATAATACGGTGTTCGAAGTACACGGTAAACCCTTCGTTTAACCAGAAATCATCCCAGGTAGCATTGGTTACCAGGTTGCCACTCCAGCTATGCGCCAACTCATGCGCTACCAGGCTAACTAATGAACGGTCGCCCGCCAAAATGGTAGGGGTGGCGAAGGTTAAGCGTGGGTTTTCCATCCCGCCAAAGGGGAAGGAAGGAGGTAAAACAATCAGATCATAACGTCCCCAGGCGTAGGGACCATATAAGCCTTCGGCAGCCTGAACCATTTTTTCAAGATCGGCAAATTCGTAGGCTGAGGTATCTAAAAGGGAAGGCTCAGCATAAACACCAGTACGATCACTAATTGCTTCGAAACGCACATTACCCACAGCCATGGCTAATAAATAGGATGGGATGGCTTGGGGCATTTGGAATTTATAGGTGCCATCATCCGAGCGTTCCATAGGGTTGGAAGCACTCATTAGGGCAATCATATCTTTAGGTACGCTAACCTTGGCGTCGTAGGTAAAACGAATACCGGGGCTATCTTGAGTAGGTACCCAAGAACGGGCTAAAATCGCCTGACTTTGGGTAAAGAGGAAAGGATGGTTTTTATCGGCGGTTTGAGCGGGATCTAACCATTGCAAGGCCCGAGCATCATCACCCGTGCGATAATAGATACTTACCTTTTTGGAGCTTTCGCTGATGGGAATACGCAATCCCTGACCTAAGTGATGATCGAATGGACTTAAAGCAAAATTCACCAAATCGCCATCTACCTTGATGGAGTCGATTTGCAAATCGTAGATGTCGAAGAAAATGTTTTGAGCACCGGCTTGTACCTCGATATCCCAATTGGCAACGGCACTAATTTCCTTCTTTTCGAAGTTAACATCGGCAATCCAATTCAGGTGCTTTACTTTGGCATCAGCCTGGGCATAGGAGTGGGGGTCCTGCCCGGTTTTCATGGCTTCTTCACTAAGCATCATGCTTTCTTTTTCTTTGGTTGGAGCGTTTTGGCAAGAAATTAAGGCCAGAACAGGAAGTCCCAGCAGGAATGATCTCATTCTCATCTTTCACTTAAATTTGGAATCGCAAGTTAAGTTTTAGCTATGAGAAGTATTCTATTAAGACTATTGGTTAATACCCTAAGCGTATTTTTTACTGCCTGGATTTTAGGTGATGCCGTTCGATTGGATGGATTTACCAGTGCCATTGGGGTGGCAATTGTACTGGGCCTTCTCAATGTGTTTATAAAACCCCTGCTGGTGATTTTCACTTTGCCAGCCACACTCTTCACTTTTGGACTTTTCCTATTTGTGATTAATGCTCTGGTTATTATGCTGGCCGACTCCATGTTAAGCAGCTTCCACGTAGCCAATTTTTGGTGGGCTCTCTTATTTTCTCTGGTTTTGAGTTTCATTAACTCTCTACTCCGAAATCTGGGTGAAGATCGTCAGAATCAGGAACCTTATTAATTAGAGCATCAGGCGAAAGCCGAACTGCCATTCCAGTTTTTGAGCATCGCCATTATAGGCGCTACGATCATTCAGGAAGGATGCCTCAACTCCGGTATACAGGCCCCAGCTTGTAAGCAAATGGGCCGAAAGGAAATACTGATGAGGCATGGCAATACCAGGTGCCTTTTCGCCATAGGTGAGTGGAACGAGATTCTTGAAATGAAAGGTGTAATCAGCTTGCAATTCCAAGAGAAAGAAGTCAGAGATCAGATAATCGGCCATTAATGATGGTCCGGCACCCAAATACCATCCATGTGGTGCCGGAGTAAATAAATGCTCATAGCCTAAAGAGTCTTTCACAATGAAGGTGCTGCCCAGGGCCAAATCCGTAAGATTGAAACCCATGGCCAATGCCCATCGATCCCGAACCCAAAGGTTCCAGTTAAAATCATGGGCGCCAATTAGGAAATGACTGAAGGTGCTGCCTTCCGCCCGAGCGATGTCGGTAAAATCTTCACCAAAGCCATAGAATATCTCTCCCAGAATTTTATTGCGGAAAAGGTATCTCATGCCTCCAGCTTCCAGATTGGTACGGTAGAGGAGGAAGTCACCAGTCCAGGCGCTCATCCGGTGTTTTTCCGGAGGAATGGCATTGGGGAACTCCAAGTTAACATGGCGGATAGATAGTCCCAGATAGAGTTCATCGGCATAATAGTCTTCTCCCAAATACTGGAAATTGCTGAGCTGAGCTTTTAAGGGAAAATGAAATATGCTCGCAAGAAGGCAAAGACCGAAAAAGCGCATTACTTATTCCATTTCACCAGGGTGATGCCCAAGCCACCACTAATATACCAGCCGATATAGGGGCGGTATCCGGCTTCGTAATTGGTAGACATACCGAACTTTTTACCGGTACGACTTTTCTTTTCTACCTGGAAGGTGCTGAGCCCGATGCGAAAGCCAATCGGTAAAGAGCCAATGGCATCTTTGGCGGCATCTTCATCAAATGGAAGGGTGGGATTTTCGTAAGGATCACTAATGCTGGTTCCGGCAAAGATGGCATCCAAATACAGCAAGCGTCCCATGGAGGTAAATTGCTCACCGAAATTATCAGTCTTAATAAACACATTGCGAATGGTACGCATGCTTAAGCCGGCATAAAGCCCATTAATGGAGGCCTTGCCCAGTCCATCCGCAAAGATGTCGGTGCCATTTTCATCGGTCACATCATCTACGGTAATAGGGCTTGATAAGTGATAGTAGCCCGCACGAAGCATATAATCGCGGCGGTTTTTAGCTTGAATGCTGATGGATTTCATGGCAAAAACCCGCTCATCGTTAAAGTCATTGCCATCGGCATCCCATTCGATATCCAGGATTACCGGAGTGGCTTTAACTTTGGTGTAGCCGGCAAAGCGGAAATAGCCTCCTAGTTCGAAATTGCTAAAAGAGGGAGGACTTTTATAGCCGATTTGGGCCATGGTGAGATAGCTGCGGCGATAGCGATAGTCAATACCAATACCTTCCACAGGCTCCACATTGCCCCAAATACCGGCATTGAAGTTTATGGCGTCCAAATTGAGTACCGGAACATCCACATCAAAGTAAGAGAGGTTGAGGTTCCAGAAAGGCCGAAAATCAGGATTGTCGTAAGTGACTTCGTATTGCACATTTTGGGCTTTCAACCCAATGGAGAGCAAGGAAATCAAAAAGATAGTAAGTGTAATTTTTTTCATCGGAGATTGAATTTGAATCAAATGTCCCCGAATGAAAAGGGCTCGGCAATACGTCGTTTGCCGTATTTTTTGGGCTTAGTCCACTTTCAATACCCAGGCATCAGGATAGCTGGTCATGAGATTTATTACCTCTTTATTAGCGCTACGACGATCTTTGAAATTGGCATAAGAGACCCGGTAGGTGTCATTTGTAGGCACATAGAGCAGCTCCATCGGCTTCTTTTTCCGGCGAATAAACTCTTCTCCCATGGCTTTATCCGGAAAGCTGGCAATGATAACATGCCAACGTGGACCGATGTTTTCAGCAACTGCTTCCTGTTCTGTAGCTTCAGTTTCTGCAAGCTGGCTTTCGGTTGCATTCGGATTTTCCTGACTTAAACTATCTGTTGGGAGTTCCTCTTTGGGCTCAGGACTTTCGCCTTGATAGACCATGGCATCAATTTCTTCCGGAGCCTTAAACTCTCTGGCTTTGAAATTAGAAGGTAATCGACCCCCTAGCTTATAGCGTTTATCAAGAATTGGTCGTGTGCTTTTAGGTCGAGTGTTAGTGCTGCTGAATCCTGCGCTAAGCTCTTCATCATTACGGGGAGCCGGATCATCTTCTTCAAATTCGGTACTCGATGCACCGGATTCGGAGTCGATCATACTATCTACTATCGCTTCCGCTCGATTTTTGGCAGCCTTTTCGGCCGCTATTTTCATTTGAGCCCGGCGCTTCATTTCGGCCTTGGTAAGCGGGATATTAACGGGAATACGGCCTCCACGTAAATAGGTGGAGTCGATTTTAATCAAACGATAGGGGTCGGCAAATTCTCCTACTCCCCGAACCGAATCTAAGCGACGACGCTTAATGGAGTCTCGGCGCGACTGCATGGAATTTTCATAACGTGTTTGCTCCTCCAATTCCAGCATTTCTTCATCGGTAAGGAATACAGTATCGCCATATTGACCGATATAGTAACCCGTTCTAGAAGCTTCTTCACGTTCGGCCTGTAATACCGAATCACGATAGGCACGCTCCTTATACTCCGAACCTAGTACTTCATTAGGATTATACACTCTGCCACTGGCGATAAGGTCCACATCCGGTAAGGGAATATTGTAGCGTCGGTAATAAGGAATGTAATTGCGATGATTGGGAGGAAGAGGCCTGGGACCTTCAATGGAATCCATTACATCGATGTAGTCATTGAAAAGACCAGATACCAAAGGTTCATAATATTCCCAGAAAAATTTCTTTCGATCCAGATCATCCCGGTTGTTGTAGAAGAACTTCCGCATAAACTGAACGCCTTTAAAATAGCTCAGCCCGAAAGGAGTGGGGGAGTCAGCCCAGTCTCCACAGAAATACCAACGTAAATGTTCTTGATGGTCGCCAATAATGGCCGGGAATTCATTGGGAAGGTGATGAGAGGCCATAATGGAATCGCCTCTTTCCGTCGTGTGAATTTTATAAGTGGAGAAAATGTCATTGGTGTCCTTGGCAAAACAGACATCAAACCAATAAGGATAGCGGATGAACTCGGGTAAATTATACTGATCAATTAGGTACTCCCCGGTATTGATAATTGGCAGCTCATGTTCTACATCTTTATCCATTTGCAAAACAAAGATGCGCTCGGTTTCATGCACGAAAACCATTCCCGGAATATCGGGATAGTCAAAGGGCTTTTTATAATAATAACGATGCAAGCGTCGCATCCAACCGGGGATATCCGGATTAAGAAGGGTGTCGAGAGAATGGTAATATCGACCGGTCCAGCCGGTGAAATCCAGTTCCAATAATCGCTGCATCTTAAAGCGCAATTGCAGTGGAGTTGGCGATGCCAGGTTGTTGAATTCCGTCAGCGTAAGCTTACGATTACGGAACATTTTTTCGAAAAGCTTATAACTCTGTTCCGATAGTCCACCATATACCAAACGCGAGCGTTCGTTGATATCCCGACCGTAAACCCACTCATTGGTATAGATGCCGTAGGCGTCGGTATAGTAGACATACTCCATGTCGCGCGCCATGCTATCCAAATCGGCATTGTTAAAAACCGTTAGGTCCTTAACTACATATTCAGGCCTGTTAATAGGGAAGAATCCGTAATAATCCTCACTAATTTCATATTGAGAACCATCAGGCTTAACGAACTTCCTGTTGGTGGTAATCCAGTTAAAAGAACGGTGCTCCACCCCGGAAGGTTCCAATACGGTTTTGTCTAAAATCAAGCCGGGAAGCTCGGTTTTAGGGTAAAAGAACCAAACCAAAAAACTCCAAAATGGAATCAGAATGATTAGGAAGAAGACTATTTTTCGTCCCAGGTACTTCAAGGCCTAGATTTTTAATGCTTTACGCTTGTAATCCGATGAAACGAAATTACAAGTTGCGGAAATTGATTTATTCATGAGCTAACTTATTTGTTAACAGAGAAGCCTGAGTAGAAAATTATTTAAAGGGTCGTCTTTATTCGATGAAGGGTTAACTTTATCTTAGGTTCCGCATTTATCGAATTTGGCTACTTTCGCCAGCAGTCAGAACAGCACTCTACGAATGACAAAAAGGGAAGACCGATTTACTAAGCGCCGTTTGCGCTCTTCATACTTTTCGGTAGTGATCAGCATTTCTCTGGTACTTTTTGTACTGGGCCTATTTGGGGTTCTTATTTTGAATACGCAGGAAATCAGTCGCTCTGTGAAGGAGGACTTTAGTCTGACCATTTTACTTACTGAGGATGCCTCTAAAGCCGAAGTGAATCAATTCTTCACCACTTTACAGGTAGCCCCTTATACCAAGTCGGCCCGAATTATTTCGAAAGATGATGCTGCTGAAGAGCTCATGCAAACTTTGGACGAAGACTTTGTGGACTTTTTAGGTTACAATCCTTTGCGGGATGGTATTGAATTGAAGTTGAAAGCCGAAGAATTGGAAGTGGAACGACTGGCTGCTTTAAGTAAAGAATTTGAAGTACTTGACTTTGTAAGCGAGGTGGTTTATGATCGTTTGCTGATTGAGAAAATGAACGAGAACCTGAAAATGCTGGGATACGGACTTTTAGCCGGAGCAATTCTTTTAAGTTTAATTGCAGTGGCCTTAATTAATTCCAGCATTCGCCTGGCCATTTACTCTAAGCGCTTCTTGATAAAGACCATGCAATTGGTTGGGGCAACCCGAAACTTTATTCGGAAACCTTTTTTAATGATGAGTTTAGTGCATGGTGCTATCGGGGCAGTTATTGCATTAGGGCTATTGGCCTTATGCCTTTATTATCTTCAAATGTACATACCGGGCTTAGCTGAGTTTCAAGCACCCTTGGGCTTGAGCTTAATTGCAGTAGCAATTTTTAGCGCCGGACTTTTAATATCGTTTACTTGTACTTTCTTTGCACTCAGGAAATACCTGAAGCTAAAGACCGATCAATTATACTTTTAGAGACATGCAAGAACAAACTTTTGTATTCGGGAAAAAGAATTATCTCTTAATGGGAGCGGGAGTTCTGCTGATAGGTATTGGATACCTTTTAATGGCCGGCGGCGGTAGTGAAGATCCCAATGTGTTTAATCCTGAGATTTTCAATAGCCGCAGATTAAGCTGGGCTCCTCTTATTCTATTGGCTGGTCTGGCTTTGGAGATTTACGCAATTATGACACCTAGCGAGAAAAATGGGTAAACTGGAAGCCATTGTCCTGGGGATAATCCAGGGCTTGACTGAGTTTTTACCGGTAAGTAGTAGTGGTCACCTCGAATTGGCCAAGGCCATTTTTGGAGATACTTCTGTGCCGGAAGAGAGTTTGTTATTTACCGTGGTAGTGCACTTTGCAACCGCATTGGCTACTATTCTGGTTTTCCGTAAGGAAGTGGGAATCATATTTAGAGGTCTTTTCCAATTTAAGAAGAACGACGAATTTCGCTTTAGTCTCAATATTGTAATCTCTATGATTCCTGCCGCCTTGGTGGGCGTATTGTTGGATGAACAAATTGAAGCCCTTTTCGGGGGTCAGGTGATGTTGGTTGGATTCATGTTACTCATTACCGGGGTGCTCTTACTTTTTGCAAATAACACTAAGGCTGGCGACGGTTATGTAACCAGTGGCAAGGGATTAATGATTGGTATTGCCCAGGCCATTGCCATCTTACCGGGCATTAGCCGCAGTGGTGCTACTATATCCACCGCTTTATTATTGGGGGTGAGTCGTGAGCGAGCGGCTCGTTTTTCCTTCTTGATGGTAGTGCCTTTGATTGTAGGTAAAATGGCAAAGGATATTATGGACGGAGGCTTAAGCCTGGAAGAAGGGATTCCAGTGCCCATTTTCTTGGGCTTTGGAGCAGCCTTTGTTACCGGATGGTGGGCTTGTAATTGGATGATTGATATTGTAAAGCGTGCCAACCTAAACTACTTTGCCCTCTACTGTTTCTTAGTAGGTATTCTGGCGATCATCTTTAGCTTTATTGCTTTTTGATTTATACCAAAACTGAAATTGAGGAAGGTCAGTTATTACTGATTGATAAACCTCTGAATTGGACCTCTTTTGACGTGGTGAACAAACTACGTTATGCCCTTCGTAAGGCTTATGGCTTTAAGAAGTTAAAGGTAGGTCATGCCGGTACCCTCGATCCATTAGCTACTGGATTGTTATTGATTGCAGTAGGGCGGAAAACCAAAACCATCAATGATTTGATGGGAATGGATAAGGTCTATACCGGGACTTTCAAAATGGGCGCTACTACTCCCAGCTATGATCTGGAAACCGAAGTGGATCAGGAATGGCCAACAGAGGGGATTAGTGAAGAAGACATTCAAAGCGCTACGGATCAATTCAAAGGTCTGATTGATCAAGTGCCTCCAATTTTTTCAGCTATAAAACAAGGGGGTAAAAAGGCCTATGAAATGGCCCGTGAAGGGGAGAAGCCCGAATTAAAATCACGCCAGGTGATGATCCATGAGTTTAAGGTGGATGCAGCCCGTTTTCCGGAAGTTGACTTCGAAGTAAAGTGTAGCAAGGGAACCTACATTCGGTCTCTGGCTCACGATTTTGGAGCCGCCTTGAATAATGGTGCGCATTTAACGGCTTTGCGCCGAGTAGCTATCGGTCCCTATTCTATTGAAGACGCCTTGAGTCTTGATCGCTGTTTGGAGATTTTCCAGAAGGAAGAATAAGATTGCCTAAATTCCGCTTTTCAAATAAGCGTGGATCTCTTTAGCCTTTTAAAAGAAACAATAAACTGGTCGTCGCCGCTCATCTTAAAGCGGGGAGACTATCTCTGTGAACCACCGCGAAAGGATCAAAATATCTATTGGGTTAAGGAAGGTTTACTGCGAATTTTCACGGTGGAAGAGGAACAAGATTATGGGGTGCGTTTTGGTTATGAAGGCGATCTCATCTCCGTTTTAGATTCTTATATCAAAGGTGAGCCCAGTCGATTTTCAGTCCAGGCCTTACGTAAAACTACTCTGGTATCCTGTTCCAAAGAAGCTTTCGAAAATCGATTGAAACAGTATCCTGAATTACGAGACCTATGGATGGAAGGTCTTTACCAACTTATTTATGATATGTTGGAAAGAGAGCAGGATTTAATGATTGCTGATCCCCGACAGCGTTTGCAAAGAGTATTAGGGCGCAGTCATCGTTTGTTTCAAGAGGTCCCTCATAAATACATCGCTAGTTATTTACGGATGAGTCCCGAGACTCTATCCCGATTATTGAATTCTTGATTTCGCTCAAGATTGGGGGAGCCAGGCTTTGGCAACTTTGCTAAAATTCTTAAGATGAAAGGAAGTCAAAGCAGTTTATACCAGGAATTACAAGATCTTATTACCAAACATCAAAAGGAATTGGCTCACTTGCAGGCCTTGTCCAATACTGAGTTAAAGCAGCAGCCGGCTCCTGATAAATGGTCGGCCCTGGAGTGCATGGAGCACTTATGTCGTTATGGAGATTTCTATCTGCCGGAAGTAAAGCGGGCCGGACAATCTGCACCCAAGTCGAAAGCCGATCGATTTAAAAGCTCCTGGTTGGGTGAGTATTTTGCTGCCAGCATGTGGCCAAAGGAAGGTTTTAAAACCATGAATACCTTTAAGAATATGAATCCATCCTTATCTGATACCCGCATGGAGGTTTTGGAGCAATTTGAGACGCAATTAAAGGCCTGGGCCATTTTAGTGGCGGATCTGAAAGATCGGGATTGGCAAAATACCAAAACCGGTATTAGTATCTCCAGTATGATCAAATTGCGTTTGGGTGACACCTTACGCGTAGTGTTTTATCACAATGAGCGCCATATGCGCCAGGCTTTTCGGGCAGCGGGATTAGAATCTTAATCCATATAACGACTATTCCATAATTCGGAATTGAAATTCTTCATCCGACTAAAGCCATACAATGCGCTAAAAGCGCTAAAGGCCAGAAAAAGGTAAAAGAAAAAGATGATGCGGATATTCCAACTGTGCTCATCTAAGGGGCCCATCACGACCGAATCCGGGAATAGGGATACAATGAAAGCGGCCATTAAGGCTACGCTTAAAAGCAGGCTTTGGAAACTGCGGAAAGGGAATACCAATAAAGCTCTTAAGGGATGCAAATCATTCCCCCATTTGTGTACTAAGTAATAGTGATTTTGCGAAATGGGCAACATGAGTAGCGGATCCTTATCCTTGTTCTTTAATTCAAACATGGGGGCTGGGGCAATCAGCTTGAAGCCCCTTAATTTTTGATCTTGCTCCTTTTGCAAGGCCTTGATTTTTTGAATAGCCTCGTAGGGAATTTCGCCTTTGAAGTAGGCAGAGTCTAAAAACCGTAAGCGATAGCGCGTACAAAGACTTTTAATCTGGTCAAGGCTGTAGATACAATCGGGGTCCAATTGACTTAAGTCTAAATCGGAATTGAGATTGCTGTCTCCCATAGCCTTTAGGTTCTCCAGAATTTCAGTTTCCAGAGCATCATCTTCGGCTAAAAGGCGCTTAAAAGCAGCCAGGGTTTTATCCGGATTTTTTTGTTCTTCTCTTCTTCTTTCACGCTGCAGCGCTTTCACTAAATCTACTCCCATAATCATCTCACATTAAATCCTAAGAACAGTCCAAATTAAGAAAATTGACTACGTCTGACGAAATTCTTTAATACCTGCTGAAGCTCAAATGTTCGTCGAAGGTTCTAATTTAGGCCGAAATTTAGAGCTATGGATTTAGAGACCATTCGCGATTTTGCCCTCAGCTTTAGAGAGAGCTCAGAGGGCTTTCCCTTTGATTCCGAAACCCTGGTGTTTAAGGTCGCCGGAAAAATGTTTTTACTGGTGTCTCTGGAATATAATCCCATAAAGATGAGCTTGAAACACTTGCCGGAAAAAGGCTTGGAGTATCGTGAGCGCTATAGCTCTGTTGAAGGGGCTTACCATATGAATAAAACCCATTGGAGCTCGGTGGTCTTGGACGGTAGTGTCGATTGGGAAACCTTGCGGACCTGGATTCAGGATTCTCATGATTTAGTGGTTTCCAGCTTACCTAAATACAAACAAAAAGAATTGCGAGGCGATGCGTAGTATTATCAAATATCTCTTACAAGGCCTTTTAATCGTTGCCCCCATGGGTATTACGGTCTATGTGATTTATGAAAGCTTTCTGGTTTTAGATGGTTTAATCACCTTCGAAACTCCCGGCCTGGGAATCTTAGTGGTACTGGTTGGGATTACCCTGATTGGCTTTGTAGCCAGTCATTTAATTTCGGATCGAATAAGCACTTGGCTGGATCGTCAAATCCGCAAGGCACCGGTAATTAGCCTGATCTATACTGCGGTAACTGATGTGCTTAATGCCCTGGTAGGGGAGAAGCGCAGTTTTAAATATCCGGTGCTGGTGCAGTTGGATAATGACCCGGCGGTAAAACGCATTGGCTTTGTGACCCACCGTGGCTTTGGGAAGCAGGCAGAGCTTGAAGAAGAGTATCTTACAGTGTACTGCCCACACAGTTATGCGATATCAGGAAACGTATTTTTAGTAGCTAAAGAAAGAGTAGAAAACTTAGATTTGCCCGCTGCAGACGTAATGAAGTACGTTATTTCCGGCGGGGTGACCCGTATTCAGGACGAGTCAAAAAAAGACCAATGAAGCAATTTGCAGCACTACTACTCAGTTTAGTTTTTTCTATTCAAGGCCTTGCGGCAGAAGGCGATACCATAATAATTTCAGCACATCAACAAAGGGATCTTACCTGGTATGGTTCCTATAAAGATTGGGCCGTATTTCCCGATGCCAACCATTCCTGGCATCAGATCTTGATGCGCTATACCATGGGTTGTGCCACGGGCGGTTGTTCGGATTGGGATTATACTACTGTGGTAGATTTATTGATCCCCACCGGTGCTTTGGATAGCAATATTGCCAGTATAGATACTATCAGCACTAATCCTCTTCAAATTGACACGAGCTGGTCGGTATTTGCGGTAAAGGAACGCTATGAATTAGCCAAGGTGATTACGCCTTATGGGGGGAGCCTGGCTCAGGATTGGACCCGCGACTTTTACTTTGATGTAAGTGATTATTACCCACTCTTAAGAGATTCGGTAGAGATTGATGTCCGCTATCAAGGTTATAGCAGTGGCTTTAGTGCCACCCTGGATTTTATTATGGTAGAAGGCACACCGGTACGCGATGTGTATCAGGTGGAGAACCTATACCGCGGTGGCTTCACTTATCGTGATTCGGCTCAGTTCGAAAGTCAGTATATGCCGGCACGCGCTTTAAACCCGCATCCTTCGGCCAGCCAGTTTTATGTTCGCTTGGCGCCTTCCGGACATGGTTTTGTGAATGATGCCAATTGCGCGGAGTTCTGTGAGCGCGACTATTATGTTTTTATTGATGGACAAAAGGTGGCAGACCAAGCGATGTGGCGCGACGATTGTGGTTTAAATGATCTGTGGCCCCAAGCGGGAACCTGGTTATACGATCGGGCGAACTGGTGTCCCGGTGATCGGGTAAATCAATACCTCCATGATATTACTGCCTATGTACCTGGAGCCGATAGTATTGATGTAGATATCGAAGCTTATACCTATACCCAGCCCAGTGGTCAGAGTCCGGCCAGTTACAATATGCTGGTGCAATTATTCCACCTCGGAAACTTTAATCAAAATCTGGATGTGGCGATTGAAGATATCATTAAGCCAAGCAATGAAGATGAGCATGCTCGCTTTAATCCGGTTTGTGATGAGGCTTTAATTGCAGTGGTGAATAAAGGTATTCAGCCTATCCAATCTTTACGTTTGGCCTATGGCTTAAAAGGAAATACCCAATGGCGCTATTTTGATTGGACCGGGAACTTAAACTCTTTGGAAAGAACAGAAATTTCATTGCCGATGGATTCTGTAGCCGATTGGATTAGCCTAAATGGTCAATTGGAATTTAGGGTGCAGATTGAAAATGTGAATGGTCAGCCTAGCGATGATGTGGGTTTTAATAATCGTCGTACTGTAGGGATTAAATTACCCGAGATGTACCCTAATCCTATGCGCTTTGAACTGCGTACTAATAATGCTGCCTCCGAAACCTGGTGGCAGTTGGAAGATGCCTGGGGTAATATCTTATACTCAGGCGATAATTTGGCTAATGGCACCAGCTATCGCGATACCTTCGATTTGGATCCTGGATGTTATCACTTAATAATTGGCGATCGCGATAAGGATGGCATGAGCTTCTTTGGCAACAATGATGGCTCTGGTCGAATTTTAATGCGTAATGTGGGTGGCGACTTCTTCTCCAAGAACTACAATCCGAATTTTGGTACGGAGTTTAGCGAGTACTTCACTGTAGGTTACAGCATTGGCTTGCCGAAGGAAGAGCTTCCGGTTTTAGATTGGTCTGTTTACCCAAACCCCAATAAGGGCCGTTTTAATCTCTACTGCGAGGCCCTTCAAAAAGAGCAAGGGGTGCTGCGCTTAATTGATGGGCAGGGAAGGGTACTTTGGACTAAAACTTTAGCTACAGGGCAAGAGCCAGAGCTGGAATTGCATCTGCCGGAAGGCCTCCAGGGATTCTACATTTTAGAACTCCAAAGTGGCAAGCTTAGCGGACGTAAGTCTTTAATTATTCAACTTTAACTAGGTAGCCGGACGGGTACGAACATTATTGCTGGGCAAAGGAGCAGCCGGATTGGGCTTGTTCTTTTTGCCTTTGCCACCTCCGGTAATACGCTTGCCGCGATCGGTAGGTCGGCTAAATCCAACCCGTTTCATAGATCCCCAAGCTTTCTTTCCTTCGAAGAAATAATCCCAGTTACCGGTTACTGCGCAGTATACCACAAAGGGGTGGAACATAAGCGGCTCAATTAATCCGGCAATTACCAAACGCAAGAGCTGCCTCCGCTTTTTATACTGGAAGAAGGTGATTTCCTCGATATACAAGGTGGCAATAGTAAAGGCCACAGTATAACCGTAAATCAGCGCTATAAAGAGGTAGAGGAAGCTAATGTTGATTACACCCAGCAGGCTGAAGAGCACCAATAGCACAATACCAAAGGCCTCAATTAAAGGGGCTAACCATTCGAACAAAAGCCAATAAGGATACGATACCATTCCAATTTTCCCGTAAAAAGGGTTGAGGAAGAGTCGTTTATGGGAAAGCAGGGTTTCTACTGCTCCACGGGTCCAACGGTTTCTTTGGCGGCGTAATACCGACCAGGATTCGGGTACCTCCGTCCAACAAAGTGGATCTGGCACAAATCCTACCACATAATCAATTCCTTTTTCGCGGGCATAGCGACGCATGCGCACGGTGAGTTCCATATCTTCACCAATGGTCTCATTATCGTATCCACCACACTGAATTACCAATTGCTTTTGGAATACGCCTAAAGCGCCGGAAATAAGCAAGAGTCCATCCAGGGAACCCCAGGCTACCCGACCTAAAAGGAAGGAGCGCAGGTATTCGAGGGTTTGGAATTGTGCCAATAATTTGTTGGGTACGTTTACCTCTACGATGCGGCCTTTTTCGATGCGGCAGTTATTGGCAATTCGCACCACCCCACCGGTGGCAATCATGTTTTTATCGGTTTCCTCCAGGAAGGGCTTCATCAGCTTAAGCAAGCAGTCTTCTTCGAGGATGCAGTCTACGTCAATATTAAGGGTGTAGTCGCCGGTAGATACATTGAGGGCCGCATTGAGGGCATCGGATTTACCGCCATTTTCCTTGTCGACCACCACCAGATTATTATAGGCAGGGTCTTTAGACTTGTAAACGTTTTTAACCTTTTTGGTTTCAATTTTATAGTTCACCGCAAAGTTCACCGGCTCCAACTGGTACTCTTCGATAAGCTTGGTAAGACTGCGGTCGCGGCTACCATCGTTCACTACAATTACCTCATAGTTGGGGTATCGTACTGAAAGTAGGGAGCGGATGTTTTCGATGATGGTGGCTTCCTCATTATAGGCTGGTGCCAAAATGGAAACCGAGGGTGCTTCCGGACTTTGTAAGATATTGAGGTAGTCGGTATAGGTATTACGACGTAAGTACTTCCGGGCTTGAACCACAGAGATTACCCCCAATATCAAATAGGAGATCATTACGAAAACGGTGTATCCGTAGGTAATGAAGTAAAATATGTAAATGAGAATATCTACGAGGGAGTTCTGCGTGTCATATTCGATCATCGAGCACGTGTTTTACGATGTTTTCGCCTTTTTCAGACAATTCATTTTCGCGGTATCCGGTTAATACATCATGGCGTCCCATTCGCTTTAAGCCTTTGGCGGCGGCCATAACTAATTCGTATTCTTTGCCTGATACCAGGACTTCACGTAAGTGACCTGCTTCTTTGGAGCCGCCTAATTCGCCCATGGCTTTGAGTACGGCTGTTTTTACCCGCAGGTTCTTGGTGAGTTCGTAAACTTCGTAGAGGTTTTCAATGCATTCGGAATAGGCCAGTTCGATGGCAGTTTCAATCGCCTTTTCTTGAACTTTTTCATTCCGGTGGTAGAGGAGTTTGCGCAATTGCTCACGCTCATGATATTGGTTGAGGTGGCGCATTAAGATCAGCGCAAAGATCACAACCGTATCGTTTTTAGATCTTAACCAGGGTCCGATATGGTCAATCAATTCATATTCGAATTTGCGGGATTGATCTAAAAGTCGGATTTGCTGCCATTCGCTCATGGGCGATTCCAAATCATTAAGGAAGCTCATGGCTTTTTTACCCCCAAGTTTTACGGCCGCATACTGAGCTTCATTACGCACATGCATATTCTCGGCATCGGTATACTGTAATATCTCGAAGAGGGTTTCGCCCATGCGCATGGTGCTTAGGTCGTTAATGGCCTTGGCACGTACATGCCATTCTCCATTGCGCAGGTTTTCGAGGGCTATTTGCTTTAAACCAATTTCTCGATACAGGTTTTCCAGACGGGTAAAGGCCTCGCCACCCAGATTGCGATGATAATAGAGGATCAGTTCATTAAGGATGTTCATATTCGATCTCCGGTAGAGAGTAGAGTCTACAATACGGTTGATCTTTTTAATGGCATCCTTAAACTGACTGGCATCTTGCTCGGTAAAGACAATTTCCTGAATGATCGGTTCTACCTGTCTTTTAATACGGCGTTCCCGAGCTTCAATACTATTCTTGCGCGAACGTTCCCGCAATACAATAGAGATCATAATCGCGGCAGAGATCAAAAGAGCTATTACCAAGAAGATTACAATCTTGTACCTGGGCTCGAGCGCCAGTAAGAAGTAGTATATGTCGATCAGGAACTCGCGCATTTTATTTTTTGCTGTTCTTGAGCAGCTTTTTGATACGTACAGAAAGTTCGTTCGGACTGAATGGCTTGGTCATAAAATCGTCAGCACCCAGATCGAAGGCCTTCAATACGGCAGTTTCGGAGTTTAAGGAAGTGAGCATCAATACCGGTGCATCTGTGCCTCTTTCTTTCAGGATTTTCACTAATTCGAAACCACTGATGAAAGGCATCATGATATCACTGATGATAATATGGTATTCCTCACTTTCAATTTTTTGGATGGCTTTTTCACCATCTTCTGCTGTGTCTACGTCGTAGCCGTCTTTGGTTAATTTAAAGGCCAAAGCGTCCCGAATCAAAGGCTCGTCGTCTACAATCAGAATTTTTGCTTTATCACTCATGACATTTACTTAATTGGGCGGAACTATACCGAGATCAAAAGTATCTTTAGAATTTGGGAGTGCGGCTAATATTAGACGAAAGGTCCAATTTTAAAGATATAGCGCTATGCGAAATCGGGATCAAACCACCGAGAGGGTACATCAATTTTTAAAGTCGGCTCAATTTACGACATCCGACCATATAATAATATTCTCGGGTGCAGGAATGAGTGCCGAAAGCGGGATAAGCACCTTTAGAGAGAAAGGCGGACTCTGGGAAGAGTATGCCATTGAAGAGGTGGCTACCCCGGAGGCCTGGGCTCGGGATCCCCATAAAGTCTTGAATTTCTACAATATGCGTCGCAAGCAATTATTGGAGGTCGAACCCAATGAGGGACATCATGCCATTGCAGAATTACAAAGGGAATTCAACTTGAGGGTAATCACTCAAAATGTTGACGACTTGCATGAGCGGGCTGGCACTTCAGACGTCTTGCATTTGCATGGAGAGTTAAGGAAGGCGCGCAGCACAGCAGATGATACCAGGGTATATAGTATAGACGGGGGGGCTCTGAATTGGGGGGATCAATGTGAATTGGGTTCTCAATTACGACCGCATGTAGTGTGGTTTGGTGAAATGGTGCCGGCCATGGATGAGGCGGTGGACTTATTAGCGCATTGCAGATTGATGATTGTGATTGGTAGTTCTTTGCAGGTATATCCGGCAGCTTCTTTGGTCCAGATGATTGAAGCCTCTTGTCCTTTGATTGTGATCGATCCGCATCCGGTTCAAACCTACGGCACTGGCCCCTTGCTGCATCTCGAAAGTGGAGCGTCGGCAGGTATGAACTTGATACAGTCTGTTTTAAAGTCTTTTTAGAAAGGAATTTAAGTGTAATAATTGTATATTTGCGGCCACTTTTGAGGGGACGCGTGTCCCCTCTTTTATTAGGCTACATGATCGATTCGCAAAAAGTACGTGCACTTTTAGAGGCTGGTTTGGAAGAACAGCAGGCCTTTTTAGTGGATTTTCAGATTGCTGCCGGCAACATTATTCAGGTTACGGTAGACAAAATGGAAGGCATTAATTTAGAAGGTATAACGGCTATTTCACGTGCCATTGAGCATAATCTCGACCGTGAGCAAGAGGACTTTGAATTACAAGTTAGTTCACCCGGAGTGGGTAGTCCATTGCAGGTTAAAGAACAGTATGTTCAAAATATTGGTCGCGACTTAAAAGTAAAGACCAAGGACGGCGAAAAATTTAAGGGCGAATTGGTAGATTTCAGTGAGGGAATTTTAACCCTCGAATGGAGTGAAAGAGAGCCTAAAGAAGTGGGAAAAGGAAAAGTAACGGTTAAAAAAGACGTGAAACTAAACCTGCAGGATATAGATGAGGCGCGGGTTCAAGTCAGGTTCAATTAAGCATAAAGGCTATTATGGAAAATCAGGCTATCATTGAAAGTTTTGCCGAATTTAAAGATGAAAAGAATATCGATCGGGTTACCCTGATGGCTATTCTTGAAGATGCTCTGCGTAACCAATTGCGCAAGAAGTACGGCAGTGACGATAACTTTGATATCATTGTGAACCCCGACAAGGGGGACCTGGAAATTTGGCGTAATCGTATGATTGTGGCCGACGGTGAAGTGGAGGACGAAAACACAGAGATCGCCCTTTCGGAAGCCGTGAAGATCGAGCCCGACTTTGAAGTGGGTGAAGAGGCTTCAGAAGAATTAAAATTGATTGATCAAGGTCGCCGTTTTGTGTTGGCCTTCCGTCAGAACCTGGTGCAGAAAATTCAGGAGCATGACAATAGCATTATCTATAAGAAATATAAAGATCTGGAAGGTGAGATCCTTACGGGAGAGGTACACCATGTGCGTCCTCGTGCGGTAATCATTTATGATGATGATCAGAATGAACTGATCTTACCTAAGGATCAACAAATTCCACGTGATTTCTTCCGCAAGGGAGATACCATTCGCGCCGTAGTTCGCGATGTGGATTTACGTGGAACCAAGCCAGTGGTTATTCTTTCTCGTACCGATGAGCGTTTCCTGGAAAAGCTCTTCGAGCAAGAAATTCCCGAAGTGTTCGACGGATTAATTACCGTGAAGAAGGTAGTTCGCGAGCCAGGTGAAAAGGCAAAGGTGGCAGTGGAGTCTTACGATGATCGTATTGACCCAGTGGGTGCCTGTGTAGGTATGAAAGGTAGTCGTATTCATGGCATTGTTCGTGAGCTCGGCAATGAGAATATCGACGTAATCAACTACACCAATAATGATCAACTGTTGATTCAGAGAGCATTGAGCCCTGCGAAGATTAGCAGCATTGTATTGGATGAAACCAATAAGCGTGCAGATGTTTACTTAAAGCCGGATCAAGTATCCCTGGCGATTGGTAAGCGCGGGCTTAATATTAAATTAGCCGGACAATTAACCGGTTATGAAATCGATGTGTACCGTGATGTAGATGAGGATGAGGATGTAGAATTAACTGAGTTCTCTGACGAAATCGAAAGCTGGGTTATCGATGCCTTTAAATCAATTGGTTGTGATACCGCGAAAAGCGTATTGGAGCTGTCAGTAGATGAGTTACTTTCGCGGACCGACCTGGAAGAAGAAACCATTGAGGACGTACGCAGTATATTGCGTGCTGAATTTGAAGAATAATTTAAATCAATTTCATGACTGAAAAGTCGCTACGACTTAGTCAATTAGCTAAAGAGTGCAATATCGGAGTTAGCACTGTATCTGAATATCTCGAGGAACTTGGGATAGAGGAGAAGTTGCGTCCCAATACCAAAGTTTCGGGTGACTATATCCAGAAGGTATTGGAGAAGTTTGCTCCTGATAAAGCCAAGAAGGAAGCCTCAGAGGAGGTAGTGCGTCAAAAGCAACAGGAGAAAGAAGCCATGTTGCGTGAGCGGGAAGATAGCAAGCCAGAAGGCAAGCGTGAACCTGAAAGCATTGAGCGCCCTACTTTGAGTGGTCCTAAAATGGTGGGTAAGATCGATCTGGATAAGGCCGGTAAACCCGCTCCAGCTGAAGAGAAAGAAGAGGAGAAGGCCGAGCCTGCTCCCGAAGTGAAGGCCGAAGAAGCACCAGCCCCTAAGGAAGAAGCTGCTACTGAAAAAGTGGAAGAGACTCCGGTTAAGGAAGAAGCTCCCAAAGCAGAAGAAGCACCCAAGGCTGAAGAAGCACCTAATCAAAAGGAAGCTCCCGAAGTGAAGGCCGATGCGCCCAAACAAGAGGAGAAAGCCGCTCCTGAGGCCAAAGAAGAAGCGCCTAAAGATGCTCCTAAAGAAAAAGCTCCGGTAGAAAGTCCTGCCCCTGAAGCTGAGGCTCCTGCCGAAGTGAAGGAAGAGCCCAAGGAAGAAAAGCCCGCAGCTAAAACTCCTGCTCCTGAAGCCAAAAAAGAAGCGCCCAAAGAGGAAGTAAAAGCCGAGGCTCCTAAGGAAGCAAAGGTGGAAGCCAAAGCGGAAGAAAAGCAAGAAGGGGCAGAGGAAAAACCTGCAGAAGGTTCTTCTGATACTATCAAAACTAAGTATGAGAAGCTCAGTGGACCTAAGTTTACCGGTGAAAAGGTAGACCTCTCTAAATTTGAGAAGAAGCCTAAGAAGAAAGTAGCCTCCAGTACTGACAATAAGGACGATCTGAAGAAAAAGCGGAAACGCAAACGGATTAGTACCGATACCAATTCTAATAATCAGCAAGGTAACCGTCGCGATAATAACAACAATAATCGCCGTGGTCGTGGTCGTAAGCCCGAACCTAAACAAGAGCTGACGGAGGAGGAAGTACAAAAGCAAATTAAAGAGACCCTGGAGAAATTAACTGGTGGTCGTAAAAATAAAGGTGCCAAACTGCGTCGTGAGAAACGTCAAGAACGTCGTGAGCAAGATGCTCTGAACGAAGCGATGCAGCAGGAAGAAGATATGGTACTGAAGGTAACAGAATTTGTTACCGTGAGTGAGCTGGCTACGATGATGAATGTAGCGCCTACTCAAGTAATTTCTTCTTGTATGTCGCTGGGTATGATGGTAACTCTTAACCAGCGTTTGGATGCCGAAACTCTAACCATCGTTGCTGAAGAATTCGGTTATCAGGTAGAGTTTGTGGATAGTGAAGTGTCGGATGCCATTGTTGAGGAAGAAGACAAAGCAGAAGATTTGAAACCACGGGCTCCAATTGTGACCGTTATGGGACACGTTGACCATGGTAAAACTTCATTGCTTGACTACGTTCGTAAAGCCAATGTAATTGCCGGTGAGAGCGGGGGGATTACCCAGCACATCGGAGCTTATTCGGTAGAATTAGAAAGTGGTCAGCATATTACCTTCCTTGATACTCCGGGTCACGAGGCCTTTACCGCTATGCGTGCAAGGGGTGCGAAAATTACCGACGTTGCGATTATTGTAATTGCGGCGGATGACGCGGTAATGCCTCAAACCAAGGAAGCTATTTCTCACGCTCAGGCGGCAGGAGTACCAATCGTATTTGCCATTAACAAGGTAGATCGTCCGACCTCGAACCCCGAGAAGATTAAGGAGCAATTAGCCTCTATGAACCTCCTGGTAGAAGACTGGGGTGGTAAAATTCAATCTCATGATATTTCGGCTAAGACCGGATTAGGTGTGAATGAATTATTAGAGAAAGTATTGCTCGAATCCGAATTATTAGATCTTAAAGCTAATCCTGATCGTCGTAGTAGCGGTGCCGTAATTGAAGCCTCTCTGGATAAAGGTCGTGGATACTTAGCTACCATTCTGGTGCAAAATGGTACCCTCCGTGTAGGGGATTATGTACTGGCGGGTCAATACAGTGGTAAGGTAAAGGCAATGCTCGATGAGCGTGGCCATCGTTTGAAAGAAGCAGGTCCGGCTCGTCCGGTAAACATCCTCGGTTTGGATGGTGCTCCTCAGGCGGGTGACGGATTTGTGGTAATGGAAGATGAGCGCGAAGCGAAAAACATCGCGGCCAAGCGTACCCAATTACAGCGTGAGCAAAGTGCCCGTACTCAGAAGAACCTTACTCTGGAAGAAATTGGTCGTCGTTTGGCGGTGGGTGACTTCCAAGAATTGAACGTGATCGTTAAAGGTGACGTGGATGGTTCGATCGAGGCCTTGAGTGACTCTTTACAGAAATTGTCGACCGAAGAAATCCAGGTGAATATTATTCACAAGGCCGTAGGTCAGATTTCAGAAAGCGATATTCTATTAGCCGCTGCATCTGATGCTATTATCGTTGGCTTCCAGGTGCGTCCTTCTGCAAATGCCCGTAAGTTGGCCGAGAAAGAAAGTGTAGATGTACGCTTGTACTCCATCATTTACGATGCGATCAATGAGATCCGCGATGCGATGGAAGGTATGCTTTCTCCGGATGTTAAGGAAGAAGTGGTATGTAATGTGGAAATCCGCGAAACCTTCAAGATTTCGAAGGTGGGTACCATTGCCGGATGTTATGTTCTGGATGGAACAATCACCCGAAATACCAAGGTGCGCATTATCCGCGATGGTGTGGTAGTATACACCGGCGAGCTGGCTTCATTGAAACGTTACAAAGACGACGTGAAAGAAGTGAAGAAAGGCTTCGAATGTGGATTGAATATCAAGAACTACAACGACATCAAAGTAGGTGATATCATAGAAGGTTATGAAGAGGTAGAGGTGAAGAAGACCCTCTAAGTCTTAAGATCAATAGTATAGCAAAGCCGCCCCGGTTCTACCGAGGCGGCTTTTTTGTTGGTCCTAATAATTACGAGGTTTCAAATACAAGTTTTTGTTTGCTAAGGCTTTGCTGTTATACTTTCAGGTGTTGAACCAATCATTGTCATGGAACGTCTAAGCTTTTTTTGCGATGAAGGCAAAGGGATTCTTACGCCTCATCAAATCGAGTTTTGCCGAAAGCTCCATCTGATTATGAACTCTTTTCATAGCGATGCAGATTTTAATGCCGGTAAACTCGCTGAATATTTGGAGCTTAGCCGCCGACAACTCTATCGAGAAATGGAAAGAATTGGTCACACTCCCGCTCCTTACATCCGAGAATTTAGAATGGTAAAAGCTAAAGAGCATATCGATAGCAGTTCCGTGCGCCGGGTTAAAGAATTAGCCTATCGGGTAGGCTATAAAAGTGCGGAAACCTTTAGTGATCATTTTTATCAGCATTATCAAATTCGCCCTTCAGAGCTGCTTCGAGAAGTGGCATAGTGTCACAAAAGGAGGGGCTTGTTGTCACAAAATCAGGGCTTAAAGGCTGGGTAGGCTTCGTAGTTTGGAGGTTCATCTAAAAACCCCCATTTATGAAACCAAACAAACTCATTTTTACGGTCTTGTGTGCCTTGGGGCTATCCTTTTCGGTAGTCGCTCACGGTGTACAAGTTCGATGGAACATTGTGCCCTCTACTGGTGCAATCCGCGTGTGGATTGAGCACTGGCATGGCAATGCTGCTGGAAGTGGAACTTACTCCAGCTTCCCCCTAAACATTCAGTACACCATTGGAGGAGTAACTACCTCTCAAACCTATTACGGAGCGGGTGCGGTAGACGATACCCATTGGTCTAATTTGCCTGGCGGTGGTGGATCAAGCGCCTACCTTACTGGATGTAGTAGTCTTCAAAACACCTATGGTGACTGGGTGTACTGGGATTTTAATCCACCTGCTTGTAATACACCGGTAAGCCTTACCATTATTAGTGGTCCTAGTGCTTATACAACAGAAGCCTGTGGTAATCTGTATCCAGTAACCATTAACTCCAGCTTTAATGATAATACTGGTCCTGCGATCACAGCTAATGATATTACTGTAGCTCCTTCAACCGCGAGCTGTGGTGCTGTGGTGACCAACTATAATGTGAGCGCTGTGGATGCTTGCGGAGGTTCAGTAAGTACCAGCTACAGTATTGCTCAGGGATCTACCTTTCCTCAAGGAACTACTCCGGTAACTGTAAGTTCTACCGACCAATACGGTAACACTTCTACTTCCACATTTAATGTGATTGTCGCGGATAATCAAGCGCCTACCGTGCTTACCCAAAATGCAAATGTTAGCCTGCAAAATGGAACGGCAACGATTACAGCTGCCGATATTGATAATGGCTCCTTTGATAATGCTTGTGGTGGAATTGCCAGTATGTCGGTGAGTCCTAATACTTTCGACTGTTCTAATATTGGACCTAATAATGTTTGGCTAACCGTAACCGATATTTACGGAAATACCGCTACCGGCTCGGCCATGGTAAACGTTACGGATCCTGTTGCACCTAGCATTAACGGACCAGGTAATATCACCGTTACCGCTCAAACCGGAAGATGTTTGGCTGAGGTGAATTACAGTGTGATTGCCAGTTTATATTCCTGTGCCATTCAACAAGATTTATCCAACTCACCAACTGCTGGTCTGGCATCGGGTTCCAGCTTCCCTTTAGGAACAACCACCAATAGCTTTAGCGTAACGGATGCCCAGGGTAGAACCGCGAATTACAGCTTTGATGTTACCGTAGTGCAACCTAATCCTGTAGGGGTGAATGCCGGTAATGATCAGTCTATTTGTGTAGGTGGAAGCGCGCAATTGAATGCCAGTCTATTTAACCTACCTGCCGGTTCTGGAACTTCGAATAGCAGTACTGCTCTTTGTTTATATGATGCCTATGGTGGCAGTTGTGGCTTGGGAACCAATTTATGTAATGATGGCTATGACTGGTTCTACAATAGTGGAGTGTCTGCGAACTATCAGGCTGGTGGCGCTTTAAGCTCCATCGATGTGCGATTATTCTATGCCAATTGTAGTAACAGTTCCAATATCAGCATCTCTGTAAATGGTACTTCTGTGTACTCCTTTACTCCAGCATATTCTTGTTATTGCGATGCAATTAACTATGGATCTTACCCAAATACCATTAGCCTTTCTGCTGCGCAATTGGCCGGAGTTTGGAACTCAGGTGGTACCAATACTATTTATGTTCATTTTAGTGGACAGGTAGCAGTGTCTGGTGTGCAAGCGATTGTTAATGCCAGTACTTCCAGCTTTAGCTGGATCTCCGGACCCAATATTGCCGATTCCAATGATCCTAATACTACAGTAAGTCCTACTACCACTTCAGACTATGTGGCTCAGTATACTACTGCAGAAGGCTGCATTGCAACCGATACTGTAACCGTAAGCGTTAATCCTTTACCCAGCGTTAGCCTCGCTAACTTCAATCCCATTTCTTTCTATGCCAGTCCCATTAGCCTGAGCGGTGGTAGTCCTGCTGGTGGGGTTTACAGCGGTGCTGGTGTAAGCAATGGTAGTTTTGATCCCGGTGCAACCAGTATCGGTTTGCAAACCATCTATTATACCTACACGGATGCTAATGGATGTAGTAATACAGATTCTGCGACCATAGATGTTATTCCTTGTAATATTCAACTTTCAGAGACACATAGCAATGTTTCTTGCCCTGGTGGTAACGATGCGGCTATTGATCTAACTACAGCTAACACTAATAATGGTGAGAGCTTTAACTGGACTGGCCCCAACGGCTTTACCGCTAGCACTGAAGATTTAAATGGCTTGGCTTCCGGAACCTATACCGTGGTAGTTACCGATGGTAATGGGTGTACCGAAACTCTATCCGTGGTGATTGTCGATAATCCGGATAATACGGCTCCAACCATCCTTGCTCAGAATGTTAACTTGGTATTAGATGCCAATGGTACTGCTACAATTCAGGGACCCGCGACAAGCACTCCGGTATTTGATGGTAGCTTAAGCAATGAGCCTACCGGTTATAACCTTTCGAGTATGACCGATTGGACCGTATTACATGGTAATGTGGATGTGGATAATTTCATAAGCTCCAGTGCCAGTGGTCGCACTATCGATCTAGCTGGTAATACCAATGCCAAGATCGAGTCCAATGGATCTGTAAGTTTAGTTCCAGGCGACTATGTGATTAACTTCTTGCACCTGAATAATGCCGGATCAGGTGAAAGCTCAGACCAGTTTAAATTAACAATTGGTACCGCCTTTAGCCAGGTGTTCACTTCCACAAATAGTTTGAAAAACGAAAGCATCAGCTTTACAGTTAATGCTTCAGAAACCGCAAAGGTTACCTTAGAGCAATTAGGTTCTAATGATGCTAGTGGATGTTTTGTGGCCGACTTAATGTTGGAGCGAATTATTCCGGGCACCTATTTAGTAGATGGCGGATCCTATGATAATTGCCAATTAGCCTCATTAACCGCTAGTCAGGTGAACTTTGATTGTTCTGACCTTGGAGCTAATACTGTGGTTCTTATGGGTCTTGATGCCTCAGGAAACACGGCCAGTGCCTCTGCTGTAGTTACAGTAGTTGATAATTTGGCTCCAAACGTAGTAACTCAAAACATTGCGGTGGCTTTGGATGCCAATGGTGTAGCAAGTATTAGTGCAGCTGACATTGATAATGGTAGTAGCGATGTATGTGGAATTAGCTCCATGTCTGTAAGTCCATCCAGCTTTAGCTGTGCTGATGTTGGTGTGCAAACAGTTACTTTAAGTGTAAGCGATGCCAGTGGAAATGTTGCTACCGGTACTGCGACTGTAACAGTTTCGGATGCCATTGCTCCAGCTGTTAGCACTCAAAATGCCATTGTTTACCTCGATGCTAGTGGAAATGCTTCCATCAGTACTGGTGATATTGATAATGGTAGCACTGATGCTTGTGGTGTGGCCAGCTATAGCCTGGATAAGGATCAATTCGCTTGCGCTGATTTGGGCGTGAATACCGTGCAATTGACGGTAACAGATGTAAATGGAAATAGCGCTATTGCTTCTGCTACCGTAGAGGTGCGTGATGCTATTAACCCAGTGATTAGCGGCATGCCTGCGGATATCACTATTGTGCCTCAGCCTAATGATTGTAGCCCATCCGTAAGTTGGACAGCACCCAGTGCTAGTGATAATTGCTCAGTTAGCTTAAGCAGCAGCCATAATCCTGGTGATAATTTCAATGTAGGTACTACTACCGTTACTTATACTGCAACTGATGCTGCCGGAAATAGTGTGAGCGCCAGCTTTACGGTTAGTGTGAATCCAACTCCGGTAACCGTTTCTCTGAGTTCTCCGGTATTCATCGGTGGTGATAATATTAGCTGTAATGGTGCTGCAGATGGTAGTGTCGATTTAAGTGCTAATGGCGGATGTGAGCCTTATACTTATGCATGGAGCAATGGTTCCAGTGCTGAAGATTTGAACGCACTTACGGCAGGTACCTATAATGTAACTGTTACCGATGCTAATGGTCAAACGGCTAGTGCTTCTATTACTTTAACAGAGCCTGCTCCGGTTGCCGCTTCGGCTTCCAGCAGCGGATACCTTTCTGGTAATGGCGTAACAGGTACTACATTATACCTGGGTTATGGACCTCAAAGCATTAATCTGAACGCAAGCGCTGCGGGTGGTCATGGACCTTATGCTTATTCCTGGTCAAATGGCGCAAATACTGCGGCTACTTGGGTTAGCCCTACAGCAACCACTACTTATACGGTTACCGTAACGGATGTTAATGGCTGTAGTGTAAGCACCAGCCTGGTAGTGGATGTGGTTGATGCACGCTGTGCTGCAGGCAATAGCAATGGCAAGGGGCGTGCTAATAATGGCAATGGCAATGGTGGTCAGTTGACCAAGGTTTACGTTTGTCATCATGGCAATACCATCTGTATTGATTCCAGTGCAGTGGCCAGCCACTTATCAAACCATAATAATGGAAACCATTCTTGTACCCTGGGTGCATGCAACGGATCTGCCAAGCATATCGATGCGCCTTCAGCATTCGACTTCTCAGTATATCCTAACCCGAATGATGGTTTATTCCAGGTACAAATTGAAAGCGCCAAGGAGCAAGACTTACGCTTTGTGATTACCGATCTTCAAGGAAGGGTAATTGAAATTCGTGATGATTTTGCGGTAGCCGGTATTACCGAGTTACGATTTGATCTGAGCAACTACGCAACCGGAGTATATCTTTTGGAGGTAGTAGGTGCCGAAGAAAAACAAATCAGCCGCATCATTAAGAACTAATTCCAATGGGGGTAAAAAGAAACCCGGGTAGTAAGCCCGGGTTTTTTTATGGATAAAAAGCCCGCTATTTGCCGGCTTTTAATATTTCAAGAGTTGTTTAGTCGATCTTCGGATAGTCTATCTGTGTGGCAACCACGAAACTACCGGGAAATGCTTCGATAATGGATTGCAGAAATGCCTCGGCTTCTAAGCGGGATCTAAAATTTCCAACCTGAGTTTTATATTCAGGAACTTCATAAAGTAAGTAGGCTTGCATTTGGGGGTAATCCCGCAGAAATAGGCCTCTTCGTTCGAGGCAGTCGTTTTTTCGACCATTAAAAATTTGAATGCGAAATCCCGCTATTTGAGGGTATTTTTTGGCTTTGGCTTTATAGAGGTAGAGCAGATTATGCACGGATTCGGACATCTCTACTCGCACTTTTGGTTGGGCTGTGGGTAGGTTTTCATTGCTCTGGGCCTTCATGGTCAGCGCGCAAGAAAGTACAAGGCTTAAGGCGAGAAATCTTAACATTTAGTACATTGTTTGCGGCAAAGTTAAACTTTTTAGTCTGCTTCGGAATGAGGTATTTTTAGGTTATTTAGACCTATTTTAAATTAGAAGTGCTTTAAGTCACCTCTCTTAGAAACGGCTTTAAACTTTAAATTTGCGCACCAAACTAGACATCTATCCATTATAGGTTCTTTATGAATAAAAGAAGTACTCTCAGGCTCTTTTCGCGATCCCTACTGGTGCTCATGATCTTAGCCGCACCCGGTCGAGCCTTGGCTCAAGATATCGAGGGCGATGCTGCGAATGGTAAATCGATCTTTAATTCTCAATGTGCCGCCTGTCACAAGCTAGACAAGAAGGTGGTAGGTCCAGCTCTGGGTGATGTTACCCAGCGTCGGAGCACTGAGTGGTTAGTGTCCTGGATCAAGGATAACGCAGCTTTACGTGCCAGCGGTGATGCAGATGCCAATGCCATTTTTGAGGAATTCAATGGTTTAGCAATGCCGGCTTTCCCTCAACTATCGGATCAGGACATTAAGGATGTATTGGCTTATACCATCGAAGGTAATAAACCAGCAGAAGTGGTGCCAGGTACAGAAACCGCTCCGGTAGAAGCTGAAGCTGACAATACTGTTTACCTCTACATTTTAGGCGTATTGCTCCTCTTTATGGTAGTACTCTTAGCGCGCGTTAAGAATACCTTGAAATTGGTGAAAGGTCAGCCTACCACTACCATGATGGAGGATGCCAATGTATTTACCCGTACTGCCTTAAAGAATCCTCGCGTGGTTACCGTTTTAACCATATTTATCGCGGTGGTATTCTTCCAACAATTGTATGTGAACTTAATGGCTGTAAACGTAGATGCTGGTTACCAGCCTTCTCAGCCTATTAAATTCTCACACGAATTGCACGCAGGTCAAAACGAAATCGACTGTAATTATTGCCACAGCGGAGCGCGCAAGTCTAAGCACTCCAATATTCCTTCTGCGAATGTTTGTATGAACTGTCACATGTATGTGAGCGAAGGACCTAAATACGGTACTGAAGAAATCTCTAAAATCTACGACGCCGTAGGTTGGGATGCTGAAAAAGGTGCTTATATCGAAGATTACGAGCAAAAGCCGATCAAGTGGGTGCGTATCCACAAATTACCTGACTTGGCTTACTTCAACCACTCTCAGCACGTAACTGCCGGTCAGATTAAATGTCAGACTTGCCACGGCCCTGTAGAAGAAATGGAAGAAGTATATCAGTACTCGGACCTTACCATGGGATGGTGTATTAATTGTCACCGCGAAACCAAAGTACAGGTTGAGTCTAACGACTACTACGAAGAAATGCATGCCAAGCTCAAAGAGAAGTATGGAGCAGACGCCAAAGTCACTGTAGAGATGATCGGCGGATTGGAATGTGGAAAATGTCATTATTAAAAAGCTAAATCTCCAAACAAGAATGGCTGAAAACAAGAAATACTGGAGAGGGATTTCAGAACTTGAGAATCCGGAATTAGTGCAAAGCTTGTCCGAGCAAGAATTCCCTTCAAATATTCCAGCAGAAGAGTTTTTAGGAAATCAGGATAATCTGGAGAGTACCCATACTTCTCGTCGTGATTTCCTTAAATATATGGGCTTCACCACCGCTGCCGCTACTCTGGCCGCTTGTGAATCTCCCGTTTACGAATCATTACCTTATGTAGTGGCTCCCGAAGAAATTATTCCAGGGATTGCGAACTACTATGCGACCAGCTATTACGACGGTCACGATTATGCCTCGGTATTAATTAAAACCCGTGAAGGTCGCCCTATTAAAGTAGAGAACAACCGCGAGGCTAAAATGAATGGCGGGGCTAATACCCGTGTTCATGCTTCGGTGTTGAACTTATATGATGCTACTCGTCTTCAGAATCCAATGGTAAAAGGAGAAAGCTCAGATTGGGCTAGCCTGGATGCCGGTGTGAAGAAAGGTTTATTAGCGGCTGAAGCTGCTGGTAAGCAAGTGGTGGTATTAACTTCTTCTGTGATTAGTCCTTCTCAAAAGGCCCTGATCAAGAAATTTGGTGAGAGCTACAGCAATTTCCGTCATGTAAGCTTCGATCCAATGAGCTACTCCAATAAATTGGATGCCTGGAAAGAAGTAACCGGAAAGCGTGCCTTAGGCCTTTATAATTTCGCCAATGCTAAGGCGATTGTATCGGTAGGTGCCGACTTCCTGGGCGACTGGGTTGGTCAGTCCGTAGCGGGCGATTATGCTAAGAACCGCGTACCTGGTGAGGGTATGTCTCGTCACTTCCAATTCGAAGCCGGTCTTTCTTTAACTGGTTCCAATGCCGATAAGCGTCATAAAGTAAAAGCTGCCGAATACGGTGCCGTATTAGTAGGTCTTTACAATGAGATCGCTTCTGCCAAAGGTTTGGCTACGGTTTCAGGTTCTTCAGTATTGAAGTCTGAAGTGAAAGCCGCCGCTCAAGAGTTATTGGCGGCCGGTAAAAACGGATTGGTAGTATGTGGTGGTAACAGCAAGGCCAATGAGCACTTGTGTATTGCCATCAACCAAATGTTAGGAAATACTGAGGTAACTGTTTCTCACAAGAATCGTTCTTACCTCCGTCAAGGTGATGATAAAGCTATCCAAGCTTTAATCACCGATATGAAAGCAGGTAATGTAGGTGCGGTAATTACCCACAACTTAAACCCTGCTTATGTTTTATCTGGAAATGCTGATTTCAAAGCTGGTTATGCCAAGGTGCCAACTACGGTAGCCGTAAGCATGAAGTCGGATGAAACCGCTAAGCTTTCTGCTTTTGTAGCCGCTGAAAATCACTACCTCGAAAGCTGGGGAGATTTCAGTCCTGCGGATATGCACTACAGCTTGCAACAGCCTACCATCAAAACCTTATTCAGTACTCGCCAGTTTGAGGATTGCCTCATGAGCTGGTCTGGAATGGGTGGTTCTTACTTGGATTTTATCAAATCAAATTGGAATGCAGGTATCTTAGGATCTACCGATTGGACCAAGGTTTTACATGATGGTGTATTTGTGAAGTCATCTGCGGTAGCCGAAGAAATGGCTGCCGACACTGAAATGGAAGAAGGTGGAATTAGCATTGATGTTGCAGTTTCTGCATCCGATGCCTTAGCTACTGCTAAGAAGGCTCCTTCCATGGAATTAAACTTTAGCCAGTTAACCGGTATGGGTGTGGGAACCATCGCTAATAACCCTTGGTTGTTAGAATTCCCTGATCCAATTAGCCGAGTTTCCTGGGATAACTATTTAAGTGTAGCTGCTGCTGATGCGGCAGAATTGGGCTTAAAGAACTGGAATGAATCTAATGGGGCCTTAAATGGTTCGGTGGTAAACCTTCAAGTGGGGTCTAAAACCCTGGAGAATGTTCCGGTATTTATTCAGCCTGGTCAAACTATTGGTGCTGCTTGTTTAGCCGTGGGCTTTGGCCGTGATGGCGCAGGTGAGGTTGCCGATAAAGTTGGGGTTAATGCCTTCCAATTGATGGGCATGGACCACAGTGCAGAAGTTAAAATTAGCCCGGTAGAAGGCGCAGAGCACAAGTTCGCTTGTATTCAGTTAGCGCATACTATGATGGGTCGCGATATCGTAAAAGAGGTAAGCTTAAATACCTTCTTGAACGAGCCTGCTCAGAACGGTCATGATGGCTGGAATGAGCCTCCAATCTTTAATACTTACAAAGGACCATTAGTTGGTGACGATGTAAACCTGTGGGACGATTTCGATCATGAAACCGGACACATGTGGAATATGTCTATCGACTTAAACCTTTGTAATGGATGTGGCGCTTGTGTTATTGCTTGCCACTCTGAGAATAACGTTCCGGTAGTAGGTAAAGATGAGATGCGTAAGCACCGCGATATGCACTGGTTGCGTATCGACCGCTACTATAGCTCTGATGTTACCAAGGAAAATGCAGATGAATTAGGTTACGAAGGAATTGGTCTTTTAGGTAAAGGTGCCACCGATATGTATGCGGATATGGAAAAACCTTCTGAAAGTCCTGAAGTATTCTTCCAGCCTGTTATGTGTCAACACTGTAACCACGCACCTTGTGAAACAGTATGTCCGGTAGCGGCTACTACTCACAGTGCAGAAGGTTTAAACCACATGACTTACAACCGTTGTATTGGTACTCGTTACTGTGCCAACAACTGTCCTTATAAAGTACGTCGCTTTAACTGGTTCCAGTACCATGACAATACCATGGGTATGTTCAAAGAGAACTACGCCATGAATGAAGACTTAGGCCGTATGGTATTAAACCCCGATGTAACCGTGCGTTCTCGTGGTGTAATGGAGAAATGCTCTATGTGTATCCAACGTACTCAGTTGGGTAAACTGGAAGCTAAGAAACGCGGTGTAGCACTGAAAGACGGTGATGTTCAAACTGCCTGTCAGTCTGCCTGTGATACCGGAGCCATTGTATTCGGTGATGTAAACGATAAGAAGTCTCAGGTATTTAACCTGAAACAAGACAAACGGATGTATCACCTTTTGGGTTCTGTAGGAACACAGCCATCGGTATTCTATCAAGTTAAAGTACGTAACACAACAGCTTAATTTCGAGGAAAACATGCATTACGAAGCGCCAATACGCAAACCTCTTATTGAAGGCGACAAGTCCTACCACGATATTACGGTAGATGTAGTTCGTCCGGTAGAGTCTTCAGCGCCCAAATCCTGGTGGCTGGTATTTAGTTTAGCCCTCCTCGCTTTCCTTTGGGGAGTAGGATGTATCCTCTACACCATTGGTGTAGGTATCGGTACCTGGGGTTTGAACAAAACAGTAGGTTGGGCCTGGGATATCACCAACTTCGTATGGTGGGTAGGTATCGGTCACGCCGGTACACTTATTTCCGCGGTACTGTTGTTATTCCGTCAAAAGTGGAGAATGTCCATCAACCGTTCTGCGGAAGCGATGACCATCTTCTCCGTAATTCAGGCGGCATTATTCCCTGGTATTCACATGGGGCGTATCTGGTTGGCCTATTTTGTATTCCCAATTCCTAACCAATTCGGTTCCTTGTGGGTGAACTTTAACTCACCACTTCTTTGGGACGTATTTGCGATCTCTACTTATTTCTCGGTATCGGTAGTATTCTGGTATGTAGGTCTTATTCCTGACTTTGCCATGATTCGTGACCGTGCAGTGAAACCAGTACAGAAGCATATCTATAAGATCCTCAGCTTTGGATGGGGTGGTAAGGCTAAACACTGGCAACGTTTCGAGGAAGTATCCTTGGTATTGGCCGGTTTGGCAACTCCACTGGTACTATCGGTACACACCATTGTATCTATGGACTTTGCTACTTCGGTTATCCCCGGATGGCACACCACTATTTTCCCTCCATACTTTGTTGCGGGTGCGATCTTCTCAGGATTTGCCATGGTACAAACGCTCTTGATCATCGTGCGTAAAGTGTTTAAGATGGAGCAGTACATTACCATTCAGCATATCGAGATGATGAACATCGTAATTATGTTGACCGGTTCGATTGTAGGTATTGCCTACATCACCGAGCTTTTCATCGCATGGTATTCTGGAGTGGAGTACGAACAGTATGCCTTCTTAAACCGTGCAACCGGTCCTTACTGGTGGGCTTACTGGAGTATGATGACCTGTAACGTATTCTCTCCACAGTTCATGTGGATCAAGAAATTACGGACCAGCTTAATGTTTACCTTCTTCATTTCGATTGTGGTGAACATCGGTATGTGGTTCGAGCGTTTCGTGATTATCGTAACTTCTCTACACCGCGATTACTTACCATCAAGCTGGAGTATGTTCTCTCCAACTTTCGTAGACATCGGAATCTTTATCGGTACTATCGGTTTCTTCTTTGTTCTGTTCCTTTTATATGCACGTACCTTCCCGGTAATTGCTCAGGCCGAACTGAAGACCATTTTGAAATCATCTGGCGATAACTACAAGAAACTTCAAGAGAAACAAGAGCAAGAGCATGGCGAGCACTAATCAAACAATAATCAATGCACTGTACGACGACGACGATGTGTTGTTGTCTGGTGTGAAGCAGGTTCGCGAGAAAGGTCTCGAGATCCAGGAAGTATATTCTCCATTTCCGGTGCACGGATTGGATAAAGCGATGGGCTTAAAGGAAACCCGTATTGCCATTGCCGCATTTTTATACGGAACCTTAGGTTTAGCTACCGCGATTTCTCTTACCTATGGTATGATGATCGTAGACTGGCCTTTGAATATTGGTGGTAAGCCAAGTTTCAGTTGGGGTGAGAACATGCCTGCCTTCGTTCCTATCATGTTCGAATTAACTGTGTTCTTTGCCGCTCACTTAATGGTGTGGACATTCTTTTTCCGCAACAAGATATATCCAGGCGCCAAAGCTCAAAACCCAGATCCTCGTACAACTGACGACAAGTTTTTAATGGAAGTGGTAGCCGGTGGCGACCACAGCAATGAAGATATTATGGCCCTGTTGAAAGAAACAGGTGCTATTGAAGTAAGTGTAAATTCCGCTGAGCATGCTTAAAAAAGGTACTATCAATAAATTGTTCGCTTTTGGAGTAGCCGGTTTAATGCTGGTTGCTTGTAAGCAAGAAGAAAACCATCGCGGTTGGCAGTATATGCCCGATATGTATGATGGTCCAGCTTTGGAAGCCTATTCTCCTACTGATCTTTTCAGTGACAGTACTTCTGCACGTAAACCGGTTGAAGGAACCATTCCACGCGGATTTATGAGCTATGAGCACTACAGTGCGGATGCTGCTGGATACGATTCAGCAAAAGCCCATATGAAATTGCCTACTGGCTTTGTAGCCGATGAGCAAACTATGGCTGAAGCCAAAGAACTGTATACCATTTTCTGTGCCCACTGTCATGGTGATAAAGGCGACGGTCAAGGTGTTCTGGTAAAAAGAGAGAAATTCTTAGGAGTACCTAATTATGCTGATCGTGATATCAACTATGGATCGATCTTCCATGTAATTACCTATGGAAAAGGGGTAATGGGATCTCATGCCTCTCAGGTAACTCCAGAAGAACGTTGGAAATTGGCCCTGTATGTAATGGAACTCAAAGAGGCTATGGCTCCGGCCAAAGAAGAAGCCCCTGCTGAGGATGCCGCTGCTGGCGATGCAGCTGCTGAAGGAGAATCAACTGAAAGCTGATAAACGAAGCATTAACAATCTTTAACGACCGCAGAGATGTTTGAATTTTCAAGCCGACTAAAAACCATTTCTTACGTACTGATTTTGATCGGTGCGCTTTCCGTAGGCTTCAGCTTTCTGGCTGGCGGAGGTCATCATGAAGATGAGCACGGAGAACACGCAACGATGCAGGATGAGCACGCTGATCATTCGGATCATGCTGAGCATGCCGATCACGCTAGCCATGATAGCCATGGAGAAGAAGCTCATCACGAAACGGCAGTACACCCTGCTTTAGTGCATGTTGATATGCCGGAAACCGACGATTTTACCTATCATAAAGGTGCTTCTCGTGCCATTCCGGAAAACAACCACTTTTATGCTTCACCTGAGCATCACGATGCTGAGCATATTCATCACCAAATTGAGAATAAGCCCTGGTCTAACCTATTAGTAAATAGCTTTTGGGCTTTAGCTTTAGGTTTAGGAGCCTTGTTCTTTATGGCAGTGCAGTATGCAGCGCAAGTAGGTTGGTCTGCTGTAATCCTTCGTGTATTGGAGGCTATGGCCAGCTTTATCTGGGTGCCTGGTTTGGTAATCTTGATTATCATCCTTACCGGATGGTTCCATATCGGTGGCAACCACGTTTACCACTGGATGGCCGAAGGAATTATGAACCCGGATAGTCCTAATTACGATGCTCTGATCGCAGGTAAGGAAGGCTATTTAAATGGTGCTTTCTTCACCTTAAGAGCTTTGATCTACTTAGGAGGATGGATAGGTGCCGCTTATATGTTACGTAAGATGAGCTTACGTTTTGAGCAAGCTGGTGTAGACTATGCCAAGAACTGGGCTAAGATGCGTAACCTGGGTGCCGGATTCCTGGTATTCTTTGCGGTTACTTCTTCTACCAGTGCTTGGGATTGGATCATGAGTATCGATACTCACTGGTTTAGTACCTTATTTGGATGGTATGTATTTGCCACCATGTTCGTGTCTGCTCTTACAGCCTTAATGATGATCGTGTTGTACTTGAAAGGTAAAGGTTACTTAGCAGAAGTAAACCACAGCCACATCCACGATATTGCCAAATTTATGTTTGCCTTCTCCATTTTCTGGACTTACCTATGGTTCTCTCAGTTTATGTTGATTTGGTACTCTAATATCCCTGAAGAAGTAACTTACTACATGGCTCGCTTTGGTGAGTACAAAGGATTATTCTTTACCATGTTGGTGCTTAACTTCTTGTTCCCAATCTTAGTATTGATGAGCCGTGATGCCAAGCGTAACAAAGGATTTATCTTCACCGCTGGTGTGGTAATTCTCTTCGGACACTGGATGGACATCTTTATTATGATTATGCCAGGATCAGTTGGTAACAACTGGACTTTGGGTCTGGTACAAATTGGTACCATGCTCGGATTTGTTGGACTGTTTATTAATGTGGTTTTCCGTGCCTTGAGCAAAGCTCCTTTGATGGCCAAGAATCACCCAATGTATGTGGAGAGTACCCATTTCCATCAATAATTAGAAAAGAAACACTAGTAATACATGGAGACTTTATTAGTAATCGTAGTAGCACTCCTGGCGGTTGCCGCCCTCACTCAGGCTGTTCGGATTTTTGAGATTTCTTCTCAAATCAAAGGAACCGACACTGATGTAAAGGTTGACGATCGTGATAACAACACCCAGGGCTGGTTAATGATTTTATTCCTCGTGTTCTTCTTTGGCGCCTTTGCCTGGATGGTCAATGAGTATATGGATGTGACTTTACCGGTTGCAGCTTCTGAGCATGGAGCAGAAATCGATAACCTTTGGAATATTTCCATGGGCGTTATCTTAACTGCCTTCCTGGTAACTCAACCTTTATTATTTGGATTTGCCTTTATGTTCCGTGGTCGTAAAAACCGCAAGGCAACTTATATGGAACACAACAACCGTTTGGAATTATTCTGGACTGGTGTTCCTGCCGTTGTTTTGGCGGGTTTGATCTTATACGGGTTAACTACTTGGAGCAATGTGATGAATCCTGAAAATACCGAAGAGCCAATGGTCGTAGAAATCTACGCCAAGCAATTCGGATGGCAGGCTCGTTATGCTGGTAGTGATAATGAATTGGGATATGCTAATGTGCGTTTAATCGAGGGTGTAAACACCTTAGGTGTAGATCCAAGTGATGAGCACTCTGCAAATGATATTATCACCAACGAATTACATTTGCCTAAGGGGCGTCCGGTACTTTTAAAGTTCCGATCTCAGGATGTTATTCACTCCGCTTATTTACCTCATTTCCGTGTACAAATGAACTGTGTACCAGGTACTCGTACTCAATTCCAGTTTACACCTAACATTACTACCGCAGAAATGCGTAGTAAGCCGGAAATGATCAAAAAAGTGAAACGCGTAAACGCTTTGCGCGCAGAGCGTGGCGAAGACCCATGGGAATTCGATTACGTATTGCTGTGTAACAAAATTTGTGGTGCGGCGCACTACAATATGCAGTTAAAGGTTGTGGTTGAAGAAGAAGGAGCCTTCAACGATTGGATGAAGCAGCAGCAGACCTTTGCTGAAATGTTGTAAGAATTAGCTAGGAAAGTATTAAAGGACTGAAACCGAAAGAAGCAAATGGAATCACACGAACACCACAAGGAAACTTTCATCACGAAATATATTTTTAGTACGGATCATAAAATGATCGCCAAGCAATTCCTGATCACTGGTATGATCATGGGTATTATTGGTGTGGGAATGTCCCTCTTGTTCCGTTTACAATTAGCTTGGCCTGATCATGAATGGCCTATCCTTGATGCCCTTTTAGGAAAGTGGGCTGAGGATGGAGTAATGACTCCTGATATTTACCTGGCTTTGGTTACCATCCACGGTACCATCATGGTATTCTTCGTATTGACCGCTGGTCTTAGTGGTACCTTCTCCAACCTTTTGATTCCATTGCAGATTGGTGCTCGTGATATGGCTTCCGGTTTCATTAACATGTTGTCTTACTGGTTCTTCTTTGTCTCTTCAGTGGTAATGATTAGCTCTCTCTTTGTGGAGAATGGACCAGCTTCTGCAGGATGGACCATATATCCACCTTTAAGTGCATTGCCACAAGCGATTCCAGGTTCAGGTACCGGTATGACTTTATGGTTGGTTTCTATGTCTCTGTTTATCGTATCTTCTTTATTAGGTGCCTTGAACTACATCGTAACCGTATTAAACTTACGTACCAAAGGAATGAGCATGACTCGTCTTCCTTTGACCATTTGGGCCTTCTTTGTAACAGCTATCCTGGGTGTGCTTTCATTCCCGGTTCTGTTTTCTGCCGCCTTATTGTTAATCTTCGACCGTAGCTTTGGAACCAGCTTCTACCTTTCCGACATTATGGTAGCTGGCGAGCTTTTAACCAATCAAGGTGGTAGCCCAATCTTATACCAACACTTGTTCTGGTTCTTAGGTCACCCTGAGGTATATATTATTCTTTTACCAGCATTAGGTATTAGCTCGGAAGTAATTTCGACGAATGCCCGTAAGCCGATTTTCGGTTACCGTGCGATGGTGGGTTCGATTTTGGCGATTGCTTTCTTAAGCTTTATCGTTTGGGGTCACCACATGTTCGTTACCGGTATGAATCCATTCTTAGGTTCGGTGTTTACTTTCACCACCCTTTTAATTGCGATTCCATCTGCGGTAAAAGCCTTTAACTACATCACTACACTATGGAAAGGTAATTTGCAGTTTACCCCGGCCATGATGTTCTCAATTGGTTTGGTATCTACCTTCATTACTGGTGGTGTAACTGGTTTGATCTTAGGTGACAGTGCCTTGGATATCAACGTTCACGATACTTATTTCGTAGTAGCTCACTTCCACATTGTAATGGGTCTTTCAGCGATCTTCGGATTATTCGCCGGGGTATATCACTGGTTCCCAAAACTGTTTGGTCGCAGAATGAATAAAAACCTGGGCTATGTGCACTTCTGGGTAACCTTTATCTGTGCCTATGGTGTATTCTTCCCAATGCACTTCTTAGGAATGGCTGGTTTACCCCGTCGTTACTACACCAATACCAACTTCCCAATGTTTGATGATCTTGCCGATATCAACGTGGTGGTATCCTATTTTGCAATCATTGGGGGTATTGCTCAGGTAATCTTCATCTACAACTTCTTCTACAGTGCCTTACGTGGTAAGAAATCTTCTCAGAACCCATGGCGTTCGAATACCTTAGAGTGGACTACTCCGGTAGAGCATGTACATGGCAACTGGCCAGGAGAAATTCCTGAGGTACATCGTTGGCCATATGATTACTCTAAGCCAGGTGCAGATGAGGACTTTATTCCTCAAATAGTGCCCATGACTGAAGAGGAAATAGCCACCAGTCATTAGAATAGTATTCTATTAGATATTTGAGAAGTCCCGGCCCTAGGTTGGGACTTTTTATTTTAGATAACTTTGCTGAAACAGCTATATGACGCGTTTTTTAGACGGAGAAGAGGAATTGGAAGACGGCCAGCAGGATTTCGAACAGAAGTTACGGCCCCTAAGTTTCGATGATTTTGCCGGACAGGATAAAGTGTTGGAAAATCTCCGCATTTTCGTGGCTGCAGCAAATCAAAGGGAAGAGGCCCTGGATCATGTACTATTGCATGGGCCTCCCGGTTTAGGAAAGACTACCCTAGCCCATATTATTGCCAATGAATTGGGAGCAGGTCTTAAGCTTAGTTCCGGACCGGTGATCGATAAGCCGGGCGAATTAGCGGGGCTACTTACCAATCTGGAAGAACGTGATGTGCTGTTCATTGATGAGATTCATCGACTTAGTCCGGTGGTGGAGGAATACCTCTACTCTGCTATGGAGGATTACCGTATTGATATTATGATTGACAGTGGTCCGGCCGCCCGTAGCGTGCAGATCAACCTCAATCAGTTTACCTTAATTGGAGCTACTACTCGCAGTGGCTTACTTACCGCTCCACTAAGAGCCCGTTTCGGGATCAACAGTCGTTTGCAATACTATTCGGTTGAATTGCTTTCTAATATCGTAGAGAGGTCGGCACATATTCTTAAGGTTCCGATTGATGCCAATGCTGCTGTAGAAATAGCTCGTCGCAGCAGAGGAACCCCTCGTATTGCTAATGCCTTGTTGCGCCGGATGCGCGATTTTGCACAGGTAAAGGGCAATGGCACTATCAGTTTGGAAATTGCCAATTATGGATTGGAAGCCTTGCATGTGGATACCTATGGTTTAGATGAAATGGACCATAAAATTCTACTCTGTATTATCGATAAGTTTAAAGGAGGCCCGGTAGGATTAAATACCGTTGCAACTGCCGTAGGTGAACAAGCCGGAACCCTGGAAGAGGTGTACGAGCCTTATCTCATTCAACAAGGCTTTATGGTTCGCACCCAAAGAGGGAGGATGGTTACGGAAAAGGCCTATAAGCATCTTGGTAAGAAAGACCCCAACCTCCAAAACGGTTTATTTGATCTCTAAGGCCACTTATACCCAAAAGATAAAGGAAGAGGCTCAGAGGCTGGGTTTTATGGCTTGTGGCGTCGCTAAGGCCCGTTATTTAGAGGAAGAGGCGCCTAAGCTGGAGAGCTGGTTAAATCAAAACTACCAGGGAGAGATGGCCTGGTTAGCCAATCACTTCGATAAACGCTTAGATCCAGGCAAATTAGTGCCGGGGGCTAAGTCGGTTATCTCCTTAATTTTCAATTACTATCCCGGTAAAGTTCAGGAAGATCCTCAAGCACCTAAGATCGCTAAGTATGCTTACGGCGAAGACTATCATTTTGTTTTAAAAAGGAAGCTCAAAGATCTGGTTCATTTTATCCAGGATGAAATTGGTGAAATTGACGGGCGAGTATTTGTGGATTCGGCACCGGTAATGGAGCGTAAGTGGGCTCAGGAAGCCGGCTTGGGCTGGCAGGGGAAGAACACCTTATTGCTCAATAAAAAAGAAGGCTCTTTCTTTTTCTTGGCGGAGTTAATCCTGGATTTGGAGCTGGAGTATGATACCGCTATGCAAACCGATCATTGTGGAACCTGCACGCGTTGTATAGATACTTGTCCTACTGATGCTATTCTTCAGCCCAATTTATTGGATGCCAGCAAATGTATTTCCTACCTCACCATCGAGCTGAAAGACTCCATCCCAAATGAGTTTAAGGATAAGATGGAGAATTGGGCATTCGGCTGTGATATCTGTCAGGATGTTTGCCCCTGGAATCGCTTTTCCAAGCCTCATCAAGAAGAGGCCTTTAATCCTCATCCGGATTTGTTGAGTATGTCTTCGGGCGATTGGGAAGATTTAAGTGAGGAAGTGTTTCGGGAGCTCTTTCGTAAAAGCGCCGTGAAGCGAACCAAATATTTGGGTTTGCAGCGCAACCTTAAATTCATTCGTAAAGAGGAGGCCTAAAAAAAAGCCCCTCCTGCATCAGCAAAAGGGGCTTAGTACTATTGATGATTCTTGATCTAGATTTCGATGAAATTAGATTGTAAAATCTCGTAATTGTCGGCATCATAAATAAAGGCAATTACCTCACAATTCGCTTTCACAGCATCAGAAGGTAAAGTAATGCTTTCTGTAAAGCTGGCACTGCCGCTGGAGAGGTCAATGGTTTTTCCGTAAGTACCGCTAAAAGAACCGCGGAAAACATGATCATGCACGTAATTTGGATTTACAGATTTGTCACCCAAGGTCTGAGCCGATACAATATCGTTTTCGGTTAGGTACAAGCAAACCTTGATATTATCTGGTAAAGTGCCCGTTGCATTTACATTCCCGGATACTGTGAGTTCCATTGTTCCGGCATTATAGCGGTCTTCAGCTAGATTGATTTCAGCCACTGGTTGACGTTCTAATTCAGTGGCTACTAGTCCGGCCCAATCACCTTCTCCTTTAATGATGCGGTTTTCATCATAATCCAGGCGATTAACAAAGCCTACCGGTACCCCAAAAAGTTGGAAGAAGTTGAATAACTCAGTTCCTTCAGGAGTGTTAAATGCCTTCGGATGCTCGGCATCAGTAGTGGCCAGGTTACCAGCATGAATGCCGATCAGAATTAAGTTCTCCTTGCCGTAAATGGCTTGGAGGTTCTTTGCCTTTTGATTGGCAGCAGGGCAGTTATTACATTTTACTCCGGTAAATTCCTCGAGGAAAACACGGTGACCGGTTCCCTGATATCCCTGAGAACCTCCTTCGATTAGAAGATATTCGTCTTCCGGAATTTCATCACAGGCTTGCAAGCCCAGTAATAATGCGGCGAATGCTAATATTTTAATCTTCATATTCCTTAGAAGTTTGAAGTGAGTAATAAACTAAAGCCATTGGAGGCAGGTACAACTCTACAAATACCGCCAACACAGAATACACCTTGTTGTTGACGACCATAATTTACCTGCACCTTGGTAGTTCCACGGGTATATCCAAAAGAAACTAATGGATAATGAATTTGCAAATCCGGATCGGGATTACCATAGTTATAGGCATCTTGAACTGCCACAAACCACTGAGGGGCAATAGAATACTCTAATAATAACAAAGCCCAGGATCCGCGGTCTTGCTCGGTATGCATAAATTGAGCTTCTGTGCGAAGAGAGTGGCGGGGTTTAATTTTCCAAAGCAACTCGGCTACAGCGGCATTTACATATACATATTTAAGGTGGGTGTCTGGGCCAATACGATCATCAATAACGCCATCCAATAATGCGCTGCGATTGTAAATGAAATTATAGTAGCTGAAAGTACCTTTCAGGCTTTTGTTGATTTTAGTTTTCACCTCTACATTGAAGTCCTGCGAATACTGGACGTCCCCAGGGCCAGCCCAATCTTTATAACCATCGGTGCCGGAAATAGTTTGACTACTATCAATATCGGTACGGTATTCAAAATCCTTATCAAGTGCATAGGAATTACTGAAATTGATATTCAATAGGGTTCCATATTTTCCACCGATTAAGGTCCCGCGATCGAATTTATAACTCACTTCAGCCTGAATACCGGTTTCTCCATTTGCTTGAATATTGTAGGAGTAAAGAGCAGGTAAGGCATAGGTATGTAATTCTGCTAAAGGTGGCAGGTAATTAATCATGGCCTCCGTAAAGTTTCCTACTCTTTGGGAGCGGAAAAGGAAGTTGTCATAATATTTATAGCCCAAAAGGATACCTAAATTATCCTTAGCATATGAAAGCGTACTGTAAATCGCATGACCGGGCTTATAGATGAAATTATTAGCACTGTTGGGGTCTTGTGATTTATAAGCGTACTCGGCAAAGAAGTTGAAATTACTACTAATGAAGTTCGCTCTGATGCCAGCATTGGCTACGTTTTCCGGTAAATTGAAAATAGGGTCTTGAGCTTCCTGAAAGCGACTTACCATACTGGCTCCCAGAATTAAGTTTCGGCTACCAGCTTTGCCCTTAAAGTCATTCAAATTGAATTCGACATCGCCACCGCGCACGATACCGTCACCGGTATTAAAATAAATCCGTTGACGACCAACCAGGGCCTTTGCTGTGATGCCAGGACGAATATTCACAATCAAGCGCAAACCATCCATGGCATTGTCTAAACCCAGACCTCTTTCTTCGTAGGTACGAAAAACCAGCCCGGAACCAAATTGCTCATAGTAATTACCAACAGTAATATCGAAGCCATCTTTTTTATAACGAGCAAAACGATAGGGGATACCTTGGCCTTTAAAGCCTTCAGGTAGGCCTACCAGGTTGTTCTGATAATTTTCATAACGGATGCCCGCCATGAAATCCCCCTTGGTATAGATAAGATTTAAAAAGCCGGCCGCCAGCATTCTTTCGTCAGGATAGGCATCGCCTTGAGGATCAATTAAAGTATCGCGCAAATAATATTGAGCATTGGTTTGGAAGTTACCATGGATTTGCCCGTAATCGGCTTGCTTTTCTTGTGCACTGAGGCCGAGGCTTCCTAAGCCTAATGCCAGTGTAAAGACTAAATGTTTTTTCATAGGTGAGCTGAGCTAAGGGCTTATTCCACTCCTTCGATGCTTTGGCCATTTGCCACCCCTGGTGCTAATGAGCCTGATTTCACGACCACCTTCGGAGATTCTATTGATATGATTTCGGATGTGGTAGGTTACCCCGCCGGCGATGTAAATCGTAGAGTATTTAGTGGTTTAAGTCAGAATACAGGTATGGCCATGAGTAGAGGCGATTGGGCCACTGCGGGTAATACAGTATTAGGAGAGTCCTCCTATGTAAATGTGGCTTTGGAAGGAGATATTGATATCGCTACCAATATTCTTACCGTGGATGTAGAAATGTACTTCACAGCTAATGCTCCTTCGGATGTGAATTTGAATGTGGCGCTTTTACAAGACAATGTAAGCGGACCACAAACTGGGGCCTCCAGTAATCCTGGTCAAGTAAACCCTGATGGTACATATAACCATCAACATATGTTGCGTAGTTTGTTAACCGGACAATGGGGTGAAGTAATTACCACCACTACTTCCGGTACAACCGTTACTCGTCAATACACTTATACTATTCCAGCATCTATAAATGGAGTACCGGTTTCAATTGGTGATTTGGAAATTGTAGCATTTGTAGCCGAAGGTCAAACCGACATTATTACCGGAGCTAAAGGGCCAATGAATTATACGGCTCCTGCAGGTGCCGTAGTTGCAGATTTAGGTTCCAGTGCATCTGCGGTAAGCAATTCGGATTATTGTGATCCCAATTTTACCCCTGAAATGACGGTAGTCAATAATGGTAATCAAGCTGCCAGCAACTTCGATGTTTCCTATTCTATTAATGGAGGAACCGCCGTGAGCCAGAATGTAAGTGCATCCCTGGCAGGTGGTGCGTCAACCACCATTAGCTTTCCGGCTATTAGCTTAAGTACCGGGCTTAACCTTATTAGTTATGAGGTTTCTACTGCTAATAATAGCAATCTGTATGATTTAAGTGCAGCGAATAACATCGCGATAAGTGATCCGGTGATTGTAGTAAGCCCTACTCCCTTTGGTACTTTTTGGTATGAAGGCTTTGAATCCTATTCCTTAGGTGACGAGGATTTTAGCAATTCTTATACCCTAAATCAGGATGGCTATAATTTTTATGTGGTGAATCAAAGCATTGATCCTTCTGTAACTACCAATTTGGGTGGATATGGTACTTCTGGCAACAGCTTAATGTTTGATTTCTACAGCACAGCTAATGGTGGGAGTATGGCCTTGATGTGGGAGAAACTGGATTTGAGTTCTACTACGAGCAATAGCATTATTTTCGATCATGCCTATGCGCAGTATACCAATGAAAATGATCGTTTGGAAATTAAGGTGTCTACGGATTGCGGTGCCACCTGGACTTCAGTTTTTAATAAAGCCGGATCTGCATTAAGCACGCGCACAGCAACAACCAATTATTATATTCCTTCGCTTAATGATTGGACAACAGATACCGTTGATATCTCTTCATACGACGGTAGTGCAGAATTGATGGTGCAGTTTATCGGAACCTCTAATTATGGCAACAACCTTTTTGTAGATAATATTCAATTCAACAACAACACCTATGTTGGCTTGAAGGAGAATAATTTAGTGGAAGCTTTCCAGTTGTATCCAAATCCTGCCCAAGATCAGTTCAATATTGATTTGAATTTAAATGCCGATGCTCAAGTGGGGATTAAAGTTTTGGATATTACCGGACGAGAAATATTGCAAGTGGCCAATAGCCAATTAAGCAGTGGTGAAACCAAGCTTAATGTGTCTGTGGAGGCATTACCAGCCGGAACCTATTTTATTGAATTAAATGTGGACGGTACTAAGTATACTGAAAAGTTGATGGTGAAATAAGGATCAAACAAGAATCGATCAGAATAAGGAGGACTATTTAGCCCTCCTTATTTTTTGCCAATCATTTGCATTGGCGCGTGGCTTTGTGTTTGATTTGCAGGCATTTTTTCGATCAGAAAAAAAAGAAGGAAAAAGTTTCAGCTTTGATACTATATTCAAAATTGAGCCGTTGTACCGCCATCCTTCTGCCCAAAGTGGAAGGATAGCTTTTTTATTGGACGGGTGTATGAAAAGCGTATTTTTGGCGTTTTTCAGGAAAACCGACCTAAAACCATAGCTGTACAACTCCTATGTTGCATCATATCCGAGGGAAATTAATTGAGGTAAAACCTACTGAGGCAATTGTTGATTGCCAGGGTCTTGGCTACCAGGTAAACATATCCTTGCATACCTATTCGGCCATCGCTCACCAGAAGGAGCTCATGCTTTTCTTACATCCTATTTATAAAGAAGATTCTCAAACTCTTTATGGTTTTTCGACCAAGCAGGAGCGTGATGTTTTTGTATACTTAATTTCAGTAAGTGGAGTAGGAGGGAATACAGCTCGCACCATCCTCAGCAGTTTAAGCCCAATAGAAGTTATTGCTGGAATTGGTAGAGAAGACGTGGCGCTTTTGCAGTCTGTAAAAGGTATCGGAGCGAAAACCGCCCAAAGGGTGATAATTGACCTGAAAGATAAATTGGCACCTCTGGCCGAGGAAGTTGATACAGCAGGAGCCAATCCAAGTTTAAAAGCAGAGGCTATTGCAGCCCTGGAAGTATTGGGCTATCCGGCTCGCCAATCTGAACGTGTATTAAGTAAACTCTTGCAGGATCCTGCAATTTCGAGTATTGAAGAACTCATTAAAGCCGCCCTGAAAAAACTTTGAGTTTACCTAAAAAATATCTTAGTCTTTTGGGCCTCTCGGTCCTGTTTATCATCTATTCCTTTACCTATAGAAGGAATGTAGCCGCCGATATCCTGTATATAGAGAACGGTTGGGACGAAGAGTGGAATCGTCGCTTAGCCCTGGCTGATACCAATGATCCGGATAGTATTCTGCCTTATCCTTTTGGAGGCAACGAATCCGGTGGAGTTTATGGGAATCAGCCTGGTAATTTCAAAGAAGAAGTTGAATACGATAAGGAGTCAGGGAATTACTTTGTGTACCGCCGTTATGGTCGATTTAGTTCTGCTCCACCCGTAGTAATGACGCCCAGTGAGTACCGCGCTTATGTCGCCAAACAGCAGGCCCAGGATTACTGGAATTCACGCAGTAAAAGTCAAGAAGCGCAGGAAGCAGAAGGTCGGGACCCTGCCAGTTCCATTATTCCACAGATTACCATTGATAACGAGAATTTCGCTCGAATTTTTGGCTCCAATACTATAGATATTCGTCCTCAGGGTTTTGCAGAACTCACCTTTGGTGGCCGCTTCCAAAAAATTGATAACCCCATTATCCCGGAGCGAAATCGAAATGTATTCACCTTCAATTTCGATCAGCGCATTCAGATGAACGTAAATGGGAGCATCGGTGAAAAGCTAAAGTTGAATGTGAACTACGATACCGAAGCCACTTTTGCTTTCGAGAATCAGGTGAAGGTAGAGTTTACAGGGCTGGAAGATGATATTATTAAGAAGATCGAATTAGGTAATGTTAACTTACCTCTAAACTCTTCATTAATAACCGGTGCCCAAAGTTTATTTGGGGTTAAAGGCCAATTCCAGTTTGGTAAATTGATGTTAACCGGAGTGTTTTCGGAGCAAAGAAGCCAAACCTCCTCCATCAATATTCAAGGTGGCGCTACTACCACCGAATTTGAGATCTGGGGTGATCAATACGAGGCTAACCGTCACTACTTTCTCGCGCATTATTTCCGTGATAATTATGAGAGTTTCTTGCAGAACTCTCCATTGATTACCTCTCCGGTACAAATTACCAAAGTAGAGGTATGGGTTACCAATAACCGACAGAATACTCAGGATACGCGAAATATTGTGGCCATGCTCGATTTGGGTGAGCGTGAATTTCGTGCTTATCGCGATCAAGGTCGCCCGGGTCCGGTTATTTTTCCAGGACAGAATAGTTCCCAGTTTCCGGATAACCTGAGTAACCGCTTAGACCCTTCTACCTTAAGTCAAGACTACCCGGGAGTGCGAGATATTTCGCAGGTAAATGCCGCTTTAACCGGAGCTGGTTTTAATGAGGCTACGGAATTTGTGGAATTGGCCAATGCTCGTAAACTGAACCCTAATGAATTTTACTTCCACCCTCAATTAGGATATATCACGCTGAACTCCGCCCTCAATCAGGATGAAGTATTAGCGGTAGCCTTCCAGTATACCGCTGGGGGAAGAACCTATCAGGTGGGTGAATTCAGTACCGATGGGGTAACGCCTCCTAATAACCTGGTGGTAAAAATGCTGAAGAGTTTTATACTCGACGTGCGGGCACCCAACTGGGACCTGATGATGAAAAACGTTTATTCCTTGAGCGCTTTTCAGGTGGGCTCGGAAGATTTCCGCTTACAGGTATTGTATCAAAATGATGAAACCGGAACACCAGTTCCTTTCTTGCCCGAAAGTAGCTTACGTTCCGAGTTGCTTTTACGGGTAATGGAGCTGGATCGCTTGAATCAGAATAATGATGATCAGGCAGATGGTTTCTTCGACTTCATTCCTAATGTGACGATTTATCCTCAGAATGGTAGAATCTTCTTCCCGGTGCTGGAGCCCTTCGGTTCGAACCTGGAAAGTAAACTGGCTAATGATGAGGAAAAGGATAAATATGTGTTCCAGGAACTCTACGATTCTACCCGTTTTGTGGCACAGAATGAAACTCGTTTGAATAAATATTTGATTCGCGGACAGTTTAAATCCTCATCCAGCAGCGAAATTCAATTAAATGCCTTTAATATTCCTCCGGGTTCGGTGTCGGTTACGGCAGGTGGTACCCGATTGGTAGAAGGCCAGGATTATCGAGTTGATTATAACCTGGGTAGAGTAACCATATTAAATGAAGGAATTCTGAATTCCGGGGTGCCCATTAAAGTGGACTTTGAAAATAATGCCCTCTTTAATTTTCAGACGAAAACCTTCATGGGCTTAAATGCCGAGTATCGCTTTAATGAGAATTTCAATTTAGGAGGTACCGTAGTACACCTCAATGAGCGACCTCTAACTCAAAAGGTGAATATTGGCGATGAGCCTATATCCAATACCATTATCGGCTTAAATGGAAATTACTCCAAGGATGCGCCTTACTTAACCCGAATGGTAGATGCCATTCCGTTTATCGATACGAAAGAAAGCTCTAACCTATTGGTAAGTGCTGAGGTGGCCCAAATGATACCGGGCAGTCCTCGCGGTATTAAGATTAACGGAGAGCAAACTACCTTTTTGGATGATTTCGAATCCAGTCAAACCACGATTGATATTCGCAATCCATCCGCCTGGAAATTAGCCTCTACCCCGGCTGGGCAGCCTGATGTTTTTCCTGAAGCTACCGTTAACAGCATAGCTTACGGTTTTAACCGAGCCCGTATAGCATGGTATACCATCGATCCGCTGTTTCATAATGATGAGGCCCGTACTCCGGACAATATTCGTAACAACAAGGATCTTCAATCAACCAATGATGTGCGGGAGGTGCTGGTAGATGAGGTGTTCCCAAATTTAGAATTGGATAACAGCCAGCCCAGAAATATTGCCACCCTCGATTTAGCTTATTATCCTCGTGAGCGTGGGCCCTATAACTACGATGTGGAGCCTACTGCTTATTCGGCTGGATTAAATGCCGATGGAAGCCTGCGTGAGCCCGAAAGTCGTTGGGGCGGAATTATGCGTGATGTTAGCGTAACCAATTTCGAAGAGCAAAATATTGAGTTCATCCAATTTTGGATGATGAATCCTTTCGTGGGAGTAGAGAACCCACCCAGCGGTGGTGATTTGTACTTCAACCTGGGAAGTGTATCGGAAGACATTTTACGAGATGGAGTTCAGGCGATTGAAAACAGTATCCCGGTAAATGGGGATTTGAGCAAGCTCGATTCTACCCGCTGGGGTTATGCCACCAGTGTTCGGCCTCCGGTAGTAGCATTTGATGCGGACCCTACCGCTCGTGATATTCAAGATGTGGGTTATGATCTTTTAAATGATGATCAGGAAAGGGTATGGGCTAATGATACGGATTATGCCAACTATGTGCAGCGTGTAATTTCCGCCTTTGGTGATGCATCTCCAGCTTATGCTCAGGCAAATGCCGATCCTGCTTCGGATAACTTCCAATATTACCGCGGTTCAAGTCTGGATGCTGCTGATGCTAATATTCGGGAACGCTATAAGGCCTTTAATAACCCAGAAGGGAACTCTAACCCAACACCGGTGGGGGGAGTGTCGGCCTTTGCTACTAACTTGCCCGACATTGAAGATATTAACCGCGACCAAACCCTAAGTAAGGCCGAAACCTATTATCAGTATAAGGTTAGTATCCGCCCACGCGATTTACGGGAAGTAGGGCAGAATTATATTACCGATATGGATACGGTATTATCGCCCGAGCAGCCTAATGGTCAGCGTTACACCACCCATTGGATTCAATTTAAAATTCCAATTTATGATCCCGAGAAAACGGTAGGTCCTATTAATGATTTCCGTTCCATTCGTTTTATCCGGACCTTCATGAAGAATTTCGGTTCTGAAGTGGTACTGCGTTTTGCCCGCATGGAATTGGTACGTGGAGAGTGGAGACGTTATCAATTTGCCTTGGATGGTACTCGCGACCGCCTAACCAATGATGATCAGAACAATACCATTTTTGAGGTGAATGCGGTGAACATTGAGCAAAACGGATCGCGTTTACCCGTGCCATATGTATTGCCTCCGGGAATTGATCGTCAGGGATTATTTGGTACGACTTCGGCTAACCAGCAAAACGAGCAAGCCCTTTCCCTGCGAATTGTAAATCTTGAAGACGGTGATGCTCGTGCGGTATTCCGGAACATCGATTTCGACATGCGTTTATACAAGCGTTTGAAGCTCTTTACACACGCGGAAGCGATTGGCAACGAAAATGCCTTACGCGATGGCGATCTACGCGTATTTATTCGCTTGGGAAGTGATTACGATCAGAACTATTATGAGTATGAAATCCCCATGACCGCAACACCATGGGGAGTTAGCAATACTGATGTGAATTTGATTTGGCCTTCTGAAAACCAAATGGATTTTGCCTTGCAAGTTCTCAAGGAGGTGAAATTGGAACGCAATCGGGCTTATCGAAATACCGGAGATCCTATTAATGAACCTTATTCAGTAGATCGGGCCGGAGGTCGTGTAACCGTGGTTGGAGCTCCAAACCTGGGGAATGTGCGTACTATATTAATTGGGGTACGTAATCCCAAACGTCGATTTGCCTCGGATGTAAATGATTTGGGTATCCCACTCAGTGCGGAGGTTTGGATTAACGAATTGCGATTAACCGACTTTGATCAAGATGGTGGCTGGGCCGCTAATGCTCGGGTGGCCGCAAAATTGGCCGACTTTGCCAATGTATCAGTTACCGGTAGTACCAGTTCTATAGGTTGGGGATCGCTCGATCAATCGGTAAGTGAATTCCAGCAGGAGCAGCGTTATTCTTACGATCTTCAAACCAATGTTGAGTTAGGTAAATTCTTTAATAAAGATTACGGTATTCGTATTCCCATGTTCTATGGTACTAGCGAAACCTGGATTAACCCTCGCTTTAATCCTTTGGATCTGGATATTGAATTTGATGATGCCCTAAATAATATCGAAGATCCTCAGGATCAGGACTCGCTCCGTATGGCTACGCAAGATTATACGCGTCGCCGTTCCATAAACTTTACCAATGTTCGCAAGGAGCGTAATCCCAATAAAGGACAGCGCAAGCCTCAGATTTATGACATTGAGAACTTCTCCGTAAGCTACTCCTTCTCTGAAGTATTCCGACGTAATATCAATACCCGTTTTGATATTAATCGTCAGCATGCCGGTAATATTAACTATACCTATCGGGCCCGACCCAAGGCGGTAAAACCCTTCAAGAAAGTAAGTTGGTTGCAGAGTGATTATTTGGCTTTAATCCGCGACTTTAATTTCTATCCTTATCCTAAGAGCTTTACTGCGATTGCCAGTTTTGATCGGAATTACACCGCAATGCAAATGCGTAATACCGATGCCATTCTCAATGATATACCAGCAGAATTAATCGGCGATATAGAACCTACATACAATAAGAACTTCAACCTGAACCGCCAGTATAATCTCTTATTTGATATTACTGAGTCTCTGCGTTTCGATTATAGTGCTCGCGCTGGTTTTAGGATTGATGAGGTGAGAGGAGCTCCGAATTCGCCGGAGAACAGGGATACCATCATGCAGAATCTGCGTGATTTTGGTCGACCTTTAACCTATCACCAACAAGTAACTTTAAACTGGCAGGTACCGATCAACAAATTGCCCTTGATGGACTTCGTAACCTTAACGGCTACCTATAATGGGGATTACGATTGGCAGGCTCCTTCTTTGGCAACGACCAGAGGGTCAGCACGTTCATCTGACAACAGTCAGTTTAACCTCAATTTTGGAAATACCATCCAGAACAACCGTCAGATTCAGGTAAACAGCTCATTAAACTTCAATGCCCTCTACAATAAGGTGCCCTATTTAAAAAAGGCATTAGCAGGAGGGGCCGGTAGTAATCGCAGTGAAAGACGACGTCCTCGCGGAATTCCTACTCCGGGTCAGCGCAGCCAGCAAGAGGATAAGAAAAAGGGGGAGGATGAAGATGAGCCCACAGTCTTTGATAAGATTTTAATGGAGAGTGCTAAATTCCTGATGATGGTGAAATCAGGTTCGGTGAATTACAGTCAATCTAATGGTCAGGTGCTTCCGGGCTTTGCTTCCAGTCCTACACTCTTAGGGATGTCAGATGCGGGTGCCGCGCCGGGATTCTGGTTTACGATGGGTGATCAAAGAGATATTCGACCTGCTGCAGTAGAAAACAATTGGCTGGTTGCGAATCCCAATTTGAATAGCCAATATGCACGTACCAGCAATCGAAATCTGAATATGCGCTTAACTGCTGAGCCACTCAATTCATTACGAATAGTAATTACCGCCCAACAGCAAGGGAGCAGTAATCTGAGTGCTTTCTTTAGAGCGGATAGTGTATTTGATCCGGTAACGGGAGATTTCACCAATTACGCCTTCCGTAGTCAGAATGAATTCCAAACTCAAACATTCTCCAGCTCCTGGTTTATGTTAAATACAGCCTTCGAGCCATTGAGCGCTCCGGAATACAATTCAGCTGTTTATGATCAGTTCCGGGAAAACCGCTTGATCATTTCCCAGCGCTTAGCCCGACAATTGGAAGCCGCAGATTCAATTCCCGGTTATTCTGCGGAATTGGTGGGTAATGCAGATTCTGCGAATTATGGCTATCGCTATTACAGTGTGAGCTCTCAGGAGGTTTTAATTCCGGCTTTCATTGCTGCGTATTCTGGTTTAGATGCGAATTCAGTGGAGTTGGGCTTCCGTCGCAGCAGCCCCTTACCCAACTGGCAAATCACCTATGATGGTTTAAGTAAGATGAAGCTTTTCAAGAAGTACTTTGCCAGCTTTACTTTAAGTCATGCATACCGTTCTACTTATACAGTATCAACGGTAACCACCAATCTTCTGCGTCAGAAACAGCTACAGGATTATCCTGGCGAATTACCCTTGGATATTAATGGAGACCTTTTACCTCAGAATCAGATCAACTCGGTGAGCTTGAGCGAGCAATTTGCGCCATTAATTGGGGTGAATACCAAGTTTAAGAACAATATGACGGTTAGGGTAGAGTATAAGAGCGATCGAACTATGATGCTGAGCCTTACCAATAACCAGATTACAGAGAATCGTGGTAGTGAATGGGTAATTGGTGCAGGATATATAATCAAGGACGTAAAGCTGAAGTTTGTTCGCATGGGCTCTCGACGTACCAATCCGGTTTCAAACCTCGAATTAAGAGCAGATGTGGGGATTCGGGATAATGTGATTTTAATTCGCCGGATTTTGGAGGATGTTGATCAGCCTACCTCTGGGCAAAGAGTAACCACCGTTAAAGTATCCGCAGATTACCGCCTCAGCCAGCGGGTTCAAACTAAAATCTTCTACGACCTCAATATGTCGCGATTTAAGACTTCTAACGCCTTCCCGCTCACCACGAATCAATTTGGAATTAGTGTAAGGTTGAATTTGGGTCAATAATCCCTAAAAAACTATTTAATTTGCCGCATCAAAAAAGCTGAGGCATGAATATTCCAAATGATTTGAAATATACCAAGGACCATGAGTGGGTTCGTATCGATGGCGAAGTAGCTACCGTAGGTATTACAGATTTTGCTCAGAGTGAATTGGGCGATATCGTATTTGTTGAAGTTGAAACCGAAGGAGAAAGCCTGGATCGCGAAGAAACATTCGGATCTGTGGAAGCGGTAAAAACAGTATCCGATCTGTTTATGCCTGTATCTGGAGAGGTGATTGAATTCAATGAAGAGATTGAAAGCAGTCCTGAACTGGTAAACGAAGACCCTTACGGCAAAGGCTGGATGATCAAAATTCAATTAAGCGATCTTTCCGAATTGGATGATTTGCTCGATGCTGAAGCTTACGGCGAATTAGTGGGTTAATCCGTGCGGAAACCCAATAAGATAGTATCCTATACCCCAGCTTTGCTCTGGGGTTTTTTAATTTCCTACCTCACCTTGATTCCAGGTAAGGAAATCCCTCCTGCATTAGCCAGTCTTAATGACAAGCTTTTGCATGCTGCAATCTTTTTTTTCACCGCCGTGCTAATAATCATGGCTATGACCCGTTATCAATTTAAGCGGAGTCTCAGCAAGCTACGATTAGCCGGCATCTGGATTGTTTGCGTTACCTACGGGGCGCTGATAGAGATTTTGCAAAATGACTTTGTTCCCGGTCGAACCGGAGATTGGATGGACTTTTGGGCCAACAGTTTCGGGGCCGGTATAGCGGTGTTGCTGTGGTTTTTGTTTCAAGGCCGCAGGGCCTGATCGATCTTCGGATCTAAAACAAAATCCTAAGCAAAACACTATGCACAACAAGAAAAACTGGAAGAAGAATCTCGAAAATTTCCGCACTATCTTTTTTATGGTGGGCTTGGCTTTAAGCTTGATGGCGGCCACCGAAATCATCCAATGGACTACTGAGTATCGGGTGCCCGAGCCCAAAGAACCCATTGAGGAGTCCACATTTGCAATTCCTAATTTACCGCCAATCACCTTCCCTGAAAAACCTGAGATTCCTGAGCCTAAGAAGGAGCCAGAACCCGAGCCTATTAAACTGGATGCGGATAAGTTTAAGAAGGTGGATAATGACTTCAAAGAGCCCACTCGCCCTACTTTGAATTTGGGTGATTTAAATGATACTATGGCAACCGAATTTATGGGTCTGCCTGAGGTTCCTGAACCGGTTCCAGCCATTTTTGTTGAGAACATGGCTCGCCCTAAGGATTGTGAAGCTTTACAAGGCAAGAAAGAGCAGATGGATTGCTTCAGTAATTTTGTGAAGTTCTACCTGGCTGATGAAGTGAATTTTCCTCGTTCCAATGCATTCTTTGCCACTACGGAAACTGTTTATGTACAATTTGTGATTGATGAGTTTGGCATGGTGAAAAATGTGGAAGCCATTCGGGGCGAAAACCCTGACTTTAGAGAAGAGGCGGTTCGGGCTATTTCCGAATTGCCAGAGCTGGTGCCAGCTAAACAAATGGGGCGTCCGGTTCCTGTTAAGGTGGTGGTTCCGGTTCGATTTCGTTTAGATTAATTGATCATTTATTAATTGTAGGCTGGCCTATATTTTCATTAACTTAGCGCACTGCTAATCCATCGTTTATGCAAGTGAAAAAAACTGAAAAAGCCGACTTAGAGAACTATCGCGGTCTCTTTGTGCAGTTCGGACTGGTATTGTCCCTGCTCTTGTGCATTGTTCTTATTGAGTGGAAGACTTATGACACATCGGTAGCTGACTTAGGTGAGTTAGATGTAGAAATTGATGATGAGATTATTCCCATCACCAACCGTGAAGTAGCCCCACCACCCCCACCACCGCCACCCCCACCCGAGGTGATCGAAGTAGTGGAAGATGATGTGGAACTCGAAGAAGAGTTAGAAATTCAGACTACTGAAACCGATATGATGGAAGAGGTTGAGGTGATTGAATTCGAAGAAGAAGAATCCGATGAGATCTTAAACTTCGCTGTAGTAGAATCGGTACCTATCTATCCCGGATGTGAGGATGCCAAGGACAATAATGAGCGTAAAATGTGCTTCCAACAAAAGGTGATGCAATTTGTAACTCGCGAATTTGAATTCCCGGAAATGGCCCGTCAAATGGGAATTGGTGGTCGTATCTATGTAGACTTTGTGATTGAGAAAGACGGAAGTATTTCCAATGTGCAAGTAGTGCGTGGAGTAGATAAATTGCTGGATGATGAAGCAGTTCGAGTAGTGAAAAAATTACCTAAGCTTACTCCCGCCAAACAGCGTGGAAAACCCGTACGTATGAACTTTACTTTGCCAATAAACGCAAAGCTTCAATAAGGAATACTTTGTAACTTTATAGCCGTCTCGGATCATTTCGAGGCGGCTTTTTTTTTACTTCTCAAATAGAATCAAAATGGACCGTATCGAAACCAAAGTTTTAGCTTATGATGCAGTATTGGCTGCCATCGAAGCCGGAAAGGAAATATTGGATGTTTACGAGAATACCTTCGAGGTAGAATATAAAGACGATAAATCTCCGCTTACCATTGCTGATAAAAAATCCCATCAGCGCATTATGCAAATGCTTAAGGAAACTGGAATTCCAGTCTTGAGTGAAGAAGGGCGTGAATTATCCTTCGCTGAGCGCAAAGATTGGCAAGTCTTATGGGTGGTAGATCCCTTGGATGGCACCAAAGAGTTCATCAAGCAGAATGGAGAGTTCACCGTAAATATTGCCTTGGTAGAAAAAGGAGTGCCTATTATGGGCGTTATCTACGTCCCGGTAGATGAGACCTTATACTTTGGTGGTGCTGAATTAGGTGCCTGGCGAGTGGATCAAGCAGCTCATATCAAAGATTCAGATAATATCGAGGATTGGATGGCGAAAGGAGTGAAGCTTCCTGAGTCCCACGATCGTCCTTATACTATGGTGGGTAGTCGTTCGCATATGAGCGATGAAACGGCAGCCTTCTTTGATGAAGTTCGTAAAGAGCATCCGAATTCCGAAGTGATTAGCCGCGGCAGTAGCCTTAAGATTTGCATGGTTGCCGAGGGTTCCGCTGATGTATATCCACGTTTTGCACCTACGATGGAATGGGATACAGCAGCTGGCCATGCCCTGGCCAAAGGTGCGGGTTTTGAGATATATCAAGCCAAGAATGACAGTGAGCCACTGCAGTATAACAAGGAGGATTTATTGAACCCTTGGTTTATTGTGAAAAAGCCTGATTAGATAGAATCATTCTATTTTGCCGGGCTGGGCAATCCGCTGTATTTTTGCGGCCCAAGAAAGGCCATTGAACAGCACTACCGAAATCAAAGTCCAGGAAATCAGTTTTAGCCAAAAAGCGCAAGCGGTTATGGAATTAACCAAGGCGCGTCTAAACCTCAGTGTCGTTTATTCGGCCTTGGCAGGTTATTTTTTGGGTGCCGATCAAATCGGTTTTTGGCCCATTATGGCTTTGGCTCTGGGCGGTTATTTGGTAGTGGGAGCTGCCAATGGGTTTAATCAGGTTATTGAGCGCGATCGTGATGCTTTGATGGATCGTACGAAGAATCGCCCACTGCCTTCTGGTAGATTGAAGGTTTCGGAGGCCATGATTTCTTCGTCGATCATGGCGGTTGTTGGGCTTTTTCTGCTCTACACCATCAATCCACTTACGGTAGGTTTTGGTGCCTTTGCCCTCTTTGTTTATGTGTTGATCTACACTCCGTTGAAGGCCCATGGACCCATTGCGGTTTTCGTAGGTGCTTTTCCGGGTGCAATTCCTGCCTTATTGGGATGGGTAGCCGCCACCAATGATTTTGATATCGAGCCTGGAACTTTATTCGCTATTCAGTTCTTGTGGCAGTTTTCGCATTTCTGGGCCATCGCTTGGATTGCAGATGATGATTATAAAAAGGCCAATTATGTACTATTGCCTTCCGGGAAACGCGATACCAAAAGTGCCTTGCAGATTGTTCTCTATACCTTTTTCATTATCCCAGTTAGCTTGCTGCCTGCCTTCGGCTTAAGCGGCGGTTTAAGTTTATCTGTAGTGGGAGTGATCATCACGGCCCTCCTTGGATTGTTCTTTATGTATTTTGCTTTGAAGCTTTATCGTGAAAGGTCCATACCCGCCGCGCGCAAGCTTATGTTCTATAGTATTGTTTATCTGCCTTTGTTGCAGCTCTTATTGGTGATTGATAAATTTATTTAGAGATGGGGAAATTGACGGCAGCCGATAAACGCAAAGTTCAAAAGCCACTACTGTGGATTGGACTGGCTAGCATTGTCATGACATTCGCGGGTTTAACCTCGGGATACGTAGTGAGTCGATCGGCGCTGTTGGCAGATAATCGCTGGTTAATTTTTGGCCTGCCTCCGCAGTTCCTTTATGCTACAATTATCATTTTGGTAAGTAGTTTAACCATGATTCTCGCCAAGATGGCCTTGAAAAAAGGTCAAATTTCGCTGGCTGGGAATTTAGTTTTGGTGACCCTCTTCTTGGGTATAGCCTTTTTTGTGATCCAAATTTATGGTGCGCAGGATATGATCGATCGGGGCTTTAATGCCGTGGGCGTAAATACCGCAGTAAGTTGGGTTTACGTAATTGCCGGCTTGCACTGGCTGCACCTCTTTTCGGGTTTAATTGTATTGCTGTACACCTGGTACCGCACCGCTATAAAAAAAGTTCATACCGCCACCGATCATCAAGGCTTTAGTGTAAGTGCTATTTATTGGCATTTCCTCGACGGTCTCTGGCTTTATTTGTACCTCTTTTTATTATTTATTCGCTAAACTTGCAAAAATTTTAATGCATGGCTAACGGAGCTGCTTTAGAACAGAACACAACCGCTATTTGGGGCGGTGGACGCCAACCTTTTGGCGTTAGCTACGGCAAAATGATGATGTGGTTTTTCCTATTATCAGATGCCCTCACCTTCTCAGGTTTCTTGACCGCGATGGGCTTGTACCGCTTTAAGTACGAGACTACCTGGCCAGTTGCCGAAAATGTTTTCACCCACTTTCCATTATTACATGGCGAGCATCCTTTGCTCTTTGTGGCACTGATGACCTTCATTCTTATTTTAAGTTCCGTAACCATGGTATTGGCCGTAAATGCCGGTCATAAAATGAACACTAAAGCCGTTGTGCTTTGGTTAGGTTTAACCATCGTAGGTGGTTTTACCTTCTTAGGTTCTCAGGCATGGGAGTGGTATCACTTCATTAACGGTGATAAAGGAGCGGTAATGTTAGAAGACAGAACCGTAATGTATGTAACTCCTATCGATGGCAATGGTGAGATCATCAGTATCTACGAATTGATCACCGGTCAAGAGAAACCTCATGGAGATCATACCGAATTCAAAACTGCCGATATGATCGCAGCATTTGGAATCAATGATAATATGACCTTAAGAATGCCTGGTAAGGGCACAGAAGAAGGCGCAATTACCTTAAGTCGTGAAGAAGCTATGGCCGCCATGAAAGGAGCCCGGGTATTGCAGGGAGCCGGAATGAAAGCCAATGAATATGGAAACACCCTATTCGCAAACTTCTTCTTCTTTGTAACTGGATTCCACGGAACTCACGTATTTTCTGGTGTGGTGCTTAATATCATCATCTTCATCAATGTGTTGATGGGAACTTACGAGCGCCGCGGACATTACGAAATGGTGGAGAAAGTTGGATTGTACTGGCACTTTGTAGACTTAGTGTGGGTATTCGTATTTACCTTCTTCTATTTGGTTTAATCATATTTAGTAGCGAAAAACATGGCAAATAACAACGCATATCCCAGCGAACACCACGAAGGACCAGAAGGCACTAAATGGATCTGGAAAGTATTCTGGATTCTGCTGATCGTTACCTCAGTAGAGGTGGCATTAGGTATCATCAAACCCGAAGTATTAATGGGTCATGTTTTGGGAACTTCAGTCCTGAACATCATCTTTATCGTACTTACGCTGGCCAAAGCCTACTACATTGTTTCTGAGTTTATGCACTTAGGACACGAGCGTAAAAACTTTATTTGGACAATTACCCTGCCCATCGTAATTCTCATTCCTTACTTAACCTTCATTCTGCTCACTGAAGGAGGTTATATGAATGCAATGTCTCAGATGTAATGGTCTTAAAATCTTCATTCTCGAAGGCAGTACTAATCCTGGTATTAGTGCTGCCTTCGGTGCTTTATTTCATCTTTGTTTACGGCGCTGAGGGGAACTTTTTCCAAACCCTGGATTATGTGGGCCCTCCAACTATTATTGAGCGTTTTGAAGATGGTGTAGCGACTAATGACACCCTTCATTATAGCATACCTCCTTATCAGTTTACCAATCAGAATAATGTGCCTTACGGCTCAAGAGATCTGCAGGGTAAAATTTACGTAGCCAATTTCTTCTTTAGTACTTGCCCTACGATATGCCCAGCCATGAATTACAATCTTAGGCAGGTTCAGGATCGTTTTCTGGGATACGAGGATATTAATTTTGTCTCCTTTACCGTAGACCCAGAGCATGATACTGTAGAGGTCTTAAAGGAGTATGAGAAAAGAATCGGAGCAGAGGAGGGACGTTGGTTTTTCTTAACCGGTCCGAAGGTGGAGCTGTATAAAACAGCAAATGACTTTTTCTTGAGTGCACAGGTCGACCCTGAAGCAGCGGGAGGCTTTTTACACTCCGAAAATTTAGTTTTAGTAGATTGGGAAGGTAGAATTCGCAGTCGCAGGGATGAACAAGGCAATTTGAAAGCGGTTTATTCCGGAACATCAGCGGATGAAATCAGTCAGTTGAAAGATGATATTAAAGTGCTGATTGCCGAATACGAAAAGCATAAATCAGTATCCGAGCATCGCGCTTCTAAAGAGAGAGATTAATGGGCGAGATCAGAGAATTGAAAACAGCCAATCCCAAGGCCGACCGGGTAGCCATTCCGATTATTATTGTACTGTCTATCCTGGTACCTGTGGCAGTGGCCTTACTTATTTTATTTCCGGATACCCTTAAACTGGAAATGGGGATTGACCGGGGTACCTTGCCTGCCTTTCATGCAATTTTGAATGGCATTACTGCTCTTTTGCTATTGGCAGGCTTGTATTTCATTACTCAAAAGAAAATTGCGGGGCACCGCTTTGTAATGATGTCGGCTTTTGGTCTGTCTGCCGTTTTCCTGATTTCCTATGTAATCAGTAAGCTTAATGCCGACCCTATCCCCTACGGTGGAGAGGGTTATATGCGTAGCCTTTATTTCTTTATTCTCGTTTCCCATATTCTGCTGAGCGTTCCGGTGCTGCCCCTGGCAATGCTGGCCATTTATCGAGGTTTTACCCAGGAGTATGGCCGCCATCGCAAATTGGTTCGCTACACATTTCCCATTTGGTTATATGTGGCAGTCACTGGGGTCTTGGTATATTTGTTCATGCAACCCTATTATTAGTATGCAACTGCAAAAGATATTTTTCCTACTGATATTTGCTGTGTTTTTTAGTCTTTCGGCTGATGCGCAATGTGCCATGTGCCAGGCAGTAGCGGAGACCAGTACCAAAACTGGAAGTACCGTGGCTACTGGCCTTAATGGTGGGATTTTGTACTTGATGGTATTCCCCTATTTAATCCTTTCGGTGATTGGTTATGCCATGTATCGCCATAAAAAAGCACAAAGGGCTAAGCTAGGTCCAGAGGAATAAGGCGAAAAACTATCTTTGTAGGGCTACTTGAACGGGTAAAGTCCCTGTTATGTCAAAGATCACTGCCAGTCTGCTTTTTACTTTTCTCGCCCTTATCAATTTGCAGGGCCAGAATCCCTTACCTGAGGTTTGGTCACTTTCTGAATGCGTCGAATACGCACTTCAGCAAAATATTACGGTAGAACAAGCACGTTTGCGGGCCGAAATAGCTCGGAACAATTTGAATACTGCAAGAATGGATTACCTCCCCGATCTGCGTTTGGGAAATAATCTCTTCTGGAATTTTGGTCTGAATATCGATCCGGTTACTAACCAGATTTCACGACAAAGTCGACAAACAGTTAACTTCCAATTATCCTCCAATTGGACCCTTTACAATGGGGGAGCGAAGTACAATACCATTGCTCAGCGCAATCATGATTTAAAGGCTGCACAGTACGATTATGAAGCAGCGCGAAATGACATTTCCTTATTAGTAGCTTCCAGCTATCTTCAAATCTTATTGAATAAAGAAATAGAGGCCGTAGCTCGCGAGCAGGTGCGCATTACCAATCTTCAGCTTAACCGTACCCAGAAGCTGGTAAATGCCGGAACCCTTCCAGAAGGGGAGCTTCTGCAGTTAGAGGCGCAACAAGCACGCGATGAGCAGAATTTGATCAGTACCCAAAATGCAGTAACTATTAGTCAATTGCAATTGGCAAACATCCTGCAATTATCCAATCCGGATGCCTTTGAAATAGGTAGTCCTGATTTAGGTTTGCCAGACGCGAGTATTCTGGATCGCCCCGCAGCCAATGTTTATGATGTGGCGGTAGACAAGCAACCTTCTATCCGAGCAGCTGAAATGCGGGTGCTTTCGGGAGAAGAGGGAGTTGATTTAGCCTATAGCGGTTTTTTGCCCAGTCTCTCCTTGATAGGTCAGGTGGCTACTAATTATTCGGATCAAATTCCGAATGTTACGGGAACTAATGATATGGTTATTCCCTTTGGCTATGTAGGTAATACTGGCGACTTGGTATACATACAGCAATCCGTTCCGATAACTGATGGTGTGAAGCCCTTTAATGATCAGGTATCAGACAACTTGAATCAATTGGTGGGCTTTAGCTTACAAGTGCCCATTTTCAGTCGGAGAGCAGTGGCTAATAATTTGCAAAATGCCAAGATTAATGCCGATATCAATCGCTTAAACCTAGATCAGGTTAAGAACGATTTGAAGCAAACTATTTATCAGGCGCATAATGATGCAAAGGCGGCTAAGCTTCAATTCGAAGCTGCAGCCAAATCAGTTCAAGCTAGCCAAAAAGCATTCGAATACGCTCGGCAACGCTTTGAAGTTGGAGCCTTAAATCAAGTAGATTTTGAAACGGCCAAGAATAATTTGGCGGCTGCCCAATCGCAATTTTCTCAGGCCAAATTCGATTATATTTTCCGGGTAAAGGTTTTAGAGTTCTACCTCACCAATCAAGTTAATTTATAAGCCATGAGCAGACCCTTAAAGATAATCATCATCATTGCCGTTGTACTTGTCGTCTTTTTAGTGGTCGCTAAATCGGCCGGTTGGATAGGCAAGGAAGAAAGCACTAAAGTGGAGCTTTCAACCGTAGAACGTAAGACCATTACAGAAACCGTAATTGCCTCGGGCAAGATTCAGCCAGAAGTTGAGGTGAAGATTTCGGCCGAGGTTTCTGGCGAGATAATAGAGCTACCTTTTCAAGAGGGGGCCCAGGTGAAAAAAGGCGATCTGCTGGTAAAGATTAATCCAGACCTTTTTATAGCCGCTGTTAATCGGGCGCGTGCTTCCATGAATACGGCCAAGGCTTCTTTAGCCAGCTCAAAGGCACAGTTTATTGAGGCCGAAAAGAATTTTAATCGGAACAAAAGCCTTCATAAAGATGGGGTGATTAGTGATGCCGATTTTGATGCTATTAAACGGGCTTATGAAGTATCTCAATTAGGGGTGGAAAGTGCGCAGTATCAATTACAAAGTGCAGAAGCTACCCTGCAAGAGGCCAAGGATAATTTAGCCCGTACCACAATTTACGCCCCAATGGATGGTACCATCAGTATGCTTAATTCCGAGGTAGGGGAGCGGGTGGTAGGTACCATTCAAATGACCGGTACCGAGATTTTGCGTGTAGCCAATCTGGAATTGATGGAGGTATTGGTAGAGGTGAATGAGAATGATATCATTCAGGTGAATTATGGCGATACCGCTTTAATTGAAGTAGATGCTTATCTCGACAAGGAGTTCAAGGGAATCGTGACGGAAATTGCCAATTCGGCCAAATTAGCGGGTACCACCATTGACCAGGTAACCAATTTCGAGGTGAAGGTGCGCATCTTAAAGGATTCGTATTCCGAATTAGTTCAAAAAGGAGGAGGGAGCCCTTTTCGTCCGGGTATGACAGCCTCCTTGGAAATTTTAACGGATCGTCAAAATGGAGTGCTTTCCGTTCCTATACAGGCGGTGACCACTCGCGCAGATACTTCGGATAAACCAGCCTATGCTCGCAAGAAATTAGATGATGCCGATGAGGAAGGGGATGAGCTTTTTGAGATCGTATTTGTGAACAAGGATGGCAAGGCAGAGCTACGTGTAGTTAAAACCGGTATCCAGAATGATGAGGATATTGTGATCCTATCCGGATTGGAGGAAGGAGAAGAAATTGTAACCGGACCCTATTCTGCAATCTCACGGACTCTGAAACCTGGAACTGTGATCAGCGAAGAAAATTCCGAATCGAATAAAGAGGAATAGGCAATTGATACTGGCACTCGAGACTTCCACTAAAAACTGTTCGGTAGCATTATTAAAAGATCAAGACTTAGTTCAATTAATCGAAGCTCAATCCGATCAATACATCCACTCCGAAAAACTTCATCTTTTTATTGCGGAAGCATTGAAGAAGGCTGCGATCAAGCCAGATCAACTAGAGGCCATTGCTGTAGGCTCCGGACCGGGTTCTTATACCGGTCTGCGCATTGGGGTCGCTTCCGCGAAAGCCTTAGCCTATAGTTTGTCGATCCCTTTAATCAGTGCCAAGGGAACTGAGCTATTAGTGGCAGCAGCCTTGGAGTCTCAAGAATTTCATGATGATGCCATTTTACATCCCATGATCGATGCCCGTAGGATGGAAGTGTACACGGCCACTTATAATTTGGCTAAGGATCAATGGACTAAAGTGGAAGCAAAAGTCTTGGAAGAGGGAGCATATTCCGATGCCGGTCAACATTATTTTTTTGGTGATGGTGCCCCCAAAGCACAGCAGCTTTTAGCATCGGAGCGGCATCATTTTTTGAATATTCCCTTTCCATCAGCGGCTAACTTCAAGCAATTAGCCAGTCAAAAAATGGAGGCTCAAGCTTTTGAAGATGTGGCCTATTTCGAGCCCTTCTACCTTAAGGAGTTTGCGGCACAAAAGCCCAAAAGCGTATTTTAGGTCCCGCAAATGTTTAGCGATCTTAACTATAATCTTTACGCTCTGGTACTGATAACTTCCGGAGCATTTGCTTTCCTTCTGGCAGCATGGATCATGCGTAAGCGCCGGCAGGTTTTCAATTGGTTTAGTATAATGTTGATCGCTGCGGCCTGGTGGGCTGTGGCCTATGGTTTTGAGCTTTCTTCCACCAGTATGGAGAATATGCTCTTTTGGATTAAATTCGAATATCTGGGCATAGCTTGCCTTCCCTCCCTTTGGTTGATTTTTTGCTACAGCTTTATAGGTCGTGATAATCGCCTGAACAATCTTACCTTTTTTAGCCTCTTTGCCTATTCTGCAGTAACCTATTTGATGATGTTGACCAATGAAGGTCATCATTTGTTCTACGAATCCACCTCGGTAGATTACAGTGGCCCTTTCCCCTTATTAAGTATTGATCCAGGGCCTTGGTATCATTTGCATACCATTGTGTTTTACAGTTTGGTCGTTGCAGGGTATTGGGCCTTAATTGCACATTTACGTCATACCAAACCGGTCTTCCGAAAGCAAAATCGCCTTTTGATCTTAAGCACTCTGGTGCCGCTTTCCGTAAATTTTGGCTATATATTCTTGGATCTTCGACCTTATGGTCATTTAGACCTAACGCCATTCGCCTTTTTGTTGACCTCCTTTATCATTGCAGTAGGCTTAATGCGTTTCGGTTTATTCGATGTAACTCCTATGGCGCGTACTCGAGTAATCCAGGAACTTTCGGATGGTGTGGCTGTGGTGGACTCCCATGGTCGTTTGATCGACTTTAACCGGGCCTTTGAAGAAATACTGAAGCCAAGGGAAGATCTGTTTGGTAAGCGCCTTTCAGAGTGTTTTCCAGCCGAGGAAATGGATCAGGCTTTTCCCGATTTAGGAGAGGAAAATCTGCAAGAGCATATCTTACACCTTAAAGATGGTAGAATCTATGAGGTGAGCTCAACAGTCCTCTATGAGAAGACTGGATTGTTTAATGGTTCGGCGGTTTTAATTAAAGATGTTACTCAACGCATCGAAAGTCAGCATAAGCTGGAGGATAAAACGCAGCAGTTAACCGAGCTTAATGCGCTAAAGGATCGTTTGTTCGGCATAATAGCCCATGATCTGCGTGGTCCCTTGATCAATTTACAAGAAACACTCAATCTGGTAAACTCGGACGTGATTAGCACGGAAGAGCGAGATGAGATTTTAAAGATTTTAGGGGAGAATGTGGAGCAAAGCGTAAGCTTAATGAAAAATCTCCTCGATTGGGCCCAAAGTCAACAGAAGGGGGAGCGACTGGAGTTAAGCTTGTTCCATGTAGAAAGTTTGGTACGTGAGGCGGTGGAGCCGCTTCAGTCTTTATTAAAACGCAAGCAGCAGGTTTTAGAATTGGATGTGTCCTCCAAATTGGAAGTCTATGCCGATCGAGAACGGATTAAAATCGTACTCCGAAATCTGGTGAACAATTCCATCAAGTTTACTCCGGTACAAGGCAAGATTCGAGTTTGGACTGAGCAGGTGCAGGATGAAGTTTGGTTCTTTGTGCGTGATAATGGAGTCGGGATGAGTGAGGGTCAGTTGGAAAAACTGAATAAAGAATTGGAGCTGGAGAGCACCTATGGAACTCAAAATGAAAAAGGTTCAGGCCTGGGCTTGATGCTCTGCCGCGATTTCCTGCGTCAACATGGAAGCAAGTGGGAAGTTGAGAGTGAAATGGGCTTTGGTAGCACTTTTAGCTTTGCCCTTTCCGCCTTACCTAAGGATAGTCACCCTGCAGATAGCGATCTTTATAAATACCAATAATCGGTGCCCTTCTGTAAATTCCGCGAGACTAAAAAGTCTTCTAAATCCTTTCGCTCAGCAGGATTGGGATAGACCCCAATTAAGAGCTTCAGGCCCTGATGTGATTCAATTTTTCGATAGTCCTCAATGGGATGACCATGGATGCCATCTGGAAATTTATCGGGCTCTAAATCCATCCAGCGAAAGCGAATTCCCATATCGCGCAATAAGGCTGCTGTTAAGCGCGCCTTCCGCCCGGAGCCCCATAAAATAAGTTCTTCAAAGGCCTCCCATTCGATAAAGCGTTGCAGCTTTAAACGGAAAAAAGCCTTTTGCTGATAATGCTCCGAATTGCGTGAAGTTCTTTGTGGATGCTCACGCCACATCAAAGTAGTGGTGCTTAGGCATTGCACCTCAAAGCCTTGCTGATAGCAGCGAAAGCACCAATCGTAGTCCTCCGGATATTGTAAGCCTTCGAATCCACCAATGGCTAAAAACTCCGAACGTCGCATGAGCCAATTAGGGGAGGCAATCACGCATTCCCGATAAATCTCCTCCCAACTTTCGCCATTGAGATTGGTTTCATTTAGCCAGTTTTGGTAGCGACTGTAGCCTTTGGAAATGGGGCGGTCGGAGAAGTATTGGACTAATCCTGTGACTATGCTTTTAGCTTGCGAACCGCGTAATACCTTAGTCATTAAAGCCAATCGCTCGGTAGGGAGAATATCATCCGCATCAAAGCGGCCAACAAAAGTTCCCCGCGCTTTCTTAGAAGCTAATTGCAGAGCGGGTAAAATCCCTTGACCAGGATTGAGAAAGAGTTTTATACGGGGGTCTTTTTCGGCGAAAGCCTCTACAACTTTCCTACTTTGATCATTGGAATGGTCATCAACGGCAATAAGTTCCCAATCTTCCAAACTTTGTTGCTGAAGAGAGGCCAAAGCTTCGGCAATAAAGTCTTCAGCCATATAAAAGGGCATAAGGAGTGAGACTTCGGGCATAGGGTGAAGTTAGCTAAAAGCACCTTAGCCACGAATTATTAATAGAGACTAGATTATCGAGCCTACCCATCTTTGTACTATACGATGGCCTTTTATTTCCCATACTATATGATAGCCACCAGCCCCGTCGGAACCCATCATGAGGATAAAATAGCTGTCGCCCCATCTTTTTTCCTGAATATTAAAGCTCGATTTGGTGCTGATCCAATCCGGATCGAATTTTAAATTAAAGAGACTTTCAAAGAGGATTGGAGATTGAGGAATACTATCTCCGTCTACAATTAACTCCATGGCACTGCAGCGCGTAGCTTCACTCATTCCCATTTCAACCCCGTAATAGGGGATGCCATTTATGCGATCCGGATATTCTGAATTTCCTCGAAAAAAGAAGTCCAGGCTATCTACTTTTTCAGCTTTAAAACGAAGCTCCGGTGCATGCTCGGCCTCCGGTAGGTTTTCAATATTTAAAAGGCGACTATGATGTATATATCCGCCATATGCGGCTTGGTCGAAGGCAATGCTAAAAGGGCTGGGATTGAAATAGACCAAGACCCAAGTGGAGTCTAATGACCAATATTCATGTTCAACAAAGAGAATTCTACCCTCAGGCACTTGGGTGATAATAGGAGCTTGGGCATTAGGCTCCGAACGTAAATTAGAGTATCCATCAGGATCTTGAATAATGGCAAACTGGGCCATACAAGGCTTAATGAAGAGAGTCAGGAAAAGTACTAGGCAATATCGCATGTCTAAAATTAAGGGAAATCAAAAAGCGATCTGAAATGTTTTCCGAACTTATGCTCATGAATCGAATGCTTCAACTCTTATTCGCCCTGGGACTCTTATTGAGTTTAAGTACCTGTAGATCTTCGTCCACCCTATTTGCTCGGGGTAAGGTAAATAAGCCCGAAAATTCTGTTTCGCCAATTGACTTGCCAATTGTTGTGAAGCAGAACTTGTTTTATGTTGAAGTAGAAATAGAAGGGGAAGTATATAATTTTCTTTTCGATTCTGGTGCTCCGATGGTGATCTCCCATGAACTGGCAGAAAAGTACAATACAAAGGTTTTAAGGAGAGCGACTATTCGTGATTCCCAAGGGAAGCAACAAAGGCAGGATTATGTGCGTATGCCTGATTTTAAATTAGGGGATCGCACCTTTAGCGATTTAGTAGCTATATCTGCCGACTTAAAAGCGTCCCCTCTTTTAAATTGCTTAAAGCTGGATGGAATATTAGGTGCCAATGCCATGCAGTTTCAATATTGGGATTTTTCGCCTGAGGACAGCATCTTACGAATGAGCGACAGTAAGGAACATTGGCCGAAAGGCAAAAAGTATGTTTTGCCCTTTTCCATAAAAAGCAGCCGTACACCTTTGGTGGCATTGAATATCAATGGTAGTCAGATAAAGGGAATCACCTTTGATACTGGGTCGAATGGCACCTTATCCTTGCCCAAATCTTTGAGTTCTTCGTTTAAACCTGAAGCGGCTAAATTTAAATCCTATGGCTTTTTAAGTGGTGGTTTATTCGGCAGTGCCCTGGATACAGCTTATGAGTTTGAAATGAAATTTGAGTTTCCCGATACTATCATTCCGGTCTTGGTGGAACAGGAACAAACTAAGCAAGGCAAGCTTTTGGGAATGAGTTTCTTACGCCAGTTTCATGTGTTTATGGATTATCAGGAAGGGGAGATATTGCTCATGCCACGTAAGTTTGAGCCCGAACAAGGCACCTATCCTTTAACGCCTTATTACCAAGATGAGCAAGTGATTATTGGGAGTTTAAACAGCTTGCTCCCTCCCGAGCATCAATCCTTGGCCATTGGGGATACCATAATTGCGGTAGAGGACTTCCAGTTGCCTGAGCAAGTAAGTGTCGATGATTTTTGCCGGGTGGTCCAAAGCTTTCAAGATGAAGAGGAATCCTTGGTTATCCAGGTCAAAGGGAAAGGCCGTATTCGCGTAGCCAGGACAGCCAAGTAGCTTAATGGAAATCTTCCTTAAAAGAATTTAGTTCGGTATAGGGCAGTTGGCAAGCGCCTTTTTGACAAGGGAAAATTCGATTGGATTCCTGAGTCCATCGATCCTTAAAAGCAGGAATTTCGGATGGTCCTTCCGATCGAAATAGGAAATGCAAGGGATGGTAGTCTTTTTCCAAATCTTTTTGCCAGGCTGAGGTATCCGAACCAATAAGGGCAATTTCATAGAAATCGGGATCCTGAAAAAGGGCCAAGCGAGACCAGTTGGCGTAGGATTCACCATATTCCAAAAACTGACTTTTAACATGCCCTAAATTCTGCTGAGCCTGCTCGGTCCAAAGGCTTTTGGCAAAGACTAAGCCTAGCTTAAATAAATTATGAGCCATGGTGGAGTTGGCAGAAGGCATCACATTGTCCTGGGTTTCCATGCCTGGGCTAATTAACTTTTCTCCGCTCTTAGGTCTGGTGTAGAACAAGCCACTGCTGCGGTCTTCAAAATCTTCACTGACCTTTTCCGTCCAGGCTTTCGCCTGATGAAGATATTCCTCCTTAGCGCTGATTTGCCATAAATGGATAAAGGCCTCAATGCAAAAGGCATAATCTTCCAGCAAGCCTTCAATATGAGCTTCTCCTTCTTGCCAGGCATGGAATAGCAGATGGTTTTCGCGGCTTTGATGCTCTAAAATCCACTGGGCCGTTTCTTCGGCAATTTTAAGATATAACTTTTGTCCTGTAGCGCGATAGGTTTCGCAAGCCGCGGTAATCATCAAAGCATTCCAACTACAAAGAGCTTTATTATCCAGGCCAGGCTTAATGCGCTGCTCTCTTTCTTTAAGTAGGATGTTTTGCCAGGTCTTAACCTTGACTTTTAAATCGGCTATTTCAATTACAAAGCGTTTCGCCAAAGCTTCCGCTGATTCTCTACGAAGAAGGATGTATTGACCATTTTCCCAGTAGCCATTTTCGTTAATGGAATAATAGGCGGCAAAGAGGGCCCAGTCTGTAGCTGGAATGAGTTTCTGTAGTTCATCGGCAGTCCAGATATAGTATTTCCCTTCTTCACCTTCACTGTCGGCGTCCAGAGCAGAATACCAAGCTCCGGACTCGTCTCTCATCTCGCGAAGCAGAAACTCCCAGCTTTGCTCAATCACTTCCAGATAAAGCTCTTTTTTAAAATGGCGATAGGCTTTACTATAGAGAGCTAGCAACTGAGCATTGTCGTAGAGCATCTTTTCAAAATGGGGAACCTTCCAAAGGGCATCTACCGAATAGCGCGCAAAGCCGCCGCCAATTTGATCATAGATCCCACCCATGGCCATTTTATCCAAACTAAACTCCACTTGATTGAGGGCAGCTTCATTTTGGCGGCTAATTCCATAATCGAGTAAATAGGACCAATTAACGGGCATGGGGAATTTGGGGGCTCTTTTCGTGCCTCCTTCCTCATGATCAAAGCTGCGTTGCCAAATCTTAAATTGACTATCCAGGTCTTCCGGCGCAATTTCAAAAGGTCGACGTTCCAAGCTAAGCAGCATGCTTTGTTGAATTCCCTGAGTAAGCTGTTCGCCGTAATTGATCACCTGCTGTCGGTCTTCACGGTACATCTCGGCCAGCTGGCCAAGAACTTTGATCCATTGATCTTTGGGAACATAGGTGCCGCCCCAAATAGGTTTCCCATCGGGCAAGCATACCATATTTAAAGGCCAACCACCTTGCCCTTTCATTAGTTGAAGGGCCCGCATATATATTTCGTCAATGTCGGGTCTTTCCTCCCGATCTACCTTTATGGAAATGAAATTCTGATTCATCACTTCCGCGGCATCCTCCCGCTCAAAAACTTCCCGCTCCATCACATGGCACCAATGGCAGGCACTGTATCCTATGCTTAAAATGATAAGTCGGTCGGTTTCAATGGCCTTCTCAATAAGCTCCGCCGACCATTCTTGCCAATGTACCGGATTGCCGGCATGCTGTTTCAGATAAGGGCTTTTGGCAGATTGAAGGACATTTTGATCCAGAAACATCGCGATGAAATTTGAGACCAAGGTAAGCTCAAATGCTTGGATAGTATTTATTGCCTAAGCTTTTGCTCTCTTAACTTGGAGATAACATTAGAATTCAAAATTTGCAAACAATCTAAGATGCACGGCATATCCTTATGGACATATACTTAATTCTTGTCATTGCCCTTCTCATTCTGGCCATTGGAGATCTGGTAGTAGGGGTTAGTAACGATGCTGTGAATTTCTTGACTTCTGCGATTGGCTCTCGTGTAGCCACGCAAAGAACAATTTTAATCATAGCTGCCGCGGGGGTTTTTGCCGGAGCCGCATTTTCCAGTGGTATGATGGAAGTTGCCCGAAAGGGAATTTTCAATCCCAGCTTTTTCAGTTTTGCCGATGTGATGATCATCTTTATGGCGGTAATGATTACCGATATCATATTATTGGATGCTTTCAACAGCTTTGGTATGCCTACCAGCACCACGGTTTCGATTGTTTTCGAACTTTTGGGAGCCAGTGTAATGGTAGGTTGGTTAATGCTGCGTCGCGGTGAGCATCAAGAACTGGAATTACTGGACTTGATCAATACCAGTAAGGCGGGGCAGATTATAGCCGGGATATTTATATCCATTGGGGTCGCCTTTAGTGTGGGGGCTTTATCGCAATGGGTTTCCCGCTTGTGGTTTACCTTCAATATTCGTCGAGGCGTAAAGAAATACGGGGCTCTCTTTGCCGGGATCTGTATGACCATCATCATATACTTCCTGGTAATTAAAGGAATTAAAGGAGCCCAGTTTGGTGGAGATATTAGCGCCTTTTTCATGCAGAATGCTCTGGTGATTGTGGCGGGATCTTTCCTTTTCAGCACGATTGTATTATTTGCCTTGCAACGACTCTTTGAGGTGAATCCACTTAAAATTGTGGTTTTGGCCGGAACCTTTGCCTTGGCAATGGCTTTTGCCGGTAACGATTTGGTGAATTTCATTGGGGTGCCTATTACCGGTTTTCAGTCTTATAACATGTGGCAGGATTCGGGTGTGGCGGCAGAGGCTTTCAGTATGAGTTCTTTAGCTGAAGCGGTGCAGACTCCAAAAGAATTACTTTTTATTGCGGGCTTCATTATGGTGGTTACCCTCTGGTTTTCAGCGAAGGCAAGAAAGGTTACTGATACCTCAGTGAAATTGGGTTCCCAAGGAGCCGTAGATGAGCGCTTTAAGCCCAATATGATTTCCAGCGGAATTATAGCAGTGGCCACTGGTTTTTCCAACTTCTTTACCGCTGTTGTGCCTAATCGTGCCTTAGAAAGAATTGATGCCCGCTTTAAGTTTGAGGAGGTTACCGAGAAGGATCGTCCTGCATTTGACTTACTTAGGGCTGCAGTAAACCTGGTAATTGCCAGTATATTAATTGCTTTCGCATCCAGCTTAAAGCTACCTCTTTCTACTACCTATGTTTCTTTTATGGTAGCGATGGGAGCCAGTTTGGCTGATAGGGCCTGGGGAGCGGGCAGTGCCCCTTATCGAGTGGCTGGAGTGGTGAATGTAATTGGAGGTTGGTTCCTTACCGCCATAGCGGCCTTTGTAGCTTCGGCACTAATTGCACTCTTAATCAATATGGGAGGAAATTGGGTAGCCGTAGGATTATTTGTGGTAGCTCTAGCGGCCTTAATGCACAGCAACCGTCGTAAGAAATAAAAAACCGCCAAGCCCTTTCGGACCGGCGGTTTCTATTGCTTATCGTTTTCTATTTATTTGCCTTTCAGCGCAGCGAAATGCTTAAAGAAATGAGGGATGGTTTCGATTCCCTTGTAATAATTGAATAGGCCGTAGTGCTCATTAGGTGAGTGAATGGCATCGCTATCTAAGCCAAAGCCCATCAAGATACTTTTAAGGCCTAATTCTTTTTCAAATAGGGCAACAATGGGAATACTACCACCACTGCGTACGGGTACCGGAGTTTTTCCGAAACTGTCTTCCATGGCTTTACTTGCAGCTCTATAGCCAGGATCGTCGGTTGGCGATACATAAGGCAATCCGCCATGATGTGGAGTCACTTCCACTTTTACGGATTTTGGGGCAATCGCTTCAAAGTGCTTTTGGAAAAGCTCAGTGATTTTCCCTGGTTCTTGATGTGGTACCAGGCGCATAGAAATTTTGGCTTTCGCCCAGGATGGAATGACCGTTTTAGCACCTTCACCCTGATAGCCACCCCAAATACCATTAACATCCAAGGTAGGGCGGATAGAAGCACGCTCCATGGTGCTGTAGCCTAATTCGCCGTCTACATCACTAAGATCAAGGGCTTTCTTGTAATTATCCAAATTGAAGGGAGCCTTAGCCATTGCTTCTCTTTCAGCATCACTTAGCTCCTGCACATCTTCGTAGAAACCCGGAATGGTGATATGCTTATTGTCATCCTGCAGGCTGGCAATCATATTGGTCAAAACGTTGATGGGGTTAGCCACCGCACCACCGTAAAGCCCGGAGTGTAAATCGCGATTGGGTCCGGTAACCTTCACTTCCACATAGCTTAAACCACGTAGGCCAGTAGTAATGCTAGGACTGTCGTTAGCGATCATGCCTGTGTCCGAAATCAGGATAACATCAGCGGCTAACTTTTCTTGATTGCGACTTACGAACCAACCTAAGTTTTCGGAACCTACTTCTTCTTCCCCTTCAATCATGAATTTCACATTGCATGCTAAGGTGCCAGTTTGATTCATTAATTCCAGGGCCTTTACGTGCATAAACATTTGCCCCTTATCATCACAGGCACCGCGAGCAAAAATGGCTCCATCGGGGTGAATTTCCGTTTTGCGAATTACCGGCTCAAAAGGCTCGGTAGTCCATAAATCCAGCGGATCGGGTGGTTGTACATCGTAGTGACCATATACCAATACCGTGGGTAAGGAAGGGTCTACAATTTTATCAGCATAAACGATGGGATAGCCGGGGGTTTCACAAATTTCAACGTTCTCGGCACCTGCTTTACGAAGGCTTTCCGCCACCGCATCTGCAGTTTTTAAAACATCATTTTTATAGGCGCTATCGGCCGAAATACTGGGAATGCGCAGTAATTCAAAAAGCTCTTCTACAAAGCGCTCTTTATTCTGCTCAAGGTATTCTTTTTGAGAGGACATTAAATAAGGATTTGTGTAAAGGTAAGGCTCATTTGAGAATTAGAAAGGACCATTAGCTGAAGCTTTCTATTTGGAATAGTAAACTTGACCTTCAATGCTACTATTCAATTTTAGAATGGCTCTAAAGCACAATTCAATAGTATCTAAGTCGTTGTACGAAGGCATGCGTTTGTTGTTGATACTAAGCTTTTTGGGAGTGAACCCTTTGATGGCCCAAAGTTGGCAGTCCCTGTCGGATTATCCGGGTATTGCCGTGGATGATGCTTCGGCATTTAGCATTGGTGATACGGCCTATTTCGGTGCGGGTTTAACATCCTGGTGGGCTCCACGCGCCAATTTCTTTGGCTTGGATTTACAGACTTATCAATGGTTCCCAATTGCTGCTTTGCCTGCAGGAAAAGAGCGGCATTATGCAGCAGCTTTTAGTACGGATCGTCATGGGTATTTGTTTGGCGGTTACAATGGTCAAGACTTCTTAAATGACCTATGGCGCTACAATCCTCAATTGGATCAATGGACAGAATTAAGTCCCTTACCCGATTCAGGTAGATCGGGTATGGCTTGTTTTCGGCTTGGTGATACGACCTATTTTGTGGGGGGTAAGAATGATTCGAATTATGCTATGGCAGAAGTTTGGGCCTATGCTATAAGTACGGATACCTGGCATCAATTGCAGGATTTTCCATTTGGCGCTCGCTGGGCTGCCTCTGCCACAGCTTTAAGTGGAAAAGGATACCTGTTGTTTGGTCGCAATGAGCAGGATGAATTTCAAAAAGGCTTTTATTCTTATCATGCGCAGGGGGATCAATGGACCCACTTATTGGACTTTATGGGCTCGGGTCGATCGCATGCCTGCTTGCAAAGAATAGGAGGTGATTTGTACGCGGGTTTTGGCATCGATAGTGCAGGAAATTATTATTCCGATTGGCAGATTTACGATGGTCTCAGCCGAAGCTGGCAGAGCCTAAATGCTATTCCAGGTGCAGCTCGCAAGGGCGGAATGGCGATTAGCAAGGAGGGGAAATTCATTTATAGTACTGGCATTAATGCGGCAGGACAATGGATTAAAGAAACCTGGCTTTATGAGGCTCAGTTGAGCTTAGCGGAAAACAAGGCCGAAGGAAATCGAAAACTTCTGCAAATAGTAGATCTTTTGGGTAGGCCCATTTCCCAGGAAGTAAAGGGGGTTCAAATTTGGCTTTACTCGGATGGTAGTAGTGAAAAGCATTGGCGTCCCTAAGCTTTTTTAATTCATGAACGAAGGCTTATCTTCCCTCTATCAAATAAACGCGATTGTACCGAAAGATTCTGATAGTGTTGATATTGGCGGTAGCCTGTAAGTCCAAGCAAACTGAATCTTGCGCTTTAGAGCCCGCTTTGTATCAATTATCGGATTTTCCAATTGGCTGTGCCGTGGATCTAAATCAGCGGGAGTTTAATCCGACCTATGCGCGATTATTGGGGCAGCAGTTTAACCAGCTGAGCCCTGAAAACATTATGAAGCCCGAGCACATTCATCCCCAGGCTAATTATTACCATTGGTCGGACGCAGATAGTTTGCTTAGTTATTGCCAAAAGGAGCTTAAAAGCCTGCATGGTCATACCTTAATTTGGCATCAACAACTCCCTCCCTGGATGGAGGACTTTAAAGGTACAGAGGTAGAATGGGAGGCGATGTTTAAGGATCATATTCAAAGTATCTGCAGACATTTCAAAGGAAAGGTTCGCGCCTGGGATGTGGTAAATGAGGCATTTAATGAAGATGGAACCTTGCGCAATTCGATTTGGAAGCAGCATTTAGGGGCCGCTTATATTGAAAAGGCCTTTCGCTATGCCCATGAGGCGGATCCGGATGCGCTCTTGTTCTACAATGATTTTAATCTTGCTTTAAATCCTAAGAAAAGAGCAGCCGTTTTAAGCTATTTAAAGAATTTGAAGCAGCGCGGTGTTGCCCTTGATGGCATAGGATTGCAGATGCATATTTCAATTGCCTTTCCAGAGAATAGAGCGATTGAATCTGCCTTTCAGGATTTTTCAAAAGCAGGCTTTTTGGTACATATTTCTGAATTGGATATTTCGGTAAACCCTTATGGGGGTACATTTCAGGCTAGTGCTGATATATGGGAACGCCAGGCGCAAAAGCTCGCTTCGGTAATCGGTTTGTATAAGCAGATAAACGATTCTAAGCAATATGGAATCACATTTTGGGGATTAAGTGATGCGGATAGTTGGATTCCCAGCGCCTTTAATCGGGAGGATTATCCATTACTCTTTGACGGGGATTATCAGGCGAAAGCCGCCTATTGTAAAATGAAAGAAAGTTTATGAAGCTGCGAACTTTAATCTTAGTCCTTTTTTTATCGATATGGTCTCAGGAGCTTTTGGCTCAGCTCTCAGTGGGCTACTATCCTTTTCAATCTACCTTAAGTATTGCCACCGATACGGAGAAACTTATCTGGGCCGATATTCGAATTGAAGCGAATAGCTTTTACGGCAATCTAAATTCAGAACTGGATTTGATGTGGAGTTGGAAGCGGAGTGATTGGGTGAACTATTACAGTGGACTAGGTTGGAATTTTGCTCCCTTTGCCGGAGTTTCAGATTTGGAATTTACCAATGGCTATGTATTTGCAACCGGAGCGCGCATTAAACCCTGGGCAGCTCATCGAAACTTTCAAGTCCTCTTTGAAGTGGGGCCCTATGTAAATCGTCAATTTGACGGAGGAATATTTCGCACAAGTTTAGGCCTGGCTTATAATTGGTGAATAATTTGAAAAGTTACTTTTCCCTTAATCTTTACGCTAGCTCTATTGCTTACATTTCAAAGACTGTAGAAACCTAAATATATCCATAATGACCACCGTAAATGTATACCTCACTTTTAACGGCAATTGCGAAGAGGCCTTTAATTTTTACCGTTCCATTTTTGGAGGTGAATTCGCCATGTTTTCCCGTTTCAATGAGATGCCCTCTGAGGAAGGAAATCAAATGCCGGAGGAAGAAGGAAACCGGATTATGCACGTAGGATTGCCTATCAGCAATGAAACCATGCTAATGGGAAGTGACACCGGTGGTGAATGGGCGGCAAATTTTCAGGCGGGCAATAATTTCTCTATTTCGGTGACTACAGACAGCCGAGGTAAGGCCGATCAGTATTTCAATGATTTGGCCGAAGGAGGTCAGGTAATTATGCCTATGAATGATACCTTTTGGGGGGATTATTTCGGGATGTGTGTAGATCAATTCGGAATAAACTGGATGGTAGGATTTAATGCGGAGATTGCTGGATAATTAAATAGGGTCTAAGGGCTTGTTTTTCATTGATTTAAAATTGAGTATCTTCAGGAAACTGTATTTCGCTTCTGAATGTTGTTGCAATTCAGCCTTTAATTATACCCTATGAAAAAAATTATTCCCTCTGCTTATTTAGTGCTGGCTACTTGCATTAGTGGACAAGCCCAATGCATGCTCGACTTAGGTCCGGATCGTTTTGCCTGTGGCACCTTTCAAGGTAATGACACGCTGGATTTAGGTAGTCAAATCAGCCTACAGAATACAGTTGGCTCCCTTACTTATACCTGGGAGGCACATTATATTCAGCAATTAGGCTCAACCACCATTGAGCTTTGGGCTTCTGATATTTTGGATGATACTACATCTGCTAATCCCCAATACACGGCTGCCCTCGATTCCATGCAGTTTTTTCTGACCATTAGTGATTCACTTGGAAATACTTGCCGAGATTCGGTTCAGGTTTATTTGTCCTCCTTTGTGAGCACTTTGGGGACCATCCATGCTAGTATTCAGGAAGGGGACTCCATTTTCCTGAATTTTGGATCGAATATTAGCGGAGGAACTGGGCCACTCACCTACCTCTGGCGGCCGAATCATGGTTTAGTAGATTCCACCATAGCGAATGGCTTTTGGGCAAAGCCCACCCATAGCATCGCCTACTATTCTACGGTTTGGGATACAGTTGGATGTAGCGCCGTGGGTGCACCCTATTATTACATTACGGTGAATCCATTGAGCGAAAAGGAAATAAGATTGGCAGAGCATTTTAAGGTATATCCTAATCCAAGTTCCGGTGTTTTGTTTATCGAGAGCAATTTGGAAGATGTTAGGAGTTTTAAATTGATTAGTGCCGATGGTCGGACTGTCCTATCCTTAGATCATTTACCCTTGCGACTTGACTTATCAGGTTATTCTAATGGTTTGTATTGGGTAGAGGTGAATACTGCCAGAGAAAGCTTAAGTAAGAGACTTGTTTTGCAGAACTGATAGGCCGGGTTTTTGGCTAAGGTGTTTTCTTGAGTATTTGGTTTCGGACTGAATTTTTCGGATTAAAAAATGCCTAATAAATTTTTGAATGCCTTCGTTCAGATAAAAATAACAGGTCATTTCTTTAATAGTAATTCCTCTTATTTAAGTTTTTGGACGTTTTCTTAAATAAAGAAATCTGAACCTTGATCAATTTTGTCTGACACCCTAGATTAAAGAAATTGCATCTCTTCAATCTATCCCAACCATATCAAGCTTACAATACCCCCAATAATCAACAGTCGGTACAGGTGGTTGAGGTAATGGAAGTGCTCTTTCTTTTCGGCGAAAGCCAGTAAACCTGCACTAAAAAATAGACCGGCCAGGCCCAAAGCGAGGTAGTAGCCAATACCATTTAAACCCACCTTATAGAATATGGCTCCGGCGGGAATTAAACCTGCCAGGGTGAAAACGGCGACCAGCCATTTGGTTTTGCGCAATCCTAAAGTAACGGGCAGGGTGGGGTAGCCAAGGATGACATCGCCTTTTAAGGCCTCGAGGTCTTTGATAATCTCACGAATGAAAATGACCAGAAGCACAAAACTCACATAGGTGAGGATAACTAAATCTTCAAGATGGAAGTAGAGGAAGATGGCAAAGAAGGGGGTGATGCTCAATAGGGCGGCCATCATATTGCCAATGAAGGTGATCTTCTTCAATTTATGAGAATAGAACCAGAGGGCGAAATTAAAGGCCGCGAAAAAGAGAAATACATTAAAACTAACCAATGCTCCCAGTAAGCTACCACTGATGGCAAAGAGGAAATACAGGCGCAGGGTTGTACTCTGCTTGAGGATTTTCTCATAAAGGGTTTTGTCGGGCCTATTGATAAGATCTTTCTCGAGGTCGTAAAAGTTATTGATGATATAACCTCCCGCCACTGAAAAGAGGGAGGCAAATACAATGGCATGGACCTTAAAATCCAAGACTAATGCCAACCAATTATGAGGATCGTTTAGAACAAAGATGACCGCTAAATACTGGGCGAGAGCTAAAAAGAAAATATTATACCACCGCACCAGGGAAAGCAGTGCGGAGAGCTTAAAGATTAGGATCTTGTCTCTCCGGCGCAGTGCCATTTACAGACGGTATATCAATTCGGTTTCGTAACCTTTGAGCAAAGTTTTGGCCTGGTCGTAATCAGGCGTAAAGCCTAATACAAAACCACCACCTCCACTGCCGCAAAGCTTGAGGTAATAAGCATTGGTTTCGATCCCTTGTTGCCATAATTCCTTCATGCTGTGAGGAATCATCGGGCTGAAGTTCTCAAAGACCAAATGACTCAATTTCTTGAGGTTATTGAAAAGAGGTTTGGTATCTCCTTTCAGGAAAGCAGCAATACAAGCATCATTGTACTTGGTAAACTGCTCTTTCATTACTTTTCGGAAACCCTCATTTTTCATCTTATCCATAAAGATGTTTACCATGGGTTGGGTTTCACCGGGTTGGCCGCTATTCAATAAGAAAATGGCTCCTTTGCCCTCTAACCTTTCTGGGATATGTACCGTGCCTAACTCGTCTTTCGACTGAATTAATACCGGTAATTTGAGGTAGCAAATAAGAGGGTCGAGTCCGCTGCTTCTTCCGTGGAAAAAAGACTCCATCTGACCTAGGATCTGCTTAAGCTGTTGAATGTTTTCTTTGCTGATATCCGCCTCCGGATCGATGCGGTTTAAGGCATAACGATCGTAAATCGCGGCACATAATGCCCCACTGCTGCCTACTCCATATCCTTCGGGGATACTGCTGTCGAAATAGTAATTGGCTTCTAAATCTTTGCGGAAAGCTTCTAAATCGAATTGGGCTAAACTATCGCCACTGGCTTCCAGTGCCTCGAGGTAATTGAAGAATTTCCATAAGCTCTGATTCGAGCGCTCGGCGGTTTCCGACAATTCAGCTTCTTGCTTAAAGGCACCCTGATAATAGTTATAAGGAACCGATAAACCCTGTGAATCGTTTATAATGCCATACTCTCCGAAGAGAAGGATTTTGGCGTAGTAAAGCGGATTATTCTTCATTATGTCAGCTTCGTGGGACCAGGTCCAACCTGATCGCAAATATACTCTCCGTTTTTTAAATAGCCTTTTATAGTGCTGTTAACGAAATCCAAAGCTTCTTGTTCGATGCTCGAAGGATAAAGTAAATGCACATTAGCACCGGCATCTAAAGTGAAGTAGAGCGGCTTAAGGGTTTCGCGGCGGAAATTCCATATCTCTTCAATGATCTGAAGAGTATTGGGCTTCATCAATAAAAAATAGGGGCGAGAGCTCATCATCATAGCATGGAGGGTGAGGGCTTCACTTTCAACCAATTCGCCAAATGCCTCCAAATCACCCTTAGCCAATATACTCTGTAAGCTGGCCATATTGCGATGTGCCTGCTTAAAGCGTTCCTGTGCAAATGGATGTCCTTTCATTAAGCCATGTCCGGCAGTGCTGCTCACCGCTTTCTGACCTTTTTCTACCAATAAAATAGTGTCCTTAAAGTCTTTGAAAACCGGGTCTACTTTCCCTTCATAGGGGATGGCATATTCATCGCTGCTTTCGGTAATACCTTCTGTTTTGCCCCATAAACCCAGGCCACCAAATAAAGAGCGACTGGCCGAGCCAGACCCCAAACGGGCCCATTCGCTGGCCTTGCGGTAAAATTCGCTCTCGCTGAGTTTTTGCCCCTTTGGTGAAAGGGATAATAAACAAAGGGCTAAGGCCGACATTCCACTGGCAGAACTGGCAATGCCACTGCTATGAGGAAAGCTGTTATAAGTGTGGATGCTGAATTTATGTCCTTTCAAAAAGTCGAGCTCACTTTCAATTCGCTGCAAGAATTGCTCAATCTTGGGTTTGAAATTATCCGCTTTGCGGTAATCCAAATAGACCTCAAAATCGAAGTCCGCCGCACTGATTTCCTCCTGAATTTCCAGCTTGGTTTCGGTATAGCTTTCTTTGAGCGTAAAGCTAAGGCTGGGGTTCGCAGGTAATTGGGGCTCATATTTTCCCCAGTACTTCACCAAGGCAATATTCGAGGGGCTACGCCAACTGCTGGACTTCGAATTCATGGGCTTCAATTCTGTGCTTTAAAGCTCGGGTTTAAAATTCAATCAGGCGCTTTGAGTTTCGGCTTCGCGGTGAATTTTTTTCACCAATCCTTGTAATACTTTACCGGGACCAACCTCAATAAAGGTGCTTGCACCATTGGCCACCATATTTTGAACGCTTTGCGTCCATTTAACCGGTGCGGTTAATTGCTTGATCAAATTGCTTTGGATTACCGCCGGATCACTAATGGGTGTAGTGCTCACATTTTGATATACCGGGCAAATGGGGTCCTGGAATTTGGTAGCATTAATGGCAGCCGCTAATTTTTCTTCTGCGGGCTTCATTAATGGAGAGTGGAAGGCGCCACCTACGGGTAGGAGTAAAGCGCGTTTAGCACCGGCTTCCTTCATCAGCTCACAAGCTTGCTCTACCGCGGGAATAGCACCAGAGATCACTAACTGTCCGGGGCAGTTGTAATTGGCAGGCACCACAATTCCATCTACCTGCGCACAAAGCTCTTCTACTTTTGCGTCTTCCAATCCTAAAACGGCAGCCATGGTGCTGGGCTCTGCTTCGCAAGCTTCTTGCATGGCTAAGGCTCGAGCAGAAACTAATTTTAAGGCATCTTCAAAAGCCAAAGTTCCATTGGCGACCAAGGCTGAAAATTCGCCCAAAGAATGACCCGCCACCATATCGGGTTTAAAATCATTGAGGCTCTTGGCCAGAATTACAGAATGTAAAAAGATTGCAGGCTGCGTTACTTTGGTTTGTTTCAAATCCTCAGCCGATCCTTCGAACATGATATCGGTAATACGAAATCCTAAGATGTCATTCGCTTGTTCGAACAAAGCTTTGGAGGCCTCTGATCCGTCGTAGAGGTCTTTTCCCATTCCGGTGAATTGGGCTCCTTGGCCGGGGAAGATGTATGCTTTCATTGGTAGTTGATTTATAAGATATTAGACGATAGATCTTAGAAGTTAGATGGATTGACCTTTATAACTAAGAATCGTCTAAAGGGTTTGAAATTTGTTTTGCAAGGTTCGATTTATTTTTTGGATTTCATCCAAATCACTAAAAAGCTCTTCGAGACTGCTCATTTTGAAATAGCCTAAGTCTGTTGCTAAATAGAGTTGAGTGGCAAGCTCGTAAGATGATCCTTGAGCAATGGATAAGAATTTCACAAATTCTTTATTACTATTTCTACCAGCACCTTCAGCAATATTGGAAGGTATTGATATGGCAGATCGCCCAATTTGGCTGCGAAGGCCATATCGTTCGATTTCGGGAAGTTCGGGCAATAGCTGATAGACTTTTTTAACCAAGCTGCGGGATTTTCGCCAAAGGATTAACTCACGGTAATTATGCATAGATCAGAGGTTTTGGTTTGAAAGCAATTTAATGAATCTTCCACCGGAAACCTCTATCGTCTATTATCTATCGTCTAAAGTCTATCGTCTAAAGTCTAATAGCCAGTCCCTTCTCACCCAAAATACTCCACCGCATTATTAATTGTCTCTTCCAGGCGGATACGATGCAATTGACAGCCATGCTCGGCGATGGCGGGTTCGAGGATTTTCCAGAATTCTTCGGCTAGTACTTCCGTGGAGGCAAATTTGCCCAGCATGAAGTCCACATCGTGATTGAGGTTGGCATGGTCTACCTTTTCGATGACCTGCTCCTGAATGATTTTCTTCAGGTCTACCAGGTTCATCACGAAGCCAGTGTCCGGATTGATCTCACCTTTAACGGTTACAATGAGGGTGAAGTTATGGCCGTGAAAATTCTTGTTGGCACATTTCCCAAATACCGCATCATTTTGCTCTACCGTCCAGTTGGGATTGTATAATTGATGAGCAGCGCTAAAACGCTCCTTCCGCTCGATATAAATCATGATCGTGGCGTCAAAATTTTTGCAAAGATAGCCAATACTGAGGCGCTCTACTTCAATTTGGCATTGTTGTGATGACGGTCGTGATCGCGCTTCGTTTTAGCCTCCATTTTTCGATCGAAGGCCGCTTGTAAATCCGTGTCAGTTTGATTGGCTAAACAAAGCACTACAAAGAGCACATCGGCTAGCTCTTCACCCAGATCCTTGGCCTTATCACTTTCCTTTTCGCTTTGCTCGCCATAGCGGCGGGCAATAATACGGGCTACTTCACCAACCTCCTCAGTAAGTTGCGCCATATTGGTAAGCTCATTAAAATAGCGTACCCCATGATTTTGAATCCACTCGTCGACCTGGCCTTGTAATTCGGTAATTCCTTTCATACTATTCTTATCGCTGCAAGCTTAGGAATTTTTTATAAATCTCACCCTCCCACTGCACTTGCAAAAAGTAGGTTCCGCTGCCACAGGCTTGGCCCTGGTATTTTCCATCCCAGGCAAAGTCGGCTTCAGAGCTATGAAACACCTCCAGGCCATAGCGATCAAAAATGCGAACATCGAAATCGGCAGGGGCCCGACTAATATCGAAATGATAAGTGTCGTTCATGAAATCCCCATTGGGACTAAAGATATTAGGGATGATGGGCAACTTTAATTCTGAGTCAGGGATGTACAGCCAATAGGAAATGCTGTCTCCGCAACCTTCGCTGTCGGAAACCCAAAGGCTAACTTTAAAAGGACCTTCTCCTTCGAATTGGTGCTGGGGGTCGAAGAGGGTAGTGCTGTCACCATCACCAAAATCCCAAAGAACTCCATCTACACTGCCCGTGCTGTAATTCTGAAACTGGATTTGTGATGAATCGGTGGTAGGATATTGCCAGCTAAAATCCGCCTGTGGTCCGGTGAATCGAATTTCGACATTGATAATGCTATCGCAGGTGCCGGCATTGGGTTTTTGATGAATGAAATTAGTGTCCTTTCGGAACCAGCTATTATTATAAAAGAGGGAATCCTGACGACAGGCACTTAAGCTAAGCTGACCCATTAATGGCTGGTTTAAGCTTAATTGCAATTGGTTGATTTGTCCGCAGCTGGAGCCCGAACTGATCGTATCGAAATAGGTGCCCGGACTTTTCAAGTACTGACCATTAAAGAGGAAGCTATCCCCTTGGCAAATACTCTCACTTAAGGTATTGCCAATACTAAAGGGGCTGAAATTGGAACCGCTACTTATGCAGGTGGGAGGATCTACCTGCCAGCCGGTCACTGAAACAGAGGCGCTGGAGGGCCAACTATTGGCACTACTGCCATCGGTGGAGGTGTAGCGGGTGCAATTTCCATCGAGACGCACCAGCTTTTGCCATTTCAAAGCATTATTAACTCCGGCTACTTGGTTTTTGACGGCTACTCCATAGAGCCCTACCATATCCACGAAAGTGTTGGTGTTGCCTAAAGTAATGGCAATACAATCATCATTATTTACGCCGCCTAAATTGGTCCGCACCTGATCGGAGCAGGCTTTGAAATCGGCGCTGGAACCACTATTATCGGCATTGGAGATGATAATGCTCGCTCCGGCATTGAGGATTCCGCCTAAGTGTACTGAACCAGTGGAACTAGTGTTGGAGCCATTATAAACCTGAACATAATAGGCATTGAGGTTTATAGGGCTGGCGGTGGGGTTGTAAATTTTGATGGCCCATCCACTACCGGGATTCCAATCCACGTATTCAGTGATCATAAGATCATTTGCCTGACCGAATGTTTTTAAGGAGCAGAGGACCAGTAGACTAAGAAGCAGGGCGCGCATTTGCAGGAGTTTTGGGCGGCGAAGTAAACAAACAGAAGTTAGCCCGATATTAAACCTGCTTTATTCTTTGTTTTTGGTGTCGATCCAGATTGTGACGGGTCCGTCATTTACAAGCTCCACTTCCATGTGAGCGCCAAATTGACCTTGCGAAACCCGGCTTTCGCCGATGAGGGTGCGGGCTTCAGCTAGGAATTCTTCGTAAAGCTGGTTGGCCATGTCGGGAGGAGCGGCCTTGGCATAGCTGGGGCGTGTGCCCTTTTTAACCTTGGCGTGAAGGGTAAACTGGCTTACCACCAGCAGGCTACCTTGTACATCTTTCACCGAGAGGTTCATTAAATCTTGCTCATCATTAAAAATGCGCAGTTTTAAGATTTTTTGCAGCAACCAATCGCGATCTTCCGCTTCATCATCAGGGCCCACTCCTAATAAAATTAAGAGGCCTTTATCGATGGCTCCCACAATTTCTCCTTCTACTTGAACTGAGGCTTTTTGAACTCTTTGAATTAATGCGCGCATAAGCTTCTATTCGCTGTAAATATCTTTACGGTAGGGTTCGTCGTCTTCCTGGCCCTCAATAAAGTTGAGGTAACTCTCATAGCGTGTAAAGGCCAGCTTATGTTCTTCAACGGCTGCTTTAACGGCGCAACCTGGCTCATGTTGATGCAAGCAATTGTGGAATTTACAGTCACCTTTTAAACGAAAGATTTCCGGGAAATAATCGCCCATTTCGGCGGGTTCCATATTTACCAATCCAAAGCCACGAATTCCGGGAGTGTCAATAATATAGCCGCCCTTTGGTAAGGGATGCATCTCCGCAAAGGTGGTTGTATGTTGTCCTTGCTCATGCGCTTCAGAGATGGCGCGAGTCTTAAGATTTAAATTAGGATCAATGCGATTGATAAGGCTGCTTTTACCTACTCCGGAATGACCGCTGAGCAGGCTAATTTTAGATTGAAGTAAAGAGTTTAGTTCTTCCAAACCCTCACCACTTTGGGCGGAGCATTCCATCACGGTATAACCGGCTTGCTCATATACAATACGCAGGAATTCTAATTCCTCAAAATGTGCATCGGTATAGAGGTCGGTTTTATTGAATACCAATACAAAAGGTATGTCATAGGCCTCGGCACTTACCGCAAAACGATCGATAAATCGAAGATGGGTTTTGGGTTGGTCTAGAGTGGCAATGAGTAGGGCCTGATCTACATTAGCGGCTAGGATCTGAGTTTGCTTGCTGAGGTTTACGGATTTGCGAATGATATAGTTCTTGCGATCCAGGAGCTTGGTAATCGCGCCATGACCTTCTTCCGTTTCACTCACTTCTACCAATACTCGATCTCCAACCGCCACGGGATTGGTGCTCTTAATGCCTTGCAAGCGAATTTTTCCGCGAATACGGCAGTCGAGCAGAGCCTTCGGCGTTTGCACCTTATACCAGAGGCCGGTAGATTTTATGACCAGTCCTTCTTCAATCATTTTGCAAAGGTGCAGAATCTCCTGCCTTGGGCAAAAGCTTTACCTTCGTGCGTCTAAAATTGAAGCATGTCGATTGAAGTATCTAAGCTAACTAAGCTTTACGGCGAACAGAAGGCTCTGGATGAGGTCTCTTTCGAAATAAAGAAAGGGGAGATTGTGGGATTTTTAGGCCCGAATGGTGCGGGAAAATCGACGATGATGAAGATCCTGACTGGCTATATTCCTCAGTCGGAGGGCCAGGCAAAGCTATGTGGTTTAAATGTAGAGTCCGAGAGCATTGCGGTACGCGAAAAAGTGGGTTATTTACCGGAGCATAACCCCCTGTACCTCGAGATGTACGTAAAGGAGTACCTCAATTTTATGGCCGGGATTCATTCGGTTTCTAAGGAGCAGGTGGATGCGATGATAAGTAAGGTTGGACTGGAGCCTGAGAAGCATAAAAAGCTGGGGCAACTCTCTAAAGGTTATCGCCAAAGGGTAGGCCTGGCTGCCGCGCTTTTACATGAGCCGGAAGTGTTGATTTTAGATGAGCCTACCACCGGTTTGGATGTGAACCAATTGGTAGAGATCCGTCAATTAATAAAGGAGGCCGGAGCCAATAAAACGGTAATGTTGAGTACTCATATTATGCAAGAGGTGGAATACCTCTGCGATCGGGTGATCATTATTAATAAAGGGAAAATTGTGGCCGACCGGCCTATAGCCGACCTTAAGGAGCTCACTTTAGGGACCCTTTACCAGGTGGAGTTTGATAAGGAATTCAGCAAAAGTGCCCTGCGTAAAATCAATGGCTTAAAGCAGGTTGAGGAACTGGGTGCAAACAAATGGTTGCTGGAAGGCCGACCGGATATTGATTTGCGTACGGGGGTCTTCGAATTTGCCGTAGAACATGGCGCAGCAGTCCTGGAAATTCAGAAGCGCGCTGCCAGTTTAGAAGAGGTATTTAAAAAACTAACCAATTAATCAAATGCGAAAAATTAGTCTGCTTATCGTCGTAGCGGTGGTATTTACTGCTTGCGACACGCGAACTGTTTCCAAAGCCGCCAAAGCCATTAACCAGGCCAGTAAAGCTGAGGTTAAGGAAGCGAATATGGAGCGAATCCGGGAGATAGAGGCAAAGCGAGAAGAGCGAAGCTCATTTACCGGTACCAGAACTGAGGTAAACCCTCAAACCAAGGTGAAGACTGAAATTCCCTATGTGAATGGAGTGAAGGAAGGGGAGGCCATTGCATATTATCCGGAAGGAGAAGTGTGGAAGCGCACTAATTATAAGGCGGGTAAACTGGATGGCAAGGCTCAGATTTTCCGTCAGGATGGTAAGCTTAAGCATGAGGCCAATTATGTTAAGGGCGAATACGATGGTGCCTATATAGACTACTTTAAAAGTGGTAATCCGCAGTTGGAGACGAGCTTTAAAATGGGTAGACCTCTACCGGGATTTGTAGATCGCGATTATCGGGGTAATGAGAAGAAAAAACCTGACTTTGTAATCAAGGAAAGCGAAAAGATGGTGAATGGTCAGAAGGTGGTTAACATTCACGTAAGTATGAGCGAAAAGGTGGTAGATGCCGCCTATTATATTTTGCCTTCTGAGATTAGCTGGGAAGAAACTACAGATGAGGTTTTAGATGGATATCGGCTCAATACTATTAAAGGGGGAGCCGGTGAATTAGAGTTTAGTTTAGCTCCTAATCAGTATTTAGCGATAGACGGAAAAATCTTCGTGAAATATATGTATCAAGGAAAACTGCGCGTTGCCCAAAGTAAGGCCCTTAAACTGAGCTACGAGAATCTTTAGATTTTTCGGTAGTAATCTTTAAGCCCTAAAAGCAGGGAATTGGATGGGGCATACTTTAAGCCTCGTTCAATCCAATTTTGAGCTTCTTTTTTACTGCTTCGAAAACTGTAATGTGCCACTTTACTGTAGGCCAAGGCTACTCTTTCTTCATTAATAGTTTCGGGCAGACTGCCACCTAAGATTTCTTCCAGCTCTTCCAAATTACGTTTGGCACTGGAAAGTTGATTGCGATTTACATGGTTTACCGCCTCCAAAATATAAACCTCAGCCACCAGATTTCGGTAAACCGGTTTTTCCATTAAGGAAGGGTAATTGTTGTTGTAATAGCGCAGACTGTCAGCAATAATAGATTCGGTCCATTTTCCCGCTTGAATTTTCATGCCGATACCGGTAATCACCAAGGCCAGGCCGTTTTGATCGTTTGGAATTTCTGCTAAACAATTCTTGCCATTCTGTAAGGTTTCAGAAATCTTTCCGTTTTGAAAAGCTTCAGTACCGAGGATGGTGTAGCGGTTGGCGCGAATGTATTTCAGAGCTGAGTCATTATCGGCAAAAGCTTCTTTGAAAGAATCAAACCAGGCATCGTAAATAGAGCGATCAATTTTATTCTCTAAATAAAGGGAGCCGTAATATTCGAAGGCTTCCAGGTTTTCGAGCTTTTCCTTCTCCGAAAAAAAGGTCCAATTCACCCGACAGAGATCGAAATAGTAGGGCTTGCTATAGTCTTGTTTTTCAACCCAAGTGCCGATGATAAATGCGGCTTCTTCGTAATCTGCCTTAGGGGCTAAGAAGCGGGCTTTTAGATGGTTTTGAAGTGCGGAGTGAAATTTCTCTGCTTCAAGGTCGTAGAGCGATTGGTTTTGATATTGAATGGCTACCAGACGGCTGGCACTTACAAATTCACGGTCGTCGAAGCTGCCTAAAATAGAGTCGAGTTTGGGGTCATTTAATTGCTCAGGGCTGATTAGTTTTTGAGCGAGGTATTCTTGAATAGTTTCCTCCCGACTTTGCATTTCAATTTCATAAAAGCCTTGCTGAGGGTCGGTGCTTTCCACAACCCAGGTTTCGTCATCATGCATGACCATCACATAAACATGGCCAGGGATTTGCACCATCATATGCGGAATCCCCAGACGCGCAAAAAAGTAGGAATACATGCCCGATGCTGATACACAATTGTAGAAGCCGGTCTCAAAGACTTCGCAAAACTGATTGTTAAGCTCGTATTTGTAAAAGATTTGTTCGTGAACCGTGTTGAAGACGGTTTTAACAATTTTTTTGGTGCTTTTGCGGACCAATTTGGCAGAGTCCAGGGACAAGAAGATTTGCTCCAATTTCTCTTGATTAGCCAAGGCGGTACTGGAGTCCATTCGGCCCGCTGCCGCTAAAAGAAGGAAGAGGTGGTTGGTGTCGCCCCCAGCTGCTGCTTGGAAGCTATTTTCTTCGAAGGCATTGCTAAACTCTAGCCACTCAATAGGCACTTTGAGGTCTTGAGCAGAATTTACAAAAGGATTAAAAATCAGGAGGAATAGGCCGAGGCTGGGCAGAAAGCTTTTCATGAACAGGATTAAGGTTTCAAAGGTATTTCAATTTCCTTTTTGATGAGGGGGCTTTTTATACTTGTTTCAAATTCAATTATATATAAATAATCTTCATTGATATACATACTAATAGACTCACAATTTTTAAGTGAAAATTCTTGAGATTATGGCGTACTTTGCTTCACTTTTTTAGGCTATAAATCAATTTTGCATGATCAGGAAAGCCCTGTTTTTGTTTTGGATAGCAACTCTAAGCTTGAGGGCTCAGGTTTATCATCCGGCTCCCCATCCGCAGCAGCATGATTTGCCACGGGGGGCTTATGTGGCCTGTGTAGACAATATGGTGCAGGAGATGGCTGGTGGGAGCTCTCAACAATTGCAAGATTTAATTGGAACTATTGATCGTCATGATTTGAGTTTTTTAGCCTTTTATGGCTTGCATTACATAGTCGATAATAATCCGCAGGATAATCCGGAAGAGGCCCAGTTGCGGGTTTTACTTAATCAGTTACGCAGTCGTTTTCCCAAACTGCAGATTGCGGCTGTGGGTGGTGGTTTGCAAAATCCCAGCGCTGGTAAAATCAATGCCCAGGAGTTTGAGCATTTAAAAACTGATAATTTCCTTTTTAAAGCGGTAAGCGATGAGGCTTGCCCCAATCAAAAACCGGGTTTAGCTTCCTTAGCTAAGTTAAATGCGGTAATGAATCCACGGAATCCCACGGCTCAAGAACAGTATCAAGCAGAAGTACTAAAGTTCTTTGCGCGAATCGCAAGTTCCTATGGCTTTGCCAATCCGGCGTCTCGTAGTGCTATGGGGTCGGGTAAAGCTTTGCAAAGCCAGGATTACTTCGATCATTTGGTTTTAGAGGATGAATGGTGGTGGCGCAATGGTTTGGTTTCGGATCATTTGAATGATCATGAGGATTTACTGCGTGCCATGCGCAGCATCTTGCAATTAAGCCATGCTTGCGAAGCAAAAGTGATGACCTATGAGAGCTTGCAAATCGATAGCAGTGGTTTGGTTCCCATGGATCAGCAGGCACAAGAGATAGCCGCTTTGGCGGATCGAGTTTTTGTAACCCATTATTTTAAGTGCGTGCCCAACACTCTGGATCGCTATTGCGAAGTGATTGAAGCTTGGGGAAAGCTTAGTGGCGCGGAAGTAGAGCTATGGCCGCTTTTCTCTTCCGAAGATCAATCGGCAAAAGTCTCTTGCAGTCGTTTTGATCCCAGCAAATCCTGGAACGACTTCTGGGGTGAGTGGATGGATACCAGTTTTACGGCAGCTAATCCTCCGCCTGATTTTTGTCCGGGTCCAGGTCGTCCCGGCTATGGCTATCCTTACGAAACAGATGAGGCAGAAGACTTGTATTTGGAGCGCTTGGATAGTGCGGGTGCAGCACGTTTATTGCCTAAAAGTACTTGTCTGGTCTTTCATCGAGGAAGCTATGAGCCAGAGGGTTTTATGTGGTTTATCGCTCATTTAATGGATCCCTATAATCGCAGTCGCGTTGGGCTTAAGGAGGTGGAAGACCTTAAAGCCAGTCCGGTACTTTTCCCTAACCCCGCTAATGAAAGTGTGAGCCTAAGCTATGGTACTTTAATATCCATTAGTGGCTTATCAGGCGAAAGCCTAAACCAAAAAATAAAAGGGAGCAAGGCACAATTGAATGACCTGGCTCCCGGATTGTATTTGGTAAAGGTGTGGGCTAATGAACGCTACTATTTCCTGAAGCTTCAGAAGTCCTAGACCTTATTTTTTACGCATGAAAATTTGGATGGGCACGCCATTGAAATCATAGTGCTGGCGCAATTGATTTTCGAGAAAGCGCTTGTAAGGATCCTTGATGTACTGCGGTAAATTGGCAAAAAAGGCAAAGGAAGGAACCCGAGTTGGTAATTGGGTACAGAACTTAATTTTGATCAATTTTCCTTTGGTAGCAGGAGGCGGAGTGGCCTGAATAATAGGGAGCATCAGATCATTAAGCTTACTGGTGCTGATTTTTTGCTGGCGACGCTCAAACACGTTTACGGCTTCTTCTACCGCCTTGTAAATTCTTTGCTTGTTTAATACCGACATGAAGATGATCGGAATGTCGCTAAAAGGAGCGATTTTTTCGCGGATATTATCTTCGAAGCGCTTGGCAGTATGGGTGTCTTTTTCCACTAAGTCCCATTTATTAACCAGTACTACGATGCCTTTCTTGTTGCGCTCGGCAAGGGAGAAAACCGCCAAATCCTGACCTTCAAAGCCTCTTTCGGCGTCTACAATTAGAAGACAAACATCAGCATCTTCAATAGCGCGTACGGAGCGAAGAACGGAGTAAAACTCCAGGTTTTCGTGTACCTTACTTTTCTTTCGTAATCCTGCGGTGTCAACCAGGAGGAAGTCTTTGCCAAAGAGATTATAGCGAGTATTGATAGAGTCGCGGGTAGTACCAGCAACATCGGTTACAATATTGCGCTCAATTCCGGTAATGGCATTGATGAAAGAGGATTTTCCGGCATTGGGACGACCAATAACAGCGATTTTGGGAATGTCTAATTCTTCCTCTTCAGGCTCTTCAGGTAAGGCGGCGATCATCTCGTCCAGGAAGTCGCCGGTGCCCCCACCGTTCATAGCGGAAATATTATGTACTTCCCCTAATCCCAGGCTGTAGAATTCGGCGCTTTGGGTTTGGCGCATGGCATTGTCGACCTTATTGGCCACCAACATCACTTTCTTTTCGCTACGGCGTAAAAGGTTAGCTACTTCTTCATCCATGCCGGTAATACCGTCTTCGGCATCTACCAGGAAGAGGATAAGATTGGCTTCGTCCACAGCAATTTGAACCTGCTTGCGGATTTCGCCTTCAAACACATCGTCGCTGCCTATGATATAACCACCGGTGTCGATAACTGAAAATTGGCGACCGGCCCATTCGGCTTTGCCGTATAAGCGATCACGTGTAACACCGGCAATAGAATCAACGATAGCCTTACGTTGACCGGTTAAACGATTAAAAAGAGTAGACTTCCCTACATTGGGTCTACCGACGATGGCTACAATATTGCCCAAAGCTTAAATTTTGGGCAAAGATAGTTTAAAGCTGAGGCTTAGTCACTAAGAAGGTCTTCCGGAATTTCGCAAACCGGAATGGGTTCCATTTTATGACGATTGTTGCGGTGATAACGCTGGTAAATTTCCATCACTTCTTTTTCGCGACCGTGGAAATGATCGGGTTTTTTGCCTTCTTCTTGTTGCTCCATAGCCCATTCGAGCTCGGGATAGCTGGCACCGATTTGATCTTCGTCGGTGCGGTCATCACCCCAAAGTCCGTCGGTGGGTGGTGCGTCCAGGATTTCTTGAATCACGCCCAATTCTTCAGCTAATTCGAAAACCTGAGTTTTATAGAGGTCAGCAATAGGACTTAGGTCCACTCCGCCGTCACCATATTTGGTATAGAAACCTACGCCAAAGTCTTCTACTTTATTGCCGGTGCCTACCACTATTTTGCTTTCCAGGGCAGCAAAATAGTAAAGGGTAGTCATGCGCAAGCGAGCACGCGAATTCACCAAACTCATCTCGCGGGCTTCGCTGCCCGGAACATTGGGTAAGGAGCCGATAAATTGATCGAAAACCGGAGTTAGGTCTACTTCTACCCGACTTACATTGGAGTGGCGCTTTTGCAATTCCTCTATGTGCTTGCGAGCACGACTTACTTGATCCGGACTTTGGTAGATTGGCATCTCTACCAGGGTAACCGGAAAACCAGTTGCCGCAGCCAGGCTGGAGGTTAGGGCAGAGTCGATTCCTCCCGAAACACCTACAACATAGCCTTTGGTACCTGATTTTTCAGTGTATTCTTTTAACCAGTTTACAATGTGGTCAATTACGGCGGTGCGATTCATGCTTATGCTTTAAAACAGGATACCTACACTTAATGAAACATAATCGAAGCGATAATTAAACTGATCGCTTAATCGAGGGTCCTCATCACTTAAAAGGTTGTCGGTTAGGGCGCGGTGGTATTGCAGGCGTCCTAGTAGCTTAGTTTGGCCACCCAGGTCGTATTCCATTCCCATTCCAATGCGGAAGGTTGCGTCAAACAAACTGATTAGGCTACCGAAATCTCGGCTTGTAGCTGGGTCCCAGCTTACTTCTTCACCGGTCTCGAAACCAATGGCAAAGCCCATTTCAGCAAAATAAGTGCTGTAGCCAAATTGACGAGTACGCATTTTAATTTGCAGTGGAATTTGGATGAATCCTGCTCGGTAATCAGTTGTGGTGTCATTGATCTCGAGGGAACCACCGCGGTTTAAATATTCGAAGCCGGAGGTAAAAGCATAGCGATCGGCAAAGGAATATTCAGCTAATCCCCCAAAACCAAAAAGCAGGGCGGAGCCGGTATTGGCGTTTCCCTGATTGCTGTTGAGGTAACTAAGTTGGCTGCTGCCAATAATTCCCAGTTGAAAATTGCGTTCCTGAGCTAATAAACTGCCGCTGCTAAGAAGCAATAAGGCGGCATAGAGATAGATTCGCATAGATGCTTAGTTTTGAACAAAATTAAGACCCTTCCAACAATGAAGCGCCTTTTGTTATTTGTTTTCTGCACAATCCTGTTCACGATTTCTTGTGATGAGGATCCACAGATTGATTTGGATCAGATTTCTATTAACACAGAAGTACAACGTTTTGATCGCGCCTTTTATACTTTGGATACCACTCATTTTGAGGAGGGTTTAAATGCCATCAGGGAAAAGTATGCGCCATTCTTTAGTAATGAGGCAGAAATGATCTTCTGGCGGAATCAGCGTAAGGATGAATTGCAAAACAAACTTTTTGCGCTCACCGAGCAGGAGTTTGGCGACATGACGAATTGGGAGCAGGAGCTTAATCGCTTGATGAAACGTTACTATTATTATTTCGGAACTGAGGATAGCCTCGAGGTCTTTACTTATATCTCTCGCCTGGATTTTAATTATCCGATAGTTGTTTCTAAGCCTTACATATTTATCGCTCTTGATCTTTATTTAGGAAAAGCGGCCAAAGAGTATTATGAAATCTTACCTCAGTATTTACAATACCATCGGCAGTCGCAATTTATGTTGCGGGATGTGGCCTATGCCCTGGCGGAGAAGCGCGTACCTAAGCCCGCGGAACCGGTAAGCCTTTTAGATGCGATGCTTTATCAGGGAAAACTTTTGAAGCTCACCGAATTGTTGTTGGGTAAGGTAGAGGAAGGAACCTTAATGGTATATCCACCGGAGAAGCAGAAATTTTGTGTAGAGCATGAAAAGGAGATGTGGATTTATTTCATTGAGCAACAAATGCTCTTTAAAAGTGATGAAGAGCTCAAACGTCGCTTTATGTCCGTGGCCCCTTTTTCGAAGTTCCGCACCAATATTGATGCAGAAACCCCCGGTCGCGTAGGTTGGTGGTTTGGATACAGGGTTTTAGAGGCCTATTTGGATGAGTATCCTGAGCAAGGGTTGGCAGAATGGCTAGGAGAGATGGACAGCCGCAAGATTCTTAAGCTCTCTTCCTATAAGCCTTAGGAAAGGCAAGGAAAATTGCGGTTCAATTAAATCGGGGCTTTTACCTTTGCCAAAAATTTGAATATGGCAGTAGCGCATCGCTCCGATATAAATTTGAACATTGGTCTGGATGAAAATCGGGTTCCCGAGGAAATGACCTGGTCTGCCGCCGATAGTGGCGTAGAAAACTCGAAAACCAAAGCAGCGATGATCTCTATTTGGGATGAAAAGGCACAAGAGACTTTACGCATTGACCTTTGGACCAAAGACATGCCTTTGGATCAAATGAAGAAATACATTCACCAAAATATTATGGCTTTAGCCGATACTCTGGAACGTGCCGGAGGGGAGGCTGATTATGCCAAGGATCTACGTGAATATGCCCTGGATTTAGGGGGGAAAATGAATGTTCTGAAGCGCGGTTAATTCACTTCCAGTTTTCGATTGATCTCCGCGATATAGCTGAGGATTTCTGTTTTACCCGCACCAGTCTCCGCTGAAGTGGCAAAGTATACGGGTATTTCTGCCCAGCTTTCCAGCATTTTTTTGTGGTAGACCTGCAGGTTTTTATTGAGCTGATTGGATTTAAGCTTATCAATCTTGGTGTATACCATAGAAAAAGGTACCTGGTTTTCGCCTAGCCATTCCATGAATTCCAAATCGATTTGCTGCGGAGGAATCCTGGAGTCGATTAATACAAATAGGTTTATCAGATTAGGACGTTCTAAGATGTAGTCCTCAATCATTTTCTGAAACTTTTGACGTGAGTTCTTGCTCACCTTGGCGTAGCCGTATCCTGGGAGATCTACTAAGTACCAGGTTTCATCTACAATGAAGTGATTGATTAATTGGGTTTTTCCTGGTTTAGAGGAAGTGTGAGCTAGCTTCTTGTTATTCGCCAGGCAATTGATCAAACTGCTTTTGCCCACATTAGAACGACCAATAAAGGCGTATTCGGGCTTTTTGTCTTGTGGGCACATGGCAATATTGGTATTGCTGATAACGAATTCGACCTGCTTAATTTCCATGTGGCAAAGGTAGGCATGATAAAGAATCAGTGACTCGAAAATCCAAAATCCTAAAAATTAAGACCTAAAGCCGGCAATTGGAAGTGAAATTGCTTCTATCCATTTAGGTGGAAAGAGTTGGTAATGGAATATTTTATTGCTTCAGAATTGGGTTTTAAGAAAAATAACCGGCCTTTTAAAATGATATAAAATTCAATAATAGAATTTGAGATACTGGTAGTTTTTCTTTGTTTGATGAAAATTTGAGGATCAGAATATATTGTTAAGTGTCAGGAAAACAGGTGTTAATATTTTACTTGGGGAGTGAATTCCTAATTTAGGTCTATTGAATTGGTGGAAATGTTATAATACTATATTTATAAATTTAGAGCTTAATTAAGTGAACTTAAAGTTCAAAATTTAGATAAAATAAATATTGACTTAAAATTCATTTTTAGCTAGGTTTAAACAAATCAAAATTTAGAAAAATGCAAAGGAATGTGTACTTAGTCGCTGTGTTGATGTTTAGCCTCCTATTAACGCAATGCGGTAAAAATGAAACCTGGCAGGGAGCAAGTAAGCAAGGTGTGGAATTAAAAGAGAGTGATTTTAAGCTTTCTATGAAGAATGGAACTTTTCAAGAATATCTGGTAGTCCCGGATGGTACATGTGGAGCGGAGTCAGGTATTAAAGCCAACCCACAGTATTTCTTCAGTGCTTGCGATGCCGGTGAATTGCGCATGTTCATCTTAGGTGAACAAGAACAAGAAATTGCCAATGCCTCGCAGGTCTTGAATTGGATGACAAGTGAATTTGGAACTTATGCCAAGGATCTGAAGTATTATATGGAAGAAAAGTATGCTGTCTCGGATTATCTCATTCAGCAAATGAACATTGCAAGCGGTAATGGTTTTTTCGGGGTGATTTTCAAATTGAAAACTTCCGAAGGAGCTCAAGTTTCGGTGCTTGTTTCTAATGTGTCGGAAGGTATTCGTAATGTGGTAGACTGCTTTGGTTCTTGCAGCGATGAAAGCAGAGATTGCGCAGAACGCTGGGTTATGGCTACTCCTCCCTATGCCGAATGTACTTGCTAGGGAGATGATTGTCGGATGAATGTTTGGCCAATGATTGGGGAGGAGTAGAAAGCAGACCTCCTGAGAATGTAAGAAAGGGATGGATAGCATAAGCCCTTTAATTGCCGTCGGATAATGGTGTTTAGCAGCAACACCATTTGTTCGGCGGCTTTTCTGTTTATGGGAATCGGGTTCAATGCCAATTCTTTGCTTAGTACCTTAGCGAAAACGACCATTGGAATGCGCAGTATCTACTTTTTGGGCTTCATTATATGGGCCTGTGCAAAGGGAGGTTCACCGGACTCTATCCCTCGAAGTTCTATGGAGAACTTTAGCTATCTGGCCTTAGGTGATTCGTATACTATTGGAACCGCGATTGGAGAAGACAGTTCCTATTCGGCCTTATTGGTTGATTCTTTGGAGGTGGCTCATTCCCAGTATTCTGTGGATTATAAAGTGGTAGCCAAGAATGGCTGGACCACCCAGGACCTTTTGCAAGGGATGGCTAAAGCTGATTTAGATGGGACTTATGATATGGTGACTATTTTAATTGGAGTGAATAATCAATATCAAGGTAGGAGTCTGGAGGAGTATAAACGAGAGTTCTTGCAGATTGTATCTCAGGCGGGTACATTGGCAAAGAAGGGTAAGGCTTCCATGCTGGTGATTAGCATCCCGGATTGGGGGCAAAGTCCGGCAGGCAACGGGAATCGTGCTCAAATTTCCGCGGAGATTGATGCATTTAATCAAGCTCAAAAAGGCATTTGTGATAGCCTCGCCATTCCGTTTATTGACATCACAGAATTAAGTCGAAAAGATTCTAATGCGGGTGCCTGGATTGCGGATGATGGTTTGCATTTTTCCAAGGCAATGCATCAATTATGGATGCGGAAAATATATCCCTATTGTTATGCCTTATTGCAGGATTAGCGCAATACTATTGTGTTTTGGTCTTTCTGTTTCACTCCATTTAAGGGCGCAGAACCCTGTTTCCTATCAGGCTGAAGCCGAATATGGTTTTCTGTTTTTGCATAGCCAGGATGTGGCACCGATCGGACAATCCTATCCTTCTGCCTTTGGATTGAGTGTTCAGCGCTGGCTGCTGGCAGAAAAACATTGGGAAAATTGCTTTTGCTATCCTCGCTTGGGACTGAGCCTTGCAATTCATGATTACGATAATCCCGAAGTTTTAGGCTATGGGCTGCCAGTTTATGGTTTTTTAGAACCTTGGTTCAAGATTGGAGGAACCTGGTATTTTAATTTAAGGGCTTCGGTAGGATTAATTTATTTGAGTAAACCTTATGATGCCCTCGAAAATCCTCTGAATTATAGCTACTCATTGCCGCTAAGTGCCTATTTGGTTTTGGGCCTGGGTACTGCTTATCAGTTTAATGATCATTGGCGAGTGTCGGTACAGGCCCGATACAATCATTCCAGTAATGGCGGGGTGAGAGAGCCCAACAAAGGTTTGAATTATCCGACTGCGGCTTTGGGTCTGGATTACAGTATTGCCCCGATCAGGCCTCAGGCAAAAGCCAAAAAAGCATTTGATCCTCTTAATCGTAAGAAACTTTTAAGTCTGCATGGAATATTAGCAGCCAAGGCCGGCGGAATGGTTGGGGAAGGTGTGGATGAACGTGAGGTAACCTATTTGGTTTCTGGAGCTGCTTTGCGGTATTCGCATCAGTTTAGCCGTAGCTCGGCCCTAATTCTCGAAACGGAGTGGATTAGCAATTTGGCCTTTCGCAAACAAATTGAGCGTCAAGGTGGCAATCAGAGTCATCAGCAATGGGGCTTGGAATTGGGGCATGAGTTTTTACTCGGAAAGTTCACTTTTAGCCAGGCGGCAGGTTTTTACCTTTTTAAGGAATACGGTGCTGCCGCTCCCTGGTATCAGCGTTATACGCTGTTGTATAGGCCTCTGCCAGGTTTGGCTTTGGGACCAGGGTTGAAAGCCCATGCGAATGTGGCAGAATTTCTGGATTTTAGAATTGTTTACGAGCTAAGGCTGTGAGCGTTTCATTCCGTAATTTTGCAGAAAATTAATTATCCATGAAAAATCGGGCTTTCCGTTTAAGTCTTTTGGCAGTGGCCAGTGCAAGTATTATCAGTGTAAGTTGTAATGAGGCTCAGTCGGCTACCACGCCAGCCAGCCAGTCTAAATCTGAGGAGTCAGGCATCTCCATGGCTTATGTGCACAGCGATTCACTTTTAGCTAAGTACGAGCTACACCAGATGTACAAAGGCCAACTGGAACAGAAAGCCAAAGAGATTGAAAGCGAGTTACAACGCAGAAGTGCCCTTTTTCAGGAAAACGTAGCCAACTTTGAGAAGAGTGCTGCTTCTATGTCTCAGGCTCAAATTCAACAAGAACAAATGGAGTTGCAGCAATTGCAGCAAAATTTGATGCGTTACCGCGATGAGCGTGGTCAGGAATTAGCTGATGAGGAGCAAGATCTCAATGAGCTAATTATGGCAGATATGGATAGCATTCTTAAGATTATTCAGGAGCGTGAGGGTTATGATTTTATTTTCAGTTACGGACCTGCTTCTGAGTTATTGCTAGCCAACCCTGCCTACGATATTACCGATATAGTAGTAAAGGATCTTAATGAAGCTTATCAAAAAAATAAAGCCACTAAGAAGGAAGACTAATTCGCTTCTTAGCTGGGCTTTGGCCCTGCTGGTATTGAGCTTGGTTGCCTGTGAATCAGATGACCCAAGTGAAAATCCCGTGGCCATACGAGATAAGTACCTGGGGCAGTGGAATGTTACCGAAAACACCGGTATCAACCACCCCCAATTTTATCAAGTAAATATTGTTGCCGGCGATGCCGATGATGAGATTGTGATTGAAGGGCTTTACAATGAAGTAAATTCCAAGGTAGTGGCCCTGGTTACAGGAACCCAAATAAGTATTCCCAATCAAAATTCTGCGGGTGTAACTTATGTGGGAAGCGGAACGGCTAATGCCGATTACTCCCAAATAGCCTTGAGTTTCACGGCCAATGATGGCAGTGGACCAGATCAGATAGAAGCGGTGCTGGTTCCTTAAAAACGGATGCGAACGCCCGTATTTAGACCGAAGTTAAGCAAGGTTTCACGAGGCCAACTGTAGCCATCGGGATCAACAATGTCATTCAAGAGATAACGTACGGAACCGCGGGCAAAAATCCCAAATTCACTGCTCACCCAATAGGTACCACCTAGGGCAATTCCTACCGACCAGTTCAGTTTGGTGAGGTCATTATTCAAATTGAAAGTTGAATCTGCCGGAGCATTTGTATTGCCATTATAGCTGATCTTGCCATTGTATTGATCCAGGAAGTTCATCTCCACCATAGGTACAACTTCGAGGCTGAATACATCCGAAATACGGGTGGTGAAATTCACCTTAATAGGAATAGAGAACATGGTGATATCCACTTCATTATCTGCCAGGAAACTGGGGTTTAAGGTATCGAGTACCACATCTTGCCAGGTGTAGCCACCGTGAGCTCGCACGATTCCGGTACCCAAATGAAAGGAAGGGCCAATTTCATAAAACAAATCCAGGCCGTAGTCCAGTTTAAAGGAGCCAGTAGCTTTGAACTCTTCCGAATAGGTGTTGAATAAACTATTGGAGGCATCACTGTTTATAAGCCTCATATCGGTGTAATAAGGGTTGAGGTTCAAAGCCAGGTTGAACCGTGATTTGTTTACATCCGAATCGGTGTAATAGTGAATGTCGTCATCCACTTGTCCCATCAGACTTAAACCGATGAAAATGAATCCCAGAGTGAAGAGTTTACGCATCTTTATTGTAATAAGGTTTTGGCCTTTGCTAAGGCCTTTTCAATTCCTTCGGGCTTACTGCCACCGGCCATGGCAAATCCAGCCTGACCACCGCCACCGCCACCAATTTCGGCGGCCAATTCTTTAACGAGATTTCCTGCTTTCCAGTCTTTGGAAGCTAAAATCGCATCTCCCAAAGCTACAGCAATATTCGCTTTCCCTTCGTTCTTAGATGCGATTACCGCTGCCAATTGAGGTTTGTCGGCCTTTAATTGGAAGAGGGCATCCTTAATGCTTTTGGCATCGAGGCTAGTTTCTAAAATCAGGCGATCCACGCCATCAATACTTTCAATCGCTTGAGCCCAGGCCTTGCGCTCTTGTGCGGCTTGCGCTTGTTGGAAGGCTTCTACTTGCTTTTTAAGTTGAGCGTTTTCTTCCTTCAATTTTAGCAATCCTGCCAAGGGATCCTTAGGGTTTTTAAGCTCTTGCTGAAGGCTGCTTAATAAGGCTGCCTTTTCGTTTAAATATTTACGTGCTGCATCTCCGGTGCAAGCTTCAATTCGGCGAATGCCAGCTGCTACTGCACCTTCGGAAGTGATGGTGAACAATCCAATTTCGCCACTGGCTTGGACGTGGATACCACCGCAAAGTTCAACGCTCTCGCCAAATTTAATGGCACGAACTAGATCTCCGTATTTTTCACCGAAAAGGGCCATGGCACCCATCTCTTTTGCTTCGTCCATGGGGATGCTGCGGTATTCCTCCAATGGGAAGTTGGCCCGAATTCTTTGATTTACCAATCTTTCAATCTCGGCCAATTGCTCATCTTCTACTTTGCTGAAATGGCTAAAGTCGAAACGCAAGTAATCCGGGTTTACCAGTGAGCCCTTTTGTTCTACATGAGTGCCTAAAACTTCGCGCAGTGCCTGATGAAGCAAGTGGGTAGCGGTATGATTAAGGCTGGTGCTCTTTTGACGTTTGCTGTCGACCCGAGCTTTAAAGTCGGCCTGAGGATTTTCGGGCAACTTATCACAAAAGTGAATGATTAGCCCATGTTCTTTTTTGGTGTCGTAAATGCTAATTTCCTCATTATCAGAAATCAATTTTCCATGATCACCCACCTGACCACCACCTTCCGGATAGAAAGGGGTTAGGTTTAATACGATTTGGAAGGACTCCTTATTCTTGGCTTTTACCTTGCGGTAGCGAGTGATGCGCACCTTGGCCTCCAAATGATCGTAGCCGATAAACTCCTCGCGATCATCTTCTTCAATCACTACCCAATCGCCAGTATCCACTTTGGTGGCAGAACGAGCACGATCTTTTTGCTTCTGCATTTCGGATTCATAAGAAGCAATGTCGAAACTCATGCCTTCTTCTTTCAAAATCAAAGCAGTAAGATCCGGTGGGAACCCGAAGGTGTCGTATAATTCGAATACCCGAGCGCCATCTACGGTTTTGCTCTGGCTCTCCTGGCGGATTTGATCGAGGCGGTTGAGGCCTTGCTCCAAAGTGCGCAAAAAGCTTTGCTCTTCTTCTAAAATTACCTTTTCCACCAATTCCTTCTGATCGCGAATTTCAGGGAAGAACTCCGCCATTTGCTGCGAAAGGATGGGTATTAATTTATGGATAAAGGCTTCTTTCAAATTCAGATAGGAGAAGCCGTAGCGAATAGCGCGACGTAAAATGCGACGGATAACATAGCCCGCCCCATTGTTGGAAGGTAATTGTCCATCAGCAATAGCGAAGGCAACAGCTCGCACGTGGTCAGCAATTACACGCAGTGCGATATCGCTTTTTTCGGCCGTACGGTAGGAGATACCACTTAATTCACTCAAACGAGTGATTAAAGGTTGGAATACATCTGTATCGTAATTGGATTGCTTGCCTTGCAGGGCCATGCATAAACGCTCGAAGCCCATACCGGTATCCACATGCTTGGCCGGAAGTGATTTTAATGCACCATCCGCCTGACGGTTGAACTCCATGAATACCAGGTTCCAGATTTCCACCACTTGAGGGTGATCTTGATTTACCAGGCTGGCTCCTTCTACCTTGGCGCGCTCTTCATTAGAGCGTAAATCCATATGAATTTCAGAACAAGGCCCACAAGGCCCAGTGGCGCCCATTTCCCAGAAATTATCTTTTTTATTACCATTTAGAATGCGCTCTTGCGGAACATAAGCTTTCCAAGCATTAGCCGCATCATCGTCGCGCTCCAGGTTTTCGGAGGCATCGCCTTCAAAAACGGTAACGTATAAACGCTCCTGGTCGAGACCATAAACTTCAGTCAGGAGTTCCCAGGCCCAGGCAATTGCTTCAGTTTTAAAATAGTCGCCAAAGCTCCAGTTGCCCAGCATTTCGAACATGGTATGGTGGTAGGTATCATGACCTACTTCTTCCAAATCATTGTGTTTTCCGCTTACCCGCAAACATTTTTGGGTGTCGGTAATGCGAGAGCTACTGGGCTGACGGTTCCCTAAAAAGGCTTCTTTAAATTGATTCATCCCGGCATTGGTGAACATCAGGGTGGGATCCCCTTTAATCACCATCGGTGCCGAAGGAACGACTTCGTGTCCCTTATTTTGGAAAAAGTCTAAAAATTGCTGGCGAATCGCCTTCGCTGTCCAGGACTTATCTTGAGCCATAGGAATTACACAAGATTGTGTTTATTATATTATTGCAACTTTGCATTGAGAAAGAGCTTTGCAGTAACTTGCAATTCTTCTCAAATGATGGCCAAAATTAAGGAATATGGCGAAGGTCAAGTACTATTACGACCCTAAAACACTTTCGTACCGTAAAATTGAAAAGACGCCTGCTTATCGCTTGCGTCGTAGTCTCTTTTATCTGACCTCCATTCTTTTGACCAGTGTCTTGCTCTACATGGTGGCTGATAGTTTTATTGATTCCCCCAAAGAGAAGCGTTTGCGACGGGAATTGGATAATATGAAGATTCAGTATTCCATCCTAAATGAGCGTTTTGACCAGGTTTCGGATGTTTTGGATGATCTGCAAGAGCGCGATGATAATATCTACCGGACCATTTTCGAAGCGGAACCGATTCCTAATTCAGTTCGTCAGGCAGGGTTTGGTGGTGCCAATCGCTACAAGAAATTAGAAGGATTTGAGAATTCTGAGTTAATTAAATCTACCGCCAGTCGCTTGGATCGCATCACCAAAGAGGTGTATGTGCAAAGTAAATCTTTCGATGAGATTGTGGAATTGGCCAAGGATAAATCCGAATTTTTAGCCAGTATTCCGGCCATACAACCGGTAGCTAATGAAGATCTAAAGCGGATGGCCTCAGGTTATGGATGGCGTACCGACCCCTTTACGAAGACCCGTAAATTTCACCATGGTATGGATTTCTCTGCCGAAACCGGCACTCCGGTTTATGCTACGGGTGATGGTGAAGTAATTCGTGCGGATAGCAAATCCAGTGGTTTTGGACGCCATATTCGAATTGACCACGGCTATGGATACATTACTATCTATGCCCACTTGAATGATTACAATATTCGTGTTGGTCAAAAAGTGAAACGTGGCGATTTAATTGGCTTTGTAGGAAATACCGGGCGTTCACGCGGACCTCACTTACATTATGAAGTGCATTTAAATGGTGAGCGATTAAATCCGGTGAACTTCTACTATGGCGAATTAACAGCCGAAGAATTCAGTCGCTTAATTGAAATGGCCAGTCAAACTAATCAATCCTTTGACTAATGGACGAGGGTTTCGACGAAGAAAAGCGCTATTACAGCATTGGCGAAGTTGCCGCCTTATTCGATGTAAATACTTCCTTGATCCGCTTTTGGGAAAAGGAATTTGATATTCTTAAGCCGAAAAAGAACAAGAAGGGGAACCGCCTATTTACGCCTCGAGATTTACAAAACCTTAAGGTGATCCACCATTTGGTAAAGGAGCGGGGATTTACTCTCAAAGGCGCCAAAGCCAAATTGAAGGAAAATCGAGAAGACACGGCCCGCATTGCAGAGGCAGTAGAAAAGCTAAAGATGATTAAGCAGGCTTTGGGTGAAATTCGCCGGGACCTAGATACCGGTCCCGACGAATAATTATTTAGTAGGACCAGCGATAACGCAGACCGGCCTGTAGCCATAAGCCAGGCATTTCTACATTGCCACGATCAAAGAACTTTTTGTTCAAGAGATTTTGTCCTTTCAAGGAAAGGGTGAAATCATGGATTTGATAATCCAAACTGGCATTTACTAAGAAAACATCTGGATAGGTGCTAAGATCACCGGTATTCGCATCGCGGTATTGTCCTTGACGATCTTGATAGCTCAGGAAATAATGCAAGCTGAGTTTTTCAGTGATTCGGTGCCCGACGCGCAAAGTGATTTTATGGCGTAGATGATCAAACACGTAGAGAGATCGATATACCGTATCCTTGCTGGGACTGCTGCTTTGCAGGTAAGTGTAACTCAATTCTGCGAAGCTTAAAGCCAGGAAATTATTTTCAGGACTTAAGTTTTTACGCAAGCTGAACTCGCCTCCCATAAAGTTGACTTCTGTGGTATTGCCGGCAATTAAATCGCAGGTATCGCAAGCTTGGGTCCAGTCGATGATATTCTGCCCATTGCGATAGAAAACACTCACATTACCATACCAATCTTTACCAAAGAAACGGTAACCTGCCTCGTAGTTGTAAGACTCTTCTGCTTGTAAATCTTGGCTTCCCCGCGCGCCTCCCAAGCGATAGTAAAGGTCTGTGTAGGATGGAAAGCGGAATGACCGATTAAAGCTGCTGTAAATCTTATGCGATTTGCCCAATCGTAAACCAGCATTTAAGGCTGGGTATAAACCAAAGCCAAAGTCGGTATTGTAATTGGCCTGCAAGACGGCACTAATTTGCCATTGCTTGATTTGGAATAAATGCTGACCTGAAAGTGAAAGGTTTTGGCGTTCTGCTCCCAAATAATAAGCACCGCGACTGTTGTTGATCGGAATGAAGTCACTGAGGCTGTCCCCCAGATTATTGCTTCGAACCTGCTCATGTCTTAAGTCCAGGTTTAGGGCAGTAGTCCCTAATTTAGAGTCGAAACTCATCTGACTTTTAGCGCCCATTACATCACTGCGGTGGTAGTTATGACCGGCGTACCAAGTGGGGGCAGTATCGTTACCAGCAATGAAAAGTCCATTGCGGTATTGGTAGAAATCTTCACCTTCCTCACGGAAAAGTTGAAACTCATCCCAATTGCGGCGCCAGTATAGATTGTGATTCCAGCGAATTTTTTCGCCACTGCTTAAATCCAGGCTCCCAAATAGGGTGCGCGTTTTTTCATACTGATCCGGATAAGCATCTGAGTAGAAATTTTGCGCTCCGAATCCTTGATCGGTATAGCCACCCTGTACTTTGATCTTTTGATTACCCAGTTTGAAATCACTTTGTAGGGAAACATTGCTGTTTACAAAGTCGGTGTTTTCCTTAAAACCATCGCTGCGATTGTGTGAAATGGAGATGCGACTTTGGTGTTTTTCACCTTTGATTTCTTGTTGCAGTCCGGCTTGTAAGGTGTTAAACATACCGTAGTCTAAATTGAGACTGGTGGCATTGCCTTTGGCTTCTTTGGTGATGATATTAATGGCGCCGGAAAATGCATTAGCGCCAAAGATATAGGAGCCTCCACCTAGTAGAATTTCAATACGTTCGATGTCGTTTTTCGCTACCGGTAGGTTCATCAGATGGTGACCGGTTTGCGGGTCGCCGAGTCGCACTCCATTTACCAGTACCAGTACTTGTTCGAAGCCTCCTCCCCGAATACTAAGGTCGGTTTGGGTTCCGAAAATCCCGCGTTGACGCGCATCGATTCCGGTAGCAAAATCCAAAAGTTCTGCTACGCTGTTCACCGGTGCCTTTTCCAACTCTTCCCCGGAGAGGATCTGGACATTGCGGTTGCTGTTCATTAAGCTTTGCTCGAAAAGGGCAGCAGAGACCGTAACGGTATCCAGCTGAATCTGTGCGCTCAGACTTCCCCCAATGAGCAGGCTAAGAAAAAGATTTCGAGTTTTCATTTGTGCTTTTTTGTTAGAGGCGGCAAAGCTACTTGCAATGTTCAATTTCGCTCTATTGGATTCCAAGAAGTCTTGTCATAGCTTTGCGGCTTCTCACGGGGTGCTTCTCAAATTATGGAGAGGCTGAGATTATACCCAGGGTGGTTCTGCCATCCATACCTGATCCGGGTAATGCCGGCGTAGGGAAAAGAAGCACAAAGCGCGCTTCAAGCAATTTATATTTAACCGCAAAAGGAGCATACCCCGGTTTCTTTTCATAACATTTTGTTTTATGAAAAGGCAACTACTTGTTCTTGCTTTATTGGGATTGAGCCCTTCCCTTATTCGGGCTCAGGAAACGGACACCTCCAAAGTCCATCAACTGGAAGAAGTAACTATATCTACGGTTCGTGCTTCTGCCGATGCTCCGGTAGCCCAGGTTACCCTCACTAAAAGGCAAATCGAAAAAGTATTCCAAGGTCAGGATGGCGCTTTTATCCTGGAAAGGTTAAGCCCTTCATTGGTAGCTTATTCAGAGTCGGGAACCAATTTTAGCAATTATGGTCAAATGCGCTTACGTGGTATCGATCAAAGCCGGATTAACATTACCCTCAATGGCGTGCCCCTAAACGATATGATGGATCAGGGGGTGTTTTTCTCCAATTTCACGGATTTTGGAAATAGCGTGGAGTCGGTTCAAATTCAACGTGGGGTAGGGACTTCCAGTAATGGTGTGGCTTCTTATGCCGGATCCGTAAACTTTGAATCTATTTCGCTCACGCGTCAAAAGCCCAGCACCGAAGTGCAATTAACCGGTGGGTCTTTCAATACCCTGCGCGCCAGTGCTGAGGTACATACTGGTTTAATGGAAAACCACACTGCTTTTTATGCACGTATGAGCCGTTTGCAGAGCGATGGCTACCGTCGTCATTCGGGTACCGAGTCGAACTCCCTCTTTTTCTCAGGGGGCTATTTTGGCGATGAGCATGCGATTAAATTCACTGCTTTTGCCGGAAATACTCAAAATGATTTGGCCTATTCGCCCGTTCCTTTGGCGCAAATTCAGCGCGATCCTCGCACTAATATTTTGAATGAAACGGACATTGATGATTTTTCACAATGGTTGTTTCAATTGCAACACACTTGGCGAATCGGGCTCAAGAATTCTTGGGTAAACACCCTTTATTATGGTGGTGCTGGTGGCGATTTTCCGTATTCCTATCCAGATAGTAGCAGTCCTTCGGGCTTAACCGCCATCAATTATCCGCTTTATAATGATCATTATGGATGGCTTTCAAATTTCAACTGGAACTCCAATTTGGGTTCCTTTAATTTCGGAACCCACCTGTATACCTTTTTGCGTGAAAATGCAGAGTATATAGTGCCTAATCGCTTGAATCCTTATTATCAGGATAAGAGTACTAAAGATGAGTTTTCAGTTTTTGCAAAATGGGAGAAAGCCTGGGGTCCCTTGAAATTATATGCCGATGTTCAAGCTCGTCAGGTGTATATCAGCTTGGGTGGAGATGCTGGTTATTTGGGTGAAGATCCTGCTATTCCAACGCGCGATTATTTCTTCCTTAATCCTAAGGCAGGAGTGACCTATGATCTGAAGTCCAGCTGGCAACTTTATTTATCCTTTGGTCGCAGTGGTCGCGAGCCAACTCGTTCCGATATCTTAGGTGGACTGCAGATAACACCTTACAATATTGCCAATGTGCGCAGTGGAGCTAATGTAAGTCCGGAATATGTAAATGACCTGGAGCTAGGAACCCGCTTCGAATACCAAAAATTGAAAGTGGATCTTAATGCCTATTACATGTCCTTCGAAAACGAAATCGCCCCAATCGGAGCCTATATCAGTGAAGGCTTTTACCAGATTTATTTGAATCAGGATCCCAGTTTCCGCCGTGGGGTGGAATTGATGGCCGATTACAGTTTCTTGAAGCGTTTCAATGTTAGAGCACAATTGGCCTATTTGGATGCACGCATTAGTACCTATGCCCCGGTAAATGCCAATGTGGTGTATGAAAATGTTCGTCCGATTTTAAGTCCGGAATGGAATGGATCAATATTCTTGAACTATGCGGTAAACTCCAGATTGAATGCCGGAATTCGCGCTCGCTTCCTCAGTGAGCAGTTTATGGAGTTGACTAATGATCCTAGCTTGGTAGTGCCCGCTTCTACGGTATTGGATTTTGTAGCCGATTGGCGTTTTTATAAGGAACATCAAATTAGCCTCCAGGTTAATAACCTCACTGATGCTCTTTATTATACCTATGGAGCGCCTGCATTTGATGGTACTCCGGGCTATTTAGTGCAAGCGCCGTTTAATGTTTACGCTACCCTAAGATTAGTATTCTAATGCGGAAATTACTATTGCTTGCAGGACTGGTACTTGGTCTTTGGTCTTGCACGAATTCTGTTAAAGAGAATGCTGCTTCGGATACGGAGAAGGCGGTCCAAATGGATACCCTGCGTTTGGCTTTGGACTGGACGCCCAATGTTTTGCATTCCGGGATTTTTTATGCGGAATCGCAGAAATGGTTTCAGGAAGCGGGAATCCACTTGATTTGGGATACCCCGGAAAGAGATAATTATACCAAGAAACCCATCTTTAGATTATTAGATGGGGAAGTAGATTTAGCAGTTGGTCCCTCAGAACATTTGTTTGCCTTTGCTGCAGATAGTGCCCAGGTGCATGCCCAAGCAGTAGCTAGCTTATTGCAAAGTGATCGCAGTGCTTTTGTGGCAAAAAAATCATCTGGGATAAAGCGCCCTGCAGATATAGGTTCCGCTACTTATTTAGGTTACCATACACCTTTAGAAGAGCATATTCTTAAGGCAATGATCGAGGCAGATGGTGCTGAGGCCGATTTCGGAACCGAAACTCCGGGTCGCTTGCAGGTATGGGATGCTTTTCGGAAGGATTCGGGTGAGGTGGCCTGGGTGTTTTTGCATTGGGAAGCGATGCAATCGGAATTAGCCGGAGATAGTCTTAATGCCTTTATCCCCAATGATTATGGAGTGCCATATGGTTATTCCTCGGTAATTATGGCTCTTAAAGATTTGGATGCGGATCTGGCCGACTTAATTCGCCGCTTTTTAGACATCTGCCGAAAGGCCTATCGGGAAGCTCAGGAGCATCCAGACTTGGTTTTGGACTCTATTTTGGATCATATCCAGCATCCTAATTTTGTAAATCATGTATTTGTTCGACAGGCTTTCGCCGATATCCGACCTCATTTTGGAAGGGATCAATGGGGTTTGATGTCGGATCAAAAATGGTCGGATTATGCCCAATGGTTGGAAACTCGAGACTTGAATGATTTAAAAGGTCATGCCGTGAAGGAATTCTACAGCAATGAGTTTTTAGAACGCAAATAGACTCTTAAAGCAATTTTTGAAGAGCGTCCAGTGCATTGCTGAGACGCTCTTTTTTTTGCCCCTTTACGATGGCATAAGGGCGATTGTACTCTTGAATCAAAGCCAGGTTTTCATGGAATATATCCAAACGATCAATGGGGTTTTCTCGCAAGGGGTCGGGCTCCCACTCCAAATCCGGATAACAAAGCAAATAGGAGTGCTCTTGTTCTCTCAGGATTTGCTCCATTAGGGGCGCGGGGTCGAAATTAAAAACCCGTCGGTTCCAAATTAAATAGTTGAAACTATCGGTATCCAAGAGGATGTTTCCCTCCGGGTGTTTTTTTAGAGCTTGGGCCTGATGGGCCAGGTGCTTCTGATAGATTTCTTGTAAACTGGCTTTGCTGTATTCAGGCCCGTTTTTTTCCAGATACATGCGGGCATATTCTGCCACCCAGGGAATATCTAGCTTTTCGCTCAGCTCCCGGCATAATTGCGATTTACCTGAACTTTCAGGTCCACTTACTACGATAATGCGCCGCTCCACAAGAGGTAACCGTTAATGGATAGTAAGGTATAAATAAGAAAAAGCAAGGCGCTGAGCTTTAAGCCTCTTTGAAAATAGAGCCAGATACTTACGGTGTCAATCACAATCCAATAAATCCAGTTCTCAGGGTAAAAGTTCACCATCAAAATGGTGGCGGCAATGCTCGATATGGTGGTAAAGGAATCTAAATAGGGGAGTTTGGAGTCGGTAAAATGACTTAAGGCGTAGCCGCTAAGTCCAATCAGGAGAATACAGGCGGCAATAATATACAGGTGGATGTTTAGATCTAGCGGAGGGAGGGTTTTAAATTCAGCGCCCCAATTCAAATAGCCATAAACTGCAGTGGCAAGGTAAAAGCCTTGCAGCGCCAATTCGGCGTAAATCTTTCGGCGAAAGCATAGAATGCTAAAAAATACGGAGGCTAAAACGGCAAATAGCCAAGACCAGATGCTTTCATAGCTCAGCAGAATGGTGTACAGTAAGCTGCTGATTACGGCTAAAACCTCAAGGCTATTCCACCTTAATGCTTTCAATAGTCTTTAATTTCCATGGAAGATAAATCCCCTTTCAAGACTTTCAATACGAAAGGACTTTGACCCTTTTCAAAGGAACGGGTGATTTCTTGTTGCAGGATAGGGAAAAGCTTTTCTGCCGGACCAAAGATTTGAGTACTGATCGGGTTCACCTGAATTTTAAGCTCAGGATGTTGATGCAATCTTTCTAAAAAATCATCTACTCCATCGAGGTATGCATCCCGCAGGGGATACTTAGAAATTTCAATACTAATATCCATGCTAAAAACTGTGTATTGCCTCGGCGATATCGGCCATGGCTTCAGGATTTTTTTCGAAGAGATTTCCCACTACAATCACATCGGCGCCAGCCTCCACCAAAGCACGGGCTGTGGCCGCATCGCGAATTCCGCCTCCAACAATAATTGGGCGATTGATGGATTTGCGAACGGCTTTCACCATTTGAGGGCTCACCGACTTAGAGGCTCCGCTGCCACCATCCAAATAGAAATAGCGCAGTCCCAGGAGTTCACCGGCCATAGCTGTACAAGCAGCAATATCAGGCTTCTCATAGGGTAGGGCCTTGCTATTGCTCATGTAAATGGCAGTGGTGGTAGTTCCGCAATCTACCAGCATATAGGCTGTAGGCAGAACTTCAAGTTTGGAGCTTTTCAGGTAGGGAGCAGCAATTACATGATTACCTATTAATAAATCTGGGTTACGACCAGAAATTAGGCTCAGGAATAAAATACCATCCGCTTGATCCGAAATTTGCAAAACACTACCCGGAAAGAGCAAAACGGGAATCGAAGTATGGGCTTTTACGGTGCGTAAACATTCTTCCAGGCTATCTCGACTGAGTAAACTTCCGCCAACAAAAATGAGGTCGGCTCCGTTGTCACTCGCCTTATTACAGAGCTCAATAAGCTCCTTTTCAGAGGGTTTGTCCGGGTCGATGAGTACGGCCAACATCTTTTTTCCTTGCTGTTGGGCACCGTCGATGATATGCGAAACTTTAGGCATCTCCATGAGCCCACAAACCTACTAAATTCTGCCCTTCAAGCCTCTGAGCCCGGTGTGATGAAAATGAAAATATTTAATAAAGGGTAAAGCAAAGGCAGTAATTATTCTCCATTTTAAAGTATAAAGGAAAGATTTCCTGATCCTTGCCTTTGCGGATTAAACCTCGGCTAACGGCACTATGACCTTTGGCAAAAGGAGCAATTCTTATTTCTTTTCGAAGATCGAGATCAGGTGCGTCCTTTACTTTAATCAATGCTTCCTTCGCAGACCAATAGGCTGCAAGCATCTCTAATTCTGGTTCTTTGCCCAGGGCGCCTAGTTCCTGTTTGCTCATATATCGACTGCAGAGTTGCAGCATTTGGGGGCGATAGGCTTCTAAATCTAATCCTACTTTAAAGTGTTTACTAAGCATTACTGCCGCATAATCTTTATTATGACTGATAGATAGACCTTTCCAATTTGGAATGGAGGGCGCACCATTGGAGCTGTATTCGATTTGCGGAGTTTCTTCTAAGATATGTGCCAAGGCAGAGCGGGCAGCTAAAAATTCGGCTTTGCGATTAGGGTTTTTCAGTTCTTGCAACTTTTTTTGGTCGCTTCCTGATAGCTCGGCAAGAGGGAAGTCCGGGCTTTCTTCCGGTTCTATAGACCAGATTGCCAGGTGGAAGTGCTCCCATCGATGCTCTTTATATAATGGCATATTGCTTTAGGATAGAGTTTTGCAGCCGAAGCATTTGCGGTATCTTTGCCGAAATTCGCAAAAAATCAGAAGATAATAGTATGAGTACAGCAGTTGGAAAATATATTCCTTATAAAGTAAAGGATATTTCGTTAGCCGAATGGGGACGCAGAGAGATTGAATTGGCAGAAGCCGAAATGCCAGGATTAATGGCCCTTCGTGAAGAGTATGGTCAAGAGAAGCCTTTGAAAGGTGCGCGCATTGCCGGTTGTTTACACATGACCATTCAAACTGCTGTTCTTATTGAAACACTGGTTGAATTAGGTGCAGATGTAACCTGGTCTTCATGTAATATTTACTCTACTCAAGATCATGCTGCCGCGGCCATCGCAAAAGCGGGTATTCCGGTTTATGCATGGAAAGGAATGAATGAGGAAGAGTTTGATTGGTGTATCGAGCAAACATTATTCTTCGGAGAAGAGCGTCAGCCTTTAAACATGATTTTAGATGATGGTGGTGATCTTACCAATATGGTATTGGATCAGTATCCTGAATTAGCAGATGCTGTAAAAGGCTTAAGTGAAGAAACTACTACCGGTGTTCACCGTTTGTACGAGCGTATGCGTAAGGGAACCTTGCCTATGCCTGCGATTAATGTGAATGACTCCGTAACCAAATCTAAGTTTGATAATAAATACGGTTGTCGCGAATCTGCAGTAGATGCTATTCGTCGTGCTACTGATATTATGATGGCAGGTAAAGTAGCCGTTGTTGCTGGTTATGGTGATGTGGGTAAAGGAACTGCCGCTTCATTGCGCGGTGCCGGATGTCGTGTGATCGTTACCGAGATTGATCCCATTTGTGCTTTACAAGCTGCTATGGATGGTTTCGAAGTGAAGAAAATGATCAACGCGGTTGAAGAAGGAGATATCATTATTACCGCTACAGGTAACAAGGATATTGTAACCGGTGCCCATTTCGAGAAAATGAAGGATAAGGCCATCGTTTGTAATATTGGCCACTTCGATAATGAGATTGACGTAGCCTGGTTGAAGACTAATCACGGTTCCAGTCACGTGGAAATTAAACCTCAGGTGGATAAGTATACCATCAATGGCAAGGATGTGATTCTTTTGGCAGAAGGTCGTTTGGTGAACTTAGGTTGTGCAACCGGTCACCCCAGCTTTGTAATGTCGAACTCTTTCACCAACCAAACTTTGGCTCAAATCGAGTTATGGAACAATAGCGGTGATTACAAGAATGAAGTGTACACCTTGCCTAAGCATTTGGATGAGAAAGTAGCGGAACTGCACCTTGCTAAAATTGGTGTAGAACTGGATATTTTGTCAGAGGAGCAAGCTCAATACATTGGTGTTGAAAAAGCTGGACCCTTTAAGCCAGAATACTACAGATATTAGAATTTCAATTCTAGATTTTTTGACAAAGCCCGTATTCATGCGGGCTTTTTTAATTTATTACGCGTCGGAATCGCTTATTTATCTTAAGCTTAAGCGATTTTTGTTGTATTATTGTTACCGAAAGAGCGACTCTAATGTTTTCTACGATGAACGTTTTTCAGTTGATTGCAACGCATACAACCGATTTGGTTTGTTTGCATGATGCTGATAATACTATACGTTTTGCTACGCCTAGTTCCATGCGGGTTTTAGGCTATAAGGCGGAAACCCTGGTAGGGCGAAAACTCACCGATTTTCTGAGTGAGGATTTCATCAATGAGATGGACTTTACCACTTTGATGCGCTTTTTTGATCAGCCTGGCACCCGGATTCGATATCAGATCAATCATGGTGAGGGGCGCTTACGGTGGTTAGAGACTACTTACACAGAGCTCGAGGGAATCGGCAATGTACAGTATCGTAGCTTAAGTACCACCCGTGATATTACGGAGAGTGTGCATTTAACGGAGGATCTGATGAATGCCCTTTCTAAGGAGCAGGAACTTTCTAAGTTTAAAACCAATCTGTATTCTGTAGCCAGTCATGAGTTCAAAACGCCCTTAGCGGTGATTCAGGCCAATATTGAAATGCTGAAAGTAAAGCATACTCCCAAGATGATTAATCTGGGTCTGAGCACCATGGAGGAGGAGGTAGATCGCCTCAATACCATGATTATGGATATGTTGGAACTGAAGAAGCTTACAACCGGTAGGCGAAACTTTAATTTGAGCAAAGTTGATTTTGTACAGATAATTAAAGAATTGATCAATGAACACCAGGAATCCGGAACCAATAGCTGTAAATTAAGCTATCAGGTACAGGGCGAATCCACTGAATTCCAGGCAGACTATTCTTTAATTCGCTACATTTTCAGCAACTTACTGGGAAATGCCATTAAATTTTCAGATCCGGGATCGGAGGTGAAAGTGATGTTGGATTTCGAAAAAGATGATTTGGAGGTATCTTTTATAGATCACGGAATTGGAATTCCGGAAGAAGATCAATCCAAAGTTTTTCAATCCTTTTACCGCGGTTCAAATGTCAGCAATGTGCCTGGAACCGGGGTGGGTTTGTCGATCGTTTCCGAGTTTGTAAAGCGTCATAAAGGAAAAATTAAATTGGTGAGTGAGGTAGGAAAGGGAAGTACCTTCACGCTGAGCTTGCCTAAACTCTGATTGTTATGCAAAAGAAACTGCTAATTGTTGAGGACAACGAGAAACTGTTGAACTCTATGACCGCTCTCTTTGAAGACTATTTTCAGGTTTTCGAAGCGCACAACGGAATGGAAGGCTTGGAAAAATGCCGCCTGAACATGCCGGACATCATCATTAGTGATATTATGATGCCGGAAATGAATGGCTACGAGCTTACCGAAAGTGTGAAGTCTAATGAGCGTACTTCACACATTCCCATTATCTTATTAACCGCCTTGGGTGAGGATGAACGTCGCATTGAAGGATATAACTTCGGGGCTGATGATTACATCGTAAAACCCTTTAAATTCGACATCCTCTTAGCCAGGGTAAATAACCTGCTAAAGACTCGGGAGCAATTGCGAAGAATTTATGATACTTCGGCTCCGATTAATCATGAGTTCGGGATTAAGGATCCGGTACTATCGCATATGGAAGCGCTTTTGGTGAACCATTTCCGATTCCGTAATTTCAGTATTCCTCAAATTGCTGAGCTCATGAATATGACCACGCCCAAGCTGGAGCGTGAAGTAAAGCGATTAACAGGAATGACGCCTATTCAGTATATCAATGATTTCCGACTGCATAAGGCGAAAAATATGCTGCAAACCGAGGATATGAGTATATTCGAAGTGTCTCATGCTTTGGGTTTCCGCAGCTTGAGTTATTTTGGGAAAGCCTACAAAGATAAATTTGGAATTTCCCCTTCAAAGACTAAACAACTATGAGTAATTCCGGGGTAAGCATCATGATCGTTGATAATGATCAGGTTAACAGCTTTGTACTCAAGAACATAATCATGCGTAATTATGCCGATGCCAAGGTGGAATTGTTGCCCGATGGTGCGGAGGCCCTGGAAGAACTTAAGCGGATGGACCAAAGTTCGGAAGATTTTCCGGCGGTTATCCTTCTCGATATTTATATGCCTGTAATGGATGGTTTTGAATTCCTTGATGCCTATGTGAAGGAATTTGCACACAAGCAATCCATCATTTTTGCCATGAGTAACTCGCTGATCAAAGAAGATCAACAAAGAGCCAATGAATACGAAGTGGTAAAAGGATTTATTACCAAGCCATTGATTTATAATAATATCGAATTCATCATAGAAACTTATCTCCAGGAACGCGATAACTAAAACCTTCCTAAGACCTCGCACAAGGTCATGAAACGAAACAACCATAACAATCCTGGCCGTCTTGCTAATCACGAGACGGCTTTTTTTTTGAGTGGTGAGAAAGGCCAGGGTTTCCTTTAGCTGGATTGATAGGATAGTTTAAAGTGGATCAGGCAACCTGGAAATTTTTCATTTGGCTGGAGGGCTTCATTCTTTATAGGCTCATCTGAGCTTTCCCCGTTATAATGTTTAAGTCTTTCTTTTACCAGTTGCATTCCCCTTGAGATATGTCCGGATTCTATGTTTGAGCCTGATTTGGATATATCGATTCTATAATCTGTAATTAGGAAGTGTGTTTTAATTCTAGTATTAAATGCTTGGAGTGAACTTAAAATATGATGCGATTTTAAGCATGTAATGACTGAAAATTTGAATAGCGAATTCGTAGATTGCTGGAAAATAACCTTATAAATAAATGAGAAATCTTCTTTTTGTACTTTTTTTAGTGCTAATCACGTTGCCCGGGTTTTCACAGATTTGTTTAACTGATGAAACCATTATCGGAGATAATCAAGGACCTTATAATGTCCAGGAAGAGAGTGGGTATATTATTGATGTTTCATTTTGGGTGTTAAGAAAGTCGGATGGGACAAAGGGAAGGACTACTGAGGATGTAATGACTGCGTTTTGTGAGTTACAAAGTGATTATAATTCTATTGGTATTCACTTTAATTTGGTTGGTATTCAGTCAATTAATAGCACCTCGTTATATACTTTTGGTAATTCATGCGGTTCACCACCTACAATTGCTACTCTGAATAGTAAAATTAATCAAGTAGAGTTTCAGACCGGAAGGTATAATAATAGCGCCATAAATGTTTATGTTGCTGATATTGATCAAATGCATGCAGGTTATACGAAAGCCATTCCAGGTCAGGTGATTTTTCTAGGAGGTATAGAGCCAACATATTGCACAGGTGATCTTCTATTAGATGGGGTTTTGTCGCATGAAATCGGGCATGCTCTGGGTCTATATCATTTAGATAGAGGACTTTGTGGGCAGTTAATTCCAGGGCTGCCTAATGATTATGCGGATCCCAATCGACCTAATTCCAATTGTGCCTTGGCAGGAGATGAGGTTTGTGATACTTATCCAGATGTATTTGTCTATCAAAACTGTACCACGGCATACGATGATCCCGGGAGTACAATTATTACATGCAGTTCAACTTGGAATGGTCAAGGTACTGCCTCTGATCCTAGAGATGCCTTTAATGATCGATACTTAGCTATGCCGAATCAAAAAAACATAATGGATTTGAAATGGGCTACAAGTACTTGCGGTCAAGATCTAACTTCTGGTCAGGGAGATAAAATAAAAAGCATGTTTGTTAAATATCCAGATATGTTATCTGTTCTGAATAATGCGGCAACAGGTACTCCTATTTTAGGGAATGATTTATATATCCGTGATGATGTTGACGATATTGGTGTGGAACCGAACAATGTAGCCGGAATTACCACTTCTCCTGATATTTGGGTCAGAAATCAGGCTGATGGATATGTATATCAAACTCATGAAAATCCAGATTTCCTAAATGGAAATCCGCATGTTTATGTTAGAGTAACTAATAGGGGTTGCGAATCGTCGCTAATTCAGCCACTTAGGGTATATTGGGCTAAGGCAGGTACCTCTTTAGCTTGGCCGGATAACTGGGATGGAAGTGTGAATTTTCCCGGGACGAACTTAAAGATGGGTGATCAACTGGGTGTCGTGCAAATTCCGATACTAAAACCTGGTGAAGAGTTTATTGCTGAGTTTCCTTGGACAATAGATCCAGATGATCTATCTGATTATGCGGAATTATTTAATGAATATTGGAACACCTGGCATTATTGCCTACTGGCTAGGATGAACGGTGGTTCTGGAACCAATTTGATTACATACCCAGAATCAATAAATTCTGGTCAAAATGTAAAGAACAATAATAATATTGCGGCGCGAAATATCACGGTTGTTAATACTAATGGGTTTAAGTATAAAGATTTGTATTATGCCGGGACAATATCCGTAAGCAACCTTAATGACTCTAATTTGAGTAATTCATATGTATTAGAGTTTAACCTTAAGGAAGGTGATGTTCAGGCGTTTAATAGTGAGATGGTTATTAGGATTTTCCCAGATAGCTCTTTAATTGAGGATAGGATAATTCAAGACAATTTGTTTGCAAAACTCAAAAAAAGAGAAGAGGGGTATGACTTGCCATTTATTCCATATACTTTGAATTTGGAAATGGTAGATAGTGCCATTTTCCCAGGGATATTGGCTGTTGGGTTTTTGCCTATTTCCGGAAGTTATATGGGGGAAACTTATTCGTTTTTAAGTCGACAATACTATTCGGATCAATCAAATGGTCTTACTTTTATTGGAGAAGAAGAATTTGAGGTAACTCTGCCGGTAGAAGAGTTTAATTCTTTGGTTGAAATTGATAGTGTGGTCCCATACGGTCAGTCATTTTTTCATTCTACATCAAGTGATTCAATTGCAATCAATGATTGGCAAATCGGAGATACGTTAACCTTTCGTGGTGATGAGGTGGCATTTCAGATGAATAGTTTAAATGAAACCTTGGTACTTATTTCACTAAGCAAGAATTCAGGTTCTTTGGCTATTGATTCTCTTACGATTAATAGCTCTTTAGGCGAAATAACTTCTGTATCGCCAAACCCGGTTAGTGCGAATACAATTTTGACCTTTCAGTTGAACTCTACTAACTTAAACTATACTATTGACGTTATTAGATCAACAGATGGATTATTGATGCAGAGTAATCCTGTTAATGGAAGTTCTATGTCAATTAGTTTTTCAGGATATCAGGCAGGGTATTACTATGCCGTACTTAGGTGTAATTCTCAAATAATTGATCAACAAGTAATTCAAATGTATTAATGGCCATATTTCGAATTTTGTCTTTAGGCATATTTGTACTACTATCTCTGAATGTGAATTCACAATATGTGAAGTATAATCCTTCAAATGATGGTTTAAGGATTTATGGCTTGGTTAATTATTCAAACCAATATTTAGCTATCACTTTGCATCCTTATTTTTTAAAAATCGATCAAAATTCATTAAACTCCAGTGGCTTTACTGATTTTCAATCAAATTTTAAGGTTGAAAATCTGGCCTCATTAGGTGATACTATTCTTTACGAGTGGAAGCGCTCAAGTTTAAGTCAGTCACGGGTGGTTTCTATTTCTAAAGATGGAGGTGAAACTTGGAGTCTTCACCCCTTTTTACGAAATTATTCAGGGCAACTCCACATTTTTGATTCCCTATTTGTGGTAGATGGGGAATACAATCTGATTCGTTATACTCTTAATGGAGGTAGATCTTATGATAGTTTATCGCTAACGGGTTCTCAGTTACTAGGGGAAGATGATCAAGGTGTATATATTAGAAAGCTGGGTACAGATAGTTTAGTATATATTGAAAGCTCTGGACCTAACCACATCGGAGTTTTAGATAGTAGTCTTGGGACTTTGAGTCATTTACAAAAAAGCGCTGGGCAGTACTTCGTCCTTCAAGATTGGAAAGATCTTATTGAACTTGACAGTAATTTTAATTTTACTCGTCAAATTCATCGGTTTGAGCAAGTGTCTCAGGGAAACTATAAATCTTTCAGCAATGGTGATACATTGGTTTATGTGAAAGAAGATTCAGTAGTATTTACTTTAAATGCCGGACAATCATGGCAAAAGAGGAATATTGGGGCTCCTTTGGATCGAAATCGAAAGTGTCTTGCCTTATCGGGTTCGAAAATAGTCTATAGTTATGGTGCAGGAACATTGTTGATTTTCAATTTGAATAATAGCAACATAACTTATAATGGTGTAAATCGATATCCTAATTTATATGGTCTATGTAAAGCGGGTTATCAATTTGCTGGGATCGAACCTGTAAAATTGGAGGGGCCAAATAATAGCCTAGGAATATTTCATAGATTGGATCAAAATGGAAATCTCGTTGACAGTAGTCTGGTTCCTTTTGCGTCCCCTAAGTCAGATCCTCCAATGGCCTTTAAAGATTCACTAAATGGCGTTTTTGCTGCTCTAGGAAGAACCTATTACACTGGCGATGGGGGAAATTCATGGAATTTCACTTTGGATGTTGATACCGCTGATTATATAAGACTTAGAAGTTCTAGAGATGGTAGTTGTTATTTCGGATATGGGATAGCGAAAAACGGTTTTTTTATTGCTCGGATCGATGATTTTGGGAACCGTAGTCCATTAAACTTTAGTTTAAATGGAAATGAGAAAATGCAAGACATTATTTTTAGTACATGTGATACAGGCTTGATAGTGACAAATGTCGATTTTTATAAGACTACGGATGGTGGACAAACTTTTCAGTCGATTAATCAAGGTTATGTGCCACTTTGGCGATTTCAGTTTAAAGAGGATAGTATATTACTAGCAGCGGCAAATAAAAACTATTTCTCAAAAGGTCCTATTGGTCCATTTACACCTATAGATAATCAGCCTATATTTAGTAGTCCTTCAAGTAGTAATCCATATTTCTTTTTTAATGCCTATCGAGTCATCAGCTATGATGCAGATGAGAGCAAGTTTAGAATTGCAGATACCCGCTATAATTATAGTCAGAGTTTGAGCCTACCCGTGGATTATATTTATGATTTTCTACCTAGTGATTCCGGAGCGGTAGCCATCGGCGCTGGAGGACAGTTCTACGGTATTCGTGAAAAGGCTTTGTTTCCTGTAGATATTGGTTTGATCGAAGGGCTGTCATTACAGCCTGAGATTAAGGTGTATCCAAATCCCAGTAAAGGTTATTTGAGCATAGAAGGAGGCGATTTTAAAGAGTATAGACTCTATAATCTTAAAGGGCATTTACTTGATTCAGGCTATATAAATGTGCGTATTGATATTTCGAAATTCCAGTCTGGAATTTATATTTTGGAATTGAATGGTTTAGGAGAATCTGCTTCGGTTCGTCGACTGATTTATCGAGAATAGCTAGGGGCCCTTAATGGGGAGTAGGAAGCTAACTTTGGTTCCTGGGTAATTAAGGTCCTCGCTAAGAGGACTGATACTGATCAATTCAGTTTCATCTTGATGGTTGAATTGCATTAGCCTTTCCCGAACTAATTGAATGCCTCTGGAAATATGTTTGGAATCCCTTTTTCTTTGGCCCTTCTTCCAGCCCAAGCCATTATCCTCAATACAAACCTGTAATTGTTCAGGGTTCAGAAGTCTTAATCTGAGCCATAATTGTTTGTCTTCTTTGCGTTTCCTTAGCCCATGCCACAGAGCATTTTCAATGAAAGGCTGTAGCATCATGGTGGGGATAAATGTTTCCTGAATATTTAGTTTTTCATCAACCTCAATCTGGAATGTTAGTTCGGAATCAAGACGTACTGATTCCAATTCAACATATAACTTAAGGCGTTTGATTTCTTCTTCCAGACTAATGCGATTGTGAAATAGGGACTCTAATTGCAGTTTTAAGAGTTTCGATATCCCGCTGATATAGTGAATAGCTTTGATGTCCTTATACTTTGAGGCAAAGTGTTGGATCGTATTAAGGGAATTAAATAGAAAGTGGGGGTTCATCATAGCGGTCAAGGACCTAAGTTCTAAAGCTTTTACCTGATTTAAGGTTTCCAGTTTATGCGCTTCCTCTTTTCGAATCTGCTTAACTCGAATAAGCGCGATCCATATAATTAAAGCGATAAAGCTTAGGCCAATTGCGATCTGGAAAAACGGGTTTTGCCAAAAGGGTGCTCCAATACTAAAAGCGAGGCTTTTTGTGGGTGAGGCGTCAAAGGGAGAATTCGACATCCTGATATTCAGTTCATAGTTCCCAGGATGTAAATTGAAGAGTTCTATTACCTCATTGTTCAAGGGTAGCCACTGACCATCAGTGGAGTTGATTTGATAAAAGGCTTGTGATTTGTTTCCCGGGCGGCCTTTGCGTTTTAGATGGAAACGAATATTGTTCTGATCGTGTCTAAATTCAGGAATTGAGGCCTTTGAAATTTCTGTGGCTTGACCCGGGATAAGAGTGTAGGTATCCAGGTAAAATTCCGGATAGGTGGTTTTGAGTTTTTGCCAATCTCCAGGTTTAAAAATGCTCAAACCTTTATTGCCACCAACCCACAATTGATCCTCATTTTGATCAAAAAACAGATAGCCTACCTCGTCTGAAAGCAGCCCGGAATGCTTGCCGAGATAAAGTGTGTCTTGCTCAGAAAAGCAAAAGAGCCCGTTCTTGGTACCGGCGTAAATGCGTTCTTGTTTGTCCGTGCAAACGGAGGTATATATGGATTGGTCTTTTTCCGGGCTTATCTTGTGGAATAGGCCTTCTTTAAAGCGATAGAGTCCAATTGAAGAGGCGATAAGTAATTCGCCATTTTGGTTTAGGTGGAGGTCGTTAATGGGAGAGTTAAGTAACTCCGGGGCAGTGTTTGCTATGAGAAAGTCAAAATTAGCACTGTCTTTTCGATAGCGATGAAAAAGGTGTAAGCCTGTTTTAGTCGCCACTGCGCTAAGGCCTGTCTCGAATAATATGATATCCGTTAATTGACGACCGCTAAATCGAAAAATTTCCAGGGTTTTGTTCTGGTGCTTTTTCAATATTGTTCCGGCGTAGGTGCCGGCAAATACGGTGTCGCCATCATGGTTTAAGGTAGAGGCAGGTACATTATGTACCCAAGAATTTATAGAGCTTTCAGCAACAAAATAGTCTTCTGATTTCCCTTTTGAAAGTCCCGTGTAAATGGAGCCTGAACTAAGTGTAAGAACATCATTGCAATAGGATCGAAGGCTTTTGGAGCTTCGAATGGGATGCGCTCTAAAGTTGGAGTCAATAAGATCTAGCCCAGCACCGCTGGCAGCTAGAAATTGCTTTTCACCAACGGGTTCAACCCTATTGATGAAATTACTGCCCAGACCCGATTCGATATTGATGTATTTAAATGGTTTATTGGGAATACAGAGCAGGCCATCGTAATTAGTAGATATCCATAGGTTTTGATGGCTATCTGCATAGAGGTAATTCACATGTTGGTTTTCCAGCGAAAGCTGATGGGTTTGATCCAGCCACTGTCCATTATAGTACTGCAAAATTTGCATGCTCTTAGTGGCCAGCCATATGTTGTTGCGGCCCATATTGCAATAGGCCCTAATCTCATCTGAAACAGGGAGGTTTAAACTGTCTTTTAAATTGAGATCCTGATCCAGGAAGTAGATTTTTTGGTTTTGGATTAAAGAGATTAAGCCAGTCTGATCTTGATAAAGTGCTCTAACCTCCTGCCTTTGATTTTTTAGCGAATGGACTTCCAGGTACTGATCATCCAGAAATAGAAAGGGTCCGTGGTCCGTGCCAATTAACAGACGGCCATCCCTTAATTGAATTAGAGAATTGATCCGTGGCTTCAGCTGGGGGTATTGGGCTATGAATATTTCTTTGCGAACTGTTCTCTGTCGATTGGAGAATACAATTTCCGTTTCATGATAGCTGATTAAGGAGGTGTCTCCATCTCTAATTCTAAGGTCTAAATGCCTCGGAGATCCGGTATTTATGGTACTTAGGTTTTGGCCATTATAATGCAGGGTCTGAAATAACTTTAAATGACTTAACCAGATATTTTGGTCGTCCAATACTACAATTCCTTCTACCAGGCCGAGTTTGGTGTTTTGCAGGAAATCCGGAACTTTAAACTGATTGCCGTCGAAGTAAACGACACCATTAGCCGTGCTTACCCAAAGTTGCTGCCATTGGTCTTCATCAATGCGATATACCTCATTGCTGGGAAGGCCATCTTTTAGGTCATAGGTCTCATAGAGCAGAGTCGCCTGAGCCCATAACTTAGGGCTGATTAGGGCTAATAGCAGAAATAGTAATTGGTAACTTTTCATAAACCCGGACGGGTGCAGAATTCCTCTAATTTGCGTTTAAAATCAAGTAGTTTTCGTTTAGCGATGGGAACCCTTTCGCCATTAGTCATAATTACCATGCTTCCTCCTTCCGTACTAAATGAGCTCATGAAATTCATGTTTATCATGTGTGAATTGTGAGGGCGAAAGAATAATTCTCCCGGAAGGGCTTTCTCAAATTCTTTTAGGGTTTTAGATACCAATCGACTGCCTTCAGGATCTAACTTTAAAATGGTGTAGCATCCATCGGCTTCTAATCGAACAATCTTGTCCAAAGCCAATATCTCCAGGCCGTTCGCCTTGGGGATGGCAATTTTATTTACAGATTGAATTGGTTTGAGATTTTGCTCTCTTTTGAAGGACAGGGCTTTTTGACAGGCCCTTTGTAATTCATAGGGGTCGATAGGCTTGGTGATGTAATCCAGGGCAGAAGCTTTGATCGCTTCAATGCCATAGTCATTAAAGGCAGTAACAAACACTAATGCGGGTTTAGACTTTAAAAAATTGATTTTTTCCAGAAATTCGAATCCATCAGTATCCGGCATTTTAATGTCTAAAAAAAGAAGATCAAATTCTTCAAGCATTAGTAGGTCGGTAGCTTCATTTGCCGAACTGGCCATGCAAATGGAGTCTACTTGCTCAGAGCAAAATTGTTCCAGTAGGGAAGAGAGATTTTCACGCGCAAGGCGCTCATCATCAATAAGTAAAGTTCTCAGTTTCATGGAGCCTTGAAGGTCAGTTACAGCATTCAAAATGTTTCCTGGTCATAGAATGAAGAAACAGATCTTGATCTGTGGGGCTTCAAATGCAAGCTGAGGTGGGGCCTTATTTCTGGTCCTCCAAATTTTTAACCGATATAAAAATGCTAATTAGATTGGACTTAATCAATTCTGATTTGGAGGAAAATCCCTGTTTTTAAAATCAGAGGGGCCCTTTTGGGGCACCCCCTGATCTGGGTTCTCTATTTTATAATGATACTTCTACTAATCAGCCTGTCTTCCAGCTGAATATTGATATAGTACATTCCGGGACTAAGCTGAGAAACATCTAAGGTGAAGCTTTGGTCCTCTGCGTTTAGATCTAGTTTCATGCTTTGTCCTATGCTGGAATACAATTGAATGTCACTTGCCTTAAGATCCGCAAATTGATGTTCAATGTTCAGATACTGATCTGCCGGATTTGGATAAATCCTCAAGAAGGTTTCGGTTTCTTTTAATGCCAATTGACTAGCGCTTAAAATCACTTCTTGTACTTCTTGTTTGGACTGGTTGAAGGCGATAAGTTCATGGGTAGAACTAATTTCCAATTGATCGAGGAGGAGATCAGAAACCTTTAACAATTGCCAGGAAAACCCTTGATCGTCGGAGTAGATAACTCGAGTTTTAGTCATCGCCATATCCAGTTGCAAGACATAAATTCGATCTCCGCTTACCAATACGGATTCTACTGTAAGAAAGTGGCTTGCGGCCAGAATTCTGTTGGTCCCGTGTTGGTTGCTTTGGTATAATCCGGGTTCATCCGTGTTTTTTTGGATGTAATAGGAACTTTCAACTCCCTGTTGCCGGCTTAAAGCACTGCCCTGGGCAAATGCAAACTGACTTATAATGAGGAATAGGCCCAGGATTTGTTTTTGTAGTCTATTGATTTTCATAATTGTCTTATTTGAAATTCACATTAGGGGTGCAATCGTTGCAATAGGTATTGTTATTCGTGATATTCCCAAGCATATCACCAACATTGCCCGAGCCTGAAACATGAGCGGCTTTATCACAGGCATCTCCACAACTGAGTATGCCGGGATTGTTATTGATTACATATTCAATAAAGGGTGTGAGGTCAATAATGTGACAACGACCTGGAGCGCTGGGCAGCGTATTTGGCGGCATATTCCATATCGGACAGTTTTGAGGCCCCTGGGTAAATAATTCTACTTCTTCTAAAATGGGATCAACGAAGTCTTCGCAGGGAGAAGGATCTTCTGCCAGGCAGCGGAAATCGTTGTTTTGAATATCACTATGCCAAATAGTTCCATCAGGGTCGGCACAGGTGCACATTCCTAGCCAGGCATGAGGGGTAAAGAGTATGTCGGTGTAATTCTGTGTGAAGATAGAGCTGTAAACACGAGCAACACCTCCAGCATAAGCGTAGTCGTACAGCGCTCCAGGATCTCTTTTTCCGAGAAGGATACCGACACTGGCATCTCTCAGTACCATTTCATTGGCGGTCATTTGTCCGATAATACTAAAGTCATTCGAGCAGGCATCCATATGTCCCCAAACTTCGATACCTAACCATTCGCAATAGCCTAAACTGGAGCCGTCAATTATAAGTTCGCCACCCCTTTGCACTTCAATTTTACTGCAATTACGCATGATAATTACTGAATTGCTGATATTGAGCGTAGCATTGGCTTCGATAACAATATTGCCATCAAATACAAGGGTATCATTTATGTACTGTGCAGAGTTGCCATTGAAAATGGTGTCGCCCAGCGGGTAGTCTGTAGCTTTACTGCAACAGGGTTCAATTTCAATTTCAAAGCTGGCTGTTGCCTGGCAGGCACTGTCCGGTCCATATACGGTAACCTCATAGATGCCTGGATTAAGGGCCGTGATACTGGAGGTAGATTCGCCGGTACTCCAATGGTAAGTTAAATTGCTGCCGGAACTAATAGTGCTGAGTTGCATCCCGCTTACCGGTAAACAGGGTAGGTCTTCGCCTTCAATGCTAACAGATACAGCTTCATAAACATCAATGTCAATGGATTTTGAGTCTGAACATCCGAAAGCATTGGTGTAGCTATATTCAATTGTATGCGTCCCAGGACCAGCAGCACCCGGATCAAAGATTCCACTGGCGTTGACCCCTGTTCCACTGTAGTTACCTCCCGGTGGCGTAGCGTTTAGGTTTACCGAAGGGTCGGTGACACAAAAACTACCAGCAGGGTTAAGCTGAACATTGGGCTTAGGATTGATGGTGATTTCAACCGTATCCGTACCATAGCAGTCGGGTAATACCCAAACTTCAACAATATAGGTTCCACTTTGATTAACGCTAATGGTTTGGGTTCCTTCACCGGTATTCCAATGATATAGGGCGTTTTGGAAATAGCCGGCATCTAATTGGAAAGAAGCGGGCTCGCAGGCTTCCTGATCGGGTCCTAAATCGATTTCCATAGAATTAACTACAACGGTAACCGTGTCTTTTGCTGGGCAATTAAGCTCTACAAAATTCCGAGTCACTTCATATTGGGTAGTCACATTTGGGCTTACGGTAATAATAGCGGTATTGCCTTCGGGTTGACCCGTATTGAGGTTGATCCAAGAATAGGTAGGGGTGAGATTTAAAGAATTGCAAACCCGTCCGATGTCTACCGATTGCGTGGTGTCGCAGATGAGGGTGTCTGGACCGGCGAAGTCGAAGTTTTCGATGATTTCAATGTCGTCTACAGTAGAGCCTATGGTAGAGCCCAGGGAATCAGGATTGCTGGTGTAGAGCCAGATATTTGACCAGGCGCTATCCGGATAAAAACAATCCGCGTAAAGCATAAAGCCGCTGGTATTAGGTTCGAAGCTAAGCAAGTTTTGACTTCCATTAACCGAGGGTCGGGCCCATCCACCTTGATGGAGTGAATTTGTTGGTAGGGGGGCGGTGCTGGTTACTTCTACTTCTACATGGGCAGCGCGTGTAGAGGAGGCCATATAGCTGTTAATGCGTTTCGATTGTAAAGCAACGATGTACTGTTTGCCGGGAACTAAAGTGGAGATTCCCTGGGAAAAGCCTTCGCTAAACATTTGTTGGCCGGCTGGTCGTCCTGATAGATAGGTGGCTACAAATTCCATGGCTGATGGCGATGAAGTTGAAGCTGTAGTGGCGTGGGGAGTGCCGTGCGAATTCCGCCAGGGGGGATAATAATCGTAGGTTGGGACATTCATAGGGCTCCAACATGCAGCGGAAGGATTGCTCGAGCAGGGTGGTTGACTGGTCCAGCTTAGTTCGCCATTAGTGACGAGATTGTCGCATTGGCCCCAAGTGGGTTTGGAAAATAGTAGCAGGGCAACCGCTATTATTCCCTCGAAGAGAATTCTTCTAGGAGGTAAAAGTGCTTTCATAATGTTAGTGTATGATTTGCACTTAAGGTCTGGCAAAGGGCTTGGTCCTGGAAGCTTAATTAAGTGGTTGGGAGCTTTGGGTATAGGAGTGGGCGATGGGTTTAAATAAGTGGGAATAGTAATTAAAGGGGAATGAATGGATGAGTTTTAAGGCAAAAAGATTGGTGCTGGTTTTAACCAGGGGCAGAACTGGTTTCTGGAAATTTGTATTAATGCTAAGTCTGGAGCTAGCCTAATTTTTTACTTTAAGAAAATAAGATAGAAAGAGCTTAAATGGAAAAAGCCCTGAAGGGTAGCTTCGGGGCTTTTCGGTTGGAGGGATATTTTAAGAGACGTAGTCTCTTTAGGCCTTGGTGAAATAAATGTCTCCGCTTCCCTGTTGTGTTTTGTAATATTTCCATAGGTGTTGCCGGAATATTTGGCCACCATTAAAAATCAACTGAAGCTTTTTTCCCTTGAAGTTGGGGTCAATGATGTTCACCGGAGCGCTAAGCTTAAGTTTATGGTTATTACTACTAAGATGACCGGTCTTCGCGTTTAGGAGTTGTAAGGCTGAATTTGGTTCATTTAAGCCCGGATTGTTTATAGGGGTAAGATTTAAATCCTCTTCCTCAGCGCTTAAGTCTGTATTTTTCATATTCCTTGCATTTACTATAGTTCAAAAATTTTGGATGATACTGCTAACAGAATGGGTTTAGCTAAGTCATTGTCAGCAGGGTTTAGGATAATTTTGGATTCTCCGTGACCAGTTCGGGTATATCTGGTGACTGTTAATTTGGGTCTCCACCCAATTAGTAACTCTTGGGGAATGAGGTACAATCCACCATTGATTGGATCAAATAGCGGGGCAGTCATGTCTTTTACAGGGTCTTTTGATCTCATTTTCATTAGATCGCTTGAGAACCATGGGCGATTAATCCTAAACTTTGCTGAAACGAGTTCCAACTTCATTTTTACATTGAAGTAATCAGATTTGTTTTCTATGCCTTGGAGCTTGTTGGATTCGAGAATTACCTCAAAGCTCAATCGCTGACCTTTGTTTTGTTTCCAATTTTTAAAGGCATCATCGATATTGATAATCTTATCAGTAGCTGATGCAGAATCAAACTTGGAGCGGGCCTTATCTATTTCAGCCTTTTCTTTGGGCAATTGATCTATATGGTTTTCCAGGATGACTAGAAAATCCTCATAAGCGGTTCGAATTTCATCTAAACTCCAGAAATAGGCATCGTCTAAGTATGGACGCTGATTTGTGATATGTTGATAGGTATCGGGCTGCTCAGGGCCTATAATTTCGGTGAGAGAAAGGCTTTCCCAGTATTGCAGTTTTAGAGTCTTACTAAGGTCCTGATGTTGGGCGACCTTTTTGAGTAAGTCTACGAAACCTTCGACATAAGGGTTCGAATTCGCAGCGTCCATACTTTAGAGTGCTTGAGAGATTGATTATAAATCAATCCGGTAGCGTTGAGCCATGAGCCCAAATATTAGAGGTTTGGCTTGATCCAATTCAGCTGGACTGACGGTCACATGACATTCATTTCTTTGTTGATGATCATATTCGATCTTGGCTTTTATTTGACCTTTGAGACCAATATTGTCAAAGCCCCATAATTTTAGTCCAACAGAGACTTCGCCCTCTAGATTTCCAAATAGCTTTTTTCCGTCGCGATGCTCCATGAAGACCTGGAATGTTGGTCTGAAGCCAACTACTACAGCTGAAGGAATTAGCGCCAAACCCCCTTCAATCTCCTTGAACAGTTCTTGAATCATTCCATTATCTTTCACGCCATCGAGATTTCGGTAATTTAATACAGAAGTGTCCATCCACTTTCTTCTGATGGGTACAGTAAGTATGTCTACTTCCATACTGAGCTCCATGTTGCTGTAGTTGTCAGCATCTTCATACTCTAATTTTCCGGAACCACTCACATCAACTCCGATTCCGGATTTTGCCAGTCCACCGGATAGATTTCCTTCGATGCTAATGGATTCAATGTTTCCGTACTTGGCACTTGCCACTACAGATACTTTGCGCCCCCCGCCTGAACGCCATGTTTTGTAAGCCTCCTCGAGGTTTGGCATAATTGCCCTGGGGTCATCATCTCCCATGTTATCAATCTTATCAAGGATTTTTTCGAGTTTCTTGATAGTTCTCTCACGGGAGTTTTGGATAATTTCTTGGGGACTTGCAGATTCTTGAATATCCAGACCTATTTCCAGATCCATGCGGTCTAAGAAATTAGCATCCGCTAGGCTCAATTCATGTTCTTTATCTAGAAAGATGTTGAGCAATTCTTCCACATAAGCGGTATAATTGTCCAGAATACTTTCGTTTGTTTGCTGGAAGACGTCGCCATTATAAGGTCGATAATCCCCAACGGCGTCAATGGAACTAGCGTCGCCCGGAATAATGGTTTGATGCGCTTGCGCTCCGGCCATTTTGGCCTCCAGATTTCGGGGTGGTTCAGCTACATTGATTAAATTCTTGATTAGGTTGAAATATACCTGCCAACCCTGGTTTTCAATATCAGCCATAGTGTAATATTTGATGAAATTGCCTACTCTGTTTGAGGCTTTTCGACTTCCGCCTTAAATCTTTTCAAAGGAGGCGAGAAGGGGGCTGACTAGAAAACTAAATGACTGAACTCAAGCTTTTTTTGATTGAATGGACATTAATCCTTACTGAATGGAAAAAAGCTGATTAGATGGTCTTAAAGCGATTGAAAACATCTTCTCGATGTGAGCGACTAACGGGAATTTCAATCGTGTCAATGAAAAGCGTATTGCCCTCATAAGATGATATCATGTTTAGATTAACAGCGTATGATCTGTGAGTTCTAATGATGTTTGGAATATGCAGGTTTTCCAAAATACTTCCCATTGTGGTAGAAAGGAAGAATTTTCGTGAAGCGGTATAAATATAGGTGCAATTGCCATCAGCTTCCAGGTAGACAATGGAGGAGAGGGCTACTTTTTCGAACCTTGTTCTATGCTTTAGGAAAATGCTATCATTCAAAATGTAGTAGACTTCTTCTTGGCTGGATTTAGTTTCGTCGTTGGAGTGGCTAAAGTGTGAATGATTGGATATTGCTAGTTCAATAGATCTGATAAGCTCTATTTCATTGAAGGGTTTTTGGATGTAGGCAGAAGGCTTGGTTTTTTGTGCTTTTCTGAAAGATTCTTCATCTGTTAAGGAGGTTAGATAGACAATAGGGATGGAGTATTTAGTATTGATCTGCTCAGCGGTTTCAATACCATTTAACTTTCCATCTAAACAAATGTCCAGAAGTACAAGGTCTGGCTTGTTCGTTTCAAGATGTTCCAGTGCTCGTTCACCCGTTTCAGTCATGGCCGTAATATTGAACCCAGCTTTTTTTAGTCGCTCACCTATGTCAAGGGAAACCAAGACTTCATCTTCTACTATAAGTACATTGGGTTTGTTCATGATGTAAAAACCTTTGGGAACATCAGTGTTATCGAAAATCCTTTTTCATGCTCTATGGTATATCGACCCTTAATTTGTTTGGTTAATGAACGTATTAATTCCATGCCAAATGAAGTTTTGTGTCCATTATTTGAGCTTTCAAAGCCGAGTCCATTATCCCTTACCTGAAGGTAATAATTGCTATGCTCTTCGTTCATTTCAATGCTTAAGGCCGGCTTTTGAGTTTCTTTAAAGGCATGTTTGAATGAATTGTTAATGAGTTCATTAATGATCAAGCCTATGGGGATGGCAGTGTCGGCTTCTAGTGTTTTGATCTTGATATTGGATTTAATATTCACCTCATTTGCTGAAAATCCAAAGGAATAGGCTATGGATAAGGTCAGTTTTTCAATGTACTCCGGCATATCCACTCGCGTGATTAAACTCGTCTGATATAGCTTTTGATGAATCAATGACAGAGCTTCAATACGATTTTGCCCTTCTTTAACCGCTTTTAATGCTTCACCATCTTTGAGGTCGATTGATTGAAGGTTGAGCATACTCGAAATGATTTGCAGATTGTTCTTAACCCTGTGATTTAACTCTCGTAGAAGTACTTCTTTCTCCTTTTCTCGATCTGCAATAATTTCTTTTTGCTTTCTTAAAAGTTCGTTGGCCTTTTGTTTTTGTCTAAAACCAATAAATAAAGAAATGCCTGCTAAGCCTACCATCAAAAGAATAATGATGGTGGTTTGTAGCTTAATACGCTGTTGCTTAACTAGCATCTCCTGTTCAGACTTTTCTTTTTTAAGAAGATTCATTTCCCCCTCCTTCTTTAAGAGGTCATATTGGATTTGGAGTTCATTGATTTGTTTATTGTTTTCAGCATTAAGCAGGATGGAGGATAGGCTATCATGCTTGTAAAACCAGTTCAAGGCAGATCGATAATTACCTATTGATTCCTCCAGGTAGGCAAGGTTTTCATAGAATTGAGATTCTTGACTTTTAGCTTGGATCTGTTTGGATAGCTTGAGGCCTTTAATGTATTGATCGCGGGCCTGATCGTTTCTATCTAGCATCGTATAGGCAGAACCAAGGTTGTTTCTAAGGCGAGCAATTTCATGTTTGTTGCCCAAGCTTAGTAATTGCTCCATAGACTGCTGGTAATAGCCAATGGCCTTTTCAAACATTCCCATTTCGAAATTCACATTACCAATATTGATTAAGGTCTTGCCCATGCCATTTACATCATTTGACTGCTTTTGTATTTTGTAGGCCTGGTTTAAATAGGAAAGGCCCTCTGTTTTCTGGCCTATTTTCACTAAAAGTCCTCCAAGGTTTAAGCAAGAGTAGGCATAGCTATCTCTACTGCCACAGCATTTATTGAGTTTCAGTGATTTTTGGTAAAACTCTAGCGCTTCATCATCTTTCCCCTGTTTGCTGTATAAGGAGCCAAGGTTGTTATACAGCTTAGCTTCTAAGGCAAAATCAGTTTTACTTGATAATTCTAATAAGCTTAAGGCATTGATGTAATGTTCCATTGCTGATTGGTAATTCCCCATGTTTTTTAGGCTATTGCCTAGGTTTACATGGGTGTTACATTGACCAACTGTGTCTTTAGCGGTCAACCTAATTTCCAAATTGCGGGAATAATAGATTATAGCTTGGTCAAAGTCACCAGCTTGGTGAGCTAATCTTCCAAGTCTATTGTAGGCCAGGGCGATGTCTGAGCTGCTGTTTAGCTTTTGAGCTATTTGCAATGTGCTTAATGCAGTTTTTCGGGCCAGTGCGGTGTCAATTTCAATTAACTCCCAGGCAGCTGCATTTAAATACTCTAGATCGTTGAGGTCCTTTTGTTCTTTTTCAAGGGTCTTAAAAAGACGGTCTTTGTCAAAGGACTGTCCTCTTGTTTTAGTGGGGGTGCTTAAAAGGCCAATGCTGATAAATATTGCTAGGATCCATTGATTTGGTCTAACCTCCTGAACCACCTTCATCAGCGTCAGAATATAAAATCTTCACCTTTTTCTTTGCCTTTTTGCCTTCTGGGGCTGAATTGTAGTAGGCTACTACGGCAATTTTGTCTCTTTCCTTGAGAATGTTTTCTTTGAAATCGGTGAGTAAGGTAGCCTCAGATGGTGCTGATGATGAGGTTTTAATGATATTTAAAATATAGTAGTCGGCATCTTCATCTGAGATTCTACCGAGGTTTTGTTCTATTTCAAAAGCTTCATCAGCTTCAAGCTTTATTGCGACATCGAGTCTATATTGAGTATCGCTATATCTACTTAGGTAAATGTGAGGAATGCCAAGTAGCTCTGAGCTATCGTTCATAATATTCTTTCTTGAATTATAACAATTCCTTGAAAGTTACTATTAATTTTTTAAGCCAATTTAAAGATGGATTTACTTTGAGGCTTCAGAAGCCGCAATTCACTATCTGAAGGCTTAAGGTTTAATAATATATCTAAAGCTATTTGATATTGAAAAAAGCGGTAATTTGTTAAATAAGGGGCGGGGCTAATCTAATAGGAGCGCATAATTCAGGGGGGGCTAATTCTAATTAGGCGTAGCTCATTAAGTCTTAAGGTTCGAGGATGGTTTAGGGTAAAACTCCATGGTTGGCAACCTGCATCTTGAAAGGCAGCTTTTAAGATTTATAGCGTCAATGTACTGATGAGCTCCTTAGAAGTTGCCTAGTAAATGGTCCTGTTTGATAGTGCGATATTGAATAAAGCTCCCAAAAAGTGGAGTCTGTATTCATTACTTCTAGTGCAGGGGGCCTTGAGGCTTGAGGTTGTGGTGCGAGGCAAGTATTAGCCCAGAGCCCAGAATGAAAAAAGCCTCAGAGCTGCTGCTCTAAGGCTTTTCTAGTAGCGGGGGCCAGACTCGAACTGACGACCTTTGGGTTATGAGCCCAACGAGCTACCAACTGCTCCACCCCGCGATATGTTGTTTCCCTAATGGGGCGGCAAATATAAAAGCTTTTTGGGAACTGACAAAAAGATTAATGAATTCTCTTAATTTAGGGGCATGGCCAAGTACTTAATCGCCTTTTTAATTTGCCTGGGATGGGCTGGGAATCCGCTCTGTGCGCAGGGTAGACCGTACACGGCTGAGTACTGGGAAAAAAATTGGCGCGATTGGCCACGCCCACAGTTTGATTATCGAATCGACTCCTTTGCAGCGGTTCAAAACATCGTGCAAAGGGAATATTTTAACAGCGGTTCGGATGTGAGTGGCGAGCGCTACTTCCATTATGCACGCTTTCAATACCCGGATCAGTCATCCATCGACAATTGGTCAAAAATTTTGTTTCAGCTTCCCAACTATGAAATTCTAAAGGATATCGATTTTCGAATTTGGGAAGACGATATTCTGGTTTATGAAGCCCGAGCCGCAAGCATTCGCAATCAATTTTTGGATAGTTTGGTGGCAGACCCTCACAGCGGAAAACTCTTTGCCTTTAGCCTGCGGTTCCCGGAATTAAAGGCAGGGCAAATTGTTGAAGTGATGATAAGCTTGGAGGGGGCTCCTTTGCCTTATAACCTAGGCTTTAACGAAGCTTTTCCCATTTCAGAATCCATCCAAAGGATAAAGGTCTTGTCTGCTTACCCTTTGCAATTTTCGGCTTCGGAGGAAGTGGAGCAGAGTAAAGAGCGCATCTATGAGAATATTTTTTACAGCTTTAAAAGTGTTGGTTGTAAAGCATTAAACCTGGAACGAGGTTTAAGCACTCTAGCGGCAGAACTTCCTTCGGTGTGGCTGGATTGGCAAGATCAAATATTTATTTACGACCGAGAAGAAAGCGGTTCTTGGTCGCGTATCATTGATCATATGTTTTATCAGGGCGATGTGCAGGATTATGCTGTATACAGGAATACGCTGGATCAAGAATTTGGATTGCAGCAATATTATAGCTCTTGGATCAGGCCTGTCCGCTATTTTCATGAGCGTTCGCTAAGCCTATCCAATAATGAGGCCTATGCAGCAGGGAGATGGCGGCTTTCTCGAGCTTATGCCGAGCGATGGGTAGCCATCGAAGATCAACTGCGATCCATAATTGAAGATCAGTCTGTGCCCAACTGGAAGGAGGCCGTGGATATCATTTATAGAGCTCAGGAAACAGCTGCGCAGGCCTATATCCGCAATATGCCGGTTTATCCTCCGGTTTTTACCGAGTACGGTTTGTTTTGTTCCCATTATGAAGCCTTGTTTAAGTACTTTAATATAGAGCATCGCCTGGCTTTATTCTATCCCCAAAGAAGCGGCAGTCCGGCAATAGACTATCCTTCTCCCTGGCCTGCCTATGCCAGAGGTTTGGCCTATCGGCTATCGCCGGAAGCGGATTGGCGGTATATTTTTCCGGGTCCTTATTTAGGGCAGTACTTTTATCCCGGTTCTGTGCCGCCTGATTTTTCAGATGGCCATGCCTTGCTTTTTAAGCGAGGTGAAGAAGATCAAGCAGAATGGAGCGATTTAGGATCGGTAAATCCATTAAAGCATGGTTTCGAAGAAAGGATAAGGCTCAAATTTCAAGGGCCAGGGGAAAAGCTGATACTTCGAGATACTTTAAAACTGAAAGGAGCTTTTCAATCCATATTGGCTTCTGCTTATTTGAGAACAGATTCCGCCAATGATCAATTGGGTTTTACTGATTATCAGCTCTTGCACAATGCCTTATTAAATGATTCCCTTAAAATCGAGAAAATCAGGCTTTTGGATTGGCAGGATACGCTAAGATTAAAGGTGGATTTGGATAAGGCATTGGTATTGAAGAATGCCCCTTCCAGCGATCGCGACTTTGCCATTCCTATGGTGTATTCGGCAAGCTGGCATTGGGCTTTCGAGGGGCTGGATTCGCTTAATTTGCAAGTTCCTTTTCCCGATGCTGAAGATAATCCGGTCTTTACCTGGCGATGGGAGCGAGCGGAAATGGAGGGTCATCATCAACTGAGTTTGCATTTGCAAATCAAGCAGTGCTATATTCAAAAGAAGTATTTACCATTTTATATGGAACTCTATAAGCGTCTGCGGTCTAATGCCCAAATCGAAATTTTTTTGGGTGATTCCAATCAGCTTTAGCCAGGTCTTATTGAATTCTCCTGAAAGACTTAAACTACCTTTGCCGCTTATTAATAACCTAATTAGGCATGAAGCATAAAGCTGGCTACGTAAATATTATCGGTAACCCCAATGTGGGGAAATCCACTTTGTTGAATGCCTTATTGGGAGAGCAATTGTCAATTACTACGCCCAAAGCACAGACTACCCGTCATCGGATTTTAGGCTTTTTAAACGGGGAGGATTATCAAATCGTTTTTTCCGATACACCCGGAATAATCAAGCCTGCCTATACCTTGCAGGAACGCATGATGGATTTTGTGCACTCTAGCTTCGAAGATGCGGATGTGTTTCTTTATTTGGTGGAGCCTGGGATACGTTCCTTGAAAGATGAAAAGGTCTACGCGAAATTGAAGAAGGTAAAAGAGCCGGTGTTTATCATTCTCAATAAGATTGATACCATTGATCAAGCTCGCCTGGAGGAGGAAGTGGAATACTGGCATTCTGAATTTCCGGATGCGGCTATTTTGCCTATGTCTGCTTTAAATCAGTTTAATATCGATGTCTTGATCGATCGCTTAAAAGATCTCTTGCCTGAGAGTCCGCCCTATTATGATAAGGAGGATTTAAGCGATCGCAATGAGCGATTCTTTGTGGAGGAAATGGTGCGTGAGCAAATCCTGTTTAATTATGCTAAAGAGATTCCTTACGCTGTAGAAGTAGAGGTGGAAGAATTTAAAGAAGAGGAGGAGATTATTCGTATTCGCGCCAATATCTATGTAGAGCGCAATACCCAAAAAGGTATTTTGGTAGGGGCTAAAGGCAGCATGATTAAGAAAACCGGTACCGGAGCGCGCAAAAAAATGGAGTCCTTTTTTAAGAAAAAGGTGTTCCTGGATTTATTTGTGAAGGTGCGAAAGGACTGGCGAAGTAATGATCGCGACCTAAACCGTTTTGGTTATAAGTCCTAATCGCAGTTACAGCCCCAGGTAGATTCTACCTCCCAATTTGCTGCACAATCATAAAGCCAGGCCAGGTCGCGGGTGCCCAGGAAATTCCGTCTCAAATCAATTTTATGGAGACTGCTGTGTTGGCAAAGCTCAGGGCTGATGTATTTGATTTCGCAGTCCCATAGATCCAGCCATTCTAATTGGCTAAGCTTCAATACTCCAGTATCCAGACTGTCTATCGGGTTTTGGTCCAAATGCAATTCCTTCAAATGCTGGCATTGCTGCAATACTTGAGGCAGGTGCTTAAATTGGTTACTGGATAAATGCAATACTTCCAAATCTTTAAAGAGGCCAAACCAAGTAGGTAGGGAGTCCAATTCATTTTTGGAAAGATCCAGTTCTTTGATCTGTAGGCAATCTTTTAATTCAGCCGGAAGGCTAGCTAAATCGCAACGACTTAAGTCGAGTGTTTCGATCGAGGAGCGATTGCTGTCGGCCAGAAACCGTTTCAATTTGGATTGCCCTTCCGCCGAAAGGCTAAAGATGAGCAAGTACAGTACGAGCAGCTTCTTCATCTTTTTGCAATTGGGCTTTTAAGGCTTCCGGACCATTGAACTTCATTTCATGGCGCAAGCATTTATGGAAGTGCAGGCTAAGCTCTTGTCCGTAAAGGTCCTCGTCAAAATCAAAGAGATGGGCTTCTATGGTTTGGAATTTTCCACCGAAAGTGGGGCGAATGCCAATATTACACATCGCTTTTTGCGGAGCTTTTTCACTTTGATTGGGGAAGCTTACGGTGATGGCATATACGCCATTGGCCGGTACAATCTTATAGCTGTCTTTTACGCGAATATTGGCGGTGGGGAAACCTATGGTATGACCAATGTGTTCACCCTCAACTACCTTACCGGTTAAAGGAAAGGCGTATTCCAGATATTTATTGGCTACTTCAATGGTGCCCTCTTCAATGGCCTTGCGAATTTTGGTGCTGCTTACGGTAGTGTCTTGAATATCCTGAGCCGGGATTTCTTCTACATCGAAACCATAGAGTGGACCATATTCTTTTAAATGCTCAAAGCTGCCTTCCCGATTTCTACCAAAATGATGGTCGTATCCAATCACCAGTTTTTTAGCGCCAATTTGATTCACCAAAATATTGCGCACAAAATCCAGGGAACTGGTACGAGAGAATTCGGTGGTAAAAGGGTGTATGATTAAATGGTCAAGACCGGTAGATTTTAAAAGTTCAATTTTTTCTGTTTGAGAATTGATCAACTTTAAATCAAGATCGGGCTGCAGAACCATCCGCGGATGCGGAAAGAAGGTGAGGAGTACGCTTTCGCCTCCAATAGTATGGGCAACATTGTTGAGTTGAGCCAGGATTTTGCGATGACCGTGATGAACGCCGTCGAAAGTACCGGTTGTGACTACCGCTTTCTCGAGTTTTTGAAAGTCATCGATCGAATAGTAAACCTTCAAATTTTCAGTGTTTTAGAACGTGTAGAGAGGGGCTTTTCCTCCCTGTTAGTTACCTGTTCAAAATTAGCCAAATTAAATTTCCAACCAGCTTCTGTTAATTAATATAAAATGGACTAATTTTGCCCGCAAATTAAGACAAAGGCTCTCGCCTTAAAAATTGTAACTCATGTCTCAAGTAGTTGGAAAAATTGCTCAGATCATCGGACCGGTAGTTGACGTATATTTCGACACCACCAATGCTGAGCTTCCTAAGATTTACGATGCACTTCATGTAGTTCGTCCTGACGGAACTCGTTTGGTATTAGAAACCCAGCAGCACATTGGTGAAGATACCGTTCGTGCTATTGCCATGGATTCTACCGACGGTATGCAACGCGGTCAGGAAGTAAAAGCTACCGGAAGTCCTATTAAAATGCCTACAGGTGAAGGTATTCGTGGTCGTTTATTTAATGTGATTGGAGAGGCCATCGACGGATTGGAGCAATTGCCCACCGAAACTGGTTTACCTATTCACCGTGAAGCACCAAAATTCGAAGATCTTTCTACAGCTACTGAGATTCTTTTCACCGGTATTAAGGTTATCGACTTGATCGAGCCTTATGCAAAGGGTGGTAAAATTGGTTTGTTCGGTGGTGCCGGTGTAGGTAAAACCGTATTGATCCAGGAATTGATTAACAACATTGCGAAAGGTCACGGTGGTCTTTCGGTATTTGCCGGAGTAGGTGAGCGTACTCGTGAGGGTAATGACCTTTTACGTGAGATGCTTGAGTCTGGTATTATTAAATATGGCGAAGGCTTTAACGAGTCTATGGAGAACGGTGGTTGGGACCTAAGTAAGGTGAGCCCCGAGGAAATGAAAGAATCCAAAGCTTCCTTCGTGTTCGGTCAGATGAATGAGCCTCCCGGTGCACGTGCCCGTGTTGCCCTTTCTGGTTTGACCCTTGCTGAGTACTACCGTGATGGTGAAGGTGATGGCGCTGGTCGTGATATCCTTTTCTTCGTAGATAATATCTTCCGATTTACTCAGGCAGGTTCTGAGGTGTCTGCACTTTTAGGTCGTATGCCATCAGCGGTAGGTTACCAACCTACTTTGGCTACTGAGATGGGTGCGATGCAGGAACGTATTACTTCTACCAAAAACGGATCTATTACATCTGTACAGGCGGTTTACGTACCTGCGGATGACTTAACTGACCCGGCTCCTGCAACTACCTTTGCTCACTTGGATGCTACTACTGTATTGTCTCGTAAATTGGCTGCCTTGGGTATTTACCCAGCGGTAGATCCACTGGACTCTACTTCACGTATTTTGGCTCCCGAGATTATTGGTGATGAGCACTACAACTGTGCCCAACGTGTGAAAGCTATCTTACAGCGTTATAAAGAATTACAAGATATCATCGCCATCCTTGGTATGGACGAATTGTCTGAAGAGGATAAGATGATCGTAGCTCGTGCTCGTAAGGTTCAGCGTTTCTTGTCTCAGCCATTCCACGTAGCTGAGCAGTTTACCGGTATTCCTGGAGTATTTGTAGGTATCGAAGACACCATCAAAGGATTTAACATGATCATGGATGGTGAGATGGATGATTATCCAGAAGCAGCTTTCAACTTAAAAGGTACTATCGAAGAAGTACGTGAAGCTGGTGAGAAGATGTTAGCCGAAGCTCAGGCCTAATCTTTCTAAGCACAAGACATGACTTTAGAAATCATCACTCCCGAATCCAGAATCTTTGAAGGCGAAGCTGATGCCGTGCGCTTGCCCGGTAAAGATGGTCTCTTTCAGATTTTGAACGGACACGCTCCTATGATTAGCACCTTACGTGCAGGAGAAGTGAAGATCGATATTCCCACTTCTTCTAAAACTATCGATGGCTTACACGGTACTATCGAAACCGATAAAAGCAACGATAAAGTTTTGCGCATGCAAGTGAAAGGTGGCGTTGTTGAGGTGCAAAAAGATCGTGTGATTTTATTAGCCGACTAATATCCACACACCTTATTATATAGAGAACCCTGGTTTAGCAATAAACCAGGGTTTTTTTGTGGCTTTAATTTCGAGCTCGTATTACTGCACCGTCAAAAGTACAACGATACTCAACCATGGAAATGGTGGCACCCTCACCCGGAGAGCCATCGAAGAGTAGGTACTTTTCGCCGTGGCAAGGGCATTCGGCAAAAACTCTGTCGTCACTTAGTTCCAATTGAGAGCAATCCTCCGAATAATGTTTGGGACAGGCGCGATCGAAAGCCGCGAAATCATCCACCTGATTGTTGCCGTAACGCCGGAATATGATTAACCCTCGATAGCCGCCATTGAAATATATGGCGCCCCCTGGGCTTTGCAGTTCAATATTTGAAGGGTTATTCAGATAGATATATTGATCAAAACTAACCAGGGGAAAATCCCTTTGCTGGTTTTTTTTGCATGCGGAGGCAACCGATAAAAAAATCAGGGTCAAAAGAAGTGAAAGGCGCTTGTTCTGGAACACGGAATGAAGCATTTCTGCAAAATAACTCTGAATCAACGTTAAAATTTTATGGCCTATGAACTTATTCTTAAAATAATGTTAACACTTAAGGGTTCATTTTCAAGAAATTATTAGAAAACACACTGATACCTCGGATTTTGGGCTTTGCCGCCGACCACGTTTTAACTTATATTTACGGCCTTTTAAATCCAAGAGGGATCTTAATAACCGAAAAATAGTATGGGAAAGAAAATACTCTTACTGCTATTCGTCACTTTCAGCACCGTTGCATTTGCGCAACAACGCCCAGGTTCTTTAAAAGGAACAGTGACAGAAGCCAGCACTGGCGAAACTATACCACTTGCCAATATTTCAATTAAGGATGGAGCAGGTTCTTATGTTACCGGAGGGTCAACTGATTTCGACGGGAAGTATAATATAAACCCTATTTCACCTGGAACTTACACAGTTGAGGTGAGCTTCATGGGGTTTGCGACCATTACTTTAAAAGGGGTATTAATTTCGCCTAACTCAGCAACGCTGCAAGATTTTAAAATGCAGTCTTCAAATCAGATTTTGGATGAAGTTGTTATTGAGTATGAAGCGCCATTGATTGACAAGACCAAAGCGTCTAAAGTAACCACGGCTGAAGATATTCAGAACATGGCAGTTCGTGATATTACCTCAGTAGCCGGACAGGCTGCAGGTGTAACTCAAGATGCGAACGGTAACACCAGTATTCGTGGTGCTCGTGGTGAAGGTACCGTATACTTTATTGACGGGGTTAAAGTGCGTGGTAATGTGGGGATTCCACAGGCTGCAATTGCACAGACTGAGGTAATTACCGGTGGTCTTCCCGCTCAGTATGGTGATGCGATTGGTGGGGTAATTAACACCACTACTCGTGGACCTTCCAGTGAGTTCTTTGGAACTGCAGAAATCCTTACTTCGATGCCTTTTAAATTTATGACTAAAGCGGATGGTACTCCTGTCCTCGACGGTCAGAACTACAATTTGGGAGCCTTTACTTTAGGTGGTCCAATTTGGAAACGTAAACGTACTACTGCTACTGGCGCCGAGCGTCAAGAAACAGTAATCGGTTTCTTGTTTAGTTCAGAATTCCAATATGTTGAAGAGCCTCGTCCTGTTCCATCTGACATCCCATACATTCAGTTGGATCCGGAAGTTTTAGCCAGCATTGAGCAAAATCCTATTAGCGTAGACCCCGGTGGTCGTGCGATCAATATCAACTCCGAATTCGTAACCGAGGACGATCTTTCCAATATTTGGCAACGTCCTAATTCGTACACCAATAACCTGCGTTTAAGCGGTAACATTCAGTTTAAAACCACTGAGACTACTACCTTAACCTTGGGTGGCCGTTTGGTATACAGCGATGATATGTCTTCCAGCTATGCGAGTCATATCTTCAACTACAAGAATAATATGCGTTCAATCAATTCGGATTGGCAAGCTTACTTGCGTTTCCAGCAAACTTTCCGCAACCCTGAAGAAAAGGAAGGCGAGAGTAATTTGATTCGCAATGCTTACTATACCGTACAGGTAGATTACACCCGTACTTTCGGTGAAACAATGGATGAAGTACACGGTAAGAACTTCTTTAACTATGGTTACACTGGTAAGTACGATGTACAAACCACTCCAGCTTATGTGTTTGGTACTGATACCACTACTGGTCTGAGCGGATATCGTTATGTAGGTGATTTTGATGCAGGTATTAACTATACTCCCGGTGGATTGAACCCTATTCGTGATAACTACATCAGTTCATTCTTTGATATTGCCGCTGATAACCCAGGGATCAACAGCCGTACTTTAGATGATGTACTGGGTTATGGAATGCCAATTAATGGTTTTAACCCTCGTAGTGTTTATGGTCTGTGGACTAATGTGGGTTCTCAGCAAGGTGGATACAATGTAGGTCGTACCAGCCAGTTCCGTGTGACTGCATCTACCAACTTTGATATCAAGGATCACTCGCTGATTATGGGATTTGAGTATGAGCAACGTATCGACCGTGCCTATGGTTTAGGGGCTCAGGGTCTGTGGACTCGTATGCGCTTATTGCAAAACCAGCCTAACTCTCAGTTAGATATTGCAAATCCGATTCCGGTATATGACCAGTTCGGAAACTATCAGGATACCATTAACTACAATTATGCTTACAACCCTCAAGATGCTTCTCAATTCTCTGAAGAGATTCGTCGCGCCTTAGGCTTGAACCCTTATGGAGTTGAGCAAATTAACATTGATAACATGGATCCAAGTACTTTCTCTCTGGACATGTTCTCAGCGGATGAATTAATCAACCCTAACGGAGCAGCAAGTGTAAGTTACTATGGTTATGATTATACCGGAAATATTCAGGATGGTAACCCAAGTATCTCAGAGTTCTTTACGGCTCGTGATGAAAACGGTCGTTACACCCGCCCGGTTGCACCATTCCAACCGATCTATATTGCCGGTTATGTTCAGGATCAGTTTACTTTCCGTGACCTTACCTTTAACGTAGGTATCCGTGTAGACCGTTTCGATATGAACCAGGATGTATTGCGTGATCCTTATGTATTGTATCCTTATTATACTGTAAGTGATTTACCAAGTTCACCTTTATCAGAAACTGAGTTGAATAATGTGCCTGCTTCCGTAGGTCAAGACTATGCGGTTTATGTAAGTGACTTCGACTATACCAAAGCAAAAATTGTGGGTTACCGTAGTGGCGATCAGTTCTACAATGAGAATGGTGAGCCATTGAGTGATCCAGGCGTATTGTCTGATGCAGCAGGTGGTGGTATTAAGCCATTCCTGGTAAGTCCTCCTGGAGACGGAACTTCTACTGGTGGTGATATTCCATCTGAGTCTTTCGTAGATTACGATCCTCAGGTTGTAGTTATGCCTCGTGTAGCTTTCAACTTCCCTATTACCGATGAGGCGATCTTCATCTTCCACTACGATGTATTAGCACAGCGTCCTACCACTGGCTTATCTCGTTTGGATCCTTTCTCTTATTTAGGTCTTACCTATTTACGTAATGGTGGGGTATTGAACAATCCAAACCTGTTACCACAGCGTACTACTGAGTATGAAATGGCTTTTAAACAAATGCTTTCTAAGAGGTCAGCCTTGAAATTAGCCGCTTTCTATCGTGAGCTGCGTGATTTATTGCAAGCGGTTAATTATCCGGAAGCTTACCCTATTACTTATGTTGCTTACGGTAACCGTGACTTTGGTACTGTAAAAGGATTTACCCTTGAATACGAATTACGTCGTACTAAGAACATTAAAATTGATGCGAACTATACCTTACAGTTTGCCAGTGGTACTGGATCTAGTGCTACTACCGGAGCTAACTTGGCTCGTGTAGGTGCCGCATCACTACGTACTCTCTTACCTTTCGACTACGATAACCGTCACCAGATATTGGTACGTTTTGACTGGCGTTATGGCCGTGGTTTACAATATGACGGTCCTAAAATTAACGGTAAGAATATTCTGGAAAACTTCGGTGTGAACATTACTTGTAATGCGCTTTCCGGACGTCCATATACTCGTCGTGATCGTGCTTATGCTGTTACTGCATCAGCTTCGTCTTCGGCACAAACTGCTGGTCAAATCAATGGTTCTCGCTTGCCTTGGCAAGTAAACTTCGATGCTCGTATCAACAAGACTTTTATGTTGGACAAGAACGGTAAGAAGAGCCTTGATGTATACCTCCAGATTTTGAACCTTTTGGATACTCGTAACATTGTTTCCGTATATCCATTTACTGGTAGTCCTGATGATGATGGCTTCCTTGCTTCACAAGCAGGTCAGGCTCAGATTCAAGGTCAGATTAGTGAGCAAGCTTATGTTGACTTGTACAATCGTCGTATGGCGAGTCCTTTCAACTACTCTTTGCCTCGTCGTTTCCGCTTAGGAATTGCCTATAACTTCTAGATCAGAAATAAGTAAATAGCTGTATGAAAATCAGAAGCTTTTTAACATTCGCCTTGGTTTTTTCGGTAAGCATTACCGGATTAAGTGCAAAGGAAAAACCTGCGAAGAATAACAAAAACAAGTCGGCCCTTGAGGCATTGGCTGAGGGTTGTGCCCCAGCCACTGCTCAAACCGACCTGAATATTAACAACGTTCGGGCCCGTATCCTCGGTGGTGGTGATATGTGGTGGGACCTTAACGATGCCCAGTATGAGGTGCCTAAAGGTTCTAATAAGCACTCCATGTTTGCCGGTGCTCTTTGGTTAGGTGGTATTGATGATGCCGACCAATTGAAGTTAGCCGCTATGACTTACCGTCAAGATGGTGTGGATTACTGGCCTGGTCCTCTGGACGACAATGCTTCTATTGATGAAGCTACTTGTCAGCAGTACGACCGTCACTGGATGGTGTACCGCAGTGAAGTGGAATTGCACGCAGCTTGGATTGCCTGTAAGGAAGATCCAACCTGTGATCCCGAAACACGCTATCCTGGTTACTCTGGTAATATTCCTGAGAGTATTCAAGAATGGCCCGGTAACGGGGCTGATGGCCTCTTGCCGTACAGCCTTGCGCCTTATATAGAATCTGATACTAATGGTATCCCCGGATTCTACGAATATGAGTGGGATTATCCCGGTTACGATTTCACTCGCGAAGCTGACTGTCAAGCTAAAGACGTAGACCTTCTGTATGGTGATCAAACCATCTGGTGGGTGTATAATGATAAAGGAAACATTCACACCGAAACCAATGCTTCGGCCTTAGGTTTTGAAATTCGTGCACAGGCCTTCGCCTTTACCGCGAATGATGAGGTGAATAACATGACCTTTAACAACTATCGTATCTTAAACCGTTCCACTTTCCGTTTACGTGATACTTACTTTGGAACCTGGTTCGATGCGGATTTGGGTAACCCATACGATGATATCATTGGTAGTGATATCGCTCGTGGTCTGGGTTATGTATACAATGGTGATAATGATGATGAAGGTGCCTTAGGATACGGTGCAAATCCTCCTGCAATTGGGTTTGACTTCTTCCAGGGTCCTTTTGCTGATTATTTCAATGGCATTGATGATGACCGTGACGGTTGTGTGGATGGTGTTCGTATTGATGGTGTATGTGTAGCTGAAGATCCTAACTCAAACATTAATGAACGTATCATTATGTCGGGTTTCATGTACTACAATAACTCCTCAAACTTTAACGGTCCTTCAGGAACTACTGACCCTAATAATGCGCAGGAGTTCTATAACTTATTGAACAGTATTTGGAAAGATGGTCGTCCATTGGTGATTGAAAACCCTGCTGGAAAAGGTAATACTGGTAATGGTGACGGATACTCTTTGGATCCGGCATTGGTACCAACTCGATTTGCTTATCCAGGTATTTCTGTAGATACTACCGGAGCATACGAGCCTTTTACTCCTGTAGATTGGTGGGAATCTCCCAACAACCAGGCGGATAAACGTGGTCTTCACTGTGCTGGGCCTTTCTCTTTGGCTCCTGGTGCATTAAACTTTATCACCACTGGTGCAGTTTGGGCACGTAATTTTGCTTCTCAAGATTTATTCGCATCCGTTAACGATGTGATTGTAGCTGATGATAAAGCTCAGCAGTTGTTCGATAACTGTTTCCAGGTATTGGACGGTCCTTTTACCCCAGATTTGGAAATCATTGAATTGGATCAGGAATTAGTAATCAACATTCTTAGTCCTTTCACCGAGAATACTATCGGATACAAACAACGTGATCCACGTATTCCACCCGATCCAAACTGGACTTCAACTCAATTGGATTCAGCTTTACAAGCAGGATACTTTAATTATCTATTTGAAGGATTCCAATTGTTCCAGGTTGCTAATGCTGATGTTGGGGTAGATGACCTTTATGATGTGGCTCAATCTCGTTTGATTGCTCAGTCCGATCTTAAAAACGGAATCGGTCAGTTGGTAAATTATTCCGAAAGTCCTGACTTAATCGGAAACCCACTTACTCCAACCGATATGACTTTGGAGGCAAATGACGATGGTATTGTATTAAGTTACCGAGTATTGGAAGATGCTTTTGCCGAAGGTAACCGTGCCTTGATTAACAATAAAGATTACTACTTCTACTTAATTACCTACGCTCATAATAATTACAAGACCTTTAGTCCTGGAAGTGCTGGTGATAACTCCAATGCTCAAAAGACTCCATACTTAGCCGGTCGTCGTAATATTGGTGATGGTTCTAAACCCTATAAAGGGACTCCTAGCCGCGTGGAAAACCGTAATGACGGTACTCGATTGAACTCCCAATGGGGTGATTTGGTAAGTGTAACTCGCTTGAGTGGTAACGGTAACGGTAGTGCTTATTTACGAGTAAGCTCCGAAACTGAAAATGAAATCCTACAAGCTGGAGGAACCAATAGGATTGAATATTTAGCTGGGTCTGCTCCCGTAGAAGTGAAAATTGTGGATCCTTACGTTGTGGGTACCAAGCGCACCGGAAAGTATCGTTTATACTTTACCGATTTGGATACCAGCCGTAAATGGATTCTTACCGATTTGAATGATTCTGTGATTGATGTGGCGGAAACAGAAATCGATTTCCGTACCGAGCAGATCATCTTTAATTCAGAAGGCGAGAGTTTAGGTTTTTCTATCAATGTGAAAGAACCGCTTGCTCCAGGCTATGATAAGCCTAATGCCACCAATAATGGTGTAATTGGGGGATCAATAACTTTTGCAGACCCTACCAAGCCTTGGTTAACGGGTGTTGCAGATACCGATAATGAGAATCCTACGAACTGGATTTTGGCCGGATCTAATGAGATCACGGATAACGATAACTTACCATCGGTATACTATAATGATCACACTACTGGTGACAATAATGTGGATCCTTTGGGTGAGTTTGAGAATATCATTGGTGGTACTTGGGGCCCCGTGGCCTTAGCAAGTAATGTGCCTTTCGCAGGTATTCCCACGAATGAGCCAGCCAGACGTCAAAGCCCTGGATACCCATTGCGCGACGGTTCTAACTTTAATCGTATGTATCCTATTGATCAATTACCTAATATCAATGTGGTATTGTCTCCCGATCCTGCCAAATGGTCGCGCGTACCTGTATTGGAAATGGGTAACTATTCTGATGCAAACGAGGGCGGAGTTCAAACCTTCCGTTTACGTTCAGGTACCAGCTTAATGAAAACTTCGAATGGAGAATTGGTTCCTGATCCAAATGGATCAACAGGATGGAGCTATTTCCCTGGATATGCCTATAACGTTGAAACAGGTAACCGCTTAAATTTAGTTATCGCTGAAAACTCTTGGTTAAAGAGTGAGTTTGGAGATGATATGAAGTGGAACCCTACTGCCAATTACACTCAGAAATTGGGTACAATTGCTTTGGGTGGTATGCACGTGGTATATGTATTAGCAGACTCTTCAAGTTTCCGCGGAACGATGAAGGATCTCACTTACCAAGGTGATGCTATCGACGATTATCCAATGAAGGATGAGATTGAGAACATGAGCAGCGCTCTAACTCGTACCGATGTATGGGGTGCCATGACCTGGTGTTCCATTGGAATGTTAAGCAGCAATGAGTATCAGTTTACAGACTATCGTGATATTCCAACCGAAGCATTAGTTGAAATTCGTGTTCAAAGTCCCTTTGGTCTTACTGCAACTTCAGGAAATGAAGGTCGTCCCTTGTATGAATTTGATTTAGATCCATACAATGCAGAGTTAAACAATTTGACTATTGCTGAGACGGCATTGGATAATATCCGAGTAGTACCTAACCCTTATTATGGCTCATCAGGTTACGAAGATGGACAGTTGGATAACATTGTTAAGATTACCAACTTACCACAGCGTTGTACTATTAACATCTTTATGCCGAACGGTACCTTGGTGCGTACCATTTCTAAGGATAACTCCTTAACCTATACAGAGTGGGATTTGAAAAACGATTTCAATGTGCCCATTGCAAGTGGAGTTTATCTGATCCAAATTGATGCTGGACCAATTGGTCAAAAAGTGGTGAAATGGATGGGAAGTCTACGTCCTATTGACCTGAATGCATTCTAAGAACGAATTAACGAGTAACGACCAATGAAATATTTTCGAAAGATCGCAACCTCAGTTTGTCTACTTGGCCTCGTTGGAAGCGCTTATGCGGGTAATCCCCAGCGTGCAGGACAAGCAGGTGCTCCCGAATTATTAATCAACCCTTGGGCTCGTTCCTCAGGTTGGGGTGGAGTTAACATTGCTGGAGTATCTGGCGTGGAGTCCAGTTTTTTAAATATTGCTGGAATTGCAAATACAAATGGAACCGAAGTTTCCTTTGTGAACACCCAATGGTTAGTTGGGGCCGGTATTGGTATCAATGCTGCCGGTTTTAACCAGTCTGTTGGTGATAATGGTGTTTTAGCGGCCAACTTCGTGTCTTTTGACTACGGTTCCTGGCAACGTACTACCGTGAATAATCCCGAAGGTGGGGTAGGAGAGGTAAGTCCTTCTACAGCCATTATTGGATTAGGGTATGCTCAGAAGTTTACCGAGTCTATCCGTGGTGGGGTAAACATTAAGATCTACACCACTAGTATTGTAGATATGAATGTTACTTCTGCCAGTGTAGATGCCGGTGTACAATATGTTACTGGTGCACGTGATCAGGTGAAGTTTGGTATTACCTTGAAGAATATCGGTCCGTCGGCCCGTTACGATGGTGAAGGTCAATCCATCACCTTAGTAGTGCCCCAAGGAGGTTATTCTCAAGAATACAACGAACGGAGTGAGTCTTTCGAATTACCAGCAACCCTGTCTATCGGTGGTAGCTATGATTTCGAATTCGATCAACAGCGTTTAACCGTGGCCGGTGCTTTCCAGTCTAACTCTTTCGAGAAGGACATTTATACCGTTGGTGCTGAATATTCATTCAAGGAGATTGTTTCAGTTCGTGCTGGGTACAATTTCTTCGATGATCGTTCTTATGCCAAAAGCACTACTGTGTTTAATGGAATTACCGCTGGTTTATCATTTGATATTCCACTTTCCAAAGACAATGACAATTCTTTCCAATTGGATTATGCTTACCGTAGCACAGACTTCTTTAGTGGAGTTCATAGCATCGGAGTATCCATCCTGCTCTAATTAGCAGCAGAAGGAATCGAATATTTTTAAATATCTTTGCCAAACAGAAAAGACCTCACTGAGGTCTTTTCTGCGTTTTAATCTATAGAAGAATGGGAGTAAGTTATTACAGTAAAGAAGGTTTAGAGAAGCTCAAAAAGGAGTTGGAGCAGATGAAGAGCGTGGAGCGTCCTAAAATCTCGCAGCAAATTGCTGAAGCCAGAGATAAGGGTGATCTTTCAGAAAACGCGGAATATGACGCCGCTAAAGAAGCTCAAGGATTGCTGGAAATGAAGATTAGCAAGCTGGAAGAAACCTTGTCTAATGCCCGTTTAATGGACACCTCAAAGATTGATACCAGTAAAGTGATGGTATTGTCTACCGTGACCATTAAAAACAAACGTAATGGCGCGAAAATGACTTACAAGCTGGTTAGCGAAAGTGAGGCCGACCTTAAGAGCGGTAAGATTTCCATCAGCAGCCCAATCGGTAAAGGTTTATCGGGTAAGCATGTTGGTGAAGTGGCCGAAATTCAAACCCCTGCTGGTAAAATGGAATTTGAGATATTAGATATCAAATTCGATTAATATGCCAAGCATCTTTAGCAGAATCATACAAGGTGAATTGCCTTCCTATAAAATTGGAGAAACCAATGAAGCCTATGCTTTTTTAGATATTTCTCCTTTGCATTCCGGTCATACCTTAGTAGTGCCGAAAAAGGAAATAGATTACCTTTTCGATTTGCCAGATCACGAATACCAGGCCTTAATGGCATTTTCCAAAAAAGTGGCGCATGCCGTAGGGAAAGCAGTACCCTGCAAAAGAGTTGGCGTAGCAGTAATTGGTCTGGAGGTTCCTCATGCTCACGTACACCTTATTCCCATTGATAATGTGAGTGACATCGACTTTAGTCGTCCCAAAATGCAGTTAAGCGCGGAGGAGATGGAAGCGGTGGCGACTAAGATAAAGTCCTTTCTGGATTAAGCTTTACGATCCGGATTAGCACGTAAAAACTGCTCCCAGTTTTTAGCTTTAGTTCCCCCTAATACAGGATTGCTGGCTTGGTAGTGATGGCAAAGTGCTACCGCTAATGCATCCGATGCATCCAAATAGCGCGTTTCAATTTTATGCCCGAAACTGCGCTCAAGCATGGCATATACTTGTTCCTTACTAGCGCCTCCCTTTCCGGTAATACTTTGTTTGATTTTACGAGGCGAATACTCTTCTACCGGAATGTTTTTAGAAAGGGCCGCGGCCATAACCACTCCTTGAGCTCGCCCTAATTTGAGCATACTCTGCACATTCTTTCCAAAGAAAGGCGCTTCAACTGCCATTTCATCCGGAAGGAATTTTTCAATGATTTCGGAGCTACTTTCAAATATTTGCTTCAAGCGCAGAATGGGGGTGTCCGCAAGCTTAAATTTGATACTTCCCAAATCAATCATCTTAAAGGATTTCCCTTGTACTTCAATAATTCCGTAGCCCATGATTTGGGTTCCCGGGTCAATGCCGAGAATGATCTTTTCCTTGCTCATCAGGCCAAATTTAATGCTTTACCTTTGAGCATCTAGCACGCCATATTGATGCTCCTTCTCATTCTTTTGGGCCTAAGCTTATTATACCATGCACAAATTGTTTTTTTGGCCTGGGGATTACGAATGCGGATTCCGCGATTTAAGAAGCTCGAGGCAGGCGAAACGTCTGTAGCTATTCTCATTGTTCATCGCAATGAACCTGATGCCCTAATAACTTGCTTGGAGCAATTGCAGAAGGCAGATAAGCCCAAGACTTATTGGCCTGTTTACGTATTGGATGACCATAGTTCTAGTGCGAATGTCGATAAGCTGCACAAACTTAGTAAGGACTTTGATGTAAAGGTTGTTTCCAGTGCAGCTGAGGCCGGGAAGAAGAATGCTCTGGCCTGGTTTTTACCGCAGGTAGAAGAGGAATTTGTTTTACAAACCGATGCAGATTGTGAAGTCGATTCGGATTTTCTTATTGCGATTGAAGCGCATTTGGCCAGGCAAGAGCCGGATGTGATTGTAGCCAGAGTTAGAATGTTCCCTACAAGAAATTGGTGGTCGAGGCTGGCGGCATTAGATCATATGGCCCTGCAATTGGTAACCTTCAGTGCCCTAAACCAAGGGAAGCTGGTAATGGCTGCCGGGGCGGCAATGGCTTATCGCCCCATAGATTATTTACGACATCAAGAGCTTGGGAAGGCATGGGCAGGAGGAGAAGATACATTCTTTACTCAGGCCATGGCTAAGGAAGGTGCTAAGATTGTGGCCGAGCCTCATAGTGCAGTGAACACTCCTGCGCCAGAGAACTTTCGGGCTTTAGTAAGACAACGAATCCGATGGGGAGCAAAGAGCGTGGATTACCCTAGCCTATTGGCTAAGAGCTTGGCCGCCTCTGTGGCTTTAATAAACCTGGGAATAGTGTTGGGGATTATATTGTCTCCCTTCATTGAAATAAACAGATTCCTCTGGTATTTCTGGCTTTATAAAATGGGCTGGGATGCCTTTTTACTGCAACGATTTGCTGCCCTAAATGGCGGGTCCGGATTGTTACGAGGCTATTTAATTTTAGCCTTGCTATATCCTTTTTACATCGCTCTGGTAATTTTGCTAATACCTTTTTCTTCGAGGAAAAAATGGTTAGCCTCTTAAGCCTCTAAAATCAGAGCCACTGGGATTTTGGAAGATGTGAAGCTCGAAGTGTTCAACGGCAGCCATTAAATGATCCATAATATTGCTTTGAATTTGCTCATAATTGAGCCAGGCAATATCATTGCTAAAGCAATAGATCTCTAAAGGAACTCCCATTTCGGTAGGTTGCAACTGCCGCACCATTAAAGTTTGGTCCTGAGCAATATTTGGATGCTCCGCCAGATAGCTTTCCATATAAATACGGAAAACTCCGATATTGGTTAAATGCCTGCCATTAACCAGGATTGATTTATCTACTTTCTTACTTTCATTGGATTGTCGGATTTCTTCGTGCCGTTTTTCCAAATAAGCTTTGATACGCTCTACTTTGAGAAGCTTCTTATAAAGCTCATCATCCACAAATTTGATGCTTTGAATATCAATATTGAGACTGCGTTTAATTCTGCGAACCCCCTGAGAAGTCATGCCGCGCCAGTTTACAAAGCTGTCGCTGATGAAAGCATAAGTGGGTACCGTAGATATAGTCTTATCCCAATTACGAACCTTAACCGTGGTAAGGTTGATTTCAGTAACATCGCCATCAGCGCCATATTTGGGCATACTTACCCAGTCGCCAATGCGCACCATATCATTTCCAGAAATCTGAATGCTTGCTACCAAGCCCAGAATCGTATCTCGAAAGATGAGTAGAATAACAGCGGTGGCTGCACCAAAGGTGGTAAGGATGGCAGTGGCACTTTTATCTACCAGGTTTGAGAGGATGAAAACGCCACCAGCAATATACATGCAGATCATCGCTACCTGTATATAGCTGCTCACCGGCTTACCTTCGAAACGGGGGGAGCTCAGGCCGATGTGCTCCAGCGCTTTCAAAAATTTATGCCCCACATTTATGATGTTGATGATCATATAGGTGATCACCAATTTTTGTAGGAACTGTATTAAACCAACCGATTCATCAAATAGATAGGGAAGTGAATAATAGATCACCAGGGCCGGCATAATATGAGCCAGCGATCTAAATACCCGCTTCTCGAGTAGGATGTCGTCGTATTGATTTTTAGAACGCTTTACATAGCGGGTAACGATTCGCAAAATGACTTTGCGGGCAATGAAATCCACCACCAGGCTTAAGAGCAGGACCAAAACTATATCAATGCCCAAGGTGATGTATTCCACCCAATTGGTACCTAATCCCAAACCGGCCAACCACTCATGTGCCCAGTGGTTCAGCACAACTTTATCATTCATGCGAAAGCTTTGAACAAAGCTACAATTTTAGGGCTGATAGCGAATTCCATTGCGGCTGCTTCCTACTACTTGAAAGTATCCGAAGGCATAGGTGTTAGGCTCGTTTTCCTTGTGGATATTCCCCAAAACCAAGGCAGGAGGAGCATCAAAAGGAGAACCGGTCTGTACCTGAGAATTCAATACTTGCATATAATCGAAAAACTCAGGAGAAACAGATTGCAATAAAACTCCCAAACTATCGGCTTCCTCGCCAGCTTCTGGTTCCTCAAAGGGTCCGTAAATGGCAATAGGAGGGATGAAGCCCTGTCCAAAATAAATCTCATCAAAACCTTCATCCGAAATGAAGTTGTTCTCCTGAGCAAAGATGGAGTCATTCAAATTGCGAATTACCCGATAGTAATCGCCTTCACCAGGAAGATCACCGAAATACATCAGCGCATAATCGCCTTCGAAAAAGGCTTGTGGGGTTGTATTGCGATTAAGGGTTCTTTGCTTCATGGAATCAATAGGTGGTACTGGTCTCAATGTATCAATTACACTCATCCAGGTACCAGCAATTTTATCTGGTACATCACCGCTGATTTCAACCTTAATTTGATAGGTGGCATTAAACTCCCCCAGAGTGGCACTTTCGTATAGTCCCGGAGTGCTGGCATTTTCATTGAGAACCACCAACTCCTGACCATCTTTCCATAGGCTCACTCGGGCATTCTTTAGGGGGGTGAATGGATTGTTATCGAAATAGGCAGCCGTTTGACTGAGTTTCACAAATACGTTACGATCATTGGTGATCACTCCGTCTACCACCAATTCGGGTTCCGAAGAATCCACATCAAGTTCGACCACATCAGTACAAGCTGAAATGCTTATCAATAGTGTGAATACGATTAGGAATAAGGAAAACCTTTTCATGCTTAGAAATTAAAGTTCCAGGTTACAGATGGGATGATGGTGCCAAAGATGGATAATTGCACCGCTTGCGTATTCAAATTGGTAGTGGTTGCGCCGCTGGCATTATCTTGTTGTTCGAAGTAAATCGAATAAGCATTTCTGCGGGCATACACATTGTAAATGCCAATTGACCAGGAAGAGTAGAACTTCTTTCCTTCTACTTTGGGAGGGGTGTAGTTGGCCGAAAGATCTAAACGGTGGTAGTCTGGAATGCGATACGAATTACGGTCGCGGTATATAGGAACCACATAGTCTTCAATTTGGAATTTACCCTCTGGAGGGGTGATCGGACGACCGGTTTGATAAGTGAAGTTTAAGCCGATATCCCATTTTTTGGTGAGCTGATAATTAAGCACCACTGAGATGTCATGGCGTTTATCGTAATTGGCAGGGTACCATTCGCCGGCATTGATCGCCTGCATAGGATTAACTCCTTCCACCTTTAATTCTGTTTTAGAAAGGGTATAGCTCACCCAGCCTTTTAGGCGACCTTGTTGCTTGCGCAAATAGAACTCCAAACCATAGGATCTGCCGATGCCAGAAAGAATTTCGGTTTCAATAGTTTCATTGAAGATGAGCTCGGCACCATTGCGATAGTCCACAATGTTTTGGAAATCCTTGTAATAACCTTCCAGCGAGAACTCGTATTGGTTGTCCATGAAATTCTGGAAATAGCCAGTGGCAACTTGATTAACTGTGGCAGGTTTAATGTGCATTCCCGCCGGACGATATAAATCCACTGGAGTAGGAGCCGTGGTATTACTGATAAGGTGTATATACTGACGAGTACGGTTATAGCTCAGCTTCACACTTTTTTCATCATCAATACGATAATTCAAAGCAATACGTGGTTCTAAACCTTCCAAACCATTATAGGCTTTAATTACTTCGCCTGAGCCATAAGTGCGAGTTTCAACAACTTGGTCTTCTTCAGGTAGATCTTGGTTTTGATAGATGTTCTTTACCTGCGAGCCCAAATTGTAGAAGGAAGAGTAACGCAAGCCATATTGCAAGGTAAAAAGCGGACTGAATTTGTACTCATGGCTGAAATACAAAGAAGGCTCTAAGGCATATTCCTCTTGTAATTTCATTTCCACCGTACCGGTAATAGTACCGGGCTTAAATCGGTAGTAGATACCTTCCATGCCAAATTCGAACTCGCTCTTAGCATTGGCATACCAGGTATATTGATTTTTGAAATGGTAATCCTGAATGGTAGACTCCAAACGAAAATTAAAAGCATCATCTTCCGGGGTACCCAGGGCATAGGTGTAATCACTAAAAATCAAAGTGAAGTTGGAGAAGAGCTGATCACTAAAGAGGTGATTCCAGCGCAAAGAAGTAGTAGCATTCCCCCAGTTAAAGCCAAAGAGGTCATTGATTTCAAAAATGTCGCGACCGTAATAACCACTGAGGTAAAGACGGTCTTTGTCGCCCAGAATGTAATTCAGCTTGGCATTGAAATCGTAGAAGTACAAGGTGTTTTGAGAAAGCGCTTCATTTGGACTAAGCCCTAAAAAGATATCGGCATAAGAGCGACGCCCGGCAAACATAAAGGCAGACTTCTCTTTTACCAGCGGCCCTTCTACTAGAAGGCGAGAGGAAAGTAGACCAATACCACCGGTTCCTGAAAATTCACGATTGTTCCCGTCTTTCTGGCGCACATCAACCACCGAGCTTAATCGACCACCATAGCGAGAAGGGATTCCACCTTTGTAAAGTTTTACATCCTTAACGGCATCGGCATTAAAGATGGAGAAGAAACCAAAGAGGTGAGAAGAATTGTAAATCGGAGCCTCATCCAAAAGAATCAAGTTCTGATCGGTATTGCCCCCTCGAACATTAAACCCGTTGGAGGCTTCACCTACCGTACTAATACCGGGTAGGAGAGTTAAGCTTCGTATGATATCTACCTCTCCTAAAAGGGCAGGCATTTTTTTTACATCCTTAACATCGAGTTGCGCCACACTCATTTCGACGCTGCTCACATTGCGATCAATCTTTTCCGATTCAACTACCACTTCATCTAATTGAGTGCTGCTTTCTTTGAGCTCCCAATTGAGTTTTAAGTTTTTGTCGAGGGTGATTTTTCGTTCTTGGCTGCTGTATCCAATATATTGAACACTAAAGGTGTAGGTGCCTGGAGGTAAGGAGATTGAATAGTAGCCGTAGCTGTTGGTGGAGGTGCCGGTGCCTTTTTCAGGGACCACTATATTTACTCCAATTAGTTCTTCGCCGGTTCCGGCATCACGGATATATCCGCTTAAGGTGAATAGATCATTTTGCCCTATTGCTGCGTTAGATAACAGAATGAGGCAAAAGAGCAAAGCTCTTTTCATTTTAACTTTAGTTTAGTTCGTTGTGTCAGACTAAGCTTAAAAAAAGAGCTTATTTTAGCCTGAATTCCTTTATGGAGCGGCAAAAGTAAAGTCATTTCAAAAGCCTTTCATAGAATTTGTTGAGTTTAACAAAGAATTAAGCAAGATATTATATGTCAGTTCTTAAGAATCTGAATCGTTACAGAATCATAATATTGGTGGCCGCCATTGGTCTGGGTTTAGCCTTTTATCCACCTGTTCCCAAAGCGGATGAAAAAGACAAGCTGATCATGAACATCATTTATCAGGTATTGCGGACGAACCATTTTTCGCCCCAATCTTTAAATGATGATTTCTCTGGAAAAGTATATGATGGTTTCCTCGAAAACCTCGATTACAATAAGCGTTTTCTAATTCAAGAGGATGTTGATCAATTGGAATCCTATCGACTTAAGATTGATGATGAAATTCGTAGTTCCGATCTCAGCTTTTTTGATGATGCCTTTGATCGCTATCAAAAGCGCTATACCGAGGTGAAGGGCTTTTACAAGGAAATCCTGGCTCAACCTATGGATTTGGAAGTAGAAGAAAGTCTGGAAACCGATGATGATAAATTGAGCTATGCCACCAGTATGGAGGAGCTTAAAGATCGCTGGCGACAATATCTGAAGTATCGCATTTTACTGCGCATGGATGATATGATGACCGATCAGGAGAATGACTCCACCGATAGTGAAACCGAGGTATTGACCTTGGCGGAGATGGAAGAGAAAGCACGGACCAAGGAATTGGAAATGCATGATGATTGGTTCAATAGTCTTGATGATCTGGAACGTATCGACTGGGTTTCAACTTATATGAATGCTATTACCGCATTGTATGATCCCCATACTCAGTATTTCCCACCGGAAAAGAAGGAGGATTTTGAAATTAACATGACCGGTCAGCTTCAAGGTATTGGAGCCCAATTACAACAGAAAGGCGACTATGTAACTATCTCCAAAGTGATTGTAGGTAGTCCTTGTTGGAAACAAGGCGACCTGGAAGTGGGTGATAAAATATTGAAAGTTGAGCAAGAAGATGGCGAGGTAGTAGACCTGGTTGGCATTAGTGTGCGCAAGGCAGTAAAACACATTCGTGGTCCGAAAGGTACCGTGGTGAAATTAACCGTCCGCAAATTGGATGGAAGTAAAATGGATATTCCAATTACCCGTGACATTGTAGAGCTGGAATCAACTTTTGCTAAGTCTACCGTAATCGGTGAAGGTGAAGATAAAGTGGGTTATATCCGTCTTCCTAAGTTCTACGTGAATTTCTATGGAGATGAAAATCACGATTGTGCAGAAGATGTAGCCAAAGAATTGGAGAAGCTCAAGGCCGAAGGCGTAAAAAGTGTGGTTTTGGACCTTCGCAATAATGGCGGGGGAAGCTTACAAGGGGTGATTGATATCGTAGGACTTTTTATTGATAAAGGTCCGGTTGTACAAGTAAAAGCATCTGGCCAAAGGCCTAAAGTTTTATCCGATTCCAAGAGTGGTGTTGTTTATGACGGCCCTTTGGTAGTGATGGTGAATAAATTTAGTGCTTCAGCTTCTGAGATTTTTGCAGCGGCAATTCAAGATTATAAACGAGGGATTATCATTGGTAGCAATTCTACCTTCGGTAAGGGAACCGTGCAAAATGTGGTAGACATGGACCGCACCGTAAACCTGGCCTATAATGACCTGAAACCTCTGGGAGCCTTAAAGCTTACTATTCAGAAATACTATCGGATTAATGGAGGGACTCCTCAATTGAAGGGAGTGCAAGCCGATATCGTAACTCCGGATAATTATATGTACATCCCTTATGGTGAGAAGGAGCAAGACTATGCTTTACCTTACGATGAGATTGAGCCCGCTGATTACGAATTGTGGAAACCTGGTGTGTCTGCATATCCCGGAATTATCGCGCGCAGCAAAAGCCGGATGGATACCAATTCGCATTTTGCCATGATCGAGGAGTATGCTCGTTGGATTAAAGAAGAGCAAGAGCATACCTTAATTCCTTTGAAATTGGAAGAATTCCGCAAGTACCAGGAAGACTACCGTGCGGAAGCGAAGCAATACCAGGGGATGCGAAAGAGTCAAACCGAATTGACCCTAAGCTCCAATAAGGCAGATTTGGAAGAAATTAATTCTTCGGAAGAAAACCTCGAGAAAAGAGATAATTGGCATAAAGGCCTTAAAAAGGACTTGTACTTAAGCGAAGCCTATTTAGTAGCTTTGGACTTGAGCGCTAATTATACTCCTTGAGAATATTAAAAGGCATAGGAAAGGACCCGCTGGGAGCAGCCGGGCTTTTGATAATCAGCATAAGCGCCATCATGGCGCTTTTTGCTTATACCTTTATTGAGGATAATAGTCCTAAGGCCAATGAAATGCATTTGGCATTGGCCAATCAATCTCCCGGCTTTGAAGCAGAAATGCTGGCCTTGCCGCGTGAGGCGGAAGAGCAGTCTTGGTGGGATATTCTTCAGAATGGAAAGGACCCTGAGTTTCAGCGCATCCCATTGCAATGGCATCAACAAAAATGGGATAGCCTTTACTATCGTGAATTTGGTCAGGCGGCGGATTCTGATCCGCAGGTCATAGCCTTATCGGAGTATTATGGATTGGAGTCCATTCGCAATAAAGAGTTCTTACAAACCAAGTACTTTCTTTTTGGCTCAGATCGCTTTGGTCGGGATTTGTTTAGCCGCTTGGTTTTAGGGGCAAGGGTTTCCTTTTCAGTAGGTTTTTTAGCCGTCCTTATTTCCTTAATCATCGGTATCCCGATTGGAGCAATAGCCGCCTATTATGGAGGCTGGGTAGATAAAATGATACTCTGGCTTATTAACGTGGTCTGGTCTATTCCTGGACTTTTACTTGTTATTGCTATTACATTGGCCTTAGGAAAGGGACTGTGGCAGGTTTATGTGGCGATAGGATTTACCATGTGGGTGGAAGTGGCTCGGGTAATAAGAGGCCAGATTCTAAGCATTAAGGAGAAGGAGTATATCCAAGCAGCTCGAGTATTGGCCTTTTCAGATATGCGGATCATTTTTCGGCATATTCTGCCGAATGCTTTTGCGCCGCTTATTGTTATTTCGGCGGCAAATTTTGCCGCTGCGATTCTTATTGAAAGTGGTCTGAGCTTTCTGGGCTTGGGGGCACAGCCTCCCACACCTACCTGGGGAACCATGATTAAGGATCATTATGCTTATCTCATTGTGGATAAAGCTTATTTGGCCATTATTCCAGGAATGGCGATAATGTTTTTGGTGCTGGCTTTTATGTTTATCGGTAATGCCTTGCGGGATGTACTGGATATTCGCAGTACTTAAAAGGCTAAGTGAAGACTTAAGCTTTGAGCACTTACTCTCAGATCGGCAGGAATGGCTCTTAGAAACTCCATTTGATCTTGCCGATGTATCCAATAAAATAAGAGGTCAAAGGCCAGTAAAAAGGCACCGTTCACCATAATGGCCTGCCCAAAACCTTGATTGCGCAGGGCCTTATCTCCGGAATTTCCCCAGTAATTGAGAGCAAATCCACTGCCTATGTAAATTAGGTCTAAGCCGGCATTAATCAGAAGTATTTGTTGGATGTGTTTTTGGGCTTCCAGGCTTTCAATAAGATTGAGACCATAGTTTGCGGTGGAGGCCTGATAAAAACCATAAATAGCGATCCCCAGATTAACACTATTCCAGGCCAGATTCATTTGATGATAAGATCGGGTCAGAGGGTTTTCACTACGAAGCTTGCTTGTACTTATACCAATGTTGATCAGGGCCCAGGATCCTAATATCAACATACCCTTTTGGTTCTTTAACTCCCGCTCTTCATTAAATTCAATGATTTGTTGAGGAATTATTTGTGCCTTTAGGGCAGATGAGCTTAAAGAAAATAGGAGAATAAGTAGCCAGCTTTTCATAGTATCGATAATGAGCTGAGCTTTAAATTGTTCGCTTAGGTGAATATTTCATCCCAATCGGGATGTTCACTACGACAAAAGTCTAAAGCCTTTAAAAAACTTTCGCGGCTAATGCGGTAGGCCCCCAGGCTGGCCAGGTAACTGTTGTAGATCTGGCAGTCAATTAAGGGAATGCCCCAAAACTCCAGACGTTTACATAGCTCAATGAAACAGATTTTACCTGCATTACTTTGCTTGGAAAACATGGATTCACCGCTAAAACAGGCGCCGGTGGTAATCCCATACAATCCTCCCACTAAATGATCATCCTGCCAGGCTTCTACACTAAAGGCTCTACCCTCACGATGTAATTGCTTAAAGCTGGAAATGTGCTCATCGGTTATCCAGGTACCTTCCTGGCCAGGACGATTTACTTCTTTGCAAGCCTCAATCACTCCGTCAAAGTCTTTATTAAAACTAATTTGAAAGCGTTCCTGATTGATCAGGTTGCGAGAGCTTTTGCTGATATGCACTTCTTTAGGCCGCAAAACCATACGTTCTAAAGGGCACCACCAAAGCAGATCGGACTCTGGTTCATTCCAGGGGAATATTCCTTGATCATAGGCCGCTTCCAGTCGCTTGGGGTTGAGATCGCCTCCCACCGCAACAATACCTTCATCGGGCTCCCAAAGGTCAGGTGTAGGAAACCACATCGATTGGTTGTCTAACTGGTAGATTGGCATTTAGAAAAGCATTAAGGCCCCTAAAAATACCACAGCGCCTAATAGCATCAAAAGTAAAGTGTAGGGAACAATTCTGCGCGCTTTTAAACCGGTGATTCCCAGTAGAGGAAGGGCCCAGAAGGGCTGAAGCATATTGGTTAATTGATCACCGTAGGCCATGGCCATGATTGCTTTTCCATAAGGTATGCCAAGGCTTTGAGCGGTCTCCAGTAAAACCGGACCTTGAATAGCCCACTGACCGCCACCGCTGGGAACAAAGATGTTAATGGCACCAGCACTGAAAAATGTCCAAAGGGGAAAGCTAAAAGCCGTGCTATTGTTGCTGAAATAATGGCTCATGGCTTCAATTAATCCTCCATCACGCATTAAGCCCATAATGCCAAAGTACAGTGGGAATTGCAATAGAATTCCAGCGGCCCCATGAATGGCATCATCCAGAGCATTTAAAAAGTTTTGAAGGCTGCCATGAAAGGCTAATCCCAGGGCCAGTAAACTGAGGTTGATGAAATTGGGTGTCAGAAAGTTTAATCCATCACTATTCCTGGCGCTGCGTATGCCAATAAGCAGAATGAGCAGGCCAATGATCAGGCCAAACCAAGGAGAATGATCCAGTCTTTCGGCGCCACGATGTTTGCCAACCTCAAGCTTTCTATTTTGGGGCTGAACGCTTTCTTCATGACCTGGAGCTTTTCGGGCCATCCAATACATTAAGAGCGGTATGAGGACCAGCAAGAACAAACTTGCCGTTCCGTTCATGGGGCTGAAAATGGTTTCTTCCCAAGCAATTCGTTCTGGCATGCTGATGATCTGGCTATTTACCAGACTTTGCACATGACCCGATTCGGCGGCTTTAATAGGCGCACTGCCGCTAATACCACCATGCCAAACCATTAATCCGCTATAGCCAGCTGCGCCCAAAATACCATAGTTAAAAACCTGTCCTTGGGCACTGAAGTTTTCAGCTGCCTTGCGGGCCATTACTGCACCAAAAACCAAAGCTAAGCCCCAGTTTAAAAAGGCCAGGATTAAGGTGAAAAAACTAATAAGGGCGGTGTTTTTAGCCGGATCACGACTTAAAGAAAGGATCCAATTGATGAAGAGGGTAACGGGTTTGGCTAAGGCCAAGGTGTGGCCTAAAACCAGGATCAACATCATTTGAACCATGAAAACCAGCAGGGGACCGTTCCACAGTCCCGCTTGCCAGTAATCAATAGAATTTCCCAATCGGGAGAGCCAAGGCCCATCGGCATAAAGCCAATACAGGCCGAAGCTGAAAATTGTAAGTAAAAGAGCTATCGCAAAGGGCGAGGGTAAAAGAAATCGAAATACTTTCTCGAAGCGCTTTGCGAAACTCATAGGCTACTTAAAAAGGCAGATCGTCATCGTCTTCCTCATAGGGGGTCATGCTGGGAGGAGTCCCGAAATCGGTGCTAGGTGCGGCTCCACCTTGAGGGGCAGGATTAGAAGGAGCAGGTGCTGGACTGCTCTTGTCTATTCTCCATCCCTGAATAGTATTGAAATACTTTACTTCACCTTGAGGAGAGGTCCATTCGCGACCTCGGAGGTTAATGCCGATAGTTACCTTCTCACCTTCACGAACACTGTCGAGGAGATCAGTTTTATCTTGAACAAATTCGATAGAGATATGCTGTGGATACTGCTCTTCGGTAGTTACCACTACTTCTCTTTTCTTGAAACTGGCACTGATCTGTTGGGTGCCACCAACGCGTTTTACGATTCCGCTTACTTCCATTCTGTATTAAACTCTGTTTAATTTATCGCAAAGCAAAGCTTTCCAAGCTTCACTCACTTCATTGGTATTTAATAATTCTTTTGCATACTGGTGAAGAAGCTCACGGGCTTCCATACCATTGTCTGATTCTTCAAAGATGCTGCGAATTCGGCTGCCTTTGGCAAATTCTTCTAATTCCGCATCATTAGGCAAGCGCTCTACATTACCTAATTTACCCAGATCATTGCCATCCAGGAAAATGCTCTTGCGAATACGATCGGGGATTTGATCTACTCCGATACCCAAGGTGGCAAGGGGCTTTTCTACTTCGAACATGGATTCGTGATTGGCGCGGCAATACCAATTGGCTCCCATGCGGGCTACCAAATCTAATTTGGTGCTGTCTGTTAATCCGGCTTCATTCAAAACCGATTCATCCACATGCATACGCAGCACTTCGCAGATAATCATATTACCGGCACCACCATTTTCGCCTAAGCTAATGATTTCATTCACCTTACACTCGAATTGAACCGGAGATTCCTTCACCCGAAAGGGCTTCACAATGTCGGACTCAATAGCAGTTAATCCCGCTTTTTTGAACTCATCTACGCCGGTTGCATATTCGGTAGAAGCCAGGGACATTTGTTGAACAATGTCATAATTTACCACATTGATCACTACCTCTTTGGTCTCTTGAGCATTGTGGAGGGTGTCTTTGGTGGTATTATTTCGAACCCTGCGCGAGGGTGAAAAAACTAAAATTGGAGGGTTGCTTCCGAAAACATTAAAGAAGCTAAAGGGACTAAGATTGGGATTACCATCTTGATCCACAGTGCTTGCAAACGCAATGGGACGTGGCCCTACAGCGGCCAATAAATGACCATGTGCTTCCTTCGATGGGAGCTCTTTCAGATCAAATGATTTCATAGTAAAAATCTAAAGGGGCAAAAGTAACTAATTAGGTTCGGCTCTTCCGGTATAAACATTACCGAAGCGTTTATTTCCTAAGTAGAGATTTTTTAGATAGGGAAAGGCAAAATTTATATATTTGCCGCCCCTGAAATGGGAAATGCGGGCGTGGTGGAATTGGTAGACACGCTAGACTTAGGATCTAGTGCCGCGAGGTGTGGGAGTTCGAGTCTCCCCGCCCGCACCGTAAAAGAAAAGGCTTGGTTCATTTGAATCAAGCCTTTTTCTGTTTAATGCACTACTTGCAATTTCTTTTGAGTCCTTTGCTCTTTGCCCTCTAGCCGGAGAAGGTAAATTCCATCCGGTACTTTAGGGAGGCTTATTTTACTTTGTCCATTAAGATCTAAGTCGCCACCAAGGATCAGTCTCCCTTGTAAATCGAGCAGATAATAGCGATTGTAATCTCCTGCTTTAACGCTGATTTGAAGCTTGCTAGTAGCGGGATTAGGATAAACCTGAATTTCGGAATCTTCAAAACTTTGGAGCCCAACATTGCTTACCAGTATGCAGGCCGAGGTATCGATACAGCCATTTAAGCCTACCTCCACGGCATAATTTCCATTTTGCACGAAGGTGAAGACTTTGCTGGTTGCTCCGCTAATTTTACTGTGGTTAGTATTGCAGTTTAACCATTGGAAATGGGCATTGGTATCCGATTCTAAGGCTTCTAATTGATTGGCTGATATCCGCCTGGCTGCCGGATTGAGATTGGTCACATTTAAGTTTAAGTCTATGATGGTGTCACAGCCGGATGGGGAATTAATAGTGTCTTGATAATGACCACTGCTATTGTAGGTAATACCATTTGGCGCGGTATAAGGGCCACAGGAATTGATACTTAAGGCCAAATTAAGTCCGGCGCCCTGTACCGGAGAAGCTACAAAATTAGAGCTGCTACCTGCCAAAGCAAAGTTTTGAAGGCTGCCATTATTGCCATTGGCTGAATGATCAATAATTGCGCTAATGGCACTGTTGTTCGCCAGTGGAGTGCCATCATTACATTTGTAATAAGCCACTAAATTGTTTGGCGCTATGCAATATTCACTGCTGTCTTTTAAAGCTAATTGGGCTGGATTTAAAGCAGTGTTCCACACCCGGATTTCATCAATATCACCATCGAAATAATTAACACCATCTACGCGGCGACCAATCACAAAGCCACCGGAGCTGGTGTTTACTCCGCTGAGAGTGCCGCTAGTGTCTAATACACCATCTACATACAAACTAACCAAGCCCGATTTATAAGTAGCAGCAACATGATGCCAGATTCCGTCATTAACCGCAGTATTGCCACTTAATCCAGATCCACCAATTTCGAGGCGAATGGCATTATTCCAAAGTAAGCAAAAGGTAAATCGAGTGCCGGTGGTCATGCTGCCCCAGTTCACCAATACCTTTTGGCCACCTTGTCCCGGAATGGAATTAGCTGTGGTGCGAATCCAGGCTTCGACAGTGCGTTCGCCAGAACCGGTGATGCCTGAGTAATTGGAGCTTATATGATCATCTGCGCCATCCAGGTTTAGTGCAGCTTGGGCCCATGTTATTTGCCCGATAAGGATTAGACTGAATAAAACGTAGAGTTTTCTCATAAACCTGGACTTTTATATTATTCTTTTAATTCGATCTTGATAGGAACCACAAAGCTCATTCGCACTGCTTTCCCGCGTTGTTTTGCCGGTTCTATTTGCGGAAGACCGGAAATTACTCGAATCGCTTCATTATCCAAATAGGGGTCTACGCTGCGCAATACCTGTACATTGGATACCTGACCATTTTTCTCAACTACGAAACTCACGATCACTCGACCTTCAATTTTAAGGCGTCGGGCAGTTTCGCTGTAAACAAAGTTTTGGCTTACATATTGAAGCAATTGCGTTTGAAAGCAAGTCTTGCGTTCATCGTTTGTAGCGAAGCTTTCGCAACCCGGGAAGATAGGTACAGTTTCTACTACCGCAAAGGGAATGGGATCTTCCAATTCTTCCAGATCTTCAGCTTCCTCACCTACTATTTCTACATCACCATCAACATATCGCACTTCTTGATTTTCGGAGATCAGGTATTCGTCTTCGTCCGTTTCGGTGGCACTCATATCCAGCTCATTATCCACTACGGTGTTGTCATCAACTACATTGAGTTCGCTGGGAAGTTCTTTGGGCTGCTCTACCTTAACTGTTTTAGGTGGTCTCACTGTAATGGGGATTACAATGTCATCTCCATCCACTACAATTTGTTCGGGTTTTTCAATTTCAGGTTCCGAGAAATTGATGTTAAATAGTTGGATGACAATAAATAATGAAATTGCTACCCCCGCTAGCAAAAAGTGGGTGCGATATTTTTCGAGGTCTAATTTTGGATTCTTTTTATTCTCCATCCCTTTATCAGAGTTTGGGAGCAATTTACATTTTTAAAGATTTCTCTTTGGTGAGACAGGGGTATTAAGCATAAAAAAAGCCGGCTTCAAACCGGCTTTGATTTATTTTTTTATCAGTGGATAATGTAATTCGCCAAAAGGCCCTTTAATTACCAGATGATAATACCCAGGTGCCAGGTCGCTTAAGTCAATCGCCTTATTTAATTCTTCAATTGAAATATTCCGAATCGGTTGACCGGTACTATTGTAAATCATTAAGAGATCCGGACTTTTAGCCTCTTCCGGCCATTCGATTCTTAAATAGCGTTCTACCGGATTTGGATAGACATTCGGATCGGGTATTTCCGATGCATCCAGCCCTAATTGGTTAAGCTTGAAACTTCGGGTCGAACTTCCGCAGACACCATTTATAGTAAGAGTTACTTTATAGAAAAGTCCCGGTGTACTATAAATATGGATAGGCATGGGGCCTGTTCCGGTGTTGCCATCACCAAAGTCCCAGCTGTAAGAACTTGCTCCGGTTGAAATGGTACCATCAAATTGGATTCGTAATCCTGAGTTAATCGGACTAAGGACGGTGTAGGTCCAGTCTGCCCTTGGAGGATCACAAGCTTCAACCCTTCGAGTATTGCGAACTGTATCTCCGCAATTATTCCAGCTGACCAGGGTAACGAACTTATCTAAAGTGTCGGAGTAAAACGCAGAGGCGGTATTACCGTTTGCGCTGGTGCCGTTGCCTAAATCCCAGGAATAACCACTGGCATTATTTGCCGGGTCGGCCGTAAAGTGTGTGCTATCTGTACTCTGGGTCCAATTAAAGTTAGCTCTTAAAGTGTCACAAACTTCTAATACTTGCACTATGGTATCGCTGTTTCCACAAATATTGGAAGCAATCAGAGTTACAGTATAAGTACCTGGTGTGGAATAGAAGTAGACAGGATTAGTAAGGGCACTACTATCTCCATTTCCGAAATACCATTTTAAGCTATCAGCATTGGTGGCACCGGAGGTGAAATTGCGGCGTAAGAATCGGCTGGTATAGGTGAAGTTTGCAGTTACGCTATCGCAAATCAAAGTCGAAAGGGTGTCGATTAAGCTAGCGCTAATTGTCGTTGTGCAGCTATCGAACAATTCAACAACATACTGGCTGCTCGGGTTTAGATTATTAATAGAATAAGGACTGCTTACATTTGGAACTACCGTGGCGCTGCCAATTCCTAATGCTGCATCGTACCAACGCAAAGTGGTAACCGAGTTTCCGGTATTGCTGTTTTGCCAGCTAAAGCTCAGGCTGGTGTAACCCTGGTTTTGAACCTGTAGATTATAAGGTACTCCGCAGGATGGACCACTGGAACGAACGGAAACATCGTCTACTGCGATATCGCCCTGGCCACCGCTGGAAACTGCTCTAAAGACCACCTCAATGGTATCGCCAACATAGGCGCTTAAGTCAAGGGAATCTTCTTTCCAGGCAGCACCATTGCTAAATTGTTGTTGGCCGGTCCAGGTTCTGAGGGTAATGTTGTTACCATTATTACGAGTGTTAATCTGCACCTTCAGCGAATTGATATTATTGCCAAACATGTGATAGCTGTAATAAAGCTTAGGTGTAGAAGTGTTCACCAGGGCAATTTCAGGACTGGTCATTAAAGCCGGATTAGCAGTGGTGCTAAAATCACTTTCGAAATAAATATAATTGCCAGAACCCAAAGCGTCTTCTTGTGGTCCGGTAGCAAAGCTTGGGGTGGTACTGGTACCAACGCCCCATTTGTCATTGCTGGTTTGTCGGTTTCGGGTCCAACATGGGCTGATTTGATCATTGGTGTTAAAGAAACCAATGCCTTCTTGCCAGGGGGTATTATCGAAATTCTCATTAAAGGGAAGTGAAGAAATACCACAAGCAGTATTGCCTATAAACGGACCTTCCCACCAGCTAACATCATTGGCGCTGCAACTGTCGCGCACAGAAATCTCATAATTGGTATTAGGGTTGAGTCCATTTAATACAAATGGCTTACTGTTTACGGAGACCAGATTGTAAGGACCAGTTGATCCTGCAGGACGGTATTGGATTTGCCAATTTGTAGCGCCACCAGTTGTCCAGTCCAAGGTGATTGTGGTTTGGGTATTGGCCGTTTGCTGAATATTAGTAGGATTAGGGCAAGTTGGGGAATTGTCTATTCGAATGTCATCAATAGCCATACTGGCTCTAAAGGCAGTTCCAGTGGAGCGGAAGGCTCTGAAACGTATTTGAATGGTATCGCCAACATAGGAGCTCAAGCTGATGATCTTTTCGAGCCAAGCCGCCGAAGCTGCCGTTTGTTGTTGTCCGCTAATGGTATTTACATTAGACCAGCCAGAACCGGCATTTACAGCTACCACCAGTTTATCGATATCCTGACCAAACATATGGTACCAGAATCGAAGTTCGGGAGTGCTTAAGGTATCGAGGCTAATTAGCGGGGTGAAAAGGTCAGTGCTAACATAGTTGTTGAAGCCACCTTGGCGCAAGGTGTAGGCATAAAATCCATTTCCAGTTGTATGGTCGGCATCAGGTCCGGTATTAAAGCCGTCACTATTACCTTGGTTGCCACGCCAAAAATAGGTGGTGGTATCGGTTCGTGACCAACATGGATCTATATCTCCGGGGTCATTAAATAGAATGGGGTCATTCCAAAGTCCGTTTTCAAAATCCTCAAAATACGGAGCAATACTAAGGGTACAAGCGGTACGACCTTGAACAAAGCTTGACCAGAAGCTTACACTCCCCACACCACAACTGTCTCTTACGATAAATTGATAGGGAGTATTAGGTGTTAGTCCATTTACAACAAAAGGATTGCTATTGGCATTAACCAGGGTACCACTGCCTGCTGAAAATCCGGGTGCACCATATTCAATTTGCCAATTGGTAGCGCCTCCGGTAGTCCAGCTTAAAGTAATGCTATTTGAGCCAACCGCAGTGATATTTAAATTGCTGGGCTGAGGACAGCTAGGTTGCTCGTCAATACGGAAATCATCTACTCCAATAGGTGCCTGGTTGCTGAATGGAGAGTTTCGGTAAGCAATTATACGCACGGAAATGGTGTTGTTCGCAAAGTTGGCCAGTGAAACAATAGCTTCAGCCCAAGGATCACTACTAGCAGTTTGCTGCTGTCCGCTGATACTCCAGACATGTTGGTATCCAGTGCCATCATTTACTTCCACTCCCAGGGAATCAATACCCTGGCCAAACATATGGTACCAGAATCGCAATTCTGGGATGTTAAGTGCGCTAAGGTCTATCAAAGGTGATTCAACTGCTGTTTCCGTCACTTGGCCAACCCCTATTGTAAAGATTGCCTGTGAAAATATGTACTGTCCTGAGCCAGTGGTATGATCGGCATTTGGTCCGGAATTGAAAGTGCCGGGAGGACCATCTTCCACCGACCATTGATAATTTACAGCGGTGTCTTTACTCCAGCAGCTATTCAGGGTGCCGGGCGAGTTAAAAGCTCCGGGAACAAAATCAGTTCCATCGAAGTTCTCAAAATAGGGTGCGGCAATGGCGTTACATTCAGTTTGGATGCGTAAAGGGCCGGTCCAAACAGATACATCACCAGGGCCGCAACTGTCTCGAACATAAATGTCGTAGGAGGTATTAGCCGTAAGGCCCGATAAATTGAATGGGTTTGATGATGCATTTACAATGGTGCCGGCATTGGCAGCATTGCCCGGGGCTCCGTAGGAAACATTCCAATTGGTAGCTCCACCGGTAGTCCAGCTCAAATTAGCTGTGGTGGTGCCAACGCTAATAGCAGCGAGGTTTTGAGGACGAGGGCAACTTGGAGCCTCGTCGATTGTTATGTCGTCAATACTAATGTCGGCAGCGAAGCCATTGGCAGAGCGAAAACCTACAAAACGTAACTGGATGGTGTCGTTCAGGTAAGCGCTTAAGGGCGCAATAACCTCTTTCCAGCTTTGGGTTTTACTATTTTGTTGTTGTCCGCTTTGAGTGTTTAGAAGTTGGAAGTTCCCACCATTGGAGATATACACTTTAAGCTGACTGATATTCGCTCCAAACATATGCACATAGAATTTCAGTTCGGGTGCATTTAAACCATTCAAATCAATCAAAGGACTTTGAAGAATGGTAGAGTCAGAGCTGCCACCGGCAATAACTTCGGTGTACATAAATTGAGCACTTCCAGTGGTGTGGTCGCCGGAGGGTCCGGTGTTGGTAGGGCTGAATAGAGGTGGTCCGGTTTTCCAGGCGTAGATTGAAACGGGGGTCCTTTGCCAGCAACTGTTGATATTGCCCAGGCCGTTAAAGGTGGAGCTGGTGACAAATCCGTTGGCATCAAAATTTTCGGAATAGGGAGTGGCTACAGGGTTACATGCAGTTCGGAAAGAAATTGGACCAAACCAGTCCGATACATCTCCGGCTCCGCAGCTGTCTCTTACATAAACTTGATAATTTGTGTTTGGGCTTAAGCCTGTTAAAGTCCCTGGATTGGAATTTTGGGCTACAATGGTGCCGCTATTTGGGGAAAATCCGGGTGTTCCATAAGACAATTCCCAATTGTTGGCTCCTCCGCTGGTCCAGGATAACTGGGCCGAATTAAAACCGGCAAACACCAGTTGGAGATTCGAAGGCTTAGGGCAGTTGGGGGCTTCTTCAATACTTACATCATCTATGCAAATAGCATTTTGGATCCCTACCGTTTGTTCTACCGACCGAAATAGAATGCGAACCGTATCATTGGCATAGGCACTAAGGTTTAAGATACTTTCCTTCCAGGCATCTGTGTTAGAACTCTGTTGTTGACCGCTAATAGTTTGTAGTAAGCTGTAGTTTAATCCGAAATCTGTACTGATGTAGACTTTAAGCTTTTCGATATTAGCCCCATACATATGGTACCAAAAGCTCATTTGAGGACTGTTTAAAGTGCCTAGGTCAAAAAGAGGTGAAACAAAATCCGCAGAGTCGGATGGATTTAAAGGGAAGCTTATTTGGTCGATTTGTACGTATTTCCCATTGCCTGATTTATCACTACTGGCACCGGTTAAGGTGCTAACGAACTGAGGAGGGCCTGGTTTCCAGATATAGCCGGTTATGGCATTTCGTTGCCAACATGCATTGATGCTTCCGGCAGCATTTAAGGCTCCAACAGTCCAGGCGGCGCCATTAAAATTAGCGGTAAAAGGAGGGTTTACCACTGTGCAACTGGTTCTGGCACTTAAGAAGGCAGGCCAGGGATTAGGTCCTGGGGAACATTGCTCTTTAACTTGAACAACATAATTAGTGTTTGCGCTGAGTCCACTAATAGTTAGAGGCTTGTTACTGGTGGTATTAATCGTAGCAGTAACCAAACTCCCTCCTTGAATTACATATCTGTATTGGAAAGTGCCGGCTGTGGTGTTGTCCCAGTCGATAGTTATAAAATTAGGACCATAGGCAACTAACCTCACATTGGTTGGGGTATTGCATTGTCCGTGAAGATTCATGCTAAGGAAGCCGAGTATCAGGGTAAGTAAGGCGGGGAGTAATTTTCCTTTCATTAGAATCTACATCTTGGGTTCTTCGTTACTAAAATAATGTTGTTTCCTGATAATCTGCTAATTCCGGTGCTTATATTGATTAAAAGTATGGTTTGAATTAGTAGCTGATTTGTCTATTTCGACAATTGGTGTTTTTTAAGGAAATCTTGATGAACTTGTCTTGAATCTCTTTGCTGGAAGCGGGGGTGTTGGATTCTGGATTATTGGGCTTTGTGAATTGCCGATAGCTGAAATTCATAAGCTCCTTCGTAAATTAGCAGGCCTTTCAAAAATTGGCAATCAAGAGCAAATAATAGCATGGCAGAGAATCAGGAAACCCAACAAAGCATCAAGGAGGTTTTAAAGCAAAATTTTCCGGTATTCCACAATGATCAATTGTTGGATAGAATAGCCAAGGAGGCGCGCGTTTTTCACAATGAAGAGGAAAGTGTTGTCGTGGAATTGGGCGATTTTCCGAAGTGGATTCCTTTGGTGATTAAAGGGGCCATTAAGATTAGCCGTGCCGATACAGAAGGAGGGGAGATCTTCCTCTATTACCTCTATCCGGGTCAAACCTGTGCCATGACTTTGAATTGCTGCATGGTTGATAAGCCTAGTGAAGTAAGAGCGATCGCAGAGGCCGGATCCGAATTTATCGGTTTGCCCCGAAAAGCCTTACCACAATGGATGCTCGAATTTGAAGAGTGGCGTCAGTTTACTCTCGAATCTTATAATGAACGTTACGAAAACTTATTGGCCACTATTGATGCCATTGCCTTTCAGAAGTTAGATGAACGATTAATCGGGCTTTTACGTGATAAAAGTATTGCTTTAGGTAGTACTTCTGTTGAGGTAACTCACAAGCGCTTAGCAGAGGAGTTGCATTCTTCTCGAGAAGTTATTTCCCGTTTACTCAAGCAGTTGGAGAAAATTGGTAAGGTGCGATTGATGCGGAATAAAGTTGAGCTTCTCGACTTTTAAGTGATAAATATCATACTTTAAATCAGGTCTATAGTTTACATTGATCTTCAATATTGAAGTAAAATGGAAACTATAAAATCGGTTGAAAGACTTCGCTATAATCTGACATTGGGCCCGGGATACGGGGGTTATAGCGAGCTGCTGAAAGCGGTTGATTTAGACGAAAAAGCCCTGCAGCCTTTCCTGCATTTCGATCCCCATTCCTATCAAAGAGTTCGCCTTTATGATACGAGTGTAGTTGAAGCGGTTCTCACCTGTTGGGAGCCAGGACAAATTGGTCAAATTCATGACTTTCACAATTCTCTGGGTTGGTTTAAGGTTTTGCAAGGTGCGATTGAAATAGAGCACTTTAACCTTGAAAAGGGTGAGCCTAAACTTCGCTTTAGTTATGATTACCCTGGCGGTTCTCAGGGTTTTTTAAACGATGATTTAGGCTTTCATCGATTTAAAAACACCTCTCAGGGACGTACGGTGATCCTGCATTTTTATGCAGATAAGATTCGGCATTGGGAGGTATATAATGAATCTTCTCACAAAGTTGAGGATCGTCAGGCCTCAGTGCATTTTAATTATGATCAACCGGCATAAGTCGTGATGGCAGTCACTCTTTATATGTCCAATTAGTGCTTGCTTTGCCAGCCTAATAAAAACACATTATGGGATTATTTTCATTTCTCACAAAGAAGGGTGATAAAATTCAAGATTTTAAAAGCCGTGGAGCGGTGGTGATTGACGTTCGAAGCAAGGAAGAATTTCGCGGTGGCCATATCAAGAATGCTAAGAATATGCCTCTGCCTGGATTGTCTTCAAAAGTTGCGGAGATTAAAAAAATGGGAAAACCAGTAATTTTCTGCTGTGCGTCTGGAATGCGTAGCGGACAGGCTACTTCTATGATGAAAAGTCAAGGAATCGAATGTATGAACGGCGGAGGCTGGATGAGTCTCCAAAGACATTGGAGTTAGTTTTCATAGATCAATATTTTTTTGAGGCCCCCTATTTAGGGGGCCTTGCTGTTTAAGGTCTAAGTATTCAATATTTTTGGAGCAGATTTAATAGCATGTTCGAAAAGACTTTAAGCAATTTGGAGCACCTGGCGGTGCATTTAGTTGGGAATAAAAGCAAAGAGGAGGAATTGATTTTAAGTGCCTCGGAAAGTGGCTTGGATCAACCGACCATCAATATTATCTGGCACTATCTTCAAAGTGCCTTTCGGGATCTGGACTTTTATCGTTTTCACCATCCCAGTGGGCTGGAGTTTAATTCCGTTTTTCAGGTAGCAAAATCCCTTTTTAATAATCCCGAAAGCTTTTTGTCGGCCTCTCAAAAGGTGGCCCAACTTTTATATGAGGTGTCTGATCATCCTCAAGTGCGCTCTGGAGAATTGTTGATCATCTATTTTAGTCATTTGCGTCATGCTCAAGTAGAAGGTCCGGCTTTAGCCCTCTTTAAATCTGAAAAGAAACAGCCCTTCCTTTTTACGGAGGAGGAGGCTCAAAACATCGAATTGTATAGCTATCAGGGAATCAATCCATCCAAAGTTGATAAGGCGGCTCTAATCTTTGCTCAGGAAGAATCTGAGGGTTTTCAGGTAATGGCCGTAGACAATATCAATAAAGGGGAGGAGGCTAAGTTTTGGTTTGAGCAGTTCCTGCGTATTCAAATGCGATCGACCGAGTTTACCAAAACTTCTGAGATCATTAAGGTGACTAAAAGCTTTATCGATCAAGACCTGGGAGATGAGACTCCACTAGAGAAAACAGAAAGCATGGAGTATATCGGTCGCTCCAAAGATTATTTTGAATTGGAAGAAGAGTATAACCCTGAAACCTATAGCAAGCAGGTGTTTGAAGATGAGGCGGTAGCCGATCGCTTTCGCGAATATGTACGCAGCCGTGATTTGCAAAATTTGGAATTGGATGAAAATTTCGCGGTTTCAGAACAAGCGGTGAAAAAGAAAGGTCGCGTCTTTAAAAGTGTTATCAAATTGGATAAGAACTTCCATATCTATGTCCATGGTGATCGCTCCAAAATTGAAAAGGGAGTGGATGAGGATGGTAGACAGTTCTATAAGCTGTATTACGAAGAAGAAGATTAAAAAAAAAGCCCTGCAATTGCAGGGCTTTTCTATTTCTAAGGCAGGCGATAATAGAGGCCTGCGTAAATATTTCTACCGAAAATCGGACCCCAAACGAAATTGCTGTCGAAGTAATTTGAAAAGGCTTGTTGTGGATTAACAATAGGGTTTTCCTGTTTGTAATTTAATAGGTTATCCACTCCGGCAAAGAATTCAAATCGGCGCCAAACTTTATTTACTTGAAGATTTACCGTAAAATAGTCAGGCGACCAGTCTAGCTGTTGAAATTCAGTGGGACTTAAGCTGGTATTAGGCTGACGTTTTTTGCCGAACCAATTCAGGGTAGCATCAAACTTCCATTCTTTTTCCGTAGCATAGGCCAGGTTTAAAAAAGCGCGATGCACTGGAATCTGATAACTTAAGTCCAGGCCTTCTAAAAAGTTCTCCTGGCTATTAAGATACTTATAAGCTAAGCGGATGTCAAAGTTTTTACCCAAACTGTAATCCATTTGGCTAAGCAAGGACCAGGATTGGGAGCCACTGCGATTTAGGATATAGGCTTTTAAAGGATCGTAATCGAGGTCCATAACCAATTTGCTTTCGAACCAGGTATAGAAAAGATCAGTATTCCATCTAAGGACATTATCACCAAGGATAATGTTCTGGCTCCAGCTAAAACCCGCGTTCCATGCGATTTCCGGGAAGCGATAGTTGTCAACAAACTGAAGATCTCTGGAGGAGGCCAGGGCAGAACTGCTTTCGGCCAAACGATTTGGACTGCGCTGCCCACGACCACCGCTTAACCTAAAGGTGGTGTTTGGATTAAGCTGATAACGAGCTTGTAAGCGAGGGCTGAAATAAAGCTTGTCGAAAAAGCTATTGTAATCCGTGCGAATTCCGGCAACCAGGCTGAAATCATCAACCGGCTCATAGCTGTATTCAAAATAAGCTCCAGGCACTACTTCATTTCTTTGATGTTGGTACAAACTGCTGTCTCTGCCGATCAAGTATAATTGCTCACTCACCTGATCTACGTTTAAGGAGATGCCGGTTTTAAACTGATGTTCCAAGTTTCAGATATAATCCTGTAAAATGGTGTTCAAGTAGAAATTGCCTTGATGCAATTTGGTGCCACGATTACCATAGGAACTGTTTCGCTCCTGGTAGCTGCCATTATAAATAATGCCAATGCTTCGGATTTCTTCATCAGGAAAGATGTAGCCATTTTTTCCAAAGAAGCCATAACGCTTTTCACGACTGCTAAAGCCCCAGCCAAAAGGATCTACATTTTCTAAAGCGCTCATCTGGCCCCCTTCCCTTAAGTCATCTACCAGGCTTAAACCAAATTGTCCCTCCCAGTTGGGATTAAGTTTATAATGGATGCGATGCATAGCATTAAATTGGCGCCCCATGGTAAGGTCTGCAAACTGGTCGCCATTACGATCCTGCGCATAGGGCACACTGCTAAAGTGTAGCATGGTACTGTTGTGAGCTTTGGCGGCATCGCTCCAGCTATCCCGAATAAGAGCATTGATTTCATTGCGACCGCCAGTATTGCCAAAGGCGTTGATCAAAAGGCGTGGGGCATTTTCCGGTTTGTAATACTCCACATTGATTTGCCCGGTGATACTTTCATAACCATTAAGAACAGAGCTCAGTCCTTTGGTAACCTGAATGCTTTCGATAAAAGGACCTGGTACATAGGACAAGCCATTTTGCGCATTAAGACCGCGGGCAAAGGGAATATTCTCCCTTTGAATTAAAGCATATTTCCCCGCCAGGCCCAGCATTTCAATTTGCTTAGTGCCGGTAATTCCATCATTAAAGGAAACATCAATACTGGCATTGGTCTCAAAGCTTTCCGAAAGATTGCAACAGGCCGCCTTACGCAGCTCTTTATTGTTGATCTCAAAATGCAGTCCGGCCGCTTTGGCATTCACTTGAGTAGCCAGTGCTTCACCAGTTACTGTTACACCTTCCAATTCGGTAGACTCAGGTATCAATACAAAGTTGGTGCTTCCCTTACGGGAGATTATTACTTTGGATAGATTCTGATAGCCCGTGAAGCTGGCGATTAAGGTATTATGACCCGGCACTTTTTCCAGGCTGAAATAGCCTTTATCATCAGTAGTGGTCCCAGTTGAAGTGCCTTCCCAATAAACGGCGGCATTGGGTGCAGGTACTTGTACATTGTCTTCGTAGAGATATACGTAACCATCGATTTGGGCCACAAGTATATTAGCACTTCCCAGAAGGAGTGCTAAAACAAAATGAAAATGTCTCATGGCTACTTTTGCTTTTTATGGGAATTGTTAGGGTCCCGATAATAGCAACAAGGCGATAAACTGTAGTAAGTGGAATCGCTGGCCGCTTTAAATTCAGTGTCGTAGCCTGATGCTACAACCGAATTATTGATCTTTTCCAGGTCTGTAAGCGCGGGATCGAATTTTAATTTCAATTCCAAAGATTCCACATTCCATTCGGCAAAGCTTACGCCTTCGATTTTGGCGGCTTTCTCGATGGTGTTTTTACACATACCACATACTCCATTTACAACAATGGTAGTATCGGTGGTGGATTGTGCTTGTAAGCTTAATCCGCTTACTAAAAGAACTATTATTAAAATGCTGTTTTTCATGATTTAGGATTTTTTTACTAATAATTTAAAAATGAACGGCTTATTAGTAAATCCTAAATCTGATAACGTTGGATTTGTGCTCGGAATTTCCGGGCTTGATAGAGATCCGGTGGATCAGAGAAAACCTCATTGTCTACTTGGTTTTCAGTGCAATTCCAGACTAAAACAAGGTTTTCCTGACTTTTAAATTGCCAAGGTGAACTAAGGATAAGCTGGCTAGTCTTCTGCTCTTGATTGAGGGTGTCAACCGGGCAGATTTGAATCCATTCATTACGGCAGCAATCCTTTTCGCCCCAGGAATTCTCACTTTCCGGAGAGTCACATTCATTAGCCTCCATGAAGGCCATATCGCAAGAATCCTTAGCAAAATAGAGATACTCATCTATCAATAAATCCATGCAAAAATGGCGGCTGAGCGAAAAACCCATGCCTGCCCATAAAAGCGCTGGAATTAGAATTAGAGCAAATATTTTGCGGAATCTCATTTCACAAAAATATCATCTAAATATGAGACCACAAAAAAAGCCCGTTTAACGGGCTTTCTGTTTTTTATTCGGATTCAGCTATTTAGAACTTGGCGATCCAAGCGTCTGAATAATACTGACGGGCTTCTTCAGCTGATTTTTTAGCCGAATCAAGACTTTCGCTTGATTTGTAAATTACCCGGTAAGTGTCTAATTTTTCGATATATGCAATCATCATTTCACTCTTATCAAGTTTGCAACGATCGATAAAACGTTGTGCACCGGCTTGAGATGGAGATGATACCACTACCACGCGATAACGCACTGGACCTAAATCCGCATTTCCAGTACCGGCTGCTTGATCAGAACCGGCTTCACGAACTACCATGCGCTCACCTTTTCCAGGTTTCACTTCTTTAGTAACTACAACCGGATTGGCTTTTATGCTATCCAATTCCGAGCGCATCATTTCCAATTGCATATCCTTTTCCTGATTGCTCATTTCCAAGCGCGCTACCTTTTCATTATTGCGATTAGCTTGAGTGGCAAAGGCATCACTGCTATCTGCTTTCATTTGCAAAGCTTGGAATTTTTTAGGGTCTACTTCAATTTTAGATTCATCCTTATCTGATTTTAAGTAGAAAGTTACCCCGGCTGTTACATAGCCATAGGTGTCGAATGAATTGGGATCGTAGGCATCTACCCAGGGCTGGAAAAATAGTAGGCGATGAGCATAGCCGATATTTATATCCATTTTCTTGTTGATTGGGATTCCGGCATTGGCACCACCTAGAATAAAAGTTTGAACGGAAAAGGCATCGCCTGATACTCCGGCATTGGGCACTTCCACCAATCGATCACGAGTATTAATATCGTAGAGGTAAGAATTCATCATTCCGGCTCCAATACCGATCCGGGCATTTAATTTAAAGTTATTGCTAACCGGGCCGAAAATATGCAGGAGGTTGTACTCATAAGAGAGACTACCTTCATAAGAGTTGGCCTGGAAATAGGAGGTGGCATTGTTGCCATTAAACTGCCCGGCCATAATATCACCGCGCAAGCGAGAAGCTTTATCGAATTGATAACCGATACCGGCGTTAATACCCAAATTGGGCTTGTAGCCAGGATAGGTATTTTGATTGAGCTCTACAAAAGGAATACCTAAGCCGAATTCAATATTGGCAGAAAACTTATTCTGAGCATTTAAACTCAAAGTTGCCAGAAACGCTAAGGTGAAAAGGCTAGTAATTTTTTTCATAAAGCGAGATAATTATAAATAAAGACTTTATCCAATTTCCCGTAAAAATAGAACAATTAATGATTTGCGATTTTTTTTCATTTCAAAAATGCTAAATCCACTTGTTAATAATTCGAAACCTTCACTTCTAGATTTCTCAGCTAAGGAATAATGTCTACTTTTGCGCTCCCTTTTTAAGAACATACTGAATAGAAGGAATTTATGAAGGTTAATGTCCAAAAGAAAGATGACTTGAATGCCGTACTGACAGTGGCTATCGAGGAATCAGATTACCGAGAAAAGGTAGATAAGACTTTAAAGGATTACCGTAAAAAAGCAAGCATTCCTGGCTTCCGTCCGGGTCATGTGCCTGCCGGTTTGATCAAAAAGCAGTTTGGAAAGTCGGTTTTGATTGAAGAAATCAACCATATTCTTCAGCATGCGGTTTACGACCATATTCAGGAAGAGAAATTGGATATCCTTGGGAATCCAATGCCAGTAGAGCAGAGCGATATCGATTGGGATGGGCAGAAGGATTTTCAGTTTGATTACGAATTGGGACTGGCGCCAGAATTTGAATTAAAGCTGAACGCCCGTACTAAGATTCCTTTTAATAAGGTAATTGCAGATGACGAAATGATCGATCGCTATGTGACTGATTATGCCCGTCGTTTTGGCACGATGTCTTATCCCGAAACTGTAGAAGAAAATGCCATCCTTAAAGCCAAATTTGTTGAGGTTGACAAAAAGGATGTTACAGTAGAAGGTGGAATTGAAGCCGAAAGTACCATCGCCCTTGAGGCTCTTACTGATAAAGCAGCTAAATCTGTTTTAGGTAAGAAGGTAGGTGATAAAGTAGTTCTGGCTAAAAAGGATTTTAAAGATGATTTCCGTTTAGCAGGTGTATTGAGAGTAGAAGATGAGGTATTGGAGAATTCCAGCTACCGCTTCGAGCTTGAAATTACTGAGTTGAGCAAATTGGATCCTGCCGAATTAAATCAAGAACTGTTTGATAAGGTTTTTGGTGAAGGCACAGTGAGCAACGAAGAAGAGTTCCGTGCGCGTATTAAAGCGGATGCTGAGCGTGTATTTGTGGGTGATTCTGATCGTAAATTCTATCAGGATGTTCGCGATAAACTTTTAGATAAGTACAAATTCGAATTACCGGATTTGTTCTTGAAGAAGTGGATGAAAACTGCCACTGAAGAGCCCATGTCTGAAGAGGAGATTGAAGAAAAATTCCCTCAGATGAAGGAGGATATGCGTTGGCAAATTATCGAGAACCGCGTAATTCGTGAGAACGATATTAAAGTGGAGCATGAGGAAATGGTGGAGTACACCAAGCAAATGGTGCTTCAGCAAATGGCGCAATACGGTCAGTTCCCCGAAGGAATGGACTTAGATAAGATTGCTCATAATGTATTGGGTAACCGCGAGGAAGCACAGCGCATCAATGATCAGTTGTTCCAGCAAAAATTATTGCAGTTCTTTAAAGACACCTTCAAGCTTGATGAGCAAGAGGTGACTTACGGAGAGTTCGTTAAATCCTTCTACGGGAATTAACTGCAATACTGTCATAAAACAAAAAAAGGCTCGATCATTGTCGAGCCTTTTTTTGTTAATATTATCTCCCTTAAAACGTAACTAATGGATTTCGGAAAAGAATTTATGCAATACGCGGTTAAGGATCAAGGTTTAAACTCCATGCACGTGGGGAATTACCTTCAATCTTCCTTAACTCCCTACATTATTGAAGAACGTCAGATGAATGTGGCTCAAATGGATGTGTTCTCGCGTCTGATGATGGACCGTATTATATTCTTGGGTACTGGTATCAATGACCAGGTAGCCAATATCGTACAAGCTCAGCTGCTCTTCTTAGAATCGGCGGACTCTACCAAAGACATTCAAATTTATTTGAACAGCCCTGGTGGATCGGTATATGCCGGATTAGGCATTTACGATACCATGCAATTGGTGAAGCCTGATGTGGCTACTATTTGTACGGGTATGGCAGCTTCTATGGGTGCGGTATTGTTATGTGCAGGTGCCGATGGCAAGCGTTCAGCTTTAAAACACAGCCGAGTAATGATTCACCAGCCAATGAGCGGTGCCCAAGGTCAGGCCTCCGATATGGAGATCGCCGTGAAAGAGGTTTTGAAGATGAAGAAAGAGCTTTATCAGATTATCTCTAACCACAGTGGAAAAGATTTCGAGAAGGTAGAAAAAGACTCGGATCGTGATTACTGGATGAATTCTCAAGAAGCGAAAGATTACGGTATGATCGATGAGGTTTTAGATACCAAACGCAAGCCCGCTTAAGAACGTTTCTCTAGTAAGAGTCAATCATTTGGAATCCGTTTCAGTATGCTCTGAAACGGATTCCGTATTTTTGCAGCAGAATAAGGCTATGAGTTCCAGTAATAAAGAAAGTTTAAGTTGTTCATTTTGTGGGCGTGAAAAAAAGGACACCAATGTTCTGATCGCCGGAATTAATGGACATATCTGTGACCATTGTATTCGCCAGGCCTATGGCATTGTGGTAGAGGAAATGGACATGAAAGAGCGCAAGGAACTCAGTCGTTCCATGCGAATCGTTAAGCCCAGAGAGATTAAGAAATTCCTAGATCAATATGTAATTGGTCAGGATGAAGCCAAGCGTATCCTTTCTGTGGCAGTATATAATCACTATAAACGCTTAAGCGCTGATAAAAGCGAGCTGAAGGAAGAAGCCATCGAAATTGATAAATCCAATATCATGATGGTTGGTGAAACCGGTACCGGTAAAACCCTTTTGGCACGTACCATTGCTAAAATGCTAAACGTTCCTTTTACCATTGTAGACGCTACAGTATTAACTGAAGCAGGTTATGTAGGTGAGGATGTGGAAAGTATTTTGACACGCTTATTACAAGCTTCCAATTACGATCAGAAGGCAGCGGAGCGCGGGATTATCTTTATTGATGAGATCGACAAAATTGCTCGTAAGAGTGATAACCCTTCCATTACTCGCGACGTGAGTGGAGAGGGGGTGCAACAGGCCCTTTTAAAATTATTGGAAGGAACCAAGGTTAATGTTCCTCCTCAAGGTGGACGTAAGCATCCCGATCAGAAATTTATTGAGGTAGATACCCGCAATATTTTATTCATTGCCGGCGGTGCCTTTGATGGCATTCAACGCAACATTGCCAATCGCTTAAACACCCAATCTGTGGGTTTCCATTCTTCTAAGGATCGTGAGGCTTTAGATAAGAATAATATGCTGCAGTATGTGGCCCCTCAGGACTTGAAAAGCTTTGGTTTAATCCCTGAGTTAATTGGTCGTATTCCAGTGTTAACGCATTTAAATCCCCTGGATGCGGATGCTTTGAAACTGATTTTAACCGAACCTAAGAACGCCATTATCAAGCAATACGAAGAATTGCTGCGAATGGATGATATCAGCCTCGACTTTAAAGAAGAGGCTATCGACTATGTAGTTGATAAGGCGATGGAATTCAAGTTAGGAGCACGGGGATTACGCTCTATTATTGAGACGATCCTGACTGATGCGATGTTCGAATTGCCTGGCGAGGTTGAGCAAAATCACGAATTGGTAGTAGATCAAGCTTATGCCAAGAAACGCATCGATAAAATGTCGATGAATGCTTTAAAGGCCGTTAGCTAGAGCTTGATTTTTTTATAAGTCTGAAATTCAAAGGGGTGGGCGTGTTTATCGTCCGCCTCTTTTTTTTCGCCCCGGGCTAATTTCCAAACTTCCGCATCGAATTCAGGGAAATAGGTATCGCCTTCGTAATCGGCCTTAATTAAGGTGAGTTCAATGGTTTTTGCAAAAGGTAGAGCTTGCTTATAAATCTCGGCACCGCCAACAATAAAAGGTTGATTATCCTCTTTCGCCAGTTCTATTGCCGACTCCATACTGGATGCCATCAAGCAGCCTTCCGCATTATAATTGGCTTGCCTGGTGATCACAATATTCTTGCGATTGGGTAAAGGGCGCCCCAAGCTCTCATAGGTTTTACGGCCCATAATGATCGCATGGCCGCTGGTCAGCTTTTTAAAACGCTTAAGATCTTCCGGGAAATGCCAGATCAAATCATTGTCTTTGCCAATTACTCGATTTTGAGCCATGGCGGCAATAAGAGTTAGATTCATAATCCCGGTTTTCTGTGTTAAAAATTACTGAGGCGAATTCGCCATGCGGCGAAGATAGAGGATAATAGAATTATAGATTCTAATTCAACTTTAGGTTTATCGGCTGCGTAAAGCTAATGCGAACAGGTTTCCCTCTTTGCATTGCGGGCCTAAGTTTAGGTGTTTCTGAAATTACCCGAATTGCCTCTAGGTCCAAGAGTGGATATGTTTTGGTCTGGACTTCGATCCCGCTGAGTTCACCGCTTTTTTCAACCACAAAGAACACATATACCTTACCCTCTAATCCTTGATTAATGGCTTTACGAGGGTAATTGTAAGATTCTGAGATGTACTTCATCATTTGATATTTGAAACAGGTTTTCAGCACCTCATTGCTCCATTCAGGATTACAGTCTTTAAAAACGGGAACCTTTTCCAATTCTGCGGCTTGTTCTTCGCTTAGGCCTGTAGGCTTTTCTGATGAAGAATTATCGGTTTGGGGGTAGCGTTCGGTGGTCCACATTCGATGGGGAATATTCCCTGCGCTTAATTGTTCTTCCAAATAGCGGAGCAAGAATTCATTGTAAAAGTGCAATTGCAATAAGGTGTCTACAAGCGGGGTAGCACGTGTAGGGTCGATTGCCCTTCTTAATTGTGACCAATTCTCACTGCGGATATATTCACCATAGCGCTGATCAAAATAGCGTGGAGCTTCGGCGCTGTCTATGAGACCAATGTGCTTGTAATGGTAGACGAATTCCCCCGTTTTTTCAAGACTCTTCTTTTTGAAGTTTTGATCATCAAAAAGCGGGTATTCCTGTAATGCATCGATTAGCCGCCTGTTCACTAATGGGGCTCGACTAATATTTACGCGACTCAATTTTCCACTTTGGTAATACAAATCAGCTGAGAGATCGTCCTTAAAAGTGTCGAAATCCAGCGCTTGATCTAGCTCATAAGAGATGAAGTACTTCGCGCAAGCCAATTGAGCAGCCTCATTAAACTTGCGGCATTCCAAGGCTTCGGGATAGGGGTTGGAAAGGCTGAGTTCCGGTGCGGACAGTTCTTCAGAACTAAAGTCCTGCCGATAATGTAAACTAATCTCTTGCCCGGCTTCCAGTTCGGTAGTGTTGATCTGCTCTTTTAGCGCATTGGCATAAATGCTGATCGCATCTTCATTAATCCAGGCATACGATTTTAGAAGCTGTAGTTTCCCTAGATCATTCAATTTGAAATCAAAGCTAAGGCTGTCATTGTATTCAAATCCGTATTGGGCATAGATCTGGGCTTCTACTTCAGCCATGATGGCAAAATAGCGCTCTTGACTGCATTCCGGGTCAGAACATCCTTTGAAATGAACGACCTGAGACCACAGATTAATGGAATTGAGAAAGAGAAAGACTATTGCTAATGCTGATTTTGCCATAGCTGAAGATTTAAACCGCTACCTGCGCTCGAATGGCAGGATGCGGATCGTAATTCACTAATTCGAAATCCTCATACTTAAAGGAGAAGAAGTCCTTCACCTCTGGATTAATCTTCATTTGAGGAAGGGCACGGAAGTCGCGACTTAATTGCTCTTTGCTTTGATCCAGATGGTTTTCATACAAATGAGCGTCGCCAAAAGTGTGCACGAAATCACCTAATTCCAGATCACAAACCTGAGCGACCATCATAGTAAGCAAGGCATAAGAAGCAATGTTAAAGGGCACGCCTAAAAACACATCCGCCGAACGTTGGTAAAGCTGACAGCTTAATTTATTGTCAGCCACATAAAACTGAAATAGGGTGTGGCAGGGTGGTAAGCCTGATTTAGCCATAACCGGAATATCCTTGGGGTTCCAGGCGGAAATGATATGCCTGCGACTATTGGGATTACGCTTAATATCTTCAATCAATTGTGCCATTTGGTCTATACCCTCAAAGTTTCGCCATTGGCGTCCGTAAACCGGACCGAGTTCACCCCATTCTTTAGCGAAACTCTCATTGGCAATGATTTGCTCTTTGAAACTTTGCAATTCAGCTTTCCAGGCATCACTGTATTTAGGTAGTTTTTCACTTAAACCTTTTTCATTTAAGTAATTCTGGAAGGGCCATTCATTCCAGATATTCACTCCATTTTGCACCAAATAGCGAATATTGGTATCCCCTGCGATAAACCACAACAGCTCGTGAATAATCGATTTGAGGTGCACCTTTTTGGTGGTTACCAGAGGGAATCCCTCTTGAAGATTGAAGCGCATCTGATAACCAAAAACGGAAATGGTATTAATTCCGGTGCGGTTTTCTTTAAGCGTTCCTTGATCCAAAATATGACGCATCAAATCGTGATACTGCTGCATGGCTTGAAAATTTGAAGTAAAAATAAGGGCTCTCTGTCGATAGACCTCAAGGCCTGTGGATGAAAAAAGAGGCTTGTTAATTTCTTTTGTCTGGCTCAGGCATTGTCCTTAAAAATGGGCAACTTTAACCGTGTTAAATCTATGCTATGCCTAAGCAAAATGTCCCCCTCATAGAATGTTCCTGGGAAGTATGTAATCAAATTGGTGGAATCTACACCGTTTTACGGTCTAAGGTCCCAGCGATGATCGAGCAGTATGGGGATGATTATGCCCTATTAGGGCCCTTGGTGGCGAAGGGTATTGATGCCGAATTGGAAGATATTCGGGATGCGGATGACGCCATCGCCCGGGCGGTTAAGCTTTTGCAAAAGGAAGGCCTGGAGATTCGATATGCCCGTTGGTTAGTAACTGGTCGACCCAAAGTTGTATTGATAAAGCCTGATTTGGGAGCGGAGAAATTAGCACAATATCTGGAGCACTACCAAAAGCTTTATGGGATAGAGAAAGATCCGAAAAACGATCTCCTCAATGAGATGATCGTATGGTCGCGTTTAAATTTTCGTTTCCTGGAAGCCTTGAATAAAGAACTGGGCCATGGCTCCAAAATGATTGCCCATTTCCATGAGTGGATGGCTTCTCTACCGATTTTAGATTTGCATAAACAACATCCGGATATACGTACGGTGTTTACCACTCATGCAACCTTATTAGGTCGATATCTGGCTTCTAATTATGCCTCTTTTTATAAGCGTTTACCCAGTTACGATTGGGAGAAAGAAGCCCGGCATTTTGGCATTTTACCCATGGTGCAGATTGAAAGATTGAGTGCTAAGTACAGCAATTGTTTTAGTACGGTAAGTGAAATCACCGCCAAGGAATGCAAATACCTTTTAGGGAAGGAGCCTGAGGTGATAACTCCCAATGGCTTGAATATTAAGCGCTATGTGGCCATGCATGAGGTGCAGGTAAAGCATCAAGAATTTAAAGATGTTTTGCATGATTTTACCATTGGCCATTTCTTTCCCAGTTATCATTTTGATCTAGATAAAACCCTTTATTTTTTTACTTCTGGCCGCTATGAGTTTAGCAATAAAGGCTATGATGTGAGTTTAAGAGCTCTTGCGCTTTTAAATGAGCGGATGAAGCAAGAGAAATTGGATGTAACGGTGGTAATGTTTTTTGTAACCAACAAGGAAGCCTGGTCTATCAATCCCAAGGTTTTACAATCCAATGGGGTACTGCGAGAAATCCGGAAATGCGTAGGTGAAATTCAAAAACAAATTGGAAAGCGCCTTTATGAATCAGCCGTAGGTTCCGACGATGATCATCGTTTACCGGATACCTCGGCCATGGTAGATGATTATTGGAAGCTGCGCTATCGTCGTACTATTCAGTCCTGGAAAAGTGATGAATGGCCCTATATCACCACTCATAATTTAAAGGATGATCAGAATGATGATATCCTAAACGAGATGCGGGCAAAAAAGCTGTTCAACAGTCCTAAGGATAAAGTTAAGGTAGTATACCATCCCGAGTTTATTAATAGCACCAATCCTTTATTTGGTATCGATTATGGCAATTTTGTACGCGGTTGCCATTTGGGTATTTTCCCCTCTTATTATGAGCCTTGGGGCTATACGCCCTTGGAATGTATAGCGCGGGGAGTAGCAACCGTAACTTCCGACCTTTCTGGTTTTGGAAACTATGTAAGTGCTCAAGATACCGGTGGCGTAGACCATGGGGTGCATGTGCTGCGCAGAGAAGGCAGAACCGAATCGCAAGCCATTGAAGATTTAGCCAATTACCTGCTCGACTTTGTGAAATTGAGTCGGCGTTATCGCATTATCCAAAGGAATCGTGCTGAAGATTTTTCAGAACGTTTTGATTGGAAACAACTCTTACCCGAATACGAAAAGGCTTATCAGAAAGCCCTGGCTTAGTTTCGGATGGATTTAAAATAGAGCGTGTCGGGATCGCTTTTATCCGGATACATATCGGCTTGGTATTCCAAGCATTGCAAGGCCCAGTCCCTACGATTGATCCATACCAGTTCTAGGGGATAGAATTGATTAGTTTGAAATTGCCCCGCTTTGTGAAAATGCAGGCTATCGCCAGCTCTAATCATTTGTACCTGCACTAAACTAAAGCCCTGGCCGCTGTAAGAATCTTCACCCAAAAGCATAAATTGATCCTTTCCTAGAGCAGGGATTAATTGAGTCCAGGCGCCATCGTAATTGCCATTTAATACAAATTGCTTTCCGCTGATGCTGTCTATGATCAGGCTTTGTCCAACAATCCTGCTTCGGCCGGCAAAGTGAAGTTTTAGGTTCGGAGCATAGCCGAAATAGTAGTAATACCAGTCCTTACTTTTCCAGTTGGGGTTTTGCACTCGGCTGTCGTAGTGCACATAATGCTTTTGAGTAGGAATCCAGAAATTGTTGTACTCCTCATAGAGGGCTTGTTCTGCCTTAAATAGATTCTGACTTTTATAAAGCTTCCTGTAGTGCTCAAAATCTGACTTATTGATAGGAATGAGTTTCCAGCTATTAGCGCTGTCACTAAGGTAAAATAGATTGTCGGGATTGGAACTGGCTACTTCCCAATGCCAAAGCGTATCTCGAGGGGGCGGGCTGCTTATTTTATCAGGGCTTGATTCTGGCCTTTCGGCGGATGTTTGACTGCCTCGCTGTACAGTGTCGGCCTCTGAATTCTGGCAGGCCGTAAAGCCCAATAGGGCAAGGATTAGATAGACAGCTTTAGACAAGGGAAATTGCTTTGTCTAAAGGTAATTAAATCAGATAATCATCCCTACAATCACCGCGGTAAAGAGACTGGCCATAGTACCTGCGATCAAGGCTTTAAAGCCGAGTTTGGAAAGGTCACCACGACGTGATGGTGCTAAGGAGCCAATCCCCCCAATTTGAATACCAATACTGGCAAAGTTGGAGAAGCCACAAAGGATGTAAGTGGCGATAATGATTGACTTCTGAGATTTGAAGGCCCCCCCTTGCATTAAATCTCCAAGGGAAACATAAGCCACAAATTCATTAAGAATGGTTTTCTCTCCCAGCAATTGACCCACTAAGAAAATGTCCTCCTTTGCTACGCCCATTAACCAAGTAATAGGTGCCAGAGTATAACCCAAAATAAACTCCATTGAGAAACCGTCGTATTGACCATCAGTAAGATCCGATACCCAGGCATTTAATCCGGTAACATCACCAATAAAATTGGTCAGGATAGCATTTAACATCGCCACCAGCGCAATGAAAACTAGGAGCATTGCACCAACATTTACCGCTAATTTTAAACCTTCGGTGGTTCCATTAGTGATCGCTTCCAGGGCATTGCCGCCAATTTTGGTCGACTCAATGTGCATTTCATTATTCACCTCCTTGGTTTCAGGGAGCAGGATTTTAGCAGCCACCACCGCAGCCGGTGCACTCATTACCGATGCTGCAATTAAATGCTTGGCAAAGAAGGTTTGTTGCATGATATCACCACCTCCTAAAAAGCCAATATAGGCGGCTAAAACCCCACCGGCAATGGTTGCCATACCGCCACTCATCACACAGAGTAATTCGCTGCGGGTCATTTTATTGATATAGGGCTTTACCAATAAAGGTGATTCAGTTTGACCTAAGAAGATATTCCCGGCCGCTGAAAGACTTTCCGCACCACTAAGGCGTAGGGTGTGCTTCATGACCCAGGCAAAGGCATAAACGATTTTTTGCATCACTCCATAATAGAAGAGGAGGGAGGTTAATGCTGAGAAAAAGATAACCGTTGGTAATACCTTAAAAGCGAAAATATAGCCCAGGGAAGAGGAGTCATTAATGAGTTCGCCAAAAAGGAATTTAGCGCCCACATCCGTAAAGCTCAGGAGGATCACAAACTTCTCACTGATCCAATCAAAGGCCCCGCGAATAAATGGAACTTTTAAAATGGCAAAGGCGAATATGATCTGTATCAACAAGCCACTAAATACTTGGCGCCAATTGATAGAACGGCGCTTGGACGACATTAAAAAGGTAAGGGCTAGTAATACGCTTAAGCCTAATAGACCGCGGGCGAGAGAGGCCAATTTAAATTCACTCTGACTAAAATCGTAATTCAATGGCAGGCCTTGCGGACCACTTTCTTGCATCGCTATTAGGGCAGTGCTGCTATCGCTATCTCGACGGCTAAAACGATAATGCACTCCTTTTTCTTCAATATCTAAGAGACTATCATTTAGGATATGAATGGCGTAAGAGCGCAGACCATCCTTTGGGGCTGAATAGTGGAAATGTAAGCTGTCATTGCGAAGGACATAGCTGCCATAGGCTTGCAAAGATTTTGCTTGCAATTGATAAGCGAAACTATCATTCGGAAAGATGAAGAAAGAATCTTGTGCGGCAATTGGGAAGAGGCTTTCTCCTTCTGCAGAAAGGATCTCCTGGAATGCCCAGTTTCCAATTGCATTTTGTGCCTTGGTGGAATGACCCCAGAACAGCACGAGAGCGAACAGGATCCCAAATAGTGTTGATTTTTGCTTCATCTCGGCTGGTGAAAATAGCTAATTAAGACCTTGAATTAGTCTTTATTTCCTTCCCGTTTTTCAATTTCGTCCCGGAGTCGGGCGGCGCGCTCGTAGTCTTCATTACGAACCGCTTCATCCATTTGTTTTTTTAAGCTTTCCAGACTTTGGGTAGAGAGGAGTCCGGGGCTGCTACTTTTTTCAGTAGACTTTGCTTTGCTGCTTTTACCTTTTTCGGTATCAGCTTGACCTTCGCCAAGGATAACCCCGGCTTTGTCTAGTATTTCTTCGTAAGTGAAGATGGGAGTTTTAAAACGGATGGCCAGTGCCACTGCATCCGAGGTACGCGCATCCAGGCTATGAGTTTCCCCCTCACGTTCACAAACCAAGATGGAGTAAAACACTCCATCTTGTAATTTGTGAATCAGTACTTCTTTTAAAGTGATCTTAAACTGATCGGCAAAATTCTTAAACAGGTCATGTGTTAAAGGCCGGGGTGGATTCATATCCTTCTCGAGGGCAATAGCAATACTTTGCGCCTCGAATCCCCCAATGATAATGGGCAAACGCCGTTCTCCGCTTTCTTCGCCCAAAACCAAAGCATAAGCACCGCTTTGGGTTTGGCTGTAGGAAAGCCCTTTTACATAAAGCCTGATTTGCTGCATTAATTTGCCGCCTTGAATTTTTTGATTTCCTCAGTTAATTTAGGAACAACTTCAAAAGCATCGCCCACCACGCCGTAATCTGCGGCTTTAAAGAAGGGGGCTTCAGGATCTTTATTAATTACCACGATGGTTTTTGAAGCGCTCACCCCGGCAAGGTGTTGAATTGCGCCCGAAATTCCAACGGCTACGTACAAATTTGGTTTAATAGCGATACCGGTTTGTCCAACGTGCTCGCTATGAGGACGCCAATCCATATCCGAAACAGGCTTGCTACATGCGGTACCTGCGTCTAATACTTCGGCAAGTTCTTCGATCATGCCCCAGTTTTCGGGACCTTTCAAACCACGACCACCGCTAATCACGCGCTCCGCTTCAGGTAATGGGATTTTACCTTTAACACGGTCCACCTCTTTAACAGCTACAGGGCTAATAGAACCTTGACCAGCAGAAGTTCCTTCTACACTCGCATTTCCACCGGTAGCTTCCGGAGCAATAGAGTTAGGAACAAAGAGTACAATGCGCTTGGCGGCATCGCTGGTTAATACATTAAATCCTTTACCGGAGAATACACCGCGTTTCACGCTAAAGGGACTGGCATTTTCAGGTAGGGCTACTACATTACTTAAAAGAGCAGCATCTGCTTGAATGCTTAAAGCTGGTGCTAAGGCTTTACCATTGAAGGTAGCACTAACAATTACCGTATTGGCAGATTGAGCAGCGGCTACTTCGGCAATGGCGGCGCCATAAACATTGGCGTCGAATTGATTAAAGGCATCACCTTCGAGGTGTAATACTTTGGAAAGACCGTAGTTACCGGCTTCGCTAGCGTCTTCGTCCAATTTGCCAATGCATAAACCGATGGCTTCGGTGCCTAACATTGAAGCGGTTTTGGCCGCATAAGTGGCCGCTTCCCAAGTGTTCTTTTTGAATTTTCCTTCCCAGGATTCTAGATATACTAATACAGACATTCTTCCAATTTTTTTGATTAGATCACTTTCGCTTCTTCGTGGAGCATGCGAACCAATTCGGCCATGTTTTCGGCATCAACCATTTTCACTGCACTCTTAGGTGCAGGCTTGCTAAAGGCGCCAGTTTGGGTTTTGTTAACAGCCTCTACCGGAGCTTTAACTTCCAATGGTTTGGTGCGGGCTTGCATAATACCACGCATGTTGGGGATGCGAAGATCTTTCTCTTCAACCAGGCCTTTTTGTCCTGCTACCACAAATGGAGTAGAAGCGCTTAGTTTTTCTTTACCACCATCGATTTCACGCACGAAATCATAAGTATCGCCATTGGCTTCCATACCAGCGCAGGCATTAACAAAAGGCCAGCCTAATAAGGCGGCTACCATACCTGGCACCTGACCACCATTGTAATCGATTGATTCACGACCTGCAATGATCAGATCATATCCACCTTCTTTAGCTACAGCAGCGATTTGCTGTGCAACGAAAAAAGCATCGGTGGGCTCAGCTTCAACGCGGATGGCCGTGTCGGCTCCAATCGCCAAAGCTTTGCGCAGAGTGGGCTCGGTTTCTTTGTTTCCTACATTAAGCACGGTGATGGAAGCACCCTGCTTTTCCTTAAGCCAAACCGCACGGGTTAAGCCAAATTCGTCATAGGGATTAATTACGTACTGAACTCCGTTTTTATCAAAAGCACTGTTATCGGCAGTGAAGTTGATTTTAGAAGTTGTGTCGGGTACGTGACTAATACAAACTAGTACCTTCATATGTGTTTATTCTGAGAGTGATATTGTCTATGCCGCGAAAATAGCCTAAAAAAAGCCGCGGTCAAAATATTATGCATGCATACTAATTTCATTTTCAGGGTATGGGCGTATTTTAGTCTGCATATTGCAAGCTCTTTAGTACTTTTGGCCCTGCAAAATCTGAATGATGGGCAGAATTATACAGTTCCGTGAGGCCGTTGCCGAGGCCATGAGTGAAGAAATGCGTCGCGATGAGCGCGTATATTTAATGGGTGAAGAGGTGGCCGAATACAATGGTGCCTACAAAGCCTCTAAAGGCATGCTGGATGAGTTTGGTCCGAAGCGCGTTTTAGATACCCCTATTGCCGAGCTGGGATTTGCCGGTATTGGCGTGGGCTCTGCTATGAACGGCTTACGTCCGATCGTAGAATTTATGACCTTCAACTTTTCGATGGTAGCCATCGATCAGATCATTAATAATGCCGCCAAGATGTTTCAGATGAGCGGTGGTCAATTTAATGTGCCTATCGTATTCCGTGGGCCAACTGCTTCTGCTGGTCAGCTAGCGGCAACGCACAGCCAGGCTTTTGAAAGCTGGTATGCCAACTGTCCAGGCTTAAAGGTGATTGTACCTAGCAATCCCTACGATGCAAAAGGTTTATTGAAAAGCGCCATTCGCGATAATGATCCGGTGATCTTTATGGAGAGTGAGCAGATGTATGGTGATAAAGCAGAGGTTCCTGAAGAGGAATACCTAATCGAAATTGGAAAAGCTTCCATTCGTCGTGAAGGTTCGGATGTAACCATCGTTTCCTTTGGTAAGATCATTAAAGAAGCGGATAAAGCCGCTGAAGAATTAGCGAAGGAAGGCATCGAATGTGAGATCATTGACTTACGCACCGTTCGTCCGATTGACTATGCTGCAGTGGTAAACTCCTTGAAGAAAACCAATCGCATGGTAATCTTAGAAGAAGCCTGGCCTTTGGGAAATATTTCAACAGAGATTATTGCACATTGCCAACAGCACGCATTTGATTACTTGGATGCACCTATTTTGAGAATTAACACTGCAGATACGCCAATGGCCTATGCGCCTACCTTGGTGGAAGAGTTCCTTCCAAATGCTGCAAGAGTAATTACTGCCGTTAAGGAAGTGATGTACAAAAAATAAAAGCTGCTTATTTCAGCATTAAAGTCCCGCTTAGTTGGGACTTTTTTTTGTCCCTTTTTTTCTTGCTTGTGCTCATAATCAGGGGCTATGCCTTTGGCTGATTGGCATTTTAGATTACTTTTGCGCCCCTTATAAAGAGAACAATCAATCAATACAACTATGAACGACTGGTTAATGTATGCGGTTCCAGGCCTTGGCTTAATTGGAATTCTGATCATGTTGGTGAAGTCTTCCTGGGTGAGCAAGCAAAGCTCGGGAGATGCGAAAATGTCTGAGCTTGCAGGACACATTGCAGATGGTGCAATGTCTTTCCTGAAAGCCGAATGGAAGATCATGAGCTACTTTGTAGTGATCGCCGCCTTATTATTAGGTTTCTCAGGAACCCTGGTAGAGCACTCACACCCTATTATTGCGGTGGCCTTTGTTATTGGTGCCGTTTTTTCAGCCTTGGCAGGATACGTCGGAATGCGCATTGCAACCAAAGCAAACGTTCGTACTACCGAAGCCGCTCGTACCAGTTTAGTAGCTGCGCTTAAAGTTTCATTTACCGGTGGTTCGGTAATGGGATTAGGTGTGGCCGGCCTTGCCGTTTTAGGTTTAGGTAGCTTATTTATCATATTCTTCAATATGTTCGTGCCCGAGGGTGCTGCCATTACTGGCGACGAAATGAAAACTGCAATCGAAGTATTGGCAGGTTTCTCCTTAGGTGCAGAATCTATCGCATTATTCGCCCGTGTGGGTGGAGGTATTTATACTAAAGCTGCCGATGTAGGTGCTGACTTGGTAGGTAAAGTAGAAGCTGGTATTCCAGAAGATGATCCCCGTAACCCTGCTACTATTGCCGATAATGTAGGAGATAATGTAGGAGACGTTGCTGGTATGGGTGCCGACCTTTTCGGATCTTATGTAGCGACAATCTTAGCTACTATGGTATTGGGTCAAGAGATTGACAGCCTCGACGAATTCGGCGGAATGGCACCTATCTTATTACCCATGGTGATCGCCGGTTTAGGTTTGATCTTCTCTATTATTTCCATGTCCTTGGTGCGCATCAGCAATGAGAACAGCTCAGTACAGAAAGCCTTAAACATGGGTAACTGGTCTTCTATCATTATGGTAGTAATCGTATCCTATCCTTTAAGTATGTGGATGTTGCCCGAGAGCATGGTATTACGTGGCTACGAATTTGGCGCTATGGATGTATTTATGGCCATTTTAGTAGGATCGATTGTAGGTGCTTTAATGAGCTGGATTACTGAGTTCTATACCGCTATGGGTAAGAAGCCCGTTAATTCTATCGTACAACAATCTTCAACTGGTCATGCGACCAATATTATCGGTGGTTTAGCAATGGGTATGCAGTCTACTGTAGTACCCATCATTATTCTTGCTGCCGGTATTATCTTGTCTTATATGTTCGCTGGATTATACGGGGTGGCTATCGCTGCTGCCGGTATGATGGCTACTACTGCCATGCAATTGGCAATTGACGCTTTCGGTCCTATCGCGGATAACGCGGGTGGTATTGCTGAGATGAGCCAGTTACCTGAAGAAGTGCGTGGTCGTACCGATAACCTGGATGCTGTTGGTAACACCACTGCTGCTACCGGTAAAGGTTTCGCGATTGCTTCTGCTGCTCTTACTGCCTTGGCTTTATTTGCCGCCTTCGTTGGTATTGCCGGTATCGATGCGATTGATATTTACAAAGCCCCCGTATTAGCGATGTTGTTCATCGGTGGTATGATTCCTTTTATCTTCTCTTCTTTGGCGATTTCGGCGGTAGGTCGTGCGGCTATGGCTATGGTACATGAGGTACGTCGTCAGTTTAAAGAGATTCCAGGTATTATGGAATACAAAGCTGAGCCCGAGTATGAGAAGTGTGTGGAAATTTCTACCAAAGCTTCGATCCGCGAAATGATGTTACCCGGCGCGATTGCCTTAATTACTCCGGTATTAGTAGGTTTCGGATTTAATGGAGTGTTCGAAGGAACTTCTTCTGCCGAGATGTTAGGCGGTTTATTAGCCGGTGTTACCGTAAGTGGTGTATTGATGGGAATCTTCCAGAACAATGCTGGTGGTGCCTGGGATAATGCCAAGAAGTCTTTCGAAGCTGGTGTTGAGATCGATGGTAAGATGGAATACAAAGGTTCTGATGCACATAAAGCTTCAGTAACTGGTGATACCGTAGGTGATCCTTTTAAAGATACTTCAGGTCCTTCTATGAACATCTTGATCAAATTGATGTCGATCGTTTCTTTAGTTATCGCTCCTCACATTCATGTGGATGGTGGTCACCATGCTAGCAATGATATGCCTTTAGGTCAAGAGGAAATGGCAAAATTGGCCAGCGATAATGTAATGACCGCCGAAGGAACTACCGTAGGGACTATTGATTTCTTAGGACCAGAGAACTTTGGTGGCACCTTGAATGCACGTGCTTTTCGTTTCGACTTCCCTGAAGGGGAAATGATTATCGATTTCCAAATGTTATTGAACAATGAGGAATTAGGTAATATCCTTCAATCAGAAGTAAATGAAGCCGTAGTGCGTTCTGAGGAAATGCGCTTAAATGCCGATGGTCGTTTTAGTGGCCGTGCTTACCTGATTTTAGATGGTAATGCCATTCCAGCCCAATTACGGGTAAGCGTGTTAGGCAAGAATAAAATCAGTGCTTCTTTAGCCATGTTTGGCTAGACAAAGCTTAAGATATTTTGGAAGCCCCGATCTGAATAAGGTCGGGGTTTTTTTCTGCCCGGGATTGAAGCGGAAAGCCCGGAGCGAAAAGCATAGCGCAGGCAGGCTTTTAGGGGCGACCACAGGAAGCCATAGCAAAAGCCTAGGCTACGCATGCTTTGCAGTGAGGACTTGCAGAGTAAAGCCTGCAAGGCAGCCTAAAGAAGCTTCATTAAAACAAACCGTTGAGTTCGGCGTCGATATTATTGATGATGCTTCCTAAATCTTCTGGATTGTTGGCAAACTTGTTTTCATCTACATTGATGATCAGTAATTTGCCTTTATCGTAGCCCGAAATCCAAGCCTCATAACGCTCATTGAGTCGGTTGAGGTAGTCGATGCGGATATTGTTCTCGTAATCGCGACCGCGTTTCTGAATTTGATCTACCAGAGTAGGGATGGAGGCACGGAGGTAAATGAGCAAATCGGGTGGCTCCACGAAAGACTCCATTAATTCGAAAAGCGAGATGTAATTTTCAAAGTCGCGGCTGGGCATTAAACCCATGGCGTGCAGGTTGGGAGCAAAGATGTGGGCATCTTCGTAGATAGTCCGATCCTGAATAATATCCTGACCACCCTCGCGAATTTCCTTCACCTGCCGAAAGCGACTGTTTAAGAAGTAAATCTGCAGGTTAAAGGACCAGCGTTGCATTTCGCGGTAAAAATCGTCCAGGTAAGGGTTGTCCTCCACATCTTCGAAATGGGGAGTCCATTTGTAGTGTTTGGCTAGCAAACGGGTTAAGGTAGTTTTTCCTGATCCGATGTTTCCGGAAACGGCAATATGCATGATTGCTAATTTTAGCCCACAAATCTAAAATATTTTAGGGCTTGTTCGGGCTTTTAGTTGGGCTTTGGACACGGTATTGATGGAGCTTGTCACCATCGTATAAATACAATTGGGGATGAAAGTAAAATACCTGGCGGGCTGATTCGACCGGGCAAATCATATCCCAGTGATTTTGAAGGTTTAGATTGTATATGCTTAAAAGGCCATTGCTCAGTAATACGCTAAGCTTTTGGTTGAAGTAGAAGTAGGAGCTTATACCGGAGCCAGGGGAAAGCTGTTTTTGGTAGGAACCTTGGGCGTCGAAGAGCAGGAAAGATTCTTTTTCCGCTTGTTTGATGTGGACCACCAATTGATCAAATCCCGCCTTGAAGCTGAGTACTTCGGCTTGATCGTCATTCAATATTTGACTAATAATTGGACTGCGATTCAGGATACGATTCTCCACAAAGGAATAGCGGATCATTTGATCGGCGTTTTGATCGTAGAGCCAAATGCTATTCTCTGCCGCTGCGGCAATGCTGCTGGGATCGTTAAAGGTGTAAGCCAGATTTAGCTCCCGACTTTGATTAAGACGGTTATCCAGAATCCGCAGCTCATTCGAATTTTGGAAATAAACAATAGGGTTCATGGGATTGAGCAGGTCTACATCGGATATGCTCCCTTGCAGGGGGTCGCTATAGCTGGCTTGGTACTCTCCCTTATTATTGAGCTTACGCAGTTCATTATCCAGTACCAAATAGATGCTTCCGAATTGGTCTACCTGAATGAAATCGGCTTGAGCTTTAAGCGGGATGCTATTCAGCCTTTCTAATTCCTGGCCCTCTAAGTTTAAGCACAGCAGGATACTTAAAATGTAGAGGATAGCTTTCATGTTTGTAGGGCTAAAAGTTCTTCGATATGCTCGCGACTATTGCTGAGCCGGGGCACTTTGTTTTGTCCGCCCAATTTGCCTTTTTGCTTGAGCCAATCGTAAAACAGACCCTTGCGGGCAGCGATAACTTCCAGGGGTTTTAGAGCCATGCCCTTATGTCTTTTAGCTTCATAGTCGCTGTTGAGGCCACAGAGCTTTTGATCCAGCAATTGTGCGAATTCTTCCAGGTTCTTGGGTTCTTGATCAAACTCTATTAGCCATTGATGGGCGCCGCTTTCTTTACGCTGCATAAAGATAGGGGCGGCGGTGTATTCATGAATGCGTGCTCCTAATTCATTGCAAGTGGCGGTAAGGGCAGATTCGGCATTTTCAATAATGAGTTCTTCTCCAAATACATTGATGAAATGCTTGGTTCTGCCACTAATGCGGAATCGATAGGGACTGATGGAGCTAAAGCGGATGGTATCTCCAATCAGATAGCGCCATAAGCCGGCATTGGTGGATATTACCACTGCATAATTGGTGTTGAGCTTTACCTCTTCCAGGCCAATGGTATTGGAATTGGTGCCATCAAATTGATCCATGGGGATGAACTCATAATAGATGCCATAGTCTAACATCAGGAGCATATCCTCACTTTCCTTCTGATCCTGAATGCCAAAGAATCCTTCGGAGGCATTATAGGTTTCGAGGTAGTTGATGTCTTTGCCAATCAATTCTTTAAACTGACTGCAGTAGGGGGCGAAGCTTACACCTCCGTGCATATAGAGTTCGAGGTTGGGCCATACATCGATGATGTGCTTTTTACCACTAATGTCGAGCACCCGTTCTAATAGTACCATCATCCAGGAGGGAACGCCAGCCAATGAGGTCACATCTTCGCGCATGGAGGTGGTAGACATGGCCTCGATTTTGGCTTCCCACTCCTGCATTAAGGAAATTTTATTGCTGGGCGTACTGCGCATTTCCACCCAGAAAGGGAGGTTTTCGATAATGATGGCCGATACATCTCCGTAATAGGAGTTGATCTCTTCATTATCCACAAAGGTGCTACCGCCCAATCGCAGGTTCATGCCGCTAAAAATGGTGGTTTCCGGATAGAGGTTGCAATAAATACTGAGTAGATCTTTGCCTCCTTTAAAGTGGCAATCTTCGATATGCTCATTGCTTACGGGTAGGAATTTGCTTTTCGCATTGGTGGTGCCGCTTGATTTAGCGAACCAGCGAATATCTCCGGGCCACATTACATTATTGGCTCCTTCGCGAATACGTTGCACCTCCGGTTCAATATCTTCATAGCGATGCAGCGGAATGCGATCTCGAAACTCTTCATTGCTGCCGATGGATTTAAAATCATAGCGCTTCCCCCATTCGGTTTGCGCAGCGGTACCCAATAGATTTTGCAGCACCTCGGCCTGCACTTCATGTGGGTATTTCATGAATAACTCCAACTGATGATAGCGTTTTTTCATGCGCCAGCTTAAGAAGGAATTTACCAGATCGAGCTTCATGGGTTGCGGTTGTTTTGTACTAGATTTACAGCTATGGAATTAACGCTAACTCTGGAAAAAATGCCGGCCTGGCTAAATGATGAAGGGCAAGCCACTTACATCTTAAAGGCCGATCAGGATTTCATTCAGTTACAACGCCTCCTTGGGCAGCAAATTACGATAGAATTCGTGAATGAGAAGTATTGCGCCAATTGTGGGAATCGCTTTGAGCAATTATACCGAATGGGATTTTGTCAGAATTGTTTCTTTACCGCGCCACAGGCGGGCGAAAGCATTATTCGACCAGAGTTGAGTCGTGCCCATGAAGGTATTGAAGATCGCGATTTGGAATTTGAAAAATCCTATCAATTACAGCCCCATTTGGTGTACTTGGCCAATAGTGGTGATATTAAGGTTGGGGTTACTCGCATGGGGCAAAGACCTACCCGTTGGATTGATCAAGGGGCTTCGGAGGCCATCGTTTTTGCCGAGACTGAAAACCGCTATCAGGCCGGGCAAATTGAAGTAGCTATGAAATCGCATTTAAGGGATAAAACTCCCTGGCAGCGTATGCTTAAAAATGAGATTCCGGAATTTGACTTACTTGAGCAAAAGCAGAACTTAAAATCAAAATTGGAAGGCGATTTAGCGCAATTCTATTCCAGTGATGATCAGCTTTGGAAGATCGATTACCCAGTGCTGGAGTATCCTACAAAGGTGAAATCCATAAATCTGGATAAGGAGCCGCAAATTGAAGCAGTGCTCAAAGGCATACGCGGGCAGTACCTCATTTTTGAAGGGGGACGGGTTTTAAATGTGCGAGCCAATACGGGCTATCGCGTTAAGCTCTCTTTCGCTTAAGTCGATCGATCTCAACTTTTTTAAGGCTGCTTAAACCAACAATGGCCGGAATGGCCCAATTGAAAAACCATACTGCAGTGCTGGCCAGAGTAAAGCTTAGGGCGTCGGTCTCAAATACATCGAAGAAATATAAGGCTAAGGTGCCTTTAATGATGAAATCGATTCCCGTATAACTAGGGATTAAAGCCGAGATGAAATAGTATAGGGGTATGGACCAATACAATTGCCAGGTAAGCAGCTCCGGCTTGAAGGCCAATAATACCAGAGCCATTTGGGAGGAGAATAGCAGAAAGCGCAGGGCATTAATAGCTAAAACGCTCAGCTTCTGCTGAATAGTAGGTTTGCCTTTAATGAGGTAGTCCTTTAAGGGACGATTCCATAATTCCTTTTCATGCAAAAGACTAATCACCCTTTCCAGGCGCAGATATAAGACCAAGCTGATGAGAATTGCCAACAGGGCCATAAGGCTGTATTGGATTCCCAATCCTTGATTGGGTAGTATAAAGGCCAAAATCATAAAACTCACGATGGCCTTGGAAAAGAGCTTAGGGGCATGAGTCCAAAAGGTGAGAAATAAGGCTTTCTTACGATCGTAAGGTTTTTCTTGAATAAGGTAGCGCCCGGCAATTTCGCCACTGTTCATAGGTGAGATAAATGCCAAGCCGTAGCATTTTAAATTATGCACCAGGGCTGTTTTGAGGCTAATGGGATGTAGAATACTTTGAACGATACTCCAGGCCTGCGCATCAAAGAGCAGGTTTAAAAACCACAAAAGCAGGAAGCCGAAAAGGTAGTAGAGGCTGTGATTAGTCCAGGCCCATTGTAGGTTGTCGAGTTCAATGGAATCGAGTTTTAAATACAAAAAGTAAAAAGCCAGGCTCAGAAGCAAGACCTTTAAAGACCAGAAAAATGCCTTGCCTACCATAGTGCGATTTCTTCACCGCGCTTCAGTTTAAAATGGGCGCGAATCCAAAGAACCAGGGGATAAATGATTATAGTGTCTGCGGCCGCAAAGAGAACTTTGAATAACCAACCATCCCCAATTAAGGGTAACATGTCGTCAAAGCTTTTCAGTCCCCAGAAAATGACAGTGATCACCAAAACGGTGTCTACTAATTGCGAGAACATCGTCGAAAAGTTGTTCCGCAACCAAAGGTGATTGCCCTTGGTCTTTTGTTTGATGAGATGGAAGATTCGCACATCCACAAATTGGGCTACCAAGTAGGCAATCATGCTGGAGGCGATAACCCGCCAGGAGTTTTGAAATACGGTGTCGAAGTATTCATTGCTTACCGGAGAGCCTTCTATGGCAGGAAAGATATGCCCAAGGTAAAGGATCAATAGAACCAGAAGGGAAGCGAAAAAACCGCTCAATACTACTAAGCCCGTATTACGGCGACCGTAAATCTCACTGAGAATATCGGTAATTAAAAAGGTGAGAGGGTATGGGATTACCCCGGCAGAAACAATAAAGGTTTTGAAGCCTAAATCTACCTCCACAAATTTGTTGGCCACCAGATTGCAAGTAATCAGGGCGGCAATAAACAAAGCCGCCAGGACCACGAAGATGATCCCGGCGTGCTTATGTTGTTTATGATTGAGTGTTTCGCTCATTAATCAATTTGCAAGTCGAACTCTAATCGAGTTTGAAAGCCCTGACGTTTTTCAGCGTTCTGAATCAAATCGAGGTAGTAGGCATATTGACCTAATTCTTTTTTGATTTGAGCGGATCCAAATCCCTGGTTCAATTCTCTCAAGAAGGCTTGTAAAGGATCCTCTAATTCTGGATAGCTAATAACTCCGTAGTCGGCAGAGATTCCGGCTTTTTCCGCCGCTAAGGCTATGGCCTCATCTAAACCGCCCATCATGTCTACCAAACCTAAGTTTAGAGCTTGTTGTCCAGAGTACACGCGTCCCTGGCCGATGCTGTCTACATAGCTGATATCCATGCCGCGACCTGTGGCAACTCTTTCTTTAAAGGTGCCATAAATTTGATCAACCTGAGCAATTAGAATGCGTTTTTCAGAGGCAGTGAGATCACGATCCATAACCCCTAAGTCGGAGTGTTTATTGGTGGCAACGGTTTCGATATTGATGCCCAATTTATCATGCAGTAATTCTTCAGCAGTAAAGAAAAGGCCAAAGGCGCCAATACTTCCGGTTACCGTGTTTTCTTGGGCTAAAATGGTGTCGGCATAGCAAGCGATATAGTATCCACCGCTGGCAGCAACATCCCCCATAGAAGCAATTACGGGCTTAACTTGACGGGCTAAGTCCATTTCACGCCAAATAATTTCAGAAGCCAAAGCACTACCTCCAGGACTGTTTACCCGCAGAACGATAGCTTTTACCTTGTCGCTTTCGCGTGCTTTGCGAATGGCGCGGGCGATCCGTTCTGAGCCGATGGTATACTCATCACCTTCACCACTTTGAATTTCACCTTGAGCAACAATTACTGCAACACGGTTTTCATTGTAGCCGGAATTGCCATTCAAGTCTAATTTACTGGCATACTTGGAAGGTTTGATGAAATTAACCGATGAGATTTTGTCTACTGCTACGGCCTTGCTTAGCATTTCGTCTACTTGATCTTGATAAGCCAGACCCTGGATTAAGCCGGCTTCAGCCGCTGCCTTGGGGTCGGTAAGAAGATTGTCGGCCATTGCATTGAGTTCGTCAACCGAAAGACCAGTGCTGGTTGAAATCTCAGATAAATATTGACCCCAAATCGAGCCAAGCAATTCAGTTAATTGCAAACGGTTCGCCGTGCTCATAGAATCGGAAAGAAAAGGCTCTACCGCTGATTTGAATTTGTTTCCTGTAGCACGCAGCACAACGGGCTTAACGCCGATGTTATCCAAAGCTTGACGGTAATAGGTCACATTTGCGCTCATTCCTGAGAATTCAATGATGCCTTCAGGATTTACCATAAAGCTATCGGCAACAGAAGCCAGATACAAGCCCTTTTGGCTTAGAATTTCGGAATAGCCATACACGAATTTGCCACTGCTTTTAAAATCCAGAATGGCTTCTCGGATATCTTTTAGGGTAGCGCTTCCTGCCATGGGAATTCCGCCATCAAGGAATACTCCTTTGATTTTTGGATCGTCTTTGGCTGCTTTTAGGGAAGCGATTACATGGTCAAGGCCTACTGCCGACTCCAATTCGCCAGAAAAGGGGTCAAAGCTGTCAAAGGGGTTGTTTTGTGCTCTTTCTACGTATCGGGTATTCATGTTGATACGTAAAACAGTGTTATCCAGTACTTCCAGCTCCGGGCTCTGAATAGAGGCCAGGGAAGCAAAGAAGATGAAAATGATAAAAATTAAAATGCCGCCACCTAAGATGGAAGCCACCAACATTTTGAGGAAAGATTTCATTTTAGAAATTTAGTTTTGCGTTGCATTAGCAATATTAAGTAATACTGAGATTTGTCGAAAGTTGTTCACGGCGTTTATCTGCTCTTAGGCGCGAATCTGGGGAATCCCCCGGAAACCTTCCTTCAGGCAATCCAATTGCTGAACCCTTCCATTACAGTTAGTAGGAAATCATCGCTGTTTATTACAGCACCCTGGAAAATGGAGAGTGAAAATTGGTTTTATAATCAGGTTTTAGAGGTTGAAACCAGGCTTTCGCCCGAGGAGGTGCTGGGTGTAATTCTCGATGTGGAAAGGGACTTGGGGCGATTGAGGAATGGGGGTGCAGCCTATGAAGACCGTTTGATAGACATTGATATTTTATTGTTTGGAAAGCAGCTTTATCAAAGTGATGACCTGCAGGTACCACATAAGTTCCTAAATCAAAGAGCATTTGCTTTAATGCCGCTTTTAGAGCTCAGTCCCGAATGCAGGGAGCCAGGGACTGATATTCCCTATGAGAATTATTTAGAACGCTTAGATGAGGAGCGTCAAAAGATCAAGAAGCTTGAAGGATATTAAGTACATCGCCATAGAAGGTAATATAGGGGCCGGGAAAACAACGCTGGCCAAGCTTTTGGCCAAGCAATTGAGGGGGCGGCTCATTTTAGAAGAATTTGCAGACAATCCTTTTTTGGAGAAGTTTTATAAAGATCCGGAACGTTATGCCTTTTCGGTAGAGATGGCCTTTTTAGCAGATCGCTATCATCAACTGTCGGAATTACCTAGTAGCGGAGATTTATTTCAACCTTATATCATAGCGGATTATGCACCCTTTAAAAGTTTGATTTTTGCGCAGAATAATCTCAATGAAGCTGAGTTCCGCTTGTACCGTGAGTTTTGGCAAATGGCCTTTAATAAAATCCGTCAGCCGGACTTGATTATTTACCTGCATCGTAGTAATCCAAATTTGATTCAAAACATCAAGAAACGTGGTCGTAGCTATGAACAAAATTTGAAAGAGGATTACCTTTTAAAGTTAACCGAGCGTTACGGAGTTTATTTAAAAAATTTCTGGGACGGTAATATTTTAAGAATTGACGCAGATTTGCAGGATTTTTTACACTCCGAAACCGACGTCCTGTCTCTCATAGATCGAATTAAAGGCCTTTAGTTAGAAATTGAATAGATTTTAGTGGCTATTAATTTTTCTTCGAGCATTCATTTTTATTTGCTGTTACCCCCTTTTTAGTACTTTTGCCTAGTATTTGTATAAGAGCAACTACTTAACCTTTTATAATTGTATGAAAAGATTAGGATTACTTTTCGGATGTGTCTTAATGGCTGGTGGAATGAATGCCCAGGATAATGAGGTTCGGCTTTCCGAAGCTCACCGCAGCAATTTCAAACATTGGTCTCTTGGACTAAACGTAGGAGCTACAGCCTCTTTAGGTGATGCTGCTAGTTATTTCTTTGGTGAAAAAACTGACGCTATGCCTTCTGGTGTAGGTGGTTTCGAAATTGGTTTACGCGGTAACCTGAACTACTGGTTCAGCCCTACAATCGGTTTAACCGGTTCTGCTGGATATCACAGTACTTCTGGTACAGATGTGAACTACTATTTCGAAGGTAACTATATTGATGCTGACTTAAGCTTGAACTTCAACTTAAGCAACATGTTCCTTTATGGAAAGGATTATGATCGTAAGCACGCTTTATTATTTAGCATTGGTTTAGGTGCTACTTCTTTGGAAGCTGATGGTTATGATGAAGCTGGAAATTTTGTTGCCAGCGCTGGTGGTCCTGACCGTGCCTTTACTACTACTATTCCATTACAATTGACTTACAAACGTCAATTGAATCAAACTTGGGATTTAGATATTCTTTATAAGCACACTTTTGCTGGTATCGATGGAGCAGATGCTCGCAGTATTGCCCCAACTGCTGATTTCTTCGGTTACTTCGGTGTAGGTGCTGCTTATAACTTCGGTTCTGACGATAAAGAGTCTATCGTATACTACAGTCCTTTCGAGGGAGTATTTGCTGATATGACTGAGATCAAGCAGAACTACGAAAAATTGGTTAATGATGACGACGGTGACGGCGTTAGCAACCTTTTCGATGAGGATAACAGCACTCCAGCTGACGTAAACGTTGGTCCTAACGGTGCTCCTCTTGATGTGGATGGTGACGGTATTCCCGATTACCTGGACGCTGATCCATTTACTCCTAAAGGTGCTAAGGTTGACAGCGAAGGTCGTATGGTTGACTCTGATGGTGACGGTGTAGGTGATCACATGGATCAAGAGCCTAACACTCCTAAAGGTGCCTTGGTTAACTTCAAAGGTATTTCTGTAGCCAGCGCTGCTTCTGGTGGCGGCGGTGTAGGAGCTTACCTACCTTCAGTATTCTTCAACTTCAACAGTGCTACTGTAACTGATGCTAACTACATGCGTTTAGCTGCTATTGCTAGCACCTTGAAGTCTAATCCTAATGTTAAAATCGTTCTTACTGGTTATACTGATGCTTCCGGTCCAGAAGATTACAACAAGACTTTAGGTCAGCGTCGTGCTGATGAAGTAAAACAAGAATTGGTTCAAGTGTTTGGAATTGATGCTGCCCGTATCGAAACCAGCTCTAAAGGCGAAGGTGATCCTTTAGCAAAAGGTCACAATAATATCAATCGTCGTGTAGACGTTGCGGTTAAATAAGCCATAATAAGACAATAAAAAAAGGCCTCCTGAAAAGGAGGCCTTTTTTTATGCTTTAATGCGTCGTATATAGTCCCAGAGTACCACTCCGGCACTCACCGCTATGTTTAAAGAATGTTTGGTTCCGAATTGGGGAATTTCGATAGCGCCATCACAAAAGGCTAGTACCTCATCGCTTACTCCGCTTACCTCATTGCCAAAAACAAAAATCTGCTTCTGATTTAGGTCCGGTTCCCAATTGCGTAAATCAACAGAGCCTTCACATTGCTCTACGGCCCAAATTTGATAGCCTTCATTCTTCAGGGTTTCAAGAGAGCCTAAGCCATCAGCCAAGCTTTCCCAATTAACCGACTCGGTGGCTCCCAAAGCAGTTTTACGCATTTCCTTGGATGGTGTGGGGCTTAATCCGCCTAAATAGATTTTCTCACAGCGGAAGGCATCAGCGGTGCGGAAAACGGATCCTACATTAAGTAAACTTCGCACTTCATCTAAAGCGATTCGAAAAGGGAACTTCTCTTCTTCTTTAAATTCAGAAACGCTTAGTCTATTCAGCTCACTCATTCGAAGCTTTCTCATTGTCCTTTGTATTTTAGCTCGCTCGCAAATTACTTCAAATTGGCCGCTAAAAAGAAAACTCAGACCCCCTTAATGCAACAATACAACGAGATCAAGCAGAAGCATCCCGATGCAATTCTCTTGTTTCGGGTGGGGGACTTCTATGAGACCTTCGGGGAAGATGCTATTGCAGCAAGTCGTATCCTTGGAATTGTGCTGACCAAAAGAGCCAATGGCTCAGCGTCCGAAATAGAATTGGCTGGTTTTCCACATCACTCCTTGGATACCTATTTACCCAAATTGGTGAGAGCCGGACGCCGAGTAGCTATTTGCGATCAATTGGAAGATCCCAAACAAACCAAGACCATTGTTAAGCGTGGGATTACTGAATTGGTGACTCCAGGTCTAACCACACATGATCAGGTATTAAATAGCGGTGAAAATAATTTTTTAGCGGCGGTGCACATGGGGACTAGTCTTCAAGGGGTGGCATTTTGCGATCTCTCTACCGGTGAGTTTATGGTGGCCCAAGGGAATCATGAGCAGGTAGATAAACTGCTGCAAAGTTTAAGGCCAACCGAGGTTCTTTATTCTAAGAGTAAGCGCCGGGTTTTTGAGGATGTTTATGCCAGTCAGGCCTATTCTTTTCCTTTGGATGAATGGATTTTCCAATTCGAATTTGCGGAACAAAGCTTGCTTGATCATTTTAAAGTAAAGTCATTAAAGGGTTTTGGGATAGAGAGCATGGAAGAGGCTATTATCGCTTCCGGTGCCATATTCCACTACTTAAAAGAAACCCATCATAATCGCCTGGATCATATTCAGTCGATCAATCGCTTAGATAATGGGGAATATGTTTGGATGGATCGTTTTACCGTCCGCAATCTGGAATTATTCGAATCCAACAGCCGAGGCGGGCAAAGCCTTCTTGGGATAATTAATGAGACTTGCTCACCTATGGGGTCGCGACTCATGCAACGCTGGTTGGCCATGCCTTTGGTGGATATGCAACGATTGTCTAAGCGTCATGATCATGTGGAAGCCTTTTATCGCAATCCTGATTTGATATCCTCTGTTCGTGAAGCGCTCAATGAGATTTATGATTTAGAGCGCTTGGCGGTTAAAGTGAGTACTGCCAAGGTTTTGCCAAAAGAATTGGTGCAGTTAAAGCGGGCTCTGGTCTTGGCCAATGATATCAAAGCCCTTTGCGAGAAGGATCCAGCTTTATCTTCCCTGGTAGAACGAGTACATCCCGCCAAGGATTTAATTGCTCGCATTGCCAGTACCTTGAAGGATGATCCCCAAAATAATATGGCCAAGGGGGAGTACGTGCGGGAAGGTGTTTCAGAAGAATTGGATGAGTACCGCGAGTTGATGTACAATGGCAAGGATAAATTGCTGGAGATACAACAGCGGGAAGCGGAGAAAACCGGCATTGCCAATCTGAAGATTGCCTTTAATAATGTCTTCGGTTACTATTTGGAAGTGCGCAATACGCATAAAGACAAGGTTCCGGAGGAGTGGATTCGCAAACAAACCCTGGTTAGCGCTGAGCGCTACATTACGCAGGAGCTCAAGGAGTATGAGCAAAAGATTTTGCAAGCAGAAGAAAAGATCGTTGCTCTGGAACAAGAGATTTATCAGCAATTACTACAGGATTTATTGGCCCAATTAGGGCTTATTCAATCTAATGCTCAAGTCTTAGCTGAGGTAGATTGTTTAAGTGCCTTTGCTTATTTGGCCCAACGCAATGGTTACCATCGCCCGGAAATGAATGATGGAGATGCGATTGAGATTAAAGACGGCCGGCATCCGGTAATTGAGAAAAGCCTCAAGGCCGGTGATGAGTATGTGGCCAATGATGTGGTATTAGATCGTGAAAATCAGCAGCTCTTAATGATTACCGGTCCTAATATGAGTGGTAAGTCGGCTTTATTGCGGCAAACCGCATTGATTAGTCTGATGGCTCAGATTGGAAGTTTTGTTCCAGCCAATTCGGCGAAGCTGGGCTTTTTAGATAAGATCTTTGTAAGGGTTGGGGCTTCGGATAATATCTCACAAGGGGAATCGACCTTCATGGTGGAGATGAATGAAACCGCCAGTATTCTCAATAACCTCTCTGAGCGCAGTTTAATCCTCTTGGATGAGATTGGTCGCGGTACCAGTACTTATGACGGGATAAGCATTGCCTGGAGCATTGCGGAGTATTTACACGAGCATCCCAGCAGGGCGAAAACGTTGTTTGCTACCCATTATCATGAATTGAATGAAATGGAAGGCAATTTCGAGCGAATTCGCAATTATAATGTGAGCGTGAAGGAAATGGGGGATAAGATCATTTTTATGCGGAAACTAACAGAGGGAGGCAGTGCGCATAGCTTTGGTATCCATGTGGCGCGAATGGCAGGCATGCCTGCTTTGGTGATTTCGCGCTCCCAGAAGATTTTAACGGAGCTGGAGGCCAGTAGGGCCAATGGCAGAGAGGCGGAAACCTTGAATGATCAGGCTAAGGAAATGCAATTAAGTTTCTTCCAATTAGATGATCCAATTTTGGATGAAATCCGCAAGGATATTGAGAATCTGGATATTAATACCCTCACCCCGGTGGAGGCCTTGATGAAGCTTAATGAAATCAAGAAAAAAATTGGTGCTTAGGCTTGCTCAGGTTGAGGAAATGATATTATATTTGCCGACCCAAAGCGAAAGCAGCGGTGTTCTTTAACAGAATAGAATTGCGAGAGTAGCTCAGTTGGTAGAGCACAACCTTGCCAAGGTTGGGGTCGCGGGTTCGAATCCCGTCTCCCGCTCAGAGGCCCTCCTGAAGAGGGCTTTTTTTTGCGCTTCCTGGAAACGCAGAAAATGGTTCTGGAATTCGAATGTAAATTTGAATTCTTCATAGCCGCCCTGGTGGTGGAATTGGTAGACACGCGGGACTTAAAATCCCGTGGCCAGCAACGGCCGTGCGGGTTCAAGTCCCGCCTGGGGCACCATAAAAAAAGCGTTAACGAAAGTTGACGCTTTTTTTGTTTCTGCCTTTTGATCTATTTCCTTCAAGTGTCATTCTTTAATGATGGGGGCTCGGATAAAAAATACTCTTTTACCTTGGAGCTTTTTGTTAATTAGTCCTAACTGGGAATCTTACGGACCATGGCTTTAAAATATATCGAACTGCAAGTTGATGCTGATCCTGAAAATCGATGGGTAAAGGATTATATCAATATAGGTTTGTTTTGGGAGTCGGTTGCGGATCGATATAGTGTTCCTATTTCAGGTCTTATAACGCCCTATCAGTTGAACGCCAAAATGGATTTGCTTTTTGACGGCAATCATTCAATTTGTTTTGAAGTGGATAAGCAATTGGAAAATGTTCGAGGTACCGGTATGGAAATCTGGCCCATACTTCCAAGAACCAAGGTGCACTTGGGGTCTATGGTTCCAAAAGCAAAGGAGCTAAAAATCCTTAGGAGTAATATATACAATTGGATTTACGGATTTCTAATGGGCTTTAAGATGAGCCTTGATCAAAGCGATTTACTCCTTTTTAAGGACTCATTTTTGGTGAAGGAAATGAACCTTAATAGAGTTAAGGCATTAAAGAAGTTTCTGGAATTTAAGGTTGGGCCTAAGAATTCCATTTTGCATTTAGGATACATCCCAGATTCTTTGGAAGATGTTGAGCGATTGATACAGATCTGTGTTGATTTGAAAAAGCGTTGCGCATCCATCACTTAATTACTCTCCCTTTCGAACCAATCATCGTGCCTTTGAAACTAATCATCGACTAGGCATCTGCCAATCTTTGCCCTATCATTAAAGAAACATCATTATGAATTTCAAAAGGGCAATGCTTTCGGCAGTTTTAATTTGGGTATTAGGGGTAAGTGCTTATACCGGATCATTTTTTATCCATCTATTGGATAACCCTAATTTACAAGCCAATTTGGTCCTCACTTTCGCCTTGATACCCAGTGCTATTTTGGGAGCCAATTTGTACTATCGAAGCGGACTCAAGTCTAATGGTTTTAAACTAGGGACTTTGATGTTCTTGATCGCTATGCTATTAGATGCTTTGATAACGGTGCCGGTATTTATCATTCCTGAAGGAGGTAGCCACCTTAGCTTTTTTTGGGACCCGGGATTTTGGTTTATCGCGGTGGAGTACATTTTAACCGTAGGATTGTATTGGCGATTTAAAGTCTTTACCAGAAGTCGAAAGCTTTTTAGATAAGTTCCATGCTTCGCACGAAAAGAGCTTATTTGAGGCCTTTGGAGAGCTCCGACTTTGAGCTGCTCTTAGAAATGTACTTAGAGCCCGATTCCAATAAATATATCGCTCCCCTTAAAGATCGATCGCCAGAGTTTTATCTGAATTTCCTGCAGACTAAGCGGCAGCAAAATCAAAAGGAAATAGGTTTTTGGGTGGCGGTTGAAAAGACCTCGAAGCAAATTATAGGTACAGTTAATCTCAATACCTATGCACCCTTGGCCATTACGCATATTGGTTGTCATTTGAGATCCGCTTTTTGGGGAAAGTCTTATGCCTCTGAATTGCTAAGTGCTATGGTCAAATATGGATTCGAGGAAAGGGACTTGCCCTGCATACATGGGGTTTTTGAAAGGGAAAACCTCGCTTCAAGAAGACTTATGAAAAAGCTGGGCTTTAGCTTTAAATGCAATGAAAATGTCAATGCAGTAGATTTGGAGGTGCATCAACTTAGCTATCATTCCTATAAAAGCAAGAAGGCTATTCTTAAATGAATAGCCTTCTTGAAATCAGAAATAATATCGTTTACTCTTAAAATCCAATTTTATTACAAACGGATTGTGGTAGATTGATATCATAGGTGTGACCATCAATCACCTTCACATTCATGGTGTCAATCTGGTCCTGGCCATACTGTGCGCGGAAGTCATAATAAGCGCCATCTTCCAAACTGGTAAAGCTGTATTGGGTTACAGTATTATTTACAAAGCGATAGAGTTCGCTAAAAGGAGCCTCATCGCTGGGATCATGAGCACGATAGTACATCACTACCCCTACCGGAGGTTGGATGAAAGCGCCATCACAGCGCAAGCGATAAGCTAAGGTTACCGGATCAATGGCACTGTTGTAGTCAATTTCAATTTTCCAGCCATTGCTGGTTTCGCTGGCATTAAAACTGTAATTGCTGTTTTTTAAGCTACCGGATTTGGCTCTAACCTCTTTTAATACTAAGGGTTGCAAGGCTTTAATATCTTGTTGAGGATTGGTGGAAGTAATGCTTGGTGACTCATAATTAAAGGAACCTCCCAACTCAACCACATATTGGATATTAGTATTCAGAATTTCAAAAACCAATTCTAAGTTACCGGTAGCGCTCGGTACATTGGCGCTCTTTAAATTACTGCTAATGCTGTATTCGTATGAAGGAGTGAGTTTAGGGGAATACCAAAGTCTGTAAGCACTGCTTTCCGTGCTATAGCTTAAGGGATCAACTGAAATGTCGATGTAGAGAACGTCATTGTCATCTTTTTTTACCACTAAATCCTGGTTCGACATAAACTTCCAAACCTGTTCTTCGGGCTCAAAGTATTTTACGCCAGCACGATCACCTACCGCAAAGGGCTGTAGCGTTTCGGGATTGTAGAGATTGGGATCTATATCCAAGCGAACCGTAGCATTGAGGCCTGGAGGGGTCAGGATTTCGGTTGAACCTCCATTCTCATTAATTACGGCAAATGAGAAATCTTCACCTTCACCCAAGCTAACACCTCCATTTCCTGTTGTTGGCACGACTAGGTCTATAGCGCCATCCCAAACAGCAATAAAAACGGAACCGTCAATAATTTCAATTTCAAAACGGCTAGCCTTCTTGCCAAGAATAAGGTTTCCTTGCTCATCTAAAAACTTGGTGCCTGGAGGTATTGTTAAGGCCACTTTACTGTTGGCTTTCTGGGCAGAAACTTGAATGGTGTCGCTGGTTTCTCCGGTGCTGGGATTGGTGCTGAAGCCAGCTGTGCCCACGGCAATATTGGAAGGAAGGTTTGTGGCGTTCAATAGCCTTAACTCCTTGTTTTGATAGTATTGACCTTCTTTTACCTCATAAGAGAGGTTGCTGCCTAAGTAGCCGGGGGCAGAGGCATTTATGCTAAAGCGAAGAGGAGATCCTGCAACTGGCTCCTGTTCGGTAGGAACCATTAACTGCACAAGGTTACCACTGTTTTGAATGTTCTGAGTTCCATCTAAGGCGTAGATCTTACTGGCATCGGGGCCACTAAGTTTAATACGCAGGTTCGCCGGTAAAACGGCAGTGGAATCATTGGCGTCTACCAAATCGGTAATGGCGATATAGCGGTAAAAAGTGGGGTTTACATGCACATCAAAATCATTGATGATATCATCCGGTTTGGTACATGAAAAAAGGCTTAAGCTTAAAACTAGTAGGAGTAGGGGTTTAATAAAGCGAATCATGGGGGTTAAATAGGGTTGTAAAAATCCTTATTCAACCAATACCATAATAGTTCCATTGCAGCAGCGGGAATAAGGGTCCGTAAATTTAAGTAATGTGCTGGAAATCCTTAGAGGGTTGATTTTCAGTCATTAAAGATTATTAATTGGATTTAAGTCAGTTGAAGAATGTATGATTCTTCCTATTTATGGATCTAAATAGGAATTTAAATCTTTGGCATTATTGACTATGGTTATAATCTTTCCTTCCGGAGAAACCAGAATATAGGATGGGAAGAAAGTGATGTTAAAACGCTTTCGAAATTCTTCATCAGCTAAAGCTAAAGTCCAAGGCAAATCATGGCGTTTTCGATAGGCTTCTACACTTTGTTGATTGTCGTGTTCAAATACCCCAATGATTTCCACTTTTTTGCTGGCGTAAATCTTTTTAATCTCTGGCTCTTGCTTGAGGCAGCCTCCGCACCAGGTGCCACCCACATCAATAATCAGCGGCTTTTCCTCCTTAAGGAAGCTACTCAAATTGGCCATGCTTCCATCTAGAAGCTGAATCCGGAAGCCAGAAATATCTTCCCCTTCTGTAAAAATAGGATTGGGCTTTGTGTTGGTTTCCGCTATGGAAATTTGGCGGCCATCCGGACTAAAGCTCTTTAAGTAATAGGCCTGGCCGTGTAGGTTGAAAATGGCATTAGGGTCCAATACCTGAGCTTGTCTTAGTAAGGAACTAAAATTCTGCTTGTCGTCAAATGATTCCTCTGAAATCAGGATTCTGTCTCCTTGGGAATGAGTTTCAAAGCTAAAGCAGCCGTCGGCAGAATTATCCAATAGAAAAATGCTAATTGCCTTTCCCTTAAAGGTATTTCGACTTAGGATCAGGTTCAGTCGATTTGCTGTTAACCAATAGGAGGGAGCCAGAATTTCACTTTTAGGATATTTGGATTGGTATCGGGATTTAAGCCTGGCTTCATTTTGGGGGGAAATTTGGCTTCTTCCAATTTCATAATGCAGTTTTGCGGTTTTATGTTTTTCATTGGCCAGGTTAAGGATCTGTTGATTCGTGAAGGAGATGCCTTTGCCATCATCGCTGAAATCCAAATTGCCATTGCGATCCAGGTAAATAGTCGATTGGCTTTCTGCGTAATCTTCAATTAGGAAGCAGATTTCTTGGGGGAATGCAGATTGCTTAAGTCCCGTGAAGTAAAGAAAGCCATAGGCAGTTTTCCCTAGCTTCATTCCAGATGGTACTTGCTTAATAGAAGAGCTAAGCTCTTGATTGTTAATTTGATTGTCTTTTAGCTTGAAAAGAGGGATAAAGCTGATCAGATCACTTTGAGATCCAAAAGGGCTAGTGTAATTAGCTTCGAGGTCTAATTGAAATGTTTGGGTAAAGCTTGGAAGGCTAAAAATCAATGCCATTAAAAGAGTGCTAAACTTCATGAAGGGACATGAAATATGCTCAAGTGCAGCGCCTAGGGGTAAATCGGTTAGGCTAGAAGCCGATCTAAAGATACAAAGGCTGTGCTGGCTGAATTGTCATAGAATGCGCGATGAGATGATTTTAGCTCAACTGGGTAGGATAAGCCCTTCATTGAGGGCCCATTTGTATAAGTCTAAACTGGTTTCTAATTCGAGTTTTTGAAAGATCCTTGCACGGTAGGAAGCCACCGAGCTGCTGTGTAGCTTTAGAATTTCGGCAATGGCTCGCGACGTTTTGCCTTGAATTATCAGGGATAAAACTTCCGATTCTCTTTGAGAGAGGCAATTTATGCTTTGATGGTTATCTGAGCTGGAGACTATGCTTTCCATTAGTATTTCACTGGAGAAGTAGTTTTTACCACTGAGTAAGTTTAAGATGGCAAAATGCAATTCTTCGTCGGGGGAAGTTTTTTCAATAAAGCCATTTATTCCAATTTCAATTAGACGCTTGATATAAAGCTTTGCCGGTTCCATGGAAAACATGAGAATGGGGCTGTGAGGAATCAAATTGCGAATTATGCGCACCAGGGAAATGATTTCAAAATCAGGAAGGTTAATGTCCATTAAAATTAAATCAGGATACTCTTTAGACTTTGCCATTGCCTGGCAGGTGCTAACCGCTTCATTCCCGGTTGCCGCAATTTGATAAGAGTCGAAGAGTCTGTACCGCTCACAAAAAGATACAAGCCCCATTTGAACGACAGGGTGATCATCGACAATTAAAAGTTTATTCATGAATTGAATTTGTGGCAAGGAATAGAATTCCATCATTTTCATTTTTAGAAAATACCGGTTCTTGCTGTAGAACAAGTTTGACATGGCTTTGAGCCTGGCTAACACGGCTCCTATTTTAGATTAAGTTCTACAACAGATTCGAACGAAAGCCACAGTATCATTCTCGCCATTTAATGAGGTTTGTAATAGTAAAAAATTGAAGTCGTGCGAATTTTAGTACTTGAAGACAACCAGTTTATAGCCTCAATAATTGTTGCGTCATTTAAAGGAAGTGAGTCTGAATTGGTAATAGTAAATGACCAGTTCGAAGCAGAAAAACAATTTATTAAGGACCGGCCGGATATTTTGATTTCAGATATCCATATGGAGCAGGGAACCAGTTTGGAGTTTCTCAGAATGGTTAGTCAGTATCCTGATACCAAGGTAGTGGTGTTTAGCTCTGATTTTGAGCGTTTGATGGAAGTGGAAGAAGGTATTGGATTGAATAACTGGTCCTATATCAGTAAGAACAATCGCAAGTGGCTAATGCTTGTAAAGGCGGAAGTTTCAGCCTATCTCAATGCTAATAATTCGGGTGCGGCCTCATCCATGAGTTAATACGGCTCTTGCGAGCGTCTATATTAAATTCGGAAAATACCTTAAAAAAGAAATTGCCTTCGGATATATCTTGATTCATCCTAATTAAATCTGAATCCCTCCCCTCCGGGGCAATAGTGCCGGTAAATTAGAATGCCGGCACTTTATTTTTAAGGATGAATAAGGCCTTCTTTTAGAGCCCATTGATAGAGTTCAAAATTGCTTTTAACACCAATTTTATCGAAGATTCGCGTGCGGTAGGTCGCTACTGAGCTTTTGTGTAAGTTCAGGAGTTCACATATTTCCTTTGGAGATTTACCGCGAATCATTAACCCCAAAATTTCCGATTCTCTTTCGGATAAATCATTGGAGATGTTACTGAGTTCATCGGCATCATCCTTGTCGTTCATTACTTCCATTAGGATGTCACTGGAGAAATAGGATTTGCCCGATATAATACTGCGAATGGCAAAAAGCATTTCATCATCGGTAGATGTTTTATTGAGAAAGCCTTTTACCCCCAATTTTATTAAGCGCTTGATATAAAGCTTTGGTGGCTCCATGGAAAACATCATAATAGCCATTCCTGGTGCTCGGTCAAGCATAAATTTCACCAAAGCTAAAGCCTCATAATCGGGAAGGTTTATATCCACGATCGCCATTTGGTAAAAGTCAGGATCTGACTGATGCTCCTTGATTTTTTTCACCGCTTCTTTCCCGGTTCCCACCACATCAATTTGGCTAAACAGTTTATTTCGCTCCATAAAAGAGCTCATTCCCATTTGTACTACCGGATGATCGTCAACGATTAAAATGTTTCCTGCCATAGCCTAATTTCAAATTCTTTTAAAAATATCACTATACCATCAATGAAAAAAGTAAAGCGCTTCAAAATGAGGGATTAAAGTGACGAGTAAATGGTTTTCAGGGGCACTGAATTAGGGTTTTTATGGGAATATCATGCGCTTCAGTGGGGATTTTCGGTAAAAACATAAATGGGTAACACAGCGCAAGTGTTTGAGCTTCAGGGTGAAGTTTAAGGAATCTGTCGTAGTATCCTCCTCCATAGCCCAATCGACCTCCTTTAGAGTCAAAGGCAAGCCCAGGGCAAATTATAAGTTCGATGCTTTGATTGTAAAGTTCACCTTTAACAGGTTCCCAAGTACCCCATTTGCTTTCGGTTAATTGGTCTTTACCTTCATAAATGATGGAGCGCAGCTCCCGGTTTGGAGCAATTTGGGGGATAATGACAGTAATATCTTTTTTAGTCAAAGACTCAAGAACTGGCCAATGATTTACTTCATGGTTCATGGGGATGAAACTATGAATAGTCCGTGGCTGAATATCTTCAAGGAGGGTTGAAAGCTGTTTTTGCAGTGCAGCATCCCAATTTTCTTTAAGCTCGGAATCCAGGTTCCTTAGCTTCTTTAAAATCTCTGAACGGATATGCTGCTTAGTTTCGTTCACTGGTGGATAGGAGCTCGTTTATTGCTGCATTGATTTTTTGGCTGGCTCCTAATTTGGATTGAATGTAATCTTCAAACTGGGCGGCCTGAGGTTTGTGATGCTGGAAGTCTAAAAATGCTTTTTCCAGATCTTGGGAGTTTTGGATTTCCGCCGCAAGGCCTAATTGGATCATTTCTTCAGTTTCAGGAAACTTTTTTCGCTTGGGACCGAAGAGTACCGGTATGTGATAAACAATCGCTTCAATGGTATTGTGTACTCCTTTGCCGAAACCTCCGCCTATTAAAGCGAGGTCAGCAAGACGATAGAGGTATCTCAATTGCCCGATGGAATCAATTAGAATGATGCGGTCTTGAGTATTAAAATCTTTTTTACTATAGCAGGATATACCGAATTTACTAAAACGTTTTAGGACACTTTGAATATTTGTATTGCTAATATCATGGGGGGCAAGAATGAGTTTAAAGTTCGGCTGATCTTGCAGTAGCTTTTGCAGTAGTATCTCTTCTTTTTTCCACGAACTACCTGCAATCAGGCAAAAACTATCCTTAATAAAGGATTTTAAAAAGGAAGTGTCGCAGTCTTGTTTTTTGTTTTCTAATGCGCGTTCAAAGCGACTGTCGCCACATAGACCAATTCCCTTAATTTCTTCCTTTTCAAGGATTTGAAGGCTAGGGGAGTCTTGCACCAATATTCGGTCGAAATTCAGCAAAGCTCTGCGGAAAAAAGCCTTTTGATCGCCCTTGAAATAAATTTGATTGGCCCTGAATACAGCTGGTGCTAAAATGAGTTTGGTGTCTACTTTCTTAAGTGCGGAAAGGAGAAAAGGCCAGATCTCATACTTGATAAAAAGGGCTAGTTCCGGCTTTAAAATCTCGGCGAAGTCCGCACTGTTCTTTTTTTCGTCCAGGGGTAAATAGATGATGGCGTCGCAAAGCTCTGTTTCTTTAAAGTACTCATATCCGCTTGGTGAAAAAAAGCTCACAAAAATTTGATGATCAGGCCACTGCTTGCGCAGGCTACGTAGAACTGGTGTTCCTTGTTCCATCTCACCTAGTGAGGCAGCATGTATTAAGATTCGTCTTTTAGAGGGGTCAACTAATTTTCGAAGTTCTTCTCGCCAAAAATGCCTGCCATCCACCCACTTTTTAGCTTTATCGGATTGTAAGGCGGCTAAATGAATTAAGGCTTTATAAGTCTTAATAACAATGGGGTACAGTATGCTTTGAAGGCTAGTCAAGATAGTACTCCTCCTTTACGCCACCCAGGTAAATGGGTATATACCATTTAAGTTTTAAGCTGTACATGAAATTAAGCTGGGGGTCGGAGGATAAGAGCCCTGTAGGGTAATAGTATTTGCGTAAATCTTGGGTCCAGATTTCAGATACTTCAAAAGAAAGCTTGAAGTTAATCATGCGGTTCGGCGAGAGGTAGAGGTAGCTGATGTTTTGTTTTAAGCTAAAACCACTCGACAAACGATCGTAACCTTTTTTGTATTCATCTAAAATTTGAGGGGAGTCATTATTGACATTATCAATATTGAGCCAGTAAAAACCATAACCTGCTCCCAGACCCAGGCCCAAACCACTATTTAGATTAGGGCCGGTTTTTGGGAATAGCTTTTCCAGGCTCAGGTGAAAATGAGTGCCACGTTGATTAATATTTACCACCGCGTAATTCCCTGTGGTATTAATTAGATTGCCATTGTCGGTAAAAACATTGCGAAGGGCATTTTGACGGTCAGGAACTTCTCCTCCAAAAAGATATTCGCCTTCTAAGCTCAATATTAGGTTGGAGCGAAATTTACGACCAACATTAGCGCCAATACTAAAGCTCTGGCCATATCGATCAGTCCATTCACCGGCCGGGAAATTAAGGCCGGCCTGTGCACCCAGAAGCCACATACGGTCTGCTTGTTTGGGATTTTGACTTTGCCCCGATAGAATTAGAGTGCTTAAAAGGAATAAAGTGAGCAGGAAGTAGTGCAGTGCTTTCATTAAGAGCAAAAGTATTTTATTTCAGCATAGTTTTATCTTTCCGATCTTCGAATTGAATTCTGGCTTGCCTTAGTTCTGAAACAAGTGTTGGTGAATTTTTCATTGCGCGGTAATTGCTAACGCTCTGGGTGAAGGATTCTTTTTTATCATTACTTCTTTCTTTTAGTAAAGTCCTAAATCTGTGTCTGGTGGCTGGCCCTTAGGGTTCAAGATCCGAAGGGACGATTGATGTTGGATTGGCCTTTGAAGGTAATAAGCCGTGTTTTTGTTCATCCAATACTTAGGCTCTAACCTCGACGCGTAAGGGATTTGAGCGGGGCTATACCCCTGAGTAGACAGTGTTTCAAATTCCCTATTTGAATGACTCCTTAGCGGAATCCCTTTTGGTTTGCAGGAAGATTAAAAATGCAGAGAAATTCGTATTTTCAAACGGGGGAATTGTCAAAGAAGTAATGTTGTGTAGAACATACTCGACATTTAAACTTATTTGTACTACTCTGTGCTTTTGACAATTGTGTTTTTTTTGAGAGCATTTTTTCTATGGCCTAAGGCTTATTTTTTATGAGTATAAGCGATGGTGGTCTATAGAAGTTCTAATAAACAACTGTTGTTTTTTGAAACAGAGGTATTTCTATAGCGTATTCTTCAACGTCTTACTTTTTATAGCGTGTGTTCCAGTTCATGCTGAAATAGCTAGACTGCGAGTTCTGGCACCAGTACCCGTCCTCAAGTATAATATTGAATATATCAATAACACTTCCGGTTTGATGCAGAATGAGGTTACTGCTCTGCATATGAGCCCGGAGCATTTATTGTGGATTGGGACTCAACAGGGGCTGTTTCGCTATTCAGGTCGTCAGCTTAAAGCTTTTCTTCCTCAGGATGATTCCTTGATGAATGGTGTGCGGATACTGAACTTTTACCGTACCCGATCCAATAGGATTTTGGCTTTGAATGAGTTTTTCCAGTATTCATTGCTGTCGATAGATCAAAGAACACTTACTAATCAAAATGAAGATAACCGAGGCTATTTATTTTTCCGCAATGGTAGTGTAGGCGAAAGTGAACTGATACGTTGGCATGGATTTCATCAGTATATGGTGGATTCTAATCGCTATTACTTCGATAATGATGGGGAGGCCAATGCATTGTATTACAATGATGGAACTGGCATGGATGAGGTGCCCTATAAGCTAACGAGCTTTAGCCGTAAGCATTTAATGGTATTTGGAGAGTGCATGTTTGTCCTTCAAGAAGATGGTGCGATTATTCGAGTTAAGGGGACTTTTATAGATACTATTGGCTCCGTGCCGGATTTAGGGCAGCTTCAAAAATGGGAGGAAAACCCACAGCAAAGTCAAATGCTATGGAATGCGGCAGAGAACAAGGCTTATCTCTACCGAAATGGGGAACTCTATCAATTTACTCCGGATGAGAATGAGGGTTTACAAATGCAATTGATTGCTCAATCCGTGCCTCAGAATGAATACTCTTCCTGTTTATACAGCAAAGACGATGCGCGGATATTTCTGGGAACTCGCAAAAAGGGTTTGATGATAATGGCTCCCGTTTTTATCAAGCAAATTGTATCGGATAGCAGTTGTGCGGCCGGAGTGCCTAATTATACCCTGGCGGCTATCGGGAAAGATTCGATCCTTTCAAGCTTGGGAGTTTTATACCACAATTCTAATGTGGAATGCGGCTCTTTGTACAAGAGTTATTCTGGATTATTGGGCTATAATGCAAGTCTAAAGCAAATATATGCTGTAGAGGAACCATCCAGGCCCTTATTGATTGATTTGGAAAATGGTAGAAGAAGCTATTTGAAAGGTCCGGTAGATTCAGTCAATGTTCGAACTGGACATATCATTCAAAGAGAAGGAGAGGTTTATATGTTTATCGAATCTATGGGTTTGATGCGCCTGCAGGGGGATAGTTTGATTTGCGTGGCTTCGGTGCCAACCGATCATGGCAAGGTGAATTATGCTGGACAATTGTTCTTCTTGAATGATTCTACCGTTTGGATGCTATATGGTTTTAAAGCAGAAATGGTCATCTACGATTTAAAAACACGTAAGGGTCGGGTTGTGCGGATAACGGAGAAGGAAGATCTTAATTCACGTTTTTTATACCGAATAGGAGATAGGGTTCTTTTAACTACTTATGGGAGAGGTATTTATGTTTGGGAGAGTGGGCAGTGGTCTAAATTAGATTTGAAAGGTAATCTTGCCATGGAGGCCTGCCATGGTATTAGGCAGGTAGGTGATTGTTTGCTGTTTAGTACCAATCAGGGATTGTATGTAACTCCTCAAGAGTTATTTGTAGCCTACCTAAATGGCGAAGTTCCCTTTCCAAGCTTTACCGCTTTTAGCGCTCATGAGGGATTGCGAAATTTTGAGTTTAATGGTGGTGGAACTTCTGAGCCAATTATTTCCAATTTGGATGGAAAGTTGGCGATGCCAAATCCAGATGGAGTCACCTATTTAGAGTCTGACTTTAAAAGTTTTATGCCCATTTATCATGACGAATTGATTTTGGAGGAGGTGTATCTGGATGGGCAAAATATATCCATTATTGAGAATACGGAATTACCGCCATTGTTTTCAAATTTAATGGTAAAGCTTATTAATCCATATTATGGAGGTGAAGAGAATGCGCCTGTATATTATCGGGTGCCAGAATTGAATTCGGAATGGCGAGAGGTGGATTTTGAAAGAGGATTGCTATTTGATCGCTTGCCCAGCAATAGCACCTACAGTTTGGAGATATACATGCCCTTCACGTCCAGGCAAGATCGGATTTTTAGAGTTTGGAAATTTTCTGTGGGTCCTCGTTTCCATGAAACATTAGCCTTTTTCTTAATCATGGGCTTGGTGGCCTTGTTCCTAATTATAGGCTTGTTTGAGTTGGTTCAGCGAAGAAATAGGGCCTATCAGCAGCGCTTGAAAGATGAGATTGAGAAAAGAACCGATGAAATAGCCCGGAGCAATGTGAGTTTAGCGAATACGGTTGCGGACTTGCAAGAATCCCGACAACAATTAAATCGTGCCGTTGGACTTCGAGATCGGATGATCACCATATTCTCGCATGATATTAGGGGGCCTTTGCGCTTTATGGCGGATGTTGCTTTTGATATAAAGGAAAAAACCCGGGCAAAAGGACTAGAAGATCTTAGTCGAGATTTAGAAATATTAAGTACTTCTACTCGAGGAGCCTACGAAACGGCCAATACTATACTCGAGTGGATTCGAAATCAGGATTTAATGGATTCTGAAAATCAATTCCCTTTGGGTAAGGCGGTGGATCAAGTCCTGGAACGAAAAGCAGCCGAATTAATGAAGTACCGCATTTTGGTGGATTGGGATTTGAAGCAAGATTTTCTAGTCGCAACTCGACCAAAAGCCCTCGAAATAGTGGTTGAAAATATCGTGGAGAACGCTATTAAATATTGTAACCGAAAAATTTGGATTCGAATCTTTGAGGAAGATCAAAGGATATGCCTTGAAGTTACGGATGATGGTCCGGGGATTCAGGATTCCAAACGACTTAATGCCATTAATAGCGGAGTGGCCGTGCGCAGTAAAGGCGGGCAGCGTGGAGCGGTAGGTATGGGAGTTGGATTGCCTATGGTTCGAGAAATTATCGGTCAACTCAATGGCTCACTTCTTTTTCAAAATGCTTCAGGAAAAGGTCTCCAGGTAAGGGTTTGTTTGCCTTTTTACGCCGCAATGAAATCTTAGTTGAAATAGGGGCTTTTTTGCTTTTGCTATTTCCATTTGGCTGTTGCTTGCCCTTCTCATACAATTCATAACAGTAGGGATTGGTGATTAGCTAGCCATTTTCCTTTATCACAAAAATTCCATGCCTTAAATAGCAGTTTTTTGTAGAACAAAGTCTACAGTTCAAGGCCAATGTTTTACGGCTAATAGGCATGAAGTATTACGGCTCCTAAATTGTCGATGCTCTTAATTTGTTACTGTTGTTTAGCATCCTTGTTAATGGTGATTTATAGGTGCTGTATAGTAATGATTCTTAACATTTATTCTTGGGGGTAATAGATGAGTAGAAATTCAAATGAAAAGGAATTTAATAAAAGTACTCAGGTCATATGAAATCGAAATTTGGATTTGCAATAGCAATATTGCTGATTTTAATCTTAACGGAAGTTTCTGCCCAGCCTAGTGGCGGTGGTCCTGGAGCCCCAACCCCAATTGGTTTTGTCGAAGTGCTCTTAGTTGGAGGGGCCGCAATAGGGATAAGTCGAATTAAACAAAATCGAAAAAGTGATGATGCATTATAGGAGTTTTACATTCGTTTTATTGGAGTTTTTAATTAAAAGCGCGGGCTTATTAATAGTTGGGATGATTTTGTTTCTGATTTGGGATTCATTTAATCTAGATATTATTTATTTCTACGTGCCTTTAATCGTCTTTTTCTCGGTGTTTATGTGGCAATTGGTGTACAAATGGTATAATCCGATATTAACATTTAAAAATGGTCATTTGGTGCATTCCAATGGCTTGTACTCCACCGTTATAGGTTCACATGTAAAAGTGCGGGTAAAGGGTAAGTTTGGTTTTGGTGCTATCGTACGAGTTTTCGGTGAAAGAGGAGCGGTGACCGTTTGGATCGCTTCAAATCGATTGCATGAAGTACGTGGCTTTAGCAAGTTCGCTTAGATTGAAGTCTCTTGGAGTATAGTATTAGGAAAAGTGTAAGGCTTCGCAATGGAATTTGAAAGCGAAATGAAATTATGATTTTTATTCTCCATCTCCTCACTCCTGGCCCGGTATTAATCCGGGCCTTTTTTTTGTTTGATAAGCTTGATTTTTACTTAAAAAATTGAAGTGCCTGGGAAAGACAAAAATCTTGAGTCTTTAATTTCATTTATTGCCACTGCAATTGGGTCGCCTATTGCATAGTGGTCTTTATCTTTGTTACTTTAAACCCCATATTCGGATATAAAAAAATCCATGAAAAAAATTCAAATGGTTGACTTGGTCAGCCAATATCAAAAAATTCAGGATCAAGTAGATAAAGCCATCCTTGATGTTGTGCGTTCCTCTGCCTATATCAATGGACCTGAGGTTAAATCCTTTCAAGCCGAACTGGAAAGTTATTTAGGAGTAAAACATGTGATTCCTTGCGCAAATGGAACAGATGCCCTGCAAATAGCTATGATGGCTCTGGGCTTAAAGCCCGGTGATGAGGTGATTACAGCAACTTTTACATATGTCGCTACCGCAGAAGTAATAGCGCTTTTGGGTTTAACCCCGGTTTTGGTAGATGTTGATGAAGATACATTTGGTTTAAATACCGATCAAGTGCGAGAGGCTATTGGTCCTAAAACTAAAGCGATTGTTCCCGTGCATTTGTTCGGGCAATGTGCCGATTTGGAGACCATCATGCAAATTGCCAAAGAACATAATCTTTATGTAGTGGAAGACACTGCTCAGGCGATTGGCTCTAGTTATCATTTTGAAAATGGAACAAGCGCAAAAGCCGGTACCATTGGTGATATTGGGACAACCTCATTTTTTCCTAGTAAGAATTTAGGCTGCTTTGGTGATGGCGGTGCCATCTTTACCAATGATGATGATTTAGCTTCTAAAATTCGCATCATTGCAAACCATGGCCAAACGGTGCGATACTACCATGATATGATTGGTGTGAACTCACGTTTAGATTCCATACAAGCTGCAATCTTACGCTGCAAGCTTCCCTTTTTAGATGATTATATCAAAGCCAGACAGGCAGCAGCAGATTATTATGATCAGGCCTTTGCGGATACCCCAGAATTAAAAACCCCGGTTCGCGATTCGAAATCTGAGCATGTATTTCATCAGTACACTTTGCAATTAGCAGAAGGTGTTGATCGCGATAAATTAGTAGAGTATTTGCAGTCGAAAGACATTCCTGCCATGATTTACTATCCGGTTGCATTACATATGCAAAAGGCCTATCAGGACGATCGTTATCAGAAAGATGATTTTCCGATAACCAACCGTTTGGTGAGTCGGGTATTTTCGCTGCCCATGCATACAGAGCTAGAAAAAGATCAATTAGAACATATAACCTCCGAAGTACTTAACTTCATCAAGAACCATTAATCATGAAAATAGTTATAGTTGGAACAGGATATGTAGGTTTAGTTACAGGTACCTGTCTTTCTGAAGTAGGTATTGATGTAACCTGCGTTGATGTCGATGTAAAGAAAATCGAAAACCTTAAGCAGGGTATTCTCCCTATTTACGAACCCGGTTTGGATAAATTGGTACATCGCAACTATGAGAAAAATCGTCTTCAGTTTTCTACCAATTTAGGAGAAGCCATTAAAGACGCTGATGCAGCCTTTATTGCTGTGGGAACTCCTCCAGGAGAAGATGGAAGTGCCGACCTTAAATATGTACTAACCGTTGCCCGTGAAATCGGTGAAAACATGAATGATTATGGTGTGATTATCACCAAATCTACCGTGCCGGTTGGAACTGCTGCTAAGGTTAAAAAAGAAATTAAAGATGCTTTGGATCGTCGAGGTGTAAGCATCGATTTCGATGTGGCGTCTAATCCTGAGTTCCTGAAAGAAGGTGCAGCGGTAAATGACTTCATGAAGCCCGATCGCATTGTAGTGGGAGTAGAGTCTGAACGCGCCCGTAAGGTTCTGGAGAAATTATATCACCCCTTTACCCTTAATGGTCATCCGGTAATTTTCATGGATATTCCATCGGCTGAAATGACCAAGTACGCTGCAAATGCAATGTTGGCAACCAAGATTTCATTCATGAATGATGTGGCCAATCTTTGTGAGATTATGGGTGCCGATGTAAACCTGGTGCGTAGAGGTATTGGCTCTGATCCACGTATCGGCAATAAGTTTATCTATCCCGGAATTGGTTACGGAGGTAGCTGTTTCCCTAAAGATGTGAAGGCATTAGTGCGCACGGCTCGTGAAAATGGCTATGAAATGCGCATCTTACAGTCGGTAGAAGAGGTGAACGAAGACCAAAAATCAGTTCTTTTCCAAAAGGTATTAAAACGCTTCAATGGCGATCTTAAAGGCAAGCATTTCGCAGTTTGGGGTCTTTCCTTTAAGCCAAATACTGATGATATGCGTGAAGCCCCTTCCGTAGTAATTATCGAGAAATTACTGGCAGAAGGAGCAACTGTATCTGCTTACGATCCCGTAGCTATGGAAGAAGCTAAGCATGATTTAGGCGATCGCATCACCTATGCTGAAAACGAATATGAAGCCATTAAAGGCGCAGATGCCTTGTTAGTGGTAACCGAATGGAGTGAATTCAGGGTTCCTGACTTTGAAGAAATTAAAGACTCCTTGAATAGCCCCCTTATTTTTGATGGTCGAAACATCTTCGAAATTAGCCGAATGGCGGAGTTAGGTTTTGAGTACCACTGTATTGGGGTAAAATCCTAATTTCCTATGAAAAGAGTTCTAATTACGGGTGCAGCCGGTTTTTTAGGTTCCCATTTATGTGATCGTTTCATTGCTGAAGGCTTTCAAGTGGTGGGCATGGATAACCTGATTACGGGGGACCTGAAAAATATCGAGCATCTCTTTGCCAAAGAAGAATTTGAGTTTTATCACCATGATGTTTCCAAATTCATCCATGTTTCAGGAGAGCTTGATTACATCCTTCATTTTGCATCACCGGCCAGCCCCATTGATTACCTGAAAATTCCAATTCAAACCCTCAAAGTAGGTTCTTTGGGAATTCATAATTGCTTGGGACTAGCCATGGCCAAAGGAGCGCGCCTTATTATAGCCTCTACTTCGGAGGTCTATGGTGATCCGCAGGTGCATCCGCAAACCGAGGAATATTGGGGGCATGTAAACCCCGTAGGTCCTAGGGGAGTATATGATGAGGCCAAGCGTTTTCAAGAAGCGATGACCATGGCTTATCATACTTATCATGGATTAGAAACTCGTATCGTACGTATCTTTAATACTTATGGTCCCAGAATGCGCCTAAATGACGGTCGGGTTTTACCGGCCTTTATCGGGCAGGCATTAAGGGGTGAAGACCTCACCGTTTTTGGCGATGGATCGCAAACTCGTTCCTTTTGCTATGTAGACGATTTGGTTGAAGGTATTTACCGCTTATTGATGAGCGATTATGCCGGCCCTGTGAATATTGGCAACCCGGATGAAATTACCATTGGCGAGTTTGCAGAGGAGATCATCAAGCTTACGGGTACCGATCAAAAAGTGATCTACAAAGATTTACCAAAAGACGATCCCACGCAGAGACGTCCCGATATTACAAAAGCCAAAGAACTATTGGGCTGGGAGCCGAAGGTTAGTCGGTCTGAAGGATTAAAGATTACCTACGAATACTTCAAATCCCTACCAACCGAAGAGCTCTATAAAAAGGAGCATAAAGACTTCAAAGATTACATTCGTCAAAAGCAATAGATATGGCTCAAATTCTGGTAACCGGCGGATTAGGTTTTATTGGCTCACATACCGCAGTCGAATTAATCAAAGCCGGGCATGAGCCGGTATTGATAGACGATCTTAGTAATTCTACCGCTTCAGTTCTGGATGGAATTGAAGGAATAACCGGTCATCGTCCCGTTTTTGAAAGAGTCGATTTAAAATCGAAATCTGAAGTGCGGGATTTCTTTGGTCGCTACAGTTCTTTGGATGGAATTATTCATTTTGCTGCTTTTAAAGCGGTGGGTGAATCGGTTCACAAACCCTTAGAGTATTATGAGAATAATTTAGGCTCTCTGGTTTACCTGCTTCAGGAAATGCGCGACCTGCAGATTGATAATTTAATCTTTAGCAGTAGCTGTACAGTTTATGGTGAAGCAGATGAGCTGCCTATCACGGAGAATAGCCCGGTTAAGGCGGCAATTTCCCCTTATGGAAATACCAAGCAAGTGGGAGAGGAAATTATTCAGGATGCCATAAACGCTCATGGATTTAATGCAATTTCATTGCGGTACTTTAATCCAATTGGTGCACATCCCAGTGCAATGATTGGTGAATCTCCTTTGGGAGTACCTCTTAATTTAGTGCCTTATGTAACTCAAACCGCAGCTAAAGTACGTGAGCAATTGGCGGTTTTTGGAAGCGATTACGAAACGCGTGATGGCACCAATGAAAGGGATTATATTCATGTGGTGGATGTGGCCAAAGCCCATGTGGTAGCTCTAAACCGCTTGTTGAATCGCCAAAATGAAGGTGCCTACGAAGTGTTTAATCTGGGTACTGGAACGGGTTCTACCGTATTGGAGGTGATTCAATCTTTTGAACGCGTATCCAATAGCAAATTGAATTATAAAATAGTGGAGCGCAGACCTGGTGACGTGACGGCTGCTTATGCCGATACCACTAAGGCCAATACCGTTTTGGGCTGGAAGGCCGAAAAAAGCTTAGACGATGCTATGGCAGATGCCTGGCGCTGGGAAAAGAAAATCAGAAACATAGATTAGAAAAACCATGTCGAAGAAAATATTAATTACCGGAGGAGCAGGCTTTATTGGATCCCATGTGGTTCGCCTTTTCGTGAATAAGTATCCGGACTATGAAATTTACAACCTTGATGTTCTTACCTATGCTGGGAACCTCGAGAACTTGAAGGATATTGAAAATGCCTCGAATTACCACTTTGTAAAGGCTGATATTGTTGATGCTGAAGCCATGAACAAGCTTTTCGCTGAGCATCAATTCGAAGGGGTTTTACATTTGGCGGCTGAAAGTCATGTGGATCGTAGTATTACCGATCCATTAGCTTTTGTGCGCACCAATGTGATTGGTACGGTAAACCTCCTAAATGCATTTAGGGATACTTGGAAAGATAATTTCGAGGGAAAACGTTTTTACCATATCAGTACCGATGAGGTATATGGAACTTTAGGTGCTGAAGGTCTCTTTGAGGAAACTACTTCCTATGATCCGAATTCACCTTATTCGGCATCCAAAGCCAGTTCCGATCATTTTGTGAGAGCCTATGGCGAGACCTATGGAATGCCCTATGTGATTACCAATTGCTCTAACAATTATGGCCCAAATCAATTCCCGGAGAAGCTGATTCCACTCTTTATTCATAATGTTCGCAATGAAAAGCCTTTACCAGTTTATGGTGATGGTAAGTACACTCGCGATTGGCTGTATGTGATTGATCATGCCCGCGCTATTGACCTGGTTTATCATGAAGGTCGTAATAAAGAGACCTACAATATTGGGGGCTTTAATGAATGGCAAAATATTAACTTGATTAAAGTTCTTTGCAAGCAAATGGATGAGAAACTCGGTCGTCCGGCAGGAACTTCGGAAGGCTTGATTAGCTATGTAAAGGACCGTCCTGGTCATGATCGTCGCTATGCCATTGATGCTACAAAAATCAATAAAGAATTAGGGTGGGAACCATCAGTAACCTTCGAGCAAGGTTTGGGAGAAACCATCGATTGGTACCTCGAAAATGAAGACTGGTTAAACAGTGTTACTTCGGGTGATTACCAGAACTATTATAAAGATATGTACGCAGATCGCTAAGCGATTAGCTGAGTACTTCACCAAATTGCACCTCCTGAGACGCTAATACAAATAGTGTACTTGGGAGGTTTTTTGTTTTTTGGGATAGCTGTTCATAATAGGAGCGATATTCAAATCCCTCGCGAGGTACAGCCATACCCAGCATAATGAGATCTGCTCCGGAAGAGTGCTCTTCCAAAACTGCATAGAAGTCCTTATCTGCTTCGTAAATTACTTTTTCGTTGTGATCTACTCGCATCTCTTTAAGTAATGAGGATAGATTATGACTGGCACCTTCTGCTGCTTTTTCGCTGCGTGAAAGCATTTTCACATTAACCTCAGTGCCTTTCCAGTTTATACTTCTTTGCAGCAAATGAGCCAGAACAATCATTAAACCTCCATTGGCTTTTAAACCTCCCCACCAAATGTCAATTTTACTGTAATTCTGCTCATGCAGTTGTTCTGCATTTCTTGCGATTAGTACATTTTTTCGCAAAGCATAACAGTATTCAATCAAGCGGCAGTACTCATCTAAATTATCCGGATTTTCAGAGGCGCCCATCAAAATGGTGTTGGGAGTAATTTGTCCTAAGCCATAGGTGCTAATCAGTGATTGTGTGCCTTCTAGAACTCTCTGAGCATAATAAACTCTCACCAGGCTATTAATACCTCTTTGCAGCAAATAGTCCTTAATATTCCCCTCCATTTTAATTTGTCTACCAATCGGTAAATCCGTTTTGGTGATGGCGGTGGCGACGGTCATCAAACTTCGGTTCTGACTCAGATCATGACCCAGCTCTACCAAATGCCAGCGCTTGGTGGGGGCTCCTGAGAGCACCAATAAATGTGGTCGCCAGTTTTTAGGGTCGGCGGTGCGCCGTATGCGTAATAATGCAGTACGACTTATCGCCATCCACAGGCCTTGTCTTACATCGCCCCAGGTGGTTTGCAGTTCTCGCCTTTGTAACCAAATAAAGAGCAGGAACATAAAAATGATAGCAATTGTGGTGGCAAAGGCATTAATTAAGAGCATTACCGCTACACAAGCCAGAGCTCCTAACAAAGAGAAGATCCAATGCACCTTAAATGTGGGGCGAAAAGAAGGACTACCTAAGAGTTTCTCCAGTGTGGCGGAGATGTTTAAAACACCGTAAGTAGTAAGGAAGAACATGGTAAGGATGGGAGCAACCAGATTTAAATTACCGAAGTAGACCGCTAAGAGTGCTAGTCCTATGGTAAATAGGGTTCCGGCCCGCGGATTGTCATCTTCACCTTTTCCTTTGCCAAGCCAGCTTAATGAGCTGGGTAAAACTCGATCTCTTGCTAAAGCTTGCAAAACTCGAGGAGCGCCTAAAATGCTGCCTATAGCACTGCTTAAAGTGGCCCCCCATACTCCTAATAAAATGGCATCTCCCCAAAAGGAAATTTTCCGCATTATTAGTGGATCGTTGATTAAGCTTTCTGCCGATGCGCGTTGACTTAATATTAACGGCAATCCCATATAAATTAGATAGCCTACCCCAATAGCCATAAAAGTACCTCGTGGGATAGAACGCTTTGCATCCTTTAGGTCTCCAGACATATTTACCCCTGCCATTATGCCGGTAACCGCGGGGAAGAAAACAGCAAAAACTTTCCAAAAACTAAGCTTGCCCTCACCATGCCAAATGCTTAAATCTGGGTTTTCGGCCGGGCTGCCAAAAATTAGGGAAAGCAAAGAAATGGCTATCGCGGCCATAATGAAGAACTGGCTGCGGATGGCAATTTTAGCAGAAAACAGGGCTAGAGCACCTACGCCTATAGTAGTGATCAAACCCACCCAACGCGGATCAAATTGAGGGAATACGCTGCATACACTTTCCGCAAAACCAATTGTATATAAGGCAATAGAAAGAGCTTGAGCTAAAAACAAGGGAATGCCCACAGCACCGCCGGTTTCTATGCCTAAGGAACGGCTGATCATATAATAGGCCCCACCGGTACGCACATGCTGATCGGTTGCAATGGAAGCAATACTGAGTGCAGTAAAGAAGGTGATGCAAGTAGATAGAGTCACAATGAGTAGTGTGCTCATCAGGCCTACCTGGCCGAGTACCCAACCGAAGCGCAGGTACATAATTACCCCTAAAATTGTTAGAATGCTGGGCGTAAATACTCCGGCAAAAGTGCCAAATCTGGAAGAAGATTTGGAGCTGCCTGGGCCAGGAGCAAACTTATCCGTTTGACTCATTCGCCAAAGAAAGGGAAATTATCCCGCTGTCGAAAGTTAAGGTTGCGTGTTCCGGAAGATTAATCGACTGAATTTCTCAGGTACCAAAATGTCATTGGCCACTTCCAGTAAGGTTTCGGCTTTCATGGCCTCCACATCCTGAACAATCTCTTCAAAACTTTCAATTTCATCGTGCAAAAGCAAAGACTTGCCAAAGGAGAGCATCAATGCGCCATTGTTTTCCTGTGCCATGGCAAACTGACCCAAGATTTGCTTTTTCGCCTTGGAGAGTTGCAGCACACCCAATTTTTGATCGCGTAATTTTTTCAGTTCCTTATCAATCAAATTCATGGCACGATCTGCCGTGCCGGGGTCAGTACCCAAGTAAATTCCGAATAAGCCCGTATCTAAATAAGGATGGTAAAAAGACTCTAAATGATAGGTGAAGCCATAGCGTTCACGAATATTAAGGTTGAGCCTCGAGTTCATTCCAGGGCCACCTAAAATATTGTTGAGTAAGGCCAGTGGACGCATATGATCATGTCTTGCTGCATAAGCCGGACTGCCCATAACTACGTGAGTCTGGTACCCACTGCGCGTTTGCTCATCCCGTATGGGTTGAGTGGGCTCAGGCATGATCAGTTCCCTTTTCTCACCCGCCTGGAAGTGAATGTCTTCCACTTGCTTTTCAAGGAGATTCCGCAGGCGAGCGGCACTAATTTTTCCCACCGAACTAAATACCATGCGATCAGCCGAATAATTGCGATTCAGGAATTTGTGGATGTCCTCAGTGCCAAATCCCTTCACACTTTCGAGGGTGCCCAGGATATTGCGACCTAAGCTATGATTCGGGAATACCAGTTCTTCAAAATCATCGAAAATGCTATCGGAAGGACTGTCTTTATAGGAATTGATTTCATCAATAATCACTTCCTTTTCTTTCTCACATTCTTTGGGAGGGAAGGTGCTGCGAAAAGCAATGTCGCAAATCAGGTCTACCGCTCGAGCATAGTCACCGCTTAAGAAGCTACTGTGAATTACGGTTTCTTCCTTGCTGGTAAAAGCGTTTAATTCACCGCCCACATCTTCCATGCGGCTAAGGATGTGATAGGCTTTTCGCTTTTGTGTACCCTTGAATAAGCAGTGCTCTATAAAGTGGGCTAAACCCTGTTCATCTTCCAGTTCGTCGCGCGAACCAGCGGCAATCAATAAACCCAAATGGGCTACCGGACGATTGATTTCGCGGTGTACTACTCGGATGCCATTACTTAAGGTGAAGATGTCCAATTGCATAGCGCTTTTTAAAGGGCCTGCAAAGCTAAGCATTGGAAGCGAGTTGGCTAGCTATCTAACCAATGCTTGAATTCGGCAGTACGATCACGACTTACCAGGATATCGTCGTCTTCACAATGCTCTAAATGAAGCTTGATACGGCTACCGGAATAGCTGTGCATTTCTCGTATTGCTTCAAAACGAATCAGGTACTTGCGGTTAATGCGGAAAAAGTCCCGATTGGGAACTGAAGCTTCCACCTGATCAAGGCTATATTCGATAGGGTAGGATCGTCCACCTTGATCTTGGAGGAAGCTGGCTTTTTCCGCCGAATAGAAAAACTGCACTTCACGGGTTTCCCGACTGATAATACGGTCCCCCAACTTGATCATAAAGCGTTCTTTATAGCTTTTCTTTTCTTCTTTGGGTTTTTGAAGGGCCTTTAAAAGCTCTGCTGCTGATAATTCGGGAGCTTGACGCTGAGCATGTAGTTTTTTAAACTTTTGTAAAGCTCGATCCAAATCTTCGGGCTCAATGGGCTTTAGTAGATAGTCGATGCTATTCAGTTTAAAGGCTTCTAAAGCATATTGATCGTAAGCGGTACAGAAGATAATTGGAGCGGTAGGTTCGATGGATTCAAAAATCTCGAAACTGGGACCATCTGCCAGATGGATATCCATTAAGATGAGATCATAAGTGGAATCCTGCTTTAAATGATCTACCGTTTGGGCGATACTTTCCAAGGGGCCATGAATGCTGCCTTCAAATTCTTCGCTACGCTGTAAAAGTCTTTCTAATTGACGAGCAGCGGGCTTTTCATCTTCAATAATCAGGATTTTCATGCCTGTAGGATTAAAGGGATTTTCACGGTGAAATGTACTTCATCACTACCGATTTGTGGTAAGTCGGCTTTCAGAAGCTCATAGCGTCGTTTTAGGTTGGATAGCCCAATGCCTAAATGCTCGGATTGAGCGGACCTCTTTTGAATATTATTACGGATCATTAAGCTTTTCCCTTCCTGGATGATTTCAATTTTGAGCGGTTCTGTACTGCTGCAGCGGTTGTGCTTAAGGGCATTTTCCAAAAGCAGTTGCAAGGCCAGGGGAGGGATCTGAAAATCCGGATTGGGAAATAGCTTTTCGCTGTATTGCAGCGCATCTTCACCAAAGCGTTCTTGTTGCAAGTGGATGTAGTCTCGGATAAATTGCAATTCACGCTCCAGCTCAACTGTATCCTCGTCTTGAACCTCCAATACATAGCGATAGAATCGACTCAATTGGCGGATATAGGCCGCAGAGCGATCGGCGTCCTCGTAGACCATATTGGTGAGAATATTGAGGGAATTGAAAAGGAAATGCGGATTGAGTTGATCTCTTAAAACCCGCACTTCACTTCGGTATTTTTCGGTTTGCAGTTTTTCGGCTCGTACCGCTTCAGCTTTAGCTCGACTTAAAAAGCCTCGGCTAATGAATATGGCTGATACCACATAACCTACATAGAGGGGGATAAGGGCATTATTCAACATAGTCTCCCAAGGGAAATTGTTGTAATCAATCATGCCAAAGAACGTGAAGAACAATACGTTCATTAAAAAGGAAGCGCTAAAACCAAAGAGGCTAATGCCAAGGATTTCGAGAATTAAGCGCTTACCAGGATGATCCAACCAGGAGAAACGTCGATCCAGTAAATGCTCATTAAGTCCTACCGAGAGGCTGATGCCTAAAGACATCATAAAGGAGTAGAGCATATCATCCCAGATTCTGCTCAGGCCCTGCAGGCTCCAATAGCTTTGGAAGCTGTAAAATGCCGGTACGATTAAACCCAGCAGGGCACTGATGCCTATCCATCGCAATATTTCTTGACGTGAATAGGGAGAGGTACTTTCCATGCTTTGAAATTAACTTTTTCCTTGACAACGTTTAGACATAGATTGGGCTTGATTTTCACCCCAGGCGGGCTCCAATCCATTACTGCCTTTCGCCTCATTCTTATAGATTGCTAAGGCTTTTTGCATATAGGCACAAGCGTCGTCGGTTGAGCGACCGAAAAATTGAGCACTGCCATATTTCCAACGACCCAACATTAAATTGGCTCTGGGGTTTTCTGGATCCATCACTAAACCTTTTTCGAATAGTCCAGTAACCTTAGCGGATAAGGTCATGCCTCTTATGCCAGGACTTACACTTACCTTGGCCATATAGGCGTAACCACGCAAGATTACAGTTTCGGAGTTTTCACCTGCTATTTCTTCGGCGCGATCAATATAATCCAAGGCTTTGTCGATATGCTCATCGCGGGTATCGTCTTCGAGGCCTCTCACGAAACTCATATATATATGAGTAAGACCGGCATAGTATAAAGGGAGCCATTCTTCACTGGCAGTTGCAGATATCCGATCAAAGCGATTGGCAATTTCCTGATAGTCGGCCAGGGTTTTAACGCTATCGTAGAGGGCGATGCTTTCCTGCATATATTTTTGATAGGCTTCGGCATCTTGTGCTGTGGCTTTAAAACTGAAGAGTGCGATGAAACAAAAGGCAATTAAATTTTTCATGATTCTGAATTTTTAGGAATTATAAATTGTTGAGTTGATTAGCATTTTTGTCGGTAGACAGGGTATAGAATAGGCCCAGGAAGATGAAGCGGGTGGCCGATTGAGGAATAGCCATGCTGTTATACTGTCCGTCATTTCCGGGGCTGGAACTGTATTCATAATTGAAGATGTTTTCACGTCCCAATACATTAGTGATCTCCAGATGGATAATCAGGTTCGGGCGGGGTAAATAACTCCAGCTAAGGTTTAAGCTTTGGAAGCCTTTGGTGCGAGATTCCATTTCACCTGCCAGGTTGGGATTGTCATAAGTGTATCCATCATTAATAGAGAAGCTGGTACCTACTTGCGATTGAAGGCTGTTGAGCCAGTACTTAGCGACAATAGAAGCATTATGGCGGGGAGCAAAACGGGGCTGGACTTGAGTCTCGAAGGCTTGCCAATGTCTTTTACTATCCACAAAAGAATAGCTGACCCAATAATCCAAATTGCGGATGCTACTTCGATCGCGTAGGAATAAATCAAAACCTCGAGCAAAGCCTTCTCCATTGGTGTTGAAGCCTGTATTGCTGCGCACTAATTCGTGGTAATTTTTCTGAAAGGCCTCAAGTCTGAAGGTTAGTTTGGGCGTGCTGTACATATAGTTTAGTACAACATGCTGGGCTTTGGAGGCGCGCAGATCTTCCTCTTGGATGCGGATACTGGGAGCTTGCTCCTGTATATAATCGCCGTAGGCCAGGGAGAACTGTGATTTTAAATTCAGTCGATAGGCTACAGAGGCCCGTGGCATTAGGTAAGAACTATTTTGGTTGATAGATGAACGAAGACCCAATTTGATTAAGAAGTCACTACTAAAATGGTAATCGCATTCCGCGAAAGCGGCCCCTAAAAGATCATCCTGCTGGCGAGCTCCAATTTGAATTTCTTCACGATAAAGCTGGTCGAAGAATTCAAAACCACTTTTAATACTGATGCGAGCAGTGGGGAAATATTGGTAGCGAATTTTAGCATGCCATAATTGGCCTTTCTGCTGAATGGAAAGGCTGTCCAGCTGTATATCATCGAGATTGCCAGTAAAGCTTAAACCGCCATCGAGTAAATGCTTTTTACCAATGTTCTGACGGTAATTGAGGTTGAGGTGATGAAAGTTGTTTTTCAGCTTAGCGGCCTGCAAGACATTGGTGTCAGGCTGGCTACGTAGTACTCCCATATCGGAGTTTTGGAAGGAATAGAAGGCTTTTAACATTCCATGCTTCCCGGTTTTTTGACGAAAGAGAATTTCGGAGTTAATCCCTTGAGGGGCCTTGGTAAATTCTAAATTTTGGGGTACCAAGGCCATATAAGGGCTAAGGTTGGTATAGTTGAGACTGGTGGTGATGGATTGACGGTCCCATACTTCGGTATGGCTTAAAGATCCTCCTACGGTAGAGATCCCTAAATCGGTTTGACGACGCAGGGGGAAGTCGAGACTGTTCATAGAAAGTACCGAAGAAAGAGCCTGCCCATATTCTGCTGAATAGGCCCCGGTGCTAAAAAAGCTGCCCTTAAAGAGTTGTGCGCTAAAGCGGCCACGTGTTGGAATGCCACTAAGGTTACTGCCGTAGGCATTACCCAGGCGAAGACCATCAATAAATATGGCAGTTTCATTGGCGGCACCACCACGAACAAAAAGGCGCCCATCGTTGGCATTATTGGCGGTACCGGGCAAGGTATTTAAGGCTCCAATAATATTTCCCAAAGCGCCGGAGGTAGTAACAATATCCAATGGGCGTAAAACAACCGATTGTTTTTTATCGCTTACCTCAATACTGCCCGCGTTTACTGTTACTGCAGCCAGTTTGTTAAAGGCTTCTTTAAGTTGAATATTTTGCTTCTGAGTAAAGTCGAGGTCTTCAAGAGCTAGTTCTAAGCTCTCAAAGCCCATCATGCTAAAAACCAGAATACCTTCCGGATTTAAGCCTTCTATTTGGAAATGACCATCCGCATCCGAAGTGGTGCCGATAAAGCTGCCTTTGAGGTAGATGTTAACCCCGGCAAGTGGTTCTCCTTGAGGGTCTTTTACCCAGCCTTCGAGCTTGTCTTGGGCGCTAAGACTACTTGTTATTAGTGTGAATAATAGAAGAAGACGATACATGATTTCTTGATTTGCCAGCTAAACTAGGGTGGCGGGCCTACCAGGAAAATTGAATATGGATGAACCGTAATCAAGAAGGATGAACCGTAAAATCTTCTGGATAAACCGGAGGATGTTTTTAAGAATAAAAAAAACCGCTCCCATGGGAAGCGGCTCGTGTATGCTATTCTAAAGAATGCTTATTGCTTAAGCCATTGGTCTAACCAACCAAAGAATTGATCGTGCCATACTAATCCGTTTTGGGGACTTAAAATCCAGTGGCCTTCATTAGGGAAGTAGAGGAAGCGAGAAGGTACTCCTCGCAATTTAGCCGCCTGGAATGCTTCCATACCCTGGTTGATTGGTACCCGGAAATCCATTCCTCCGTGTATTACCAAAATAGGGGTATCCCAATTTTGTACATAGTCTTTAGGGTCAAAGCTGCTGTAGGTTTCTGCATTGGCCTCATCCCAATAAGGGCCACCTAAATCGTAGTTCGCAAAGAACATTTCCTCGGTGCTCAGGTACCAGCTTTCGAGGTCGAATAAGCCGCAGTGTGAGATGAAGCTCTTAAAGCGTCCTTCGTGAATACCCGCTAACATATAAACTGAATAGCCACCATAGCTAGCGCCAATACAGCCTAAATTATCATTATCCACGAAAGGTTCTTTAGCTACATCGTCGATGGCCGCTAGGTAATCACGCATAGGCTGACCACCCCAATCTTTGGAGATCTTTTCGTTCCATTCGCGGCCAAAGCCTGGTAAACCTCTGCGGTTAGGAGCAACTACGATATATCCTTGAGCCGCCATTAATTGGAAGTTCCAACGGAAGCTGTAGAACTGGGATACTTGAGATTGAGGTCCTCCCTGACAATATAAAAGGGTAGGGTATTTTTTATTGGGATCGAAATCGGGAGGATAAATTACCCAGGTAAGCATGTCTTTACCATCGCTGGTTTTCACCATGCGCTTTTCAATTTTGCTCTTGCCAATTTTGCTGTAGAGCTCATCATTAATATGGGTGAGCTGTGTAGCCTTACCATTGTATTTTAAGAAATAGATTTCGGTAGCATTGTTCATATCCTGACGATCTACAACCAAACCACCTTTGGCGATTTCGAAGTGATTGTAATTGTGGTCGCCCTGGCTGATTTTCTCAAACTTCCAGCTTTTGCCTTTCTGTTCAAGTTCGAAAATTTGATTACTTCCCATGGTAGGTATACCTACTACAAATTCATCCGCACCATTCCAGGCAAAGGAGTTTAAGGTATATGTGTCGTAATTGCCACTACTCTTAAGGACATGCGTTTTTTCTTTGCTTTTAAGGTCTAAAATGATCAGATCATTTACATCACTTTCATAACCATTAGTGGCCATGCTCAACCAGGCAATTTTACTTCCATCGGCAGAGAACTGTGGGTTTTTATCGTAACCCATCATACCATCCGAAATATTGCTGGTTTGACCAGTACTAAGATCTACCAGGTAGAGGTCGCTATTGGTTTGTTCCGCAAAGTCTTTACCGCTAAGGTATTTGCTTTCGTATACCACGTATTTGCCATCAGGGCTTAATACATAGCTCTCGGAACCACCAAAGGGAGGAACTGGAGAATCGAAGCTCGAGCTTTCCATTAGGTTTTTGAAGCTGCTTACTGCTTCATTTTTATAGTCACTAATGCATACTTGCATAGACTCATAATCATCCCAGGAATCCCAATGGCGATACATAAGATCGTCCATTACCCGGAATTCAGCTTTAGGTAAATCCGGATACATTTCGGCTGGTGTTTCAGCGGTTTTAAAAGATTTGCTGAAAAGGATTTTCACGCTGCCATCGGCCAATTTATAAGCCTTTGCACCGGAGATACCGCCTTCAATATTAGTGAGAGGTTTTTGAGATTGACCCTTTAGATCTACCCAATGTAATTGGCCACGGTGATTAAAAGCCACTCCATTATTAAGGAAATGCGCACCGTACTCACCACCTGCCAAATCGGTTAATTGGGTGATTTTACCGGATTTGATATCCATTAAATAAAGGTCGCGGTTACCAGAGTTGGCTTCCAGGTCGTAGCGACTCACACCATAGACCATGCTTTTGCCATCGGGTGAAACGGCATCGAGGCTTACTCGACCTAACTCCCAAAGTTTTTTGGGGGTCATCACTTCATTTTGCCCCATCAGGCCAAAGCCGGCCAGAAGAAAGAGACTGATATATTTTTTCATGATTGGATTTGTTTGTGGCTGTGAAGGTATTGGATAAATGGCAAAACTTCCGATACAATAATAGGATTCGCACAAGGAACAATGAAAAAGCCAGCTCGAAATACAAGCTGGCTTAGTTTTAAAATAGTAAGAGGTTTTAGCTGCCCAAAAAAATGCTTAAGCCCAGATTTATACCGAAACCTCTGTGTTGAATCTTATCATATAGAGGAAGGTAATCGGGTTCATTTGAAGTGATGGAGCTGTAGCTGAAACCTAAGTCCAGACTAATTTTTTCGTGCAGAGGCATGGCTATGCCCAGGGCTAATTGATAATTGAATAAAGTACTATTGTATTCTTGATCCTCATAATTAATTACATGAAAAGAAGTCTTAGACCCTCCAAAGGCACAATCAATTTCGGTGAAAAGCCAGAATTTTTCGAAGGGATAATAGTATCGGATAAATGGTCCAATTAGGTATTGATTTGTTTTAGTTGTTGACAAGTCAGGAATTTTAGACTTTGTATAGTTATAGCTGAAATTAATACCAATTGCGAAATGGTCGAAAACAAAGTACCCGATTCGCGGACTTAGTTGAAGGCTGCTTATTTTATCCGGATAGGAAAAATCTGGATCGGAATTTGAATAGTGAACGGTATAGCTTTTAAAGCTAATGCTATTGTTATTGGCTCCTCCTATACCAATTTGGGAGCCAATGCCGGTTAAGAAATTACCTTTTTCAATTTGGGCCTTTAAGCCAAAAGCGCAAAGTAAACAGAAACTGAGAATAAGTGATTTTTTCATAATCCGTGGTTCAAACTTGATTAATTGGAGTTTTTTACTCCACTATAGATTTTAATTGATGGCCTCAAGTTGTTAATTATGAAAAGTGCCTCATGTAGTTTTTTCTGTTAAAGTCCTGTAGAACTTCTGAGCATAAAAAAAGCCTCTCCGTTTCCGAAGAGGCTTATCAGTTTCTTGCTTAAAGCTTATTTCGCTTTTTCCATGCCTTCTTCAATCAGGCTGTAGAACTCGTCTAATTTTGGAAGAATAACGATACGTGTGCGACGGTTTTGTGCACGGCCTTCAGCGCTGTCGTTGCTAGCAACAGGAGCATATTCTCCTTTACCGGCTACAGTCATGCGCTCAGGTTTAATACTAAAGTCTTTTTCCAAAACGCGTACTACAGAAGCAGCACGCTCGGCACTTAATTCCCAGTTGTCTTCGAATGAGGCACCTTGGCGAACGGCTTTATTATCCGTATGACCTTCAACCATAAATTCGAGTTCGGGCTGAGATTTCAATACCTGAGCTACTTTACCTAAAACGGCTAATGCTTCTTTACTCAACTTAGAGCTACCGCTGGTAAAGAGGAGTTTATCGCTGATGGAAACATAAACCACTCCTTTCTCAACATTGATGCTGATGTCTTCATCATCAATACCTACGGTAGCACCTTTAAGGCTGGTTACTAAAGCAAAAGTAACGGAGTCACGCTTGTTGATGGCGTCTTGTAAGCTTTGGATGGTAAGGTCCTTCTCCTTGATTTGTTCCAAAGAACGTTCAAGGTTTTCTGCTTCTTTTTTACTGAGAGTCGACATATTGCCAATGTTCTTCAACAATTGGTAATTGGTCTTTTTCAGATAATCAATTTCCTTAGATGCATTCTTCTTGTTGTCTAAACAAGCAGCCAGCTCCATGCGTGTTTTACTCAGCTCATCGCTGGTTTCGTTGTATTGATCTTGTAAAGTGGTGTACTTAGACTTGCTCACACAGGAGCTCAGAACTAAAGCACTTCCTAAAATTAAAATTCCCTTTTTCATCACAGTCATTAATTGTTGCAAAACTACCAATAAATAGAAAAGCGTAAAACCTTATAGATTCTAATTAAATTCGAATTTCTCGTCTTTATCATTGAAAAAGTGATATTCGAGGAACTTAAAGGAGTCGCGAGGAATCACTTTAATGTTCCGCTTAAACCTTTTAGACCAATTCCGGCGAATCGACTTAAACAAGCCTTTGGTTAAATAAGCCGCAATAAAGGGGTGAAGGTGTAAGTAAATAGTCTTGTCTTTTTCTTGCTTAGCGATTAGTTCGAGTTTATTCTCAATCTCATCAATAATCAGGATAGGGGCTTCCACCTCGCCGTTTCCGTCGGGGTTTTCCTCGCGAGTTTGAATGGCCATCTCCGGGCGTACACGCTGACGGGTGATCTCCACCAATCCAAATCTTGAGGGGGGCAATATCTTGTGCTTGGCGCGATCTGTCGCCATTTCCTCTTTCAGCTTTTCGTAAAGGGTTTTACGGTTTTCGCTGCGGTGCATATCGATAAAGTCTACTACCACAATTCCTCCCATATCGCGCAAGCGCAATTGGCGAGCAATTTCTTCAGCAGCAGAAAGGTTTACAGCCAAGGCATTCGCTTCCTGATTTTCGGATGAATTGGTACGGTTTCCACTATTCACGTCGATAACGTGCATGGCTTCCGTATGTTCAATAATCAGGTAGGCACCTTTGCCCATACTTACAGAACGGCCGAAGCTTGATTTGATTTGGCGTTCAACACCAAAGTGTTCAAATACGGGTACTCGGCCCTGATAATATTTTACAATCTTTTCCTTCTCGGGTTCGATACTACGCATGTATTCTTTTACTTCATTAAAAAGTTCCATGTCGTCGACCACAATCGAATTGAAGGAATCGTTTAATACGTCGCGTAGCAAAGCTGATACGCGGTTAATTTCTCTCAAAGCACGCTTGGGGGCGCGTACTCTTTGAATGTTACGGTGGAGTTGTTTCCATTTTTCAACCAACTCCTGAATATCGCTGTCGAGGTCTGCCACCTGGCAATCTTCGGCGGCGGTACGCACAATGATCCCAAAACCTTTGGGACGGATGCTCTTCACCAAACGGCGCAGGCGATCCTTTTCGTCTTTATCGCGGAGCTTACTGCTCACGCTTACTCTCTTGGAGAAAGGTACAAGTACCACATAACGTCCGGCCAGGGAAAGCTCGGAGGTAATACGCGGCCCTTTCGTAGAGATGGGTTCTTTGGCGATTTGGACCAAGATATTATGGCCTTCGCGCAGAACCTTATCGATACTGCCGTTCTTATCTATATCCGCTTCGGGTTCAAAGTCGGTCAGCGACCAACGTTGCTTTCCCGTTTGCGTTTTGCGGGTAAACTTGAGAAGCGATTTAATTTGAGGACCAAGGTCGTGGTAATGTAAAAAGGCATCTTTTTCATAACCTACATCCACGAATGCTGCATTTAAGCCGGGCACGATCTTTTTAATCTTACCCATATAAATGTCCCCCACCGCAAACTCATCGGTATTGTCATAATGCAATTCCGAAAGTCTACCTTCCTTGAGTAGCGCTACCGCTACAGAATCGGCAGTACGCGAATTAATTACTAATTCTGTACTCACCTTAAATGTTATTAGAGCCTCCTATCTTAAATGATAAATAGAGGCCATGTCAACAAACCTATATTGTATAAACACCGAAAGCACCTCGAATAAGGGTGCTACGGTTATCTTGGGATCCTAAGATCTCAAGCTTATTTTTTCTTGTGACGGTTTTTACGCAAGCGTTTTTTACGCTTGTGAGTCGACATCTTATGACGTTTTCTTTTTTTACCGCTAGGCATAACAATAATTTTTAATTGGGATTAATACTTGCCATCTCTATTTCAATGGCCTTTCTCGTTTCTTTGTTGCTAAGAGTTTCCAACGCTTTTTTCAGACCGTCGATCGCTGCAGTACTATCGCCTAAAGCAAGGCGGGCACGTGCTAGTAAGAGGTGAGCTTCTCCGTTTTGGGAATCCAAGTTTAAAACATTCTCAAAGCGCGCAATGGCCTTATCGAATTGTCCGCTTTGCAAGCCTAGTTCCCCTAAAGCAAATTGAGCGTAGCTGTTTTCCGGGTTTTGCTCCGCTACATCTAATATGCTGCGAATGGCAATCATCGGAGCTACTTCTCTGCTTTCCAGCTTGCTGATAGCGTCTTTAACAATGGAGTCCCCAACAGACAGAGCGTCTGATTCGCTCTGCGTGGTTTCATGAGCATGGTCTGCTTCCTCAGCTACCAATGCAGCGCCCTCAGGGCTACTAGGCATCAGCATAAAGGCGGCAATTAATACTATGCCGGCTAAAGTGAGTATGGCAGGACCAGTTTTCAAGAGTCTTAGCTAACTTTAACTTTCTTCTTTACTGACTCAACGAAAGTTTTCGCTGGTTTGAAAGATGGAATGTTGTGAGCAGGAATGATAATGGTGGTGTTCTTAGAGATGTTACGACCGGTTTTCTCTGCACGCTTCTTAATAATGAAGCTACCGAATCCTCTCAGATACACATTTTCACCAGTTTCCAAGCTGTTACGTACCTCCTTCATGAAAGACTCAACAACCGCCTGTACATCAGACTTCTCCATGCCGGTCTTGTCAGTAATTTTGGTTACAATGTCAGCCTTAGTCATTTGAATATCAATTATGTGTTAAAACTCTAATTTTGAGGGCTGCAAATATAGAAGGTTTTTTCTGATACCTGCCAGCTAAAAAGGGAATTATTTTTCTATCTAAAGCGCTCAAATACAAATAATTTGGATTTTACATCAGTACAACATAAACTCCGCAATTGGTATCAAAAGCATTATCGTCCGCTTCCTTGGCGTAAAACGCGTGATGCCTATTCGATATGGCTTAGTGAGATTATCCTTCAACAAACTCGGGTAAATCAGGGCTTGCCTTACTATGAGCGCTTTATCCAAAAGTACCCTAAGGTTACGGATTTGGCTGAAGCTCCTCAAGAGGAGGTATTAAAACTCTGGGAGGGCCTTGGTTATTATAGTCGGGCTCGAAATATGCATAGTGCCGCCCAGAGTATCGTTAAAGAACATAAGTCTCGTTTTCCAGATCAGTATGCCGCTATTCGCAGTTTGAAAGGAGTGGGGGATTATACCGCTGCAGCCATTGCTTCCTTTGCATATGATCTTCCGCATGCAGTAGTAGATGGGAATGTGCAAAGAGTATTGAGTCGTTTTTTTGCGGAGTACGAGGCGGTGAACAGTACCAAAGGCAAAAAGCGCTTTCAGGATTTAGCAGATGGATTCTTGGATACTACAGATCCTGCCACCCATAATCAGGCTTTAATGGAATTGGGGGCAACCCTTTGTAAGCCGAAAAACCCGGAATGTGAGGCCTGTCCCTTGTCTGAAGCTTGCCAGGCCCAAGCAAGAGGGATACAAGATGAGCTTCCCGTAAAGCAAAGGAAGAGCTATGATCGCCAGCGCTATTTCAATTTTTGGTTTTTGCAGCAAGCGGGCAATACCTGGCTGCAACAAAGAAAAGAAGGTATTTGGAAGGGGCTTTTTCAATTTCCTCTCTATGAAAGCGGGCAAGAATTAACGAAGGATCAGGCCTTGGAACAATTGCAAATTATGGGTTTGCAGAGCTTGGATCTTGAAATACAAAGGCATGATTTGGCCTTGCATAAATTGAGTCATCAGAGTCTTTTTATTACGGTTTGGAAAGTGCGGCTTTCGCCGGATGCGACTTTAAGGGAGCAGGCAGACTGGAAGAAAGTGACTGTTAGTCAATTAGAAGACTTTGCAATTCCGCGACCTCTGCGCAAATTTCTGGATGAAAATCAACTAACTTTGCCGCTTGATTAGCAGGTGGCATTCGCTATATTTGTTAATCTACCTCATTGTAAAAATCCACTATGGCTAACGGCAGCGTTAATAAAGTTATTCTAATTGGAAATCTGGGAGCCGACCCCGAGGTGAAACATTTTGAGAACGGGGGATCCCTGGCTCGCTTTCCGCTGGCCACCTCAGAATCGTATACCAACCGCAATGGCGAGCAGGTAACTCAAACCGAATGGCATAATGTAGTGGTACGTGGTGGCCTGGTAGATGTGGTAAGTAAGTATGTTAAGAAAGGTGAAAAGGTCTTTGTTGAAGGCCGTATTCGTACCCGCAGTTGGCAAGATCCCAGCAGCAAAGAGATGCGCTATACCACCGAAATAATGACCGATAATTTTCAGATGTTGGGAGGCCGTCCCGCCTCAGCACCATCCGAAACCCAATCCGGGGGATACGGAAACAATACGGGTGCTGCCAGCAGTGCTCCATCCACGGGACCATCATTTAGTCCCCAGGCGGAAGATCAAGAAGACGATCTACCGTTCTAAGTTTAACCAAAATTCAAACCTTGGACCCCGAACCGTCGAGTTTACTTTTCCTTAGCGATATCCTTCAACCCTTTACTTTGGACCTGCTTTTTCCGCTGGTTCTACTTTTAATCCTGCTTTTAGGTTCCGCCCTCGTAAGCGGCTCCGAAGTAGCATTTTTCTCGATCACTCCCCGCGATATTGATGAACTAAAGGAGCGTAAGCATCCCCGTTTAGATACGCTTATTGAATTACTGGATCACCCCAAAACTTTATTGGCGACGATCCTCATTGCAAATAATTTTATCAATGTGGGGATTGTTATCCTCTCCAAGTTTTTAAGCGACGCCTTATTTGATTTCAGTGCCAATGAGCAATTAGGACTGATCTTTCAAATTGGGGTAATCACTTTCCTGATTTTATTATTTGGGGAAGTTTTACCTAAGGTATATGCAACAAAGAATAGTACAGGATTTGGCTTAATCATGTGCGGACCGATGTTTATCCTGCGCAGATTATTCCGTCCTGTAAGTATCCTTTTGGTGCGCTCTACCGGCTTTTTTGAAAAGCGTTTGCAAACCCGTTCCGAAGCTTTGTCCGTAGACGATTTAAGTCAGGCACTGGAAATCACTAGTAATGAGGAAAGCCCTCAGGAAGAGCAGAAGATTTTGGAAGGCATTGTGAAATTTGGATCTACTAATGTAAAGCAGATCATGAAGCCTCGGATGGATGTGGTTTCCCTGGATCAAAACTCTACCTATCCGCAGGTAATGGAAGTTATATTGAGTAGTGGCTTTTCACGGATACCTATTTATGAAGAAAGCTTTGATCAGGTAAAGGGTATACTTTACATCAAGGATCTGCTATCGCATATTGAAGCGGGGGATGACTTCCAATGGCAAAGCTTATTACGCGAGCCCTTCTTTGTGCCCGAGAATAAAAAGATCGATGATCTTCTGCGCGAGTTTCAGGATCGGAAAATTCACCTGGCTATTGTAGTGGATGAATACGGGGGTACTTCAGGTATCGTTACCCTGGAAGATATTATTGAAGAAATTGTAGGAGAGATTAGCGATGAATTTGATGAGGAGGAACTTTTTTACTCCAAGCTCGATGATCGCAATTATGTTTTCGAAGCGAAGATTCACCTTACCGACTTCTTCAGAGTGATCGGTGCCGTAGAAAGTGATTTCGAGGACTTTTTGGATGAGGCCGAAACTTTGGCTGGTCTTCTCCTGGAAGTAGCCGGAAAGTTCCCGGAGAAGAATGAGGAAATCGACTACAAACATTATCGCTTTAAAGTAGAAAGCCTGGATGGACGCCGCATGAAAAGAATCAAGGTAAGCTTGATGGAAAAGCATGGAGATGAGGAAGCTTAAACTAGTTGTTTTGACTGCCCTGTTTTTAGGCGCTTGTGAAGGTGATTATACCCCTAAGCCCAAGGGTTACTTTCGTATAGATATGCCAAGTACGGAGTATCAGGAGTTTAATACTGATTGCCCCTTTCATTTCGATTTTAACAAAGTAGCGAGCCTAAAGGATAAGGGCCGATGCTGGTATGATATCAAATATCCCCGGCTAAAAGCTACTTTGCAATTAACCTATCGCCAGGTTACAGAAGATAATTTGGATACTTTGCTGTATGAAGGCCATGAATTGGCCTATAAGCATACCGTAAAGGCCGATGGGATTGATGAAAAACTCTATATCGATGAGCAAAAAAGAGTCTATGGTTTACTCTACCAGCTCAAAGGTGATGCTGCTACCAGCATGCAGTTTTTTATGACCGACAGTACTGATCATTTTCTTCGCGGCGTACTCTATTATTACGCCAGTCCCAATGCCGACTCCCTTAAACCGGTAAACGATTTTATGCGGGGCGAAATGATTCGTATGATTGAAAGTCTGGAATGGGAAAACTCATAAGCATAGCGGAATTCGACGGGATAAACGAAGCCTATGTGCTTAAAAGCCGATTAGAATCAGAGGGGATCAGCTGTTTTCTGACCAATGAAAATCTCAATAGCGTATTACCCGGTATAGGTTTTACCAAAGTAGTGCTGCAAGTGCCTCTGGAGGACAGTATTCGCGCTTTGGATATCCTTTACGAAAACCCCAGCGGAAACCCTATTAGCTTATAGGAATAAGCCTCCGACTGCCATTGAGAATCATCTTGATGATGGCATGACTTTGCAAAGCAAAGAGGATAGATCCCAATAAAAGATGCACGGGCTGTGCGAAATAGGGCATGCCGAAATAAGCCAGAATAATACCCGCAAATATTTCCAGTACGAGCACTAGTAATACAGCATTCCATTGCCAGTAGCCCAATTGTAGTTTGCGGTTTTGTTGCCAGAGCCAGAGGTTTAGGGCCAGGATTAAGATGGAGAAACTACGGTGTATATAAAAGACCAAATCCATATTATTCATCCATTCAGCTCGAGCCAGACCGTTTTGTTGCAGGGTATCAATAGTTTCCCGAACCTGAGTGCCGAGACCAATCTGCACCAAAGTGAGGATTAAAGCCAGAATGCTCCATCTTTTGAAATTAGGGGTGTAGGCCGAAGCTGAGTTTTCTTCTCTTTCCAATAAGCCATTAAATACCAGGAGGATCGCAACTATTAATAAGGCACCAATCATGTGGATGGTAATACTGCCAGGGATTAAATTTCCATCTACTACCAGTTTACCTAACCAGGCCTCGAAGCCCAACATAAAGAGACCTGCCCCGGAAAGCAGCGTATACCACCAATTCTGGCGAATCAGCGCCAAGCTTAAAACAAACATGAGGAGCATAGGTAAGCCGGATAGGGCACCAATTAATCGGTTGATGTATTCAATCCAGGTATGAGTGGGATTAAATAGAGCGTAATCATGACGGGTATATTTCGCCCAGTTCTCAGGATTGTATTCGCTTCCAGAGGTGAAATCCTCCAAGGCATAATAAAGGGCTTCATCCTTAATGATGATCTGCTTTTTGTTGAAGTGGCTATCCGCTTTCCAATCGAGTTGACTGCGCTCCGTTGGTGGGATTAAATGACCAAAACACTTAGGCCAATCGGGGCAACCCATACCTGAACCGCTCATTCGCACTACGGAACCAGCGATGATTACCAGGAAGATCAGAACAATTTCGATCCGCGACAGAATTAACAACCACTTTTTCATGCCGCAAATTTAAGCGATGATTGTAGATAGAAGGATTCCAAAATAAAAGCGCTCCCGAAGGAGCGCCTATTTATTTCTTCCAGAATTTTTCGCGATGTATTTCACCTTTTTCATCCTTTATTTCGAGAATGTAAATAGCCGGTGGGAGCTCGCTGAAATCTATTTCACCAGGGGCTTGAGTCCAGCTTTGCAGCAATTGCCCTTGTAAATTGTGGAGCTTTAATTCATTTTCAATCCATTCCGGATTTATGCGAATGATACCCGTACTGGGATTGGGGAAAAAGAGCGAAGCTTCTTGCTTCAACTCAGTGAGACCGATGCCATTGGTGTTAAAAAAGTACTTGTACATATCGGTTGGGAATACCGAGTTTGCACGGTCGAAGCCGCCAAAGAAATAGAGGGTGTCGCCAATTACAAAGGATCCGGGAGCCCATCGGCTAAAGCCAGGGTGGGGGTCTAATTCGGTCCAGGTATCGGTGCCTGACTCATATTGCCACATTTCTCCCGTTCCCATAAAACTGTGATTATCGCCATCGCCACTAAGTACATAGCCATAGCCTGCATGGTCGAACTGCGTTCCGGCAACCCTTGCTTCACCAGGGAAATTGCTCATGCTTTGCCAATTATTGTTCACCGTATCAAAGCGATACCAATCACCAAAAATAAAGTTGCCTCCATGGCCCATACCGGCGTAAACCTCACCATTGGTCGCAAACATAAAGGGATGATGACGTGCAGGCCCGGGGATGTCGGGTAATTGGGTCCAGGTGTCGGTAGGGATATCGTAGACCCAAAAATCTTTGAGGTCGCCAGTATTATCATTACCTAAGCCTAGATAAATTTTATCGTTAGCGGCCATTAATGCCGGATGGCGACGACCTACACAGCCGCAGTCTGCTAATTGGGTCCATTGATTATTACTGGTGTCGAAGCGCCAGAGGTCTTTATAATACTGACTGCTACTGGCTCCAAATCCCAAATAGCCATAGCCTTTATAGCTAAGGCCAATTGCAAAGCCACGTGCTCCACCCGGGAAATCAGGTAGGGTAGACCAATTGTCGGTTAGCGGATTATAGCGATGGGCATTATCGGTTTCAACGCCAAAGCTGGAAACTCCGGTTACAGAATAACCATAATCGCCAATGGCAAAGGTTACCGGGTGGTGGATACCGTCGGGAATACCATTAAGAGTTTCCCAGGTTTGACTTTGCCCAAGCAAGCCAAAGGAAAATAAGAGTGCTAAAAATAGAGTAGTGGTGTTTTTCATGGAATGTTAAACTTTTGGAATAAGGAAAAGTTCGAAAATAGAGTCCAAAGGCTCCGCTTCCAAATAAGTCTCTTGATCTCTAATTCTTTAGCAAGAATTACCAGAATAAAAAAAAGCCGGCAACAAAGGCCGGCTTTCAAATTTTAGATAGCAGTTAATTAAAACTGAAATCGTGCTGCTAAAATGAAATTACGTCCGGCAGCCACTAATCCACTGCTGTAAGGACGATAACGTTGATCCGTAGTATTCTCTATCCCGGCGCTGATGGTCCAGGCTTCATTAAGCTGATAGCTCGATTTGAAGTTGAGGGTATACCAACCAGGAGAATAAGCATTTCCTTCAGCATCAGTTTGGTAGAGGTAGCCTTTCCCAGCTTCTTCGAAGTTGAGGTTTTCAGCGCTCACTTCTCCAGATACCTGAACATTGGCTTCCAATCGTAAACCTTTATTTTCGAACTGAATACGACTCACGCCGAACCATGGGGCGGCATGGCGAGAAGGTCCAAGCACACCATCTTGATCTTCCTCTTCTCCTTTTTGCCAGTTGAATTGATTTCGCCAGAACCAGGTTTGATTGTAGTTCCAATCTAAACCTATTTGTAGGCCATAAACCTGGGCTCGCGCTGCATTCTGTATCGCATGAATTTCACTTAATTCACCATCGTATAAGATACTGCTTTGTCCGTTTAAAGTATAAGGACGGCGCACCATAGCCTGATCTAAATAGGTGTAATACGCACTGATATCCAGTTTAATGCGATCCCATAAATGGGTAGCAGCACCAAACTCGGCATTGTAAGCATATTCGGCTTTGAGATCAGGGTTCGGAACCACCACAATGGCGTCGCCTGAATCGAAAATCTTACCAATATCATCCACATTAGGGGCCCGGAAAGCGGTTCCCAGGTTTAAGCGCCATTTCCAGTTCTCGGTGGGGCGGAATACAAAACCCAGGCTTCCCGTTACATTGCCGGTATTAATCTCCGCAGTGGCAAAGGGTAGTGGGTAATAAGCCAGGTTGTCGCTAAAATCACTGTTAATGATAAAGTGATTGTAGCGCAATCCTAGTTGGGTGGTGAACTTTTGGCTCATCTCCCATTCATGGTTTAAATAAGCAGCATAGCTCGACCAATCCGATTGAGGATAGCGGGAAGCGGTATTGCTTAGGTCCCCGCTTACAATGTCTTCGACCGTTCCGGTAGAGCGTACATCATTACGAATGGCTTCTAGTCCGTAAAAGAGTTTATGAGATTCGGAGATTCGCTTTTGTAAATCCAAATTCAAGGATAGGGCCTGCACATCTTCAATACGGTGATTAAGTTCCGGGCTGCCGAAATCTCGATCATGACGACTTTCTTTAAAAACCTGAGAGGCAATTCTTAAAGTAGCGCCATCAAAAAGCAGATTGGATTTGCGGTAGTTTACTTCGAACTTATTCATAGCCCAAACTTGCGGCCCGTAATACCATTCGGCGGCACGGGGTAAACCTCCTCGCGTCCGAATAAGACGATCATAACGATCGTAGTCTCCGGTGCGAGAATACATAAAGCTGTATTCGAAATCTAAATGGTTGCTTGGGCGATAGCGCAGCTTCTGTAAGGTGTGAAACTGCTCGAAGCCAGTGTTAAGTTGCAAGGTGGGATCGGTATTGCGGATCACTACATCCTGGCTGTCTATGCGTTGCACGGTGTAGGGGCGTAGCAATTCATCCGATCCTTGCGATCCCATACGTAAATCACCATAGCGATTGTAGCTAAAGCTTCCGCGCCAGGCTAGCTTTTCGCTACCAACATTATAATCCACATGCTGACTCAGTTCTTGATTAGCTGAGGAATACCGACTGTAAGCGGATCCATATACCAGAAGGTTGGTGTCGATACTGAATTCCGGGCGAAGGGTGTTGAAACTCATCACCCCACCAATGGCATCCGATCCATAGATCACTGAAGCAGGGCCAAAGAATACTTCGCTGCGATCAATCGCTAATGGATCCAGTGATATTACTTGTTGCAGGTTGCCCGACCGGAAAATGGCATTGTTCATTCGAATACCATCTACAGCGATTAGGAGTCGATTGGTAGCGAAACCTCGAATCATAGGGCTACCGCCACCCTGCTGACTTTTTTGGATGAATACTTCACCACTCTGACCTAGTAAATCTGCAGCAGTTTGGGGACTTTGAAAATAGATTTCCCGACTTTTTAGACTGCTGATATGATAAGGCAGCTCTCTGGAAGACTGACTCCAGCGAGAAGCCGATATTACCACCTGATCGAGAGCCATAGGCTTAGGACTCAATTTAACTACAAATCCCAATTCTTGGATTTCCTGGTAGCTTAGTGTTTGGTAATGATAACCAAGGGCGCTAATGTTGATGCTCTTCCTATCGCGTAAAACACTGATATCAACATGTCCTTGATCATTGGTATAAAGGGGGATTAGGTCGTCGGTATTAACGCCCACAATCGCATGTTCTATAGCTTGGCCTTCAACGGCATCCACCACTTTTAAGGTTTGGGCATAAAGAGCGTTTCCGGCTATAATGGCTATAACCAGGCTCCATAATTTTTTCATGTTTTTCTATTTAAGGATTATTCAAAAATTGACGGAAGTGAATAATCCCAATCGGGGAGGAGGGCTTAAGTTTCGTAAGTGTGCACTACTCTCTGGATTGATCCAGCTATCTACATGAAAGTCATATTCGGCGAAAGCCGTTCCCGCCGAAGGCCAATCGAGAAAGTAATTTTTGAAGTGGTCAATTAGGGCAAGAGGACAATCCTCTTGTTCTGGGGGGTGTTGCCTAAGCAATTGATGAAAGCGTCGTTTCAGTTCACTTTCCTCTTCATCCAACCAAGCCATTAATTGGATGCGCCCTTGTTTTACCTCCAGGGCGATGAGGTCATATTTATGATCCTTCCAGAAAAATTCAGTTGCATTTTCCCAGTCGAGATTTTGATATTCCAGGGCTTCCAATAAAAATACCGTGCATTCCGATTCGGGGATACCGCTTTTAAAACGAGCTTTTAGCTCCTTTCTCAGCTCTAAACTGCGCCAGGAGAATAGGCTCAGGTTTAAGACTGAGGGGAGTATCAGGCTGATAATCAGACTGGAGATGCCCAAATATTTGAGGAGGTATCGATACATTCTATTTGGCAAATATAGCGGGGTCTGCGGCGCCAACAAATAGATACATTTGCGGCGTGAAAACACCGAAGATAAATCCTGCTCTGGCCTGGGCCATGTTTATTTTGCTAGCCTTGATTTGGGGCAGCTCCTTTATTTTAATGAAGCGAGGTTTGGAGAGCTTCGATTTTGCCCAAATTGGCATGTTGCGCATTGCCACGGCCTGGATTTTTACCGTGATTATTGCCTTTCGGAAATTTAAGTTTTGGAAGAAGGTAGATACTATGCCTTCTGCCATTGTAGGCTATTTCGGGAATGCCATTCCTTATATCCTCTTTCCCTTGGCGGTAACCCGATTGGATTCTTCACTGGTGGGAATCTTAAACTCTTTAGTACCGCTTTTTACCTTGATCATTGGATTGATCTGGTTTAGAGTGCGAGTGCGCTGGATTGGAGTAACAGGAATTATCCTCGGTTTTGCCGGGGCCCTATGGTTATTATTGCCCGGTCTTCAAATAGATGCCGATAAGCTCGGTTTTGGTATTTATCCCATTATAGCCACGGTATGCTATGCTTTGAGCATCAATACCATTAATTCCAAATTGAAGGATTTAGACTCCTTGTCCATCACCCTTTTTAGTACTACGACGGTAGGACCTTTGGCCTTGATTTATGTGTTTAGTACCGACTTTCTGGAGATCATGCAAACGGATCCTAATGCTTGGCTTAATTTGGGCTATATTTCTATTATGGGGATTGTGGGTACCAGCTTAGCGGTGATTCTATTTAATTACCTCATTAAGGGAACCAGCTCTCTTTTTGCCGCTAGTGTTACTTACGCCATTCCTTTAGTTGCCTTACTTTGGGGTATTTGGGATGGCGAAGATGTGGGGCCGGAGCATTTAGTAGGTATGCTTCTGATTTTGGCTGGTGTTTATCTGGTCAACTTCAAGGGTTCACCCGCCGATCGAATTCGCAGGCGCTTGGCGAAAAATCGCAATTAAAAAAGCCGCCTCAAATTAATGAGACGGCTTCTAGATTTTATGAAGAGGTCTTCTTAGTTGAAGTCCGCTTTTTTCAATCCGCTGTTCACCTCTACGGTTTTAACCTCGAATTTGATTTTCTGAGGACCTTGACTGATAGTCATTGAGAAGGGGAACATAATACCATTTACCAAGCGGTAGTCGGCAAAAGCAGTACTGGCAGTCATGGGGCCTTCTGGACCTTCAAAGCTACTTTCTTCTTTAATTTTCAAGCCGGTTTCTACAGAGTAGAACTCGGTGCTTTTATCGCCTTCAGGGCTGGTTACTTCCATTACATAGGCCTTTTCACCATCTACAAAACCAATTGAGGTCAGTTCTAAGGTGTAACCTAAGGCAGGGTATTGAGTTTCGGCGAAGAAGGTGGCTTGAGCTTCGTAAGTTTTAAGCTCTTCGCTGTCGGTTACTTCTTTGCTGCCACCCATGCCGCTAATGCTAGCTTTCTTCCCGGTATAAACCGTTTTCTGCATCACGCCCATTCCGTCTACACTCATTTCGTTTTTAAACAAGTTAGGACGCTTACGCATGGTAACACCTTTAGCAGGCATTGGTAAGCCAGGGATCGCAATAGTGCTGGTAATGGTAAGGTCTTTTACCTTGTCTAAATTTTCCTGTCCACCTAAGGCCTTAATATAACCGTCCAATACATTTTGGGCAGTCATGCCATCAGGCACAGGTAAGCTGGGAGGACCAGTTTCTTCACCATAGAAATCGTAATAGGTAACCGGACCGAATTTTTCTAAGCCGGCAGCGATTTCAGCACCTTTACCTACAGCAGTAATTACTAAGGAATTGGTGTGGAAATACTTCTTGGCCACTGCCATTACATCTTCTTTGCTTACTGCGTCCAGGCGACTCAGGTAATTGCTGTAATAGTCTTCAGGTAAATTGTAACGCTGAATGTTAAGAGCGTAGGAAGCAATGGTCTGTGGGCTTTCCAAAGAACGACCAATAGAACCAATGATGTTGTTTTTAGCCGCTTGTAATTCTTCATCCGTAACGGCTTCGTTTTGCAAGCGCTCAAATTCTTTGATAAATTCTACCACCGCACTATCGGTTACTTCATTACGTACAGAAGCACCAGCACTGAACTCACCCACCAAACGATCAGAGTCGTAGCTAGAGTAGGCTCCATAAGTATAGCCTTTGTCTTCGCGGATGTTTTGGAATAAACGACCCATGCTGCCACCACCTAAAATTTGGTTAGCTACACGCAATTTCACGATATCGGGATCACCGGGTTTAAGGTCGATGGTGTTACCGATAGAAAGTACAGTTTGTACAGAGCTGTTGCGGTTAACTACATTCACTATAGTACCCTCGTACTGAGGAACGGCAGGATAAGTAGCGCTCGGCATTTCCTTGGCTTGCCAGTCGCCAAAATACTTCTTGATCAACTTTTTGGCTTTGCGGGCCTTGATGTCGCCAACTACAGTAATGTAGGTCTTGCTGGGAGTCCAGTAGTTATTGTAATAGTTTTTACAATCCTCGATGCTGATGTTTTCAACGTTTTCTTCAGACTGCAATTCACCGTAAGGGTGATCCTTGCCATAAAGGCTTTGGTTGAAGATACGGCTGGAAAGGCTGTTAGGGTCATCCTTGGCATTTTCGATACCAGAGATGGCTTGCTTTTTCAGCTTGTCGAATTCCTCAGCAGGGAAAGAAGGATTTAAAGCTACATCAGCTAAAAGCTCTACTAAGGTTTCTTGATACTTAGTTAAGCCAGCAGCGTATACATTGCTGGATCCGGTAAAAAGACTGGCACCAATGAAGTCGATTTCTTCATCTAACTGGTCTTTGCTGCGGTTGGTAGTACCCTGACGTAATAACTGTCCGGCCAAGGAAACATATCCGGCTTTGTCGCCTTCAAAGATTGGGTCGCGATCTACTACCAGGCTAAAAGAAACCCGAGGCAGTTTATCGTTCTCCACTACGATAATGGTTAAACCATTATCCAATTTATATACATCGTAATCGCCAAACTCAATATTCTTGGCTGGCGCAGGTTCTGGGCGCACCGAGCGATCGAGTTGAGCAAAAGCTGCCACGCTAATCAGCATGGCCAATGCGCTGGTTAAAATGCGTTTCATCATGCTGTTATTTATTGTTCGTTTTTAGGTAAGTAAACCAGTACCACGCGGTTTTCAGGACGCAGATATTTCTTAGCTACTTCCAGAATAAATTCGCGATCGATATTGCGATACTCTTCGATTTCGGTATTAATCAAATTGGCATCACCCAAATACACGTGGTAATCGGCTAAGCTCTCCGCGATACCGGCCATGCTACCATTGGTAGATACGAAATCGTTTTCCAATTGATTTTGAATTTTAGTGTATTCCTTTTCAGAAATCATTTCAGTAGTCATCTTGGCAATCTCGGTATCAATTGCTGCGATAAAGTTATTAAGGTCTACGCCTTGATTAGCTAAACCGAAGGTTATGAATACCCCAGCGTTTTCTAAGGTGAAAGGGAAAGACTGGATTACCAAACCTAATTGTTGGTCATCAACCAAAGACTTGTATAAACGAGAGCTCTGTCCATCCGAAAGAATGGTAGAGATCATATCCATGGCATAAGCTTCTTTGGTACCTTGTTTAGGGCTGCGGTAGCCCATGATGATGCCAGGTAATTGGATGTTGTCGTATACGGTGTCAACTACCTCACCACTTAAACCGGCTGGTTCTTCTGTAGGGCGAGGAATTTCTTTGGTTCCTGCAGGAATGCCACCAAAGTACTTTTCGATCCAAGCTTTGGCTTGTTTAGGGTCGATATCACCCGCGATTGAAAGAGTGGCATTGTTAGGAACATAGAATGTTTCGTAGAAATCAGTGAAGTCTGCGGTTTCAGCAGCATTCAAATCTTCCATGGTACCGATTGGAGGGATACCGTAGTAGCTGTCGCCGAAAGCAGCACCAAACATCTTGGCCTGGAAAGAACCGTAAGGCTGGTTGTCGATGCGTAAACGCTTTTCTTCTTTTACTACCTCACGCTGTGTTTCTACTCCTTCTAAATCTACGGTAGCTTGAAGCATACGCTCACTCTCTAACCATAAACCTAATTCCAATTGGTTGGAAGGAAGGATTTCATAATAATAAGTGCGATCGAAAGAAGTGTTGGCATTAAGGGCACCACCATTAGCCTGAACAATCTTCATGTATTCGCCACGCTCAATATTGGGAGAACCTTCGAACATTAAATGCTCAAAGAAGTGGGCAAAGCCCGAGCGTCCTTCTTTTTCGTTTTTACTTCCCACATGGTACAGTACGCTAACTGCTACAATGGGGGTGCTGTGATCCTCATGTAAAATCACGTGCAAACCGTTGGGGAGGTCATATTCTTCAAATTTGATATCAGTCTGCGCTTGCGCTGATCCGAATCCCAGAAGAAGAATCAAACCCAAAAGCTTTTTCTTCATGTCGTTTTCGATTTATTTATTGATCTAATTTCCCGTTGAAAGCGGAAGGCAATTTTAACACTTTTTAAGGAGCTTACATTGGATAGAAGGCCTTTTCCGTATGGATGGAGGTCGGTCTTAACAGTATTTTAGTTTTTTACCTTTGGCGACATCTTGAAAGCGAAGTGATTAAGAAATGAAAAAAATACTCTTCGATGATCAGTCGCTTGAATTTTTGTCCTAAATTTGCAGCCCTTAAAAATGATATTGTATGTACGCCATCGTAGAGATAGCAGGGCATCAGTACAAAGTACAGAAAGATCAACGTATCTACGTTAACCGTTTAGATGCAGAAGAAGGTTCAGAACTTTCTTTTGATAAGGTTATGTTAACCGACAATGACGGTAAGGTAGAAGTTGGCGCCCCGGTTATAGAAGGCATTAAAGTAAATGCCAAAATTGTACAGCACTTAAGAGCTGACAAAGTATTAGTGTTTAAGAAGAAACGTCGTAAAGGTTACCAGAAGATGAACGGTCACCGTCAGTACATTTCTCAAATTGAAATTACTGGCATCGGTTAGTTCAGGTAAACCGAAACCTTAAAATTAGAAGACATGGCTCACAAAAAAGGAGTAGGTAGTTCCAAGAACGGACGCGAATCGGAAAGTAAACGCTTAGGTGTGAAAATCTTTGGTGGTCAGCAAGCAATTGCCGGTAACATCATCGTGCGCCAGCGTGGTACTCGTCACAATCCTGGTGAGAATGTAGGTATGGGTAAAGACCACACCTTATTCGCCTTAACTGACGGTACCGTGAAATTCCAGAAGAAAAGTAATAACAAATCATTCGTATCAGTAGAGCCTCAGGCCTAAGCTGCGTGTGATATCGTATTCAGATCCCTCGTTGGCTTATGTCGGCGAGGGATTTTTTCATTTAGGGCCCTAAAGAATTAATTCTCGTGGGCTATCAGGTCTCTTCGCTCTATTGTAAATTCGCATCAAAATCACAATCATGCTCGAAATCACTTATCTCCGTGAACATGCTCAGGCAGCAGCAGCAGGCCTTAAGAAACGTGGCCTCGACGCGGAGCAGAGTATTCAAGATATTTTAAAGCTCGACGAATTACGTCGACAAAACCAGAATGAACTGGATCAGGCTTTAGCCGAAAGCAATCAAATTTCGAAGGAAATAGGGCTTTTATATAAGGAGGGTAAACGTGATGAAGCCGATAAGGCCAAAGCGCGTACTGCCGAATTAAAAGAGCGTATTAAGGAGTTGCAACAAGAGCAGGAGCAGCTTAAAAATAGCCTGGATCAGGATTTGGTAGCCTTGCCTAATGTGCCAATAGATATTGTGCCGGCCGGAAAATCGGAGGCGGACAATGAAGAGGTGAAACGTGTAGGTGAAATCAAAGCCATGCCCGAAGGAGCGAAGCCTCACTGGGAATTGGCCGAAGAGCTGAAATTGATTCGCTTCGATTTAGGAGTAAAGATTACCGGCGCAGGTTTCCCAGTTTATCAAGGTAAGGGCGCCCGTTTACAAAGAGCCTTAATCAATTTCTTCCTGGAGGAAAACCGCAATGCTGGTTTTGAAGAGTATCAACCTCCTTTAATGGTGAACGAAGATTCAGGTTTTGGAACCGGTCAATTACCCGATAAGGAAGGACAGATGTACCACGTAACGGAGGATAAGCTCTATGCTATTCCTACCGCGGAGGTACCCATTACCAATATTTTCCGTGGCGATATCATCGAAGATGAAGATTTGCCCATCAAAGCCACGGCTTACTCTGCATGTTTCCGTCGCGAGGCAGGTTCTTATGGTAAAGATGTGCGAGGCTTAAACCGCTTACATCAATTCGATAAGGTAGAGATTGTTTGCCTTACCAAGCCGGAAGACTCTATGCCCATGCTCGACTCGATGGTGGAGCATGTTGCGGGGCTTTTGGAAAAGCTGGAATTGCCTTATCGAATTCTACGACTATGTGGGGGAGATATGGGCTTCACTTCGGCTATTACCTATGATTTTGAGGTATGGAGTGCTGCGCAGGAGCGTTGGTTAGAAGTAAGTTCCGTATCTAATTTCAAGACCTTCCAAACCAATCGAATGAAAATTCGTTATCGTGGAGAAGACAAGAAGACCCAGTTATTGCACAGCTTAAATGGCAGTGCGCTGGCTTTACCGCGTATCGTTGCCGCCTTGCTTGAAAATCATCAAGGTGAAGATGGAATCCGAATTCCGAAGGCTCTGCAGGCTTTTACGGGATTCGACAAAATTTAATTCATGCGTAAACTTATTGTTTCGGCCTTAGGCATTAGCTTGCTTTGGGCCTGTAGTCAAGGAGAAGCTCGGTACGCTGAGGAAATTGACCAGGTTAACTCCATGTTGGCTATTAATGATAGTCTCCAGAAATCTTTTGATCAGGTAGATTCAATCCGGATTTTAAAGGATTTCCCGAAGGTGGACTCCCTGTACAAGATTTTATCCGGCCCGATGGCCGATCAACAAGATAAACGCTATTGGACCGAAACCATGGCTAATATCGATGTAGTACATCATCCTTATATGAAGTACAGCGGCGATTATAAGAAGATGCGCCGTGGATTGGCCTATTCCAAATCGCAGTTACAATCTTTACGCAATAGCCTCGAAGATCAGAAACTGGATACGACTCAGGTTAGTGATTACATTCAAGCGGAAGAAAAGGCTTTGAATGATTTACAAGTTTTAATCAGCAAACGTATTGTGCCGGTACTGGAAGCGAAAGCGATTTGGGATACTGCTGAAGCACGCTACTTGGATTTAGTTTCCAAAAGCGATAGCTTGGCTCAATAGCCCATACCATTGAAAAATCGCTTTAATATTTTCTTATGCTTCCTTTGTTTGTGGACCCTTCCGGCTTTTAGCCAGAGTCCCAATCAGGCTAATGATGCTCAAGCTTTGGCTTTGGCTAAACAGTACTTTCAGGATCAGGAGTACGAAAAGGTCATTGATAAATTAGAGGATTTGGGGGAACGAAGCGTGGAGCCCCAGGTTTATCAATTGCTTTTTGATTCTTATTTGGAATTAGAAGAATACCGTGATGCCATTAAGCTCAGCCGCAATTGGGCCCGTCGCCTGCCCGGTCGTAAGGCCAATTTTGAAGTTGATCAGTTGTACCTGCACCTAAAGGAAGAAGACCTGCGGGATGCCGAAAAGTTGATGGAATCGATTTTTGAAATTATCGATCGCAGTCCGGGTCAAGCCTATGCTTATGGAAAGGCTTTGAGCGATCGAGGTTATGCCAATCGCGCCCTCAGCGTATATCAGCATGCATTAAAGGAAAATTCGAATATGAATTTCGACTATCAGATGGCTCTACTCTACGGAGAGCTGGGTGATATTCCTAAAATGCATGAGATGTACTTGCAAATGGTCGAGCGTACTCCAGGCTATTTAGCTACGGTAAAAGCGCTCCTGGCCCAATCCATCGAAGCAGGTCAAAGGGATGAGAATTTGGAACTGCTCAAGCAGGAGATTATCAAACGCATTCAGGCAGGAGCACCGGAACGATTCAATGAACTTCTGATTCATATTTACAGTCAGGAAGAAAACTTCCGAGCTGCCTTTACCCAATTGCGAGCACTGGATCGTCAAGGGCGATTGGATGGAAAGGAGATTTCCAATTTAGCACGTTTGGCCTATAATGCCGGAGATTTTGACTTGGCCGCCCGCGTCTATAAATACGAATTGGATAAAGGGGAAACTTACCCCTATTACCAATCTTCAGTTATAGCTTGGTTAGATTCTCGTAAACATAGCTTGCAAGAATCGGAAACCTCCACTTTGGAAGCCTGGCAATCTTTGGCAGCCGATTATGAGCAATATGGTAAAGGCTTTAGGGGAGATCCCTTTCAGGCCGATTTAATGATTCCATTGGCAGAAGTTTATGCCTATCGCTTAAATCAAGCAGACACCGCAGAAGGTATTTTAACTTCTTTATTTGATCGTTCCTGGATTGGTAAAGACGACCAGGCTCTGGCGCAAATTGCCTATGCAGATTTATTGCTTTTTACTGGGCGACGTTGGGATGCGATCATCTACTATCGCAAGGCAGAAAAGGCTTTGGATCAATCGGTAATCGGGCAAGAAGCCAAGTTTAAAAGGGCGAAAGCAGCATATTATGTGGGCGACTTTCAATGGGCCCAAGGAATTTTTTCGGTACTGAAGGAATCTACCTCGAAACTGATCGCCAATGATGCCATGCAGTATTCGCTTTTGATTACCGATAATATGGCTTTGGACTCTACTACGGATGCATTAGAGGCCTATGCTCGAGCGGACCTTTTTTACTATCGTGAAATTTACGATTCAGCCTTGGCAATTTTGGAGCTGCTGGATATGGGCTATGCAGATCATCCTATTGCCGATGAAAGTCTGTTCTTGCGCGCTTCAATAAAGAGGGCGCAGCACCAGGATGCTGAAGCCATTAAGCTTTGGCAAAGGGTGGTAGATGAGTACAGTGAAGATATTTTGGTGGACGATGCACTCTACGAAATTGGAAAAACGGAAGAAAAACTAAACCACACTGATGCGGCTATGAAGGCTTATGAGCAGCTGTTTACAGAACATGTAGACAGTTTCTTTGCTAGTGAAGCAAGGAAGGCCTACCGTCGCTTAAGAGGAGATCAAATTAATTAGAGATGTATATCTACAACGTAACGGTAAACATCGAGAAGGATGTGCATGATGAGTGGCTGCAATGGATGAAGGAAGTGCATATTCCAGATGTATTGGCCACCGGTATTTTTATCGATAATCGTATCTGCCATGTAATGGTAGAAGAAGAGCAGGGAATTACCTATTCTTTACAATATCGTTTTAGGGATTTGCGCGATTTGGAGCGCTATCAAAAAGAGCATGCTCCTCGATTGCAAGCTGAGCATTCCCAACGTTTCCAAAATAAATTTGCCGCTTTCCGAACCATCTTGCGTATCGATCACGAAGATCAGGCTTAATGTCTTCCAATCAGGGTAAAATCTATGACCTGAATGAAGCTCGGGAAAAAATCCGAGGCTATTGCTTGTATCGTGAAAGAAGTCAAAAGGAAGTGCGGGATAAGTTGCTCAGCTATGGCCTCTTTCCAGAAATTGCAGATACCTTGTTATCCGAATTAATTCTGGAGCGCTTTGTAGATGAAGAGCGCTTTGCCCGGGCTTTTGTGCGGGGTAAGTATAAGATTAAGAAGTGGGGGCGGATCAAAATCAAACAGGCACTATATCCTCATCAGCTTAGCGCTTATGTCCTAAAAAAGGCCTTTAGCGAAATTGATCCAGAGCTCTATTATCAAAACCTTATTACTCTATGCCAAAAACGATGGCCGCTCAGCAAGGGTTCCAATGACTATGTTCGCCGCAGCAAGTTAATAGGCTACCTGCAACGCCAGGGTTACGAAATGGACCTTATTAGGGATGCGGTGGAAGCCGAATTGGGCCGCGACTAATAACTGCTGGTTACCTGACCGTCGATTAGTAAAGTGAAATCTGCATGACCGGCATTGGCACTGTCCAATTCATTCACATTATCCTGTAGCTGGGTGCTGATGGTCATGATCTTTAAATCCTCTGCATACTGATTTAAATACCAACTAATGCCTTCAAAATCCTTGGAGTGGTAATCACCATTGTAATGGATGAAAATACCGTCTTTAGGCAGGTTTAAAACGATGAAATGCGCCATGGTAGCATCTTTAATTGCTTGGGCTTTAGGAAGGTTTTCACCACCGTGGCCCCCCATCATTTCGAGCATAGCCTTATAGCCGGGAAGTTCGCCATCATAGTCGATGGGCAAGGGAGCAATCCAGTTTTTCACACTGTCTGACAGGGTATCCAAACTTACCAATCCTTGCTTAAATACCTGGCGGGCATAAGGGCGAGGGATATTGGTAGCGATAAAAGGCAGTTGATGACTTTTCGCGAAATCAACTAAACCTTTGTAATCCGTTTTGTAATTGTTCCAAAGACGAGCCAGGCTGTCGAGTCCTTTGCTGTCAATGCTATCTTGGAGATATAGATTTAAGGGTTCTTGGTTATCGGCTTCAAACATCTCAGCACCTAAAACCATATTGGAGTCTTGCTGATGCAAACTTTGGGTAAGCTCAAATTGCAACCAGTGACAGATAGGGTTGTTATGCAATTCACCAAAGAGGATTACATCGGCTTCAGCCATAGAAGCCGTCATTTCTGTAAAGCTTACTTTATCGCCATCCGCATTGTAGATTTGATAAGCTTGTAAATTTTGCGCTTGCAAGCTGAAGTTCAGAAGAACGAAAGTCAGGACTAAAATCCTCATTGTATCCAAAATTTAAAGGTTTGGCGATGGCCTTCATGCTGAAGGCTTAAAAAGTAAATACCGGCGGCAAGGTCGGAAACATCAAGGCTATTTTCATTGATGTTTTGGATTAATACGGAACGACCCGAAAGGTCTCTGATTTCCGGTTGAGTCCAAAGTCCGTCTCCTTCCCAATGTAATATCTCGGTTGCAGGATTGGGGAATAGCTTTAAGCTTTGATCGATGGTGTAATCCTTTTGACTAAGCATGCAGGCATTTTGACTTAAGGCCAGAGCCAGGGAATCCAGTTTATCGTAAAGTACCTGTCCCGGACAAACCGTTCCTTTGGGGCAGCCTACCGAGGCGCTGTTTCCATCGCGATGCCCTGAAATATGGCGAAGCATTAATTGCGAGCTGGTATGCACACTGCTGTCAGCCAGGTTAATGGAATTTTGGCAGCCTTCGTATAAGAGTATTTCAGCCAATGATTGCAATGCTGCAGATTGAACTGGATTAGTACGGTAATCACCAATTACACAAAAGCCGAGGGTTCCAGAATTCATACAGCTGAAATGAGCTCCAGAATGACCGCTTCCACGGCCTTCGTAAACCACACCATTGGGGTCTATCAACCAGTTGTAGCCGATATCGCTCCAGCCATTGGTATTAACATGTAAATCCCAGTAATAGGCGACTACGTATTGATAATCTGTAGCGTTCGTGAATCCAGCTGAGTGATGCACTATTAAGTGCGTAGGAGTGGTATTGTCGTAGGTAGGGGGAGGGCAAGTACCATCGGGGCACCAGCAATTTCGATCGCATACCGGAGGACGAGGACAAGAGCAGCTTTCCGGGTCTGAGATTGAGCTGAAATCTAATTGAAGATCTTGATTATTTTCTTTGGGAGCAGTGAAAAATCGCATCACCAGATCCGATTGAGGTAGATCCGAACTATGAATTTCCCAGGCCAGGATTTGCTCTTCAAAAGGGTTTAGAACAAAAGTTTGTCGATCCTGAATGTCCTCTTCGTTGTGTTGGTCATCCATAGCTTGCCATTCCTGCCAACCATCTTTGGTTTTAAATCGGATGTCGAGCTCAAAAGGATTTTTTGCGAAGCTGTAGGCTGAAATGCCCAGGAAAGCATAATTGCCATTGGTCCATTCGAAGCTGTCTGAATAGAATACTTCTCGGGCAACTTCATGGAAATTAGAGGGCTTTAATTTTAAGGAATGGCTTTCTTGGGCCAATAATCCCCATATAGGAAGGAAGAGCAATAGCAGGGTTTTCTTCATGCTACGAAGGTACGCTAATGCTAAAAATAGAATCGCCCCGAATTTACATTCGAGGCGACTCCGATGAAACCCACAATTTGCTCTAAATGAACAACAAATGTGTATTTTCTCCCTGGGCGCGGTTGTAGAAGTCTCCAACAGTAATCACATCAGAAATTTCGTCTACTAGATCTTCGCGTTCAAGGTGGAACATGTCCATCGCGAGTTTACAAGCCCAGAGTTTAGCTCCAGAGGCTTCCAGTATTTCGATGAACTCACCCACCGGAGGAATGTCCAATTTTTCCATTTCCTTCTTCATCATATTGGTGGCAAAGGATTCCATTCCGGGTAAACCCCCTAAAAGGGTAGGGATGTGCATGGCGGGGTTTCCGACGGTGGCCACATGCAGATGTTCCAGTTTTTTCTTCTGTACGGCTTCAAGGCCGAAGAATGTGAAGAAAATTTCTGCTTCGATACCTTCCATACGGGCGCCGTTGGCCAGGATGAAGCAGGCGTATACGTTGTCGATGGTCGCCTTAGAAAGGATGAGCATCATTTTTTTAACGCGGGCATCTTTGTTTACTTCCGCGGGATTATCCATTGTCTTGGGGTCCATGATCTTTCGTTTTTAAATGCAACTTGCTGGTTTAGGAATTCCGGCGATGCGGCTGGCTTTTTTAAGCGGTCCACCGGGGAACAAAGCATAAAATTGCTTGATGTCTACTACCCCGCTTTTTCCCACCTTACGAATGCTTAGTGGTACTTCGTTGCGATATTGTTCTTGTAAGTACTCCAATACGGGCCAGTGTCCGTCGGTGAGTTCTATGCCCTCTTCCTGGGCGATCTGGGCGGCTACCTCTTTGTTCCATTGATTTAAATCGGTGAGGTATCCTTCGTTGTTGAGGTCAATGATTTGACCGGCAATTGTGGCTTCCATGGCTTTTGTTTTTAAACGTTTGCTTCTTCAACGTTTTTACCGGCTTCGTTCATTTTAGAGCTAACAAAGGGGATATGCTTGCCGGTAATCAGCATATTCCAGTAAATCCATTTAAAGGCCATCTTGCCCATGTGATTCATGCGGCTCTCTTTGAGGAGATTTAAAGGACCTACACCAGGAATGGGGAAGGTGCCGCTTACGGGCTGATGGGTATAATTAAAGTCAATTAAGAGGGCTTTACCATGACCGGTTTCTACAAAGCAGTTGGCGTGGCCATCGAATTCATCAAGCAATTCCTTGCCATTGATATAGCGCATTATATTTTCGAGAAGGATTTCACCTTCAAAGTGTGCTACAGACCCGGCTTTAGAGGCAGGTAAATTGGTAGCATCGCCAATCACAAAGATGTTCTCCTTAGCCTTGCTTTGCAGGGTGCCTTTGTGAGTAGGGATAAAGTTGAGTTCATCACCCAGACCACTGCGTTCTACATAATCTGCACCTTTATTGGTGGGGATGGTTACCAAGAGATCATAACTTACTTCCTTGCCTTCGTAATCGGTAATTACTTTTCTTTCACCATCCAAGCTCATGATATTGAAGTTGGGAACTACCTCGATACCTTTTTCTTCCAGTAGGTGACCTAAATGGGCACTGGCTACCGGTTTGGTAAAGGCGCCATCCATAGGCGTTACAAATGAGATTTTCACTTTGTCGCGAATACCTCTTTGTTCGAAATAGGCATCAGCCAGGAAAGTGAATTCAAGGGGAGCAACCGGGCATTTAATAGGCATTTCGGTAATGTGCACGGCTAAATGTCCACCTTTCCAATTTTCCAGTTTTTCATGGAGTTTCACAGCACCATCCAGGGTGTAAAAGTCGAATACAGACTTATGCCAGTGATCGCCCATCATTCCGTCAATTTCTTCTGGAGCAATGTCGGTACCGGTGGCAATGATTAAAACATCGTAGTCTAATACCCGGCTGTCTTCAAGGTAAACCCGATTATGTTCGGCATCTACTTTTAAGATACTTTGTTGGATGTATTCAGCCCGTTCGGGAATAAACTGCTGAATAGGTTTGATGATATCTTCTTCTTTATAAGTCCCAAAGGGAATAAAAAGATATCCGGGTTGGTAGTGGTGAATCTTGCGTTGATCTACAATGCGGATTCTCCAGTCGTTTGGAAGGCGTTTGGCCAGATGATTACTCATCATGGTTCCGGCAGTTCCTGCGCCTAAAATCACTAAATCTTTCATGGCTTATGGGTTTCATTTACTTCAGTAAAGGTCCCCAGAACTAGGAGGAAAAAGTATGATAAAAGTTAGCTTTAGGCCTTTGGTGACTTTAGTAACATTAGCGCGTTAACTTGTTTATTGTTGCGGAAAACGATTCAATTACAGAGCTTTAGCAAGAAATTGTGGTTCTCCTAATTGTTGGGAAATTATCTTAGGCAAAACTCTTTTTTATGCGAAGAATACTACTCCTATTTCTAGGGCTTATTTCGAGCACTATCCTGGCTCAAAATGTAATCTACCCTCGTGTGTACAATGCCGTGCAAATAGACGGTCATTTAAGTGCCGGCGAATGGGATTTGCAAGATTATGTGGGAATTGATATTACACCCAATGTTTATTCCAAGGCCTATTACCAATATGACGATCAGTATTTGTATTTCGCTTTCACTGATCATTTAGGCCCACAATTTCGTTTTCCAGAAGTGCTTTTAGATTTGAATTTGGACCGAGATACGGCTTTTGCTTCGGATGACTGGTGGTTTCATGTTTCTGCCACTGACTGCGAATATCAAGGGGCTTATGGGGTTTATGATTCTTGTCAGGAGGTTCGTCCGAACTGGATTGGCATACCTAATGCCAATGCCGCTTTTTACCCGGATACTTTTGAAATGGCAATTCCCTGGTCTACCCTAAATTTTTACCCGCAGGCAGGAGATAGTATCGGCATTGCCTTTGTGAATACTAATACCACATTTGAATGGTTCCATTGGCCTTTAATGGCAGATCATTATCGGCCTGATACCTGGGGTACCATGATTTTTACCAGCAGCCTGGCTAGTGAAGAATTAAGTAATCCGTCATGGGAAATTTATCCTCAACCCGCCAGGGATCAAGTGAAAATTGAGAACTGGCTACCAGAGATGGGCGATTTAGAATTGCTGGATATGAACGGAAGCTTGCTCAAGGTTTATCAGCAATCAGAGGGGAATACCTTGCGATTGAATTTAAGTCCGGGCATGTATTTGCTTCGTTCTAAAGGAAGTTTTCAATCACAATACCTAATTATTCACTAAGCATTCTTTCACGAATCTTAAGGCCCACCATAAGGCTGAAGATCAGTGCTAAGGCGACGAAGAACCAAGAGTTGAGAAGGGTGGAACTTTGATCACTGTCGAGTTTATAGCCCGGATGTTGGCGATTGGTTTGAAAGCTAAGGTCCCATTGCGGTATATAGTGCTGGTTTTCCTGATCTTCATAGAGTTCCAGCATGCAATGATTTTCTAAGTGAGCTAATTTTCCCTTTTCGAAGAAGAGTTCAAAATGCCCCGAATGTTGATGCCCTTCCGCCGGAAGGTTATTCCATTTTAAGAAGGCTAATTCTTTATTGGACGGGTCAAAAGCCCTGATGCTATTTCGGAGGTAAAGTTCAAAGGCCTCAGCGATTAAGAGGCTGTCCTTGCTCATCATTGCTTCCGGAAAGGCCTGACTCACCGCTTTTCTGAAAGTCCAAGGTACCTCCGCTTCAATGCGAATAGAGGTGCTTTCAAAATAAATTGTGAAAAAGGCCCGGTCCGCATCATGCGCCCGGGCCCTGGGGATTCCCAAGAGAACTAGTGCTATTAGAAGGAGGGCTTTCATCTAAAAACCAAAACTACTGGAAGGACTTCCTTTTAAATAGCGGGGGATAGCCGGGAATTCATCTGTTATTACATAGTAGTAAATGCCATCAGGATATTCGGGAGTAATACCATAGCGACCATTAGCCTCATCCAAACTGCCCAGCCCATCTATGTACTCATAATCATTACTGTATACTCCGGTATAGGCTCCGCAGGGTGCAGATTCGCCATCGCCAGGACGTTGACCGGATTTTAAACGATAGCTGGATTGCATGGCTACTACTGCTGAAGTGCTGTCATTTGCATCACTATAGGCATATTTATAGTAAACCGGAAAACCATCGGCTGCAAAGCCAATTTGTTTCATTTCGGTAGGGCTAAGGTTTAAATCATCCAGATAGAGCTGAGGCTTACCATGGTAGTGATATTGACCACTGGGTTGAACATGGGCATTATTACAGTCGAGCCCAATGGATACATTCAAAGCCTCGAGGTTCCATTTCCAATTTACATCGGGACTCATTATTCCTTCATGAGGCCAGGGCTCGGCAGCAACGGGGTCTAGTTCTACACCATTGAATAGAATTCCGAAACGATATTGCGGTCCATTAGGTCCCAGACAGGCCACCATAGATCCACTTAGCTGTGGATTTTGAGTAATGGTATAGGATTCACTTTGAGGCGATACCGCATTGGGATTTAAAGCACCGGGCACTTGACCAAAAAGACCAACCTTATGATCGGGGATGCTATTGGCAGAAATTAGCCAGTTTCCATTGGAACTGCTAATGCTTATTTGACTGCTATAGCTAAGGCTTTGATCGCAATCACCACGACTATCATCAAATTCGATATCAGAAGTGCAATTGGAATTATTGTTTGCGGTGCTGTCATCATCTTCAGAGCATGCAGAAAGCAGCAGGAAAAGACTCAGGAGGGTGCTAAATAGTTTGATTTGGCTCATAGTATTGCTTATATGCCCTATAGGACTAAGCAAATGCCAAGAGGTTTAATCGGAGGGTAAAAAAAATAGCCGCCCCTGTTTAAAGAGACGGCTACCAAGTGTTGAAGTTTTGCTAGATTAAGCTTTCTCGAAGGTTCGGAAAGAGAATTTATAGCCTTCATAGGCGGCTATACCATAGAACAAAATATCGATGGGAGAAAAATCATCCATCATTACCTGGAATAGCAAACCGAAATCTATGATGCTTAGGGTTTCGAAGAATGTGCTTTGTAGTTCATCAGAGGCGATCGCAATAATGCTAAATATATTCCCCAGGAATACGGACACCAGGGCAATAATGGCTCCGCTTATTCCGAAGATAGGATCAATACCTTTTCCAGCTTGACGATTCATAAAGCCCACGCCAAAACCAATGGCCAAGGCCATATAGCCAATTTGATATCCGGTAGCCACAGTTAAGGTAGCCCAAAGTATAGCACCTACTAAACCGGTTCCAATTGCGGCGGCTATCCCCAGGCCCAGGTTTTGTTCAGAACGGTATTTTTCCAGCTCCTCCGGGCTTAGGATTACAGTATCTGGTCCAACCACTTCAGGGCTGGCATGAGATTCGTGTAAGGCGGCCTTTTCCGGGCTTTCTACGAAATCATCACAGTTGCCTTCAAATGCTGCCGGCGCGCTGGTTAAGCTACAGATAATGCCTTGTTGCAGATCCATTTTTTGATGTTCACATTGTTTGCAGAACACCAATCTTTCTTCTCTGGTCATATTGGTTTTATTTGATTGAGACCCTAAAGATGCAAGAATTTAGGAAATAATAAAGCCTTGAAAATGTGGGGGCCAGAATCCATTCTGATTCCAGGTTTTGAACCTCATTAAAGGCAATAAACTTTTCCAAGTAGACCAGCTTTTGTCAGATTAAGAAAGGCTTTTAATGGTTTCGCAGACCATATCTATCTCGTTAAAGCTTACATCATGATGGGTAACAAAGCGTTGTTTGCCTTGGCCCATATTGATATGCAAAATACCAGCCTGCTTTAGATGCTGATTAAACTGGTCAATCGACTTTTCGGGCTTCAGATTAAAAATCAGAATATTGGTTTCAATAGTTTCTATGGGCTCTACCCAGCCGGAAGCTTCTAAGGCCTGCGCTAAGAGACGCGCCTTTTCATGGTCTTCCGCCAAACGGTCAATATGGTGATCCAAAGCATAAATACCTGCTGCTGCTAAATAACCTGCTTGCCGCATTGCACCGCCCAGCTTCTTTCGAATGAAGCGGGCTTCGTGAATAAAGTCTTTGGATCCTAATAATAGGGATCCTACAGGGCAGCCTAAGCCTTTGCTCAAGCAAACTGAGATAGAGTCGAAGCGTTGGCCATAGTCACTGGCTTTTTGACCAGTCGCTACCAAGGCATTCCATAAACGGGCTCCGTCCAGGTGTAGGCCCAGGCCTTTGGCTGTGGTGATTTCTCGAATGGCATCGATGGTTTCGAGGTCGTAGCATGCACCACCTCCTTTATTGCTGGTGTTTTCCAAAACAACCAATCGACTGGTAGCGGCATGGTGGTCTAGGGGATTTTGCAGGGAAGCCGCTACTTCTGCTGCTTCCAATTTCCCCTTGGGTCCGCGTAAAGGTCGTACCTGACAAGCACTGTTAAAGGCGATGCCTCCACCTTCGTAATTGTAAACATGCGAGTATTCGTGGCAGATTACCTCTTGTCCCGGAACCGTATGCGTTTTAATTGCGATTTGATTGGTCATAGTACCTGAGGGGCAAAATACTGCCGCTTCCATACCAAACATTTCGGCAGTCTTGGCTTCCAGTTTATTGATGGTAGGATCCTCTCCAAAAACATCGTCTCCTACCTCGGCGGCCCACATGGCTTTTTGCATGGCGGGTAGGGGCTTAGTAAAGGTGTCGCTACGTAAATCGATCATCTGCATTCTTTTCGGGTAGTAATTTACGGACTAGCGCAAAGAGTAAAAGGAAAAAGGCCAGGAAAAAACTCATGCGCGCCATAAATTGATCCATGGGTAAAAAGGGCCAGTTTTCTGAAGGTCTTGGGTTTTCTAATCCGCTTAGGGCATTGCCAATCCAAGGAGAGATTAATAGGAGCATAAGGGGAATGGCCCAGCTCCAGGCGATCTTTCTTTTTTGTTCAAAGTGAAGCCAAATACGAGCAATAAATAGATTACTGAGGAGCAAGCTGGCGGAAGTAGCCAAAGCTCCTACTTTTGGGAACCACTCTAAATAGGAGGCGTTGCTATTTCTGGGGATAGCCATATACAATCCTAAATCCCAGGGTTTAAGGTCGAAGTAAAAGGGTAGGGCTTCAGCACTCAGCATCAAGAAGATAAAAGCCAAATTGGCTCTTTGAGGTCCCCAAAAATCTTTTCCTAAAATGTAGAGTATCCAGGCGATGGCTAGTAAAATCCCCCAGCTGTTTTCGGCGCCTAAAGAAGCACCTGCCAGTACCCAAAGGCCAGCGGCAATAGTGAGGTATTTTGGATAATCTCGCTCCGCCGCTATTAATAAAGGAGTCCAGGCAAAAGCCAATAGAAACCAAAGCCATTCTGAGTGATGATATCCGTAAATGAAAGCCAGGGTAGAAGTACCCAGGGGGACTAATATTTTGCGCATTAAGACCTATTGAAGGTCTCAAAGTTAAAGCGTAGAGAGAAGATATTCGAATATAAGGTGCCGGATGCGCTAGCAATGTCCGTTAAGGCATAATCCAGATGGATGCCCTTGTAGGCAAAGCCAATCCCTAAATTGGGTTGCAGGCTAAAGTATTCGCTACTGTCGAAGTTTTGCAGCTTTTTGACATTTCCGGCTCCAGCCCGTAAAAAGATGAAATTACGGTAGGCGAGCTCTAAACCAAGATTGGGGTTGAAGTTTACAAAATCGGAACCCAATAAAACATTTTGCTGACCACCGAAGCTTAAATCGGCACTGGCCTCGGCATGTAAATTATAGCGATCATTAAGCTTAAAATTACGACCAGCCCCTAAGAGTAAGCGTGGAATGGTAAGCTCCAGATTTTCGGTAGGCAATTCATTAGGCGTTAGATTGAAGATATCGCCAAACTGATCTTCATGAATGGTCCAGGCGTTAAATGTAGTGGTGATATCACGTAGGGTAGCGCCAAACATCCAGGCACCTTTGCGATACTGTACACCCGCATCAAAACCAAAGCCAATGGAGCTGGCGAATTCACCAATCTGACGGTAAACTAATTTGAAACTACCACCATAATTGAGGCCTTCCACGGTTTTGGAACGACGGGCATAGGAGCCAATCAAGGCATAGTCGGCAGCAGAGAAACGGCTAATGCGATCGTAATCAACATTGCCATCTTGATCAATAAGATCGGTAGTATTGAGGATATCATCAACCCCAAATCGAATAAAAGCCAGGCCTCCTGAGCTGTAATCGTCAATCGCTTGCGCATAAGCGGCATAATCGTACTGGGCAATGCTGGCAAAGTACTCAGCATGCATGGCCGAAGCTTGCCAGGAATTTCGAATATTGGCCAAGCCAGCCGGGTTCCAATAAGTGGCATTTACATCATTTGTGGATGCAATAACGGCATTGGAAAGCGCCATGGCACGGGCATCTACCCCGATTTCCAGAAAGGCGTTCGAATACTTGCGACCTTGGGAAAAGGCCAGCATAGGAAGGACTAAAAAAAGAATGATTCGTCTCAAGGGAATTCTTTAGGCAAATAAATAAATTTCCTCCTTCATAACTTTAGCGATTAGCTAATATTGCCCTTATGTTTAAAAGGAATCTTCCAAATATGCTCACTTTGGCCAATTTGGCCAGTGGCGTGCTGGCAATAATTGCCCTCTTCGAAGGCCGATGGGATTTGATCCTTTGGTTTTTGGGAGCTTCATTGGTTTTTGATTTTTTAGATGGTTTGGTCGCCAGAGCGCTGGGGGTGCATTCCGAATTAGGCTTGCAACTCGATTCCATGGCCGATCTGATCAGCTTTGGTTTAGCTCCAGGTATTGCCCTTTTTCACACCTTTCAGGAAGCGGGGCGCAGTGGAGAACCCCTTCCAGAGTTTTTACCCTATTTAGCTTTGCTGGTGCCTATTTTCTCTGCCTTGCGTTTGGCGAAGTTTAATTTGGACGATCGCCAAGAGGAGTTTTTTATTGGCTTACCCACCCCTTCCAATGCCATTTTGCTCTATTCCCTTTGCCTTTGGGCCCAAACTACCAGTAACCCTACCACCGAAGCCATTTTGTTACATCCCTTTTTCCTAACGGCCTTAAGCATTATTAGCTCTTTGCTTTTAGTGGCGGAGCTTCCGCTGATGTCTTTCAAAATAAAGGACTGGTCCTGGAAGGCCAATCGCTCGCGAATAATCCTGGTTTTAGGGATCGTAGTGCTTTTTGCGCTTTTACGTTTTAGGGCATTGGCCTTTATTATACCTTTGTACCTTCTAATTTCACTCCTATTTAAGCCCGGTAAAAGGGCCTAATGATTATAACTATGAAGTTTAAAGCGGAAATCAACATCATGCCTCATAAGGCTTTATTGGATCCTCAAGGTAAAGCAGTAAGTAACTCCATGAAGAATATCGGTTTACCCGAGATCTCGGATGTACGCATTGGTAAGCACATTCACCTGGAGGTGGAAGCCGACTCTGCAGATGCTGCTCGTGCTAAGGTGGATGAAGCCTGCAAGAAACTCTTAATTAACCCGATTACTGAAGGTTACGAGTTCGAGGTTTTCGAAATTTGATCGATCCGCTCCCAGTGCTTTAAGGTTTTTGCTTGAAGCCTATAATTTTAAAGAGGCCATTGCAATGATTTATTCCTTGCAATGGCCTCTTTTTTTAGCCCTTCGCTTTTACAAATAGGGCAATTTTTTTACTGCTTTTATTGCCGTTGTGATCACTGGCTTCCAGCTGCAGTTGAAAGTGACTGTCACTTAAACTGGGGTCCAGATAATAGCTGGTATCTAAAACCACACTTTGACTATGACTGTGCTGTGACCAGTGAATTTCCTTGGTCATTTTTGATAGGTTATTAAGGCCCAAATACCAATCGTGCAATTGGTCATTGTCGCTAATGCGAACTTCAAAATGCAAGGAATCTCCGGCAGTGGCCTCGAACAGATGTGGTAACAAGAGCTCAATTTCTGGAGCACTTTGATCTTCCATAGCACTAAACTCTTTTTCGCAGGCCGTAAATGCCATCAGGCTTAAAGCCGAAAACAAGATTGCCTTTTTCATAAAAAGTAATTGAAGCTTAGGCTGATCTGATTTCCACTCTGATAATCGCCAATCTGTGCAAATCCCGGAAATTGATATTGGCCCGTTAATGACCATTTGGAACTGCTGTATTGATATCCTAACCCTGCTAACCAGGCACTGCCCCCCGTTCCAAATTGATAATAGCCTCGCTTGTTTACATCGCGCATCAGGTATTGATGGTCGAGGCTGAGGTAAAGCATAGATAAACCCTTAGTGCCCCATTCGAAGTTGCGGGCCGCTTTTAGGGAATTGAGCCATTGATCGCCAAAACGATACGCAAAACGATTGGTGGTATTCTGCGCATGGGCCGATTGATAAACCAGCAAATAATCTTTCCAGCCATATTCATACTGCAGGCTAAAAAGGAAATCCCAACTGGCACTGCCACGCTGAAAGCTGGGGGCGATCAAACTTTCAATGGCGCGGTCTTCAAATTTACCAGTAGGAGCCTGGATGCCGGCAGAGAGATATAGACTATGACTGCTTTCATTGCCCATCCATGACCAAACTTTCTTTTGCAGGCTCAGGCTTAAATCGCCAGGGCCATTGAGTTCGGCGCGACTGCCATCATCATTAATTTCTCGCTCTGCGTACATCCAGGGCAAGCTCAGTTTTACCTGCCAATTATTGGAAAGAGCCCAAATACCACTGATTTGCAATTGATGGAAATAGTCCTGACTTAAAGGCCCTTGAAAGCTTTTAAGCTGATAATTGAAATTAATAAGGCTGCGACCTTGATTGGTGAAATCGCCCATGCCAAATGCCATGCTGCCACAGCTGCAAACATCGCAGGCCGTACTGCGCAGCCAGGAAACGCTCAACAAAAGAATGCTGAGCCCAATTTTGAATTTCATGAAATTGAGAATTAAGTTTTACCTAAGTCGATTAAAATAATCGGGTAAAACTTGGGGGCTTAGGAGCCTGAGCCAAAAAGGGCTGTAAATACTTTGATAGCACTAAAGGCTTATCGAAGGTTTTAGCATTAATAGCTTGGGGAGATTCATCAGGCCCCAGCCAAAACCAATCATTGAAAATTCGGAAGGCCGGTAAGCCCGGTTCTTCTTGAGAGGAGCTATCGCCCTGCAAGATTTTAACTACCTGGCAACTGCCATTACATTGCGATTCGGGATTGTCCTTATTCTCGCATAATTGCTCCGCATATTCCTGATAGCGCAAGGCATAATCCAGCATTACCGGAATGGGCAATAAGAGCTGGCCTAGGAGGCTGCTTAGAATTAGTATACTGGCGAGTTTTTGCAAGATGGCCACAAAGATAAAGGCCTGGACTTTTGCTCAAGGTGACTTTCTTCATCTTTTAATCTAATCTTAATAATGCCATTCTCGATTGATAGAGCCGAGGAAGAAGCCTAAATTCGAACTATGAACTTTTTAGCGCATTTGGCCCTCAGTGATAATGATCCGGAACTTATGATTGGTAATTCCATTGCTGATTTTACCCGCCGTAAGTTTTACGATCAATATTCGGAGGGGATTCGCAAGGGTATCGAATTGCATCATTTTATTGATGAGTTTACCGATAGTCATGCGATAGTAGGTGAAATGCTCGAAGCCTGGCGACCTACACAGGGTAAGTATGCCGGAGTGGTGAATGATATCGTGATGGATCATTTTTTAGCCCGTAGTTTCCAAAACTGGACTGGTGAGAACCTGGATACCTTTGCTCAGAAGGCTTATGAATTGTTCCGAAATTATTGGTCGGTATTACCCGAGCGTGCTCAGCATACCTTCACCTATATGGAACGCGGTAATTGGTTGAAGAACTACCAGCATCGTTATGGCTTGGAGAGCAGTTTAAATGGCATGTCACGCAGAGCCCAAAATGAAAATCGCATGGCTCATGCTGTCATTCAGCTCGATCGACAAGAGGATTTCTTCAAAGAGCGATTCGAGAATTTTTTCCCGGAACTGCAAAAGGCAGTGCAAGATCAGCTGTGAATTTAGATTATAAAAAAAAGCGCAAAAACCTAATGGCCTTTGCGCTTTAACTATGCTGTGGAGGAGCTTATTTTAAGCTGCCTACCATTTCTTCGGGTTTAACCCAAGCATCGAATTCTTCCGCGCTGAGGTAGCTTAAGTTGATGGCTTCCTCTTTAAGGGTAGTGCCATTTTCATAGGCGGTTTTGGCAATCTTAGCCGCTTTTTCGTAACCAATCTTGGTGTTTAAGGCCGTCACCAACATCAAGGAGTTGTTCAAGTGGCGTTTGATTACATCGTGATTAGGCTCAATGCCTACCGCACAATGCTCATCGAAGCTAACACAAGCATCACCAATTAAACGAGCCGATTCTAATACCGCATGGGCCATAACGGGTTTGAATACATTCAATTCATAATGACCATTCGATCCACCAACAGTTACGGTGGTATCATTACCCATTACACGAGCCGCAACCATGGTCATGGCCTCCGCTTGAGTAGGATTCACTTTACCCGGCATAATGGAAGAACCAGGCTCATTGGCAGGAATTAAGATCTCACCAATACCTGCACGAGGACCGGAGGCTAAAAGACGAATATCATTCGCGATTTTCATTAAAGAAACTGCCAATTGCTTTAAGGCGCCATGAGTTTCTACCAGGGCATCATGTGCTGCTAAAGCTTCAAATTTATTGTCGGCCGAACGGAAAGGCATACCAGTGAATTCAGCGATTTTCTTCGCTACTAATTCGGCATAACCTTCGGGCGTATTAATTCCAGTTCCAACCGCAGTACCACCTAAGGCCACTTCCGAAAGGTGATCCAAAGTATTGTTGAGGGCTTTTAAACCGTGGTCTAATTGCGATACATAGCCACTAAACTCCTGACCCAAGGTTAAGGGGGTAGCGTCCATTAAGTGCGTACGGCCAATTTTCACCACATTTTTATAGGCTTCGGATTTAGCCGCCAGGGTATCGCGTAATTGCTTTACTCCTGGAATGGTGGTTTCTACGATCATCTTATAAGCAGCAATATGCATACCGGTAGGGAAGGTGTCGTTAGAAGACTGGCTTTTATTTACGTCATCATTTGGGTGAATCATGCGCTCGCCCTCACCCAATTTGTTGCCCGCAATTACATGAGCGCGGTTGGCTACCACCTCATTTACATTCATATTGCTTTGGGTGCCGGAACCTGTTTGCCAGATAACCAATGGAAATTGATCATTGAGGCTGCCGCTTAAAATTTCATCACAAACTTTAGAAATGAGATCTCTCTTTTCTACCGGAAGAACACCTAAATCTGCATTGGCGTGAGCGGCTGCTTTTTTCAAATAAGCAAAGCCATGCACGATTTCGATGGGCATGCTGGCTGCAGCTCCGATCTTAAAATTGTTACGGCTACGCTCGGTTTGCGCACCCCAATACTTATCGGCGGGCACCTGAACTTCGCCCATGGTGTCCTTTTCGATACGGTAATCCATATTCTTGAATTTGAGAGTTTAGTGTGTAATTATCCAGCTGCTGATGAAAACCGTCAACAGCAAAGTGAGTACAAAAATACCGAGGTAGAGGCCGCGGTGCCAATTTTTACCCAAAAAATAGAGGGCTAAATTAAAGGCCATTAAGAGGTAGCCCATCCAGCGAAAGCCCAAGGCCCATTCCGGAGGATTATCCCATTGCCCGGAGCTACTAGCCTGCACTGCCACAAATAGCTTTTGCCAAAATTCTTGCTCCAATCCAAAGTATCCCAGGTAGATGCAAAAGAAGGCGCAGATCAGGGCGCTGAAGGTGAGGAATTTGCGTAGACTCATTAAAAATGGTGTTTAGGACTTTAGCGGATTGAGTTTTTGCTGTATTTTAGCGGCCACAAATTTACCAACGATGTTCACCAAAGTATTAGGATTCTTTATCTTTTTGTTCATCTTCTTGATGGGTTTCAGCATGTTGCTATTCTTGGGTCTCTTTGTAGGCTACTGGTTAACCCTTATTGGCTTGGAGCAAGTGGCTCCTAAATTAGCCTACAAGATGATTGGCTATAAAGAGGAAGAGGCTTAGTCCTAAGCTTTATATCATATTTTTAAGAAACCGTTTTGGCTTTTGCCGAAGCGGTTTTTTTATGCGCCTATTTTCCCCTCGCGGCAATAATTATCTTTACCAAAATTCAGCTTATGGCCCGTATTTTTTTCGCTCTCCTGATTTTGCTGTCTTCGGTTTCTTGTCAAACAGAAGCCAAAAAGGTACCGGTAGATCTATTGGTGGTGGCCAAGCAGATTTATCTCAAAGCAGGGGAAACCGCCCAGGCTATGGTAATTAAAGAAGGTAAGGTTTGGGCAACGGGCAGCCAGAAAGAATTAGAATCGGCCTACAAGCCACAAGCCACTAAGATTTTTGAGGGCATGTATATCTACCCAGGTTTTAATGATGCCCATGCCCATTTTTTAGGTTATGCTCGCAGTTTAGGGAGAGTGAATTTAGTCGCCACTCAATCTTGGGAAGAATGCCTGGAGCGTTTGCAGAATTTTGCTGAAAAGAATCCTATTGATTTTCTCTTAGGTCGAGGTTGGGATCAGAATGATTGGGAAAGCAAGGAATTCCCAGATCGAAGAGCTTTGGATTCGCTTTATCCTCATACTCCAGTTCTCTTGAAGCGAATTGATGGACATGCGGCTATTGCCAATCAAGCGGCTTTGGACTATGCCGGGATTAATGCATCCACAAAGTTGGCCGGTGGGACTATTGATTTAGCTAAGGGTATCTTAATTGATAATGCAGTAGATCTCATTGAAGAACCTGAGAATGATCCGGAGCGAGATAAAGAATTGATCTTAAAAGCCCAGGAATTCTGCCTCCATGCAGGCTTAACTTCTATTACTGATGCCGGGCTTAAAAAGAAGGACATTCAGATTTTACAGGACCTGAGTGAGAGTGGCGAATTGAAGCTGCGGCTCAATGTGATGGTCTCGGATGATTCCGCTTCTTTGGCCTATTATTTTGCCAGAGGGCCGATGGAAGAGCCGCGCTTTAGGTTAAAAACGGTGAAGTTTTATTTGGATGGTGCTTTGGGATCCCGTGGAGCTTTGCTTTTAAATTCCTATGCGGATGATCCTGGAAATTATGGCCTGCAATTAAAGCCCACCAATTACTTTTTAGAGATGGCTGATTCCTTGAGTCATCAAAAGTGGCAAATGGCCATTCACGCCATTGGCGATTCGGCTAACCGCTTAGCCACGCAAATCTTTGGCGTGGGGTATTTGCATAATCGTAATCATCGTTGGCGGATTGAACATGCGCAGGTGGTGCATCCTCAGGATTTGGAAGATATGAAGGCTCTGGGCGTAATTCCTTCAATTCAGCCTACACATGCCACCTCAGATATGTATTGGGCGGAGGAAAGGCTGGGGCCTGATGCCGTTCAGTATGCCTACCGTGCGCAAAGCTTTTTAGATCAGGAATTGGTTTTGCCCTTGGGCACCGATTTTCCGGTAGAGGATATTAATCCCCTCAATACTTTTAGAGCAGCCCGCTTTCGCGTAGACGCCAATGCCTATCCAGAAGGGGGTTTTAGAGCCGAGGAAGCGCTTAGTTTTGATGAAGCCTTAAAAGGCATGACTTGGTCTGGAGCCTATGCCAGTTTTGAAGAAGAAGTGAAAGGATTATTGGAGCGTGGTTATTACGCCGATTTCATTGTGATGGATCGCGATTTAAAAAAGCTGAAGGCCGATGAGTTCTCCAATCTGGAAGTGAAGGCAACCGCAATTAATGGTGAATTTCTCCACAGTCTCTAATGGCAAATTGGTCCTATCGCATTCGGAATGGGGCGGTTAAAATCCTCAGTACTTTGGATTATTGGCTGAAGCCCAAGCAGCGCAATGGGCAAATAGCCCTGCATGCCATGTTTAAGGATGAGGCCCCCTTTTTAGCGGAGTGGATCGAGTATCATCTATCGCAAGGGATCAAGCATATTTATTTAACCAATGATAATAGTAGTGATCATTGGCAAGAAGTACTTAAGCCTTATTTGGAAGGAGGATTAGTGGAAGTCGAGAACAGCATAAATCATCCTGATTTTTATACCCGCGAAGAATACCATAAAAAGCGCATTTCGGCGAAAGCCGCCAAAAAATACGAATGGATCGCTTTTTTAGATAGTGATGAGTTTTGGTACTGCGATGAAGGTTATCACTCTGTATTGAAGAATGCGCCTCACAATGCTTCGGGATTAGTCTTCAATTGGCTGATATATGGTACAGCGCATCAAGAAGATTTAGCGGATGGCGAATGGATGCTGGAAAAACTCAATCGTCGTTTCCCGGATGGACATGAAGAGAATCAGCAAGTAAAGACTGTGATTCGCTCAGGATACGGCGCACGCTATTTTAATAAGAATCCGCATTACCCCAACTATTCACCTTTGGCTCCCTTGTATTGGAGTGATGGACAGAGATTTCGTCCGGGGCAAAAGCGGGTATTAATTGAGCCCGGCCACATCAAACATTATTGGTACCGCACTGAAGCATTTTTTAAACGGGTAAAGCGCGGGCGTAGAGCCTTTTTTGACGGAAAGGAGCGCTCGGCCATTTTGGAGGATTGGCATTATAGACGCTCCAATGCCGTATTTGATCCTTTTCCTGAAAAGGCTTTACAGAACTTGAAAAACTTTCACCAAAAATTCCGGGATCAAAAGGTCTGAATTCTTAAATAGAATAGCTCGATATCATTGGTGTCAGCTTAACATTTATGGCTTTTTCCGCTATATTTAGCATCCACAAGATTTTGCAGGAATATATGAAAGGAGATACGCCGACTCGATTATTTGATTTTCCACGCTTTCAATTGAATAATAAGCCTTTAGTAGATTCACTAGCTACGAAGGTAGACGGGAAGTGGAAAAAGATATCCACCCAGGAATATGTTGACTTAAGTGATCAATTTGGCCGAGCGCTCATTGAAGCTGGTTTGCAGCCCGGGGATAAAGTGGCGGTAGCTTCTACCAATAACCGTTGGGAATGGAATATTCTCGATATCGGTACCCTGCAAGCCGGCTGCGTGGATGTGCCAGTTTATCCAACTATTTCGGAAGACGATTATGAGTATATCTTTAATGATGCCGGTGTAAAGCTGGTTTTTGTTTCGGATGAAGCGCTGTACGAAAAGATCATCCACATTAAAGAGAAGGTAGAAGGCCTGGCCGAGATCTACACTTTTGATCAGGTGCCCAATGCGCCCAATTGGATGGATTTTATGGCCATGGGGGAAAGTAATACCCATCAAGAGGTATTGGAGCAGCGTATGAAAGCTGTGAAAACGGAAGATTTAGCGACCCTTATTTATACTTCAGGAACTACCGGCAGACCTAAAGGGGTGATGCTCTCGCATCAGAATATTGCCTCGAATAGTTTGGATTCCTTTCCACGTATTCCAACTAAGGGTGATAATGAATTGGCATTGAGTTTCTTGCCGCTTTGTCATGTTTATGAGCGAATGCTGATTTACCTCTATTGCTATGCCTGTGTGCCTATTTACTATGCAGAAAGCATGGATAGCATTGGGGATAATATCCGCGAATTAAAACCTACTATTTTCACCGCGGTTCCCCGCCTATTAGAGAAGATTTACGACCGTATTGTTGCAAAGGGTTCTGAATTGACCGGAATTAAAAAGAAGCTCTTCTTTTGGGCCATTGAACTGGGCGAAGAATATGAGCTCACCGGAAAAGGAGGGCTATATAAATTGAAGCTGGCCATCGTTCGGAAGTTGATATTCAGCAAATGGATGGAAGCCCTCGGCGGTCGGGTAAAGGCTATTGCCAGTGGTTCAGCCGCTTTAAACCCACGTTTGATTCGCATATTCTCAGCGGCCGGGGTGAATATCCAGGAAGGCTATGGTTTAACGGAAACATCACCAGTAATATCGGTGAATGGTCCGGATGTGGATCAAAAGCGCATTGGTACGGTAGGTCGCCTAATTCGCAATGTAGAAGTGAAGATTGCTGAGGATGGTGAAATCCTCTGTAAAGGTCCTAATGTAATGTTGGGCTATTACAATAAGCCGGAAGCTACCGCTGAAGTATTAAGTGAAGATGGCTGGTTCCATACCGGCGACATCGGCGAATTTGTAGATGGCGACTTCTTAAAAATTACCGATCGTAAAAAGGAGATTTTCAAGACCAGTGGTGGTAAATATATTGCCCCTCAGTTAATGGAAACTCGATTTAAGGAAAGTCACTTTATTGAGCAAATTATGGTTATTGGTGAGGGTGAGAAGCATCCTGCGGCCATCGTTCAGCCCGATTTTGAATTCTTGAAATCCTATTGCAAGCGCAAGGGATTGGAGTATGGATCCGACAAAGAAGTGATCCAGAACGAGAAGATTAAAGCCCGGATTTTCCAGGATGTTGAAGCGATTAATCGCCACTTCGGGAAATGGGAGCAAGTGAAGAAAATTGAGTTGAGTGATCATGCCTGGACAGTAGATTCGGGTGAATTAACGCCAACCATGAAGTTGAAACGTCGTATCGTGCAGTCCCTGCATCAAGATCACTACGAGCGTATCTACGGCCATAAACCTGGGCACTAGGCTCAGGTTAAAGAAATGAAAAAGCCGCCTCGGATTAACCGAGGCGGCTTTTTTTATACCCCCTTCAAAAGAGTATTATAAGCTAATGGTATCCAGATCAGTCACCTGACCCGCATTCACCATAATATTAGTAGTGTCCTTAAAATTGAAAGGCGCTTGAGGATTAAATTCAACGGTGTAGGTTCCCGGGTTTAGGCCTGCTAATAGGAAATAGCCGGTTGTAGTATCGGCAATAGTGGCCGCTGAGTCTCCAATGGTATTATGTGCTAAAACGCCGGTCATAATCGAGTCGGGCTGAATGAAGCCACTAATGCTACCGGTACTACTGGTAGTGAAAACACGAATTACCGGTTTCAAAGAGTAGTCACCATTACCTTTAAGTACGATGGAACGATGGGCGTCGAAATCAAGGCTAAACTCATAAACCAAATCGGCTTGTAAGGTATAGTTTACCAAAAGCTTTAAACCAGATTGGCTACCCGAAGGAACCTTGAGGCTCACGCTATCTGTAGCGGTCACAATAGAATTATTGGGGCCTAAGATTAATCGGATTTGGTTCAGCTTACCGGCGGGAACAGAAGCTTGGCCAATAAGAGTGTCTAAACCATTTTGAAAGTCCAGTAAATTATAAATACCGGCTTGGGTGTTTAGGCTAATCCAGGCCGAGCTGTCTACCTTAAGTTCAACATTTTGTAAATCAATGTAAACGGCTTGGTAGAGACCAGGCGCATCGGTTAAATTAAGTCGGACTTGAGCCTGACCTTCTTGATTGTTGGGCTCGGAATCTTCTTGACAAGATTGTAAAAAAGTGAAACTAATCAGACTCATGCTGATTAGGAGGGTTTTTCGAAAATTCATTGATTTATCTGTTTTAGGTATAACGCCGAAAATAGAGCAATTGTTTGTGCTTTCCTTTCGTAAGTTATTGTTAAACAGATTCTTATTGCAAAGAGTCTATGTGGCCCTTATTGATAGTCAGAGGCTAAGGCTGGTCGAAAATCGTTAAAATAAATCTGAGAATTTCCGCTTTTTCTGGGCGAAATAGGCCCAAATGATGCTCTTGGAATAAAGGCCTTTCATGTTTTTAAAAGGCTCTTGCTTTCGCTTTACGCGCTCCCGATAAAGCTCGGTAAACATTCCATAGAAAGCGAAATGAGCTCTCACAATAGCCCAAACATGCGATAGCTTTCCTTGCATCAAAAGGCGTAATCCGGCTAAGCCATCCAGAAGCAAGCGACTGAAGATAATTCGCATGGACTCCAAATGCGGGAGGTTAAGGAAGAGGATGATCAGGTTATTCCGAAAATTAAGGTAGGTTTTCTTTGGTGAGGCAGCTTCCAAAGTTGCTCCTCCTAAGTGATAGACCACACTGGCGGGTTCCACCGCAACCTTCCAGCCTTGGATTTGCATTTTCCAACAGAGGTCAATTTCCTCCATGTGTGCAAAGAGGGTGGCGTATAATCCGCGCACCTCATTATAGGCTGCTTTGCGCACCGCAAGGCAGGCTCCGGTTGCCCAAAAACATTCCTGGTAATCGTTGTACTGGCCTTGATCAGTTTCCAAATCTTCGAAGAGTCGACCTCGGCAAAAGGCATAGCCCAGGCGATCCATATAACCACCACTGGCACCCGCGTATTCAAATTTGGAGCGATCTTTTAGGTCGAGAATCTTGGGTTGCAAGGCGCCCAGTTTAGGCTCTGCGTTAAAACGAGCTGCGATCGGCTCCAGCCAATTGGGAGTGGATTCAATATCCGAATTGATTAATACCACTAAATCCTCTTCTAACTGCGCAATGGCTTTATTATAGCCACCGGCATAGCCATAATTGTCTTCGAGTTTTAAGATCTCTACTTCGGGAAGCTTTTCCTGGGTCCAGCTAATACTGTTATCCGAGCTGGCATTATCTACCAGATATACTTTTCCGAGGCCTTTCGAGTCAGCTACCAATTTGGGCAGGTAGCGCTTTAGTAAAGATTGACCATTCCAGTTGAGAACTGCTACGGCGATTGTATCAGGCATATTTCCAGCGTTTATGGCTCCATAGCCAATTGGGAGGATCGGATTGAATGAGTTTTTCCAAAGCTTTTACATGGGTGTCAGTAACCACATGAGGTTCTTGATCTTGAGTGTTTTCAAAAAGCAAATGCCCCTCAATTTCATAGTAACCACGCTTCACGCGATGGATATCAATAAAGACCACCGCTAAATCACATTTGCGACTAAGGTTCTCAACTCCCAAATGAACGGGAGTGTCTTGATGTAAAAACTGGGTTCGGTATTTTATTTTTCCTCTATGAGGACTTTGATCTGCCATGAAAACATAGAGGGGACGAGGATCGGGATTGTTCAACATGAAGGGATAGGTGTCCTCCATTTTGAAGAGCTTTAAACCGAATTGCTCACGAATCTTCACGATCAATTTATTGAAGCGAGGATTTTTCAAAGGATGGTAAACCGCGTAGCAATTTTGGGGTACCACCAAGGGAATGCTCATGGCAGTCCATTCGAAGTTGGTATGATGTCCCATTACCATTATCAAGCCGCGATTTTGATCGTAGATGTTTTGAAACACCTCGGGATTGCGGAGTACAAAGCGCTTACGCATGGTTTTCTCAGAAACGCTCAGGCTTTTAAAGGATTCCACCAGAATGTCGCTGAAATTGCGGTAAAAGCGGCGGCGAATACTTTTTATTTCGGCCTCATCTTTCTCGGGGAAGGAGCGCTTGAGGTTTCCATCAATTACCTCCTGACGGTATTTTAAAACCTTTGACATTAGCCAAGCGAGGAAATCGCTCAGTCGATACAAAAGGAAAAAGGGCATATAGGAAAGCAGGCGCCCAAAAGCCAACGCCAGATAATATCCAATCATGCCGCAAATTTAGCGGTTTCTCTGATCGGCGCCGGTAGTTCCGAGGATGATGTTTTGGTTAGCACGACTTCCGAACTCTCTTTCATTGGGATCATTCCCCGGATCGATGGTGCCCGGACCGCCATAAGCACGGAAGTAAAGCTCTTGCTTCCAGTCGGGACTATTGATTTCTCCAATAGCGGTGGAGTGGATCAACTTGAATATTTGAGTAGATGGCTCAAACTCTCCAAAAATGAAAATCTTATTGTTTTGAGGTACCGCATAAGCCGTGGTAACATTGTCGTACTGCCAGATAATATAGGGAGGCATATTGGGCTCCATGTCTCGTCGCTCTACCTGACTAGGCTTGCCGTACATCAGCCAAACTCGACCACGATCGGTTTTATAGCCTTTGCTGAGCCCGGAGGTGAATAATTTATTGGCCACCAGTACATCCTTATGGTAGTCTTCCCAGGCTTCTTTGGGGGCTAGGGGTTTGCGATTCTCCCAAAAAGCGAAGAAATATTTTTTCATTAATTCTTCATCTGCAGAAGCGAGTAGGTTTTCCTGAATTCTTTGTTCGCGTTCGCTGGAAATAGGATAGAGGTAGTCCATGAATCTAACGATAGAATCCAGGTTGCCTAATTGATCCACCCAAGATCCGCTAACCGCACGATCCTCGAAGGAGCCAGCAATGATTTCTCTTTCTTCACCACGACGGTAGAAGAAATTATCCTGCTTAATGATTTTCTCGCCTTTGCTGTCCATAGCCTCGATAACGAGTAGATAATTTCCACTGGGTAATTTGCTAATGTCTATTTGTCCGAGGATTGGATTTACCACTGCAGCTTTAGCTCTTTGAAATCCGCCAAATTCATTGAGAACACGGCCGTCGGATTCATTTTGCAGGTAGTAGCGGATTAGGAAACTTTCGTCGGCGCCTAATTTTTGATCGAGGTTATAAAGCTCATTGTAAAAGGCCAAACGATTTAAGCCTTGTGGAATGAATGGAGTGCCGGTACTGATAATAGGGTACATGGCATATCCAGAGCGGGTATAGGCAGCTTTGCTGTTATCGCTGGCCGGTTTAAAGTCTTCCAGATAAACTACCTGCGAATGATCGGGGAAATTCTGGGTAATGGTTAATTGCAGCGGACGGTCGATATGATAATCTTCTTCAGATTCATTGATGTCCTGAATATCCATTTTGAGGCGGTACTTTCCTTTTGCCAGGAAGAATCGCTTTTGATGATACAATAGTTCCTGCAGATTAGCGGTGTCTTTATAAGCGGGGCTTAAGATTCGGAAACGATCAGCACTAACAACCGAATCTCCTTTGAATACAGCTATCGTTACTTCCAGTCCACCTAAAAAGCTTCCATTAGCTTGTTTTAGATAATCGAGGCTTTCACTACCAATACCGAAATTGATTTCGATGTAGTTTTCACGTTCTCCGGTCATGAATTCATTAAGGGAGATGTAAAGATTGGTGGTTTTGGCCTGTAAAAGGGAGGAAGACAGGAGGATGAGAAGTAGAAAACGCCGCATAAAATTGAGTTTTGACCAATGATCTACGAAGATAGACGTAAAAAGAAGCAAATGGTTGTTTGCTCGGGCTAAAAAAATTTTACATTTGCAGCCCAAATTTCAGAAACCTGGTCAATCCAGTTTCTAAGGAGAGATGGCAGAGTGGTCGAATGCGGCGGTCTTGAAAACCGTTGAGGGTCACACCTCCGGGGGTTCGAATCCCTCTCTCTCCGCATAGATACAGTAACAAATTGTATCAAAATGCTCAAAACCAAGGTTTTGGGCATTTTTTTTTGCTTTCAACCTGTATCAAAAAACACCGTTTTGTACCCCTTTTGGGTTGCTTAGCGGCTTGCTTTTTTTCAAAACCCAAAAAAGCAAGCCAGTAATGTGACAAAACGATACATAATGATACGAAAATCAAATAGTTACGATTGGTTTTTTAGGTCGAAGTTTGGCACTTTTGAAAATGAAATGGAGGGCTTAATGAACATTAAGTCGTATGTTAAACGAAAGGTCAAATTACTCGCTGGTGTTTTACATCAGCCGCACTCGTCCAAAGAAAAATGGTGAGTGTCCAATCTATCTGAAGATCAACATTAATGGGGGAAAAGCTAGTTTTCCCATCAAGCGCCACGTCCTTCCGGAACAGTGGTCAGCCGAGAAAAGTTGCATGAAGGGACGTTCCCAGGAGGCACAAACCTTCAACAAGTACCTTGATGCTATCAAGTTGAGGGCTAATAAGTTATACAATGAATTGCTCGTAAGTTATGCGGAGGTAACTGCACCGATGCTTAAAGATGCCATTCTCGGTACTAATTCTGCCCGTCCCAAGACCATTATCACCGTTTGGGATGATCACGTAGAGAAGCTCAAATCACTGGTTGGTAAGGAATGTACCTATCCAACCATGCAGAAGTATCGTACGGCTAGAAATCACTTTCAGGACTTCCTCAAGAAGAAGTATCGGGTTCACGATGTTAGTGTCAAACGTGTTGATCACGAGATGATCGAGGCTTTTGAGCATTTCCTTAAGACAGAGAAAGGGTGCAACTACAATACCAGCATCAAGTTCCTTCAAAATCTTAAGAGGATTACCACTATTTGTATCAGTAACGGCTGGCTGATGAAAAATCCCTTCATGAATAAGAGTCTCTCCTTAAAAGAGGTAGCACGACCCTACTTGAATGAAGAAGAGCTCAACCGACTGATGGGACTTGAAATCAAAATGGATCGTCTAGATCGCGTGAGAGACTTCTTCTTGTTTGCTTGTTTCACTGGCCTCTCTTATGCAGATGTAAAGAAGCTCACTCGAGAAGAAATCGAATTCACAGAAGATGGTTACTGGATCAAAACCAGAAGACGTAAGACCGGAGGAAAAGCTAATATTCCTCTGCTCGAAGTGCCCTGGAAGATCATCATGAAGTACAATCCACATTTTGAGGAGCTCTTTCCAACTGACAAGGTGCTTCCGGTTATGAGCAACCAAAAGTTGAATGCATACCTGAAAGAGGTGGCCGATTTGGCCGGTATCACGAAGAAGCTGAGTTACCATATCGCTCGACACACTTTTGCAACCACCGTAACCATGTTAAATGGTGTTCCAATTGAAAGTGTGAGCAAGATGCTTGGTCACAAGAATATCACCTCTACGCAGCACTACGCGCGAATAATCGACCAGAAGGTATCCGAAGACATGAAGATGCTTTCCAGTCGCTTAGAAAGGAAAATAAACATGAATTGGGCATAATTTAAAAAAAGAGGCCGGTTAGCTCAAAGGCTTACCGGCCATTATATACTTATGGAAGATACTTTTAAGATTAGATCCTATGGGTTCCAGGAGTTAGCAACGCTGTACTTGCCAAATATTCAGCCGAGAAGTGCCTCTATCAGATTAAAAGCCTGGATTACGAGAAATCAGCATCTGGTTGATGCCTTAACTAATATTGGTTGGATAAAAGGGTGTAGAGTATTAACTCCCGAAATGGTTCGTGAAATTGTTCGAGTACTGGGGGAGCCATAATACAGATAGTTAGAATAATGTTGTGATTATGAACTGTTTATTAAGTCTAAAGGGAATGTGCTTCTTGAAATCTAAACTCTTCTCATGAACCAGTGCATTTTTTTTGTGAGTTAGGCTCTAATCTCATCCTAATTTGTCAAAATAATGTTCCGTAATTCAGAGTAGTATTTCATTTTTGCTTTCGAGCGCATCCCCTTATTGTATCGTTTTTCTAATATCCAAAATCGGGTTTTTACTCGTTGTTCAATGCTGGTATTGGTTGTAGCCGACAAATTTTGAGACAGGTCTGATAATGTTGTAATTAGGGTTTGTAAAATCAATAAGAAGGGTTCCTCACTATCCACTTTATCCAAAATGGACTGCGCAAATAAATCTGCTTTTGCATGATCAAATTTACCTGCTGTATGAGCCAAAAGTTGCAGAACTATTTGATATTCATTTTCAGAAACAGAGAAATCACTTCGATACTGAGTTATTGTATTTTCTAATATGTAATCAAATACGTTCGCCCCGTTTGTTGAATCACCTTCGTTGTAATAGGTGTAGCTTAGACAAGCTCCGGCCATCAAAACAAACGCTTCTTTTGATTTTGCTTCGTGACCCGGGAGTGTTGGGGCTAGCCAACCTTCATGTAAACATCGGAAATTGGTAAAAACTGAAGCCCAAGCGCTCAAAGGGTCAGCTAATTGCTTTATTACATAGGAGAAATTACATGCCTGATTAATAAACAAGTCCTCGAAACTTGCCTTCCATCGGAAGTGGTTAGATTCAAGATAGCTTAGATAAGAATTGTACAAGACCTCCCTAAAGGCAGTATCACTTTCGTCATGTTCAAGGATTCCTACCAGTTTTTCAAATACTTGCCAGTTCATTTTTTTCACCGGAAAGCTAGTAGCGATATTCAGTTTGTTTGCCGTATCAAGATTCAGTTTTTGTTGAAATTCATCATTTAGAATACTCAAACTGTCTAATGAAGGTTTTGGCGATCGCTTGCCGTTGTAATGCTCTTTAGACAGACTGTTGATCCATTCAAATACTCCATCAAAGTATTTTGATTCTGAAATAGATTCGGAGCCAAAAACCTCATTGAAAACCCTGTTGCAGGAATTTTTTAGTTCATGATCCATCCAGTCTTCATATTGCTGTTGGGCTGCATCAATTATCTTTTGGGCCTCTTCATTTTTCTGATAGCTCCATTCCCCTTCTTTCAGGTGAAACAGGTTGTCGGAGATTTTGATGATCAATTCGCCGTAATTCTTCAATGCTATTAATAGCATATGTTCCCTGCTAGTTTTAAGCGGAACTTCTTCATTTACAACAAGGCTGATTAACTGTTCCAGCCAATCAATACGTTGAATGAAGAAGAAAGCATGATCTTGAACCATAGGCCATTGAAGGCCATCAACCCATTTCAACCATGATTCCAATCGGAGTTTCAGCAGCAACTTTTCCTTTAACATTTGGCGGCTGTGGAAAGTGATATAATCAGATCCTCTGGTTGATTCTCTAACATATACCCAATGGGATTCATCTTTCAGCTTTTCTAGTTCTTTAGCATAGTTTGAGGAGGCGGCCTCTTTGTCGTGCCTGCATTCCATTAAGCTGGCTAATTCGTGCAATGGTGTGTCGGGTGTGTTGCGGGTCAAATCATTTTCTAAGGATCGTATGCTTGACAAATCCATGCTCGCTACCCATGATTTATAAAACTCCCAAAGACCATCCGTGGCATCTTGAATACTGTACCAACTTGCTAAGTTGTTCAAAGAAGGTTCTTTGGCTACATGATTACCAAGTTCAGCTTCAATGTGGTGTTCTAATTCGGAATAAATGATTAACTCACTTCTGGATTTGTCATTTTGTATATTCCAGAGACGATTGTACAATCGCTCTATTGCCTCGGAAAATGGATTTTCAGTTCTTTTATCTTCTGCTTTCTCTGGAATCCAATCTCCGCGATCAAATAATTGAGTGAAGAAAGAATCGCCCTTTTTCAAGGCGGCAGACACTGCAGGTGTAAAGACTTGGTCTTCAAAGCGTGTTTGAGGTTCACTTTTGCTTACGGAAATACGCTCGTTTAACTGATCTCCCAGCCAAGCAATCAATGTTTCGATCTGAGAAAAAGGGTTTTGAACAAACAATGATTTATACTTGGCATTTCTCGATTCCTTTTCGAGATCATGGTTATTTTTTAGTCGTTCATCCTTTTCCATGTCTACACTTCTTTATTGCTCAAGTATTCTTCAAGAGTTGGGCAGCGTTCATTATTTGTCCACCATTCTTTGGCTTGTTCTATCAGACGTTTTGGAGTAGGAACCTTTATAATCGTTGTTGCTCGTGCACCAAACTCATTTAGTGAGCTACCTAGCAAATACACATCATCGTCAACTACGATGTACCTATCATGTAAAGGGCTAGGGCTTCCTTTTAAAACGCGACATTCTATAGTTTGCTGCGCGTACACTTTCTCAAATTCTTGTATCCCTTTTTGCAATTGATGAGCATAGGTTTTACCCTTTGACGGCCTTTTCATTGTACGCTTTAGACATAACCATAATTTCTTAAACCTGCCCGCCTCTTCACGTTCATCACTTTTGATAGGTCGTTCTAAATAGTCAACGGAAGAAATTATTTGTACTGGAATGGAGATATTTTGCACAGTAATAGCGTAAATCAAATCACCTGAACCAAAATAGGGGTCAAGTATCATACAACGGGTTTTACTCTTATTCAACAGTTCTCTTACTGTGGTTTGAGCGCGGTTTTTTGAATCATCTTCATTCGGAAAAAAAATGAACTCTTTATTGCGCTCTAACTCTTCAAACTTTCTTGCCTCAAGAGCATCTTTCAAATAATGTGCATTTGTAAAGTCAAAGTCACCAATGTGAGTTGTGGAAGCCTGGGTGGTTTTTGGTATAGAAAATATTTCCTCTCCAGTTTTAGTCTTCACTTTAAGCTTCAATTCACTTTCTTGGATATTCATGCCAAATTGAATGTTTTGCCAAACTCCAAGCTGATGTTCAATCAGATTACCATTTCGATCGTATAATTTCTTGTGCAAAGCATCTGGAAAATAGGGCAGAGTTATTCTCTCCCTGTCACTTGCTATAGTATGTCTGAGAGTAAATCCGTTGCGCTTTGCTCTTTCTTCTTCTAAGACCAATTCACAGTCAATGATGCTTTTACCCTGTCGCTCATAGAATGAAACGAGCAAATCTTTTTTTTTGTCTAACAGCGAACTATTCCAGCTGCGTATAATAGGATTGCAGGCACATAGATAAACATTGCCAATATGCTCTGGAATCGTTGCTAAATCGTAACCTAAGTATGCTCTGGAAATACTTGATAACTTTTCAAAGAACTTCTGATTGAAGTCACTTAACCAGCTTTTTTCTGTAATGAGCTTACTCCATACCCTCATTGCGCTATTTCGCTTAGGCAGGATTCTACCCAATGTCTTTTCACTGTTTAGCGGAATTAATAGCGGATTGTCATCTGGAGGTTCTGAAACAATGGTCTTCAGAACCTCAATATGTGCATCTAGGTTATCATGGTTGAGGTGAAAGCCATTATGCACATTTTCATACATATTCAAAACAGTGCTTACATCAAGATCAATCAACCTTGTGATATATAATGTATATTCATCATCGATTGATTCTCTGAACATGTGAAAGGAATCTTGATCACCAATGGTTTTTGATGATAGTTGTTCCGAAGGAACCAATTCAAAGATGGTTATAAGATTAGATTTTCTATCAGACTGACGGTTATGTAAAAACAAGCAGGTGACTTCCGCTTTTTCGTAATCTGTTGAAACTTGCCTTAGGGTTGTCATAGTATATTTAAGAGATCGTTCATTATTAGGCTATGATTACTAACTCGGATTTTATCTCATGAAATTTTCTGTTTTGCATAACGGTGATGTATAAGCTTAGTGCGGGAATTCGGAGCGATGCGTTTAATCCAGCATCACACTAATTCGATTTTAGTGTCAATTAATTATTTATTTGTCTCAGGATTAAGGTCATTCAAGTCCAACCTTTTTTCGTCCAATTTCACGTGATGTATAATGTTCTGCTTCAATTTTTGAAAATGTCAGGTTCCCCTTCTCGTCATGAATTGACTGAGTGTCATTTCCTACGAAAACATTTTTTTTGTTTTTATAAACCGTACATTCTGAAGCCCCAAGAAATTGAAGTTTGCTCTTTACGCTCTCAGGTTTGATTGCTACATTAATTCCTTCTCCTGCGAGTCTTACGCTTGGATATAGAATTCCATCAAAGCTTGAGCAAACAATCTCTGAGTAAAGAGCTGAAACCATGTAATGTAAATGGTCTGGGATTGCTTCTTTAGCAAACTCATGACCTAAATATTCACTAATTTCTAATGTAGAAGTTTCTAATTCAGCTTTCTGACTTGCAAATTCTTCAAATTCTGTTTGTAATTTTTTTGACAATGCCGTTGGCCGTTTAAACTTTTTGTGGTGAATAAGAGAAACCAATTCAATGTCTTCCATAACTTCCCATGCACTATATGTAATTCCCTGTTCACCTATAGTTTCGGTGCTTCTAACAAATTCGCTTAGCTCAAATAGAATTGTAATCCTTGCGGTTTCCGGTTCTGTTGTTCCTGCAATTTCCGGAACTATTGAGCCATAAAACATGGTATGTTTTGGTGTACTTGCTCTTTGGTAGGTGTGATTAAACTCTTGAGGCTTAAATGAAAGTTCAGAAATATTTTTATACGGCTCTTTTGCTGAAATTCTAGCACGGATTATTTTTTTACCCTTGTGAAGTGTGGTGATTATCACTCCAAATTCACCAAGACGTTTTAGTCTCTGATAGATGAAATCTCTATTGTCAGTTGAGAAGTCAACTTGTTTCAGTTCATTTATTATTTGTCTGTGTGTCATTTCAATTTAATGCGAACTGGTTTGTTTCGATACCGGTGTTAATGCTAATCTACGAATTTGTGAGGTCAACATTATCAGTGTTTTTAACTTCTTATCCTTTTAAAATTCAGCATCTCGTTAGATGAAGGCATCTATTCTATATTGTAGCGTCTATTAGAATGAAATAAGCAGAAGGATCTCCAAGGATTGTTCTAATGCATCCTTCATTTATAGCCGGCACAGGCACTTTCTTACCATTGTTTAGAAGCGTAAACACAATACATTCTTAGATTATTAGGCATTTAGGAAAATATTGGTACTAGCATGTTCACTTCGAACAATTTATCCTAACATTACCAAAAGCAGGCACCAAATCTTTGACTTCACAATCATGTGAATCATTGAAGATGCAGCACGACCATAGTCTTTCTTTTGCTACTACCGCTTCCGGAATGCTCGGAGGTCTCTCCCGAGCCTTATCGGAGCAATTTTCCAACACCACCATCACATTTCCAGGTGTCATTGACGTAGCTGCTTATGCAGTGGTCAGTGCTAGTGTGGGCTATTGCGTGAAAGTGGCTATGGATCTCATCTATCAACGATTCCGCAAAGGGAAAGATACAAAGTGAGAAGCGTTCTAGCCATAGGAATTATCGGTGGACTTCTCTATTGGGGAAGTCGAGCACTGAGTGCCAAACGATTGAGCGATAAATCGGTGGTGCGCACTCTTAATCCACGAATTGCGAAGATCTCCTTTGCCGGAATCACATTGGCTACGGATATCTACGTTGACAACCCTACCAATGTCAGTGTCCAAATCACCAAACCGGTGATCACCATCACAACCGGTGGCAAGTATGTCGCTTCTAGTGTTCCCACTCGAGATCAATTTACCATCGCACCCTTAAATCAAACTTCTTTGGGTGTGGCTCAGGTGGAAGTTCCCTGGAGCGCTTTAACACCCTACATCTCTAACCTGGTAAGCAGAATTCCGGCACTGGTGCGTGGTGGTAACACCAGTATTCAGTCCCTGAACCTTCCTCTGGAATACCGCTACTCGGTGTATGTGAACGACATCTTTTACGAATCAACTCCTGAACGTCTGGTATGAAAGCACGATTTGAAATAGGATCCATTACCAGCGGTTATCGCACTATCCGTGATGGAAGAAAGTATGATCACTTCTTTCCTAAACCAGAAGTTTCCGATCGAATCATCATTGAAGATGGTGAGGTTGAAGACACCGTTGATTTAATGAAACGGGTGGTTTGGCGATACATCGATGATACCAAAGCCATAGCCCAGCATTTACAAGGAGAATCTAAAACCCAGACCAGCCAGAATATCTGGGACTTCCTCTACCATCATATTCAGTACAAGCTGGATAAACGTGGCCTGGAACAACTAAGACGACCTGCTCGGAGCTGGGCAGATCGCACGGAAGGAATCGATTGTGATTGCTTCTCCATTTTCGCCAGCTCCATCCTCACTAACTTGAAAATCCCTCATGCTTTTCGGATCACCAAATACGGTGGCGACCACTTCCAACATGTGTATGTGGTAGTTCCCAACGGTACCGGAAAAATCATCATCGATCCTGTGCTCTCCCGCTTCAACTACGAAAAACCTTTTTCAGAACATAAAGATTTTGATATGAACCTTTCCGGTATAGACGTGGCTGTGCTGAGCGGCCATGATGACGAGCTCAGCGATGTATTACTTGGTTTTCCTGACTTTGATGAATTAGGAAATGCGAGTGAAGAGCAACAGTTGGATGCGATGTATCGCTACCTGGTTTCCACCAGAAACGCTGTAGCGGCAAATCCAAATCACATCGCTCACATCGAGGATCCACAGGCATTCTTGAAGATGCTGGATTATGCGATTCAGTATTGGTACACGGACAAGCGAGACGAAGCGCTTGAAGTACTCGCACAGAATGAAGAGAAACTCAATCTGAAGAATGGATTCTCCGGTTATGAGGATGATTGGGATTGGGACGATGATGCACTAGGTGCTGCCCGTAGAGGGTTCTTTAAACGCATTGGGGATTTCGCGAAGAAAGTAGGATCAGGTATCAAGAACGTAGCGCAGAAAGTGGGTAAAGCTATTGTCCGCTACAATCCACTAAGTGTAACCGCTCGACTTGGATTCTTGGCCGCCATGAAGCTCAACTTAAAGAAGATGGCTTCTAAGCTTAAATGGGCGTATGCTACTCAATCACAAGCCGCTGCGAAAGGTGTTTCGGCTACCCAGTGGCGTAAAGCGAAAACTGCTTTGTCAAGAATTGAAAGTCTGTATGCAGATAAACTTCAAGGAAAACGAAGTGCGTTAAAAGATGCCATTCTGAAAGGACGTGCCGGTGGACTAAACGGAGAACTGCATCCGGATGCCTATGACTTAAGCGGATTGGGCGAACCTATTTCCATGACTGCTGCGGTGGCTGCTGCTACTCCAGTAATTGTAGCTGCCATTAAGATCCTAAAGGACTCCGGTCTATTCTCACCTGGAGAGGATACCTCTACCAATAATCTTCAGGCCGAGGCTGCATCAGCTCAACAAACCTCTAACGTACCTAGCAGTGTGAGCATTCCAACAAATGCTCCCACAATGCCCATCGTGCAAGCCAGTGTTCCTCCCATCGCTCCACCACAATCCACTGCATCTCCTGCAGCGCAGGGATCATCAGGTGGCGGAATCATGGCCTTTGTCAAGAATAATCCAGCAGTGGCTGCTCTGGGAGCAGGGGCAGTACTCATTGGTGGTTACATGCTGCTAAAACCTAAAAAGAAAACCTCACGGGGATTATCGGGAACCCGCAAAACTCCCACTAAAAGAACCTCCACAAAACGCAAAGGCACAATCAAAAAAGTAACGCTTAAATAAACATCTCATGAGAACAAAGAAAGTATCAAACAAGGCCATGTTGGGCGAGTTGCGCTCTCTGGCTATGATCAGTGGAGGAATGATCCTCGGTACCATGGGAGGAAAAGCCATCGACAAAGTGTTGAAGGTGGACGATACCCTTCCTGGCTTCCAAGCTAAAAAGTTTGTACGTCCAGCTGCACTTCTTGGCGCAGGCGTGCTTGGAAGTCTCAAGCTTAAAAACCAAGATCTCAAAATGCTATCTGCCGGTGTCGGTGCATCTGGCGTGGTTTCTACCGTGAAAGTAGTCTTGAAGAAAGACCTATTGAGCGGATTGGATGGTACGCCTGAAATAGCGGCTCCAATGACCGTATATCAGGATCCGGTTGTGCACTCCATCGAGTCTTACGAACCCAATCTTCCTGCCTTATCCGCAAGCAGCTATGAGGCTGAGGAACAAACAATAAAATCATACAGCCCTGGCGAGGTTGTAAGCGATTATACGGACGCCGAAATCGAAATCATTTAAACAACGAATCATTATGATGACATTAGGAGAAATCACTCAAAGTGAGTTTACACTTCTCGGCGCAATCAGTGACGAGGAATTGCTTATGGCCTTGGAAGGAGCCACTCCCCAGGCTAAGAAAAAGTTTACCAAGGCGATTCGCCAGTTTGCGCGAAGCCGCAATATGGCACCTAGTAAAGGTTCCAGAGGTGAATTGGAAAAACGCTTGCACCTCTTGCCGCGTGACATCCAGGAAGGATTGGCTCGTAAAACTTTGCAAGCAGTAGATGCCGCTTACTATGTTGTTAAAGATGTTTCTGGATCACGTGTTCAGAAGCTCTTGAAAGATGACGACAACAAGGTGGTTGGTCTATCCAACATCTCATCGGCTAAGTTGGAAAAAGGCAATTTCTTCATGCTTAGCGGTCTTACCCTCTTATCTGGTGTAGCTGGTGCAGAAGACACCGTTCACGATGTGAATTTCGGAGTTATCCCGGACTACCTACGCAATGGTGAATTTGAATTCATCGCCAATGGTACCAACTTGATTCAGAACGCATCTAACGAGCTGTTCAATACCACTGGTCAAACCATGCCTGTTGGACATTACAGATTGGATAACCCTAAACTGATCAAGGATCAGCAAACCATCGAGTTCAATCTTGAGTGGGGTTCTAATGCGCCAGCTGGAACTTACGTGAAGGCCATTCTACGCGGAACCATCATTGTCAAAGCATAAGGTTAGGGTGCCATGAAAGACCACAAGTTCCAAATGATACGCATTGGGGTGCCCCAAGCAGGAGCGACTGTTCGATTTACTGGTGAAACAGAGAAATCCTACAGTCGTATCCGGGGCATTTTCGTGGCCTTACCCGATCCTAAGATAGAATATGGCGCAACCCTGAGTTTTAAGGTTGGAGGGCAAGACGTATTTGATGACGATCACGATGTGCGTCTTATTACCTGCGGGCAAGGGGTTGCGCCTAATGATAAGTTCTTTCGATTTGAAGAAAAGCTCGAGGCCAATGGGAATGCCTTTGAAGGTAGATATAGCGACCCTAGCATTGAAGGGGTGAGCTATCCCTACGAGGCCAAAGTGTTTTTATGGTTAGTGAACGAAGAAGAATGAAAGGGATAGTTAGGCTTAATCGGAGTATTCAGGTGTACCGCCCTAATCAGGTGGTGCCCCTGGATTTCCGTTTATCTGGTGATGCAGTAGAGTGCTTTGGCGTACAGGCAATCGTGGTGGGGCGAATCCCCATGGATAGTCCGGTAATCCCCGTCTTTGGTGAGTATTCATTAGAGTTTGAGGGCAAGAAAACCCATCCGGTCAACTTTACAGTGCCGCTAGTAAGCCAGGAGCATTTTACTGACCAGACGCACCATCGTCCCCAGCTTCTTCCTATTTCCATTCAGCAATTGGAAAACCGTATGGTTACCGGTTTCTACCGTGACCTAGGTATGCAGGACTTTGATACTGAAACTGCGGAGTTCACTCCTTATAAAGTTCGATTCACCTTTCACTGTTACAAAGCATGATTTCTGTTGAATCCATAGGATATGTTGAGCGACTCTTAGCGACTCGTCAGGTGAAAGATTTCTATCTGGATGTCTTTACCCTGGTATTGGATCCATCGCAAAAGAATTTCTACAGCGATGCCAATCGAGGCTACTACTATCTACTGACTCATGAGCTGCCTCAAGGTACCACCATTGCCAGTGAGACGGCCATTTTGGAAGTAGATGAAAACTGGTCTTCACGAGGGATTACCAAAATCCAGGAGTTTGGTGGTCAATTGGCCATCCATCTTCCTAATCCCGGTGCTCTTTCTCAAGTCGAATTCATTAGAGCCATACCCCGAGCATGAGTGAGCTAGAGAAAAATAGACGCTACAATATCGCTTCAACGATCCGAAAAGCGATTTCTGCCCAACGAACCCTTGGGCATCAGGAAATCATGTGTTCAGCATATCTCTCGAAAAGGGGGAAAAAGCTCAATAGCATCGATCGTTCACCTTCCAAGAATTTCACCCGATTAATGCATCAGTACATTCAGTCGGAAGGGCCCGATAAATTGAGGGTTGAGCTTCGAGGCAATGACGATGTGTTGCTCTGGACCAAGACCTTCTCCTTCGATGTTGAACCTACTCCAATGGTGAGTACTCAAAAGGATTTTCAGGGTTTGGGTGAGGCTGAAGTGAACGACCTCTTGAATCAGAAGATTGCGGAATTAAGACGCAATGAGGAACTCGAGGAACTTCGAACCGATAATGAGCAACTATCCCATGAAAACGATCAGCTGAAAAAGCAGATCGAAGAAATGGAAGAGGTTGTGGAGGCTAAGAAGAAGGTAGAATACTACGCTAATATTCTAGGATTAGCCTTTCCTGGACTTGCCAAAATGCTAAGTGCTACACCACTTGGAAATACCCTGGGAGCATTAGCTGGAATTGAGGACACCTCTACATCTAATGAAGAATCTGAGAAGACCCAAAGGGAAACCATCATAGAACTGGTGAGTGAATTCATGCAGTCGCTAGATGACGCCCTACTTGGTCAACTCTACCTGGTATTTATTGAATTGAGCAATAACCCGTCCTTGATTGGAGGGCTCCTTGCTCATTTGACCCAACAAAATGAACAAGCATCATGACCTATCAAAAGACCATTCTCATTAAAGCAAAATCCGATGCTGAGGCTCAGGAGATAGCCACAGCTATGAGCAGTATGTCCGGTCATTTTACCGCCAAAGAATGGACATCTATCGGTAAGAAATTGGCCAGTAAAGTGATTCAAATGCGAATTCGATTGATGATCTAATGATTCCTGTGCTTCCCATATCAAAAGAGCAGCAACAGAAGATTCTTCGAGGGCTGATGATTGCCGGTGGACTGTATCTGGGCTATCGAGTAACCAGTAAAGCCATTAAGAACATGCGCTCAAGAAACACTTCTGTATTGGCTGATCAAAGCCCTGAAGTGCGACAAGCCATGGGCTTACGCTCGGCAATGAACCCTAGCGGGGTATCCTGGCTCATGTGGAGTGACGGTACCAATGAGGATGCCATCGCTCAGATTTCTTCGCAAATAACCAATCTGGATGCAGTGGCTACCGCTTATCGCAACTTGTATGGGAAGGAACTTATTCAGGATCTGCAAGGTGAGCTTTCCACTGATAAGTTCAACGCATTTCTACAGACCATCTCGAATAACCGTATCAATAGTAGCAATAATTCGGGATCCTCTAACAGTACCGGATCAAGGTCGTCAGGAGCCTATACAGCGCCCCAAAAGATGATTGTTGCCAAACGCAGCGTGTTTGTTCGGACATCTCCCGATGCCTCTTATCATGGGGCTTGGTATGAGGTGGGTGAAAACAAAAACATCTACAAAACGGCCAGCCCTGGAGAGTTTATTGGCTATGCTACCGGCAAGCAACACTTTGATAGCAAGAACAATGTCAAGTTCATTGAAGTGGCCTTTCGAGTAGGTGCAGGAGCACCAGGGGCATTAGCCTCAAAGATTGGGCAGTCCATGCTTTTATGGGTAAGTGCTTCGAGCAATTACGTAGCTCAGTTTACTTCTGAATCCACACTTGCACAGGCCTATCCGAATGCTCGAAATCAATTGAGCTACATGCTGCCTATTCCAGGATTGGGTTGGTTATCCGCTCCGGGATCAAGAGTAATTACTACAGAATCGGCCATGGTGCTGGGAGAAAAGTTTGAACCCTTCGCGCGTGTTCCCGAATCAGTATTACTCGGATATCCGGTGATGAGCCTGGACGGAAATGCCATGCACTATACACTGGTAAGAACCCTGGATGGCACAGACCGATGGATCAATTCTAATCACGTAAGAACTGAATAATGGATAAAGAAACCTTTGTAACCACCTACTTGCCACTGGCTCAAAAAGCCGGTGAGCGCTTTGGTATGAACCCAGCAGTTATCCTGGCACAAGCGGCCATTGAAAGCGGATGGGGCTCGAGTTATGGAGCGCGGGTGCGGAAGAATTTCTTTGGTATTACTGCGGCTGGTTCTCCCAATGAATTCTGGGACGGAAGCTACACGGTTGCCAATAACCAGTATCGTTTGAAATTCCGGGTATATCGAACTGCTCAGGATAGTTTCTATGATTTTGCTCGCTTGATTTCCAGTCGTTATAAATCAGCGCATGCAGTCAGTAATGATTCTGCGGCATATGCCCAGGCGATTGCTTACAGCCCCTATATCAGTGAAAACAATGGGGATAATCGTGAGAACTACCGCAAGGGTATCATCAGCACTTTCAACAGTATCTCCACCATCGTAAAAAAAAAGGACTTGAATTTATCCAATCCACCGGAGGACAAGCCATCGGAGCATTGCTCATCTCAGGATTAATCGCTTGGATTTGGATCAGTAAAAGCAAAAAGTAATTATGGCCTTTACCCTCAAAGAACTACGAAGCGGACAAACCAAGACTTTCACCTTGAAAGAGGTGTTGAAGTTCTTAGGCGATGCGGTCAATGATGAAATTCTCATTGGCGAAGAGCGCTATCGTATTTCTTCTTGCCAAGAACTTGGTGGTGATGGAAATCCAGCTGCGATACTAATCGATTGGGTGACGTTGGAGCTGGTGATTATTGCTAACGGTGAGAATACCTTCTTCTTTCCAGACACCATCATCGACACCGATTCCATCTTCCTTACCGTAAACAATGTGCTTTACCAATACGGTCAGAACTATGACTATCACATACAGGATGATCGATTGTATTGGCATGGCCCTTTTGAATTGGAGACCACCGATCGCGTGATCTTAAAATATCCGTCAACAACTATCTAACACGAAGAATAAGACAACATGAGCGAGTTTATTAAACAGAAACAGATTCAAAACCTCACCACCGATTTGGCTGCAAAAGCCTTGGATTCTCAGGTGGTGAAGAAAGCCAATAACCTATCGGATGTAAATGCCGCCTCTGCACGTACCAACTTGGATGTGTACTCGAAGACAGAGGTGCAAAACATGATATCCGGGGCTGACAATGGATTCAACGTGGCGACCATTGCCGAGCGCGATGCGCTAACCGGACTAAAAGTGTCCGACCGTGTTTTCGTTTCCAATGATGGTGATGGTAAATGGGGTATGTACATCGTTACCGCAGTTACCAATGGAAACGGATCCACCTCCACTTTTGAGAAAGTTGCCGATGAAGATGCTTTCAGCAATGCGCTTACCAAAGAAGCCATTAAGAGCTCTTATGAAAGCAATGCCAATACCAATGCCTTCACCGATGTGGAGAAGACCAAGGTGGGACATATCACCGTAACCCAGGCTGTAAACCTGGATACCATTGAATCCAATTTGGCTTCAACCACTACCACGGCTAACAACGCATTGTCTACGGCTAATTCGGCAAGTACTGCGGCCACCAATGCTCAGAATACGGCGAACAGTGCGAGCACAGCAGCAGCTAATGCTCAAACGGCTGCGGATGCTGCTCAGGCCGATGCCGATGCCGCCCAAACTACCGCGAATTCAGCACTCTCAACAGCGAACAGTAAGGAAGATCTTTTTACAGAAACACGAGAAGATTTCACCAATATCATCGGTGAGGCTGGTGTTCCTGTAAACATCACTCTAGCCAACGAAGTAGCAGCTGGTTTTGAGCCCTTGGTCTATTTCAATGGCCTATTGGTTAAAACCGTGACCTTTTCTCCAGGTTCCCCGGAGATCTCTTACACGGTTCCGTACATCACTGAAACATCTGACACAATCTCTGTAGCCTACGCATATAGATAATGGATCGCATTAAAGTAAAACAGGTGGAGGGTGCTATGGACTTGAGTTCCGGTCAAGAAGTGACCGGGACCAAGTCCTTTAGTGCACCACAACAGTTTACCGGTGGGCCAACGATCATGGTAGCCTATCAAGATGCGATGTACTGGTGTCAACGTGAGAATATCCTGGAGGAGCCTGGAAATTCTCGTCTGCGTGTCCAGGAAGGAAGTCTAATCATTGAAACCTATAACGGAGAAGCCTGGGTAACGCCATGATGAGCAAGAGCAAAAGACTGACCATTACTTGGGTGGCTTTGATCTTCCTAATCAGTACCACCTACATCGCCATTCACAACCATTTGGAAACCGTGGCCACTACCTGCATTGCTGGGGTAATGACCATTCTATCCACATATATCTGGGCAGAAACAAAACGACCAACTGAAGGAAAGCAATGATAAAACTGAAAGCCATATTCTTCTTAGGTGCAGGACTGGTCTTATCAGTCGTCCTTTGCTTGTTTCTGTTCGATGCCTGGAAAGAAACTCATCGCTCCTACAAGCGTGTCCTATCGGCCAACGAATCCCTTCATGAGGAATTGGTGCAATTCAAAACTGAAAATGGAAGGTTGGTCGCTCAAAACCGGGTATTGCAACTCAAGAGCAATGAGCTTTCTGCTTTGCTTCCCCAAATGGCTAATGAAATCAAACAGCTTGGGGTAAAAATATCCAGAGCTGAATCAGTGTCTACCACAAGCTTTGAAGTAGAGACTCCGGCAACCGTAATCCTTCGTGACTCAATCATCTTTGATACCATTCCGGTCAAGCATTTCAATTATGACGATGGCTTCTTTGATATCCAAGGAACAGCCATTGGCAATCAGCAACAACTCAATCTAGCTTACAGGGACACCCTGGTTCAAGTTGTCTATCGGGGTGAGCGTGAAATTCCATGGCTATGGATCTTCTCGCCCCGTAAACTAATGCAACGAGTGAGCTTAAAGAACCCTAACGCCCAAATTGAATACACCCAGCTTATTGAAATTGAAGATTGAATCCACACGAGCGAAATATTGCCATTGAGGCCTTTATTCAGGCCAAGCAAGCTGCCAATGAGCCTTATACCATGGCAGACCGGGAATTTATTGCTCAATATGAAGGTGCAGGTGGGCTGGCTTCAAAGGGGGCTCGCGGCCAGGGTTTACTCCATGAGTTCTACACGCCCGAGTGGCTTTGTAAGAAAATGTGGGAGTTGGCTATTCACCACGGCTACAATGGCGGTTCTATTTTGGAGCCTTCTTGCGGTACTGGTCGATTTATCAAAGATGCTCCAGGGCATGCAGAGATTACGGCCTTTGAAATCAATCCCTTTGCCGCGCGTATTACAAAAGTGCTTTACCCACAGGTCAAGGTCTATGATCAGCATTTTGAAACGGCATTCCTCCAAGGGCCGCGGTATACTTCATTACTCAACAGCGATACCACTTGGCTATTAGACTATCCCTTTTCCTTGGTGATCTCCAATCCACCCTACGGAAAGTACAGCGGGCAATACGCTCCTTTTTTCAAGAAAGAGAAGTTCAAGCAGTTCGAGACTTTTTTCATGTATAAGTCCTTGCAGCTGTTGGAATCCGGTGGGCTATTGGTATTTGTGACTTCCAGCAATATCATCCGAAGTGGCGTTTCCTACCAGGGTGAAAAGGAAAAGATCAGCGAATTGGCCGATTTAATAGACGCCTATCGATTGCCCCCTGTATTCAAGCATTCACAAGTACCCACAGACATCATCATACTTAGACGAAAATGAAACGATACGAAATACCCTCGCATGCCGGAACCATCGTCTTAGATGGCGTTGATCTAAACGAGTTGGAGCTACAGATCAGCGATATAGAACGAGACTTTAAAGTGCGTGAAATCGACATCACTTTCAAAGAAGAAAAACTCTACGACAATCAAGTGCGCAGCTCTCGTGATGCCTACAACTTCATTAAGGATGTCATTTTCGATGGCATGGAGATTCAAGAGCATTTTGTCGTGCTCTATATGAATCAGGCCAATCGCATAACCGGATACTACAAGCATTCAAAAGGCACGATCAACTCTACCCAGGTTGATATTGAGATCATCACGGCTGTAGCAATAAAAACCTTATCCAAGGCGATGATCATCTCCCATAACCACCCAAGCGGAAACACCAGTCCCAGTGAGGCAGATCGTAGGATGACAAAGAAGCTGAAAGAGGCAGCTTCCATGTTTGACATTTCGGTATTGGATCACATCATCTGTACGGCAGACGGCTATTACTCCTTTGCCGATCAGGGGGAAGGATCCCTATCAGGGCCTACCGAGGATTCGTTAGTAACAGCCATGCGCGAGCGTATTCTCAAAGCTTTGCGACAAGTGACTGAGGCCAATTCTCCAAACATCTATCGCATGATCCAAAGCCAGGAAGGCTATCAAAAACTAGAAGAGCGAATTCTCGAGAAGGTCTTGCGAGACAATCGAATCCCTGAAGCAGTTATCCCTCAAATTGAAATGGAATGGAATTGATCGTACCACAACATTCAAGGGCTCGTATTGCCGCGCTAAATCACCTTCGAGCAGATTTCAATGAAGAGCTGAAGACAGCAGCCGGTCAACGCAGAAAGGAGCTTGAAATTCAGATTGCGCAAGTGCGAAATGGAGTTTTTCCGGAGGGATTTGATGCAGACGGAATGATCCTCTTGGTGGAGAAAGACCAGGATTTTTCCAATGCACCATTGAGTACCACTGAGCTAATGACCTATGGAACCTATTTCGACATCCATCCACAAAAGATCTGTGGTCAGGAGGTGCTTAGTAGCTCAAGAGATTTTCCGGTCAGTATTTCCGGAACCCGAAAGGATGTAGAAACAGCCATTGACCGAACCCTTGATGGTAAAAAAGATATGGAACTCGAGGCTCAGGCCTTGGAGTTGGAACTAAATCTACTTGATTTATGAGCTATTTGAATGGAATCAGCAGTGCCTCTGGTTTGGGTAGCCTTAATGGATATACCGCAGCAAGATTGGCAGCCCAATCAGAAACCCTAAAGAAACTATTGGCTGAAGACTCGGAGCTGGATGGCCTAGGTAGAACCACTTCCTCCAAGGTGATGCCTTTTTCAGAGGTAGTCAAACGCTACAATAAAGGGATTTCCAAAAGTGAAATTCAGGCTTGGGTATGGTATAAGCGAAGTGTGGGTGTGCCTATGCATGGCTGGGAAGCCTACTTCTTAAAGGAAGGAGAAGCTACCAAAGAAGTGCAGGTTAAATCAGCAACGCTACTTTACGATAGCCGGATGGCCGAAATCCGAATGGCCTATCCTGGTGAAGTACTCGGTAAGTGGATTCACGATAAAGAAAGTAAGTCCGGTACCGTCTACCACATGGTACGTTCCGGTTCTGGCCTATTTAAGGTCAAAAGTCAGGACTGTACCCTGGTAAAGGGTGAAGCCACTAGCAACCAAAAGGAACTGCATCGGCTGGTTGAAGAAGGCGTTCTGTTTTATCATGGAGGTGAACTATTACCTCTTCCGGTCTACACCTTTGGTAATATGTACGACCGCGAGCTCCAACTCGAATCCGATAAGCAGTTCATCATCGAAACCTGGGGCGAATCGATTTACCAGAATCATCTCAAGGAAATCTCAGAGGCAAAACCACCGCTGATGACGGTAACCAACCCGGATGAGAAAGAGCGTCCCATTATTACGGCTATCTCAGATTTTGCAGCCAACCTGGACACCTTCTTTATCACTCAGGTTCGTGAAGAGTACATGGATGTAGAATCCGCCAGTGAATTCAAGAAGGTCAATGGACGTATTGCCCGTAAGAACGACAAGGAGTCCATCAACCTTCGCTTTGATGGAGAACGGAGATACACCTTGCAGGAGGTTTTTATTAAGTGGCTTTACACTTTGCAAGAGACTGATTTTGTCAAAAGCTCAGCCATTGATATTGCGGATTACTACCTCCTAAACCGTCCCTTGCGTGATGATCGATTAAGCAAAGAAGAAAAAGCAGAACTCAAGGCTAATGCCCGTGAAGAAGGAGAAAAGCTATTCTCCAAATTCCTGCATGAGGTGCTGACCTTTGAGGATCAACAGCGATTGGATTATTCCTGGAACCGTCTTTACAATGCTCAGGCCGATATCAAGCACCACAAGGTTCCGGTAGGATTTGAATGTTCCCGAAAGTTCAAAAGTGGTGTTCTTCAAATCACCGATATTCAACGTGAAGGGATTGCCTTTATGGAGGCCATGGGGTCTGGAATCAATGCCTTTGATGTTGGGGTGGGGAAAACCATGACAGCCATTACGAATCTTGCTCATGCGCTGTATAGTGGAAAATGTAGCAGGCCGTTGATAGTGGTTCCAAAACCCACTTACAAGAAATGGATTGCCGAGCTCATCGGATACACCGATAAAAAGTCGGGCGAGTTTGTTCCTGGGGTTTTATCGTACACCGATGTTCAACTTAATGACTGGTACAACCTCGGAACCAAGGTTATCAAAGGTTTGAACCTGAATAAGCCTGTGGCTAAGAAGTCAATCACCATTGTGACCTATGAAGGGTTTAAAAGACTTGGATTTGGTCAGGATGTAAGCGAATCACTCTTCACGGAGCTGGTCAATATCCTAGGGCAGTCTTCTGAGAAGAGCGAGAGGGACAAAGAAATCAAGTACCAGAAATTCCGGGAGATGATCGGTGTGGGTCTTAAAAACACCGTGGCCGATGTGGATGCCTTGGGCTTCGATTATGTCGTGATTGATGAAGCTCACCGATGCAAGAACGTCTTTGCTTCGGTAAAAGCTGATGAGGATAAGGGCAAGCGATACAGCATTCAAAGTGCAGTTTCAGAAACGGGTCAAAAAGCCTTTTTGATTCTGAACTACATTCAGCGTAAGTATGGTCGAAATACCATGCTGCTTACCGCTACACCCTTCACGAATTCACCATTAGAAATCTACTCCATGCTTTCTTTGGTGGGTTATGAAAGCTTGGTCAGCAGTGGAATCTACAATATCGATACTTTCTTCGACCTCTTTGTTCTTCCAACCATCGAATGGACAGCTAATTACAAGGAAGAGATCGTTGAGAAGGAAGTGATCAAGAGCTTCACCAACCGCAGGGTTTTACAAAAGCTCATCTACAATCACATTCTATATAAGACTGGTGAAGAAGCCGGAGTAAAACGCCCTAAGAAGATTAATCTTCCCATGATTTACAATCTGCTCGAGGATAAACCCGAGCAGCGTTTGCCGGTGAAGGATCAAGCGCTTACCTACATCAATATGACCCTACTACAGCGAGAGAATCAGAACAAGATTGTCTCGCTTGCCAAGAAGTCAACAGAAGGAAAGCTGGACATGGGCAATCTGTTCAGGGCTTTGGCTTACAGCCTGGATAATGCCTTATCTCCGTATTTATTGGATGGCCAGCCGGAGGACTACCGAGAGTTCGTCAAGAATTCTCCGAAGATTGCCTACGTGATGGAGTGCATTGCCTCGGTGAAGGACTACCACAAAAAGCGCGGTGAAGATGTGTCCGGTCAAGTGATTTATATGAACCGTGGCAAGCAGTTCTTCCCGATGATTAAAGAATACCTAGAAGAAGAACTAGGCTTCAAACGTGGAGTGAGCTTTTCCAAAACCAAGGTAGACGAAATAGAAATCATCTCTTCTGAAATCAACGATACCCGAAAAGAGAACATCAAAGAGGCCTTTCTCGAGGGAGTGGTTAAAGTCATTATTGGCACCGCCACTATTCGTGAAGGAATCGATTTGCAAAAGCGCGGAACGGTTATCTACAACTGCTATCCTGAGTGGAACCCTACGGATATTCGTCAGCTGGAAGGACGCATCTGGCGACAAGGCAATCAATTTGAATATGTGCGGGTGGTGATGCCGCTTATCCAGGATTCAATGGACGTATTTGTTTTCCAAAAGCTGGAAGAGAAAACGGCTCGAATCAACGACATCTGGTTCCGTGGAGATCGAGGTAATGTCTTGGATCTGGAAAGCCTGGACCCACAAGAGGTGAAACTGGCACTCATCACCGATATCGATCGTTTAGTACGGATGTTCTTCGATCAAGAAAAGGAAGAGTTGCAGCGTCAATACAAGCGCATCCGCCATTCCATTTCCTTGATTGAAGAGATCAAAAGAGATATTCAGTATTACCGCTCTTATCGAGAGAAGTCTATTGAGGCCCTGCGTGCATTCTTGTCTGCACTTAAAAATAGCCAGTGGCTCACTGAAATTCGTGATGATATTGATAACAAGGTTCAGAAGAAAGCTAACCAGCTGCATGATGACCTTGAAGAGCTATTGTCAGCATCGGAGATAGGTGATAAGGAAATCATCGCCATGGGAAGAAAGATCGATGCGAGTTATGCCTCGCTTGGAGTCTACTTCTCCAATAAATGGTACCTGGAGTATTTGAAAGAATATGTCTCCAAGGTTCGAAAGACCGAGAAGACCGTGCTTAAGAGCAAGGGATTTACCATCGATTCAGATCTTGACCTGGTGCTCTCAACCTATACCAAAGAACAGGATGCCTTGACTTCTCAAGCAGAGCGTTATAAAGGCGAGCAAGACAGTCCCCGTTGGACGGAACTTCGCAAAGAAATCCAGGAGAAGAAGTCTGCGCTCCAGGTAGAAGGGAAAACCGCCCAGGAGCGAGCAGCAGAGTTCGCCAAACTCAATTACCTCTTGGATTATAAGGTGGATTTACCTGCACCCAAGGAGTCGGAAGAAGATGCGGAATTCGAAATCATTGACGAGTCCGACAATACCCTCGAGCTCGAAGCTCTAGCCCTTGAATTAGAACTTGAACTTTTAGCGATTTAAACCATGATTACTGTACAGAATTACCTCAATACCGCCTGTAATTTCGATTTCTCCAAGTTTCCTGAAGCACTAAAGAAAGGAGATGATCTTACTCGGAAAGCTTTAGCTCAGAACAGCTATTCCGGCAATGAAACCATCAAGCGTGTGGTGGATACTTATATTGAGAAACTCAATACTTATGTAGAAAGCCAAGCTCCTAAGCAAGCCAAGACTGCTGCCGATAAGCCTAAGAAAGCTGCACCCACCCGAGTTCAGAAAGCGAAGCCGAAAAAGGCACCGGTTACGTCCACGGCTAATAAAGCCTCATCCGAGCCAAAGGCCGTAGAAATGCTGCCCGAGGAAATACGCTTCATCCGCAGGTATGTGGCCATGAATGGTAAAGTGAAATCCAAGCTTGCCGTTATGCGCCTGCTTTCCTCACTACAGAAGGCGATGCTAGAGAAGCGTATTCGCAAAACCAGCCCTTACGCCAAAGAGATTCTTCAAATCCAGGATCAGCTGATTCGTTGTGCGGATCGCATGGGTGATGAGGCTGAAATCAATATTGCCGCAAAGCATCTGGCGCATTACAAGGAAATTGCTTCTTCTCAAAGAATACGAGATTCTATTGCCCTTTTGAAGCGCTTTGTAGCCATTCACGGTCGTGAGGGAATGGAGGAAAAAGCTGGGCGACTGCTCAAAGCTATGGAGCGCATGGTGAAAAACGGAAAAATCAGCAAGAATGACCCCTACGCCATCAAACTCAATGAAGCCTATAAGTCGTTGAAGATCTTCTTGCGGGATAAAAAAGCGGCTCCCGAAATCAAGGAAAGTGAGCTAAACGGGATTTATGGACTATTGGGAATGCCAACAGGAAAAACAAAGGCCTGCAAGCAGAAAGGACTTTCTGGAGTGGTTTCCAGTGAAGACCTAATGAATATGGATTTTGAGACCATAGGTCTACAAGGCAAATTCCAGGAATTGATTGGTGATCCTTCGGTTGGATTCACCGCCATGGTCTTTGGTCAACCTAAAAGCGGAAAGTCTACTCTCATGTTGGACTTTGCACACCATCTGGCCAATAAGCACGGTGAAGTGCTTTATGTGGCTTTTGAAGAAGGCTACGGCTATACTTTGAAGGAGAAAATTACTAGGATAGGTGCCATTCATCCACGATTGCATTTTTCCGAGGAGTTACCAGGTAAATTAGGATCCTACGACTTCGTATTCATCGATAGTGTGAGTCGAGCCGGTATGGAACTGGAAGACATGATCGAGCTTAAAAACAAGTATCCTCGCACCAGCTTCATTTTCATCTTCCATGCTACCAAGGATGGTAAGTTCAAGGGCGGCAATGAACTTGCCCATGAAGTGGATGTGATCATCGAAGTAGAAAACGGCATGGCCAAAGGAAAAGGCCGTTTTGGGCAGGGGGAAATGGAGGTGAGGTTTTAACTGCTTACCAGATCAAGCGCCATCTGAGTAGCCAACCTTGGATGGTGCATTTCTAACCATATTATATCAGTCTAATAGATTACCTGACTGCGAATTTTCTTGATCTCAGCGAGTGCCTCCTGGGCATAATTGAATTCGAAGCACCATTTGTCGCACTGCTTTCTTTTAGCAGGTTCAAGGTATCTATCGAAGTAGTAAATGCTCTTCATCATTGCGTGAGACCCCCTGAAAATATCGATAAACTCCACTAGCTTATCTTTCTCATATTCACACATCAGGTCATCGATATGTTGTAGGACTTTCTCTTTTGGTGGGTGATTGTAAGGCTGACTTTCGATGTTTTCTAGGTTCTCGGGGATCTTGAATCTTGGTCGCTTCTTTTTTCCTTCCTTCAACTCGTGCAAGTATTTCTGAAACTTCTCTTGGTCTTCCTCCAGCTTCATGTAGGTTTCCAAATTGATTTTCCGTGCCTTGAGCTCTTTGTTCAGTGCTACCAAGTCTTTCCGGTTAAAGAAGTACTGCTTTCCTCGCTTGAAATAATTGGTGAACACAAACTTTTCAATGATGAACTTCCCAGGTCTGTAACCAGCTGATCGAATCACCCTTGAAATATCTGACTCTGGAATCCATTCGCCTCTTTCTGTTTGAAGCTTACGGAATTCTGAGGCTGCCTTTTTAATTGCCTCCTTAGAGAATTGCTCACGCTTGGGTAGATCTTGCGTTCCTACCACTTTGGCCAGTAAGGAGCGCAGCTGCTTAATTTCTTTATATAGGCGATCTGTTTCCATACCTCTTGCTTTTAGATTGAAAAATACATCTTTAAGGCTAGTGGTTGCCCTTTATTCGCGATACGGCTATGATACTTTGGTCGATATTACTCTTCCACTTTTAAGGATAGATTGAAGCAGAGTAAAGTGAAGTTGGTTTTTTACCCCTGCCTTCCTTTTCCCGAATTTATTGTTTGGTGGATTCAATAATGTTCATTATTTTCGACCGTTCATTGTCACTGAACAATGAATTATAATGAACAGCCTTATGCGCAAGGACACCGATTTTATTTACGAAGCCATTACCAAAGTTGAGGAATTGTCTGGCATTCATATTGAATTTGACAGTACCCGACCTAACTATGATGGCCTTGTTCAAATTAAAGACCAAGAGTTTCTAGTCGAGGCAAAATCTGCCGTTCGCACTTCAAACCTTGGGCTGGTAATATCGCAGATAGAACAGGCTAGAGACACCAACCGGAGACCAATACTTTTGGTGTCTAAGTATGTAGCCAAGGCAGCTGTTCAAGAGTTCAAGAAGAGAAATATAAACTTCATTGACTCAGCAGGAAATGCCCTAATAAAATATGGCCAGGTCTTTATCTACATTGAAGGCCAGAAAGCCCAGTCTAAAGAAAAGACTAATCAGTCTAGAGCATTTCAAGAAGCAGGGTTGAAAATTATTTTCACTCTACTGTCATTTCCAAATAGCATAGAATTATCATACCGAGGCTTAGCCGAATCTGCTGATGTGTCTATTGGTAGTCTAAGTAATGTGATGGGAGAGCTAGAACAGCTTAATTATGTACTTAGAACAAACAATCGAAAAATACTTAAGAATCAAGAAGACCTACTAGAACGATGGGTGATTGCATATAATGATGTGCTACGACCCAGGGTTTTTCGTAAACGGATGAAGTTTATTCAGCCTGAACAAGCCAAGAATTGGGCAAGCCTAACAAACTTAGAAACAAGCAAACCCATTCATTGGGGAGGCGAGCCAGGGGCAGCAATGTTGGGGTCAAACCTTCGACCTGAAAAGTTTACTCTTTATACAAACATTGAACTTCCTGAACTCGCAAAAACATTTAAGCTAGTGCCAGATCAAGATGGCAACGTAGAGGTGTTAAACCAGTTTTGGACTTCAGGAGAGAAACAAAATAGCATTACCCCACCCTTATTGATTTATACAGACCTGATTAATAGTGGTAGTGGAAGAAATTTAGAGGTCGCTAAACAAATACTTGAAGATGAGCTACAATATATCAAGTGACAAGTTTAGCCATCCACTGCTAAAGCCTATTCTTCAGGATTTGTCTTATCTCTTTGAAGAAACAGAGATTAAGTTCTTTGTAATTGGCGCCATGGCTAGGGATCTTGTAATGGAGATACACGATGAAGCAGGCGGGCGATTAACTCACGACCTAGACATTGCTATTGCAATTTCAGATTGGGAACAATTCAAGAAAGTTGAGGATCATTTAATCTCGACTGGAAAGTTTTCCAAAGATCCAAAGCAGAAGCAGAGATTCTACTACGAGGAGAAATATATGCTTGACATAGTTCCCTTTGGGGAGATAATGAATCACCCTGATAAGATATTCTGGCCGCCAGAAGAAGAGTTTGCTATGACCGTTCTGGGATTTAGTGAGGTGCATGACAATAGTTTGGAAGTGATTATAGATGAAAGCCTCACCATCCAAGTAGCTTCACTTGCAGGGATATTTATTCTAAAACTTATAGCCTGGAAGGACAGGCATTTGAAAACGAACAAAGATGCCGAGGATATTGGCTTCATTCTGAATAATTACCTGAATATCCATCTTGAGCGTGCGACTGAATACTACGAGGAGATATATGATGACGACTTTACGGAACTGAGGGGTTCCGCAATTCTCTTGGGAAAGGATCTACAAGAGATTCTTCCAGTCAATTCAATCGCCAGGCATGAACTAGTCCAGCTACTGGAGACTCAGCTCGTGGAAGCTGAGGAAAGTCGCCTACTCAATCAAATTTTGGAAACCAACAAGCTATTCAAGTTTGATGACCTATTGAATAGTCTGAATAATATAGTATTAGAACTGAAATAATAATGACAACAGAAGTTAAAGACAGAGAAGAAATCGTTTTGGAAGACAACCAATTGATTTGTGTTCTAACCGGTGAAATCAAAAAAGTAAAAGCTCAGGAGTCCAATCTCCAGTCTGTTATCATCATGCTCAACGAAGAGTATGGCTTCGATCTAAATGATATGGAGCGTGACTTTAAAATTGAATATATCGACCCCGATACCAATAAGTCTAAAAAGCAAAAGGTAGAGTTGGTGGTTTTCGAAAAGGGAAAGCAGCATGACCAGGAAAATATTATCCGAATCTGCATAGTTCAAGATGATAAGGTTAAAGAGACAGACAAGAAAAAAGGCTTAGCTGCAACACTCGAAAACGCTATGGGCGCTGTCGAAAGTTGTGAGTTTGGTCTTTGGGCTAATGGTTCTAGCTATCATTTCCTTCAAAAAGAAGATGATGCCCTGGGCTATGATTATGAGTTTATCGACTTATCCGATTTCCCTGGAGAAGGAGAGACTTTAGATGACCTAGACCGAGCTGATCGCTCAAGCAGCAGAAAGCCGGCCAATGACTCTTTAATCAAGGTATTCAAAAGATCACACGATTACATCTATGGCAATGAAGGCCGTAAGAAAGATGCTTTCTGGCAGTTACTCAATTTGATATTCTGCAAACTGTATGATGAGAAACGCAGATTTATTTGTGCTGAAAATGGAGAAAGTTATCGCAGGAAATTTTGGGTTGGGGTAAAGGAACAGAACACTGAGGAAGGACGTAAAGCAGTTGCCAACCGTATAAAAGGACTTTTTGAAGAACTAAAAACTGACTCCGTATTCTCGGAAGTATTTGATGGAAATGAGGCCATCGGGCTTACAGATAAAGGACTTGCTTTTATTGCTGGGGAATTAGCCAAGTACTCCTTTTTGGATGCATCTGTAGATGTTAAAGGAATGGCATATGAGACCATTGTAAGCAACACATTGAAGCAAGAGGCGGGCCAATTTTTTACTCCAAGGAACATCGTTAAAGCGATGGTTGAAATGTTGAATCCGAGTGAGTCGGACCGTGTTTTGGATCCAGCATGTGGATCAGGAGGATTCTTAGTTATGGTTTTAGACCACGTGCGAAAACAGATTGCCCAAGAACTTTATCCAGATTTGGAAGGCCCGCTGCTAGCTGAAAAATTCAACTCATTTGAGGTTAATGAACGGGTTAAGCAATATGCCGAACGCAGCATTTTCGGTTTCGACTTTGATCCTGATTTAAAAAAGGCTGCTCGTATGAACATGGTGATGGCTGGTGATGGCCACGCTAATATTTTTCACGTAAACTCTCTCGCTTATCCAAACTGGGAGCACCCAGAAGAGATTGAGAAAATAAACACCTCTATCAATGAAAGCTTGAAAGTGATGAAGGATATCGAAAATGCCTATGATACGGATGCTCGCGAGAAATTCGATATGATCTTCACCAACCCTCCTTTTGGTGCTAAAGTGAAAGTGGATAAGGAAACGGTTTACAGACCTGATGGGACTCTTAACTATCAATTAGGGGCATACAGTGACGCACCAGAGGTGCTTTTCATCGAAGCATGTTACAACTTCTTGAAGCCAGGAGGTAAAATGGCTATTGTTCTTCCGGATGGAATTCTCGGAAACCCGAATACACTACCGGTACGTGAGTGGATTTTAGATAAATACAAAATACTAGCTTCTGTGGATTTGGCAGTAGAAGCCTTTTTACCACAAGTAGGTGTGCAAGCTTCTCTCTTGTTTTTGCAAAAGAAAACAGAAGTGGAACGACAACTGGCCCAGGACAGTACAGAGGATTACGATGTGTTTATGGCTATTGCCGAAAAGCTTGGAAAAGACCGAAGAGGAAATCCTATTTACTTGCGTGATGATGATGGTGCAGAAATGTTGTTTGATGTGGAAACCAAATACCTGAATTACAAAAAGGATGGTTCAAAAGAGGTAAAAGCAAGAAAGGAGAAAGTAAAACTTCTTGATGATGATTTACCGAAAATTACTGAGGCTTATCTCAACTTTTTAAAAGGGAGTATATAATGGAAATAGCATCTGTCTCATATAAAAGCATATTGAATGGCTCATATATTATGAAGCCTAATTACCATTTGAACTATGGCAAAAAGCGAATCGATCGAGCTATCCAAAACAAGAAATCATTTACCCCTCTCGGTGATGCAGTTAAAGATGTTTATACCGGGGGGATTTTCAAACGTGTTTTTGTTGAACAAGAAGAGTTTGGGCTCCCATATATTTCAGCTCAACATATGATGAACTCTAATCCTCTGGAAGTAGCAAAAATCATCTCTAAAAAATATACTCCAAGACAGGAAGATATGACATTGAAAGCTTCTCAAATATTGGTCAGCTGTGCAGGGACAGTAGGTAATGTGCGACTTATTGGAGAGGATTTAGATGGAGTTATTGGTTCACAAGATATTATCAGAGTGATTTCGGATGAAGATTCTGATCCCTACGGGTTTATTTATGCTTATTTAGCTTCACCAACTGCGTACAATTATATCCAGTCTTATATATATGGTTCAGTTGTCCCGAGAATTGAACCGAACACGTTATCAAAACTTCCTGTTCCAAATTTTTCTGATTCTTTAAAACAAGAAATACACAACCTTATTGTAGAGGCTTCTAATCTTCGTGTAGAGGCAAATAAGCTGTTGAGAACAGCCATTTCAGAAATTGAAAGTTGGTTTACATACTCTACATCTCCTAAAAATTATAGAATAAATATTAACGAAATAAATTCAGGTGATCACTTTACACATGAGCGAAGACTAGAAGCAGACCATTATCTACCTAGCACAAAGCATCTTGAAGATCAAATAAAATTAAAGAATCATTCACTACTCGGAGACTTATGTAATAGCGTTTCAATTTCTAATTTGAGAGCAAGAACTTTTGTTGAAAATGGCATCACTCTTTTTACCGGACAATCTCTAGGTCTTCTTAAGCCAGATATGACTAAACAAATGAGTAAAACATTGACAAGAAATATTGAGGACAACATAACAAAAAATGGTGATGTTCTTGTCTCCGCCTTTGGAACATTGGGAAAAACTGAATACTGTTTTAATAATTTTTATACCGGAGTATTTGCGAGTCAGCAAATTGCAAGGATTAGGGTTAACAAGGATAAAATTGATGAAGGTTATGTTTTTCTCTTTCTGAAATCAAAAGTGGGACAATCACTTATTCAAAAATTCAAAACAGGTTCTGTAATTGAATGGGCTAATTGGAATAATTTCTGTTCAATCCTTATTCCAGTTCCGGATGATAAAGGAAAATCACTAGGAGAACTAGCACGGAAGGTCGTTTCAAAATTTGACCAAGCTTATAAAAATGAAAATCAAGCAATCGACTTAGTAGAAAAAGAAATTGAATCATGGCAAGAATCATAAAACCACCTTACTTTGAATCGGTTGTTAACGCTGGGGAAAAGCGTTTGCTAGACTATCTGGAGTTAAATCTTCCAGAAGACTACTTCTTGATCCCTAATGTGGAGATTGCCTCTACTAACCCAAGAAACAACCGAACTCAATATTGGGAATATGATCTTATTGTTGTGGCACCTCATGCCGTTTATAATATTGAAAATAAGGATTGGAAAGGTCGAATTGATGGGGATGACAACTATTGGTATTTGAATGATCGCCAAAAACCAAACCCATTAAAAACCGGTAGGCAGAAGACTGCAATTCTGGCTTCGAAACTTAGAGAGCAGGAATACTCATGGGGAAAAGCATGGGTTCAAAATATGGTGACCCTATCCTATCCCAATTCCTTTGTGCCCTCCTTATGGCAAGAAGCAGGGAAACTATCCTTCCAGCTAAATGATCAACTTATTAATTACCTGACAAACCCTGACCATGTAGGCAAGTCAGCTCATGATATAGCTGATATTCAAAAATCTATTGTTGACTTTTTAATTGGAAATCAGAGTAGAAAAGCTCCTGATGAAAAGCGAGAGGTAGAAGGTTATGAGATCATTGAGATCATTCAGCAAGAACCCAACTTCACTGAATACTTGGTAAAACCCAAAGGGGTAACTTCTTCCATTCGAAAGAGAGTCAAGGAGTTTTCCCTACAGGTTTCAGGTCTCTCTCTTGAAGAACTCCGAAACCGAGAGGAGGCTATAAAAAACCAATACAAGGCCTTACACAAGATTAAGGCAAAGCCATTCATTCTCAACGTGGAATTTAAGATTGATGAGGAGAATCATATGTTTTATGAAATCTCTGACTTTCTTGACGAGAATTCCCTCCGGGCCGAAGCACGTTCAAAGACTTTCACTTTTCATGAGAAAATTGGTATTCTAAAAAATGTGATGGCAGCCCTAAAGGAAGCGCATAAAGAGAATATTTATCACCGAGACATCAATCCCGATAACATCTATATGAGCAGCGGATATGCTTATCTAGGTAATTTCGGGAAGTCATATTTCAGTGATCATAATGAGCAGGGGTATACAGTAATGGCTACCATTAATGAGATGAACGCTACTCCGTATCATCCATTAGAATTAACCGTTGGAGATGCATCCAGATCCTCGGATATTTATTCTTTGGGCGTCCTAATTTATTGGCTCTTCACCGGAAAGGAACCTTTTAAAACCCCCTATGACCTAGATAAGCTTGGTGGTCAAATCCCTGAAGCACAGTTACCCAGTTCTGTTAATAAGGCACTGCCGAAATGGCTAGATGAGCTGTGCTTGAAGACTATTCTAACCGATGAGCTAAAACGTATAGACTCAATTGAAGAATTAGAGCAATATATCAATGAGGCTATAAAAGAGGTACAAACTGACCCGAAACCTGGCAAAACACAAGAAGAGAAGGCCGGATTGCATAAGGAAGGCCATGAGTTAAAAGAAGGAGATCGAGTTGGAGCTTACGTCATCCATGAAACTCTTGGTAAAGGAGGGTATTCAAAAGTTTTTAAGGTAAAGCATAGTTTACAGGATAAGTACTTCACAATGAAGCTCTTTCATGAGAGTGTAAATGCAAAATCTGTAACCGATGAGTATGAAGCCCTTAAGGACCTGGATCATCCAAATATTGTAAAGTTTGTATGGAATGACATTGCATCTTCGGGACAATTCTTTACGGTCATGGAATTCCTGGATGGTGAGAATTTAAGCATGTACACCCGTACGGACGCACGATTACCTATCCATCGTGTATATCAAGTAGGTGTTGACATACTTAGTGCTTTGAGTTCAATGCAGAATATGCCCAAGCCTGTTCTGCATAGGGATATCAAACCACAGAATATCATTTGGGACAACCAAAAAAGGTTTGTTCTAATCGACTTTAATGTTGCATCGTTTGCTGATGACAACCAAGATTTCGTGGGAACTAACCCCTACTTGGCTCCGGATTTAATCACGGATAACTATAAAGTTAATTGGGATAAATCAGCAGACACTTTTGCTCTTGGGATAACTCTTTTTGAATTGGTATGTAAGCAATATCCTTGGGCTCCAGGTAAGATGCCTCTAATGAGTAAGGATCCATTGAATCCAAAAAGCATTGAAGACCGAATTTCGGAGGAGTTTGCCAATTTTCTTTTGAAAGCAATCAGTCCTAATAGCAAGGATAGATTCAAAGATGCCGAGGAAATGCTTCAGGCACTTAAGGCAATTGGCGAAGACGGTTTGCTTTCAAGTCGGCCAGAAGACGCACCAGAGGTTACAAATGATGCTCAACTCTATCATGTTGAACTATTTATTAATCAAACCGGATTAAGGATCAAGCTATTCGATAAAATGGCCACATTTTATGAGCTTGAAAAGACCATTCTTCATTCTTTTGAAAATTTCAAAACGAAACTGTTCAAGTACAAAGGCAGCCTTTCACTTCAGGAGCGCATTGATTTGGTTCTCAAGATTGATAGTACGGTTGTAGTGAACGATAGCTTTTGGGATGGAGGGGCAAGAAACTTCAATGAAGGAAATATTGAAAGAGTTCACGAGGCTCTCAATACCTTATTTGAAAATCACAGGGATGAGTTAAATGCCTATAAATACAACGTTGAAGGCCTAGACTTCGTAGAGTATATCAACTCTCTATACAGTCAATCTAAAAGAGGGAACTTCGGTACACGTGCTGGTGAGCTGACATCCGATTTTGATAAACTGACCTACACTCCCTCTAGACTAGATAAAAAACTTTTACCCGACATCCTTGATGGTAAGTTTAAACTACTGATTATTACGGGTAATGCTGGAGATGGGAAAACGGCATTTATTAAGAGAATTGAATACGATAATGCCATAAATAACCTCGAACATTTTGAAAATAAAAACGGGGCAAAGTTTTCGATACAGGGCATTCCGTATGAAAGTAATTATGATGGTTCACAGGATGAAGATGAGCGAGCTAATAACGATGTCTTGGAGGCATTTTTTAGGCCTTTTGAGAATCTCAAGAACTACAATGAAGCTTCAGAAGGTCGAATCATAGCTATCAATGAAGGTAGGCTCGTAGAGTTTCTTAAAACTACTGAGAAGCATAAAATTCTGCATAACCATATAGAGGATTATTTCTATAATGAGGGGCATCATGAACTTCCTGACGGGTTGATGATCATTAACCTGAACTTGCGATCTGTGGCCACTCAGTTGCCGGATGAGCCAAGTTTGTTTAGACAGCAAGTAAAGGCTCTAACGCAAAAAGGGCTTTGGAATAAATGCGAAAGCTGCTCATTGGCAAATCAATGTTTCATCAAATACAATGTTGACTCTTTCAACGACACAGCAGCTGGTGAAGAGGTAATTACGCGAATGGAGTGGTTATTGAAAACGGCCAGCCTGAAACGGGAACTACATATTACAATGAGGGATTTGAGATCCTTCATTGCATTTACCCTTACCCGCGATTTAGACTGTAGTGAAGTCGAAGATCTATTTAATAAGAGCAATGGAAGTCCAGAAAGTTACTGGCAGTATTACTACTTCAACCTAACCAATCCGAATATTGATGATTCTGGTAATCAGGATAGACTTATTAAGCTATTGAGAGAGACTGATATTGGTGAAGTTGCTATTCCAGACTTAGATAGGGATTTGTTCTTTGGTAAGCACTTAGACAAAGATTTTTTAGAGTTTGCGGAACGAGAGCTCTCATTATTAGAAGCTTTTAATGGTGTTGAAAGGATCAAGCCTAGTTACGAGCAAGATGAGAAAGTAATGCAACGAATAAAAATCATTCAGAAGTCCTTTGTTAGACACCATTTCTTTGAAGGGAAAGCTGAGTTGATTTCAATGAAAAATGGTTCTTCAAGGGGCGGTCGAGAGGATAAAGTTATGATTCCATCCTATCTTAAAAGACTTCCTTACCACTCTGTCTTTAAGTTTGTAAAAGTGTTGAGAGAAGGAGACACAAATGACCTGACAAAGACCAGTGTTTCAAGAGCAATTTCCTTAAATGAAGGATGTGATAATCAAGGAATAGATCAAAACTACCTTGTGCTTTCTTCGTCTGAAATTAAAGATCCATTCAGTAAATCTTTCAGGTTGTTTGACTTGAAAGACTTTGAATTGTTTGTAAATAGAACTGATCACTTGGTAAAATACCTGGAGTATGAGCCCGATAGCTTAACCTTCCGTCATCGTGATGAAAAGCATATCAAGCTTACCATATCTCTTGACCTTTATGAGATGCTCTATTTTATTCAACAAGGATTTAGCCCTTCATTAAATGACTTGAGAGGAAAGTTTGTAGAACTCATCATATTCAAAAACCTCTTGGAAAATTTGAATTACGAGGAGGTGGTCGTGACAAAAGATAACAATGAGTTCTATAAAATCAGTAAGGACCAAAAAAGTCGACTACTCATTCAAACAATGGAATTGTAGATATGGCCATAAAACTAAATAAAGAAGAAAGTCTCTTCCGGAATGAGCTCATTTTTACTGCTGATGCCAAAGCAGTTAATATTGATAATACCTTGGTTAACCTATTCATGCTCTTGAAGCACAATGGGATCAGACCGAAGCAAAGAGCCAGATCCGGTGGTAGTTCTTTTATTGAGCTTGAAACTTTGAAGAAGGTCTTTCATAAACTAGAGGAAGATGGTTCAATAGACGGTTTCAAGGAAAACCCGGAGGCTGTTGAGTTATGGATGAGAAGTAACTTGGTAAATATGGTATTTCGAGGAAATATTGATAAGGAAAAGATCTCCTCCCTACGACCTATTCACCTCGAGAGTTATAGGGTCAGAAACGCTGCGAATACTAGAGATTATAACACTGCTGATCAAGTTTACTTGATGCTAGGTGCCAACCCGACGGTTAAAGAAGACCTAAAGAATTTTTTAATGGAGGGGTGGGATCAAACCACTGGAAAGATATCTCAATCTAATGGATTAGATGTAGATAGTCTTGGGCTCCTTCATATTATTAAAAATGTTAAGCCCGGTTTTTTAGAGAGTAGCTCAACTTTAAATCAGATTAGCCCAATACTCGATGAACAGGCAGAATTATACTGTGACGATGTCCGAAGGTTATTGGTATATAAGAGATTGATTCCAAGGAGTGTATTGATTGATTACTTGAAGACTATCACATCGTTTCATTTATCCCTATATCTCCAAAAGTTGATTCATTTCTTTCCGGAAATGGTCAATTCTGGAAAAACATCAATTGAAGATGATTGGAGTATTGTACTAGACGTCACTGATGATTTTGAAAGCAAAGTGGCGAAGATTGCAGCAGAAGACGCAGCAAACTTGACCAATAAGATTTACGACTACGTAAAGTCGACATTCCAAGTCAATGCAGCGTTGAGAAGGTTAAAATTGGACAAGTCAAATTCTAGAAACCTAGATGAGGCTTTGAAAATTCTTCATGATAAACCTGAAGATTTTGAAATATACTTTGAGACTCAGTGGGATAACCTATACAGTTCGCTTGAAGAGGATGATCGACTTCTTATAGAAGACCTTGTCAAATACGAGGACACCTATTTCGATAGATATATTGAGTTGATATTAAAAGCTCGAGGGAATTACCAGTATAAGTATCATGTTCAGCTCATTGACAACCTGGCTCAAAAGAACAGCGATCGGGGTTTTATGGCTCAGGGAAGAAGTAGAAAACATCCTCGTCGATTTGTCCTTGGAACTCGGTTATTAGAAACTTTGGTACAAATTCTAGTTCTAGAAGCAAATGAAAATCAGTTCCAGACCAGGAGCCTTTCGATAGAGGAGTTAGTATCACTGATCCGAAAAAGATATGGCTTAATTATTAATGGCCTTGGAGAGGATCGCTTTGCAGATGCCGACTTACAAACACATTTAGCATTTAAAGAGAATCTTGATGCTTTTAAAATGAAATTGAGACAAATAGGCTTTTACAATGATCTGAGCGATGCATACATCCTTCAGCGTATTAGACCGAGATATGAATTGAATGCCCAGTAAAATCATATGACCAACACTATTAACACATATTACAAGCGGATAATTGATCAGATACTGGATCTTCATAGACCTGATCTTGAAAGTGCCTTGCCAGGTCATTGCATGAAAATAACCGGTTTAGGCCGGGATGAGCTTTTACATCTATGGAGCTTATTGAAGGATGAGTTTCCTAGTATTGATACTTTCATAGTTTCTGAAGACCATGAACCAGGCGTCCAGTTTATTTCAGCGACTAAGCTAGTAGAGCTTAGGAATAAGCAAAATGCCCCACTATTGGTGCTTATTCCGTCAAATAGCAGAACGGCAGCCGAGGATTCATACGGAAATGCCACTTTCAAGGAAATCTCTTTGGAAGGAATTGAGCAAAAGCTGCTTGAAAATTTGGTTAATACGATTCCCGGTGAATATCGCTCGGTTATAAAAGGTGAAATCATTCAATATCTGGACTCTACCAATATTGGTACAGTTCAAATCATTAAATACCTACTGTCACTTGAGGTGGAGGGTTACTCTACCATTTCTATTGGAAACAACATTCACCTGCTAAACCTCTTGCCCGATGATCAATTGATCGTGGAGCTTGAAAAAACCAGATCAAGATTAAATTTTAACCTAAAAAGTGTTGAACTGCTGGGGTCGTTTAATAAGCCACTTTACGATCGCGTTGCAGAACTTCCACTAGAACCAAACTCCCTACAGAAGGAACTGGTCGGATTTATAAAAAGTGAAAAAGAAGCTAGAAGTATAGAAGATATATGCAGGATTATTCATGATGATTATCCACAGCTAAATTTCGCAAACTGGAAGATTCCTGACCTTGACTTTACCCACATCCGTCTTTTTTCCGAAGAAATTAAATCCGGAGATTTTAAGATTGAGGAAGGCCGGAAAGTACTGCACGTTGAAGAGAATAAGACCGCTAAGGTGAGGGTAAGATTCAGTACCAACCCCAACCCCAAAGACATTTCTGATTTAAGGTACTTCAAGGTCATTCTTATGGCGGTGGACGGAGGTGCTGGAGAAGAGGTTTCTGTTCTGCGGAAATTAAAGAACTCCGCCTCAAACAGGTCATATCGTGAGGCGACTGTGGAATTAAGCCCTAATATTATTGAAGAAGGTTCTTACTTCTTCAAAGTACTGGCAGAGGATGAACATGGCAATATTCTTAATGCTGATGACGACTTCAAAGATTTGAAGATTCAGAAGGCATATGAAGACGCAAAACAAAAAGATGACACTGTTACAAAAAGCTCTTTCCCTTATAAACTCTCATGTGATTCTGAAGACTTCGATTATGTAATTGAAGAATCTGTAGATCGAGAAAATAATCAACGAAAGGACAAGGTAAACAATGTTCTCCAAGCTTATTTTAAGTATAGAATTGAGAAGATAAAATCCGGAGACGAAACGGATCTACCAATTCCTTCTGAGGACTCAAACATCTGGTTGACCGATACAACAAAACATACTTCTACCTTTCATATAAACTATTCCGAAAGGCACAATTACCAAATAAACCTATCCTCCAAGTTACGTATTATTGAGAATAGGTTTTTGGACAACCCAGGATCATTTGGTCATGTTAAGGCGTCATTAAAAAGTAATTCATTAGCTGTTGGATTCGAGTCTCTCTCATTTATTGACAGTGAGCTTACCAGTATTGTTCCAAATCCAATTGTTAAGCTGAGAAAGGAGATTTTCCATGCAATCAAAACTTCGAACGAGAAAAACGATGGGGTACTGGAAACTGCTGATATCTTCAATCAATACGTAAAACTCAAAGAATATTTAAGGAAGCTTACAGATTGGACTAAAACTCTCAAGGAACAGGTTGCAAGTGAAGATTTAAGTACAGATGAGAAAAGCAAAATACAAGCTTTTCTTACGGAGCTTCAGATGCTTGATGTAGCGAGAGTAAAAACGAAGCTTCCTGACGGTCAACCAATCGAAGCTTTATTGCTTTCACCTTTGCATCCGTTGAGATTAACATGGCTAATTCAGCTAATTGAGGTTTTTAATAGCTGGGAGAAAAAGACGAGTGATTATCCGACTCATAGAGATTCTTGGACTAAAAACCTAGAATTGTTGTTTGAGGGGCATTTATCTCCTGAAAACAACCCGCTAGTATTAGTAGAGCCCAGTACTTTTAAAAGTTTCCACTACACTGGAGAATTAGCTTACGGTTGGGGCTTATACCTAAGATCCTTACCAAATGTGAATGACGGTGGTATGACTTCAATTTCTCGTCAACTTAAGCACTATTTTAGGCAGTTGTTTAATGTAACTAAAGAGAATTACGTTGAAACAGAGATAAGTCAGAGACTGGTAGCTAGACATATTAGAAACTATTTAGCCCAGCATCCCTATACGGATAAGCTTATAATAAACTTGTTTAATGCTGGAGATGCTTCAGTGTTTGCAGATACTTTTGTTGAACTAGAGAAGGATCTCAGCTTTAAAATGGTTAAGTATGAGATTCGCATTTTCAAGGGAGATGATAAGATTATTGAGCACGGAGAGTCCCTTAGAAACCTCTTAAATCCAGACTCAAATGTTTCGGAAGAAGCAGAAGCTTTCTCCCAGCCATCTAAAAACCGACTGTTTCCTAAGTTAAGATTTTCAATTAATAGTATTTCGGACTATTTAACGGAGCCTTCTAGGTTCACATCTCACCTAAGCTTCTTGGTCAGTCCTTTCCCAGTGACCGTTGAATTAATTAAACCATTTAAACCTGACCGTAACTTTTATGTCAATGGGTTGATTTCCGAGTCATCAGTTTCTGTGGATGAAAATGGTGATCAGATAAAGTGGAATCGCTATGTTAGAGGAAATGAGCTACCCATTAAATACAAAGGAAGTGGTGATATTGGGGTACAGCTGTTTGATAATATTCAGTCATTTGTAGCTGGTGCTTTGGCGTCAAAGCCTACGGACTCAATACCATCAACCCAATTGAGGCTTAATGACCGAGACAAAGTTCTATTAACACATCTTCATGACTATTCTGACTGGGTTATAACCTTTGACAGGAATTTAGGCCCTCAGATTTTTGATCAACCTTCCAAGGAAGGTAAAATACCATTCCTTTTAGACTATGTTCCAGGTGAAGAGCTGTCGGGGGTATCATCATTTTTAACCACGAGGCCAACCTCAGAAGTACTTGGCTTGTTAGGACCACATTTCGAAGAATTCAACCTGAATGTTCATAATTCAGAAGATCAAGAAAAAATAAGGCTCCTCTTAGAAGACCTAAGAGCGGTAAGTAGCTCGCTCGTATTACAATTAAATTCTTCAAAAAATAAGGCATTTGAAGTCATTGGGTCGGCATTTACAAAACGGGTATTAGAGAAGAAAGGATTCTTGAAGGAGGCATTTCTCATTCCTATAGACTTACACCAAAACCTGTTTGAAAACCTTCCTTCAGAGAGTAAAAGTCGAGCAGATAATTTATTGGTATCCATTGACCCTGAACTTCGAGAAATTACTTTTTCTGTAATTGAGATTAAGTGCCGTAAGTCAATCAGTGAAGCAGATCGAGATGATCTAAAAGTCAAAATGCGAGAGCAAATTGAGAATACAATCGAGGCTTTGAGAGTTCATTTCGATCCAGAATATCATTTGTCAAATGACCGTTTGGATAGAGAGGTGAAGAATAAAGAGCTTAAGTCACTTTTAAGCTTTTATATCGAACGTGCGTATCGCTATAACTACTTGTCTGAGAATGCCTATGAAAGTTATTTAGCGTTTCTTCAATACCTTGACAATGGCTTCAGGATTAAGTTTACACAGCTAGGCATGATTTTCAACTTTTCGGCAGAAAAGAAGCATTTAAAAGAGGCCTTTGACCAAGATTTAACCTTCTTTACATTCGGTGGAAAATTAATCGAAGAAATTCTAGATCCAGATTCTGATTTGAATACAAATCGTCTCGAAGATCACAAATTGGATGAAGATTTAAGTGAAGTAATCGGGAAAAAAGAGCTCGCCGCCTTTATTCAAAAATTCAAGTCAAAAGAACCGAACGGTACTACCGATGAAGAGAAAATTGACGACCATCCCCCTCGGAAGTCAGAAGAGCAAGTTTCCAGTAGATCAGAAAATGAAAAGGTTCCAGCGGATTATATGCAACCCGATTCGAATTTAGAGGCGGCAGAGGGAACACCTTCTTCATCTTATTCGGAGGATCATACAGCTCCAAGTTTTGATTTACTAATTGGCAAAAGCTCTGGCAGTGATCAATATGGAGTGCTTGGTGAAAGTATTCATGGGAAGAAGATTGCTATTGATTTGAGTGAGACAAATACCATTAGCTTATTTGGTGTTCAGGGCGGCGGAAAAAGCTATACCATTGGTACGATTTCGGAAATGGTTCTTAAACAATTCAGTAATGTAAATCAGCTTCCTTCTCCGCTGGCTGGAGTAATCTTTCATTATAGCGAAAGCATGGATTACGAGCCTGAGTTTACTTCCATGATCTATCCTAATGATAAGGAATCTGAGCTGAAAAAGTTAAAGGAACAATATGGTGCCGATCCAGGAAGTGTTGAGGATGTTATAATTCTTACCCCAAAAGACAAGATTGAAGAACGTAAGGAAGAATATCCTTCAATCGAAGTTTTACCCATTGCTTTTAATTCTAAAGAACTAAACGTTCAGGATTGGTTGTTCATCCTTGGAGCAATTGGAAATGACTCTACCTATATCAAGCAGCTTAAGGCAATAATGAAACAGCACAGGAGGAATATTACTCTGGACGGCATTACCGAAAGTGTGGAGACCTCAGAGCTGTTGTCCAATTCTCAGAAGGCCTTAGCGAGGCAGAAATTGAGTTTTGCTAGAGAATACATTGACGATAGCTTCATGCTACGTTATGCTCTCAAACCTGGGCGTCTAATCATAGTGGACTTGAGAGATGAGTTCATTGTAAAGGAAGAGGCACTAGGTCTTTTTGTAATCATGTTGAATATTTTCTCAGCAGTGAAAAATCTTAATGGGGCACATTTTAACAAGTTTATTGTGTTTGATGAGGCTCATAAGTACATGGATAATAAAGACCTAACAGGCAACATTGTAACCGCCATTCGCGAAATGAGGCACAAGGGAGTGAGTATTATGATTGCTAGTCAGGACCCTCCGAGTTTACCTAATGAGATAATCGAATTGAGTTCTGTAGTACTTCTTCATAAGTTCAATAGCCCACAATGGCTAAAACATATTCAGAAGTCCATTACGCAATTATCCACATTAGGAGCCGCAGATATGAGCTCCCTAATTCCAGGGGAGGGGTTTTTATGGGCCACAAAAGCAACAGAGAAATCAGTAACCACAAAGCCTATCAAAATATCTACAAGGCCGAGGGTTACAAAGCATGGAGGCGGCACAATTCAAGCAACTGGTGACAAGTGAAATCAATCGCATTTTCTCACATAGGAAAAAGATCCACAAATCAGGATGTAATATCGGTTCAACAACTTGACCACGATACATATCTTTATTTAGTGGTGGATGGAATGGGTGGCTATGAAAAGGGAGAAATAGCCGCGAAACTTGTAGCGGAAAGTGTCTTTACGTTCCTCTCTCATACTTCAGAGAAAGGGGAAATGGAAATACAACAAGCCATAAACAAGGCAAACCTTGTTATTAAACAGTTTAAGCATACTGAGGAAATAAAGTCAGGAGCTACAATCGGTGGTGTTCTCATGAATGCCGAAAGAGCTAAGGCTTTTTGGGTAGGAGATGTAAAAATTTTTCACTTTAGAAATGATGTGCTTCTTCAAGAGTCCAATCCACACAATTTAATGAACGAGGTCATTAGCAATGGTTCTATTGAGAACCCTGATCAAGTAAGTAGATACAAGCATGTTGTCACAAGATCTATTCAAGGTGATGTAAAGAGTTCTAAAGTTGAGTTTTTTGAAGTGAACCCAATAAAGGAGAATGATTTGTTGATCATTTGTTCTGATGGTGTCCACGATATTATTGATGGATTAGGACTTCAGCATGTAATAAATAAGTCTAACTCTCTTGAAATTGCTATTGGTGAAATAGAATCACGCTTGAAAGAAGAAGCAAAGGATAATTACTCACTTGTTACGGCTCAAATCGGAATGTGATAATTTCAGATAGGTAGAGAATAGACTGAATTTTGTCGAAATCTTCCCAATCTTAACAAAAAATCCTCCCAAAGGGAGGACTTTAGCACCACAGACGTCTCAGTCTGTTCTTAATCCAGGCCGAATTAAAGGTGAAATGGAGGGCTGTTAAAGCGCAATGCAGCCTGAATAATGTCTTATTGGTTATCTACCAGCGTATAGAATCCAGGGAATTGGGTGGATTTCTCCAGGATTCCGTGCTCTTTCATGTAATTGATGTAGTTCCTGGCCATCCGTTCCTTGATTTCGAGGTGTTGAGAGATCAGTTTTCCGAGATCTTTGGAAGACATGGAGCGTTTTTCACCGTAGAGTTCCTTGGCCAAGGCTTTTAAGTCAACGGAATTTCGCTTTACGGTTTCCTTTGGGCTCTTTTCACCAAAGAATTCATGACGGCCTTTCTCTTTATTCCAGCCAAACTCCATGATTGGCACATCAAGCGGACTACCGTCGCGTACTTTTAAAGCTTTGATTAGGGAAGAGTCGGTGTTTTCGTCCTTTTCAATCAGAAGAATACCTGCTGCCTTACGCTGCACTTCACTTCCCAGGTGTCCACGAAGCTTCATTCCGGAGGGAGCCATGTGGAGAACACATACCACCACCGTATTGTAAATGGCAGCAATACGAATCAGCTCTTCAATCAAGGCTACTGAGCCTTCTTCCTCATTTACTCCAGGTAACAAATCCCCAATTCCATCAATCACCACCATGTGGATCCCACCGAATTGATAGAAATACTTGTCCATGGATTCCATGATGAGTTTCATACGCTCTGCCCGAGAAATACCCACCAAACAGAAGGCTTTAAACCAGGAAGGTGGTCGCTTTAAGGTGGAGCGGTTCACGATGTAAGTCAGGTTTTTATAGAGTTGGTATTCACTCTGCTCTGTATCATAGAGCAATACCCCTTGACCGTTGTTGTTTTCGCGCACCATGGTTCCCAGGGTGTCGATATCTAGTCCTTCAGGCTTGATACTCCCTGAAAGAATACCACCTAAGAAGTTGGTTTTACCACTTCCTTCGGATCCAGCCACACACATAATGTTTCCAGGTGCTCCAACGGTTACGTCATTGATCTTGATCAGTGGTTCCGGCTCTATCGGTGGTCGACTAAAGTCAATCTCACAGGTGCGCATTATGGCCATGGAATCTTCATAAGCGATGTCTAGCATCTCACGGAAAAGCATTCTTAGGTCATCAGCCGTATGCCCAAGTGCAAAGAAGTCTGAAACATCCTTTTGATCTTTTTCTCCTGAAAGTGGCAGTCGGAGCGATTTCAGATTGAAAGCCTTGTATTGATGCTTCAAAGATTCCATTGACTTGAGTCCTGTTTCGTCCACATCATAGAGCAAAACCAGGTGCTTGAATCGGAAGCTGAAAGCACGAAGTAGATTCTTTGGAATATGAGCGGTTTCACTGTTCATGGAAACAGCATTAAAGCCATGAGCAGACAGGGTGATGACGTCTTTCTCACCGCCGGTAAAAAACAGAATGTCCCCCCGGATCGGTAGCTGTTCTTTTCCAAAAACATACTGCTCGGTTTTCTCACCAGTAAATAGAAAGCGTGGCTTAGAAAAAGGTCGATACAACTTGGTAAAGCGAATGCTCTGGTAGCCAAATATGGGTTCCGCTTCAGTGGAAACAAATTCGTAACGGTTGCCCGTTTTACCAATACCCTGATAGGAAGCAACCGACACCACATTAAATCGATCCAGATCCTCTTTAGTTACCCCGTATTGTTTCCAAAAAGCCATTTCAACCGGAGTGAAAGCTTTCACTTTGAGAGGAAGCTCGTTCTGAGCGGTTTCAAATCCTTCATGGATACTGGGTAACTCACTGGCTCGGCTCAACAGCCCAGCGGACTCATCTACCAACTGATCAATTTTTTGAGAGGTGGTTTCCAATGCCAAAGAAAGTTCCTGATTGATAATCCGAAGGATTTTCACAAACTCGTCTTTGTGCTCACAGGCCAAGCCAAAGATTTTACCCACAAAGAAGAAACAATCACCACTGTACTCGGCATCGCCAAAGTCCTTGAACTTGTACATTCTGGATCGCTTATCGAAGAACACATAGCACGAAGCTTTGGTGTCTTCATAAAACGGACTCTTGAATGCTTTGCCGGTTCCTTGCATTCGGCTCCCCAGGAAATGCTTGAAGACGTCATACCCATTGTTGGTAGCGTCCAATATGTTCTGCTTATCTAATCCCATAGCTGCCATCTTTAAAGAATTGATGGCATTGCGCCATTGTGATTGCGATTGATAAACTCTTCCAGGTCGTTCAAGGCCAATTTCCTTTTTCCGCCAATGTGATGATAGGCAACCTGGCCTTCCCGCATGTACCGATACAAGGTGTTGCGGGAAACCTCCAGGTAATCGGCTGCCTCATCTGTGGTTAAAAATTTTTGCTTCGGCTTGGGTGCCAAAAGCTTTGCCTGGAGCTCCTTGAAATTGCGCTCCATATTATCCAGACGCTGCTTTATGCGATCCAGATCCTCTTTGGTTTTCTTATCTGTGTTCCACATAGTTCTCGTTTTGATGCCTGCAAGACTAAGGGGAGGTGAGAAGAAAAATGTTAGACTCTAATAGAGGTCTAATACTTTTTTCGGTCTATTCATCTTCACAATACAGTTTGAAAACCTCCATCAATTCTCGGGTGTAGGAGCTTTCCGGTTTCTTTCTACGCTTCAGTGCTCCGATGGCCTGTCGAGCGCTGCTCAAGTCTAAATTGAAAAGCCAACCAAAGAGCTCTATCAAGTCCTTTTGGTGAATAACCCCAGCCAGGCTTCCGATGGAGTTGCTCTTGGTGAGGGCGACAATGAGTTCAAGAAGATCTGCTTTGCTTCTGTTCCAGGTGAGTTTGCTTTTTCCCATGCCATTGGCAAAGAGCGAGAGCTGGCCTTTTAGTATTGGGTTGTAGCCGTTGAAGGGTGCGTGTCCTGGTAATTGAGCATGGAGGTCGCGGATAGGGAAGAAAGTGTCAATATGCCTGATCCTGTGATTGATAAGCTTAATACAGCGAGAGATCAATCGCTTTTGAACCTCTAGAAATCGGAGCACAGTATCCCGCACCAATTCATCGTTCGTATACTCGACTTGGTATTTGATTTTAAAGGTGACTTTTACCAGCCAGTCATCCTTTTTTTTCTTGGGGAAGTAGCGTTTTTCCTGGGATTTCGCATCGAATAAGAGTAGGTTCAATGCGCGTACCGCCCCAACAGCATTTTCACTGTCGCTGGTTACAGTGTCTATCTGATCCTGGAGGCATCTTAAAAGTCCTTCACAGTAATGATCGTAGTCCTTGAGAGTGGCATGTCCATTAAAATTCAGGTCAATTATTTCGGTTGTTTCAAATAGGTTTACTGGTATTTGCCCGGTTCTTTTCCCGAGCTTAATCTCGGCCTTGGATATTTCAGCCAATATGGTTTCAAGAGAGTTTAACATGTTGGTTGATTAATTATTCAGGTTGTGCTAAACTCCAATTGGAACCCTGTCAGCCAAGAGAGGTAATCTCTAGCAAATCCATCCTTGGCAATGCGGCAATGGTATATATATACCTATTGCCGCATTGCCATACCGGATATGGGTTTGGAAATTTCCGATGCAAATATTTGTATATCAATTCATTGCAAAATCGTTTTAGTCCATTATATGCATTGCCAAAAGCACCTGTTTTGGCAATCGGTGGTTCTCTTTCAGCTACAGTCTCCAATCGGAGGGTGTGATTACCCTGAGCCTGTGACTGTTAGAGTCAAATTCCTATGTCATTTGATTTCCGAAGCAATGACGATTCTCAGCTATGAAGCGGTTACTCTTCACACCAGGTCAAAGGGGTGCGCAATTAAAGCGCATTTGATGGAATAATTTTCAGTTACTTCCATGGAGATATTAAGAATTTAAAGTTGATTAATTCGCACAAAATGATAAGCCCATCCAGGCCAAATGAAATCATTTGCATGACTCTGATTTACCTGCCAACCCAGGCAGGAGCTGTACCTACTTTTATAGCCTTTGACCAGTATTCAAGGCGTCTGCCGCCTTCATTCTTCAGGCTTTTGCAGTCACCACCCTTGCTCCGCTCGCATGAATGGCTGCGCCTAAGTTTACCTGTGTTCACTCACGAAAACCACTTTCTAGATCATTCAGTAATGATCATTAAGTATTTGCTTAAATAAGAAAACTATTTGTAACTTTGTTACGACACTAAACCCAATAGGGAGATATTATGGAAAACAATCAATCGTGTATCAGAGTGTTTGCCGACAAGGTTCAAATCGACAATTGCAAAGAAATACTTCAAACAAACGAAAAGGCATTCACACAACTGAGTGGACTTTTAGCATTAGCAGGAAACGAAGTAAGGTTGAAAATCTTATTTCTATTAGAAGAAGAAAACGAACTCTGCCCTTGTGACCTTTCAGACATTTTAGGAATGAGCATTCCAGCTGTTTCACAACACCTAAGAAAACTAAAAGACGGAAACGTCATTCAAGGAAGAAGAGAAGGACAAACCATTTTCTACTCTTTGAAACAAGAGCAACTGACTATACTTAGACCATTCTTTAAACACATCATGAACAACTCAGAAAAGGAAACGGTATGAACAAAAAATCGAACAAACTTGTCGGAGCGGGAGTGCTTTCGGCAGTTGCAGCTTCACTTTGCTGCATTACCCCAGTGTTAGCACTTATTTCAGGAGCAACAGGAGTGGCATCTACATTTTCATGGATGGAACCAGCAAGACCTTTTCTCATCGGAATTACTGTTTTAGTATTGGGTTTTGCCTGGTATCAGAAACTCAAACCAAGAACAGCCGAAGAAATTGAATGTGCTTGTGAAGAAGACGAAAAGCCTTCATTCTGGCAATCGAAAGGATTTTTAGGTATTGTAACTGTGTTTGCAACCTTGATGCTTGCTTTTCCAAACTATGCACACATCTTTTATCCTTCAAATGACAACAAAGAAGTTATGATCGTCAATGCTTCGGACATACAAACGGTAACTTTTGAGGTAAAAGGTATGACTTGCAATGGCTGTGCTTCACATGTAGAAAATGACGTGAACAAATTACCTGGCATTGTTAAAGTGGATGCGAGCTACGAAGAAGCGATTGCAAAAGTAGAGTTTGATCAATCCAAAGTGAGCCTTGCTCAAATTGAGGAAGCCGTCAACGGCACAGGTTACAAAGTGGTTGGCAAGAAATAGTATTTTTTTGCCTTCCGTATTTAAGAACTTAATTAAATATTTATACAAAAAAAGAGAATTTGATTCTATTGAGTGCTATATTCCTGATTGGAATTACTCAGGTTAATGCTCAATGTTGCAAGCCAACTGACCATAAAGCACAAACAACAAATAAAACCCAAGAAGCTGGCAAAGTCCTAGAACTGAAAATCACGGGAATGACTTGTGACGGTTGTTCCAACCATATTTCCAATGCGCTAAAAGAAGTGGACGGAATTATTGAACAAATGATGGAATACCCAGGGGATTTGGCAACTATCATCTACAACCCTGAAAAGACAACCCGGGATGTAATCATTAAAGTGATTGAAAAGACAGGTTATAAAGCTGAGATTCTGAAAGAAGCTCCAAAAAAGAAATCCTAATGATGCAAGAAACAATAAAACTCGACATCACAGGCATGACCTGCGACCACTGTGCCACAGGTATTGAAAAACTTCTTTCGAAAAACGAGGGAGTAAAAAAAACCAATGTAAGCTATCCTAAGGCCACTTGTGAATGTTCTTTTGACCCTGCTAAGACAAGCAAGGAAGAAATCATCAACACCATCAACAGCACAAAAAATTATCGGGTAAAAATTGAACTCCCTGAAAATGGGAATAGTGCAAATAATCAATTTGATTTAATCATTATCGGTGGTGGCTCGGCTGCATTCTCGGCAGCCATAAAAGCAGAGAGTTTGGGTTTAACTACCCTTATGGTAAATGGTGGATTGGACTTTGGTGGTACTTGCGTGAACGTAGGTTGTGTGCCTTCTAAAAATCTTATCCGTGCAGGAGAAACGGCCTATCACGCTACGCATTCCAACTTTGCAAGCATTAAACCCAAAGGCGTGGACATTAATTTTGGCCAAGTCATCAAAGACAAGAATAAGTTAGTCGCCACGCTTCAAGAGAAAAAGTATATGGATGTAGTGAGCGACTTTCAGCATCTAACCATGTTAAAAGGTTGGGCGAAATTCAAAGACAATAAAACAATTGAAGTAGATGGAAAGGACTACAAAGCTCTCAAATTTTTGATTGCCACAGGAGCTACTACTAACATCCCCAAAATTGAAGGGTTAGAAAAAATTGACTACCTGACCAATGTTTCGCTTTTCGACCTGGAAGAAAAGCCAGAAAGCCTTACCATTATGGGAGCAGGTTATATAGGTTTGGAAATCGCCATGGCTTACAACCGCTTGGGTGTGAAAGTCCGCATCATTGAATTTACGGACAGAGTATTAAGAACACAAACACCCGACATCAGTGAAGCATTGGAACACCAAATGCGAGAAGAAGGCATTGAAATTTTACCTAATTTTAGAGCTGTAAAATTCGAGGAAAACGGAAGCGAAACCATCATTCATTGCAAATGTCCTGATGGCTCATTTACCAAAATCATAGAAAAAGGAAAAGTAGTCATTGCCACAGGAACGAAAGCCAATACAAGCCAATTGGGATTAGAAAACATTGGATTGAAACTCACTCAAAGTGGTCACATTGCGGTGAATGAAAAAATGGAAACCAATCTATCCAACATTTACGCAGCAGGTGACGTAACCAACACCCCTGCCTTTGTCTACACAGCTGCATTTGAAGGTAAAATTGCTGTTGAAAATGCTTTCTCAGGAACGGACAACAAGGCAGATTATTCTTCATTACCTTGGGTGGTATTTACTGACCCTCAAATTGCAGGTGCAGGCGTAGATGAAGTACAGGCAGAAGCCAAAGGTATTCCGTTTGAAGTTTCAAAATTAGAGCTTAAAGACGTGCCGAGAGCCATTGCAGCAAACGACACCAGGGGATTTATTAAACTGATTCGCAATACCGAAACCGATAAACTGATCGGTGCAAGGGTAGTCGCACCCGAAGGTGGGGAACTTATCCAACAATTAAGTATGGCCATCAAATACGGGATAACAGTGCAAGACCTGGCAGACAGCTTCTATCCGTATTTGACTTTGGGAGAAGGCATCAAATTAGCAGCTATCACTTTCGGAAAAGACGTGTCGAAATTGAGCTGCTGTGCGAGCTAATCACTTTTTAATTGCATGTCCAGTCAAAGAAAAAGTGAAGTTGATTGATTTAAATTTGGATAATATTTATTTGGTGAGAGAAATGAACCTTTAAAGTCAAATAGTATATTTGGACTAGTTAAGTCGAGGATTTGGGTGTAAAACCCTCCTGCACACGAATAGCTTGCTTAGCGGCTTGACTTTGACATAATGGCCTCGGTAAATATTTGAAATTGAGCATATTGGAGAGCTAGGTTCAAAACCCTCCTTCTCCGCAAGAATCCCGCACAGCGAAAGCTGATGCGGGATTTTTTTATGCGCCACGACTCTGAGCGCAGCTCTAGGGAGGGGCGTATAAAAAAATACCTAGGCTTCGAGCATGGCGAGAAGTCGGGATTCTTGGTGTAGGTACCCTGCTTGGGATCAGCGCAGCTAATCCGTTCCTGGATTGAATTGCAAATTCAATCTAGAGTTAGAATTGAGAGGTCGATCTAATTGCAAATGAGATCGAGTCTTGTCATTGTATTTAAATCCCTTCTTTAAAGCTTTCGATATAACTCTCACCCCATTTGCTAAGGTCGCGGATGATGGGGGATAAGCTTAAACCAATTTCGCTGAGTGAATATTCGACAGTAGGAGGAACTGTAGCATAAGCCTTACGGATAATCACTTTTTTTTCTTCGAGGTGTTTGAGTTCCTTAACCAGCATCCGGGTAGAAATATCAGGAATTGCTCGCTCTAATTCCTTAAATCGTAAGGTGCCATTATGCAATAGAACATAAAGAATGGCAAACTTCCATTTACCCTCTAGAATGTTCATAGCCAGATGAAAAGGGCAATTAAGATATTCTTCTAAAGTTTTTTGTTTCATAAGGTGCTGGTATTGAACATTACTAACATCTGTGTTATTACTTCCCATTCATGTAACTACTTTCAAAAGTAAAGTAATGGCTCTATGTTTGACCCATCTTTACCTCTTTCTTTTAAACCTAAGTGAGGAAATATTTGGAGCTTAAGTCCTTCAGTAAAACCTTGTATAAACCGTTATTGTAAAATCATGAACTGGACCACAGAGAACCTTAAAGACCAAAGCGGAAACCTATTTGTAATCACTGGTGCCAATACCGGTTTGGGCTATGAAATGGCATTGGAGCTTGCTAAGAAATCGGCCTATGTTGTTATGACAGGAAGGAACGAAAATAAATTGCAGGATGCTAAAGCTGAAATTTTAAAGAGAGTTCCTGGGGCGACTTTGGAATTAGGCTTGATGGATTTAAGCGATATCAGTTCCATCAAAAATTTCGCAAAGGTTTTTAAGTCCAAATATGAAAAGTTGGATGTTCTGATAAATAATGCTGGAATCATGTTTCCTCCACCGGGAAGAACCAAAGATGGCTTCGAACTGGAATTTGGAGTTAATTACATCGGACACTATGTGCTAACAGCCTTGCTATTTCCCCTTTTGAAAAAGACAGCCAAGTCGAGAATTGTGAGCATGAGCAGCATCGCTCATCTCAATGGTCGGGTTGACTTTGAAAACTTAAAACTCGAAAAGCCTTTCGATAAATTTCGAGAATATGGTCAAAGTAAAGTGGCGGATTTAATCTTTAGCCTTGAATTACAAAGACGTATAGAAAAAAGGAAGCTGGATATCATTTCCGTGGCAGCTCATCCGGGAATAAGTAAAACCGAATTATTGAGAACAGATTCTCCGGAAAAGATCAATGAATTTCCCCATATGTCTGCAAAGCAGGGCGCCTTTTCAGCTTTATATGCAGCCACTGAGCCTATCGAAGGAGGTAGCTATATTGGTCCCGATGGCGAAGGAGAAATGACCGGTTATCCTGCTCCTGCCTTTATTTCGGAGTACGCTCAAGATCCTGAGTTAGGTACTCAACTTTGGGGGTATACCGAGCAGGAAACTGGAGTGCTATTTGATTTTTAAGCTGGCAAGGAAGTTTCGATTTAATTGCAAATTAGATCTCGGCAAGCGCAGCGCAGCTAATCTGTTTTAAGATATGAGTAGTGAGACTTGAGAGATCGATTCAATTGTAAATTAGGTTGACAGTGTGAGGGATGTATTTGCGTCTGTATTTTTGGTGTATAGGTTATTAGCGCCTGAAAATTCCTATTAGCGCCTATATTTTATGTACATTGCGCTTAAATATTTATACCGAAGCAATTGAGCGCTCATTTTTCTTTATCCGCGCCTATTTTTAATGGAATTGAATTATCTGCTAATTCTATGATTGTTGGCTATGCCGCTATCATAGAAAAGCTGTCACTTCCTATACCAATGCCGGACCAAATAGCTGTTATTGGTTCCAAGTCTTCTATAAAAACCACTGAAGACTCAGAGCTCATCATTTTGCCCAAAGTGTATCAGCCGGAGGATCATGGCCAAATGGCCGAAATCAAAGCGCTTTATAAACACCTTGTGTTCGCTCTTAAGTATGAGGGGGTAAGCCTTTTGGTATTTGCGGCTTTATCAAAACACTATAGCAGTGATCAGCTTTCTCAGCTTGTGGGGATTGAGCCTACTGGACAATATTCCAGAAGGATATGGTTCATCATCGAGTGGATACTTGGCTATGAGCTTCCTAATACCCAGTCTATTTCTAAGTCGAAGAAAAGCTATGTAGATGCCCTCGATACAAGATTGCAATTCGCGGTGGAGGGCGAGAAGTCTTCTCGACATCTGGTGATCAATAATTTCCCAGGGACAAGAGGGTTTTGCCCCTTAGTACGCAAAAGTGAACAGTTACAGGGCTTTGTGCAGGAGAATATAGCTCAGAAGAAAAATGAATATCTAGAAGGGATTCGAAAGGATATTCTACTCAGAGCATCTGCTTTTCTAATGTTAAAAGATTCAAAAGCCTCATTTAGTATAGAGGGGGAAAGCCCTAAAAGTAAAAGAGCCGCCTTATGGGGTAATGCTATAGGACAGGCTGGGATGAAACCTCTTAATCGAAATGAGTTGATCCGATTACAACAATTGGTGATTGAGAATCCTAGGTTTATTTCAATGGGTTATAGGCAGGAGGGGGGCTTTGTAGGTGAGCACGATCGGGATACAGGAGAGCCAATTCCAGATCATATATCAGCCAGGCATGAGGACCTAGAGCAGATTATGGGGGATTTTATTGAAGCGTCTAAAATTCTAATCAAGAGCAGTATTGACCCTGTTGTTGCCGCCGCTGCCTTGGCATTTGGATTTGTTTTTATTCATCCATTTGAAGATGGAAATGGACGGATTCACCGTTATTTAATTCATCATGTTTTGGCCCAAAAGCAATTTTCGCAGCAAGGAGTGATATTTCCAGTTTCGGCGGCAATTCTCAAGCGGATTGACTCCTATAGAAAGGTGCTCGAACATTATTCACACCCCTTATTGCACTTTATAGAATGGGAGCGTACAGAGAATAACAATGTTAAAGTCTTAAACGATACCATAGACTACTATCGTTATTTTGACGCTACGCATCAAGCTGAGTACTTATATCAATGTGTAAGGGAAACCTTGGAGACGATTATTCCAGAAGAGCTTAGCTACCTGCATCGATTTGAGGAATTTAAGTCCTACCTCGATAATGAATTTGAAATGCCAGATAAATTGGTGAGTCTTTTAATCCGGTTTTTAGAACAGAATGGAGGTGAGCTTTCTAAAAGAGCCCGAGTAAAAGAGTTTAATTTACTTACAGACGCTGAGGTTATTGAGATCGAAAAAAACTACCGTCAAATTTTTTTAAAAGGCTAATTTTTATAGGCTCGAAGAAGAGCTTTAAGTATTAAAATGCCGATCTAATTGCATATTAGATTGAGGTTTGGATTCAGCCTGAATTGCAAATTTAGGCTAGCTAAGTACTTCAAGAAAAAAGACCGAACTCTCGCCCGGCCTTCAAATCCCACAATTGTAATTGCTTGAATTTGTAATTCAAGTTTTGCAATTCAAGCTTCGTTATTAGTATTCAATCTTCTAAAAAACAACTTGCACCATTAATTGCGCAGTCAAAAAGTTTAGTTGCGTAGCCTCAGGGTATTCGCGGTAATTCACCGCTGCCAGTACTTTCAAATCATTGCCTTTTAAATAGCGACTTAAAGCCAAGCCATAGGCATTGGAATTGCCTAATAGGGCATTCTGATTATTCTCAAATTCATTGTACACTGCACTGTAGCGCAGGTCTATGCCATAGCCGCCTTTGCTTACATAGCCCAATTGTCCGTTAAAGCCGGTGCCCAAATTGTAGTATTCGCTAATCTGAGTAGCAAGCAATGGATCTTCAATACTGGGGTTAAGGTAGCTGCCCTCTAAATTGGTGGCGCTGCCCTGACCGTATTCTGCATAAAGGGATAATCCACGGTACTTCATCAAAAGATCGGCAAACCACTGACGGTAATCCGGATATTGAACTGCGCCGGCCCCATCATAAAGAACCAGTGTGCCATGGCCTTCACCAACTGCATCGCTGGCGCCATCATTGTAGCTACCGGCTAAACCAATGATCATCTTTAAGTCTTCTTCATGATTTAGATCGGCCAAGCCCTCTAAACCTCCTTCAGAGAAATCGCCCAAAGGCAAAAGGTCGATGCGGCCACTGTATTTAAATCCCCCTAAATCTACATCACGAGAATCTGCGCCAAAGCTATTGATGCCATCCCCCGAAGTAAGAGATGCCTGTGGGATCACTCGGAAATTCTCAGTACCTAATTTCAAGTCCAGGAATAGGCCTAATTCACGACCGCTTCTACTGAAGGACTCACTAAAGAGGCTGCGATCTGCAAACTGGAGATTATTCTCCATAATCAGCATCTCACGATTATTGCCAATATTTTGCTTTTGTCCCATGGTGATGGTCAGGGCCTGCCAGGGATGATAGGCTACCCATACATCCAATAAAGGATTGGTGCGGCTAAAATCCAATTGCAGCAAGAAACTCAGCTTCTCTTCCTTGGCCTGGCCTGAGAAATTGAAATAAGTTCGCTTGGAGTTAAGCAGGAAATTGCCATCCTCAGTATCTACTTGCTGCCACTCGATATTAGGCTGAATAAAGCCACCTATTTTAAAGCGGTAATCGCCATCCTGAAAATTGAAATTCAATCCTTCGCCTAATTCAAATGAGGCTTGGTGATCGTTGGGCTTTAATTGAGCCTGTAGGGCCTGGCCTGCAAATAAGGCCGCTAAGAGTATATATGCTTTTTTCATGATTTAGGGATGCAATTTTTTGTTGGAGAGGTATCGGTAATAAGGTAATTGAGCACCCGCCTTGGTTTCAAATACCGAGAAGGAAACAAAGCTGTTAGGTGCTTCGGGTTCTAAGACTTCTATAGCCAGATTTGCATGCTTCTGATCCATATAAACCACGAAGCTGCCTGCGGGAATCTCCAGGCTTTCGGTCTTTAGTTCACATTGTATTTCCTGGCGATGTACACCTTCATATTCTTCGGCTTCCAGCTGATATTCACTAACCGTGTAGCTTTCTACTTCCAGACTTTGTGGACTGTCCAGGCTTTGCACTTCCAAGCCCAAGGTTTTAAGTCGTGCTACCAAGGCGGTGTTTTCCGGCAGGAGAATGTAGGCGGTGGGGCGGGTCCGACTAAGTTTAGCCGTAGATTGCCAGGCATCACGCACTACACCACGCAGTGAAATACTATCACTGCTTTCTACGTCGATCATATAAATGTATCTTTCTTCCTTGAGGCGCTCGGTGCTAACTACCGCCGGACTTTGATCTTCTCGGGCTTTAGCGATTACAGCGCGCAATTCTTCACCATGCTCATAGCTGCTTTGCAAATAGGATAAGGCCACGGTGAAGGTGCTGAGGACTCGTCTTTTAAAGGATGTCCGACCCAGGCCAACACCCCGTATTTCAATCAGGCTACTTACACAATTGGTAAGGGCATAGCTGGTAGCGCTGGAACGTGCATTGTGAGATCCCTGATTAAACTGGATGGCGCCCATCACTTTGGTGCTCGAGAAATAATCATGGCTAGTCATGTTCTTCGCTTTAAGCGCATCGGCCGCAGCCTGCACAAATCGATCCTTGGTGTACAAGCGAAGGTTTTTAGGCACATTAAGGTTTCCCGAATAGAGAAACATCACATCATAAGGCACCGTAACTCCGTAGGAACTTAGGCGTGCGTAGTCTCTGCGAAAGGGGCGGTATTCGTGGAAATCGACAGCCACTTCCGGAGCAAAGGCATTAAAGGCATTTTTGAGAACCGTGCTTTCTGGTGCATTTAATTTGGTTTGATCCCGATTTAAATCCAAGCCATTGGCGGCATAGCGACTGCCTTTATTCATGCCATCAATATTGGCCATAGGCACAATGGCGAGCTCCAAACGATCCAGGAGCTTGTGGTAAACTGGCTTTTCCAATATTTGCTGAATAAGCCATAGCATACCTTCCGTGCTGGCCGGTTCATTGCCATGTAAACCACCTTGCATCCACACTTTAATGGGCTGGCCGCTTACATTGGCTTTTTTCAATTTTACTAAAGGAATTTTTTCACCTTTCTGGCTTTCGCCGATGAAGCTCAGGTTCATGGTCTCCGGATGTTCTGACGCAAGCTTTTGCAGAAAGGGCATCATGTCCTCATATTCGGTAAAGCCACGTTTGCTTTCAAAAGCCGGAGTGGTGATTTCAATATCAGGATCCGCGAAATAGCGCTCTGTAAGCTCCTTCGGTTGAGGACTAAATTGGGCCCTCAGCGCAAAATGGAAGAGGACTGCAATGATGGATATGGAATAACGCCAAGTCATCTTAAAAAGAGAATGTGGTGATTACCCGAGCGATCCATTCGTCGCCATCCATGGGCATGCTGTAAATATCATTGGAGCCGGCGGCGGCATCCACATAGGTAAGGGAAGCTTGAATTTTAAAGCCATAGCCCTTGCCGAAGTATTTGCTCAGGCCCAGAGTGTAGTAATTGGGACGATTGTAAAAAGTGCCATTGTTCAAGAAGCTATGTTGATCGGCTTCGATATGCGTAAAACGACCATCAATGGAGTAGCGCGAACGGAACATATAGCCAGCCTGAATATTGAAAGCCTGGCCCAGCATCAAACGGCCTTTTACATAGTTTTCTACGTCCTGTACTCCGTCTACCTCGAAGGTGCGAGAAACAGTACCATCATTTCGTACCCTTTGGCTGATGTCATCCGGCACCGTAGCGCTGGAGGCGGCATACTCAGCAATCACCGTAATACCACGGTATTTAAACATTAGGTCAGCACCGAATTTAGCGTAGTCGGGCAGCGATTCTTCATTATCATTATTGAGGTAAATGATGTCGCCGCTTCCACGACCTCGTCTGCTACTCATCCCGTAATTGATATTGTAATAGCCACCAATCACCAGTTTAGGACTGAGTTCTCGTACTACATCCGCCTGACGGAATTGACCAAAATAAGTGAAGAGTCCAAAGGGCAGGTAATCCAGTCGACCACCAACTTTGAGCCCACCATGATCATTGCCTACCACATTAACACCATCACCATTGGTTAAGGTGAGGTAGGGGCGTAAATAATGGCCGCCATTAAGCCTCCAGGTTGCATCGGCGAAAAGCCCGAATTCTCGAATACTGGCAAAGGAAGAGGTAAGTCGACTGCGTTCAACCAGCATCAGGGTATTGGAACCCATCCATAATTCGCGGTTGTCGGTAGGCGTGGCCTTTTGGCCGAAGATGAGACGTATTCGGCGATTAAAATTGTAGCCCACCCAAGCGTCGAAAAGAAAGCCTGCAGCTTCATCACCGGTTTCAGAGTTCCCACTAAAATCGGCTTGAAAGCGATATTCGATTTTCTGTTGGGCTGCTTCCCCTGAAAGGCGTAAACGCAAACGTCGCATACGAAAGCGTTGTGCCCCTTGATCTATAGCTGGATCGGTAAAGGATTTGTACTCGTAATAAGGCTGGAAGTAACCCCTTAGGTTTACAGTGTAATCCTTATCTCCGGTAAAGGTGAGACCATCGCCCAGGGTGTACTGGTTTAAGCGGGGGTTCTGTGCCCAGATTTGAAAGCTGAGCCCGAGCAGCAATAAGGCCGTTCCGCCTAATTTTAGCAAATGAGAACTTTTCATTCGAAAGTGTCTTTTACAGTTAATTGCCCGTTCTCCATCATCATCTGACCCCGCGCGATTACGCTTTGTAATTGCAATTGATCATCAAGAATACAGAAGTCGGCATCAGCGCCTACCTTAATACGTCCTTTATTGGCCAGCCCCAGGTTTTTCGCCGGACCCGAGGTGATTGGCTTTAGGGCTTCTTCCAGCGCTATTCCACTTTGATGCAAGGCGCGCATTTCGTGGAAGTTCTCCGCAAAGGAAGCAGCGCGTACCCCAATAAAGTTTTTGTTTTCATCCAATCGATCCAAGCCGGCATTACCATCACTGCTAAAGGTCATTTGCTCGATAGAGAGACCCTGGTCCATGGCGTAGATTACTGATTTATGAGGATCAGTATACTTGGATGCTCCGGTGGTGATATCGATCATTCCGCCCAATTTGCCAAAAGCGATTGCCTGGTCGAAGAGGGATTTGGTTCGGCCCACATGGGTTGGGGAAATATGCTGAATCGGGAACTCAAATTCTTCAACCACTCGGAAGAGTAGGTCCATTTGATCCTTCAAATTTCCGAGGTGGATATGGAGAATGCCCTTTTTATTGGCGATCATTCCACCCACACGAATTTCGCGTAATAAGCGCAGTAAATCCAGTTCAGAAGGATAGGAGGAGCGGATATCGGCAATGGCTATTTTGCAGCCCAAGACCTTGTCGATAAAGATCATTTCCTCTTGCATTCGACTCATGATATGGATGGGATCCAAACCATAATAGCCGCTGTACATATAGGCGGAAAGGCCTTCCATTTCCAAGGACCTAACCTTGGCATAGAGGCTTTTAATGCTGCGGGTAGAACCATCGGTGCCCAGCAGGCCCACCACAGTGGTAGTTCCACATTGTACCAGGTCGGTCATTTTTACTTCGGGGGTCATTGAGGAAAAACCACGCTTACCACCCGCGCCAATAATATGGATATGCTGATCGATAAACCCGGGGGTCACAATTTGGCCCTGAGCATCCCAGCTTTTAAAATGCTTGTTGGCTTCGATCTTGGAATCGATGGCCAGTATTTTCCCCTCACCAAGCAGGATGTCCTGCATGCCTAAATCTTCGGGGGCAAATACATGTGCATTACGTATTAGTAACATAATTAGATAAAATGGTATATCAACATCACCACCAGGGCAAGACCCAGGGGAATGAGATTTCGTTTCACAATTTGTAGAGTAGAAACCCCGGCAATGTCTGCCGTGGCAATAAGAACCCCGGCTACCGGCGACACGGTGCGGCCCATAGAGGCGGCCAGGTTCATGGGTAAAATCATTTGGCTGGCCTTCACTCCAAATTGCTTGGCGATTTCAGGTACCAGCGGGGCGAAAGCAAAGAATGCAGCATTACCACTACCCATAAGCATAGAGGCCAGGAAGATCATTACGGTCATTACAATGCCCACTCCAATCGCCTCAAAGCCTAAGTTTTGGGAAGCGTAGAGCAAGCCATCAATAAAGCCCATGGCAATCAGACCCTGGGAAAAGATATCCGCGGCAATAATCAGGGTAACTACTGTCTTGAAAATATTGCCCATTCCATTCCAGAAGGTTTTCAAAGAATCGAGTACCGGCTTGAGTTTCCGCTGACGGATAAACTCGAATAGCAAAGCGATGAACAAACTGATGAACATGGCCGTGGTAGTGTCCAGCACAATGGGTTTGGAAAAAAACTGAAAGAAGTCGCTAAAAACCACTAGCAGTATCAAGGGCAATACTGGGATAAGGGCATAAATGCGCGGAGCCTTTTTTTCTTCAGCTTCCGAATTATTTTCTGCAGACGCCGCAGTGTTTTCGGCTTCCTCCGGATTCTTGCGATCGAAATAACGGTTCACAAAATAATAGGCCACCGCCACAATCAAGGAGAGGGGGAGTACCAAGGGTATTTGATGACCGAGGAAAAATTCAATGCTATTGTCTTCCACCAGAGAAACGGCACTGGCCGTAATAGCCGAGGCTGGACCAATTCCAAATGCGGTACAAGCGGTAATTACGGAAACTGCGGATAAGCGGCTTACGCCTAAATTTACCAAAATGGGGAAGATGGAAGCCATCAATAAGAGGCCGAGGCCTGCTGCAGATGGAATGCAAACAAAGAGCAATTGCCCAATTGGAATTACCGCAGCTGCTGTGGCATGTGGATGCTTTCTTAAAAGGGAAAGCGGTTTCATGGCGATGCGCACCAAAGCTTTGGAAGCGCCAATGGCATCAGAATAGGCCACAAAGCCACCGATCGACATAATCATCAGTCCCACCTTGGCATTGGTTCCGGCAAAGGATTCTTTGAGTAAACGGAAGAGATCCAGGCCTTCGGAACCCGTACTCTTCATCGGTTCAGGAACCGGAAATTGCAGAATTAAAGCTAAGGCAAGCATCAGCAAGCCGGCAATTAGTAATACCGCATGGGGATGGTATTTGCGCAGCAAGAGCCGGGCAACTACCACGATAAAAAGAAGGGCTAATATGGGACCTAAGCTATTCAAGGTTGGTTGTTAAAATGGACTACCGTCAGTGCGAGTGCCAGGTGAAAAGAGCACGGTGAAATTGTCGCCATGTTGCTCAAAATCACCGGTAAGGTCCGGATTTCGGGTATAGGATTCGTTTGGATTATTGGAGAGCGGCTCAATGTCGAAGCTCAGAACTACCTCACCATTGGCATCTTTTAAAGTCATGATGTCACCAGCATTGTTGAGGTTTAAGTCTCCACTGGTTGAGGTTTGCACAATCGCTCCACCAAAACTGCCGGTAGGGGTGCCACCACCAAATACAACAATAGCTCTGCCCGCAGGTACGATGGTATTAGGAGGGAAGGTGTGATTTGGGGTTCCGGCTGTTAAATTTTCGGTGTCAAAAATTTGGTAGCCACTGAGGTCCGCCGGTTGCGAAGAAAGATTAACGAATTCGAGAAACTCATCTTCATTTTGGGCATAGCTGCCATCGCCATTGGCATCGCCTTCTAAACCGCTATTGGAGGGATCGTAAAGGATCTCATTTAAAATGATTTGCGATTCCAAGGGTACATCATCATCCTCAATCGTAATGGTGATTCCGGCGGTAGTTCCTGCTGATCCACCTGAAATAGAGGCGATGCTCACTTCAATACTTTCATTGCCTTCTTGTAAGGTGTCTTGCACAGCTGTAACCAGAATAGAAGCAGTGAGGTTTCCGGCTGGAATGCTGATTTCGGTGTCACTCAAGAGATAGTCTACTCCATCACCAAAGGCAGTGCCTCCGAATAGCAAGCTAACATTCACATCCTGGCTGGTGGTGGCGGCCAAAGTAGCGCTCAGATTTATACTTCCATTAGCTTCAATCATGCTGGGCATATCGGCCGATAGAGCTACTGCCGGACCGGTATACGGAGCGGGTCCATCAACATCATCAGTAGCGCAGGAGCTTAATCCGAAGATCAGCGTAGAAAGGCCCAGGCCTGCAATTTTTATAAGGCGCATAGCTTTAAATTAAAATGAAAATGGGGAGCGAAGCAATCCGCTCCCCATGGGTTCTAGTGTTTAACGAATAATTGGCTGGCACTTTCGCCCTCACCTAAGGCACGCAATAGGTAGGTGCCAGGGGCCAGGCTGGAAATATTCAATGCATCAGCTTGCTTAGTCTCCATGAGCAGCTGGCCGTTCAAGGTATAAAGTTCAATTTGATCAATCTGAACCGGAGATTTTACCTGGATTTGATCATGAGCAGGATTGGGGAAAATTTCCATTTGGAAGGCCTGATTTAATTCCTTCAAACCAATATCCTGATTGCTGATGTGAATGGTGTCGGTTCCGCTAATTCCAGTGCCATCATTGGCGGTGGCAGTAACCACCACCGATCCGTTTGAAACTGCGGTTAATAAGCCGGTAGCACTAATGGTGGCGATGCCATTTCCGGCGGGCACCGACCAGCTTACAGTGGTGTCTGCTGCAAAATTAGGCATTACCATTGCCTCCATTTGAAGAGTACCCGCTAAGGTGGTAATACTGTCTGCGCCCCCCTGGCCCTGAACATCAATAGAAGAAACCACAAAGTTGGTGTCGAATGGCGTGCCGTCAACGCGGGTACCGGGTGAAAACAATACCGAGAAGTTATCATTATGCTGTTCGAAAGCACCGGTGATATCCGGATTACGGGTATAAGATTCGTTTGGATTATTAGATAAGGCATCGGAGTCAAAGGTTAATACCGTGGTACCATTGGCATCTCGAATGGCAATCACCTCTCCGGAATTGTTGAGGTTTAAACCATCAGCACTGGTGTCTGCAGATAATACCACGGCACCACCAAAATTCCCCACTAAAGGTCCGGATCCAAATACTACAATTACCCCACCTGGAGGAACCCAGGTATTGGCAGGAAAAACAAATTTTAAACTTCCGGAAGTGGTGTCGTCCCAAATTTGATAACCGCTGATGTCAAAATTGGTACTGCTGGAATTGTAAAGTTCAATGAAGGAATCCCCCTCCTGATCGTAGCTGCCATCGCCATTAGCGTCGCCATCCAGAGCATTGTTAGAAGGGTCATAAAGCACTTCATTAATAACCAGCTGCGCCTGAGTTTGAATGCCCAGGAAGAGCAGGCAAGCAAGAGTAAATATTTTTCGCATAGTATAGAATTTAAGAGGTTTAGAATGAGATAGGGACATTCCTATCCATTTGATTTTTCGAAGGAATCCCAATATTGCCTACTTTTAGCATACCAATTATAGAATAATAAGCATACCAATATGGAGAGCCTTTTAGAGCGTTTGGAACGGAATTTCAGGGAGAAGTCGCGCAGGCATGCTAGTCTGAATAAGAATACCAAGCTCTACCAGCGTTTGCATAATTTGCTGAAGGATGGGATTATCAATAATGAAATCCCTGCTGGCAGTACCTTGCCCGCCAGTCGGGTATTGGCAGACCGTTTGGCGATATCCCGCAGCACGGTGGTTAAGGCCTATGAACTCTTGCGTTTGGAAGGTTATACCGAATCCAAAGCAGGATCGGGAAATCAAGTGAAGTTTTTACAAGAACCGCGCAGCTTGCCGGAGAAAGTGGAGATTGATGCACAGGCCTATCCCGAAATATCGAAGATGGGGCAGTCCTTTCAAAAGAACGTAGGCCTTATAAACAGCACTGATGATAAGAGTTTAGCCTTTCGACCGGGCCTACCGCCGCTGGATATTTTTCCGGTTACCCAATGGAAGAACCTTTCCAATTTATATTGGCGGCACATCAAATCTTCGGCTTTATCCTATTCACCTTCTTCGGGGATTGATCAGCTTAAAAGCAATATCGCCAGCTATCTCAACTTAAGTAGACGCATTAAATGCGAGCCCCATCAGATTATTATCGTTTCGGGTTCTTTGCAGTCGCTATATCTTTTAGGTTCCACCTTATTGAATCCTGGAGATGGTGTTATCATGGAAGAACCAACCTTCCCCAATGTGCATTCCATTTTTAAGGGCTTGGGAGCCGATATTCGAGCTGTGCCTATTGATGATTCGGGAATTCAGGTAGAGGCTATGCCGGAAGGAAGTGAGGCGGCAGCAATTAAATTGGTGCATAGCACTCCTTCTTGTCATTATCCCATTGGTACCCCCATGAGCCTGGAACGCAAGCAGGATTTATTGGCTTGGGCTCGTCGCAATAAGGCGATAATTATTGAGAACGATTACGAGCATGAGGTGCATAATTATCGTGAATATCGACCTTCGATTTACAGCTTGGATACCGATCAACGCACGGTGTACCTGGGAACATTCAACCGTTTATTACATCCTTCCATTCGGATTGGATACATGGTTTTACCCGAATATTTACTGCCTCCGGTAGAAGCACTTTTAAAGCACTCGCATCGCTTTGTGCCGCCTTCCATTCAGGTGGTATTAAATCAATTTATTGAGAAGCATTATTTGCATAACCATATCCATAGCTTGATGCAGGTGGCTGATGAGCGCCTGGCACTTTTTACCGAGCAGTTTGAAAGCCATTTTAAGGGCAAGCTGCGGCAATTGACCAATCCGGTTCCCAGTTTGCATACCCTGGCCCTTTTGCCTAATGGGGTAAAGGATACAGAGGTGGTGGCGCATTTTGCTCAACATAATATTGTGACCCATGCTTATAGTAAGTGCTTTGTAAATAAAGAAAGGCAGAATGGTTTGATCTTAGGCTATTCCTCTGTACGTAAGCCCATCATTCGCCGAAAGCTTAGTCAAATGGGAGCCTTGTATGCTAAGCTTTAAATTGGACTGCTAAAAATAGCTTAATTGGACTGCTGTATAGGGCTCTTTCGGCCAATATCTTAGCGCTTCGAATTTCTCTATGCGACAAGTATTTTTACTATTCTGCTTACTAACAGGACTTTGGTCCTGCGATAAAAATGAGGTGATCAGTCCACAAACCGCGCAGGGTCTGGAAGGTACCGGTTTGTACCATTTTAAGGCTTACCCGAATTTGGCCGCTGGTGGACTGCCGGTGTTTTACCATGTACCAGCCGATTTGCCCGCCAATGCTCCGGTGCTTATTGTTTTCCATGGTAATGGTAGGGATGCAGAGTACAGTCGCGATCAACTCATCGCCAAAGCCAATCGCTTAAAGTTTGCTTTGGTGGTGCCTGAGTTTTCATCTGACGCTTATCCTGGAGGGGATAAATACAATTTGGGGAATATTTTTGAGGATGGAGATCATCCTTCCGAATCGACCTTAAATCCTAAAGAAGAGTGGACTTTTTCGGTGATTGAACCCCTCTTCGAAAACTTTAAAACGCGTACCGGTTTAAGTACCACTCAATTTGATGTATTTGGGCATTCTGCTGGTGCTCAAGTCGCGCATCGTTATTTATTTTTCTGGAATGATGCTCCAATGAATCGCGTGGTGGCCGCTGCAGCGGGATGGTATACCCTTCCTGATACCAGTGTTCAATTTCCCTATGGTTTGGGCGCTAGTCCGGCTGAAAATGCAGATTTGTCCACATTTTTTAGTCGGCCTTTAACCATTGTAATTGGCACCGCAGATAATGATCCTAATGCGGCAAGTTTAAGGCAAACTCCACAGGCGCGCGCGCAAGGCACTAATCGATTAGCACGTGCTCAATATTTCTATCAGCAGAGTATTCAGCAAGCCCAGGCTATCGCTTCGCCCTTTAGCTGGCAGTATCGTGAATTACAAAATGTAGATCACGATTTTGAGGCGACCTCTGCCTTTGCGGCTGATCTTCTGTATTAAGTATAGCATTCCATGAACCTAGGTGAGTTAATGAAGAAGCGGGCCGGCTTGGTAGCGGGTCCCCTGGCTTTTATCTTCCTTAATTATTTCTTCAAGGCTCCTCAATTGGAAGCTGAGGCCCAGGCAGTTTTAGCTTGCAGTGCCTGGATTGCCATTTGGTGGATTACCGAAGCAATTGCTATTTCGGCCACGGCCTTATTGCCCATTGTACTTTTTCCTTTGAGTGGCGCCATGCCTTTAAAGGAGGCGGTAGGCGGTTACAGTCATCCCTATATTTTTCTCTTTATCGGCGGCTTTGTTTTGGCCCTATCCATGGAGAAATGGAATTTACATCGCCGTCTGGCCTTGATGATTATTAAAGCGATTGGCAGCAGTCCACCCCGAATAATATTGGGCTTTATGTTGGCCACCGCCTTTCTGAGTATGTGGATTTCCAATACAGCGACCACGGTAATGATGTTGCCCATTGGCTTGGCGATCATCCGCTTGTCTACCGATCAGAATGATTTTAGCAAGGCCTTAATGTTGGCCATTGCCTACAGTGCTTCGATAGGAGGAATAGCCACCATTATTGGAACGCCCCCCAATTTGATATTAGCGGGGGTATTGGAAGAAACCTATGGAGTGGAACTCAGCTTTATGAAGTGGTTTGTTTTTGGACTTCCCTTTGCTTTGATTTTGCTCTTTATCAGCTGGTATTACATCAGTTATAAGGCCTTTCGCCTAAAGGATTTGAATTTAAGCGGGGTAAGTGAAAATGTGGAGGAGCAAATTCAAGCATTGGGGCCTTTAACTGCTCCTGAGAAACGCATTCTGATCATATTTGGATTAACGGCTTTCGCCTGGATTAGTCGATCCTTCTTGTTGCAACAGTGGATTCCCGCTTTGGATGATGCCATAATAGCCATCGTAGCAGCCCTGATTTTGTTTATCGTTCCGTCAAAAATGGGCGCTGGTCCAATTATGGGCTGGGAGGATATGAGAGGCCTCCCCTGGGGTGTCTTACTATTATTTGGAGGGGGAATATCCCTGGCCATAGGCTTTGCCCGCAGTGGCTTAGCCGATTGGCTGGGGCATCAGCTTAGCAGTTTGGAAGGAACTGGCTTTTTACTGCTACTCTTAATTTTGGTAGTATCGGTAAACTTCTTAACCGAGATTACCTCCAATTTGGCTACCACTTCGGTGGTGCTTCCCATATTGGCGCCCTTGGCCTTAAGCCTGGACTTGCATCCATTTAGCTTGATGGTTGCGGTTGCAATCGCTGCTTCCTGTGCTTTTATGCTTCCGGTGGCCACGCCTCCCAATGCTCTCGTTTTTGGGAGTGGCGTGATTCAATTAAAAGATATGCTGCGCACCGGTATTTGGCTAAACCTGCTATCGGCAATCCTGTTGATCCTATTTGTTTATTTCATCTTACCCTGGTTTTGGGGTTTTGACCCTGGGGTGCATCCAGAAAATTTCGGTTGAATTGCAAATTCAACCTAGCTTTGCTCTATACTCTATACATTCTGGATTGAATTTGCAATTCAATCTCAATCCCATCCTAGATCAAATTTGCAATTCGATCTCATCTAAATCACCCATTCCTTGACTAAGGCTTTATACTCCTCATCACTAAAGAGCCTGGACCGAATTATAAACCTTTCTCCATAAGGGATTTCCAGGGAAAAGCTGGAGCCCCGGCCGCGGGTGCTGTCTAAGGTGAGGTGGGTATGCTTCCAATACTCATATTGGTCGCGCGACATGTAAAAGGGATGTTCCAGGATATGCCCAAGCAAAACATCGCTTTCGCCGATTTTAAATTCACCGCGCTCAAAGCACATGGGAGCGGAGCCATCACAGCAGCCACCACTTTGGTGAAACATCAAATCACCATACTGCGCTTCGAGTTTATGAATGAGGCCTAAGGCTGCTTCCGTAGCGCCAATGCGTTCAATTTTCATAAGCTGTTTTTTTGAAATGAAAAGCCCCGACACAGGCGGTCGGGGCCAGTATGAATATGACTATCTACTAAAAGAAGCCCAGTTTATTCTTGTCGTAAGAAATCAACATATTCTTGGTTTGGCGATAGTGATTCAGCATCATTTTATGCGTTTCACGGCCAAAGCCTGATTTCTTATAACCTCCAAAGGGAGCATGGGCAGGATAGGCGTGGTAGCAGTTTACCCAAACCCGACCGGCTTTAATCTCACGTGGCAGTTTGTAAATCTCATGCGCATCGCGAGTCCAAACGCCAGCTCCTAAACCGTAAAGGGTATCATTGGCGATTTCAATCGCTTCTTCCATGGTTTTAAAGGTGGTTACTGAGGTTACCGGACCAAAGATCTCTTCCTGGAAGACCCGCATTTTATTGTGGCCTTTCAAGATGGTAGGCTGAATATAATAGCCTTCTTCCAAACCTGAATTAAGATTGGCGGCGGCTCCTCCGCAAAGCACCTCGGCACCTTCTTGCTTGCCAATTTCGATATAGGAAAGGATTTTCTCGTACTGATCATTGGAAGCCTGAGCACCCATCATGGTATCTTCCGCTAAGGGATGGCCCATTTTGATCGCTTTGGTACGAGCTACCACGCGCTCCATAAATTTGTCATAGATGTCTTCATGCACCAAAATCCGTGAGGGACAAGTACATACTTCCCCTTGGTTTAAGGCAAACATCACAGCGCCTTCCACACATTTATCGAAGAAGGCGTCATCCGCATCGGCAATGCTCTTCATAAAGATATTAGGTGATTTACCCCCTAATTCCATGGTAACCGGAATCAGGTTTTCAGAAGCATATTGCATGATCAAACGACCGGTAGTAGTTTCACCGGTAAAGGCAACTTTGGCCACTCGTGGAGAGGTAGCCAGGGGTTTTCCGGCTTCTGGGCCAAATCCGCTTACTACATTAATTACCCCGGCGGGAACTACCTCGGCAATTAATTCCATCAAAACCATAATGCTGGTAGGAGTTTGTTCAGCGGGCTTAACTACGGTAGTACATCCGGCTGCCAAAGCAGGAGCAATTTTCCAGGTAGCCATTAAGAGCGGGAAGTTCCAGGGGATAATTTGACCTACCACTCCCAAGGGCTCTTGCAGGTTAATGCTTACCGTATTTTCATCATGCTCCGACATGGTGCTTTCATCGGCACGAATAACCCCAGCGAAATAGCGGAAGTGATCAATACAAAGGGGGATGTCGGCAGCACGGGTTTCGCGCAAAGCTTTACCATTGTCCAGGGTTTCTACCCGCGCCAATAATTCGGCATTAGCCTCCATAATGTCGGCAATCTTTAATAGGGTATTGCTGCGCTCAATCGCACTGGCCTTGCTCCAAGTAGCAAAAGCTTTGTGGGCAGCATCCAGAGCCAGCTCAATATCCTGCGCATTACCTTGGGCGGCATGGGATAGAACTTTACCGTCAACTGGACTGATATTTTCAAAATAGGCACCGCTACTGGGCTTTATCCACTCACCACCAATAAAGTGATTGTACTGATCTTTAATTTGGGGGCGCTCCACCGCTTTCTGTGGCGTATTCATTACATCCATGTTCAATGTTTTTTTTTGTTAGACCCTCTCAAAGTCAAAACATTAAAACAGATTCAATTTGCTGCGCGTCCCTTTCAATTTGCTCAAAGTCTAAAATTGAAAGGCTTTTTGTCTGCGTCTATACTTTTTTGCTCTGCGTCTAAAATGCTTGAGCTACAGTTAATTATTGTAGATTTGACAGTATAGCTAAAGGAAGAATTTTATGCCGAACTATTTGCAGCAGCCTTCGCTAACCCAGTCGCGGGATTTAAAAAGCTTGGTCGAGAACCGCACCACTTACAGCCACAATCAATTTGAATTAAATGTCTTTGAAACACATTTAAAGGCGCATGAGGTGGAGTTGCAGTTTCAAGACTTTGTTTTTACTTCCATGTTTAGAGGGAAGAAGGTGATGCATTTAGAAGGTAAAGGCGCATTTGACTATCTGCCAGGTGAATCGGTAATCATTGCACCGGGTGAAAAAATGGTCATCGACTTTCCGGAAGCCTGTGAGGAGAATCCTACCCAATGCCTGGCAATTGAAATTGGTGATGATTTGATTTCAAAAACTGCAGACCTCCTCAATGAGAAATTCAATAAACCCCAGGCTTGTGGCGATTGGAGTTTAGATATGAAAATCCATCATCTCTTAAATGGTGAGGATTTAGCCAATGCCCTCAATCGTTTAGTACATCTTTCGGTTAATGAGCAGGCCAAACTTAAAGATGCCTTGCTGGATTTAGCCATGCAGGAAATGATCATCCGACTAATGCAAACTCAGGCTCGTAGTTTATTGATCCGCGATTATAAGCGTAGTTCAGTGTCAAATCCTATGTCTGCCGCGGTGGAGTACCTGTCCCAGCATCTTACCGAAAGTATTGCCATGAAGGATATCGCCGCTAAGGCCTGCATGAGTCGCGCGAAATTCTTTGCCAAGTTTAAGGAGATGTATGGCGAAACTCCCGCTCGTTTCCTACAGCGTTTGCGATTGGAAAAGGCCCGCCAATTGCTCCTTAATACCGAAGCCAGTATTAGTGAAGTAGCGATGAGCTGCGGCTTTGAGAATCTCTCTCATTTTACTACCGCCTTTAAAAAGGAAACCGGCCAAACTCCCGGTCAGTATCGCAAAGTCGATTGGGCTTCTTAATCCAAATCAAATAATCATCTAGCTTGAATTTGCAATTCAAGCTAAAGCCATTGTCGGTCGAATTACAAATTCGACCTAGGCCTATCTTTTATTGCGGCATCACCTAGTCTAGCATCTAAAATCTACCGTCTATCGTCTCCAAAATTTAATCATTTGATTAAATCTCTTGTTTAATTCCTTTTTTATGCTTTACATTTGCCTAAGATTTAAGGTAATGGCCCCCAAAACGGACGAAAGCACAGAATTGAAAATCAAGGAAGCAGCACGAAAGGTCTTCCATAGCAAGGGATTTGCCGGGGCCAAAACGCGGGATATCGCGGAGGAAGCAGGTATCAACCTGGCGCTCTTGAATTATTATTTCCGCTCCAAGCAAAAGCTTTTTGAAATCATCATGCTCGAGTCGATGCAGCAGTTTATGCATTCGATGTCGGGTGTTTTTAATGATATGGATTCGAGTTTTGAAGAAAAACTGGAGCTGATTGCCGAGCGCTATCTGAAACTCTTTAGTCAGGAACCCGACCTCCCCATTTTTATGCTAACCGAATTAAGGCAGGGCCAAGGGGCGGAGGTGATCAAGCATATCAATCTAAGATCTATTTTATTGGAATCGTATTTCGTGAAGCAGTATGCAGACCTGCAAGCCGAAGGTAAAATTGGACCAATGCCCTTCCTGCAATTTGTACTCAATTTGATGTCGTTCTGTGTTTTTCCATTTATGGCGGCGCCTATCATTAAGCATATTGGCGGATTAAAGGATGCGGAGTTTACAGCTATGGTGGAAGAGCGAAAGCGCTTGATTCCAATATGGGTGCAAAGTATGCTGCGGGCCGACTAATATTTTTTTGACTGTGAATTAAACAAATGATTAAATCAAAATACTAAGATGAATCGAAAAGTGAAGATTAGCTATTGGGGGCTTCTGCTCTTTTTGCTGTCGATTGGACTGCATGGACAGACCCTTTCGCTCGACTCTTGTTTACAGTGGGCGCGGCAAAATTATCCTTCCGTCAAACAATTGGATTTAATAGCCCAGTCGGAGAATTATTCCGTTTCCAATGTGCGCAAGGCTTATTTGCCCCAATTTCAGTTGGCGGGGCAGGCGACTTATCAGTCGGATGTAACTTCCTTACCGATACAGATTCCCAATATGAATATCCCCGAATTGAGTAAGGATCAGTACCGGGTATATGGGGAGCTTAATCAATCCTTAACCGCGCTTTTTACGACTTCAGGTAAGGAGGACTTGACCCGTGCTCAAATGGCTGTTCAGGATAAGCAAGTACAAGTGGAGCTCTATAAAATTCGAGAGCGGGTAATTCAATTGTACTTCGGGATCATGCTTTTAGATATTCAGGAGAATCAATTGCAATTGACTCGAGCTGATTTGGAGGCAAGACAAAAGGAAATGCAGGCCGCTTTAGATAATGGAATAATCACTTCCGTGGATTTGGCGCAAATAAAAGCAGAAATGCTAAAGCTGGATCAGAAGCAAATTGACTTGCGATCTATGGGCAAGGCCTACCGCGCTATGTTTAGCCAGATGATTGGTCGCTCCGCCCAAAATGCTCAGTTCGAAAAACCGGGCAACCGTGCGCAAGCAGTGGAGATTAATCGTCCCGAATTGCAATTGTTTAGCCAGCAGCAAAGGGCAATCGACTTACAAAGGGATTTGGTGGATCAGCAAAAGCTTCCCCAAATCAGTTTGTTCTTCCAGGGTGGTTATGGTCGTCCTGCTTTAAATATGTTGAACAATGATTTTGATCTCTATTATATCGGCGGACTGCGCTTGCAATGGAACTTCAGTAACTTTTATACTGCCGGCAATCAAAAGAAAATTCTAAAGCTGGAGCATTCGAAGGTATCCGCTCAGCAAGAGAGCTTTGTGTACCAAACTCAATTGCAATTGGCCCAAGAGCTGGCCGATTTGGAGCGCCTTGATTCGGTGATGAGCAAGGACCTAAGTCTGCTAGAATTACAAGAAGAAATTCTGGAATCTAGTGCGGTACAATTAAAGGAAGGTACTCTGCAAACCAGCGAGTATTTACGTCGCTTGAATAATGTGAGTCGTACTCGTCAGGATTTGGAGCTTCATCGCCTGCAAAGGTTGATGTCCGAATATCAATATGCCAACACTCAGGGAAACTAAAACTAGAATCTTAAGCCATGAAAAAAATAACACTCTTTATCGCTAGCCTCTTTCTTTTTGCGAATTGTAGTAATTCTGAGGCCGAATTTGATGCCACCGGAAATTTTGAAGCCGATGAAATCATTGTCTCTTCCGAGGCCAATGGCGAAATTCAGAAATGGGAATTGCAGGAAGGTAGCTCTGTTACAGAAGGACAAGTTTTAGCCTTGATAGACACCACGGCTTTGCATTTACAGAAAAGGCAGTTAATGGCTCAAATCGCGGTGGCCGAGTCGCATACCCAAGGCGTAGCACAGCAAACGGCCGCCTTACGAGCCACCCTTGGCAATCTCTACTATGAAGAAAAACGGCTGAAGAAATTATTGGCCGCCAATGCTGCTACCCGCAAGCAAATAGATGATATCAATTTTCAGATAATTCACACTAAGGAACAGTTGGTGGCCCTGCAGGACAAATTGGAGGATGCCAATGAATCGGTTCGTCGGGAGGTAAGAGCCCTGGAATTACAAATCGAGCAGATTGATTTGAAGATTGATAAAGCTGTGGTTCAAAGTCCAATTGCTGGTCGAATCCTTCAGACCTATAGTTTTAAAGGGGAATTAGCTGCGGCCGGAAAGCCTCTGTTTAAAGTTGCGGCTCTCGATCCTATTTACCTGCGTGCTTATGTAAGTGGTGATCAGCTGGCGCAAATCAAATTGGATATGCCGGTGCAAGTTTTAACGGATAATGGGGATGGCGATATGCATCAGGCAGAAGGACGGATTAGCTGGATTAGCGATCAGTCGGAATTTACCCCTAAGAGCATTCAAACCAAAGATGAAAGAGCCAATCGGGTATATGCCATAAAAGTGCGGCTACCTAATGATGGTCGCTATAAAATTGGCATGTACGGCGAAGTAAAGTGGACGGACTAATGGAAGTGCGCGTAGAACATATTTCCAAGCGCTACCAGAAACCAGAGCTTCAGGCCTTAAAGGATATTTCCTTCGAAGTAGAAAAAGGTGAGCTCTTTGGTTTAATTGGTCCTGATGGTGCCGGAAAAAGTACCCTCTTCCGTATCCTCACTACCTTATTGCTTCCGGATGAAGGTCATGCGGAGGTGGCAGGTTTTGATGTACGCAAAGATTTGCGAGCCCTGCGCAGTGCGGTAGGTTATATGCCTGGTAGATTCTCCTTGTACCAAGATTTAAGCATTGAAGAGAACCTGCGTTTTTTCGCTACTCTTTTCGGAACCACCATTGAGGCTAATTACGATTTAATCAAGGATATCTACGTTCAGATTGAGCCTTTTAAAGATCGCAGGGCGGGGCAATTGTCTGGAGGGATGAAGCAGAAGTTGGCCCTCTGCTGTGCTTTGATTCATCGACCCAAAGTTTTGTTTTTGGATGAGCCCACTACCGGGGTGGATGCCGTTTCCCGTAAGGAGTTTTGGCAAATGCTCAAGGGGCTTCAAACCGAAGGGATTAGCATTTTGGTTTCTACCCCTTATATGGATGAAGCCAGTTTATGCGACCGGATTGCTCTTATTCAAGAGGGGCATATTTTAAGTATCGATCAGCCGAAAGGCTTACAAGAGAAATATCCACGGCCCTTATTTGCTTTGCGGGCTCAAGGCATGAATCAGCTTTTGGATAGCCTGCGTGATAAGCCTGAACTGGCTTCGGTTTTTGCCTTTGGTGAATACCATCACCTGAGTTTTAAAGAACTAAGCCCACAGGGAATGGAAGCTTTATTGGCGGATTTAAGGAGCCAGGGCTTTCAGGATCTTGAAGCCCATAGCATTGAGGCCGGGGTGGAAGACTGCTTTATTGAACTAATGCAAAAGAGCGATGGAAGTAGTAATTAAAGCCGAAAAGCTCAGCAAGGCCTTTGGGGATTTTATTGCCACCAATGCAATTTCCTTCGAGGTGTATAAAGGCGAAATATTTGGCTTTTTAGGGGCTAATGGTGCTGGGAAAACCACCGCTATTCGCATGCTTTGTGGTTTATCCAAGCCCAGTTCTGGAGAAGCCACTATTGCCGGATTTGACATTTATCGGGAAACTGAATCCATCAAAAAGAACATTGGCTATATGAGTCAGAAGTTTTCACTTTATGAGGATTTGACGGTGGCTGAAAACCTTCGTTTTTACGGCGGAATTTATGGCTTGGGCCGAAAGGAATTGAAGGAGGCTTCGGAGGCAGTCATTAATAATTTGGGCCTGGAGCAGGAGCGTAAAAAGCTGGTTTCTTCCTTACCTCTGGGATGGAAGCAAAAGCTGGCTTTCTCGGTGGCTATTATGCATGAGCCCAAATTGGTATTTCTGGATGAACCAACCGGTGGTGTAGATCCGGTTACCCGTCGGCAGTTTTGGGATTTGATTCATCAGGCTGCGGCCCGAGGGATTACGGTTTTTGTTACCACACATTATATGGATGAGGCAGAGTACTGCGATCGAATTTCCATGATGGTAGATGGTGAAATGAAGGCCCTGGATACGCCCCGCAATTTGAAAAAGCAATTTGGGGTGGATAGCATGGATGCGGTATTTTACGAAATGGCCCGGGGGGCGAAAAGATCCGATTAAGATGAAGCAGTTTATCATATTCATCCGCAAAGAATTCTGGCATGTATTCCGCGATCCTAAGACTATGCTCCTGCTCTTCGGGATGCCCATTGCTCAAATTGTGCTCTTTGGCTTTGCCCTCACCAATGAGATTAAGAATGTAAACATTGCCATTGTAGATCAGTCGGGCGATTGGGCTGCTCAAGAGCTCATTCAAAAAATTCAGGCCAATCGCAGTTTTTCTCAGGGTTTGCTATTGAATAGTGAAGCTGAGGTGGAGGAAGCCTTTCGTCAAGGTAAGGTTAAGGTAGCGGTAATGATCCCGCCTAATTTTGGCCTGGATCGCCATCGGCCCGAAGGCAGCCAGATTCAGATTATTGCCGATGCCTCGGATCCGAATACAGCCACTACCTTAACGAATTATGCCACTGCCATTATTCAGGATTATCAAAAATCGGATCTCCTGCCTGGTCAAGGGCTTTTGCGGATTGAAACCCAAACCAGGATGATCTACAATCCCGAATTGAAAGGGGCTACCAATTTTGTGCCGGGGGTAATGGCATTGGTGCTCTTCCTGGTAGGGGTATTAATGACCTCCGTAAGCATTGTACGCGAGAAGGAAACTGGTACTATGGAAGTGCTGCTGGTTTCACCCTTTAATCCCATCTTGGTGATTATCGCCAAAGCGGTGCCCTATTTCTTTTTATCGCTGGTAAACCTCACAGTAATTTTAATTTTAAGTGTGCTGCTGATGGATATGGAGATCGCCGGAAGTTTAGGCCTGCTCTACCTTTCCAGTGCGCTCTTAATATTGACGGCCCTTTCACTAGGCCTGCTTATATCCAATTCAACCGCCTCGCAACAAACAGCCATGCTTATTTCCTTAATGGCCATGTTGCTGCCCACAGTAATGCTAACTGGCTTTATGTTTCCCCTGGAAAATATGCCCTGGCCTTTACAGGTGATTTCCAATATCGTGCCTTCTAAGTGGTATTATATCATTGTGCAAGCCATTATGATTAAGGGCCAAGGCCTGGCTTCCGTCTGGCGAGAAATGTTAGTATTAATGGGGATGACCACCGTATTTCTCACTTTGAGTATCCGCAAATTTAAAACCCGACTGGCATGAGAATTTTGAAGTTTCTCTTACAAAAGGAGTTTAAGCAGATCTTTCGCAACCGCAGTATTCTGACGATGATCCTAATGATGCCGGTGGTACAATTGCTGATCATGCCTTTGGCGGCAGATTATGAAATTAAGAACATCCATATCGCGCTGGTGGATCTCGATAAAAGTCCCTATGCGGAGGATTTGCAAGAGGCCATTTTAGCCTCCGGTTATTTTATAAGTGTGGGTGATTTTAACAGCTTCGAAGAAGCTAATCAAGCATTTGAAAAAGGAACGGCGGATCTTATCCTTGAAATTCCCGCACATTTTGAGAAGGAGATTATTGACTTTAAAAAAACTTCTCTAAACATATCAGCCAATGCCATTAACGGGGTGAAAGCAACCGTGGGGAGTGCTTATCTCAATCAGGTGATTAATCGCTTTGCCCAAAAGTTGCAGGCCAATATTTCGGGTGGCATTCAGGTGGAAAGCCTAAACTGGTACAATCCTTTTTTGAATTATCAGGCCTTTATGGTACCGGGGATATTGGTGCTATTGGTGACCATGGTGGGGGTCTATATGACCTCCCTCAATATTGTAAAAGAGAAAGAGGTGGGAACCATTGAACAGATCAATGTGAGTCCAATTAAGAAATACCATTTCATTTTAGGTAAGCTCATTCCTTTCTTGATCATAGGCTTCTTTGTTTTTAGTCTGGGCCTTTTTGGCGTGGCTCGATTGGTCTATGGCATTGTGCCCATCGGTTCCATTTTGGCCTTGTATAGTTTCCTGTTTTTGTATTTGATAGCGGTATTGGGGATTGGGATGATGCTTTCTACCTATGCGGAAACCCAGCAGCAAGCCATGTCTTTGGCATTCTTCATTATGATGATATTCATTTTGATGGGGGGCTTGTTTACGGCTGTCGAAAGCATGCCGGAATGGGCCCAATGGGTAGCGGCTTTAAATCCGGTTACCTATTTTATTGAGGTGGTGCGTCTGGTGGTTTTGAAGGGCTCGGGCTTTAAGGATCTCTTACCCCAGTTTGGAATTATTGCACTAATGGCTATAATCTCTAATTCCTGGGCGATTTTAAATTATCGGAAAACAACTTAAGCTGTCCCTTTTGGAATTCTAAAAATAGCCTTGTATTTTTACCTCAGTTTCTGAGGTATGAGTAAATCTTACATTAAAGGATTTTTAAAGGATATTCTTTTGCATTTGATTGCCGAGAAAGGCGAGAGCTATGGTTATGAGCTTACGCGGATGGTGGAAGAGCGAACCCAAGGTGTCATCAAATTGAATGAAGGAGCCTTGTATCCGGTATTGCATAAACTGGAAGAGCAAGGACTATTGGTGTCTGTTTTTAAAACGGATGGGAGTCGACCGCGCAAATATTATCGATTGGCCGCCACCAAGGAGAGTAAGGAATTACTTTCTGAAATGGAAAGCCAGGTGCAGTTGTATATCAGTGCCTTAGCGGCAATTTTTAAAAATGAGGAGGAATGGAAGAGCGCAGAGTAAGTCAAGAAGAGCTTATTGAAATTTACGATTTATGCAAGCGTAAGGATATTCGTTATCTCGAATTGCGATTGGAATTGGTAGATCATATTGCCTCGCGGGTTGAGGAGCTGTGGCAAGAAGAGCCCCGGTTAAGTTTCAAAGAGGCATTTCATAAGGTTTATAAATCCTTCGGTATATTCGGTTTGTCCAAGGTGGCGGAGGAACATGAAAAGGTGGTGACCCGCCGTTTTTGGTTTACCGTGTGGAAAGAATTGAAGCACTGGTTCAAAATACCGCAGGTCGTACTTACCCTTTTGGTTTTTGCAACGCTTTATCTCCTAATGTTAAACTGGCCCGTTTTAAGTCAGGTTGTTTACGTGATAAACTATGTTGCCATCATCTCACTGGTCATTTATATTTTTTGGGAACGTCGTCAGATGTCGAAAAAATTAGGCGGTGATCAAAGCATGATCATGGGCAGCCTGTATCAATCGGGTTGGTTGTTTTACCTGATTTATTTTACTCCTTTTAATAATTGGATTCTCTTTAATCAGGATGGTTTTTTCAATCTACTCCTTACCGATAGAGGCATACTAATCAATACCCTCCTATGCTTCTTTAGTGCTTTAACCATAGTCTGTAGTGCGAAGCTTTTACGCATGGCTAAGAGTGAAACTGTATCGCTCTTAGAGCGCCAATCTCATTTTCAGAGAGCGGCTCAAGCCTGAATAATTTGAGTTAATTTCCCGATCAATTCCTGGAAATTGAAATGCTGCAATTTCTTATGCATGCATAATTTTTATATCTTAGCGCAGCTTCAAAATAAAAGCGCTTGAAACCCGAAGAAACAGTTGATTTTCACATCAAACGTACCTGGCAAAGTATTGCCAAGATGTACAATGAAGTAGCCGCAGGATACGGAGCCACTATGGCCACCGGATATGTGCTACTTAATATAGATAAAGAATTAGGGACCCCCAGTACAGCCTTGGGCCCCAAAATGGGAATGGAGGCCACCAGTCTCTCTCGCATTTTAAAAAGCATGGAAGAAAAAGGACTGATTGAACGAAAGCCAAATCCGGCAGACGGGAGATCGGTCCTCGTTTTTTTAACCCCCTTTGGGATTGAGAAACGCCGTGATGCCAAGGCGGCCGTAATTGGATTTAACCAGCAGGTTTTTGATCGATTCAATCCCTCCGAATTGGAGACCTTCTTTAAGGTGATCACCGGAATCGAAACCATGCTGCAGGAGAATAAACTCGCAACTCAAGAACTAAAGTAATTGTATGAAAAAGACTATTAAACACGCAACGGTAATCGGCTCCGGTATTATGGGAAGCCAGATTGCTTGTCATTTGGCCAATATTGGTGTGCGTGTGCTTTTGCTCGACATTGTTCCGCGCGAATTAAACGAAAGAGAAGAAAAAGCAGGTCTTAGTTTGGAGGACAAGGCCGTGCGCAACCGGATTGTAAATGAAAGCCTGACTAAGGCGGTAAAGATGAATCCGGCGCCTCTTTTTGATAAGGCCTATGCCTCCCGTATTGAAACCGGTAACCTCGATGATGATTTGGCTAAGATCGCCAAAACCGATTGGATCATCGAAGTGGTGGTGGAGCGTTTGGATATCAAGCAAAGCTTATTCGAAAAGGTAGAGCAGTATCGCAAGCCGGGAACCTTTATTTCTTCAAATACTAGTGGTATCCCCATTCACTTAATGACGGAAGGGCATAGTGAGGATTTCCAGAAATTCTTCCTGGGAACCCACTTCTTTAATCCGCCCCGTTATTTGGAATTATTGGAGATTATCCCCACTCCAAAGACGGATCCTGAGGTTGTGGATTTCTTCATGCACTATGGCGATCGCTACCTGGGGAAAACCACCGTGCTTTGTAAGGATACCCCCGCTTTTATCGCTAACCGGGTAGGCATCTTTGCCATTATGGATCTCTTCCATAAAGTAGGGGAAATGGGCCTGAGTGTAGAGGATATCGACAAGCTCACCGGACCGCTGATTGGTCGTCCGAAATCTGCCACCTTCCGTACTGCAGATGTGGTGGGTTTAGATACCTTAATTCACGTGGCCAATGGTTTAGCTCAAGCGGTTCCTCATGATGAGAAGCAAGAGGTATTTAAACTTCCGGGCTTCTTGCAAAAAATGCAGGAAAACAATTGGTTGGGTTCTAAAACCGGTCAAGGTTTTTATAAGAAAGTAAAAGGAGAGGATGGTAAGTCAGAAATCTTATCTCTCGATTTAGATACCTTAGAATACACCTCTCAAAAGCGCAGTAAATTTGCTACCCTCGAGCTTACTAAAACCATCGACGATGTGCGTGAGCGCTGGAAAGTGCTGATTGGTGGCAAGGATAAGGCGGGTGAATTTTACCGTCGTTCTGTAGCCGGAGTTATGGCTTATGCGGCTAATCGTATTCCAGAAATTGCAGATGATCTATTCCGGATCGATCAAGGTATGCGGGCTGGTTTTGGTTGGAAGCATGGTCCCTTCGAAATTTGGGATGCCATCGGTTTCGAGAAGGGAATTAAACTGATTGAAGCTGAAGGATTGAGCCTGGCTCCCTGGGTGAAAGAAATGCAAGCTGCCGGACATACTTCCTTCTATACCGTGAAGGAAGGTCAGGGTTACTATTACAATATTGGCGATAAGAACTATCAGGCTTTACCGGGTGGTAAGAGCTTTATCGTATTGGATCATATTCGCCCCAGCAAAACAGTTTGGAAGAATAAGGAATGCGCCATTGAAGACCTTGGCGATGGAATCCTCAATATTGAGTTCCGCTCTAAAATGAATTCCTTAGGTAGCGGAGTTTTAGCTGGTATCAATAAAGGTATTGAGCTGGCTGAGCAGGATTATCAAGGAGTAGTGATCTCCAATCAAGGGGATAATTTCTCCGTGGGTGCCAACCTGGCGATGATCTTTATGATGGCTATTGAACAAGAGTATGATGAATTAAATTTCGCCATCAAATACTTCCAGGATACTATGATGCGGGTACGCTATTCTTCCATACCAGTGGTGGTGGCTCCGCATCAAATGACTTTGGGGGGCGGTTGTGAGATGTCGCTTCACGCGGATGCGGTACAAGCAGCGGCCGAAACCTATATCGGTTTGGTTGAGTTTGGAGTAGGCGTAATTCCTGGCGGTGGTGGCACTAAAGAGTTGACCCGTAGAGCAGGCCTTCGCTATGTGAAAGATGATATCGAAACCAATGCCTATCGTGAGAATTTATTCAAAATCGGTCAGGCGCAGGTTGCTAAGTCGGCGAAAGAAGCCTTTGATATGGGCTTATTTGTAGATGGTCGGGATGGCATTTCCATGAACCGTCATCGTTTGATTGCCGATGCCAAAGAACGTGCACTAGCCTTAACGGAAACCGGCTATCAAATGCCTATTCGCGAACGCGATATAAAAGTACTAGGTCGTCAGGCCCTGGGCATGTTTACCGTAGGTGCCCACACCATGTTAGAAGGGGGCTATATCACCGAACATGAAAAGAAAATGGTTGAGAAACTCGCTTACGTTATGAGTGGCGGAGATCTTTCGGAACCCACATTCGTATCAGAGCAATACCTCCTCGACCTTGAGCGCGAAGCCTTCCTAAGCCTCTGCACCGAAAAGAAAACCCTGGAGCGTATCCAGCATATGTTGAAGACTGGGAAGCCGTTGAGAAACTAAATATGAGATGTGAGATGTGAGATGTGAGATGTGAGATGTGAGATGTGAGATGTGAGAAATGCACAAGTACAAGGATTTGAAAATATGGCAAAGAGCGATGGGGATTTCTGAAAAGGTTTATGAACTAAGCCAAGGTTTTCCTGATGAAGAAAGATTTGGCCTGAAATCTCAGATTCGTCGTGCTGTAGTTTCTATTCCATCAAACATCGCTGAAGGAGCAGGGAGAAAAACAGATATGGATTTTAGTCGATTTTTAGATATGGCAAATGGTTCAATCAATGAAGTTGAAACTCAATTGCTATTATCTCAGAGATTTAAAATTTTGGAAGAGTCAGAATCCTTTAATTGGATTATTTCAGAATTAGATGAATTGCAGAAAATGATATTCAGTTTCCAATCCAAATTAAAGACCCATTGATTCTCATATCTCAATTCTCATATCTCAAATCTGCCTAAGTAAAATATAGAACTAAAAACAATATTAGATGAACGCATACATAGTAGCCGCAAAACGTACTGCCGTAGGTAAAGCTCCTCGGGGTGTATTTCGATTTACGCGTCCGGATAACTTGGCGGGCACCTTAATTCGGGAAATCCTGAAGGATATGCCCCAATTGGATAAGGAACGCATTGATGATGTGATAGTGGGGAACGCCATGCCCGAGGCAGAACAAGGGATGAACATGGGACGCCTGGTCTCTTTAATGGGACTGGATACGGTGAAGGTTCCCGGGGCTACCGTAAACCGTTGGTGTGCCAGTGGACTGGAGTCTATTGCCATTGCTTCTGCTAAGATTCACGCGGGTATTGCCGATTGCATTATAGCTGGTGGAGTAGAAAGCATGAGCTATGTTCCCATGGGGGGGTATAAGGTGGTGCCTAGCTATGAGCTGGCCAAGCAGCATGCCGACTACTACAATAATATGGGCCTTACTGCCGAAGCGGTGGCTCAACAGTATAAGGTATCACGTGAGGATCAAGATCAATTTGGATACGAATCCCACATGAAGGCTTTGAATGCCATTGCAGAAGGTCGCTTTAAGGATGATATTGTACCTATCGAAGTGGAGGAAATCTACTTGGATGAAAATGAAAAACGTCAGGTACGCACCTATACGGTGGATACGGATGAAGGGCCGCGTAAGGGAACCAATGTTGAGGCCATGGCTAAATTACGTCCGGTATTCGCTGCACGTGGTTCTGTTACTGCTGGAAACTCTTCACAGATGAGTGATGGGGCGGCCTTTGTGGTGGTGATGAGCGAGAAGATGGTAAATGAATTAGGATTGAAGCCGATAGCTCGCTTATTAAACTATCAAGTGGTAGGCGTTGAGCCTCGAGTTATGGGCATTGGTCCGGTGGATGCTATTCCCAAGGCCTTGAAGGCGGCAGGCATGAAAAAGGATGATATTGATTTAATCGAATTGAATGAAGCCTTTGCCTCACAGTCCTTAGCGGTGATTCGCGAATTGGATTTGGATCCATCCAAAGTAAATGTGAATGGTGGGGCTATTGCGATGGGCCACCCACTGGGCTGTACTGGTGCTAAATTATCGGTGCAGATCTTTAATGAATTGAAAAAACGCGATCAGAAATACGGCATGGTAACCATGTGCGTAGGTGAAGGTCAGGGTGCTGCGGGCATCTACGAGCTTTTATAGAACCAAGAATACGCTGATTTGTAGGAAACCCGGGCTTGAGATACCCGGGTTTTTTTATGGATAAAGAAAAATATTTAGGAAGGGCTGTCCCTTTTGAAGGCTGAGATCCGTATTAGCTAATACAAGAATCAAAATCTCTTACAATGAAGAAATTAGTATTAGCTCTATTAAGCGTTTTCAGCTTAAGTGTGGCTGCCCAATCTACCCTTACGGTTACCGTAACGGACAATGGTGTACCCGCACATGGCGTAAACGTATTTTACTACAGTTCGGATGCCAAGTTCTTTGCCAATGGCGGAGCAGCTGGACCAACTATGGAAAATTTCGATTACCCTCTTTTTACCAGTGGTAATGGTGTAGCCACCTTTAACCTTTGGAATGTTAGCGTGGGTGACACAGTATTTTATGCTACCAAAGATTGCAGTGGAAATGTGATCTGGGGTGGCAGTGTATTAACCTCTGCTGGAGCCAACATTACCGGTACTTTAGCTTTGAGCTGTATGCCCGGTGATTGTGACGCCATCTTCCGTGTAGATTCATTTGCATCTCCTGCAAACAGCTACATTTTAGTGGAGGCTTATCCTTTATTGGAGTTCAGTCAGACTAACTTACCGAGTAATATCCCCGGACATTGGACTGTTAATGGTACTGGTTCAGGTGGTTTTACTTCTTCAAACTACGATAGTTTGAGCTTTGGTATGAACCAGTACACTGCTCCTTATAACATTACCTACTCTCGTGTAGATAGTTCTTGCTCTCCTATTTCGTTCAGCATTGCTGGAAATGGCGGCGGTGGTACTACCGTGAACTGTACTGCTGATTTTACTGCGGATACCTTGGGTGCAACCGCTGGTGGTTATGCTATGATGTATCGTGATGCTTCTATCACTAATGGTACTATCATTAACTATGACTGGCAGTTTGGTGACGGAACCACTGCTTCCGGCCCTAATGCTTTGGCTCCTACCCATACTTACAGCAGCACTGGTTACTATGCCGTTTGTTTAAGCATTACATCCGTATTAGGAAATGATACTTGTAATTCTACTTTCTGCGATAGCGTTTATGTAGGTGGAAGCACCGGTGGCGGTGGTAACCCAATCATGTGTAATGCATACTATGCAGTAGACACTGTAAACTCCGGTTTATTCCAAAATCAATTGATCATCTGGGAAAGCTCTTACTCTAACGGAACCATTTTCAGCTACAGCTGGGACTTTGGTGACGGTACTGTAATCAACACTCAGTATCCAAGTCATACCTATGCCAATACTGGTGTATACAATGTATGCTTAACCATTATGGCGGTGGATGCTCAAGGTGACTCTTGCATGAGTACATTCTGTGACTCTATTGGATTCGACTCTAATGGAAACTTGGTTTACAAAGGTCAAACTGGTGGGTTTACCATTAATGTAATTGACCCAGCAACCGTTGGATTAGAAGAAAACTTGCTTGATGAAAGTTTAGCGATGTATCCTAACCCTGCTAATGAGAAGGTGACCCTAAGCTGGGACCCTGCTTTGAAGGTGGAAAATGTATCGGTATTATCCTTAGCCGGTCAAGAAGTGCTTAGTGTTAGTCCTTCTGAAGCAGCTAGCTTAGAGATCAACGATCTTCCCCGCGGAGCTTACCTGGTGCGTGTTCATGCCGCAACCGCCAGCAAAACGCTTCGATTGATCGTACACTAAAATCATCAGCCCTTGGAAAGAAGGCGTCCCGGGATAACCGGGGCGCTTTTTCCATAGCTGGGCTTGGGGTCAAGGTTGTGAACAGGGAATTTGGATTGAGATGGCAGAGAGCATATGCATTAGTAAATTTAGCTCGCTATTTCATGAATGATTTCCAAAACTCAGACCGGAGTTGAGGTTTGTCGAAATTTCCAAAATGACATTCCTTAACTTAGAATAGAATGGATAGGAAGCTGACCAAAATAATTAGTCAATGCCGAAAGAATGATCGGCAAGCGCAGTTTGATTTGTATCACCACTGCTTTGACTATCTATTGGCTATATGTTTCCGCTATAAGAAGCAAAGAGAGGACGCTGTTTCCTTGTTAAATGACGCCTTTCTGAAAATATTACTGAACCTGGATTCCTACGATGAGAAACAGGATTTCTTACCCTGGATTTCCAGTATTACGGTGCGAACCGCAATTGATGAATACCGCCGCGAAAAGCGGTATAAAGAGCAAACGGATTTGAAGGAAACCGATGCCGAATTGGAAGAACCCCATTTAAACCCCGGACTGGTTAAGGTGGTCGATGAGATGTCGGCCGAAGAAGTAAAGGAGTTGATTTATCACTTACCAGAACCCGAACGAATGGTCTTTGTCCTCTACGAATGGGAGGGCTACCAACATAAGGAAATAGCTTCCAAACTCGAATGCTCTGAACGGAGCTCCAAACGCTATTTAAATAAAGCCAAAGAGCTGCTTAGAAAAGAACTCAGCCATAAACAAGCATTAAAGAAAGTGATCTGATGGCCGATTGGGATAAATTGAAAAATAAAATTGGTGCAAATGCCGATGGTCCGACCCCTGCGGACTGGGAGGCTATGCAGGCTAAAATTGCAGCCCAGCCGGCTTTAGCTCCGGCTGCCCCTAAAAATTCTTGGTTTAGCTGGCTGGTTGCCGGACTAATTGGCTTAATGCTGGGCATGGGTTCCTTGTATTTCTGGCCTCGCTCTTCAGGGGAGAGTGGAGTTGGGAATAGTGAGTCTAGACTGGAAGCTCCCTTACCTGAAAATTCAAATCAAACTACTGTGGGAATACCTGATGCCGACCGAGATGTAGAAAGGCAGGAAGGACCAAGCACGGGATCGTCTGAATTAGAGATCGATCCAAACCTGAAGGAAGAAGGACAGGAGTCAGGTTATTCCGCGGTAGCTTTTACTAAAGATTCGGAGCCACAAAATACCGAAGCCGAGCAAGCTGTAGCTGCAGCAATTACCATTGATAAGCAGGAGGGGAACAGCCTTCAAAACACTTTTAAGTCTAATAAAGCTGTGGCTGCTGAAAGCACCCTAAGAAGGACTGAACTCATAAATCGGCAGGCTGAAGAAATGTCGAATGGAGATGAACCCCTTTCCTCTGGTTTAAATGATCAAGCGGAATTTAAATCCCAAAATGCAATGGGAAATTCAGAAAGTAATTCCGCAGCTTCAGATCAACTATCCGAAAGTGAGGCATCCAATCAAAGTGGTTCTTTGCAAGAAGATGAAACCACCGATAAGGAAGAGGCATCCACTGAAGCAGAGGCTGGAACTAATGAAGAACCCAAGCTTGCTCCTGAAGAGGAGGAAGAGGAAGATGAGTTTATCCGTAAGGAAAGCGGTTTTGAATTGAACCGACTAAGCCTATTCGCCGGATTGCAAAATGATCTGAAATCCAACTCACTTTGGGCCTATGGTCCTGCAGCTGAATTGCAATGGCAAAAGCGTCATCAGTTCTTAAGTGTAGGACTGGGGTATTATAGGGTAGAGCAACCTTATACGATCAATGTGCCTTCCCAAATAATGCGAATTGATAGTACTTGGCAAACCAATATTCAGGACCGTGAAGTGATTGAAGTGAGTCGCCAATGGGTTATTGATTCCTTTCAGGCCGGGCACTATGTCTATGATACTACTCGTAGAATCGTTAGCGACACCACAATTAATTTAAGTGTAGATACAAACCAATACCGGACGAATATCGTAAACCAAAGAGTAAGGGCTTATTATTTTGCCGAACTGCCGCTTTTGTATGGTTACCAAATGGGTAAAGGCAATTGGCAGTTTCAACTGGCCGGTGGGCTGGCATTACAACAGGTTTTGGCTTATTCCGAAGATGAAAGCGGAAGCCAAACTTTATTTGGAATGAGTGCCTTATTACAACCTGGTGCGAGTTGGCGATTTAGTGATCGTTGGTCAGTTCTGGGACGCGTGCAGCTTCGCTATCCCCTGCAACAAGATTTTGTGCTGTACGACAGGAATGAATTACGGTATTCTTTCCAGTTGGGTGTATCCTACCACTGGTAAGGATTTGTAGATTACACAAAGGATACTCTGCAATGGAGGTGCTTCTTGAAAAAGGAGCACCTTTATTTTTTTGAAAAAGCCCGACTATAAGCTATGCATGCATAGTAAATTTTAGTATTTTTGGGCAAATCCAAAAAATTCTCGCAATGGCAGATGTCGATACTAAGTCCTTTTTAAAGGGTGGCGAATTTCTAATTCGTGAGGTAAGCAGTGATGAAATCTTTATTCCGGAAGAGTTTTCAGAAGAACAGAAAATGATGGCTCAAGCCACTTCTGACTTTATTGATAAAGAGGTTGCTCCCGAGCGCGAGCGATTCGAAAGTAAGGACTATAAGTTTACCGAAGACATCATGAAGAAGGCCGGCCAATTAGGTCTCCTGGGAATTAGTGTTCCCGAAGAATATGGCGGCCTGGGAATGGATTTTAATACCTCCATGTTAGTTTGCGATCGTATTTCAGGTATATCAGGATCCTTGTCCACTGCCTACGGTGCGCATACCGGAATTGGTACCCTGCCGATCTTACTCTATGGAACAGAGGAGCAAAAGCAGAAGTACTTACCCGGATTGGCCACAGGTGAATTAATGGGAGCTTATTGCTTGACTGAGCCTGGAGCAGGATCGGATGCCAATAGCGGGAAAACCAAAGCCGAATTAAGTGCGGATGGTAAGAGCTATAAAATCAACGGACAGAAAATTTGGATTTCAAACGCAGGGTTTGCGAATGTCTTCACGGTATTTGCCCGCATCGAAGACGACAAATATTTAACCGCCTTTATTGTTGAGAAGGGTAATCCCGGAATGACTTTCGGGGAAGAAGAGAATAAATTGGGTATTCGCGCCAGTTCCACCCGTCAGGTATTCTTTAATGACTGTGAAGTAGCAGTAGAAGATATGTTGGGAGAGCGCAATGGAGGTTTTAAAATCGCCATGAACGCTCTTAATTATGGCCGTATCAAATTGTCAGTTGCTTGTTTAGATGCCGCCCGCCGGGTTACCACTCACGCGGTTTCCTATGCCAATGAGCGCAAACAGTTTGGAACTTCTATTTCCACCTTTGGTGCGATCCAGCAAAAGCTGGCGGATATGGCCACTCGTACCTGGGTTTCTGAATCGGCTACCTACCGTGCTGGCCAAGATGTAGAAAACAATATTGCTCGCTTGATGGAAGCGGGAATGGATCAAGGTGAAGCGAAATTGAAAGGAGTAGAGGAGTTTGCCATTGAATGTGCCATATTAAAAGTACTGGGATCTGAGGCTGGAAGCTTTGTGTCGGATGAAGGTCTGCAGATTTATGGTGGTATGGGCTATAGTGCCGATGCGCCATTAGAAGCCGCTTATCGCGATATGCGCATTGCACGAATCTACGAGGGTACTAATGAGATCAATCGTCTGCATTCGGTGGCAATGTTGCTTAAAAAGGCTTTAAAAGGAGAGCTCGACTTAATGAGTCCTGCTATGGCCGTGGCTAATGAACTAATGGAGATTCCCTCTTTTGATACACCGGATGAGGATATCTTATTTGCCGAAGAGAAGGAAAGCATTGCCAAATTGAAGAAATCCATTTTAATGGTAGCCGGCAAAGCGGTAGAGACCTTCGGGATGGATCTGGAAGCAGAGCAAGAGATCATTATGAATGCAGCTGATATGATTATCGAGGTGTATGCTGCAGAGTCTGCTTTATTGAGAGCAGAAAAATTAGCCAAGCAAAAAGGCGAGGAAGCGGTGAAAGTGGAAATCTCCATGGCCCGTTTGTACTTGCACTGGGCCCAGGAAGCTGTGGCCAATAAAGGACGTGAAGCTATTTACAGCTTCATTGAAGGGGATGAGCAACGTATGATGTTAATCGGTCTGAAACGCTTTACTAAGCCTTCTAATCCGGTAAACGTTAAAGCATTACGTCGCGAAATCGCCGCCAAGGTTATCGATTCGAATAGATATCCTTTCTAGTATACTTTTTCATAAACAATGGATATCTAAGCCTCTGCTTCGCGCGGAGGCTTTTTTTTGTCCATTATTAAATGTCGGCTCAACACTTAATTGCTAAATTGATATATCTTTGCTAAATAGGTATACCGAAAATGGAAAAGAGAGTTTGTCCCAATTGCGGAGGAGAAGAGTCGACTAAAAGCGGAATCGTTAAAGGTCGACAACGCTACCGCTGCAAGAAATGCAAATACCATTTTACCGTTTCTCGCTTAGGTAAAAAGATTGATGATTATTACGTTACCAAAGCCTTACAGCTTTATTTAGAAGGTCTTTCTTATCGGGAGATTGAGCGCATTTTAGGCGTTTCCCATGTAAGTGTAATTAATTGGGTGCGGCAGCATAAAGTGAAACGCCCCATGAATTCGAATTACCATCCTACCTATCGAATTTTGACCCATGATGAACTTCTTAAGTTTTACCAAAATGCTGATAATTTGAAAGGAGCGGGAATGGTAGTAACAGAATTGGGTGATAAATACATGCTCATCCGTTGGGAACGTTTCAGAGACTGATACTTAGAGATTCGGAAATCTGAATTTTAGCGAAAAACTATACCATTTTTCATTCTGAGAGAGATTTGTAGAACCTTGGCAATACCAAAGCGTGATGCTATGGTACCCATAACCAAACTCTTAGACGATGAAAAAAACATTACTCTTAGTGCTGCTCCTGATTGGCTCAGGTTCGCTTACGGCACAAGGTTTCGCCGATTACAATGGCGGACTGAAGGTGAAGCTAAACGAAGATGGCTCTAAGTATTTCCGACTCTTAACCTGGCATCAGGTGTGGTTACGCTACAATCAAAACAATGAAGGGAGTTTGCGCGCAGGCGCTCCTCAAGATGCGACCACCGATGTGGGTTTGCGTCGTTCACGCTTTCTGATGTTTAGTCAGCTTAATAAGCGTTTCTTAATTGTTACCCATTTCGGAATCAATAACCAAAATGCGGTAAGCGGAGGTTATCTAGGTGTTGATGGCAAGAAGCCACAGCTCTATATGCACGATGCCTGGGTAGACTATACCGTAATCCCTAAATATTTAAACCTCGGGGGTGGCTTGCATTATTGGAATGGCTTAAGCCGAATGACCAATGCCTCTACCTTAAACTTAATGGCTTATGATGCCCCAATTTTGAACTGGGCTACCATTGAAGCTACCGATCAATTTGCACGTAAACTGGGCATATTCGCGAAAGGTAAAATTGGAAAATTGGCCTATCAAGTAGCGGTGAACGATCCTTTCGAAACTAATACCGCTGGTGCCATTGCGGTAGACCGCGCCAATTACAATCCTCAAAACAGTGCTAAAGTATATGAGGGGTATTTCCAATATGAGTTCTTCGATGCCGAAGGAAATCTTTTACCCTACCGGGTAGGTACTTATTTAGGTACCAAAAAGGTATTCAATATCGGAGCGGGATTCATGAGTAATCCTGATGCTATGTGGTATACCAATACTGCGGGCGATACTGTAACCAGTGGAATGAATCTCTTTTCGGTGGATGCCTTCCTGGATTTACCCTTGAAAAATGGCGCTGCCTTAACCGCTTATGCGGCGGGATACTTCAATGATTTCGGACCTAATAATGTGCGTAGCATTGGTATCCTAAACCCTGCGGATGGTTCTACCATTAGTGCAGGTCTACGCGGAAATTCTTTCCCCACTTTAGGAACCGGAACTAGCATCTATACCCAGGTGGGTTATATGCTGCCTAAAAAACGGGATGACCTGATCTGGCAACCCTATGTAGCTCTGATCTACAATGACTTTGAAGGAGTGCAAGATTCTAATGGCGAAAAGGTGTCGGTAAGTGTTTTCGACTTAGGTCTGAACATGTATATGGCCGGTCATCATTCCAAATTAACCCTCAATTACCGCAGTCGCCCGGATTTTACCAATCCTGATGATGTGACCCGTAAATCGGAGATCACCCTGCAAGCAATGATTTATCTATAAGGAGCAAAGATTCTGGACTGATCTAATGGGAAAGCAGGCCAATCTATCACCTGCTTCCCATTCAACTCCAATCGGCTTTGCCAATAAATTTTTAATACCTAATTAGCATGAAAGATCACACCGAAGCGCATAAATACTGGCGCGAAAACCTCAAGCTCCTTGCTATACTTTTAAGCATTTGGTTCTTGGTGTCCTATGGGGCCGGAATCATCTTCGTCGATTTCCTTAATCAGTTCCACATTGGCGGATTCCCGCTGGGATTCTGGTTTGCACAACAGGGGTCCATTGTCACTTTCGTGATTCTGATCTTCGTCTACGTTCGGAAAATGAATAAGCTCGATGCCAAATACGGCTATACCGAGGAATAATCTAAAAGCTTAAGGAAATGGATATTCAAATTATGACCTACATCATCGTAGGGATCACTTTTGCCTTATATATCGGTATTGCGATTTGGAGTCGCGCCGGTTCAACCAAAGAATTTTATGTTGCCGGTGGTGGAGTTTCCCCTCTGGCTAACGGTTTGGCCACTGCAGCCGACTGGATGAGTGCGGCCTCTTTTATTTCCATGGCCGGTATTATCTCTACCCAGGGCTATGATGGCTCGGTTTACCTGATGGGATGGACCGGTGGATATGTGCTTCTGGCCTTGCTGCTAGCGCCCTATCTCCGGAAATTTGGAAAGTTTACTGTGCCCGATTTCATTGGCGACCGTTATTACAGTAATACTGCTCGTACCGTAGCTATTGTGGCGGCGCTCTTCGTGTCCTTTACCTATGTAGCCGGACAGATGCGTGGAGTAGGGGTGGTATTCTCTCGCTTCCTCGAAGTGGACGTAACTACCGGTGTAATTATCGGTATGGTAATCGTACTGATCTATGCCGTACTAGGTGGTATGAAAGGGATTACCTATACTCAGGTGGCTCAGTACTGTGTATTGATTTTCGCCTTTATGGTGCCCGCCTTTTTTATCTCTTGGATGTTAACTGATAACTTCATTCCTCAAATTGGAATGGGGGGTAAACTCGCCGATGATACCTATCTATTGGATAAGCTCAATCAGCTCAATCAGGAACTGGGATTTGCCTCCTATACCGATGGCTCTAAAAGTAAGGTAGATGTGTTCTTTATTACCGCGGCCTTAATGCTAGGAACCGCTGGATTACCTCACGTAATTGTACGTTTCTTTACTGTGCCTAAGGTACGTGATGCTCGTAAATCGGCTGGTTATGCCTTGTTATTCATTGCCATCCTTTACACTACTGCTCCTGCTATTTCAGTATTTGCTCGTACCAATTTGATTCAAACCGTTGAAGGTAAATCCTACTCTGAGTTGCCACAGTGGGTTTCCAATTGGGAGCAAACGCACTTATTAGCTTGGGCCGATAAAAACGGGGATGGAAAAGTTCAATACCGTCCTGGTCCTGCCGTAACTGGTAAGGCTCCTGAGTTTTCCAATGAAGTAGGTGAGCAAGGAAACCTAATTGTGAGCAATCCCGACAACAGCAACGAAAATGAGTTATTCGTGGATCGTGATATCATTGTATTGGCCAATCCAGAAATCGCCAACCTACCTGTTTGGGTAATTGCCTTGGTGGCGGCCGGTGGTTTAGCCGCGGCTCTTTCTACCGCTGCTGGTTTATTATTGGTAATCTCTACTTCTATTTCTCACGATTTATTGAAGAAGCAATGGATGCCTGATATCTCTGAGCGTGGTGAATTACTGTCTGCTCGTTTCTCAGCCTTTATCGCGGTTTGTGTGGCCGGATATTTCGGAATCAATCCTCCTGATTACGTGGCGGCCGTGGTGGCCCTAGCCTTCGGATTGGCAGCGGCTTCCTTCTTCCCGGCTATCATTCTGGGAATCTTTATGAAGAAGATGAACAAAGAAGGGGCTGTGGCTGGAATGATCGCCGGCTTAGGATTAATGATATTTTATATTCTTAAATTTAAGTTCGGAGTATTCGACGGTGGCATGTCGGCAACCGCAGGCTTGAAAGAAAGCTGGTGGTTCGGTATTAGTCCTGAAGGATTTGGAACTATTGCCATGTTGTTTAACCTGGCGGTGAGTTTAATCGTGATGCGCTTTACCCCCGAAACCCCAGAAGATGTTCAGGAGTTGGTGGAAGATATTCGTATCCCATCTGGAGCAGGAGATGCCCATGCACACTAATTGAAAAAGCTAACCAAACCTAAGCTTAAGAAGATTGCCCGGCCGTACCCCTCTTTTATTGGCCGGGCGATCCTTCTTTATGATAATTGTCAGCCGCACAGTTTTTGGAATTTGCAATATTTGAAAGATGGAGAAGCTTTTAACTAAAAATGCCCTGATTGTAGTCTTGAGCCTTACCGTGATTTCTCCGCTCTTTTGGTCCTTCTTCGAAGGATCACTTTCGTTTATCATTTACCTCTTTAGCCTCTTTGTAATCTGGGTTTACTTCTTATATCGAACTGCTAAAAAGATTGAGAATCCCTAATGACACTCTTACTCATTGTCATAGCAACCGCTTATCTGGGCTTCATCTTTGGTGCCGCCTGGTATTTTGAAAAGCGACTTAGTAATGTAGGCTTCCGCCGATGGATGCCCTATATCTACGCTTTGGCATTGGCCGTATATTGTACCGCCTGGACCTTTTACGGTAGCATTGGGCGGGCCGCCGAATCGGGATTCGATTTCCTCTTAATATACATCGGGCCAACCCTGGTGATGTTCCTTTGGTACCCTATTGCCCGTAAACTCTATTACTTGAAAGTGAATCAAGGGATAGGCTCTTTGGCGGATTTGCTTTCATCTCGCTATGGTAAAGATGCCGCCATGGGCAAATTGGTAGCGGCCCTGTCACTCATCGGAGTCTTACCCTATATTTCTTTGCAAATCAAGGCCATCAGCGAAAGCTTTACCACTTTAAGCGGAAGTGCCTCTCCTATAAATACCGGCTTTAGCCTGAGTGATCCGGCCCTCTATGTAAGCCTGATCATGTTTGCTTTTACGATATTCTTCGGAACCCGTTATGTTCAGAATAACCGACCCAAAGCCGGGCTTATTGGTACCATTGCCTTTGAAAGTCTGTTTAAGCTTTTAGCCTTTTTGGTAGTTGGTCTGATAGGCCTCAATAGTTTTTTACGAGACGATCGTTTCTATTCCGCCCTGGATCGATTTACGCATCAATCTTTCGAGCTGCCCACTGCCGATTGGGCTTCTATTTTACTGATATCGGCCTTTTCTTTTATGCTGCTCCCACGGCAGTTTCAAATGGGTGTGGTAGAAAACACCAGCGAAAAAAATATTCCAAAGGCCCTCTGGTTGGTGCCTTTGTACATGCTAGTCCTCAACTTATTGGTTTTGCCTTTTGCTTTGATGGGCCCTGAATTAGCCCCGGGAACTAAAGCCGATTTTTACCTCTTGAGCTTAAGTCTTCAAAGTGGGGGTCCGGCCACTGCAGCCCTGGCTTTTTTAGGTGGTCTTTCGGCCGCCACTTCCATGATCATAGTTTCTACTCTGGCCCTGGGTAATATGTTTAGCACCCATGTACTGGTGCCTCAAATTGTTTGGAACAAAGACAAGCCTCTGGATCGTCGCATTATTGGTTTAAGGCGATGGGCCATTTTCGGGATCCTCATTTTAGCCTATTTCTATTATCACTATATCGCGGTTAAAGAATCGCTGGTAAGTATTGGTATGGTGTCCTTCGTGGCCATTAGTCAGTTTGCACCCGCCTTTTTTGGGGCCTTGTTTTGGAAACAAGCACATCGCAAAGCGGCCTTCGCCGGAATTGCCACCGGTTTTGGTATTTGGTTCTACTTCTTGGTACTGCCCGAAATATTGAATCTGGTGAGTGGCGATCCTCAACTTTTAGACTGGGCCTCTCCACAGCTAATTGCCAATTCTATGGGGGTGAGTGTGCTTAGTGCGGCCACCATCTTTAGCCTTTTAGTTAATGCTAGCATTTTTATCGGCTGGTCCTTGAATTTGGAAGCCACTCAAGAAGAGGAAAATCAGGCTACTTTATTTGTGAAAGCCAGTAGTTTATTGAGCGGAAATGAGGCTCCAGAAATTTATCGTGGATCAGCACCTTTCCCGGATATTAAAAGTCTGCTCAACAATTTCTTGGGGAATGAACGTACCGAAAAGGTACTTGATCGTTATGCCCGCCTCAATAATATTGATTGGAGTGTTTCGCCCACCGCCGATAGCCGGGTGATTAGTTATGCCGAGCGCTTGCTTTCTGAGGCTATTGGTCCCGCCAGCGCTAAGATTATGATCTCCTCGGTAGTGCAGCGAGAGGAATTAAGTCGCTCCGAGGTATTAGGGATTTTAGAAGAAAGTCAGAAGGTACTGCGCCTAAACCGCGAATTGAGCACTCGAAGCGAGGAACTGCGCAAGGCTACAGAGGATTTACGACAAGCCAATTATAAGCTTCAGGAATTAACCGAATTGAAAGATGAATTCTTGTATACGGTTACCCACGAGTTGCGTACACCCCTAACTGCTATTCGCACTCAAGCAGAATTGGTGCACGATGATCCGGAAATGCCAGAAGAAGATCGTCAGCGTTTTATTGGTAATATGGTGCAAGACTGTGAGCGATTAACCCGTTTAATCAGCAATGTGTTGGATTTAGAAAAATTTGAAAGCGGCAGTCAGAAGCTTTCCTTGAACCGCGTGGATCTGGGTCAGTTAATAGAGGATACAGTGATGCAGTTTCAGGCATTGGCTGCAAAAAAAGGACATAGCCTGCGCTGTGAAATTTCGGCACCCCTTACCGCCACCTATGCGGATGAAGATCGGATTGCTCAGGTTTTACATAATTTAATTGGCAATGCTCTTAAACATGCTCGTCATGATAATGGTGCGGTATGGATTACGGCTTATCGATTGGATCAGGACTTAAAGGTGAACATCCATGATAATGGCAATGGAATTCCTTTAAGCGACCGGGAACTGGTATTTGATAAATTTTATCAGGTACGAAATCAAACTCGTAGAAAGCCCAGTGGCAGTGGATTGGGCTTAGCAATTAGCAAGAATATTATTCAGATGCATAAGGGGAAAATATGGATAGAAGATAACCCTGGAAGAGGAGCAAAGATTAGCTTTACCCTGCCATTGTATCTGCAAGAGGCGCAAATGAAGAATTCGAAACCCCACATTGATGCGTAGCAAAATTTTAATAGTTGATGATGAGATCAATATCCTGATGTCGCTGGAATACCTTTTTAAACGTAAAGGTTATGAGGTGTACATCGCCCGAAACGGCAACGAAGCCAAGAATTTGGCCGATCGTTATGAGCCGGATTTGGTGCTATTGGATATTATGATGCCGGATGTTGATGGATATGAAGTATGCGACTATCTGAAATCGAAATCTACTCCACCCAAAGTGGTCTTCCTTTCCGCTAAAAGCAAGAAAGACGATGTGCAAAAAGGCTATGGGCATGGCGCCGATCTCTATCTTCTAAAACCCTTCTCAAACAAAGATTTATTACAACATATAGAAGAGCTAATCTAAAACCATGTCTTACCAAACCGAATATCAAAACAGCTTGCAGGATCCGGAAGGATTTTGGGCCCGGCAAGCACAAAAACTAGACTGGTATCGCCCAGCCGATAAGGTGCTGTCCACTGACGAGGATGGACTGTACCGCTGGTTTAAAGGTGCGATGACCAATACCGCTTACCTGGCCCTGGATTACCATGTAGAAAACGGTCGAGCTGATCAGGTGGCGATGTATTACGATTCACCGGTAACTCAAACTAAAGCTCAGTTTAGCTATCGACAGATGCGAGATCGTGTAGCGAAAATTGCTGGTGGACTTAAAAAATTGGGGGTTGGCAAAGGAGATACCGTGATTATCTACATGCCCATGATTCCCGAAGCGGTAATGTCGATGCTGGCCTGCGCGCGATTAGGAGCGGTACATTCGGTAGTGTTTGGCGGCTTTGCGCCGCACGAATTGGCGATTCGCATTGATGACGCCCGACCTAAAGTTTTAATTACCGCTTCATCCGGTATTGAAGTAGATCGCATTATTCCCTATAAGCCTATGGTGGACAAAGCCATGGAGCTGGCGGAGTATAAACCTGAGAAGGTGGTGATCTTTCAGCGTAAGCTTGGCGCACTCGTGCCCAGTAAAGATTATGATATCGACTTTGAAGAAATGGAAAGGCAGGCCGAGTATGTAGGTTGTACTCCGGTTTATGCCACTGATCCACTCTATATACTTTATACCAGTGGAACCACCGGGAAACCCAAAGGTGTAGTGCGTGATCATGGTGGCAATGCTGTTGCGCTGCGTTATAGCATCGAAAATGTTTATGGTATCAAACCAGGTGATGTCTATTGGGCTGCTTCCGATATTGGTTGGGTGGTTGGGCATTCCTATATAGTTTACGCACCTTTATTAACCGGAGCCACCACCGTTTTATTCGAAGGTAAACCTATTCGCACTCCTGATGCCTCGACTTTCTGGCGGGTAATTTCAGAGTATCAAGTGAAGGTGATGTTTACGGCACCTACCGCTATTCGAGCTATTCGCATGGAAGACCCTAAAGGGCAGTTTATCAAGCAATATGATTTGTCTTCTTTAAAGTATCAGTTTCTAGCCGGTGAACGCTGCGATGTAGATACCCTTACCTGGTTACAAAAACAATTGGGTATTCCGGTAATCGACCATTGGTGGCAAACCGAGAGTGGTTGGCCGATGATTTCGAATTGCGCGGGAATAGAATTGCTGGAAGTCAAACCAGGCTCTGTAAGTAAACCAGTAGCCGGATACGATCTCAGAATCCTCACCGAAGCGGGGGAAGAGTCTCCGGCCGGAGAAGAAGGCTATGTGGTGGTGAAATTGCCCCTGCCTCCAGGATGCTTGCCTACGCTTTGGAATAATGTAGAAGGTTTTAAATCTTCCTATTTAGAGCGCTTCCCCGGCTATTATTTTAGTGGAGATGGAGGCTTTAAGGATGCCGAAGGATTTACTTACATCACCGGAAGGGTAGATGATATTATCAATGTGGCCGGGCACCGTTTGTCGACTGTTGAGATGGAAGAAGTGGTGGCTGCCCATCCTGATGTGGCAGAATGTGCTGTTATTGGTGCTGATGATAGCTTGAAAGGGCAAATTCCCTTAGCTCTGGTGGTTTGTCATCAAACCGGAAGGCCCTTTATTGAAGTAGCGGAAGAAATTGTAGCTTCGGTTCGTTCTGAGATCGGAGCGGTGGCTGCTTTGAAAAAAGTATATCAGGTACCACGCTTGCCTAAAACCCGCTCTGGAAAAATTTTACGAAAATTACTCCGTGCCATTGTAAATGCTGAAGAGCTAAAAATACCATCAACCATTGATGATCCTGCCATTGTGGAGGAGATCAATGATATTGTTCATCCAAGTGTTAAACAAATAACCAGCTAAGAATGGAAGCAAAATTCCGAATTAATTCATTCGAAGAATACGAAGAGCAATACAAGCTCAGTACAGAAAGACCTGAAGATTTTTGGGGGCAGATCGCCTCTAACTACCAGTGGCAAAAGCCCTGGGATAAAACCCTGGAATGGGAATTCGATAGCCCCGATGTAAAGTGGTTCCTTAATGCCAAACTCAACATTACCGAGAACTGTTTAGATCGTCACCTGGAAAAGCGTGGCAATAAACTAGCCTTGATTTGGGAACCTAATGATCCCAAAGAACGCTTTGTGCGGATGACCTATCGCGAATTGCATGAGGAGGTTTGCCGTACGGCCAATGTGCTAAAGAAGCACGGGCTTGGCAAAGGGGATCGTGTGGCGATTTATATGCCTATGATTCCCGAATTAACAATTGCCGTTTTAGCCTGTGCCCGCATTGGAGCGGTGCATTCCGTGGTGTTCGCAGGTTTCTCAGCTCATGCTCTGGCCGATCGTATTAATGACTCATCTTGTAAAATGGTAATTACCGCCGATGGTATTTACCGTGGCGCCAAAGAGATTCCTTGTAAAGGGGTGGTAGATGAAGCTTTAAAAAGCTGCACCAGCGTGGAAACGGTTTTGGTAACTGAGCGTACCCGCTGGAATGTGCAGATGAAGGAAGGTCGTGATTATTGGATGCATGAGGAGTTATTGGAGGTAGATCGATTTTGTCCTGCCGAACCGATGGATAGCGAGGATATGCTCTTTATCCTTTATACCTCTGGATCTACCGGTAAACCCAAGGGAGTAGTGCATACTTGTGGTGGATACATGGTATATGCCGGCTATAGTTTTGCCAATGTGTTCCAATACGATGAAAGCGATGTGTACTGGTGTACCGCCGATATTGGTTGGATTACCGGTCACTCTTATATCGTTTACGGTCCTCTCCTAAATGGTGCTACCACTTTGATGTTCGAAGGGGTGCCCACCTATCCTGATGCCGGTCGTTTCTGGCAGGTATGTGATAAGCACGGGGTTAATCAATTCTATACTGCTCCCACCGCTATTCGGGCATTAATGGCCAAGGGTGAGGATCACGTATTGAGCTATGGTCTTTATTCCTTGAAGGTTTTAGGAACCGTGGGTGAACCCATTAATGAGGAGGCTTGGGAATGGTACCATATCCACGTTGGTAAAGAAAAATGCCCCATTGTGGATACTTGGTGGCAAACTGAGACCGGTGGAATTATGATTTCGGGATTAGGTGGACATAGTCCTATGCGACCTTCGCATGCGGGCTATCCTTTACCGGGAATTCAGCCTGTGCTGCTCGATCAAGAAGGAAAGGAAATTGATGGCAATGATCAAGAAGGCTATTTAGCGATGCGCTTCCCTTGGCCATCTATGTTGCGCACCACCTATGGTGATCATGAGCGTTGCAAGAACACTTATTTCTCTCATTATAAGGGCTATTACTTTACTGGTGATGGTGCTCGAAGAGATGATAAGGGCATGTATCGGATTATCGGTCGGGTTGATGATGTAATCAATGTATCCGGTCACCGTTTTGGAACGGCCGAAATTGAAAATGCTATTAATTCAAATGACCATATCGTTTCAGAATCTGCAGTAGTGGGTTATCCTCACGATATTAAGGGGCAAGGAATTTATGCCTACGTGATTACCAAAGAACCACCTACCAATCCTGATAAGCTGAGAGCGGAAATCGTGGAAACGGTAGTAGAGGAGATTGGTAAAATCGCTAAGCCCGATAAAATCCAATTCGTAAGTGGATTGCCCAAAACGCGCTCCGGAAAGATTATGCGTCGTATTCTGCGCAAGATTGCAGAAGGAGATACTTCCAATTTAGGAGATACTTCTACCTTATTGGATCCGGATGTAGTGGATGAAATCAAAGAAGGGGCTTTATAGTCTTAAGCCCATTTATTAGTATAAAAGCCATTCTGAATGTTCAGGATGGCTTTTTTTATACTTTTATCTAATGTGCCCAGCCAACCTCAGGAACTTTCATTCGTATACTAATTAGGTGTCTTTGGATACATAAGAAAACTGAGTTAGGAATTACCTTTGTAACATGAGATGGCTCTATGCTATACTAATCAGTTTGGGTACCCTCGCCAGCAGCCTCTATAATTCGATAGTTTGGATGCAGTTTGAGGTACAGCAAGACTATTATGCCACTCAACTCTGTGTGAAAAAGGAAATCAAGGATAATGATTGTCAGGGTCACTGTCAGTTGAAAGCCTTGCTACAAGCAGATGATGAGCCGGATAAGCCTGCCTTACCTGAGTACAAAGAAGAACATTCTTTATTCTTGACAGACTTCGAGTCTAATCAAACTCCAATTGAAATTCATAAGCTCACTTTAGACTATCCTTTAAGCAATCAAGCACTGCTTTCCAGCGGTGCATTGAAAATGATCTGGCGTCCTCCGATTGTATAGGTTCCCTTCATAGAATCCCTATATAATTAACTCTAAATCAGATCAAATAATGAAACTTAAATATTTCGTAGCTGCCTTAGCGCTTGCTACTTTCATGACCTCTTGTGAGGACGATACCCCCAGTCAGAATCCTAGTACCACTACTTCTGAAGTTCCCGTAATTCTGCATTATGACTTTAAATACGGAACTACAGACTTTGCCTTAAACCAGGAGTTTACCAGCGATAGCGGTTATACCATTCGCTATACTCTGGCCACTTTCTATTTAGCAAAGCCGGTTATTATGGATGATGCGGGAAATTCTACTGCCTTAGATCCCGAATATTACATCATTCGTCCGGATGTGATGATGAGCAATATGGGAACCATCGAAGCAGGTCATGCCCATATGTTCAATCTAAGCATCGGAGTAGATGCCGAAACCAATACCGAAACCGGAGGCAATGGTATGCAACCCACTGATTTTAGTGATGTGAACCATCCTTTGGCTCCTCAGCCGGAAGGCATGTACTGGTCTTGGGCTTCAGGTTATATCTTCGTGAAGATTGAAGGTGAAATCGACTATGAAGGTGATGGTACCTATGACCAAACCTTCAAGTATCACTTGGGTACCGATCCTTTCCGTAAAGATCGCAGTACCATGCTTCATACTTCGGTAGAAAAAGGAGATACCTTGAATATCACCATGACCGTAGATTATCAGCAGTTCCTGCACGGAATCGATTTGCATTCTGAAATTCTCACTATGTCTATGGGCGATGCCCGTCCTTTGGCAGAGAAAATGATGAATCAGTTCGATGCCGCTACCAGCTTTGAATTGGGTAGCGATCATGGACACAAAAAGTAAAATAGAACTTGGAGCATTCCCCATCGCGAAGATTATGGTCGCGATGGGAATGCTTTTTTTCTTGGCTCAGGCTTGTCAGCCCGATACCGAATTGAATATTCAATCGGAGCCCAGCCCGGTACTGATTAGCATCAATCATTTCCCTGAAATGCCCCTCGAAGAAGGGAAGGAGTTAACTGAAGAGGCTATTGCCGCAGGGAAGTCCTTGTTTTTCGACCCGATCTTGAGTCGGAATCGGGATTTGTCTTGCAGCTCCTGCCATTTAACGCAGCTGGCATTTTCGGATGGTAGAGCGGTGGCGATAGGAACAGAGGGAAGGCTACATAATCGTAATTCGCCCACCTTATTTAATGTGGCCTGGCAGCCCTATCTATTTATGGATGGAGGAAATCCTACTTTAGAAAGTCAGGTGATTGGCCCTATTGAAGAGCATCGGGAAATGGATTTACCCTATTCAGAGGCCATAGCTCGGGTGGCAGCGGTTGACTATTATCAAGAGCTGTTTCAAAGGGCTTTTAAGGAGGATGTGAATCCGAAAACCCTGGCATTGGCTCTGGCCACATATGAAAGAGCTTTGGTCTCCTTTAATTCAGCTTTCGATCGCTATGAATACGCTGGAGACGCATCGGCCCTGAGCCCAGGTCAGAAAAGAGGCTTAGCGCTTTTTAAGAGCGCGGAGCTCAATTGTGTGGCCTGTCATGTATTACCACTGACTACTGATTTTAGCTTTCAGAATAATGGCCTTTATGAGGTTTATGAGGATCCCGGTCGGGCCCGAGTAACCAATAATATTCCAGAACATGAAGGGCAGTTTAAAGTGGCGACTTTGCGCAATATCGCATTAACCGGCCCCTATATGCATGATGGTAGTTTAGGAAGCCTGGAGGAAGTGGTAGATCACTATGCTTCAGGCGGAAGTAATCATCGCTTAAAGAGTTCCCTAATTACAGGTTTTAGTATCAGTGCTCAGGAAAAGGCGGATTTGATTTCCTTCTTGGAGGCATTGACCGATACCACTAGCTACAAAGCTTATATGCCTTAAGAATCGAGGCGGTCCTTAACGTAAGTGATTTCGGTTTTACCGTGAGCGGCCGGTTTGCCTTGATCATCGAGGTTTACGAAAACCAGTTTGTCGATCTTGAGGATGGGCTCGTGAGTTAATTTATTGCGAACCTCACAGCGCATGGTAATAGAGGTTTTTCCGAAGTGAGTGGCTTCAATCCCCAGCTCTACGATATCCCCTTGCTTGGGAGCCGAGATAAAATTGATCTCAGAGATATACTTGGTTACTACATGCTTGTTCTCCAATTGAACGATGGCGTAGATTACCGCTTCTTCATCGATCCAGGAAAGTAGGCGACCACCAAAAAGGCTTAAGTTAGGGTTGAGGTCTTCGGGTTTTACCCATTTGCGGGTATGGAAATTCATAATCGTGAAATTTTAGGGAGCTAGGTATTTAACCCAACTCCCTTTACTATTGTTTTATTTCAAGAAGGCGCTGTACATCCAAACGCTTTTTTCTTGTTCGCGGATGTAGTCGCTCATTAGGGCATTGGTACCCTCATCATTCATTTCACCGGAAAGGTCGAGGATTTCGCGCTCCAGTTCCAATAATGTTTTGTAGCCGGAAAGTACTGCTTCTACTGCTGGACGAGCTTCGCTGATATTAGCGGCTTCGGCAATTTTGGCTTCTTTAAGATAGTCGCTAAAGGTGTGCAGTGGCGTATAACCCAAGGTGAGGATACGTTCGGCAATTTCATCTACCTTTTGGAAGGAGTCCATATAGAGCTCTTCGAACTTCACATGCAACTCAAAGAATTTTTCGCCTTTGATATTCCAGTGCAGGGCACGGCTATTGGCGTAGAAAAGCTGGTAATTGGCAAGGAGGATATTCAGTTTATCGGCCAGTTTGCTGGCTTCATTGATAGGTAAACCGATTTGATTATTGCTCATGACTATGGTTTTTAAATTCTGTTCAAAAATAGCTATTATTTATCGCTATTGTGAAGTTGATAAGTATAGTCGATAACTATATGGTGGTTTGCAATGGGAGTAATTGGTTTGAAATGTTTTAAGGGTAATTAATTGAGGCTGTATAAATCCTGCGGCCTGCTTGTCTTCTTTATTTAGCTTTTCTTTCGCCAAATAATAGATTCCACTTTACACATCTCCAGTTGCTCCTCAGTCAGTTCTAGATCTTTGAGATTTTCTAGCATCTCTTCTGTGAAGACAAAATCCCCCAACAGTTCATAGTAAATGTTTGAATCGGTGGTATACAGGTATGTGTGTTGGTGATAGTTTGTGGAATTCTTAAAGTCGGCTTTGCGTTTTGAGAGTACCTGTCTATAAGTATCACCAACTCGCACTCCATATTGATCAATAGCCAATGGATTGACTAATTTAATTTCGTCAAGTTCAAATTCATTTTCAGAATTAAAATTTAAATAAGCAACTGGGGTTTCTTTGTCCTTTGAGATAAGGATATATCGGAAATCGGGTCCATCTTGTTGACCTAGCTTATTTTCAACCTGAAAGGGGGTGAAGTGATTTTTTAAAACTCTTAATGTGTTTCCCTTAGGGAATGGAATGGAAAAGGTATCTAGCCTATTTTCCGAAAGCACGATTTCTTTATAGTCATCCTTTGGGTCTTTATTGCCTGATGCAGTATTTATTTTTTCTGTTGAAGAAGGGCTTATCTCCTTTTTTGCCTTGCTGTTCGAGGAACAACCTAGTAATCCGATTAAAAGGATATAATATGAAAATCGTCTCATTAAGTATCTAATAAAGATTACTAACTCAATGTTTATTTAAGCTTATTAGCTCTCAATTTCGAGATTTAAAAGCAGAGAACCTTAAAATTAGGATTAAAAAAAGCCATCAACCCGAAGACTGATGGCTTTTAATTATTTGCTATTAATGCTTAGCGTACGCCGTGCATCAATTTGTTTAGAGGTTTACTGAGGAAGGCGATTACCACCGCAATTCCCAGCAAAACAAAGCCAATATTTGAGAATACCCCAATATAAGTGTCAAATCCGGCAGCTATGTCTAGCTCACCGCCGCCACCTTCTTCCACTCCGGTTAAAGCCGCAATTTTACCGGCTACGAAGTTGGCAATGGCATAACTCAAGAACCAGCCACCCATCGCTGCACCGGCAATTTCCTTAGGCGCTAGCTTGGTTACCATACTTAAACCGATAGGCGATAAGAAAAGCTCTCCGGTGGTATGTAAGAGGTATAAGAGTAATAAGGTGATTAATGGAACTTTGTAGTCAACTGCAAATTGGCTGAAGAACAAGGTTACCAGGAAGCCTAATCCCAGCTGTAAAATACCGTAAGAGAACTTCATCGGGATGCTGGGGTTCTTCCCGATCTTAGTAAGCTTAACCCACATTACCGAGAAGATCGATCCGAAGATGATGATAAAGGCAGGGTTAAAGAACTGCGTCATGGAAGCGGGCATTACCCATCCAAAAATCTCACGATCTACATTTCGATCCGCAAATAAGGTAAGGGAGGTTCCGGCCTGCTCAAAGCTGGCCCAGAAGGCGATATTAATAATGATAAAGATGACCAGGGCAATCATTCGATCACGCCAGATTGGTCCCTTATCAATACCCGCCTTAATCAAGCTGTAAGCTACCGCAATAAAGACACCCAAGAGGAGGAAGTCCATAATTTGGTTTTGCCAGATCAATAAGTAACAAGCTGGGATGGTTAATAAAGAACCTACAATAATTACAGTTAACCAGCTAATTCCGGCAAATGCCTTTTCGCGGGCGGCAGGACGAATATCCAGGCCATCAGCGGCAGCGTAACGATGACGACCGAACCAAAAGATTACCAGAGCCGACAACATGCCGATACCGGCCATAAAGAAGCCGTATTTAAAGCCGTAGGTTTCTCCAATATAGGCTACCAGAGTGGTGGCCAGAAGAGAACCGATATTAATACCGATATAGAAAATGGTGAAGCCCGAGTCTCGGCGGGGGTCATTGTCTTCATAAAGCTTTCCTACAATAGTGGAGATATTCGCTTTGAAGTAGCCATTCCCAACAATAATGGCGCCCATTCCCAGCAATAGCCAGGTTTCATCGCCACCCAGAATCATAAACTCACCGATAGCCATTAAGACCGATCCTAACAAAATCGCTAAACGATAACCCAAATAACGGTCGGCCAATCGGCCTCCTAATACCGCTGCGGCGTATACCAGTCCTGTGTAGGCTCCGTAGATCAGAGAAGCTTCTGCATCTCCTTTCATTAATGATTTTACCAGATATAAGGTAAGCAGTACGCGCATTCCGTAATAACAGAAGCGTTCCCACATTTCGGAGAAAAACAGAATGTATAATCCGTTAGGGTGACCCTGTTTCGTTAGATCGGTGTTTGACATTTTTAGGAATTTAATTTGACCGTCGAATTAACAAAAATTAATCCAAAGGTGATTGGCTTTTTAAAGGTTCTCCTCAATGAACTCAGTCATCTTGGTGTACAGGTGATTGCGGGTATTGCCCCCGTAGATCCCATGATTTTTATCCGGATAAATAAATAGGTCGAATTGCTTATTCGCTTTTACCAAAGCACTAATCATGCGCATGGTGTTTTGCACATGCACATTATCATCGGCACTACCGTGAACCAGGAAGTAAGCTCCTTCCAATTTATCTACATGATTAATAGGGCTATTATCATCATATCCATCAGGGTTTTCCTGAGGCGTACGCATATAGCGCTCGGTATAAATATTATCGTAAAAACGCCAGTTGGTTACCGGAGCAACCGCGATGGCCATTTTAAATACATCGGCTCCTTTGGTAATGCCTAAGCTGCTCATATAGCCACCATAGCTCCATCCCCAAATACCAATGCGCTCGCCATCTACATAGTTTTGCTCGGCTAACCATTTGGCGGCTGCAATTTGATCTTCAGTCTCCAGCTTTCCTAATTGCTGATAGGTTTGGGTACGGAAATCACGACCGCGAGCTCCAGTACCGCGATTATCAACACTTACCACGATATAACCTTTGGCGGCTAAGGCCTGATACCAAAATCCATTAAAGGCATCGTAGCTGTCTTCCACGGTTTGCGATCCGGGACCACCATATACAAACATTAATACCGGATAGCTTTTAGAAGCATCAAAATCCTGAGGCTTAATCATCCAGGCATTTAATGGGGTGCCTTCCTCATTAGGGATTTGAATAAATTCTTTGGGCGACAAACGGAACATTCCCATGCGCTTTTGCGTGCCCTCATTGTCATTAATTACCCGTACTTCTTTACCGTTCGAACGATGCAAAGTCTCCAAGGTTGGAGTGCTGGCGCTGGAATAGCGGTTAATGTAAAACTGGAAGCCACTGCTGAAAGTCGCGTCGTTCCATCCTTTTTTAGTGCTCAGCTTTTCTTTGCCGGTTCCATCTAATTTTACGCGGTAAACGCTGCGGCGGATGGGCGACTCTTCGGCACTTTGGTAGTATAAATAACCACTGCCAGACTCATAACCGTAAAATTCGGTTACTTCCCATTCCCCTTTGGTAATTTGACGAATCAGTTTACCATCTTCACCGTAGTGGTAAATGTGATTATAGCCGTCTTTTTCACTGGTCCAGATAAAGCTATTGTCGTCCAGGAAACGCAGGTTATCATGAATTTCTAAATAAGCAGGCGCTTTTTCTTCGTAGAGCTTTTCCACTTCCAGGCCCTTCTTTTCTACTTCCACCTCCCATAGGATCAAGTGATCTTGATGACGATTCAAAGTGGTGATCACCAATTCATCGGCTTCGCTGGTCCATTTAATACGAGGATAGTATTCTACCGCCATGGGAAGTTCCACTTTATGGTCTTTCTGATTTTTAAGATCATATATATGGATGCTCACTTTGGAGTTTACTTCGCCTGCCTTAGGGTATTTAAATACTTCCTGCGAAGGATATAAAGCCTGTCCGTATACATCCATGGAGAAGGTTGGTACTTCAGACTCATCAAATTGGTAATAGGCGATATATTTTCCATCAGGTGACCAGTGGAAACCTTTGTGGAAGCTAAATTCTTCTTCATATACCCAATCCACGGCACCAGCGATTAAGGCATCTTCTTTGCCTTCACCGAAGCTGATTGACTCAGATTTACCATCTAAATCCTGCACATGCATTTTGTTTTGGTAAACATAGGCTACCTTATTTTCGGTAGGTGATAAATCGGCTAATTGTTGTTTGCCTTCGGCGTCTACCTTGCTTAAGCTGCCTTGCTTTAAATCGTAAATGAAATAATAACTCTTGGAGGAGTGGCGGTAGATGGATTCCGATTCGGTGCCCAGCAATACCTTGTCTTCGGTGGCATTAAACTGGTAGCTGTCAAATTGGATGCTTTGACCGGTTTTCTCTTCAATCTCTTTGGAGGAAAGGAGGGTGGCTACTTTTTCACCACTTTCATAGCTGTATTTATCAATACTGCCATCCGCACCATTTAAAACGGTAAAGTGCAAACCGTCGTTCATACTGCGTAAACCGCTGGTACTACGTGCGTAAAAAGTACCACGCCAAACATCCTGAACGGTAACATCGCGATTTTGGGCCAGAAGGCTGCCAGGGGCGATGAGAATTACAAAAACAATAACTAAGTTGCGATAGAACATTGCCTGAATTTTAAGCGCGCCTAAATTAGAATATTTTAGAGAGACCTATGGACTATCGCCGGTTGGATAATGAGGATCTGAAACACTTTGCATCCTTTTTAAAGGAGTCGGAAATTATCACAAATCCCGAAGAGCGTGAGCCTTATGGGCATGATGAAACTGAAGACTATCAATTTAGTCCTGATTTAGTTTTGAAGCCCTCTAATGCAGAAGCGGTAGCAAATATTCTGAAGCATTGCAATGATCGCTGGATTCCGGTCTATACCAGCGGGGCTCGCACCGGATTAAGTGGTGGGGCTTTACCCGTTTACGGTGGGGTAGTTCTCTCAACCGAAAAGCTGAATCGCATTATAGAAATCGATGAGCGAAATTTGCAAGCCACCGTTGAACCGGGGGTCATTAATCAGGTTTTTCACGAAGCCTGCAAGGAGAAGGGGCTTTTTTATCCTCCCGATCCCAGTAGCTGGGGTTCTTGCAGCTTGGGCGGGAATTTAGCGCTGAACGCCGGTGGGCCTAAAGCGGTAAAGTATGGAGTGACCAATGCTTATGTTCTGGATTTGGAAGTGGCTTTGGCTGATGGTGCATTAATCCGTACCGGAGCTCGGGTATTAAAGAACAGTACCGGCTATAATCTTACCCAATTAATGGTGGGGAGTGAAGGGACTCTGGGGATCATTACCAAGGCCGTATTTCGATTGATACCCTATCCCCAGCAGGATCGCCTAATGTTGATTCCCTTTCAATCGGCCGAAAAGGCCTGCGAGGCGGTTTCCGCTATTTTTCAAGCTGGTATTACACCCTCGGCCATGGAATTTATGGAACGAGATGCTATAGATTATACCCTGCAATATGTAGACGATGTTAGCTTGCCTATTGGTCCGGAAGTACAAGCCCATTTACTAATTGAGGTGGACGGTAATAATGCCGAAGTGCTCATGCAGGATTGTATGGCTATTGCCGACATTGTTGAAGGTTTTGAGGCAGGGGAAGTCCTCTTTGCTGAAAGTGCGCAAGAAAAGGCAGCCCTTTGGAAACTACGTCGCAAAGTAGGAGAGGCGGTGAAATCGCATTCTATTTATAAGGAGGAAGATACAGTAGTGCCTCGGGCAGAATTGGCCAAACTCTTAAGGGTGGTAAAAGAATTAGGAGCGAAGTATGGTTTCCATTCGGTATGCTACGGTCATGCTGGCGATGGCAATTTGCATGTCAATATCCTCAAGAATGAAATGAGTGATCAAGCCTGGAAGGAAGACTTGCCCAAAGGTATTCGCGAATTATTCCAAAAGGTAAAGGAATTAGGAGGGACGATAAGCGGAGAGCATGGCATTGGATATGTGCAGAAAGACTATATGGATGTAGTATTTAATGAGGCAGAACTGCAAATTCAGCGCTCCATTAAAAAGATTTTCGATCCCCAAGAAATTCTCAACCCCGGGAAACTATTTCCAAATAAATGAGGTGGATAGCTTCTAGAAAAAAGATAGACTCATCGAATAAAAGCGACTGAATATCTAGAATTTAGGGACTTAGTGTGTGCAAATTTGTACTTTAGAGACGGAACTTTATGAAAGCTACTTTACCTCTGGATTCGTCACTATTGGAACTGCTGGGCGATCTAAATCGTGAATATTGCGCGATTTTGGATGCTGAGTTCAACTTCCTCTACCTGAATCGCTCCTACCGAAATCTAATGGAGTCGATGGGGTATAATTCTAAGGGCGGCCTTTCCTTGTTAGACTTATTTAATAACGATACCGAAGGGCATAGTCGTATCTGGTTGGATGCATTTAAAAAACTAAATCCAGCTCATCGACAATATCAATTCTCAACCATTGATCATTGGCCAAAGCAAGAAACGCGCATCGACGCCGAAGTGCAAATGGTTATGGAGTCTAAAGAGGTGAAATACTATGCCATTGGTTTTGATGAGCTCAGTGATACCTTTCTGGAGCATCGTTTTAATCAATTGAAGATTGAGTTTTTGGCGAAGGCCATTAAAGTTCAGGATGTAGATGAACTGATGTGGGTCTTGGTAGATGAATTGCTCTCCAAGCTTTATTTACCAGATGCCATGATACTCTTACGAAAGGGTAATGTATTGGTTCCTGTGGCTGCTCATGGTAATCAGCGCATTGGTAAACGTGAAGTAGCGGTGGGTATTAAAGTTCCTTTCTCAGCTGGTATTACCGGATATGTTGCTACTTCTGCCGTTTCGTATATGACGGCCGATAGTCGGACCGACCCTCGTTATATTCAACAGCATTTCGAGGCCGGTTCTGAGGTAGCCGTTCCAATTATGGTAAGGGGAAAGGTATTCGGAGTGATCGACTGTGAAAGTGATAAGCTCAATTATTTCCGACCCATTCATCAGGATTTATTGGAACGAACCGCTGAGGTGCTGAGCGTTCGGATTGAAGAAATGACCTCCCGGGAGGAGCTTTCACAATTGGAGCAGCGGCATTTGGCGATTATAAACTCCACGCCCAATAGCTTTTTGCTTTTTAATGATAAGTTCGAATTGATGTCATGCAATTCGGCTGCATATCGTGCCTGGCGCAGATTTACCGGAGTTAATATTAAAGAAGGACGCTCCTTCCGCAGTTTAATTCCTAAGGATTTTAGCGATCCATTCAAGCAAATGGCCACTAAGGCCCTAAATGGCAGTCACTCCGAAGAATATTTAAGTTGGAAGCATCGCAATCGTGATTTTCAGTTGAAGATCAATTTTGCACCAGCTAAGGATCGTGAAGGTCGAATCTTTGGTTTAACCATGCTTGTAGAGGACGTATCCGCTCTCTACAATGCCAACCGAGCCTTGCGGACCCAGAACTCGAATCTCGAAAAGAGCAATAAGGAACTGGATCAATTTGTATACAGTATATCTCATGATTTACGAGCTCCCTTATCCAGCATTATGGGTTTGGTAAACTTGATTGAAAATTCACAGCATTTGCCCGAGACCAAATTGTACGGCAAAATGCTAGTGGACGCAACCGAGAGTATGGATAGTTATATCCGCAATACCCTCGAATATTCACGGAACAAGCGCTTTGTTATTGAGGAAGAGGAAATTGACCTTGAAGACTTGATACGAGAGATGGAACAAAAGTTTCGTTTTATACCGGGATACCGTGAATTAAAGTTCATTAAAGAATTCGAAGTTTCAACGATAAAAAGTGATGCTTACCGTATCGAAATAGTACTTAATAATTTAATTTCTAATGCGATAAAGTATAGGGATGTCTCCAAATCAGAGTCTTGGGTAAAGCTTAAAGTTTCCAGTCGTGAGAATCATTGGGAGATTAGCGTCTCTGATAATGGGCTGGGAATTCCTAAAGCAAAGCAAGCTTATCTTTTTGATATGTTCTTTAAAGTGAAATCAGAACATCCCGGTTCTGGATTAGGACTGTATATTCTAAAAGAAGTAATTGAGAATTTAAATGGAGAAATAATTGTAGACTCTAAAGAGAAAAAAGGTAGTACCTTTACTCTCCTATTACCCAAAAAGCAGTAGTAATGTCGAAAGTTGTCCTCCTCATTGATGACAATCCCATTGACCTTATGATCAATGAACAGACTTTGGAACGCTATGATTCCGAAATCGAGATCTATAAGGCGAATGGAGGAGAACACGCTTTGGAAATGTTGAAGTCCGGGGCTTGTAAACCCAATTGTATTTTACTGGATATCAAGATGCCAGTAATGAATGGCTTCGACTTTTTGGATGCTCTTATCACCAGCGGGATGGAGGTGAATTTTAATATTCACATGCTTTCTTCCAGTATCGATCCTTCCGATTTACAGCAAGCCGAACAAAGCCCCATCGTAAAGAGCTATATCGAGAAGCCATTATCAGCGCCTAAGCTCGAAAAGATTCAGCTTTAATCTAAGCGCGCAATTTCCTCTTGAATTTGGGCACAAGCCCAGCGAATATCTTCCTCCGAAATATTGAGTGGGGGCGCAATCCTGAAACTATGAGGACAGCTCAAGAACCAAAAGCTTAAAAGCCCTTTTTTCTGCAGGCCCTCAACAAGCTGTTGTACTTCCTCGGCACTTTCAAAGTCGATGGCAAAGAAGAGTCCTCGTCTACGAACTTCTTTAATGCGCGGAGTTTGTAAAAGACTTTCAATCAGAGCTCCCTTTGTTTCTATCGAATCTAAAAGCTTTTCATCTTCAATCACCCTTAAGGTCGCATCCGCCGCAGCGCAGGCCACCGGATTACCGCCAAAAGTGGTGATATGTCCCAGCATCGGTTTTTCAGTAAGGCATTGCATAATTTTCTGATCACTGATAAATGCACCTAGGGGTAAGCCTCCCCCCAAAGCTTTAGCCGTGCAAAGGATATCCGGAACGATGTCAAATTGCTCAAAGGCAAACCAGGTCCCACAACGACCAATGCCCGTTTGGATCTCATCTAAAATAAGCAGGGCACCCACTTCGGTACACCGTTCACGTAGGGCTTGCATATAGGCCTTGTCGGGAATACGTACCCCGGCATCACCTTGTATAGTTTCGACCAAAACTGCAGCAGTACGCTCTGTAATTTGCTGCAAGTCCTCCATTTTATTGAAGTTCAAAAAACGAACATCGGGGAGTAATGGTCGGAAGGCCCTTTTCTTGGTTTCGTTTCCACTCAGGCTTAAAGCGCCATGGGTACTGCCATGGTAAGAGCCGCGAAAACCAATAGTCTCGGTTCTTTCCGTATACCTTTTAGCCAGTTTTAAGGCGCCTTCAATACTTTCAGCACCGCTATTTACAAAGTAGGAACAGTTTAAGGTCTTGGGGAGAATTTTAGCTATGCGCTCCGCCAGGCGATTGGGTGCCGACTGCACATACTCCCCATAAACCATAATATGGAGGTGTTTTTCTACTTGCTCATGGATGGCTTGCTTAATGGCAGGATGACCATGGCCCAGATTACTCACCGAAACCCCGGAAATGAAATCCAAATATTTTTCGCCCTTCGGCCCGTATAGCCAGGAACCTTCAGCTTTTTCAATTTCAATGGCAATGGGAAATGGGGTGGTCATTGCCAGATGGGTACGGAAAATTTCCTCTTCTCTGTTCATAGGGCAAATTTAGAACAGAGCTCCAATTAGAATGATCGCCGCAGGAATAATTCAATAGAGGGAATAGGGAAAGGTGGCATAAAGGTAAAAGCGTAAAATACGGCTTAGGGCCACCAGTAGATAACGAGTCCAGGGATAGTCAAGGCTACCGGCAATGATCGAAACCGGTGAGAAGGGCAGGGGTGTTAAAGCCGCTAAAAAAATGGCCAGGGCTCCGAAGGTTCTAAACTCGCTACTCAATTTGGTGTAGCGTTTATGAACCAGGCGGTCTATTGCCGGAATTCGGTTTAACAATCTGCCCAAGGCAAAAGATATTATTCCGCCCGCATAACTTAATAGGGCCAATAAGCTGAGGGCAGCCCAGGGCTCTGCCAGGGACTTAGACCAAATAATGAATAAGTCGGGAGGTAAGATGCCTAATAAGCTTTCGCTGGAGAAGAAAAGCAGGAACACGCTCCACACTGGCATTTTTTCATTGAGCCAGAAACTGAGCTCATTTATATCGATAAAGAAGTAATTCACCGCCCAAATGAAGCCCATGAAAATCACGAAAGTCCAGATAAGCTTTGCAATATTTTCGCGAATAAAGTGCTTGCTGCTTTTACTGCTTTCGCTATGTGGAGAATTTTCAGACATCTGGCGGCAAATTTAGCGCCTCCAGGCATCGCTCTGAAAAAGGCGAAAACTTTACATTAGCGCAAATTCCAATTATTGATGGCAAAATCCCCAAACTCGAATAAGGCCTTTAGCTGGTTATTTTGGTTATTGATGTTAGCCTTGCCTTTGTTTCGTCTGAAAGCCTTGCAAGATGAAACTTTGGCATCTCGTTATTTGCTTTTAGCTGTTTTTGCCGCTGGTATTTTGCTGTTGGATCGTAAGATCCTCAAAAGCAGCTTTCCTCGTTTAATTAGCGTTTTAGTATTGGTCTTTGGGCTCTTGCAATTAGTCAGTTTAAGTTGGGCATATAATCCTTCTGAAAGTTGGGGAGTAGCCGCGAGAGTATTTGCCTTTAGTCCTTATTTCTTCATTCTCTATTATCAAATCAAAGAGGCCCAATTTGCTTGGACCGATTTATTGAAAGGCCTATTGATTTTCGCCATGGCTGCAGCTTTACCGGCCGCCTTCTATTTACTAAAAGCCATAGGTAGTGGCGATTTCTTCGATGATATCTACCAAATTACCGGAACCTTCGGGCATAAGAACTTATTAGCTTCAGCCTTAATGTTGAGCTTCCCCTTTGTATTGGCCTCCTGGGCTTTATTGAAAGGTGTTTGGTCACGCCTCGCCATGGTGATCGCGCTATTAATGCTGATCGAAATGTTTGTGCTGCGTACGCGTGGGGTTTGGTTAGCCTTATTTGGTGCGGCTCTCTTTAGTGCGATAGTACTTCAATTGAAGAAACCCAATGGCATTAGCATTCCGCGCAAATGGCTTTTCATTTTTAGTGGTGGAGCCATAATGATTCTGGTAGCTTTATTCCTATCGCCTCAAATTAAAGCGGGTTTTACCAATAGCAGTAACGTTCAAAAACGTTTGGTGTTTTGGGAGAACAGCATGGACATGATTCAGGAGCATCCGGTTACCGGAGTAGGGGCTGGAAACTGGAAGATTATCTTCCCTAAATATGGATTAGGTAAGGTAGATCGGGAAACCATGCAAGGCATTACCCACATTCAAAGACCGCATAATGACTTCCTTTGGCTTTGGGCCGAAACCGGACCGCTGGGCTTAGCGCTGTATTTGGGCTTGTTCATTTTGGGATTCCTGCAATTGATTCGAAATTTAGGAGCAGGCCTGAATAAAGAAATGCAGATCGTGAATTTAGCGGCCTTCTTTGGCTTGGCGGCTCTGGCTATTTTCTCTTTTAGTGATTTTCCATTCGAAAGAGCTAGTCATACCTTCTTCTTTATGCTGATTTTGGCCATCGCTTTTGCCTCCGCACCCGAAGCTAAGAAGCAAGGCTATTTGGCCTATGCTCTTATTCCGATGCTGGCCTTAAGCCTTTTTGTGAATTATCAGCGATATCAGGGCGAATCGAAAATGGACCCGGTGATGGCTGCCAATGCCAACCGCAAGCCCGAGCGCTTAATTGCAGCTACCCAAGCAGCTTTTGATGCGCATTGGTATACTTTGGATAATTATGCTAACCCTCTGCCTTATTACAGTGGCAAGGCCTATATGTTCACCGATCGATTGCCACAAGCCAAGGTGGATTTAGACATGGCCCGTTCCTATGCACCCTACAATATTTTGGTTTTGGAAGCTCTTAGCCAGTATTATGCCCGCCAAGATCAAGATGATAAAGCTTTGGCTTTAGCCGATAGCATTTTGGAAATCTCACCACTCTTTGAGTCTTTATTGCTGATGAAAGCTGAGATTCATCTCAAGCATAAAGATTATCCAGAAGCCTTGGAAACCTTAAACTTGTATCCGCCTACCAGCAATGATACACGTTATATGCAGGATTTAGCGCAGGCCTTGCGTGGCAGCCTGGAAACCTATCCACAGCATGGCCGATTTACCCCCATGATGGAGCATTTGAAGCAAAGTGGACAATTGGTGAATCCGGTGGATTATGTGCGGGCCTATCGCCGGAAGCGCGGTCTGCTGAATTAAATACTCAGACCGAGGGCATTAAGAATACGAAGGCCCAAAATCTTTAAGCTTTTCGCATCAGCAACGGAATAAAATTGCTGAGCCTTATCATGCTTACCCCGCTTTTGGTAGAAGCGCGCTGCCTCATAGTATTTCCTTTGCGTGGCTCGCTCGAAATCTTGCTTGCTGATCTGATTCTTCTGGTAAAAATGCTCATACACATTGTTTACTTTAAAAAGATGCTCATCAATATTACTGCTCATTCCGCCTTCTTCGCGATAGTAAGTGAGGGCTTCAGGCCAATAATGCAATTGCTCTCTAGCGATAAGCAATTCGAGCCAGAGGTATAAATCCTCGGCGCCGTGGTAATCCAAATTGGTTTGGAAAGGATGCTCTTGCGCCAGGTCGGTACGAATAATGCTTGCCGATGGAACTAATGGGCAACCCAGTAGAATTAAGTCCTTCAGCGACTGGATAGGGAAGGTGGGGCGCCGACTATGCTTGCGGCCAAAATTCTCCACACTATGGTAGAGCACCGCGGTTTCCTGAGCTGATTTTAGAAACTCATAGCAGGCACTCAGTTTTTCAGGATGCCAGAGATCATCTGCATCCAAAAGAGCGCAAAACTTACCGCAGGCCGCGGCGATTGCAGCATTACGGGCCGCACCCAAACCTTTATTCTCTTGCTCAATAATATGATAGCGCAATACAGCCTTTCCTTCTAGCCATTTTTTAGCAAACGCTCCAGAACCATCGCTGCTACCATCATCCGTTAAAATGATCTCATAATCACTAAAGCTCTGGGACCATACAGAGTCCAGGCAGTCTTCGATAGTTTCGATGGCTTCGTATACCGGGATGATGACTGAGAAGAAGGGCTGCTTCATGCGTTCCAATATTTACCGGGAAAGATTCGGCCGCGCAGTTTTTTAAGGGGCTTTAAAAGTCCGGTCCATCTTAAAAAATCACGCAGATAGGATATTACATAGGTAATAAAGATACGCCAGGCCAAATTGTTTTTATACTGTCCAAATATGCGATAGTGCACTTTGTTGAGTGCTCTGTTCTCGGCATTAATACTATGGTAGGGTAAATTGCCAATCCACCAATTCGCAAATTCATCCATGGCCCTATCCGCCTCTTCTTTTGCTTCGGGGATATCTTTTCTAAGAAGTTGGTTAATCGCGATAAGCTCTTTGTATACAGAGGCCTGTTTGCGAGAGCGACTTCTTTGGGTTTGGGTATGTACCCTGAAATAATTGAGGATATCGGCTTTAAAAGCCAGATCGTATTGCAAGAGGATTTTAGCATAAAGATGCCAGTCACCATTTAGGCGCATTTCAGGATCACCGCCGCCAACCGCCAGATAGGCTGATTTCCGAAAGAGGGCTCCGCTGGCATTGGGTATAGGGTTGTGGAAAAACAACCACTGCTGGCAAGCCTGCTTTCCGCTGATGATGAAGTCCTTTTGCCAGGCCTCTGATTTGTAGAGGAAGCGTAAATTTTCCTCGTAGCTGTTTAACTCATTGCCTTTCTCATCAATCAACATGGATTGAGCATAGGCAATGCCAACCTGAGGGTTTTCATCCAATAGGGGCACTAAAGCCGCCAGGAGATCAGGATGGGCCAAATCATCGCTTTCGGCTACCCAGATGTATTCACCTTTAGCCAGAGCTACGCCCTTATTCCATTGCTTAAAAGGACTGCCACTGTTTTGATCATTGATGATGAGTTGCCAATCGGGATTTTCATTGGCATAAGCCCGAAGTATCGCCGCACTACCATCTTTGCTGGCGTCATCCAATAATATCACCTCATAGTCCTGAAAGCTCTGCTTCTTAATACTTTCCAGGCGCTGCACCAAATAGGCCTCATGCTGATAATTGGGAACAATGATCGTGAGCTTCGGCATTAACGCAGGTATTTCTTAAAGTTGGCTTTGAGGGCTAAGCCGGTAAATTTTTCCAGGGCTTTGATACTGGCAGGGTCTTGGGCACGGAGCTTTTCATATTCCAGTTCCAGATAATGATCTCCAAGCTTAGGGGCATAGCTGCGACCTTGTTGTACATAGTCCTGGCAAAGTTGATGGCAGTAAGCCGGGTCTTTAAGTTCGGGGGCGAAAACCTCGCCATTCACCTCATTGCGTTTTTGCAGGGAGGCCACCACATCATCTTCATTGCGGAGCAAATGAATAACCTTGGCTCCCGGAAATTTAGCCAGCCACATATCTAAGGTGAAGGTATTCCGAGGATCTTTCCAACCCCATTTTTCATGGCGAAGGGCCTGTCGCCACTGGGCCAGTCTACCGTTTAACCGGAAGTGCTCTCTAAAAAGTTCTGAGGCGGGAATCTCATGCCAGTGCAGCTTTTCAGGAACTTTGGGCTTATGCCAATCGGCGCCACTTTTCCATAGAACTTGCTGGTTGATGCTGAGGAAATGCATGGCCTCATAATTATGATCCTTCACTACACCCATAAAGATGCCGGATTTCTCCAGTACTTTTGTGAGTATGGAGGTGCCACTACGGTGCATGCCAATAATGATGAATGGAGGACGCATTGCATTCAATGAGTGATCAAAGAAAGATAATTTTTCTGCACTTGCCTAAAACAGGAGGCAGCACTCTGGTGAATATTTTACATCAGTATTACGGCTTGGAACAATCTGCTCTCATTGCCGGAGATGATAAAGTGGCTTTAGCCGATGCGGTTCAAGCGGGAATTCCCTTTGTTCACGGGCATTTCAGCGCCCGTCTCTTAGCGGGGGCACCCGGTTATCTGAAGGCTACTATGTTAAGGGAGGCCAGCGATCGGGTAATTTCACGCTATGTGCATTTAGCGCATTCTAAAGAGGAGCGCTTGCAGAAGGAGTTCGCTTCCTATTCGAGCTTCGAAGATTTTCTGCAAAGTACTTATGCGGATAATTGGCAAGTACGCATGCTTTCCGGTCAATGGCATGAGGGACGTGTAAATGAAGAGACTTATGTGAAGGCCGTCGATCAGCTGTATGCTATGGATTGGGTAGCCACGGCAGATCAAATGGCTACGGCCGCTTTGGATTTAAGTTTGAAACTGGGCTTTGAAAGCTATTACCATCCCCACTTAAATACCCGTGCTTCCCAAGATTTGTGGCAGGAGATCAATCACAAATATCGCGCTTCAATTGCTGACTTAAATCGCTTCGATGCCCAATTAGTGGTGGAGGCAAGAGCGCTTTATAATCGAAATAAAGAGCTTCCTTTTGCGAAAAGATTAAAGCTGAAACTAAAAGGATTGCTTGCCTGATTAATGAAATCTGCGTTTTCAAGTCAAATTTTGCTTCACAGTCTACGCTGGATTTTTAAGCTAGGTCTTTTGAATGCTATTAATTTGGGATTAGCCTGCCTTTTGGTGCTAGCACGTTTGGCTTTTGAGCAAATTCCACTTTCTGAATTTCAATTTCCTTTTTACCTCTTCCTAACTGGTTTGGTGCTGATGAATTGGGTGTATAACCTGGGTTTAGTTTATGAGTGGATTTACCATCGTTTATGGAGCCTGGAACTAGACTTTAAGAAAGTGGAAACACAGTTCTTTAAAGCTGGAGTCCTGATGGTTTTTATTGTGGATGTTTTCGGGCTCTACTATTACCTGATCTGGTATAAGGCCTAAGACTGCCAGGAGTTTTTGATCTCTACCCCTGGATTTTGCCTTTGCACCGCCACTTCATTTTGCTGCCATTCATCACTTAGCACTTCAAAATAACAGGCTCTTCCCAGGAAATCGGCACGAATGCCATCCAAATAAATATGGGCATTAAAGAAAAAGCGTCCCGACATTAAGGGCAGCTCAGGAATGCTTAACTGTGCCTTTTGCTGATCTCCTTTTAATTGATGTTGGAAGCTGCTGAGGTAATTGCCACGACTGTTGAATAGATGCAGTTCCAAACGTATCTCTTTAGCTTGCGCTGAACTCTCCCAGGCCAGGCTGAGTTCCAGGCTTTCCCCACTTTTAATAAGCTTGGATCCGTCTTTGGCTTTAACTTCAATCTGCTGGAAGCGAGCCCGACCATCACCTTCGCGGTCGCTACGCTCGGCAGGATTGCTATCGGCGTTTAACTGTTCCAGTCCGCCTAAGTATTGCTCAATTATTTCATTGGGCGCTCCGGTGGCTTGTAGTTTACCTTGATTGATCCAGGCTACGCGATCACAGAGGCTATTGATGGCTCCCATATTATGACTCACGAAAACTATACTGCGGGCCTGGGCCTTGGAAATGTCTTCCATGCGAGCCAGGCATTTCTTTTGGAAGTCGGCATCGCCTACGGCCAAAACTTCGTCGATGAGTAAAATATCAGAATCCAGATGTGCGGCAACCGAAAAGGCTAGACGCACAAACATGCCGCTGCTGTAGCGCTTGACGGGCATATCCAAAAAACGACTAACCCCGGCAAAATCTACAATTTCGTCAAAGCGTGCCTTAATGGAGGCTCTGCTCATACCCAGTATACTACCGTTGAGGTAGATGTTTTCTCGGCCACTCAGTTCGGGATGAAAGCCAGTGCCTACTTCGAGTAGGGAAGCCATTTTTCCGTGCACCTTAATCTGTCCTTTAGTAGGAGCAGTAATACGACTGAGGATTTTTAACAAGGTAGATTTACCCGCACCATTAGCACCGATTAAACCTAGAACTTCACCTTGTCCCAGATCGAGATCAATATTGTCCAGGGCCCAAAAATGCTCCTTGCCGGCAATGCGATATTGCTTGGAAATGCCTTGTATTTCGAGGGCCTTTTTCACAGGAGATCGGCCATTTTACGTTCTACTTTTTGGAAGTAAATCCAACCGCTTAGGAATAAGGCTAAGGAAAATGCAATACTTACGCTTATCCCATTGATATTGGCCGAAAAGCCTAATTCGAATATTCCGGCTCGCCATATTTCCAGGATGCCCATCATGGGGTTCAGGTACAGCAAGATTTGAAACTTTTCATTGAGGGCGGTGTGCCATAATTCGGGACTATAGGCAATAGGGCTGAGGAAAAACAGCATTTGGGCAAAGAAGGGAATAATCTGTTGCAGGTCGCGGAATCGTAAGCTCAGCGCTGCAAACCATAGGGCCAAGCCCTGGGAAGCGAAAAAGCTCATTAAAAGGGCCGCTGCAAAACTGCCCAGACTTAATAGCGTGAAATGCGCATCGGCGAAAGCCACAAAAACAAACAGTATAAGTACGAAGATGAGATCTACAGAGGCTACCAGGCTTTTGGAAAGCACTAAAAGTATACGTGGGAAATAGATTTTCTGCAGCATGGTCCGGGCCTGAATGAGGGAGGCGGCTCCTTGACTCAAATTGTAATTGAAAAAGCCCCAAAAGATTAAACCACTAAGAGTGTAGCTTAAAAAAGGAATGCTTTGGGTGTCTGCCTGTAATGCCCTTTGAAAAACTAAAAAGAGCACTGCCAGCGAAAGCAGAGGCTGTATTAGAGCCCATAAGGTGCCTAGCTTGGTTTGGGCATAGCGTACCTTAAAATCGCGACGTGCCAGGCTAATACCCAAACTGCGGTATTGCGTCAACTCTTTCCATTGGCTGGCCAAACTTTGGCGGCCCGACTTAATTAGTATGTAGCTATCCTTTGCGATGTCACAAATATAGCGGCCTCGGGGCTTCTAGTTCCGGATCAGCCTTAAAGTTGTTCGTTCTCCCTCGCGATTAAGGTGCAAGAGGTAAATGCCGGACTGTTCCGGTAATTGGAATTCATAGTCTTCAGAGCCTTCGATTTGATCTCTAAACAAGATGCGACCTTGTAAATCTGTGAGCAATATTTGAGTGCCATGTAATTCGTAAGGAGCATCTAAATGGACCAGTCCATTGGATGGATTTGGATAAGCACTAATTTGAGCGTAGTCATTTTCTTTCAGGCCAATAGGTTCCCAGTATTGCAGGCAGGCACTAGTGTCGATACAATTGCCATTATCTACAATCACCGCAAATTGTCCACTGGTATCGGGATAAAATTCGCGACCGGTAGCACCGGGAATCGGACTTAAGAGACTATCGCAAATTAACCATTGGTAGGTGGCTCCAAATTGGTTGGCTCTAAAAGTGGTATCGTTAATGAGGGTAGCTGATGAATCGATGAAATTCATTGTTAAAGCAAGATACACTAAGGAATCGCAGCCGGATGAGCTTGGGATAATATAGCGATCACCACTGCGAGTATCATGATAGGTAAAGCTATTGATCCAGGTATAGGAATTACAAGCCTGAATAGTGTCATAACCATAACCTTCCTGGCAATAGGTGAGCTTTAGCATGAAAGATTCGAGGCCCGGACTTTGACCATTGTCTACAATACTTGGATCCGGATCGAAGTCCATGAGGGTTTCAAAGCGACCAGCCACATATATTTCGCCTCGGTTATTTGCCATGGCCAGGGCGGGATAATCGATTTGGCTGCCACCCCAGGATTCACCGTAGAGGTAATTGCCTGCCGAATCAATCTGAGCAACGAAGATATCTTGCAAACCCTTGGAAGTTTTCATATTAGCTCCCAGGCTAGGGTCGAGATCTATACTTCCGGTAAAGGGTGCTGAAACTATAGCACCTCCTGAGCCATCACGATTGAGGAAAAGACTGTTTTTACCAATATCAGCATCTCCCCACATACGAACCCAGTCGACCGACCAACTGGTATCAAGTCTCCAAACAAAAAGTGGGTTTTGGTTACCTACCGCATTTAAGTTAAGCACGGAGGCCGTATCTGGGTCAAAATCTTTGGTACCGGTGAAATATCCTGAGAAGTAGAGGGTTTCACTATTTTGCATTTGCATCTTCTGAGGAACAACCTCACTATTGAAAGCCGAAACAAAGAGACCAAAAGGATTGAGCTTTAAAAAGAAGCCATCACCTGAATTTGTGTTGAGCCAGTATTCTTCACCGGCGGTAGTATCGGGGTCAAAGTCGACCGAATCATTAAAAAAGCCTTGGGCATAAACATCGCCATTATCGGCAATTTTCACATTCAGTGCCTGGTCTTCAAGGGCTGAGCCTACGGAGCGAACCCACCAGATGGTACCGCCAGGGTGCAGACGCATAATGAAGACATCTCCTCTTCCATGCGAAAATACGGGGGCATAGCCACCTACACTGGGGTCCATGTCGGCATTGCCCCAGAAGAAACCGCCAATTACTATATCGCCATTATTATTCACGTCAATGTCATTGGGGCTTTCCAAGGAGCGATCGCCAAAAACTCTGGCATACATTAAATCTCCATTGGCTTTAATTACCCAAAGAAATACATCGGCATAACCAGCGGCGGTAAGGTTAACTAATCCAGGGCCAGGGTCGAAATCGAGGGTACGGGTAAATTCTCCTACAGCATATACATTGCCATTAATATCGGTGTCAATGGCGGTGATTTTTTCGGGATTATTATTACCAAGAGAATGAGCCCATTTAAGATTTCCATAGGCGTCGTATTTAGCAATAAACATATCGTAGATGCCAACCGCGGTATCAATTCGGGCATGGGGACCATGATCAAAATCGACTATGCCCGAGAAGGTTCCGGCCACAATGATATTGCCAAAGGCATCCATCTGGCTGTCGATAATATTAAATTGATCATTTTGAGTAAACCAGGCTAATTGCAGGCTTTGACCCATCACACTCAAACTAAGAAGGCAGAGAAGTAAAGTTTTCTTCATACGAAGGGCATAGGGAATTAAACCGCTCAAGTTAAAAAAATGCCGCTACAGTTCGGCTTGGCAATGAGTGCTCGTTCTATATTTGTTTTATGTCCATCCTGAGCACTGCCATAGAATACCTGAAAGGAGTAGGGCCGGCGAAAGCCGATTTACTGAAGAAGGAACTGCTGATTTTTCGTTATGCCGATTTATTGCAATTGTATCCTTATCGCTATGTAGATCGCAGTCGTTTTTATAAGATCAATGAGTTAGGGGGCACCGCGGCTGAGGTACAGATTAAGGGTCGCATTACCAATATGGAGGTGCAAGGACCCAAGGGTCGCGGTAGTCGTTTAAAAGCAACTTTTCAGGATGAGACTGGAGAGGTGGAATTGGTTTGGTTTAAGGGGGTGCAATGGATTCAAAAGTCCTTGAAATTGCATCAAGACTATGTGCTTTATGGTAAGCCCAATTTTTTTAACGGTAGCCTGAGTTTCCCGCATCCCGAATTAGATCTGGAGGCCGATTTTAAACGCAGCCCTTTGCGTGGATTACAACCGCTATACCCCAGTACAGAAAAGCTCAATCAAAAAGGACTGAATAATCGGGGTTTGGCCAAATTAACCAAGGTGCTTTTGCCTCAGTTAAAAGGGGCTTTGCCGGATTTCTTTCCAGCTCATTTCCGGGAGCGTTATGCTTTAATGCCGAGGGAAGAGGCTTTAATGCAAATACACTTTCCCAGTAGTATTGATAAAGCTGAGGCCGCGCGTACCCGCTTGAAGTTTGAAGAGCTTTTCTTCTTTCAAATGGAGATGGCCGCGCAAAAACGCCAGCACCATCGGGAATTTCAAAGTTTCGCTTTCGCGGAAGTCGGCACACACTTCAATCATTTCTACGAAAAGGTTTTACCCTTCGAATTAACGGGAGCCCAAAAAAGAGTGCTCAAAGAAATTCGGCAGGATATGCGCTATGGCAAGCATATGAATCGCCTCCTTCAAGGGGATGTGGGATCGGGGAAAACCATGGTGGCTTTAATGGCGATGTTGATTGCTATTGACAATGGTTTTCAAGCTTGCTTGATGGCGCCCACCGAAATTTTGGCCCAACAGCATTATCAAGGTATTCGCGAATTATTGGAAGATTCTCCTTTGGAAGTAGCCTTACTAACCGGCTCGGTTAAGACCGCTGATCGGAAGGTGATCCATGAAAATTTGCAGTCGGGAGAACTTGACATCTTAATCGGCACCCATGCCTTATTGGAAGATAAGGTGAAGTATAAAAATCTGGGCCTGGCGGTGGTGGATGAGCAACATCGTTTTGGCGTAGCGCAACGGGCTAAGCTCTGGAAGAAGAACAAACTACCGCCTCATATTTTGGTAATGACGGCCACTCCCATTCCACGTACCCTGGCTATGAGTATTTATGGCAATTTGGACCTTTCGGTGATTGATGAACTGCCTCCGGGAAGAAAGCCGATCACCACCAGTCATGCCTTTGATAAAGATCGCAATAAACTCTTTGGCTTTTTAGAGTCGGAGATTGAAAAGGGGCGGCAGGTGTATATCGTTTATCCACTGATTGAAGAGTCGGAGAAAATGGATTATAAGGATCTGATGGATGGCTATGAAAGTATATGCCGCGCTTTTCCTCGACCCAAATATCAGGTAAGTGTGGTGCATGGGAAGATGAAGCCCGAGGATAAGGATTTTGAAATGCAGCGCTTCGCTTCGGGTAAAACTCAGATTATGGTGGCAACCACGGTAATTGAAGTGGGGGTGAATGTACCTAATGCTTCGGTGATGGTAATTGAATCGGCCGAGCGCTTTGGTTTGAGTCAATTGCATCAGTTACGCGGCAGGGTAGGGCGTGGTGCCGAAAAGAGCTATTGTATATTAATGACCGGTCCTAAATTAAGTCGGGATGCACAAGTGCGAATGAAAACAATGGTGCGCACCCAGGATGGATTTGAGATCGCTGATGTGGATCTCAAATTACGAGGACCGGGAGATTTAACCGGGACCCAGCAAAGTGGTATGCTCAATCTAAAACTAGCCGACCTTAGGCAGGATACTCCAATTATGGATTTATCGCGCCGGGCCTTACAAGATTTATTCAATGCCGATCCCTCTTTAAAAGCACCTGAACATCAGAGTATATTGGAGGAATTTGCCAAGCGAAAGTCCGGTAAAATCGACTGGGGGCGTATCGCTTAAAAGCAAGCTATCTTTTTTTGGCATGATATTTTTATGTTGTTGATGGAACGCAAAAACCATCACAATGAAAAAGCTAATTGTACTCCTCTTGGGCCTCAGCATAGCCTCTTGTTCTTATGAAAGTAATGTGCCCGGACCAGTAGGTCCACAAGGCCCTCCCGGACCTGGATTGAGTTATCGTATTATTGATGCCACCGCTCTATATGAGAACTGGTTGCCCTTTAATAATCCTGGTGAAATCGACTATCAATATTACCAGGAATTTAATGCCCCCGAGATTGATCAATATACCTTCGATAATGGATTGGTGATTGGTTATCAGATTGACGGCGGAACTACTTATACTCTGCCAAACACCATTAACTTCGATGGTTATACCCGCGAGTTTAGTTTGTACTACGGTGTTGGTTATGTAGGTTTTATCTGTAAAGATTCCGACTTACAATCTACTCCTCCCGATGTAGACCAATATTTCAAGGTGTATATCGTGAATCCTTCCAGTGGTAAGCGCGACCTCAGTGGAATGTCGCAAACAGAACTGGAGTTGTATCTTCGCGAGATGAAGGCCGAAGGATCGGCTCGCGAGATCAAGCTTACCCGAAAGAAATGACCTTAAATAAGTGCTCTATATACAGACCGATGTTTCTAAGCATCGGTCTTTTTTTTGTGTTAGTCTCTGGCCTGCAGGCCCAGGATTTTAAAAGCCTGCATTTGGTGGCGCGCTTTGACACCATTGAGGAAAAGGTTTTAGGAACTGTTTACCATCAAGTGGCGGTGAACGAGGAGGTTGAGCAATTGGTGCTCAATGCCATTCGCATGGAAATTAAATCCTTGCAATTGAACGGTGAAGATTGGGATTATCAGCAAAATGATACCGCTCTTTTTATTCCCTTAAATAAGCCTTCAACCGGAGAGCTTCAATTGCGAATTGAATATGAAGCTAAGCCTAATAAGGGCATCTATTTTATTGGATGGCAAGATGAGACACGTCGGGCACGCCGACAAATTTGGACTCAGGGTCAGGGCATTGATCATCGACATTGGATTCCTCATCATGATGATCAAACCGATAAAATTCTCTTTTCGGCCGAATGGATTTTTAATTCAGATTATCAAATAATGAGCAATGGTCTATTGGATTCCATGGTGACCAAAGAAGGCGAGAACCATTGGTATTATAGTATGGATAAGCCCATGAGTTCCTATCTGATCGCCATGGCTTTAGGGAATTATGTCGCCAGTGCTCAAATGGTAAACGGGACGCCTCATATCTTATATCACTATCCTGATCGAATTGTGGATAGCGCTTGGTATTATTACCGTCATCAGCATATCGCTTCTTTTCTGGAAGAGGAAATCAATTATGAATATCCCTGGCGTAATTATAAGCAAGCTCCGGTAATGGACTTCCGTCATGGGGCTATGGAGAATACCTGTGCCACCATTTTTGGAGATTTCTTTCTGGTGGATTCCATTGCCTTTAATGATCGTAATTATACCTATGTAGACGCCCATGAGTTTGCGCATCAATGGTTTGGGAATTTAGTCACCGCGGCGGGTTCCGAGCATCATTGGCTGCATGAGGGTTTTGCGACTTATTATCAGTGGTTAAGTGAGGAAGAGCTTTATGGTTCCAATCATTATGATTGGGAGTTATTTAAAGCTCGTGAATTAATTGAGGGGGCCGCCGCTCGTGATAGCCTACCATTAGCTCATCCCAAGGCGGGAGTTGAACGCTTTTACCAAAAGGGAGGCTGGTTGTTACATATGCTTCGGAACTATGTAGGCGACTCAGTATATCGTATGGTGATCGACGATTATCTAAATCGTTATGCCCATCAGGTAGTACAAAATGAAGATTTGATTGCCCTTTTTGAAAAGCACAGTGATAAAGACATTCGATCCTTTTTTGATTTGTGGCTTTATGGAAAGAACGAACCAACATTACGCATCCGGCACAGTCCTATAAAAGAGGCTCTTGTAACTGACTTAAGTGAAGCCATGCCTCAGCAATTGGAGTTCGCTTTTTTGGTGAATGGCAAATGGCGTTTTCAAAAGCATCAAATATCCAAGGGGCGCTCGATGATCCTTATTCCAGACTCTTGCACTGCCTATTATTTGGCGAATGTGGATGATTTACTGCTGAACCTGGAAGATGAAAGCATGACCACAGAATACTATCATATCGCCTTTGATGCGAATGATGAGTTGGCAGCCCGTTGTCGTTATATGCGAGAGTGGCCGCAATGGGAGGAGGATTTAGATTTCATCAAGTCAGTGGCTGAGGATGACCAGAATTTTCATTGGCTTCGCGCCGAAGCGATTAGAGCCTTTGTTCGTATTTCAAAAGACAGAAATAAAGAAAAGGCCTTTGTAGAAAGCCTGCTCCGCAGCACAAAGGATGTGCAATTGCAAAAGGCAATTATAACTTTGGTTTTGAAAGAGAAAATGAACATTGATGCTCAGATTTTAGCGGATTTACGCCAATATGGGGGCTCTTATGATTTGAGGTCTTCAGCCCTGCAAGCCAGTATTGACCCCGATAATTTGGCGAGTATGAAATGGCTCAATGATGCGCATTGGGCGGAGCAACCAGGAATAGTAGGACACAATCTTTATTTGCAAACGCTCTTTTATCGATTTGCCTTTTTTAGGGATCAAGAGGCCTTGGCCAAAATGTTGGATTTTGCCGGACCATCCTTCGATTTTAATACTCGTATGAATGCTTTGAGCTATTTGTCTTACCTGCCTATTGATACCGATTTGTATTGGCAGCGATTGTTTGAAGCCTTCCAAAACAAAAACTGGAAACTGAGCAAAAAGGGGCGTGAGAAACTCCTCGATTTACAAAGCAAAGAAGCGGCTCAGTTTAAAAAGGCCTACCGCAAAGCCAAGCGCGATTGGGATGATTTTCAAAAGCGAAAGGCAGAGCGTACTTTTGAGAAGGAATAGCTATGCCTGCCAATCACAATCGACTTAGCCAGTTTCTGGTTTTACTGGGGGACTTTGCCCTCCTTAATGCTGCATTTTTCGGAGCGGCCTGGCAGCGCTTTCGGGATTTGCCCTTTTTCAATACACCTTATTACGATTATTACCTGCAGCTCTGGTTGATCCTTAATTTGCTGTGGTTGGTTTTGAGCTTGATTTTCCGAACCTATGATTTGGCATTAAAGCCTGAGCCTCGGCAATCGGTATCCAAAACCTTTAATGTTTTTGTGAGCCACCTTTTTGTGGTACTCCTATTATTGGTGGCCTTGCAGCGAAGTGAGCAGTACAGCCGTTTGTTCTTCGTGTATTTCTATAGCGGTGTGGCCCTTACCATTTTACCTTGGCATTTTTTTTACCTCCGTTTTTTACGTTCCTTCCGCCGGCGATCACGGCCTTTGCGCACCGTAGTTTTGGTGGGTGAAGGACGAGCCTTTGATGATTTCATTCAATTGGTGGGGCGCAATCCGGAATTGGGAATTGCCGTATCTCGCAGCTTTCGCATCGATAAATCAGATAGCTTGGAAGAGTTGGAATCCTATCTGCAGCAATCCCCTGGTGAAGAATTATTTGTGGCCCTAAATCCCGGTCATGCCGCATTTGGGAAATTGTACCGTTTGGCGGATCAGCATGTAATGAATTTCCGTGCCCTGCCTGATTTAGGTATGCCACCCATGAAGAGCATGCGCATTGATTTTTACGATCACCTTCCGGTATTAAGCTTCCGGCCCGAGCCCTTACAGCAATGGCATAATCGCTGGTTGAAGCGCAGTTTTGATATGCTCTTTTCCTTGCTCTTAATCTTGATTTGTTTGCCCCTCTTATTTCCGATTTTGGCGATAGGGGTGAAATTATCAGGACCCGGTCCCATTTTCTTTAAGCAGAAACGCAGTGGTTACCGTGGCGAAGAATTCATGATTTACAAGTTCCGAAGTATGGCCCTGAATGCTCAATCGGATACGCATCAGGCGAAAGCCGAAGACCCCCGCATAACCTCTTTCGGACGCTTTATTCGCCGCTGGCATTTAGACGAGTTGCCCCAGCTGTTTCAAGTCTTAGGCGGAGAGATGTCGATGGTGGGACCAAGGCCGCATATGATTGCCCATACCGAAGAATATTGCAATTTGGTTGATCGCTATATGCTCAGGCATTTGGTGAAACCTGGCTTAACCGGTTTGGCGCAGGTGCAAGGCTATAAAGGGGAGCATGATTTGCCCTCCATGGAAGCCAGGGTGCGCGCCGATGTATATTATCTGGAAAACTGGAGCCTCTTGCTCGATCTGAGTATCATCTTTCGAACCCTAGCCAGTTGGTCTAAAGCCAATTAAAAAAGCCAGACCCTAAAGAATCTGGCTTTTCCATATCTAGACTTTGCAAGTGCTTATTCCAAAAAGGCGGTAAAGCGGGCAAAAGCTAATGATGCTGGTGAGGACGAAAATACCTGCCAATACCATTAATACGATGCCCAGGGTAGAGCCAATAATGCCACTAAAATACAAGTAGGCTACTACGGCGGCGATGATTACGCGGATAAGACGGTCGGCGTTGCTCATGTTCTTTTTCATAACATTTCATTTGGATTGTAGAGCTAAACTAAATCCTTCGCCAAGTCTATGCAGTAACCGCAGTTACTGCTCTAAAACCACAATGCCTTCTTTGCGCTGTTCTACCTTTCCTTCGTTTTCCAGCTTTTTAATTACACGACTGATAACCTCACGGGCACTGCCCAAATCGCGGGCAATTTCGCGATGCGACATTTTTATGGGCTGACCTTGATGGGCTCGGGCATGATCGCTGAGGTATTGCATTAATCGTTGATCCATGCGGCCAAATAGCAGGGACTGGATGGTCTCTAATAACTCCGAATAGCGCAATTGATATTGATTGAAAAAGAGCTTATTAAAGTCTTCGTATTCTTTGGTCCAGCGTTTTACGGCATCTCCCGGCAAGAGCAATACATCGCATTCTTCGGTGGTATAGGCTTTTATCTGGCTGGGTGAATTCTCCAATACTGCAGAGAAGGATAGGGCACAGCTTTGGGCCGCACGGATATAATAGAGGAGGAGCTCCTTTTCGTCGAAGTCGGCCATGACTTTAATACTTCCTTTAATTACCAGAGGAATCACCTTTACATATTGACCTTCCCGCAGTAATTCGGTGCCGGCAGGGTAGGAGGCGTAGGTGCCTTCGTGACTGATTTCATCAATTAATTGAGGGCTAAGGCCCGCTAAGCTTTGTTTGAGTTGCTCGCGTAATTGCATGGGCATGGATTTGCGATCCAAGGTAGGCAATAGCCGGGCGGCAGAATATGATTTTAATCAGATGAGCTGGGCTCTACATGGATAAGCACATCCTGAATTTGCGGATATTCTTGGGTAAGATGATCCTTAAGTTTATGTGCGATGGCATGCCCTTCTCGAACGGTTAATTCTCCATTTACTTCAATGTGTAGATCTACCAGATAGCCGGAGCCATATTTACGGATGAAGCATTTTTCGGTTTCCAAAACCTGATCTACTTCGAGGGCCGATTTTCGAATTGCCAATTCGAGTTCGGGATAGAGATGTTCGTCCATAACCTCTCCCAAAGCCGGGCGAAGGATGAGATAGGAATTGTAAATGATTAAAACACTGGTGAGCATGGCGGCAATTTCATCGGCCATAGCCCAGGCCTCGCCACCCCAAAGACTAATGCCAACCCCTACCAAAGCTACTACGGAGCTCAATGCATCTGAGCGATGATGCCAGGCATCTGCAATTAAGGAGGAGCTGCCTGTTTTTTCACCCTGCCGTTTTTGATAGCGATAGAAACCTTCCTTAACGGCAATTACAAATAGGAGGACATAGAGGGTGAAGCCTTCCGGCACAGGGTTTTCGCCTTGCAGGGAGTCGATGGAGCGCAGACCAATAATTACTGCCGAGCCAATTAATAGGGAGGTGATACCAAAGGTGACCAGGGCTTCAATTTTTCCATGACCATAAGGGTGGTTTTCGTCGGCAGGTCGCTGCGCATATTTGAGTCCGGCAATCACCAATAGGGAGCTAAAGAGGTCGCTAATGCTTTCGGTGGCATCAGCCATAAGGGCGGCACTGTTTCCGAAAATCCCGGCCAGACCTTTAATGATGGCCATAAACAGGTTTACGGTAAGGCTGAGCCAGGCAGCAGATTTTGCTTTTTGGCTATCACTTTTCATGGTCGCTTACGTATTAGACCTTGTTGCATGGTTATTTCGTATTCCTCGGCGATTAACTGCCAATTGTAGCGCTCCTCGATCCGACGGCGATTTTCCAGAATACGCTCCTTAAATACGGCATCCGTATCCATGTGGTCCAAGTGATTTGCGACATCAATATGATCACTAAAATAAGAAGCGTTTTCCCCCAAAACTTCATAATTAAAGCGATTGCGATGTGCTACGATGGAACAGCTGCAAGCCATGGCTTCTAAAAGGCTGGGATTGGTTCCGCCTACACTATGCCCATGGAAGTACAAATGGCTGTAATAGCGCAGGTTATTAATCTTGTCTTTTTTGTATGTGCCCCGTACAAAGCGGATGCGGGCATCTTTAAATTTCTCCTTGAGGTATTCACCATAGGCGGTGTCGTGATTCCCAACAACCAACATCAAACGTTGACTTTCACTTTTAACCACGCCTTGCAGGATCATTTCTATATGATTCTCGGGTTCGAGGCGCGCTACCAATAAATTGTAATCTCCAGCATCTAAGCCATAGGCGTTTAGAATTTCGGGATTTCCTTTTTTGAAATTATCAGCTCCATAAGGAATGAAAACCGTGTCATTGGGGTATTGCGATTCCAGGTATTCTTGAATCACCTTAGAGTCGGCAATAAGGATATCACTCCGCCTGGCAGCCCATTTCTCAGCGTATTTTAAAAACTTCTGTACGCGAGGACTGTATTTGCTGCGCTTCCATTCCAGGCCATCCATATTGCATAGGATGAGGCTGCGCTTGGGGAGTAATCTTTGCCAAACCGAGCTGCTGGTATATCCTAAAAGCAGGATGGCATCAAACTTCCGTTTACGGCTATCAATAATACAGTTGAGGTCGTAGATAAACTGACCTATGGTGCCAAAGCGATGTTCGGGATCGTATTTGTGGATGATCTCAATGCCCTGATAATTTTTTTGGTCGTAAGGATGACGATGCGAATTGTAGACCCATACTTGATGCCCCATTTCGACCAATCTCAGACCTAATTGCTGGGCGCATTCTTCAAATCCACCATAAAGATTTGGGATGCCACGGGTGCCGATGATTCCTATTCTCATGCGCCCCCTTTTTGATTTTTCAGGTAAATGGCCAGAATGCTGCGGGCGGCTTGAGCCCAGCTGAAGTTTTCTTTAAGCCAATCACTGTGATCTTCATTTTGCTTTAAGGCTTTATTGATGGCGTTCCGTAAATCTTCAGGATCCTCCACCCTGGCAAAATTGGCCTGATCTTGAAAAAGCTCGCGGTTGATGGGGTGATCATTCACTACAATTTGGCAACCAAAGTGCAAGGCTTCCAAACTAGATAATCCAGTACTTTCATAGTGGGAGGGCAATACATGTACCTTGGCTTTATTGAACATGGAGGCACATTCTTCATGATTACGTGCTCCCTGGAACAATACTTTGGGACCCGCTTCGCGCTTGCATTTTTTAAGGTAAGCCTGATGGGCCGGAGCTGCATCACCTATGATATGTAATTTCCAATCGCTGCCTTTTTGAGCTTCGATTAGGACTAATTGATTTTTAAGGGGTTCAATGCGAGCCACACATAATACATCCTTTTTCTCCCGTGGAGGGTTTAATGGTGGCAGATGCTCAGTGCCTAATTTAACTACCGAATGTGCACCTTCATAGCTGAAATCCTTGCGGAGGATTTCCAGTTCCGCATTGCTGGCGGTAATCAGGTGATCACAGCGATTAAGAATCTTCTGAATACTCCCACGTTGCCCTTCCATTAGGTAATCGAGGCCGGGCATTTTATCGCGGCCCTTCAAACTCCGGGCAATAAGTTTTAGGTATTCCAGGGCATGCTGACCAAAGGCTCTTTGCAAAAAGGCTCTTAGGCCGGATGCTTTTCGATCGGCTTGTTGGTAGTCGACATAGATGCTGGATACTACAATCGGAACCCCCAATTTTAAAAGGGGTAAGAGAATGGAGGGACGGCTCAGACCAAAGAAGTGAATAAGGTCATATTCTTTGGGGTTTTGATGGCCATCCCAAAAGTCGCATTGCACGCCGGCCTTGGTCAGAAATAGACGATTTTGCTCTACATGGACCGTATCTCCTCCAGCTTGACTGTAGAGGTTGGGACGGGATACAAAGAGAACTTTAATCGCTTTCATTCTGCTCTTCTAAGCTAGCAATTTGATCAGAAACCGGAACCAGTTTAGCTCTTAATTGTGCGGCGATAATTCCTCCGACCAGACTTTTGATGATGAGGCCGGGAATAAGATGAATAAGGGTGTTCCAAAGGTCGGCACCAGGCATGTAGTAATAAAGCACTGCGAAGCCCGGAATCAATAATAGGAGATGGGCCCTCAGGAAAATTAAAATGGCGCGAAAAAAGTGAAATTCTTGTCGGGCGCTGGCATAAGCGACATATCCGGCGCAAGCCACAAAGCCCCATAAAAAACCAGCAGTAGCCCCGTATAATTTAGCAAAGCCTGAAGTATGATGCCCAAATACCGGCAAGCCTAAAGCACCTAAAGCCAAATAGGCACCTACTACTAAAATGGCGGTGCGCCAGGGTAGGAGGCTAGCCCCGATAAATATGATGAGGGTTTGCAGGGTAAGGGGGATAAAGCCTAAATCTAAACTCCAGGGCGCCAGAATGAGAATGGCGACTAATACGCCCAGGGCCAGTTTATAATTCGTGGTTTTCTGCATGATGAAGGGCTAGGAGTTGTTTGCTCTTAATTTCAAAGCGCCAAGTTAATAAGCTGGAGGCGACAATCAAGCCTAAGGCCAATCCATACCATATTCCCAAGGGCCCCCATTCCAGTTCAAAGCCCATATAATAGGAGCTTCCCAAGGCAATTACCCAATAGGAAAACATTACAATTAAAGTGGGGATTCGAGTTTCAGAAAGTCCTCGTAAGGCTGCCAGCACCGCCACTTGCATACCATCAAAAAGTTGGAAGGCCACTGCTACAATGAGCAGCTGAGCCGCCAGGTCGATTACCACGGGGTCAGTGGAATAGAAAGTAGGTAAAAGATGGCGACCAAAGAAAAAGACCAGTCCGGCGATGGACATTAAAATGAGCATCAAGGCAAAGTTGGTATGAGCCGCCATTCGGAGAGCAGGAATATTACCGGCTCCCAATTGATTACTTACCCGCACATTGGCCGCGGCGCCAATACCACTAGCTGCCATATAACTTACTGAAGCCAGGGAGATCGCTATTTGATGCGCTGCTAAAGATTCAGCACTGATCCAACCGGCCATTACGGCAGCGATAGCAAAGGCCGAAACTTCGAAGATGAACTGTAAACCGGATGGCACGCCAATATCCAAGAGTTTTTTAAAGTGACTCCATTGGGTTTGGGCCCATTGAATACCCTGCGTATAAACCTTAAATGCGGGTTTTCGAAAAACATAAATTGCCATGGTAAGGGCCATGATAATCCGAGCAATTAAGGTGGCCAAACCTGCTCCGGCTAAACCCATGGCTGGAAATCCAAAATGCCCATAAATTAGAAGATAGTTGAGGCCAATGTTAAGGAGATTGGCGCCCAGGCTAATGAGCATTGCCATGCGGGTATCGCTCAGTCCTTCGGCAAATTGCTTAAAAGTTAGGAAGGTGAGCAGGGGAACCAAGCTAAGGCAGATGATGCGATAATAGGGGCGAGCAGTATCCAATACCTCTTGTTCCTGACCCATAAAGTGCAGGAAATGCTCCAGTCCTAATAAGAGGAAAAAGATAAGCAGGGCAATTCCGGTGTTGAGGTAAATACCATGTTTGAGGTAACTACGCGCTTTCTCGGGTTTTTTTTCTCCGTCGGCATTAGCAACCGGAGTGGTGAGGCCAAAGGCCAGGCCAATTCCAAAAACCATGGGAACCACAAATACCGAATTGGCAAAGGCACCTGCGGCCAGAGCCACGGTTCCCAGAGCTCCTACCATAATGCTATCGGCCAGGCCTACCATTACGTGGCCAATCTGCCCCAACATTACGGGCCAGGCGAGTTCTATGTTTTTTCGGAAGTGCTCTTTATAGGTCATAAGAAAAAAGAAAGCCTGCAAAAGTAGTTAAATGAAGTCCCTTGCGGCTGGATTGAGGTTTTAAGAAATTGCAAAAGGCAGGTCTTAGACGTAGGGATTAAAGAAAGCTTAGAGTTAGCTCTTAAATTTCTTTATTTCTGTTTTAGTTGGATGCACATAATGCTTCATTTTTTCTTGATACAACCGAAAGCTTCCTCGATGCTTTTCTCTTGATAGAAAAGTATCCAAAAGATCAAGGAAGCTTGAAGGCGATTCGAAAGAACCGACCAAAGGTCCAAGTTCTTTCGACCACAGAAGCTTGGGTCGGGCCAGTCGTTTAGGTAGTTTTTAGCTGAAAAGGAAGTGAATCTATAGCATTCATTTTTTTCTTGGAAACTACCCTTCGCTCTGTTATCGCTGGCAAGCTTCCATATGCTCCGAAGCTACATTCCAACTAAGGAGTTATGTTAGGTGAAGGATTCCTCTGAACACCATCTGCTGCAGCTACTAAAATTTGGAAGATTCGGCCTTTGCTCAGTGATAGTTCGGAGCTTCGCGGAGTTGCGTCCGCCGCAGGCGGAGAGAGCATGAAGCGAAAAGCGCCGAACGATTTTGATGACAAAAAGGAATCAAAAATCACCTAGGGAAAGGCCTAGGGTTTTTCGATACTTTTTGGCCGATGCAAAAAGTATCACCCAAAGCAAAAAAAGGTCAAGGCTTTTGAAAGGCGATTCCTTCGGATCGCCGCTTCTTGGGTTGGGCCAGCCTGATTGATGTTTTTCTTTTAAGCGATTTTGAGTCCTAAGTACTACCCTGTGAACGGCTATCGCGGCTCAGGTGCCGGGAGCTCCGAAATATTGTTTTTAGATGGAGTAATGTTTGGTGGAGGATTCCTCTGAACACCATCTGCTGCAGCTACTAAAATTTGGAAGATTCGGCTTTTCCTCAGTGATAGTTCGGAGCTTCGCGGAGTTGCGTCCGCCGCAGGCGGAGAGAGCATGAAGCAAGAAGCGCCGAACGATTTTGATGACAAAAAGGAATCAAAAATCACCTAGGGAAAGGCCTAGGGTTTTTCGATACTTTTTGGCCGATGCAAAAAGTATCACCCAAAGCAAAAAAAAGTCAAGGCTATTGAATGGCGATTCCTTCGGACCGCCGCTTCTTGGGTCGGGCCGGCCTGATTGATGATTTTATTTGATTTGGGAATTCTATTTCAAATGAATTTGAGTCCTAAGTACTACCCTGCGAACGGCTATCGCTGCTCAGGTGCCGAATGCTCCGAATTATTGTTTACCAGTCTGAGTGGTGTTTGGTGCAGAATTATCATTTGTGTTTTTCGGTCTTTTCAATGATATAATGGATTGTTCGCATAGCGTCAATCGCATGATGACTCCAGTGAAACCAGAAATCAGATTTCATCGACCAAATCGCGCTTTCCATGCTATCTTCTGTATTTAGGTCAAAGATCATGAGTTGGTGTTTAAGATCCTTATAGATGTCCATAATGTCATCCAATAGATCACCAATAACCGGTTTTTCACTTCCGAAAACATTTTCAGTTGGGTCGAATATACTCCGGTAGTATTGCTGCTTTCCAATTAATTCGGCCGTTTGCTGCTTAACGCTTTCGAAAAGGTCATTATCTGCTTTTTCTTGGAAGTCCTCATTGGACACCAGATCTATAGTTTGCAGGTTTAGGCCCTTGCTGTAAAGATTAAGAAGCGCTTTTTGGACTTGTAACAAACTACTTGACTTAGTTCTGTTCTCCAATAAAGTGCAGTAGTCCCTACAGGCCTCTATAAATTGCTGAAAATCTTCTGAGTCTATAGCTTCTTTCCAATTCATGATGTTGGAGGTCTCTTCAGATTATGAGTGGTTATTTTTTCTGCAAGTCTTGAATTCGATCCTTATAATATTGATCATCACTTAAAGCCGCAGCTTTTTGTACATATTCAAGTGCTTGGGCAAAATCACCTTGCGCTTCATAGTAATCCGCCATGGAATCGTAAGCGTTGGCACTTTGTGGATAGTATTCCATCGCTAATTCAAAATACATTTTTGCTTTTTCCAGTGCTTGCATGTCCATATTCATATAGCCAGACATATTCAAAAGCTCTTCTGGGTAAGGAGGCACAGCATAACCGAAGTGTTCCTGGAGTTTCTTCTCTCGGTATTTTATAATCGAAAGCAATTCTTCTTTGGGAGTGTCGAAGGAATTGATCCGATCGGTGTTTTCCATTTGGTACCATTCGAAGATGGAGATCATACCATCCATAATTGAAGGCAGGGGAACGGTACCGTGGATGTCGTTGAGGTAAAATTTCCATTCAAAAGCCAAGCCCGCAGCCGCATTATCTTGAAGCAGGTTTCTAAAGCTGATATTAGAACGGGCGAACAAGGTGAAGTCAGTACTGTCTTGCATCACATTGTTGATGGTGATTTGTGAATTCTGCATGTGTAATTGACCACTCAAAGAAAGGAATAGGGCTTTGTTTTTATAATCTTGATTCCCTAAGAGCTCATTAGCACTTTTAAGCAGTTTTTGATTATCCCAATCCAAACTGGGGTCTACGGCTAAGTAGTTAGCAAAAAGGTCTGGCTGCTCAATTAAGGTAGCGATGGTAAACAGTCCACCGTAGGAGTGACCAATTAGGGTACGGTAGCTTGTTACAGGATACTTGCTTTCAATAAAAGGAATCAGCTCCTTTTGTAGGAAATCTCGAAATGTATCCGCCTCCCCATTTTCTTGATTAAAGGGCATGCCATATTTACTGCTGATCTTAGAAGGCGTTAAATCACGCACCCGGTTTGGGCCACTCTCTATTCCCACCAATACCATTTCCGGTGTGAAACCACCGCTGTAATATTTTTGAATCTCATTTACCGTGGGCAGGAATACCTCACCATCTAAAATATAGGCGACTGGATATTCTTGACTTTTGGAAGGATCAAAGCCAGAAGGTAATTGGATATAAACCTTTCGAGACTCATTCAGGATCCCGGAATATAAACTGTCGAGTATTCCGGTTTTTTGCAGATATACCGAATTTTGATCTATCTGGGCCAGGCTTAATTGGCTTAGGATTAGGAGGAGTCCCAGGCTCAGGCTTGTTTTTAGTCCTTTGGTCATGGTATTGATTAAAGTTTTCGTTTTCAATTCGTGTTATGAGGCTCTAAACCTTTTGGACTGCGAAGCCTTGCAAGAGGTGAAGGGCTTTAAGAGTGGCCAATTTCGGGTTTTTTAGAAGCTTAATGTGTTAAGGTGTATTGATACTTTTTTCTTGATATAAGCGGAAGCGAAGCTGTAGCTCTCAAATTCCATTGAAAATTTTAAAAGGCATTTGAAAAAGTATCTAAAAAATCAAGGAATATTGAAGGCGATTCCCTTGGACCGCCGAGTTATGGCCTGAGCCAACCTGATTGCTGATTTTCGCTTGAGTATCAATTCTTAGATCATAATCCATCTTGAAAGAGTTCTCTCAAAAAAAAGGACACGTCGATACGCAGCTAAATAGCTTCGTTTATATTTGCAGTCAAATAGCTGCACAATGGAAACGCGTAGAGATGTATTTCAAGCCATAGCCGATCCCACCCGAAGAGCCATCCTTAGCTTGGTGGCAGCCGGGGCCATGACACCCGGTACTATCGCCGAAAATTTTGATGCTACTCGTCAAACTATATCCCGGCATATCCGCATCCTAAACGAATGCGATTTACTGGAGCAAAAGCAACAGGGGCGTGAAATCCTCTATTACTTCAATCCGGATAAGATGAAGGAGGTAAGCGATTTTATTGAGCCCTTCCGGAAGATGTGGGAAGCGCGTTTCGATCAGTTGGAAGCAGTGATGAAGCAATATCAATCCAAAAATAAATCTTAAGCATGGAACTAAAAACGCAGGTTAAAGCGGGGCAGGGGCAACAAGAAATTGTAATTAGTCGGCAATTTGATTTACCGCTGGAACTCTTGTTTAAGGCTTTTACCGAAGCCGATCTTTTTGCCCAATGGATGGGCACCAAAGTCCTAAAGTTGGAAGCCCAAAATCATGGTAGCTATCGATTTGAAACCTCAGATCCTAGCGGCAAGGTGGTGTTTAGAGCCAATGGTACTTTTCATGAAGTTGTATTGAACCGCAAAATTGTTCGCACTTTTCAAATGGAAGGTACCCCTTTTCCAGCTCAATTGGAATTCTTAGAATTTGAAAGTCTGTCTGAGCATTCCAGTCTTTTGAAAATGCAAATCATCTTTCGCTCCGAGGCTTTTAGGGATCAATTGCTGCAGATGCCCTTTGCTTCAGGTTTAAGCATGGCCCACGATCGTCTTCAAAATTTAATGACTCATTAATTCAAGTAAAATGAAAAAAAGAGATAAAATCATTTATTGGATAGCCACCATTTGGCTAAGCCTGGGCATGGTATCCTCGGGCTTGGTGCAAATCCTGCAAGTAGATGAAGAGAAAATCATGATGGAGCGCTTAGGCTACCCTAACTATTTCATGATTATCCTGGGAGTTTGGAAACTATTGGGAGTGATTGTAGTCTTAATACCCAAAGCCACATTATTGAAAGAATGGGCCTATGCGGGCTTCTTCATCGCCATGTCTGGGGCATTAATTTCCCATTGGGCTGTGAATGATCCGGCAATGGAGTCTTTCGGTCCCAGCCTATTATTGGTCTTAACAGTACTTTCCTGGTATTTTCGCCCGGAATCGCGGAGGCCTAAAGCTTAAGCCTCAGCCTCTAATCTCTGCATTTCCCTTTCGAAGAAGGCCTCGGCGGTTTCCATCAAAGAGGCTACTTCATTCACCAATTCTTCTTCTTCCCCTTCCAGCTCATCGAGCCATTCTACGTCGTCGCCGTAGATGTCCCAAATAAAGCGGGGGTATTGTGTGTGGATAATGTAGAGATTATCAGGGGTATCGGTATTATCGGCGAGTAAAAAGTGAGGTAGTTCCATGGCTATGGGGTTGATACTGAAATATATAAAAAATTTCAGTAGCGCTGTTTTTTATTTTCGGGCAAATTTTTGGACATCATCCGCGCTTACTTCTTCGGCGCTCAGAATAATCAATCGTTCAATAACATTTCGCAGTTCCCGGATATTCCCGGTCCAGTCGAGTTCCATTAATGCTTTCATTGCATCTTCGCTAAAGGGCTTAGGGGCATTGCCGTATTCGCTGGCAATTTGTTTAGCGAAATGCTCAGTTAAGAGTGGGATATCTTCCCTGCGATCATTTAAGGCGGGCACCTGAATCAGGATCACGCTTAAGCGATGGTAGAGGTCTTCGCGGAAACGACCGGTGGCAATTTCTTCCTGCAGGTTTTTATTGGTGGCCGCCAATACGCGTACATCCACCTTTATTTCCTTATCGCTGCCCACCGGGCTTACCCGACCTTCTTGTAGAGCGCGTAATACCTTGGCTTGGGCCGATAGACTCATATCCCCAATTTCATCTAAAAAGAGGGTGCCACCATTGGCCTGTTCAAATTTACCGGCACGGTCTCTCACTGCCGAGGTAAAGGCCCCTTTCTTATGTCCGAAGAGTTCACTCTCGATCAGCTCCGAAGGAATGGCGGCACAGTTTACTTCGATCATTGGGCCTTTGCTACGTTCGCTCTTCTGATGCACCCAATGGGCTACCAATTCCTTACCGGTTCCATTGGGGCCGGTAATTAAAACCCGGGCATCAGTAGGCGCTACCTTTTCAATAATCTCTTTGATGTCTTCCAGGGCCTGACTGGTACCAATCATTTGATACTTGCGGCTTACCTTCTTACGGAGGGTTTTATTCTCCTTTTCAAGGGTATTGCGGTCCAGGGCATTGCGCACTGTATTAAGCAGGCGATTTAAATCAGGGGGCTTAGAGATATAATCATAAGCTCCTTTACGCATACTGTCTACGGCGGTTTCCAAGTCACCATGACCGGAAATCATTACCACGGTAGTCTCTGGATATTTGGCTTTAATATGCTCTAAAACCTCAATGCCGTCCATGCCGGGCATCTTAATATCGCAGAGCACTAGGTCGTGTTCTTCGTTTGCGAGCAGGTCGATGGCCGCTTTGCCATGCTCTGCTTCGGAGATTTGATAGGATTTATCTTCGTCCTGAAGGATGTTTCTCAGGACATTACGTATTGCTTTTTCGTCTTCTACAAGGAGGATCTTTGCCATTGCTCCGCTTCGTTTTCGAGAGCGTAATATAAGCCTTCTTTTAAAGCGTAATTGCATTGTTGCAAGAGACGTATCCCAAAGCGTTTAATGATAAAGTTGATCTCAATACAAGCCATCACAATCATGTCGGCTCGCATGGGGATCATTCCCGGAGTATGCAAACGTTCTTCGAAGGTAGATTCCAGCATTTTCTTGGAAATCTGCATATACTCATGCATGGAGAAAGTATAGCTGGTTTCGTCTTCCTCAAAGCGTGAAGTTTTGAAATTATCCGCACACATCTGAGCCAGGGTGTCGAAGCTACCGCTGCTGCCAATTAATACTCTGGGGAATTCCTTACCGCAAGCTTCTTTAAGGGAGATGAGCTTTTCATCGAGGTAATCGTCGATGGCATCAATCTCTTCCTTCTGGATAGGGTCAGCGGGACGAAAACGGTTTAGCATTACACTGCTGCCAATGGGGAAGGAGGCTTGCCAAACGGGCTTTTTATCACGCAGTAAAATGAATTCAGTGCTACCCCCGCCAATGTCCATAATCAAGGTAGGAGCTTCTTTAAATTCGATGCCTTGCTGCACTCCTTCATAGATGAGGCGGGCTTCAGTATCACCGGTAATTACGTTAATGCGGATGCCCAATTCACTTTCGGCCCGAGCCACTAAATCCGGACCATTGGGGGCAGTGCGCACCGCTGCTGTGGCTACCACATAAAGGGCTTCTGCTTGCCATTCGAGGGCGGTTTCGCGATGCGATTTAAGGGCGGCCATGGCACGCTCCATCGCTGCATTACTAATGCGGAGCTCATCATCTGCATCTTCCGCTAAGCGAACCGGAATCTTCGTATTAAAGAGGGTACGGTTCTCTTCCTGAGAGCGGATCAACAAATTAAAGGTGTTGGTACCGCAATCAATTATGGCAATTTTCATTCTTCGTTTGCTGTGTTTGGGGCGTTTCGAAACCAAAGGTCTCTTTGGGGGAAAGGTATGCTTACCTTATTATCGCGGAATTTCTGATCGATCTCGTAGCGCATTTCGCTTTTGGTTTTTTCGATCTGAAACAAATTCCGAGAAAAGAAATACAAGTGGAAGTCCAGGGAGCTATCGCCAAAGTCTTTGAAGAAAACCATGGGCTTGGGGGCTTTCAATACATCGGGATGCTTTTCTGCTACTTCCAATAATAGCTTCTCTACCAATTTGGTGTCGCTTCCATAAGCAACCCCCACTGGAATGGAGAAACGGGTAACATGATTGTTCTGACTCCAGTTAATCACATTATCGGTAGTGAGCTTCACATTGGGGACAATCAGAATAATTTGCTCACGTGTAAGTAAGGTGGTGGTGCGTAAACCAACATCCTTAACTTGACCAATAGTGCCATTTACCTCCACTATATCGCCGGCGGTTACGGTTCTTTCGAAAAGGATTATAAAGCCGGCAATCATATCTCTAAAAAGATCTTGTAAACCCAGACCTAAGCCAATCAATACCCCACTCGAAGAAGCTAAAAGCACGGTGACATTAAAGCCCAGAGAGTCGATGGATGAGATGATGGCAATGATGAAAATGATATAAGTGCCGATCGAATAAATGGCATAGGACTTACCTCGATCCAAGCGCTCTAATTTTTCAAGGCGACGCAGGTATTTTTTGAAAAGCCATCGCATGAGGATAGCCACTAAAATGACCAGCACCACCCAAAGGAGATTGGCAACGGTAAGTGTCCAATCGTCTACCTTAATAAGTTCCAATTCGAAAAAGTCCTTCAGAGAATCCATCAGTTCTTATAACGTGTCCAACGATAAAGTTCCTTGAAGGTAGGTTTTTTCCCATACATCAAGATTCCAACTCGATATATTTTAGCGGCCAACCAAACGCTGCCAAAGAAGGTGATGGCCAGTATGCTCATGGATAAAAGCAATTGCCAGGTAGGCACATCAAATGGTACTCGCGCCATCATCACTAAAGGAGAAGTTAGAGGGATCATCGACATCCAAACCGCTAAACTTCCATCGGGATTATCCAAGGCTCTCAAGATTACAATGAGACTTAAGATTAATGGAATAGTTAAGGGTAGCATAAATTGCTGGGAGTCGGTTTCCTTGTCTACCGCCGAGCCAATGGCAGCGAATAGTGCGCCATAAAGCAGGTATCCACCAAAGAAATAATAGAGGAAGCTTAATAAGACCTTGGTAAAGGGTATGGATTGTAAACTGCGGTAAATATCAAAAGCGGCATTATCGGGCAGGGCATTCATGCCCTCCATCTGCACGGCAGTTCCGCTGCTTAAACTGGGGTCAATGAATACCGCGGTGAAGATGGTGAAGATCAATAAGCCCAATCCTATCCATATCACAAATTGCAATAAGGCCAGGGCGCCGATACCGAGGATTTTACCCATCATTAATTCGAAGGGACGAATACTGCTGACCATCAATTCCATAATGCGATTGGTCTTTTCTTCGATCACTCCGCGCATAATTTGGGCGCCGTAGATAAAGATGAAGAGGTAAATCGCAAATGCAGCTACATAGCCAATGCCCATTTTAGCCAGGGTGGCATTTTCCGTTTCCCGGCCTTCTTCGGTATTGATGATGCGCAGATTGACCTGAGTCTTGGTACGGGCCACAATTTCAGGGTCCACCCCTTCTGCTTTAAGCTTTTCCTTTTGGATGTATTTTTCGAGACTGCGCTCTAAATAGTTTTCTACCGAAAGGCTCAAATCGCCCGCTCGGAATACCCGAATGTTGCGAGCGATAAAATCCGGGTCACCCCCCTCGCTCACAGGTACATGCACAAAGGCATAGTCTTCTCGGCCTTCTACCAAGGCTTTGGCGGTTTCAAAATCAAAATCTTTAGGATTCAGGTATTTGAAACTGATTTCTTCATTTCCTTTATCATAGATGTCCATTAAATAGGATTCATCCAAAATAGTGATCACCTTTTCATCGCCTGGTAGGGTTGCCAGATAGGCGGGTAAAAACATCACTGCCGCCATTAAAATTGGGGCTAGCAGGGTGAGGATGATAAAGGATGGTTTGCGTACCCGGGTTAGAAACTCCCGGCGAATAATTAGGCCCAGGTTTTTCATGCGTTGCGGGTGCTTTGAATGAATATTTCGTTGAGGGAGGGGATTTCTTCACGGAACTCAATCAGGCCAGAGGCCAGTAAGCTTTCCAATAATTCAGCTCGGCTGTTTTGCTCCGGATGAATGCGATATGCCCTACCTCCCAATTGTGCATTGAGCTTTTCTACCTGCCAGTTTTTTCCATTAGGAATTTGCCATTCCTTTTCGGTTTCCACCTGATACCAACCACTTTTATATTGGGCCTTAACCTCATGCAAAGGACCGCCTAGGAGGCGACTGCCTTTATTGATCAGCACTATGTCTTCACAAAGTTCCTCTACTGATTCCATACGGTGGGTAGAGAATATAATAGTGGCGCCTTCCTCGCGTAAGCGAAGTATTTCCTGTTTAATATGCTCGGTATTAACCGGATCAAAACCGGTGAATGGCTCATCTAAAATGAGTAATTCCGGTTCGTGGATGACACTGGCAATGAACTGCACTTTTTGCGCCAATCCTTTGGAGAGCTCTTCTACCTTGGTTTGCACGCGATCAGTCAATTCAAAGCGCTTCAGCCAATAGGCAATACGCTCTTTAGCTTGGCTTTTATGCAAACCCTTCAATTGAGCCAAGTAGAGCAATTGCTCCCCGATTTTCATTTTGGGGTATAAGCCGCGCTCTTCCGGCAGGTAGCCAATACGGCTGATGTGTTTTCCTGATAGGGCTTTTCCTTTTATGAGAACTTCGCCCTCGTCGGGTGCTAATATTTGATTTAAGATGCGGATGAAGGTGGTTTTACCTGCTCCATTGGGGCCCAGTAAGCCAAAAATGCTACCCTCTTTTATGCTGAGGTCCAGGCCCTTTAATGCCTGATGCGAGCCATATGTTTTACGTATACCCCGGGCTTCAATCATATTAGCTGAACATTTCTTTTACTTTATCGAAAAAGGATTTCTCACTGCGATCGGGTTTCGGTTGGAAGGCCTCATTCTCTTGCATTTCTTCGAACATTTTCTTGTGCTTGGAGTCCATATGTTTGGGGGTCCAAACATTAACGTGTACTAAGATATCACCCGTGCCATAGCTTTCCACACTGGGTAATCCTTTATTTCGCAATCTCAGGATTTTTCCGCTTTGGGTGCCGGCATCCAGCTTAATACGTGCCTTCCCGTTAAGGGTAGGGATGTCTACCTTGGTGCCTAATACGGCATCCGGAATGCTGATGTACAATTCGTAATGCAAGTTTTGTCCATCGCGTTGTAGTTCATCATGTGGTACTTCTTCAATCTGTACCAACAAGTCGCCATTAACTCCGTCCAGTGGACCGGCATTTCCTTTTCCTGAAACCTTTAACTGCATACCTTCGGCTACCCCAGCAGGAATTTTCACCTCTACCACATCATCCTTGCGGATCATGCCATGCTCATCGGCACCAGCCGGCTTCTTATCGAGGGTTTTCCCCAAGCCACCACAAGTAGGACAGGTGCTGGCGGTTTGCATTTGACCTAAAATGGTATTGGTAACGCGGTTTACCTGACCACGACCACCACAGGTATTACAGGTGCTAAAACTTAATCCCTCGGCGGGAACTAAGCGCTTGATGCGCAATTTCTTGGTAGCGCCATTAGCGATTTCTTCCAAAGTGAGTTTTACGCGTACTCGGAGGTTGGAGCCTTTGAACACCCGACGACCACCGCCGCCGCGACCACCAAAACCACCAAAGCCACCGCCACCTCCGAAGGCGCCGCCAAAGATGTCTCCGAATTGCTCGAAGATGTCATCCATGCTCATACCGCCTCCGAAGCCACCACGACCACCACCGGCAGCGCCGCTCATGCCGGCATGACCAAACTGATCGTAACGCTGGCGTTTTTCCTTGTTGCTAAGTACCTCGTAAGCTTCTGCCGCTTCCTTAAACTTAGTTTCCGCCTCGGGGTTATCAGGGTTTTTATCGGGGTGATACTGAATAGCCAGTTTGCGGTATGCCTTTTTGATATCGGCATCCGTGGCATTCTTTGATACTCCTAATACTTCGTAATAATCTCGCTTCGCCATGCTCTTTCTTATTCACCAACCACTACACGGGCGTAGCGGATGATTTTCGTTCCCAAATGAAAGCCTTGCTCAATCTCATCCACCACTTTGCCTTTCATGTCTTCGCTCGGGGCGGGGATGCGCGTAATGGCCTCCATTGTATCTACATTGAATTCTTTACCAATGGTGCTTTCCATCGGTTTCAGGCCCTTCTGTTTGAGAGTGTTCTCAAATTTGTTGAAAATCAAAGAGATTCCTTCCTGGTCCTCCTCATTTTTCAAATTGCTCAGGGCACGTTTAAAATCATCGATAATTGGCAGAAGGGCTGACATTAATTCTTGATTGGCACTGCCAAAGAGTTCCACTCTTTCCTTTGCAGTGCGCTTGCGATGATTTTCAAAATCGGCATAGAGCCTTAATTTTTGATCTTTCTCCGCTTTAAGCTCTTCTTCCAATTCTGCGATACGAGCCTGTAATTGCTCTTCAGGGCTCAGTTCTTCTTTCGTTTCAACTGATTCTTTATCAGTGTTTTCAGCTTGGGTTTCCGCTGGATTTTCTTGGGGGTCCATAGCTTCTTTATCTGGGTCTTGTACTGTGTTTTTAGTACTCATCCTGCTCAAATTTGTGCCATTAAAGGCAAATTGTTTGCCAAGGGGTGGAAAGTGTCAGAGTGGCACAGTGTAAGGATGCTTTGGCTTTATGCCCTACATTTGGGCTATGAGCCCCGAAAACCCTGGATTAGGCAGTAGAATTCCTCTCTGGATTGCACATCCTCTTTGGATAGTGATCGGGTTAATTCTACTGGCTGGTTTTAGTGTAAAGGCTCAAGGAGATAGTCTACGAACCTTGAGGTCGGAGATACAGCGTGATTCTGCTGAGAGAGCGGCCTTGCAGGTGGAGAGTGACCATAAACTTTCGATTTTAAGGCTGGAGCAGGAAAGGCAATTACAGGAGCAAGATTTAGCTGAACTCGCTAAAGCGGAAGCGGCACAACGAAAATTAGCCTGGTGGATATCGGCCATGGCCCTCTTAATTCTGGTTTCGGTATACAGTATCTACCGCAGTAGAAAGTCCGCAGCTCAAAGGCAAAAGGCTCTATTAGAGACCAAGGCCGAAAAGCTCAAACTGGAAGAAGCCTTATTGGCAAATCAGGTAGAGCAAAGTCAGTTGGAACAAGATTTATTAGAAGCGGAGCAAGCTCAGAATCACGAGCGACGTTTGGAATTTGAAGCAGTGCTTAAGCAACAACAGCAAGCATCTGGATTCTTAAAGGATTTTGTGAAAAATCAAATTCAAGAATTAGAGCCAGAAGAAGCAGAACCACTGCGCGAGATTTTTTTACAGATGTCGCAAGAGCGTTTTCGTAATGAACATTTGGAAAGGTATCAAGAGGAGCTTTCGAAATTGGATCCGGACCTGGCGCATCGACTGCAACAACGATTTAGCCAATTGAAACAGGAAGAGATGGAATTGCTGGTTTTCATTTTAAATGATTTAAGCCTCAGTGAGATTGCGGAGATCTATCATCTGGAATCAGCCAGCATCAATAAAAGGCGCTACCGACTCCGTAAGAAACTGGCCTTAGAAAAGGGAGCGGATTTTAAAGCCTTCATTGAAAAAACCCTTGAGGAAGAATGAGAAAATTAGTCCTGGGAATAAGCTTACTAGCCCTATGGGCTTGCACTAAGCAAGAATTTAGGTCTTCTTCTTTGCAGGAAGCAGAGGCCCAGGCCTTAATGGACTCTCATCCGGATTCTGCGGTAAGCTGGCTGGAAACTCAAATTCGTTTAAATCCCAAAAAGCAAGCAGCTTGGACCTACAAAATGTTAGGTACTTACTACATGCAAAGTGGTGATAACGAGCGAGCAGCTAGCTATTATTTTGAGGCTTTGGCCAAATATCAGGAGGCAAAAGATACAGCAGGGATGGCGGCGATCTACCTGAATCTAACTAATGTGGAAGATCGCTCCGAACAGTCTTGGGAATGGCATCAAAAAAGCATTGGTCTTTATCGCAGTATTGGTAATTATCAAGGGGTGGCCAAGAACTATGTGAACCTGGGTACCAGTTATATGGACAGCAATAAGCTCCAAAGGGCGGCCGATTTTTACCAGAAAGCCCGAGATTTAAGTCAGGCGCATAGGATTGAGAAAACCCTGGTGAGCTCATCGCTCAACCTGGCCATCTTAAGACATAAAATGGGGGAGAAGGCGATTGCGATTGAATTGATTCATCCGGTTTTAAAGTATTACCAGGAGACGGATAATCATATTGGTTTGGTATATAGCTATTTCAATTTGGGGCAATTCTATTGGCCTGAACAGACAGATTCTGTTCAGTATTATTCAGGGAAGGCGTTGGAAGAAGCGGGGAGTGATTATCCGCAGCTTCAAGCCATGGTATACCAAACCTTGAGGGAATTAGCGATTCGAGAACAGCGTTTTGCACTGGCCCAAAGCTATCATCACCGGTTTGATAGCATTGCGGATTTGCAGGTACAGATTAATGGGGCCAATTTGGTGACAAAGGTGGAAGCCGAGTTTGATTTGGCTCAAAGCAGGCAGAAGGCCGATTTTCTAATTGAGGACTTGAAGAGGCAAAAGCGCATCAATCTCTGGATCGGAATTTTAGCCATCGGTGTGCTTTTGTATTTAGGTTTTTTCCTTTGGAGCCTGCGTCGAAAATCCAGAGAAACCAAAATCTTAATGGAGCAGGATCGTGCCTTGATTAAAGCACGAAATGAACTCAATCGGGCGCGACTACTAAAATTGGAAACCGAGGAGAAGGTGATGCGGCAAAAGTTAAATCAGCAAAGGAGTGAGCTTTCGCAGATGGCGGCCCGTATTGTAAAGCACAAGAGCTTAATTCAGAAAATGGAAGGCTTGGCTTCGAATTGGAAGGGTAAAAAGGCCTCCCCGAAATTCCGAGATTTTGCCCGCTCCTTACGTCAAATCATGCGCGAGCAAGATGCAGCTCCTCTTTTAATTAAGGAAGCCTTTATTGTGTACCAGCGCTATTTGAAGGTCTTTAGTGAGCGCTATACCCAATTAACGGATAGTGATTTAGAGTATATCATCCTTTTTGATTTGAATCTCTCCACCAAGGAGGTGGCAGCTTTTTTAGAGGTGCAGGATCAAACGGTGAATATGCGTCGCTATAAATTGCGCAAGAAATTAAACCTGACTAAGGGGCAAGAGCTAGAGGCTTGGTTAAGAGAAGTGCGGAGCAGTATTTAGCCGTTTTTAATAAAGGCTTTAAACGAAAAGAGCCAGCTAAAAGCCGGCTCTTCCCTGTAAACTATCCTAAGAAAAGATTAGTTCCCTTATACCTAGTGTTTCACCAAAGTACCTTGTCTTAGTTGTTGACCACCTTCCAGACGGATGTGGTACATACCCTGCGGCAGAGATTGCAGCGGCAGTTTCAGGATGGGATCGTTTTGGATGAGGCTTTCGTTCCAAACCTCTTGTCCAGAGCTGTTAAATAGTTGCACTCGAATCTTACCTCGCATTTCACTTGGTACCTCAATATTGAGGACGGACTCTACTGGATTTGGATACATGCTGAGGCTTTCGATATGGAATTGAGCCAGACCAATATTCACGGTAAAGCTTTGAACCAAGGTGTCGCTACCACAGGCATTGCTTACAACGAGTTGTACATCTACCGGGCCATTTTGACTGTAGCTGCTATTGGCCATTAGGCCGGTATCTTGCTGTCCGTTACCGAAATTCCATTGGTATTGATCGCTTTGGCTGCTGCCTGATGCGTCCACAAAAATCCATTGCATACCCAGGCTGTCTACAATGCTATAAGTAAAGGCTGCATTAGGCAGGGGCACAGAATCCGTTTGGAAACTAATGGGACCTTCCCAGTCGGAGCTATCCGTGCCATTGCAAATGTTCTGATAGTAAACTTCATAAGCATGCTTAGCTAGCAATTGATCCAGGATTACCAGCGAATCTGTACCACTAATAAGTGTTCCACTTCCTGGATTAAAGCCGCTAAGGCCGTATTCCACTAAGAGTGTGTCTCCCAGGTCTCCGAATTCCAGTACCACACTATCGCAACTGGCAAAAGCCACTTGATTAAAGAAAGGACTGGTGCAATTATTATCCTGTAATTCAGTGATGCAGAAATCATCAATGAAGAACTCATTCGAACCACCAAAGTTTCCTGGGGCAACAAAGCTTAAACCAGTCAATTGAGCGGGTGGTAAAAAGGCATTCTGACTGTAGCTCCACCCGATATTCTGATCCTGACCATTGATTTTAATATAGCAGGTATCCAGATCGAAATCGATAATCTGATCCACATCAAACCATACTCCCGTGCTATAGTTAAAGGTAGCTAGGGTATTAGGTGGTCCAAATCCGTTTGGAGCTAAAACATTGGCCGTACCTCCAAAGAAATCGAGGCTAAAAGCCAGATTTGAATTTTGATAATCTTTAAAGAAATTGATGAAGCCAGAGCTTCCCATTGGCACATAAACTGCCATGGAAACTTCAATTCGTCCGCTGTCAATCGCATTGAATGGGACCCCCGTACTGCTAGCATCCAAGCCAAAGGCTATCACTCGCATAGATTGGGTTCCTGAGTTCGCTTGTAGGCTGCTGATTTCGGTTACATCATTAATGCTCAAAGACTCAAAAAGGGTGGATTGGCCATCAAATGACCCTAGATTGTAGGCTTCGAAATCATCACAAAGGATAGGACTCACTGAAATGTCGATAGGGCCGGCCCAAAGGCTCGTGTCTCCCGGTGCACAGATAGAGCGCACAAATACCTGATTGGGAACATTGGCCGCTTGTAAACTTACCGTGGCAGTAGTAGCGGAAGTGCTTACACGGGTACCACTGCCTATGCTGAAGCCTTTAATACCATATTCGTATTCATATTGGCCAGTAGTGCCATTCCAGGAAACGTCTGCTGAGGTAGCAGTGGAGGAAACCAAACTAAGGTTGGTGGGTTCAGCACAACTGGGAATGAGCTCATAGTGCAATTCATCAATATAGATAGGCTCGAATGAATTCAGAACCCCGTGCTTGAATGCGAAATTCTTATCGGTCATATTGTATCCGGTAGAGGCATCAAAGCTGAGGGTGTAGGTGTTGAAATTTGTGTTTAAGTGAATGGTGTCCAAGGCCTGAAAGCTGTTAATGTCACTAGGGTTACTGATGGTCCCTACAATCAAATCCTCGCTGGGAGCGCTGCTGTTTCGCGCTTTAAAGCGGATGCGTTTATCGCCGAGATCCATATCATTGAAATTTGGACTCACCAGAATTAGGTCGCTAGGGAAGAAGTCATTGTAAATTTGAACACTTTGACTACCGCTGGAAGATTGATTTCCGGTTACTTCAATGCTTCCGGCAGCAGAAAGCAGTGCCTCGTAACAATCTGGAGTACTGCCAATATTGAAGTTTTCGAAGTCTTCCAAATAAGGTGCACTAAAGGATGTGCAAGGGGTTTTAAAGCGTTGGGGTCCTACCCAATTGGAGCTGTCTCCGGGGCCACAAATTCCACGAACCACAAACTCGTAATAGGTGTTTGCGCTCAAGCTATCCAAAAGTTTTTGAGCATTACTGGTTGTGGTTTTAGTTCCTCCAGTGGTGTTTGTACCTTGATAAAAGCCCTGGGGACCAAACCAAATTTCATAGGAACCGGCAGCACCCACTGCAGACCAACTTAAATTGGCAGTACTGTCATTCTGCAAGGCAGCAGCTAATCCTACCGGATCTGGACAAGTTGGCGCTTCATCAATGCTTAGTTCATCAATTGAGCAATCACCGCTATTAGGACCATTACTCACAATTACAAAGCGAATTTGCGTGGTATCCGGATAGCTGGATATGTCGATCCCAATATTTTGGAAGGGTGCTGCACTGCTATTTTGAGGACTACCGCTTATGCGAGTAATTTCTCGCCAAGTTCCGCTGGAGTCGATCAATACCGCAAGTGCAGGCATATTAGGCCCAAAACGATGTACTGCAAAGCTCAAGAAGGGCTGGCTTAAAGCCGAAACATCGATACGTGGGCTTTCTAAAATAGCACTGTCTCCAGAAAATCCGTAGGAACCATGACTGTAAATGTAGTTGCCACTACCGGATACATCTTGATCCGGTCCGGTACCAAATCCGGGTGATGGACCATTTCCAACCGTCCAACGGTATTGACCGCCATTTACCGGGCTGCGCCACCAGCAATTGTCAATCGTGTCGCCGGCATTGTCAAAACCATTACCCATTGCCCAATTGGCTCCATCGAAGTTCTCGAGATAGGGCGCTGTAATTTCGGTACAGGCGGTGCTAAAACTGAGTGGGCCTAACCAATAGGTGTAGGAACCATTGGTACAGGAGTCTCGAAGATATACTTCATAGGCGGTATTTGAACTCAAGTTGGAGATCCGATAGCTACCACTATTGTCATTGATTGAGTCCCCTGCTGTGTTGGGATCAAATCCGGCGGGACCCCATTTAATTTGACTGTGGATTCCCATTCCTGGAGTCCAATTTAAATCAGCACTATTGGTGGTGATGGCATTGAGGCTGATGCTGTTAAAAGATGGAGGACTACAGGCGGGAACGAGCTCATAGTGGAAATCATCGATATAAATGTTTCCGTAGGAGGCACTGCTTTTACTTAGAACAATTGCAATGTAGGAGTCCGTTCCATTGTAGCCATTGCTGCTGCTAATTTCGGTGATGAATTCGGAATAGCTTGGGAAGTCGCGAGTGGGACTGCTACTCGGGATAAAGATGCTATCCAATTGCTGGAAGCTTCCGGGGTTTAAGGGATTGTCTACCGTGCCAATTAGGAAAGAGGCATCACCTCCGGTAGCGGCAGCCATAAAGCGGATCTGTTTATCAGCAAGATTCAGGTCCGAAAAAGCTGGGCTAATCAACATAGTGCGATGATTGGCATTATTGCTGCCGCTCAGGAAAAATTCCAAATGCTGGCTTCCACTAAATGCGCTACTCCCATTATTGTAAGACTTTACTTCCGTTCTGTTTCCACCATTACCTACAAGGCTTGGCGTCCAACAAGCGGGCTCATCATGGAGCGCTTCGTTTTCAAAGTCATTGAAGTAGGGAGCTTGAAAAGGATTACAAGCGGTGCTGAAATAAAAGGCCAGGCTGGAATCGGAAAGGGCATTGCCGCAGTCACGGAAAATGTAGAGCTCATATTCAGTATTGGCTTGGAGGGGATGAATGGTGGCTGGAGCAGTACTTAATAAAGAATCTCCTGTGATGGTGATGGTTCCTTGAGTATAACCACGTGGTCCCCAGTAAAAGCGAAAGTTGCCGGCATTATCGTTGAAGTTGATACCAACGCTGGTGTCTCCGATCGATACCAAAAAGGGGTTGGTTACTTTTTGGCAAGGAGGAATGGTATCGTATTCTACTTCATCGATAAATAGAGTGGTAAATGTGCTTTGGTTTCCATGCAGGAAAGCCAGGTGACTGTCTTGCATATTGTATCCATTTGCTGCAGTTACAGGAATGATGTACTCGCGGTACTGAGAGGTTTCTGTAAAATGAATGGTGTCGAAAGCCTGGAAAGCGGACAAATTGCTTTGATTTGGCATCGATCCAATCACCAATGTAGAGCTGGTGTCGGTGGTGCTAGCCATGAATCGGATTTGCTTTTGACCGAGAGTGAGATCACCAAATTGGGGTGAGATTAGCATGGTTGTATCTCCAAATTCATTGAAGAGTACGACATGTTTCAAGCCACTATAAGGATCGTAGTTTTCTACTTGCGCGGCAGAACCAAAGCCCATGGTATTCACTAAACCGGATTCCCAGCATTGTGGACTTTGAAAGAGGGTGTCGTTTTCAAAGCCAGTGGCGTATCCAATATAATAGGTATTGCTGCAAGCAGCGGCAGCTAGTTGTACACTGGAAGCATTTTGTGGAGTAGGCTTTTTAGTTTCTGTTTCCCCGGCATCTTTCTCCTTCATCTCCGTAGGAGCTTTAGTGAGCTTCAACTGCACCTGCCAGGTTCCCCAGGCGAGGGTGCTAAGCGTCAGGGATGCAAAAAGCAGGGTGACGATCTTTTTCATGTATAGGGCTTTAGAATTTTAAATCGAAGACCAATTAAGAGGAATTGCTTCGCCTACCCTATTTTTTAATATGGACAGAATGTATATGACTGAATTAAGTAGTTGTTTTTCAGAAGTTAAAAGAGTGGTGTGTTGTTTTTATTTCGGAAGTATTTTACTCCTTTATCGGAACATAGCTCCTGGCAAAGTCTGCGTTTTTACCCTGTTTTATTGTCGAAAAACGCATTACATGAATAGCCTTTTTAAAGGCTAATGGGCAAAAAAAAAGCGCCTCGATTGAGACGCTTTCTAAAAGGCTTATCCTTTTCTTATTTCTTCATTTTTTCCAGCACATTTCGCAAAGCGCGACCGCGCAGGTTTTTGGCCAGGATGGTTCCATCACCGCCAATTAGGAAAGTGGCAGGAATGGACTGAACTCCATAAGTGGCCGCTGCAGCATTACTCCAGCCTTTTAGGTCACTTACGTGATTTTCCCAAACCAATTTATCTTGTTCAATAGCGGCAATCCACTGACTCTTGTTTTGATCCAATGACACACTTAAAACGGTAAAGCCTTCGCCTTCTTTAAAGCTAGCATCTTTATAATCGTTGTAAGTGGCTACTACATTAGGGTTCTCGCGGCGACAAGGTTTACACCAAGCGGCCCAAAAGTCGATTAATACTACTTTTCCCTGGAGGTCGGAGAGCTTCCGTACTTGTCCATTAGGATCCTTCATTTCAATCTCTGGAGCTTTGCTGCCAATGCTAATACCACGGCTTTGCTCCTCATCCGGCATTTTATTCAAACCTTCCACAAAGCTTAGTCCAACAAAGCTTAATGCAGCAAGTCCGATAATGAATAGGGGTTTTCTAAAGATGTTCATCTCCTCTTTTTAGTTAACTCTTACAATTTGCGCGCCAATTGCCCGGAGGCGTTCATCGATATTCTCATATCCACGGTCGATTTGCTCAATATTGTGAATGGTGCTGATGCCTTCAGCGCTTAAGGCAGCAATCAGCAGTGAGATTCCGGCGCGGATATCGGGACTGGTCATGGTGGTTGCCTTAAGCGGCGTGGCCTTGTCCATACCAATAACGGTAGCGCGGTGTGGATCGCAAAGAATAATTTGCGCACCCATATCTATAAGCTTGTCGACAAAGAACAGTCGACTCTCAAACATTTTCTGGTGAATCAAAACTGAACCTCTGGCCTGAGTGGCGACTACCAGAGCAATACTCAATAAGTCTGGAGTAAAGCCTGGCCAGGGAGCATCGGCAATGGTTAGGATGGATCCGTCGATAAAGGTTTCAATCTCGTAATGATCTTGCTGGGGTACAATCAAGTCATCGTTTTCACGCTGCACCTTAATTCCCATCTTGCTGAAGACAGAAGGAATTACGCCTAAATCATCGAAGCTTACGTCTTTAATGCGTAATTCAGAGGAGGTCATGGCGGCCATACCTATCCAAGATCCGATCTCAATCATATCGGGAAGCACGCGGTGATCGCAACCTCCTAATTCGCTTACGCCTTCGATACTTAATAAATTGGAACCAATGCCGGAAATCTTAGCGCCCATGCGATTCAGCATTTTGCAAAGCTGTTGCAAATAAGGTTCGCAAGCGGCATTATAAATGGTAGTAGTTCCTTCGGCCAAAGCCGCCGCCATTACAATGTTGGCGGTACCGGTTACTGAAGCTTCATCTAAAAGCATATAAGCGCCCTTGAGTTTTTTAGCTTCTACACCATAAAAGGATTCGCCGGGCTTATAACGGAATTTGGCGCCTAATTTCTGGAAACCTTCAAAGTGGGTATCCAAACGACGACGACCAATTTTATCACCACCCGGTTTAGGGATATAACCTTTGCCAAAGCGCGCTAATAAAGGACCTACAATCATAATACTTCCTCTGAGGGAAGCGCCCTTCACTTTGAACTCATCCGATTCGAGATAGTCCAAATTAAGGTCATCGGCTTTAAAGCTGTAAATACCATGTCCCTTGCGTTGCACTTTAACACCGAGGTCGGCCAGGATGTCGATTAGCTTATTTACATCTACAATATCCGGGATATTGGAAATAGTAACCCGCTCCGCAGTAAGCAGGGTGGCACAGATAATTTGCAGGGCTTCATTCTTAGCTCCTTGTGGAGTGATGGAGCCGCTTAGGCGTTGTCCGCCGGTGATTTGAAAAGTTCCCAAGGAATTATTTTTTCTTGTTGATTTTTCGCTTCGAACGGTTATTGTTGTTGCGTTTGTTTTTGTGGTTATGCTTGTTTCCACCGTGATTTTGCAACAGGTCTCGTTTCTCGGAAAGACTTACATCTGCAACCTGCAATTTGTTGTTCGACATCTCCTTGAGGTTGTTCAGGATTACATCGTCTTCAACATGGTCTTTATTCCACACAATGTAATTTTTCTTCATCACATTGGCCAGAGCCTCGGTGAGAGCGGTTTTTTCTTCCCCTTCTTCCAGCGCTACGGCATAGTCAATCATTTTACGGGTAATATTTCCGTAATGACGGTAGCGACGACTGGTTTGAGGATACTCCACCGGCTGAGGCTTTTCTAATAAGCTTTCCGGTGCAGGAGGAGGATAGGGAGAGTCTACATCCAATTTGAAATCAGACATTATATATAAATGGTCCCAAAGCTTGTGCTCAGGATCATCGTCTGTCTCGTATACCTGAGGGTTCAGGTTCGCGATAATGGCGATTAGATTACGAGCTTGTTTATTGCGTTCGTCCCGATTTTCGATGGTCAGCAGGTAGTCTACCATGCGCTGAACATTACGACCATACTCAGGGATGATCATGCGGGGTCTGCTAGTATTGTATTCCATAGTCTATTGAGAAGGCAATATAAAAAATCAGATTGCAGAGTATTGCCTTTGAAGTCCTAAAAGTACAAAGATAGGGATAGATTGTACTTTGAAGGTTGGCAATGTCACATACAGGAATTGAGCCCACCATTAAAAATCTGGGGCAAGCTCCTTAATTGGAGCAAACAATGGCCTAAGCCAGCCATTGAACTTAACCAGGTTCAGCATTTAAATCTTCTCCAGCTTAGCGAACTTGAGTAGCAGTTTTTTCTCACCCACATTCTCAAAATGGATGATGGCCTTTTTATTGGCCCCGGATCCTTCCATGGATTTAATCTCTCCCATACCAAAACGTGGGTGCTTAACTCTTTGTCCGGCATCAAGGTCAGTGTGGATTTCGAAATTGCCGCTTACGGTATTTTGATCGCTCAATTTTTTCATCCCGGCAGGAGGTCGAACCGGAGTTCGTGGACTATTGCGTTGGGGACGAGCACTGCGTCGATCACCACCAGCCATGGGGCTGCGCTGTGCGGCGGAGTTTGGGCGCTTCTGGCGAAAGCCTTGTAATTCTTCTGGTGATAAAAAGGGACTAAATTCCGGGGTACTTTGATTAAGGTATTTATCATCGATTTCCTCCAGGAATCGCGAAGGTTCGCAGTCTACCAATTTGCCCCAGCGGTATCTCATTTGGGCAAAAGACAGATAGGCTTGTTTCTCGGCACGAGTTAAGGCTACGTAGAAAAGACGGCGTTCTTCTTCCAGGTCAGCGCGACTGTTTACGGTCATCATACTGGGGAAGAGGTTTTCTTCCATGCCCACAATAAAGACCACCGGAAACTCCAATCCCTTGGCCAGGTGAATGGTCATCAGTGATACCTTATTACGATCATTAGGGTCATCCTTATCCTGATCGGTTAATAAGGCCACATCTTGCATGAAAGCTTCCAATTTGGGGTTGCCTTCTTCGATTTCAGCCTGACCTTCGACAAACTCTTTTACAGAGTTCAACAATTCTTCAATATTCTCTACTCGACTAACACCTTCCGGGGTTTTGTCCTCTCCCAGGGTTCGCATCAGACCAGAGGTCTTGGAGATCTGATTTACAACATCAAAGGCATCGGAGTTTTCGGCTAAAATGCGGTAGCTATTGATCTTAGTGACATAATCTTTCAGCTTGTTAACTGCGCCGCGATTAATACCCAGGTCGGGGAAGAAATCGATGTTTTCCAGGATTTCCCAAATGGCGCGATTTTCTTGATTCGCTTTTACAGTAAGCTTTTCAACGGTGGTGTCGCCAATCCCTCGCTTGGGATAATTAATGGTGCGGCGTAGGGCTTCCTCATCTTTAGGATTAATGGCCAATCGGCAATAAGCTAAAAGGTCTTTTACCTCCTTACGTTGATAAAAGGAGAGACCACCATAAATGCGATAGGGGATATTCTTGCGACGAAGATTATCCTCCATGGCCCGCGATTGGGCATTGGTGCGGTAGAGAATGGCAAAGTCGGAATAGTCGAAATGCTCATTCATCTGTCTTTCGAAAATGGTGCGCGCTACCCAGGCTCCTTCATCGGAATCACTTACGGTTTTGTGAACCACAATCTGGTCGCCTCCATCATTTTCAGTGAATACATTTTTAGGGAGCTGATTCTTGTTTTTCGCAATCAAGCTATTTGCTGCTCCCACAATGTTCTTGGTGCTGCGGTAATTCTGCTCCAGCTTATAAACCTGCACATTGTCGTAGTCGCGCTGGAAATTTAGAATGTTCTGGATATTCGCACCGCGGAAGGCATAGATACTCTGAGCATCATCGCCAACTACACAGATGTTTTGAAAGCGATTGGCCAGGGCTTTAACAATAAGGTACTGGGCGTGGTTGGTATCCTGATACTCATCCACCATGATATAGCGAAAGCGATCTTGGTATTTAGCTAAAACCTCGGGGAAGTTCCGTAAGAGGGTATAGGTTTGGAGCAGGATATCATCAAAGTCCATGGCTCCGGCCCTAAAGTTTTTCTCATTATAGGCATTAAATACATCACCCAACTGCGGCATACGTGCCGCGGCATCTTGTTCCTGGAGGTCTGGACTATTAAAGTATTCCCGGGGGGTAATTAAGCCGTTTTTAAAGGCTGAGATTCTACGGGCCACATTGCCGGTCTTGTAAATCTCTTTGTCAAGGTTTAATTCCTTGATTACATTATTAATGGCTTTTTTACTGTCTTCGGCATCGTAAATAGTGAAGTTGGAAGGATAGCCTAAAAGATGGCCTTCAACCCGTAAAATGCGAGCGAATACGGAGTGAAAGGTTCCCATCCAAATATTCTTAGCCTCGGAGGGGCCTACTATTTTACCAATCCGCTCCTTCATTTCGCGAGCGGCTTTATTGGTAAAGGTCAGGGAGAGGATATTAAAAGGATCCACACCTTTATTTGCCATGAGGTAAGCAATGCGCATGGTAAGCACTCGGGTTTTTCCCGAGCCGGCACCGGCAATAACCATAATGGGGCCCTCGGTAGCTTCTACCGCGGCTTTTTGAGGTGGGTTTAGTCCCTGAAGGAAGTCCGTCACAGTAAAAATAATTTGAGGGGCAAAGGTGCGGATATTATGGAAAGGCGGCAAGGGCTTAATGAATAAGCTCCATCCTGGAAAGATCTAATAGTTGATTGCATGTTGGAGGCCAAAATGTATTCCGGGATTGTACCAGTTGTCGATTCAAGTTTGAGAATTAAGGAAATTTGTTTTGAAAATGATTATTCCTTTGCTTTTCCTTTGATTTGGCGTCAAATCTGAAAATCATGCGCAGCTTAAACCTTAGCTTGTTGTTTTTGTGTGCTTTACTTTCTTTCAATGCGAGTGGAGCACATGTTTTTAGTTCTTATTACGAACATAGAGTCGATCCAGTTAATAATACTTGGGAGGTTCGATATCATTTATTTATTAGTCATGATAGATTCGGCACAAATCCATCGCCTTCGAACGTTACCTTGGAGGGGCCGATTACGATAGTTTTAAACAGGGTAGGAAATGCCCCGATAGATACTGTTGAGGTTGAAGATGTGACTTGCAGTGGGTTTGGGTACATTGAGAATTTGTACACGGCTGTCATTCCAATTTCTAGTCTTCCATTAAGTTCTTCTTTGACTCCTCTTGAGTTTACAATTGGAAATGTGGCTTGTTGTGTAGCTGATTTTAGAAATATAGATGCATTAAATACCTATAATACCAGTACTTCAGTAACTATATATCCGAAGGTGGGAATAAATGGTCAGCTAACCTTAGAGTATTTTGATAATATCGGCACGACCCCTGTGCCATTACAAGTTGCTTTCCCTTATACCACAAATTACAATTCCTTTCAAATGTTTCCTGGTATGCAAGGAGCAGATTCGGTGGCCTATGAATTAGTGAATCCAAAGTCGACCCCATCCCAGAACATTGGCTTTGCAGCAGGATATACCGCTTTAACGCCATTCCCGGATTATACCGAGGATACTTTAAATGGGCCATGTGTTCACTTCCCACAGCAGAATATCATCAGTTCTAAAGTAATACCGGGAGGCTATCAATTAGGTCATTATGTAATGGCATTCGAGAAGCGGTATTATCGTACTGGTAATTTGATATTTAAGGATGTTACCTTGGGGATGGTGTATTTTAAGATGTACGACGGAACGAAGTCAATTCCTACTGTCGAGGTAAGTGACAAGGATACTAGTTGGATTATATCAGATAACCCCGAAGTGCTCCAATACAATTTAGAGTATGGCGATACTTTGAGATTGCAATTTAAGGTTGGGGTAGGGCAACCTGGTGATAGTTTGTATGTGTATTCGCAGCAAAGCTTTGTTGATTCAAGTCGTATTCCTGCTTTTGTTAGTTCTGGATGTGAATTTCCTGAGTTGAAGTCCCATAATCCTGGAGGGCAATGGAAGGCAATTGACACGAATCTGGTGTAGTTAATGGGGTTCGGGTGCGCATTCAGTTAAATGGAAGTCCTGGAATTACAGTTAATACACTTCGTTTAGATACTGCGAATTTCTGCGACACAAAGAGTGTACAACTCACTTCGCTGGGCTTTTCCCAAGGCGATTACTGGAGTCCCGGAATCTTAGCTGATGATTCTACAGCTATAAAGACGGAAATAAACCCGCTTAGCTCTCAATGGATTTACTGGATGTCTGCGAACGGAAATAAAAGGGATTCCATTTTTTTAAGGAGAGTGCCTGCCGACTCAATCTACTCTCTGCAATCAACTGGCTCAAGCATACAGAAGCTGGATGCTGATAATTCCCTTAGTCAAGTTTGGGCCATGGCGGAGCGCGTGGATATGAATGGAGTTAAGGAGGATCAGTTCCCTATTGTGGGGGCGGGTTCTTACAGTGTGAAAAGCGAAGTCTATGGGGTCAATAATTGTGATCACTATTCAGACACTTTAAGGGTGGATCAAGATTTTATTTGGGGTTCCAATATGGCGGATGATGGACGCTACACCGCTTCCGTATTATCAACCGATACGATTTTAGGGGTGTATGAGTGTAAAATCAGAGTTCCTTCTAGCGTTCGTGAGTTTGAATACCTGTACGTCCTGGGCCTTGAAAATATTAAGCCAGATGTGCCAAGAAAAGTTAGAGTCCGCGTCTTTAATAGCGGACCTTACCTGGATACCATCTGCTATGTGGGTAAGGAGTCCTATCTAAAGATTCCCGTGGATATTGTATTGCAGAATTGGGATTTCATTCGGCTGGAAGTCCACTTCCTTGAGAATCTCAATATTCAGTTACTGGAAAACACAGCTTCGAGTCTGGCGGTTAATCTGATGGAGAACTATGAGTTTAATGAGATTATGCCGAATACTCCCATTGCCGTAAGTAATTATAGGCTGCCTTTGGGCTATAAGTTTAAAGGTACGATTGGTTTGGATGAGGATAGAATTTCTAAAACTGGCATTCGACTGTATCCCAACCCCGGTTCTGATTATATTGAAGTGGAATTGGCTGAAGCAAAGGAAAATGAATATTGTAGAGTGTATAATAGCCAAGGTCAATTGATGCTCGAAGGTAATTATGAAGTCTTTGAATCAAAGCTAATTTTAGCTGTTGATCAATTGCCTAATGGTGTGTATTTGCTTCATGTAGCCGGGCAACAAGCGAAGTTTAGAGTAATGCATTAACCCACCCTGGGTGCCTGTGCCGAATAAGAGGTGTGAAAGGATTTAGATGATAGTCCCGGTTTGAATCTTATGCGAAGCTCTTGTTGATTTTAATGGGCAAAGGACTGGCTTCCCCCTGCTGACTTTCGACACCTTATTAATACAGGGTATTAGGATAGATAAGGTGTTTTTTGTGAAAAGAGGCAAGGCAGCATTCCGTATTCGAAAAATATCAAGCTGGAATATTGATTTGAAAGGAAGGTAAAAAGCTTCCTTAGCTCGGGCTATGCATCGTTTTCTAAGTATCTGAACAAAAGCCTAAAACATTTTTTCTCAAGGGCTTGCTACGTTGTTGAATTGTTCTACATTTGCAGTCCCCAAAAAAGTGGGGTAGCGAATTTATTAAATAGCTTATATTAAAGGTGTATGCCAACGATTCAGCAATTAGTACGGAAAGGACGTACTAAGATTACTAAGAAGAGTAAGTCTGCAGCTCTGCAGTCTTCACCACAGCGTCGTGGAGTATGTACGCGTGTGTATACCACCACTCCTAAGAAGCCTAACTCAGCCATGCGTAAAGTAGCGCGTGTACGCTTAACCAACGGAAATGAGGTGAATGCCTACATTCCTGGTGAGGGTCACAACCTGCAGGAGCACAGCATTGTATTGGTTCGCGGTGGTCGTGTTAAAGACTTGCCAGGTGTGCGTTACCACATTGTGCGCGGTGCATTGGATACCGCTGGTGTTAATGGTCGGATGCAACGTCGTTCTAAGTACGGCGCGAAACGTCCTAAAGCGAAAAAATAATCCTGTTAGAGAAAAAGACTCATGAGAAAGGCAAGAGCTAAAAAAAGACCCTTATTACCAGATCCCAAGTTCGGTGAGCCACTGGTAACTCGTTTTGTAAATATGATGATGTTGGATGGGAAGAAGAGTACTTCCTACCGCATTTTTTATTCGGCCATTGATATCGTTTCCGAGAAAACCGGAGAGGGTAATGGTTTAGAATTATGGAAAGAAGCCTTAAATAATGTTATGCCTCACGTAGAAGTACGTTCTAAGCGTGTGGGTGGTGCTACTTTTCAGATTCCTGTTCAGATTCGTCCGGATCGTAAAATCTCTGTAGCCATGAAATGGTTAATCTCTTATGCTCGTAAGCGTAATGAGAAATCTATGGCGAACCGTTTGGCAGCTGAGATTATGGCTGCTGCTAAAGAAGAAGGTGCTGCAGTTAAGAAGCGTTTGGATACTCATAAAATGGCGGAAGCTAACAAGGCTTTTGCTCACTTTGGCAGATTCTAAATCCCTCAAATAGGAAAGATAAATCATGGCAAAAAGAGATTTAAAATACACCCGTAACATCGGTATTGCAGCGCACATCGACGCGGGAAAAACCACTACCACCGAACGTATCCTTTATTACGGTGGGGTAAGTCACAAGATTGGTGAGGTGCACGATGGTGCCGCTACCATGGACTGGATGGAGCAGGAGCAAGAGCGTGGTATTACCATTACCTCTGCTGCTACTACCCTTAACTGGCCTTACCGTGGTGATAACTACCATATTAACATTATCGATACCCCCGGACACGTTGACTTTACCGTTGAGGTAAACCGTTCTCTTCGTGTATTGGACGGATTGGTATTCTTGTTCTCTGCGGTTGACGGTGTTGAGCCACAATCTGAAACTAACTGGCGTTTGGCTAATAACTACAACGTTCCACGTATTGGTTTCGTAAACAAGATGGACCGTCAGGGTGCCGACTTCCTGAACGTTTGTGGTCAGGTGAAAGAAATGTTGGGTTCTCATGCGCTTCCTCTTCAGTTGCCTATCGGTGCTGAAGCCGATTTCAAAGGTGTGGTTGATTTGATCAACTTCCGTGGAATCGTTTGGAACGAGGAAGATATGGGTATGACTTTCGAGGAAGTTGAAATCCCAGCTGATATGTTAGACGAAGCTACTGAGTACCGCGAGAAATTGCTCGAGGCCGTAGCTGAGTTCGACGATACCTTAATGGAAAAATACTTTGAGGATCCAGAGTCTCTTACTGAGCGTGAAATCCTTGATGCATTACGTGAAGCGACTATCGCTAACAAAGTAGTGCCAATGATGTGTGGTTCTGCCTTTAAAAACAAAGGTGTACAGGCCATGCTTGATATGGTAATGGAGTTAATGCCTGCTCCGGTAGATATTGAAGCTATCGTAGGTACTAACCCAGATACCGATGCTGAAGAAAAGCGTAAGCCTTCTTTCGATGAGCCTTTCAGTGCTTTGGCATTTAAAATTGCAACCGATCCTTTCGTAGGACGTTTGTGTTTTACCCGCGCCTATTCAGGTACCCTTCCTTCCGGTTCTTATGTGTTGAACACTCGTACTGGTAAGAAAGAACGTATCTCTCGTATCTTCCAGATGCACGCAAACAAGCAAAATCAAATTGATGAGCTGGGCGCTGGAGATATCGGTGCTTTGGTAGGATTTAAAGATATTAAAACGGGTGATACCCTTTGTGCTGAGAATGCTCCTATCATTCTTGAATCAATGGACTTCCCAGAGCCAGTAATCGGATTAGCAGTTGAGCCTAAGTCTAAAGCTGATGTGGATAAATTAGGTATGTCTTTGGCCAAATTGACCGAAGAGGATCCTACTTTCCGTGTTCACACAGATGAGGATACCGGTCAAACTGTAATCTCAGGTATGGGTGAGCTTCACTTGGATATTATCATCGACCGTTTGAGACGTGAATTCAAAGTTGAGGTGAACCAAGGTGCTCCTCAGGTATCTTACAAAGAAGCGATCAACGGTACTGTAGATCACCGCGAGGTTTACAAGAAACAAACTGGTGGTCGTGGTAAATTTGCCGATATCATCGTAACCATTGAGCCTAGTGAAAGCGAAGAGCCTGGATTGGTTTTCGTGAACGAGGTGAAAGGTGGTAACGTACCTAAAGAATTTATCCCTTCTGTAGAGAAAGGATTTAAAGAAGCTATGTCTACTGGCGTTTTAGCTGGTTACCCTGTAGATAGTATTAAAGTGACTTTGAAGGACGGATCTTTCCACCCTGTGGATTCGGATCAGCTTTCTTTTGAGGTTGCAGCCAAAATGGCTTTCCGTCACGCAGTTCCTAAAGCCAACCCGGTATTATTAGAGCCTATTATGAAATTGGAGGTATTAACTCCAGAAGAGTATATGGGTGATATCGTAGGTGACTTGAACCGTCGTCGTGGTGTGGTAGAAGGCATGGGCGATCGTAATAATTCAAAAGCGATCAAAGCTAAAGTGCCCCTGTCTGAAATGTTTGGTTATGTAACTGACCTGCGTACCAACTCATCTGGTCGTGCGACTTCAACTATGGAATTCTCTCACTTTGCAGAGGCTCCTAAGAACATCGCCGAAGATGTAATTGCAAAGGTTAAGGGTAACAAAGAATAAGTTTATTAAGAAGATGAGTCAGAAAATCCGCATTAAGCTTAAGTCTTACGACCACAATTTGGTGGATAAGAGTGCTGAGAAAATCGTAAAGACTGTAAAGAGTACCGGTGCGATCGTGAACGGTCCTATTCCGCTTCCGACCAACAAGCGTATCTACACAGTATTGCGTTCTCCTCACGTGAACAAGAAGTCACGTGAGCAGTTCCAGTTGTCTTCCTTCAAGCGTTTGCTCGACATCTACAGTTCTTCATCTAAGACCATTGATGCCTTGATGAAATTGGAGTTGCCTAGCGGGGTGGAAGTAGAGATTAAAGTCTGAGTTTAGAGTATTAATTTAAATAGATTGTCAAATGCCTGGAATGATCGGTAAAAAGATCGGGATGACAAGCCTCTTTGACGAAAACGGTAAAAACTTACCGTGTACCGTCATCGAAGTGGAGCCCAACGTGGTAACCCAGATCAAGACCGCTGAGAAAGACGGTTACGAAGCCGTACAATTAGCTTACGGCGAACAAAAAGAGAGTCGTGTACCTGCTGCTATGGTAGGTCACTTCAAAAAGGCTGGAGTGAGCCCTCGCAAAAAAGTAAAAGAATTCGATACCAACTTCAAAGAAGTGGAATTGAAGGAAGGTGTAGCAATTAGCGTAGACCAATTTTTTGCCGAAGGACAATTCGTTGATATCTCCGGTGTATCTAAAGGAAAAGGTTTTCAGGGTGTAGTAAAGCGTCATGGCTTTGGTGGTGTAGGTCAAGCTACCCACGGTCAGCATAACCGCTTACGTGCTCCTGGTTCAATTGGTGCCGGTTCGGATCCATCACGCGTATTTAAAGGTATGCGAATGGCAGGACGCATGGGAGGAGCCATGACTATGGTAGAGAATCTCCGTGTAATTAAGGTAGATGCCGATAAGAACCTTTTGGTTGTTAAAGGGTCGGTTCCCGGTCCTAAGAACTCAATCTTAATTATCACCAAGTAATGGAATTAGCAGTATTAAATAAAGAAGGTAAGGATACCGGACGTAAAGTGACCTTGGCTGATGACATTTTTGCGATTGAGCCAAATGAGCACGCCCTGTATTTAGATGTTAAGCAACATCTTGCCAATAAGCGTCAAGGTACTCACAAAGCGAAAGAACGTGCAGAGGTTTCTCGTACTACTAAGAAGTTCTTCCGCCAGAAAGGTACCGGTAATGCCCGTGTAGGATCTTTAAAGAGTCCTGTACAACGTGGTGGTGGTACCGTATTCGGTCCCCGTCCTCGTAACTACGGTTTCAAACTCAACAAAAAGTTGAAAGCTTTGGCCCGTCGTTCCGCTTTAGCACAGAAGGCCGCTGACCAAAATATTGTGGTTTTGGAAGCCCTTCAAATGGACAAGCCAAACACTAAAAGCTACATACAGATTTTGAGCGCCTTAGGCCTCCAAGACAAAAAATCTTTACTGGTGCTTGGTGAGTCAAATAAAGCTGTATATTTGTCGTCCCGAAATTTTAAGGGTTCCGACGTGATAAGTGCTTCAGAATTAAACACTTACGCTGTAATGAAGGCGCAAACTGTGATTTTATCTGAAGATTCGTTGGAGAAGCTTGAAACTGTTTTAAGATAGTAGACCATGGGCATTTTGATCAGACCAATCATCACCGAGAAGGCTACCGCTGATAGCGAAGACAAGAATCGTTTTGCTTTCGAAGTAGCTGTGGATGCCAACAAGGTTGAGATCCGCAAGGCAGTTGAAGAGCTCTACGGTGTAAACGTAGAAAGTGTAAAAACTATGGTAATGCCAGGTAAGCGTAAATTCCGCTATACCAAGCAAGGTATTACTCGTGGTAACACTGGTAAGTATAAGAAAGCCATTGTGCAGGTTCGCAGTGGTGAAACTATTGACCTCTATAGCGAAATTTAATCATGGCTGTACGTAAGTTAAATCCGGTTACTCCCGGACAGCGTTTTAAGGTTGTAGGTCAGTTTGAAACTGTAACCGCCAGCAAGCCTGAGAAGTCTCTTGTAAAAGGGAAGTCTAAGTCGGGCGGACGTAACAATAGTGGTAAAATGACTGTGCGCCAGTTAGGTGGCGGTCATAAACGTCGTTATCGTGTGATCGATTTCAAACGCGAGAAAGACGGCGTTCCTGCAACTATAAAGTCCATCGAGTATGATCCTAACCGTTCTGCTCGCGTGGCTTTGTTGTTTTATGCAGATGGAGAGAAGCGTTACATTATCGCTCCTAACGGTTTACAAGTTGGGCAGCAGGTACTAAGTGGTAAAGATGCTACTCCTGAAATCGGTAACACCATGTTCCTGGAGAATATTCCTTTAGGTACAGTAATCAGTTGCATTGAGATGCGTCCTGGACAAGGAGCTATCATTGCACGTTCTGCCGGATCTTTTGCCCAATTAGCGGCTCGCGATGGTAAGTATGCTATCGTGAAAATGCCTAGCGGTGAAACCCGTATGATCTTGACTACTTGTAAAGCTACCATTGGTGCTATCGGAAACTCAGATCACCAATTAGAGCGTAGTGGTAAGGCAGGTCGTAGCCGTTGGTTAGGTCGTCGTCCTCGCGTTCGTGGTGTAGCGATGAACCCAGTAGATCACCCCATGGGTGGTGGTGAAGGTCGTGCCAGCGGTGGCCATCCACGTTCACGGACTGGTATTCCAGCCAAAGGGTACAAAACTCGTACTCCTAAGAAGGCTTCGAACAAGTATATCATTGAAAGACGTAAAAAGTAATTAGCTATGGCGAGATCACTAAAAAAAGGTCCTTTTATTCACCATAAGCTGGAGCAGCGAGTATTGGCACAAGCCGATAGCGGTAAAAAGTCGGTTATTAAGACTTACAGCCGTGCCTCCATGATCTTTCCTGAAGCAGTAGGTCAGACTATAGCTGTACACAACGGAAGAACCTTTGTTCCTGTTTTTGTAACAGAAAACATGGTAGGTCACAAATTCGGTGAATTTGCATTGACTCGTACCTTCCGTGGACACGGTGGTAATAAGAAAGATAAAGGTAAGCGCTAAGAATAGGTTATGGGATCTAGAAAGAAACAATCTGCTGAAGCAAGAAAGGAAGCCCGTAAGAACGTGGCGATTGCTCAGCTGCGCAATTACCCAACCAGCCCTCGCAAAATGCGTTTGGTAGCTGATATGGTACGTGGAATGGATGTTGAAAAGGCTTTGTACCTCTTAAAGTACAGCCCTAAGCATGCCAGTATTCCCATGGAAAAATTATTGCGCTCAGCGATTAACAACTGGGAGCAGAAGAATGAAGGAGAGCGTATCGAAGATGCAGGATTATATGTTTCCAGCATTCAGGTTGACTCCGCTCGTATGTTGAAGCGTATTCAGGCCGCCCCACAGGGTCGTGCTCACCGCATTCGCAAACGCAGTAATCATGTAACCATTGTGGTAGATGCTCGTAGCAATGACGAAGCAGCCGCAGAATCTAACGAAGTAAACGAATAACCGCATGGGACAGAAGACTAATCCAATAGGAAACCGATTAGGATTTATCCGCGGCTGGGATAGCAATTGGTACGGTGGCCGTAATTATGGCGACAAGATCGCGGAAGATGCCAAAATCCGCAATTACTTGTACGCACGTTTAAACAAGGCCAGCGTTAGCCGTATCATTATTGAGCGTACCCTAAAGCTGGTTACCATTACCATTACTACCAGTCGTCCTGGTATTATCATCGGTAAAGGTGGTCAGGAAGTTGATAAATTGAAGGAGGAGCTTAAAAAGCTCACCAAGAAAGAAGTTCAGATTAACATTTTCGAGATCAAGCGTCCTGAACTAGATGCCAAACTGGTGGCTGATTCTATCGCCCGCCAAATTGAAGGACGTATCTCTTACCGTCGTGCTGTGAAAATGGCTATTGCTGCATCGATGCGTATGGGAGCTGAAGGGATCAAGATTATGGTTTCTGGTCGTTTGAACGGTGCGGAAATGGCGCGTTCCGAAATGTATAAAGACGGACGTACACCCTTGCACACTTTCCGTGCAGACATTGACTATGCTTTGACTGAAGCTCACACTACCTATGGTCGTTTGGGTATCAAAGTATGGATCATGAAAGGAGAAGTATACGGAAAACGCGACCTGAGCAACCCATTCGGTACTGCTAAGAAAAGCAATGGACCGGCTGGTGGAGCCAATGCAGGTGGCGGACGTAACAGAAGAAAAAGAAAATAAGCAGACCGCTTAAAATATTGAAAGATGTTACAACCTAAGAAAACAAAACACAGAAAGCAGTTTAAAGGCCGCATGAAGGGTAACTCCCAGCGCGGTGTCGAGATTGCTTTCGGTAGTTTCGGTCTGAAAGCGATGGATTCGGTTTTCATCACCTCACGTCAGATCGAGGCAGCACGTATTGCAGCTACCCGTTACATGAAACGTGAAGGTCAGTTGTGGATCCGTATTTTCCCCGATAAGCCCATTACCAAAAAGCCAGCCGAAGTACGGATGGGTAAAGGTAAAGGTGCCTTGGATCACTGGGTTGCTGTTGTACGTCCCGGACGTATCCTCTTCGAACTTGATGGTGTAAACCAAGAGATCGCTCAAGAGGCATTGCGTTTGGCCGCTCAGAAGCTTCCCGTTAAATGTAAGTTTATCGTTCGCCGGGATTATACCGGTGCCTAATTAAGATTGAAAGATGAAGGCATCCGTAATTAGAGAAATGACCACGCAAGAAATCTCCGATCAAGTAGCTGAGGAGAAGATCAATTACGACAAGTTGCGTATGGCGCACCACATTTCTCCCCTAGAGAATCCTGTGGAATTGAAAGAAAAAAGAAAGTTGATCGCTCGCTTGAGTACTGAGCTTCGTGCCCGTACTGAAGAAAGCGCATCTTAATAAGACTGTTCAAAATGGAACACAAAAGAAACTTGCGTAAAGAACGTATCGGGGTAGTTACCAGCAACAAAATGGCTAAGTCCATCGTGGTGTCGGTAGAGAAAAAGCAGAAGCACCCTATGTACGGTAAGTTTATTAAGCTTACCAAGAAGTTTCATGCTCACGATGAGAAAAATGAGTGCAATATCGGTGATACCGTTCGCATCATGGAAACTCGTCCCCTGAGCAAGACCAAGAACTGGAGACTAGTAGAAATCATTGAAAGAGCGAAGTAAGCGATGTTACAACAGGAATCTAGACTTAAAGTAGCGGATAACACCGGAGCCAAGGAAGTTCTGGTAATTCGTGTGTTGGGAGGTACCGGTCGTCGTTATGCTTCCGTTGGAGACCGCATCGTGGTTTCTATCAAGGAATCTACTCCTTCCGGTAATGCCAAAAAAGGACAAGTATCCAAAGCGGTAGTGGTTCGCACTAAGAAAGAGGTTCGTCGTCCTGATGGATCTTATATCCGTTTTGATGATAATGCTTGTGTATTACTGAATGCGCAGAATGAGATGCGTGGTACCCGTGTTTTCGGACCGGTTGCTCGTGAACTTCGCGACAAGCAGTATATGAAGATTGTATCACTAGCCCCTGAGGTACTTTAAACGAAAGAACAATGGCCAAATTTCATATCAAAAAAGGTGATAAAGTAGTTGTTCTCTCCGGCGAAGACAAAGGCAAGGAGGGTACAGTACTGGAGATGCTTCCCAAAAAAGGAAAGGCGATCGTTGAAGGTATTAATGTGGTGAAAAAACACAAGAAGCCTAGCGCAACCGATCCTCAAGGAGGAATTGAAGAAGTAGAAGCCCCTGTTTATCTGTCTAAACTGATGTTGATCGATCCCGCGAATGGTGAACCCACTCGTGTAGGTCGTAAAACCGACGAGAACGGTAAACTGGTACGCTATTCAAAGAAAACTCAAGAGATTATTAAGTAATGGATTTTTCTACCAAATTAAAAGATAAGTACCAGGAGCAGATCGTTCCGGCTCTTACCGAAGAATTCGGATATCAGAATCGCATGGAAGTTCCTCGCTTGAAGAAGATCGTTCTTTCTCAAGGTGTAGGTGAAGCTACCGGAGATAAGAAACTGGTAGAGCAGGCGGTTGAGCAAATGTCTATGATTGCTGGTCAGAAAGCGATCGTTACTTATTCCCGCAAGGATATCTCAAACTTTAAACTTCGTAAAGGCATGCCTATCGGAGCTAAAGTGACTCTTCGCGGCGAGCGCATGTTCGAATTCCTGGAGCGTTTATTGTGGTCAGCGTTACCACGTATTCGTGACTTTAACGGAATCAAGAATAATGGATTTGATGGTCGTGGTAACTATACCTTAGGTATTACCGAGCAGATCATCTTCCCCGAGATGAATATTGACAGAGTGCCACGCATTACCGGTATGGATATCACTTTTGTGACTTCCGCTGAAACCGATAAAGAAGCTTTGGCATTGTTGAAGAACTTTGGTTTACCCTTCAAAAAATAAGACATGGCGAAAGAATCAATGAAAGCGCGCGAGCGCAAACGCGAAAAGCTGGTAGCCAAATACGCTCAGAAGCGTGCCGAGCTCAAAGCAGCCGGTGATTATGAAGCTTTACAAAAGCTTCCTAAGAATGCCTCTCCTGTGCGTCTGCACAATCGTTGCAAGCTTACCGGTCGTCCACGTGGATACATGCGCCAGTTCGGAATTAACCGGGTAACCTTTAGAGAGATGGCCAATGATGGTCTGATCCCAGGAGTTAAAAAAGCCAGTTGGTAAAAAGGTTTAGAGATGATTACAGATCCAATTGCAGATTATTTGAACCGTGTTCGTAATGCCATCTTGGCCGGACACAAAGTAGTGGAAATCCCTGCTTCTAACTTGAAGAAGGAAATCACTAAAATTCTTCAGGATCAGGGTTATATCCTGAACCATAAAATCCTGGAAGAAGGACCTCAAGGCACTATTAAGATTGCTTTGAAATATGATCGTATTACCAATGAGCCTGCTATCCGTTCTTTGAAGCGTGTTAGTAAGCCAGGTTTGCGTACTTATACCGGCAGTGCAAACATGCCACGGGTAATCAATGGTTTGGGTATTGCTATCGTATCTACTTCGAAAGGAGTGATGACCGATAAAGAGGCCCGTAAAGAGAATGTAGGTGGCGAAGTTCTTTGCTACGTATACTAAAAATTAAGAGATGTCACGAGTAGGAAAAGCCCCCATTAGTATCCCAGCCGGAGTTGAAGTAAGCTTCAAGGATGGTGTGGTTGCCGTGAAGGGTAAATTAGGTGAGCTTCAGCAAACTGTTTCAGACAGTGTGGAGTTGAGCATCGAAGATAATACCATCACTGTGAGCCGTAAGAATGATGAAAAGCAATCACGTGCCGATCATGGTCTGTACCGTGCTTTAATCAACAATATGGTAATCGGTGTTTCTGAAGGTTTCGAAAAGAAATTAGAACTGGTAGGTGTAGGTTATCGTGCAACTAACCAGGGACAACTTTTGGATCTTTCTTTAGGATACTCTCACAATATCGTTCTTGAGGTGCCTCAAGAAGTTAAAATTGAGACTGTATCTGAAAAAGGTAAGAACCCGGTAGTAATCCTTAAGAGTCACGACAAGCAACTGGTTGGTATGGTAGCGGCTAAGATTCGTTCTTTCCGTAAGCCAGAGCCTTACAAAGGAAAAGGTGTTCGCTTTGTAGGTGAGTACATCCGTAGAAAGGCTGGTAAAACTGCTAGTAAATAATTAAGACATGGCACTGACTAAAACAGAAAGAAGAACCCGAATCCGCAGCCGGATTCGTAAAAAAGTAAGCGGAACTAATAGTATTCCTCGCTTATCGGTTTTCCGTTCCAATAAAGAAATTTACGCTCAGCTGATTGATGATGTGAGTGGTAAAACTTTAGCTGCTGCATCTTCTTTGGATAAAGAAATCAGCAAAGAAGGAACCAAGTCGGATATCGCGAAAGCCGTAGGCGCTGCCTTGGCCAAGAAAGCCACTGAAGCAGGCCTCGAAACTTGTGCCTTCGACCGTGGTGGATATTTATATCACGGACGGGTAAAAGCTTTGGCTGATGGTGCTCGCGAAGGTGGATTAAAATTTTAAGAAAATCCCATGATTAAAGGACACAAAAATATTCAACGCGTAAAGCCGAGTGGTCTGGAATTAACTGACCGCGTTGTAGGCATTCAACGGGTAACCAAAGTGACCAAAGGTGGACGTACCTTCGGTTTCTCTGCCATCGTTGTGGTAGGAGATGAAAACGGGGTTGCCGGTTACGGATTGGGAAAAAGCAAGGAAGTATCCGAAGCAATTCAGAAAGGTATTGAAGATGCCAAGAAGAATTTGGTACGTATTCCGCTCGTGAAGAATACTATTCCTCATCAGCAGGATGGTAAATTCGGAGGAGCCCGCGTATTCCTTCGTCCTGCATCAAACGGTACCGGAGTAATTGCCGGTGGTGCGATGCGTGCGGTATTAGAAAGCCTTGGTGTACATGATGTACTTGCCAAATCTAAAGGTTCTTCTAACCCTCACAACGTGGTAAAAGCTACCTTCGACGCATTGCTTTCATTGCGTGATGCTGGTGCAATTGCTAAGACTCGCGGTATTAGCGTGGATAAAGTATTTAACGGTTAAGATATAGTTTCATGGCTAAGATCAGAGTTAAACAAGTACGCAGCAAAATCAACCGTCCGGAGGATCAAAAACGTACCTTGGAGGCCTTAGGTTTGCGTAAGATGAACCAAGTGGTTGAGCTTGAAGCCACTCCTCAAATTATAGGTATGGTACGTAAAGTAGCCCACCTATTGGAAGTGGAAGAATTGAACTAAGCTAACGCATAGAAAGATAGTATAATGAGCTTGAATAATTTAAAACCTGCGGAAGGTTCTGTAAAGAACACAAAGCGCATCGCCCGCGGTGAGGGAAGTGGACATGGTGGTACTTCTACCCGTGGTCACAAAGGTGCCAAGTCTCGCAGTGGATATAAATCCAAGATTGGTTTTGAGGGTGGTCAGATGCCATTACAGCGTCGTGTACCCAAGTTCGGTTTTAAAAACCCTAACCGCGTAGAGTACAATGGTATTAACCTGGATACTTTACAGACTTTAGTAGACAGCGGTAAAGTAAGTGGAGATTTAACCGTACAAAGCCTTATCGATAACGGATTGATCGCTAAGAACGATCGCGTTAAGATTCTTGGACGCGGCGAATTGACCGCAAAGTTGAACGTAGAAGCACACGCTTTTTCTGCCAGCGCTAAAGCAGCGATTGAGGCTCAAGGAGGCGAGGCTAAAACTGTATAAAACCGGAGCATGAAGCGATTTATCGATACGATCAAGAATATCTGGGCAATCGAAGAACTAAGGGAGAAGATTCTTTTAACCTTAGGTCTTTTGCTTATTTATCGCTTAGGTTCCAATGTGGTTCTTCCAGGCGTTAATACCGAAACCCTGCAGTCTTTGCAAAGTCAGGCTGATGGTGGTTTAATTGGTATTTTGAATGCCTTCACCGGAGGTGCCTTTGCGAATGCCTCTATTTTGGCATTGGGAATTATGCCTTATATCTCTGCCAGTATCGTAATTCAGCTTCTGGGTATGGCTGTTCCTACCATCCAAAAGATGCAAAAGGAAGGAGAGAGTGGCCGTCGTAAACTGAATCAAATTACTCGGATCTTAACCATTGGTATTACCATGGCACAGGCTCCGGGCTATGTTGCAAACCTAATGGCACAAGGAGTGGAAACAACAGTAGGTGGTCAAACCTTCTGGTTGTTGAGTATCGTAGTACTTACTGCGGGTACCATTTTCGCTATGTGGTTAGGTGAGCGCATTACCGACAAAGGAATTGGTAATGGTATCTCCCTACTTATTATGGTGGGTATTATTGCCAGTTTGCCTCAGGCCTTCTTACAAGAACTCGTTTCCAAATTGGAGCGTAGTGGAGGTGGTCTGGTACTCTTTGTGGTAGAGATTGCAGCTTTAATTATTGTTATTCTATTGGCGGTAGCCTTGGTACAAGCGGTACGTCGTGTTCCTGTGCAGTATGCTAAGCGTACAACTGGAGGTCGCACTTTTACCGGTAACATGGCACGTCAGTATATTCCTCTTAAGGTGAATGCTTCAGGTGTAATGCCGATCATTTTTGCACAAGCAATTATGTTTATTCCGGTAACCATCCTTAGCTACACCGCGGCTGGTGAAGATGCGAGCGGCGGATGGTTAATTACGGCCTTCAGCGATATTCAGGGATTTTGGTACAACTTCGTGTTTGCCGTACTGATTATCTTATTTACCTATTTCTATACAGCAATTCAGGTTAACACTAATCAAATGGCTGAAGACCTGAAGCGCAACGGTGGTTTTATTCCGGGTATTAAACCGGGTAAGGCAACTGCAGAATTCTTGGACACGGTACTGTCTCGTATCACCTTACCGGGATCCATTTTTCTGGCCATTTTGGCCATTTTACCGGCCTTCGCTATGATTGCTGGTGTAAACACTCAGTTCGCATATTTCTACGGAGGTACCAGCTTACTCATCATGGTGGGCGTAGTATTGGATACTCTGCAGCAAATTGAGAGCTATTTGTTGAACCGTCATTACGATGGTTTAATGAAAAACGGAAAATTAAAAGGAAGAGCAGTTAGCGCATTCTAAGGAGAAGAACACTATGGCGAAACAATCGGCAATTGAACAAGACGGAACTATCGTAGAGGCATTAAGCAATGCCATGTTCCGGGTTGAATTGGAGAATGGACACGTTATTACTGCGCACATCTCCGGAAAAATGCGAATGAACTACATTAAACTTTTACCCGGTGACAAAGTGAAACTTGAAATGTCACCCTATGATTTAAGCAAAGGTCGTATTACTTACCGCTACTAAGATTATGAAAGTAAGAGCATCATTGAAAAAAAGAAGTGCAGATTGCAAGATCGTACGTCGTAAAGGCAAGCTGTACGTGATCAACAAGAAGAATCCCAAGTTCAAACAAAGACAAGGTTAATATTTAGCTGATATGGCGAGAATTGCTGGTATTGATTTACCGAAAAATAAGCGAGGCGAGATTGGCCTTACCTATATCTTCGGCATTGGCCGCAGCCGTGCTGTAAAGATCCTCGAAGAGGCCGAGATCGACCCAAATATCAAGGTTAGCGAATGGGACGACGATCAGTTGACCACCATCCGTCGAATTATTTCTGATAATTACACCGTAGAAGGTGAACTGCGTTCTGAGATCCAATTGAACATCAAGCGTTTGATGGATATCGGTTGCAATCGTGGTATTCGTCATCGTGCCGGCTTGCCACTTCGCGGTCAGCGCACTAAGAATAACTCTCGTACGCGTAAAGGTCGTCGTAAGACCGTTGCGAACAAGAAGAAGGCCACTAAATAATATTGACGCATCATGGCAAAGAAGCAAGGAAAAGTTACTAAGAAGCGTAATGTGGTGGTTGAAGCAGCCGGAGAGGCGCATATCAACGCTACATTCAATAACATCATTATCTCGCTTACCAATACTCGCGGTCAAGTTATTTCTTGGTCTAGCGCCGGTAAAATGGGATTCCGTGGTTCTAAGAAAAACACTCCTTACGCTGCTCAAATGGCAGCCGAGGACTGTGCAACTAAAGCTGCAGAATACGGATTGAAAAAGGTGAAGGTTTACGTTAAAGGACCAGGTAATGGTCGTGAATCTGCTATCCGTAGCATCCACAACAGTGGAGTAGAGGTTACTGAAATTGTTGACGTAACCCCAATCCCACACAATGGATGTCGTCCACCCAAGAGAAGAAGAGTTTAATCACCGATTTAGATTAAAGAGTAATGGCTAGATACACAGGCCCCGTTTCCAAGATCGCACGTAAATTCCAAGACCCTATTTTCGGTCCTGATCGTGCCTTAGAAAGAAAAAACTATCCTCCCGGTCAACACGGTCCTAACCGTCGTCGCGGGAAGAAATCGGAATATGCTATTCAGTTAGCTGAAAAGCAAAAAGCAAAATACACATACGGTATTCTGGAACGTCAGTTCGCGAATATGTTCGATCGTGCTTCTCGTGCAAAAGGTATTACCGGTGAGGTATTACTTCAATTATGCGAAAGCCGTTTGGATAATATCGTGTACCGTTTAGGGATTGCACCAACTCGTCGTGCTGCACGTCAGTTGGTAGGTCACCGTCATATCACTGTAAACGGTGAGGTGAACAATATTCCTTCTTACCACGTGAAAGTTGGTGATATCATCGCTGTACGCGAGAAGTCTAAATCTCTTCAAGTGGTATCAGAGTCATTATCCGTTCGTAAAGAACCATTAGAATGGTTGGAATGGAATGAATCTTCACACAGCGGTAAAATGCTGAGCGTACCTATGAGAGCCCAAGTTCCTGAAAACATTAAGGAGCAGCTCATCGTAGAATTGTACTCTAAATAATTAATAATCTTAATCCCTACCCTTATGGCGATTTTAAATTTCCAGAAGCCTGATCAGGTTATTATGAATCAAGCGACCGATACCGAAGGTCAATTTGAGTTCAGGCCTTTGGAGCCCGGTTACGGTCTCACCGTAGGAAACGCATTGCGTCGGGTTCTTTTGTCATCACTGGAGGGCTTCGCCATCACTTCTGTTCGCATCGAAGGAGTGGACCACGAGTTCTCCACCATTAAAGGTGTGGTAGAAGACGTTACTGAAATCGTTCTAAACCTTAAACAAGTGCGCTTTAAGCGTCAGATTGAGGAGAACGAAACTGAGAATATCAATGTGAGCATAAGCGGCCAAGAACGTATCACCGCCGGTGATATCGGTAAATTTGCCAGCTCATTCCAGGTACTGAACCCAGACTTGGTAATTTGTAATCTCGATCCTTCAGTGACCATTACCATGGACATCACCGTTGAGAAAGGTCGTGGTTACGTGCCTGCTGAGGAAAACAAGAAAAGTGGTGCTCCAATCGGAACCATCGCTGTAGATGCTATCTATACTCCCATCAAGAATGTGAAGTACAGCATCGAAAACTATCGTGTGGAACAAAAGACTGACTTTGAAAAGTTGATCTTAGACATCACCACTGATGGTTCCATTCATCCTAAGAAAGCACTTACTGAAGCCGCTAAAATCTTGATCCAACACTTTATGTTGGTGAGTGATGAAAAAATCTCTTTAGAAGACAATTCTTCTTCTGAGGCTGATAAGTACGATGAAGAAATCCTTCACATGCGCCAATTGCTTAAAACCAAATTGGTGGATATGGATCTTTCTGTTCGTGCATTGAACTGCTTGAAAGCAGCTGAAGTTGATACCTTGGGAGATTTGGTAACTTACACCAAGAGCGATCTAATGAAATTCCGCAACTTCGGTAAGAAATCTCTTACTGAACTCGACGAATTAGTGGAAAGCAAGGGATTAAGCTTCGGTATGGATATCTCTAAATACAAATTAGACAAGGACTAGTTAACCGATGAGACACGGAAAGAAAATAAATCATCTCGGTAGAAAGTCAGCACACCGCAAGGCTATGCTGGCCAATATGGCAAACAGCCTTATTGAACACAAGCGTATTAACACCACCGTTGCCAAAGCCAAAGCTTTGAAATTGTTCGTGGAGCCGTTGATCACTAAATCAAAAACCGACAGCACTCACAACCGTCGTATTGTATTCTCTTATTTGAAGAATAAAAATGCGGTTACTGAATTGTTCCGTGAAGTGGCTGCCAAAGTTGGTGATCGTCCCGGAGGATACACTCGTATCATTAAAACCGGTACTCGTTTAGGTGATAACGCTGAGATGTGTATGATCGAACTGGTTGATTTCAATGAAATCTATACCAGTGCCAAGAAAGAAGCTACTAAGTCTAAACGTCGTCGTCGTGGCGGTTCTGGAAAATCTCAGAAAGAGGAGGCTCCGGCTGTTGAAGCGGCAACTGAAGAGGTAGTAGAAGAAGCTCCAGTAGTAGAAGAGGCTCCAAAAGCCGAAACTCCTGAAGCTCCTGCTGACGAATCGAATGAAGAAGAAAAGAAAGGCGAGTAATTGAATTTCTTTTAACGTATACAAAAGGGATAAGAGCATTAGTTCTTATCCCTTTTTTTGTGGGTGATTGCTTTAGGAATTAACTTTGAAGAGTTTTTGAAAGATGGCCAATTTTACACGTAAGAAAGCAGTAGTAGTCCTGCAAGATGGAACTACATTTTGGGGAAGATCGGTAGGTTTAGACGGAAGTTCTACCGGCGAAATTTGTTTTAACACTGGAATGACCGGCTACCAGGAGATCTTCACCGATCCCAGCTATTATGGCCAGTTAATGGTTACTACCAATGCCCATATCGGTAATTATGGAGTGAAGGATGATGAAGTAGAGTCAGACTCCATTAAAATTGCGGGTTTGATTTGTAAGAACTTTAGCTTCGATCACAGTCGTGTGGGAGCCAATAATTCCCTTTTAAAGTACTTTGAAGAGAATGGCAAATTGGTAATCTCGGATGTGGATACTCGTGCTCTGGTACGTCATATCCGTAGCAAGGGAGCTATGAATGCGATTATCAGTACCGAGACGGATGATCTGGAAGCATTGAAAGCACAGCTCAAAGAAGTGCCTTCCATGGAAGGTTTGGAGCTTTCCTCAAAAGTGGCAACTACCGAAGCCTATTATTTCGGTGATGAAGATGCCACCAATAAATTAGCCGTTCTTGACTTGGGTGTAAAGCGCAATATTCTGCGTCATTTCGCCAACCGCGGTTGTTATATGAAAGTATTCCCTATGGATACTTCATTGGAAGAAATGAAAGCCTGGGCTCCGGATGGATTATTCATTTCCAATGGACCTGGAGATCCTGCTGCGATGCAAAACACGGTGAGCATCGTAAATGATATGGTGAACTCAGGATATCCCGTATTTGGTATTTGCCTCGGACACCAGTTGATTGCCATTTCACAGGGCTTAAACACTTATAAAATGCATCAGGGTCACCGTGGAATAAACCACCCGGTACTGAATATCTTAACCGGTAAGGGAGAAATCACTACCCAAAACCATGGCTTCGTAGTAAGTATGGATGCCGTTGAAGAACATGCAGAAATTGAATTAACTCACCGTCACCTAAATGATGACGGTGTTCAAGGCATTCGCCTAAAAAATAAACCGGTAAGCAGCGTGCAATATCACCCCGAGGCATTTCCCGGGCCGCACGATTCTGAATACCTTTTTGATCAATTCGTAGAACAACTGAAACAATCTAAATCCTAAGAAATGGCAATTATTTCCGGCATCCACGCCCGTCAGATTCTCGACAGTCGCGGTAACCCCACAGTAGAAGTCGATGTAATTACGGAAAGCGGCGCCCTGGGGCGTGCAGCAGTTCCCTCCGGAGCTTCCACCGGTGTTCATGAAGCAGTAGAGCTTCGCGATGGTGGAGATCAGTGGATGGGTAAAGGCGTGCAGAATGCCGTGGATAATGTAAATAAATTGATCGCCCCGGAGATTATTGGGATGTTCGTTACCGACCAGGCTGATATTGATCAGCGTATGTTGGATCTGGATGGTACCCCCAATAAAGCCAAATTAGGAGCGAATGCCATTTTAGCCGTTTCCTTAGCGGTGGCTAAAGCTGCTGCCAGTGAAACCGGCCAAACTTTGTACAATTACGTAGGAGGGGTAAATGCTCGCACCTTACCCGTACCTATGATGAATATCCTGAATGGCGGAGAGCATGCTGATAATGCCATCGACTTTCAGGAATTTATGGTTATGCCTTTCGGTGCCTCTAGCTTCTCAGAAGGATTACGCTGGGGAACGGAAATTTTTCACCACCTGAAAAGTGTGTTAAAGGAAAAGGGGTACAGCACTAATGTTGGAGATGAAGGAGGTTTTGCTCCCAATATTCAATCTAATGAAGAGGCCATTGAAACGGTATTGGTAGCCATAGAAAGAGCAGGTTTTAAAGCAGGAGAAGAGATTTACATTGCCATGGATGCCGCCGCCAGTGAGTTTTATCATGCCGATGATAAGATGTATCACTTCAGCGATGGTGCCAAGCGTAGTAGTGAAGAAATGGTCGCTTATTGGACCGAATGGGTGAACAAATACCCCATTATTTCCATTGAAGATGGACTGCATGAAGATGATTGGGCCGGTTGGACTCAATTGAACGCAGCTATTGGTGATCGTGTTCAATTAGTTGGCGATGATTTATTCGTAACTAATGTGGAGCGTGTACAGCAAGGGATCGATCAAAAAGCGGCTAATTCTGTTTTAATTAAAGTGAACCAAATTGGAACTTTAACTGAAACCATAGAAACCGTGAGTCTGGCACAAGCCAATAGTATGACTTGTGTAATGAGTCACCGTAGTGGAGAAACAGAAGACTCTACCATTGCTGATTTGGCAGTAGCTCTTAATACCGGTCAGATTAAAACCGGCTCTGCTTCACGCAGTGATCGTATGGCAAAGTACAATCAATTGCTTCGTATCGAGGAGATGTTGGGCGAAAGTGCCAAATACCTCGGTACCCAATTCAAATTCATTAAAAAATAGTATTCGTAAATGGAAAATTTAAAACAGCACTTTTCTACTAAAATAGATTCAGCTGCAGCTGAGATCAAAGATTTCCTTGCTAAGCATGGTGATAAAGTAGTGGGTGAGGTGAAAATCAGTCAGCTTTACGGCGGTATGCGCGGTGTAAAAGCTCTGATCACCGAAACCTCTAAATTAGATCCAGCCGAGGGTATTCGCTTCCGCGGATATTCAATCCCCGAATTGCAAGATCTTTTACCCAAGGCTCCTGGTGGAAACGAACCCCTTCCCGAAGGCATCTTTTATTTGATGTTATTCGATGAGCTTCCTACTGAAGAAGCCGTAAAGGCGGTTACCCTGGAATGGCAAAAAAGAGCGGAAGTACCGGCTCATGTGTTTAAGGTATTAGATGCATTGCCAACCGATACCCATCCTATGACTCAGTTCGTATCTGCCATCATGGCCTTACGCACTGAAAGTGAATTCCACACCGCTTACCGCGATGGAATTAATAAGAAAGATTACTGGCAGCCTACCTTCGAAGATGTAATGAACCTCATTGCTCGTCTTCCACGTGTAGCCGCTTATATCTACCGTCGTACTTACCATAATGGCGATCATATTGCTCCGGATCCAAGCTTGGATTGGGGAGGCAACTTCGCGCATATGCTTGGATTTAATGATGAGGAATTCCGTGAATTAATGCGCATTTACCTTACCATTCACTCTGATCATGAAGGTGGTAATGTGTCCGGTCATACCATTCACTTGGTAGGATCTGCATTGAGTGATGCTTATCAGTCATTCGCTGCCGGTATGAATGGTTTAGCAGGACCATTACACGGCTTAGCTAATCAGGAAGTAATTCGCTGGACTTTGGCCATGCGCGATGAATTAGGTGGTGGCTTACCTAGTAAGGATGCCATCGAAGGCTATGTGCGTAAGACTTTAGACGAAGGTAAAGTTATCCCAGGATTCGGTCATGCAGTATTGCGTAAGACGGATCCTCGTTATACTGCTCAACGTGAATTCGCGCTGAAGCACATGCCCGAGGATGAATTATTCCAGGTGATTAGTCGTATTTACGAGGTAGTTCCTGCAGTATTGGAGGAATTAGGTAAAGTGAAAAACCCATGGCCTAATGTGGATGCCCATAGTGGACAGTTATTGATGCACTACGGATTAACCGAGTATGATTTCTATACCGTATTATTTGGTGTGAGTCGATCTTTAGGAACCCTGGCCAGTTTAATCTGGGATCGTGCTTTAGGAATGCCTATCGAACGTCCAGGATCTACAACCACAAAATTGTTGAAAGAAGAGTTTGACCTCTGATTTTATCAATAAATATTAGGAAGCCGACATTAATGTCGGCTTTTTTTTTGTCCATAGTAGAAGCAAGGCTCGAGGAAATAATCGCAAAAGCAACACATAGTTGTATAGTGCCTATTTTCTGTAATATTAGTTCGACAATCGTAGATAATTAACCACAATAATTGGTTGATAGTGTTACGATAATTGAAATTCAGCTGCTGTTTATTTGTTGTGAAAAATGAATGCTGCCGGATACAGCTCAATTAAATGAATTGCCATTCCCCCAATAAAGAGAATTCATTCTCAAGTAATTCATTGAGCGGCCGATTGGCGCAGGCTGATGCAGGCATTCAATATTGCACCCAAAAAACACTATACGATGAGATTTCTATTGGTCCCTTTATTGGCATTGATGGCCATGTCCTCAAGTGCCCAAAATTTAGCCTCAACTTATTTACAAGGAAGTCTTGGTTTTGATGAATCGGCCAGTTTCCATAACAAGGGAACATATAGCTATTCCCATCCTGAGGCACTTGCTTCGCAATGCATGTGGTCAGACGGGGCGGCTGTTTATATGTTTGGGGGAACACATGCACAGACTTCGCAGGCAAATTCTTTGGAACTTAATAACAGACTGTGGAAGTATACACCCAATAACGGATGGGAGCTTCTCAAGGGGTCTACAGGAACAGTTGTGGTAACCACTACCTCCAGCACCCCGGTATACAATGGTAGTTCAGATTTGATTTATGGGTCGCCGGGCACCGCATCTCCAACAAACCTGCCAGGGGCCCGCGCAGGAGCCTCTTATACCAGTGATGGAAATGGCGGTTTCTTCATGTATGGTGGTTATGGCTTAGGATACAATGGAGGTGGAAAGGCTGTTGGAGTTTTGGAAGATCTATGGTATTTCGATGGCACTAACTGGACCTCCTTAATGGATTATGTTTCAGTAGGACGAAGTGCAGTATACGGGGCCCAAGGTCAGTCTAACTCCACAAACACCCCCGGATCACGTGTAGGTGCGGCACTTTGGTACAAAGATGGTCACTTGTATTTATTCGGAGGTTGCACTAGTCCTTTTAACACTACTGCATCCATTGGTCCAACATTCGGGGGCTTGACTAATATGAATGGGAAAAGTGATTTATGGCGTTTCGACCTTAGTACCAATCAATGGACTTGGATTGATGGAGCTACTACTTCCGCCAACTTCGCAATTCAATCTGGAACAAATTATACGAATCCTCCCAGTACTTCTTCTGCGAGCTATTGTATAGGAGCCAATGGGGACTTTTATCTCTATGGAGGTTACGAGTATTGGACTGATGTTAATGGGACTAAATATTACAGTCCCGCTGAAACCTTATGGAAATATAATGTTGATAATGGCTGGTCATTGGTAGTGGGGAACCCAAATTCACTTAGTGGTGGTTCTACTACAACTCCTGGCTGGCAAATTAATGCGCCGCTGATCGAGTTTAATGGTTCACTTTATTTCTTTCCTGGATTGATAACCTTCAATGGCCCTCAAAATACTACAACAGTTCAGTCTGTTGTTTATAAATGGGATGGCACAAATTGGCAAAGTGTAAAGACTTGTGCGACTTCCTCGGCTCCAGGCCTTGCCTATCGGAATGATGCTTGTTTGGGCAAAGTAGCTGCGGGTGCTGTGGTCCTGTTTAATGGAGAGGTTTTTCACTATGGTGGTGTAGGGGAAAGTAGTCCCATTAAATATTCGGCTAGTCTGACTCGATTTGATGGTCAAAATTTTGCGGCTGTAAGCTCTTTGCCTGCAAATACTTCCAATTATTTCAATAGTGCCACGACTAGTGTATCCAAGCCTGGTTCTTTAAATCAAGCCGCATCTGCTTACAATGAAGAAACCCGAACCCTATTTGTTTATGGAGGGGATAATTATAAATCCGGTTTGTTTTCAAATTTGTGGAAATATCAGGATGGGCAGTGGGTTTGGTTAACAGGTAGTGGTGCCTCATCAACGACTAAGCCGGTTTATGGCACGCAAGGGCAAGAATCTGCTACGGTCACCCCTGGTTCGCGAATGGCCGCAGCAATGTGGTGTACCAATGGCTATGTATGGTTATTTGGTGGAAGAGGATATGATGTAAATGGCTCTTTAGGCCGTATGAGTGATTTGTTTCGATACAATATCGCCACCGGTCAATGGGCCTGGATTAAAGGACCTAAAACCATTTCCGGGGCGGGCACTTTTGGTACTAAAGGAGTAGCTGGGGCTTCCAATAACCCTCCCGGACTTAGCGGTATGCGTGCATGGAAGCCAAAAGTGAGCGGTAATACAGTTTACATTTATGGCGGAATTGCAAGTGGAACCAACGATTACCATGATGCAGTTTGGAAGTTTGATGGTGTAGATTGGACTTGGACAACCGGATCGAACACAGCAAAGGCAGTTCCAGTATCTCTAGTTTCCAATACGTATAATTCTTCCAATACTCCAGGAGCACGCTTAAATTTTGCATTTGCTCAAGATACCGGGGGCTTTTACATCTATGGCGGTGAGGTTTGTTTGCTGAAAAATGGAAGCAGCACCCCCGTTGCAAATAATCAATTATGGCATTTTGATAAGACCAAAGAACAGTGGAAGTTTATTACAGGTAGCTTTGAAGGACTCAAGAATACGGCCACTTACAGTACATCAACTTTAAATTTAAGTACACTTACTCCTGGCTATGTTCGAGGCGCAAGTGCCTGGACTTATGAAGGGCGATTTTACTTGTTTGGGGGGCAGGCCTACACAACTAAGGGCCTTAAGGTTTCTAGTAATTTGTGGGAATGGAATGGGTTCAATTGGGCTTGGTTAAGAGGGGGAAAGGATTCCGCGGCGATTCAACAAAGTCCTGTATATAGTGAGCCTATGGAATTTGATTATGAGCACCTACCATATCCGCGCTATTATGCCCTAAATTGGAGGGAGGGGGATGTGTTCTACCTGGCCAAAGGAGCAAGCACCAGTCTTAACTCTCTGATCGTTTCAATGGATGATATTTGGGCCTTTGAGCCTGGCAATGTTTGGAATGGATTGACTTGGTCCAAAAACTTTATACCAGCATCCAAATCTGTGAATGCACAAATTCTATCCAGTGCATCAGTTCCAAATGATATACAGGTAAGATCTCTATTAGTTGATGCAAATCATTCCTTGAATATGGGAGGGAATAGGCTGAAAATTGCCGGAGATCTCTTCAATTATTCGGGAATTGAAAACTTTGATGAAATACATTTCAATGGAAACGACAGCCAAATGGTTAGAGGCGGGCTGTTGGAAGTTTCCACCACTTTGGTTGTTGAGGAGCAAAGCATATTAAAGAGCGAAGGGAATATTCGTGCTCGGGCTTTGGATACGGCTAATTATGGTCAGATAGTAAACTGGGGTGAAATAATTGGCGATGTTGACTTTGAGTTTTATATTCCACTTGCCTCCACTTCATCCAATGGTAGATATATGCACTTAGGTAGCATATTTGATGGGGCTACTATCAATCTAATAAAATCGAGCGCTTCGGGAATTGTAGAATCAGGCTTAAGCAATGCTGCTCAAAACACAATTTGGAGGCTCAACGCAGCCAATGCGTCCTGGCAAAGTCCGTCATTAAGTGATCCTTTTGCACCAGGGGTAGGATATGCAATCTATGCCGGGGTAAACCCTTATGGGAATTTCTTACTCTCGAATGGTACTTCAGGTAGTTTGCGGATGAGGGGACAACTGTCTAATGCCAATACCGTGACCATATCCTTAAATTATAATGATGGCTTAAATGGAAGTGTGGTTTGGGTAAGTAATGTTGATCAAGCTAAAGAAGGTTGGAACTTTGTGGCCAATCCATTTTCCCACAGTATAAATATCGAAAGCCTGTTGAATGGTCTCAATTATCGAAGTATTTACATTTGGAATGGAAAGGAAAACCAATATGCGAGTATCAATACCGCTACCTTAAGTGCAAATAATGGAGGCTCATTATTTATTCCCCCCGGCCAAGGTTTTTATTTTCAATACAGTTCCAATGATCAACAGACTAAACCTTCCATTCAGTTGGATAGATCTAGTTTGTACAGCTCTACACGACCACACTTTCAAAAGAATTCAGGCCTTTTGGCCGATGGCATTCGTTTTCAGATTTTATATAATGACTCGGTTAGCAGCAAAGACGATGTTTGGTTGGGCTTCGAGGCGGATGCAACAGCAGGCTTTGACCCAAAATATGATGCTTGGAAAATTCGTTCAGCAGGCAGTAAAATGATATATGTGTATTCTCAGGGTCAGGAGCATAGTATCTCAACCTTTAATCCAGATTCAGTGACTTACGTAGACTTGGGTATTGTAGCACAACATGGGGACACACTATATCTAACAGCAATGCTGGCTAATTTAAGGGCCTTTAATGAAGTGGAATTAGAGGATCTGAAAACGAACTTGAGTCAAGATTTGGTAGAGCAAAGCCAATATAGCTTTGTGCACGATACTGCTCATGAGCATCGTTTGCGGGTTCATTTTAGCGTAAATAATGTTTCAGTCCATTCAAGCCCATATAAGTCGGGATTCATTTTCTACAACCAAAATTCTGGCACGTATCTCCATCATATTGCTGAAGAAAAAGAGCAAGCTGTAGAGGTTCAGATTTACTCTATGAGTGGGAAATTAGTGGAAAGCTTGGGTTGGGATTCGCCTGAAAATGATTTAGAAATACTGAAAGCCCATGTTCATGGATTGTATATCGTCAAAATCAAGAATCTTAAGTCAAGGTCAACAGAAGTGCTTAAAGTTCTCAAAGTAGCTAAGAGCTAAACGGCCAGGGCTATTCAATAATTAATCGAAGACTTTCCCCAGTTTTAATTGATGTTAGAAAGTAAATCCCGGGAGGCCCCGGAATAGTTAGGTTTTTAGAATTTAACTCGAATTCAATATTCTGGCCAAGCACATTTTGAACTTTCCAGTTGCTTGAATTCAGATTTCTGGAAATATGGAAGACCCCTTTCGAGGGGTTTGGGTAAGCACTTATGGGAGGGAGGTAATTGGACTTAAGTTGCAATCCTTTTGCTTGCCCTAATGCCAGAATTAAGCTGGGGGCCTGATTAAAATCTGAACCTGCGGCAAAGAATTGTCCCTGATCATTGCATATCAAACCACTGCCAATACAAGTAGGTGAACTGGAGTGACTATCAATAAAAAGTTGCTTACCGGCAGAGTCACTTTCCACTACAATCATTTCGGTTTGACCATTTTCCGGTGCAATACGGTAGCCGGTAAAGAGGTAGGTGTCATAAGGTGTTATTGCCATATCAAAGCAGGCGTCATTCTTAACTACACCCGGTTGAACGAACACATCGGAGAGTACATTTAGATTGGTGTCCAGAAGGGTAAGAGTAATATCAAAATATACGGATAGAGCAGAAGCACCTTCGCCACCTATGGCAATTTGCCCTTTGGAGTTTACACCAATCGCATTACCTCCACGAGTAAATCCGCTGGAGACAATTTTACGATTGACCAAATGACCTTGATTATCAATTGTACTCACTAAATAGTCAAATCGAGTCGGCAACTCATAGTCCGAGGTGTATGCCCATCCGCCAGAAGGCAAGGCAATAATTTCTTGCGCAACAAAGGAGAGGCTGTCGATTTGGACATGTCGATGCAGAATGTTCAATGCCGTATCCAGAATTAAGACTTGGGCACTTTGCTCAGCACCACTTTGGCTGCGCATTTGATTTAACAAAGCAATTTGGTTTAGCGGATTGGCTGCAATGTCTTGGCCTGCTAAAGTGGTGTCGCCAGAACCAAAACGCTTTTCTTGGAGAAGGACTCCGGCTGTATCAAGGACCGTCACCCAGGCTTGGTTGGTGTCGTTCCAAGACCTTTCGCCAGCCACGAATAATTTTTCATGTAGGAAAATAATTTGCGAGGCTGCATAGTTTCCGGTAGTTCCGTATACCTTTTTCCAAAGAACCTGACCCTGGGGATCGAGCTTATATAGTTGCCATTTGTTTCCTGGATATTGATTGGTGTCACCATTGGCCAGGTAGTAGATATTGCCACTGGGGTCTAAACAAAGTTTGGCGGCGGTTTCCAAGCTTTGGTTCGGGCCAAAGTTCTGCCAAACAGCACTTTGACTGTGTAAGGTGGAGCAAAAAAGGAGGAGAATCAGAATGCGCATAGGGCTAAAGTAATTCCTCAATTTGAATTGGCCTATTTCGCCTTCGAAATATCGAACTATACCCACTGATTTTCAAAAAAATAACTTTACCTTTGCACTCCTTTTTCTGGGGAGTGAAATGGATCAGGAAAAGGCTTAGAATCAAAATGATGTAAAAATTCTTTCGTTGCGGGTTTCCCTAATGATCTTACCGGTGCGAAATACAAATGATTTCTGCATGTCAGAAGAAAACAAAAAAGTAGAAGAGGAAGTAGCAAATACTCCGGAAACTACCCAGGAGGCGGCTGCTGAGACTGCTGCTGAAACTAAGACCGAAACTGTTGAAGAAGCTCCTGCTAAAGAAGTGGCTCCTGAAGTAGTTGAGGAAAGCACTGAGTTTGATTGGGACGAATTCGAATACGGAATCGCTTCTAAAGGAAAAGCTCAGCGCGAAGAGCTCACCAAGTTGTACGAGGAAAGCCTCACCAGCATCGATGAGCACACCATTACCGAAGGTAAGGTGATCAACATGACCGATCGCGAAGCAATCGTAGATATCGGTTACAAGTCGGAAGGGGTTATCTCCTTGAACGAGTTCCGTTACAATCCTGATTTGAAAGTAGGTGACCAGGTTGAAGTTTTGGTTGACAAAACTGAAGACAAAGAAGGTCAGTTAGTACTTTCTCACCGTAAAGCCCGTTCTATCAAGGCTTGGGATCGTGTGAACGAAGCTCACGACAATGAGGAAGTAGTGAAAGGTTACATTAAGTGTCGTACTAAAGGTGGTATGATCGTTGACGTATTCGGAATTGAGGCTTTCTTGCCTGGTTCTCAGATCGACGTGAAGCCTATCCGCGATTACGATGCCTATGTAGATAAAAACATGGAATTCAAGATTGTTAAGATCAATCACGAATTCAAGAACGTGGTAGTATCTCACAAAGCCCTTATCGAAGCCGACCTCGAAGAACAAAAACGCGAGATCATTGGCAAACTCGAGAAAGGTCAAGTACTCGAAGGTGTGGTGAAAAACATCACTTCTTACGGAGTATTTATCGACTTGGGTGGTGTAGATGGTTTGATCCACATTACCGATTTGAGCTGGAGTCGTATCAACCACCCAAGCGAAGTGGTAGAGTTGGACCAGACTTTGAACGTGGTAATTTTGGACTTCGACGAAGACAAAACCCGTATTCAGTTAGGTCTGAAGCAGCTTGAGGCTCATCCTTGGGATAACCTCGATAGCGAGTTGAAAGAAGGTGATAAAGTGAAAGGTAAAGTAGTAGTATTAGCTGACTACGGTGCTTTCGTTGAAATCATCCCTGGTGTTGAAGGTCTTATTCACGTTAGTGAAATGAGCTGGAGCACTCACTTGCGTTCTGCACAAGACTTTATGAAAGTTGGTGATGAGGTTGAAGCAGTTATCTTAACTCTCGACCGCGAAGAGCGCAAAATGTCTCTCGGTATCAAGCAATTGAGCACTGATCCTTGGACTGATATCACTACCAAATACCCAGTTGGATCTAAGCACGAAGGTGCGGTACGTAACTTCACCAACTTCGGTGTGTTCGTAGAACTGGAAGAAGGTATTGATGGTCTTATCCACATCAGCGATTTAAGCTGGACCAAGAAAATTAAGCACCCCAGTGAATTTACTTCTGTAGGTGCTAAATTGGAAGTGGTTGTATTGGATATCGATGTTGAAAACCGTCGCTTAAGCCTTGGTCACAAACAAGTTGAAGACAATCCATTCGAAACTTATGCCACCTTACTAGAAGAAGGTAGTGTAATTGAAGGTAAAGTACTTCGCAAAGTTGACAAAGGTGCTGAGATCGTATTCGAAAACCTCGGAGTAGAAGCATTTGTTCCTTCTCGTCACATGGTGAAAGAAGATGGAAGTGAAGTGGCTGCTGATGAGCGTATCGATTTCAAAATCATCGAGTTTAACCCAGATGCCCGTCGTGTGGTAGCTTCTCATACCGAGCTTCACAAACAAGTGAAAGCTGATAAGCAGAAAGCCGATCGCGTTCAAGCTAAGAAAGCCGTTAAAGTGATCAACTCTAATGTAGAGCGTTCTACCTTAGGTGACCTTGACGCTTTAAGCAAGCTTAAAGAGCAAATGGAAGACGACGAAAAGAACGGTTAAAACCGATTTAAGTCATATTCGACCCCGGTTCAGGTTTTATACTTGAATCGGGGTTTTTTTATGGCTAAAATTGAGATATATTAGGGCACTGATAGGATTCGGATCTGTTTTAACTTGAAAGTCAATCTCTTTTTTCTTCGTTCATTCTTGCTCTTGTTTAGCTTGAGTTTGCAGGCTCAACTTAGCATGGAGGAGAATGTGGACTCCCTGAATAATCTTTATGCAAAAGGATTGTATGAAGAGCTTATTTATATGGGGCAGTCCAATATTGCCGACTGGCCAGTTATGGACACTCTTAATAAGCACTATGGGCGTACCTTACTGAACCTGGGTAAGGCTTATGGTCAATTAGAGGTCTATTCGGAGGCCATGCAGTATCACCGCAGAGCTCTGTCGGTGTACAAACAGATTTCAGACTCCTCTGGTGTGGCGAATGCCTATACTTATCTGGCCTCAATTTACTATAGCACGGAAGACTCGGCAGGGGCCTTCGCCAATTTACACTGGGCTCGTTCCTATTATCCCGATTCGGTTTCCAATACCGAAGAGATGCGCCATGCCTATATTTTAGGATTGCTTTACAAGAAATTCGGAACTCCAGAACGTGGCTTAGAGCTGATTGATAGCTTGATTCCTCATCTCCGCACCAATACCTATCTCTATGCTCAGGTAAATGTGGCGAGTATAGATCTTATGGACTCCATGGAGTTTTTAGTACGATACCCGGATATTCTGCTTCATATTGAAAGATCTAAGTTCTCTGTAGTATATCGTATCAAGGCTTTGGAAGAAGTGCTTATGCGAGCGAATGAGATTGGTCGGCAGGATATTATTGTGCGCTATCTGCCTAAGTTGGAAAGCTTAATGAAAGCCGGTGGTCGAAATGTGTCGGTGACCCAGAAGGCTCGCTATTACCGACTTAAGGCCGATGCTAAGGCTTATCTGAAGGACTATCTCGCTGCCTACAAATTAATGAATGACTATACCAAGCATTTGGCGCAAATGGATTCGGTAAGAGGAGCTTCAGATTTGCAGAAATTAGAGACTCAGGTGCGACTTAAAGATGCGGAGTTGAATGCAAAGGAACTTAGTGTCGCCTTGCAAGACAGTAAACGCCAGACCTATATTTTGATCATTATTATTGTACTGGCCGGCATTATCATCTTTTTGATTTATCGCATTAATCGCAATACCCGCGAACGAAACAAGGCAATTGCCGAGGTAGCGGCCACCCGTGGGCGAATGCTATCCATTTTATCTCATGATATTCGCACACCGCTGAGCCAATTAATTGGAACCCTGGAGGCTTTTGAGGAAGGTGATTTGAATGTAACCGATCTAAAGGAAATGTTAGGTCCAATTAAAGCGGCGGCAGAAAGCACTAATAAGTTACTCGATAATACTGTGGCTTGGATTAATGTGAATCGAGCTGATTTTAAACTCAATCCAATTAGCTTTGATGTACAGGCCTTTTATGAGGATATCTTAAGCCATTTTAAAGCGGTAGCCCGTGCGAAGGAAGTAAGCTTTGAGCTGGATATTCAATTGAAGATATTGCATGCCGATCGCTTTTTGGTGCAAACCACCCTTTTCAATTTAATTAGCAATGCCATTAAATTCAGTGAGAAAGGAGGGCGATTAGTCTTGAAGAGTTATCAGCGAAAGGATCGCAAGGTCTTGGAAGTATCGGATAATGGTCGTGGAATTAGCGAGGCCAATTTGGAGATTATTCGCTGGGAGATGCGCATAAGTACCCAGGGAACCCATCGCGAAAGCGGAGGTGGCTTAGGTTTAACCATTGTTCGCGATGCCTGTCATAAGCTGGATGCCGATTTTGAAATTGATAGTATTGAAGGTCAAGGGACCAATTGCCGAATAGTTTTCTAGCTTCGCAGAGCAAGATGAGAAAGATGCAGATAGCGGAAATCATTCGTGTTTTAGAAGATTGGGCTCCCTTAGCTTATCAGGAGTCTTATGATAATAGCAAATTACTTTTTGGTCAAAAGGATAGAGAGCTGAACCAGGTACTGGTTTCTCTCGATATAACGGAGGCTATTGTGAATGAGGCCCTGCAGAAAGGGGCTCAAATGATCATTAGTCACCATCCTTTGATTTTCGGTGGACTCAAGTCGCTTACCGGAAAAAATGATGCGGAGCGAGCATTGATCAAAGCCATTCAAAATAATATTGCAATTTATGCCCTGCATACCAATTTGGATAATGTGTCCAGTGGGGTGAATGCTGAGATTGGTCGCAGGTTAGGAATAGCTAAGCCAAAGATATTGGCACCGCGTACCGGCGTATTAAAGAAATTGGTGGTCTTTGTGCCTCATAATAATGTGCAATCGCTTAGCGAAGCTTTATGGGCGGCTGGAGCTGGAACGATCGGAAATTATGATCAATGCAGTTTTCGATCGGAAGGAAAAGGGACTTTTCGCGCATCAACAAATGCAAAACCTACTCTTGGTGAAATTGGAAGCCTGCATCAGGAAGAGGAGTTTCGCTTGGAGCTTTTGGTCGAAGAAGCAAAGCTAGCAGCCGTTTTAAAGGCTATGCAACTGAATCATCCCTATGAGGAGGTAGCCTATGAGATTTATGCGATTGAAAATGCCCATCAGGAAATAGGATCCGGGATGTATGGTGATTTAGCAGAAGCCATTTCAAGTCAGGAAATATTAAAGCAAATCAAGCAAACTTTTGGTGGGATGGTACGCTATACCCGGCCCCAGAAGGAAGAAATTAAAAGAATAGCCTGGTGTGGAGGTAGCGGTAGTTTCCTCTTATCCAGTGCGAAAGCAATTGGGGCTGATTTATTTCTAAGTTCCGACTTTAAATATCATCAATTTTTTGAGGCTGATAACCAGATACTTATTGCAGATATTGGTCATTACGAGAATGAACAATACACTATCGGCCTGATTGCCGAATATTTGCGGAAAAAATTCCCTAATTTTGCCGTTCTTTTAACGGAAAACAGTACCAACCCGATCAATTATTTATAGCTCTATGGCTAAAGAAGTTACTGTTGAAGAAAAGTTACGCGCTCTCTACGATCTTCAGCTCATTGATTCCCGAATTGATAAAATCCGCAGCATCCGCGGGGAACTACCTTTAGAGGTAGAAGACCTTGAGGATGAGATTGGTGGATTGGAAACCCGTGTCGAAAAGTTAAACGTCGACATCGACGAGTTGGATCAGGAGGTGAAAGCCAAAAAAAACCTGATCAAAGACTCTGAGGAGAAGATCAAAAAATACGAGTCGCAGCAGAAAAACGTTCGCAACAACCGCGAGTTTGATGCACTTTCTAAAGAAATCGAATTCCAGGAATTGGAAATTCAATTGGCTGAAAAACGCATTAAAGAGTTTAAAGCCAAAATCGATAATAAGAAAGAAGCTATTGCCGGCGCTGATGAGAAATTAGCAGAACGCAAATCTCACCTGGAATTCAAGAAAGGTGAGTTGGATAGCATTCTTAAGGAAACTCAAGAGGAAGAAGATCTTCTTTTGAAAGAATCCGCCAAACAGCAAAAGGTAATCGAGGAGCGCTTATTAAAAGCCTATACTCGTTTACGTAATAGCGCTCGTAACGGCTTGGCAGTAGTGCCGGTTGAGCGTGGTGCTTCAGGTGGTTCCTTCTTTACCATTCCTCCACAACGTCAGTTAGAAATCGCCGCCCGGAAGAAAATCATCACCGATGAGCATTCTGGACGTATTCTGGTTGACCCCGAATTAGCTCGGGAAGAGGAAGAGAAAATGGAGAAGCTTTTTACTTCTAAAAAGTAAATCATATTGCATCTTTGAGGGATCCTTAGCGATCCCTTTTTTTATGCGACATTTTTACCTACTCATTTTTAGCCTGGCCTTGTTTTCAGGCACCGCACAAAAGGTGGAATTTAATAAGGCTATGGAAGACGGCATCCAGGCGATTGCCGAACTTCGCTATGGCGATCTCCATCAAATCTTGACTCGCGAGCGCAAAGCAAATCCGGGCAATCGGGTTCCTGATTATTTGGAAGCGGCCGCTCTTTGTATCCGCGGGTTTTTCGTGGAGAATGAAGAATGGTATTCCAATAATGAGGCTCGACTGGATAAGCTCTTTAGTCGGGTAGAAGAACTCCCCGATATCGAGCCCTACAAGCGTGTGTTCCTGGCAGAAATGGCTTTAGGTCGCAGTGGTATCCACGGCAAGTATAAAAACAATATCAAAGCAGCATGGGGCTTTTACCGGGCCTATAACTTGTTGGACGATAACCTCCGGGAATTCCCCAATTTCATTCCTACTTTGATCCCATTTGGGGTGCTGCAAACCGCAGTTGGGAGTTTGCCTTCTGACTATAAATCGGTAGCGTCCTTATTTGGCTTTAAAGGCAATATTGAGGAGGGTCTAAAAATGATCCGCAAAGCCTATTACTATAGCTTGGCTGATCCTAAACTGAAGTTCCATCGCGATTACTTTGGCTTTGTTTATGCCTATGTAAATTATGAGCTTGAAACAGAGGAACAGGTGAGTTTGTATACCCTGGGGATGGATGTAGATGCCTCCTCCTTTTTTAGCTATTTAGAGGCCCAGCAAAAACTTCGTTCTGGCGAAGCGGGTGAAGCTTTAAAGCTCTTGCAAAACCGTCCTTCAAGCGAAGAATATTTAGAAGTTCCCTTCTTTGAGTATTACACCGGTAAGGTTGCTTTAATGATAAAGCCGGAAGAAGCTTACAAGCACTTGCACTTGTTTTTGAAGACCGCCAAGGATGAGGAGCATCGCAAGTCCGCATATCGTTATTTAGCATGGTATCATTTGTTAAATGGTCAGAAGGCTGAGGCTGAAGCCTATCGACAAAAGATAATGCAGGAACCGGAGACCTTAACGGGCTCCGATAAACAGGCACTGGATGAAGCAAATCGCGGATTTAATTTGGCATTGATCAAGGCCCGATTGGATTTTGATGCCGGTCGTTATGCAAGAATCGTTGAGAACCTCAAACCCGAAGGAGTGGAGGATTGCTGTCGTAAAAATTGGGAGCGACAAGAATACCATTACCGTAGAGCACGGGCCCTGCAAGAATTAGGATTGATTGATCAAGCCATCCCCGCCTTCTTAAAGGCAATGGAATATCAGGATCCTGTAAGCTTTAGTTTGGCCAATAGCACCTTGCAAGTAGCAGTTTTGTTTGAGCATAAGGGAAATTGGTCGCAAAGCAAGCGTTATTTCAAAGAGGCTTTGGCCTTACAAGGATACCCTTTTCACGAAGGTGTACAGCAAAAAGCAAAAGCTGGATTAGAGCGTTTGCCTTAGATGAATTTCATAATTTCCCCAGCAAATCATTAAGATGGATCAACTGCTGAGTATCACATGGGACGCGGGTCGCGGTATTGACCTGGGTTTTTTTACCCTTCGCTATTATAGCCTGCTCTTTGCGCTGGGCTTTGTACTGGGCTACTTCATCATGAAACGGATTTTTAAGCGTGAAGGAATTCCCATTGAAAAGTTGGATACCCTTTTAACTTATACGGTGGTAGCCACTATTGTTGGCGCTCGTTTAGGTCATGTTTTCTTTTATCAGTGGGATTATTATTCGCAGCATCCCTGGGATATTATTAAAGTTTGGGAAGGCGGCTTAGCTAGTCATGGTGCTGCAGTTGCGATTATTATCGCTATGATTATTTATTCCAAGAAAGTCCTCGGGAAATCTACCTTATGGATATTGGATCGGGTAGTAATTACCGTGGCTTTAGCCGGATGTTTTATTCGTTTAGGCAATTTCGCCAACTCCGAAATTTATGGGGATGTCTCTAATTCTGCTTGGGAAATGGTCTTTACCAATCCAGTTCGGGAGCGCATACTTAATACCACTGGCGATGCGATAAGTGAAATTGAATTCATCGAAAAGGAGGAATACGAGATTACCGATACGATAACCTATCCCATCTATGATTTGGAGGTTCATTTCAATCCGAAATTCCCAAGTCGTGAAGCTGCTCAGACCTACTTTATTCAGCATGTAAAGCCATTATTGGCAAGTGCCATGAAAGAGGATAAAAACCTGCTGATTACCGGAACTGAATTTGAATGGGATGAATCAGAAACCATGGTTGGCACTATCGAGGCTAGAGGCTATCCCCGCCGGCCTACCCAGATATTTGAAGCCTTGGCTTACCTGGCCATCTTCTTTATCCTGGCCCGTTTGTATTTGGTTGCAGATGTCCGTCAGCGAGTAGGAATGCTCTTCGGGCTTTTCTTAATCCTGGTCTTTGGCTTCCGATTCGCGATCGAGTTTTTAAAAGAGAATCAGGTTAGTGCGGAAGAAGGTCGTGCCTTTAATATTGGTCAGAGTTTAAGCATCCCACTGGTTATTGCCGGTTTGTATTTCAGCATTTTCGCTAAAAAATTGAAGAATGAAAAAGAGTAAGCAGCGCATCATTGCGATTGTACTATTAATTTCCTTGGCTTTGTGGATTGTAATTTCTGTGATTCCTAAAGGAACAAGCGGTCGCTCCAGTGATCGTCAGGTAGCACCTTCCAAGGCAGAGCCTCCTTTTACCAAGGAAGCGGAATTAGCCATTCTTGATACTTCCGGTACCAATGTATTGATGAATCTGGATATTGAATTAGCCGAATCGGTAGCCGAAATCCAGTACGGTATGATGTACCGTAAAAGTATGGATCGCAATATGGGAATGCTTTTTATTATGGGTAGTGAAGCCCCGCGTTCCTTCTATATGAAGAACACTTATGTTCCCTTGGATATCATTTTCATTAATGATGATATGAAGATCGTGAGCATTCAGAAAAATGCGAAGCCTTTGGATGAAACTTCATTGCCAAGTGAAGGTCCTGCCTCTTTGGTTTTAGAAGTAAAAGGTGGCCTTAGTGATGAGCTAGGTTTAGTGAAAGGTCAAAAAATTCGCTGGAATCGCCTACATTAAAAGCATGAAAAAGATCGGTATTTTATTGGCCTTAATGCTATTTGGTATTTCCGCGCAGGCTCAGGTAGAGGTAGATGCTGAAGGTTTCAAAACCTTTAAAATGCAAGAGGGAGATACTACCTACCTTATGAAAAAGTACTTCATGGTTTTTTTGAAAAGAGGCACGGAGCGTAGTCAGGATCAAGCCGAAGCTATGAAAATTCAGACCGCTCACCTGGCTCATATGGATTCACTGGCCACTATTGGTCAACTGGATTTGGCGGGCCCCATGGGCGATGATACTGATTTAAGAGGAATCGTAGTATTAAGAGTTCCAACTATGGAAGCTGCTGAAGCCTGTGTAAAGGCAGATCCTGCGGTTCGAGCCAAGAGATTGAGCTACGAAATTCACCCCTGGTGGGCAGCAGTAGGTAGTAAATTACGTTAAGCTTTATAGCGTCCTCCTTTAAAAAAGCGCTTAGACCAATAGGAGTTGGTTAGAGATGAGATCATCACCCCTCGGCTAGAACTGGTGTGTGCAAATTGATCATCACCAAGGTAAATTCCAACATGATCGATTCGACGGCCCCGCACCTTAAAGAATACCAGGTCACCAAATTCCAATTCATCCTGATTTAAGGCTTCCATTTCGGAAAAGATATCCTCGGCTCGTCGTCCCTGGAATTCGCGTTTAAAGACCTCCTGATAGGCGATAATCACAAAACCGCTGCAATCCACTCCTTTTTTGGTCATACCTCCCATTCGGTGTGGAGTGCCATACCAGTCATCGATAAAGCTTTCTAAATCCTTTTCCTTAGCATCGAGGGCCGGCGCTTCTTCGATCTCTTCCGAATTGCTTTTTGGCTTAGTAGTTTTATCCTTTTTTGAATTAAGGATTTCATGCTCAAACTGCGGTGCAGACTTGGGTTTGCTTTTAGCAGGACTGCGTTGCAAACTTCCACAGGAAGAGAGTAGGAGAATAAAGCTAAGTGCCAGTATGTATTTTGAATAGCGCCAAAACATAGGTCAAATTTCGGTAAGGAAATGAGATCTGCAGCCTCGGAATTGAATTGTTATCGACAGGTCGATATGAACTAAAAAACCCCGTTTAAACGGGGTTTCTAGAGGGGGGAAGGTTCCAATAGTTTTCACTATTTCCTTTTCCAAAGTTCGTTGATGGAGCTTCTAAAGGAAATAGGCCATTTGCCTTATTTACCGGCTTGCTGCATACGGTTCTTCGATTCACCGTAATTGCGAGAGCGGTAGATTTCGAAACGACTGGCCTTGCGTTCCTCGGGCCAAACATTGTCTTCTAAATCAGTATCTGCTGTTTCTAAGAAGGGATCTAATTCTACTTTTACCACTTCCTTTTCGAAGACGAAAACCTTTTTAAAGCGAAGTTCATTCTGAATCCAGATTTCTGCAGGATGGCGACTTACTTCCGTACTGCCATCGGCAAAGGTGAAACGAAGGATTACAGGCATCACCAGGCCACCTTGGTTTTCGAATTCAATTTCATAAAAATTCCAGCCGGCATCGAGGTATTTCTTTTGTTCCTCATTAAGGCTTTCACGGTATTTCTTGTATTGCTCCCGATCGTAAGGAAGCACTGTAAAGTCATCATTCTTATTGTAGAAATCAGCCATTTCCGGATGGGCATCGCTATAATGCTTGCCCTTTAATTCCTTGGCATTTCGGCTATCGCCAATAAATTCATTTTGGGCTTCTTCGCGCTCGCGTGCCTTTTCAATATCCGGATTTTTAGTATCGAAGCGATACCATTTTACCTCCTTAAGGGCAATGTCTACATTATCAGTGGTATAGAACCATCCGCGGAAGAACCAATCCAAATCCGTAGCTGAGGCATCTTCCATGGTGCGGAAGAAATCAGCCGGAGTAGGATGCTTAAACATCCAGCGTTGGCAATAAGTCTTAAAGGAATAGTCAAAAAGTTCGCGGCCCATCACTGTTTCCCGCAGAATATTAAGGGCGGTAGCAGGTTTACCATAGGCATTATTACCAAATTGGAGAATGCTTTCTGAATTGGTCATAATAGGCACCATATCTTGTTTTTCAGATCGCATATAGTCAGCAATCTTGTAGGCGGGACCACGGCGGCTAGGATAATTTTCTTCCCATTCCTGCTCGGTTAAATACTGTACGAAGGTGTTGAGACCTTCATCCATCCAGGTCCACTGACGCTCGTCGCTGTTTACAATCATGGGGAAGAAATTATGCCCTACCTCATGAATGATCACTCCTATCATACCGTATTTGGTGTTCTTATTATAGGTGCCATCCGCTTCGGGGCGGCCACCATTAAAGCAGATCATGGGGTATTCCATGCCAATACGATCCGTATGCACAGAGATCGCCACCGGATAGGGATAATCGAAGGTATACTTTGAATAGGTTTTAATGGTGTGAGCTACCACACGAGTAGAGTAGCGTTCCCATAAGGGATTCCCTTCTTTAGGATAATAGCTCATGGCTAAAACGGTGCGATCACCAAACTTCACTGCCATGGCATCCCAGATAAATTTACGACTGGAGCAAAAGGCGAAGTCGCGCACATTATGGGCTTTGAAATGCCAGGTTTTTTCACCCTTTTCCTTTTTACCTTCGGCTTTGCGGGCTTCCTTTTCATTCACAATAAATACTGGATCTTCGGTATTATTACGGGCCTCCTCCAAACGCACTAGTTGTTCCTTGCTCAGTACTTCTTCACTGTTTTGTAGGGTGCCGGTAGCTCCAATTATATGATCGGCTGGAGCAGTGATTTCAACATCATAATTACCAAAGGGCAGGGCAAATTCACCTCGACCTAAAAACTGTTTGTTCTGCCAGCCTTCCACATCATTATACACCGCCATGCGGGGGAAGAACTGAGCAATGGTATAGAGGTAATTGTCTTCATCTTTAAAGTATTCCAGGCCGGAACGACCACCCAATTTGGCGCGATCATTAATATTATACCACCAATTGATGCTGAAGCTCACGCTATCCCCACTTTTTAATGGCGCATCCAGATTAATGCGCATCATGGTGTAATTGATTTTATGGGACTGGTCTTGACCCGATTGATTTTTTACCTGATCAATTTTAAAGCCGCCATCAAAATCGTAGAAAAGCTTCCCAATTTCATAGGTACTCATGCTTGAGCCTACATCACCAGTTTTGGTTTGCTGGGTGAGACTGTTCTGTGCGCGCATGTTTTGATCCAACTGAACCCAGAGATATTCTAAAGATTCAGGTGCATTATTGATATAGGTTATGGTTTGCTCACCATAAATACGTTGATTTTCATCATCAAGGCGAATCTTCATTTTGTAGTTCGCTTGCTGCTGATAATAAAAGGCTCCCGGGGCACCACCACCGGTGCGATACATATTGGGGGTTGGGAGTAAGTCCTTCATCTGCCTGAAATGGCTGGTATTGACATTTGGACTTTGGCCTTTAAGGCCTGCTGTTAGTAAGATGAAGGTCAGTAACAGTCCTCGTTTCATAAAGAGCGTGTTTTTTTGGAAAGGCCCAAAAATAGGAATCTAATTGGGATATAAGTCTTTGAGAGCAGCTTCCAACTCCGGGAATTGATATTCAAATCCTGAATTTTGAATCTTTTCGCTGCTGCAGCGGGTGCTGGCCAGGGTTATTGTAGCCATCTCACCCAAGATTAATTTAAGTAAGCCGGCAGGGATAGGAGGGAGCCAAAAGGGACGATTTAATACCTGTGCTACTTTTTTACTAAGAGCTTTGTTTTGCACGGATTCCGGCCCAACTGCATTGTATACTCCGGTGCTTAATTTTTCATTTTCCAGGGCATAAACAAAGATGCGGGCAAGATCATGGCGATGTATCCAGGGCATCCATTGTTTGCCATTGCCTAAAGGAGCACCTACACCCCATTTGATTGGTTCCGCAATTTTGGCCAAAGCCCCTTCTTGAGAATCCAGTACAATACCGATTCGCAGGCGTACCGTGCGGATCTTGAGGTCTTCAAAAAGTTGGGCTTCCTGCTCCCATTTTTGACAAACCAGGCTTAGGAAATCGTTCCCCGGAGCATCGGTTTCCCGGTATACTTTATCAGGATGATTGGGGTAATATCCAGTGGCACTGGCACTGATAAAGGCCTGTAGTTTTTTTGAACTTTTACGAACGGAATTATACAATAAGCGAGTGCCATCTACTCGACTGCGAATAATGGTATTCTTAAAATGGGGCGTCCATCTTTGTGCAATATTAGAACCGGCAAGGTTAATGATCGCATCGGCGAAAGCCAAGGCCTCCGAATCGATTTGATCCAGGTCCGGGTCCCATTGGAATATTTGAACGGATGCTATTTCAGACCTGGTACTGCGACTGAGCCAAGCGACTTGATGTCCTTTTTCTAGAAGTAGTTTTGTGATCTCCCGGCCAATAAGGCCACTGCCGCCGCTGATTAATACATTCATTAACTAAACCTGGAATTTGGGTTCAAGGTAAAGCTAATTAACCGCCCTGAGCAAAGCTTGTTCAATGACCGTGATAAATCCAGCGTTGTAGTGAAATGAACTCATCGTTGAAGTAAAGTTCGACCAGATAGCTTCCTTTGGGAAGATCATTAAGATCGAGGTCACGATGTTTTTGACCTTCCAACTGAGGCCAGCTTTCTTCGCTGATAAGCTTACCACTTTCATCCCGGAAAGCCAGCTTAAATACACCTGATTGTTCGGGTTCTTGATACCAAATTTGGGCATTAGTTCCTGGGTTTGGCGCTAGTTGCCAGTTGAATCCTGATTTAGGATTTTCAAGTCCTTTTTGTCCTAAGTTTAATTGGGACTTAATCAGTGAAACTTTAAAGAAGTTGGTGCTGGCACTGCTTTCATTACCCGTATTACTGAGAAAAATATTGGCAGCACTGCTTTCAATCCCGCCAAAAATATAGCCGATAAACACCGTGTCTCCCGATAATTGATTGTAGTCTATGATTCCGGGCGCAGCTAAAGGAATGGAAGGGTCGATAAAGAATTCGGAACCGGCACCCAGCAAGGCGGGCATTTCGGCTTGAAGCTTATGCTCCCAGAAATTACCCATACTATCGCGACTTATGCTGGCAATAGTTTTTACGAAGGGTACATTATTATCCTGGGTACGCACTCCATTTTGCTCGAAGTATTGAGCGATACCCCCGAAAAAGAGATTGTGCATTGCTTTATTCTGCGCATCATAAAGCGCCACATTAGCACAGTGGTAATGATTATAGTACTGACTGAAATTTGGGACTTCCGTGGCTCCATTGCTATTGATGCGCACCGCATTGAGGTAGGGTAAATCAACATTAGGCTGGAATACACCGGAATAGGCGATTAAGCCGTAGCTACCATCTTCGCGTATTTCCGGACCCACATTATAGTCGCGACGGTGTAAAAGTTGCGGATCGCTAATGCTGTTTTCCCAGCTTACTTGAAATTGGGGAAAGGTCCCGTTAATGCGAAAGCGACGAACAGCATTGGTATAGGTCTGGGTGAAACTAGGACCATTGTGCGGATTGTAGCGACCGTTGAACTCATGTCCGCCCACCAGGTAGAAAGTACTATCTATCCGTTCTAACTGGCCACCACAAACGGCAAAGTCGGGATGACTGATTTGCTGAATGGCCGAAGCCGGAACCGACATGCCACTGCTTAGATTTTGAAGTTGACTGAGGTCGATGATAGTAAGGGTAGCATGGGTGATATGGCTGCCGCCTGAGATTCCGTAACCTCCTACTAAAAAGAGATAAACCCCTTCTTGATAATAGTTCAGATTGGTGGATTTTAAAGGATCTACGATGCTGCTGCTTAACAATCCCAGACTAAGCTTATAAAAACCGGTATCGGGTTCAATTACCCATATTTCATCATTGTGCCCCGTGGCATCAAAAGAAGCGAAAGGTTGCCTTTGATGCAGACCATCCAGACGACCACCCACCAGGTAAAATTTGCCCTGATATTCGGCATGAGCAAAGGATTGTAAACCTCCACTGAGGGGTAAATTAATGCTTTCGAGAATCAGTTCGGATTGAGCGATTCCAGCAAGGCTTAGGAAGCTAAAAAATAATAGGCTTAAAGGACGGAACATTTGGATGGTATTTCCGCCAAATCTAGAATATCAAAGTAAGCTAAAGAGTGACTTAAGTCATTCGGCTAAAAGCCTTTGGGCCACCAGTCGATCTATCGGTAAATTCAGTTCGTTGGGATTCAATTCATCGATGCTTTTCCAGATAAGTTCCTGGTCACCATGTTGGTTTAGTGCCTCACGATCACTGCGATGCAGTAGAGGGCTTAGATCGGAGCAGCTCACTTTATAGTAGATGCTCATAACCTGCATTCGATTGGAAAAGGCGGAAGGAACAAAGTCTTCGGTAGTGTAAAAGTGCTCATCCACTTGAATGTTGAGCTGGCATTCTTCTTGAAATTCTCGCCGTAAACACTCAAGTGTTCCTTCTCCAAATTCTAAACCACCCCCCGGGAATTTCAGATAAACACCACCATAGATGTTTTCGCGTGAAAGCAGGATTTGCCCATCGTGAATTAATAATCCATAAACTCGAATAGTGAAGGCTTCAATACTTTTTCCGGTACTCATCGTACCAAATTTACGATTCCACGATGGATTCGCTCTTCACCTCCTGGTTGAATTTGATAGATCATGAAATAGGTATAAGCTCCGGCCGACATACCTTCGCCATCCCAACTTTGGTTCTCTAATTGGGCTTGCCTTTTACCGTAGCGATCAAATATTTCCATGCGAAAGAAATACACTGCACCGGGATGGGGCCCAAAAACATCATTTAAACCATCGCCATTAGGTGTGAAAGCATTAGGCATTACCAATTCCAATTCGCCAAATCGAGGATAAAGAGTATCTCTTTGGGTACAAGAGTTGGTGTCAATATAGGATACAATCACCCCCTCTGCCATTTGTGCCTCGGAGGTCACACGCACAGGGTTTCCGGTAATTGTAGTTGTGCCGTAGGTCCATTGAACCATTTCTCCTATACCGGGGGCTTCAAAAAGAATGCTGTCCCCAAGGATTGGGATTTCCGGACTAAAGCGCGCTTCAATGGGCTGAGCAGGGAAAAAGTCCAGGTAAATGGAATCCCTAAAAGTATCGCCACCACAAGGACGGCTAATTTCACACCAGTATAAACCCGGCTCATTAATTTGAATGCTATCCGAGGTGGCTCCGGTGCTCCAAAGGATATCATAATCTTCGCCACCCAAATCAAGGCCTAAATAATTCGTGTCTCTAGGGCAGATGCTTCGATCTTGTCCCAAATCAAAAACCAAAGGATCGTCCACGGTGCAGAATTCTGCTATGTTTAAAGAGACACCGCTATTGGGATAAGCTTTATTTGTGATGCTAAAGTCGCCATAACGATCTGGACTGAAAACCGGAGCAACAGGGTCTTCAGTTACCGTTGCAGGTTCTGTACTTATAGGGCTGAGAGTGGCAGGGCAAGTAGCCAAATTACTGAGGTCTTCATCTAACCAGCGAATGCTTTGAGCAATATTAGGGTTGAGGTCGAAGGTGAGCATTCCACTTATGACCAAGCTGCCATTTGGTAAAACCTCGAGGTCACGGGCCGATAAGCTTTGCCCTATATTAAATGGCAATCGATAAGAACTAAGGTACTGGCCATTTTCGTCTATTTCTATTATACCCCACTGACCGCTACTCACCGAAAAATCAGTGTAGGGAATAAGCAAATGCCCCTCATCGTTTATCACGCATGCTCCTGCATTAATGTTTAGGAAGTTTTCGCTGCTCCAAAGAACATTGCCTTGAAGGTCAATTTTAAAAACATTAGTACGATCCAGAGCACCGATGAATTTTCCGAAAATTAAGTAGCCATCTGGCAAAGAAATGGGAGGGAGGTTACTTTGGTAGGAATTATCATAGCGTTTAATCCAGTCGATATTTCCATTGCGATCGACTTTAAAAACCATGCGTCCTACAATATTGAGAACACCACCCGAAAGGGCCGGAGTAGACATACCCCAAATACGTACATCACTGTATTGAAAGGCATGAATTTCTTGACCCTGAGGATTGAGCTTTAGAATGGTATTGGCAGGGCCATTATTAGTAGTGGCATTACCCGTGAAAATCAGGTTGCCGTCAACATCAATATGAAACTGATACCAAACGAAGTTAATGGGGGCCGAAATGCGCTTGCTGATTAGTACTTGGCCGGTGTTTCCATCAATTTTGATTAGGCCTACGGCGCTATCGTGGCTGGCTCCAATTGCAGCCGCCAGCCATAAATCGGTATCGTCATTTTGAATCCTGAGAACACGGGTAAAATTGGTGCCCTCAAAAAACTTCCGTGCCCAAAGGGTATCACCACAGGCGTCAAAGCGGATAATTAAGGTTGATCGCGGACCATTAATAGGGGTGGAAGTAGCGCATAGCGCCAGAGAACCATCGCTAAAAGCCGTACTTTCCGTATTAAGGCTGGCATTATAACCGGTAATAATTTTTTCCTGCCCCTGCATATAAAATGCAGTGCATAGCAAGAAAAGACAAATTTTAAGCTTAATGCGCATGCCTTGAGGTTATTACTCTAATAACGCGAAAATATTGGCCTCGGTTGAATTTAACTTGCTGATTGATGCTGAGCTATACTTCCTTGAGTGCCCGCGCCATTTCCCTTTTTCCCGGTGGTCCCGGTATTTTTTCTACCTCCAATTGGGCTGCTTTCATGGCCCGACGAACACTGCCTTTAACACAATAGGTGACTAATCGACCTCCGGCTTTTAGGGCTTTATACATTTCAGTGAAGATAGCGTCACTCCAAAGTTCAGGTTGAGCTTCAGGCGAAAAAGCATCGAAATAGATTAAGTCGTATTTCGCCGCTTTCGCGGAATAAGTCCTTAGGTCGGTGCAGTTTTTTAGTAGGGTGAAATCCGGTCTTAAGCTTATTTCCTGCTCCCAGGCTGATTTATGTAAATCGAGGTAAAAGTCTTGGTATTCCGGTTTTTCAGAAAAGAGCTCAGGCCATTCCAAAGCCTGCCATTCTACTTCCTGTAAAGGATATTTTTCCAAACTGTGGTAATAGATCGATTGGCTTGGGTTCTGCTTTTCAAAATGACTAAGCAGCGCATTTAAGCCAGTGCCGAATCCCACTTCCAGTATGTGAATTTCCTTTTGATCGGCAAAGAGCTTTAGGCCTGCATCTATAAAAACATGGCGCGACTCCTGAAGCGCGCCATGTAGGGAATGATAATTTTGTTGAAGTTCAGGAACATAAAGGCTGGGACTACCATCTTTGGTCTTTACCCAATGCCGATTCATGATTCGCCTTCTTGAATTCGCATTTTGCGAATCTTGGGAAGGGGTCCTTGACAGTAAATAGTGTGGCAACTAGCACAAGTGCCTACCATATTGTTATAAGCTTGGATGCCTTCTTCACGATTTTCAGCTTTGGTAATCGCTTCCATATTCTTGATATACTCCTTAGCCAGGGCATCGAAAGTTTCATTCAAGTTTTCATTGGCTTTGGCCGTGTGGATATTTAGAAAATCCTCAGGAAAGCTTTCAGGAATATCCCCATCCATAATCTGCTTTTTAAGGGCAAGATTACGGTCGTACATACTACGCATTAAAAGAGCCAATTCGCTGGGCTCGTTCATTTCGAGCTCTTTTTTGGGCTGTGGCGTTTTTTCTTCGGCAGTGGCTTCAGCGGCTTGAGCTTCTGCATTGGGTTCTTGCTGGCAGGCCACAAAAAAGGATGCCCCGATGAGGCATCCTCCTATAAATAATTTGCTAAAACGACTCATTAGCTTTTAATGATCACACCGTTAGCGGTGAAGTTTACACTGATTTCTGGCTCAGTGATTTGAGCGATTTCTTCTTCGGATTTACCGGCATCTTCAGCCAGGTGTTTTAAGAAGTCGATGTCTAAGGTGTCAACATAAGCAGTTCCTTGAACTACCGCCTTTTCACCATTTAAATTTTTAGGAACGAAGAAAGAGTAGTCGCGGAAGCTTACGCGTAATTCTTTACCATCACCCATATCCATTTTCATCCAACATCCTTTCTTCTGGCAAGAAGAGTTTACGGTACCAGATAATTTCACGTCAATGGAGTCATTTCCATTCATCATGGCCAATAATTGGCTAACATCTACAGCGTCGTCTTCATTGATGGAATCGCCATAGTAGTGATTTTCAATAGCTTCCGCGCTGGCTTCTACGGCAGTACTATCAGAGCTAGCGGAGGTTTCGCTGTCACCTTCGTTTGTTGTATTTTTGCAAGCGCTAAGAAGGGCTACAGCAGATAGGAAAAATGCGAATTTTTTCATGGATTCTTTCTGAATTAGAGTAGCAAAGATAGCATTCTCTCAAAAGCGCAAAATAATGGAACTGTTTTCGTTCCAATAAAATTTAAGTATGAAGATCACCAAAACCAAGCAGTCCCGAATTAAAGATGTGGACTTTTCAAATCTGGTATTTGGGACTCAATTTAGCGATCATATGTTGATTGCTGAATACAGTAATGGGTCCTGGTCAGAGCCGGAGATCAAGCCTTATGGTCCACTGAGTTTTACCCCAGCCATGCATACTTTGCACTATGGTCAAGCCATATTTGAAGGCCAAAAGGCCTATTATATGGAAGATGGTAAGATCGGGATATTCCGACCTGAGGCCAATGCCAAGCGTTTGAATCATTCGGCTCGTCGTATGTTCATGCCCGAGTTTCCGGAAGATTTGTTTCTGGAAGGAATTCAAGCTTTGGTAGATATTGATCGCGAGTGGGTGCCTAAAGCGGAGAATCACTCTTTATACTTACGTCCTTTCATGTTCGGTAGCTCCGAATTTGTAGCCGCTCGTCCTTCCGAGAAATACATCTTCTGCATTATCTGTTCCCCTGTTGGTCCTTATTATTCTGGGGATGTGAAGGTGAAAGTAGAAGAAACCTTTACCCGTAGTGCTAGCGGCGGGGTGGGTTCTACCAAATGCGCTGGAAATTATGGCGGTGCGTTCTTTGCAACCGATCAAGCTCGTAAAGAAGGTTACACTCAGGTTATTTGGACCGATCATGCCAATCATGAGTTGGTAGAAGAAAGCGGTACCATGAATGTGGCCTTTATCATTGATGATACTTTTATCACCCCTCCTTTAAGTGACCGTATCCTGGCGGGAATTACCCGAGATAGCATCCTAACCTTATTGCGCGATCGCGGAATTGTAAAGGTGGAAGAACGTCCGATTAAAGTGGAAGAAGTGGTGACCGCCGCTAAGGAAGGTCGTTTGCAAGAAGCCTTTGGTATGGGAACGGCTGCTGTGATTAGCCCCATTACTTCTATTGGTTTCCGCGGAACAGACTATGCAATTTCCACCCCTCAAGATGGTTATGCCATGCGTATCAAAAAGGAACTCACCGATCTCCGCAGTGGAGCGGCTGAAGATCCTTATGGATGGATGCTGAAGTTCTGAGGATAGATTTTAGACGACAGACTTTAGACTATAGATAGTAGGGCCTCCGAATGGGGCCCTTTTTTGTGGACTGATTTTTTATCAAGCCAGTAAAATCTGTTGCGGAACTTTCCGCTTACCTAGCGTGAGGGGAAGAAGCGTAATTGGTAGCTGGTCGTTGGTAGCTGGTTTGGATTCAGACAATAGTAGTTAGACCATAGACGGTAGATTTGATTGGAATCAAGAAAGTGTGATTGGAATTTCAAATTAGGATGTTGTGGGTTTAACCGCAAAGACGCGAAGAAGCACCTGCCTTTCGGTAGGCGGGTAGCGAAGCGGGCGGTGAAGTATCACCCCCAAAGTCATAAAAAGAATCCAACCTCTTCCCTTCACCATCAATTGGTCCGGTATTATTCAATGCGCAACTAAATTCAAGTCATTATAATTCAAGGTCTTAAGTTAGTGTCTTCCTTGGGTAAGCTGTTGAGTACTCAAATAGATCAGCTTAAAATGTTTAACCTTAAATACGATTAATTATGTCTGTTCAATTTAAAGTGATCCAGAGAAAGAACCCCCAGGATTTCAGTGCCGCTCCCTTGCACTATGCCTTAGCGGTGCGTGGCCAAAAGGTAGACCTAGATGGTTTATCGGCTTTAATTAGTGATGGTAGTACGGTGCGTCAGAATGATGTGTACGCAGTTTTAATTGGAATGGTGAATGCCATTATCCATGAATTGCAAAACGGAAGGGTGGTGCAACTTGGTAAACTGGGCTCTTTTGCGATTTCCATTAGTGCGGAAGGGCGTCAGTCTGATGAGGAAGTTACCGCCGCTAGCATTAAGAAGTCGCGAATTTTGTACCGTCCGCAAAAAGAGTTGCAGGACATGCTTAAAACCCTCAAGTTCGAACGACAAAGTTCAGCAACTAGCAGCTAGTCGAGGAATTTTCAGTAGAAAATAGCTTTAACCTCCGGTTCCATTTGGGGCCGGAGGTTTTTTTTGGCCCTTATTTTAGGTCAAAAAAATGCGGATGTTTAGCTTCAAACATCAGCATGTTTGCATTCATTCTTCCGCATGTTTGGCTGTAAACATCCGCATGTTTATGAAGAATTGCTGGTATGCCTCAATTCAGACTAACGGAAACTTTTAAAGCATGAAAAATGTACAGAAGTTTTCGTAAGGAATTTCCCTCCTGGTTCTTTAGGAATATCCCTGTAATTCCTACTTGAATGGCCCCACTACTAGGGAATAAGTTTGAAATTATCTAGCTTTCAATAAATTAAACTTTTGATATTGGTACTGCTTTGAGCGATAATGGAGACTGATTAACTATTGCTAGACTGTAAAATACTATGGGCTCCGATTTTTAATAAGAATCTTTATCCAGTTTAAAAAATCTTAGATCTTGAATGATTTATTTTATTGAAAATACCTTGAAACCTAATATTCATTTATTGAATAAAATGAGTGGTATCACGAGATTTTAACAAGTGTAAATAGTTTAAATTAACTTGATTCCATCCCACCAAACTAAACCTTAAACCTATGGAAATCGACTATGCTAAGCTTCAAACGGTATATGCAGCCAAGGGCTATCGCTTTTTCGACCAGGGCTCTTTTAATCTCAATCTCTTTGGCATTCGCAATACTTCCGCGCAGGTAGATGAGTTCAATGATTGGATGGGCGTGGCTTTTCGCGATGAATGGCTCAATCCCCGTTTATTGCTTTTTAAGGCCAGTACCAAGCCTGGTTTATATTATCTCAAGCATAAGATCCTCAATGTAAATGGTACCGCCATCTTGATACCGGGGCAGTATAAGGGGGCCTGGAAATTAGGTCATCACAATGGCTATGAAGCCTTGCAACAGCACTCAGAAGGTGTTTTTAAGGTGTGGCGAGATGCCGATCATGATGCACAATTTGACTATTCTGGTCCTATATATACCGATGTACAAGGGCTAAACGGACATACAACCAGCTTTCGCAGCGAAGTAGAGCGGGTTAATCGTTACAGTGCCGGCTGTCAGGTGATTCAGGATGATCTGGACTTTAAATGCCTGATGTTGATCGTAAAGAAATCTTTGGATTATTTCTCCAATAGCTTTAGTTACACTCTTTTAGAAGAGGGGGATTGCCAATCCCTTTAAACAAAGGCTATATGAACTTCAACCTTAGTCTAATAACTCAATGATAAATAAGGAACCCTAACCATAAATCAAAGACCATGAATGTAAAACGATTAATTATTGCTTTAAACTTACTTCTGCTTTGTTTTGGAGCGAAGGCCCAGGAGGGCCTGCAGAATTATATTAACGATAGTACCATTGCCCGGTACCGCTATCAATCTGAATACTATTATCGGGCAGAAATTCCTTCGGGTACCAGCATCCAAGAGATTGATCTGCTGGAAAGAGATGAGTTAAAACCTCAACAGCATAAAAGCATTATATGCATTGGCGTAAACAGTTCTAAGGAACCCTATTCTCAACAGCGAAATTTTGAAATGAGCAAATTGGAGGAGTGGATGAATCCACCTTATTTGCAGTTGATGACCCCCACCGCAAGCATGGGCTTTGATTCGCTGGGAAATCAATTGTACTATTTCAAAAACAACGGGGCAGAGATAAGTTCTATAGAAGAGAATACCTATTTCTACAGTACCGAAGGATTTCAGCCTCTTATGCTTTTCTTCCCCAGTAAACATGATGATTTTGTGCAGGATTTGATTAATGCAGGTGCTCACTTTACCCTTAATGCGGATAATTCCTTTAAGCTGAGCCTAAATCAAAATGAAATCCTTGTCGATCCCAATGACAAGAGTGTGGAATTCAATTATTATGAAGACAATAAGTACATCGAATCCAGGGTAGTGTACAGTTTATATGCACCCTATGGTTATGTTCCCAAATATGAACAGGTACGCACAAAAAGAGTGGACCTGGATTATCCCATCACCAGGGTTGAGACCACTTTGTTTAGTAATCATGTAATTGAAGACATGACGGGCCTTATTGATAAGTACACAGATCTGGCTCATATCGAAATTTATCCTAATCCCGTGGAAACGGAGTATGAAGTGCTATTGCAGGGTATTCCTGAGGCACAAGTATCTCAGGTGCAAATTCGAGATTATATGGGCAACATAATTCAAACCCATCTGAACCCCTACGTTGAGAATAATTTAATGGTACTGGATGGATCTACTTATCCTGTTGGTGCCTTAATTATTCTGGTTTACACTCAATATGGAATTTATTCTGAAACCTTAACCAAGATCTAATGAAACTAAGAAGCCTTTTTATTTTAAGCCTTTTGATGAATAGTCTCCTGGCGCAAGTGGATTATATATCCACCGATTCTTTAAGAATGATCGATTTTAATCCGGATATAAACCCTTTAGTGAATCCCGATACCGGGCAAGCAGGTTTTAAATTAGTTTTTTGGGTGCATGGTTTGGCTGGAAATCAGCATTCCTGGGGTCGCGTTCAGGAGGTTACCGAAGTGCAAATAGGTAATCCCATACCAGGTTATCCGGTTCGTAATGTAGCTGGCTACGCCTTATCCTATCAAGGAGAAGAATATCGGAGAATATTCGGATTAGCGACTTTCGTAAACAATTCCAAGATGGGGATATGGCGAAACAACCCTTTGTATGATACGGTGGCGGTAGCTAAAAATTTTGCCATTGCACATAGTCAGGGGGGGATTGTTTCTCGAGCAATTCGCTATCAAAATGTAAATGATACTAATGCGGCTGGAGTGCATTTAAGCCCGGCGCATTTTTCACATCTGGCCACCTTTGGTACTCCCAATGGCGGGGCCAATATCATTAATACCACCGCAACGGGGGGACCGGTGCAAGCGTGGATTGATGATGGCTGCCGGTTTTTTAGTGCTGGTGTGGTTCAAGATTTCACCAACTCCAAATGGTGGCTAGGGGCAATAATAACTCCTGCCATGATAAGCAGCTTTACCAATAAAGCTTGTGATGGATTTGATAAATTAGTATTACCTATGTTGGTAAGCTCTATTCGCAAACCAGTAGGGATGGATTATGCTATTGGAGCCTCTAATTTAAATGAGTTGAAAAGTTTTGCGCAACAGGATGATATGAAGGTAGTTACCTTTTATGGAGTGGAGCAAGAACCTGTTTTTTGGCGTGTTGTTCATACCATGACCAATACAGCCGATACGGATTCTTCCAATCTCTCCGGCTCTATTTTGGCTACTAATCCCTTTGGTTTGGTGAGTGATCAAGAACTACCAGATACCATTAATTATATGTATCATGATTTTGTAGCTCAAAAAAATGCTCAAAACACCATCGCAAGAAATTATAGAGTATTAGCCGCCCTGCATTTTATGCATCCTACCACTGCATATGGACTAAGTGCGATGGCAAAAAACGCCTCCAATAAGGCTCTAATTTATAATGGAGCGGCCCATTGGTTAGGGCAGGCCAATATGAATTGGAAGAGGTTCATCGGCGCCAGAAGGGATACCACGATTTTAGAGGGTTATTATTGTGAATGTTTAATAGATTTAGGTGGTACCCAGGGATATTCCTTTACGCAAACTATCGTTCAAACACCTTTGGAATGCAATCCACCCAATGCAGTTAATTGTTTTGTTTCGCCTAAAGTAAGTCACCAGGTGATAGAAGAACCCAATGATGGCGTAGTAACCGTATCTTCCCAAATTGATTATCCGAATGCAATAATTCCGGCGAAAATGGAAAATACCAATCATATGCAGGAAAGGAATCATGAAGAAACTAGGAAGAAACTAAATGAATTGTTCAATGGCTTATTAGGCGAAGAATTTAGGTTGGATGAAAAATAGAAAAGTCTATATGATCTATAGTTTGTTGTTAGCGAGCCTAGTTTTTACAAGCTGCTGTGAGGATGAACCACCAAAGTCCCAAACTAAACCAGCTTATGAAATCCTTTGGCAGCGCCCTATTGTGCCAGATCCCGAAATGTATTTTAGCATCTCTATCAATCCAGTTTTGTATAAAGGTATGGTGATAGTGAGTTCAGAATATACTATGGGGGGGGTAGAAAGTCCTATCATGTTCTTAGACACCGCCGATGGCCAGATAATCGACCTTTGGTCCGATTATATAGATGGCGCCGTCCCTTATTTAGAAGAGAGTTCAAGTTTTCAAGGTGATTATTTGGTCTTAAATAACTTGAGATCGGTAGACTGCATTAATCTCGAGACTCGCAGTCGGCAGTGGGCCACATTAATTTCACGCAATAGTGCTCATAATTATATTTATAAAGGTTATGTCTACACAACTATAGGTTTTAATGGTGAAGATGGAGCAGCGGTATTGCGCAGCCCCTTGGATCATGAAGATTGGCAGACAGTTTATTCCTTTATTCGAACCGATGAGTATGATCCTTTTTTCTCTGCTTTGGGATTTGGTGAAACAGCGGATGGCCATGATATTGTGGTTTGGAAAAATCGCAGTAGTTATACCAATAAGAATCAAACCGACATTTTCGCCTACGATCTCACCGCCGATTCCTTATTATGGCGAAACCGCGATTTTAATGTATTTGGCGGCATATTACCCCTGCAGGTGGATAATCAAAGAGTATACGGAGCGGTGGAACGCAGGGTTTTTTGCCTCGACTTATTGACTGGAGATTCGATATGGACTAATGATTTTAGTGGGATTGTTTCCAAACCAAAGCTCTATAATTTTGATCAAGGGATGATGCATCTGTCGGATTATAAGGTTTATTTAAAGGGGGGAGGACCGGAACTGGTTATCTTACATAAAAGTGATGGTAGTCTGTTTAGGACTAATGATGAATTACCCGATGGTATTGAAGACCGGGTGACCTATTTTGAAGGCAAATTATTTATATCTACCCAAGAATTGGTGATTGTAGACCTGCTTACAGGCGATCTCTTAAACGATCCCAATGACATGCTTTCAACCTTTGGTTATATCCAAAGTAGGATTGTGATCGACCCTGATCGACGGGTAATGTATTTCCATAATGGGAGAACCTTGTTCTGCGTGAAAATACCGGAGGATTTGTGAGAAGAGCTAGTGAGCTAGTGAGAGACGATAGTATATAGACTA